>Ga0209758_1000009_pt1 | contig 1123483 bp, 862 predicted proteins | sample AraplaMF_Col_mMF_FD_184258 | JGI IMG/M metagenome (GOLD analysis project Ga0209758, IMG submission 184258) | Arabidopsis root microbial communities from the University of North Carolina, USA - plate scrape MF_Col_mMF (SPAdes) (version 2) | ecosystem: Host-associated > Plants > Roots >... | reverse complement strand
CCAGCCGCGACCTGTTCACCGCCTCGGGCGAGCTCCGCCTCGGCGCCACGGTCAAGACCGGTGCCGGCGTGGCGATGCCCTGGGTCAGCATGGGCGTGCGCTACAACTCGGGCGACCTGGACACCCTCGGCGCGATGCGCTTCTCGGGTGCGCCGGCCGGCACGGGCGCCTTCGGTGTCGCCGGCACGCGGATCGCACCGGTGCTCGGCACGCTCGGCGTCGGCATCGATGCCCGGGCCAGCAAGAATGTCCGCCTGGGCATCGCGCTGGAAGGTGCAGCCGGTGAGAACACCCGCGAGGGCCGCGCGTCGGTGCGGGTGAAGATCGGGTTCTGACGGAGGTATACGTCCCCTTCGCAAGGATGGAAAAGGGTGGAATTCGTACCAAGGGGTATCTCGGCGTAAATGGCTGCTCTCCGATCGGAACGCGACGTCGGGTTCATAATCAGCCGGGGAGGGCGAAAACCGCCTCCTCCAAAAGCTGTTGCAATTTCATCGATATGATTTGATCGAACGCTAGTGCTGGAGGCATGAGGGGCGCCGGGTTGACATGGCAGATGCGCAGAATCTCGTTTTTGGGGATCTGACACTGGACGAATCCGGCCTGTCCGTTAGCCGTGACGGGAAGATAATCCACTTCACCAGAAACGAGCGCACTTTGTTGCTCGCCTTCATCCGTAATCCACGCCGGCTTTTGCGCCGTAGTTGGTTGCTCGATGCGATCGACCCATCGGAACTGGATCGATCGGATCGTTACATCGATTATCTGGTGAATCGCCTGCGGGTGAAGATCGGTGACAACAAGAAGTCGCCCAAGTTTATCGCAACCCGGTGGGGCGAAGGCTATGCCTGGATCGCAAGCCCATCGTCCCGGACCCCGATCGACACCTTTTTGGCCATCGGGAGCTCCGTCGAGCCGCGTACTCCTTCGCTCATGTCGCGGACATCGGCACTGATCGGCCAGCTGCGGGACAAGATCGCCGCTGGTCTCGGGGCCGGTCACGGGATCGTCGTTGCCCCCGAAAACTCGCGTTTCGCGCCTGGCGACAAGATGCACTACCTCCTGCAACTGACATTTCGTCCGGAAGATGACGGCTTCACCGGTGCAGCGACCTTGCGTGAAATGTCTTCAAAGCGCCTGGTACGGGCATTCCGGCTCCGTCTGGATGATGGCGATGGCGCATCTTGGGCGGGCGAGGCGGGGCGCGTCTCGGCGGATGTCGTCAATGCCTTGCAAGACGTGCTGGCCGAGGCCTCGGTCGGGCTGGGGACGCCGGTTGATGCTCCGGTGGATATCAGGCTCCACAAGGCATCCGCCTTGCTGTCTGCGTCAAATCCGCAGTGGTTGGCAATGGGCGATCAGCTCGCCGCAGCGCGTGTAAGTAGCCCGGGCGATCCCGACACCGCGCTGCAGTGGTGCATGCATCTATTCTCGCGTCTGGCGCTTGCCAGTCCGTTCCAGCGGATGCCACCGGAGGAACGCTACAGCATCGAAGGTGAGATCGAGGGCATTGTCCTGGACTTGCTGCACCATGCGGAGGGAAGCCCGCTGCTGATGCTGACCTGTGCCAAGCTTCTGTACTTCATAAACCGGGGGCATCTGGAACTCGTCGAGGATTTCACTGAACGGGCTTTCTCGCGTACTCCGAACTACGCGCTTGCCTTGCCCATCCTCGGCCAGTTGCATTACGCCCACGGTCGCTTTGACGAAGCCGTCCGTGTTTACGATCGCGGCATCGCGATGGTGGAGCCGGGCCCGGCGTTTCAGCTCCACATGCGCGTGTTGAAGTCGATGGCCTATCTTGCAGCGGGTGATCGCGCCGGGCTCGACGCAATGAGGGGTGATCTTTTCTCCGGCCTCGATGCCCTTTGTCCGCCCGATCTCGCTCTGGCGATCCGCTGGACGGTGGCCGACCCGAGCGGGCCATTGCCCGACGACCTCGCACGCGCACTTGCCGAGGTCGGCCCCGCGGGCGCGCGCGGCGTCATCGAGTATCACTACTTCACTTCGGTTCGGCACCTGACCTCCGAAGCTGCCCGTGCAAATTCCATGCGTGGTCTGGCAACCCATGTGACAAGGGCGCACGGAGCCTCGGCCGTTCCGGTGTTCATCTCCCGGCGGGTAGAGCTTCCGGTCGCGGCCTGACCTCAAGGAGAGAAGACCGGCCGACAGCGGGAGCCGGCGGCTTTCACCATGACGGCATGCGCCGGATCGCCGCGCGTCGATTTCCAAATATCCTGCAAATAATTGATCGCTACGCGCGGGTCGATTTGTGGGGAGGGCCGGGCGCTTTGCGGCTTCGGGTACAGGCTTGCGCATTGCGACTGCGTCCTCCGAGGGCAGTACGCCGGCCACAAATCCGGAAAGGCCCGCCCCGTCAGGCGGCCGCCAATACTGCCCATTACCCTCCGAGGGGGCAGCCGGAGGAACACTCGATGAACGGCGATCCGAACCGCGACCTTGGTCTCAAGCCCAGCCTTCCAGGCGTGCCATTCCGGGCGTCAAGGGCTGGACCCAACTCGCGGCCCGACCATCGCTGGAGGCTGTTGCGGGCAGCGTCCTCGATCGCGCTCGTCGCGACGCTCGTCGTTGTGGCGGTTCCCGCGCGGGCACAGAATAATAGCGGTACGCTCCAGGGCAGCGATGGGGCGAACGGTGCGGTTGGCGGCGGCGGCATGCCCGGCGGTACTGGACTCGCCGCCACCGAGCCCACGGTGACCAACAGTGGCACGATCACCGGTGGCACGGGGGGCGCCGGCGGCACCGGATTCGCGGGCTCTCCTGGGGCGCCTGGCAGTCCCGGCATGTTCGATCCGATTCTCGGCCTCAACACTCCCGGTGGCCCGGGAGGACCGGGTGGGGCAGGTTCTCCCGGGTTTGGCGGTGGCGAAGGAGGGGCCGGCGTTACCGCCAACGCGGCGACCATTAGTAACAGCGGTACCATTGCAGGCGGCGGCGGAGGCATCGGTGGATTGGGCGGCCCAGGCGGAATGGGCGGGGCCGGTGGCACGGGCTTTCCGAATGGCCCGGACGGTCCCTCGGGGCCAAACGGTGCCAGGGGTCTGGATGGGCGCGGCGGCGCAGGTGTCGTCGGGAGCGATCTGACGATCCTGAACAGCGGCGCCATTCGCGGCGGCCTATCCGGGGATGGCTTGACCCGCGCCAGCGCGATCCTTTTTACCGGCGGAGCCAATCGCCTGACCCTGCAGGGAGCAGGCTGGACGATCGTTGGCGATATCGCGGTCAATGGCGGCGGTACACTAACGTTCGATCAAGCGAGCGCACAGACGCTGGGCAACGTCATCACCGGCAATGGCTCAGTCGTCCAGAACGGTACGGGCACGCTCACCTTGACCGCGGCAAATACCTATACCGGCGCGACCACGATCAGCGGCGGCCACCTGCGGGTGGACGGCGCAATCGGGGGCAGCGGCGTGGCGGTCAACGCCGGCGGCACACTATCGGGCGCCGGCAGCATCGGTAGCGCGGTGACCGTCAACACCGGCGGCACGCTGTCTGGCGCCGCGGGGGCGAAACTGACGACCGGCGCCCTCACATTGAGTGCCGGCTCCAACCTCAATGTTTCCCTCGGAGCACCGTCCGTCACCGAACTGTTCAAGGTCAACGGCGATCTTGCGCTGAATGGGGCGACGCTCAACGTGAGCAATGCCGGTGCATTCGGCGACGGCCTCTATCGCCTGATCGACTATAGCGGCGCGCTCAGCGGTGCCGGACTTGTCATCCGCGGAACCCCGACCGGCTATTCGCGGGGAGAACTCGCCGTGCAGACGGCGGAGGCCAATCATATCAACCTGGCGGTCGCTTCGCTCCCGGATTCCTTTGCCTATTGGAACGGCGCGGTCACGGCCGCTAACGGCACCTTGGCGGGCGGTGCCGGCACATGGAGCGCGCTCGGGCCGAATTGGACCAACACGGGTGCGGACACGAGCGGCGCGTATGACACGTCGGCGTTGCTGATCTTCGCCGGGGGGGCCGGCACCGTGGTGGTGGACGCCGGCGGCGGGGCGCTCGCCGTCGGACAGGGTATCCAGTTCTTCTCCACCGGCTATGTCGTTCAAGGGGACGGGCTGGCTTTCGGCGCCGGCACGACCACGCTCAGGGTTGGCGACGGCACGGGCGCCGGCGCGGGGACTATCGCCACCATCGCCTCGAAAATCACCGGGACGGGCAACGTCGAGAAGACCGATCTGGGTTCGCTGGTGCTCACCGGCGCGAACAGCTGGTCCGGTTTCACCCGGATTAGCGCCGGCACGCTGATCGGTACGACCTCGAGCATTTCGGGCAATGCCGTTCAGATCGCAGGGGGGGAGCTGCGATTCGACCAGGCCAACAGCGGTACCTTTGCTGCCGGCATCACCGGCAGTTCCGGGAGCATCGTCGTACGCGGCCTTGCGGCCGGCAATATGCTCACCTTTTCGGGCAACAACAGCTTTGCCGGGGCGATCACCGTCGCGGACGGCTCGGCGATCGCCTTGACTGGCAGCAACGACAGCGGCGCACGGCTGAGCATCGACCTGAGCGGCGCTTCGGCCAGCGTGCAGGTCGGCGCGGCAGGCACGGTGCGCTCCGGCGGCACCGTGATCGAAGGGAACGGCACGGGTCAGACCGTCACCAATCTCGGATCCATCACTTCCGTCACCCCGACAGGCACCTCCGAGACGCCGGCGATCGTGATGTTCCGGACCCATGCTACCGTTCTCAATTCGGGCACGATCAGCGGTGATCGGGGCGTCGAATTCTCTGCAGCCAATGCGACGCTAACGAACAATGCGGGCGGCAAGATCACCGGCAAGGCCGACAGCGCAGTGCTCGTCTTCGGCGGCGGAACCGTCACCAATAGCGGCACGATCGAGACCAGCGGCGCAAAGGGCGCCCTTTACGCCGGAAATGGCGACGTGGTTGTGACCAACAAGGCCGGCGGCACGATCCAGGGCAATTCGGCAAGCGCAATCCAGGCGATCTCCAACAGCCTCACAGTGGATAATGCCGGGACGATCAGCGGTGGGTGGGCGATCGACGGCGGTGGCGCCACCAGGCTCACCGTCACCAATAGCGGTACGATCACCGGTAGCTCCGTCGCCGTGCTGGCGCGTGGAGCGGATGCCAAGATCACGAACAGAGGCACTATAGCCGGCAGCACGGCAACCGGCTTCTCCGGCATACGCCTCGACGGGACCGGCGCGACGCTGACCAATTTGGCCGGCGGCACGATCAGCGGGTGGTCCGGCGTCGAGGCGTTCAACACCAATGCGACCCTGACCAACCAGGGCACGATTACCGCCACCGTCGGCAACGCCCTGGGTCTCGACAAGGGCGGCACCGCCGTCAACGGGGCGGGCGGGCTGCTCAAGGCCACCGCGAAGGACGGTTTCGGCATCTATCTGAACGGCAGCGGCACCGCGAACAATGCCGGTACCATCACCGCCGATTACGGCATCATGTTCTATGGTACCGGGACGCGCGGTGCGGTGAACAGCGGCACGATCAACGCGGGTTCGACCGGCGTCGGATCGGCTGAGGCGACCTCGGCGATCGACCTCGTAAATAGCGGCACGATCACGGTAACGGGCGGCGCGGGGGTGGCCTATATTGCGGGTGGCACGGTCGCCAACACCGGCACGATCACCGGTGGCACAGATGGCTATGGCATCGACGTCAATGGAGCGTCGACGATCTCGAACCAGGCGGGGGGCAGGATCACGGGCGGCAAGGGGGCGATCTCGCTTCAGGGGGCCGCGGCGATGACAGTCGATCTGGACGCCGGCTCAACCACCACTGGCCAGATCCGCTCGACGGGAGCCGGCAGCCGCGTCATCAACATCAAGGGCACGCTCGACGGCGGCTATATGGGCGGTGACGGCATCGATACGATCAGCATCAGCACCGGTGCGAGCGTCAGTGGTGGCCTGGACGGCGGTGCCGGCGATGACCTGCTGACTTTGAGCGGAATCGGTGTGGGAGCGCTGGGCGGCGTGATCGCCAATGTCGAGACCCTCACCAAGGAGGATGCTGGCAGCTGGTCGCTTACCGGCATCAGCACCTATACCGGCGCCACCAACGTGAATGCGGGTGTCCTGGTGGTGAATGGCTCGATCGCATCGTCGGGGCTCACCACGGTCCATGGCGGCGGCACATTGACCGGCACGGGTTCAGTGGGTGCAACCACGATCGCGGCGGGAGGCACGCTGAAGGGGGCAGCGGGCTCGACGCTGACGCTTGGCGCGCTGACTCTCGGTGCGGGATCGAACCTCGACGTTTCGCTGGGGGCTCCGGCGACCAGCGAACTGTTCAAGGTCAATGGTAACCTGGCCCTGAACGGCGCCACGCTTAACGTGGCCAATGCCGGCGCTTTCGGGGAAGGCCTTTACCGTCTGATCGATTATAGCGGCGCGCTCAGTGGTGCAGGGCTGGTCATAGGCATAACACCTGCCGGGTTTGCCGCCGGCAGGTTCACCGTCCAGACTTCGGAAGCCAATCACGTCAATCTGGTGGTGTCCGCGGCAGGCAACGGACCCGGCGGGGCCTTCACGTTCTGGGATGGCACGAATACGGTGGCGAATGGCACGGTGAATGGCGGCGCCGGCACCTGGAGCCTGGCCGGGACCAACTGGACCAGCGCGGACGCTACTGCCAACGGTGCCTATGATCGTACCGGAATGCTGATTTTCAGCGGTACGGGCGGAATGGTGGATGTCGATGCCGCCGGCACGGGTTCGCTTGCGATCGGCTCCGGGCTCCAGTTCGCCGACAATGGCTATGTCGTGCGAGGCGACGGGCTGACGCTTGGTGCGGGTACCAGTTCGATCCGTGTGGGTGACGGTACCGCGGCAGGTGCGGGCTATACCGCAACCATCGCGTCGGCGATCAACGGCGCCGGCGGACTGGACAAGACCGACCTGGGCGTTCTGGTGCTGAGCGGCGCGAACACCTATGCTGGCGCAACGAACGTGAACGCGGGCACGCTCGTAGTGAGCGGTTCCATCGCAACGTCCGGCCTCACCATCATCGGCAGCGGATCTACGCTTACGGGAACCGGCATGGTGGGCGCCGCCACCGTCCTGGCAGGGGGGACGCTGAAGGGGACGGCGGGCTCGACGCTGACATTGGGCAATCTGAGCCTCAGTGCGGGATCGAATCTCGATGTTTCGCTCGGCGCGCCTTCGACCACCGAGCTGTTCAAGGTCAGTGGCAACCTCGCGCTGAACGGTGCCACGCTCAATGTCGCCGATGCCGGGGGTTTCGGGGAAGGGCTCTACCGGCTGATCGACTATAGCGGCACGCTCAGTGGTGCCGGCCTCGTCATCGGCGCGGCACCCGCGGGCTTTGCCGCCGACAGGCTGACTGTCCAGACCTCGGAAACCGGCCACGTTAACCTCGTTGTCGCGGCAGGCGGCGCCGGGGGTGGCGCGCCTGGTGGCCCGTTCACCTTCTGGGATGGCAGCAACACCGTCGCAAATGGGGCGGTGGATGGCGGGGCCGGGACCTGGAGCCTCGCGGGCACCAACTGGACCAACTCCAGCGCCAATGCCAACGGCGCCTATGATCGCACCGCTATGCTGATCTTCGCGGCGGGCCGCGGTACAGTGACGGTGGATGCTTCCGGGGCAGGGAGCCTGTCGATCGGTTCGGGAATCCAGTTTGCGAATAACGGCTACACCCTGTCGGGTGATAGCCTCGCTTTTGGCTCCGGCACGACTGTCATTCGCGTAGGCGACGGCACCGCTGCCGGCGCGGGCTATACCGCTACCATCACTTCGAGCATCAGCGGCGCAGGCGGCCTCGACAAGACCGATCTCGGCACGCTCGTGTTCGCGGGCACGAATACCTATGCCGGCGCCACCAATGTTCGTGACGGCACCCTGGTGGTCAATGGCTCGACCGCGAGCGCGATCTCGGTGGCCAGCGGTGCGCGTCTCGGCGGCTCCGGGTCGATCGGCGGCCTCGTGGCGGGCTCCGGTGCAGTGATAGCGCCCGGCAACTCCATCGGCACCTTGACCGTCTCCGGCAATGTCAGCTTCGCCGCCGGTTCGGCCTATCAGGTCGAGGTCAATCCCGCCGGTCAGGCCGACCGGATAGTGGCAACGGGGACCGCGACGATCAGTGGCGGCACGGTCAGCGTTCTGGCGGGCTCCGGCAACTATGCGCCATCGACCAGCTACACGATCCTCACCGCTGCCGGAGGCCGGACCGGCACGTTCGACGGGGTTACCTCGAATCTCGCCTTCCTGACGCCATCGCTCAGCTACGGGGCAACGGCGGTGACCCTGACGATGGCGCGTAACGACATCAGCTTCTCCGCGATCGGTGGCGCGCCGAACCAGCATGCGGTGGCCGCCAGCGTCGAGTCCCTCGGTCTCGGCAACGAGCTCTGGGATGCCATAGTCCAGCTCGACGCAGGCACAGCACGGGCGGCATTCGATGCGCTGTCCGGAGAGACTCACGCCTCCGTACGGACGGTGATGATCGAAGAAAGCCGTTTTGTGCGGGATGCTACGCTGGAACACCTGCATTCGGTTGCACCTCGATCCGGCGGAATCTGGGGCAGCGCGTTCGGTGGTTGGGGGGGGCTCCACAGCGATGGCAATGCGGCCCGGGTTGCGCGGTCTTCCTGGGGGATGCTGCTTGGCGCCGATGCCGCGATTTCCGCCAGGCTCCGCGCGGGCGCATTTTTCGGCTATGGTGGCAGCGACTTCGACCTACGCGAGCGCAGATCGTCGGCCGACAGCGAGAACTTCTATCTTGGTGCCTATGCAGGGGGCGACTGGGACGGGATTCGCGCAAGGGTTGGCGGCGCATTCGGTTGGCACAATGTCGACACGACCCGTTTGGTCGCGTTCCCCGGCGTTGCCGACAAGCTGACCGGTGATTATCATGCAGCGACCACCCAGGTGTTTGGCGAGCTCGGATACGCGGTCGAGGGGCGGCGCCTGGCGATTGAGCCATTCGTGGGCCTTGCCTATGTGAAAGTCAGTTCGGAGGCGTTCACCGAGCACGGTAGCGCGGCCGCGCTGAGCGCGAAACGCGAGAGCAGCGAAGTGACCTTCTCGACACTGGGCGCTCGCACCTCCGTCGAACTTGATGGAAAAGGTATCAGAGCTACGGGCAAGTTCCTTTGGCGGCATGCCTTTGGCGAAGTCATCTCTCGCACGGAAGCGGCTTTTGCAGGTTCTCCGACCAGTTTCATGGTTGCGGGAGTTCCCATGGCACGCGACGCAGCCGTGATAGACGCAGGTCTGGAACTGAATTTAGGGAAGGGGTTTGCTTTCGGGGTCCAATACAGCGGCCAGCTCGGCTCGGGTGTGTCCGATCACGGAGGCCGCTTTAGCTTCAAACTGCAATTCTAAACACAGGCGAGCGCGATCAGCTGCATCGCGCTCGCCGCAGTTTCTGAAGCGCCCCAACTTTCTTCTCCAGGGCCAGTAGCAGTGAGGAACAGATCATCGCTTGCCCCAACGCCGGCAACCGCGAGAATCTCAGATCAGGCGCCATGTGCGTTATCGCAGCCGCAGCGAGGTGAAGTTGCGCGGGGCGTCACCGCTCACCATATGTCCGCGTCGCAGAGACCGCATAGCTCTACTTGAAGAAGGAGGGTGAACTCTATGCTAGTGGCGGCGCAACAGGCCATCGTGCGCAAGGCCGGAGCTGCGAAAGCCGTGGCCCAACTTGTCGGCCAATCCGAATGTCTGAACTTAATCGTCAAGGCAGCTGATGAGTTCGGCATTTCAGCTGAACCTGCTGCCGGGGATTTCCACATCATTGTCATTCCGTGGTCGGCGATCACATCGCTGTCGTTCGACAGATGAAGCTCGGTGCGTCGCCGTGAGCGCCGCGGCGCGCTTCGGCGGCGCGTTATTAAAACGAGAGGATATCGGCCATCCCGTCAAGCGCCATCAAATGCGGTGCTTTGTTCGGCGTCAACTGTAACTCGTCTGGCTGGTGAGGTCAGATGCAGTTACGATCCACTACGATATGACCACGACAGCGAACATTGCCGACGATCATTGCGACTGCGAGGTCCATGGGCATCAGCCCATCACGTTCGTCTGCACCCATATCGTAGGTCGACCATCACCAGACACAGCCGGGTTCGCGTCATTTTCGCCAGAAGATGAAGATGACCTCAGGGACGCGTGGTGCGAGGCTTGCGACGCCTACATGCAAAGCAACGGGGGCGAATGGATCGAAGACACCGTGGAGGTGCCTGGCGGCATCACGATCATATGTGCCGAGTGTTATCGCCAGCGCGAAGCTGATGCCCGCCTGGCCGGACGAAGAACGATCCGACACGGCTGAATTTGTCCACGCCGCCTAGGTTCATAAAGCGGCCGGCCGGCTTCCTCCCCGAAGTCAGCCATTCCCGGCAACATTCACGTCCCCCGATTGCGGACATTCGCCGGTCGTGATGAACTGAACGAGTGAAAGCTGCCGCTCCGATCTTCCTTGGCTTCCTCCACATGGCTGGGTGTTCTGTCGGCAAGCCGGCAGTCAGGGAAGTGGCAGCGATTGAAGCTGCTACGTCCAAAAGCGCGTGCGTCGGATCACTTGACCGCTGGCACAGGGTCTTCGCCTTCCAGAAGCGAGGCAATCGCATCAATCGCGACGTGATCTCCGTGACCTATATTCAGGCGGGGCATCGTGGATCGGCGGCGGGTCGCATCATCGTGGAGCCAGGTTGGAGGACCATACTCGACGACTCGCAGCATCGTGTCGCGGGCGGAGAATATGATCGAACAAACCACCGCTTCACCGAGTGGATCTGTGGCTGCAACTTCCCGCCTTACGACGTGGATCATGCGACGGAGTGTTCGTCGAAGGGCAGCTAGCTGCCTCATTTGCCGCGAAAGGAGCGGTCGCAAATCCACCCCGATTTAGGTCGTTTCGGTTGAAATTTGGCACGCCGAAACCTGTCTGGCAGTAACCGGCCCCAATTCCGCCCACACAGTGACATCTCCGAATCGGCGCCGGAGAGGCGAGATGGATAGCTATCAGCGAACCGTGATTTCGTCCGCACGCGGCCGCGCGCATGCGCTGAAAGATATTTGATGAATATTTGACACGCGGCATACGGCCACAGCTAAGCCATTGAAAACAATGGTGACCCCTACGGGAATCGAACCCGTGTTTCAGCCGTGAAAGGAGAGGGGAAGGGCGGCTATTGGGCCGTTTGCGGACAGGCTGCTTACAGCCGTTCGACGCGGGAAAGCTGCCTTCGCAGGTCGATCACAGTTTGCAACCACTCCCGATCGCATCCTCATGAATGAGCCGATCGTTACAGATATCCATGACCAGAGCTGAAATGGCCAACAGGCAATCGCTTTAACTCTCACTGCCGGCAGGGCAGCAGATTCGAGGCGGATAATCAGAAAAGCGAGCACTCTTCCGCGTTGCAATTAGAACAATGAAATACAGCCATCGCTCTCGACTCCAGGCTAGTGCCAGTCCCTGGAGCCAGCGAGATGCATCTCGATGAGTCTTCGCCCAATGCTAGTCCAGTACATGACACCGCCGGCATCGTGGGTGCTTCGTGCGTCGCGAATATTGGTCTCCAGAAGATCGGGACCATCTTCACCAAGGTTTCCGCCTCCACCGACATCTATGAATTGGAGCTGGAGCACCGCGACCCGGCGCTGCAGACCAAATTTCGTTTCACTCTGACAGGGCTCGCCCCGGCCTTCGCGGATGCGTTCGAGTTCCTGCGAAAGGAATGCGCCCGCTGAACCGGCGCGCCGAGCTTTCAGTTAGGGAGCCCCTTTCGCATACCCATGTGATGTAAGCCGGTGCTGGTTCGCCCGCTCGGACCGAATCAGTCTCTACGTGGACGATGAAATCGCGGTTGGATGGAGTGCCTTGACGCTTCCAAAGAACGCCTTCGCGAGGCCATGAGTGCCGTCTGCAACAGCGCCGATGAAGTCCGCGCTTGGCTGATCGTTCATCCTCGGTTGATCGGTGGTTCGGGATAAGTGGCATCGTTGGAGAGATGATCATGCGGCCAGCGTTAGGACGTCGTCAGATTATGCTCACGGCAGGCTTGTTCTTCATGGCGCTTGGCGCGGGCTCTGCCATCGGAAGTGAAGGCGGCTGGGAGGCGCGCGACAAGATCACGGCCTTTGGCGAACGAGGGGCGTTCCTATCCTACGTGGACACTAACTATAATACCGCCAGCGGATCGTTTCGGGTACGTTACTGGCGCGGGCCCTGTATGCTCTATTGGTCCGGAGAGGAGGGCGAAGGCGGAATGATCTCGATGGGCGTGTTCAAGTCCGCGGAAATCGATTCGGAAGGTCGTCTTCAGTTCCTCGGCCAGCCGAAGCAGGAATATCTCACTCTGTCCTCTCGCCTTTCCAACGACGAGCGCAGGGATGTGGTCGAGGCGATGACGACCATCTTCAAGGAGTGCCACGGGCCCGACTGAGACAGCGGCGCTGCCGACGTGAAGGGTCCTGCGCGGAGGAAGGAGAGAGCTGGAACACTCACTCTTGCAACGCGCCGTCTGCGATTAGCCAATGCGGACATGACGTCGAAGCACATCATAGCGAAAAGCCGAATAGCCGAACTTATTTTCTTCATGCGGACCGCGCAGTGTCTGCGCTTCGCGCTCGTCGAACAGCAGTGCCATCTTGTCAGCTGGCACCGGGATTGAATGCTTCGCGCGCCACAATCCTAGAAGACCTCATTGAGGCGTGTGAAACAGATTCCGCCGGCTAATCCAGCCCTCGACCGGTGCATCCGACGCATAATCATAAACGGCGACCCAAGCCCATTCGCCACGCGCTTCTCGAACATCTACCCACTGGTCCGGAAAGACGATTCGCAGCACAAGGCCGTTACGCTCCTGCGGAGCGGCTCTGATTCATCGGCGCCTGGCCCCCAATCTGTCGCTTTTCCGTCCTCGGGAACGAAGGTGCAGATGCGCGCTGCTCTCGGGATGATCGGTTGGAACCGAAATGAAATCATTGGTTGAGGCCGGGCTGGACGCCTGCGCGCGCTGGCGGATATGGTTTCGGCCAAGGGGGCTTCATGATCGTCCGGGACACCGGCCTTGTTCAGGGATGTCTGCGCAGCTGGATCAGGACATCTGATCATGGCTGATTCTTCGACACCCGCCACCGGCACGAATAATGTGACGCACCTGCACCTTCACGGCGTCGAACACGACCGTGCTCGCCTGAATCGCCTTAGGAAGCGGCTGGGTGCCCTTGGTCTGTCGAGCAGCTTGACGCTTTGGCGACGGGATCGGAAGGTTCAAGCTCGCAAGGGAGCAGGCGTTGAGGTTCCCGAAGGCGCCCAGGAAGCGATATGCTGGACACGCGCCAGCGCTTCCGAGCCGGAGGCTGCCCTCCGTGCCTTCGCGATTTCATGCAAGGAGAACGGAACCTATCTCGGTCTAATCCTCGATGATGTCACGCCTCCCGCGACCGTCACGGGAGCGGAGGATGTCGAGCTTTTGGGCTGGGACGGAGCGGGCTCGCGCCAGGTGGTCACGCACCTCCTCGATCTGCTTCAGGCGAGGCAAACGGAGCGCGAGGCGGCCCGGGTCGGCGGACTCTCGCTTGGCGTCGAACGCCTGGTGGCCGCGGTCAAGGGCGTCTACCAGCGGCTCCAGCGCGTCTATGTGATCTCGATCCTCGGCTTTCTCATCGCGGCCTTCGGCTTCCTGGGATCTTGGCAGAGCAACTGGAACGGCGTCTGCCAGGTCTGGGGAATCCATGGCCTATGCGGCTGGTTCGGCTGGGGATCGCTTCCAACCGCCGCCCAGGCGCACGAATGGAAAGCGATCGAGAAGACCCAGGATTGCGAGGTGCTCCGGGCCTATCTCGATCGCCATGGTCACGATGCACCTTTTTCGGCGATTGCCGAGAACCGCATCAAGCTGCAGCGTCCGGCTGACGGGGTTCGTACGAACTCGACACGTCTCGAGATCCCCTATTGGACCCAGGCCTTCTCTCCCGATTCCGGGACGGCGCGATCATCGCTCGAGCGCGAGGCCGGTATCCAGGCGCGCGACATTTGCGCGACCCATGCCAAGGCATTTGTCGGACTGGCCCGTCCGGCCAGTTTCGTCGCCCGAACCGAGCCAGCGTGCCAGCGCGACGCCGAAGGCTTCCGCTGTGGCTACGGCATCGAGGTCACCTGTACCTTCCGCGTGAAGGGCGACCATATGATCTGCCCTCCCTGATCTATTCGGCTGGATGTGCATTTGCTGCCTGCCGCTCCCGCAGGAATGCCAGCCCCATGCTTGTGCGTCGATCGTCATTTGATCCGATCAGGTGACGCGACACCATGTTGCGGAAATGACCGGCTACATCGGCCCAGCTGACCCCGCTGCCCGGAAGCCTGGCGAGCGTCATCATGTAGTAGCTCACCAGCGATGCGAAATAGCCATCGCCGGGATCGTCGGCATCGAGCTTGCGGGCCGCGGCGATGCTGGCCTTCAGCAATGCGATTCTGCGGGCGGGCAGGTCGCCGCTGACGGCGAGTGGCTGGGCCCGGGCCCTAGCAAAAGCCAGGGCATTGCGGACATAGTCCTCCCGGACATTTGTCGCATTGCCTTGCTTCGCAACAGCATCCAGCTCGCTAGCTATTGCGGGCCATCCATCGCTGCTGCCCTTCAGGTCCTGGAGGAATGCCTCTGCGCCCGCGGCGACCACGGCCGCCTCCTGGTCCCCCGGGTTAGCGTTCGCCCTGGCCCTCAGGCTTGCGAGCAGAAGCTCATATTGTGATATTGCTGCCTCCAGCTCTCCCGTCTCGATGAGCACATCGGTAGCCATTATGAAGCAGATAAGGGTGTACTGCTGAAAGTCGCCCGGTTTCAGCTGATGGGCCGCCCACGCGGCGTCGACATCGCCTCGCAGCGCCTCGATGCGCTTCAGGGCAACCAGATATTGGCGCGCCTGGAACGCGACGTTGGCCAACCCGATCTGGTCGTTCAGCGAGTCGAGCGCCGAAATGTCGGACTTGTCCGTCTGCCGGTCGCGGAGCTCGGCATTGGCGTGCAGCGATCGCTCGGCTCCGGCAAAGTCGCCCAGGACAGCCTGGGCTCGCGCGAGCCGGGGCAGGGTTAGCCCCACCATATAGGGCGTCTCGGCCAGCCCATCGCGGGCCTGCCCGACCTGCAGCGCGCGTTCGAAGTCGGTGCGCGAGTTGGCGAAGTCTCCCTGGCTTTGATCGAAAAAGCCAAGTCCGGTATAGTCACTCCAGACATCGTGGCGCTTGAAGACATTCGCCGGGTCGGCCTTCCATATCTGCTCGCTGGTCGCCGCCGCGGCGACGAGGGCGGTACGTGCGCCGGCGATGTCGCCGTTCAGGTCCCTGAGGGTCGCCAGGTCCTGCAGCGCGGCCGCCTCGTCGTGCCGGCTGCTCTTATCGACGCCCTGGATACTGGTGCGCTTGCGCGAGATCTCGACCAGGCGCTCGAAGCTCAGCGCAGCGTCGTCGTAGCGGCGCTGGCCCAGCGCGACCTGGGAGACGCGCCGGAAATGCTCGGATGCCAGGCCAAGGATGTAGGTGTTCTCCGGGTAACGCTTGAGCAGGGTTTCCGCGATCGCGGTGGCTTCGTCCGCCAGCCTTCGTGTCGGCGCAAGGACTTCAGGCGAGGGAGGTTGGCCTCCCATCCAGCCGCTGGTCAGTTCGATAACTTGGCGGCCGACCATCGCATCGATCGCGTTCAGGACCTGGCCCTGAAGCCATGCATTGTCCGAATGCTGCGCCAGGACCTTGCGATAAAGGTCTAGCGCAGCCTCGATCGGGTCCTTCCCCGGCGGCAGGCCGGCCGGCGCGCCATATTCGGGTCGGACGTAGAGCAACAGCACCGATGCGCGCTGGAGGTCAGTCGTGGCGACCGTTTCCGCCTTGTCGAGCGCAGTCCGCACGCCCGCGTCATTGCCCAGGCCGGCCTGTAGCCGCGCGATCTGCAGCCACTGGTTGAAGTCGTCGGGATCGAGCGCGGCCGCCTCCTGCCATGCCGACAATACCGATGCCGTCGTCACTTTCCCGCGAAGCAGGCCGTCGCTCATTACCTCTGCGGTGTCGCGCCACAGGTCGGCATCGTGCTTGGCCGATGCCTTCTGGAAGGCCGCGGCAGCGGCTTGGTTCGCCTTCACCGTCAGCCGGGTGAGCTCAGGGAGCTCCAGCAACGCACCATCGTCGCCCGATGCGTAGCGTTCGATCAATGCGGTGATACGGGGATCGCCCTTGGCGAGGAGGCCGCTCAAGCCCTCGCTAAAGGATCGAATGGCAGCGGCGAAGGCCTGGTCCCGCTCGGAGAGGGATGCGATCAGGTCCTCGATCTGGCCCTGCAGTCCAGTCAGTTCGGACCGCAGCCGGCGAACCTCTCGCTCGGCCAGGCCGGCCCGCCGCAGCGCCGCGCGCGTCTCGCGTTCGCGGCGCACCAATAGAGCGCGCTGGCGAGCGATCTCCTCGCCGCCCCGCTGTGCCGCTGCGTTCGCGGCTTCCGACCCGATCTGCAACGCGATCAATATGTCGTTCGTGCTTTCCGCATGGGCGGCCAGTGGGACCGCGAGCACGATCGCCGTGGTCGCGGATACGAAGCTTGTCGTCCCTCGCATTCTCGTCTCCCCCGAATATCCAGACTTGAAAGGTCGAACGCGCACTCGCCCATGGATTCGGCTCGCGCCGGGCGATGTCTGGGAAATGCTCCCTGATCCATTCTCTCGACGGCGCTTGCCCGGTCTTGAAATACTGGCAAGCGACGCTTTGGCAAAGACACCGCCACCCCGGATCAATCAAACTAACGCGAGCTCGGCTCATCGGGCAATGATTGCTACCGCAAGAATAGTTACTGGCGCGGTACTGCGCGTGGAGGGAGAGGCGGGGAAATCTACTCTCGTCGCTGCAAGACGACGCCCTCATGATGGACGATGATCGTGAAGGGCTCGATCAGCGCCGTGCGGGCAGGTGCGAATTCGTTGCGGTCCGTTGCGAGGATGACGACGTCCGCCAGGGTCGCCTCGTTTTCGCGGCGGACCCGGCGCAGTTCGACGGAGGCGGTGCGCGCGACTGGGCCGTTGGCCACCGCTTCCTCGATCGCACCCGATCCGTCGATGTCGACATCTCCGCGGCGCATCGCGTCGGCGATCAGCAGCGACAGGAAATCGCTGCGGGTCCGCGACCGGAACCCGGTCATCATCCGGCCGAGCTGTGCGCCCAAGATCGTATAGATGGTGCTTCGGTCCGCGGGAAACTGCAGCAGGTCGCGGGCATTAAGTTCCAACTCGCTGGAAAGGGCGAGGCGGGAAAGCACATTGCCCGGCGTTGCCGTCGAGCTGACCAAAAACCTTTCGATTTCATCGAACCTGAGTTCGCGCCGGTGGACGAAGCTGGCGTCGGGATTGTTTGGCAGCCCCTTGCGCGTCGAGACGAAATATCTTCCCCGCCCGCCGGAGATGATCAGTTCCGAGTCCGCTCGCCCGGTCTGCTCGACCGACCAGCCCTGATAGTCGAGAAGCCGGATCAGCCCCTGCCTGCGGCGCTCAAATGCCTCCTCGCCCTGCTCGCTAGCGGGCACCAGCAACATGGCATCGGCCCGCGATGCGGCGAAAACCCGGTTGCTGAGTTCGCTCTCGTAGCGACGCCGGACGGGCAGCAGGGCGTCGACCAGCGGGCCCGTCTCGAGAGAATTCCCCGCACGCAGCTCGAAGGTGGGTGCGATGCAAAGCGCCTGATGCGGATCCAGTTCGAGCGCCCAGGCCCGATCATAGAGGTTCAGCCATGCGTCGCTGGACGGATCTGGGCCTTGGCCGCGGCCGTGCAGCAAATAGCTGTGTCGCGGGATGCGTTGCTTGCCTTCCGCCTCGACAACGGTGGCGAGACCCGTCATCGCGAGTTGCAGGGGACGCAATTCGGGAGAGATGGCGCCGCGCTTCCGGAAGGAAGCCCTGGTCTGCACGACCACGACCGGCGCACTGCCCTCCTTCAGATCCAGCGAACGCTGCGCGGAAGCGGTCGTCAGTTGGGGCTGCAGTTCGATCGCGATGCTGCTCTGGTCGCCCCGGCGGGCCAGGACAGAGGGACCGGTTGGGTCGAGGGGGGCGAAGAATAGGAAGCCGGGACGCTTGAGCCGCGCTTGCGCGGCGAGAAAATCCGCAGGATGGGCATGGTCGAACACGTCGACGTTCAGCACACCGTCGCGTCCGAGATCCTGGAGCAGATAGTCGAGGTCCCGCGATCCGCTCATCGCGACCAGTTCGGGCGCTCGCTCCTTGCTGGTCACGCGGACGGGGCGAAACTCGACTTCCCACCCGCGCGCCGGGCGTCCGTACAGGGAGACGAGTTCCTGCATCAACGCTTCGATCTCGGACACGATGCTCTGCCGATCGCCATCGATGTCCATGGACGCGCCATGGACGGTGACCGTCTTGTGCTCGACGGTCGCGACTAGCCTGTCGGCGCCGGCGACCATGGCGTCTTCCCGGCCGGCCTTGAGGCGGCGCCTGAGATCCGGGGTCAGCACGCTCAGGTCGCACCAGCGCGACGCGGCATTGCGCGAGACGGCGGCGAGTTCGTCTCGAGCGGACCGTGCGAATGCCAGGCGTTCCGCCGGGCGGTCGAGGAATTCGGCGACTTCGAATCCGAGACCGGGCCGCGCTGCGAACAAGGGATCGTCCAGCCGCGCGCTTAACAAATCCTGGCCGACAGGGCCCTGGCCGAGGACGATATCGTCCTGTGCGAACGCGAACGCCCAGAACTCAGGGACATCCGGGGTGACCTCCAGCGGCGCGCACGCGATCAGCCGGGTTTCTCCGAGGTCGAGCGGTTCGAAGCCGCGGATGCGCCCCTCTTCTATCCTCTGTGTGAACAGGCTGTTCGACAGCCCGCGCCGGAAGACGGGCACCAGGAACCCGACGCCAAGGCCGAGCGGGTCGGCGAGCGCGAAGCGCTCGAATGCAGGATTGTCGCTCATTCGAACGCCGCCTTCGAGGCCAGGAAGCTGTCGACCCGGTCATAGATCAGGAGCGAATAGTCCTGCGGACGGTGCCGGCCATAGGTGGGGTAGGAGACCAGGTCCACATCGGGACATGCCTCGAGTGCGGCAAGCACGACGGGATCGTTCAGGAACAGGGGTGGCGCGACAATGGCGCACAGCACATCCTTCAACTGCAGGTCGGCATTCAACTGCACTTCGATCGAGCCACGCCGGTCGTCATCATCGGCTAGGGCCGGGTCAGCAATGAGACGGGCATAGCCACGCGCCGCTGGCCGCGACATCGGGATTTCGTTGGCGCCTATCGCCGGCTGCTGGTCGAAATAGCGCCGGTTGGAGTGATAGAAGCCGCTGACGATGCGCGCGGGCGCGCTGGGGTCGCCGGCCAGTTCGAAATCGGCCCGGGCGAGGTCCGGGCCGAGGAGCGCGTGATACCGTCCGAACCCTCCGCTATCGAACGGCAATATCCGGGTCGCCTGCGCCAGTACGGCCGGGTCGATGACGAAGCAGACGGGGAGAAGCTCGGGGATGTCGGCGGCCTGAGCCGCGCGCGCCGGCTTGTAGGCCGGCCGGCCGTAGAAGAGGTAGAGTAGTTCTTGCTGGGCGTACTCGGCGCATGGGGCCGTGCGGAGCGCGAGCTGCTCCATGGCGATCAGCGCCACCTTCGCGCTGGTTGAGTGCGTCAGATGGAGCGCATGCGCAGCGGGCTCGGACGCGGCCAGGAATTGCTGGAAGGTAAGCGGCATCGGATGATTTGTTGCCGCTGTACTGCGCCGGTGCAAGAGTGATCGAGGGGAAAGCCATTGGCATGTTCCCGATTGTGCGGACTCCTCCGGGAGGGGCTTGCTGGCAGTTTGCCGCCTGGTCTGGCCGGTATTTTTGTCGTTGGTCCCTTGATACCGACATCCGGCTGCCCATTTCCCACTGGCGATTGCATAACAGCGCAAACCTGGTGCCATCTCGGTGGGTCTAACGAGCGCGGCTTTCGGCAGTAACCTCGCATAGCCGCGTGCGGGGCCGGAGGCCGTTATGCGCTGCACTCTAAGCACTATTGCCAAGCATCGCTCTGCTCCGCCAGGATCGAGTTGCGCATGTGCTGGCCGGTTTCCGGACGTGAGCGGCTCCATCCAGCAGGAGAGCCAACATGGACGATGCAGAACGTAAGAAGATCGAAGAATGGGCGCGGCGCGAGAAGCGCCTGAGCAAGGCCGAGTTGGGCGGGCTCGAACCCTGTGAAAGGGATCGCTATGCTTTCGAGCGAGGTTCCCGTGAACATGCTCTGGACCCGGGCTGGGGGATCGCTGCTCCCATGGTCGCGGTCGTGCGATATGCCGGTGCAGATCATGATAATGTAGCTGAAATGATCCGCACCGAATTGGAGGGCGGGGAGGAAGCCGCGGAGGTTTTCCTGGACGCCATCTGAGCCAGAACGACGACGCCCGGCGGATGCCGCTGGGCGTCGTTGCCGTTGCTGCCTTGAGAGGTGGGAGCGGCAATCGATCTTTTGCGCGTGCCGTTGGATTGCGGCTGCCCGCTGCGCGGGCATCGCGGCTCTATCGGCGCTGAGCGCCGACCGAGCTCCAGCTGCGCCGGATTTCGGCCCTGGCGGGTGACGATCCGCTGCCGGGAGGGGAGGGCACGGGAGAGAAAGGGGAACTTCGGGGCTCTGGCAGCGATGAGGGCGCTGTTGTTGGGCTGCTTTGCGCCCCATTCGCGGTCATTGCGGCGACTGGAACGCCTTCCAAAAGCGGTCGTTCGCGAAGGTCAGTCGCTCAGGCGCAAAAATGGAGTGAAGAAGCTCACGTCCCAGCCTTCGGTCGAAGCGCGTAGTTCTGGGTCGGAATGCGACCAGACCTCCGCAGTCATGTCGAGAAGTTCCAGCAGCGCGCCAACGTTCCTCGCCAAGGTTGGGGAGATGCTCGAGCCGCGCTTCTGGAGTTCGATGCGACCGAGGCGGGACGGCGAGAAGATGTCAGCCATCGGACCGGCTCAGCCAAACTTCACGAAGTCGTGAGCGATGAGCGGCCCGCCCGGCGACTGGAACAGGCGGCTGCCATGCTCGACGTCGCCGAGGTCGAGGCCGAAGAAGCCGAGATTCTCGGCGAGCGCCGCGACCTCTGCCTTCGCTTCCTGGTCGTCGCCTGCCGTGAACAAGACGCGGCGGCCACCCTCGGCGCTCGGGTCCTTCTCGAGGTTCCTGAAGAAATGGTGGTTGAACGCCTTGACGACGCGCGCACCCGGCGCCCACTCCTGCACGATCGCGGTCGAGGCGCGGCCGCCTATGTCGATCGGTGGCAGCGGCGGCTTCTGCATGTTGTTGTTGGTGTCGACAAGGATGCGACCGTTCCAGTTGATGCCGGCGAGCGCGCCCTGCAGCTTGGGCCAGTTCACCGCGACAATCACAATGTCCTTGGCGGCCGCTTCCTCGCGGGTGCCGGCGATGATCGAGGGACCCGCCCTCGCGACGAGGGCCGAGAGACTTTCGGGTCCGCGTGCGTTGGCGATGGTCGCGGGGATGCCCTTGGCGCCCAGGCGGACGGCGATCGCGCCGCCGATCATGCCGGCGCCGATGATGCCGATGCTCTTCATGGGTATGCTCCGATTGTCTTGACGTGGTCACCCGGGACGCGCTCACGCGTCCCGGGTGTTCCGGTTGGAAGGGTTCAGCCGCGGTAGACCGGGGTCGAGCCCGAGGGCCGCTCGCGGTCGCCGAGCGCGAAGAGCTTCTCGCGCAACGCATTGATGTTGCGCTCGCCAGTGACGAGACCTTCCGCGCTCGCGTGCACCGAGTAGTAGCCCAGGTGCAGGTCGTGCGGGGACTGGATGGCCGAACCGAGCACGAAGGTCGCGCCGTCCGGTCCGCCCTCGAGCGCGATCTCGCGGTCGTCCTCCGAGAAGATCAGCAACTCGCCGTTGGCGGCGGGAACCGCTCCGTCGAGGCTTCCCTTCGACAGGGCGAGCCAGCCAACCATATGGCCGGCGGGCGGTGAGTAAGTCCAGCGCTCGCCGGGCGCGAGGGTTACGAGCAGGTAGTTCACGTCGGCGGGCGCCCGCACAGGGCTCGTCACGCCGCCGTGCGTGCCGACGATGACGTAGGCCGGGCCGACCTGGTGCATGTCGGACGCCTCGATGTATTGGCTGTCCACCGGGGCCAGCTCGAGATCTTCCGGCAGCGACAGCCATAGCTGGAAGCCGTGGATCCGCTCGGCCTTGCCCGACGACAGTTCCTTGCCGTGCCAGACGCCGCCGCCGGCGCGCATCCATTCGACGCCACCATAGCCGATATAGCCCGAACCGGCGTCGGGATCGTCGAAATGCACGTCGCCTCGCGTGAAGACGGTGACCGTACCGATGCCCGAGTGCGGGTGCATGCCGCCGGCCGCCGCGAACTCGCTCATGACGCCGGCGAAGCTGTCGAGGAACACGAACGGCTTGAGCTGCTCGCCCAGGTCGCTCGGGCTCATCAGGCGGAACACCTCGCCATGGCCGCGGCCGCGGGTGCGGTAGATGACGGTGCGGCCGGAAGCAGCGACGTCGGGCTTGTCGGTCTTGGCGATCTCGATCGTGGACATGAGTTTTCTCCTTCGGGGCGAGGGCGGTCAGCCTTCGCCCCGTTCGTGGGGGTTGCTGTGCTTGGCGGGCGAGGTCGGGCTTCAGCCCTCGGCGCGAGCGACCATCAGGGCCTTCGCCCACCAGGCAAGCTCGTCGAGTGCGGTGGTGGCGGACGGGATCAGGTTCTGCTCGATCGTGTCGATCGGCTGGTTGCCGACGGCGGGGAAGATCGTGAAGAAGTCCGAGCCGCCGATGTGCACCGCCGCGTGGGTCGAGACCATGTGCATCTCGATGCCGATGAGGCGCAGATGCTCGATGGCGCGGGCGGCGCCAACGCCGCCATAGCCGATGGCGGTGAAGGGCTTGCGGCTCCATTCGTTATAGGCGTGATCCAGTGCGTTCTTCAGTGCACCAGTCAGCGAGTGGTTGTATTCCGCGACGACGAAGATGAAGCCGTCATAGCCGGCCAGCGTCTGCTGCCAGCGCACTGCCTCGGGGCTTTGGCTCGGCACCCAGGCGCTGGACGCGACCTCGTCGAAGAACGGCAGGTTGAACTCACGCAGGTCGAGCAGTTCGACCTCCATGTCGTCACGCGCCTGCGCCTGCTTCATCATCCACTGGGCGGGCACGTCGGCGAACCGCGCGGCACGGGTCGAGCCGATGATGAGGGCGATCTTGGGCTTGGCGTTTACGGTCGTCATGGTCCGAAATCCTTCGCTGGTGGTCGGAGAACGAGAACACTCTCCGCTGACTTTCCGAAGGTGGCCCACGGGGGCGGCGGCCACTAGCCAGCAAGATCGCGCCTCGGTGTCCCTCCAGGAGGAACACCCGGCTCGAGAGCCGGGTGTTCCGCGTTTTCTGACTGGCCTCTCACCCGATCCGAAGAAGGTCATGCGAGATCAGCGGGCCGTCCGGCGTCTGGAACAGCCGTCCCCGCTCGACGTCGGCCAGGTGGGCTCCGCGGAGCCGAGCAGCTCCATGAGTGACGCCACGGTCGCCGTCGCCTCCTGATCGTCGCCGGCGAGGAAACGCGCGCGATGCCCGTCGCCCATTTCGGGATCGCCGCGCAGGATCGGCGCCGCGAGATGGCTGAAGGCCTTTACGACGCGCCGCCCGGCGCCCACTCTTGCTCTTGGCGCCGAGGCGCGTAGCGATGGCGCGGCCGATATTGCCGGCGCCGATGATTCCGATGCTCATGTCTGACTCCTGTGCTGATGCGACTGGTCCGAGCCTCGACTTGGCGCGTCGCGGTCTGCCGTTCCGTCCGGCGGAACACTTCGGCGTGGCCCGGACGCGAAGAGGCCGGGCGCGGAGATGTCCGCGCCCGGCTCCCGGGTGGTCTTCCTTCAGGCCGCGGCGGCGAGGTCGGCGGGGAAGCGGCGCTTGGCCGAACGCTCGTCGATGCTGAGCGCGCCTGCGCCGAAGTGGGCGATCTGGAGCAGTCCGCCGGCCATCATGACGTTCTTGAAGAAGTGCACGAACGTGTTCTGGTCGGTTAGGTTGGCGTGGAAGTAGATGGCGGTGACGATCGAGAAGACCGCGAGGATCGCGGCGACCGGACGCACCTTGTAGCCGAGGACGAGCATCAGCCCGCCGACGATCTCGAGGGTCACGGCGCCGAGGAAGGCGAGCGGCGGAAGCGGCAGGCCGACGGCCTCGATCATGGCGACGGTAGCGCCGTAGGTGACCGCCTTGCCGACGCCGAAGAGGAGGAAGGGAAGGCCGATGAGGAGGCGGCCGGCGAACGGAAGGTAGCGAGTGTTGGTCATGATACATCTCCTGGTTGGGCAGGATGAATGCTCATCCGCGGTCCGGTAGATGCGACACGTCTCCGCTCGCCACTAGCCAACGAAGATGCTACCCGGTGTCCCTGTAATCGGAACACCTGGACGAGCCGTGCGCGGCTTGCGGGACTGGAGGCTGGGTTGGAGATCGAGGATCTGAGGACGTTCGTGGAGATCGCCGACGCCGGTGGGATCAACTCGGCGGCGCGCCGGCTTGGGCTCGCCAAGTCGATCGTCAGCCGCCGCCTGCTGCGGCTCGAGGAGGAGATGGGCGCCGAGCTCCTCGCTCGCACCACGCGTGGCGTCGTGCTGACGGAGGCGGGCATCTCGTTCCGCGACCGCGCGGCGGAGATCTGCACCGCCATCGACACGGCGCGCGAGGAGATGTCGCCCAACGGCGACCTGCGCGGGCTACTGCGGATCGCCGGGCCGGCGTCGGTGGGCAACCACTTCGCGTCTGCGCTGGCCGAGCTGGCGAGGCGGCATCCGGGGCTTCAGGTGCACACGCGCTTCTCCGACCAGTACGTTGACCTCGCCGCCGAGGGCTTCGACTGCGGCATCCGCGTCGGCTACCTGACGGACTCAAACCTGATCGCGCGCAAGATCGGCTCGCTGCCGGTGGGTCTCTACGCGAGCCCCGAATACATCGCGCAGAACGGCGCGCCCGAAAGGCCGGGCGACGTGCTGAAGCACTCTGCCATCACGCCGGGGACCAACGCCTGGACGTTCAGCGACGGCGAGCAGACCTTCACCGTCCATCCGCAGGGCCGCTTCAAGGCTGACAACGCCTATGTCCTCGCCGAGGCGGCTGCCGCCGGCATCGGGATTACCGCCATGGGCGAGATGATCGCGGCGTCCTACGTGGAGAAGGGTGCCCTCGTCCCGATCATGACGGGCTACAGGCTGCCCGACGTCGGCATCTACGTCGTCCGCCCGCCCAGCCAGCACACGCCGCGCAAGGTGCGTATCCTGATCGATCTCCTGGTTGAGCGATTCACGTCGCGCGACAGCTAAGCGCCCCATTATGGTCGTCCGTCGGCCTCGCCGCTCATCCTGCAAGCCGACGTTCTTTCACCGCGGCTCGGGGACACGAGGGGCGCTTCATCCGCGATGGGGTCAGCGCAGCTTTTCGAAGGGCGCCGAGATAATCAGCGTCACTTCGTCCCCGACGAGCGGCACGTCCTCAGTCACGCCGAAGTCGCTGCGACGAAGGCTGCCAGACACCTCGAAGCCGAGCGTATAGGTTTTCGCGAAGGGATTGATACCAGCCTTGTTGAACCTCGCCTGCAAGGTCACGCTGCGGGTCACGCCATGCAGGGTTAGGTCGCCGACGACGTTGGCCGCTGCCGGGCCGGTGGGGACGATCCGCCGTGACCTGAAGCGGATCGTCGGGTAGCGTGCCGCATCGAGCCATTTGTCGCCGCGAAGTTCGGCGTCGAGGACGGCATTGTTGGTGTCGACGCCCGCCGTCGGCATCTGGACATCCAGCCTGCTGCGCTCGAGATGGCCGGGGTCGAGATCGAGCGTGCCGGTCGCCCCCGGAAACTCGCCATACCAGTTCGAGAGACCTGCGTGCGAGACCGAGAACAGTACGCGGGCATGCGATGTCTCGAGCTTGTACCGGCCAGGTTCGACCTGCGCGGCAGGACGGGCGGGAGAAGCGGCCAGACGCTGGCCTGCGATCAGGGCGACGAAGCTGAGGCCGAGAATGCCCGATATTTTCAAACGGTTCGGCATGGACAATTCCTTCGCTAGATCTGCGGCCGTTAGCCGGCCTGGGTGGTGTGGAAGGCGTCCAGCGTGCGGGTCGAATAGACCATCGCAGCCCCTGCATTGACCGCAACGGCAACGCCGAGCGCTTCGGCCAACTCCCCGTGCGTTACGCCGAGTTTGTTCGCAGCCTCGCTATGCACCGCGATGCACCCGTCGCAGCGCAGCGAAACCGCCACCGCCAGCGCGATCAGCTCGCGTGTCTTCGCGTCGAGCTGGCCGGTTTTCGCGCCGGCGCCGCTAAGCGCTGCGTAGCCGCGCACCGTTTCGGGGCTGAGCTTGGCGAACTCGCCGACGCCCGCAATCACCTGGCCGCGATAGCCATTCCAGTCTTTCATGCTCATCACAGATTTCCTGCTTGGGTAAGGATCGCGTTCTGGAGCGTCCGCCTGGCCGGAGACGGTTCGTCGCGGCCAGGCGGAACTTTCCTACTTGGCGTAGTGGCCGACGATCTGGCCGACGAGCTTGGCCCAAGGCATGTCGAGGGCATCGTAGACGGCTGTTGCCTCGGGGGCGGCATTGTCCCGCAGGATTTCGACCATGAAGGTCGCGTAATCCGAGACTATCACGCCCGCCTGCTGGAGACGGAGCAGGTTCACATCGTGCTTGGTCTTGCTGAAGGTGCCCGAGGCATCCACCGCGACATAGGCGTCATAGCCCTTGGCGACCGCGGTCATTGCGGGAAAGGCCGCGCAGACTTCGAGCGAGATGCCCGCGAATATCAGCTTCTTGCGGCCGGTCGCCTCGATCGCGGCGGCGACGCGCGGATCGTCATAGGCGTTGACGGTCGAGCGATCGATGATCTCAACGCCGTCCAGCGCCTCGACCAGCTCGGGGAAGGTCGGACCCCACAGCGTGTCGCGCGCCGTGCTAGTGGCCACGATCGGCAGGCCCAGCGCCTTGGCCGCACGCGCCAGCGCCACGACATTGTGCTTGAGCTCGCCCGTCTCATAGTCGCGCACGCCGGTCATCAGGTTGACCTGGTGGTCGACCAGGACCAACGCGGCATTGTCCTTGGTCAGCGGCTCGTAAGTGCGGTTCGTCATGTCCAGTCTCCAGCCAATTAATCGGTGTCCCACACGATCATCGTTCGTGATGGCTGGAAGCTACGGGCTGGACCTGAAGCCCAGAAGTCGTCAAAAACGCAACCCAGCGTCCATTGGCATGGACAATGAGGGGGTCATCGATGCTCGACCTGAACGACTTCTTTTATTTCGTCCAAGTGGTCGATCGCGGTGGGTTCACAGCCGCTGGCCGGACGTTGCGCGTTCCCAAATCGACCCTGAGCCATCGTATCCAGCAGCTCGAGCGTGAGCTCGGCGTGCGTCTTCTGAACCGTACATCGCGCCGCTTTGGCATGACCGACTCAGGGGAGGACTTCTATCGTCACGCGGTGGCGATGCTGCGCGAAGCGGAGATGGCGGAAACCACGATCCGAGGGCGGCTGACCGAGCCGGTGGGTACGGTGCGGTGTACCGCAGGATCGGCGACCATGCAGTTCGCGCTGGCCGATATCATCGCCGATTTCCTGGCACAGCATCCCAAGGTGAATGTGGTCGCGCATGCCGCCGACCGGACGGTCGATATCGTGGGCGAGAATTTCGACCTGGCGGTGCGCGCGCATTCCGATGCGCTGCCGGACTCAAACCTGGTCCAGCGAACCTTGGCGCCGGCTCCATGGTTCCTGTTCGCTGGCTCCGACTATGTGAAGGCATATGGCGCGCCAAAGAAGCCTGAAGACCTGCAGGATCATCCCTCGCTCTTCATGATGCGCACCGGCGTGGAGCCGGTCTGGCGCTTGCGTCATTGCCGGCAGAAGCGCGATGAAATCGTCGTGCCTCTCACGCCGCGCCTGCTCGGCGACGACATGGTCGGCCTCAAGCAGGCAGCGATCAAGGGGTTGGGCGTCGTGGCGCTGCCCGGCTATATTTGCCGTCCGGAGGTGCATGCTGGTAGCCTGGAACGTATCCTGCCGGACTGGCTGGCGGGCGATTCCACGATCACAGCGCTGATCCCCTACCGCCAAGGCTTGCTGCCCTCGGTCCGCGCCTTTCTGGACCACCTGGCGGCCGAGTTTCCCAAGCGCGTGCTGATGTAGCATCGTCTATTGTGTTGGACGCAAACTCCCGAACCTGCACTCTTCCAGGCTTATCGCCCAAGTGTCACCAATGCGCCATGCACGGCGCATTGCCATCATTCGCACTTCTCGCGCTTACCATCGTCACCCTGCTGGCGGTCCGGCGGCGCGGGCCGCTCGTACAGCTCGCGGCAGAGGCGGCGATGCTCGCCGCGCTGGGCGGCTTCCTCGCCCGGCATGGTACGTCTCCGCTGCCGACTGACGGCGCGTTCCCCGTCGGATTCGCTGGGGCTTGGCTGAGAGCATTAGCCGTCACCTGGTGGCTGCTGGCCGCGAGACTATTGGTCAACCTTACGCTTCTCGCCCGAGGCCGAGACCCGAGCGCGCGCAACGCCCGGCTCTTTTCCGAGCTGATCGCGTCCGTGATCTATATCGCGGCAGCGCTCGTGGTGCTCAATTCGGTGCTGAACCTGCCGGTGAACGGCCTGTTGGCCACTTCCGGTGTGATCGCGATCGTCCTCGGGCTAGCGCTTCAGAACACGCTCGCCGACGTCTTTTCCGGCATCGCGGTGGGGCTGGAGAAGCCCTTTCATGTCGGTGATCGCGTGTCCCTGACGGAGAACGAGGGCGTCATCGTCGAGATCAACTGGCGCTCGATCCGCATCCAGACCGATAGCGAGGATCAGGTCACGATCCCGAACAGCATCGTCGCAAAGGGGCAGATCATCAATCGCAGCGTGCCGACGAGGCGCCGAGCGACCAATGTCGAGATCACGCTACCAGCCGAAATCCCCGCAGAGCGCGTGCTCGAACTCATGCGGCAGGCGACCTTGCTCGTACCGGAAGTGCTGGCCGAGCCGGCGCCGCTACTGTCCCTGCGCCGCTCGGGCCTCGCATCCGCCACCTATGCGGTCACCTTCTTCATCGCCGATAGCCCCGCGCTCCTGCGTGCGAGGAGCGACGTTCTGCGGCAGACGCGACGGCTACTTTACCACGCCGGCATCTTTCCCGCGCAGACACTTTCACCTGCCGCCCTGCTCGGCGCGACTGTCCTGTTCGAAGCGCTCGTGCCCGCTGAGCTGGACGCGTTGGCGGCTCAACTTGTGCCTCACCTTGTCGAGGCCGGTACGGTACTCTTCCAGCAGGGCAGCGCCGGCACTTCGATTTACGTCGTCGAGGCCGGAGTCATGGAGATCACGCGGGCGGTGAACGACGCCGACCGCAATGTCCTCGGGCGCATCGGCCCGGGCGAGTATATCGGCGAGCTTGGCCTCATCACCGGTGCGCCGCGCGGCGTGACGATGACGGCGCTTATTCCCGGCCGAGTGCTCGAATTGCCGGGCGAAAGCCTGTCTGAGCTTCTTCGTGCCAACGGCAACCTCAGCGCCGCCATGGAGCGCTCGGTTCGCCGCGGGTTGGACCTGCTCGAGCGCGACGAGGCAGCGCGCGCTGCGCAGCCTGACGCTCATGAGCCGGCGCTGCTGGCCCGCATCCGTGCCTTCTTCTCCGCCCATCGGGGGAGAACCGCGTGACGTGCGCGGTTGCCAGGACCTTCGGTCACTGATGTCACCCTCGTCGATGTAGCCTCGCATGAGCGCGGAGCAGTCAGCGCATTGCCGTCGATCAGCCGGTCCAGGCGTTCGTACGCCTCACCGTTGTCCAATCTGCTGAACGCTAAGTCTCAATCTCCCCGACTTCTCGGCCGAACCGGTCACGCCATAATGCACGCATCAAATGTGATCTCGGAGCAACAGCAATGGGCAGAATGGAACAGATAGAACGGGCCGGCCGCTATGCCCCCCGCCTTGGCAAAGTGGTCGCGGCCGTTCCGCACACGATCGGCGACGGCTTCTCGGCCAAGCATTTTTCCGAAGAGATGTTCGGCGGCGCCATGGACCCGCTGCTGATGGTCGACCATTTCGTCATGACCGCGCCGACCTTCGACCCGCATCTCCATGCCGGCATCTCGGCGGTTACCGCGATGTTCGAAGACTCGGAAGGCGCTTTCTTCAACCGCGACACGCTGGGGCACAATATCGAGCTGAAGGCCGGCGACCTTTACTGGCTGACGGCAGCGAACGGCGCTGCGCACGAGGAAAAGCCGGGTCCGAACGCGCGCATCCACGCGCTGCAGGTGTTCGTAAATCTGCCGCAGCGGCTGAAGAAATGCCCTGCGCGCTCGCTGCAGGTCAGCGCCGCGGAGATGCCGACCATCGCCGGCGAAGGCAATCGGGTGCGTGTCGTACTCGGCGCCAGTGGCGGTGTTGTAGGCGAGACCGGCACGCCCGAGGAAATGACGATGCTCGATGGGTTCTTGGATGACGGCGGGCGGTTCAGTCACCATTTGCCTGAAGGGCGCCAGGCTTGGCTCTACGCCGTCTCGGGCGCGATCACGATCGATGTCGATCGCGAGCAGCGCGTGCTTCCCGCCGGCACGGCGACGACCGTGGCAGCCGGCATCGCGACGGAAATCGCAATAGGCGCCGGGGAAGCGGCGCATTTCGTGCTGATGGCCGGCAAGCCGATCCGCGAAGCGTTCGTCAAGCATGGCCCACTCGTCATGTCGAGCACTGACGAGGTGCGCCGCACGCTCGCCGATTTCGCCCAGGGCAAGTTCGGCCGCATCCCGGCCTGAGCGCCGCAATCGATCTTCAACCTCAGCCAACCCGCGTCGCCGCATGCCGCGGGGCGGTCGAAGCACGTCAGGAGTTCACGACATGGCAAACCCAAGAATCCTTATCGCTTTCTATTCCCGCAATGGGTCGACCGAGGCACTCGCCAAGGCGGTGGCGGAAGGCGCCCGCGCGCTCGGTGCCGAGGTACGGCTGCGCCGCGCCCGCGAGATGGTCGCCCCCGACATCATGGCAATGGCGCCGGGCTGGCCGGAGAACGCGGCAGCGATGAACGAGAAGTATGAGGCCCCCACCGCCGAAGATGCGGTCTGGGCGGACGCGATTATCTTTGGGACGCCTACGCGTTTCGGTGGCGTCGCATCCGAACTGAAGGCGTACATCGACGGGCTGGGTGGAGTCTGGTTCCAGGGCAAGCTCAACGGCAAGCTCGGCGGCGTCTTTGGCTCGACCTCGTCCAAGCATGGCGGAAACGAATCCACCCTGCTGTCGATCTACAACGTCATGGCCCATCTCGGCCTGATCATCGTGCCGTTGGGCTACTCGCACCCGGCCCTGTTCAAGGCGGGCACGCCCTATGGGGCCACCTTCATCTCGCAGGGCGACACCCAGAAGCCCGGCGGCGATGACCTCGCCGTTGCCCGCTACCAGGGCGAGCGCATCGCGCAGCTTGCCGCCCGCATCGCCGAGCCGAGCAGCGCTTCGGCCTGATCTACGCATTCGAGGGAGACCTGCCATGACCATTCTCGCACCGATTATGACCAACGTCGCTTCGCTGTCCGACGCCGAGCGCGAGCGCGAAAGAAAGCTGCTCGCCCATTTCGCCGATTTCTGGGCAAGCGCGAGCGGCCCGTCGCGCGACATGTACGACCGCTTCATTGCGGCAAGTCCGATGGTCGACGGGATCACCGTCGAGGAAGTGACGACCGGCCAGCTGCATGGTTGGTGGGTCCGGCCGGCCGATGTGTCGGCGGAACGCCAGGCGATCCTCTTCATCCATGGCGGCGGCTATGTACAGGGGACCGCCAAGGCCTATCGCGGCTTCGTCAGTCAGATCGTCAGCCGCACCGGCATCCCGGCATTCGCCATCGATTATCCGCTGGCGCCGGAAGCCAGCCTGCCCGCCGCGCCGGACGCGGCGCTTGCCGCCTATGCCCATCTCGCCGCGAAGGGCTTCTCGCGCATCGCGGTCGTCGGGGACTCCGCCGGCGGCGGGCTATCGCTCGTCACGATGGCGCAGCTTGCTAGGCAAAGCGAACTGCCGAAGCCGATCGCGGGCGTCGTCTTCTCGCCCTGGGCGGACCTTGCCTTCACCGGCCGATCGATGACCGATCCCGATGTCTCCGATGCGCTGATCGGCTATGACTATCTCGCCGACTGCGCGCGTAAATATGTCGGCGGCTACGATCCGCGTGACCCGCTCGCCTCGCCCCTGCACGGCAATCTCGCCGGCCTGCCACCACTCCTGATCCAGGTCGGGACCGACGAGCGCCTGCTCGACGATTCCCGCCAGTTTGCCGCAAAGGCAGCCGCCGCCGGCGTGCCCGTGCAGCTCGAGATTTGGGAGGGCATGCATCACGTCTTTCAGCTGGACGTCGCACATCTCGAGAGCAGCCGTACCGCGCTCGATCGCGCCGGTCGCTTCATCGCCAACGCCTTCGCCGCGTGATCGAAAGGAGAAAGACGATGTTCGACGTGCTGATCGTCGGCGGCGGCTCCGCCGGCGCCGTGCTCGCCCGCCGGCTGAGCGAAGACCCAAGCCGCCGTGTCCTGCTGGTTGAAGCGGGCAAGGCCTATGCGCCATCCGGCTATCCCGACGTGATCGCTAATGCCGACCGCGTCGGCGGGGATGCCGCGCACGGTTGGGGCTACCACACACAGGATGGCGCAACGCTCGGTCACGACGTGAATGCAATCCGCGGTAGGGTGCTGGGCGGCAGCTCGGGCGTGAACGCAGCGGTCGCCATGCGTGCCCGGCCTTCGGACTTCGCGCGCTGGACCGCTATGGGCGTCGAAGGCTGGACGTGGGACGACGTGTTCCCGATCTTCCGCGATCTTGAGAATACGCCCACCGGCGACGACGCCTGGCACGGGCGGACTGGCCCGTTCCCGATCCGGCAGCGCACGATGGAGGAGATCACGCCATCCATGCGTGCGTTCGTGCAGGCGTCCGAGGCCGTCGGGCTTGCGCGGATCAGCGACTTCAACGGTGCCGAGCAGAATGGAGTGTCCCCCTATCCGCTCAATGTCGTCGGCGAGCACCGCATCAATACGGGCATCGCCTATCTGACCGATCAGGTTAGGGCACGGCCGAACCTGATCATTCGCGGCATGGCCGAGGTCGATTGTGTGCTGGTCGAAGGCATGCGCGCAGTCGGCGTCCGACTGATCGGTGGCGAAGAAATCCACGCGGGTCAGGTGATCCTGTCGGCTGGCGCCTATGGCAGCCCATCGATCCTGATGCGCTCTGGCATTGGACCGGCCGCGCACCTTGAGGCGCTCGGCATTCCCGTCCTGCGCGACGCGCCGGTCGGCGAACGGTTGAAGGAGCACCCCTTCTACTACAATGTCTACGCTCTGGAGCCCGAAATGTCGTCGATGACCCCTGTTGCCGGGGCGATCGTTTGGACAAACTCAAGTGAGGCAGGACCCGACGAGCTCGACCTCCACGTCTCGGGCACGCATATTTTCGATCCGGCGCTCAGTCCAACCGGCGGGGCGATCGTGCTTGCCTGTGCGGTGACGCTGCCCAAGTCGAACGGATCGGTCCGGCTTGCCAGCCGCGACCCGAAAGTAATGCCGCTGATCCGCTTCAATTTCTTCGATCACCACAGTGACCTACGCCGGATGAAGGAAGCGGTGCGCCTGTCACGCCGGATCGGCCGCACCGCGCCGTTCAGCGATACGATCGCGTTCGAAATGGCCCCGGGTGCCGATGTCGAGGATGACCTCGCGCTCGAACGCGCGATCATCGCCCAGATCGATGGCTATTCGCATCCCACGTCGAGCGTGCCGATGGGAGCGGAGTCCGATCCGGCGGCGGTGGTCGACAGCCGGGGTGCGGTGCGCGGCATCGCCGGCCTGCATGTGGTCGACGCCTCGATCATGCCCGATATCGTGTCGGCACCGACCAACGTGACCACAATCATGATGGCCGAGGCGATCAGCCGGAGGCTCGTGTGGTGATCGCCGAAAGCGCGTTGCCGCGCGAGACGAGGCCCGTCCAGCTGCTGGAACTGGTCGACTCCGCGATGCTGCTCTCGCTGCCCGCCGAGCCGCTGATAATCGGCGCACGGATGATGAGGCAGGTAATGGGGGCCTGGATGCTGCGGCTGCAGGCGGCACGCGCAAGCCCGCCCGCCGCCTGAGCGGCCTCGCCACGCACGACAGGCCAGGCAATGCCACCGCTTGCAACGTCGCTAGCGGTGGCGTCGTCTTGTCACACGATGTGCGCGACACTTGGAACGGGCTTGCCGAGGTTGCCTTCGTCGTTCGAAGCTGCACCCGCGCGGTATCAACGAGGTGTGGGGCCCGGCGCGCTGCGGATGGAGGCGGCGGCTCAGCGGGCGGACCAGCTCGCGACATAGTGGTTGAACTCGGCAGACAGTCGTCGCGAGTGATTCACGAGGCCGCGCGTATAGGGCAACCTCGCGCGTTCATAGCGTTTGAGCAGCTCGGCAAGCGGCTCGGCCGCGTCGCGGGCTGCCAGCATCGTCCCGAGCACGAAGGCGTCGTCGACGGCGGTGGCATAGCCGCTGCCGGTCATCGGCGAGACCCCGTGTGCGGCATCCCCAATGATCGCGAGCGGCCCGGCGGCGAGCCGCTCAGGTCGGTATTCCGCGATCGGCGCACCGCGCATCGCGCCGGGTGTGCGCACGCCGAATGCAACTGCTTCCGCCCAGGGATCAGGCCACAACCCCGGTACGAGCGCGGAAAGTTCTTCGCGCATCTCCGCACTGATCGCGGCGGCAGAGAGCGTGCCAATGACGTGACCGTCGGCATCGAGGCAGCCGGTTCGGCGCAGCAGATCGTCGCGACGGCCATCGAACCAGGCGAAAGTCACCTGCCGCCGCCCGACGTCGCGCGAACCGTCCCGACCCGGCAGCACCGCAGCGACCAAGCGATAGCCCCGCTCCAAGGTGATCCACAGACCGCCATCGGTCGGCCATGCGACTGGCGCGGTGAGCGAGGCTTCCTCGACTAGCCCGCGCCATACGAGATACCCGGCATAGCTTGCCAGCGGTTGCTCGGGCGCGACCGTGTGGCGCACGATGCTATGATAGCCATCGGCCCCGATCACGGCATCGGCGGTTGTGCTCGTTCCATCCGTGAAGGTCACGATCGCGCGGGCGCCATCCGCCTCTACCGACGCGACTGCGCGATTTTCGTCGAGCGCAATGGCGGGCATCGCGCCGGCGCGATCGCGCAGCCACCGGTAGAGCGCGGGCCAGGTGGTGAGGTGGCGGTCGCGGAAGGCGCGCACCACCGGCAGCTTCGCGCCCGTGCGCGGATCGCAGTTCACGGCCCTCGCGATCGCGGCCAGATCAATGTTGAGATTGTCCCCGCCCAGCGTCCGGCGCTCCGCGCGTTCGACGACGCGAACGGGAACCCCTCGGCTTGCGCTGGCAAGCGCGAAGGTCAGGCCCGAGAGCGAGCCTCCGACCACGAGGATGTCTGGATGTTTGGCGTCCACGGCGATGGCCTTTTGGGAAGAGCGCGGCGCGGATCAGCCTTGCATGATGCCCGCATAGTTGACGAGAACCGCCAGCCCGCCTTCGGCCAGCCGCTTGGCGATCGCGGCACCGATCCCGCGCGACGATCCGGTTACGATCGCACTCCTGGTTGGGGTCGTCACAGCAGTCTCCTTTCTTACAGGTCACTCAGGCTGCGCAGAAAGCGCCGCGCGGGGTCGCCAAATGAAGATGCCCGTCGCGCTGCGACCTAGAGCGGCGACGAGTAAGAGGGCCGGCCCCGCCAGGGCCACGGGCGTAAGACCGATCGCGCTGATCCCCAGCCCATCGACGACCCGGCCACCACATAGCGTGCCGATCGCGATGCCCAGGTTGGCGGCCGAGATGTTCAGCGTCATCGCGAAAGATGGTGCCTCGCGTCCGGCCAGGGTGACGCGGATCTGACTCAGCGTCACCGACGCGGTGTGACTGATGCTCCATAGCGCCAGCGGCAGGGCAGCCAGCAGCAAAGCGTCGCCGGCCAGCGCTGTCGCGTTGACGGCGCCGACCAGTACCAGGATCGCGACCACCGTCGCGCGCAGCGGTGCGCGATCTGCGAGCCGCCCGGCGATCATGTTGCCGGCGAGCCCCGCGCCGCCGAACAGGAACAGGAGCAGCGCAACGCCAAGCGACGGGAGGCCGATCGTCCGTTCGATCCAAGCGCCTAGATAGGTGTAGGCGGCGAACATCGCTGCGAAGAGCAACACCGACAGGGCGAGTTGCGCGAGGAAACGCGGCTGACGCAGCAGCATGATTTGGCCACTGATCGCCGTCGATGCCGCTATCGGAACCTTGGGAAACAGGAGAGCGACAGCCGGAACAAGCGACAGCGAGGCGGCGGCGAGCACCGCGAACGGAACCCGCCAGTTGCCGCCTTCAGCCAGCGCGACGCCCGCTGGAAGCGCGAGCAGCACGCCGAGCACGAAGCCGATATTGGCCCGCGCCAGCCCTTTGCCGTGCGCATCGGGCGGGGCGAGCCGTGTGACGAGCGATGCGCCAACGCTGATGAAAGTTGGCAGGGCGGCGCCCTGCACCACCCGCGCGAGCAGCATCGGCGTAAAGCTGGATGCGACCGCGATTAGCGCGTTGCCGGCGGCGAACAACAGCAACGTCGCCGTGAGCACGACCCGCGGTGAAACCCTACTCGCAAGGAGAGTGACAAAAGGTCCGGCAACCGCTGCCGAAAAGGCGAACCAGCCCGCCAGCCCACCTGCCTGCGCGAGCGGGATGTGCAGGTCTCGCGCGATGAGCGGCAGGAGCCCTACGACGATGAACTCCGCGGCGACGACAGTCGTGACCGTCGGCGCGAGCAGCGCCAGCGCCCGGCCCAAGGCTGGTTCTCGGCGGCCGCAGGCGGGTATCACGCGTTGGCTCCGCCGTCGATGGTGAAGCCGGTGCCGTTTACTGAGCGGGCCTCGTCGCTGGCGAGGAACGCGTAGAGCGCGGCAACATCCTCGGGCCGGCCATATTCCTTGATCGCCATGCGCTGGCGCTGTGCCTCGGCATGAGGGCCATCGGCCGGGTTCATGTCGGTGTTAGTCGAGCCGGGATGAACGAGGTTGACGGTGATCCCGCGCGGACCGAGATCGCGCGCCGCGCCCTTCGTCCAGGCGATAAGCGCCGACTTGCTCGCTGAGTAGAGCGCCTTGCCGGCATCCGGCACCCGATCGGCCAGGTTGCTGCCGGTCGAGATGATTCGCCCGCCGTGCGGCATGTGGGCGAGCGCCGCCTGAGTGGCGAGGATCACGCCCCGGACGTTGACGGCGAGCATCGTGTCGATCTGATCGAGCGTTACCTCTTCGACCGTTCCGTAACTGATAATGCCCGCATTGTTGACGAGGATGTCCAGGCCGCCGAGCTTCGCTGCGGCTTCGTCCACTGCCTGCTTCACCGACTGCGGGTCGGCGGCATTCATGCGCACTGCGTACGCGCGTCGCCCGCTCTGCTGGATTTCCGCGACGATCGCATTCGCCGCGCCGGTTGAGCGTTCGTACCCGATCGCCACGTCAGCACCATCGGCGGCAAAGCGCCGGGCGATGGCCGCCCCGATCCCCCTGCTTGCACCGGTGATGAAGGCTCGCTTTCCTTGCAGCTGTCCCATTTTCTCGCTCCTCGGTTTGATCAAGCATAAAGCTAAGGCCTGAGCGGGAGACGAGAAGGCGGCAGGCGTGGAACTCAGCGTCCAACTGCTTGGACGATACCAACCTGCTTTCCTGGTCGATCGCCGAAGTTGTGTTCAGGCAGCCGCGCTAATTGGATGGCGCTGTACGGTCGATGGACCAATGCGTTACCAATCGCGATTTGAGGGCGGCAGGCTCAGCGCGTCGTTGCCTGCGGTATCCGTCGATACCCCGGCTGCCGGTGCGCCTGCCGCCTGGTAGTGACTTGGCTGCTGCGCTCGGGGCCAAACCCCTCCCGGATTCAGCCGTCATGGCAGACTAGCGCTCCATGCCAATCGCAACGAGTTTCGCCAATAACGCTGCTATCGCTGCATCCGACGCTTCCGTGCGCTCCAGGTAGTGAATGATTCCATCTAGATGTCGGCTTTGGGCGTAAGCTGCCGTACCGACCATACGGATACTAACGGCAGCTATCTTGCCTTGGGTGCCCGAAAGCTGCCAGTCCGCGAACGGCCCACTTTCCGCCGTTCAAATGCAGAAGAGAGAATGGCGCTTTTAGGCTTGAGCCGGCCGGACGTAAGGATGCTGCTGTCGTTTGTGCGCCGGAGTTCGCAGCGGAACATAGCGCCATTCGCATCCAGTCTTTGCCACCGGAAGGCATCACTCGCATGCGGCACTTCTCGCTGCCAGACTCTGACAATGAAACTCGAAAACCTGTTGTATCCTGATTTGTAACCCAATTTTCCTTGTACTTCAGAATCGAAGGTGAGATATAGGCCTGAACCGCAGAAATCTGCGGTTTTCGGACTGTTGGAATGTTGGCGGTTCTGATTTTGGTACCGTGTACCGAAGGTTCGAATCCTTCCGCCCCAGCCAACCGAATTCTCAAGTTTCGGTTGTAAATATATGAAAAATATACATATATTTCAGGATATAGGCTCGGATATTTGAGCTCGGCTTGTGCCGGGTTCCCCTGCTGCCTGAAGCAAACGAGCTTCAGCCGTGCAGGTTGAGCAGCGAATCCATCAGCCCGTCCTCGGCGCTGGAGCAGACACCCAGGATCACCGCCTCGTCGCAATCCTCGCCGGTCACATAGCCGTGGCCCATGTTGGAATCGATGTAGATCGACTCGCCGGCCTTGAGCGTGACCGGATCGTAGAATTCGGTATGCACGACGATGCTGCCGCTGACGACATAGATATATTCCTCGCCTGAATGGTGGACGAGGTCGCCGAACTCCTCGACGGTCTTGGCGCGGACCTTGGTGATCACCGGTATCATCCGCTTCCGGCGCAGCTCGGTGCAGAGATAATAATAGTCGTAGTTCGCGGTGTTCACCCGCACCGCGCGATCGAGATCGCCGATGCTGCGCCGTGCGGTCACCTGCGTCTCGGGTGCCGAATCATTCTCGGCGAACAGCTCGGACATCCGGATATTGAGTCGCTGGCTGAGCTGCAGCAGCTTGTCATAGGTCAGGGTCAGCCGGTCGTGCTCGACCTTGGACAGAGTGGACACCGGGATGCCGCTCTTCAGGCTCATCTCCTTGAGCGTCCAGCCATTCCTTGCACGCAGCGCCTTCAGGAGCGTCCCCAGCGTCGGATGTTCGGCCTTCAGCTTCGTTGCCATGCGGCACCTCGGTTTGACATTTCTCTGAATAGGATCATCATGTCCCAATCAGGCGTATCTGTTTACATATCACAGCCTAGCCGCAGACACATACCGGCGCAATCGACATGCCGGAGTCCTGGCCAGGGAAGAGGGAGGACGACGCGCTCATGTGGAAACGTTCGCTCGGGGTGCTGGCAGCAGGGTTGCTCGGCATCGCCATCTCGGTGCCGGCCTTTACCCAGGCACCATCGCCGCTCACGCCCGTAGCGCAGACCAATGCGCCAGCGCCGACGGCCCGCCCCGCCATCGCGCCCAACCTGACCAAGGCGGATGCCGACGCCTGGCTCGACGGCTTCATGCCCTATGCGCTGGCACGCGGCGACGTCGCCGGTGCGGTGGTGGTGATCGTCAAGGACGGCCAGGTCGTCACCCAGCGCGGCTTCGGCTATGCTGATGTGGCGAAGCGCAAGCCGGTCGATCCGGCGACCACGCTGTTCCGTCCGGGCTCGACCTCGAAGCTCTATACCTGGACCGCGGTGATGCAGCTGGTCGAGGCGGGCAAGCTCAACCTCGACGCCGATGTGAACCAGTATCTCGACTTCAAGATCCAGCCCTATCAGGGCAAGCCGATCACGCTGCGCAACATCATGACGCACACGGCCGGTTTCGAGGAGATCATCAAGGGGCTGCTGACCTTCGACAAGCCTGTCCCCAGCCTCGGCGACGTGCTCAAGCACCGCATCCCCGAGCGGATCTACGCGCCGGGCACGACGCCGGCCTATTCCAACTATGCCACCGCGCTGGCCGGCTATATCGTCGAGCGCGCATCGGGGATGAGCTTCGACGACTATGTCGAGAAGAACATCTTCGGCCGGCTGGGCATGCAGTACGCCAGCTTCCGCCAGCCGCTGCCCGCCAATCTCAAGCCGTTCATGTCGCAGGGCTATGAGCTTGGCTCGGGCCCGGCCAAGGGCTATGAGCTGATCGGCATGGCGCCCGCCGGCGCCTCGGCGATCAGCGGCGGCGACATGGCCAAGTTCATGATCGCGCACTTGGCGAATGGCGGCCCGCTGCTCAGGCCGGAGACGGCGAAGCTGATGCACGGCCCCCAGGCCAGCGAGATCCCGGCGATCAACCAGATGGCGCTCGGCTTCTACGAGCAGCGGATCAACGGCCACCGCGCGATCGCCCATGGCGGCGACACGGTCTATTTCCACAGCGACCTGTGGATCTTCCCCGAGGATAATGTCGGGCTCTACATCTCGATGAACAGCGGCGGCAAGGACGGGGTGACCCGCGTGCTGCGCGGCTCGCTGTTCGACGAGTTCGCCGATCGCTATCTGCCCGATCCGAACAAGGCGCCGCCGAAGGAGCTCCCCACCGCCAAGGAGCACGCCAAGCTGCTCGTCGGCACCTGGACCAACAGCCGCCGAATCGACTCGAGCTTCGCCAAGATCATCGGCCTGATCGGCGACACCAAGGTGAGCCTCGACGCCGAGGGGCGGCCGGTGATCCCGGCGCTGACCAGCCCGGGCGGCGCGCCGCGCAAGCTGATCGAAGTCGCGCCGTTCGTCTGGCAGGACGCCTATGGCCATGAGAAGCTGGCCGCGCAGGTGGTGGACGGCAAGGTCGTGCGCTGGAGCTTCGGCGAGGTCTCGCCCTTCATGATCTGGTACCGCACCCCTGCGGCGCTCGACTCGGCCTGGCTGCTGCCGGCGGTGCTGTTCGGACTGGGCGTGGTGTTGCTCACCGCATTGTCCTGGCCGGTCGGCTGGTTCGCCCGTCGCCGCTATGCCGCGCCATTCAAGCTCGAAGGCGAGGCGAAGCGCACCTACCGCGTGCTGCGCGGCTTCGCCTGGCTGGTGCTGGCGGTGTTCGTTGGCTGGTTCGTGATCATCAGCGGGATCGAGAATTTCGAGAGCCATGGCTCGACCGACTGGCTGATCCTGCTCGTCCAGTTCGTCGGCACGCTGGCCTTCTTTGGGATGTTCGGCCTGTCGGTGTGGAACGCCTGGCTGACCTGGCGCGACAAGCGCGGCTGGTTCGCGCGGATCTGGAGCGTGCTGCTCGTGCTCGGCAGCTTCTTCATCCTGTGGATGGCTTTGGTCTACAAGCTGGTCTCGTTCGGGACCGAGTTCTGAGGACGTGGTGATGCGCCGCGTGCTCGATGTGACGGTGGAACGGCTGCCCTTCGCCAAGCCGTTCCGCATTTCCGGCCATGTCTTCACCGAGTCTCCGGTGGTGGTCGTCAGCCTGTCTGACGGCCTCCACACGGGGCGCGGCGAGGCGAGCGGCGTCTATTATCTGGGCGATGACGAAGGCACGATGACCGCCGCGCTGGCGGGCGTGCGTGAGGGGCTCGAGCGCGGCATGACCCGCGCCGAGCTCCAGCAGGCGCTGCCGGCGGGCGGGGCGCGCAACGCGGCGGACTGCGCGTTGTGGGAACTGGACGCGAAGCGCGAGGGCGTGCCGGTGTGGAAGCTGGCCGGACTGCCGGAGCCGCGGCCTTTGCTCACGACTTTCACCTTGGGCGCCGACGATCCGGCGGTGATGGCGGAGGGCGCGCGCGGCTATGCCGATGCGCGGGCGCTCAAGCTGAAGCTGACCGGCGAGCTCGACCTCGACATCGCCCGGGTGCGGGCGGTGCGGGCGGCGCGGCCGGAATGCTGGATCGGCGTCGACGCCAATCAGGGCTTCAAGGCGGACGAGCTCGATCCGCTGGTCGCGGTGCTGGTCGAAAGCGGGATCGCGCTGCTCGAGCAGCCGCTTGCGCGTGGGCGCGAAGCCGATCTCGACGGGTTCAACTCGCCGATCCCGATCGCCGCCGACGAGAGCGCGCTGACGCTTGCCGATGTCGATGGACTCGTCGGGCGGTTCCAGACGGTCAACATCAAGCTCGACAAGTGCGGCGGGCTCACCGAGGCGATCGCGATCGCCCGGCGGGCGCGGGCGCTCGGGCTCGACGTGATGGTCGGCAACATGGTCGGATCGAGCTGGGCGATGGCGCCGGCCTGGCTGCTCGGCCAGCTCTGCGACGTGGTCGATCTCGACGGGCCGACTTTCCTGGCCGCCGACCGCGATCCCGGCATCGTCTATCGCGACGGCCATATCGATTGCCCCGCTACGGTGTGGGGAAACATTGCGAACGTCGCGCACGCGGCTTCGTAACATAATTGCAAATTAGGTTGACTCTTCTCCAATCAGGATAATAGCATCCTGATCAGGCAAAGAGAGGGCCGGGAAGCGCCAAGGCGCGCACGGCCGCCACCGCCCGGATACGGGCGGGTGACATCGAACTCCGAGGGGGAGACCGACGATGACGCGCATGACCAACCGGGCCAGTCTGTTGATTACCGTCGCGGCGGGAGCGCTGCTGCTGCCCGTCGCCGCCTTTGCGCAGGATGCGCAGCCGGCAGCTGCCCAGACGCCGGTCGCCGGCGACGACGAGATCGTCGTCACCGCGCAGAAGCGCGAGGAGCGGCTGCAGGACGTGCCGATCTCGATCAGCGTGGTCGGCGGCGAGCAGATGCAGCAGAGCGGCGCATCGCAGCTCGCCGACTATGCCGCCTATGTCCCGGGCTTCCAGGTCGACAATGCCGGCTCGCCGGGCCGTTCGACCCTGTCGCTGCGCGGCGTCGCGCCGATCGGACCGAGCGCCACGGTGGGCATCTATCTCGACGATGCGCCGATCGGTTCGAGCGGCATCTACAACCGCGCACAGACTTTCTCGCTAGACCTGCTGCCCTATGACGTGGAGCAGATCGAAGTGCTGCGCGGCCCGCAGGGTACGCTCTACGGCGCCAGCTCGATCGGCGGCCTGCTCAAATATGTCACGGTGCAGCCCGACCTGAACAAATTCTCGGTCCGCGCCGGCGGCGAACTCTTCACCATCGCGCATGGCAGCGATGCCGGCTGGGCGGCGAGCGGGCTGGTCAACCTGCCGATCGTCGCTGACAAGCTGGCGATCAGCGGCAGCTATGCGCGGCGCAAGACGCCGGGCTTCATCGACAATGTGCTGACCGGCGAGAAGGACGTGAATTCCGCCGTCCAGCAGGGCGCCCGCGTCGCGCTGCTGTGGAAGCCGGACAGCAAGTTCACGCTCAAGCTGAGCGGGCTGTGGCAGCGGACCGAGTCGGACAATTTCGGCATCCTCTACGAGACCCAGGGCAGCCCCACGCCGCTGGCGCCCGGCGCTTCGTGGCTCAGCACCAATTCGCAGCTGCCCGAGCCCTTCCACAGCGACTTCAAGTTCGTATCGGGCACCGCCAGCTACGACCTGGGCTTTGCCGAGCTGGCCTCGACCACTTCGTACAGCCAGCTCAAGATCCTCGAGACCAGCGACGCCTCGCGCGTCTATGGCGTGATCTGGGGCGGGCTCGCCAATTATCCGGCGAACCTGCGCCAGAAGAAATGGACCGAGGAGGTCCGCCTCACCTCGGCATCGAGCAACCGCTTCGAATGGCAGCTCGGCTTCTTCTATACCGACGAGGACAACAACCACAGCCAGGTCGTCCGCGCGCTCGACGCCAGCGGCCAGCCGCTCGCGCCGTTCGATCCCTTCGCGACCGTCGGCCTGCCCAACACCTACAAGGAATATGCGGTCTTCGGGAACGCGACGGTCAAGTTCGGCGAGGTCTTCCACGTCACCGGCGGGCTGCGCTGGGCACGCAACGACCAGACCTTCACCCAGTCGACCGAAATCCCGCTGCTCGGCCTGAACAGCGGCGGCGACGGCAAGTCGAGCGAGGACATCGTCACCTGGAGCGTCAGCCCGCAGGTGAACCTCAATCGCGACACGATGCTCTATGTCCGCGCCGCCAGCGGCTATCGCCCGGGTGGCCCGAACATCGCGCTGCCCGGCTTCCCGGCCACGGTGACCTCCGAAAAGGTGACCAGCTATGAGGCCGGCATCAAGGCGCGCTTCCTCGATCGCAAGGTGACGTTCAACGCCGCCGCCTTCCTGCTCGACTGGAACGACCTGCAGGTGGCCCAGGCCTTCGCCAACGGCATCAACGGGCTGGTCAATGCCGGCACGGCGCGCAGCAAGGGCGTCGAGGCGCAGCTGCTGATCCAGCCGGTGCCCGGGTTCAGCGTCGGGGGCAATTTCGCCTATACCGATGCCAAGTGCACCCAGACCACGCCGAACTGCACCGATGGCGACCAGCTGCCCAATGTGCCCAAGCTCGCAGCGGCGATGACCGCGGATTATGACTGGTCGCTCGGCGGATCGACCCGCGCGCATGTCGGTGGCGCGGTGCGTATCGTCGGCGATCGCATCTCGGCGGTGACGAGCGACCCGCTGTCGGTGCCGGTCGACGGCTATGCGACCTTCGACCTCAACGCCTCGCTGACCTTCGACAGCAAGTGGACGCTGCGCGCCTATGCCCGCAACCTGACCGACAGCGAGGGGCGGATCACCACCAGCGTGGCCACCGTGAACCCCGGCTATCTTTCCACCGTCCCCGTCCAGCCGCGCACGCTTGGCCTCGCGCTCGAGCTGGCATTCTGATCGGAACGCCCATGAACGCGCCCTTCGCCGCGCGCGGCACCGCCACGGTGCTGCCGCAGCCCTATCTCCTCTTCCTCGGCGACACGACCGAGCCCGGCTTCGCCAAGACCGCGTTCGGCCTGCGCGACTGGGCCGGCGAGAAATGCGTGGGCGAATATGCATGCGGCGCCACCGTCTCCACCGGCCTGCCGCGCCTGACCCCCGCCGAAGCGGTGGCGAAGGGTGCGCGCGGACTGGTGATCGGCGTCGCCAATCCGGGCGGGGTGATCCCGCCCAGCTGGCGCACCTCGCTGGTCGAGGCGCTGGAGGCGGGGCTCGACATCGTATCGGGCATGCATGTCCGGCTGGCCGACATTCCCGAGGTCGCCGAGGCGGCGGCGCTGCTCGGGCGGCGGTTGATCGACATCCGCGTGCCCCCGGCCGACATTCCCGTCGCCACCGGGCGCAAGCGCAGCGGCAAAAGGCTGCTCACCGTCGGCACCGATTGCGCGCTCGGCAAGAAATACACCGCGCTGGCCATCGCCCGGGCGTTCGAGGCGCGCGGGATCGATGCGGATTTCCGCGCGACCGGCCAGACCGGGATCATGATCGCCGGCGGCGGCATGCCGATGGACGCGGTGATCTCCGACTTCGAGGCTGGTGCGGCGGAGGTGCTGTCACCCGATGCGGCGCCCGGGCATTGGGACGTGATCGAGGGGCAGGGTTCGCTCGCGCATCCGGCCTATGCCGCAGTGTCGCTCGGCCTGCTCCATGGTAGCCAGCCCGATGTGTTCGTCGTCTGCCACGAGCCCGGCCGCACGGCGATGCTCGGCACCGCCGGCTACACGGTCGCGACGATCGAGGAGATCATCGACCTGACCACCGCGCTCGGCCGGCGGACCAACCCGAACATCCGCTGTGGCGGGGTGAGCTTCAATAGCTCGGCACTGGGCGAGGCCGAGGCGGTAGCGCTGATGGAAGCCGAGAGCGAACGCCTTGGTCTTCCCGTCGCCGATCCGGTGCGCGGCGGGCCGGCCTTCGACGCGCTGGTCGAAAGCTGCCTGGCATGAGCGCGCCGGCGGCAGGGTCGAGCTGGTTCCAGCGCTTCCTGCTGCCGGGCTTCGCGATGAAGGCCGTCATCATCGGCGGCGGCTATGCGACCGGGCGCGAGCTGGCGGAGTATTTCCTGCCTGCCGGCCCCTGGGGCGGGCTGGCCGGCATGGTTCTGGCGATGCTGCTGTGGAGCGTGATCGCAGCGGCGACCTTCGCCTATGCCCGGATGGTCGGCGCGCTCGACTATCGCGCCTTCTTCGCCGAGCTGCTCGGCCCCGCCTGGATCGCGTTCGAGGGGGCGTACATCCTGTTCGTCGTGCTGATCCTCGCGGTGTTCGGGGCGAGCGCCGGCGCGATCGGCGCGGCGATGTTCGGCTGGCCGGTGTTCGCCGGGACGCTGGCGCTGGCGCTGGCGATCCTCGCCACGGTGACGCTCGGCAATGCGGCGGTGGAGGGCGTGTTCAAGTACGTCTCCTTCCTGCTCTATGCCGTCTATGCGATCTTCCTGGCGCTGAGCCTGTGGCGCTTCGGCGACCGTATCGCAGACGGGTTCGCCACCTCCGCGCCGTGGAGCGGATGGGCGAGCGGCGGGCTGACCTATGCGAGCTACAACATCATCGGCGCGGTGGTGATCCTGCCGGTGCTGCGGCATCTGACCAGCACCCGCGACGCGGTGGTCGCCGGCCTGATCGCCGGGCCGCTGGCGATGGCGCCGGCGATCCTGTTCTTCACCTGCATGATCGCCTTCTATCCGGGGATCGGCGCCGAGACGCTGCCTTCGGACTTCCTGCTGCGCCAGCTCGACGTGCCGCTGTTCCACTGGGCGTTCCAGATGATGATCTTCGCTGCCTTGCTCGAGAGCGGGGCGGGTGCGGTGCATGCGATCAACGAGCGGGTGGCGGGGGTGGTGCGCCGGCGGCGCGGCGTCGAGCTGGGGGCAGGAGCCCGCGCCGCGATCGCCGGCGTGCTGCTGCTTATCTGCATGTTCGTTGCCGACCGGGTCGGGCTGATCGCGCTGATCGCCAGCGGGTACCGGTTGCTCGCGTACCTGTTCCTCGCCGTGTTCGTGCTGCCGTTGCTGACCATCGGGCTGGCACGGCTGCTCCGTCGCCCCGCACCTCCCCAGGAGATTGCCGCATGAAGCTGCGTCATCTGTTCGCTCTGCCGTTGCTCGCGCTCGCCACCCCGGCGCTGGCCGATCCGCCGGGCGGGCTCGATGCCAAGGTGGAGGCGCTACGCAAGGCGAGCGGGGCGCCGGGTATCGCCGTCGCGATCGTCGAGCATGGCAAGACGACGCTCGCCAAGGGCTGGGGCTTCCGCAAGCTCGGCGACCCGGCCAAGGTGGATGCCGACACGATCTTCCAGACCGGATCGACCGGAAAGGCGTTCACCGCCGCCGCGCTCGCCATCCTGGTGGACCAGGGGAAGATCGGCTGGGACGACAAGGTGATCGACCACATGCCGTGGTTCCGCATGTACGATCCCTGGGTGACGCGCGAGATCACGATCCGCGACCTGCTGGTCCACCATTCGGGGCTGGGGCTGGGGGCGGGGGACCTGCTCTTCGTTCCGCGCGGCAGCCTGTCGCGCAAGGAGACGGTGAAGCGGCTGGCCTATATCAAGCCGGCGACCAGCTTCCGCTCCAGCTATGCGTACGACAATATCCTCTACATGGTCGCCGGCCAGCTGATCGAGGAAGTCAGCGGCAAGAGCTGGGAAGAGTTCATGACCAGCGAAGTGCTGAAGCGTGGCGGCATGGCGACGGCGACCGCGACCTATGAGGCGCGCTGGGCGACGGCGGACCGCGCTTTCCCGCATGCCCGGATCGGCGGTGCGGTGCGCGGCGACGGGCCGAACTCGGTGCTCGACGAGCGCGAGGAGCTGGGCCGCGCGGCGATGCCCGCGGGCGGGCTGGCGCTCAGCGCCAACGATTTGGCGCAATGGCTCAAGATCCAGCTCGGCCATGGCGCGCTGCCGGGTGGCGGGCGGCTGTTCAGCGAGGCCCAGGCGGCGGAGATGTGGAAGGGCGTCACCGTCCAGCCGCTCACGCCCTATCCGGGCAGCCTGGCGCCGCTGACGCCGAAGTTCAGCACCTATGCGCTCGGCTGGGAGGTCGAGGATTACAAGGGCGCGCGGATCATCTCGCATGGCGGCGGGGTGTTCGGATCGATCACCCATGTGATCCTGCTGCCCGACCAGGATGTCGGCATCGCGGTGGTGGTGAATTCCGAAGACGTCGCCTTGCTGCGCGGCGTCGCGCATATGCTGGTCGACCATTATCTCGGGATCCCCGACCAGGACTGGCCCAAGCGGTTCGGCGAGTTCATGACGACGCGGATCGAAGGCGGCAAGGCGGCGCTCTCGGCGGTGAAGGCGGCGCCGGCCAAGGTCGGGCCCTCGCTGTCGCTGGAGCGCTATGCGGGGACCTATCGCGATCCCTGGTACGGCGATGTCGCGGTCACCCAGGGCACGGACGGGCTGCGGATCGACTTCAAGACGACCCCGCGCATGGCGGGCCGGCTGGTACATTGGCAGTACGACACCTTCGTCACGCGCTTCGACGACAAGGCGATCGAGCCGGCTTACGTGACCTTCGCGCTCGATGCCGACGGCAAGGTGGCGCGGGTGACGATGAAGCCGGAGAGCCCGATCGCCGACTTCAGCTATGACTATCGCGATCTCGATCTGCGGCCTGTGGAAGACAAGAAATGACCAAGCGCCTCGCGTTCCTCGCCCTGCTCCTTTCCGGCTGCGCGGCGGCGCCGGTGGTCCAGGCGCCCGCGCCCAAGGCGCACAAGGACTTCCTCGTCCTCGACACCCATCTCGACACGCCGCTCCATTTTGCCCGGGCCGGCTGGAGCTTCGACGGGCATCATGATCCGGCGACCGACCTCGTCCAGGTCGACATGGAGCGGATGCGGGCGGGCGCGCTCGATGGCGGGTTCTTCGCGATCTATACCGAGCAGGGGCCGCTGACGGCGAAGGGCTATGCCGATGCGCTGGCCTATGCGCGCGGGCGATCGGACCTGATCGATTCCACGCTGGCGAAGTTTCCGGACAAGATCGGGCGGGCGCTGACGCCGGACGATGCGCGGCGGCTGAACCGCGAGGGCAAGCTGGTCGCGTTCAAGAGCATGGAGAACAGCTATGAGCTGGGCGAGGACGTCTCGCTGCTCGAGGAATTCTATGACCGCGGCGTGCGGCTGGCCGGGCCGGTCCACGCGGCCAACAACCAGTTCGCCGACAGCTCGGGCGACAAGCCGAAATGGCATGGACTCTCTCCCCTTGGGCGCAAATGGGTGGAGGAAGCGAACCGGCTGGGCATCGCGATCGACGCGAGCCATGCGTCGGACGACACGTTCGACCAGATGCTGGAGCTGTCCAGGACGCCGCTGCTGCTCTCGCACAGCAGCGGGCGCTGGGCGTTCGATCACCCGCGCAACCTCGATGACGCGCGCATCCGCAAGCTTGCCGCCAAGGGCGGGGCGATCTGTGTCAGCACGATCTTCCTGGACAACATGAACATGACGCCCGAGCGCGCGGCGCTGTTCACCAAGTACGAGCACATCTCGGACCTCTCGCCGGCCGAACAGGCCGATCTGGCGCGCAGATGGCGGGAGCTCGACAAGACCCAGCCGATCTGGGGGAAGGCCGATTTCGAGCGCTACATGGCGATGGTCCTCCATGTGATCCAGGTCGCGGGCGTCGACCATGTCTGTTTCGGCGCCGACTGGGATGGCGGTGGCGGCCTGCCGGGGATCGCGGACATCTCGGCGCTGCCCAAGGTCACCGAGCGGCTGCGCAAGGCGGGTTACTCGGATGCGGACCTCGACAAGATGTGGAGCGGCAACATCCTGCGCGTCGTCGGCGCGGCGCAGAAGGCGGCGGGGCGCTAGCCGGTGCATTCCGCCGCGTTGCGGCGGCGGGAGGCAGCACCGGCGCGGAAGGTGAGGAAGCTCAACCCGACGAGGATCCATACCGCCACGCCGCCATAGAGCATGACGATGCCGAACCCCTCGGCAAGGCCCTGGCGGACCAGCTCGGGCGAGAGTCCGCCCGCGAGCGCCCGGTCGTCGCCGGCGGCAATGGTCTGCGCCACGTCGCGGAGCCTTGCGGGGTCGGCCGCGGCGGTCCGCTGCAGCGCCCAGGCGATGCCCTCGACCAGCAGGAAGCCCATCAGCGCGATGTTCACCGCGAGCGTGATCAGCCGCGCGCTCATGTCCATGCCCGAGGCCATGCCGGCCCGGCTCGGCGGGACGGAAGCGGTGGTGGTGTTGGTCACCGGCGTGTTCGTGATGCCGAGCCCGATGCCGGCGAGCAGCAGGCCGGGAAGCAGCGTCGCCCAGCCCGGCTGCGGCGCCGCGCTCCCCAGCTTCATCGCGAAGAAGCCCAGGCCGATGGCGAACAGGCCGAGCGGGATCACGGTGGCGGGCCCGTATCGCAGCGCCAGCCGCTCGCCCAGCGGCGGGAAGATCAGCGCGGGCAGCGTATAGGCGAGCACGCAGAGACCGGTCGCCAGCGGATCATAGCCGAGGCCGATCTGCAGATAGATCGGGAGGTAGATCATGAACGGCCAGTAGCTGACGTTCATCGCCGCGCCGCCGAGGATCGAGCCGGAGAAGTCGCGGTTCCGGAAGACCGAGAAGTCGAACATCGGGTGCGCCTGCCGTCGCTCCGCGAACAGGAAGGCGGCGAAGCAGGCTGCGGTGGCGCCGACCACCAGCATCGCGCCGGGCAGGCCGAGTGCGGGACCCTGGGTGATGAAATAGACCAGCCCGAACACGCTCAGCGAAAGGGTGACGATGCCGGCCGCATCGAGGCGCTTTGCCTCGGGATCGCGGGACTCCTCCACCGCGCCCGCGGCGAGCGCGAGGGTGAGCGCGGCGAGGGGGAGATGCACGAGGAAGATCCATTTCCAGCCGGCCAGGGCGATGATCGCGCTGCCGATGAGGGGGCCGAAGCCGAGGCCGATGCCCGACACGATGCCCCAGGTCGCGAAGGCGCGGCTCCGTTCCCGTGCATCCCGGAACTGGTGCGAAAGTAACGCGATCGAGCAGATCAGCATCGCCCCGCCGGCCAGCCCCTGGAGGAACCGTCCGGCGATCAGCACCGCCATGTCCTGGGCGATCCCGCACAAGGCCGAGGTGGCACCGAACGCGACCACGCTGATCAGAAACAGAAGTTTGCGCCCGAAGCGATCGGCCAGCGTTCCCGTCGCCATCAGCACCGTCGTACAGGCCAGCGTATAGGCGTTCATCACCCATTGCATGTCCTGGAAGCCGCCGTGAAGATCGCGTTCCAATGTGGGCAGGATCACCGGCACGCTGGTGATCTCCAGCCCGAACATCAGCGCGCCCAGGCACATGGCGAGCAGCGCCAGCCGGTTCCTGCCGGCAGAATAGTGGATCATCGACAGCACCCTTCCAAACTCCGCGGACGGAACCGTCCACGGCCGGCGCGCTATCTGGGGAACCGCGATCGATGACGGAAATGATTTTATTTTCTGGCATCCATTATCAATCGTAATTAATCGGCGCCAATGGACATCGACCCAGCGCTTCTGCGTGCCTTTGTCGCGGTCAGCGAGTTCGGCGGCTTCACCCGCGCCGCGCGGCGGCTGAACCTGACCCAGCCGGCGGTGAGCCACCAGATCCGGCGGCTGGAGGAGCAGATCGGGCGGCCGCTGATCCGCCGCACCACCCGCAGCCTGACCCTGACCGAGGACGGCGAGGACTTCCTGCTCCACGCCCGCCAGATCCTGGCCGGGCTGGACGCGCTCGCCCAGCGCTTCCGCCCTTCGCCGGTGACCGGCGTGGTGCGTTTCGGTACCCCCGAGGCATTCATGGGCGAGCGGCTGCCGATGCTGCTCAGCCAGTTCTCGCGTGCGTTCCCGTCCGTACGACTGGACGTGCATGTGAGCACCTATCTCGATCTCAGCGCGATGATCGCGGCCGAGGAGCTCGACCTTGCCGTGGTGCTCTCCACTGCCGGTGGCGAGAATGGCGGGACCGCGCTGCGCCCGGCGGAATTTGCCTGGGTGGCGGCCGAAGGCTTTGTGCCACCCTCGTGCGGATCGCTGCCGCTCGCCTTTCACCCGCCCAATTGCATCAACCGGCTGGTCGGCGTGGAGGCGCTGGAGCGGACCGACATCGAATGGCACATCGCCTTCACCTCGCCGAGCGAGCAGGGCCTGCGCGCGGCGGTGCGATCGGGCCTGGCGGTGGCGGTGCTGATGCGCAGCGACGTCGAGCCGGGAATGCGCGTGCTGGAGAGCGAGTTCGGATTGCCGCCCCTGCCGAGCGCGGACTTCGTGCTGATCGAAAGCCGCGGCGCCGCGGCGCCGGCGGCCCATGCCTTTGGCCGGATGCTGGTCGAGATGGAAGGACCCGGCAGCTGAGGCAGCAGCGCCGCCGGCGCGTTCAGTCGTCCACGTCCATCATGTCGTAGCGAAACTTCACCGTGCCATTGGCGGGCAGAGTCGCCGTCAGCACGCTCTTGCCCGGTTTCTTCGTCACCTTGGTGGAGGCGCGGCGCATCACCCGATCGGTCTGGTTGCTGAATTCGAGCTCGAACCGGATGGGGAAGGGGTTCGCGTTGCGGACGGTGACGGTGTAGCGGTCGCCATCCTTGATGTCTTCGCTGTCGTCCTCGACCGTCACGTTCTGCGCTTCGCCGAAGACCAGCTCGACCTCCTCGTCGATCGTCTTGTCCTGCACATTGCTCTCGCCGATCAGCTGCCGGCCCCAGGCGCTGTCCTGGTAGAACACGGCCTTGCCCGCCGGCACCGGGAGGCCGAGGCCATTGGCCTCGGTATTGCGGAAGCGGTAGAGCAATTCGGGATCGTCGGGATCGCCCCAGGATGTCCTCGAGCGATAGACCAGCGCCCCCTTGATCCGGCGATTGGCGAGGAAGGCGACCTGCTTCTGCGACTGGGCCGCGACGGTGACCGGCACCGGAATGCGATAGAGCTTGAGGTCGCCGAGATTCTCCGCCCTGGCCACCACGGAGACCGGGATCGCTGCGGATGCTGCGCGGCGTTCGAGGCGGGTTCCGGTGACGACGATGTCGCCTGCGGCCATGTCCATCGCCATGGGTGCGGGCGCCGGCAGCGGTTCGGCGAGCGTCGTCAGCCGGTCACTGGTGGTGCCTTGCGGCCAGCAATAGGTTTCGCGGTCGAGCTCCCGGGCATCCTCGATCGCTTCGAGGCCGAGATCGTCCTGGGTCTCGTCGGAACGGTTGACCCGGCCGGCCACCGCGGCGGTGGTCGCATCGACGAAGCTGGTCTCGTCGCCGCTGGCCATGGTCAGCCAGGCGAACAGGTCGAGCCCGCTGCCGTCGGGCGCCAGCGTGCCCACATAGGTGGCGTCCCAGTCGAAACCGGTGGCGATATAGGCCAGCGTCACGGTGACCTGGCCGCCGGGCTGGTCGCGCGTGGTCATCGTCAGCACCGGCTTGGCCGAGAGCGAGGCCGGCGCGCCGGGGTAGAGCAGGGTCTGCGCCAGCCCGGTGCAATAGACCGCTTCCGCCCCCTGGGCGGTCTGGATCACCATCCGGTTGGCGGCGGAGCGGATCGTCGCGCGCTCCTCGACGCGCTTGCCGGTTGCCGGATCGGTGCGGCGCAGGATCACCTGCTGGCCGGTATAGGCATCGACCAGCCCGGACTGCGACAACAGGCCGGCATCGCGATTCCGCTCGCGCTGCTCGGCGCCGAACAGGATAGCCGATTGCGGCACGATGCCGCCCGCCACCCCTTCGAAGCGCACCGTCGCGACGCCGGGCGGCAGGGTGATGGTGCGCGTCTCGCTGATCAGTGCAAAGGCTTCCGGCCGGTCGCGATCGATCTCGCGATCGCCGCGATCGGGATCGCGATACAGCGTCACCGCGACCTTGTCCGGCGCGGCCGAGGTCACCACCGGCACCTGGCCGTGCGCGGCCAGCGGCGCGAACAGGAACAGAAGGGAGGCGAGCAGCCGCCGCATGGCGATCACCAGGGCGTGAGGAAGGTGACGGTCAGCTCGGTCTTGCCATTGGCGGGGACGGGGACTTCCCAATGGCGCTCATCGGCATTGTCCTGGGCGCCCGGAATGCTCTCCTCGGGCACGCGCAGGTCGCGCCACCACCACCAGCGGCCAAGCCCGCCCTGCACGACATCGACGGTCACCGGCACCGGGCGGGCATTGGTGACGATGTAGCGCATTTGGGTGCGGTAATAGGTCTTGGGACGCTCCCGGGTGACTTCCTGGACGGTGCCATCGGGATAGGTGACGCGGAAACGGTCGTAGCGCTCCCATTCGTCGCTGGTGATCTGGTCGCGCTTCTCGACCACCGGCTGGACCTTCACGTCGAACGCGTCGCCGGTGCGCAGCGCCAGCGACGAGCCGCCGGGCGTGTGCGGGATCGCGCTTTCGCCGACGAACTGGGCCTGTCCCTTGCTGTCGCGCATGTAGATGCGCACGGTCCCGGCCGGCAGCGCCGACCCGATGCCGCTGGCACGCGCGTTCGAGAATTTGAGGATCGAGGCGGCGCTGCGTGCCTCGGTCTGGTTGGAAAGCCAGTCGCTCCGATATTCGTACCCCTTGCGCGCGAGCACGCCGGAGACGTCGAGGAAGCTGACCTGCTTGGTCTGCGCGTTCGCGATCGTGGTGCGCCCTTCGATCGGATAGACATGGAGATCGCCGAGCTGCTCGCCGCCGCTTTCGGTGCCCGGCGTATTGCCGCGCGGCCGCTGCGGGTCGGGGCGCGAACCGTTCCAGCCCGACTGCACCTGCCCGACATTGCCCGCGACGAGCAAGGTGCGTGCATTGGCGAAGCTGGTGCCGGTCTGGTTGCTCAGGGTGATCCAGCCCTGCACGTCGATCTTGCCCGCAGTCTCGTCGAACAGCGCGACATAATCGGAGGTCCAGCCGATCCCGGGCGTGAGGTAGCTGAGCGTGACCGGGCGCCGGCCGGCCTGCGCGGCATCCAACGTCACGCTGAGGGTGGGGCGGGCCCGCAGGTTCGGCGGGATCGAATCGAACACGACGCGGACGGGCAGCCCGTCGTCGCGCAGAACCTCGATACGGTCGCCGATCCGGAGCACCACGCCGCCATTGGTCGCCAGCACGGTCGCGCGTTCGCGGCTCTCGACACCGGTCGCCGGGTTGGTGCGGACCAGCGTCACCTGCTGGCCGACCGCCTTGTTCATGAGCGCGGCGGGCGACAGCAGGTCGTAGTCGAAATTCTGCTCGACGATGCCGAAGCCCTCGCCGGAAAGCGTGACCGTCTCGGGCCGGATCTGCGCGGAGACGTCGGGGAATTCCTGCCGCGACTTGCCGCGGGGCAGGGCAATCTGGCGCACGTCCTGCACCAGCGCGAGATTGCCGTAGATCGTGACCGACAGCTCGCCCTGCTCGTTCTTCGCCGGCGGGGTGGCGGGTGCCTCCTGGGCCGCCGAGATGCCGGGCTGCGCCAGCAGGCCCGCGAGGATCACCAGTCGCTGGAGTTGTCGCATCCCTCTCCCCCCTTGCAGATCGAGGGCAGACTGACGCAGTTCGCGGCAAAGCTCCAGCGGCTAGTGCGTCCGTTTTGCCGATTGGTGCGGATCAGTCGCGAGGGCGGGGCTTGACGATCAGAATGTCGAGGTCGCGGTCGGGCCGCCAGTTCTGGTGGCGCACTTCGAATTGCGTCGGCGAGATCTTGCGAACCCCGTCCGCGCAGAAGCTGATCAGATTGCCCGGCGCGACCTTGTCGACGACCAGCCGGAAGCTTCCGATCGGCGCGCGCCAGTTCGCGCCGGTCTTCAGCACATATTGCACCCGCATTTCGGGAAGCGCCGCATCGCCGCCGCCGGCCGCGCGCGCGAACCGGTCGACACCGGCAAGAAAGGCCGCGTCCGCGCAATAGCGCGCGATATAGGCCTTGCCCTCCGCATTGCCGCGGAAGCCGGGCATGGTGAGCGGCGTGCCGACGCTTCCGCCGGTGCCGGGCGCGTAATTGTGCTCGATGGCAAGGTCCCGCCCTGCCGGGAACAGCTGCGTCCAGTGATAGGTGCGCTTCACTGTCCAGGCGGCCATCAGGTGGCGTTTCGCGCCGGGGCTCTCTCCGCCCTCCTGCGTCGCCAGGCCGAGCGCCAGCAACCGGTCCTGGTCCGCCTTGCCGAGCTGATCGAGGCGCGTGTCCGGATCATCGGCGAGCGGCACCTTCAGCGCGGCGAGCATCGCCGTATGGTCCTTGCCGTTCAGCGTCGCCTTTTCCTCGAGCGCCATGGTCACCGTCTTGCCGGCGACGCGCGTCACGAAGTCGTGCGGATAGGCGACATCGCCATAATCGCGCTCGGCCAGGGTCTCGTCGGGCATGGGGAAGGCCACCACCGTGCGGACGTCCTTGTCCGTGCGATTGTGGAAGACATAGCGGACCCGAACCGCGTCGGGAGAGATGTACAGGTCTTCCGAGACCATATCGATCGCATCGGTCCTGAGCAGCACCAGGCCGCCGGCGCCCATCTCCGCAGTGCTGTCATTGGCGATGGCCGGCATCCCGAAGAGCGACGCGGCGAGCGGCAGGGCGATGAACTTGCGCATGGCCGGCTGATGGCACAGCCCGGCAGCGGCGGCCAAGGGGGAACGAAGTTGGCGGTCAGTCGCCGGGGATGCTCCCGTCGCCGGCCGCTTCCGCGTCTTCCCGGCCGAGCCGCTGTTCCGTGAAGATCTGCCAGCCGATGAGGAAGAGCGCGCCGACGACCGGGCCGATCACGATCCCGCTCAGGCCGAGCAGATCGATGCCGCCCAGCGTGGTGATGAGCACCAGCCAGTCGGGAAGGCCGGTGTCCCGCCCGACCAGGATCGGCCGCAGGACATTGTCGACAAGCCCGATCACCAGCACGCCGGAAAGCACGACCACGACCGCCTGCCAGATCGCGCCGGTCGCGAAGAGGTAGACGGCCACCGGCACCCAGATGATCGCCGGGCCGATCGCCGGCAGCAGCGCCGCGATCGCCATGAGCAGGCCCCACAGCAAGGCTGCCGGCAGGCCGGCGATCGCGAAGGTGATCGCGCCGAGCGCGCCCTGGGCCAGCGCGACGAGGCCGGAGCCCTTGATCGTCGCGCGCACGACGGTGACGAACTTGTCGGTCAGCCGCCGTGCGATCGCGGGATCGAGCGGTAACGCGCGCACCACCGCCGGGCCGATCTGCTCGCCGTCGCGGAGAAGGAAATAGGTCACGTACAGGCCGACGCTGAACAGGAGCAGCCACGCCGCGGCATTGGCGCCGATCGACAGCGCGCGACTGGCGAGGAAGCTGGCGCTGCTGCTCAGGGCCTGGGAGAGGCGGGCCTGGGCATGCTCGAAGCTACCGAGGCCATAGCCGTCCAGCAGCGTCTGCACGCGCAGTGGCAGGGCGTGGAACACCTGCTCGAAATAGACCGCGAAATCGATCTGGCCGCTGCGGAGCTGGCCATAGACCCCGGCCGCCTGGTCGACCACGAGACTGCCGATGACCAGGGCCGGGATGATCACGGCGATGGTGATGATCAGCAGCGTCAGCGCCGCCGCCCGGTTCCGACGCTCGGGCCAGCGCGCAAGCAGTCGCTGGAAGAGCGGTTGGAACATCAGCGCCGCCAGGCCTGCCCAGAAGAGCGCGCCGAGAAAGCCCGAGACGACCAGCGCGAGGCTGACGGTAATCGCGGCGATGAAGAGGATCAGCCCTCCATTCTGCACATGCTCACGCGAAAGGCCCATCCGTACCGCAACTCCCATCGATATTCGCAACGGGCATCATGGCGCATGCGAGACCTGAGCCATAGGGAAGAAGTTCGTCCGACTGCAAGAAGTCGAGCCGGGCGGCAGGCCTCTTGGGGGAGGCCCGCCGCCCGGTCGCCGTCAGAACGCCGAGCGCACCGTGCCGCCATCGACCCGGAGCGTCGCGCCGCTGACATAGCCGGCGAGCCCGCTGGCCAGATAGGTGACGGCGGCCGCGACCTCCTCCGGCCGGCCGAGGCGGCCGACATCGTTCGGTACCATGTCGTTGACGCAGCCGCGCTCGATCGCTTCCCAGCTCTCGCCCCAGCCCTGTTTCGGGGCGATCTCCTCGAGCAGCTTGCGGACCGACGGCACCAGTATGGCGCCCGGGGCGACGATGTTCGAGGTCACGCCGGTGTCCTTCAGCTGGCGCGCCAGCGATACGGCGAGGTTGTGGCGCGCGGCGAGCGAGGCCTGATAGTCGGGATGCAGCGTCGCCGGCTGCTCGGCGAGTCCGCCGCCGATCTGGATGACCCGCCCCCAGCCGCGCGACACCATCGGCGGGACGATCCGCTGGATCATCCGGACAGCGGAAAAGACGTTCACTTCGAAGGTCTCGGCCCATTTGTCGGGCGTGGCGCTGTGCCAGTCGAGGTGATGGTAATAGCCGGCATTGTTGACGAGGATGTCGATCGCGCCGCCGGCAAGGGCTTGTGTCGCCACGGCTTCGGCGCCCTCGTCATGGGCCAGGTCGCCGATCGCGACATCGGCCACGCCGCCGGCCGCGACGATGTCCGCCGCCACCTTGCGGGTGCGTGCCTCGTCGCGGCCATGCACGACCACCGCCGCGCCTTCGGCGGCGAGCATGCGCGCAATGGCTTCGCCGAGGCCCGACGAGGCACCGGTGACGAGCGCGCGGCGCGATTCGAGGTCGGTCTTCATGATCTGTCTCCTGATGCTTGCGATGCAGCGGAGATGGGCCCAGATGATTGCCTTGATTAGCTTGCGCAATCGGGATGGGTTATGCGGCAGAACGGCACAATCGGCCGGAACGGCATCGGCGAGCTCATGGCCGCCATCGAGGTCGCCGAGCGGCGCAGCTTCCGGGCGGCGGCGGAGTATCTCGGCATCTCGCCCACCGCACTGAGCAGCAATATCCGCGCGCTGGAGGATCGGCTGGGCGTACGGCTGTTCAACCGGACCACGCGCAGCGTCTCGCTGACCGCCGCCGGCGCCGAGTTCATCGCGCGCGTGGCGCCGGCGCTCGCCGAGATCGAGCGTGCTGCTGCGGACGCCGGCAGCCATGGTGGCGCGCCGTCGGGCCTGTTGCGGATCAACAGCTCGGTGACCGGCGCGCACCAGGTGCTGGCCCCGGTGCTGCGCGATTTCACCCGGCGCTATCCGCTGGTGTCGATCGCGCTCACCACCGAGACGCGGCTCGTCGACATCGTGCTGAACGGCTGCGACGCCGGCGTGCGCCTGGAGGAGTCCGTTCCCGCCGACATGGTCGCGGTGCCGCTGCCCTTCGGCCTGGATTTCTGCGTGGTCGCCGCGCCCGCCTATCTGCAGGAGCACCCGGCGCCGGGCGTGCCGGCGGACCTGCTGCACCATCGCTGCATCCGCTCGGTGCTGCCGGGCGGCGGGATCTATCGCTGGGAATTCGAGCGCGGCGGCGAGGCCCTGGCGCTCGACGTGCCCGGCACCGTCACGCTCGACAATCAGCTGCTGCTGCTCAAGGCCGCGATCGAGGGGATGGGGATCGCCTATCTCGCGCGCTCGGTCTGCGACGATGCGATCGCGGCGGGACGGCTATCGCTGCTGCTCGAGCCGTGGATGCCGAAATCCTCGCGGCTCTGCCTCTATTATCCGCACAACCGGAACACTTCCCCGGCGCTACGCGCGCTGGTCGATACGATCCGCGCCGCCGTCCCGGAAGGAGGCGAGGAGCGGCGTGTAGCTGCGCCGGTAGAGGCGATCGCCGAGCAGCCGGAGGATGGCGATGCGGAGCGGCCGCGGTAGCGCGCGCGTCGAATCCCGCGCGCGGCATTGCTTCTGGATCCAGCGCACGCGCTCCAGCCGCTGCCGGCTGAACGCGGCCAGCGCGGCGCGAAGGTCCTGCGCATCGACCAGGCAATCGGTGAGCACCAGCGCATCCTCGAACGCCATGCTGGCACCCTGCGCCATGCTCGGCGAGCAGGCATGGGCCGCATCGCCGATCAGCAGCGCGGCATCGTTGCTCCAGTCGCGCGCCGCGACTTCGCCCAATATGCCCCTGTCGATCCGGTCGTCCGGGCCGATCGCCTTGACCACCGGCGCGAGCGGCCCGGCAAAGGCGCCGAACAGATCCTGCAGATCCCGGCGGTGGTTGGTGAGATAGGCAGGGAGCAGCACATTGTCCGCATCGCCGTACAGATAGAGCAGCCCGTCCTCGACCGGCACGCCGAGCAGGGCGCGGCGATGGCCGAGCATCACCGTCCAGTGGCGCAAGCCGATGCTGTTCGGCGTCAGCATCCGCCAGCAGGTGCGCGGATAGATTTCGGGCGGCTGGTCCCCGAAGAGCTGGCCGCGGGTCGCGGAGTTGAAGCCGTCCGCGCCGATGACGAGGTCATAGACCGCTTCCTCCCCGTTCGAGAACGCGACCCGTGCGCTGCTGCCCTCGACGGTGATCCCATTGGTCCAGATGCCGTAGCGGACCCGCGTCTCCACGCTCGACCGGAGTATCCCGGTCAGCGCGCTCCGGGTGAGCGACAGGCAGGGGCCGGCATCTGCCCAGAAGCGCTCCACGTCCATGTCGTGCAGCACGCCGCCGCCCGCATCCAGGATGGTCTGGCGCCGATTGTGCCAGGCGATGTCGGCCACCTGCTCGCCGAGCCCCAGCCCGCGCAGCGCGACCATGGCATTGCCGGGCAGGAACATGCCGGCGCCGCCGGTCAGAGGGCTCGGCGCGCGGTCGATGATGTCGAAGGCGATGCCCCGGCGCTCGAACGCCCGGGCAAGGGCGAGGCCGGCGATGCCGGCACCGATGATCAGAATATTCCTGGACAAGGATCAAACTCCTGGAGGGTCGCAGCCGGCATGCACCGGCCGGTGGGCCGGTCGCGCGGCGCGCACCAATTGCGGTTAGACGGAGACGCCGCCATCGACCCGGATATGCGCTCCGGTGACATAGGCCGCAGCGTCGCTGCAGAGGAACTCGATGACGCTCGCGACCTCGGCCACCTTGCCGAACCGGCCCATCGGCGTGCCGCGGCCGACCGTCTCATAGGCGTCGCCCAGCACCCGGCGGAGCAGGCCCGTCTCGACCCGCCCCGGCTGTACCGTGTTGATGGTGATGCCGCGCCCCGCCAGCTCGCGGGCCAAGCCGCGCGTCAATCCGGTCATCGCCGACTTGGTCATGGTGTACGCAGCCTGGCCGGCATAGGGCATGTAGTCGCTGCTGACGCTGCCGACATTGATGATGCGCCCGCCTGCTGGCATGTGGGGCAGGGCTTCGCGGATGGCGAGGAACGGTGCCTTCACGTTGACCGCCACCATCGCCTCGAGCGCATCGAGGTCATAATTCTCGATCGCGCCCGCGCATGCCAGCCCGGCATTGTTGACCAGCATGTCGATGCGGCCGAAACCATCGACCAGTTCCCGGATGCAGGCGCGGGTCTCCTCCACCGACCTGGCATCGACGCGCATCGCCATCGCGGTCTGCCCGGCATCGAACAGCTCCCGTTCCAGCGCCCATGCCGCGTCGCGCGAGGCGAAATAGGTGAAGGCGACCGATGCCCCCTCCTCGGCGAGCCTGCGCACCACGGCGGCGCCGATACCGGTGCTGCCGCCGGTCACCAGCGCGACTTTCCCCGCGAAACGCCGCTCGCGCAGGGTCTCGCGCGTCGGGATGGTGAAGCGTTCTGGATAGGACATGCGCTGGTGCCATTCGTTACTGGGCGGCGGAGGCGAGGGACGAAGCGCGCGCCGCGCCCGGGGCGAACGGGGCGGCGCGCGGTCGATCATGCGCCTCGCCTTGCCCCGATGCCGAGACCGAAGCCCAACACCGCGGCGTTGAAGGCATCGGCCTGCTCGAGATGGATGAAATGCCCGGCGTCCTGGAAACGCAGCAGCCGTGCATCGGGCACCAGCGACGCGATGATCTCGTTATGGGCGGGCCCGCAAATGAAATCCTGCTCGCCCGCCAGCACCAGCGCCGGAACGCGCAGGCCGGGCAGTTCCGGCGTGACGTCGAACGGCGCGCCGTCGCCGATCAGCAGGGTTGCGGTGATGGCGTCGCGGATCGCCTCGAAATGCAGGTCGGGGCGGCGGAAATCGGCGAAATAGACCGGCAGCAACCGCTGCAGGACGTGGAGATAATCTGCGTCGCTCCGCATCGTCGCGAGGCTCTGCCACGCCGCCAGCACATCCTCGGCCAGCGGATCGCCGGCGTGACGGGCGGCGAACGCCACCACATTCTGCCCCGCCGACGCGATGAACGCGCCGCCGGTGACCGCCGCGCTGGCGTAGAGGATGATGCCCTTCAGCCGCTCCGGTTGCCGCAGCGCATAATGTTGCGCCACGAAGCCGCCATGCGAATGGCCGAGCAGCAGCGCGTCCCGCAGGTCGAGCGCGTCGAACAATGCCTCGAGCTGCGCGCTGTAGCGCGCCACGCTATAGCCTTCCGGATGCGATGCCAGGCGGCCGGAATTGCCGGTACCGATGGGCTCGAGATACAGCATGGTGAAATGCTGCTCGAGGGCCGGCATGCGCAGATAGCTCCAGCCGATCCCCGGGCCGCCGGAATGGACCACGCACAGCGGCCCCTGGCCGGCGACAACATAGGCCTGCCGGATGCCCAGCAGGTCGATCGCATGGGCGCCGGGGCTGAGCAGGTCTTCCGCCTGCGATCCGGTTCGGGGATAGTCGGTCATGTACGCGTCCTCATCAACACGCCGGACTGTGGCCGTCCGGCCGGAACTCTCGCCACCTTGCGGCGCATGCGCATTGTGTTGGAGTTCGCGGCAAAGTGCCCGTTAGCTTGCGCGAGCGGTCGTTAGCGTGGCGACGAGGGAGGTGCGCTTATGGCCGCTAACATCCCCGGGCCTTAGGCGGAGATATTGCCGAGATACTGGACCACGAGCCGTGCCGAGGAGCCTACCGCGCATACCGCGGCGAACAGCTGCGCCGGCGTGACGGACAGTCGGTCCGCCCAGCGGATCAGATCGCAATCGTCATGGATATTGATGCGGGTATTTCCGCAGAACGCATCACGATCGATCATTTGCAGGAGCACCGCCGCATGGGAATATTTGAGATGGCTTCCATGCGGACTCGCACGAAGGGGTCGCTGAGCGCATCGCCCCGTGGCCGGAGCCTCGATCGACGCATTCGCTTCCCTGAAATGCAAGACGTTGCGAAAAGGGAAACCCACATCCGCGGGTGATGAAATAATGCCATGGGAATGCAGCGGCGACCGCACATGGCATCCCGAAACAGACATCCGACAGAGGCAGGCCATCTCCACGATGGCCTGCTCCGTCTGATGTGGTCCGTGCGGGATGTTATTCCGCGGCGTGGTCGATCGCCTGGGCGAGGCCGTCCGGATCGGTGAGGAAGGGCAGATGCCCGGTCGACAGGGTCACGGCCTTCCGAACCGGCGTCGCGGCGACCATCCTGGCCTGCAGCGCGGGGCTGACGACCTGATCCAGGCTGGTGTGGACATAGATCTTGTCGACCTTGCCGAACCGGGCGTCGCTCACATGCACCGGGGTGCCGAGCGGCTTCAGCGGCTCGTCGAGGATCAGGTCGGGGAGCTTCGCCTTGAGCGGCTCCGATCCGTCATTGGCGAAGAGTTCGGCGCGGGCCGAATATTCGACGACGGCGATGCCATTCTCCGGCTCGATCTTGAGGTGCGCGCCGATCTTCGCATCCGGATCGGTCATCGCCAGCGATACCAGCGATTCCCCGTCCTGCGGCAGATAGGCCGCGACGAAGACCAGGGTCTTGATCTTCTCCGGCGCCTGCTCGGCCGCGGCGGCGATGACGATCCCTGCAAAGCTGTGGCCGACGACGATCGCGGGCCGGCCGAGTTCGTCCAGGGTCGCCAGTAGTGCATCGCGGTGGAGATCGAGCGTGACCTGATCCGGCGCCATCGGGTTGCCCGGACGGCCGGGCAGGTCGATGGAGCGGACGTCGCGCCCGGCAGCGCTCAGCCGGCCGGCGACATGCCCCCAGCCGGGCGCATCGGCGAAGGCGCCGTGCACCAGGACGATCGGGGGTTGCGCGCCGGCCTTGCCCGGGTTGGAGAGGTTCGCGGAAGCGGGCATTGCATTTTCGGTGTTCATGTCATTGTTCCTTCGCAGCGATCGGTTCTAGGGGAGTGAGCCGATGGGCAAAAACTAAGCCGACCGAGGGGAACCGGACATGCCGCGGCCTCCGGATTGCATGATGGATCGTCCGGAATGACGGAAAATTTTGGAATGACGGCAGCACGCAACGATGTGCTGTCACAGGTGCTCACCCTGATCCGGCTGCGCGGCGAGCTGGTCTACACCGCGTTCCTCAGGGAGCCCTGGGGCCTCAGTTTCCCCGCCGGGCCTGCGCATTTCCATTTCGTGGAACGCGGTGAAGCCTGGATCACGCCCGCCGGCGGAGCACCCGTCCGGATCAAGCAGGGCGATCTGGTCCTGCTTCCCCTGGGCGACGGCCACGTGATCACCGATATGCTGAAGTCACCGGCGCAGGATATCGGCACGGTCGCGGCCGACCATTTCAACCGGGACGAACTGGTCCTGCGGCATGGCGGGGAGGGCGAGGCCGCGCACCTGGTGAGCGGCTTCTTCAGCCTGGAGGGAAGCCCTTTGCCCGCGATCATGTCCGCGCTTCCACCCGTCATCCTCATCCCGCGCGGCGATGCCGGGGCACCGCCCTGGCTCGAGGCGATATCGCATTTCCTCGTCGCCGAGGCCCAGCAACCCAATCCGGGCTCGTCCCTGATGATCTCGCGGCTGATCGACCTTCTGGTCATCCGGACGCTGCGCAGCTGGGCGGCGGCTGAGGCGAACCGGACCGGGTGGCTGGGCGGGCTGGGCGAGGAGCGCATCGGGCGCGTCCTCAGCGCCATGCACGCCAATCCCTTCGATCGCTGGACGGTGGAATCGCTCGCCAAGGTGGCGATGATGTCGCGCTCGATCTTTGCCGAACGCTTCAGCGCGGTCGTGGGCGAACCGCCGCTACGCTATTTGTCGCGGTGGCGGCTGACGATCGCGGCCGACCTGCTTCGCGGCGGCGGGCTGAAAGTCACCGAGGCGGCGTATCGATGCGGCTATAGTTCGGATGCGGCGTTCAGCCGGGCCTTCAAGACGCATTTCGGCTATGCCCCGAGCGAGACGAAACAGCAGCAGCAATTGCAAGTCTGACGACATGGCTGCCCGGCGATGCATGTCGTCCGGGCGGCCATGTCCAGGCGACGCTCAACCCGCCGCCCGCAGCAGCGCCGTCTCCAGCTCGCGATCGAGGAAGAGGGCGACTTCGGTGATCCGCGCGTCGCCGATCTGCCCGAACAGGGTCGATGGCTTGTCATATTCGAAGACCGCCTCGCCCTTATCGGTTTCGAACAGCGCGACGCGGAGTGGCGCGTAGAGCGACGCCGCGAGATCGTGGCGAGTCATCTTCGATGCAATGATCGGATTTCCGATCTCGAACTGGACAGCATTACGCTTCCGGCCGGTGATCGCCAGTATGTCGCCATGCTCGCGCGTCAGGAATATCGACAGCGTGGGGCCGTGCGCGTCCTGATGGTTCACGGCCTCCACGTCGCCGCTGGCAAGCAGGCCCATGATGCTCGGGTCGAGCTGGGGAAGGTCCGCTTCCAGCGCGGCGCGGACCTGCGCGAAGGGGCGGCTCGAGGTGATTCTGACGTGCTCCACGGCGATCGCGCGCGACGTGACCTGGGCGGTGTGCATGACTGGCTCCTTTGGTGGGTTCGGGGTCTGCCGAGGCGGGGTGGGGACCGCCGCCTCGGCCGGCTGATCAGGCGAGGAAGGCGAGGGCCTGCTGGACGAACACCTGGTGGTACTGGAAGATTCCGCCGTGTCCGGCGTCCGGGAAGATGCTCAGCTCGGCATTGGGAAGGCGACGGGCCAGCTCGAACGAATTGATCGTCGGCGCCATCACGTCATTGTCGCCGTTGACCACCAGGACGGGATGCGCGGTCGCGCCCAGACCTGCAGGATCGCCCTGGCCCCAGGCGTGGATCGCCGTCAGCTGGGCGCCGATCGTCTCGTTGCTGATCGGCGTGTCGCGATCCGTCTTGCGCTCGGCCAGCCGGGCGAGGAAGGCATTGGCCGCTTCCTGACCGTTGCCGGTCTGGGAGAAGAACAGGAAGTGCTTCGGGTGCTTGCCGGCCGCGCCGGCCTTGCCGAGCGCATCCTGCAGGACGGCGCCCATGTCGGAAATGCCCGCGCCGCCCGCCGGGGCCGAGCCGGCGATGATCATCTTGCGCACGAGATCCGGCTGCTGCTGCGCGATGGCCTGCGCGACGAAGCCTCCCAGAGAGAAGCCCAGCAGGTCCACCTTGGTTAAGCCCAGGGCGCGAATGAAGGCAATCGCGTCCACCGCCATTTCCCCGACCGAACCGGGCGTGGTGCCGCCCGAGCCGCCGACCCCGCGATTGTCGAACGCGATGACGTGGCGATCGGCGGCCAGCCCGTCGACCAGCGCCGGATCCCAGTCGTCGAGTACTGCGGTCAGATGGTGGAGCAGGATGACGGGAACCCCGCCTTTCTCGCCTGCCTGCCTGTAGAGGAAAGGGGTGCCTTCCACGTCGATCGTCTCGGTCGGTGCGGTGCTGAAGCTCATGGTCCTGGTCCTTTCGATTGGGTCACCATTGGGCTGCGGGGTTGCGGCCATAGGATAACGATCGTTATATAACGGTCGTTATCCTATCTTCAAGGGGATGACGTGATGTTCTGGAGACGACAAAGATGAGATACCCGGCGGACCAGAAGGCGAAGGCCAGGGAGGCGATCCTGCAGGCCGGCGCGGAGACGCTGAGGGTCAAGGGCTTCAACGGGGTCGGCGTGGATGCGCTGGCGGCGGCTGCCGGCGTGACCTCGGGTGCCTTTTATTCGAACTTCGCCAACAAGGAGGCGCTGCTCGAGGGGGTGATCGACAAGTATCTGGGGATGCCCTTTGTCGAGGCCGCCGGGACCGTGTCCGAGCGACGCGAGCAGCTGAAGGCGTGGCTCCACGAATATGTCAGCCTCTATCACCGCGAGAACCCGGCGCTGGGCTGCGTCATGCCCACCCTGAGCGCAGACGTGGCGCGTGCCGGAATTGCGGTCCGCGAAGCCTATCAGCGCCGCATGCTCGAACTGGTCGGCAAGATTGCCGAGGTCCTGGGTGGCCCGGAAGTCGATCGCGAGCAGCGTGCCTGGAACATCGTCGCGACGATGATCGGTGCGATTGAGATTTCCCGGGCAATGCTCGACGGCGATCCCGCGCGCCGGCCGATCGAGCATGCCCTGGACTCTGCCCTTGCACTCGTCGAGCCCTGAAAGCGGGACCTAGGGCTTGAGCAGGTAGAGCGTCCTGTTCGGATAATCCCAGACGGTCTTGTACTGCCGGAGGAAGGCGTATCCGAGGCTCAGGATCCGCGGCGAACTGATGCCGATCGCCTTGGCGAAGGGCGCCGCGCCTTCGATCGGATGGCGCCCGAGCTTGGCCAGGGGGATCGCCGGGCCCTTGCTGAACCGGACGGCCTTGATGTCGATGGCGCCCTCCGCGAACTGGATCGCACCCGTCGCCGAAAGGTGTTCGAGCGTGGCCGCATCGGCGTAGACATTGCCATATTGGCCGGTGTCGAGAACGGTCTCGAAATCCGTGTCGCCGATCCGGGCGGTCAGGATCGGGACATTGGGCCGATTGCGCGTTTCGAAGGGGATGGCGGCGACGATCGTCTCGCCCTTCAGGAACGCCTTTGGCCCGCCCTTGTAGAAGGTCGCGGTCGACGCCTTGTAGTCGAACTTGGCGGCATAGCCGTTCCAGAACCAATGGCCGAGCCAGCCGAGGAAATCGGGGGTGATGCGTTCGAGCTGCGCTGCGTCCTGGCTGCGCACGGTGGTGACGCGGCCATAGGCGGGCCCGCCGGCCAGGCGGACCGTGTCAATACCGGGGCGCAAGACGATCTCGAAACCCTGGCCGCTGGCGAAATTGCCGCGCCGGAGAACGCGGCCCTCGGGCAGGTTGAGGTGGTTGTGGTTCAGGCTCAGCGCTTCGAGCGCGCCGGTGTCGAGCAGGAGCTTGCCCTTCACGCCATTGACCTCGGCCTCCACGAACGGGAACTCGCGCACCATGACGAAGGGGATCGAGACGGTGTCGCCCTTCAGCCGGAATTCCGGGGCGATCTCGGCGTCGCGCGGCGCCTCCTGGGCGAGGGCGGCCGGGGCAGGGAGCGCGCCCGTCAGGGCGAGGGCGGTGGCAAGGAGGATCGCGGTGCGCGGCATGGGAATTCCTCTTCGACGTCCGGTGTACGGCGTCGAAAAAAGGGGCGGGAGGATCGTGATCTTCCCGCCCAGTTTAGGGCATCAGGATCGGCCTGGCTTATTGGGCGGCGCGTTCGATTGCGTCGGCCAGGCCGTCCGGATCGGTGAGGAAGGGCGTGTGGCCGGTCTGCAGGGTGTATTCGACGCGCACGGGAGTCGCGGCGACCATCCTGGCCTGGAAGGCCGGGCTGATGACCTGATCCATGGCGGTGTGGATATAGGCCTTGTCGACCTTGCCGAAATTGGCGGCGGTCACCTTCACCGGCGTTGCGAGCGGTGCCAGCGGCTCGTCCAGGATCAGATCGGGGATCGCCTTGCGCAGGCCCTCGGGGCCACCATTGGCGAACAGATCGGCACGGGCCGAATACTCGATCGAGGCCAGACCCTTGTCCTTCTGGATCTGCAGGTGCGGGCCGACCTTGGCGTCCGGATCGCGCTGGGCGAGCGACACCAGCGAGTCACCGTTCTGCGGCAGATAAGCGGCGAGATAGACCAGCGTCTTGATCTTCTTCGGCGCCTGCTCGGCGGCCGCGGAGATCACGATACCGCCGAAGCTGTGGCCGACGACGACCGCGGGACGCTTGACCGAACCCAGCGCCTTGACGACGGTGTCGCGATAAAGGTCCAGGCTGACCTTGTCCGGCGTCGCCGGATTGCCCGGGCGGCCCGGCAGGTCGACCGCGATGACCTGATAGCCATCCTTCTGCAGCTTCGCGCTGACATGGCCCCAGACCTGGTCGTTCTCGAACGCGCCGTGCACCAGGACGATGGCGGGCTTCTCGACGGTCTGCGCATTAGCGCTGAGTGCGAGGATCGAAGTGGAGAGAGCGGCAATGAACGTCTTCATCTTGAAATTCCTCTAATTTTTCGTGGCATCCTGATTGATGCTGCGAGGAGGAAATTAGGCTCGGTGGCTCCTGGCGGCCATGTTCGGGCCCCCGGATCCCATGACCGATCGTCCGGATTTGCCGATCGCCCGGGGCGCGCTGATGAGACCTTGCCGATGGGCAGCAGGGCGCCGGCGAAATCTGGGGCGGATTTCGCCGGCGCCGCCGATCAGTTCCCCTCTGCCTTGTCGCTCGGCAGCACGGAGGCCTTGAACGCCTTGTCCATGCGCAGATACTGGCGAGCGAGCGTCTGGATCATCGCCGGGGTAACGCTGTTCAGATCGGCCTCGATCGTGAGCGCGTCATCGGCGCTCGAAGGGCGATAGAATTTGCCGAGCATCGCACTGAACCAGTAGCCGTTGGTGCTACGGCCCTGCTTCTCATGCTCGATCATCGGTTGGCGCGCGCGCTTGAGCTCATCGGCCGTGATCGGCTCGGCCTTGAGCCCCGCCACAATCCGGTCGACCGCCGCATAGAAGGCGGGCAGCTTTGCCGGAGCCGTCGCCGCATAGATCTCCAGCGTACCGAAGCCCTTATAGTCCGGCGAAGAACTGTCCCGCACACCGGGCGAATAGGCCAGCGCCTCCTGCTCGCGGATCACGTCGAGCACCCGAAGCTGCACCACCGCCTTGAGCACGCTGATCTGGCGGGCGAGCTTGCGGCTGCCGGTCACATCCACCGTGGGGAACGCAACCACGCCCAGCGACTGCTCCTTCAGGCCGTTATGCCTGAAGATGCGCGGCGTCGGCGTCGGTGCCGCGAAGCGGCGCTGGTCGGCGCCCGGCGCCGGCGCGTTATAGTCGGGTCGCGGCGGCAGCGCACCGAAGGTCGGCGCCACTGCCTTGATCGCCTGATCCACCGTTACGTCGCCGACCATCACGATCTCGATCGGCCCCTTGCCGAGCAGTCCGCGCGCTTCGTCGCGCACCGGATCCATCGTCCAGGTGCTGCCAACCTCCGGCGGCACCTTTGCGAGGCGCTGGTCGCCCCCGGCTATCTCCGGCGCCACCATGCTGCCGTAGACACCCTCCGGCGAGGAATTGAGCAAGACCCAGGCCGCCGGCAGCGATGCGAGTACCTTGGCGAACGGCGCCGAGCGATAGGCCGCATCGGTCATGAAGGCCGCCATATACTGCATCTGCAGACCGAGATCCTCGGAACGCGTGCCCCCGGACAGCAAGAAGCGCTGCCCCAGCGTGCTGAGTCCCGCACCGACCGAATGGCCGTTCAGCGAACGCTGCATCTCGTCGAAGGTCATCTTGTTCAGGCCGCCCGGGATCAGGTCCCCCACCGCGGCGGCGCGGATGTCCAAAGCCTTGGGCGAGAAATTGCGCTCGCCGATGCCGGTCAGCAGGCCGACCTGGATCGAGTTCTTGTCGAAATCGGTGGTCTTGACCGAGAGCTTGACGCCATTGGCGAAGGTCACCGTCGTCGCACCGAACGCATCGGGGCCGGAGCGGCTGACGACCTGCCCCGGCGTACCGAAATCGGTATAGGCCCAGGCCTTGGCGACCGGCGGCTGGAGCTGCGCGACCGCGACCTTCTTCGAATCGTCGAACGCAGCGGCGAGTGCCGCGTCTCCGCCCGCGATCGGCGTGGTCGAGTTGAGCGTCACGATCGGCCCTTCGCCGACGAAGATCGTCTTGATCGCTTCGTTCACCTGCGCCGGCGTGATCGTGCTTGCGACCGATTCGAAGATCTGCAGATCGGTTTCCGGCGTGGTGGTTACCGAACGCGCGTTGACGTCGTTCTCGATGCTGCCGGCCAGCAGCACCGTGTTGCGGGTCGATGCGTTCTTCACCCCCTCGGTCATGCGGGTGCGGAGGGTATTGAGCTCGCGCGTGATCTCGGCCTGGGTCACGCCGAACTGGGTGAACTGGCGTACCGCCTGTTCCGCGCCGTTCAGCGCTTCCTTCCACTTGCCGGGGAAATAGGTGGCGGTGATCGATGCCACATGGAAGCTGCGGAGCGCGTCTCCATCCCCCGCATCGGCATTGACGAAAGGCGCAGTGTCCGCATTGGCCATCTCGCCGAAGCGGCGCTTGAGCACCGCCAGGCCGATCTGGCGCACCCAATCGGCACGGCGATTGGCCATCGTGTCCTCGAGCAGCTTGGGCGGGCTGACCCAGGAAATGGACAGCTGCGGGCCGAGGCTCGGCTCGACATAGACGTGCGCTTCCTGGGCATGCGCGGCGATCTTGCCGAGATCGGGCTCGGGGCCATCGGGCAGCTTGGGCTTCCAGTCGGCAAAGGCGAGCTTGATCTTCGCCTCCATCGCATCGACGTCGAAGTCGCCAACGGCGATCACCGTTGCGCGCGACGGCCGGTAATAGGTCGCGTAATAGTCGGCGAAACGCTCGCGCGGCGCGGTACGGATCACTTCCATGTCGCCGATCGGCGAGCGACTGGGCAGCAGCGTGCCCTTGCCCAGGACCGCGAGCTGCTTTTCGCCGACCTTCGCCGCAGGCGAATTGCGCAGCCGCTCTTCGCCGGCGATCACGCCACGCTCGTCGTCGATGTCCTTCGGATCCATCGTCGCGGCCGAGACCTGCTGGCGCAGCACATGGAGCGCGGTGCTCAGCTTCTCGTCATCCACGCGCGGCATGTCGAGCCGGTAGAAGGTCTGGTCGTAGGAGGTTGCGGCGTTGAGATCCGCACCGAACTGCAACCCGAGCCGCTCCAGCTTGTAGATGAGCTCGTTCTTCGGAATGTCCGCCGTACCGTTGAACGCCATATGCTCCATGAAATGGGCAAGGCCGCGCTGGTTGGGCTTCTCCACCAGCGATCCGGCATCGATGCGCAGCCAGACCGAGGCCTGGCCCGGTGGCGTGGTGTTGCGCTTGATCGCATAGCGCACGCCGTTGGACAGCGTGCCGAAGCGGATCGTCGGATCGGCCGGCACGTCGCTCTTCTCGTGCGCCCAGGGCTGCGAAGGCGGCGTGGCGTCCTGCACACGTGCGGCATCCTGCGGCGGCGTAGCCCGATCGGGCCGTGGATGTGGCGCGGCGGCCGTCGGCGCCTGCGCGCCCGTCCGGTCTTCGCCGAACGCCCCCGTTCCCAGCAACAGGCTTATCACCGACACGCCGATGAGCAGGCGATCGCGACCAGAATTCCGCATTGACTTACCCTCCCTGACTGGCAGCCGGCGCAAGCTTCCCGCGCGCCGTCCCCATCAGCAGGCAAGACGGTTCCCCATCGAATTTCCCCATCCCGACCCCGAAAAATTCCGGATCGGTCCATTTTTTCGTGCCTTATGCACATCCCGCCCGCGCGCGAGGCTAGGGGAGATGCACGACTTGACGTCGCTCCGATTTGGTTCATTCATTGTTACAGATTTGTGCAAGGAGATCACCGCTGGTCGCACGCGGGGAATTGTCGCCTGATCCGCCGGGCAACGTCTCGTTCGATGCGTTGCACCGGAACTATCGCGCGTCCCTGCTCCGTTATTTTGGCCGCCGCGTGCCCGATGCCTCCGTCGCCGAGGATCTGACGCAGCAGGTGTTCGAGCGTTTGGTGCGGCGCGGCGAAATCGAGTCGATCGATCATCTCGGCGGCTATGTTTTCCAGACGGCGCGCAGCGTTTTCGCCGATTATCTTCGCAATCGCAGCAGCCGGCACGGCGATGCGCACGAAAGTTTCGATGAAGCGTTGCACGGGGATGTGGATTTCTCACCCGAACACGTCCTGATAAAGCGGGAGCGCCTCGCACGCGTGATTGAATTGCTGCAGGTGCTGCCTGAGCGTACCAGGGTTATTTTCGTGCTTAGACGTCTGGAAGGTGTCAAATACCGCGATATCGCGGCGCAGCTCGGCATATCGGTCAGCGCCGTCGAGAAGCATATGGAGCGCGCGGTCGCGCATCTGGCAAGGGGGCTTGAGGAGTGATGGGTCCGCGACTTGTCCCCGACAGGGCAGATACGCCGATCGACCGCGCGGCCCATTGGGCGGTGCGTGACGATGCGGATGCGTTCGATGCCACCGAGCAGGCCGAGTTCGACGCCTGGCTCGCCGAGCCGGGCAGCGCCGATGCCTATGCGCGCGCACGTGACGCGCTCGACGTGTTCGACGACCTGGATGGTGTCGATCTTTCCGGGCTCGATACGCTGCGCCAGGAAGCGCGGGCCCACCGCACCCGCCGGCCCTGGCTGCCCTGGGCAGCAGGCGGGGCGATCGCGGCCGGCATCGCCGGAGTGCTCGGCTTCACCCTGATCGGCCAGCCCGGAGGCGTGCCGCAGGCGACGGCCCCGCAGATCGCCAAGGCGGAACCCAGCATCCCGGAGGTTGCCGCGCCGGCTGAGAGCGGGGCCTATGCCACGGCGATCGGCGAGCAGCGCGTGCTCGTGCTCGCCGACGGGTCGCGCGTGACGATGAACACGGGCAGCCAGATCACCGTCGATTTCCGTCCCGACCGGCGGATCGTCCGGCTGGTCCGTGGCCAGGCCCTGTTCGACGTCGCGCACAATCCGAAGCGCCCCTTCTCGGTCGCCGCGGGCGGCCGGGTGGTCACGGCACTGGGCACGGTGTTCGAGGTGCAGATCGGCCGCGGTCAGCTGCACGTCACGCTGATGCGCGGCAAGGTCGTGATCGATCCTCCGCGCGTCACCGCGACCAGCGGCACCGCGCCTCCGGCGGCGCAGGCGCCCACCTATCTCGCGCCGGGCCAGCAATTCACCGTCACCCTGCGCAGCGCGCCCGAGGTCCATGCGGTGGACGTGAACCGCCAGCTGCTCTGGCGGCAGCAGCTCGTCGAGTTCGACGATGCGCCGGTTTCCCAGGCGGTGGCCGAGCTCAACCGCTATTCGCTGAAGCCGATCGTGATCTCGGATGAACGCGTCGGCCGGATGCGGATCAGCGGCGTCTACAAGACGGGCGATCCCAATGCCTTTGCGGATCTGGTGTCGACGATGCTACCGGTCGCGGCGCGCGATACCAATCGCGGCGAAATCGAACTCTATCCGAACGGCGGCAAAGCGCAGTGATTCTGCGCGGCGCTGGCTTTTGCGACAATTTTTTTACCGGTCCGATGTGGATTTGTTTCTGACCTTCGTCTGAAGCTCCAGGGGCCGCGATGGCCCCGGGGGAAAAGACACAGGGGGTTAGGATGGCTGGTTTCGCGAACAAGGTGCGGGTTCTGAAAATGGCGCTTGCCGTCGGCGCCGCGAGCTGCGCGCTGCAGGGCGGCACGGCGACGGCGCAGAATGCGACCGCCCGCCAGTCGATCGACATCGACATTCCCGCCGGCACTCTCGGCGACGCGCTGATCGCGCTGGGCCGCCAGGGCAAGGTGCAGATCGCGTTCCTGCCCGATCGGGTGGCAGGCCGGAAGGTTTCTCGGCTCCGGGGCAATTTCACCATCGACGAGGCGCTGGCGCGGTTGCTGCGCGGCACCCTGCTGGGCGTCCAGCGGCTGCAGAACGGCTCCTATGTCGTCGGCGGCCCGACCAAGGCGGCGGTCGACACGATCCGGCGCTACGCGGCCGATGCCGCGAGCGACCAGGGTTTCGTGAACGGCGATCCCGGTATCCCCGAAATCCTGGTGACCGGGCGTCGCGCGCTCACGCTCAATGCCGATATTCCGCACACCGAGAACGAGGCCCAGCCCTACACGGTCTTCTCGCGCGAACAGATCAAGCGCTCGGGCGCGATGAATCTCGAAGACTTTCTGCGCGACAATCTGGGCGCGTCGACCAGCGTGCGTACCTCGGCACAGGGCGGCGGCGTGACCTCGCGCGACTCGATCGTCAACCTGCGCGGCATCGGCCTCGACGGCACGCTGATCCTGGTCGATGGCCGCCGTTATGCGGAGCCCAATAGCGGCGTAGCCGGTACCTTCACCCAGTCCTCCGTCGTCGGCATCCCGCTCGACCAGATCGAGCGCGTCGAAGTGCTCGCGTCCTCGGCGGCCGGCCAGTACGGCAGCAACGCGGTGGGTGGCGTGATCAACATCGTCCTGCGTCGCGATTTCCACGGCATCGAGACGAGCGCCTATGTGGGCGGCACGACCAAGGGCAACGCGATCGAGCGGAGGCTGAGCGTCAATGCCACCTTTCCCATTGCCGCCAAGACCACGCTCACGCTGAGTGGCAGCTGGAAGAAGTCGGACCCGCTCTATGCCGGCGATACCGACTTCATCAATGAGCGGCTGGCCTATATCCTGAAGAACAATCCGAAATATCTCGAGACCGCGCAGCTCATCTATTCGACCACGCCCAACATTCGCTCCAGCAACGGCTCGAACCTGGTGCTGCGGCCGCAATATGCCGTGAACGGCGTGACGGCGCTCAACTCCGCGGTCACCTATCTCCCCGCCGGCTATCGCGGCATCGCACTCGACGGCCCCGGCGCGCTGCTCACCAATGCGGGGCGCCAGAATCTCACGCCCAGCCCGAACGACAGCGGCCAGGGGCCGATCCTGGGCGATCGCATTGCGCTCATCTATGGCAACACCGTGTGGAACGGCAGCGCGACGCTGCGCAGTGACGTGACCGACTGGCTGAGCCTCTACGGCTCGGCGACCTACAACCGGGTCGAGGCCAGCTCGGATACCACCCCGGTGCCGAACGTGGTCAACTTGCCGGCCAACAACCCGCTCAATCCCTTCACCACCGCGATCGACGTTTCCTTTCCTTCGAACGAGCCGTTTGTGCGGTTCCGGTCCAAGTCGGACTCCTTTCAGCTGATCGGCGGCGCGATCGTCACGCTGCCCTGGCACTGGAGGGCTTCCTTCGACGTCAACACCAGCACCAACACGTCGGATTCCTATGGCTCGAAGCGCCAGCTCGATCCGACCTATTACGCCCAGCTGGTCACCAACCCGTCGATCAACGTGCTGCTCGATACGCTCGCCTATCCGCTGTCCTATCAGTACGATACCAACGGGCATTATTCCCGGCGCTCGCCGTCCAAGTCGAGCCTCACCTCGTACAAGCTGACCCTTGCCGGCCCGATCGGCTTCGCGCGCCTGTGGGGCGGCAAGCCGGTGATGACCCTGTCGGCCGAGGTGCAGCGGCAATGGCTCGGTGACAGCGTCTCCTATACCGATGGTCCTGGATCGGCGAGCGTCAGCTATTCGCCCGAGCGCAGCCTCAACACCAAGAGCGCCTATGGCCAGCTGGTGCTGCCGATCGTGGGCGAGGACAATCACGTGCCGTTGATGTCCGGTCTGGAGCTGCGCTTGTCGGGCCGCTACGACGCCTATAGCGGTCTCGGCGCGAACACGACCTTCCAATGCGTCAGCGGGCATGCGGGGGTGCTCACCCCTGCGGAGGAGGACGCTCCCTGCCCCGCCCCCGGCGTGACGATCCCCTATCGCCGGGTGAACAACCATTCGATCAACCCGGTCGTCGCGGCGAAATGGTCGGTAACGCCGGACATTGCCTTTCGCGGCACCTACTCGACCGGCTACACGCCGCCGCAGCTCAACAACGTCGTCCCGAACACCGGCCTGTCGACCCTCGGCTTTACCAACGGTCTGTCGGTTGCCGGGCGCGATCCGCTGCGCGGCAACGAGCGGATCGGCACGTCGATCTTCGGCATCTTCTGGATCGTCGAGGGTCTGAACGGCGGCAATCCGGACATCGATCCGCAAAAGTCGGACAGCTGGTCGTTCGGCACGATCCTGACGCCCCGCTTCGTCAAGGGGCTGACGCTGCGCGCCGACTGGACCAAGATCGTCATCGAGAACGGCTATTATGATCCGTCGCTGCTGATTAATGGGACGACGCCCCAGGAACTCGCCGCGCTCGCCGATTTCATGACCACCTATCCGGAGCGTTTCCGCCGCGGACCGGTGCCGGCGGGCGATCCCTACACCGTCGGCCCGATCATCTATATCGATGCGACGACCGCCAATCTCTCGCGGTTCACCAGCGAAGCCCTCGATTTCTCGGGTGAATATCTCACGCAGATTGGCGATGGTCAGCTGAGCATCAACGCGAGCGCGACGCTGATGCTCCACCTGACCCGACAGCTGACCCCGACCGCCCCGGTAATCGACTTCACCGGCGTGGTTTCGGCCCAGAACTTCTACAGCAACGGCGACAGCCTGAAGTTCAAGGGCAATCTGTCGGCGAACTACTCGACCAGCCGGTGGAATGTCGGGGCACGCGCTCGCCACTTCAGCGGCTATTATGTCAACAACGCGCACACGCGAGTGCTCGAGCAGGGTTCGAACCGCGTCAACGCCCAGACCTATTTCGATATTTTCGGTGGCGTGAAGGTCTTCAAGAAGACCGATTTGAGCATCGGCGTGAACAATCTGCTCAACAAGCGGCCTGCCTATGACGTCACGCGCATCTCGGGCTACGCGCCGAACGGCGATCCGCGGATGCGCACCTTCTACGTGAACCTGACGCAGCGCTTCTGAAACGGTCCGGCGGCGGGGCGATGCCGCGCCGCCGGATACGCTCCCGATCTGCGGCGGATCAGGCCAGCCGTAGGGGCCCCGGGCCGCCGGCGGCCGGGTCCGAATAGGACGGCTTGCCGGTTTCGACATGACCGGCCATCCGCCAACTCTGGCCACCCGCCACCAGCTGCCGGTCGTACCAGCCATGGCTCTTCGCGAGGTCGAGCCGGATGCTGCGCGATTCTCCGCCCGCCAGCCGGATCACCTTGCGTGCGGCGCCATAGGCCATGTCGGTCAGGGTGATCGATTGCGGCGCGGACGTATAGTTCTCGATCAGCACCGAGACGGAATCGCCGCCACCCTTCAGGCTGGCGGAGAAGATATCGCACCTGCCGCGCAGGCGCCGGTGGAAGCCGTTGGGGCCCAGGATGAACAGGTCCACCTTGTCGCCGGCGGCCAGGGGATGTGCCAATTCCTGTCCCGCGCCGACGGTGTAGCGGGCAGGCACCTCGTCCAGCCGATTGACGTCATAGACATGGAAGACGGCGGCGCGCCCGGCCGAATGGTTGGCGAAGGACAGGGCGTGGCCGTCGCCTTCCGCGCGCAGCCTGGCATCGAGCGCATAGGGCGTCGCACGGCGCCGCTTCAGGCCGGTCTCCTGCACCGGCGCGGCGGCCTGGCCGGGAAGCGGTGGCCGGACTTCCTTCAGGCCGGCCGCGCGCTGCGACAGCGCCGCCGTGGCCGGAAGCGCCGGCATGAAGTCCACCGTGTCGGGTGCGCTGAAATCGAAGCAGGAGGTCAGATCACCGCACACCGCGCGGCGCCATGCGCTGATGTTCGGCTCGTGCACGCCGAAGCGCGCCTCGAGGAAGCGCAGGATGCTGGTATGGTCGAACACTTCCGACGCAACATGCCCGCCCTTGCTCCAGGGCGAGATCACATAGAGCGGCACGCGCGGGCCCAGCCCGTACGGACGGTCCAGATAGGCGGCGTCTTCCTTGGTCTGGGACCGGGTGTGATATTCGTCCTCGGCCGGAATGCTCGTCGCGCCGATCGGCCGCCCGGAGATGCGTGCCGGCGGGGCGGGCGGTGGGACATGGTCGAACAGCCCGTCATTCTCGTCGAAATTGACCAGTAGCACGGTCCGCGCCCAGACCTCCGGATTGGCGGTGAGCGCATCGAGCACGCGGGCGGTATAGTCGCCGCCCTGGAGCGGCGTGGAGACGCTGGGATGCTCGGACATCGCGGCCGGCGCGACGATCCACGAGACCTGGGGCAGCTGCTTGTCCAGCACGTCCTGCTTCAGCGCGTCGAGCGTGCGGGTCGTCGTCGTCCGGTGCGCAAGCAGCGCCGCGGCGGCTTCGGATGCGCCCTGCGCGCGGCGATAGCTGCGGAAGCCGACCAGCGGGTTGTCGGTGAAATTGTCGGCCATGTCCTGATAGATCTGGAAGCTGATCCCCGCGTCCATCAGCCGCTCGGGATAGGTCGTCCACAGATAGCCGCCATGGTGCAGCGGATCGCCCTCCAGCGTGTCATAGCCATTGTCGATCGCGGGGCCGTTGTTCTTGCCCAGCGCATCGTGGGTGCCCGTCCAGATATAGAGACGGTTGGGATTGGTGCTCAGGTGCATCGCGCAGTGATAGGCGTCGCACAGGGTGAAGGCGTCGGCGAGCGCATATTGGAACGGCAGGTCGGCGCGGGTGAAATGCGCCATCGCGTGGTTCTTCTTGAAGCGCGGCCAGGCGCCCATCCGACCATTGTCCCAGGCGGCCTGGCTGTCGGTGAAGCCGTGCGGCGTGCCGAGCGGGCGATAGAGACGGAAATCGACCGAGGTATCCAGCCGGAAAGGCGCGATCAGCGCCGGATCGGCCCCCGCTTTCTCGTTCGGCTGGAGCAGGACGGTACGGTCCGGCGCGCCGGGTAGCGGCGCAGCGGGAATGGCGAAGCGGTCGCCATAGCCCCGCACGCCGCGCATCGTGCCGAAATAGTGATCGAAGGAGCGGTTCTCCTGGGTGAGGATCACGACATGGTCGACGTCCTTCAGCGTGCCGGTCCGGCGATCGGCGGGGATTTCCAGCGCACGGGCGATCGCGGGCGTGAGCGAAGCGGCGGCGCCCGCCGTCGCCATCATGGCGCGGATGAAGCTGCGGCGGTCCTGTGTCGTGGTCATGCCCGGTCTCCCAGAGGGTCGCGATGCATAGGGACGGGTAGCGCGCAGGCGCAAGGATCGGCTGTCATGACAATTAGGCCTAGACCATTGTTGTGGCGTTCGGGTTGCAGGGAACGCGGTGCGCTTTCCGGCCATCAGAGCGCCTCGCGCGGGTGAGCCGGACAGGTGGGACGCTCGACTGCCATTTCGTTGGCCGCAGGGTGAAATCGGAAAAACCCCTGCGTTCATCATCCCTGTCGCGTCCGATTGACACGGCTCCCCAAGCTGCCCGGGCGTGGCCCGGCGCTCTCCGATCCGCTTCTGCGGCAAGTCCCTCCCGCCCGCATCTGGCCGGGGGCAGGAGGATGGCCCGCCTTTCGTCGATGCGCACCTAGACCCGGGTACAGGTTCTGCGGGAGCAGCCGCTCCCTACCTCCAAGGCCAGTCAATTCTGGAGGAAAACCATGGCGTTGCTCAGTGGCAAGACAGCGATGATCACAGGCGGCACGAGCGGGATCGGATTCGCGATCGCCCGGTCCTTTGCGGCGGAAGGCGCGCAGGTGATCGTCACCGGCCGCCGGGCGGATGTCGCGGAGGACGCGGCGCGGCGGATCGGCAATGGCGCGACGTCGATGGTCGGCGATGTCGGCGATCCCGAATTCCACAGCTGGGCAGCGGACGAAGTCGGCGAACGCTTCGGCGGGCTCGACATCTATGTCGCCAATGCCGGGATCAACACGATCCGGCACTCGGCCGAAGTGCCGCAGGACGAATATGACGCGCAGTTCGCCACCAATACGCGCGGCGTGTTCGTCGGGGTGCAGAAGATGGCGCCGCTGATCCGCGATCACGGCGCGATCGTGATCACCGGATCGCTCGCCAGCGAGAAGGTGCTCGACGGGCATGCGGTCTATGCCGGGTCGAAGGCGGCGATCAACGCCTTTGCGCGCGGCTGGGCGCTCGAGCTCAGGGCGCGTGGCATCCGGGTCAATGTGCTGAGCCCGGGCCCGACGGATACCGAGATCCTCGGCAAGCTCGGCGTATCGGCCGAGCAGCGCCCGGCATTCGAGGCGCAGATGGCCGCGGCGATCCCGCTCGGGCGGCTCGGCCGGCCCGAGGAGCTGGCGAGCGCGGCGCTGTTCCTCGCGTCGGACATGAGCAGCTTCGTGACCGGCGTGAACCTGCGCGTCGATGGCGGGATGGCGCTGCTCTAGAGCTCGATGATCCCGCGACGGGCGGCGACCGTCACCGCATGGGTGCGGTCGCTGACGTCGAGCTTGCCGAAGATGTTCTTGAGGTGCGCCTTCACCGTCTCCTCGGATAGGGCGAGGGCATGGGCGATCTCCTTGTTCGCCTTCCCCTCGGCGACCAGCCGCAGAACCGAGATCTCGCGCTCGCTCAGATTGTCGTCCGCCACGTGCAGCGCGATCTCGGCGGCGACTTCGCCATGCACATGGCGGCGGCCGCGATGCACATTGTGGATCGCATCGAGCATCTCGGTGCGCAGGCTGCTCTTGAGCAGATAGCCGGTCGCCCCGGCCTTGAGCGCCCGCACCGCCTGCACGTCGCCGGCATAGGTGGTGAGGACGAGGATGCGGGCGTCGGGGAAATCGGCGCGGATCGCGGTGATCGCATCGACGCCGTTCATCACTGGCATCTGCAGGTCCATCAGCGTCACGTCCGGGCGCAGCTCGCGAAAGCGCGCGACGGCCTCGGCGCCGTCGCGGGCCTCGCCGATCACGATCATGTCGGTGCGGTCCTCGAGGATCGCGGTGACGCCTTCGCGCAGCACCGGGTGATCGTCGACGATCAGGATGCGGATGGGCGAGATGCCCTTTTCAGGCGGCATGATCTTGGTTCCTCTTGCGGAAGAGTCGGGAGAAGAAGCGGCGGCGGCCCGGCGCGTGATCGGCGAAGGCCAGGCGGGCGGGCAGGGTCATGGTCACCGCGCAGCCCATTCCGGGGTGGCTGTCGATCGAGAAGCTGCAGCCGATCCGCTCGGCGCGCTCGCGCATGCCGATCAGCCCGAAATGGCCGGGCTTGTGGCCCCGGGCGACGATCTCGGCGGGGATGCCGACGCCATCATCGCGGATCTCGACGCCCAGCTGGCGCGCGCCGAAGCGGATGACGATCTCGACCGCGCCGGCATTGGCGTGGCGGTGGACGTTGAACAGCGCCTCGTCGACGATCCGGCCGAGCTCGACCGCGACGAGCGGATCGACCGGGCGCTGGCGGCCCTCCACGACGATGCGCACACCGATCGCGGGATCGAAGCCCGCGGCGACGGCGCGTTCCTTGAGCAGCTCGGGCAGGTCGCCCTTGTCACCGGCACCGCGCAGGCCCTGCACCCGATCCCGCCCGTCGGCGATGATCTCGTCGGCGCGGGCAAGCGCCGCCTCGAGCTGGCCCCGCGCCGGCCCCTCCGGCGGCATCTTGTTGGCGACGGACTGGAAGCGGAGCACCAGGCCCTGGACGCTCTGGAGCAGCGTGTCGTGCAGCTCGCGGGCGATCCGTTCGCGCTCGCCCATCCGCTCCTCCAGGCGCGCGCGGATGCGGCCGGCGACCTGGGCCATGCGCAGCCTGTAGGCGAGCCAGAGCAGGGCCAGCACGATCGCGGCGCACAAGGCCAGGAACCATTTCGACTGCACGAAGGTCGGCGGGATGGTGAACTCGACCGTGGCCCCGGCCTCGTTCCATGCGCCATTGTCGGTCGCGGCGATCAGCCGGAAGCGATAGCTGCCGGGGGCCAGGTTGGTGTAGAAGGCCTGGCGCCGGGTGCCGGGATCGACCCATTCGCTGTCCTGGCCCTCGATCCGGTAGCGGACCTGGGTGGCGTGCTGGTTGGAGAAGTTCAGCACCGCGAAGTCGATCTGCACGTTCGATCGGCCGGCGGGCAGCGTCACATTGGTCGGATCGCGATAGACCTGGTCTGCGACCAGCGCGCCGACCGCAACGCGGGGCGGCGCCAGGCTGCGCTTCACGTCCTTGGGATCGAGCCACAAGGTGCCGGTCTGCGTCGCGATCCACAGGCGCCCGTCGCCGCCCTGCACGATCGCGTTGCGGCTGTGCGAATGGGGCCGGCTGCGCAGCCCGTCGGCAGCGCCGAAGACCTGCATCGGCGGTGTCCAGCCGGGTTGGGCAAAGGCGCGGTCGAGATCGGCGGTGCGGATGCGCAGGATGCCGCCGGGGCTTGCCAGCCAGGTCTCGCCGGCGGTGCCGCGCGTCATGCCGTTGACCCCGCCGAACATCGGCACCCGCCGGGCGGAGATGCCTTGGAAGCGATCGTCGCGCAGCCGGGCGACGCCGAATTCGCTGGCGACGAACATGGCGCCGGGTTGCGGGAACAGCGCGATATCGCCGGTGCCGTGGCTTCCAAAGGGAATCGGGAACGACCGGCGGGCCAGTCCGTCGAGCCGGGCGAGCACGCCGTCGCTCCAATGGACCAGGATCCGGCCCTGCGAATCCGCCGCCATCGAGCGCGGTGCGAAGGGCTGGTCCGCCGGCACCGTGACGTTTTGCCATCGCCCATCGTGCAGCCGCGCCATGCCGCCCAGCCAGGCGGTGACCCAGAAATCGCCTCGCGCGTCGAAGGCGCAGTCATAGACGACATAGTAGAGCGGCACCCGCGGCCCGGGGCGGAGGCTGCCGTCCTTCCAGATCATCACCGGCTTGCTGGGCGAAGGTCCCGGGCCGACGCTCTTGCTGAGGCCGATCCAGATCGAGCGGTCCGGCGCCTCGCACAGGGTGCGTGGCTCGTTGTCCGGGGTGTGGAAAATCGGCTCGGGCCGGCCGCCGGGCCGCACGCGGTACACGGTGGCGGCCTGGCCGATATAGATGCTGCCGTCCGAGCCGCGCAGCAGCAGGTCGCCGAACGCGGCCGGCTGGGCGAGCTGCGGCTCGTAGCGCAGCGTCGCGGGCCAGAACCGGTCGAGGCCATTTTCGGTGCCCGCCCATACATTGCCCTCCGCGTCCTGGAAGATCTGGGTGGCGGCATTGGACGACAGCCCGTCATGCGCGGTGAAGCGTTCGACCCGTGCCTGGGCCTCGAACGTCGTTGCGGCACCGCGCGGATCGGGACGGCGCACGCGCTGGAGGCCGTCATAATAGGTCGCGATCCACAGATTGCCCTCGCGATCGAAGCGCGGCCAGCCACGGATCTCGGCATTGTCGGTCGCATAGGGGTGGCGAAGCGCGGGCGGTTTTCCGCGGCCGCCCGGGCCGGTGAGCGGGTAGCTGCCATGGCGGTCGCTGATCCACACGCGTTCCTCGGGATCGAGCGAGAGCCGTCCCAGCGCGCGGAAGTCCTTGCGCACCGACTCGAAACGGCGCGCATCGGGGCCGAGCCGCATCACTTCGCCGGAGAAGGATATCCAGGCGGTGCCGTCGCGCGTCACCGCCAGGCTGAAGGGATTGTCGACCGGGGCGCCCGCCTCGCTGCCGAACGAAGCCCAGCGGCCGTTCCGGAAGCGCAGGAGCGGAAGCCCCATCCGCTCTGTCATCACCCAGATCGTGCCGTCCGCTGCTTCCTGCATCGAGAGGACCCGATCGGGCGAAGGCGGCGCGTCGAGGAAGCGCAGCCGGCCGTCGCGATAGACGGCGAAGCGCCCGCTGCGCTCGAAATTGGTCCAGACATCGCCGTTGCGCCGGACGAGGATCGCCGATGGCGGGCCGTGCACGCCAAGGTCGATGCCGGCGCTCATCGGCTCGAAGCGGATGCCGTCGAAGCGGAACAGCCCCGCATTGGCGGCGATCCACAGATAGCCGCGCCGATCCTGCGCCAGCGCGACGACGGGGCGTGGCGCGTCGCTCTCCTCGCTCCAGCGCTGATGGGTATAATGGGCGATCAGGCGCGGGGCATCGGCCGGCGCCGCGCCGACGGGCTGGAGAAGCAGCGCCGCGACGAGCGCCGCCAGCACAGCTAGCCCCCTGATCAATTGCATCGCCGTTCCAGCAATTCCCGCCGGGTCTCCGCCTGAGCCTGTCCGAAGCAACCCGCCCCTTCGCTGCCAGGTGGACGCGATGCTACCCCCGAATGGGGGAGCGGCATATCCCCGGACCGAAGGCTGGCCGGCCCCCATGGGCGAGCTATCGCCTGGCGGTGCCCAAATTGATTCTACGCTATCCGGATGGTCTGTTCGGCGTCGCGCTGCTGCTGCTGCGCCTGTCCTATGCGGCGATCGCCTATCCTGCGCTCGCCCTGCTCTGGCCGTCACCGACGAACGCGGTGTCGATCGGGCTGGGGGCGAGCCTGCTTGGCCTGGCGCTGGTGCTCGGCTTCGGCGCGCGCGCGGCGGGCGCGCTGCTCGTCGTCGTGCTGGCGGTCGGCGCTGCTGGGACCCCGGGCCTGTTCGCCTGGTTCCTGCTCGCCTGTGTAGGGGGAGCCGCGGCGTTCGTACTGCTCGGGCCGGGGGCCTTCTCGATCGATGCGCATCTCCACGGCCGGCGGGTGATCCGGCTCGAGCCGCGCTCCCCGGATCGGGTAGGTCCCGGCTAACCGGAACCGGGATGGCGCCTTGCCGCGCCCAGTGGAAGGATCACTCGTCTCCAGCCGACAAGCCAGGAGGTCCTGCGATGAACCAGATGACGCAAATGCCCCGGCCCGCCGTACCGGCCCGCCCCCTGGTGCTGATCGTCGATGACGATGCCGCCGTCCGTACCGCGATCGAGGAGCTGATGCTCTCGGTGGGGATCGAGGCCGCCGGCTTCGCCTCGTCGCGCGAGCTGCTCGAGGCGGACCTGCCGGAACGGCCGGGGTGCATGGTGCTCGACGTACGCATGCCGGGATCGAGCGGGCTCGACCTGCAGCAATATCTGGCCAGCACCGGCAACGCCAAGCCGATCATCTTCCTCACCGGCCATGGCGACATCCCGATGTCGGTGCAGGCGATGAAGGCCGGCGCGGTCGATTTCCTCACCAAGCCGGCACGCGACCAGTCCCTGCTCGACGCGGTGACGGCGGGGATCGAGCGCGACCTTGCCCAGCGTGCCGATGCCGAGGTCGCCAGGCGCCAGGCGGACCGCCATGCCACGCTCACCCCGCGCGAGCGCCAGGTGCTCCGCCAGGTCGCACGGGGGCGGCTCAACAAGCAGATCGCCTATGACCTGGGCATCAGCGAAGTGACGGTGAAGCTCCACCGCAGCAGCGTGATGCGCAAGATGGAGGTGAGCACGGTCGGCGAGCTGATCCGCGCCTGGGACCTGTTGCCCGAGTCCCTTCGGCACGAGGAGACCTAGACCATGGTATGGTTACGGCTGCCTGGACCTTGGGCGACAGTCGCGGACGGGCGCAGCTCGCGCCGAGAGGACGCGTCCCTTGTCCAGGCCAGTGGTGATCGCGATCGTGGATGACGACCGGGCCGTGCGCGAGGCGCTGTGCGAGTTCCTCCAGGTCGAGGGGATGGCGGCGCTCGGTTTCGAGCGGGCGGCTGCCTTTCTCGATCGCGCCAGTGAGTTCGATTGCGTGATCTCCGATGTCCGGATGCCGGAAATGGACGGGCTGGAGCTGCAGCGCCGGCTGCGCGCCTGCGGCTCGGCCGTGCCGCTGATCTTCGTGACCTCGCTGGCCGACGAGACGGCATGTGCCCATGCGTTGCGGGACGGAGCGATCGCCTGGTTCGCCAAGCCCGTCGCCGATGCGGCGCTGCTCGGCGCGCTGCGCGTGGCGCTGGGCAACACGGGCAGCGGCGCCTGAGATGGAGCCGCTGTCCCACCAGGAGGCGGCGGACGGCGCCGACCCCGAGCTACCGCCGGCGCTGCTCCCGCGCATCGGCGATGTCGCCCATGCCGGGATGGACGAGGAATCGAGCGCCTGGAGCGTGTTCGACATTTCCGGCGCGCGCGGACTGATCGCCCGGATCGCTGCCGGCGACGTGCCGGACGGCTGGACGCGCGCGCTGCTCGATGCCGTGCGCGTGGTCGATATCGACGACAATGCCTTGCGCGCGCTGGGCCCGATCGGCGGGCGCCGGCGGATGGTCGGCGCGCCGGTCACCGTCTATTGGCCGGCCGAGAGCTGGCCGGTGCTGGCCGAGCTGATCTTCGCCGAGCTGGCCGACATTCCCGGCGCCGCGCGAACCCGCAAGATTGTCTCGAGCGTGTTCAACGATGCGACGGTCAACATCTCGACCGATCCCGCCCATCCCGATCTCGTCTTCGTCTCTGTGGGCGGCAGCGTGACCGACAAGCGTTCGCTCTGGTCGCTGCGCGCGAGCGAGGAGCGCTACCGCACGCTGATCCACCATCTCCCCTGGGCGCTGGTGCTGGTCGATTCCACCGCGATGCTGCCGATCTTCGACGAGCTTCGGACAGCGGGCGTGACCGATGTCGGCGCTTATCTCGACGCCAATCCCGGCCTGCCGTTCGAATCGCGTGCAATCGTCCGGGTGACCGACGCGAACCGCAACGCGGTGGAGCTGTTCGGGGCGGAGAGCGCCGATCGGCTGATCGGGCCGGTCGACTATCTGTTCGCGGCATCGCCCGATACCGCCAAGCGGGTGATCACCGCGCATTTCGACGGGCGCCGCAACCTGACCGAGATCATGAAGCTGCGGACCTTCGACGGGCGGCTGCGCGACGTGCAGCTGTCGATCACCTATCCGACGCCGCCCGAGCGGCTCGACGTGACGCTGCTGATGTTCGAGGACGTCACCGAGCGGCTAGAGACCGAGGTGCAGCTGCGCCAGCTTCAGGAGGAATATGCCCGAGCGGCGCGGATCGCGACGCTGGGCGAGCTGGCCAGTTCGATCGCGCACGAGGTGAACCAGCCGCTCGCCGCGATCGCGATGAACGCCGAGACCAGCCTGCGCTGGCTCGCGCGCGACGAGCCGAACCTCGCCAAGGTCGAGCAGCTGACCAAGCGGATCGCCGACAGCGCGCGCCATGCCAGCGAGATCGTGCAGCGTATCCGCGGCATGGCCGGCCGCCATGTCCCGAAGCGCACCGCGCTCGACCTGAACCGGGTGGTGGAGGAAGCGCTGATGTTCGTCTGCCACGACATCGAGGCGCGCGGGATCCAGCTGGGCGTGAAGCTGGATATCGGCCTGCCGCGCGTGCTCGGCGACCGCGTCCAGCTCCAGCAGGTGGTAGTCAACCTGCTGGTCAACAGCCTGCAGGCACTGGCCGGACGGCCGCACTCGCAGATCGAGGTCACCACGTCGCGCGACGGCTTCGGCGGCGTGCGCCTGTCGGTGGGCGACAATGGGCCGGGCATCGCCGCCGAGGATCTCCACCGCGTGTTCGAAGGCTTCTTCACCACCAAGCAGGACGGGATGGGGATCGGCCTGGCCGTCTGCCAGTCGATCCTCGCCGCGCATGGCGGCGGCATCTCTGCGGCAAACCAGGCGCAAGGCGGTGCCTTTTTCCAGGTAACCTTGCCGCCGGTCACGGATTGACGCCCGGCGGCGCTGGGGACACCGCCGGGCGTCTCCGCTTCAGCTGCGCAGGAAGGCGAGCAGATCGGCGTTGAACCGATCGGCATGCGTCGCGGTCAGGCCGTGAGGCAGGCCCGGATAGAAGAGCGACTGTGCGCCCTGCACCAGCTTGGCGGATTTATGGGCCGAGTCCGCGATCGGCACGATCTGGTCGTCCTCGCCGTGGACGATCAGCGTCGGCACGTCGAACTTCTTCAGGTCCTCGGTGAAATCGGTCTCGCTGAACGCCTTGATGCATTCGTACGCGTTCTTCAGGCCGGCCTGCATGCTGATCAGCCAGAACTCGTCGAGCAGGCTCTGCGACACGTTCGCGTCGGGGCGGTTGGCGCTGAAGAAGGGGATCGCGAAGTCCTTGTAGAATTGCGAGCGGTTCTTGAGGATGTCGTGGCGCAGGCCGTCGAACACGGCGAGCGGCAGGCCCTCGGGGTTCGCCTCGCTCTGCACCATCACCGGCGGCACTGCGCCGAGCAGCACGGCCTTCTTGACCCGGCCGGTGCCGTGGCGGCCGATATAGCGGGCGACTTCGCCGCCGCCGGTCGAATGGCCGACCATGGTGATGTCCTGCAGGTCGAGCGCGGCGAACAGCTGCTCGAGATCGTCGGCATAGCTGTCCATGTCGTTGCCGGTGCCGGTCTGGGCCGACTTGCCATGGCCGCGGCGGTCATGCGCGATGCAGCGATAGCCCTGCTCGGCGAGGAACTGCATCTGGCCGCTCCAGGCGTCCGAGCTGAGCGGCCAGCCGTGCGAAAAGGTGACGACCGGGCCCTGACCCCAGTCCTTGTAGTGCATCATATGTCCGTCGCTGGTGGTGAACATCGGCATCGAGTGTCTCCCTGGGTGCGCGCCGCACGACCCGCCAAGGGCCGCCTCCCGGCAAGGCCGGGCTAGGGGAGGGGCCGGGTTGCGGTCGATCGCCCCTCCGGGGGAGCCCGGTGGGACAATGGGAGGGGCGGGGCTCGCCCAAGGTCGGGCATTGCGATGCGCGGGTATCGGTTCTGCGGCCAGGTCCTGCGCCGGGGTGGCGGGACCTGCACCTTGGGACAGGGGTGCCTGCCAAAAGGCGAGGATCGCGCATGCCTCTGCACGATGGAGGCGGGGGGCATGATCCGTGATCCTGTCGCCCTGTTCGAATGCCATGCCGGCAGCGGACGCGGAGACGGGACATGCGGATTACCGTGGTGGGAGGTACCGGCCTGGTCGGTGCGCGGCTGGTCCGCCAGCTCGAGGCGGCAGGACACCAGGTGGCGGTCGCGGCGCGGTCGACCGGGGTGGACATCGTCACCGGTGCGGGGCTCGACCGGGCGCTGGACGGCGCCGAGGCGGTGATCGACGTCTCCAGTCCCGGCTATGCAGATGCCGCGGACATGCTGCGCTTCTTCGAGCGCGCGGGTGCCATGTTGCTCGCCGCCGAACAGGCTGCCGGCATCGCGCATCACATCACCTTCTCCGCGATCGGCGCCGAGCGGATCGGCGACGGCTATTACCGCGCCAAGCACGCGCAGGAGCGGCTGATCGCGGGATCGGGCATCCCCTTCACCATCGTCCGCTCGACGCCGCTGTTCGAATATATCCATGACGTGATCGACGCCGGGCGCAGCGAGGCCGAAGTCCGCGTGCCGCCGATCCGCGTCCAGCCGATCGCGACGGACGACGCGGCGCGGGTGCTGATGCAGGTGGCGCTGCGTGAACCGGTCAATGCCGTGCTCGAGGTCGCCGGGCCCAACAGCTACGCGCTGCCCGGCCTCGCCGAGCAGATCCTGACCGCGGGCGAGGATTATCGCCCGGTGCTGACCGATGCCGGTGCCCGCTTCTTCGGCGCGCGACTGGGCGAGGAGAAGCTCGTCTCCGATGCCGCCGTAGGGCCGGGCGATGCCAGTCTCGAAACCTGGCTTCGCAGCGCGCTCGCCCCGGCCTGAACCCATCCAATCGAAAGGACGCAACATGAAGATCGTGGTGATTGGCGGCACCGGCCTGATCGGGTCGAAGACCGTCGCCCTGCTGGCGAAGGAAGGGCAGGAGGTGCTCGCCGCCGCGCCGAACACCGGCGTCGACACGCTGACCGGCGAAGGGCTCGACCGGGCGCTGCAGGGCGCCGACGTGGTGATCGACGTCTCCAACTCGCCGACGCTCGACGGCCCGGCGGCGCTCGGCTTCTTCGAGAAGGCCGGGCGCAACATCGCGGCGGCGGAGAAGAAAGCCGGGGTGCGCCACCACATCGCCCTCTCGGTGGTCGGCACCGAGCGGCTCCAGGCCAGCGGCTATTTCCAGGCCAAGCTCGCCCAGGAGAAGGGCATTGCCGCATCGGGCATCCCGTTCACGCTCATCCACGCCACGCAGTTCTTCGAGTTCCTGCGCGGCATCGCCAATTCGGCGACCGAGGGCGACACGGTCCGCCTGTCGCCCGCGCGTTTCCAGCCGATGGCGGCGCAGGATGTCGCAGCCGCCGTCGCCCAGGCCGCACTCTCCGAGCCGGTCAACGGCCTGATCGAAGTGGCCGGCCCGCAGGCCTGGCGCATCGACGAACTGGTCGCGCAGGTGCTGGCGTTCGACAAGGACCCGCGACGCGTGGTCGCCGATCCGTCGGCACCCTATTTCGGCGTCGCCATCGACGATGCCTCGCTGATGCCCGGGCCGGACGCCCGGCTGGGCACCACCGGCTTCGACTGGTGGCTCGCCAACGTGCCCGCGCCGGTGGCGAAATGAGCGCGCGTGCGCGTCCCGCCGGCGACGACAGGCCGGTGCTGCGCCAGCTCTGCGTGTCGCTCGCGATGCTGCTCGGCGTCGGCGGGCTGCTCAACGGCAGCTACATGCTGATCTCGCCGGTCGGCTGGTATTTCGCCGTGCCCGGCGTGACCACGACCGGTCCGTTCAACCAGCATTTCATCCGCGACATCGGAATCATCTTCCTGTTCATCGGTGCAGCCTTCCTGATCGGCACGGTGCGCCACCAGATGCGTGCGGTGCTGTGGGGCGGGGCGACGCTCTGGCTCGCCTGCCACGCGCTCTTCCACTTCTGGGAAGTTGCGGCCGGCATCTGCGGTCCCTCGGTGCTTCTGCGCGATTTCCCCGCTGTCACGCTGCCCGCGCTGATCGGCGCCGGGCTCACCCTCTTCGCGCTGCGCGACCCTGCGCCTGCGCACCCCTGATCCATCCAAGCAAGGAGAACATCCATGACCCCGCGTATGAACATCTTCGAGGTGGCCGGCGAAGGCACCAAGGCAATGATCGGCGTCGAGACCGCGATCGCCAAGTCCGGCCTCGAGCACAGCCTGCTCCAGCTGGTGAAGATCCGCGCCTCGCAGATCAACGGCTGCGCCTTCTGCATCGACATGCACGTGAAGGATGCGGTGAAGGCCGGCGAGAGCCACCAGCGCCTGCACCTGCTCGACGGCTGGCGCGATTCGCCGGCGTACACCGATCGCGAGCGCGCCGCGCTCAACTGGACCGAAGCGCTCACCCGCATCGCCAAGACGCATGCGCCCGACGCAGATTACGCAATGCTCCAGGCCCAGTTCAACGAGACCGAGATCGCCTGGCTGACCCTGGCGATCGGGGCGATCAACCTGTGGAACCGCGTGCAGATCGGCCTTCGCGCCGTGCACCCGGTCGAGACGCCCGCGGCCTGACCGGCCGGGCCGCGGGGTGACCCCACCCCCTCCGCACCCCGCGGCCCACTCTCTGACAAGGAGCTCGGTGATGGTTCCCCAGTCCCCCGTCCCGTACGGACAAGAGATATTGCCGCCCCTGGGCCCGGTTAAGGGCGGCGAGGTCGCGATCGCGGCAGCCGGCATGCTCCACGACCTGGGCAATCTGGTCCAGATCGCGACCTCGGCGCTCAACATCCTGGCGCGCACGCCGGACATGCCGGTGACTCATCGCGAGCCGCTCCTGCATCGCGCCCGCACCTCGCTCGATCATGCGGGCACCATCCTCCACCAGAACATGGCGCAAGCGAGCGCCCGGGCGACCGCTCCATGCAGCGATGTCGCGGAATGCCTTGCCGATATCGTCGCGCTGGTCGCCGGCGGCGAGGACCGGCTGCTGCGCGTCGCAGCGCTGGTCGAGCCCGGGCTGCCCGCTTTGGCTTGTGATCCGATCGGGTTGCGCCGGGCGCTACTCAACCTCGTCCTCAACGCCCGCGACGCGATGGGCGGGCAGGGGACCGTGTGGATCGAGGCGCGCGCACTTCCCTGCGCAGTGGCGCTCAGCGTCCGCGATCACGGTGCCGGCATGTCGCCGGCGACGCTCGCCCGCGTCTTCGATCCCTTTTTCACCACCAAGCGCGACGGGCTGGGCGGGATCGGCCTGCCGATGGTCGAGCGCTTCGCCCGCAGTGCCGGCGGTGGCGTCTCGATCGAAAGCGAGGCCGGCACCGGCACCATCGTCACCCTGCACCTGCCCGCAGCTTTTCAGGAGTCCCAAGCATGAAGCTCTATTACGCCCCCGGCGCCTGCAGCCTGTCCGGCCGGATCTCGCTGCACGAGGCCGGCCTCGCCGCCGAGTTCGAGCGGGTCGACATCAAGACCAAGACGACCGAGCACGGCTATGACTATACCGCGATCAACCCGCGCGGTTACGTGCCCTTGCTCGTCCTCGACGACGGCAATGCGGTGAGCGAAAACACCGCGATCCTCGAATTCATCGCCGGCATGGACGCCAGCCTGGCGCCGGGTGGTCCGCTCGGCCGCACCCGGCTGATCGAGATGCTCTCCTGGCTCTCGACCGAGCTGCACGTCGCGTTCAAGCCCTTCTGGCATTCGGAGGATGAGGCTGAGCGCGCCGCGGCCAGCGAGGCGGTGGCCAGCCGGCTGGCGCTGATCGAGGCGCATATCAACGAGCTCTATCTGTTCGGCCCGCGCTTCACCGTCGCCGATGCCTATCTGTTCGTCATGCTGCGCTGGGCGCAGGCATTCGGCGTGCCGATGTCGGCCGACATGCTCGGCTATTTCGAGCGCGTCGCCGAACGGCCCACCGTCCGCCAGGCGCTGATGGAGGAGGGGCTGTTCACGCCGCTTCCCTCGCTCGACAGCTCTTCGATCGAGGCGCTGATATGAAGGTCGCGGTGATCGGCAGCCGCGGCCGGATCGGCGAGCGGCTGGTGCGCAACTTGCGCCAGGAGGATTTGCGCGTCGTCGAGGCGTCGCGCAGCACCGGCGTGGACAGCTTCACCGGCGTCGGGCTCGACGCCGCGCTGGACGGGGCCAGGGTGGTGATCGACGTCACCAACGTCTCGCCCGATGACGGCGAGGCGGCGATGCGCTTCTTCGAGACTTCGAGCCGCAACCTGCTCGAGGCCGGGCGCCGCGCCGGGGTGCGGCACCATGTCGTGCTGTCGATCGTCGGCACCGACGGACTCCTCGCCAGCGGCTATTTCCGCGGCAAGAAGCTGCAGGAGGAGATGGCCGCCGGATCGGGCATCCCCTTCACCATCCTGCGCTCTACCCAGTTCTTCGAGTTCATCAGCTCCGTGGTGCAGGCCGGGACCGATCGCGACATCCGGATCGCGCCGGCCCTGGTCCAGCCGATCGCCGGCGAGGATCTGGCCGACATGCTGGCGGACGCAGTGTTCAGCGATCCGTTCAACGGCATGCTCGAAGTCGCCGGCCCCGAACGGCTGCGGCTGGACGAAGTGGCTGTCGAGATCGCTACCGCCCAGGAGGATCCGCGCCGGATCGTCGCCGATGCCGCCGCGCCCTATTTCGGTGCCGAGCTCGGCGAGCACTCGCTGTTGCCGGGCGCCGGGGCGCGGATCGCCACGCTCACCTTCGACGACTGGCTGCGCGACAGCCTCCAGCCCCACCGCATCTCCATCCCCAATTGAGGAAAATAGCCATGCGCCTCTCCACGCTTCTGCTTCCCGCCGCGCTGCTCGCCTCCGGCGCCGCGCATGCCCAGGCCGCGCCTGAAAAGCCGGTGATCGTGCTCGTCCATGGCGCCTTTGCCGAAAGCGCCAGCTGGGAGCCGGTGATCACCCAGCTCGAGAAGGACGGCTATACCGTCATCGCCGCTGCCAACCCGCTGCGCAGCGTGGCGAGCGACGGGGCCGCGGTCTCGGCGGTGGTCAAGTCGATCAAGGGGCCGGTCGTGCTGGTCGGCCACAGCTATGGCGGTCCGGTGATCACCGAGGCGGCGAACGGCAACCCCAACATCAAGGCGCTGGTCTATGTCGCCGGCTTCGCGCCCGAGACCGGCGAGTCCAGCTTCTCGCTCTCGGGCAAGTTCCCCGGCAGCACGCTGGGCGATGCGCTGACCGCGGTCCCGCTGCCCGACGGCGGGCAGGATCTCTATATCCAGGCCGCCAAGTTCCACGCCCAGTTCGCCGCCGATGTGCCGGCGGACCAGGCGGCGGTGATGGCCGCCACCCAGCGCCCGATCACGATGAAGGCGCTGCAGGAACCCAGCGGCGTCGCGGCCTGGAAGACGCTGCCCAACTACATGATCTACGGCAGTGCCGACCGGAACATCCCCGCCGCGGTGATGAAGTTCATGGCCGAGCGCGCGCATGCCCGGAAGACGGTGGAGATCCCCGGCGGCTCGCATGCGCTGATGGTCTCGCACCCGGCGGAAGTGACGGCGATGATCGAGGCCGCGGCAACCGCGAAATAGTCAGCCGGACACAGGGCAAAAAAGAAGGCCGGTGTCGCCACCGGCCAGAGGGGATCGCACGGGACGCTGCCGCGGCCACCATGGGGTGGTCGCGGCAGTTGCGGGTCAGAAGCGGCCGCGCAGGCCGATCATCACCACCCGTCCGGGGTTGAACACGTAATAGGCGGCGTTCGAATATTGGAAGTAGGTGCGCTGGCTCGACTTGGTCAGGTTCTGCACGTCCACCGTGATCTCGGGCAGGTGCTTGGCGCCCAGGATCTCGTTGAGGTCGAACGACGAGCTGAAGTCCCACTGCTGGTAATCGTCGACGAAGAGCGAGGCATTGGTGATGCCGTTCTGGTTCGCGCCCGAGATGACGTTGCCCTGGTTGAAGGTCGTCGACAGGCGCAGCGAGACGCCGCGATTCTCGTAATAGGCCGAGAGGTTGTAGGTCACCGGCGAGACGCCCGTGGCCACCGCCGGCGCTGCGCCCGAACCCGACTGGCTGATCAGCGTCAGGTTCGCGTTGAAGCCGAAGCCCTTCAGGCCGAGATAGCGATCGAGCAGGAAGTCGAGCGGCTGCACCCAGTTCAGCTCGAGGCCGTTGACCTTGAGCGTGCCGGTCGCGTTCACCTGCTGGGTGAGCACCACCGTGGCGTTGTTCGGGCCGCCACGCGAGTCGATCGCGGCCTGCTGGGTCGGGTTCAGCGTGCTGTAGGTCACGCCATATTGCGACAGCGACGCGAAGGGCACGGTGACGTTGCCGTTCACGGTGAAGCCGGTGACTGCCTTACGGAAGGCCGCGAAGCCGATATAGCCCTCGGCGCCGGTGTAATATTCGAAGCCCAGGTCGATATTGTCGGAGATGTAGGGCTTGAGGTCCGAATTGCCGACCGATCCGATGTCCGCCGACGGGCTGCCGAACGACAGGCCGGGCAGCATGTTGCCGGGGTTCGGGCGCGTCATCGTGCGCGAGATCGCGGCGCGGGCCACGGCATGGTCGCCGATATGGAAGGCGGCCGAAGCCGAGGGCAGCCAGTTGTCGTAGTCGTTGTCGGTGTACACGAAGTTGACGATGTTCGGGTACAGCCCGCCATCCGCCGGTGCCACGGCCGGCGCCGCCGGCGTGTTGCGCGGATCCGGCAGGGTCACGCGCCCGCCGACCGTCTGCATCGTCCGCACCCAGCGCAGGCCCGCGTTGAAGGTGATGCGGTTGTCGCCCACCGGCAGGTCGCCATTGACCTCGGCATAGCCGCCGATTGTCCGCTCGCGGATATAGCCGCCGCTCGCGCCGGTGTTCGCGCCACCCGATTCCGGCGCGCTGTCGTGGAAGGCGTCATAGTTGGACGCGACCTTGAACTTGTTCCAGTCGAGCGTGACGAAGCCGTCCGGCCCCGGCAGCAGGTAGCTGCTGAGCGTGCTCGCCGGGATCAGTGAGCCGCGATAGACCAGCGGCGTGGTCTGCCCGGCGGTATAGCCGGTGCCATAGCCCGGATAGGTCGGATAGCCGGCGCCCGGCGTGGCGGTGTTGGCGCCGTTGCACGGCGGCTGGCTGTTGGGCGAGGGCAGGAAGATGCTGGGATTGTCGCCGCAGACGGCATTCTGCCACGCCTGGCTGTTGTCATAGCCGCGGATCGTGCGCGAGACATCGTCATAGGCGGCGCCGACCTGCAGGTTCAGGCGGCTGTCACCCCAGGTCAGGTCGCCGCGCGCGCCCTTGGTGGCGGTCCAGCGGCGCTCGTCCTGCAGGTTCACGCGCCCGCCGGACCAGACGAAGTTCGCCGGGTTGTTCAGGTCGACATTGCTGGTGATCGTCGGGAAATCGCCGCCGGTATTGTCGTAATTGACCGTCAGGCCCGAGCCGGCGGCGGTGATCGGCAGCACGGTCGGCGATTCGCGGTGGAACTGGCTCTTGGTGTAGTTGCCGTTGACGGCGAGCTTGAGCTTGTCCGCGATCTGCCACTCGATACCCGGGTTCACGCCCCAATATTGCAGGCTCTCGAAATAGGGCCGGTATTCGAGGAAGAACTGGGAATTGTAATAGGTGCCCTTGGTGACGGTGCAGCCATTGGTGCAGTCGGTGCGGTCATATTGCGTGTTCACCGGGATGATCGCGCCGTTGCGGCCCACCCAGTCCATGTCGATGCGCTGCATGTTGTTGCGCTTCCGCGCGAACATGCCGTCGATATAGGCGTGGACGCTGTCGCCCTTGTACTCGATGCTGCCGATGAAGTTCAGCCGCTCCTTATAGCCATATTCGTCGGTCTCGCGGCCCAGGCGCGGGATGATGCCGTTGTCGATCTGGGTGATGTTGGCGCCCGGATTGAGCTGGAGCAGCAGCGCCTGGTCGATCACGGTGCCGGTGGCGACGCCGGGAATGCCGGCATTGGCGGGGACGGTGCCCGGGATGGTCCAGTTGCCGCCGCCGGTATTGTTGCGGGTCGAGGCGGGGTTCTGCGCGGCGCTCAGGTTCGGGTTGGTCCAGCCGACGCTCTCGAAGCCGACGGTGCGGATCTCGTTGTGCTGGCCGGCCACGCCGAACAGCACGCCGAAATCGCCCATCGTGGTGCTGGCGAGCAGCGAGCCGCGATAGCCGTAGCGATCGGAGTTGGTGTTCTTGATGGCCTGGCCCGAATAGGTGATGTGCGTGCCGGGGCTATCGAACGGCCGTGCGCTGCGCATGTTGACGGTGCCGGCGGCGCCGCCCTCGAGCCGATCGGCATTGGGGCTCTTCTGCACTTCGAGCTTGGTGAACAGCTCGGTCGGGAACAGGTCGAGATCGACTTCGCGGTTGGTGCTCTGCTGGCCATCGCCGCCGGTCGAGGCGACTGCGATCGGCGCGTTGTTGAGCAGCACGCGGGTGAAGTTGGTGCCCAGGCCGCGGATGGTGACCTGCAGGCCTTCGCCGGTGATGTCGCGGCTGATCGTCACGCCGGGGATGCGATTGAAGCTCTCGGCGATGTTCGTATCGGGGAATTTGCCGATGTCCTGAGCGAAGATCGAATCCGTGAACCCCGTCGCGTCGCGCTTGGCATTGGTCGAGCTCTGCAGCGACTTGCGATAGCCCGAGACGATGATCTCGTCGCCGGTCTCGGGCGCCTGCGCGGCGCTGTCCTGCGTGGCGGGCGCTGGAGCGTCCTGCCCCGCGGGCGCAGCGGTTTGCGCATAGGCCGGCCAGGCGGTCGAGCTCAGCAGCAGTGCAGCCAGGGCGGCCTTGCGGCCCGCCGACGAACGTCCAATGGTACCGAGCATCTCGATCCCCTTCCTCTCCTAAGCGGTGCCTTGGCAGCACCTTTTCACGCTCATGGTAGCGCTAACGTCTCTGGTTAAAATGTCCGAGTTATTGAGTCAATATACTCTGAGTTAGTGCGCCGCTTACCGTATGCTTTCGCAGCGAAGGCAATGCCGCCTGGACCTTGCACCAAAGGGCCGGCCCCAAGGGGGCTGCAATCAGATCGTGGTGCGGGGAAACGGGAGCGGGGAGCTTTCCGTCTTCGGCCAGTTCGCCGTCAATCCACGGGCATCGGCGCTGGCGATAGCGATGGTCGCCTGGCGATTGCGTTCTGTGAAACTGTGGCCGGCCACATCCTGTTTTGCGATCCGCGGCGCGGCATTGCAATGTGCCACGCGCCGGATGTGCCTCGAATGACCGAAACCACGGAGCGAGCATGACGACCGACAAGAAGACCCAGATCGTGATCGTCGGCGGCGGTGCCGCTGGGCTGGAACTCGCCCGCAAGCTCGGCGCCCGCTACGGCCGCAAGCGGCACGACATCATCCTGATCGATCGCAACCGCACCCATATCTGGAAGCCGCTGCTGCACGAGGTGGCGGCGGGATCGCTCGATGCTAGCCTCGACGAGGTTGGCTATCGCAGCCACTGCCATCGCTGGGGCTATCGCTATCACTATGGCACGCTGGAGCGGATCGATCGCACGGCGCGCCGCGTGCACCTGGCTCCGGTTCTCGATCCGAAGGGGCGCGAGGTGATCGGCGCGCATTCGGTGCGCTACGACTATCTGGTGCTCGCCTATGGCTCGGTCACCAACGACTTCGGCACGCCGGGCGTCGCCGAGAACTGCCTGTTCCTCGACAGCCAGGCCCAGGCCGACAGCTTCCGCGACCAGTTGCTCGACCATTGCCTGCGCGTGTCGCGCGCCATGTCGGAGGATCCGGCGTCGGACGCGCACGTCCGCATCGCCATCGTCGGCGGCGGCGCGACCGGCGTGGAGCTGGCCGCCGAGCTCTACAATGCCGCCGATGGCCTCAGCTATTACGGGCTCGAGGTGTTCGATCGGAAGCGGCTGGACGTGTCGCTACTCGAGGCCGGGCCGCGCATCCTGCCGGCGCTGCCCGAGCGGCTGGCCGATGCCGCGCGCGAAGAGCTCGGGGTGCTGGGCGTCAAGGTGTTGACCGGCGTCGCCGTCACTGCCTCGACCCCGCAGGGCATGGAGACGAAGGACGGCAGGTTCGTTCCCGCCGACCTGCAGCTCTGGGCCGCCGGGGTGAAAGCCGCGCCGATCCGCGAGGGACTGGACGGGCTGCAGCTGTCGCGCGGCGACCAGGTCGTCGTCCGGCCGACGCTGCAGAGCCTGGACGACGACCGTGTCTTCGCGATCGGCGACTGCGCCTCCTATACGCCGGCCGGCAGCGAGCGGCCGATCCCGCCGCGCGCCCAGGCGGCGCACCAGATGGCGGACACGGCTTTCGCCAATCTCTCCCGGCTGATGGCCGGCACGCCGCTCAGGACCTTCGTCTATCGCGACCACGGTTCGCTGGTATCGCTCAGCCGCTTCTCGACCGTGGGATCGCTGATGGGCAGGCTGGTCGGCGGGCGCATGGCGGTGGAGGGCCGGCTGGCCCGGTTCGTCTACATGTCGCTTTACCGCATGCACCTGCTCGCGGTGCATGGCTGGATTCGCGGCACCACGCTGATCCTGGTGAGCCACATCAACCGCTTCGTCCGCCCACGCCTCAAGCTGCACTGAGCGTGGCGCGGCCTCACGCCGGCCGGCGCGAGACGCAGCGGAAGCCGATATGGCTGGTGGCGCTGTCGATCATCTGCGGATGACGCGCCGCCGGGCGGTAGCGCTGGCAGTAATTGACCGCGCACAGATGCGAGCCGCCCTTCAGAACCTTGCGTCCGATCCGCACAGCATCGGCTTCATAGCTTTCGCCGATCGTCGCGCCGCGCGGATTGACTGCCTGGCAGCAGCCGCGCTTCACGACCTCGGCAGATGCATACCAGTCGCGCGTCCACTCCCAGACATTGCCGATCATGTCGGACAGGCCGTATCCGTTCGGCGGGAAGCTGCCCACTGCGCTGGTGCGGAAATTGCCGTCGGGCTTGAGCGTGGCGAACGGGAACATGCCCTGCCAGAAGTTCGCCAGGATCACGCCGCCGGGCGACAGTTCGTCGCCCCAGGCATATTCGGCATCGACCAGCCCGCCGCGCGCCGCGAACTCCCATTCCGCCTCGGTCGGCAGCGCCTTGCCCGCCCATTTCGCATAGGCCTCGGCATCGGCGAAGGCGACATGGACCACCGGATGGTCCTCGATGCCCCGGATGCTGCTGTCCGGCCCGGTCGGATGCCGCCAGTCGGCGCCCGCTACAAAGGCCCACCATTGCGCGTGGTCGTGCAACTGCACCGGCGCCTGGGTCTGCTGGAACACCAGCGAGCCCGCCACTGCCAGCGCCGGGTCGAGGCCGGGATAATCCTTCGGGTCGGGCGCGATCTCGGCGAGCGTGCGATGGCCGGTCGCCTCGACGAAGGCGGCGAAGGCGGCGTTGGTCACCGGCGTCTCGTCGATCCAGAAGGGATCGACCCGCACCGGGCGGAGCGGGCGCTCCTCCTCGTAGAAGCGCTCGGAGCCCATCGTATAGCTGCCGCCGGGCAGGTGCTTCATGCCCTGGTGCGAGACTGCCGGGCCGGTCGTTCGGGTCTTCATGGGCCTCCCCTAGCGGCTTTTGGGGACGAGGGGAAAACCCTCCGCGCAGGACGGCGGATGCGGATCGATTGAAACGGGGAAGCCGCTCGCGCATAGAGCGGCGCCATGCTCTCGCAGAAGACCCGCTACACCATCCGCGCGCTCCAGCACCTCGCCGACCGGTATGGCGAGGGGCCGGTGCCGCTGGCCGAGATCGTCGAGAAGCAGAACATCCCGGGCAAGTTCCTGACCGTCATCCTCTCCGAGATGAACCGCGAGGGCATGGTCAATTCGCAGCGCGGGCGCGACGGCGGGTACATGCTCGCCAAGCCGCCCGAGCAGGTGCGGATCGGCGACCTCGTCCGGATGACGCACGGGTCGCTGGCGCTGGTGCCCTGCGCGAGCCGCTTCCGCTACGAGAAGTGCGACAATTGCATTGCCGAGGAAGATTGCCGGCTCCACCATCTGATGCTCCACCTGCGCGACGAGACTGCCCGGATCCTCGATGCGGTCACGCTAGCCAATCCGCTGCCCGAAGCACTAAACTCTACTTATGAAGTAGACAATTAATCCTGCTTTGCCGATGCGCGCCTGAAAGGCTTGCCTGTGCGCTCCATCGCAAGGGCAGGAGTACAGGCCATGACGGGTTTCATCGGTTCGGGAGCGGCGGATCGCAGCCCGCTCAACTTCCTCTGGTTCATTCCCTCGGGCGGGGACAATCGCCGCCTCGCCTGGCCCGAGGGTGAGCGCGCGCCCGATCCCGAATATCTCCGCCAGGTCGCCGTCGCCGCCGACCAGCTCGGCTATTATGGCGTGCTGATGCCAACCGGCGCGATGTGTGCCGATGCCTGGATCACCGCCGCCTCGATTGCGCCCTTCACCGAGCGGCTCAAGCTGCTCGTGGCCTTGCGGCCTGGGCTGACTGCGCCGGCTGAGGCGGTGCGCCAGGCGGCGGCGCTCGACCGGCTGTCCAACGGCCGGGCGCTGCTCAACGTCGTCACCGGCGGCAGCCCCAAGGCGCTGGCGCAGGACGGCATCTTCCTCGACCACACCCAGCGCTACGAGCAGACCGCCGAGTTCCTCGACATCTGGCGCAAGCTCGCGCGCGGCGAGACGGTGACCCAGAAGGGCGAATATCTCAGCATCGAGGACGGCCGGCTGATCTTCCCCTTCGTCCAGGAGCCGCATGCCCCGATCTGGTTCGGCGGCTCGTCGGAGATCGCGCGTGAGATCGCGGCGGAGCATGTCGACGTCTATCTCGCCTGGGGCGAGCCGCCGTCGCAGCTCAAGGAGATCATCGACGATGTCCGCGAACGTGCCACGAAGCGGGGCCGCACCATCCGCTTCGGGCTGCGCATCCATTTCATCGTGCGCGAGACCGAGGCCGAGGCGTGGGATGCGGCGAACGACCTGATCCGTCATGTCACCGACGAGCAGATCGCGCTGTTCCAGTCCTTCCTGACCAAGGGCAGCGATTCCGTCGGCCAGTCGCGGATGCAGGCATTGCACAAGGGAAGCCGCGCGAACCTCGAGATCGCGCCGAACCTGTGGGCGGGAATCGGGCTGGTGCGGACGGGTGCGGGCACGGCGCTGGTCGGCGATCCGGATACGGTGGCCGAGCGGCTGCAGGAATATGCCGATATCGGCATCGATACGATCATCGGCTCGGGCTATCCGCATCTCGAGGAAGCGTACCGCGTCGCCGAGCTGCTCTTCCCCAAGCTCAACCTGCCGCATCGCCGGGGCGCCACGCTGCCGCCGTTGCGGCCCTTCTTCACCCAGGCCGACGTGAAGCAGGCCGCGGAAGGGCTGGCGAAGCAGCCGGTGCCGGCGGGCCGGTTTACGTAGATCCCAATTCCTCCCCCAGCTTGCTGGGGGAGGGGGACCGCTCGCAGAGCGGTGGAGGGGCCGGCCGAAGGCCGGAGGATCTCACGACAAACGACAACGGCGCTTTGCGCCGGCCCCTCCACCATTCGCTACGCGAATGGTCCCCCTCCCCGAGACAAGCTCGGGGAGGAATTTCTGACCGACGCCCCAGCTTGCAATGTAGGATTTCGCCTGCTCCATACTGATGGATGCGAGCCTGCTTCTCTTCCCGCACCGATCGCGTCTGCCACGGGGACCCGCATGGGGAGGGAAAACAGGGCCCCCGTGTCTTATGTTTCGTAGACTTCCGCGCCCCGCGCCGGGCCCGAATCGGTCGTTATCGCCCCAGCAGCCGGTCCAGGATCAGCCCTTCCAGCGCCGCCAGTTCGGCATCGCCGTGGCGGCGCGGGCGGGGCACGGCGATCGGCAGGTCGAGCGCGATCCGGCCCGCCTCCATCACCACCACCCGGTCCGCCAGCGCCACCGCTTCGGCCACGTCATGGGTGACGAGCAGCGCGGAAAAGCCCTCGCTCGCCCATACCGCCTCGACCAGCGCCTGCATCTCGATCCGGGTGAGCGCGTCGAGCGCGCCCAGCGGCTCGTCCAGCGCGAGCAGGCGCGGCTGGCTGATCAGCGCGCGGGCCAGCGCCACGCGCTGTCGCTGGCCGCCGGAAAGCGCGGCGGGCCATTGCTCGGCCTTGTCGGCCAGCCCGACTTCGGCGAGCCGGGCATCGACCAGGCGGTCGCGCTCGGCGGCATCGAGGCCGGCCGGCGCCCCCACCGCGACATTCTCGCGCACGCTCGCCCAGGGTAGTAGCCGCGGCTCCTGGAAGACGAGCCGCGCTGCATCGAGGTCGACATCGATGCTGCCGCCACCCGGCTGGACCAACCCCATGATCGCCCGCAGCAGGGTGCTCTTGCCGCAGCCCGAGCGACCGACGATCGCGACGAACTCGCCGGGCTCGATGTGCAGGCTCAGCCGGTCGAGCACCTGGTTCAGCCCGAAGGCGACTGACAGCTCGCGCACCGATACCGGGGCGCCGTTCGCGGGCCGGTCGGCCTGCTCGACAAGGCGAAGTGCGGGGAGGTTCATGGCTCAGGCCCTTGCGTAAGCGGGGTTCCAGCGGAGCAGGCGATGCTCCAGCGCGCGGGTGAGGCTGTCGGCGAGCTTGCCGAGCGCCGCGTAGACGAAGATCGCCAGCACGATGATGTCGGTCTGGCTGAACTCGCGGGCCTGGGTTGCCATGTAGCCGATGCCCGAGCTGGCCGCGATCGTCTCGGCGACGATCAGGGTGAGCCACATGATGCCGAGGCCGAAGCGCAGGCCGACCAGGATCGAGGGCAGGGCGCCGGGGAAGATGATGCGGCGGAACAGCTCCCAGCGCTTCATCCCGTAAACCCGGCCCATCTCGATCAGCTGGGGATCGACGGAGACCACGCCGTGATAGGTATTGAGGTAGATGGGAAAGAAGATGCCCCAGGCGACGAGCAGGATCTTGGCCTGCTCGCCGATGCCGAACCACAGGATCACCAGCGGCAGCAGCGCAAGGTGCGGGATGGTCCGCACCATCTGCAGTGTCGGGTCGAGCAGCCGCCGTGCGAAGGGCGACAGGCCGCAGAGCAGGCCCAGCACGAAGCTGATCGAGCCGCCGACGACGAGGCCGGTCAGCGCGCGGACGGTGCTGACGGCAAGGTGGTGGATCAGCTCGCCATCCGCGGTCAGCTCCGCCGCCGCCTTCACCACCGCGGTGGGCGCCGGCAGTATCTGCGCGGGCAGCAGCCCGGTGGTCGAGGCGAGCTGCCAGACGACCAGCAGCCCCACCGGCACGATCGCCGGGACGAGCGGGCTCTCCTTCCAGCCGGCACCCCGGGTCATGCGGGCTTCCACCCGGTCCAGGCGGCCTTGGACGCATCGACCCGTTTGGGCAGCACCCCGGCGTCGAACAGATAGTCGGAGACCTTTTGCTGGTTCTCGATCACCTCGGGCGTCACCGGATCGACGCGGAACAGGAAGTCCTTGTAGCGGGCCAGCATGCCGTCGAGCACCTGGGGTGGCAGGCGCGTCGCCTTGGCCACCTGATCGCGGTAGAAATTTCGGTTGGCATTGCCCCAGGCCGCCTCGGCCCGCAGCTCGTCGAGCGTCGCACGCAGCACGTCGGTGCGGTTCCGCACGAAGTCGCCCGAGGCGATGTAGAAGGCAGTGGTGTTGAGCCCGGACGCGGGCAGCGGCACCTCGCGAGCCCCGCCGCGGACCTGGGCGAGGGTGAAGTACGGGTCCCACACCACCCATGCGTCGACCGCGCCATTGGCCAGCGCAGTCTGCGCGTCGCCGGGGGCGAGACTTGCCGTCTGGATGTCCTTGAGCCCGAGCCCGACCTGCTTGAGCCCCGCCGCGAGCGCGAACTCGGCGGCCGAGCCCTTGGTGTAGGCGATCCGCTTGCCCTTGAGCTTGGCAAGGCTGGTGACGCTCGACCTGGCAGGCACGAGCAGCCCGCTGCCGACCAGCCCGGGGAAGCTCTGCGCGGCGACGAAGTTGAGATCGGTCCCCGCTGCCTGAGCATAGGCGACCGGGGTGTCGCCGACGAGGCCGATGTCCACCGCGCCGGCGCGGATCGCCTCGATCAGCGGCGGGCCGGAGGCGAACTCGACCCATTTGACCGGGCCGAGGCCGCGCTGCTCCAGTCGCTTGGCGAACGCGCCGCGCGTCTCGGCGAGGAAGGGCACGCCGTTCTTCTGGGTGGCGAAGATCACGTCCTTGCGCTCGGGCCTGGTGCCGCCGCAGCCGGCAAGGGCGAGCCCTGCGGCAGTGCCGCCGAGCAGGGTGAGGGACTGGCGCCGGGTGATCATTCTGCCGCCTCCAGCAGCGCCTCGGGCGCGGGCACGATCGCGCGGCTCGACTGGCCGTCCACGCCGACGGGCACGTCGCCGGCCAGCGTCACCCGGCGGACGACGCGGTGCTGATCGCCATAATCGTCGATCGCGTAGTGCTGGGTGGCGCGGTTGTCCCAGATCGCCACGTCGCCCTCGCTCCAGCGCCAGCGCACGCTGTTCTCGAGCCGGGTGACGTAGCTCTGCAGCCGGTCGTAGAGCGCCTTGGAGTCCTGTGCCGGCAGCCCGACGAACTGCTTGACGAAGCCGCCGAGGAGCAGCGTGCGCTCGCCGCTCTCCGGGTGGACGCGGACCACCGGATGCTCGGTTTCATAGACCACCCGGGCGAACACGGCGGCAAAGCGCTTGCGCTGTTCCTCGGTCGCATCGGGGCGTTCGGCGGCATAGTCATAGGCGTTGGTGTGGATCGCCCGCAGCCCGTCGGCGAGTTCGCGCAGCGGCTCGGGCAGGTCCTGATAGGCGGCCACGGTGTTGGCCCAGACAGTGTCGCCGCCCGCCGGCGGGATCGTCACGCCGCGCAGGATCGAGGCGAAGGGATAGGCGGGCACGAAGGTGATGTCGGTGTGCCAGTGATTGGCGCGGGCGCCGTGGTGCGAGTCGAGCTCGAACAGGAAATTGCCGCGCGACGGCACGGTCGGGTGCTCGAACGGCGTGCCGAAGGCCTGGCCGAATGCTTCCTGTCCTGCATCGTCGAGGTGATGCTGCGCGCGGAAGAACAGCACCTTGTGGCGTACCAGCGCGGCGCGGATCGCGGCCAGGGTCTCGGGCGGGAGATCGGCGGAAAGACGGATGCCGCGCACCTCGGCACCGATGCGGCCGCCTACGGGCACCACGTCGAGCGGAATCTCGGGATCGGGCGTGTTCAGATAGGCATTACGGGGAGAGGCGGTCATGGCAGGTCTCCTTCGGGGGGTGATCACTCGGCAGCGGCGGCGAGCGCCGGGGCGTGGGGAAGGGGCAGGCCCAGATGGTCGCGCAGCGTCCGGCCGGCATATTCGGTGCGGAACAGTCCGCGGCGTTGCAGCTCGGGCACGACCAGTTCGGCGAAGGTCTCCAGGCCCTGGGGCAGAATCGGCGGCATGATGTTGAAGCCGTCCGCGGCGCCGGCGGTGAACCAGTCCTCGAGCAGGTCGGCGATTTCGGTGGGGGTGCCGACAATGGTCTTGTGGCCGCGTGCGGTGATGATTCGGGCGATGAGCTGGCGGATGCTCAGACCCTCGGCGCGGGCGGTATCGACCAGCAGCTTCTGGCGGCTCTGCCAGCCCTGGGTCGAGGCGGGTTCGGGGAGCGGGCCATCGAGCGGATATTGCGACAGGTCTACGCGCATCAGGCCGGAGACGAAGCCGATGCCGAGGCGCGGATCGACCAGCTCGAGCAGTTCGTCGTGCAGCCGCCGGGCGTCTTCCTGCGTCTCCGCGACGAAGGGCATGATGCCGGGCAGCACGAGTAGTTCGTCCGGATCGCGACCGTTCGCCGTGGCAGTGGCGCGCAGCCGGGTGCGGAAGGCGATGGCGTCCTCGCGCGATTGCTGCGCGGTGAAAACCAGCTCCGCGGTGGCTGCAGCCAGCGCGATGCCGTCGTCGGACGAGCCGGCCTGGACGATCACCGGATGGCCCTGGGGCGTGCGATCGAGCTGGAGCGGGCCGGCGACCTTGAAGAACTGGCCCTCATGATCGATCGGATGGACCCGGGCGGGATCGTAATAGCGCCGCGCCGCCTGGTCGGCGAGCAGCGCGCCTTCCTCCCAGCTGTTCCACAGCGCCTTGACCACTTCGACATATTCGCCCGCGCGGGCATAGCGATGGGCGTGCTCGAGCTGGTGGTCGAGGCCGAAATTATGCGCCTCGACGTCCGAACCCGAGGTCACGCAGTTCCAGCCGGCACGCCCGCCGCTCAGATGATCGAGCGAGGCGAACTTCCGGGCAAGATGATAGGGCGGAAGGTAGGTCGCCGAGACGGTGGCGATCAGGCCGATCCGCTCGGTCTGCGGTGCGATCGCGGCGAGCAGCGACAGCGGCTCGTAATAGTAGAGCGGTGCGGCAAGCGCCCCCAGTTCGGACGGGCGACCGAACATCGCGACATTGTCGGCGAAGAAGATCGCGTCGAACTTCGCCGCCTCCGCCAGCTGCGCGAGATGCACATAGTGGCGGAACTCGGTGAGCGCGCGCGGATCGACCGTGGGATGCAGCCAGGCCGCTGCGTGGTGGCCCACCCCCATCAGGAAGGCGCCGAGCCGCATCTGCCGATTGTGGCCCATCGCTCAGAACCGCGCCCGGGCGGTGGTGCCGAAGGTGCGCGTCTCGCCGAGCACCTTGATGAACGGCGTGATCGCGGTCGCCTGGCCGATGCCGACGGCATAGCGCTTGTCGAACAGGTTGCGGCTCCAGAATTGCAGCGAATAGCGGCCGTCTGCGCTGCGGATGCCGATGCCGGCATTGGTGAGGCCATAGCCCTCCTGCTTGCCATAGACCGACACGGCGCTGAGCAGGTTGGTGTCGCTGCGATAGGTCTGGTTGACGTACCCGAACAGGCCGAGCGTGTCGGAGACGTTGTTGTCATAGTTCAGGCTGAGCTGCCCGCTCCACTTCGAGGAGCCCGGAATGCGGGTGCCCGACAGGTTGACCGAGGCGACGGCGTTGCTCAGCTCCACCGGCGGCGGTGCGTTAGTGTAGGAGCGGAAGGTGGCGTCGTTGAACGATCCGCTAGCGGTGGCGCTGAACCCGCCGCCCAGCTTGGCCGAGCCCTCCAGCTCGACGCCGCGCAGCCGGGCGCGGGCGGCGTTGCCGAGGAAATAGCCGAGCGCGACGCGGTTCGGATCGTATTGGGTCGCCTGGAAGTCCTTGACGTCGTTCCAGTAGAAATTGACGTTGAAGGTCGCCCGGCCGCCCGCGAGCGTGGTCTTGATGCCGGCTTCGTAGGAGGTCGACTTCTCCGGATCGATGATCACCGGCTTGCCCGGCGTGGCACCGAGATTGGCCGCGCCCGACTTCTCGCCATAGCTGACCGAGGCGTAGAGCAGCACGTCGTCGGAGAGCTTGAAGGACGGGTTGACCAGCCACGACCAGCTGCTGGTCGTCTTCTCGTCCGCCACGGCGAAGACACCGCCGAACGCGTTGACGATCGCGGCTCGGGCCGGCGCCAACGCAGCGGGCAGCGTCGCGCCGCCGAACACCGTCGCGGTGTTCGAAGCCTTCTTGTTCTCGCGGGTGAAGCGCAGGCCGCCGGTCAGCGCGAGCCGGTCGGTCGCGTGCCAGGTCAGCTGGCCGAATGCGGCACCGCTGGTGACCCGGAGCTTGCCGTACTGGTCATATTCCACGCCGTCGAGGATCGCGGGCGACAGCGCCGCGGCGGGCAGCGCGCCGGTGAGGAAATACTTCGTCGAGTCGGACTGGAAGATCGAGCGGTTGTTGCTGACCAGGTCCTCGCGCAGGAAATAGCCGCCGAACTGATACTCGATCGGTCCACCGGTGGGCGATGCGATGCGCACTTCCTGCGAATACTGGTCGACATCGACGTCATAGCCGGCGCGCAGGATCGAGAAGGGCGAGAGATCGCTGTCGTTGTGCGGCCGGAAGCGCAGCTGGCGCCAGGCGCTCACCGCGGTCAGGGTGGGGCCGCCCAGGTCGATCGTCAGCTCGTTCGACAGGCCGTTGACCCGCGAGTCGATCCGCTGCTGGGTGTTGAGGTTGGCGTTCTGGCCGATCTTGTAGCTGGGCGTGTAGCCGAAGATCGACTTGAGCTTGTTCTCCCAGGCGCCCGATCGGACCGCGCCATTGGCGAAGGTGGTCGCGTCGGCGAAGCCGGGATAATAATTGTTGTACTCGCTGGTCTCGTAATGCTCGCCGATCAGGCGGCTGGTGACCGGACCGCTCTGGAACAGCAGCTGCCCGCGGGCCGCCCAGCGGTTCACGTCGAGATATTTCTGGCCGTCCTGCGCATTCTTCGCCCAGCCGTCCGACCGGTCGACATAGAAGGTCGCGCGATAGGCGAGCGTGTCGCCGATCAGCGGGCCGGTGGCATTGGCGCGGATCTGGAAACGGTTCTGGTTGCCATAGCCGGCCTCGAGGTTGAGTTCGGGCGTGAAGCTGGGGCGCTTGGTGGTGACGATCAGCGCGCCGATCGTGGTGTTCTTGCCGAGCAACGTACCCTGGGGGCCGCGGACCAGCTCGACGTGGTCGAGATCGACGAAATCGAGCCAGCTGAAGCCGACATGGGTGAAGAAGACATTGTCGACGATCAGTCCGACACCCGATTCGGCGCCGTCGTTGCTGGCATTGCCGCCGAGCCCACGGACATAGAGGCCCGAGACGCGGGTATTCTGCTGGACGGCGGTGAAATTGGGCAGCTTCGCCGCGAAATCGGCGACGCGGTAGATGTGCTGGTCGCCCAGTTCCTCGCCCGAGACGGCGCTGATCGCGACCGGCACATCCTGCAGCTTCTCCTCGCGGCGCCGTGCGGTGACGAGGATTTCCCCGCCGGTGGCGTGCTGTGCATCTTCGTCGGCGGTCGGTTCATCGGTGCCGGCGGCGCTCGGTCTGGGCTTGTCATCCTCGGCCCAGGCGGGCGCCGAAGCGACCAGGGTGAGCGCGGTGGCGGCTAGTGCGAGAACCCGGATCTTCCTGTTGTGCATGGTCGTGCCTCCCTTATCTCTATCATTCAAGTAGAGATTAAGCGGGGCAACCGGAGTTCGGCTTCACCGGGCTGAGCTAAAACTATCAGGACCGGAATGGGCCAAGCTGGCTTATTATCCACTAATCTGATAGGAAATAAACCCGGCCCGGAAGAAGGGGAGTCGCACGTGAAGGCGAGCAGCATTCTCGAGACGATCGGCGGCACGCCGCACATCCGCGTGTCGCGGCTGTTCCCGGATGCCACGGTCTGGATAAAGTCCGAACGGTCGAACCCCGGTGGATCGATGAAGGACCGGATCGCGCTGACGATGATCGAAACGGCCGAGCGCAAGGGCTTGCTCCGCCCCGGTGGGACGATCATCGAGCCGACCAGTGGCAATACCGGCATCGGGCTGGCGCTGGTCGCCGCGGTGAAGGGCTACAGGCTGATCCTGGTGATGCCCGAGAGCATGAGCGTGGAGCGCCGCCGTCTGATGCTCGCTTATGGCGCCAGCTTCGATCTTACCCCGCGCGAGAAGGGCATGGCCGGCGCGATCGAACGGGCGCACGAACTGGTGGGCGTGACGCCGGATGCCTGGATGCCGCAGCAATTCGACAATCCCGCGAACATCGACGCGCATGTCCGCACCACCGCGCAGGAGATACTTGCCGATTTCCGCAGCGACCCGATCGACGCGATCGTCACCGGTGTCGGCACCGGCGGACACATCACGGCGCTCGCCGAGACGCTCAAGATGGAATGGCCGGGCCTGCAGGTGTTCGCAGTGGAGCCCGAGCTTTCGCCGGTCCTCTCCGGGGGGCGGCCGGGCCCGCACCCGATCCAGGGCATCGGGGCCGGCTTCGTGCCGACCAACCTCCATGCCGACATGCTCGATGGCGTGATCCAGGTAGGAGCGGGGGAGGCGCGGGCCTATGCCCAGCGTGCCGCGCGCGAGGAAGGGCTGCTGGTCGGCCTCAGCTCCGGAGCCACGCTTGCGGCGATCGCCCGCAAGCTGCCCGAGCTGCCCGGCGCGAACATCCTCGGCTTCGCCTACGACACCGGCGAGCGCTATCTCTCGGTGCCTGATTTCCTTCCGGAGGAAGCGGCACCCGAGCTCGTCCTTGCCGGCATGCGCGCGCACTGAGCGCCGATCCGTTCGGCCCGGATCCCGATAGCGCAAGCTCAGCTATCGCTGGCTAAAGCGCATCTCTTTATTGTCTATCATATAAGTAGAGTATTGTCGGAGCCGATTGGAGGGGCTCATGACCATATTCCGCCGTACGTTGCTGCTGCTGTCCGCATCGACCTTTTCCCTGGCCACCCCGCTGGCCGTGCAGGCGCAGACCGCGCCCGGCGGGAGCGAGGGATTCACCGGCAAGATCGCGGTGAGACGCTCGGATTCGGTGCCGGCATTCCCCCGGCGGCCGGAGGCGCCCAAGTCCGCGCCCAATGTCGTGGTGATCCTGCTCGACGATGTCGGCTTCGGCGCGACCTCCACCTTTGGCGGCCTCGCCCGCACGCCCAATCTCGACGCGCTGGCAAGGGATGGGGTGCGCTACAATCGCTTCAACACCACCGCGATCTGCTCGCCCACCCGCGCGGCGCTGCTGACCGGGCGCAACCAGCATCAGGTCGGGTTCGGCAATCTGCAGGACATTGCCGCTGGTTTCCCGGCCTACAACACGATCTGGAAGAAGGAGAGCGCGTCGATCGCGCGGATCCTGCACGACAATGGCTACAGCACCGCGGCGATCGGCAAGTGGCACAACACGCCGCAATGGGAGATCTCGTCCTCGGGGCCGTTCGACCGCTGGCCTACGGGACTCGGCTTCGACCATTTCTATGGCTTCATGTCGGGCGAGGACGACCAGTGGGAGCCGCATCTCTTCGACAACACCACCCCGGTGGAAACACCGCAAAAGGCCGCGCCCGGCTATCACCTGACCAGCGACCTGGTCGATCATGCGCTGCGCTGGGTGGACGAGCATGACGCGCTCGCCGCCGCCAAACCCTATTTCCTCTATTTCGCCACCGGCGCGGCGCACCAGCCGCACAATCCGCCTGCCGAATGGATCGCGCGCAACAAGGGCCGGTTCGACGGCGGCTGGGACAGATATCGCGAGGAGGCCTTTGCCCGCCAGAAGCGGCTGGGCGTCATCCCTGCCAATGCACAGCTCACCCCGCGTCCGGAGGGCCTGCCCGCCTGGGACAGCCTGACCCCCGACCAGAAGAAACTCTACGCCCGGCAGATGGAAGTCTATTCGGCGTTCGTCGAGCACACCGATGCCGAGGTCGGCCGGCTGATCAACGAGGTCCGCAGCCGCCCGGGCGGCCAGAACACGCTGATCTTCTACATCGTCGGCGACAATGGCGGCAGCGCCGAAGGCGGGCTCGACGGCTCGATCGCCAACGAGGCGGCCTCGGGCACCGGCGGCCAGGTAGGCGTGGCAACCCAGCTCGCCCAGCTCGACAAGTTCGGCGGGCCGGATGTCGCCAATCACTATGCGGCTGGCTGGGCCTGGGCGACGACCACGCCGTTCCAGTGGATGAAGCAGGTCGCCTCGCATTTCGGCGGCACGCGCAACCCGCTGATCGTGTCCTGGCCCGGCCATACCGACGCGCCTGGTGCGGTGCGCGGTCAGTTCGGCCATGTGAACGACATCGCGCCGACCATCCTCGATGCGGCGGGCATCGTCTTCCCCGACACGGTGGACGGCGTGAAGCAGATCCCGTTCGAGGGGCGCAGCCTGGTGCCCACCTTCGCCAATCCGGCCGCGCCCGAGGTGCACCGCGAGCAGTATTTCGAGATCTTCGGCAACCGCGCCCTCTATCGCGACGGCTGGGTGGCGGCGGCGCGCCGGCCCTATCTGCCGTGGAAGCTGATCGAGTCGGGCCTCAGCGTCTACACCAGCGATCCTGCCACCGACCGCTGGGAACTCTACCATGTCGACCAGGACTATAGCGAAGCGAACGACCTGGCCGCGAAGGAGCCAGCCAGGCTCGCCGAGCTGAAGGCGGAGTTCGAGAAGGAAGGGCTGCGTAACGGCGTCTTCCCGCTGCTGCCGGCGCCGGTCGGCGCGCCGAGCCTCTATGACAAGAATGCGACCCGCTTCGCCTATCAGGCCGGCATCGGCCAGCTGCCGCGCAACGCGCTGCCGGACCTGTCGGGCCGGGCCCACCGCTTCGAAGTGGACATCAAGGGCGATGCCGCGACGGGCAACGGAGTGCTGCTCGCCGAGGGCGGGCGCCTGGGCGGGTTTGCGCTCTATGTGAAGCAGGGCAGGCTCGTGTTCGAGAACAATGCCTATGGTCAGGCACACCAGATTGTCGTCTCGGATGCGGCGCTGCCGTCCGGACCGCTCACGGTCGCCTATGAATATGCGCCCGACCAGCCGAGCGCGAAGGGCAGTTTGTTTAACCCCTCGGTGCCGGGTACGGTGACGCTGTTCGTGAACGGCAAGCAGGTCGCCACCGGCCCGGTCGGCAAGTTCCTGACTGCGGTTGGCGCCTATTCCGAAGGCTTCGACATCGGCCTGGATCGCGGCTCGCTGGTCAGCGGCGATCCGGCAGGGCAGGCGCGCTACACCCAGGCGCTCGGCGAGGTGCGCCTGTTGCTCAAGTGAGCCATCGATAGGGGGGAGACGGCGGCGCGCTAGGGGATCGGCAGCGCCGTCGTCGCCTTCACCTGGCTGAGCGCCACGGTCGAGTTGATTTCCTGAACGCCGGGCAGCTTGGAGAGCTTGGTGAAGAAGAAGCGTTCATAGGCCTCGATGTCCGCCGCGACGATGCGCAACATGAAGTCGAACACGCCCATCAGCACATAGGCCTCGAGCACTTCGGGGAAGGAACGGATCTGCGCGGCGAACTCGTCCAGGTTCGCGCGGCCATGGGCGTTGAGCTTGATCTGCGCGAAGATGTGCGCGTTGAGCCCCACCTTCTGCCGGTCGACCAGCGCGACCCGCTTCGTGATGATCCCTTCCTTCTCCAGCCGGTCGACGCGCCGCCAGCAGGGCGAGCTCGACAGGCCGATCATCTCGCCCAGTTTTGCGGTGGGCATCGAGGCGTCTTCCTGCAGCACCTGCAGGATCTTGCGTTCGAACGGATCGAGGTTGGCCGGCAAATCTGTTCTCCAATACGCCAGAATTCGGTCAGATCGTGCTGACTCCATAGTCAATCCTGCAAACAAGGCCAGTTTATCCCGCAAAGATCGTGGAAGAGTCACCTCCAGATTTCAGGAGCCCTTTCCATGGTCGATACCGTCTGTGATTCCGCCACCCCGCCCGAGAGCGTGCACGTGCTGCGCGACGACGATGCCGGGCTGAACGGCATCATCGTGTTGCACTCGACCCGGCGGGGGCCGGCGGCGGGCGGGTGCCGGCTGTGGCGCTATGGCGACCATGCCGCGCTGGTCGGCGACGCGATGCGACTGGCCGAGGGCATGACCTACAAGAACGCGATGGCCGATCTGCCGTTGGGCGGCGGCAAGGCGGTGCTCAACCTGCCCGAAGGCGATTTCGACCGGCGCCGCCTGTTCGCCGCGTTCGGCCGGGCGGTGGCGCGGCTCGAGGGCGACTATGTCACTGCCGAGCATGTCGGCACCAGCGTTGCCGACATGGAGGCCGTGCGCGGCGAGACGCGCCATGTCGCAGGCCTTCCGCCGCGCGACGGGCGCCCCGGCGGCGATCCCTCGCCCTGGACCGCGCGCGGCGTGTTCCTGGCGATGGAGGAAGCCGCCCGCCGCCAGCTGGGCAGCGAGCTCAAGGGACTGCGCGTCGCGGTGCAGGGCCTCGGCCATGTCGGTTCGGCGCTGTGCGGCATGCTCCACCAGGCCGGCGCCCGGCTGATCGTCGCCGAGCCGCGCCCCGGCGTCGCCGCCGAGATCGCCTGCCGCTATGACGCCGAGATCATGGGCCGCGACAGCATCCTCGACGCGCGCTGTGCGATCTTCGCGCCGTGTGCGCTGGGCGGTGTGCTCGACGCGGAGAATATCCGCCGGCTGCGCGCCAGCGTCGTCTGCGGCGCGGCGAACAACGTCCTCGCCACGCCCGAAGACGGCGACCGGCTGGCCGATCGCGACATCCTCTATGCGCCCGATTATGTGGTGAACTCGGGCGGGATCATCAGCGTTGCCGGCGAGTATCTCGGCTGGAGCATCGACGAAGTGGCCACGCGCGTCCATGCGACCGGCGTGCGGCTGGGGGCGGTGCTTTCCCATGCCGCGCAGAACGGCCTCGCGCCGCACCGCGCCGCCGACGCGCTGGCCCGGGCGCGGATCGTCGCGACGCCGGCAGCTGCGGTGCGCGAGGCGGCCTGAGCCGGGCGATGCGGTTCGATATCGTCGGGGAGCCGAGCGCCGCCCTGGTCTGCCGCCTGGTCGGCCTCGTCGCGCAGCACGACCTCGAGGCGCCGGACCTGGAGATCCGCACCGTTGCGGGATGCATGGAGATGCGCCTGGAGATCGAGGAAATGGGCGGCGCCATCGGCGCGATCCTTGCGCAGAAAATGGCCCGTTGCATTGGCGTGGAGGCGGTCGCGCTGGACGGCGTGCCGGTCTAACGTTGTCAGCTGCCGAGGCGCGCCCTGCCAAACGTATTAAGTAAGACTACGAATCGCGGTCCGCGAGCGGTTCGACCTAGGATGTCGGCATGCCGTAGGCGGCGAAGGGGCAGGGATGCAGAAGGGCGAGGGACCCGACCAATTCCCGACATTAAATCGGCGTGAAACCCCAACGGACCGGCGTCCGTTGCTCGATCACTGGCATTCCATCACCGCGCAAGGATCGTGGCCTTCGCGGCGGCGAGGAATATGCGCAGAATCGGGACCGCGCCTTGAAGGAGGCTGCTTCTGTGCTCTTCTTTGGTCTGTTCGGTGGCCCCGGAATATTGATAGGATCGCACAGGGCATCGACCGACGGCGCGGCAGACGCGGGCGGCCCGACAAGCAGCAAGCCTGCGAAGAGGGTGTAGGGCATAATGGGTCCGCGGCAGCAGAATCTCCCGCATCTCCTTCTGATCGAAGACGATGCGTCCGTCCGACGAGGCCTGCAGCTGCTGCTCCAGGGCAAGGGCTATCAGGTCCATTCCTTCGCCAGCGCCGCCATGGCGCTCGTCGATCCGGCCTCGGTGGAGACGACGCACGTCGTGGTCGATTACTCGATGCCCGATTGCGACGGCGTGCAGGCGCTGCGGTCGCTGCTCGCCCGGGGCTGGCACGGCGTCGCCATCCTGATCACCGCATTCTTCTCGGATGCGTTGCAGGCCGAGGCAATCGCGGCAGGCTTTGCCGCAGTGCTGCCCAAGCCCTTTCGAGACGACTCGCTGTTGGAACAGCTCGCATCCGCGGTTCCGATAGACGCCGAAAGCGAAGTGCAAGTCGCGGAAATCTCCTAAGCGAGTCTCGTTTTCGAACCGGAACACGCCGAATTTTTCATTTCCACGATGTTTCTGCACCGTTTCCGATGCAATTTCTCCGTGCTATCGTCGGCTGACCTATTCGGTGGAGTAGATGCACTATCCTGTGCATCTCCATCCGCCGAAGGGGGGAGATTGCGGTGGCCGATGCCCCACGAACATCGGCGCGCGACCTGGTTGCCGCCTGCGGGGTGGTGGTTGGCTCGGTCGCTGTCGCCACGTTGCTGCGCTGGACGCTTGCGCCCTGGCTGGGCGACTATGGGCATTACCTGCTCTATGCCGTCGCGGTCTTCGTAACGGGTGCCTTTGCCGGCGCCGGTCCCGCGCTGGCCGCGGCGCTGGCTTCGATCCTCGCCGTCACGCTGGTGGGATGGGTGAGCGGCCAGACGGCCTTTCTCGAGCGCATCGTCTTCCTGCTGGCATCGTCGGTGATCATCATCGTCGTGTCCTATATCATCCGCCTGCAATGGCGGCTGCGCACCACCGAGCAGGTCGCGGAGCGCGGCGCCAGCCGGGCGGAAGACCTTGCCGAGACGCTGAACCTGCTGATCGACGGCGCCGAAGGCTGCGCAATCTACATGCTCGATCCCCAAGGCCGGGTGACGATCTGGAACAAGGCGGCCGAGCGGATGCAGGGCTGGACCGAGCGCGAGGTGGTGGGCCAGCATTGCTCGATCTTCTATCCCGACGTCGCGGTGGAGCACGACAAGCCGCAGAACGATCTCGACCGGGCCCGGGCCGAGGGCGGGCTGGAGGAAGAGGACTGGTGCGTCCGCAAGAACGGCTCCGAGTTCCTCGCGCACATCATGCTGACGCCGCTCTATGACGAGCGGGGCGCGCTGCGCGGTTTCGCCAAGGTGATCCGCGACGTGACCGAGCAGCGTGCGGCGGAACGCCACCTCCAGGCCAGCGCCTCGCAGTTCCGCTCGATCCTGGCGGCGGTGCCCGATGCGATGGTGGTGATCAACGAGGCGGGCAAGATCCTCTCGTTCAGCGCCGCCGCTGAGAAGATGTTCGGCATGCGCGAGGTCGATGTCGTCGGCGCCAACGTCAATTGCCTGATGCCGTCCCCCGATCGCGAGCGGCACGACGACTATATCCGCCGTTACCTGACGACCGGCGAGCCGCGGATGATCGGCATCGGCGGCATCGTGCTCGGCCGGCGCAGCGACGGGACGACCTTCCCGATGGACCTGTCGGTCGGCGAGGCGGTGGCCGAGGGCGGGCGCGTCTTCATCGGCTTCATCCGCGACCTCACCGACAAGGTCGCCGACGAGGAGCGGATCGAGACGCTGCGGTCCGAGCTGATCCATGCCTCGCGCGTGAGCGCGATGGGCACGATGGCCTCCACGCTCGCGCATGAGCTCAACCAGCCGATCACCGCGGTGGTCACCTTCGTGCGCGGCGCGCGCAACCTGTTGCGGGAGAATGATCCCGACAATCTCGACACAATCGAGGAAGGCCTCGACGAGGCCTTCGAGGAAGCGCTGCGCGCCGGCAGCATCGTCCGGCGGCTGCGCGAGTTCGTCGAGCGCGGCGAAGTGGAGAAGACGATCGAGTCGCTGTCGGTGCTGGTCGAGGATGCTTCCGCGCTCGCCCTGATCGGGGCGCGGGAGCGCGGGATCGAGGCGAGCTTCCGGATCGATCCCGGCGCCGACACCGTGCTGGTCGACCGTATCCAGATCCAGCAGGTGCTGATCAACCTGATGCGCAACGCGATCGAGGCGATGGCCGGATGGCCGCGGCGCCTGCTCACCGTCTCCACTGTGCCCGACGAGGCCGGCTTCGTCCGCGTGACCGTTGCCGATACCGGCCCCGGCGTTTCGCCCGAGATCGCCGAGAACCTGTTCCGCGCCTTCCACAGCACCAAGCTGACCGGAATGGGGCTGGGGCTCTCGATCTGCCGGACGATCGTCGAGGCCAATGGCGGCCGCATCTGGATGGAGCCCGTCCCGGACGGCGGCGCCCGTTTTCTATTCACCCTGGTTCGTGCTGACACGGAGGCCCTGGAATGAACGACAAACCTTTGGTCCACGTCGTAGACGACGAAGAGAGCGTGCGCCGCGGCGCCAAATTCTTCCTGACCACCACGGGCTATACCGTGCGGACCTGGTCCTCCGGCATCGCCTTCCTGAAGGAGGTGCGCCATGCCGAGCCGGGCTGCGTGCTGCTCGACATCCGGATGCCGGAGATGGACGGGCTGGAAGTGCAGCAGCGGCTCAACGCGCGCGGTGTGACGATGCCGGTCATCGTGCTGACCGGCCATGGCGACGTGTCGGTGGCGGTGAAGGCGATGAAGGCGGGCGCGGTCGATTTCCTCGAAAAGCCCTTCGACACCGATGCGCTGCAGGATGCGATCGACCGGGCCTTTGCCCGGATCGCGGCCGGAAGGGACCATAGCGCGCGCGTCGCCGAGGCCGGCGTGGTGCTCGGCGTGCTGAGCTGCCGCGAGCGTGAGGTGCTCGAGGGGCTGGCGCGGGGGCTGCCCAACAAGACGATCGCCTTCGACCTGGGGATCAGCTCCCGCACCGTCGAGGTGCACCGCGCCAACATCATGGCCAAGCTCCATGCGAAGAGCCTGTCCGACGCGCTGCGCATCGCCTTCGCGGCGGGGATGGGGCAGGGCCGCGCGGCGTTTCCGGCGGTGTCGGGGCAGTAGCAGCAGGGGTTCGCTTCATCCGGCCCCATCAGGGCGACGATCGAGTCGATTTCGGAGGGCCGCTGCCGCCTTCGGGAGTGCCCTGGCCCGAGGGGTCTCAGCTATGGCTTGCAAGCTACGGAAACCGCAGGAAACTGCGGTTTTTTGGCCCAATGCGTCAGGTTACGGAGCCGCGATTTAACCCCGCGTCAACCGCTTTGCGCGAAAAAGGAACCGTTCTGGCGGGAGTTCCTTTTCATGCAGTACAACAACAGCGTTTCTACCTTCGTGCGCCGCGCCGGCGCGGTCGCAGCCTTTGGCGCGATGCTCGCAGTGGCACCGACGGCCTTTGCCGACACCGATCAGGACGGCTATCGCCTGATGGTTTCGGGTTATGTCCCCGTGGTTTGCCGCGCGAACCTCGACAGCATGGTCACGCCCTCGAACAGCGGCCAGGTCGATCTCGGCACGCTTCACGAGTTCTGCAACAGCGCCAATGGCTATCAGGTCACCGTCGATCACTCGCCGGAACTGGCGGGTGCGACTCTGATGATCGACGGCAACGCCGTGCGCCTTTCGGATGCGGGCTCGACCGTGATCTCGGGTGCTTCGCAGCCGGGTATCGCGGCACACAAGGTGTCGCTGGTCACCGACAACGGCCAGGCCAACGGCACCCTGTCGATCCGCGTCACCGCGCTCTGATCCAGTGCCCCTGGTCCGACTCCGGCCGGATCAGGGGCAGGTCACGCCCGGAGTCCCCGCCGCGAGCGGGGAGACGGTGACGGTCAGGATATCCTGATAGACCGAGGCCGGCGTCCGCGTCTGGCCTCCTTCCAGCAAGGTGACCTGCAGCGGCAGCAGGATGCCTTGCGGCGATCCGGCCAGACCGGCGCGGGTGCAGGTCTTGGTGATCGGCGTCGTCGCCGTCGGGCTGCGCGTCTGGCCGACAAAGGTCGCCGAATAGCCGAGCGACTGGATCGGGTTCGTCGGATTGCCGCCGGAGAAGGTCATCCGGTAGTTGTTCTGCGACGTCATGTTGATCGTATAGGGACCCGAGCTCGCCACCCGCACATAGCCGGTGCGCACGATCGGCGTACCCGCCACATCGGCATCGGTCTTGTCGCCCACTTCCCCGAAATCGAGCGCCGGGCCGGCATAGGCCGCCTGCAGCGCGCTCAGCACATTGACGTTGATGTGGATCGCGCTCGCCAGCTTGGTGGGGACGGTCACGTCGGCCATGCCGCCCGTGCCATTGCAGACGAACAGGATGTCGAAGTCGATCGGCAGGCCGGCCGACAGGTCGACATTGGCCGGCACGGTGACGACCAGGTTGAACGGCGTCGACTGGTCGGGCTGCGAGGCGCCACCGAAATTATAGTTGATCTCACCCGCCGCCTGCGAATTGATCGTCGGGTGCCCCATGGTGTTGCCCTCTGTGTAGAGGATGCTCGTGCCATTGTAGAGGATCTGGTAGTTCGGCGTGCCCACCGGCTTGGTCAGCACGAAGTTGACCGTCTGGGTCTTGGCCGCGCCGGTGCCGAAGCGCGTCAGGACCAGAGGAATGGTCACCTGGGTCAGGCCGCTCGGCGAGAAGGGGTCGTAGGTGATCGTCGGCGAGGCCAATGCCTGGCCGGATACGCCGCAGGTCCCCTTGCCCTGTGCCCAGGCTGGCGCGGCTTCGGCGACGCAGAGGACGCCGCAGACAGCTGCGATCAGCTTTAGCTTCTTGCTCATTGCTTGGTCCCGTCCTTCGCTGCAGGCGTGAGCTCGCCAAGGCGCACGACGCCTTCGGCACTCTCCGCAATATCAATGGTGTAGCTGCTCTTCTCGGTGTCGAGCATGTCGATCCGCCAGCGCCCGGCGGCCAGGCCGGTGGCGGCGAAGCGGCCCTCGCGGTTGGTGAATACCGGGATCGGCTCGCGCTCCGGATGGGCCAGCTCGGTGGCGGTGCCGGTGACCAGCGCGACGGGATCGCCGTTGCGATCGGTCATCCGGCCCATCGCCGTGAGGTTGTAGCCCGAGCCGACGTCCAGCCGGTAGCCGCTGCGATAGGGCGGGAAGAGGCGATAGGCGCCCTGGCCCAGATCATAGCCGGCGGGTGCGTTGGGCACGTCGATCTTGACCGTGCGCTCGGCATAGGAGCTGAGGCTCGGCTGCAGGCCGGTTCCCAGTGCGCCGGTGGAGGCGACATAGCCGAACTCGGTCGGGTCCAGGCGGATATTGGCGCCCTTCAGGCTCTCATGGCCCTTCACCACGGCGAAGCTGTCATAGATCGGCCGGCCGATCGTCAGCGCGCCATCGGCAACGGCGATCGCGGTGCCGAAGCGGAACGAGGTCCGCTGCCCGGTGGAACGGCCGAAATCATCGTCGAAGGTGCCGAAATGGCTGAAGCCCAGATCGGCGCGGTTGCTGACGTAATTGCCCGCGGCGCTGATCCCGGCGCCATTGCGGTCGCGCTCGATATCGGCGGCGAGATTGTAGGAGCCGACGCCCTGGCCGTGCATCATGTTGTACGACAGGCGGGCCCGCTCGGTGCGCGTGTCATAGTCGGCGCGCAGGTTGGAATAGCGGCCGAGGCGCAGCGTCAGGCTGACGAGGCCGCCCAGGCCGGAGCGGATATTGTCGCGCTCGTAGCGCAGGTCGCCGGTCATGGTCAGCCGGTCGTTGATGCGCCAGCCCATGGTGGCACGGGCCGTGTAGAGGTCGCGCTGGAGGCCGCGTCCGCGCGAATAGCGTCCGTCGATGCCGCCATAGAGATAGTCGGTGAAGGTGTGCGAATAGCCACCGCCGGCCTCCCAGACAAAGGGGTTGCGCGGGATCACCGTGCCGATCGGACCGAAGTCGCGGCTGCGGCTCTCGAAGAACAGGGTGATCGAGTCCGAGCGGCCATTGGGGCGCTGGATCAGCCGCTGGAAGGTCGCCAGCGCGGCGCGGCCATGGCCGATGCCGTCGATGTGGGAATAGGAGAAGCTGCCCGAGAAGGTGCCGAGCGACGTGCCCCACACGGCCTCGACGCCGCCCATCACCACCCGGCTGTCGGCCTGGACATTGGCGCCCAGGGTGAGCGCATCGCTCATGCCGTGGCGGATGAAGGCGGAGACCGCGGGCTTGCTCGAATAATTGGGGCCGTGCGCCTCGAGCGGCGCCATCACGCCGGCATAGAGGCCGAACTCGCTCAGCCCGGCGGAGAGCTGCGACTGGTCGAGGAAGACGTTGAAGCGGAGGACTTCGCTGCGCCCGGTATCGTCGAGGATGTTCAGGCGAACATCGTTCGCGCCCTGGGTGAACGGGAAGTCGCGCAGATTATAGGTGCCGGGCGCCAGCTGGAGCCGGCGGACCAGCTCGCCATTGACGAACACCTCGACGGTGGACGAACGGGTGAGCTGGAAGCTGCGGTCGCCGCGCGGCCGCACGATCTCCTGCGGCTGCAGCACGCTATAGGAGCGGAAGACCGAGAGGCCGGCGATGTCGGGCACCGACTGGAAGCCGCGGGTGACCGGCTGGAGGTCGCCCAGCGTCCAGCGGACCAGGTTCTTGGGGTCGTCATAGACCAGGCGGGTGCCGAGCCGCTGGAAATCGGTGGCGTTGCTGCCGGGCTGCCAGACCGCCTGGCTCTCGATCACGGCGCCCAGCGCGCGGGCCGCGCCGTCGAGGAACAGCACCGGCGATTGCAGGCCCTTGTCGGCGCCGCTCCAGAGGTAATCGACATTGCCGCGGATGTTCAGATAGGCGCTGAACTCGGCCGGCTTCACATAGGTGCCGATCTTGTCGCGCTCGAGCGGGCTGACCATCACGGTGCGCGTCGCGCGGCGCTCGCTGGCGATGTCCATCGCGATGGCCAGCTGCTGGGGATCGTAGCGGAGCTGGATGCCCGAGGCCTGGAACGACTCGGGCCCGATTGCCGTCTTGCCGGCGAAGCTCGCCTGCAGGTTGCGCAGCACGTCCGGATCGAGGACGTTGGACAGCAGGTCCATCAGCCGCCGCGACGAGAACTCGATCGAGTCGTCGGGCTGGATGGTGACGACGATGTCGCCGAGATAGACCGGGCCGTCCTTGGCCGCGACCGTCAGCGTCACCGGCTTGCCCGTCGGGTTGATCCGCGCCTGGGGCTCGGTGCCGCTACTCGATGGCTTGGGCAGGACGATGTGGCGTTCCTGCTCCTGGGTGGTCTGCTTCCCGTCCTCATCGGCATGGGCGGCGGGCGACAGGGCAAGGGGAGCGCAACCCGCCAGGAGGGCGAGTGCCGCATAGCGCAGGGGGCGCTTAGCCTTCGGGCGTGAATTGGGCATCGATCGTGCCTTCACTGGTGGGAAGCTGGACGGGGATGAGCAGCCGACGGGTTTGCCCCGCACCGACCAGGCCGAAGCCTACGGTTTGCTGGATTTCCGGCCCGGCGAGCGTGCGGCGGAAGACTTCCTTGCCACTGCGGTCGCGCTCGACGATCCGCAGCCGGCCCTTGGAGAGATAGCCGTGCGCAGGGCTGTCGTTGGTCAGCGTGATCGCCGCCACCGGCTGGCCCTTGTCGTCGCGCGCGACTTCGCTCTGCGCGATCTTGAGCTGCGCCTTGGCGCCCGCGGGCTTCACGCTCACCAGCACCTGGAAATTGTACAGGATCTGGATCGCGGACTGGCCCTGGGGCAGCTGCACCGGCAGCTGGGCGACCGTGACGTAGTAGTGCTTGCTGCGCGCCAGCGCGGGATCGCCGATATATTGCACGCGGAAGGACTGGGTCTGGCCCGGCTGGATGATCGCCTGGGGCGGGAAGATCAGCAGGTCACCCGAGTCCTTGCCGGTGCCGTGCAGGCCCGCCTGGTCGAAGGTCAGTTCCTCGACGCGCAGCTCTACGGGCAGCGGCTGGGTGAAAGTGTTCTCCACGGTGATCGTCTGGCTCATCCCGCTGCCGGTGGGAGACAGATCGATCACGACGGGCTGCACGGTCTCCGCCTTCACCAGCGGACTGCTCACGAGCATCGCGGCGGCGAGCGCCGTGCCGAGAGCGAGACCATGGATCCACTTCTTCATGTGTGTTTCTCCTGGGAACGGGATCGGAGCCTCAGTCGGCCACCTGGACCTCGAGGACGATCTCGTCGGTGTAGTTGCCGGCCACGAGGGGAGCCCCGCCGCTGGTCAGGGTGAAGAGCACGGCGAGATCGCCCGAGCGGGGGCCGCCCGCGTCGATCACGATCGGGGCACCGTCATCGGTGCTGCGGTCGGTCTGGTCGGCACCCCAGCGGATGCCGAGCCGGTACGGCAGCAGCTGGCGGAAGGGGGCGACGCTGGCCGCCGCCGCGCCTTCGCGCCGCAACCCGCCATTGCCGCTGCGCAGGATGATCCGGTGCGGCGCGTTGCAGATGACCGGCAGCTCGACCCGGATCGCGGCCGCCAGCGGCGTCGCGTCGGTCAGGCTGGCGAGCTGGTCGATCCGGATGCGGCCGGTGCCGGCCGACACGGGATCGAAGCTGGCATTGTTGCCGCTGGCGCCGGCAGGCGACTTCATCAGGCAGGCGGCGGGCGCTTCGCCGATGATGTCGAGATGCGCGGTGACCGGCTGGGGCTGGGTCTGGGCCAGGGCCGACGCCGGAAGCAGTGCCAGCGCCGCGGGGAGCAGGATCCTGATCATTGCTGCGGCTCCAGGGTTATGCGCAGCGTGTCGCCATAGGTGCCGGCGACGAGCGGCGCGTTTGCGCGGTGATTGGTGGCACCGGCGTCGATCACCAGATTGAGCTGGAGCGTGCCGGTCGCGGTCGCGCCCACGTACAGGGTGCCCTCGGACATCCGGCGCAGCCGGGCATCGGCGAACAGCGCGAGCGTCTGCGATGCCCAGAGGAGCGTCGCGCGATAGGGCACCGCGTCGCCGAACCCTTCGGGCGCGCCATTGTTGCGATCGCCGGCGCGCCAGAGCCCGTTGTTCTGGCTCTCCACCCGCAGCAGGTGCGGGAAGGCGCAGACGGCGTCGAAGTTGATCTCCGCCGATGCCGGCCTGGTCGACAGCGTGGTGCCGTCGACCAGCTGGTCGATCGGCAGGCTGTTGCCGTTGATGCCGCGGAAATTGGCCTGGGCACCGCCCAGGCGCGGCGCGCCGAGCGTGCAGGTTCCGGGCACCTGGCCGGTCACGTCGAACGGCCGTACCTCGCTGCTCGTCTGCGCGACGGCGGGGAGCGGGAGCAGGACCGCGATCGCGAGGATGGAGAGGCTGCGCATGGTGGGCACTCCCTCAATCGGCCACCGACAGCGTCACCGTGACCGCGCCGCGATAGAGCGGGTCGGAGACGAGCCGCAGCCCGGTGCCTCCGCCGGTCAGGAAGTTGTCGAGGGTGATAGTGATGTCGCTCTGGAACGCGGTGTCGCGATTCTGCGAGGCGGCCGGATTGCTGGCGGCACCGGTCGTGAAGACCGCGGAGGTCGGAGACCAGCCGCTGGCAGTGGCGCGATAGTTCACCGTCCGCGAGAAGCCGGCCGGCGGCGTGCCCGTGGCGTTCTGCGTGAGCAGCGGCGTCGCCTCGACCGAGATCACGCTGCGGCTGCTGCAGAAGGCGCCGGTCAGCGTCCGGGTCGGTGCGGGCAGATCGGTGCGCAGCAGGCCCGTCGAGGTATCGATGAGCACGCCGAGATCGATGTTGCTCCCGCCCGTCAGCGTCCCGCCGAAGCAGAGCGACGGCACCGTGCCGGTCACGGTCACCGTCCCGGAGGAGGTCGTGCCCGTGGTCTGGGCGATTGCCGGTGCGCAGATGACCAGCGAGGTGGTCAGGGCAGCGCGGAAAACCATATGCTTGTTCATGCTTGCCTCCCAAATCGGTCCGGTGAGGTGCCCGGCGGATCAGTCTCCGCCGCCACTGAAGTTGGGCGTCAGGGTCACGATGACCTGACCGCCATAATTGCCGGCGACGAGCAGGCCGCTTCCCGGCGTCGAGGATTGCGACAGCGTCACCCGGATGTTGCCGGTGAACAGGCCGACATTGACCGCGCTGCCCGGGCCGGGATTTGCGGCCAGCGAGCTGTCGGTCGCGGAAGTGCTGTTGGCGGCGGCGGTGGCGAGATAGTCGACCCGCGTATCGAAGCCGGCGATGGGCGCGCCGCTATAGTCGAGGTTGAGCAGCGGCTGCGCTTCGACGGTCATCGTCGCTGCGGTGCCGTTGCACCAGCCGACCAGGTCGCGGAACTGGTTGTCCACGCGGGTCGTGTCGAGCTTGCCGGCCGAAGCGCCGGTACCGCTCTGCGAGATCTCTCCGAGCGCGATGACCGCGGAGGGAATGGTGAAGAGGCAGCGATCGGCGACGGATCCGTTCACGGTCACCGTGCCGTTCGACTGTGCCAGTACCGGGGTCGCGACCAGCGCGGCCGGAACGGCGAGCAGGAAAGAGATGCGCATAGTCGTTCTCCCGAAGGAAATGTCTGGACGAGGGAGGAGAGGGGGCGGCCTCCCTCGCCCAGCACGGGTCAGGCGGAGGGGCTCACGGTGAGCGCGATCACACCCGAGTAGTTGCCGGCTTCGAGCATGTCGGCGGCATTGGTGGTGTTGCCGTTCGACACCGTGACCGTGATGTTGTTGGTCGTGTTCGCCAGGTGATCCCCGACGAGCGCGGTGGTCGCGCCGGCGACGTTCGACGTGTCGATCGCCGAGGTGCTGCCGCCACCCGCCTTGGAAGCGGCCATCGTCGCGGTGTAGTGCACCGTGTTGGTGTAGCCCGTGGTCGGGGTCAGGATGGCCGCGTTGACCAGTGCGGATGCGTCAACCGAGATTTGCGGGTTGGCGCTGGTGCAGGTGACCGTGAACGAACGGCTCAGGCCCCCGATGTTGCCCGAGAGGGTCGAGTTGATCTTGCCGTCGGCATTGGCGAGCTCGCCAAGGTTGATCGCGCCGTTCAGTCCGCCTGCGGACGTGCACTTGGCGGCGACGGTGCCCGTCACCGTGACATTGCCCGACACGCTCTGCGCGGCTGCCGGGACCGCCGCGAACGCCGAACCGGCGAGCAGGGCGGTGAACAGGAACTTCTTCATAATGCTCTCCTTTTAAAGTCGGACAGGCGAGGCCGGGGCCGGCGCGACTGCCATTTCACTTGGGGTAGAAGCCCGGGGTTTCTGGCGCCGGCCGCCGGGCCGAACCGGCAGTTCGGCGTCAGGGCGATGCGCTCAGCGTCACCGTCAGGACGTCGGAATAGGTGCCGTTCACGAGCGCCAGAGCGCCGGCATAGGGAGGGGCGGCGACGCGCAGGTACGAACCTGCCTGCATCGTCGAGGGGGCCGGGAGGCGAAGTCCCTGCGAGGTGTTCGCCGGGCCGCGGAAGCTGCAGCTGGAACCGGTGGGCAGCGTCGATGCGGGGCAGGTCGCGTCCGCCGTCGTGCCGCCGCCGGTGCCGACCAGATGCAGGCTCACATTATAGGGTGCGAGGACCGTGTATCCGGTCGGTGCGGTTCCCGTGGTCAGGAGTCCGCCATTCTGCGACACCACTGCGACACGCGAGGGGCCGGTGCAGTCGAGCACGAACGAGAAGTCGTGCGCCAGGCCGTTCACGTCGAAATCATTCTGGTTGAAGGAGCCGTTCGGGGCGCTCGCGAAGCCGCATCGGCCGCCGACGGAAGCCGTTACCGGGATCGACAGGACGATCTGATTGGGCGTGCGGCCCGAGTCAGGCGAATAAGCGGTGGTCTGGGCCGATGCGGCGTTGATCCACGCCGTTGTGCATACCGCGATTGCCAGATGCGTACGTGTGCGCATGTCCTCACCCTTCTGGTACGCGAGGCCAGCGGCACCGCGTCTGACAAAAGGAATGGTGAACAAACTGTTAGGTGGAACTTGTGGTTGTTCCCATGTCGGTAATTGCGTAGTGCGCGACTAATACACCGCGCCACGATATTGATATTGCTGGATTTAAGGGCGGGCTTGGAATCCCGGTAAAGGTCGCGTCCCGAATCGGTGCAAACCTGAAACTCAAATTCCGCCGAAATGGTGCGGTGTCATTTGGGCCTGTTTTCGGGCCTTCTTGCGAATGAGTACGCGATTCCGCGTCCTGTTAACCAATTCGCAGAGTAAAATCGGCGTGACCGTGGCGAATTTCGCCCTGGCCACGCCGGTTTTAGAGTCGCCGCCCGCCCCCGAGTCGCGGGGCGGACTCGACGATGACTCAGTGATTGTCGCGGGGCAGGCCCCTGGTCTGTGCGATCTTCTGGTACTTCTCCGCACCTTCGAGGATCGCGCCGGTCTCCATCTGGCCGACGATCCCCCGCTGGATTTCCTGCCAGGGCGTCTGCGAGGCAGGGTAGGGGTAGCCACCCGCTTCCGCCAGCACGCGCCGGCGCTCGGCCAGCTCCTCGTCCGGGATCAGCACATTGGCGGTGCCCTTGCGCAGGTCGATGCGGACGCGGTCGCCGGTGCGGATCAGGGCGAGGCCGCCCATCGCCGCAGCCTCGGGGCTGGCGTTGAGGATCGACGGGCTACCCGACGTGCCCGACTGGCGACCATCGCCGATGCAGGGCAGGGCGTGGACGCCCTCGCGGATCAGATAGGCGGGCGGACGCATGTTCACCACTTCGGCGGCACCCGGATAGCCGATCGGCCCGGCCCCGCGCATGAACAGCAGCGTCTCCGGCGTGATGCCGAGGGCGGGATCGTCGATGCGGTGGTGGTAATCCTCCGGCCCGTCGAACACCACGGCGGGGCCTTCAAAGGCCTCCGGATCTTCCGGATTGGAGAGATAGCGGGCGCGGAAGGCCTGATCGATCACGCTGGTCTTCATGATCGCCGAGTCGAACAGGTTGCCGCGCAGCACGACGAAGCCGGCCTCTTCCTTGAGCGGCGCCTCGAACGGGCGGATCACCTTCTCGTCCTCGATCGCGACGCCGCGGCAATTGTCGCCGATCGTCTTGCCGTTGACGGTGATCGCGCCTTCCTGGATCAGCCCCTGGCCCATCAGCTGGGCGACCACGGCGGGGACGCCGCCGGCGCGGTAATAATCCTCGCCCAGATACTCGCCGGCCGGCTGCAGGTTGACCAGCAGCGGCACGTGATGGCCCTTTTCCTGCCAGGTATCGATCGGCAGCTCGACGCCGATATGACGAGCGATCGCGTTGATGTGGATCGGCGCATTGGTCGATCCGCCGATCGCCGAATTGACGACGATCGCGTTCTCGAACGCCTCGCGGGTCAGGATGTCCGAGGGCTTGATATCCTCGGCGACCATCTCGACGATGCGCTTGCCGGTGTCATAGGCGACTTCCTGGCGGTCTCGGTACGGCGCCGGGATCGCGGCCGAGCCGGGGAGCGACATGCCCAGTGCCTCGGTCAGCGAGTTCATCGTCGTCGCTGTGCCCATCGTGTTGCAATAGCCAGTCGAGGGGGCCGAGCTGGCGACGAGGCGGATGAATTCCTTCGCCTCGATCTCGCCGGCTGCGAGCAGCTCGCGCGCCTTCCACACGATCGTGCCCGAACCGGTCCGCTCGCCCTTGTGCCAGCCGTTGAGCATCGGGCCGACCGACAGGGCGATCGCCGGGATGTTCACCGTCGCCGCCGCCATCAGGCAGGCCGGGGTGGTCTTGTCGCAGCCCACGGTCAGCACGACGCCATCCAGGGGGTAACCGTAGAGCAGCTCGACCAGCCCGAGATAGGCCAGGTTGCGGTCGAGGCCCGCGGTCGGCCGCTTGCCGGTTTCCTGGATCGGGTGGACCGGGAATTCGAGCGCGATGCCGCCCATCTCGCGAATGCCCTCGCGCACCCGCTCGGCCAGCACCAGGTGGTGCCGGTTGCAAGGGCTCAGGTCGCTGCCGGTCTGGGCGATGCCGATGATTGGCTTGCCCGACTGGAGCTCCTCCAGGCTCAGCCCGAAGTTGAGGTAGCGCTCCAGATAGAGCGCGGTCATGTCGATATTGTCGGGATTATCGAACCAGGCGCGCGAGCGCAGCTTGGGCTGGTTTTCAGAAGTCATGCCAATTCCGTTACTGGGTTACCGAGAGGCGGTAGACCATGACGTGCCGATAGGGCTTGCCGGGGTCGACGCGCGCGGAGACGAAGCCCGGCTTGTTGGGAGCGTCGGGGAATTTCTGGGGCTCGAGCGCGATGCCGTCGCCCTGGCGATAGAGATGGCCCGACTTGCCGTAATAGGTGCCGTCGAGGAAATTGCCGGTGTAGAACTGCACGCCCGGCTCGGTGGTCAGCACTTCGAGCACGCGGCCCGATGCCGGATCCTCGAGCCGCGCGGCGAGTTCGGGCCTGGCGGTCACGCCCTTGTCGAGCGCGAAGTTGTGATCATAGCCCAGGCCGAAGCGGATCTGCTCGTCGCTGCCGTCGCGCAGGTCCTGGCCGATCAGCCTGGCCTTGCGGAAATCGAACACCGTGCCTTCCACCGGGCGCAGCTCGCCGGTGGGGATCAGCTTGGCGTCGACCGGGGTATAGGCCTTGGCCGGGATGGTGAGCAGATGCCCCATCGCGCCGGTCGGCGAGCCTTCGCCGGCCAGGTCGAAGATCGCGTGGTTGGTCATGTTGACCACGGTCGGCTTGTCGGTCGCCGCATCATAGCTGATCGTCAGTGCGCCGCTCTCGTCGAGGGCGTAGGTCACCTTCACCTCGAGCTTGCCGGGATAGCCCGACTCGCCGTCCGGGCTGGTCAGCGCGAACACCACGCTGGCGCTCGGCCCGCTGTTCACCGAGACGATCCGCCAGATCTTCTTGTCGAAGCCCTGGCCGCCGCCGTGCAGCGAGTTGGTCTTGTCGTTGAGCGGCAGCTGGTAGCTCTTGCCGTCGAGCGTGAACTTGCCGCCGGCGATGCGGTTGGCATAGCGGCCGACGGTGACGCCGAAGAAATTGGGGCGGCTCTCATAGGTCGCAGCATCGTCATAGCCGAGCACGACATCGGCGATCTTGCCGGTGCGGTCGGGTCCCTTGAACGACTGCAGCGTCGCGCCGTAGCTCAGGATTCGCGCGGACACGCCCTTGGCATTGGTCAGAGTTACCGCCTCGACCGCAGTGCCGTCCTTGAGCGTCCCGGCATTCTCGCGCCTGGCGTCCGACGCCAGCGCGGACTGCGCCACTGCCAGCGTTGCCAGGGCGGTTGTTGCCAGTGCTGCCTTGCCAAAGCGACCCATAGTCTCTCCCAATGCTCTGAATCCGCGCCGTTGACGTGCGCCATGGGTCTTTATAGTCTGACAAAAAATAGAAGCGCAAGCTGGCTCGAAGTCGCATATGCGAGTCCTCGAACCAGAAGATCCACACAGGAGAAGATCCGAAAAATGCCAGCGCCCATCAATGCAGCCCCGGCGGCGGGAACTCAGTCGGGGCGGCAGGCCGGCGGCTATGGCCCCGCGCTATCGCTGCTCGCCAGCCTCTTCTTCATGTGGGGCTTCATCACGGTCATCAACAACACGCTGCTGCCCCATCTGCGCAGCGTGTTCGAGCTGAGCTATACCCAGACCACGCTGATCGAGAGCGTGTGGTTCATCGCCTATTTCGTCGCCTCGATCCCCTCGGCCAAGCTGATCGAGCGGATCGGCTACCAGAAGTCGCTGGTGATCGGGCTGTTGATCATGGCGGCCGGATCGCTGGGCATGATGCTGGCCGCGAGCATTCCCTCCTATGGCGTCACGCTGGCGATGCTGTTCGTGATCGCCAGCGGCATCACCCTGCTCCAGGTTGCGGCCAATCCCTATGTCGCGGTGGTCGGCAAGCCGGAGACTGCCTCGTCGCGGCTCAACCTGGTCCAGGCGATGAACTCGGCGGGCACGATGCTCGCTCCTGCCTTCGGTGCCTATCTCATCCTCGGCCGCTCCAAGGGCGGCACTGCCGAGTCCGGCGTGGTGCTGACTCATGCCGAGCGGCTCGCCGACGCCCAATCGGTGATCCTGCCCTATGGCCTGGTCGCCGTGGTGCTGATCGTACTCGCGATCGTGATCGCGCGCTTCCCGCTGCCGGCGATCGGATCGGCGACCAGCCGCGTCTCGCGTGAGGAGCGCAGGAAGCATTCGCTGTGGAAGCACCGCAACCTGGTGTTCGGCGTGCCGGCGATCTTCATCTATCTGATCGCCGAGATCGGCGTCGCCAACCTGTTCGTGAACTTCGTCAGCCAGTCCGATATCGCCAACCTGACGCATGAGCAGGCTGGCAAGTACCTCACCTTCCTGTGGGGCGGGATGATGGTCGGCCGCTTCGTCGGTTCGGCACTGATGCAGCGCATCCGGGCGGAGACGGTGCTGGCGGGCTGCTCGATCGGTGCGTTCGTGGTGATGCTCGTCACGGTCTTCGCGCATGGCGAAGTGGCGATGTGGTCGCTGATCCTGGTGGGCCTGTTCCACTCGATCATGTTCCCCACCATCTTCACGCTCGGCATCCGCGGCCTCGGCCCGCTTACCGAGGAGGGCTCGGGCCTGCTGATCATGGCGATCGCCGGCGGCGCGCTGGTGGTGGTGCAGGGCTGGCTCGCGGACCAATATGGCCTGCAGCTGTCCTTCCTGCTGACCGCGCTGTGCGAAGTCTATGTGCTGTTCTACGCGCTATGGGGCGCCAAGCCGACCAATGCGCTGCCGGATCAGCACGCAGCCTGATCCAGGCGCCGGGTAGAACGAAGCGCCCCGCCGGAAACGGTGGGGCGTTTTCGATTCAGCCCATCGAGCTGCGGGTGTCTTCCAGCGCGAGATCGACGAGCAGGCGCATCGCCTCGCTCGCGGCATCGCCGTCGCCCGCCGCGATCGCTTCATAGACGCGGACATGGTCGGGGATCGGGTTGCGGGGCAGGGTGCGCGAGCGCTGCTTGAACTGGGTGGTCCACGACACCGCCGCGCCGATGCTGGCGCTCAGCACGATCAGGGCGTCGTTGCCGGTCGCCTGCAGGATCGCATTGTGGAAGTCGCGGTCGGCCGAGCGCCCGGCATCGGTGGCCAGCGTCTTCTGGCGCATCTCGGCCAGCGCCGTCTTCATGACCTTCAGATCGTCCTTGGTGCGCCGTTCGGCGGCAAGCCGGGCCGCGGCGGGCTCGACGATGGAACGCAGCTCGAACAGGTTGCGGATGAACTCGATGTCGGGCTCGCCGGTGAACGCCCAGGCGAGGACGTCGGGATCGAGCAGGTTCCAGCGGCTGCGCGGCAGCACGCGCGTGCCCGCCTTGGTGCGGCTCTCGACCAGCCCCTTGGCGGCGAGCACCTGCACCGCCTCGCGATAGGCGCTGCGCGAGACGTTGAGCGCTTCGGAAAAGGTCACCTCGGCTTCGAGCTTGTCGCCCGGTGCATATTCGCCGGACACGATTGCGGAGCCGAGCTTGTGGGCGATCGCGCCGTGCAGGCGCCGGCCGGTACCGCGCTTGGGCTTTTCGCCTTCATTGTCCTGCGCTTCGTCCTGCATTCGCCCTGTCTTTGTCCTCTCCTGCCCATCCTTAACAGCCGCAACGAACAAGCGGAACGAAAGATTGCCTCTGGCGCGCGGCTGGAATATGTCGGACTAATAATCGAGTCCAGCGGGCTCGGTAAAGCCTGCCATTACGGGTCCATCAAGGAGAGGTTATGCGTTTTCGCCTGTTGCAGCATCGTGATTCGGAAGGCGTGCGGTCGGTGATCGCGGCGCGCGACGATCGGGCGACTCTGGTTCCGGGCGTGACGAGCGTGCGGGAGCTGGCGCTCGATGCGATCGCCAAGGGACAGACGCTGGCCGAGGCAGTGGCCGCGCGCGGCGAAGGCGCGGAGATCGATCTTGCCGCGGAGCTCGCGGCCGGTCGCCTGCTCGCCCCGATCGACCATGAGGATTCCGCGCATCTGGTGATGACCGGCACCGGCCTCACCCATCTCGGCTCGGCCGAGGGGCGCGACAAGATGCACCGCGAGGCCGCCGCGGCCGAGAAGCAGACCGATTCGATGCGGATGTTCCTCGAGGGCGTCGAGGGCGGCAAGCCCGTAGCCGGCCAGGTCGGCCAGCAGCCGGAATGGTTCTACAAGGGCGACGGCTCGCAGCTCGTCGGTCCTGGCGGCCCGCTGACCATGCCGGACTTCGCCCAGGATGGCGGCGAGGAGCCCGAGCTGGCCGGCATCTATCTGATCGGCCCGGACGGCACCCCGCACCGGCTCGGCCTGTGCCTCGCCAACGAGTTCAGCGACCATGTGACCGAACGGCACAATTACCTGTGGCTCGCGCACAGCAAGCTCCGCCAGGCCTCGCTCGGTGCCGAGCTGCTGGTCGGTGAGGCGCCGACCGATGTGCGCGGCGCAAGCCGTATCCTGCGCGACGGCGCGGTGATCTGGGAGAAGCCGTTCCTGTCGGGCGAGGAGAACATGTCGCACACGCTCGCCAATCTCGAGCATCACCACTTCAAATACGCCAATTTCCGCCGCCCGGGCGACATCCACGTCCATTTCTTCGGCACCGCGACCCTGTCTTTCTCGGACGGCATCCGTACCGAGCCGGGTGACGTGTTCGAGATCGAGGCGGCACCGTTCACGCTGCCGCTGCGCAACGCACTCGTGCGTGCCGACGCCGCTGTCGTGGAAGTGAAGGCACTCTGATGACCGCGCCGATTCGTGTTGCTATCGTGGGCATGGGCAAGATCGCCCATGACCAGCATCTTCCGTCGATCGCCGGTGACGACAATTTCACGCTCGCCGCTACAGTGAGCTCGCGCGGGGAAGGGGTGGGCGATCTCCCCCATTACCGCACGCTCGCTGAGTTGCTCGCCAGCGATACCACGGTCGATGCCGTGGCGCTCTGCACGCCGCCCCAGGTCCGCTACGATCTCGCCTCGGCGGCAATCGCGGCGGGCAAGCATGTCTTCCTGGAGAAGCCGCCCGGCGCCACGCTCGCCGAAGTGGCGATGCTCGAGGCGCAGGCGGTGGCGGCGGGGGTGACGCTCTTCGCCAGCTGGCATTCGCGCTACGCCGCGGGTGTCGCCCCGGCACGGGCCTGGCTCGCCGACCGCAAGATCCTGAGCGCCGCGATCGTGTGGCGCGAGGACGTCCGCGTCTGGCATCCCGGCCAGGACTGGATCTGGGCGCCTGGCGGCCTCGGCGTGTTCGATCCGGGCATCAACGCGCTGTCGATCGCGACGGCGATCCTGCCGCCCTTCTTCCTGGTCGACGGCACGCTCTCGCTGCCGGCCAATCGCGAAGCGCCGATCGCAGCCGACCTGACCTTCCGCGACGCCGCCGGCGTACCGGTGACGATGGACCTGGACTGGCGCCAGACCGGCCCGCAGAGCTGGGACATCAGCGTCGAGACTGACGCCGGCACGCTCAAGCTCGAAAAGGGCGGGGCTGTCCTCACCCTGCCGGGCGCCGCGCCGCAAGTGGCCGAGGATCGCGAGTACCCGGGCCTTTATGCCCGTTTCGCCGAGCTGGTCCGTGCCGGCACGCGCGACGTCGACACCGCGCCGCTGCGCCTGGTCGCCGATGCCTTCCTGCGGGCGCACCGCAAGGCCGTGGAGCCGTTCGTCGAATGACCTGAAATGCGAAGGGCGCGGTGATCGCCGCGCCCTTCATCAGGCTCAGAAGGCTGGTAGCACCGCGCCGTCATATTTGCGCGCGATGAAGGCCTTCACCTCGGGGCTGCGCAACGCCGCCACCAGCTTCTGCACGCGTGGATCGCTCTTCGCGCTCTCCAGGCCCACCACGAAGTTCACATAGGGGCTGTCCTTGTCCTCGATCGCCAGCGCGTCGCGGGTCGGGTTCAGCTTGGCGTCGAGCGCGTAATTGGTGTTGATCATCGCCAGGTCGACCTGGTCGATCACGCGGGGCAGCGTCGCCGCCTCGATCTCGCGGAACTTCAGGTTCTTGCGATTCTCGACAATGTCCTTGGGGGTGGCGGTGATGCTTTTGGGATCGAGCAGGGTGATCAGCCCGGCCTTGGCGAGCAGCTGCAGCGCGCGGCCGCCATTGCTCGGCTCGTTGGGGATGGCCACGGTCGCCCCTTCGGGCAGCTCGGCAAGCGACTTCCACTTGCGCGAATAGGCGCCGAACGGCTCGACATGGACGCCGGCGATGGCCACCAGATGGCTGCCCTTGGCCTTGTTGTACTCGTCCAGATACGGCTTGGTCTCGAAATAGCTGACCGGGATCCGCCCTTCCTCGACCTGGACGTTAGGCTGGACATAGTCGTTGAACACCCGGACATCGAGCTTCAGCCCCTGCTTGGCCAGCATGGGCTTCACGAACTCCAGGATCTCGGCATGCGGCACGGCGGTCGCCGCGACGACCAGCGTATTGGGATCGTCGGTCTTGGCCGTCTTGCCGCAGCTGGCGAGCGCGAAGGCGGCGAGGGCGGTGAGAAGCAGGCGGCGGCGTTGCATGGTCATTCCTATCGGCGCGTGAAGTGGCGGACGAGGCGGTCGCCCGCCATCTGGAGAAACTGGACGAGGACGAGTAGCAGCACGACGGTGACCAGCATCACATCGGTCTGGAAACGCTGATAGCCGAAGCGGATGGCAAGGTCGCCCAGCCCGCCGGCACCGACCGCGCCCGCCATCGCCGTGAACGAGACGAGCGCGATGGCGGTGACCGTCGCCGCGGCGATGATCCCGGGCAGGGCCTCGGGCAGCAGCGCGCGGAACACCAGGTCGCGCGTGGTGGCGCCCATCGACTGCACCGCCTCGATCGTGTTGCGATCGACTTCGCGCAGCGCGGTCTCGACCAGCCGGGCGAAGAAGGGCGCGGCGCCCACCACCAGCGGCGGGATCGCGCCCGCCACGCCGAGCGAGGTGCCGACCAGCAGCACGGTCAGCGGGATCATCACGATCAGCAGGATGATGAACGGTACCGAGCGCAGCAGGTTGACCAGCAGCGCCAGCACGCCGCTCACCGCGCGGTTCTGCCACACCTGGCCCGGGCTGGTGAGGAACAGCAGCACGCCGAGCGGCAGGCCGAGCACGATGGTCAACACCAGCGAGCCGCCGAGCATGGTCAGCGTGTCGAGGCTGGCCTGGGCAATCTCGCTCCAGTCGACATTGGCGAACCAGTCGCTCATTCCGAAACCTCCCCATGCTGGCGGAGCGCGGCAAGCGCTGCCGCGGTGTCGCCGCCGGCCAGGCCCAGGGTGAGCTGGCCGAAGCTCGCATCCTTGAACCGCCCGATCCGCCCGTCGAGGATCGCGAAGTCGGTGCCCGTCTCGCGCGCGATGCGGGTCAGCACAGGCTGCAGGATCGCATCGCCGCGCAGGGTGAGGCGGATGATCGGTCCGTCGAACGCGATCGGAGCGGCATGGTCACTGCCTTCGTCGAGCATCGCGCGGGTCTCCGCTGCCTTCGGATCGAGGAAGACCTGCGCGACGCTGCCGGTCTCCACCACGCGCCCGGCATGGAGCACGGCGACGCGGTCGCACACCTGGCGGACGACTTCCATCTCATGGGTGATCAGCACGATGGTGAGGCCCAGTTCGCGGTTGAGGTCGGCGATGAGCGTCAGGATGCTGCGCGTCGTTTCCGGATCGAGTGCGCTGGTCGCCTCGTCGCAGAGCAGGATGTCCGGGCCGGTGGCTAGCGCGCGGGCGATGCCGACGCGCTGCTTCTGGCCGCCCGAAAGCTGGGCGGGATATTTGCCGCCATGATCGGCCAGCCCGACCCGGGCGAGCAGCTCGGGCACGCGTTCGGCGATCCGCGCCTTGTCGGCGCCGGCGATCCGCAGCGGCAGCGCGACATTGTCGAACACGGTGCGCGAGCTCAGCAGCCCGAAATTCTGGAAGATCATCCCCACCCGCCGACGCAGCGTGCGCAGGCCCTCGCCCGACAGGCTGCTGACATCGGTGCCGTCGATCGAGACTGTGCCGGTGCTGGGGCGCTCGAGCCCGTTGAGCAGCCGCACCAGTGTCGACTTGCCCGCGCCCGAGCGGCCGATGATGCCGAACACCTCGCCGCGCGCGACTTCCAGGTCGACGCCCCCCAGGGCGGCATGGCCGCTGGCAAAGGCCTTGTGGACATTCTCGAGCCGGATCATGCGTCGCACCCCCGCGCCGCACAGGGCGGTTGGAAGCAGGCAGGATGCTCGGCGAGCGGGGCGGGATCGGTCATGGCATTCCGGTAGGGGAGTCGGGGCAGGAGGGCAAACCGCCGGGATAGCGGCCCTCCGCCCGAACGCGCGAGAGATGAGCTTTAGCGTCCCATAGCCGAAGTTGTTTTCTAAAACATACTCTTTTAATAGGAATTATGCGTGTGCTGACGGACCGGTTGCCGCTCTCCCGGTTTCGTCACCCCCCGAGCAAGGAGTATCCCCTCCCCCCGGCTCAGGTTCTCGGCCGCGCTCCATCCCGGGAGCGCGGCCATTTTTTCAGGCTTCGCAGGCGCTCAGCGCAGCTTGCGGCCCTCTGCGTCCCAGATCTCGACCGCGCCGAGCTTGAGCGCGCGGACCTTAGCCTCGATCTTCGAAAGATCGCCGACGATCACCCAGGTCATCGCATCCGGATGGAGCAGCTGGGCGCTGGCGGTGATCGCCTCGGTGCGCAGCGCGGCGTACTTCGCCGGCATGGTGGTGATCCAGTCGTACGGACGGCCGAAGCGGTTCACATATTGGAGATAGCCGACCATCGCGTTGTTGGTCTCGAACCGGCCGGGCAGGGACAGCACCTCGCCCTTGCTCAGCAGGTCGAGCTCCGCCTGGGTCGCCGGCTTGTCGCCATGGATGCCGCGGATCTCCTTGTCGATCTCGCCCAGCGCCTCGGCGGTCTTGTCGGTCTGGACGCTGGTCGCCACGCCGAACGCCTGCGGCCCGCGTGCCTCGGCGACATAGGAGCTGGCGCCATAGGTCCAGCCCTTGGCCTCGCGCAGGTTCATGTTGAGCCGGGCGGTGAAGTTGCCGCCGAGCACGTCGTTCATCGCGCCGATCTCGAAATAGCGCGGGTCGCTGCCGTCGGGCAGAATCTCGCCGACGCGGATCACCGACTGGATCGCACCCGGCTTGTCGACCAGCACGATGCGCGGCGCGGTCGCCGCCGGGACGGCGTCGATCGCCTTGCTGCCCTTGGCGCGGGCCGGCGCCTTCCAGCTGCCGAAGCCCTTTTCGAGCGCCGCGGTGAGCGTGGCGATGTCGGTATTGCCCGCCGCATAGATCACGGCGTTGTCGGGCCGGATCCAGCTGTCGTGGAAGGCGACCAGGTCCTCGCGGGTGATCGACTTGAGCGTCTCTGCACGGCCGAAGAGCGGCACGCCGTACGCATGGTTGGGGCCGTAGAGCAGGCTGGTGAAGGTGCGCTGGGCGGTCTGGTCGGAATCGACCAGCGACTGCGACAGGCCCGATAGATGCTGCTGGCGGTCGCGCTCCAGATCGGCGGGGCGGAAGGCGGGATTGCGGATGTAATCGGCCCAGAGCGCCACCGTCTCGGGCAGCGACTTGGCCATTGCCGATGCCATGAAGTCGGTCGTGTCGACGTCGCTGGTCGAATAGATGCGCGCGCCCAGCAGCGCCTGGCGCTCGGCGAGCTGCTGGCCGGTGAGTGTCACCGTGCCTTCGTCCATCAGCCCCAGGGTGAAGCCGCCCACGCCGCGCTTCATATGCTGTTCGGCGGCCTGGCCCGCATCGAACACCATCGTCATGTCGACGGTGGGCGTGCCCGGGCGCTCGGCCAGGACGACGCGGATACCGTTGGAGAGCCGGGCCTCCTGCACCGCCGGCAGCTTGAGCGCGGGGGAGGGGCCGAGCGGCGGCAGCTTGGTACGGTCGGCCCCGTCCGCGATCACCTTGTGGTTGCCGAAGGGCAGCACGGTGAGCTTGTAGTTGGGCTTGCTCAACCAGGTGCTCGCGGTGGTGCGCACCTCGGCGGCGGTCAGCGCCTGGAAGCGCTTGTCGTCCACCGCATATTGGCCGGGGTTGTCGGCGAACATCGCGCCGCTGGAGAGCGCCATCGCCTTGACGTAGATCGATTCCATCGCGCGGGCATTGTCGGCCGAGCCGCTTGCCTTGACGCGGGCGAGCTCGGTGGGTGCCGGGCCCTTGGCGAGGAACTCGGCCAGCACCTGCTTCACCGCCGCCTCGGCCTCGGCGCGGTCGACGCCGGGCTTGAGGCGAACGTCGATCGAGAAGATGCCCGCAGCCGCATAGCCGGCATAGCTGGCCGAGGCATAGGTCGCGAGCTGCTTCTCCTGGACCAGCACTTGATAGAGCCGCGAGGTCTTGCCGCGGCCCAGCGCCTGGGCCGCGAGCTGCAGCGCCTGCGCTTCGGGCGCGCGGTTGCCGGGCACCGCCCAGTTCCAGGCGATGGCGAGCTGCGGCACGGCGTCCTGCATCACTTCGCTCTTGTCGCGATCGAGCGTGGGGACCCAGGCAGTGGTGCGGCTGACCGGCTCGCCGGCGGGGACGCTGCCGAAATACTTCTCCATCAGCGTCTTGGCCTGATCGAGCGTGACGTCGCCCGAAAGCGTGACCACGGCGTTGGTCGCGCCATAATATTGGGCGAACCAGCCCTTCACATCGTCGAGCGACGCGGCGTTCAGGTCCTCCATCGAGCCGATGGTCGGATGGTGATAGGGGTGGCCGATCGGGAACAGCGCCGCTGCCTCGCGCTGGTCCATCAGCGCATAGGGCGTGTTCTCGCGGGTGCGCTTCTCGTTCTGGACGACCTTGCGCTGCTCATCGAGCTTGGCCTGGGTGATGGCGCCGGCGAGATAGCCCATGCGGTCCGATTCCAGCCAGAGGACACGTTCAAGGCCGCCGGTGGGGACGATCTCGTAATAATAGGTCTGGTCGAGCGAGGTGGCGCCGTTGACGCCCGAGACGCCGATCTCTTGGAGCGGCGGCATATACTCCTTGTCGTGATGTTCGGAGCCGTTGAACATCAGATGCTCGAACAGATGCGCGAAGCCCGACTTGCCGGTGGGCTCGTTCATCGAGCCGACGTGATACCAGACCGCGACGGCCACCTTGGGCGTGTTGTGGTCCTCGTGCACCACGACGCGCAGGCCGTTGGGAAGCGTGAACTGCTTGTACGGAACGAGCTCCTGCGCGCTGGCGGGCAGCGCGGCGGCGATGGCGAAGCTCGCCGCGGCAAGGAGCAACCTGGTGGCCTTCATGGGGATATCCTCGAACAGAAAAGAGCCGGCTCCCCGCGCACGAGGGAGCCGGCAGGAGCGTGCAGTCGTCAGAAGATCGCGGCGGCGCCGATTTTGAACTTGCGGCCGCCCAGATAGGTGGCGCGGGTATAGGTGCCGTAGATCAGCTGCTGGACATCGGGGGTCTCGGTGCCCTTGAGGAGATCCGAACCCTCGATGTAGATTCGGTACTTCCGGCCCTTGTCGATGTAATATTCGCCGCGCAGGTCGAGCGTCCGGACGCCCTGATTGTAGACCGACAGGCCGCGCGGGTAGAAATTGTCCAGCGACTTCGACTGGAAGCTATAGGCCAGCGTGCCGTCGAAGCCGTACTTCTGATAGGTCAGCGCGACGGTGCCCGAGTGTTTGGGCTGCTGGTTGAACGGCAGGCCGCCAAATTCATAGACGGCGTCCTGGCCGGCAGGTGCATAGGCCCAGCTGTAGCGCTGGTAGCGGCTGCTCTTGGAGTAGGTGTAGTTGGCGATGATGCCGAGACCGCCCAGCGCGCCGGGCAGGAAGTCGAACTGCCGCTCGAACCGGCCTTCCACGCCCCAGATGGTGGCGGGGTGTGGGCTGTTGATCGGCGACCCGCCGGTGATGAAGTAATTCTCCGGATGCGCCGGATCGAAATAGGGTGCGCCCTGGAAATAGGGGTGATTGGGCAGGGTGACATTGGCCAGGTTGGCCGGGCCATCGGTCCGGTTGGACTGGAGCAGGTTGTCGATCCGCTTGTAGAAGCCGCCCAGCTTGATGATGCCGATCTTGTGATAATATTCGGCGCTCAGGTCGAAGTTGTGCGTGGTCGCCTGCTTCAGGTTCGGGTTGCCCGAATCGATCTGCAGTCGCGGCTGTATGCCATTGGGGCCCGGGATCGGCAGGTTGATGAAAGCGATCCGGGTCTGCGATGAGAGTTCGCCGATCTGCGGTCGTGCGACCGACAGGAAATAGCCGCCGCGGAAGATCAGATTGTCGCTCTGGCGGAAGTTGAACAGCACGCGCGGCAGGAAATCCTCGGACTTGGCCGTTTCCGTCACCAGCTTGCTGAATGCGTTCTGGAACGGAACGTCGGCGCCGATGATGCCGCTGTTCAGCAACGGGCCGACATAGGTCGGGAACACCAGGTTGCTGGCGCGGAGATCGGTGCGGTTGTAGCGCACGCCGCCGATCACCTCCAGCTTGCCGAACTGCAGTCGGCTCTGGACATAGGCGGCGTAATTGTCCTCGCGCGTGCCCTGCTGGTCCTGGCCGATCGCCGGGGCGATGGGCGCAAGGGTGAACTGCGGATATTTGGCGAGATAATCGCTCATGTTGTTGAAGAAGCCGATCGCCGTGCCTTCGCTCAGCGCCGTGAAGTTGGCGCCGGTGACGCCCACGCGGGTCAGATCGGTAGGCGAGAAGGGCAAGCCAAGTTCCTTGATCGACGCGCTGCCGCCGAACTGGGTGCGCAGCAGGTCGCTGCTGAACTCGGTGCGCTCGTAGCGGGCGCCGAACTGCACATATTTCAGGAAGCCCCAGTCCATGTCCCAGCGCAGGCTGACATCGCCGGTATAGCGATTGTTGCTGCCGGTGGTGGTGTCGATCCCCCCGGTTCCCATGGTGATGGTGTAGCGGGACGGATCGTTGATCAGCGCCCAACCGGCGGCGCTCAGCAGCGGGATCGGGATATCACGGCCGCTGCGCCGGCCGAACGGCGTGACGATATAGCCGAGCTTGGCATCGGTGGCACCGGGCTGGAACAAAGCCGCGGTCGCATCGCTGTCCGGCATGCGCAGGTCGAGCGTGGTGTTGCGGGCGTGATTCTCGCTGCCATGGGCATAGCCGGCGAGATAGGTGAAGGTCAGCTTGCCCGCCGTGCTCTTGCCCGAAAAGCTGTAGGTGTCGGTGATCGTCTTGGCGTTCGGGTCATAGCTGTACTGTTGCTCGCGCTGGATGGCGGCATTGCCAGGCGCGAGGCTCAGATTCAGCGCGGAGACGGCGTCGCCGCCGGGCACGTCCGAATATTTGCTGAGCCCGCCGAAGATGTCGGTCATCGAATAATAGGTGCGATCGCTCTCGGCGTGCTGGAAGTCGAACTTCAGGTTGGTGTGGTTGCCGATGTTCCATTCGGCCGAGACGGTCGCGGCCAGCGTGGTCTGCTTCACATGGTTGAAGCTTGCGAAGAGCTGGGTGACATAGGCGCCGTCATCGCCCGGAACGAAGGGAAAGCTGGCATGCGGATCCACTGCGTCCGGCGCGGTCAGCGTTGGCGTGCCGTTGGCGGCGTTGGGCAGCAGCGCGCCGAACTTGGTCACCGTGTTGTACGAGATGTTGCGCACCGAGTTGCGGCGATACTGGACCGAGGCACTCAGGCCGAAATTGTCCTGTGCGCCGAAGCGCCCGGCGACGGTGCCGGAGACCAGCACGTCCTTGCTGAAGTCCTTTCCGCTCAGCCCGCCTTCGATCTGGAAGCTGGCATAGCGATGCGGGCGGTTGAGCGGCGACAGCGTCTCGATCTCGATCAGGCCGCCGGTGCCGGCGCTGTCCTGGCTGGGCAGCAGGCTCTTGCTGATCGTGATCTTGCCGACGGAGTCCGCGAGCAGGTTGCTGAGGTCGGCCGAGCGGCCGGTGCCGTTGCCCACCGGCAGCTGCAGGCCGTTGAGCTTGACGTTGTTCATGTCCGGATCGAGACCGCGGACGATGACGTTGGTGCCGTCGCCGGTCACGCTGTCGCGCTGGAACGAGACGCCGGCGGTACGGCGCAGCGCGTCGGAAAAGGTGGTGCCGGTGAAGTTGCCCAGGTCGTCGGCGGAGACGACTTCGGTGTTGTTTTCGGCGGCGCGCTGCAGGTTGAGCGCGTTGGCACGAGCGCTGCGGGTGCCGTAGACGACGATCGGAACACCCTCTTCAGCGCCCTCGTTCAAGGCGAGGTCGAGGGTCGATGCGTTTCCCGACCCGACCACCACCGGCTGCGAGCGCGTCTCGAAGCCTAGGAACGAGATTTCCACGGTGTACTGGCCAGGCTCTATGCTGGGAAAGTTGAAGTCGCCGTTCTTGTCGGCGGTGGTCGTCTGATCGGTCTCGACGATACGGACCAGGGCGCCGGCCAGGGCGCGGCCGCCCTGGTCACGCGTCAGGTGACCGGAGATCGATCCTTTTTCGCCGGTGGTGCGGCTTTGGCCGGCGGGCGCCACGACGATGTACGATCCGCCCTGGGTGACGTTGAGCGACAGGCCCGAGCCCTGGAGCAGCGCCAGAAAGGCGTCGCGCGCGGTGAACTCGCCGTGCAGCGTCGGCGCGGTGCGGCTGCGGAGTGCCGGGCCGTCGAAGATGATGTTGGTCGAGGTACGCGTGGCGACCGAGCGGAGCGCGGCTTCGAGCGGCTGGGCCGGCATGTCGAAGCTGTAGCGCGTCTGCGCCTGGGCGACCGGGACAACGAAGGCGCAGCTGCTGGCTGCGAGCATGGCTAGCGTGAGTTTTGACGGCATTGCTTTCCCCCCGGGAGCGCGACCCCTTCGCTTGCTCCCTCATGGGTCTAGACGATGCTGCGTTGCGAAACCGACATGGCAAAGAAACAAAAATGTCACCGCGCGCGAAATCAGCGCACGATGTGCATAGTCTGCCCGTTCTGCTCGATGCGCAGGCCGTGAAGCGCGGCGACGGCGCGGGCGAATTCGCCGGTGTCGTTAGTGGCGAAGACGCCGGACACGCGCAGCCCGGCGAGGCGCGGATCGTCGACGATCAGGCGCGGGCCGCCATAGCGGTTCATTTCGGTCACCGCGTCGCCCAGCGGCGTATCGGCGAACATCGCCTGGCCACGGCGCCAGGCGGTGGCGGCATCGGCCGCCTGCGCGTCGATCCGCGCGGGCCCGTCCACCGGTGCGCGCAGCCGGTCGCCGGGGGTGAGATAGGTCGGTGCCGGCTTGGCGGCGGCAGGCCGGATGTCGGTCACCGCGACCTTGCCCTGAAGCAGGGTAACCACGACTTCGCCGCGCTCGTTGCGTACCACGAAGCTGGTGCCGACCGCGCGGATCTGCTTGTCGCCGGCGCGCACGATGAAGGGGCGGGCGCTGTTGTGCGCCACTTCGAACATCGCCTCGCCGCGGTCGAGCTCGACCAGCCGCTGGGCGGCGTTGTAGCGGACCTCGACGCTGCTGTCGGTATTGAGGGCGATGCGGCTGCCGTCCTCGAGCGTCGCGACCTTCTGTTCGCCTATGGTGGTGGAATAGGCGGAAGGCTGGGACAGCCAGAAGAAGGTACCGATCCCGATCGCCAGAACGAGCGAGGCGGCGAGCGCCAGTTGGTGAATGGGCAGCCGCCGCCACGCGGGCCGCACGGGCAGGGGCCTCGGCACCGGGCGTTCCGCGATCAGCGCCGCGGCGCCGGGAAGGTCGGCCCAGATATCGGTGGCGCGCTCGAAAGCCTTCTGGTTCACCGGATCGGCGCGCAGCCAGTCCTTGAACGCCGCTTCGCGCTCCGCGGTGCGCGCATCGCCTTGCAGGCGTGCGAGCCAGGCGGCTGCTTCGGCCGAGGCACGGGGGCTGGACTGGCTCACCAGCCGTCCATCCATTGCATCAGCTGGAGCGTCGCACGCGCCACCTGCTTCTCCACCGCCGCCACACTCATCCCCTCGTCCGCCGCGATCTCGGCGTAGCTGCTTCCCTCGAGACGCCGTCGCAGCAATATGCGGCGGGTTCGTTCCGGCAGTGTTTCCAGACCGGCCTTGGCGTGCTCGAGACGCCTTTGCTGCTCCATGATCTGTGCCGGGTCCGGTGTCGAGTCGGCGATGTTGGCGAGATCGCTGACGTCGGCGAAGGGCGCGCGCGCGTCGCGGCGGCGGCGATCGATCGAGAGGTTGACCGCCGCCGTCACCAGCAGCGCCTCGCGCGAGCGGGCGGTCTGGTCGCGCTCGTAGCGCTCGATCCGAAGAAACGCCTCCTGCACCAGCTCGTCCGCATCCTGTTCGGCGATACCGCGCCGCACGACCGCGCGCTTTGCCTTGGCGAGCATGTTCGCAAGGTCCCGCACGGCCTTCTCCGCTAGCTAGACGCGCGGGAGTCGGAAACCCGACAGGAAGATCGGGCCAGATTGGGAGAATCCATCATTTTGTAATGTGTGGACCGGCGCAGCGCCGATGCCAAGTAGGGAACGCGCGCAGCGGCCGGCCACCCCGAAGGGCGGCCGGCCGTGCCGGATCAGAAGGCGAGGCGCAGGCCGCCGGTGCCCTTCAGGCTGTAGCTCTTGCCGAAATCGCGGAGCGCGGTGTCCGCCGAGACCTGGCTGTAGAGCGTGATGCGGCCCAGCTGCACGCTGCCGCCCAGCCCGAGCTCGCCCCAGAGCCGCTCGTTGCTGCGTGCGATCGGCGTGCCCGAGACCTGGGTAACGGTGCCGTCCAGCCATTCATAGCTGAGGTTGACCACCCCGTAGAGATGGCTGCCGGCATCCTGGCGATCGAGCGAGATGCCCCAGCGCGTCTTCAGGCTGTCGCCCAGCCGCGAGGAGACCTCGGCGCCGTTCGGATCGGTGAAGCGATCGAACCCGACAGTCGAATAGGCCATCTGGATCTGCGGCGTCACCGACAGCGTGCCGGAGAGTGGCGAGCGCTTGCCGACCTCGACGCTATAGGCCTGGCCGGTGCCGTCATTGCCCTCGGCCAGCTTGCCGAGCACGCTCGACTTCAGCTTGCTGTCGAACCAGGTGAACTGGGCGCGGCTGTCGACATAGAAGCCCTGCGGACCGAACCAGCTGAGCGTGGCACCGGCGCCATAGCCGCGCGTCTTGATGCTGCCATTGCCGAAGGGCGAGGCGATGTTCGTCCGCGCCTCGCCATAGCTGCCCAGCACGCCGACCACGAGGGTCGAGCCGTCGCTGCGGGTGCTGACCGCCTGGTCCACGCCGAGCTCGACCTTCCAGCTGTCGACATTCACGTCGGAGAGGCTGGTCGACTGCACGGCGTTGGGACGCGACCGCGCGCTCTCCATCCGGCCCCAGATGCCCGAGATGCCGTCGCTGTCCGCGCTCCAGCGGCGATTGCCGACGCGCTCCTGCATCGTGCCGATCGTATTGAGCGTCGCCAGCGTCTGGCCATAGGCCTCATAGACCGGCACGCCCGGCTGGTAGAGCGGAGTGGCCGGCGGGGCGACCGGGCTCAGCAGCGCGGAGCGGAGATACCAGTCGCCATCGGTGGGGGTGGCGACGCCGTTCTTGTAGAGCCGGTAGCCATAGGCGCCGGCGATCAGCGCCGGGGCCCCTTCGAAGACATAGTCGCCGTCGAGCGTGAACACGCCGTTCGACGCGCCCGCCACGTCGACGATCTTGATGCCCTCGACCGTGGGTGCGCCGGTGCCGCCCAGGTTGGTCACCTTGACCAGCGTGCTGCCCGCCGTCGAACCGCCCACGACCAGCCGGTCGGCGCGCGCGCCGTCGCCGCCGAGCTCGGCTTCGATCTCGAGGATGCCGTTCGCACCGGTATAGTTGCCGGTGAGGGTGAGCGTGCCGACCCCGGCTAGGCCCGGCGCGATCGTGCCGCTGTTGGTGACCGTGCCCACCGAGCCGGTGCCTTCGAGACGCCCGGCGGCATCGACATTGACCGTGCCGCCCAGCGTGCCCGTCACTGCCAGCGTGCCGGCCGCCACCCGGGTGGTGCCCGCATAGCCGGTGCTGGCGCCGCTCAGGACCAGGGTGCCGGTGCCCGCCTTGGTGAGGTTGCCCGTGCCCGAAAGCAGGCCGCCCAGGGTGAAGGTCGTGCCGGTCGCGGTCGAGAGCGTACCAGCGCCCTGCAGGACCAGGTTGCGGGTGCTGGACAGCGTCGCGCTGGTGGCGAGGGTGCCGCCGTCGAGCGTGACGCCGCCGGAAGCCGCGCCCAGATTCGCATCGCTCGCGATCTGCACGGTGCCGCCGGTGACCAGGGTGCCACCGGTGTAGCTGTTGGTGCCGCCGAGGATCAGCGTGCCCGCATCGGTCTTGACCAGCTGGCTCGCGCCGGTGAGCGCCGCGTTGATCGTGGCGGTGTAACCCGCACCCGCGGTGCTGCCGTCGCCGACACGGATCGTCGCCTGCGCGCCGGTGAGCGCGATCGCCCCGCCGGTGACGGTATAGCCGCCGACCGCGAACTGCATGCCCGAGGCGGCGACCTGGCCGAGGCCGTTATCGACCGTGACGGTGCCCGCCGTCCCGCCGAACACCGCGAACGCGCCATCGGCATAGGCGGCGTTCAGGACGCCCGAGCTGTCCGTCCAGTTGTCGTTGCCGGTGCCGTTCTGCCAGGTGCCGGAGCCGCCATTGACCGCGCCATTGTGCCGCGGCGTGGTGGTGCCGTCCCAGAAATTCAGCGTGAGATTGGCATAGTTGATCAGGTTGACTTGGCCCGCGACCGAGGTCTGCACCCCGATATTGCTGCCTGCCGGCGCCGCGCCGACGGTGAGGCCGTTGTCGGTGAGCGTGCCGCCATAGTTGAACACGCGGTAGATGCCGGCGCCGAAATTGCCGCCGATCGTCTGGCTCACGTTGATCGTGCCGTCGAGCACCAGGTTGCCGCCGACATTGACCAGGTCGTTGAGCCCGCCGCCCGCGCTGTTCGCCGCGCCGAGCTCATAGTTGAGCGTGGCACCCTGCGCGATGCTCAGGTTGCCGGCGATCGTCAGCGTGCCTGCGCCGCCCGCGCCCGGCGCCAGCGTGCCGTTCAGCGCGACGCTGCCGCCGATCGTGCCGGTGCCGCCCAGCGTGCCGCCCGCGGCGACAGTGGTAAGGCCGGTGGCCGCGGCATAATTGCCGTTCACCAGCAGCGTGCCCTGCGAAACCAGCGTGCCACCGGTGAAGCTGCCGGTGCCGCCGAGCACCAGCGTGCCGGCGCCGGTTTTGCCCAGGCTGCCGGTGCCGGTGATCGCGCCGGTGAGCGTCAGTGTCGTCCCCGCATCAGGGGCGAACACGCCCTGTCCGGCAAGCGTGACGCTGCGTGCCGTACTGAGGTCCGCAGTGGTAGCCAGGGTGCCGCCATTGAAGTTCAGCCCGCCCGCCGCGGCGCCCAGATTGGCATCGCTTGCGATCTGCAGCACGCCGCCGTTGATCGCGGTGCCGCCTGCATAGGTGTTGGCGCCGCTCAGGATGAGGCGGCCGAGATCGGTCTTCACCAGCTGGCTCGTGCCGGTCAGTACGCTGCCGATCGTCGCGGTATAGCCCGCACCGCCGGTCGTGCCGTCGCCGACGCGGATCACGGCCTGCGCGCCGGTGAGCGTCACCGCATCACCGGTGATCGCATAGCCGTTGCTGGCGAACTGGATGCCCGCCACGGTCACCGCGCCCAGGCCGTTGTCGACCGTCACCGTGCCCGCGGTGCCGGAGAAGATGGCGACGGTGCCGTCCGAATAGCCTGCGTTGAGCGCGCCGTTCAGGTCGGTCCAGTTGTCGTTGCCGGTGCGCGCCTGCCAGATGCCGGTGCCGCCGTTGATCACGCCGTCATTCTTCGGGCCGGCCGCGCCGTCCCAGAAGTTGAGCGTCAGCCCGGCGACATTGACCAGGTTCACCTGGCCCGCGATCGAGGTCTGGACGAAGGTGTCCGCGCCCGCCGGCTGGGTGCCGATGGTCAGGCCGTTGTTGGTCAGCGCGCCCGCATGGTTGAGCACCCGGTAGATGCCGACGTCGAAGCTGCCGCCCGGCGAGGTCGTCACGTCGATCGTGCCGTCGAGGGTCAGATTGCCGCCGACATTGACCAGATCGTTGAGCGCGCCGCCCACTGCGCCGGCCTGGCCGAGATCGAAGGCGAGATGGCTGGTGCCGCCCAGCGCCAGGTTGCCGTTGATCGTCAGCGTGCCGACACCGTTGCTGCCCGCCGCCAGCGTGCCGCCCGCGCTCATGTCGACGCTGCCGCCGACAATGCCGGTGCCGCCCAGCGTCGCGCCTGCCAGGACGGTGGTGAGGCCGGTCGCGGCCGACTGGTCGCCGTTGACCAGCAGCGTGCCGCCATTGACGTTGGTCGCGCCGGCATAGCTGTTGGTGCCGGTCAGGGTCAGCGTGTTGGCGCCGAACTTGGTGATCGAGCCGCTGCCCGAGATCGGGTTCGCGCTGGTCACATTGTCCGACCGGTAGAACCACAGCTCGCCATTGTTGGCGATGGCACCGGTGACGCTGCCGGTCGTACCGCCAGCGCCGAGCTGCAGGACGCCTGCGTTGATCGTCGTGCCGCCGGCGTAGATGCTGTCCCCGCTCAGGACGAGCGCGCCTGCGCCGTCCTTGACCAGCCCGCCGGTGCCGACGAAGCGCGGCGAGACGAAGATGTTGTGGCCGTCGGTATCGATGACGACGCCGTTGGCGCCGATCGTGACGTCACGCGTGTCGAAGCCGTCGAAGAAGGCGTTGCTGTCGGCCGTGGCGCGCAGCAGCGCGCCGTCCAGAGTGACGTTCACCGTGCCGTCGCCGGCGCGGATGCCGGAGGTCTCCAGCACCGCACGGTTTGCCGCGGTGCCCTGGAGGGCCAGCGTTCCGCTGGAGCCCGCAGCCATGCCGAGGAGGATTCCGTCCTCGGAACGAACCCGTGCGCCAGCCTCGATCGCGAGCGCACCGCTGCCGTTGTTGCCGATGGTGATGCTCGAAGTCGATACCAGCCAGCTCGAGCCGGCCCCCGTCACCGTGACGGTGCCATTGGAGCCTGCACCGGCGCCGACATAGCCCTGGTTGCTGGTGACGCTCGCGCCATCCTCGATGCGCAGGGTGCCGGCGGCGAAGTTGCCGATGGTCAGCTGCCCGCTATCGGCCCAGTTCGAACCGGCGCCGGTGACCACGGCATTGCCCTGGCTCGAACTGCCGATGATGCTGTCATGGCTGGAGACCGCGGCGCCGGCTTCGACGCGCAGATTGCCCGTGCCGCCCTGGCCGAGCGAGATCCGTCCGGTGCTCTGCCAGGACGAGCCGATCCCGCTGACCAGCGCATTGCCGATCGCTCCGGCGGAGACACCGAGCGCGCCGGTGTTGCTCAGCACCGTGCCGCCATTGGTGACGTTCAGCGTGCCGGTGCCGTCATAGCCGACCCACAGGCTGTCGCTGTTGGTCCAGGTCGAGCCTGCGCCGGTGACCGTGACGGTCGCCTGGTCGCCGGCATAGGGGCCGACCAGGCCGTTGACGTTGCTGAGCGTGCCGCCGCCGGCGATCTGCAGCCCGCCCGAGCGGACATAGATGTCCCCCGCGATGGTGCCGGCGCCGGTCAGCACCAGCGTGCCGAGATCGGTCTTCAGCAGGTCGCCCGCGCCGGTGATGTTCGAGGCGATCGTCGCGGTATAGCCCGCGCCCGCCGCGGTGCCGTCGCCGACGCGGATGATCGACTGCGATCCGGTGAGCGTGATCGCGTCGCCGGCGATCATATAGCCGTTGCTGGCGAACTGCATGCCCGATGCGCTCACTGCGCCCAGGCTGGTGTTGACCGTCACCGTGCCGCCCGTCGCCATGAAGATCGCGAAGGTGTCGGCGGCATAGGCATTGTTGAGCGAGCCGTCGAACAGCGTCCAGTTGTCGTTGCCGCCGGCCGCCTGCCAGACGCCGCTGTCGCCGGTGATCGCGCTGTCGCCGCGCGCGCCATTGCCGTCCCAGAAGCTGAAATCGGTGGGGGCGACGTTGGCCAGGTTCACCTGGCCCGTGACCGCGGTCTGGATCAGCGGGATGCTGCCCGACGGCGTCGAGCCGATCGTCAGGCCATTGTCGGTGAGCGTGCCGCCATAGCTGATCACGCGATAGACGCCGGGGCCGAAATCGCCGCCCGGGGTGACGGTCACGTCGATCGTGCCGTCCAGGGTCAGGTTGCCGCCGACCTCGATCAGGTCGTTGAGCGGGCCGCCGACGGTGTTCGACTGGCCGAACTCGAAATCGAGCAGCGAGGCCGCGTCGAGCGAGAGGTTGCCGCCGATGGTCAGCGTGCCCGGGCTGTTGCCCGGCGCGATCGTGCCGCCGGTGACGTTCACATCGCCGCCGATCGTGCCCGCACCGCCCAGCCGTGCGCCGCTCAGCACATTGACCACGCTGGTGGTATCGCCCAGCCAGCCATTGACCCGCAGCGAGCCGCCCGAGACGGTGGTGGTGCCGGTGAAGCCGGTGCTGGTGCCGGTGAGGTTGGTGTCGCCCGCGAGCTGGTTGATCGCGCCCGCGCCGGAGATCGCCGCGCCGAACAGATAGTCGGTATTGGTGTGATTGAAGTTCAGCTGCGAGGTCGCGCTGCCGAAGCTCAGCGTCGGCGCGGTGAAGGTGCCGACGGCGGTGGCGGCCTGACCCTGTGCGCCGCCGATGCTGAGGATGCCGGTCGCGGTGGCGCTGTCGGCCAGCACCAGCGATCCGGCGACATCCACAGAGGCGCCGTCGCTGAGGGTGAGCTCGCCGGTACCGGTGCCGCTGCCGAGGACCAGGTTGCCGCTGGTGGTGGCGAAGTGCGAATTGGCGCCGGAGATGGTGAGCTTGGCGGATGCACCCGCTGCCGAGCTCGACCCGAAGACGGCGTTGGTGAAGCTGGCCGAACCGCCCTGGTTGATATTGAAGGTGCCGGTGGTCATCAGCAGCGAGCCGGCGCTCGTCCAGTTCGAGCCGGTGCCCGTGATGGTGACCGCGAGCGGAACGGTGCTGGCCGTGTTCGCCAGGCCGATCTGGCTCGCGCCACCGGTGCGCAGGGTGCCGCCCCCGGTGATCGTGGTGCTGAACGGCGCGCTGGTCTGCGCGGCGCCCATGAGCCCGCCGGCGATGTCGACCAGCGAGTTCACGCCGTCGACATTGAGCTGAACCCCGGTAGTGGCCGTTCGGATATTCATGTTGCCGGTCGTCAGCCGCAACGTACCGCCGTCCCGGACATTCACGGTAACCGCGCCCGCGCCGGTGGTCGTTCCGGCCATCGAGGCGGTGCTGAAGACGGTGTTCGCCCCCTCGACGGTCAGCGTGGAGCCGCGGGCTATGCTCGTGCTTCCGCCGGACGTGACCTTCGCGCCGCCGGCGACGCGAAGACCGCCGCTGTTGTTGCTGAGGATCGTGCCGCCGCCATAGGAAAGGATAGTCCCGTTGGTGACGAGAAGCCCGCCGGTCCCGTTGACGGTCGTCGAGCCGCCATAGCTGCTATTCGCCGTCAGCGTGAGCAGGCCGGCGCCGCCCGCAACGAGGTTGCCAGTGCCGGTGATCAGGCCGCCATAATTGTAGGCGGTCGAATTGCCGAAGCTCAGCGTGCCGTTGTTCAGGACATCGCCGAGAATCGTGCCGTTTACCTGTAGCGTACCGGCGCCGATCGTGGTGCCGCCGGTATAGCTGCTGTCGCCGTTGAGGGCGAGTGTGCCGGTGCCGATCTTGGTAAGCGCACCGCTGCCCGTCGGCCCTTTTACGCCGTAGGCGCTGGCGATATCGAAGGTGCCGCCATTCGTGCCCAGGCTGGTCTCGCGCGATCCGCCGCCCGGGGCGCCGCCGATCACGCGCAGCGTGCCGCCGTTCAGTGTGAGTGCGCCGGTGCCGAGCGCCCCGTCGAAACCGACCTGAAGCACGCCACCGGTGATCGTCGTGCCGCCGCTGTAGTTGTTGGTCACGGCGGTGAAGATCGTCGTGCCGGTACCGCTCTGGAGGACCGAGCCGCTGCCGCTGCTGATGAAGCTGCCGGCGACGGCATCCATCGTGAAGGTGCCGCTCTGGTTGAAGGCGAGCGTGCCGTTGAGCGTCACGCTGCCGAGCAGCGGACCGGTGGTGGCACCGTCGCCGATCTCCAGCGTGCCCTGCGCGATGTTCCAGTTGATCGCGGCGCCGTCGCCGGTGAGCGTCCACTTGCCGCTGCCGGTCTTCTCGAACAGGTTGAAGTTGCGGTATTTCGCAGCCGCCCCGATCTCCGAGACATCGAAGCTGTCGTTCCCGCTGCCGCCGAGCCGCAGGATATCGGTGGAGCCCGTACCGGCGATCACATTGCCGTTGATCACCGATCCGGCGCGCAGTTCCAGAATCAGGTTGCTGTTCGCGTGCGGGCCCATGTCGATCGCGGTGGTGCCGCCAGCGCCGGCGCTGACCGTGCCTTCGTTGATCAGCGACACGTTCCACGGCTGGGTAAATGCCTGGAATGCCGCCGCGCCATTGCCGCCCTCGATCAGGCCGCCGCTATTGTTGGTGACGTTCGCCCAGATGCCGGTGCCACCGGTGCCGCGAATTGCCGCACCGCCGGCAGAGAGATCGGCGTTCGACCCGCCACGGATCGTGCCGTTGTTCACGATGGTCGAGGTTCCGCCGAGGCCCCGGGTGAAGATGGCGAAGCCCTGGCTGCCGCTCTGGCCATTGGAGCCGTGGATCAACCCGTTGTTGATCAGCGTGCCGCCTCCATTGATGGAGACCGCCACGCCGGCATTGCCGCCGGTAGGAGTATTGGTGAAGGACACCGAGTCGCCGGCGGCGACGGTGCCGTTGTTCACGAAGGTCATCGCATTGGTCAGGCTGAGGGCGATGCCTGGTGCCTGCCCGGCATTGGGCGTCGCGCCACTGGCGATCGTTGCGCTGCTGGTGACAGTTCCGGCGCCGTTCAGCGTCAACCCGGCCGCGGTGGGAACCGCGCCTGTATACGTACCGGTGAGATTCAGCCCGGTCGTCCCGCTGAGGCCTGAAAGGTTCATGCCGGTCCCGCCGGGGGTGAGGAGGACGAAGCCCTGAGTGTCGATCTCCACCGTCTTGCCGGCCGGCAGATCGAATGCCGTGCTCGTTACGCTGAAGCTCGATCCCAGCACGATGCGGGGGGCGGTATCCGCATTGCCGGCGATGGTGGTGAGCGCCGCCTGCAGCTCGGCCTCGCTGTTCACCACATAATCATTGGCCCAGGCTGCCGAGGGAAGGAGAAGGGAGAGCGTCAGCGCCGCGCCGCCCGCGCCGGCGAGCAGCTTGCGGCGGCGGCCAGAGGCGGTGTGGTTGATCTTGCGGCCCGGCTTCGCGTTCGTGATCATGGTAAGCTTACTCCCCGACGGCATGCGGACGTGACGAGACACCCCGCCGGACGGCAGAGTGCGCAGAAATCTGACGAACCCATCGATGATACGAAGTTGGATACGGCCCCTGGTTGCCGCCTTCCGTGCACTCCTCGTGACTCAGACGAAACGTTCAGGTCTCGCGGTGCGGCATGGGGTGTTAACGGTTCGTTACCAGGGCGTATCCAAAAGCGTTTCCGCTACGTTTCCCGTGGTTTTTCGGCCTTTTCTCACAGGTTTGGCGGAAGGCGGAGATGCAAAAAAGAAGCCCCCGGCTTGGGGCCGGAGGCTCTGGGAGTCGGGTGTTTGGAAAGGGTTGGATTCAGCGGCCGGTCTGGCGCGGGGCCGGGGCCGCGCATTTGGTGCGCACGGGCAGGGCGGACTTGCCCGCCTGGTGGTGGGTCTGCACGGTCTGGCAGGCCGGGCGCTCGCGCGGGCGCCAGTGCGCCACGGGAGTCTTGCCCGAGGGCGCCCAGACGAGCTGGTGGGTCTCGTGCAGCGACTGGGCCTGGGCGATGGGGGCGGCGAGCATGCAGGCCGCGGCTGCGATCGGAAGGGCGAGCTTCATGGGAATCTCCTTTGCAGCCGAAAATAATGCGCATGTCCGATCGGCGCTTTGCGGGCCTGTAAGGAAGCTTTTCCCGTGCGTTACGAAGCGCTGCTCCCGTGTGACAAAGCATTGCCCGGCGGGGGCTCTCTTGAGCGGAAAGGGCGGGCGCCCTAAGTGCCGGACATGATTTGTTGCGAGACCATGGCATGAGCGCGCCCGTTATCGTGCTGGTTGAAGACGATCCGGCGCTGCGCACCCTCACCGCACGGGCGCTCCAGGAAAACGGCTATTCGGTCCGCCTGGCCTCGACCGCGCCCGAGATGTGGGTGGCGTTCGACAATGGCCCGGTCGATCTGGTCCTGCTCGATATCATGCTGCCCGGCACCAGCGGCATCGACCTGTGCCGCGAAGTGCGGCGCAAGAGCGACGTGCCGATCATCTTCATCAGCGCGCGCGGCAACGAGCATGACCGGGTGCTCGGTCTCGAGCTGGGTGCCGACGACTATCTCGCCAAGCCGTTCAGCACCCGAGAGTTGATCGCGCGGATCCGCGCGGTGCTCCGCCGCGGCGGGCTCGAGCGGATGGCGGGCGGGGACCGCGAGACCCAGGCGCATTTCGACGGTTGGACCGTGAACTTCCCCCGCCGCGAGGTGAAGTCGCCGAGCGGCGCGGTGGTCGAGCTGACCGGCGCCGAGTTCGACCTGCTCGCCGCGTTCCTCGGCCAGCCCCAGCGGGTGATCGCGCGCGAGCGTCTCGTCGAGCTGTCGCGCGTGCGGCTGGGCGACAGCTCGGATCGCAGCGTCGACGTGCTGGTCAGCCGGCTGCGCCGCAAGATCTCCGCCGCCGGGCACGAGCCGCCGATCGGCACGGTGCGCGGCATCGGCTATATCTTCCGGGCAGAGGTAACCCGCTCCTGAGCCTGCTACCGCGCCACCCGCTGGGGCTGCTCGGCAGGATCCTGCTCATCCTGCTGCTCACCGTCGCGATCGAGTTCGGGGCGAGCACTTTCCTGTACGAGCGCGCCTCGCGCTATTCGATCGAGGAAAGCGACGCGCACCGGCTCGCCGAGCATCTGGTGATCGCGGAGAAGCTGCTGAGCGAGCGGGCGCCCGCCGCGCGGGCCGAGGCCGCGCGGGAACTCACCACCGACCGCTATATCGTCCGCTGGTCGCCGAGCATCCCCCAGCGCCCCGCCTTCCCGCCGCGCCAGAAGCGGATGGAGGCACAGGTGACCAATTGGGAGAAGGGGCTGAAGGAATCGCACCTCCAGCTCCGCCTGGCGCCGAGCGCGCACGGCCAGGTCGTCGCCGGCGAGATGCGCATGCCCGATGGCAGCTGGATCGTGTTCAAGACGCGCGAGGCGGTGCAGGTCTGGCAGTTCGCGATCGAGCGCACCCTTGTCGCGCTCGTGCCGGCGTTGCTGCTGCTCACGCTCGGCGCGCTGCTGATCCGCGGCACCTTGTTGCCGCTCCGCAAGCTCATCCACGCGATCGGCCATGTCGGCTCGGGCAAGCGGGTGACGGTGGAGGAGGAGGGGACCGCCGAGATCCGCGGGCTGATCCACGCCTTCAACGGCATGCAGCGCCGCATCCACGAGCTGATCGAGAACCGCACCCAGGCGCTCGCCGCGGTGGGGCACGACCTGCGCACCCCGCTCGCCCGGCTCCAGCTGCGTCTGGAAAGCGTCGGCGACGAGGAGAGCCGCCGGTCGATGCTCGAGGATATCGGCGAGATGGACGACATGATCGCCTCGCTGCTCACCTTCCTCAAGGGGCAGGACGATCCCGAACCGGCAGTCGCGGTGGACGTCGCCGTCATGGCGGCGACCCTGGTCGAGGATGCCGGCGATCGCGGGCACGACGCGCGTTATTCGGGGCCGCGGCACCTGGAATGGGTGGTGCGCCCCTCGATGCTCCGCCGCGCGCTCAGCAACCTGATCGAGAATGCGCTGCACTACGGCAAGGCAGTGCGGGTGATCGTGGCGGAGGAGGAGGGCGAACTGGTCTTCCGGGTCGAGGATGACGGCCCCGGCATCCCGGCCGACCAGATCGAGGAAGCGCTGCAGCCCTTCGTCCGGCTCGATGTCGAGCGGGGCCGCAATACCAAGGGGATGGGGCTCGGCCTTGCCATCGTCCAGCAGGCGGTGGCGCTCGAAAAGGGGGTGCTCACCCTGGCCAATGCAAGCCCTCCGAAGACGGGTCTCATCGCGGAAATCCGTCTGCCTGGCTGACGGCAACACTTTCTCACAGTCCCGCTGCGCTGCGGCAAGATTGACCCCTTAGGTTGCACTCCGAGTTAAAAGGAGTTGTAACCGTGAACGAGTTGATTGGCCGGGTCTTCAGCTTCGAGAAGACCGTCTTCCCGAACCAGAGCGACCTCTACGGCAAGCTCGCTACCCAGGGGCAGAGCCCCAAGGCGCTGATGATCTCCTGCGCCGACTCGCGCGTCGTGCCCGAGCACATCATGCAGGCACAGCCGGGCGACCTGTTCGTCTGCCGCAACGCCGGCAACATCGTGCCTCCCTTCGCGCAGAAGATCGGCGGCGTCTCCGCCACCGTCGAATATGCCGTCATGGCGCTCGGCGTGCGTGACATCATCGTCTGCGGCCATTCGGACTGCGGCGCCATGAAGGCAGTCGCCCATCCCGAGATGGTCGCCGCCATGCCGAACGTCGCCGTGTGGCTCAACCATTCGGACGCCGCGCAGAAGGTCGTCGCCGATGCCTATCCGGGCCTCGAGGAGAACGCCCGCGTCCGTGCGATCAGCCTGGAGAATGTCGTGGCGCAGCTCGCGCATCTCCGCACCCACCCCTCGGTCGCCTCGGGGATCGCGCGCGGCGAGATCGCGCTGCACGGATGGTTCGTCGACATCCATGCCGGCCAGATCCTGGCGCTCGACGGCGAGACCAGCCGCTTCCAGGTCGTCCGTGACGATCAGCCGCTGCCCGTCGCCGTGAAGTCGGCCCAGCGCCGCGCGGCCGATTTCGAGCTGGTGGAAGCCGCCGAATGAGCACGTCCGCGCTTCCCAAGGGATGGATGGTCCGTGATTTCACGGCCTCCATCGTGGTGTTCCTCGTCGCGATGCCGCTCTGCATGGGCATCGCCGTCGCCTCGGGCATGCCGCCCGAAAAGGGCCTGCTGACCGGCATCATCGGCGGCGTGGTCGTCGGCCTGATCGCGGGCTCGCCGCTCCAGGTGAGCGGCCCCGCGGCCGGCCTCGCGGTCATCGTGTTCGAACTGGTGCGCGAGCACGGCCTGGCCGCGCTCGGCGCGATCCTCGTGCTCGCCGGCGCGCTTCAGGTGCTGGCCGGCGTGGTCAAGGTCGGCGGCTGGTTCCGCGCGATCTCGCCCGCAGTGGTGCACGGCATGCTCGCCGGCATCGGTGCGCTGATCGTGGTGGGCCAGTTCCACACGCTGTTCGACGCCAAGCCGCTCTCCAGCGGCCTTGAGAACCTCGCCGCGCTCCCCGGCCGCCTGTTCGGCCTCGAGCCGACCAACATCGCCGGTACCGAGCTGGCGCTCGGCCTCGGCGTGCTGACCATCGTGCTGATGCTCGGCTGGGACAAGCTCAAGCCGACCGCGCTCAAGCTCATCCCGGGCGCGCTGGTCGGTGTGGTCGGCGCGACGCTGGTCGCCTTCGGCTTCGGGCTCGAAGTCGTCCGCGTCTCGGTGCCGGATTCGCTCGCCTCGGCGGTTACGCTGCCGGGCAGCGACTTCCTGGGCTCGTTCCTCAGCCCGACGATCATCATCGCCGCGGTCGCGGTGGCGTTCATCGCCAGCGCCGAGACGCTGCTTTCGGCCGCCGCGGTCGATCGCATGCATGACGGCGTGCGCACCGACTATAACAAGGAGCTGCGCGCACAGGGCGTGGGCAACCTGCTCTGCGGTCTCGCGGGCGCGCTGCCGATGACCGGCGTGATCGTCCGCAGCTCGGCCAACGTCCAGGCGGGCGCGATCACCCGCATGTCGGCGGTGCTGCACGGCGCCTGGCTGCTCGGCTTCGCGGCCCTGCTGCCCTGGCTGCTGCGCGAGATCCCGATGGCGGCGCTCGGCGGCGTGCTCGTCGTCACCGGCTGGAAGCTGGTCAGCGTCAGCCATGTCCGTCACCTGTTCCATCACTACGGCCTGCTGCCGGCGGCGATCTGGGCGGTGACCTTCGTCCTGGTGATCGCGACCGACCTGCTGACCGGCGTGCTGGTCGGCCTGGCGCTCTCGGTGCTGGAGCTGCTCCCGAACTTCCGCCGCCTGCGGCTGAAGGTCGATGCGGAGCATGGCGAGGATGCGCACAAGATCAGCCTGGACGGCGCGGCGACCTTCGTCACGCTGCCCAAGCTGAACAGCGCGCTCGACGCGGTGCCGGGCGACAAGCCGGTGCACCTTGCCTTCGACAAGGTGCCGGCGATTGATCACACCAGTGCCGAAACCCTTCGGGACTGGGTGCAGCGCCGCCGTGCGCGGGGCCTCAAGGTGCATCTGACCGGCGATCCCGATCAGCTGCGCAAGCTCCAGCCGGCCTGACGCCGTAGAAATCCTCTCCCGACCGGGAGAGCGCCGAGGAGGGGCGGGCAGGCGAACCGGATCGGGATCGCCGCCCGCCCCTTCTTCGTTTGGGGCCGATTTCTTGCAGAAAGGGAGGATCGGACCCGGTGTGATATTTTTGCTGCACCGCAGCGCGGCCGAGCGCCAGAAATGGTTTATTACAATGCGGCAACGCACCGGCCAGACTGGAACGGCATTTTGATCACCGAACAGCAGCGGCCCCCTTCCCGCATTCTTGCGGGATGAGAGGGCCTCGCTCTTCGGCGCAGGCGGGAACATTCTCAGGCTATTGGGGAATGCCCGCATGAAGAAGTATCTGATCGCAGCTCTGTTGAGCTGCACGGCCTTTCCGGCTTTCGCGCAGGAAGAGGCGCCGCCCAAGCCGGTAACCGTTTCCGGAAACGTCGCGCTCGTATCCGACTATCGCTTCCGCGGCGTCTCGCAGAGCGACAAGGGCATCGCCGTGCAGGGCGGCATCACCGTCAGCCATGAAAGCGGCCTCTATGGCGGCGTCTGGGGTTCAAACCTCGCGGGCTGGGGCACGTTCGGCGGCTCGAACACCGAGCTGGACCTGATCGCCGGCTACAAGAAGGATCTGGGCGACGGCCTGGCGCTCGACGTCGGCGTGATCTGGTACATGTACCCCTCGGGCGCCGACAAGACCGACTTCGCCGAGCCCTATGTCAAGCTCAGCAGCTCGATCGGCCCGGTCTCGATGCTCGCCGGCGTCGCCTATGCGCCGAGCCAGGAAGCGCTGGGCAACTGGAGCAACACGCCCGAGAGCACGCTCGGTGACAAGGAGGACAACCTCTATCTCTGGGCAGATGTCAGCGGCGGCATCCCCAACACCCCGATCACGCTCAAGGCGCATCTCGGCGGCTCGAAGGGCAATCCTGGCCTTGGCCCGAACGGCACCAGCGTGGCGCCCACCGGCTCCTATCTCGACTGGCTGATCGGTGCGGATGCCGCCGTCGGCCCGCTCACCATCGGCGTGGCCTATGTCGATACCAGCATCACCAAGGCGGACTCGGCCTATATCCAGCCGAACTTCTCGCGGGTGAAGGACGGCAAGTCGATCGCGGACGCCGCGGTGGTCTTCTCGGTCAGCGCGGCTTTCTGAGCCAGGCGCAGACCTGACAGGAGGGGGTGATTTCACCGGGGCGGCGGGCCCGCTCCGGTGATCCCCCGCGTGAGAAATGCATTTCAAGGATCGGCGCGGCGCGCTAATCCCGGGCTTCGAACCAAGCGAGAAGCCCCGATGACTGCACCCAGCGACGCGATTTCCCCCAAGGCGAGCGGCGCGCGGCGCGTGCGCTCCGTCGTCATCCTGGGCGGCGGCACCGCCGGCTGGATGACCGCCACCGCGCTCGCCAGCCAGTTCGGGCGGACGCTGGAGATCAAGCTGCTCGAATCCGAGGAGATCGGCATCGTCGGCGTCGGCGAGGCGACGATCCCGACGATCCACTGGTTCAACCAGCTGATCGGCCTCGACGAAGGCGCTTTCCTTCGCGAGACCAAGGCGAGCTTCAAGCTGGGTATCGAGTTCGTCGACTGGGTGCGCCCCGGCTATCGCTATTTCCACCCCTTCGGCACGTTCGGTGTGCCCCTTCCGGGCGTGGCCTTCCACCATCGCTGGATCAAGGCGCGGGCCGAGGGGCTCGACCTGCCGCTCTCCGCCTTCTCGCTGGCGGACGAACTGGCCCAGCAGGGCCGTTTCGCCATGCCGACGGGCGATGCCCGCTCGATCCTCTCGACGCTCGGCTATGCCTATCATTTCGATGCGAGCCTCTATGCCCGCCATCTGCGCGGGCTGGCCGAGGCGGCGGGGGTCACCCGCACCGAGGGCAAGCTGCAGGATGTCGAGCGCGACGCCGATACCGGCAATGTCACCGCGCTCACCACCCAGCGCGGCGACCGGCTGGAAGGCGACCTGTTCATCGACTGCTCGGGCTTCCGCGCGCTGCTGATCGACGGGACGATGCAGAGCGGGTTCGAGGACTGGTCGCACTGGCTGCCCTGTGACCGCGCCGTGGCGGTCCCCTGCGAACGGCTCACCGACACCACGCCCTTCACCCGCTCCACCGCGCGCCCGGCGGGCTGGCAATGGCGCATCCCGCTCCAGCACCGCATCGGCAACGGCCATGTCTTCTCCAGCCGCTTCATGAGCGAGGACGAGGCGACCGGCATGCTGATGGCCAATCTCGATGGCGAGGCGCTGGCCGAGCCGCGCCCGCTGCGCTTCAAGGCAGGCACGCGGCGCAAGGCCTGGGTGGGCAATGTCGTGGCGCTCGGCCTGTCCTCGGGCTTCCTCGAGCCGCTGGAGTCCACTTCGATCCACTTGATCCAGAGCGGCATCGCCAAGCTGCTGACGCTGTTCCCGGACCGCGACATGGATCCGGCGCTGGCCGACCGGTACAACGCGCTGCTGAATGCCGACATGGACAACATCAAGGACTTCCTGATCCTCCACTATCACGCCAATCCCGGCCGCACCGAGCCGTTCTGGGTCGAACGGCGCGAGATGGCGCTGCCCGAGAGCCTGGTAGCGCGCGAAGACCAGTATCGCCGCTCCGGCCGGCTGATGCTGGGTAGCGAGGAGCTGTTCCGCGACGCGAGCTGGCTGGCGGTGCTCAACGGGCAGGAGATCGTGGCGGAGGACTACAACCCGCTCGCCGATGTGCTCGACGGTGCGACCAACACCGCGCAGCTCCGCCAGATCGCCGAAGTGATCCAGCGCGCCGCGCCGACGCTGCTGCTTCACGATGCGGCGCTGGCGGCGGCGATGGGGCAGGGGTGATCAAGCCCGACATCGTCGCGCGGCGGATCGGCGGCGAAGGCCAGCCGATCGCGATCGTCGACGGTTTCCATCCCGATCCGGACTCGCTCCGGGCGGCGGCGCTGGCGGCGGCGTTCGAGCCCGGGCGCCACCATTATCCGGGTATTCGTGCGCCATTGCCGGCGGACTATTTCGCGCGGGTGCGCCGGGCGCTGGCGCCTGTGCTGCGCGAGGTGCTCGGCGCCGCGGGCGGCGTCGAACTGCTCGACGCCAGCTTCTCGATCGTCACCACGCCGCCGGGCGCGCTGGGCGTGGAGCAGCGCCTGCCGCATGTCGATGCGGTGCAGCCGGGGCGGATCGCCTTGGTCCATTATCTGTCGGAAGGCGACGGCACCGCCTTTTTCCGCCACCGCGCCACCGGCTTCGAGACGATCGATGCGGCGCGTTCCCTGGGTTATCTGGCAGCGCTCAATGCCGAGCTGCGGGCCGATCCGCCGGCCGCGGCTTATCCCTTCGGCGACACCGCTCTGTTCGAGCGGATCACGCATGTCGAGGCACGCTATAATCGCGCGGTGATCTACCGCAGCGCACTGCTCCACAGCGGCGCGATCGCGCCGGGGGCGGTGCTGGATGCCGATCCGGCGCGTGGGCGGCTGACGGTTACGGCGTTTCTGGCGGCCAACTGACCCCTAGGAAACGAGTTCTTCTGCTCCCCTCCCTGCAAGGGAGGGGTCGGGGGTGGGTTGCGAGCGTAGCGAGCCCAGCCAGCCCTAGCCGAAATAGAGAAAGCCGGGCGTCGAGCCCGGCCTTCTCTAACCCACCCCTGGCCCCTCCCTTGCAGGGAGGGGAAATGTGAATGCGGCCTGCCCCAAAAAATCGCCCGCCACCCCGGGAAGGGATGACGGGCCGAGGTGGGGTGTAGGGTCAGCTCCGCTCAGCGCTTCTTCTTCGCCGGCACCGCCTTGGGCGGCTGCACCGCGAGATAGACCGTGCTCCACAGCTGGGCGGCATTGGACTCGTCGACATCGGCCTTGCCCGCGCCGAACGGCACGACCTTGTAACGGCCGTTCTCGAACGCCCAGGACCAGAGCTCGGAGCTCTGCGTGGCGCGGGTCGCCTGGATCGCGCGCCACAGCTTCGCCTGCGCGTCCTTCAGCACCGCGCGGGTGGCTGGGGGCAGGTCGGTGCGGGCCAGCTGGCGTTCGAGGCCGGCGGCGAACAGCGCCTGCTGCCACGACCAGACCACCGCGCCGTGATAGGCGGCGGGGGTGAAGCGGTCCTGCACCTCGGTGCTCGCCAGCGCCGGATTGGCGACGAGCAGGCCGATATCGGTCATCAGTCCGGCAGGGAACGGCCGTGCCAGCGCCCCGACATAGGCTTGCAGATCGGCCGGCGAGGGATGGCCGAACAGCAGCTCGAAACCTTCGTCGGAGTTGAGGATCGGCACCGGCTTGCCATGATCGTCGAGCGCGATTGCGTGATAGCGCAGCGCCTGGCCCTTGAGCGCGGTGAGCGCCGGCCCGGCCGGTACGCCGACGCGCGCGGCATAGTCGCGGACCTGCGCGGCAGCATCGGCCGCCGGTGTCTCGACCGCGAACAGCCCGGGCGCCTCGCTGCGCCAGGTCGCCGCCATGGCATGGGCGCGGGCAAGCGCGGCGCGGTCCGCCGGGGTCAGATAGCGGTCGAGCAGTCCGGCGCGCGTCAGCTTGTCGGCGGCTTCCAGTGCAGCGGGCACCAGCACGGCGTTGACGTCATAGGGGTAGCGGCCACGGCCGAGCCCTTCCTCGCTGTCGCGCCATTCACCGGTCAGGCGGCCGGCCTTGACCGCGACCAGCTTGCGCCATGCCGGATCGCTGGCGAAGGGTGCCGCCGCGTCGAGCACGAAGCGCAGGTTGCGTACCAGCAGCGCGCCGGCCGGCTGGGCCGTGCCCGGATGGGCGACGCTCGGCACTTCGCGCGCCAGGAAGGCGCGGGCGGCGGTGCGGTTGGCCGGGTTGAGCAGATACTCGGCCGCCACCGGCGCGAGCATGTAGTCGTCGTCGATCATCGCATAGTCGAGCGTCGGCGTGTCGCCTCCGCCCTGGCCGTGCTGCTTGTGATCGATCAGCGCGAATTCGGCGAGGCCCTCCTCGTGCGCGACATCGCCCTTGTCGTCGAGCCGGGCGAGCACCGAGCCGATCCCGGCCTCGACCGCGGCATTCTTCAGCGCGGGCATCAGCAGCCGGACCGACATCAGCGTGTCGCGGCCGAAATAGGTGTCGAAGCGCCACGATCCGGCGAGGAACTTCTCGCGGTAGCTGAGGAAGGCGAGGGCGTTGCGTGCGGCGGGATCGGCGGCCGCCTTGGCATTGAGCAGTTCGGCCTTGCTCAGGCCGTGGAGCGGTGTCTCGCCCGTCGCCGCGACGATGCGCAGGCGGATGCGGCCATCGGCGCCGGCGACGATTGCGCCATTGTCGATCCGCCCGCCCAGCACCTGGATCTCCAGGCTGTAGCCCGGCGCACCGTCGATCCGGTCGCGGGCGTAGAGGATGCGATTGCCCTCGATACGGGCCGGCGCCTCTACTTCGGCCGGGAAGCGGCTGACCGACTGATAGTCGCGCAGGAAGCGGACATTGGAGAGCACGGCTTGCTTGGGCGCCAGCCGGGCCGCGTCGATCGTCGCGATCGCCTCGATCCCGTTCAGCGCGCGGCCCTTGCCGTCGGCGAAGGTCACCGGGCGCGGCGCCTGGTCGAGCCGCCAGGTGGCGGGGCGGCCCAGGGACGCGAACCACAGGCCGACGCCGCTATTGCCTGCGGGGAAGGCGACGAGGATGCGCGGATCGTTGCCGTTGCGCAGCAGCAGGTGGGCGGCGACCTTGCCGTCGCGCACGAACGCGTTGAGGTTCTGGCCCTCGGTCAGGCTATAGGCCAGCTCGGGCGCCCTGGTGGCGCGCTTCTGCGCCAGTGCTGCCGTGCTCGTGCCCGCGAGCAGCAGCCCGCCCGCCAGCAGCAACCGCATCGAACCTCGCATCCTCTTACTCCTCTTGTCCTGGGCGAACCTATGTTCTCCCTCTCCCCATCGGGGAGAGGGCCGGGGAGAGGGGCAGTCGTCGACTACCGCTTCTGCCCCTCTCCCTTCCGCCGACTTCGTCGGCTCCCTCCCTCTCCCCGATGGGGAGAGGGAATGATTGATATGGAAAGGCGCGGCCAACCTTTCAGCTGCCGCGCCCTCCCTTTGCGACCCTTGCGGGGTTTATCAGAACTTGAACGTGATCGTGCCGCCATAGGTGGCGCCGACGATGCCGCGGGCATAGAAATAGCCGTCGGTGATCGCCTGCGTCTGACCCTGGCGGGGATTGCCCTCGGTCAGGCCGATGACGTTGAAGATGTTGTCCGCGTTCACGCTCAGCTGCAGCTGCTTGCTGAGGTTGAACGAGGCGCCGACGCTGGTCACGCCGTAGCTGGGCAGCGCCACGCCATTGCCGGCGTCGGCGTAGATCTTGCCGATATACTTGTAGCGGCCATAGATCTCGCCGAGACCGTTGGGCAGCTTGTAGCTCGGCGTGATCGTGAACAGCTTGGCCGGGGTGCGCTCGGGGCGATTGCCCTCGAAGCCCGCCTGGTTGGCGCCGTTGATCGCCAGGTTGACCAGCTTCGGCTCCTGGAACACGCCCTGGAAGTCGATCGAGAACGCGTCGATCGGACGGACGTTCAGGTCGATTTCCACGCCGTTGGTACGCAGGTCGGCGTTGATGTTGCTCTGCTGCGACGGGTTCACCGGATCGGCGAAATTATAGTTCTGGTTACGGAAGTTGGTGCGGAACACCGTTGCCGACGCCGAAAGCAGGCGGCCCATCTGGTAGCGGAGGCCCGCTTCGTACAGCTCGATCCCGGTGATCGGATCGACATTGTTCATCTGGAAGCCGTTGGCGTAGCGCGCATAGATCGAGAAGTTCGGCGTGATCAGGTAGTTCGCGCCGACGGTGTAGGCCACCGCCTTCTTGTTGGCCTTGCGCACCGCATAGGTGCCGTCCCAGGTCGAACCGACCGTGGGAAGCACGCCCGCCGTGCCCGGCTGCACCGGCTGGTTCACCGCAGCCTGGTTACCGTCCCATGCCGTCGCGCTGTCATGCTCCCAGCGCACGCCGGCGTCGATGTGCAGGTCGCCGATCGAGAATTCGTCGTTCACATAGAGCGACAGGCTCGAATCCTGGCGGCTGCGGATGCCAGCGCCCCAGTCGCCGTACGAGACCAGGCCGTTGTCCGACAGGGTGCCGATCACCTGGTTGTTCGCGTTGAGCGCGACGATGTCATAGACGTCGCTGTTGGTGCGCACGTCGTTGACCACGCTCGCCGTCGCCGACTGGTCCTGGTCGCGCTTGGTCTTGTAGTACATCACGCCCGCGGTGAGCGAGTTCTTGAAGCTGCCGCTCTCGAAGTTCCAGCGGCCGCCCACGTTGAAGCCCAGGTCATAGGCGTCGATCGCGTCGTGGTTGAGCGTGGTGCGCTGCAGGAAGCCGTTGCCGTTCAGCGCGTTGAGCAGCGCCGTCTGGTTCGAGCCGATCACCTGGCCGGTGCGCAGGTTCTTGATGCCGTAGCGCACGGTGGTCGGGAACGCCGCCTGGCCGAGCGTCAGCAGGTCGTTGATCGGCGAGCTGGTGCCCGGCGTCAGATAGTTCACCGCGCTGGTCAGGCCGGCATTGCCGGTACCCGAGCCCGGGAACAGGCCGTTGAAGTCGTAGCTATAGTCGAGATAGCGGCCATGGCCGAACAGCGTGATCGAGTCCGAGACGGGCTTCTCGAAATCGAGGCGGGCCTGCCAGGTCTTCGAGACGATGCCGTCGTCATAGTTGAACTCGCGGAAGCCGCTCGAATGGGCGAAGGTCGAAACCGGCACCGCGATGTTCGAGAAGCTGCGGCCGCCGACATTGCCGAACTGGGTGTCGAGGCTCGGCACGCCCTCCGGGTCGCCATTCTGGAAGCGATAGGGCTGGTCGGCATAATAGGCGTTCTTCATGTTGCCGCCCTTGCCCGACAGGCGGATGTAGCCGCCGTCGTCGAACTTGTATTCGAGCGCGCCCTTGATGCGCCAGCCGGTATAGTCGTTGGTGTTCTTGCGAACGCCCGGGCTCGACTGGAAATAGCCGCCGACGCTGAACGCCAGCTTGTCGGTGATCGGCTGCGAGTAATAGCCGTCGGCGCGCTTCAGGCCGTAATTATAGCCGGTGAAGCGGACTGCGCCCTCGGGGGCCTCGTGGTTCACGGCCTTCGAGATGAAGTTGATCGTCGCGCCCGCGCCGTTGACGGTCAGCACGCCCGACGAGCCGCCCTTGACCGCTTCGAGGCGATCGATGGTCAGGTCCTGGTCGAAGAAGAAGTCGGCGCCGCCGCCGCCGTAGAGGATCGGCATGCCGTCCTCTTCGAGCTGCACGAAGCGCTGGCCGCCGCCCTGAAGGCCGCGGACCGAATAATTGTTCGAAACCGCGCCGGCGGTCGCCTCGACGAAGATGCCCGGGACCATCTCGAGCAGGTCGGCGGTCGAGCGCGGGGCCTTCTGGTCGATCAGCTCGCGATTGGCGAGGGTGATGTCGGCCGAGGCGGTGATCAGCGGACGGTTCGGCGTGGTCTGGCCGGTGACGACGATCTGGCCTTCGTCGGCGGCATCGTCCTGCGCGGCGGGCGCCGAAGCGTCGGTGGCCGCGGTCTGCGCCTGTGCTGCGAGCGGCAGCATGGCGGCACTGGCCAGAAGCGCGACGCGAACGCCAGCGCGAGCGGAAAGCAACATATATCCTCCCCAACCGAGTTTATGCCGGGATGTCCGGCGGGTTGATCCCGCTCGACTAATCGCGACGCAGTCATAATGAAATCGTTTTCTGCAACTGTCACGCGGAATTTGCCAAGCAGTGGTGCACTGGGGCAACAGGTCCCGAAACCAACGGATTTCGGCGGGCTTCGTTGCAACGTCGCGTTACGCGGGAGAGAGATTTTGACACGGAAAAGGGCGGCAAACGGGGCGGGCACGCGAATCGATCGGCGGGCGCTGCTGGCGGGATCGGCGCAGGTAGCGCTGCTCGGATTGCTGCCCCGTGCGGCGCGGGCGGCATCGCCGCGGATCGATGGGCTGATCGCCCGGATGACGATCGAGGAGAAGGCGGGCCAGCTCAGCTGCTTCAACGACGAGATTCGCCCGGTCGGCGCGGTGTTCAATCCCGTGGTCGATCCGCGCGGTGCCGAGGCGATGCTCGCCGACATCACCGCCGGTCGCGTCGGCATGTTGTTCAACGGTTATGGCGTGGCGGGTGCCCGCACGGCGCAGGCAGCCGCGCTGAAGAGCCGGCTCGGCATCCCGCTCGTCTTCGCCGCCGACGTCATCCATGGCTGCCGCACCGTCTTTCCGATCCCGCTGGCCGAGGCGGCGGCGTTCGATCCCGGCCTTTCCGAGCGCGCGGCGCGGGCGGTGGCGGCGGAGGCGAGCGCCGGCGGGTTGCACTGGACCTTCGCGCCGGTGGTCGATGTCGCCCGCGACCAGCGCTGGGGCCGGGTCGCCGAAGGGGCGGGCGAGGACGTGCTGCTCAACCGTCAGCTCGCCGCGGCGCGGGTGCGCGGTTTCCAGGGCAGCGACCTGCGCCGGCCCGACAGCCTGCTCGCCACGCCCAAGCATTTCGCCGGCTATTCGGCGGTGCGCGGCGGCATGGAATATGCCGCGGTCGACATGAGTCCGGCCGAGTTGCGCGAGACCTATCTGCCGCCCTTCGCCGCCGGCTTCGGTGCGGGGGCAGGGGCGACGATCGCGTCGTTCACCGACTTCAACGGCGTGCCCGCCACCGCCAATCGCTGGCTGCTCACCAACGTGCTGCGCGGCGAACTGGGTTTCGCCGGCGTTTGCGTGTCCGACTATGACGCGGATCGCGAGCTGATCGCGCACGGTGTCGCGGCGGACGAGGCGGATGCTGCGCGGCTGGCGATCCTCGCCGGCGTCGATGTCTCGATGCAGAGCGGCTTCTACAACAAATATCTCCCCGCCCTGGTCGCGGCGGGCAAGGTCCCGATGGCGCGGGTGGACGAGGCGGTGCGCAGGGTGCTGGCGCTCAAGGAAAAGCTGGGCCTGTTCGACGATCCGTTCCGCTCGCTCGATGCCGCAGCGGAGAAGAAGCGGACCGCGACGCCGGCGACCAGGACACTCGCCCGCGAAGTCGCCACGCGCTCGATTGTGCTGCTCAAGAACGAGCGCGATCTCCTGCCGCTGCCCGTGAAGGGCCAGCGGATCGCGCTGATCGGCCCGTTCGGGGCCGACAAGGCGAACCTCAATGGCCCCTGGTCCTTTGCCGGTGATGCCAGGGACGGGATCGACATTGCCACCGGCATCCGTGCGCTACTCGCCGATCCGTCGGTGCTGGTGGTGGAAGCGGGGAGCGGAGTGCACGAACCACTGCCCGGCGGGATTGAGCGCGCAGTGGCGGCGGCGAAGGTAGCCGATGTCGTGCTGCTCGCGATCGGCGAGGCGGGCGACATGTCGGGCGAGGGCAACAGCCGCGTCGACATCTCCGTGCCCGCTGCCCAGCAAGCGCTGGCCGAGGCGGTGGCGGCGACCGGTAAGCCGGTGGTGGTCCTGCTTCGCCAAGGCCGCGCGCTGGCCCTCGAAGGCGCGGTGCGCGAAGCACCGGCGATCCTCTGCACTTGGTTCCTCGGCGAGCAGACCGGGCCGGCGGTGGCGGACATCCTGTTCGGCGTGCGCGAGCCGACCGGGCGCCTGCCGGTCAGTTTTCCGCTCGCCACCGGGCAGCAGCCCTGGTCCTATGACCGGCGCGGCACCGGCCGCCCGGCGCCCGATTCCAACCCGATGGAGCCCGGCCGCAGCCATTGGCGCGACGCGCCTGACCGCGCACTGTTCCCGTTCGGGAGCGGGCAGGGCTATACAAGCTTCGCCTTGGCCGAACTGCAGGTGCCGGCGAAGGTGGCGGAGAGCGAGACACTGCAGGTCCGCGTCGCCGTCACCAATGCCGGGCTTCGGCGCGGTGAGGCGTTCGTCCGTGCCGACATCCATGACCGCGTCGCCAGCCGCACCCGGCCGGTGCGGCAGATGAAGGCCTATGCCCGTATCACGCTCGACCCCGGCGAACGGCGCATCGTGACGCTCGCCATTCCTCATGCCGAGCTCGCGCTGGTCGCGGCGGACGGGCAGTGGCGCGTCGAGCCGGGCGCGTTCGACCTGTGGGTCGGTGCCGGGGGCGAGGAACTCCACAGCCAATTCGAAGCGGTTTGACGCGGGCGTTGAAATGCATTGCATGATCTGCTTGGCTGAGCGCCACAAAGACGGAGAGGATCACGAATGAAGCGCGCAGCCTGGGCGGTACCCGCCCTGATCACCAGCTACGCCCTGCTCGGGCTGCTGATGAACAGCGTCGGCACGGTGATCCTCCAGTCGATCGCGCATTACGGCGTCACCAAGACGCACGCCGCAACGCTGGAGGCGTGCAAGGACCTGTCGGTCGTCGTCGCCTCCTTCCTGTTCGCGACCAACCTGCCGCGCTTCGGCTTCCGCCGCGCACAGATCGGGGTGATGCTCGCGGTCGCAGCCGGGGCGCTCGCCATCTCCTTCGCCAACAGCTTCTGGGCGATGCAGGTCTTTTTCGTGCTGGTCGGCCTGTGCTTCGGCATCGCCAAGGTCGCGACCTATAGCTCGATCGGCCTCGTCCGCCCCGATCCGGCGCGCCATGCCAGCCTGACCTCGCTGATCGAAGGCGTGTTCATGGTCGGCATCCTCGCCGGTATCTGGCTGTTCGGCTGGTTCATCGGCCAGGATGCGACCGGGCATGACTGGCTGGGCGTCTACCGCGTCGTCGCCGTGCTTGCCCTCGCCACCGCCGTCCTCTGGTGGTTCGCCGATCTCGACGAAAGCGGTGCCCGTACCGTCGAAGGCCAGCCCGGCGCCGGCTATCGCGACGCCCTGGCGCTGCTCGTGCTGCCCTCGACCATCGCCTTCCTCACCGCGATCTTTCTCTATGTGCTGATCGAGCAGGGCGTCGGCACCTGGCTGCCGACCTTCAACAACCAGGTTCTCCATCTGCCCGGCGCGATGAGCGTGCAGGCGTCGAGCATCTTCATCGCCGCGCTCGCAGTGGGGCGTCTGAGCGCCAGCGGGCTGGTCGCCCGGCTCGGCTGGCTCAAGCTGCTGCTCGGCTGCCTGGCGCTGATCGCGGTGCTGGTGCTGCTCACGCTGCCGACCACCCAGGGGCTGCAGCCGCGCGCGAACATGGGCTGGTTCGACGCGCCGATCGCCGCCTATATCTTCCCGCTGATCGGCGTGTTCATGGCGCCGATCTACCCGATCGTCTCCTCGGTGGTGCTGAGCGCGCTGCCCCGCGAGCGCCATGCGTCGATGGTCGGGCTGATGGTGATCTTCTCGGCGCTGGGCGGCACGATCGGGTCGTTCATCACCGGCTTCACCTTCGATCGCTTCTCGGGCCAGACCGCCTTCTACCTGGTGCTGGTGCCGCTGGTACTGATCGCGGCGGCGCTGGTGCGGCTGGAGAAGCTGACGCGGAAACAGGCGCAATAGCCGTCATCCCCGCGAAGGCGGGGATCCAGGGTTTCTCTGCCGCGGGACTTGTGACTCTGGATCCCCGCCTTCGCGGGGATGACGACGCAGGGGTTAGCCGGCGTAGTTGCGCAGATCGAAGTCCGCGATCGCCGGGATGATCCAGTCGGCTTCGGGCAGGGCGTCGGGGCTTCCGACACCCACTGCCTTCATCCCCGCCGCATGGATCGCCTGCACGCCGGCCGGCGCATCCTCGACTCCCAGTATCTCCGCCGGCGCCGCGCCCAGTGCTGCTGCGGCGGCCAGGAAGATATCCGGGGCGGGCTTGCCGGCGGCCAGGCCGGCGGGATCGATGATCGTGTCGAACAGTTCGGCCACCTGCATCCGCGCGATCAGCAGCGGCGCATTGCGGCTGGCCGAAGCCAGGGCGATGCCCAGGCCGGCGGCGCGGCACTGCTCCAGCGCCTCGCGCGCGCCGGGGAACAGGTCCTCCGGGCCGAAATGGGCGATCTCCTCCAGATACCAGTCGTTCTTGAGCGTCGCGAGACGGATGCGCTCGGCCTCGTCATGGCCGGGCCGGTCGCCGAGGATCAGCGCCAGGCTGCCCATCCGATCGACGCCCTTCAGCGCCTCGTTCGCTTCCTCGTCGAACGGGATCGCCAGCATGTCGGCGAGCTTCTTCCAGGCACGGTAATGCGCGCGCGCCGTGTCGGTCAGCACCCCGTCCAGGTCGAAGGCGACGCCCTTCAGCATCCGAGCGCCCCACTCCAGTGTGCGCCCGCGGCGAGGCGGATCTCGGTATCGTTGTGCCCGATCACGATCTCGGGTCCCGAGACGGCGCGATAGGTGATCTGGTCGCCCGCCACCTCGACGCGCACCAGCGTGCCACGCCAGGTGAGGCCGAAGCTATAGCCCTGCCAGTCGGCCGGGCGGGTGGGGCGGAAGCGGAGCTGGGGTCCATAGGGACGGAAACCCGCGAACCCCCAGACCAGTGCCAGCCACGAACCCGCCAGCGCCGCCATGTGCACGCCGTGGCCGGTATTACCGTGGCGGTCGTCGATATCGACCAGGCTGGTCTCGGCGAAGAACCGCAACGCCTGCGCCTCGTGCCCGACTTCGTTCGCCAGGATCGCGAAGGTCGAGGCGGAGAGGGTGGAATCATGCGTGGTGATCGGCTCGTAATGGTCGAACACCCGGCGCTTGCGCTCGGCCGAGACCTCTTCGCCGCCCAGCACCATGGCCAGCACGATGTCCGCCTGCTTCGACACCTGGTGCCGGTAGAGCGTCATCGGGTGATAATTGAGCAGCAGCGGGAATTCGCTGGCGGGCGTGCCGGCGACATCCCAGCGCGGCTTGTCGAGGAAGCTGGCGTCCTGTGCGTCCAGGTCACGCGCGGCATCGAAGGGCAGGTGCATGCCGTCGGCGGTGCGGGTGAACTCGGCCAGTTCGGCCGCGCCCAGCTCCATCTCGGCGGCGAGCCAGCCCCAGGCTTCGGGGTCGATCGCGGCGACGCGATCGGCGGCCGAGACGGCGAGGCGCAGATGCTTCTGCGCCATCCGGTTGGTGTACCAATTGTCGTCGATCAGCGCGGTGTACTCGTCCGGCCCGGTGACGCCGCGCAGGTGGAAGCTGCCTTCCGCCCAGTCGCCCAGTGCCAGCCAGATCCGCGCGGTCTCGACCAGCATGCGCACGCCGTGCTCGACCAGGAAGCCCTCGTCGCCTGTCGCATCGACATAGGTACCGATCGCGAAGGCGATGGCCGAGTTGATGTGATATTGCGCCGATCCACTCGGGTAATGCGCCGAACATTCGCGGCCCTCGATCGTCCGCCACGCATAGAGCGCGCCCCGTTTGTGATCGAGCGCGCGGGCATTGGCGAAGGCGGCGTCGAGCGTGCCGGCGCGGTAGACCAGCATCGCCCGGGCGATGTCGGGCGCCAGCACCGAGAGCACCGGCAGCATGAACGCCTCGGTGTCCCAGAAATAATGGCCCTCATAGCCTTCGCCGGTCAGCCCCTTGGCCGCGGCACTCGAGCGGCCGTCGCGGCCGGCCGAGGCGAAGAGGTGGAACAGGTTGGCGCGCAGAGTCGCGGCGAGGCGCGGTTCGCCGGTAATGGTCAGGTCGGCGCCGGCCCAGAACGTGTCGAGCAGCACGCGCTGCGCGGCCCTCGCAGTTTCGAATCCGTCAGCCAGGGCCGTCCCGGCAAGCGCGCTGGCATCGGCGACAAGCGTCTGCGATGCGTCCCGGCCGGCGGCGAAGCCGGTTGCGACCAGCAGCCAGCCATCTTCCGCCTGTACCCGCTGGACGGCGGCGACGCCGATGCCGCTGCCCGGCAGGCGCTCGACCACCAGTTCGTCGGTCGCCTGTTCGGTCTCGAAACCGCGCGAGGCGAGGTTCACGCCGATGCGCGGGTCGTCCGATTGAGTGGCGCCGCCGGGGGCGGGGGCGAGGCGGGGGTGGAGCGTGACCAGGCCTTCACCGTCGAACTCGGCGCGCAGGCGGCGGAGCAGCAGCGTGCTGCCGTCGAGTGGCACGACCCGCTCGCCGAAGATGCGGAGCAGCCGTCCGTCGGGAAAGGACCAGCGCGTCTCGCGGCGGAGCATGCCGGCGCGCAGGTCGAGCGTGCGGCGGGTCGCCGAGCGGAGCTGCGTGAAATCGATTGCTTCGCCGTCGATTCGTACCTCGAGCCCCAGGGACTCGGCCACCGGCACGCGCGAGTCGGAGCTGGTGGCGAAACCCTTGAGCTTCTCGTGATAATGGATCGGCGCCTGCTCATAGGCATGCGCGAGGAAGGTGCTGGCCTGGGCCCGCTCCTCGATGGCGCCGCGCACACCCAGCGCGCCGTTGGAGAGGGCCAGAATCGTCGCGGCCCAGCCTTCGCGCGCAGGCTCGTCGCCGATCACATCGAGCGACCAGCCATCCTCCGCGAAGAGCACCCCATCGTCCGCGCCGTTCAATACTCGAGCCAACACCCGCTCCCCAATCTTATGGAAAGCTGCGTTACAGGCTCTTTGATATCGTTTTCAAGAACAAAGGCGCGAGAGGCGTGCTCTCCGTGATTTCGCCCTCTCCGTCATCCCGGCGAAAGCCGGGATCTCAGGCGATGGCGCGGGCGGCTGGACACGAGCCGCACGAGATCCCGGCTTTCGCCGGGATGACGATTGGGCCGGGATGACGGATTGTGGGAGGGCGGCCCCCTCTGGCTTCAGGTATCCCGAACGACGATCTCGGTCGGCAGCGTGGTCGAGCGCGCGCGGCCGCCATCGACCTGCTGCATCAGCTTCTCGACGAGCAGCGCGCCGGCGACGTCGGTCTTCTGGTTGATCGTGGTGATCGCCGGGCTGAAATGCGCGGCGGGCGGGATGTTGTTGTAGCCGACCAGCGCATAGTCGCGCGGCGCGGTGAGCCCGCGTTCCTTGAACGCACCGGTCACCGCCATCGCGGCGGTGTCGGAGAAGGCGAACACCGCATCGGGCAGGCGCCCCGCGGCAAGATAGGCGGCGACCGTGTCGGCGGTGGCGTGGAAGGCCATCGAGGCGATCGGCAGGAAGTCCACCGTCACGTCGTCATGATCCTTGGCCACCGCGCACAGCCCCTCGTAGCGCAGGCGCAGCTCCTCGTGGCGGATGTCGCCGACGAACAGCCAGTGCTTGCGCTTCTTCGCGACGAAGTGCCGCCCGGCCAGCTCGCCGCCCAGGAAATTGTCGCTGCCGATCGCGCAATAGCCGGCGTCCGGGGCCACCGCGCCCCACACGACCAGCGGCACGTCGGCGCGGCCCAGCTCCCGCAGCATCGCGTCGCGCGTGCCCTGGCCGAGCACGATGAACCCGTCCGCTCCGCGCGCCTGGTAGAAGTCGCGATAGGCGCGGACATCCTCCAATCCCGGCGGCGAGAGCAGCAGGTCCTGGTTGCGGATCGAAAGCGCCTCGGACACCCCGGCGAGCAGCTCGAAGATGAAGGGATCGCCGATCGCGCCGTGCCGGTGCGATCCGAAATCGAGCATCACCGCCACGGTGTTGGTGCGGGTGTGGCGCAGCTTGGCGGCGTTGCGGTTGACCGCATAGCCATGCGCCTGCGCCACCGCCATCACCCGCTCGCGCGTCTCCTCGGTCACCAGCGGGCTGCCGTTCAGCACGCGCGACACGGTCGGCGTCGACACCTGCGCCAGGCGCGCAATGTCCTGCATGGTGAGCCGGGCGCCGGGCTTGGGCGTACGTTCCTTGGCGGTCTTCTTCGTCATTGGTTGCTTTATGGTCAGACAAGCGGGCCGCAGTAAACGCCTTAGCTCGTCTTGCGCACCACCAGCTTGGGCGGAAGCAACCGCATCTCCGACGAATGGTTGCCGATCTCGCCGATCAGCGTGTCGACCAGCACTTCGCCCGCGGCGTTATAGTCCTGGGCGATGGTGGTGAGCGGCGGATGGGTCAGGCTCGCCGCCGGGATGTCGTCGAAGCCGACCACCGAGACGTCGCCCGGCACCGACTTGCCTGCTTCCTGCAATGCCCTGAGCGCCCCGATCGCGATCAGGTCCGATGCGGCGAAGATCGCGTCGAACGGCACGCCGTTCAGCAGCAATTCCTGCGCCGCCACATAGCCCGATTCCTCGATCGACAGCGCGCCGATCTGCAGCCGCGGGTCGGGCTCGATCCCGGCGGAGAGCTGGGTGTCCCAAAAGCCGTGATAGCGGTCGCGGAACTCGGGATAATGGTTGGTCGCGTCGCCGATGAACGCCAGCCGCCGCCGGCCGCGCGCGAGCAGATGCTCCGCCGCCAGCCGCCCGCCCAGCATGTTGTCGCAGCCGATCGTGGTGCCCAGGCCGTTGAGCTCGACCGATCCCCAGCGGACGAAATGCGTGCCCTGGCGCACCAGGTCCTGCAGCCGCGCGCGGTACAGTTCGTAGTCGCCATAGCCGAGCAGGATCAGCCCGTCGGCCTTGCGCGCATCCTCATAATCCTTGTGCCAGTTGGACGAGAGCTGCTGGAACGAGGTCAGCAGGTCGTAGCCCCGCTTGGCGCAGGTCCGCAGGATCGAGCCGAGCATCGCCAGGAAGAAGGGGTTGATCGCGGTGCCGTCGGGCAGCGGATCCTCGAAGAAGAGCAGGGCAAGCGTGCTGCTCTGCCCGCGCCGCAGCGACGATGCGTTCTTGTCGACCTTGTAGCCGAGCTGCGCCGCGATTGCCTCGATCCGCTTGCGCGTGCCTTCGTTCACGGTGGGATCGCCGCGCAGGGCGCGGCTCACCGTCGGCTGCGAGACTCCCGCCAGTGCCGCGATGTCGAACGATGTCGGCTTGTCCGGCGAGGCCATGCCGTTTCCGTCTCCCGTGCCGCGCAATTGTCTGCGCGTTCCCCTGAACTACCCTGCCTGCCTCCAAATCGGAAGTCGCTGCTGAATACGTATGCGCTTGCCTTCCCTTGTCGGCCGCATGCGCCGAATTGGGAGAGGCTTAGAAAAACCGTCGCCAGTGAAGGCGATGCGGATATTGGGGAGGTTGAAGATGGCATTGTCCAATCACGCAGCGATTCTGCGTTCGCTTTCGATGGGTGCCAGCACCCGCACGCTCGGCGCGGCGCTGCTGCTGCTCGGCGCGACCCCGGCCTTCGCGCAGGATGCCAATCCCGCGCCCGCCGATCAGGCTTCCGACACCAGCGGCGACGAAGCCGCGCTCGTCGTCACCGGCATCCGCGCCTCGCTGACCTCGTCGGCGAACATCAAGCGCAACAACGTCACCATCGTCGACTCGGTCTCCTCGGAAGACATCGGCAAGCTGCCCGACGTCTCGATCGCCGACTCGCTGGCCCGCATCCCGGGCGTCACCGCGCAGCGCCTGGAAGGCCGCGACCAGCGCCTGTCGATCCGCGGCCTCGGCCCCGATTTCTCGACCACGCTGCTCAATGGCCGCGAGCAGGTCACCGTCGGCGACAATCGCGGCGTCGAGTACGACCAGTATCCCTCGGAATTCTTCAAGAACGTCAATGTCTACAAGTCGGCGGACGCCTCGCTGATCGCAGCTGGCATCGCCGGCACGGTCGACCTGCGCATGCTGCGCCCGCTTGACCAGAAGGCGAACACCTTCGTCGTCTCGGCCCGCGGCCAGATGAACGAGACGGACAAGCTCAATCCGGACGGCACGCGCTACGGCTACAAGGCTTCTGCTACGTACGTCGGCAAGTTCGCCAACGATACGCTGGGCATCGCGCTGGGCGTCTCGGCGCAGAACACGCCCACCCAGATCGAGCGCTATGCCGCCTGGGGCTTCCCGAACGATCCGGCGGTCGGCGGCAACCTGATGCTCGGCGGCGCCAAGCCGTACGTCCAGTCGAACCTGCTCAAGCGCTATGGCGGCGTCGCGACGATCGAATGGGCGCCGAGCGACAATTTCCACTCGACGTTCGATGCGCTCTATTCGAACTTCAAGGAAACCCAGCACCTGCGCGGCATCGAGTTCGGCATCGCGCCGACCTGGGGCTCGAACGGCGTGATCGCCCCGGGCTATACCGTGCAGAATGGCCTCGTCACCGATGCGACGATCAGCAACCTGGTCAACGTCCAGCGCAACGACCTGAACGAGCGCAAGGCCGAGAACATCTCGCTCGGCTGGAACAATGATTTCAAGCTGAGCGACACGATCCACTTCAACGTGGACGCCAGCTGGAGCCGCGCCACCCGCACCGACTTCCTGCTCGAGACCTATTCGGGCACCGGCTACAATTCGACCGGCGCCAAGGACACGGTGAAGATCCACCAGAACGACGACGGCACCTACAATATCGTGCCGACGCTCGATTATTCGAACACCAGCGTCATCCGCCTGACCGATCCGCGCGGCTGGGGCTATAACGGTACCACCGCCGTGGTGCAGGCCGGCTTCCTCAACCGTCCTGACTTCACCGACGACCTCAAGTCGCTGCGCGCCAGCTTCAAGGGCGAGATCAGCGGCAGCGTGTTCAGCGCCTGGGAAGTCGGCGGCAACTACAGCCGCCGCGAGAAGCAGAGCAAGTACACCAGCTATTTCCTCTGCCCCAAGGGCGGCGGCACCAACTGCACCGTCGCCAGCGGCACGCCGACCAGCGTCGCGGTGCCCAACGACGTGCTGCTCGGCGAGAAGGTGAGCCTCGACTATCTGGGCGTTCCCCAGATGCTCACCGTCGATCCGTTGAAGGTCTATGGCCTGCTCAACTCGGTGTTCGACAACCGTCCGGACTCGCTGGTGCGCGACAACACCGTCACCGAGGACGTGCTGACCGGCTATGCCAAGCTCACGCTCGACGGCGAAGTGGGTGGCAAGGCGCTGCGCGGCTCGCTCGGGCTGCAGGTCGTCCACACCAAGCAGGGCGGTGACGGCCAGATCGCCGCGCTGAACGGTGGCGTGGTGACGATCTCGCCGGTGACCAGCTCGGAGAGCTACACCAACTTCCTGCCCTCGGCCTCGTTCAGCCTCGAGCTGCAGCCGAACTTCTTCATCAAGATGGGCGCCGCCCAGACGATGGTGCGCCCGCGCCTCGACCAGGAGCGTGTGACCCAGGCGGTGTCGATCGACATCTCGAAGATCGGCCAGGGCAGCCTGCCGCAGAACAGCCCGTTCAGCTCGAACGGCGGCAATGCGCGCCTGCGTCCGTATCAGTCGACCAATATCGACATCTCGTTCGAGAAGTATCTCGGCAACAGCGGCGGCTATCTGGCGCTGACCGGCTTCTTCAAGCACCTGACCGATTTCGTCGATCCGAACAATTCGGTGCTGTACGACTTCTCGGCGCTGCTCCCGGCGCTCACCCCGGCACAGCAGGCGATCGTCCGCGGCCAGAACGCGCAGTTCGGCCTGGTCAGCTCGCCGGCGAACACCGGCCGCGGCGACATCCTCGGTGTGGAAGCCACGGCCTCGCTGCCCTTCAGCGTGTTCAGCAAGGCGCTCGACGGGTTCGGCGTCTTCGCCAGCGGCACCTATGTCGACAGCAAGATCCGCTACGCCAACAACGTGAATCCGATCACGCTGCCCGGCCAGTCCAAGTGGGTCGCGACCGGCACCGCCTATTTCGAGAAGGGCGGCTTCCAGGCACGCGCCACCTATCGCTGGCGCGACAGCTTCCTGGCGGAACTGGCCGGACTCTCGGCGAACCCGGAATATCGCCAGGGCCGTGCGGAAGGCGTGCTCGACGCGCAGATCGGCTATGAGTTCAAGAGCGGTCCGCTCGCCGGCCTCTCGATCCTCGCCCAGGCGAAGAACATCACCGACCAGCCCTTCGTCACCACCGAGGCGACCGATCCCCGCCTGGTGCGCGAGTATCAGCGCTACGGCCGCGACTATTATCTCGGCCTGACCTACAAGTTCTGATCCCCCCGAGCTGTGGCCCGGCTTCCCCGCCGGGCCACCTGTTTTTGTCGAGGCGCCGACGTGCAGACTGAGCAGCCGATCCGCATCGTGATCGCCGGTGGCGGCACCGCGGGCTGGATGGCCGCGGCGGCCTTCGCCCGGTTCCTCGACAAGCGCTTCCACATCACCCTGGTCGAGTCCGAGGCGATCGGCACGGTCGGGGTGGGCGAGGCGACGATCCCCCAGCTCCGCTTGTTCAACGCCAGCCTGGGCGTGGACGAGAACCAGTTCATCGCCGCCACCCAGGCGAGCATCAAGCTGGCGATCGAGTTCGTCGGCTGGACGAAGGGCGGGCGCTATATGCATGCGTTCGGCGATGTCGGCCGCGAGAACGGCCTGCTCGCCTTCCAGCACAGCTGGTTGCGCGGGATGGCGGAAGGCGTGGCGAAGCCGCTCGCGCCCTATTCGCTCAACAATGCGGCGGCGCTGGCCAACAAGTTCCAGCGTGGGCCGGCGCGGACGGCGAAGCTGCTGCCCGAAATGCCCTATGCCTTCCATTTCGACGCCGGCCTCTATGCCCGCTTCCTGCGCGGCCTGGCCGAGAGCGGCGGCGTGCAGCGCGTCGAGGGCCGGATCGTCTCGGTCGAACGCGAGGGCGAAAGCGGCGACGTCACTGCGCTGAAGCTGGACGGCGAGCGCGATGTCGCCGGCGACCTGTTCCTCGATTGCACCGGCTTCCGCGCCCTGCTGCTCGGCGAGACCTTGGACACCGGGTTCGAGGCATGGAGCGACCTGCTCCCCTGCGACCGCGCCATGGCGGTGCCGTCCGAGCGCGCCCGCGACTTCACCCCCTATACCCGCGCCACCGCGCACGGCGCCGGCTGGCAATGGCGTATCCCGCTCCAGCACCGTACCGGCAACGGCATCGTCTATTCCAGCGCGCATCTCTCGGACGACGAAGCGGCCGTGCGGCTGCTCGCGGGACTGGACGAGAAGCCGCTCGACGATCCTCGCCCATTGCGCTTCACTGCGGGCAAGCGGCAGAGCTTCTGGAAGCATAACGTCGTCGCGCTTGGCCTCGCCAGCGGGTTCCTCGAGCCGCTGGAATCGACCAGCATCCATATGATCCAGTCGGGCATCGAGCGGATCCTCAAGCTGCTGCCCGGCCGCCATGTCAGTCAGGTCCAGCGCGACGAGTATGACCGCCAGACGCATCTCGAGTACGACCGAATCCGTGACTTCCTCGTGCTGCACTATTGGGCGAACGATCGCGACGAACCCTTCTGGGCCGAACGCCGCGCGGCGTCGCTGCCCGACAGCCTGCGTCACAAGATCGAATTGTGGCGCACCTCAGGCGCAATCATCCGCGGCGAGGCGGACCTGTTCAGCGAAGTCGCCTGGTTCCAGGTGCTGGCGGGGCAGGGGATAGTGGCGACCGGCCACCACCCGCTCGCCGATGCGCCGTCGCGGGAGGAGATCGCGGAATATCTCGAACTGATCGAACTGCTCAATGCGCGCGAGGTCGGCCAGATGCAGGATCATGCCGCCTTCGTGGCACAGCATTGCGCGGGAGTGGCTCTGGCATGAAGACCCCATCGGCATTCTTCAAATTTCCATCGTCATCCCCGCGAAGGCGGGGATCCAGAGTCGCCAAGGGAAGCGCTCTGCCACCCTGGATCCCCGCCTTCGCGGGGATGACGGGGGTATGTGGAAAGCTGGGGGCCCTTACCTTCCTCGCCGCAACTCCCGCCGCCGCGCAGGACTATCGCGCCCGCCTGCCCCAGGACGAAGTGATCTACTTCGTCCTCCCCGATCGCTTCGCCAATGGCGATCCGTCGAACGACCGCGGCGGCCTCACTGGCGATCGCGGCACCACCGGCTTCGACCCCGCCGACGCCCGCTATTATCACGGCGGCGACCTGAAGGGCCTGACGAGCAAGCTCCCCTATCTCCAGAAGCTCGGCATCACCGCGTTCTGGGTCGCGCCGATCTTCGTCAACAAGCCGGTCCAGGGCGGCCCGGGCCAGCAGAGCGCCGGCTATCACGGCTACTGGATCACCGACTTCACCCATGTCGATCCGCATTTCGGCACCGACGCGGATTTCGCGGCCCTGGTCGCAGCGGCGCATGCGAAGGGCATGAAAGTCTACATGGACATCGTCGTGAACCACACGGCCGACGTCATCCAGTATCGCGAATGCGGCGCCTGCGCCTATCGCGGCCGTGCGGACTATCCCTATCAGCGCCGCGGCGGCGTGAACGGCGCGCCGATCAATCCGGGCTTCGCCGGCGACGATGTCGGCACCGCGGCGAACTTCGCCAGGCTGACCGACCCGAGCTACGCCTACACGCCTTTCGTCCCGGAGGGCGAGAAGGCGATCAAGCACCCGGCCTGGCTCAACGATCCGATCTATTATCACAATCGCGGTGACTCGACCTTCGCCGGCGAGAGCTCCCTGATGGGCGATTTCGTCGGGCTCGACGATCTGATGACCGAGCATCCGCGGGTGCTCGCCGGGATGATCCAGATCTATGGCAGCTGGATCGACCGGTTCAGGATCGACGGGTTCCGCATCGACACCGCCCGCCATGTGAACCCGGAATTCTGGGCCGCCTTCGTCCCGCCGATGCTCGAGCGCGCGCACGCGAAGGGAATCCCGAACTTCCACATCTTCGGTGAAGTCGCCGATCCGGCCGCCCAGGCCGCGCACACGATCACCGCGAAACTGCCCTCGGTCCTCGACTTCGCCTTCCGCCAGGCACTGCTCGACAGCGTCGCCGGCACCAGGGGCACCGACGTGTTCGAGAAGCTGTTCGACGGCGATGTGCTCTACGCACAAGGCGCCGATACCGCAGCGATCCTGCCGACCTTCTCGGGCAATCACGACAATGGCCGCTTCGCCTTCTTCGTCCGCAAGGCCTTCCCCCAGGCGAGCGAGGCGGAGGTGCTCCAGCGCGTCCTCCTCTCCAACGCGCTGCTGCTCACCCTGCGCGGCGTGCCGACCATCTATGCCGGCGACGAGCAGGGCTTTGCCGGCGGCTCGAACGATGTCGATGCGCGCGAAGACCAGTTCGGCAGCAAGGTCGCGCAGTACAACGCCCGCAAGCTTGTCGGCAGCGATGCCACCACCGCCACCCCGCGCTTCGATGAGGCCAACCCCCTCTTCCGCGAGATCGCCGCGCTCGCCCGCCTGCGCACCGCCACGCCGGCGCTCACCCGCGGCCGCCAGCTGCTCCGCGCCCGGGAGGACAAGCCCGGCCTGCTCGCCTTCTCGCGCTTCGACCCCGTCACCGGCGGCGAAGTGCTGCTCGCCTTCAACACTTCGACCGAACCCCTGACCCGTCAGGTGCAGGTCGAAGTGAAATCCGTGAATTTCCGTTCCCTTGCCGGACGCTGCGCGCCCCGCGCCAGCGCCCCCGGCTCCCTGACCATCACCCTGCCACCGCTCGGCTATGCGGTGTGCGCGGCGGAGACTTCGAAGTGACCCAGCTTGCCGCGAAAGCGGAACCCCATGATGCCCAGCCCTGGTGGAAGGGCGCATCGATCTACCAGATCTACCCGCGCAGCTTCTTCGATTCGAACGGCGACGGCATTGGCGACCTGCCCGGAATTACCCAGCGCCTCGACTATGTCGCGAGCCTGGGCGTCGACGCGATCTGGCTCTCGCCCTTCTTCAAGTCGCCCATGGCCGATTTCGGCTATGACGTGGCGGACTATCGCGACGTCGATCCGATCTTCGGCACGCTCGCCGATTTCGACGCGCTGATCGCCCGCGCCCATGCGCTGGGCCTGCGCGTGCTGATCGACCAGGTCTGGGCGCACACGTCGGACCAGCACGCCTGGTTCGTCGAGAGCCGCGCCAGCCGCGACAATCCCAAGGCCGACTGGTATGTCTGGCACGACGCGAAGCTCGACGGTTCGCCGCCGACCAACTGGCAGTCCGTCTTCGGTGGTCCGGCCTGGACCTGGGACGCGCGGCGCGGCCAATATTACATGCACAATTTCCTGAAGGAGCAGCCCCAGCTCAACTGCCACCTGCCGGAGGTGCAGGAAGAGCTGCTCGCGATCACCCGCTTCTGGCTCGATCGCGGCGTGGACGGCTTCCGCATCGATGCGATCAACTTCTCGATGCACGACCCGGAATTCCGCGACAATCCGCCGGCGCCCGCTTCGAACACGCCGCGTACCCGCCCGTTCGACTTCCAGCTCCACATCTACAACCAGAGCCATGCCGACATCCCGCCGTTCCTCGAGCGGCTTCGCGACGTGTTCGACGAATATCCCGATCGCTTCACCGTAGCCGAAGTGGGCGGCGCCGATGCCGACCGCGAGATGAAGCTGTTCACTGCCGGCAACAACCGGCTCAACACCGCCTATGGTTTCGATTTCCTCTATGCCCCCAGCCTGACCGCCGCCGCGGTGCGCGAGGCGCTGGAGAACTGGCAGTCGGGCGGCAGCTGGCCGAGCTGGGCGTTCGAGAACCATGACGCACCGCGCGCCGTCTCGCGCTGGGCCGCGCCCGACCAGGCGGATGCGTTCGCCCGGATGAAGATGCTGCTGCTCGCGGCGCTGCGCGGCAATATCTTCCTCTATTATGGCGAGGAGCTCGGCCTCGACCAGGTCGAGATCGCGTTCGAGGACCTCCAGGATCCCGAAGCGATCGCCAACTGGCCGCGCACCCTGTCGCGCGATGGCGCCCGCACGCCGATGCCCTGGGAGGCCGGTGCGCCGCAGCTCGGCTTCACCACCGGCAAGCCCTGGCTGCCGGTCGGCCCCAACCATGCGAAGCTGGCGATCGACGTGCAGAACGCCGATGCCGGCTCGCTGCTCGCCTGGACCCGCCAGGTGCTGGCGCTCCGCAACGCTTCGCCCGCGCTACGCACCGGCGACATCGCCTTTCTCGATGCCCCCGCCGATCTTCTCGCCTTCGAGCGCGAAGGCGAGGGCGAGCGCTTGCTCTGCCTGTTCAATCTGGGCGACACTGGCCGGCACTTCACGCCGGCGGAGGCCGGGCAGTGGCGCCCGCTGCTCTCGACCGGCGAAGTCACCGACTGGACCTTCGTCCCCTATTCCGGGTTGATCGCCCGCTTCGAAGTCTGAGGAGTATCCATGAAGTTCGCCCCCATCGCGCTGGCCTTCGCTGCCTTCACCTTCTCTGCCCCGGCGCTGGCGCAGGATGACCTCTCGCAGAAGCTGGAGGGCAATGCCGTTGCCCGCGCCGCGTCGCCCGACGGCAAGCTCACCGTGACGATCAGCATCGATGGCGAGGGGCGGGCGAGCTATGCCGTCCAGCGTGCCGGCAAGCCTTTGCTCACCGACAGCCGCCTCGGCTTCCTGTTCACCGACGCGCCGAAGCTCGACCGGGGCATGCGCGTGGTCGAAGTTAAGCGCGACAAGTCGGACACGACGTGGACGCAGCCCTTCGGCGAATGGTCGACGATCCGCGACAACCACACCGAGATGACGGTGCGCCTGCAGGAGAAGTCCGATCTCAAGCGCGAGATGGACGTCACCTTCCGGCTGTTCGATGACGGTATCGGCTTCCGCTACACGCTGCCGGCCCAGGCCAACCTCAAGCACGCCAATATCGCCGACGAGCTGACCGAGTTCGCCTTTGCCGAACCCGGCACCGCCTGGTGGAAGCCGGCCTACCTCTGGAACCGCGAGGAGTATCTCTACAACAAGACTCCGCTCGACGCGGTCGGCACCGCGCAGACGGTGATGACGGTCAAGCTCGCCGACGGCACCCATGTCGCGCTGCACGAGGCGGCTTTGGTCGACTATGCCGCGATGAACCTGCAGCGGGCCGAGGGGAACACCTTCAAGGCCTCGCTCACCCCGGGTGCCGGCGCGCCCAAGGTCTCGCGCGATGCCGGCTTCTCGACCCCGTGGCGCACCATTGCGATCGCCGATGATGCCGCCGGCCTCTACGCCGCCAGCCGGATGACGCTCAACCTCAACGAGCCGAACAAGCTTGGCGATGTCTCCTGGATCAAGCCGGGCAAGTTCGTCGGCGTGTGGTGGAACATGATCAAGGGCGAATGGACCTGGTCGCGCGGCCCCAAGCACGGCGCCACCACCGCCCATGTGAAGCAGTATATCGACTTCGCCGCCGCCAACGGCATCCCCGGCGTGCTGGTCGAGGGCTGGAATGTCGGCTGGGACGGCAACTGGTTCGGCAATGGCAAGGACATGAACTTCGACCAGCCGACCGAGGATTTCGACGCTGCCGAGCTGGCGCGCTATTCCAAGGCCAAGGGCGTCTATCTGATCGGCCACAACGAGACCGGGGGCTCGGCCAGCCATTATGACGGCCAGCTCGACCGCGCGTTCAAATACGCGCAGGACCACGGCATCCCGGTGGTCAAGACGGGCTATGTCACCGACGCCGGCCAGATCGAGCGTGTCGATCCGGATGGTTCGCAGCACCGCGAATGGCATGAGAGCCAGTGGATGGTGAACCACCATCTCCGCGTCGTGGAGACGGCGGCCAAGTATCACGTCTCGATCGACAGCCACGAGCCGGTGAAGGACACGGGTCTCCGCCGTACCTACCCGAACTGGGTGGCGCGCGAGGGCGGCCGCGGCATGGAATACAATGCCTGGGAAGGCGGCAAGAACCCGCCCGAGCATGAGGCCAACATGGTCTTCACCCAGCTGCTCGGCGGCCCGATGGACTTCACCCCGGGCGTGCTCAGCCTGAGCGGCTCGAACGGTTCGGCGATCAAGTCGACCATCGCCAAGCAGCTCGGCCTGTACGTGGTTCTCTATTCGCCGGTGGTGATGGCTGCCGACACGCCGGAGAACTACGCGAAATACCCGCGCGAGATGAAGTTCATCCGCGACGTGCCGACCGACTGGAGCGACACCCGCGTGCTGAACGGCGAAGTCGGCGACTATGCGACGATCGTCCGCAAGGCCAAGGGCAGCGACGACTGGTATCTCGGCGCCGTTGGCGATGAAGAGGCGCGCAGCTCGACCGTGACGCTCGACTTCCTCGATGCGGGCAAGACCTACACCGCCGAGATCTACCGCGACGGGCCGGGTGCCGATTACCGCACCGATGCCCGCCACGCGATCACCATCGAAAGCAAGCCGGTGAAGAAGGGCGATACGCTGACCATCGCGCTGGCGCCGGGCGGCGGCGAGGCGATCCGCTTCGTTGCGCCGGGCAAGAAGGCCAGCCGCCGGTGAGCCAGGCAGGGGGGCGGCCGCGCCAGGGATTTGCCGGGCTGTGGAACATCAGCTTCGGCTTCCTGGGCATCCAGATCGGCTTCGCGTTGCAGAACGCGAATATGAGCCGCGTCTTCCAGTCGCTGGGCGAGAGCATCGACAATCTCCCGCTGCTATGGATCGCCGCCCCCCTGACCGGCCTGCTCGTCCAGCCGGTGATCGGCCATTATTCGGACCGGACCTGGGGTCGGTTCGGCCGGCGTCGTCCTTATTTCCTGGCGGGCGCGGTGCTGGCGACGCTGGCGCTGTTCGGCATGCCCAATGCGCCGGTGCTGCTGGCGGCGGCATTGTTGCTCTGGGTACTGGACGCTTCGCTCAACATCTCGATGGAGCCGTTCCGCGCATTCGTCGGCGACATGCTCGACAAGGAGCAGCACACCGCCGGCTATGCGATCCAGACCGCCTTCATCGGCGCGGGCGCGGTGATCGGATCGGCCACGCCGTTCCTGCTCGATCACTTTGGTGTGTCGAACGTCGCTCCGGATGGCGGCCTGCCCGATACGGTGCGCTGGAGCTTCTATCTGGGCGGAGCGGCGCTGCTGCTCGCGGTGCTGTGGACCGTGTTTACCACCCGCGAATATTCGCCGGAGGAGATCGCGGCGTTCGATGGGCCCGCACCGGAGCCACAGGTTCTGCAGCCGGCCTCGACTACCGCCGGCATGCCCTGGCTGGCAGCCGGCGCCGCGCTCGGCGTCGCAGTGTTCGCGCTGGAGCTGGAGAAGGAGCTCTACCTGCTCGCCGGCCTGCTCGCGGCCTATGGCGCCGCGCGGATCGTCACGGCGGTGACGAAGGGTGGGGGGCTGCTCGGCGACCTGATGGCCGATTTCTCTGGCATGCCGCTGGTGATGAAGCGGCTCGCGGTCGTCCAGTTCTTCAGTTGGTCGGCGCTTTTCATCATGTGGATCTACACCACGCCGGTGGTCGCGCAGTATGTCTTCCACGCGCCCGATCCGGCGAGTGAAGGCTATAACGATGCGGGCAACTGGGTCGGCATCCTGTTCGCCACCTACAACGCCGTCGCTACCTTTGCCGCTTTGTTCTTGCTGCGCCCGCTTGCCCGCCGCTTCGGCAAGACGCGGACGCATGCGATCGCGCTGGGGCTCGGCGCGCTCGGCTATGCGAGCTTCCTGGTGATCCGGGACGCGAACGCGCTGCTCGCCGCCGAGATCGGCATCGGTATTGCCTGGGCCTCGATCCTGGCGATGCCCTATGCGATCCTCGCTTCGTCGCTGCCCCAGGCCAAGCTCGGCGTGTACATGGGCCTGTTCAACGTCTTCATCGTCATCCCGCAGCTGCTGGTGGCGACAGTCATCGGCACGGTGATGCGGCACGTCTTCCCGGGCCAGCCAATCTGGACGATGGCGATCGCGGCGGTGGTGATGGCACTGGCCGCGCTCGCGACGCTGCGGGTGCGGGACGCGTAATTTCCTTCTCCCTTTGGGAGAAGGAAGGGGCCCGTCGCCAAAGGCGGCGGGAAGGATGAGGGCAGGCGTGCCTCAAACGACAGCGCCGGACGAGAGGCTACCCTCACCCAACCCTCTCCCAGAGGGAGAGGGCTTCAGCGCTGCCGGTGGGTGAACTGGATCAGCACCGCCACCGCTGCGAACGCCGCGCCGAGCGCCGACACGGCAGTCCAGCCGCCCACCGACCAGGCCCAGGTCGCCGCGCCCGAGCCGACTGCGCCGCCGACGAACATCGCGCCCATGAAGATGGTGTTGAGCCGCGCCCGTGCTTCGGGGCGCAGCGCGAAGACCACGTGCTGGTGCGAGACCAGCGCGCCCTGCACGCCGAAGTCGAGCAGGATCACGCCGATCACCATGCCGGCGATCGATGCCCAGAGCCCGGTGAACGCCCAGCCGACCAGCACGCAGACCGCGCCGAGCAGGATCACCGGTCGCGGACCCTTCCGGTCGGCGATGCGGCCCGCGATCGGGGCGGCGAGCACGCCCACCGCGCCGATCACGCCGAACAGGCCCGCCACTTCGGAGCCGAGGCCAAAGGCCGGCTCCTGCAGCCGCAGCGCCAGGATCGTCCAGAAGCCGCTGAACGCCGCGAACAACAGGCCCTGGGTGATCGCGGCGTGGCGCAGTGCGCCGAACTCGCGCCACAGCCCGCCGAGCGAGCGGAGCAGCTGGGGATAGCGCAGCGCGGAGTCCGGTGCGCTGTGCGGCAAGGTCAGTGCCATCACGCCGCCCGCGGCCAGTGCCAGCGGCACGCCCAGCCAGAACATCTCGCGCCAGCCGGCATGGGCGGCGACGAAGCCGGCCAGCGTCCGGCTGAGCAGGATGCCGCAGAGCAGTCCGGCCATCACGGTGCCGACTACCGCCCCGCGCTTCTCGGGCGGCGCCAGGTGCGCGGCCAGCGGCACGATCTGCTGCGCCACCGTCGCGGCAAAGCCCACTGCGACCGACGCCGCGATGATCATCGCGGCGCTCGGGGCGATTGCGGCGAGCGCCAGCGCGCCGGCCAGTATGACGAACTGGATCGCGATCAGTCGCTTGCGCTCGACCAGGTCGCCCAGCGGCACCAGCAGGAACAGGCCCAGCGCATAGCCGATCTGGGTCGCGGTCGGCACCAGCACGGTGCCGTTGCCGGGCAGGTCGCGCTGCATGACGCCCAGCATCGGCTGGTTGTAGTAGATATTGGCGACCGCAATGCCCGCGGCGGCAGCCATGGCGAAGATCAGCGGACGGCCGAGCGTATCCGGTGCCGCCGGGGCGGCCTGGGGGGCGGTGCTGCTCATGAATGTCTCCGAGGGGATCAGTAGTAGCGCGGGATCGGCCCCAGCTGGGGTGTCTGGTCGGGCAGATCAACCACCACTTCGTCGACATAGCACCAGCCCCAGCCCTCGGGCGGGTCGTAGCCTTCGATGATCGGGTGGCGGGTCGCGTGGAAATGCGCGGTGGCATGGCGGTGCGGGCTCTGGTCGCAGCAGCCGACATGGCCGCAGGCTCGGCACAGGCGGAGGTGCAGCCACTCACTGCCGATCTTCAGGCATTCCTCGCAGCCACGGGCGCTTGGCGTGACTTCGTTCACGGTCATCACGTGCCGGCATTCCATGGTCGCGCCCTTTCGATATGTCCCGATCGCACTCTCGCAGCTGCGAAGGCTGCGGCCAATCATACGAAGATGTTGGGCCCCGGTCGCCCCCCTGGTTCACACCATGGTTTGGGTTGGCGCGCACTGTCGGCCCAACGATCTCCGCCCTGCCAGGCGCATCCCCCTGCGCCGACTTTCAAGGAGACTGGAAATGACCTTCATCACCGCCGCCGAGCGCAAGCTCGGCACGCCGACCGACCTGGGCGAGAGCGCCACCCGCGACATCTCGGCCGGGCTCAAGAAGCTGCTCGCCGACGTGTTCGCGCTCTATCTCAAGACCAAGAACTTCCACTGGCACATGAGTGGCCCGAACTTCCGTGACTATCACCTGATGCTCGACGACCAGGGCGACCAGATCTTCGCGATGACCGACGTCATCGCCGAGCGTGCGCGCAAGATCGGCGGCACCACGATCCGCTCGATCTCGGACATTGCCGGCAATCAGCGGCTGCTCGACAACAATGCCGACTATGTGGATCCGCAGGACATGCTCGCCGAGCTGCACGGCGACAACAAGCAGCTGGTCGCCGCTCTGCGCCGTGTGCACGAGCTGTGCGACGCCTATTCGGACGTCGCGACGACGAGCCTGCTCGAGGTGTGGATCGACGAAAGCGAGCGCCGCGCCTGGTTCCTCTACGAAGCCTGCCGCACGCCCGAGATGGTGTAGACCGGGCGGCCTTCGGGCACGAAAAAGGGCCTGTCCCCAATGGGACGGGCCCTTTTCTCTGCGTGGCGCGCACCCAAAAGGAAAAGGCCCACCCCGCGAGGGATGGGCCTTTCTACTTGCTCGGAAGAGCCTCAGGCCTTGATGAACGCCAGCAGGTCCTGGTTGAGCACATCGCCATGCGTGGTCAGCATGCCGTGCGGGTAGCCCTTGTAGACCTTGAGCTCGGCGTTCGGCACCAGCTTGGCCGAGAGCAGGGCCGCATCGGCGATCGGCACCACCTGATCGTCATCGCCGTGCAGGATCAGCGTCGGCACGGTGATCGCCTTCAGGTCCTCGGTCTGGTCGGTTTCCGAGAAGGCCTTGATGCCGTGATAGTGCGCATTGGCCGCGCCATCCATGCCCTGGCGCCACCAGTTGCGGATCACGCCTTCCGAGATCGTCGCGCCGGGACGGTTGTAGCCGTAGAAGGGCCCCGAAGCGAAATCGAGGAAGAACTGGGCGCGGTTGGCGGCCATGCCGGCGCGGATCCCATCGAACACCTCGATCGGCAGGCCGCCCGGATTGGCTTCGGTCTTGAGCATCAGCGGCGGCACCGCGCTGACCAGCACCGCCTTGGCGACGCGGCCCTGGGGCTGGCCATGGCGCGCGACATAGGCCGCGACTTCGCCGCCGCCGGTCGAGTGGCCGATGTGCACGGCGTTGCGCAGGTCGAGATGCTCGGCGACGGCCGAGGCGTCGGCGGCGTAATGCGCCATGTCATGGCCCTCGGCCACCTGCGCCGAACGGCCATGGCCGCGGCGGTCATGCGCGACGACGCGGTAGCCTTCATTGAGGAAGAACAGCATCTGGCCGTCCCAGTCGTCCGACGACAGCGGCCAGCCATGGTGGAAGACGATCGGCTGGGCGTCCTTGGGGCCCCAGTCCTTGTAGAAGATCTCGGTGCCGTCCTGAGTGGTGATGGTAGCCATGTCGAATACTCCAGCGTCAGAGGTAAGGCGAAGCCGGGGAGGGGGACCCCGGCCGGCGAGACGGGTATCGTCGGCGAGGACGATGACAGCCATCATACAGTAGTTTCGGTTGCGCGACGAAAAGATACGAAAGCGCGCCGGAAGCCCATCGGGGCCGCCGGCGCGCCGTGCGTTCCGCCTGTGCGTCAGGTCACTGGCGCTGGCGGCAATTGTCCTCGCGGCCCGGCTTGCAGGCCGGATAGGCCTTGAGCGGCGCCGGCGCCGGATAGGCCTGGCTAGGGGTCAGCGCCTGCGGCACGAACACCACCTGGGTGGTCGGGGTGACGGGGCCGGAGAAGGGCGAGCTGGCCGGCTGGTAGCCGCCCGGCGTCTCCTCGGCGCGGAAGCCGCTGGCATCGGTGAAGATGCGGGCGTCCTGGGGTGCGTTCTGCGGCACGTCCTGTGCCTGGGCGATGCCGGTGCCGAGCGCGAACAGGGCCGCTGCGGCGATCATCATCTGCTTCATGGGTATGCTCCTTGCTTGGGGGTTCGGCGGGGTGCCGTTGGGGGGAGGCTTCAGAAGCGCAGGCCGACGCCGGCGAGCAGCTGGTTCTGGTGGATGTTGCTCGACCAGTGCGAGTAGCGATACTCGCCCGAGACATAGACGTTGCGCGTCACCGCATATTCGGCGCCCGCGCCGATCCGGTAGCCGCTGCGGTTGTCGGCGCTGTCGACATCGCTCGCGCCGGCATTCTCGATCCGGTCGGAGAAGCGGGCATTGGTATAGCCGGCCTTGCCGTAGATCAGCACCGAGGGAGCGGCGACGTAACCGACGCGCGCGCCGGCATAGAGGTCGCGGTCCGAACGCTCGCAATCCTTCGCACCGGCGGCGATCGCCGGGGCCGCGCGGCATTCCTTCTGGGTGGAATCCGAGATCTCGAACTCGGGGCCGACGCGCAGATTGCCCGCGGCGACGTCATAGCCGAGCGTCGCGCCATAGGTGAACCCGTCACCGCCCACGCGGTGGCCGCCACCGACCCGGCTCCAGCCGCCCTCGACGCCGATGCGCGGACCCGTGAAGCTCGTCGAGTCCTGCGCCATTGCCGGCACCGCAAAGGCTGCCGAAGCGAGGATGGCGAGGGTGGCGTGCTTGATCATTCCCATTTCAAATTCCTCCAAAACCGTGTTGGCAGGCCGGAGATAGGGGAGCGAAAAGCGGGTGTTCAGGAATACGATGGTTTACATAAACCATTGTATTACCGGGTTTGTTGGCCACCCATCAGCGTGTTCACCTGGGCGCGGAACGCCGCGATGCGGGCCCGGTCGGCGGCGATGTCATGGTCCGGCTTCGCTGCCGCATTGGGGCAGTCGGCCGCGATCAATATGTCGGTCACTTCGTCCGGCGTGAGCGTCGGCGCGCGCTTGCGCATGTCGGCCACCGCGGTCACCACCGTGTTCGCGCGATCGGGCCCGGCAAGGCGCTGGCTCAAATCCTCGAGATAGTCGGACGGGATCGTGGCGGGTGCCACATCGACAAAGGCGGGGCACTGGACCTGCGCCCTGGGGGCGGAGCAGCTGCACAAGGCGAGCAGCAGCAAGGGCATGGCTTTCACGGGCGTCTCCTCGGGTCTCGACCTGTCCCGAGATGTGCCGCGCTCCGTCCGCGCCAATCCAAACCAAGGTTGGGCCTACCTTGATAGGGGATGGAAGCCCCACCCGGGGGCCTAGCTCTGGTGCTCCGGCCGCGCGCGAGGCGCGGCCAACGCTCCAGGAGGAAGATCATGGCCGCATCCCGGCACGTACGCTCGCTGCTCCACGCCGTCCCCGCCTATGAAGGCGAGCTCGGCTCGGCCCGCCGGCTCACCGCCGACGAGTTCCCGCTGCTGAAGCGCATGGCGATGAAGCGGCTGGTGATCTCTCCCGGCGCGATCCGCGAGCCGCACTGGCACGCCAATGCCGATGAGCTTGCCTATTGCCTGTCGGGCGAGCTGCTCGTCTCGGTGCTCGACAATGCCGATGTGTTCGGCCGCTTCACCATCTCCACGGGCGAGATGTTCCACATCGCCACCGGCTCGCTCCACACGATCGAGAATGTCGGTGACACCGAAGCCGAGCTGATCATCGTGTTCAGCAACGAACGGCCCGAGGACTTCACCCTCCAGGCCGCGTTCGGCGCGATGAGCGACGCGGTGCTCGGCAATACCTTCACCGTGCCGGCTGCGGAATTCGCCCCGATCCGCCGCGATACGTCGAGCGCGCGCTACCTGGTCAGGCGCACTGGCCCGGCCGAGGTGCCGGAAACCGCTGCCCTTCCCGATCCGCACAAGTTCAGCATCGCGACGCAGACGCCTCCGATCGACTTCCCCTATGGCACCGCCCAGCTCGCCCGCGCGCAGTTCTGGCCGGCGCTGAAGAACCTCGCGATGTACTCGATCGACGTGCGCGAGAACGGCATGCGCGAGCCGCATTGGCATCCGGGCACCGCCGAGATGGGCTATGTCCACAAGGGCCGTGCCCGCATGTCGATCCTCGATCCGGACGGCAGCGTCGACACCTATCTGCTCGAGCCCGGCGACGCCTATTTCATCCCGCGCTCCTATCCGCACCAGATCGAGGTGTTGAGCGAGGACGACATCCATTTCCTGGTGTTCTTCGACCAGCCCATGCCCGAGGATGTCGGGTACCGCGCGGCGGTGTCGTCCTTCTCGAACGAAGTGCTGGCGGCGACCTTCGGGGTGGCGCCGGATGCGATCCCGGCGCTGCCGTTGACCCCGGTCGACCCGCTGATCGTCTCGCGGGTCAACCCGCTCGATCCCGTGGCGTGAAGCTAATCTCCCTCTCCCCCTTGGGGGGAGAGGGTCGGGGAGAGGGGGAGTGTGTCCTGAAACGAGAGCGGCGGGCGCGCATCTGGCATCATGCCCCTCTCCCCAACCCTCTCCCCTGAAGGGGAGAGGGAGAAGGCACGCCCCTATCGTCATCCCTGCGAAAGCCGGGATCTCAGGCAGTAGCGCGGGGAAGGAGCCGCACGAGATCCCGGCTTTCGCCGGGATGACGGCTTGGGGCTAAGCCGCCCCCTCGATCGCCTCGAGCAGCAGGTCCGGGTCGATCGGCTTGGTCAGGAACGCCCGTGCGCCGGCGCCCAGCGCCTGGCTCTGCGAGGCGGGGGTGGGGAAGGCGGTCATCACGATCATCTCGCAATCGCAGCCGCGCCGGCCGATCTCGGCCTGCAGCTCGAGCCCGGTCATCCCCGGCATGTGCAGGTCGGTGATGACCCAGGCGAAGCGCTCGGGATCATCGGCGAGCAGCGCCTCGGCGCTCTCGAACGACACACTGGCAAGGCCCGCCGATCGCAGCAGGCTGTTGAGGCTTCCCCTTATGCCGGGGTCGTCATCGACGACCGCGACGAGCGGGGAGGGGAACGGGTCGGTCACGCTGGTTACTCGATAGCTTTACAGATACCCCATGTGGGCCAGTTGGCCCCCGCGCACCATCATACTCAGATGTTAAACCGCTGGACCTTCTCGTCGCGCACGCCGAGCAGCTCGGCCATGCGCACCAGGTCGGCGAGCGACTGGGCTTCCATCTTGCGCATCACATTGCCGCGGTGAATCTTCACCGTGATCTCGGACAGCTCCATCCGCGCCGCGACCTGCTTGTTCATCAGTCCGGCGACCACCAGCCCCAGCACCTCGCGTTCGCGCGGGGTCAGCCTGGCATAGCAGTCCTTCAGCTTCGCATCGCTCTGGGCGCCCGCCTGGCGCTCGCGGTCCTTGGCCAGCGCGGTGGCGACGGCGGCGAGCATCTGGTCGTCGCTGAACGGCTTGGGCAGGAAATCGACCGCGCCCATCTTCATGCCGCGCACGGTCATCGGGATGTCGCCATGCCCGGTGATCAGGATCACGGGGATGTCCTTGCCCTCGGACGCGAGCCGCTCCTGGAAGTCGAGCCCGTTGGTGCCGGGCAGGCGCACGTCGAGCACCAGGCAGGCCGGACCCTTGGGCGGGCCGGCGGTCAGGAACGCTTCGGGGCTGTCGTGCAGCGCCACCGCCAGCCCCGCCGAGCGGAACAGGCTGTCGAGCGAGCCACGGATCTCGGCGTCGTCGTCGATCACGCAGACGCAGCCGTCGAGAAGGGTCTCAAGAACATCGGTCATGCCGCACTCTCCAACTGGCCGGCCACGGGAAGGCGGAAGCTGAACACGGCGCCGCCCTCGGGATGATTGGCGGCCCCCAATGTACCGCCATGGCTTTCGATGATCGAGCGGCAGATGGACAGGCCCATGCCCATGCCGTCCGCCTTGGTGGTGAAGAAGGGGCTGAACAGGCTCTCGGGCTCCACCGCGATGCCGCTGCCGCTGTCGCGGACATGGACGGCGACGCCGCCGGATTCGGACACCACGTCGACGTGCAGCACGCGCGCGTCGGGAGTCACCTGGGCCATCGCCTGCTCGGCGTTGAGCATCAGGTTCATCAGCACCTGCTGCATCTGCACCCGGTCGCCCACCAGCGGTGGCAGGTCGTCGGGGATCGTCACTGCGACGGTGACGTCATGGGTGTTGAGGTCCCGGCGCAGCAGCTCCACCGTCTCGGCGACCAGCGATCCCAGGTCGATCGCGTCCTGGCGCGGATCGGCGCGCCGCGCCAGCGCGCGGATGCGGGCGATCACGTCGGCGGCGCGGGTGCCGTTCGACACGACATGGTCCAGGCAATCGCCCACCTCCGCGGCATCCGGCGCTTCGCGCGCCAGCCAGCGCTTGCCGGACTTGGCATAGGTGATCAGCGCCGAGAGCGGCTGGTTCACTTCGTGCGCGATCGAGGCGGCGAGCTGGCCGAGCGTGGTGATCCGCGAGACATGGGTAAGCTGGGCCTGGGCCTGGGCAAGCCGGGCATTGGTCTGGTTCCGCTCGGTCACGTCGAGGGCCATCACCAGCACCTGCTTCCATTCCTTGCGCTGGGGCGGGAGGGTGACGCGCAGCAGCACGTCGACCGGTTCGCCCTGGGCGGTGACGAAGCGGGTCTCCTCCTCGATCTCGGTCTCGCCGGCGATCATCGCTTCCAGGATGCGGCCCAGCGTCGCCTCGGCGGCGGGAGTATGGAAGGGGAGCAGCGTGCTGCCGACCAGCTCCTCGCGGCGAGTGAGGCCGAACAGGGCGGCGGCGGCGTTGTTGGCGTCGCAGATCGTCGCGGTGCGCGCGGCTAGGTCGATCGCCTCGGCATTGGGAATCCGTCCGCCCTGGAGCAGCGCGAAGGCCTGCGACCAGTCGCCCTCCCAGATCGGGAAGCCGGCGGCGTTGAAGATCGTACGGTAGCGCTGGTCGGCGAGGCGGCGATGCTCGGCTGCCACCTGGTGCCGCACCGATACCAGCGTGGTGATCGCGATCGCCACCAGGCTCACTGCCAGCCGCACCGCGGGCGAGCCGAGCGCCTCGCCGTCATGGCTGATGAAATAGCCCGCCACCGCGAGCAGCGCGCAGACGAAGCCGGCGGAAAGGGTCAGCTCGCGCGAATGCGCCCGCGTCGCGAGCAGCACGACGGTGGTGTAGAGCACCGCCACCGCGCCCTGCAGCGGGCTGAGCACGTCGAGCGCGAAGATGCCGAGCGCGAGCAGCACCGTCGCCACCGACTGTGCCTGCGCCGCCAATCGCCTTCGCTCGGCTTCCTGTCCCATCTCGTTCCCTTGCGTCGATCCGTCTGAATCGGACCAATATACAAGGCTGAACGACTTGCGTATGCCCCGCAACATCGCGCTCAGCGCGCTCCGACGAAGAGCAGGCAGCGGGTGCCCGGCTGGGCATCGTGATAGCTGCACTTGGCATTGAGGCGCGCCGCCATCAGCTCGATCAGCCGGCTGCCGAACCCGCTGCCGCGGATCGTGTCGGCCAGCCGGCCGCGCCCGCGGTCGGACACCTCGACCATGTAGCCGCCCATCGGCAGGCTGCGCAGCATCACCCGCACCTTGCCCGGCGCGCCGGGGGCATAGGCGTATTTGAAGGCGTTGGTGACCAGCTCGGAGACGATGATCCCGATCGAGGTCGCCTCGTCCGAGCGGACCGACACCGCGGTGGCGTCGACCAGCACCGGCCGGCCGGTCGCGCCCACCTCGAGGTCGGCGGCGAGGCTCTCGAGATAGGCGCGCAGGTCGACCATCCGGATCTCGTGCGCCTGGTAGAGCTGGCGGTGGACGCTGGCGACCGCGGCGATGCGCCGCTGCGTCATGTCGAGCGCCGCCTGCGCCGCCGGATCGGCGATGCCGCGCGCCTCTACCGAGACCATCGCCGAGAGCAGCTGCAGGCTGTTGGCGATGCGGTGGTTCATCTCGTCCGTCTCGCTCACCTGGGGCGCGGCGGGCAGGATTTCGATCGTCGTGCCGCTATCGGCAAAGGGGGTGGCCATGTCGAGCATCGGACCGTTCTCCGCGGGAATTTCTGGAAGGAGAATTCCCGCATCCGGCGGCCCGGGGGTATCATACGCTCGTTTAGGGTAAACGAGGGCGGACGGTGCGTGCCGTCCGCCCTCGCACTGCTTCAGGGTGCCGGCGTCCAGCCGACATTGCCGTTCCACTGCGCGAATACCTTGGCGCGGGTGTTGAGCCCGGTCAGGTTCGCGGTGCTGCTGCCATAGGTGGTGTTGCGCCCGGTCATCGACAGCGCCGTGCCGGCCGGGGTCAGCGAGCCGCTCTCGCGCCAGCCTTCGGTCGCGCTCGGCAGCAGGTTCGGGATCGGGTTGATCCACCAGCCCGCCGCAGCGACATGGCTGTCCATCTTCACCCCGATGAACGCCAGATTGTCGCAATATTGGGTGGCGTTGCTCGCCGATCCGCCGCCGAGCACCAGCATCGTCGTGCAATAGCCCTGCGCCTGTGTCACGCCGCCCGATCGCGCCAGATAGGTCGATCCGCCGGGCACCGCGCCCGAATAGGTCAGCGACCCGCCGAGCACGACGAACCCCGGATAGCCCTTGGCCGATCGTGCCTGGAAGACATACCCGCCCGAGGTCGGCGCCGAGGGATCATAGACCGTCCGCAGCTCCGAATTCTCGATCGCCATCGCATAGGGATAGCCCCAGATGAAATCGACGTCGCCGGCGATCAGGCTGTTGTAGATCCATACCCAGCCCTTCATCTGCAGTGTGTCCTGCGTGCCGATGAAGTTCATGTCGGTGCCGATGAAGCGCGATCCGTTGAGGTTGGCCGAGTTGTAGTAGATCACCTCGGCCTGGCTGTTTTGGGTGGCGTCCTTCACATGCGTGTTTTGCATGGTGAAGTTGCTGACCTTGATCTGGTCGCCGCCCTCGATCAGCAGCACCGCGCGCCCGCCGCCCAGCGCCAGCCGGTTGCCCAGCGCGGTGTTGCCGCCGATGTTGCTCAGCGTGGTGTTCGCGGTCGCGCGGCTGCCGCCCACGCCAGGGTTGAACGCTTCCCAATTGTTGTTCTGGACGATCGTGCCCGCCCGGCTTTCGCCGGTGATCGTCAGGTTGTTGACGTTGCGCAGGAACAGTTGCTCGTCATAGGTGCCGTTCTTGATCGTGATCGTCTTGGCGGCGGTGTTGCCCGCGCCGCAGGCGGAGCAGCCCACCGTCATCATGTAGTTGAGCGCGCCCTGCACCGAACGGAAGTCGGCCGCGCCGTCATCGTCGACGGTGACCGCGGTGGTCGAGGTCGGCGCCGCCTTGGTCTTGAACGTCCAGCCGGTCGTGCCGCTGATCCCGGGGAAGCTGTTGAACCCCGCGATCGGGCCGTTGAACACCGACTGGTCGACCTGGACGTAATAGGACGTGTCATAGGCCAGCACATTGTCGTGCAGCTTGATGATCGCGGTGTTCCCGCTGATCCGGACCGGGCGGTAGTAGGTGAAGCGATACTGGGTCAGGGTGGAGACGCCGTTCCCGATCTTGTCGATCTCGGTGTTGCCATTGCCCAGCGCCGTCTGGGTCTCGCCGCCCGCGACGGTGGCGCCGCCCGAGGTGTCGATCGTGTCGACCAGCGTGCCGTCGCTCTTGTAGACGCGGATCCTGCCGATGCCGGTCGCCACCGGCGCGCCGGTGAAGGTGAGCTTGAGCAGCGTGTCCTTATAGGCGGCGGTCTCGCCCGATGCGGGCAGCAGCCCCGAAGTGATCGCCGTGCCCGGTGTCGGTGTCGAAGCTGGCGTCGGCGATGGCGATGCGACCGTGCCGCTATCGTTACTGTCACACCCGGCCAATGCCAGAACGAGCGCAATGCCCGGCGTCAAAACACGCAGCTTCATCTTGCCTCTCCCCTTCGGATGGTCAGCTTTGGCTGATCCATTGTTTCCGGCTTGTATCTTGATACCGGTGTCACATCGAGTCAAGGCGAAGATTAACGGCATGTCATGTGTCTAAACATTTGTAATATATAGATAATTATTCGCATGCGGAGACCGGTGCCTCCACGTGAGACTTCTGGTCTCCGGCCGCGACTCTATGCCACCGGTATCCCGGCGGGGCCGCGTCAGAGCGGCTTGCCGTCCTTGTCGAGCATCTCCATCCGATAGCTGCAGCCATAGAGCGTCTTGCCGGGATGCGAGGTGACGTTGGAGATGCTGCGCGCGATCGTCATGTGCATCCGGAAGGCCTCGCCATCGGCGGGCTCGGTCTCGTCCTTCAGGATCCGCTCGCCCAGGAACTTGCGGAACTTGACTGCGGCCTCCGCCTCGGCCCGATGCTTGCCGTCCGGCCCGGCCAGCTCGGCGATCAGCGGTGCGGGGTCCATCTGGTTCTCGATATTCTCGCCGCGCGCGATCTCCGCCGGGTCCGCCACGTCGAGGATCGCCAGGATCGCGTTCGCGCTGAACGCGATCCGCCGGGTGCGATGGGAGCCGGCGACCAGGATCTCGGCCGGCAGCTCATATTCGCTCAGGAAGGCGTTGGCGGAGGGTACCTGCTTCCAGTGCCGCGCCTTGGCGATATCCTCGAGCGACAGCGCGAAGCCGTTATAGTCGGGCACCGAGAGCCGGCACGCGATCGCATCCGCTTCGCTGACCTCGGGCGCATCCTGGGCTTGGGCAGCGGGGGAAAAGGCGAGGGTGAGCAGCGCGAGGGTACCGAACATCGGCGCGGCATAGCAGGGACTGGCGGGGTGGGGCAGATGCGTCCAATCAGCCCCGGCTCAATTTTGGCCGACGCGTGCGGCTTTCCAGTCGAGAATGGAAAGGCTCGCCAGCCCCAATACCAGGCAGGCGAACAGGATGTTTTCAGCGCCGGTGCCGATCGCGATGATCTTCCAATATGACACGGCCAGGAGAGTGGCGATGCAGAGGCCGATCAACCCAATTCCCTGTCGAAGCCTGGCCATGTCGATTCCCCGTCGTTCAGTGCAGCTTGGCTAGCATCGGTGCGCCCTGAGGGAAATAGAGGGCCGACAGACTTGGTCCCGCTTGCCCTGGGGCTGTCCTCGGCCTATCGATATGCCATGTTCGCGAACGCCCGCCTCGACCGATCTGGTGCAGCCGGCCCGCTCGCGCTTATGTCCTGCGCACCTCCACCTGTATCGATTGTCCGGGTCGCCCGCGTCGGGGCACCGCCCCCGCCGGTATCGACCGTCGCCGGCTGACCGCCGGCACGCCGCCTGCGCGCCATGCGCCGGCCTCATGACGTCCTTTCAGGTGAAATATCATGTCCTTTCGACACGCGTCGGCGCTGCTGCCGACGACTCTGTTCGTCCTGCTGTGGAGCAGTGGCGCCATCGTCTCCGAGATCGGGCTGCGCCACGGCTCGCCCTTCGCGATCCTCCTCTGCCGCTATGCCGTCGCCCTGGCGGCGCTGGTCGCGATCGCCGCCTGGCAGCGCACGCTTGTGCCGGCACGCGGCACACGCGGCCGCAACATCGCGATCGGCCTGCTGATCGCGGGCCTCTACACCGTCTTCTACCTCCTCGCGCTCGATAACGGCGTCACCCCGGGAGCGCTCGCGACCCTGCTCGGCGTGCAGCCCATCCTCACCCTCTTCATCACCGAGCGCCGGGTGACCCTTCCGCGCCTGCTGGGGCTGGTCTGCGCGCTGGCGGGGCTAGCGCTGGTCGTCTCGGACGGGCTGGTGTCGATGCGGTTCAACCTGCTCGGACTGGCCTGTGCCGGGCTGGCGCTGCTCGGGATCACCGCCGGCTCGCTCCTGCAGAAGCGGGAGAAGCAGGCGCCCTGGGTCGTGCTGCCCACCCAATATGCCGTCGGCCTCGGCTTTGTCGGGGCGATGTCGCCGCTGGGTACCTTCCATGCTGCCTGGGACCTGGGTTTCGTGCTGCCGGTGCTGTGGCTGGGCCTGGTCATCTCGGTCGGCGCCACCTTCCTGCTCTACCGCCTGATCGCGGGCGGCAATCTGGTGAACGTGACCAGCCTCTTCTATCTCGTACCGGGCGTCACCGCGGCGATGGACTGGGCGATCCTGGGTAACCCGATGTCGGCGCTGATGATCGGCGGCCTCGGCCTGGTCGTCGCCGGGCTGGTGATCGTGTTCCGGTACAAGGCGGAATAGCGGCGAGGGCTCGATTGGCGGCGCCTTGCGCGCCGCCAATCATGACCGGAATGGCGGAACTCTCGCCGCCGATGCTCTCAGCCACCAAAGGGTGCGGCCTTCGCCGTACGGATTGGGGCTGCAGCCATGTTCTCCCGAAACATCATTCTCTCCGCAGCGGCGGCTCTTGGCGCATGCGCGGCGGCCACACTCGCTTTCGGGCAGGACCGTAGCGTCGCCGTTGCGGCCCAGGCCGCGCCCGAAATCGGCAAGCCCCTCCCGGCGTGGCGGGAAGGGGAGCTGGACATCCACCACATTAACACCGGGCGGGGAGATGCCTCGTTCCTGATCTTCCCGGACGGGACCAACCTGCTGCTGGACGCCAGCGGCAAGACGGTCGAGGAGGCACCTTTCACGCTGCCGACCAGGCCCGATGCCTCGCGCGCGCCGGGCGAATGGGTGGCGCGTTACGTTTCGCGCGTGCTGCCCGCCGCCGCCCGAAAGATCGACTATGCGCTGCTGTCCCATTTCCACGGGGACCATATGGGCGGGATCGTGGCGGATTCCACGCGTTCGCGCGAGGGCGACTATCAGCTGAGCGGCATCACCGAAGTCGCCGAGCACCTGCCCATCTCCAGGATCATCGACCGGGATTGGCCCGATTATGATTATCCCGCCCCGATCAACAGCCTGACGATGCGGAACTACCGCAAGTTCCTTGCCTGGTGGACCGGCCATCACGGCCTTCGGGTCGAGCGGTTCCAGCCTGGGCGCGCCGATCAGATCCGGTTGCTGCGCAAGCCCGGCGCCTATCCCCAGTTCGAGGTTCGCAACCTGATGGCCAATGGCGTGGTCTGGACCGGTGTCGGATCGGAGACCCGTGCGCTGTTCCCGCCGCTGGAGAGCCTCTCTCCGAAGGACTATCCGATCGAGAACAAGCTGAGCCTCGCCTTCCGGGTCTCCTACGGCAAATTCGACTATTTCACCGGCGGCGATCTCTCCGCCAATGGCGACGAGACCCTTTCGGGGCCCGGCGCGTGGCAGAATGTGGAGACGCCTGCCGGCCTGGCGAGCGGGCCCGTCGATGCGATGAAGGCCGATCATCATGGCAGCTGGGATGCGAACAGCGCCGGCCTGCTCGGGGCGTTGCGCCCGCGCGTGATCGTGGTCACCTCCCGGGCCGAGGGGCATCCGGCGGTGAACACCTACCAGCGCATGATTTCCCAGGCCACCTGGCCCGGCCCGCGCGATATCTTCGTGACCAACGTCTCACCCGCCACCGCCAGGACGACCTACGGCATCGAAAAGGCGGCGAGCACGCAGGGGCACGTCGTCATCCGTGTCGCCCCCGGCGGGGGAAGCTACCGGGTCTTCGTGCTCGATGATTCAGACGAGCAGATGCGCGTGAAGGCGGTATTCGGCCCTTACGAGAGCCGGTGACGCCAGGGCCACCACCTCACGGCCATTCCCGTTCCCAATCCTCGCGCTGCTTGTCCTGCTCCGCCAGTGGAGGCACGCCGCTCGCCTTGCGGATGGCGTCGGAGAGCAGGTCGCGCCGATAGGGCTCCTGGGTCCATTTCTCCTTGGGCGGATGCCTGAACTGGGTGCCGTAGATCTGCGGCTGCCCGATATTCTGGAGATAGCGGTCCAGCGTTGCCGCCGCGATCCAGCTCGCTTCCGGCTTGCCGCGCGCCACGGCGACGACCGCCAGGGCATGCGCCTTCAGGAAGTCCTCGGGCGCCTCGCCATGCTGGAAGACATAGGCGGCGTGGTAGAAGTCGTCGGCGCTGTCCAGCGCGCCCGTGTCGAGCAGCGCCTGGGTGCGTACCCGCCGCGCCTTGTCGGCCACGCCCAGCACCTTCCAGTCGATCGTCGCGGGTTTGTCCCGTGCCGCCTGGTCCGCATCGAAGATGGCGGTCATCTCGGCATTGGTCGTGCGGTCGGGATCCTGGGCGGTGGGGCCGGCCGCCCAGGCGGGGGGCGCGCAGATCAGCAACAGGGCAGCGAAGGGGAAACGCATCCGGCACCTCCTTGGGGAGTGATTCCCCAAGGGATGCCGGATCGGATGCTTCCGGGGAAGACCCCGCTCAGCGCACCGCCGCGGCGACCGGCGCCTTGCCGGTGGCGGCGGCCACTTCACGCTCGGCCTGGGTGAAGCCATAGGCGGGGACGATCTCGCCGGTCCGGTCGGTAACGTCCGCCCAGCCGGCCGCCACCTGCTCGCCTGCATCGCTGGCGCGGCCCACCTGGATGCCGTCGGTCAGGGTGATGTGCGCGGCGGCGAAATGCCCGGCGCCGGCGCACAGGATCGCGCGGGTAGGGGCATCCTCGCCCGTCAGTGCGAGCAGGCCGGGGCTCACCAGCTCGGGCGCCAGCATCTCCAGGCTCTCCGCGGAGAGCACGCCCTCGGTCATGCCGGTTGCCGCGGTCGGGGCCAGGCTGTTGACCCGGATGCCGTATTTCTCGCCCTCGATCGCCAGCGTCTGCATCAGCCCGACCAGCGCCAGCTTGGCCGCGCCGTAGTTCGCCTGGCCGAAATTGCCGTAGAGGCCGGAGGAGGAAGTGGTCATCACGATCCGCCCGTAATTCTGGGCGCGCATCTGCTCCCACACCGCCTTGCAGCAGATCGCCGCGCCGATCAGGTGGACGTCCACCACCAGGCGGAAGTCCTCGATGCTCATCTTGGCGAAGCTCTTGTCGCGCAGGATGCCGGCATTGTTGACCAGGATGTCGATCCGGCCCCAGCGGTCGACGGTCTCGGCGATCATCGCGGCGATGCGCGCCTCGTCGGTCACCGATGCGGCAAAGGCGATCGCCTCGCCCCCGGCGGCGCGGATCTCGGCGGCGACCGCATCGGCGGCGGGCTGGGACAGGTCGTTGACCACCACCCGGGCGCCCTTGCTCGCCAGGTACAGCGCATGCGCGCGCCCCAGTCCCCCGCCCGAACCCGTCACGATTGCTACTCGACCCGCCAGCGACATCCCGCTCTCCGTTCTTGATTTGACGGAGGGCTTGGTAGCGCCGCAATCATTCACTCGCAAGAGAGCGAGTGGATGTGGCTATTTCCCGCGCTTGCAGATCTCGAGGAAGCCGGCGGCCATGAACGATGCCATCCGCTCCTTCACCGCGGCGAAGTCATCCGAATGGCACAGGCCGTGGGAGAGCTTGTCGATGCGGCCGGTGCGGGCGAGGGTGAGCATCAGCGCGCCGGTGACGAAGTGATAGCCCCAGAAGATGTCCTCTTCGGCGCAGTCGGGCAGGGCCTGTTTGAGCAGTCCAATCAGCTTGAGCACCACGGGGTCGAAATGCGCGTCCATAAGGTCGGCGCCCCAGGCCGGCGTGTTGGCCACCTGCGCGCCGAGCTTGGCATAGTTCTTCCAGCCCTCGCCGCCCTCGATATAGGTATCGAGATCGGTGTCGAGGAATGCCCGCAGCGCGCCCTCGACGGTCGGCTTGCCCTTCGCCTCGGCCTCATAGGCGTCGAGTGCCTGCATCCGCCGCTCGCTGGTCACCACCGCGCGCCTGGCGAACACGGCGTCGAACAGCGCCTTCTTGTCGGCGAAATAGTAATTGAGCAGCGTGTGGTGGACGCCCACCTGCTTGGCGACGTCCTTCAGCGTGACGCCATAGAGCCCGTGCTGCGAGAACAGCTCCTCGGCAGCGTCGTAGATCTGTTCCATCGTCTCGGCGCGCTGCTCGGCCTTGCGCGAGCGTCGAACGGGCTTGGCTGTCTCGGTCACTCCCCGTCCATCCGGTCTGGCGGGGCCATCGTCAAGCCTTCGTGCGGATATTCACACGCGTGATAGTGTATGTTGACAGCATCGCGCGCTTGCCCGCATGATGCGCCCAAGGCGGAAAATCCGCCAGGGAGAGAGGACGCGTGGAAACTCAGGCAGGTGGCAGCCGCCGCTGGATCGTGCTCGTCACGCTCACCTTCGTCTATGTCCTCAACTTCCTCGACCGGCAGCTGCTCGGCATCCTCGCCAAGCCGATCCAGGACTCGCTCCACATCACCGACCGCCAGCTCGGGCTGATCGGCGGGCTCTATTTCGCGATGTTCTACTGCTTCATCGCGATCCCCGTCGGCTGGCTCGCCGATCGCACCAGCCGGGTGAAGATCCTCTCGCTTGCCTGCGCGATCTGGAGCGGGGCGACGATCGCCTGCGGCATGGCGACCAGCTACACCCAGCTCGTCATCGCCCGGATGACGGTCGGCTTCGGCGAGGCGGGCGGGGTGCCGCCCAGCTATGCGATCATCACCGACACCTTCCGCCCCGGCGAGCGCGGCACCGCCTTCGGCATCTTCAATCTCGGCCCCCCGATCGGCGCGGCGCTCGGCATCGCGTTCGGCGCCTCGATCGCGGCCTTGCTCGACTGGCGCATCGCCTTCGTCGCGATCGGCGCGGTCGGCGTGGTCACCGCGATCCTCGTGCCGCTGATCGTCCGCGAGCCCAGGCGCGGCGCGACGGACCTAAACGCCCCCGTCCAGCCCGCCGCCGCCAAGGCGCCCTTCTGGGGCACCTGTGCGATGTTCTTTTCCCACCGGGTGCTGATGCTCGCCGCGCTCGGCAGCGGCGCCACCCAGTTCGTCACCTATGGCCTCGGCCAGTTCGCGGTGCTGTTCCTGATCCGCGAAAAGGGCATGACCCTGCCCGAGATCGCGATATGGTACGCGCTGGTCGTCGGCATCGGCATGAGCGCCGCGATGCTGCTCTCCGGCCGCATCATCGACCGGCTGAGCCGCCGCAGCCGCACCGTCTATGCGCTCGGCCCGGCGATCTCGCTCGCCATCGCCTTGCCCTTCTATGTCGCCTTTGTCTGGGCGCCCGGCTGGCCGCTCGCGCTGCTGCTGCTGACCGTCGTCAACTGCTTCAACTATTTCTACCTCTCCGCCTCGGTCGCGCTCGTCCAGGAAGAGGTCCGCCCGGACCAGCGCGTGCTCTCCGGCGCGCTGCTGCTGCTGGTGATGAACTTCATCGGCCTCGGCCTCGGCCCGACCTGGGTCGGCGCCGCCAGCGACTGGTTCAAGGACCATGGCTGGGCGCACGGCCTCCAGCTCGCCCTCTACACCCTCTCGCCCTTCTATCTGATCGCGATCGCGCTCTTCCTCACGCTCGCCCGCATCCTGCGCGCCGAGCAGACCGCAAAGGTGCCCGCATGAAGCCGTACCGCCACGCCGCCATCGCCACCGCGCTGCTGCTCTCGGGCATCGCGCTCGCCCAGGAGCCCGTCGTCAACGCGCCCTCCGGCAGCGTCAGCGGCACGCTCGAAGGCCAGATCCGCGCCTTCAAGGGCATCCCCTATGCCGTGCCCCCGGTCGGCGGAATGCGCTGGCGTCCGCCCGCGCCGATGCAGCCCTGGACCGGCACCCGCGCCGCGAAGGATTTCGGCCCCGCCTGCGTCCAGCCCCAGGCCAAGACCCCGACCAATGTCTATGCTCCCGCCCAGCCGATGCCGGTCAGCGAGGATTGCCTGACGCTCAACATCTGGGCGCCGGCCAACGCGAAAAAGGCCCCGGTCTTCTTCTGGATCCATGGCGGGGCGCTGTCGGGCGGCTCCAGCCGCGAACCGATGTACGACGGGCGCAAGCTCGCCGAGCAGGGTATGATCGTGGTGTCGATCAACTACCGGCTCGGCGTGCTTGGCTGGCTCGCCCATCCCCAGCTCTCCGCCGAATCCCCGCAAAAGGTCTCGGGCAATTACGGCCTGCTCGACCAGATGGCCGCGCTCGCCTGGGTGAAGCACAATATCGCCGCGTTCGGCGGCGATCCGGCAAAGGTAACGATCGCGGGAGAGTCCGCCGGCGGTCTCAGCGTGATGTTCCTGATGGAATCCCCGCTCGCCCGCGGCACCTTCTCCCAGGCGATCGCCCAGAGCGCCTACATGGTCGCGATGCCCGAGCTGAAGAAACAGGCGTACGGGGCGCCCTCGGCCGAGGCGGTCGGCACGATGGTTGCGGCCGGCCTCCAGGCGCCCGACCTCGCCGCGCTGCGCGGCATGGACGCCCAGGCGCTCACCGACGGCGCGGCGAAGCTCGGCTTCTTCCCGTTCGGCGTGGTCGATGGCCTCGTCCTGCCCAGCCAGATGGTCGACGCCTTCGACCAGGGCAAGCAGGCCCCGGTGCCGATCCTCACCGGCTTCAACCAGGGCGAGATCCGCTCGCTGATGGTGCTGGCGCCCAAGGCTCCGGACAGTGCCGAGGCCTATGAGAAGAGCATCCGCGAGAAGTACGGCGAATTCGCCGATGCCTTCCTCAGGCTCTATCCGGCGGCGACCTACAAGGAGAGCATCCTCGCGACCACCCGCGACGCGCTCTATGGCTGGACGACCGAACGGCTCGCCCGCAAGCAGGCCGCGCTCGGCAAGCCGGCCTATGTCTATCTCTGGGATCACGGCTATCCGGCGATGGACGACAAGGGCCTCCACGCCTTCCACGCCAGCGAGCTGCCCTATGTCTTCGGCAATTTGACGCCGCTGCCTCCGCTCTGGCCGGCGATCCCCGAGAGCGACAGGCCCCTGTCGGACACGATGCTTGGCTATTGGGCAAGCTTCGTGAAGACCGGCAACCCGGGTGCGGCCTGGCCCGCCTTCGGCAAGGCGCACAGCTATCTCCACATCACGGATGCGCCCAAGGCGGAGGCTGCGCTGATGCCAGGCATGTACGACCAGTATGAAGCGGTGGTCTGCCGCCGCCGCGCCGCCGGGGTGGCCTGGAACTGGAATGTCGGCCTGGCCTCGCCCAAGCTCCCGGCAAAGGCAAAGGGCTGCGATTGAGGACGGCAAGTCCCCCTCCCGCTTGCGGGAGGGGCTAGGGGAGGGGCTGTAGTGGGTGGCCTCGCGCACCTCATTCCCTCCCCCGACCCCTCCCGCAAGCGGGAGGGGAGAAGAAGTGCCATCCCGCCCCATGGTCATCCCGGCGAAAGCCGGGATCTCAGGCGAAGGCGCGGGGAAGGAGCCGCACGAGATCCCGGCTTTCGCCGGGATGACGGTTTGGGGCCGGAATGACGAAAGGGGGAAGGGCAGGCGCGCGCCTACCCCGAAACCTTCCGCCCCTCGATCCGCCCCTCGGCATACTCCTCGCGCAGCCTTTTCTTGTCGATCTTCCCCGAAGCCGCCAGCGGCATCGCCGGCACCTCGGCGACCTCGCCCGGGATCCACCAGTCGGCGACCTTGCCCCGCAGCATCTCGAGCAGCGCGCGCGGGTCCTCGCCCTGGCTCTCGACGATCAGCACCGGCCGCTCGCCCCATTTCTCGTCCGCCCGCGCGATCACCGCGACATGGCGCACCGCCGGGTGCGTGCCCACGATCGCTTCTATTTCGTTCGGGTTGATCCACTCGCCGCCCGACTTGATCAGGTCCTTGGCCCGCCCGCAGATCGTCAGATTGCCGGCGGTGTCGAGCATCGCCAGGTCGCCGGTGTCGAAATAGCCCTCGGCATCGAGCACGCTTTCCTCGGCCCGGAAATAGCGCTCGATCACGCTATGCCCCTTCACCTTGAGATGCCCCAGCACATTGCGCTGCGGCACCAAAGTGTTGCCCTCGGCATCGGTCAGCTTGAGGTCCAGCCCCATGATCGGCCGCCCCGACGCCGGAGCCGCATCCGCGGGCAGGTCCCGGGGCGCGATCGCGCCGACGGGGGAGAGCTCGGTCATCCCCCAGCTGGTCTGCACCCGCGCGCCGAGCTTCTCCTCCAGCCGCCTCAGCAGCGCGTCGGGGCAGCTCGATCCGCCGATCAGCACGCGCTCCAGCGTCGGGAAGGCCTCGCCGCTCGCCTCGGCCCGGTCGGCCAGCGTCAACCAGACGGTCTGTACGCCAACCGCGACAGTCACGCCCTCGTCGCGGATCAGCCGTGCCAGGCTCGGCCCGTCGAGCGTCCGCCCGGGCAACACCAGCTTGGTCCCCGCCGCCGGCGCGGCAAAGGGCATGCCCCAGCCATTGGCATGGAACATCGGCACGCCGAGCAGCAGCGTGTCACGCGCGGTGATCGCCACCGCGTCCGCCTGCAGCGCGCGCAGCGTGTGGAGATAGTTGGAGCGGTGGGTGTAGACGACGCCCTTGGGGCTGCCCGTCGTCCCGCTGGTGTAGCAGAGCCCGGCGGGGGCGTTCTCGTCGAACGCCCCCCAGGTCACCGCGGCACCATGCGCCTCCAGCAGGGCGTCATGATGCCAGACCTGCACCCGGTGCGACCCGAGGGTGCCAATATCCGCGTCGGAATCGTCCAGAACGATCACATGCTCGACCGTCGGGCACTGCGCGATCACGTCCCGAGCGAGAGGGAGCAGATCGGCGGCGACCGCGAGCACCCGGTTCTCCGCCTCGTTGACCATCGCCGCCAGGTGCGCCGCGGTCAGCCGCGGGTTGAGCGTGTGGCACACCAGCCCCGTGCCCATCGCGGCGTAATAGATCTCGAAATGGTGGATCGTGTTCCAGGCGAGCGTGCCGACCACTTCGCCCTCCCGCAGCCCCAGCGCCGCCAGCGCGCCGGACATAAGGTTGCTGCGTTCGCGCAGCGCCGCATAGGTCGAGCGCTTCACCACCACGCCCGCATCGGCCTCGACGACCTCGCAGTCCTGGAACCACTTGGCGGCATGATCGAGGAACTTGTCTACTGTCAGGCCGAAGGGCTGCATGAAGTCTGGGACGCTTTCGAGAGAAGGAATGGCCGCCGGAGAGGGAGCCCCGGCGGCCGGCAGGAAGGTCAGAAGGTCTTGAGCAGCTTGATGCCGTACTGGCGGGGCGGGCCCGCGAAGTAGAGGCCCGAGTTGAGCGCCGCCGGATAATGCTGGTCGGTCAGGTTGGTGCCGTACAGAGTCACCGTCCAGCTCTTGTGCTGATAGGCGAGCTGCGCGTTCAGGATGTTGCGCGCCTCCAGGTGATCGCCGCGCGACACGTTCTGGAACAGCGTCGCCCACTGGTCGCCGACATGGCCGAAATTGGCCCGCGGGGTGATCTTGTCGCCATTGCCCAGTTCGAGCTCGTACTGCGCGCCCAGGTTGAAGGTCAGGTTGGGCGCATAGGTCTGGCGGCGGCCGTTCAGGTTGATGCAATTGGCCGCGTTGGTCGGGCTGCCGGTGCGCGGATCGCAGGCGCCGGCGGCCGCTATCCGGGGATCGCTGGCATAGAAGGTGCCCAGCTCGCTCTTCAGCACGTTGACGCCGGCATCGAGCTGCAGCCCGCCGAAATGGAACTCGGCCTCGGCCTCGAAGCCGTAGATCTTGGTGCTGTTCGGCACGTTCAGCTCGATCCCGAAGGTCGGGAAGGTCGGATAGCCGATGATGACCTGGAAGTTCTTGTAGTCGTTGTAGAAGCCGGTGATCGTCGTGCGCACCTTGCCGCCCGCCCAGTTTGCCTTCCAGCCCGCCTCGTAGGAGGTCACTTCCTCCGGCTCGAACGGCGCCGGATTGCCCAGGCCCACCGGCACGTTGAGCCCGCCGGGGCGGAAGCCGGTGGCGACGAAGCCATAGAGATACTGGGTGTCGCTCGCCTTCCAGCCCAGCGAGACCTTGTACGAGACATTGTCCGACTTAACCTGCTGGTCCTGCCGGATATAGGTGCCGTACTGCAGGACATCGACATGGTTGGTCGACTGGCTGGCGGTGTAGCGGATGCCCGCGTCGAGCTTCAGCCGCGGCGTGATCGCGAAGCCGATCTGGCCGAACGCCGCCAGCGAGCGGGTGGGGTTGGTGCCCTGCAGCTTGTACTGCGCCGCCGGCAGGTTGAACGGATAGGCGGTGTCGATGATGAACTGGTACGGCTTGCGGAAATAATAGTCGTTCCACAGGCCGAAGGCGCCGAGCAGCCAGGTGACCCGGCCGGTGTCGGGCGAGATCAGGTTGAGCTCGGTGGTGACCTGCTGTTCGTCGACGCTGTCGTAGAAGGTGCTGATGCCCGTCGCCGTGCCGTCCAGGTCGGCGCGGTACATGGTGTTGGCCCATTGATAGCTCGAGACCGAGCGCAGCTTCACCCCGCCGGCCAGCTCATACTCGGCCTTCAGGGTCGAGCGGACGAACTCGTCGCGCGCCGCCTGGGGCGCGTTGAACGATACGTCGAACAGGTCGCGGTGGTTCGGGTTCGGCGTGCTGGTGCCGGGCAGCGTCTCGAAATAGTTCGAGAAGGGCGTGGCGGGGTAGGCGCCCATGTCGAGATGGCCGGCATCGGTCTTCCACAGGATCGACAGGCGGTCGGTCGGCTTCCACAGGAAGCTGACGCGGCCGGCCATGATGCCGACATTGCCCTTGTCATAGGGGTAGGGCGTGCCGTTCGGGCCGGTGATGTTGTAGAAGGTGTCGCGGCGCGAGGCGTAGAGCGCGACGCGTGCGGCGAAGGTGTCGCTCAGCGGCAGGTTCACCGCGCCCTGGAAGCCGGCATCGTTGTAGTTGCCGTAGTTCAGGTTGAAATAGCCGTGGATGCCGCCGCCGATGATCGGATCGTTGGTGTTGACGAACACCGCGCCGCCCGTGGCGTTCTGGCCGACGATCGTGCCCTGCGGTCCCCTCAGGACCTGGATGTTGGCGACGTCGTAATAGGGCTCGCCCTGCACGTACCCCGGGAAGGTCGGCACGCCATCCCGGTACGTGATCACGCCGGTGGTGGTCTGGGTGTTGTGCTCGGCCTTGCCGATGCCGCGGACGTTGAAGTCGTTGCCCTGGCCGAAATTATTGACGACGACCGACGGCATCGCGAACTGCAGCGCGTCGACATTGGCGACGCCCTTGTTGTCCAGCTGGGTGCCCGACAGGACCGAGGCGGAGACCGCGGTGGTCATCAGATTCTCATTGCGGCGCTGCGCGGTGACGACGATCTCGCCATCTTCCGTGTTCGAAGCGTTCGCTTGGGCAGGCGCGTCCTGCGTTTCCGGGGTCGCGGTCTGCGCCGCGGCCGCGCCGCTCCAGACCAGGGCGAGCGCCGAGGCGCCTGCCAGCAACGGACGATAGTTCATCAGGGTCCCTCCCACATCCATCTCCAGACGCGCTCTTCGTCGCGATGGCCCGAAGGATGCCGCAAAGCCCTGGGGTGCGCAATACTAATTCTCTCATGAGTGAATATCATGAGGAAAGGGTCGATCCGCGCCAACTTAGCCAGCTTTGGCGTACGCAACGGTCGGGTCTTCCGCTGGCCCCCAAACGAAGAGAGCCGGCAACCCCTGGGGGGCTGCCGGCTCTTCTCTTGTTCGCTGATCGGGTGGATCAGTCGATGGTCTTGGCGAGCTCGCGGTTGAACCACAGCGCCAGCAGCGTGCCGATCGCGCCCGAGAGCAGATAGGCACCCGCGGCGAGCAGGCCGAACTCGGCACCCAGCCACAGCGCGATCAGCGGCGCGAAGGCGGCGCCGAACAGCCAGGCGAGGTCCGAGGTGAGCGACGAGCCCGTGTAGCGGTGCGACTTCTGGAACAGCGACGACAGCGCGCCCGACGACTGACCGAACGAGATGCCGAGCAGCGCGAAGCCGAACAGCATGAACACGATCTCGCCCGCCTCGCCGGCCGAGAGCAGCTGCGGGGCGAAGCCGCTGAACACCGCGATCGCGACTGCCGAGCTGCCGAGCAGGGTGCGGCGGCCGACCCGGTCGGCAAGCGCGCCCGAAAGGACGATCGCGATGGTGCCGACGATCGCGGCAACCGCCTCGATCACCAGGAAGTCGACCGGGCTGTTCTCGGTGTAGAGGAAGACCCAGGACAGCGGGAACACGGTGACCATGTGGAACATCGCGAAGCTGGCGAGCGGGGCGAAGGCGCCCATCACCACGATCCGCCAGTCGGCGCGTACCGTCTCCGAGATCGGCGCGGGCTGCAGCTCGCGGTCCTCGAACAGGCGGGCATATTCCGGGGTCACCACGATGCGCAGGCGGGCGAACAGCGCCACCACGTTGATCGCGAAGGCGACGAAGAACGGATAGCGCCAGCCCCAGCCCAGGAAGTCCTCGGCGGGCAGGGCGCTGATGAAGAAGGCGAAGAGCAGGCTGGCCACGAACAGGCCCAGCGGCGCGCCGAGCTGCGGGATCATCGCATACCAGCCGCGCTTGTTGTCGGGCGCGTTGATCGCGAGCAGCGAGGCGAGGCCGTCCCAGGTGCCGCCCAGCGCCACGCCCTGGCCCATGCGGAACAGCGCGAGGAGCAGGGCCGCGGAGATGCCGACATCGGCATAGCCGGGCAGGAAGGCGATCGCCGCGGTCGAGCCGCCGAGCAGGAACAGCGCGATCGTCAGCTTGGCGCCGCGGCCATAGGCGCGGTCGACGGCGGTGAAGATCAGCGTGCCGATCGGGCGGGTGACGAAGGCCAGCGCGAAGATCGCGAACGACCAGAGCGTACCCTGCAGCGGATCGAGGAACGGGAAGATCAGCTTCGGGAACACCAGCACCGATGCGATGGCGTAGACGAAGAAGTCGAAGAACTCGGACGTGCGCCCGATGATCACGCCGATGGCGATCTCGCCGGGGTGGATGCCGTGGCCGTGCGAGGCGTTGAGGACGCGTGCATCCCGTTCGGCTTCAAGGGTAGGTACGGTATCACCGCTCATTCGAATGGGAACTTTCTGCAACACGCGCCGCGCTAGCGCGTTTCCTAATGCCATGAAGGGCCGGGATGCCCCGGCGCGGCGCATTTGCGTCATAGCAGACAACGCGGGGATTGGACAAAATGTCCTATGTGCGGTGCAACATCGGAAGCCTAGGCGCCCGCCATGCCTAGATCCCGTCCTCTCTCCGCACGCCTCCGTGCGCTGCTGACCCTGCCGGCACTCGCAGCCCTTTGCGGGTGCAACATGGTCGTGCTCAACCCCGCCGGCGACGTCGCGCGTCAACAGGGCGATCTGGTGATCGTCTCGACGCTGCTGATGCTGCTGATCATCGTGCCGGTGATGGCGCTGGTCGTCCTGTTCGCCTGGCGCTACCGCGAGTCGAACAAGGAGGCGACCTATTCGCCGGACTGGGATCACTCGACCAGCCTCGAGCTGGTGATCTGGTCGGCGCCGCTGTTGATCATCATCTGCCTCGGCGCGATCACCTGGGTGAGCACCCACCTGCTGGATCCGTACCGGCCGCTGTCGCGCACCGGTCCGAACCAGCCGGTCGCGGCCAATGTGAAGCCGCTCGAGGTCCAGGTCGTCGCGCTCGACTGGAAGTGGCTGTTCATCTATCCCGAGCAGGGCATCGCCACGGTGAACGAGATGGCCGCCCCGGTCGGCCGCCCGATCCACTTCCGGATCTCGGCCTCGTCGGTGATGAACTCCTTCTACATCCCCGCGCTCGCCGGCCAGATCTACGCCATGCCGGCGATGGAGACGCCGATGAACGCGGTGTTCGACAAGACCGGCGTGTTCCAGGGCCTGTCGGCAAACTATAGCGGCCACGGCTTCTCGAAGATGCGCTTCAAGGCGCACAGCCTCGACCAGGCCGGCTTCGATGCCTGGGTGGCCGAGGTGAAGAAGGCGGGCGGCAATCTCGATCGCGCGGGCTATCTCCAGCTCGAGCGCCCGAGCGAAGGCGAGCCGGTCCGCCGCTTCGCCGGTGTCGAGACCGGGCTGTTCGACCGGGTGGTCAACATGTGCGTCCAGCCGGGCAAGATGTGCATGCACCAGATGATGATGCTCGATGCCCAGGGCGGCACGGGCAAGGCCGGGCTGCACAATGTCCGCCACACCGAGGGTGAGACCAGCGCCACCGGCACCCACATGCATGGCGGCAAGAGCTTCGTCGGCGAGATCTGCGCGGACCAGCAGGACGTCGCCGTCGGTGCCAAGCCCAATTCGGTCAAGCCGGTCAAGCAGGCCACGCTCACCGGCGCGGGCCTCAAGCAGCCCTCGGCCAAGCCGACTCCGATCGCTCCCAGCGTTGCGTCCGAAACCCGGCCGCGTCCTCTCTCCTGATCGCGAAGCAGATATGATCCCGCAACCCGCACCCGTTAGCCCGATCCTGGGCAAGCTTTCGCTCGACGCGCTGCCGCTGCACGAGCCGATCGTCGTGGCGACCTTCTGTGGCGTCGCGCTCGGCGGCATCGCGCTCGTCGCCGCGCTGACCTATTTCAAGCTGTGGACCTATCTCTGGAAGGAGTGGTTCACGAGCGTCGATCACAAGAAGATCGGGATCATGTACATGATCCTCGGCCTGGTGATGTTCCTGCGCGGCTTTGCCGATGCCCTGATGATGCGCCTCCAGCAGGCGCTCGCGTTCAACGGGTCCGAGGGGTACCTGAACGCGCACCACTTCGATCAGGTGTTCACCGCCCACGGCGTGATCATGATCTTCTTCGTGGCGATGCCGTTCGTCACGGGCCTGATGAACTACATCGTGCCGCTGCAGATTGGCGCGCGCGACGTGTCCTTCCCGTTCCTGAATAACTTCAGCTTCTGGATGACGACCGGCGGCGCGGTGCTGGTGATGGCCTCGCTGTTCGTCGGCGAGTTCGCCCAGACCGGCTGGCTGGCCTATCCGCCGCTCTCGGGGATCCTCTACAGCCCCGGCGTCGGCGTCGATTATTATCTGTGGGCGCTGCAGGTGGCGGGTGTCGGCACGACATTGTCGGGCATCAACCTGATCGTCACGATCCTCAAGCTGCGCGCCCCCGGCATGTCGCTGATGAAGATGCCGGTGTTCACCTGGACCTCGCTCTGCACCAACGTGCTGATCGTCGCTTCCTTCCCGGTCCTGACCGCGGTGCTCGCGCTGCTCGGCCTCGACCGTTATGTCGGCACCAACTTCTTCACGAACGACTTTGGCGGCAGCGCCATGATGTATGTGAACCTGATCTGGATCTGGGGCCACCCGGAGGTCTACATCCTGATCCTCCCGCTCTTCGGCGTGTTCTCGGAGGTCACCTCGACCTTCTCGGGCAAGAAGCTGTTCGGCTATTCGTCGATGGTCTACGCCACGATCGTCATCACGATCCTGTCGTACCTCGTCTGGCTGCACCACTTCTTCACCATGGGCTCGGGGGCCAGCGTCAACAGCTTCTTCGGCATCACGACGATGGTCATCTCGATCCCGACGGGCGCCAAGATCTTCAACTGGCTGTTCACCATGTATCGCGGCCGCATCCGCTTCGAGCTGCCGATGATGTGGACCATCGCGTTCATGCTCACCTTCGCGATCGGCGGCATGACCGGCGTGATGCTCGCCATCCCGCCTGCCGACTTCGTGCTGCACAACTCGCTGTTCCTGATCGCGCACTTCCATAACGTGATCATCGGCGGCGTGCTGTTCGGCCTGTTCGCCGCGATCAACTTCTGGTGGCCCAAGGCCTTCGGCTTCAAGCTGAACACCTTCTGGGGCAAGGTGTCGTTCTGGTGCTGGGTCCCCGGCTTCTGGCTCGCCTTCCTGCCGCTCTACATCATGGGCCTTATGGGCGTGACTCGCCGCATGCGGGTGTTCGATGATCCCAGCCTGCAGATCTTCTTCATCGTCGCGGCGCTCGGCGCTGCCCTGATCGCCGCCGGCATCGGCGCGATGCTGGTCCAGTTCGCCGTGAGCATCTGGAAGCGCGAGGAACTGAAGGACGTGACCGGCGACCCGTGGGGCGGCCGTACCCTGGAGTGGGCGACCAGCTCGCCGCCGCCGGAGTACAACTTCGCCTTCACCCCGGTGATCCATGATCTCGACGCCTGGTACGACATGAAGTCGCGCGGCAGCGAGCGTCCGCTCACCGGCTTCAAGGACATCCACATGCCGAGCAACACCGGCGCTGGCGTGATCCTTGCCGGCATCAGCACCCTGATCGGCTTCGCGCTGATCTGGCACATCTGGTGGCTGGTCGGCCTGGGCTTTGTCGGCCTGATCGGCGGCGCGATCTTCCATACCTTCAACTACAAGCGCGATTTCGACATTCCCGCCGAAGTCGTCGCCGAGACCGAGGCGGCGCGCACGCGCCAGCTCGCCGGAGCCTGATCGATGAGCACCACGACGATTCCCGCCGCGGACGAACCGGTCCGCTTCTACGACCTGGACGAGCATCCGCACCCGGAAGGCTACAGCACGATGCTGGGCTTCTGGATCTATCTGATGAGCGACTGCCTCATCTTCGCGATCCTGTTCGCCTGCTACGCGGTGCTCGGCGGCAACTTCGCCGGCGGCCCGGGGCCGAAGGACCTGTTCGACCTGCCGCTGGTCGCGCTGAACACGGCGATGCTGCTGTTCTCGTCGATCACCTACGGCTTCGCGATGCTCGGCATGGCGAAGGGCAACAAGAACCAGGTGCTGATCTGGCTGGCGATCACCCTGGTGTTCGGCGGCTGCTTCCTCGGCATCGAGCTCTACGAGTTCAGCGAGCTGATCCATGAGGGCGCCGGCCCGTGGCGAAGCGCGTTCCTGTCGAGCTTCTTCACCCTGGTCGGCACCCACGGTCTGCACGTCACTTTCGGCTCGATCTGGCTGATCACGCTGATGGTGCAGGTCGCCCGCTTCGGCCTGACCGCCGCCAACCAGCGCCGTCTGGCCTGCCTGAGCCTGTTCTGGCACTTCCTCGACGTCATCTGGATCGGCGTCTTCACCTTTGTCTATCTGATGGGAATGCTGCGATGAGCCACGATCCGCACGCACATGAGGATCATGGCGATCACGGCCATGGTCACGGCGTCGAAATCCCGCACGGTTCGATGCGCGACTACGTTATCGGCTTCGTGCTGTCGGTGATCCTGACCGCGATCCCCTTCTACCTGGTGATGGAGCGCCCGTTCTCGAACGGCGTCACCGCCGCCGCGATCATGGGCTTCGCCGTGGTCCAGATCCTGGTCCACATGGTCTATTTCCTCCACCTCAAGCCGAGCGCCGAGGGTGGCTGGACGATGACCGCGCTGGTGTTCACCATCATCGTGGTGGCGATCATGCTGTCCGGTTCGCTGTGGGTGATGTACCACCTGAACGCGAACATGATGCCGATGATGGATCCGAGCCAGCTTCCGTGACGGACGACCCGCGGCCCCGCGCGAGATGGGTGATCGCTGCGGCGATGCTCGTCTGCGCGGGGCTGCTGGCGGCGCTCGGCATCTGGCAGATCGAGCGCCGCGCCTGGAAGCATGAACTGATCGCGGCGGTGGATGCCCGCATCCACGCCGCGCCGGTCGCAGCACCTGCGCCGCCGGCCTGGGGCGCGATCGATGCCCGCACCGACGCCTATCGCCGCGTCACTGCCACTGGCCAGCTGCTCAACGACCGCGCCACCCTGGTGAAAGCGGTGACCGAGCGCGGATCGGGCTATTGGGTGATGACCCCGCTCAGGACCCGCGACTTCATCCTGCTGGTCAATCGCGGCTTCATCCCGGATGCCATGCGCCAGCGGATCCCCGCGGGCCCCGACTATCTGCAGGTAACCGGCCTGCTCCGGGTCACCGAGCCGGGCGGCGGCTTCCTGCGCAGCAACGATCCCAAGGCCGATCGCTGGTATTCGCGTGACGTCGCGGCTATCGCTGCTGCCCATGGGCTCGGACAGGTCGCTCCCTATTTCATCGATGCGGATGCCACGCCAAATCCGGGCGGCTGGCCGGTGGGCGGGCTGACCGTGGTTCGCTTCACCGACAACCACCTGGTCTATGCGCTGACGTGGTTCGGGCTGTGCGCGATGGCGCTGTGGGGCGCCTGGTTCATCGGCTGGCGGCGCGGAGCCGCCGCATGATCCACGCCGGGGGGCTGGAGGACACCGACCCCGGACGGCGCAACATGTGGCTGCTCGTGCAGCTGCGCTGGATCGCCGTCGGCGGGCAGCTGGGGACGATCGGATTCGTCCATTATGTGATGGGCGTGCACCTGCCGCTGGTGCCGCTGTTCATCGTCCCGTTGCTGCTGGCCGGGATCAACCTCGCCACCTATCCGCTGCTCGATCGCCGCGCCGCGATCACCAACTGGGAGCTGACCGTGGCGATGCTCGCCGATGTCGGTGCGCTCGCCTGGCAGCTCCACTTCACCGGCGGGCTGGCCAATCCCTTCGCCTTCCTGTTCCTGCTCCAGGTGGTGACCGGCGCGATGCTGCTTCAGCCGGGATCGAGCTGGATGATCGTCGGCGCCGCGAGCCTGGCGCTGTTCACCATCGCGATAAACCCGGTGCCGCTCGACCTGCCGCCGAGTTCGCGTGACCCGTTCCGCCTCTACCTTGCCGGCAGCCTGATCTGCTTCGCGCTGATCGCGGTGCTGCTCGTGCTGGTCATCACCCGCATCGGCCGCAACCTGCGCGAGGGTGATGCCGAGCGCGCCGCGATCCGCCAGCGGGCGGCGGAGGAGGACCATATCGTCCGCATGGGCCTGCTCGCCACCGGGGCGGCGCACGAACTGGGCACGCCGCTCTCCTCGCTCTCGGTGATCCTGGGCGACTGGCAGCACATGCCGCGCATCGCCGGCGACAAGGACCTGGCGCAGGATGTGGCGGACATGCAGGCCGAGGTGGCGCGCTGCAAGACGATCGTCAGCGGCATCCTGGCCTCGGCCGGCGAGGCGCGCGGCATCGCGTCGGAATTCACCACGGTGCGCCACTTCCTCGACGACCTGGTCGCCGACTGGCGCGACAGCCGGCTGACCGGCACGCTGGAATATGCCGATCGGTTCGGGCCGGACCTGGCGATCGTCTCCGACACCGCGCTGCGCCAGGTGCTGAGCAACGTGATCGACAATGCCACCGAGGTCTCGCCCGAATGGATCGGCATCACCTTGCTGCGCGACCGCGACGAGATGGTGATCGAAGTGGCCGATCGCGGCCCCGGCTTCGCGCCCGACATGCTGGCCGGCTTCGGCCAGCCCTATCGATCGAGCAAGGGCAAGCCGGGGGGCGGGTTGGGGCTGTTCCTGCTGGTCAATGTGCTGCGCAAGCTGGGTGGCACCGCCGAGGCGGAGAACCGGGTGCCGCGCGGCGCGCTGGTGCGCATCCGCCTGCCGCTTGACGCGATCGCCCGCGGGGGGGAGGAACAGGCATGAGCGCGGTTCGCAAGCTGCTGATCGTCGAGGACGACGAGTCCTTCGCTCGGACGCTCCGGCGTTCGTTCGAGCGGCGCGGCTATCTTGTCGAGACGGCGGCGAGCCATGAGGACCTGACGGCGCTGATGGAGACGTTCCACCCGGCCTATGCGGTGGTCGACCTGAAGCTGGGTGGGGCATCGGGGCTGGTCTGTGTCCAGACGCTGCGGGCCGCGGATGCGGAGATGAAGATCGTTGTGCTGACCGGCTTCGCCAGCATCGCCACTGCGGTCGAGGCGATCAAGCTGGGCGCGTCCTATTATCTCGCCAAGCCCTCCAACACCGACGATATCGAGGCGGCGTTCGGACGTGAGGAGGGCGATGTCGATGCGCCGCTCGCCAGCCGGCCGAGCTCGATCAAGACGGTGGAATGGGAGCATATCCACCAGACGCTGGTGGAGACTGACTTCAACATCTCCGAGACCGCGCGGCGGCTGGGGATGCACCGGCGCACGCTGGCGCGGAAGCTGGAGAAGCGGCAGCTACGGTAGCTTCTTGCTCCCCTCCCTGAAAGGGAGGGGTTGGGGGTGGGTTGCGAGCGCAGCGAGCCCGGCTTTTCCTAACCCACCCTTAGCCCCTCCCTTTCAGGGAGGGGAACTTGATCTCCCTTCCCATCCGCTGCGGTCGGGCGCAGCATGACCGGCTCCGGGAGGGCCATATTTGAAGATTCGCGCCGACATCATCGCAGGGCTCGCCATCTCCGGGCTGATGCTGCCCGAGGCGGTGGCCTATGCCTCGATCGCCGGCGTCGCGCCGGGGCATGCGATCCTTGCCGCCATCGCCGGGTCCCTGGTCTATGCGCTGGCCGGGCGCAGCCGGTTCGCGATCGTCTCGGCGACTTCCTCCTCCGCCGCGATCCTCGCCGCTTCGCTGGCGACGCTGCCGCCGGGGGAGGGCATGCGCACGCTGTTCATGGTGACGGCGGTGGCGATCACGGGCCTGTTGTTCCTGCTCGCCTGGGCGAGCCGGCTGGGCGGGCTGACCGGCTTCATCTCGCACCCGGTGCTGCGCGGATTCGCCTTTGGCCTGGCGATCACGATCAGCGTGAAGCAGCTGCCGGTGCTCACCGGCACGCATCCGCCCGCCGGCAATCTGCTGGAGACCGGCATCGCAGTGCTGCAGGCCGCGCCGCATTGGCATTGGGTGAGCTTGGTGGTGGGGCTGGTCGCGCTGGCGACGTTGCTCATGCTGCGCCGTATGCCGATGGTGCCGGGGGCGCTGATCGTGCTGGTCTCCGGCGTCGCCGCCTCCGGCCTGCTCGATCTTGCTGGGCACGGCGTGGCGGTGGTCGGCCCGATCGTGCTGACCCCCGGCGCATTGGAACTGCCCGCCTTTTCCTACGCCGGGCTGCTGGAGACCGCGCAGCTCGCCGTGCCGCTGGCGCTGATCCTGCTCGCGGAGAGCTGGGGCACGATGCGCGCGCTGGCGCTCCGGCACGGCGACATGCTCGATCCCGGGCGCGAGTTGCGTGCGCTCGGCCTCGCCAATCTGGGCGCGGCGCTGGTCCAGGGCATGCCGGTCGGTGCCGGGCTTTCGGCCAGCGCGGCGAACGAGGCATCGGGCGCCGGATCGCGTGCGGCGGGGGCGATCGCGGCGGCGGCGCTGGGCGCGCTCGTGCTGTTCGCCATGCCGCTGGTCGCGCTGCTGCCCCAGCCGGTACTGGCCGCGGTGGTGATCGCCGCGCTCACCCACTCGCTCGACCCGCGTCCGCTGCGCCGGCTCTGGGCGCTCGACCGCGACCAATATATCGCGCTCGCGGCTGCGCTGGGCGTGCTGCTGCTCGGCGTGCTCGACGGGATGCTTTGTGCGATCCTGCTCTCGCTTGCGGCCCTGGTGCAGCGTTTCGGCAATGCCCAATTGGGGCGACTCGGCCGGCTGGGCGACGGTCACGACTTCGTCGATGCCGATCGGCATCCCGAGGCCAGGCCGATCCCCGGCATCGCGATCTGGCGTCCGGCGGCACCCCTGTTCTTCGCCAATGCCGAGCGGATGTTCGCCGAGATCGCCGCGCGCACACTTGCCCAGGCGGGCGTACACGCCGTGGTGATCAGCCTGGAGGAGAGCATCGATATCGACAGCACGGCGCTCGACGCGCTGCTCGATTTCGACAGGACGATGCAGGCCAAGGGGTTCCTCGTCCATTATGCCCGGGTGCATGACCGGGTGCGCGACCTGCTCCACGCCGCCGGCGCAGCCTCGGTAGTGGCGCGCAGTGACTATAGCGTGGCCGATGCGGCCGCCAGGCTGGAGAGTGCCGATGCGTGAGCCCGAACCCTTTCTCCGCCCCGTCGCGATCGACGCGCTGCGACCGACCCAGATCACCGTCGGCTTCCGCGAGGTCGCCCGCAAGCGGCGCGACTGGCGAGAACGGGCCGAGCGCGACGGATCGGAGTTCCTCGGCCGCCACATGATCCCGGCTGTGAAGGGGCCGAAGGACCGGTTCTGGATCGTCGATGCGCATCATCTCGCCCGGGCACTCCACGACGAGGGTGTCGAGCGGGTGTTCGTCCGGGAGATCGCCGATCTCTCGGATCTGCCGGGGCGGGCGTTCCGCACCTTCATGGATAGCCGGGGCTGGCTCCATCCCTATGATCCGGAGGGGCGACGACTAGATTCCCGGCACCTGCCCAAGCATGTCCGCGGGCTGGTCGACGATCCCTGGCGCTCGCTGGCCGGCGAGCTGCGGCGTGGCGGCGGCTATGCCAAGGATCCGACGCCCTATGCCGAGTTCCTCTGGGCCGATTTCCTGCGCCGGCACATCCCGGCCAAGCTGCTCGACGGGAATTTCGACGAGGCACTGGAACGCGCGCTCGACCTCGCCCGGCGAAAGGATGCGGCCTATCTGCCCGGCTGGGCGGGACCCGAGGATTGAGCTGCGCGACACTGGTTTCCCAGCTTCGTCAGGGTGATAAAATGCGGTTCATGCCTATATGCTACGTCACTCCCTGGAAGGGGATTGAAAAGGACAGAGCCATGAACAGGATCTCGATCAGTCTGCTCGGCGCCACGCTGCTCGCCGCGCTGGCCGCGCCGGCCGCCGCCGCGCCGCGTGACGGCGAGGCCGAACTCGCCAAGGCCATTGCCGGCCGCACCGCCGGTAAGCCCGTGGATTGCATCTCGTTGCGCAATATCCGCTCCTCGCGGATCATCGACCGCACCGCGATCGTCTACGAGATGAACAACGGCACCATCTATGTGAACCGTCCGAGGACCGGCGCGGAGTCGCTCGACTGGACCGATGTGATGGTCACCGACACCTATACGTCGCAGCTGTGTAGAATCGATACGGTGAAGCTTTACGACACCGGCATCCGGATGACGACGGGATGGGTCGGGCTGAATGAGTTCGTGCCCTATCCGCGGCCGCCGCGCAGCTGACAATCAATCCTCCTCCTGGCGGGGGAGGATTGCATACGGCACGAACATGGTTGCGTGCTGATCCGCCCATCCGCCCGCATGCCCATTTGATCGCGCCCGCATTGCGGAACCGGGCCCCGGGCTCCGTCCACGACCTGCAGCCATTATGGGTCGTGAGTAATGCAGCGTTCTCCAGCCCGGGCCTGGCCCGAGGCATCCACCTTCCGCCAGCTCCGGCTGGTCGAGCCCGAGCACGCACCCTGGACGGCGCGGCTCGCCGCCGCCACCCGCCCCTGGGTGAGCAACCCGGCGTTGCTCGCCGCGCTGCTGCTCGTCGTCGCGGTCGCCGCGCGCGTGGCGCAGTTCGGCAATCCGGTGATCCAGGTCGATGACGAATTCTACCTGCTCACCGGCGACCGGATGCTCCATGGCGCGCTGCCCTATGTCGACATCTGGGACCGCAAGCCGATCGGGCTGTTCCTGATCTATGCCGCGATCCGGCTGCTGGGTGGCAGCGGCGTGCTGGAATATCAGATCGTCGCGACGCTCTTCGCGGTCGCGACAGCACTGGTGATCGCGCGGATCGCCCGCAACCTTGCCGGCCCGCATGGCGCGGCCGCAGCCGGGGTGGTCTATATCCTCTATCTCGGCATCTTCGGGGGAGAGGGCGGCCAGTCGCCGGTCTTCTACAATCTGTTCGTCGCACTCGGCGCTTGGGTGATGGTCGGCGTCGTCCGCCGCCCCAATTTCGATGCGCTGGCCCTTGCCGGCGGACTGCTGGTCATGCTGCTGGTCGGCACGGCGATGCAGGTGAAGTACACCGCGCTGTTCGAGGGCGTGTTCTTCGGGCTGGCGCTGCTCTGGCAGGGTTGGCGGCGCGGCACGCCCTGGGCGGCGCTCGGCATGATGGCACCGGCCTTGATCGCCGCCGCGCTGCTGCCGACGCTCGCCGCCTGGGGCTGGTACGCCTCGGTCGGGCAGGGCGAGGCCTTCGTTCAGGCGAATTTCCTCTCGATCCTCGATCGCAGCTCGGACGGGCTGGGCATCGCGCTCAAGCGCCTGGGCTGGATGGCGGCGTGCCTCGCGCCACTGGGCCTGGCCGCCTGGTTCGGGCGCGGCATGGCGCGTCCGGCGAGCGAAGAGGTCCGCCGCCTGCTCGAGGGATGGGCGATCGCGGCGATCGCCGGCGTGCTGCTCTTCGGCACTTGGTTCGACCATTATGCCCTGCCCCTGATCGCGCCGCTCTGCGTGCTTGCCGCCGCCTGGTTCGGTGATGGCGCGGCGGGGCTGGTGTTCGCGTCGGGCCGGACGCGCTGGCGCATCCCCGCCGGCATCGCGATGATGGCGCTGGTCACCCTGGTCTCGCTGCAGCTCATCAACGACAATCGCCGCGACCGGGGCTGGGGCCCGCAGGTCGAGCGCATGGCCGATTTCATTCGGCCGCAGCTCAAGGACTGCCTCTATGTCTTCGATGGCGAGCCGGCGCTCTATCGCCTTACCGGCAGCTGCCTGCCGACGCGCTGGCCGTTTCCGAGCCATCTGAGCCTGAGCCGCGAATCGCGGGCGCTCGGCGTCGATCCGATGGCCGAGGTGACGCGGATCATGGCCAAGCGGCCCGAATTCATCGTCGCCAGCACCCGTCCCGATCGCGATCTCAATCCGGAAGTGCTGAACTACATGACCGGGCTGCTGGCGCGCGATTATGCGATCGCGCTGGAGGTGCCGGTGGGTGGGCGGAACCGAGTAGTCTATCGGCGGCGGCCCGGTGCCTGAGCTCCTTTCCGCTGCCGCAATTGCGCCATCTCGCAGCCAAGGCTTGGCAAGAGAAGCGCGCAATGCTTTGGCATCGGGTATGACCTCCCTCGCGTCGACCAGCGGCTTGCAGCGCGTGCTCGAAAGCGAGCGGCCGCGGCTGCTGCGCTTCCTTGCCGCGCGCGGGGCGGGTGACGATGCCGAGGATGTGCTGCAGGACCTGTGGCACAAGATTTCGGGCGCCGAGGCACGGCCCGTCGCCGATCCGGTCTCCTACCTGTTCCGCGCCGCCGAGAATGTGCTGCGCGACCGCCAACGCGCCTCGCTGAGCCGCGACCGGCGCCAGCATGAATGGCAGGACCTGGCCAATAGCGACGATGCACCGCAGGGCGAGCGCGTGCTGATCGCGCGCCAGCGACTGCGCGAGGCCGAAGAGATGCTGCTTGCGCTCGGGCCGCGAGTCGATCAGATTTTTCGACGCTACCGGCTGGATGGGCTCGGCCAGGCAGCGATTGCTCGCGAATTGGGGATAAGCTTGAGCTCCGTGGAAAAGGATCTGCAGAAGGCCTACCGGGCCCTCGCGCAACTCAAGGACAAGTTCGATGCGGAATGAGCGCATCGGCTCCGTCCTTGCGTCGAGGTGGGCATGAACGGGCAGGTTTCGGATATTCTGGCAGAGGACGCCCGGGGGTGGGTGATCCGGCTGCAGGACTCGGCTTTCGGCGATTGGGACGCTTTCGCCGACTGGCTGGAGCGCGACCCCGCGCATCTGGCTGCCTATAACGCTGCGCTGGAAACCGACCAGGCGATGGCTGCGCTGTTCGCGGTCCCGTCCGAGCCGGTGATCGAGGTGGAGCCGGTGGCGGCGCGCCTGTCGCGCCGGCTGTTCCTGATCTCGGGCGGCGCCGTTGCCGCCGCGCTGGCGGTGGTGGTCGGCTGGACCAGCCTGGATACGGGCCGGAGTGCGCGCACCGAATATGCCACGGCTGCCGGCGAGCGCCGCGAAGTCGCGCTGGCCGACGGATCGAAGATGGTGCTGAACGGCGCCACCCGCGTCGCGCTGCTCGACAAGCGGCATGCCGAGCTGATCCAGGGCGAGGCGCTGTTCACGGTACGCCATGACGCCGCCGACCCGTTCATCGTCAAGACCGGGGACGTGACGCTGGAGGATGCCGGCACCGTGTTCAACGTGGTGCGCGATGAGACGGGGCTGCGCGTCTCGGTGGCCGAGGGTGCCGTGATTTACCAGCCCCAGGCGGATGCCGTGCGGCTCACTCCGGGCGACGCGCTCAGCGTCACGGGCAGCGCGAAGCCCGAAGTGACGCGCACCGTCACCGCCGATGTCGGCAGCTGGCGTGGGGGGCAGCTTGTCTATCGTAACGAGACGCTCGAGCGCGTCGCCGCCGATGTCTCGCGCAACCTCGGCGTGCAGCTGCGGGCGGGTAAGGGGACGGAAGCCATTCCGTTCACGGGCACGATCTCGACTCAGGGCGGCCCCGGCGCGGTGATCGAGCGCATCGCCGCGCTCACCGGCACGCGGGCGATCCGCGCAGGCAAGGGATGGATGCTGGACACGATCGACGGTGCGCCGCGCTGAGCTGATCCTTCCGATCACGCTGCTGGCGGCTTCGCCTGCGCTGGCGCAGGAGAAGCGGCATAGCGTCTCCGTGCCTGCCGGGCGTCTCGATGTCTCGGTGATCACCCTCGGTCATCAGACCGGCAGCAGCATCGGGCTGCGCGAGCAGGGGCTGGGCCGCATTTGGGTGCGCCCGGTCAAGGGCAAGCACAGCGTCGACGGCGCGCTGGCCGAGATGTTGCGCGGCAGTGGCGTCCGGGCACGCCGCGTGGCACCCGGCACATGGTTGATCGAGCGCGCCCCGCCCGAGCGAGCCAAGCCGCGCCCCGCGCCGCCGCCGGAGGAACCCGACACCCCGCCGGCCGAGATCCTGGTCACCGGCAGCAAGCGCGACATTCCGCTCAAGGCCTATCCGGGCGGCGTGCAGATCGTCGAGGGTGACGATATCCCGCTTTCCGAGGGCGGGCAGGGCAGCGATGTGATCGCCAACCGTGTCGCCAGCCTCGCCTCGACCCATTTGGGTCCGGGGCGCAACAAGCTGTTCATCCGCGGCATCGCCGATTCGAGCTTCGTCGGCCCGACCCAGGCGACCGTGGGCCAATATTGGGGCAACAGCCGGATCACCTACAGCGCGCCCGATCCCGACCTGAAGCTCTACGATATCGGCCGGGTCGAAGTGCTCGAAGGGCCGCAGGGCACGCTCTACGGTGCCGGCTCGCTGGGTGGCGTGGTCCGGGTTGTGCCGCGCGCGCCGGATCTGTGGGCGAGTGGCGGCCAGGTCTGGGGCGGCGGCTCTCTCACCCAGCATGGCGGGCCGGGCTGGGATGTCGGCGGCATCGTCAACGTGCCGATCAAGGAAGGCGATGTGGCGCTCCGCGCGCTCGTCTTCAGCGCGCTCGACGGCGGCTATATCGACGATCGCGAGCGCGGCCTTACCGACGTCAATCGGGTGCGCACCACCGGTGGCCGTGCGGCGCTGCGCTGGAATATCGATGGCTGGACCTTCGACCTGGGCGGTGTCGGCCAGCGCATCGAGGGCCGCGACGCGCAATATGCGGACGGGGAGGGCGACGGCCTCACCCGGTCGAGCGCGATCGCCCAGCCGTTCCAGAACGACTTCTGGCTGGGCGAGCTCGTCGTCCGCAAGCATTGGGGCAATCTCGAGCTGAGCTCTGCCGTTGCCTATGCCCGGCAATATGTGTCGGAGGTGTTCGCCGGCGCCTCGGTCACCGACGTCAACCAGGGGTTCCCCCTGCCGGCGGTCGGCGCGCCGCTGATCGGCTATCAGCAGATCAACCGGGTGAGCATGCTGACCAGCGAGACGCGGCTCTCCCGCCGTGGGCCGCGCGGCACGGGCTGGCTGCTCGGGGTCAGCTTCCTGCAGAATCGCGGTCGGGTGAACCGCAATTTCGGCTCGGCCCGGTCGGCGCTGACCGGCGTGCGCAACAGCATCGACGAAGCCACGCTCTATGGCGAGGGGACGATCGAGCCGGTGCGCGGCGTGACGATCACCGCGGGTGGGCGGCTGACCAACTCGCACCTGATCGGCAATTCGCAGGACGTCGATCGCTATCTCGCCTTTCGCGAGGACCCGCGCGCCCGGGCGGCGCGCACCGAGACGCGGCTGCTGCCTTCCGCGGCGATCGCCTGGCGGCCCACCGATGGGCTCACGCTGTTCGGCCGGTTCGAGCAGGGCTTCCGTCCCGGCGGCTTGGCGGTGCGCCGCGACGTGATCCAGCGCTTCCAGGGGGACCGGCTCTCCACCGTCGAGGCGGGCGGGCGCTATACGGAGAATGGCCTTTCGGTGTCGGCCAATGCCTCGATGACCTGGTGGACGAGCATCCAGGCCGACCTGATCGACGGCTTCGGCTTCCCGACCACCGCCAATATCGGTGACGGACGGGTGCTGTCACTGGGCTTGGCGGTGCGCTGGCGACCGGTGCCGGGGATCGACCTCGACGGTTCGCTCTATCTGAACGACAGCAAGGTCACCGATCCCTCCCAGGCGGTGTTCCCGCTGGCCGAGGGGCCGTCGGACTTCAACCGGCTGCCCAATGTCGCCGATGCGAGCGGGCGGCTGGGTGCGGCCTATCGCCGGTCGCTGGGCGACGACCTGGAATTCTCGGCAAGCTCCTATCTGCGCTATATCGGCCGCTCGACCTTGGGCATCGGCCCGGTGCTTGGCCGGCCCCAGGGCGACTATGTCGATACCGGGATGGAATTCCGCCTCGAGCGCGGGCGGCGAGCGATCACGCTGACCGCCACCAACCTACTCGACACCCGTGGCAACCGCTTCGCGCTGGGATCGCCGCTGCTGATCCGCGACGAGAAGCAGGTGACCCCGCTGCGCCCACGCACCGTGCGGTTGGGCGTGGAAATCGGCTTCTAGATTTTCCCGAAATTTTTTGGCGAGGCGTTGCGGGATCGCCACACCTGCTCCGTCTCAACCATGCCCCCGAGGCAAGCCACGATATCGTCCCCCGGCATCGATGGCCTGCCTCGAACCCCCGGGAGGGCCGCGCCACGCGTATCTGTGCCCCGGCGCGTACCCCTCCCGGGGCCCATTTTCGGGCCCAAAAAGGGATCGCATGAAGCTCTTCCTCGACAGCGAGATCGCACGGTTCGCTCGCGTCGCTCCCGGCACCGCGCTGGAACTCGCGGTCGTCATCCCCACCTTTAACGAACGCGCCAATGTGCCGCTGCTGATCGAGAAGCTCGATATGGCGCTGGCCGGGCGCAACTGGGAAGCGATCTTCGTCGATGACGACAGCCCCGACGGCACCGCCGATGCGGCGCGTACTCTCGGTCTGCGCGATCCGCGCGTGCGGGTGATCCAGCGGATCGGGCGGCGTGGGCTCTCCTCCGCCTGCATCGAGGGCATGTGCGCCACTGCCGCGCCGATCGTCGCGGTGATCGACGGCGACCTGCAGCATGACGAGCGGCTGTTGCCCAGGATGCTCGACGCGTTGGCGGGCGATACCAGCCTCGACCTGGTGATCGGATCGCGCTTCGTTGCGGGCGGCGGCACCGGCGAATGGGACGATGACCGGGTGGCCAAATCGGCGCTCGCGACCCGTCTCTCTCGCCATGTGCTCAAGGCCGACCTGTCCGATCCGATGAGCGGCTTCTTCATGATCCGCGCCGGCGTAGTGCGGGACCTGGTGCCCAGGCTCTCGGCGATCGGCTTCAAGATTCTGCTCGACATCATGACCGCCTCGCCACGGCCGCTGAAGTTCCGCGAGCTGCCCTATGTCTTCCGCACCCGGGCGCTGGGCGAGAGCAAGCTCGATCACGTCGTGGCGATGGAATATCTTATCGCGCTCTACGACCGGATGTTCGGCAAGGTCGTGCCGGTGCGTTTCGCGATGTTCTCGGCGATCGGCGGGCTGGGCGCGGCAGTGCATTTCACGGTGCTGTCCGCGCTGTTCTGCGGGTTCGGCTGGACCTTTGTCGGCGCGACCATGCTGGCGGTGCTGGGCGCGATGACCTTCAACTTCCTGCTCAACAACGCGCTGACCTATCGCGAGCAGCGACTGAAGGGCGCCGGCAAGCTGCTGCGCGGCTGGGCGAGCTTCTGCGTGGTGTGTGGCGCCGGAGCAGCGGCGAATGTCGGCGTCGCGGCCTTCCTCCACAATGTCCAGCACGGCGACTGGCGCCTGTCGGCGCTGGCCGGGATCGGCGTGGCGGCGGTGTGGAATTTCGTACTGTCGTCGCGGTTCGTCTGGGGGCGGTACTAGGCCACCAGACGAAGCCGCTTCCTGAGCGCGGCGCTCCGCGAGCTTCCCCCGACCAATGTCTGCAGGTCGATCATCCCCCGCGCCAGGCCGAGTCCCGGCGGCGCCGCGATGTAGCGCCCGGTCCAGACCGGCGAGAACTTGTCCTTGTAGGCACGCAACCCCTCGAAGCCGTAGAACGCATCGCCGTGGCGATAGAGCAGCGCCCCGATGCGCGCCCACATCGGCGCGAGCCGGCGCGATTCGATGCCCGACAGCGGCGCCATGCCGAGGTTGAACCAGCGATAGCCCTGGTCGCGGCCCCATTGCATCAGCTGGACGAACAGGAAGTCCATCGTGCCGTACGGCATCTCGGCGAGGTGGCGCATCAGATCGACCGACAGCTCCTCGCGATTGTCCGTCGCCCAGACATTGGCGAAGGCGACGATCTTCCCGTGCTGGCGGACCAGCGCGCAATCGAAGCGCTCGATATAGCGCGGATCGAAACGGCCGACCGAGAAGGTCTTCTCGCCATGCCCCTTGTCGCGCAGCCAGGCATCGGACACGGCGCGCAGCTCGGGGATTAGCGCGGGTACCTCTGCGGCGGGGACGATCTCGAAGCTGGCCCCCTCGCGCGCGGCGCGGCGCTCGGAATGGCGCAGCGAGCGCTTTTCCGATCCTTCCATCGAGAAGCCGGGCAGCGGCACGCGCGCCTCCTCGCCATATTTGACGAGCTGGAGGCCGAGGTCGATCGCGATCGGCAGCGTGTCGGTCGAGATCTGGTAGAGCAGCAGCCGGCCCTGGGCGGCATCGGCCATCTCGCGGATCCGCCAGAGCAGGTCGCCCCATTCTTCCTTCGATCCCACCGGATCGCCCATCACGATCCAGCTCTGGCCCTGGACCTGGTACATCAGCAGCGTTTCGCCGCTCTCCGAGCGCAGGAAGCGCTTGTCGCCGGTATAGGCGAGCAGCGCGTCGGTGCGGTTGGCATGGACGAGGGCGGTGCGCGGCAGCTCGGTATCGGGGGCATGTTCCTCGCGCTTGGGCTGGGCATAGCCGAACCACTGGGTGACCGCGACGCAGGTGAGCGCCACCGCCGTGGCGAAGCTGGCGCGCAGGAAGCGCGAGGCGTCGCCGCGCCAGGCGAATTCCCACCAGAGATCGTCCTGATAGGGCACGTGCTTGAAGGCGAAGAAGCCGATCCAGGTCGCGAGGCCGACGGCCACCGCGACCGAGACCAGGGCGCGGGCCGACAGCGCGCTGGTCAGCGCGGTCTTGCGGTAGAAGGCAGTGCGCGAGAGCTGGAGCAGCCCGGCGATGACCAGCAGGATCGCCGCTTCCTCATAGTCGACGCCCTTGGTCAGCGAGAACAGCGCGCCGGCGAGCAGCAGGCTGCGGCAGAGGTGGAAGGCGGCGTCGAGCCGGCGATAGAGCGCGGGAGCGATCAGCAGCAGCGCGGTGCCGGCCAGGCTGGCGGCGATGTGCGACGCCTCGACAAAGGGCAGCGGGACGAAGGCGTGGAGGTCGCGCAGGCGAGCGGGAATCGCCGGGAGCGAGCCCGAGACGAGCAGCACCACGCCGCCGACGAACACCAAAGCGGCGAGGAAGGTCGGAGCGAGCCCGTGCATCGCCAGGCCGACCGCGCGGATCGCGGCGAGGGGCTTCTTCAGCTGGCGCCGCTCGTGCACCGCGAGCAGCGCGGCGGCGACGAGCAGGGGCAGCACATAATAGATCAGCCGGTAGAGGATCAGCGCCGCCAGGATGCGCGACGGATCGGCGCCCGGCAGCACCGCGAGCATCACCGCCTCGAACACGCCGACGCCGCCTGGGACATGGGTGACCAGCGCGGCGATGATCGCCAGCGCATAGCCGAGGAAGAAGGCGGGGAAGGCATGCAGCCCGGCACCCGGTACCAGGATGAGCAGCGCGGCGCTCGCCAGCGCCAGGTCGATCGCCGAGGTGGCGATCATGCCCAGCGCCTGGGCCAGGCTGGGCGCGCGGAAGTGCCAGCGCCATAGGCGGATTTCGCGCGCCGGACCGCGCAACAGCGCAAGCACGCCGAGGGTGGCGACTAGGATCGCGATGCCGATCCCGCGCTGGACGCCGGCGGAAATGGTGAAGCCGGCGAGCTCGAGCCCGCCGCCGTGCAGCGCCAGCGCGGCGCCGGCCATCACCACCACGCCCGACCAGAAGGTCACGCTGGCGGTGGCGATCACCTTGACGACATCCGCGGTGTCGAGCCCGGCGGCGTGGTAGACGCGGTAGCGCGCGGAGCCGCCGGTGAGCAGTGCGAAGCCGAGATTGTGGCTGAGCGTGTAGCTGGTGAACGAGGCGAGTGCGGCCGTGCGATAGGGAAGGGGACGCCCGATGATGCGCAGCGCTAGGACGTCGTACAGCGTCAGCATCGCATAGCTGCCGGCGGTCAGCGCCAGCGCCGCGCCGATCTGCCACGCGCTGATCGCGTGGAAGGCGATCCGGACATCGTGCCAGCGGACTTCGTGGAGAAGACCGCGCAGCGCCGCAAAGGCGAGCGCGACGATGCCGATCACGGCGCCGACATGCAGCGCGGTCCTATGGGCGGGGCGCAGGGCCACGGCGATCAGCCGCGCTGCCAGACCTGCGACTTGCAGATCCAGCCGCCAAGGATGCACCCGCTGATCTTCAGGCTGTTCGGCCCCTGCTGCTCGATCTTCGAGTAGAAGGTCTGGCCCATGTCGGGGACATAGACATGGCCCTGCCACTTGCCGTTGCCGGTGGGATGATAGTCCTGGAGCAGCTCGGTGCCGATCAGCTTGTCGACGCCGCTGTCCTTCGCATCCTTCTGCGCCTCGGCATTGGCCCAGACCACCCAGCCGCACAGCTTGTCGCCGCACGCGCCGGTCTGCACCTTGACGGTGCCGCGCGGGTTGACCCAGGTGCCGACCACGCCGGTGGCGGCTGCCGGAGCCTGGGCGGAGGCCTGAACGGTGCCCAGCACCGTGGCGGCGAGGCCGAGGCCGGCCAGGATCTTGCCGAAGCGCATGTCGAATTCCCTCTGTTGGTCCGTTGTCGCGGCCAGCTCTAGGTAGGCGAGGCTGTCCGCCGCGTGATCCCAAACCTAAATATTGGTAATGTTGGCGATGCCCGCGTGGAGCGTCTTGAACAGCGTTTCCGGATCATGGTGGAGCATGTGTCCGCCCGGCAGCGCGACGCGCCGGACATTGGGCTGGGTCAGCATCGGGCAGAGGCTGTCCTTCTCCTCGGCGCCCTGCACGCACAGCGTCGGCACCCAGGTGAGCTGGCGGCCGGTGGGCAGCGCCATCGCGTCGGGCTTGGCCCAGTTGAACAGCTCGGACGGGCTGGCGCGGTAGAAGACCGTGTCGGTCGGCACCACCAGCGCGACCATCTTCACCCTGGCGCGCAGATCGGCGGGCAGGCCGGTCAGTCCGACATGCATCATGTCGGCGCCGAAGGACTGGCCGATCAGCACCAGCCGGTCCGCGTGACCAAAGGCCAGCGCGCGCCGCGCGGCATCGGCGATCAGCGCCTGCACCTCGGCGGGGGTGCGTTCCTTGCGGAAATAGGCGAGCGAGCTGACGCCCACGACCGGCACGCCCTCGGCGGCGAAGCGCCTGGCGATCTCGGGTCCCATGCCGATCTTGAAGCCCATGTCGCCCGAGACCAGCACCACCGCCAGGCCCTTCGCAGCAGGCGGGGTCGGGCGAGTGGCGGCGATGTCGAAATAGACCGGGCCGCCCAGATAGCCGATATAGCCGAGCCAGCCGGTAAACCCGGCAAGCAGCAGCGCCAGCGCGGCGAGCAGGACCTTCAATTTGCGATGGCGGCGCATGCGCGAACTCCTTGAAACTACGCCTCCTGTAGCTCGTCGCAGCTCGCGCTCCGGTGGCCGGATCATGACCAAAGCTTAACGTGACTTGGCCCCGCGCCACGGGCATCCCGATGCTGCAATGACCAGCACCGACATTCCGGAAAACACCACGACCAGGGGCCGCGTGAACCGCGGAACCGACGGGTTCGTGCTGATTCTGGTTCTATCCTTCGCGCTGAGCGCCATGGTGATCCTGGGCTGGGCCTGGCGATCGGGCATCAACCACATCCTGGCCGCGCAGACCGGCGCCAGCCTGTTCCCCGGCTTCACTGCCGAAACGCCGGGCGCCGCCGCGCACGGCCTGATTGTCACCAGCCTGCGCTCCGGCAGCGAGGCGGCGCAGGACGGGATGGAAGTGGGCGACGCGATCGTCGCGATAGACGGCCGCAGCGTCGACACGCTCGACCAGGCCCGCCGCTACCTGCGCGACGATCATCATCCAGACGTATATCTCGACTTGGTACACCAAAAGCAGCTACGCCACTTGAAGCTCTTGCGAACAGCAGGTGGAGAGAATGGGGCACAAGCTGCTGCTGGTGGAGGATGACGAGGCCACCGCCGCGTACATCGTCAAGGGAATGACCGAAGAGGGGTTCACGGTCGATCGCGCCGACAATGGACGCGATGGCCTGTTCCTCGCCAGTGACGGCAGCTACGACGCGATCGTGCTCGATCGCATGCTGCCGAGCATGGACGGCATGGCCGTGCTCGGCGCGCTGCGTGCCGCCAGGATCGAGACCCCGGTCATCATCCTGTCCGCGCTCGCCACGCCGGACGACCGGGTCGGCGGCCTGACCTCGGGCGCCGATGATTATCTGGTGAAGCCCTTCGCCTTTGCCGAGCTGCTCGCCCGCGTCCGCCTGTTGCTGCGCAAGCGCGGCGCCGCCGAGAGCGCTGTGACCAAGCTGACCTCGGCCGATCTCGAGATGGACCTGTTGTCGCGCCGGGTGAAGCGAGGTGCCCGGGTGATCGACCTGCAGCCGCGCGAATTCCGCCTGCTCGAATATTTCCTGCGCCATCCGGACCAGGTCATCACCCGCACCATGCTGCTCGAGGGCGTGTGGGACTATCATTTCGATCCGGGGACCAATGTGATCGACGTCCATATCAGCCGGCTGCGCAAGAAGCTGGACGATGGCGGCGAGCCGATCCTCCACACGATCCGTGGTGCCGGTTATCGCCTGGGCCCGGCGGCCTGACGTGACTCTCCGCCTGGGGCAGCTCGCGCGCTCCGTCACCGCGCGCTTCGTGATCGTGGCCTTCCTGGTGCAGCTCACCGTCACCGGCGGCATCCTGCTGTTCGTCCAGCAATCGAGCGAGCGCGCGCTCGCCGCCGAGCAGAAGACCCTGGTCACCGAGCTGCGCGACGACCTGGTCTCGGCCTGGCACGCCGGCGGCGATGCCGGGTTGCGCCGGATCATCGACGTGCGGCTGGAGCAGGCCCATGCCAGTCCGCCGGTGATCCTGCTCGCAACCGCCAGGCAGGACCCGATCCGCGGCAATCTGGGCGACTGGCCCACGGTGATCCCGGCGGAGACCGATTGGCAGGCGATCGAGCTCTACCGCACCGGCAGCGACCGCGCCGAGCTGATGGGGGTCTCGTCGACCACCCTGCCCAATGGCGAATTGCTGCTGGCCGGCCATGTCATCAGCTCGAGCGTGCGGCTCGCGCGGGTGAACGAGGAGGCGATTACCGCCGCGCTGGTGATCGGCGTGGTGTTCGCGCTGCTCAGCGCCTTGCTGATCGGCCGGGTGCTTTCCAACCAGATTCAGGGCGTAGTGACCACCGCGCGCGAAGTGGGCGAGGGGCGGCTCGGCCGCCGCGTGCCGACCGACGGCAGCGGCGACGCGTTCGATGCGCTCGGCCAATCGGTCAATGCGATGCTCGACCGGATCGAGGCGCTGGTCTCGCAGCTGCGGATGATGACCGATGGGCTGGCCCACGACCTGCGTTCGCCGGTAACCCGGATCAAGGTCACGCTCGAGCGCGCGATCATCGAGACCGAGGACGAGACCGCGCTGGCGGCGCTGGAGCGCGTCTCGGGCGAGGCGGAGACGCTGCTCGGCATGCTCTCCACCGCGCTGCTGATCAGCCGGGCCGAGGCGGGGATCGGGCGCGACCGCTTCGTCGATACCGACATCGCCGTGCTGCTCGAGGATCTGGCTGAGGTCTATGGCCCGCTGGCCGAGGATCGCGGCTTCGAGATCGCGGTCGAGGCCGAGCCGGGGCTGCACGTGCCGCTGCACCGCGAATTGGTGGGGCAGGCGTTGGGCAATCTGATCGAGAATGCCACCAAATATGCCGAGGGCGGCCACCATATCGTCGTGCGCGCCGCGCATGAGGGCGCGGGGATCGCGCTCTCGGTGGCCGATGATGGGCCGGGCATTCCCGAGGAGCGCCGGGCCGAGGCGATGAGCCGGTTCGGGCGTCTCGATCCGGCGCGGCACGTGACGGGTTCCGGATTGGGGCTGTCGCTGGTCGAGGCCGTCGCGCGGTTGCACCAGGGGAGCTTCGCGCTGGAGGATGCCGAGCCCGGGCTAAGGGCGGTGATGCGGTTCTAGTTCTGGAGCTACACCGCCAGTGCGTAGGTCATCACCAGCGCCACCAGCGTCATCAGCGACATCGCCGCGATGAAGGTCACGTCCGCGATCCGTTCCAGCTCGTGCAACCGTTTGGCTGGCCCGTTGCGGAGGGCGAAGTAGCTCGTCAGCGTCGCGATCAGGAACAGCACCGAATCGAGCGCGAGCATGTCGTCGGCGAGGGTGTTCGCTTTCCGCACCGCGATCACCACGCGCAGGATGCCGATCGCGGTGAGGCATACGCCGACCATCGCCGCTGCGATCGGGCAGATCATCCGGCAGGCGCGTTCGTCGAGTGTGTACGCGCTGTGATGCTCCTGCGGTGGACCCCTCACTCCGCGGCCACCGGCATCCGCTTTTCCGTCACGGCTTCCGGTTCCGCCACCGCCTGGGCCTCCACCCGGCCGCTGCGCTCGAGCTTGCCCCAGCCGACCCAGGGACCGCGCAGCGCATTGGCGACGGCGCGGATCACCACCCAGTACATCAGCTGGCGATAGACGAAGCGCTGGGCGAGCAGCAGCAGCCCGGGATAGCGCTTCTCGCGCGCTTCCATGCGATAGGCGACCCAGCCGCACAGGAAGTCGATGCCGGTGAAGGCGATCCAGTAGATGCCCATCCGGATCACGTCGCTCTCGGTCTGTGCCCAGCCATGCTGCCACACGCGCAGCGCGGTGCCGAGGATCGAGACGATCAGCGCCGCGTCGATCAGCGGCGAGATCAGCGCGAAGGCGATCTGGAACACCCAGGCCTGGGGGATGCCGACCAGCGCGAGGCCGGCGGGCTTGCGGGTGCGCAGGATCGCGCGGTGCTTCCACAGGCACTGGAGCGTGCCGAACGCCCAGCGGAAGCGCTGCTTGGCGAGCGCGCCGAAGCTCTCCGGCGCCTCGGTCCAGGCGACCGCCTCGATGTCGTAGCCGACGCGCCAGCCCTTGCGCTGGATCGCGATGGTCAGGTCCTGGTCCTCGGCCAGCGTGTCGACCGGATAGCCGCCGACATCGTCCAGCGCCGCCTTGCGCCAGGCGCCGACCGCGCCGGGGACGACCATGATCGCATCGAGGCTGGCGAGCGCGCGCCGCTCGAGATTCTGCGAGGTGACATATTCCACCGCCTGCCAGCGGGTGACCAGGTTGATCCGGTTGCCGACCTTGGCATTGCCCGCGATCGCGCCGATCTCCTCGTCCTCGAACCAGCGGGCGAGGCGGGCGATGGTCAGCGGCTCGAACTGGGTATCGGCGTCGAGCGCGATGACGATGTCGCCCTTGGCCAGCTCCAGCCCGCGATTGAGCGCGCGTGCCTTGCCGCCATTCTTCAGGCTGAGCAGCCGGACCCGCGGTTCGCCGGCAAAGGCGCCGCGCACCACGTCGCCGGTGCCGTCCTTCGAGCCGTCGTCGAGCACGATCACCTCGACATTCACCTGCTCGCTGGCGAGCACGCGGCGGATCGAGCTCTCGATCACCTTGGCCTCGTTATAGGCCGGGATCAGCACCGAGACGAACCGGCCGGGATCGATCGCCGGGGCGACCGGGCGGTTCTTCCTGCGATTGCCGTTCACCGCCAGCGCGGCGAGGACCAGGGCGCGAGCGATGCCCAGCGCGATCGCCAGGAAGAACAGCCACTTGAGTGCGAAGCCGATCACCGCAAGGACCAGGAAGATGCCGACATCGGTGCGCACGGCGGCGAGATCGGCACCCTGGACCTTGGGCATCACCTGGTCGCGGCTCAGGCCGGCGAGCTGCGAGACGGGGACGAACTGATAGCCCTTGGCCTTCAGCGCATCGATGATCCGGGGCAGCGCGGCGATGGTCTGCGAGCGGTCACCGCCGCCATCGTGGAGCAGGATGATCTGGCCTGACTGCTCGTAATTGCCGGCCTGCACCTCGCGCAGCACGGTGTCGACGATCGCGTCGGTGCCCGGGCGCTGCCAGTCATTGGGGTCCACGTGCAGGCCGACATTGGTGTAGCCGGCGCGCTGGGCGGTGAGCGCGGGGATCAGTTCGTCCGCGGTGGTCGGCTCGGCGTCGCCGAAATAGGGCGCGCGGAACAGCCGGACCGAACGGCCGGTATAGGCCTCGATCAGCCGCTGCGTGGCGTTGAGCTCGATCCGGGTACCGCGCGCCGAAGCGAGCGCCAGGTTCGGGTGGGTGAAGGTGTGGCTGCCGATCTCGTTGCCTTCGTCGACGACGCGGTTGACGAGGAACGGCTCCGCCATCGCATTCTCGCCGATCATGAAGAAGGTGCCGGTGACCTGCTTGGCCTTCAGGATGTCGAGGATCTTCGGCGTCCATTCGGGATCGGGGCCGTCGTCGAAGGTTAGCGCGACCTTGCCGGGCATGTAGCCGGTGCGGGTGACGACATAGGGCGTCGGGAGCGACTGGAAGACCTCGTCCACGATCAGGCCATTGGGGTTCTGGACGATCGTGCGCGTGCCGGTGCTCGGCGTGCTGGTGATGCGCAGGATTTCGCCCGAGCCTTCGACATCGACATCGCCCACCGCCTCGATCCGGCGCAGGTCGGGGATCTTGCCCGAATGCGCGGCGGCCAGCGCCGGCCAGAAGTTGGAGTCCTCCGAGCCCAGGCGCCACAGCGCGACGCCGCCGACGCCGCGCAGGTTCGCGGCGCGCAGCTGGTTCCAGGCCGTAGTGGCGTCGGCCATCCACACGGTGTGCTCGGTGCCGTTCTCTTCGTACGCGAAGCTCTGGTTGCCGCTCGCCTTGTCGAAGGTGACAGTGGCGTCGCTGTCATGCGCGATCAGCCAGGCTTCTTCGATCGAGATCGGGTCGGCCTTGCCGGGGGCGGTCCAGTTATAGCCATAGTTGGCGACGCCGACGATCAGCTTGTCGGCGGGGACCTGCTTCAGCGCGGCGTTCATCTGGTTGACGAACCAGGCCTGGCTGGCGATCGGGCCCGGGGCGGTGACCGGGGCATGCTCGTCATAGTCCATCAGGACGAGCTTGTCGGTTGCGGCGGCATAGGCCTTCATGTCCCAGTCGTCGTCCTGCGCCGGCACGGTGACCGAAACGCTCATCTTCGCCGCGGCGAAGCGGGCATGCGCGTCGCGCAGCAGCGCCAGATAGCCGGGCTGGGCGGCAGTCGGCAGCTCCTCGAAGTCGAACACGGCGCCATCGGCCTTGCGCGCGATCAGGGTGCGCTGGAGATCGTCGAGGAAGGCGGCACGCGCCTTGGGATCGCGCAGCAGCGCGGCGGCGCCGGCACTGTCCCAATTGTCGCCCGTGGCGTTCTGCACCATCGGCAGCACCTTGGGGCGCTTGGTGGCGGCGGCGATGATCGTGTCGAACTGCGGATCGGGCGTGACCGTGATCGCATGCTTCGCGCCGGTAACGCTGTAGAGCGCCGGCACCACCCAATCGAGCTCGTTGACGTGACGGCGGAGCGAGGCGCGGCTGGCATCGTCCCAGGGCACGTAGAAGCCGACCGAGAGCGGCGCGCTCGACGCGCTCGCCTTGCCGCGGGGCAGCCAGGAGGCGAAGCTGTGGCGCAGGTGATTGGCCTGCTGCTTCAGCGAGCGGGGCTGGGGATGCTCGCGGGTCAGGGCGAGCGGGCCGGGGATCGGCACGCGGACGACCGTCATCGCAAAGGCGCCGGCCGCCAGCACGATCACCAGCAGCAGCGCGAAGAAGGCGCGCATCGTCCAGCGATTCCGCTTGCCGCTCGCATCGAAGAAGATCGGACGTTCCATCGCCTGTGCTGCCCTGGTTGCAATGTCTGGGTGGTGCGACGCCCGGCCCGAGGAGTGCAGGAGGGCCGGGCGCCGCTGGTTTGCCGGCCATGAACGCGAATATGGCCTGCCCTGTCCGGATAGCCCCGCCAGTCCTTCCCGGACCTGCCCGCGGCATTAACTTCCTGTCATGTCCGCGATTCCGAAAAAACAAAAACCGCCGGCGCGAGGGGAGCGCGCCGGCCGTTCAGGTAATGCGGGTGCAGGCTGAAGAGGGTTGCCTGCACCCGCGGGCATCGCCCGGAACAGGGAGAGTCGGGCGGTGCCGAATGCGGGGTCAGCGGTGCCCGTGCGCCATTGCCGTGGCATGCGCGATACGGGCATCGGCGGTGGACCAGGCGGCCGATCCGGAGATGATCGTGGCCAGTGCCAGCAGGGCGATCGCAATGCGGGGATTGGGCATCTCGAAGTCTCCTGTCTCGCCGGTTCGCTTGCCGACCGTGAGACAGGAGATAGCCTCCGCAAGATGTAGCGGCGCTGGCCGCCGGGTTACAATTTGTACAGGCGAAGGCCCAGCCAGTGGGAAAGTCTCGGCGCCGTCTTCCGCGCGATGGCCTCGAACGCCACGGCAAGGGCGAGGGTGATCCCGAACAGCGGCATCAGCACGCCCAGCACGATGGTCAGTCCCACGAGCGCCCAGCTGTGCCTGAGCGGATCCTTCGCCGCCGGTGCGCCCAGCCTGCCCTCCGGGCGCCGGCGCCACCAGAGAACCACGCTCGACACCGCCAGCGTCACCAGCCCGATCAGCACGAGCAGGTTCACCAGCTGGTTGAGCAGGCCGAGCCAGGCGCCCTCATGCACCGCCACGCCGAAGCCCACCGCCCGGTCGATCCAGTGGCGGTCGGCGAAGCCCTGCGATCCGATCACTGCGCCGTCGTCGCCGATCTCGACCGAGACGCGCCGTGTCCGGTCCTCGGCCTGGGACTGGACCAGCCAGCGCCCACCCGACTTGGTCGGCGGGCTGACTTCGGCCGGGGCAGCGAGGCCGAGCGTCATCGCCTTGTCGACCACCCGGTCGAGCGCTGGGCCCCTGGGGGCGACATGCGTCATGGTCATGCCCTTGTGCTCGGCATGCTCGTCGAGCATCGCGCGCACGCCCTTGTCGAGATCGGCGCGGGCCTGCGCATCGGCCACCGATCCCGCCGACCAGTCCTGCCGTACCGCCGCGGTGCCGGTGACCACGCGGACCTGCTTCAGGTAATCGCCCCAGTTCTTCGCCCAGGGCAGGCCCGACGCGATCAGGAACACCGCGCCGATCGACACCCACAGACCGGTCACCGCGTGCATGTCGCGCCAGAAGACGCGCTTGCCGCCGCCCAGGCGGGGCCAGAGGATGCCGCCCAGCCCCTTGCCCTTGCGGCCGCGCGGCCACCAGAGGAACAGGCCGGTGATGATCATCACGATCGTCCAGCAGGCGGCGATCTCGACCAGCGCCGATCCCCAGTCTCCGGCGAGCAGCTCGCCGTGCAGGCGGAAGATCACTCGCATGAAGCGATCCTCCTCTGGCACCGCCTTGAGCACCGCGCCGGTCTGCGGATGGACCCAGACCCGGCTCTCCTCCGCCCCGGCACCGACCAACAGTTGCACGGCATCGTCCGGCGCCTCGGGCAGCACATATTTGTGGAGCACCGATCCCGGCACCGCAGCGGTGCCCGCCGCGACGATCTTCTCCGGCGCCAGCATCGCCGCGCCCGGCGTCGCGACATGGGTATAGGGCGCGTAGAGCCAGGCTTCGATCTGCGGCTTGAACAGATAGATGCCGCCGGTCACCGACAGCCACAGGATGAAGGGCACGCACAAGATGCCAGCATAGAAATGCCAGCGCCACATCGCGCGGAACCAGCGTTCGTGGCGCGCCGCCGGTTCGGTCACAGCGTCCACCCCGCCTCGACCAGGAAACTGCGCTGCGGATAGGGATGATAGACCCAGGCGCGGTCGTTGGTGATGTTGTCCACGCCTGCGCTCAGCCGGAAATTGTCGGTCATCTTCCAGTTCACTTTGGCGTCGAGCGCGAACAGCTCGGACGTATAGCCGAACGTGTCGCCGCGCTGGAGCCCGAACAGATCGGTATTGGGTCGCGTGGCATAGCGCATGCCTATCGATGCCAGCACCCGCGGGGTCACCTGATAGCGGAGATTGGCATTGACCCGCCAGCGCGGGATGCGCGGGAATTGCACGCCCTCAGCTGCCGGTGCGCTGTCGTTGCGCACGGTCTTCGAGTCGATCCAGGCGATGTTGGCGTCCAGGTCGAGTCCGCGCACGCCGACGTCGCGGGCCTCGGCGATCAATTCGAGGCCGACCTGCCGGGTCACGTCGATATTCTTGTAGTTCGACGTGGTGATGCCGTTCTGGTTGAAGCCGACGAACGAGAAGATCGTGTCGTTCACCCGCTGCCAGAAGGCCGATCCGGTGAGCTTCAACCGCCCGAAATCATGCGCCACCAGCAGGTTGGCGTCGCGCGAGCGCTCGGGCTTCAGGTTCGGATCGAAGCTGTCCGGGTTGAAGCTGCCATCGCCGTTCAGGCTGCCCTGGAACAGCTCGCCCACCGTGGGGAAGCGTGTCGCCTCGGCCAGGCTGAGCTGCACGCTGGTGGCGCCGCCATGCCATTCCACCGAGAATTTGGGATCGAAGGTGGTGTCGCTGCGCGCCGCATAGCGGTTGGTGACCGGCTGTCCGGAGGTACCGATCCGTCCGAGCCCGCCGTCAAAGGCGCGCCAGCTTTCGAACCGCGCGCCGAGCGTGAAGGTCAGCGCATCGGCCCGCAGCCGCCCTTCGGCCCAGCCGGCGAGCAGCCGGGTCTTGCCGAAGGTGCGGCTGGAGAAGGCGCGGCCAGCATCGCCGCGCCAGTTGGGCACGGCGAAGTTGGTCAGGTCGGTCTGGTAGAGATTGGCACTGGCACCGGCGGCGAGATCGAACGGGCCGGTCTTCGCGTCCACCGAGACCTCGCCCGTGTACCAGCCGGTCGGCCCCTGCCGGGCGAGCGTGCCGGCGCCATCGGCGGCGCCTGCCGCCCAGCTGGTCGAGGTGAACCCGTCCGAGCGGGCGACCTGATAGGTCGAGACGTTGAGCTTCGCCGTCACGTCCGGTGCGATCGGCGCGGCGATCTTGCCGCCGGCGAGGAACTCGTCGCGCACGGTGCGCGACCAGCGCGCGCCCGAGGCGGTCCAGGTCTGGCCGAGCGTGGTCACCCGGCCTTCGCAGACCTTGTTGCCGCTCGCGTCGCGCAGATAGCAGTCGGGCGCATATTGCGCGTCGAGATTGTGCCAATAGGCGAACAGCAGTTCGCCGGTGACGCCCGAGGCGCCGTCATAGCCGATGCGCAGCTTGGCCTGGTCCTGCGTGGTGGCGGCGGGGCTCTGCGCGGCGAAGATCGGGTTGGACGCGGTGCCCGGCGCATTGGGGATCGCCTGGCCCTTGTCGACCACCGCCCCGGTGACGACCGTGCCGGCGGCGCCGGTGGTGGGGGTGAGCCCGTACCAGCTCATCGGCTGGCCGTCGTTGCGGAAATGCCGCCCCGAGAGCCGTGCCGACCACGGCCCATCCTTCTGCCGCCAGCCCAGGCCTGCCTCGCCCGACCAGCCCCAATAGGTGGCGTGGGTGCCGTACTGGTCATAGGGCTCGGCCAGGCCCTGGACAGTGGCGAACGCCTCGGTCCTCTCGGGCGAGCGGGTGGTGATGTTGACGATGCCGCCCATCGAATTGCCCGGATAGCGCGCCGAATAGGGGCCGTAGACGATGTCGAACTGCTCGACCTCGCCCGGGCCGACCACGCCCCATTTGGGCGCGAAGCCGAAGCTGTTGCCGAGGAAGTTCGATACGACGAACCCGTCGACCATCACCAGCGACCGGGCACTCTGCATCGAGTGGGTGCCGCGGAATCCGGGGACGCCGTTGGAGTCGCCGGCATAGCGTTTGCGCACGAAGAAATCGGGCGCGTATTTCATCAGGTCCTCGACATTCTGGGCGTTGATGCCGGCGAACTGCTCGTCGCCCAGGCTCACCGAGAGCCCGCGCGGATCGATGCTGATCGGCGCATCCTTCTGGCCGATCACGAGGATGGAGGGTTCGTCCTGCGTCTCCTGCGCAAGGGCAGGGGCGGCAATGCAAAGCAGCGGCAGCGCACAGAGGTGCGCGCGGCGGTATGAAGACATGGGATTTCACCTGAACGAGGAAAGACGGGGTTCAGGTGCGGGCAGGCGGTCCTTGCGAGGGCGGCTGGGCATGGGCGCGGCGGCGCGGTGTCGGCGTGGCGACAGGCGCGAAGCCCAGGGCGAGCAGGAAGGCGATCGCGGCGAGCAGCAGCACCGGGTCGGTGCCGCCGATCATCGCGTGGCCGAGTCCGGCGTACGCGCAGTCCTGCTTGCCGCTGTCGGGGGCCTTGGCGTGGTCGGGGTCCATCGGAATGTCGATGGTCATCGTCGCGGGGCCGTTACCGTCGCAGATCACCATGGTGAGCGTCTTGCTGCCGGTATTGCCGAGCATATAGCCGGCGGGGACAAGCGCCTTCACTGCCAAGGCCGCGGCGATCAGCCACAATGCCAGCCAGCGATGTTCTTTCAGGAAGACGCGCCATGCCCCCATGGCCGGTCGGGCTACGCCGTTCGGGGCGGGCTGTCACGTCTGGAATGGGCGCGCGGCCATGGGCATTTTGTCCAACCGTGCAGGTTTCCCCGGCGGACGAACCGGCGTAAGGGGCCGCGCATGACCAGCACCCAGCCCATCCTCGTGCTCACCACCGGCGGCACGATCGACAAGCAGTATTTCGACGCATCCAGCCAGTACACGATCGTCGGCACTGTGGTTACGCGGCTGCTCGAGATCGGCCGCGTGCTGCATCCGTTCCAGGTCGAGGAAGTGATGCGCAAGGACAGCCTGGAGATGGACGACGCTGATCGCGCGACCATCGCTGCCCGGGTCGCGGCTTCTGATGCAACCCGCATCGTCATCACCCACGGCACGGACACCATGACCGAGACCGCCAAGTCGCTGGCCGGGATCGAGGGCAAGACGATCGTGCTGGTCGGCGCACTGGCGCCGGCGCGCTTTGCCGAGAGCGATGCGACCTTCAACCTGGGCATGGCCTTCGCCACGGTGCAGGTGGCGCAGCCGGGGGTCTATATCACGATGAACGGCACGGTGTTCGAGGCCGGCAAGGTGGTGAAGGACCGCGAGGCGGGAAGGTTCGTGGAAATCTAAACTCCCCTCCCTTTGAGGGAGGGGAGATGGTCGATCACTGCGGTAACCTAAAGAATCCCCGGCAGGTCCAGCCCCTTCTCGCGGGCGCAGTCAATCGCGATGTCGTAGCCCGCGTCCGCGTGCCGCATCACGCCCGTCGCCGGGTCGTTCCACAGCACGCGCTCGAGCCGCGCCGCTGCTTCCGGCGTGCCGTCGGCGACGATGACCATGCCGGCATGCTGCGAATAGCCCATGCCGACGCCGCCGCCGTGATGGAGCGACACCCAGGTCGCTCCGCTCGCGGTGTTGAGCAACGCGTTGAGCAGCGGCCAGTCGGAGACGGCGTCCGATCCGTCGCGCATCGCTTCGGTCTCGCGATTGGGGCTGGCGACCGAGCCGCTGTCGAGATGGTCGCGGCCGATCACGATCGGCGCCTTGAGCTCGCCCGATGCCACCATCTCGTTGAACGCGAGGCCGAGCCGGTGGCGGTCGCCCAGGCCGACCCAGCAGATGCGTGCGGGCAGGCCCTGGAAGTGGATGCGCTCGGCGGCCATGTCGAGCCAGTTGTGGAGATGCGCGTTGTCCGGCAGCAGCTCCTTCACCTTGGCATCGGTCTTGGCGATGTCCTCGGGATCGCCCGACAGCGCGGCCCAGCGGAACGGGCCGATCCCCCGGCAGAACAGCGGGCGGATATAGGCGGGGACGAAACCCGGGAAGTCGAAGGCGTTGGTTACGCCTTCGTCGAGCGCGACCTGGCGGATGTTGTTGCCGTAATCGACCGTCGGTACGCCGGCTTTATGGAAGTCGAGCATCGCCTTCACATGCTGCGCCATCGATGCCTTGGCGGCCTTCGCCACGCTCTCCGGATCGCGCTCACGGGCGGAGAGCCATTCGTCGACGGTCCAGCCGACCGGAAGATAGCCGTTGACCGGATCATGCGCCGAGGTCTGGTCGGTTAGCAGGTCGGGGCGGATGCCGCGCGCGAACATCTCGGGCAGCAGCTCCGCCGCATTGCCCAGCAGGCCGACCGAGACGGGCTTGTCCGCGCCCTTGATGATCGCCAGCGCCTCGTCGATGCTCTCTGCGGCGCGGTCGAGATAGCCGGTGCGCAGGCGCATCTCGATGCGGCTCGGCTGGCATTCGATCGCGAGGCACGACGCCCCCGCCATCACCGCTGCCAGCGGCTGCGCGCCGCCCATGCCGCCAAGACCCGCGGTGAGCAGCCAGCGGCCCTTCAGGTCGCCGCCATAATGCTGGCGGCCCATCTCGGCGAAGGTCTCGTAGGTGCCCTGCACGATGCCCTGGGTGCCGATATAGATCCACGAGCCGGCGGTCATCTGGCCGTACATCGCCAGCCCCTTGCGATCGAGCTCGTTGAAATGCTCCCAGGTCGCCCAGTGCGGCACTAGGTTCGAGTTGGCGAGGAGGACGCGCGGGGCATTCTCATGGGTGCGGAACACGCCGACCGGCTTGCCCGACTGGATCAGCAGCGTCTCGTCGGCCTCGAGATCGCGCAGTGCGGCGACGATCTTGTCATAGCTCTCCCAGTCGCGCGCCGCCCGGCCGATGCCGCCATAGACGACCAGCTCCTCGGGCCGCTCGGCGACATCGGGGTGGAGGTTGTTCATCAGCATGCGCAGTGGCGCTTCGGTGAGCCAGCTCTTGGCGGTCAGCTCCGTGCCGGTGGCGGGCTTGATGATGCGGCTGTTGTCGAGGCGAGTCATTCCTGGGCTCCGGCAAATTCGAGGCAGGCGGTGAGGATGGCGGTGAGCGCCGCGCGCATCGGGGCGGCGCGGGCTTCGGTATAGGGCGTCGGCCAGTGCGCTTCGTCGAAGCTCTCAGGCTCGTCGATATAGCCGCGGCAGGCCAGCTCCATCTGGATGGCGTGGACGCCCTGTTCGGGCCGGCCATAATGGCGTGTGGTCCAGCCGCCGCGGAAACGGCCGTCGGTAACCTGGCTCCACGGCGTGGCGGCGCAGACCGCTTCCACCGCCCGGACCAAGGCAGGCGCGCAGGTAGTGCCGCCATTGGTGCCGATGTTGAACTGGGGCAGCTCGCCGTCGAACAGGCGCGGCACATGGCTGCGGATCGAGTGGGCGTCGTAGAGGACGACCCTGGGATGGATCGCGCGGAGGCGGGCGATCTCCACCTCGATCGCGGCATGATAGGGATCGAAGTAATGCTCGCGCCGCCAGGCGATGTTCGCGGCGTCGGGCACGTCATCGCGGTACAGGGGAGCGCCGTCGAAGGTGGTGGTCGGGCACAGCTCGGTCGTTGCCTGTCCCGGGTAGAGCGAGGCGCCCGAGGGATCGCGGTTCACATCGATGACGCTGCGGGAGATCGCGGTGCGGATGGTCGTTGCGCCCAGCCCGGCGGCGAAGTCGTAGAGCCGGTGGATCCACCAGTCCGCGTCCTTGGTCGCCAGCCAGGGCGAGACGAAGCGGTTCTTCAGGTCGTGAAGAAGGTCCGTCCCGGTGTGCGGGAAGGCAACGATCAGCGGTGCCTCGCCGCGATGGATTTCCAGCCAGCTCATGCGACGCCCGGCAGCGCGATGTCCGCCGCCTCGGCCACCGCCCCGGCACGGACCAGTGCGGTCGCGGCCTCGATATCGGGGTGGAAATGCCGGTCATGGTCGAGCGTCGGCACATCCTGGCGAAGGCGTGCGCGGACCCGCTCCAGCGCTTCCGAAGACGTGAGCCCGGCATGGAAATCGCAGCCCTGCGCCGCGGCGAGAAGCTCGATGCCGATCACGCCGGCGCAATTCGCCGCCATGTCGAGCAGGCGCCGGGCGCCGTGCGCGGCCATCGAGACATGGTCTTCCTGATTGGCCGAGGTCGGGATCGAGTCGACGCTGGCCGGAGTGGCGCGCTGCTTGTTCTCGGAGACCAGCGCGGCGGCGGTCACCTGGGGGATCATGAAGCCCGAGTTGAGCCCGGGCTGGGGGGTGAGGAAGGCGGGCAGGTTCGAGAGGGCGGGATCGACCAGCATCGCGATCCGGCGCTCGGCGATCGAGCCGATCTCGCAGATCGCCAGCGCGATCATGTCCGCCGCAAAGGCGACCGGTTCGGCGTGGAAGTTGCCGCCGGACAGCGCCTCGTCGGTCTCGGGGAAGATCAGCGGATTGTCGCTGACGCCGTTCGCCTCGGTCTCCAGCGTGGTGCCGGCCTGGCGGAGCAGATCGAGCACCGCGCCCATCACCTGGGGCTGGCAGCGCAGGCAATAGGGGTCCTGCACGCGCGGATCATTGTCGCGGTGCGAGGCGCGGATCGCCGAGCCCTGCATCAGCGTGCGCAGCGTCTCGCCCACTGCGATCTGGCCAGGATGGCGGCGCAGCTGGTGGATGCGCGGATCGAACGGGGCGTCGGTGCCCTTGGCCGCCTCGGTCGAGAGCGCGCCGGTGACGAGCGCGGCCTGGAACAGGGTTTCGGTCTCGAACAGGGCGGCGAGCGCGTTGGCGGTGGAGAATTGGGTGCCGTTGAGAAGGGCGAGGCCTTCCTTGGGCCCCAGCGTCACGGGCGCGAGGCTGGCTTCGGCCAGTGCCTGTTCGGCGGGCAGCACGCGGCCCTCCACTTCGATCGAGCCGACGCCGATCATCGTCGCGGCCATGTGCGAGAGCGGGGCAAGATCGCCGCTGGCGCCGACCGAACCCTGGCTCGGCACCACCGGGGTCAGGCCCTTGGCGAGCATCGCCTCGAGCAGTTCCACGGTGGCGGGCTGCACGCCCGAGGCACCCTGGGCGAGGCTGGCGAGCTTCAATGCCATCATCAGCCGGACGACCGGGACGGGCGAGGGGGCGCCGATGCCGGCGGCGTGGCTGAGCACGATGTTGCGCTGGAGCGTGGCGAGGTCCTCGGCCTCGATCTTGACGCTGGCGAGCTTCCCGAAGCCCGTGTTGATCCCATAGACCGGCTCGCCATGCGCGAGGATGCGGGCGACCGCGGCGGCGCTCTCGGCGATGCGCGGGGCGGAGGCGGGATCGAGCTTCGGCACCGCGCCGCGCCAGATCGCGCGCCACTCGGCCAGCGGCACATCGCCGGGGATCAACAGGATTTCGGTCATACGCCCTTCCAGATACCTTTGAAGACTCTGGCATGGAGCGGGTTCAGCCCCATGCGGTAGACAAGCTCGGCCGGCCGCTCGACGTTCCAGATCGCGAGATCGCAGCTCTTGCCGGGTTCGATCGTGCCGATTTCGGTGTGCAGCCCCAGTGCCCGCGCCGCCTCGCGCGTCACGCCGGCCAGGCATTCCTCGACGGTGAGGCGGAACAGCGTGGCGCCCATGTTCATCACGAGCAGCAGGCTGGTGAGCGGGGAGGTGCCGGGATTGCAGTCGGTCGCCAGCGCGATGGCGACGCCGGCGTCACGCAGCGCCTGGATCGGCGGCAATTTGGTCTCGCGGACGAAATAATAGGCGCCGGGGAGGAGCGTGGCGACGGTGCCGGCCCGGGCCATTGCCGCGATGCCGGCATCGTCGAGATATTCGAGATGGTCGGCCGAGAGTGCGCCATGGGACGCCGCCAGCGCGGCGCCATGCTGGTTGGAGAGCTGCTCGGCGTGGAGCTTGACGTCGAGGCCGTGCGCCTTCGCCGCCTCGAAGACGCGCGCGGTCTCCTCGGGCGTGAAGCCGATCCCCTCGCAAAAGGCATCGACGGCGTCCGCGAGGCCGCCGAGCGCCGGGATCATCGTTCCGCAGACGAGATCGATATAGCCGGCACGGTCATCGGCATATTCGGGCGGCAGTGCATGCGCGCCGAGGAAGGTCGTGGCGATCCGCACGGGGCGCTCACGGCCGAGCGCCCTGGCGGCGCGTAGCATCTTCAATTCGTCGTCGAGCGACAGGCCATAGCCCGACTTTACCTCGACCGTGGTCGCGCCCTCGGCGATCAGCGCGTCGAGCCGGGGCAGGGCGCTCGCGACCAGCTCCGCCTCGCTGGCTTCACGGGTGGCGCGCATGGTCGAGACGATGCCGCCGCCGGCGCGGGCGATCTCTTCATAGCTGGCGCCCTGGAGGCGCAGCTCGAACTCGTGCGCACGGTCCCCGCCATGGACAAGATGGGTGTGGCAATCGATCAGCCCGGGGGTGATCCAGCGGCCTTCGCAGTCGATCGTCTCTGCGGCGGCAGGGGCCTCGCGCGCGGGGCCGACCCAGGCAATCCGGCCGTCCCTGGCCGCCACGGCGCCATGCTCGACGACGCCCATGCCGGGGCCTGTCATCGTAGCGATCCGCGCGTTGGTCCAGAGTCGGTCCATGCGCGCATCCTTGCCTGCGGCGCTGGTTATGTCTAGACATAATGCTGCGCGATGCCCTTTATTCGTCATCCCCGCGAAGGCGGGGATCCAGAGCCAAGGGCGACGTCGTTTGTGACCCTGGATCCCCGCCTTCGCGGGGATGACGAGGAAGGTGAGGCGCGGCATGGATCTCTGGTTCGAGAAGGCACTACTCTCCACTGGCTGGGCCGAGCGCGTCACCCTGCGCATTGCGAGTGGCCGGATCGTCGAGGTGCTTCCTGACAGCGATCCTGAGCCTGGCGCGGATCGACACCGCGTCGCAATCCCCGGCATGGGCAATGTCCACAGCCACGGCTTCCAGCGCGGCATGGCGGGGCTCAGCGAACGCCGCGGTCGGCCGGACGACGATTTCTGGAGCTGGCGCGAGATCATGTACCGGTTCCTCGACCGGCTCACCCCCGACGACATCGCCGCGATCACCGCCCAGGCCTATGTCGAGATGCTCGAGACCGGCTATATCCGGGTCGGCGAATTCCATTATCTCCACAACGACGTGGACGGCGCCCGCTATGCCGATCCCGCCGAGACCGCCGGCGCGATCGTCCATGCCGCCGAGCAGACCGGCATCGGCCTGACCCTTCTCCCCGTCTTCTACGCCCATAGCGATTTTGGCGGGAAGGATCCCAAGCCCGGCCAGCGCCGCTTTATCTCCGACGTCGACGGGTTCGCGAAGCTGGTCGAGGCGAGCCGCGCCAGGCTGCCTGCGGATGCCGTGCTCGGCGTCGCCCCGCATTCGTTGCGCGCCGTCACGCCGGAAGAGCTGGCGGCCGTGGTCGCGTTGACGGACGGCCCGCTGCACATCCACGCTGCCGAGCAGGTAAAGGAAGTCGAGGCCTGCCAGCAGTGGAGCGGTGCCCGGCCGGTCGAGTGGCTGCTGCACAATGCCGATATCGACGCGCGCTGGACGCTGATCCACGCCACCCATCTGAACGACGCCGAGACCGACCGGCTCGCCCGATCGGGCGCGGTCGCGGGCCTGTGCCCGGTCACCGAGGCCAATCTCGGCGACGGTATCTTCCCGGCCGAGCGCTATCTGGCGGCTGGCGGACGGATCGCCACCGGTACCGACTCCAATATCCAGATCGATGCGGCGTACGAGCTGCGCGCGATCGAATATTCGCAGCGCCTGTCGCTGCGCCGCCGCGCGATCCTCTCGCCCGAGGGCGCATCGGTCGGCGAGACGCTGTTCGCCGCCGCGCTGGCCGGGGCAGGGCAGGCGCTCGGCGTCGCGACCGGTATTGCGCCCGGCGCGCCGGCCGATATCGTGAGCCTGAACATGAACCATCCGAGCTTCGCCGGCGCTTCCGCCGACACCATTCTCGATCGCTGGATCTTCGCCGGCCGCACTGGCGCGATCGATTGCGTCTGGCGCGCCGGCCAGCTGCAAGTCGTTCGCGGCAGGCACCGCGCGGGCGAGGTTATTGCTAATCATTATCACAAGATCCTGGAGCGCCTGCTCGGGTGACGCTGCAGGAACGCATCCGCTCGGACATCGAGGAGCGCATCCGCTCGGGCGAACTGCGCCCCGGCGATCGCATCCCGTTCGAGCATGAGCTGGTCGCGCATTATGGCTGCGCCCGCGCCACGGTCAGCAAGGCGCTGGAGCGGCTCGTCCATGCCGGTCTGATCGAGCGCAGGCGCAAGGCCGGCTCGTTCGTCGCGCACCCCCAGGTCCATGCCGCGGTGCTCGCGGTGCCCGACCTGGCCCAGCTGATCGCGGCGCGGGGCGAGGAATATCATTGGACGCTCGACACCTGCCGGGTGGTCAACCGCGATGCCGATATCGAGGTCTCCGGCATTCCGGCGCCGGCACTGCTGATCGAGGGCGTCCACTTCGCCGGCGGCCAGCCCTTCGCGATGGAGCGCCGGCTGATCGCGCTCGACACGGTGCCGGTTCCGCGGGCCGACACGTTCGAGACCGAGGCGCCGGGCTCCTGGCTGCTCCACCATGTCCCCTGGACCGATGCGCGCCACCGTATCCGCGCAGTCTCGGCCGGCGGAGCGCTCGCCAGGCGACTGAAGCTCGATGCGCATACCGCCTGCCTCCAGGTCGAGCGCTGGACCTGGCGCACGGGCCGGGCGGTCACCTTCGTCCGCCAGACCTTCCCGGGCGACCGCTATGATCTGGTCGCGGAGTTCACGCCGGGCGGGTAGTTCCCGCTACGAAACGAATAGCACCGAAGCGGGGCCTTCCCCTTTTCGCGCAGTTCGATAGGCTGGCGCGATGAATTTGCGGCACATCGAGATCTTCCACGCCGTCTATGTGAACGGCTCGGTCAGCGGGGCGGCGCGTGCGCTCAACGTGTCGCAGCCTTCGGTCTCCAAGATGCTGCGCCATGCCGAGAGCCTGCTCGGCTTCCAGCTCTTCCACCGCACCAATGGCCGGCTCGTCCCCACCGAGGACGCGCACACGCTGTTCACCGAAGTCTCGGAGATCCAGGACCGCGTCTATGCGCTGCGCGAGGCGGGGCGGAACCTGAAGCGCGGTGCGGGCGGCATGCTGAAGGTCTCGGCGCTGCCGAGCCTCGCGCTCAATGCGCTGCCCACCGCGGTGTCGCGCTTCATGCGCAATCACGATGGCGTGCGGTTCGACCTGCAGACCGTCCATCACGACGATCTGCTGCGCAAGCTCTACGAGCGCGAGACCGATGTCGCGATCGCCTATGAAGTGCCGCACGCGGCGCCGATCGGTCATCGCTGGCTGGGCGAGGGCGAGCTGGTGGTGCTCTACCGCGAGGAGGACATGCCCGATGCGCCGCCGCGGATCGAGCTCGACCGGCTGCGCGGCCGCCCGTTCATCAGCCTCGCGAACAGCGGCCCGATCGGCCAGCTGTTCAGCCAGGAATGCGCGCGGCTGGAGCTCGTTCTCGACGAAGTGATCTCGGCGCGGACCTTCTACATCGCCACCGCGCTGGTCGCGCAGGGGGTGGGGATGACGGTGGTGGACAGCTTCACGGCGCAGGCGTCGCTCGTCCCGGGCCTGTCGATGCGGCCCCTGAAGCCGCAGCTCACCTTCGACGTCCATGCGATGTTCCTGCTCAACCGGCCGCCCACCGCGCTGGCCACCGATTTCCTCAAGACGCTCGCCAAGGTGATCGACACCTGAGCCTGCCATAACGGCTGGCTATGCCGAGCGGCGCACTCGCTATGCGCGGTGCCGGGTGCGGGGCGATAGCGTTATCACCCAATGATACCGGCACCTTACCTCCTTTACCTCGGTCACAGCACCGATTTCGTGGGCATCAAGACGTCGCGCGGCCTCGCCGAGTTCCGGCGCGGCGATTGCGTGGGCGAGTTCCGCCACGATGATTCCACCCTCACGCTCGGCCTGCCGCGCATGACCATCGAAGAAGGCGCTGCGGCGGGAGCGAAGACGCTCGTGCTCGGCATCGCCAATTCGGGCGGTGTCATGGGCGGCGACCTGGTCCGCGATGCGGTCGCCGCGCTCAATGCGGGGATGAACATCGCCGCCGGCCTGCACCAGCGGCTGCGCGACGTGCCCGAACTGGCCGCGCTCGCGAGGGAAAAGAACCTGCAGCTGTTCGACGTGCGCGACCCGCCGGCGGACATGAAGGTCGGCAATGGCTATGCCCGCGCCGGCCGCCGCATCCTCACCGTCGGCACCGATTGCTCGGTCGGCAAGATGTACACCACCATCGCCCTCGCCGATGCGCTCAAGGCACGCGGGGAGAAGGCCGATTTCCGCGCAACGGGTCAGACCGGCATCCTGATCGCAGGATCGGGTGTGCCGATCGACGCGGTGGTCGCCGACTTCATCTCGGGCGGCATCGAGGCGCTGGCGCCCGAGCGCACCGATGGCGGCTGGGACGTGATCGAGGGCCAGGGCTCGCTGTTCCACCCGAGCTTCGCGGGGGTCTCCACCGGCCTGCTCCACGGCGCGCAGGCCGAGGCGCTGGTGCTCTGCCATGATCCGAGCCGCAGCCATATGCGGGGCCTTCCGGGCCGTGCGCTGCCGGGGCTGAAGGAATGCCTGGAGGCCAATCTCCAGACGGCGCGCCTGACCAGCCCGAACGTCCGTGCCGTCGGCGTCTGCCTCAACACGTCCCGCATGGAGAAGGACGAGGCCGAGGCGCTGTGCCGGCAGATCGAAGGCGAACTGGGCCTTCCCTGCACCGATCCGATCGCTTTCGGGGTCGAGGCGATCATCGACGAACTGCTAGGCTGACCGGGCCCTGTCGTTCTTGACGGTCCCTTCTGGCTCGCCAAGGATCATCGGGCGGGGGCGGTGACGGTACGCTATATCCGCCCGTCAAAGGATTTGGGGAACGCCATGAAGGTCGCGCTGCTGCTGGGGATTGCCACTGTCTCGCTGGGAGCCGCCGCTGCGCCGCTCCCGCCGCAGAAGGTCGATCTGCTGATCCGCGGCGGCACGATCTACACGGGTTCGGATGCGCCGTTCATCGGCGATGTGGCGATCAGGGGCGATCACATCGTCTCGGTCAGCCGGCACGCCAATGTCACCGCCGCGCGCATCATCGATGCCAAGGGCATGATCGTCGCGCCCGGCTTCATCGATCCGCACACGCACATGGGCGAGGACCTCGCCTCGGACGACCAGGCCAAACGCCTGATCCCCGCTTTCCTGATGCAGGGCGTCACCACTGCGTTCATCGGCAATGATGGGGGCGGCGATCCCGATGTCACCAGGGTGCTCGGCAGTGCCACTGCCAAGCCGGTGGGCATCAACTATGCCGCCTGGGTCGGTTTCGGCGCGATCCGCGAGAAGGTGGTCGGCGAGGACAATCGCGCGCCGACGCCGGAAGAGCTGGCGAAGATGAAGGGGCTGGTCGCCTCGGCGATGTGCGAAGGCGCGCTCGGCCTTTCGACCGGCCTGTTCTATGCGCCGCAGAGCTTCGCGAAGACCGAGGAAGTGATCGCGCTGGCCAAGGAAGCCGGCAAGCGCGGCGGCAGCTATGACAGCCATATCCGCGACGAGAGCAGCTACACCGTCGGCCTCGTGGCGGCGATCGACGAGGCGATCCGCATCGGCCGCGAGGGCGGGCTGCCCGCGCATATCAGCCACATCAAGGCGCTCGGCGTCGATGTGCAGGGCCAGGCGCCGAAGATCATCGCAATGGTCGAGGCGGCACGTGCCCGCGGCGAGAAGGTGACGGCGAACCAATATCCCTGGTCGGCATCGGGCACGAGCCTGGTCGCCTCGCTCGTCCCGCTCTGGGCGCAGGATGGCGGTCGCCCGGCGCTGCTCAAGCGCTTCGACGATCCCGCGCTCGCCGACAAGATGCATGCCGGCATGGTAGAGAACCTCCGCAAGCGCGGTGGGGCGGACAAGCTGCTGATCGTCGAGGGCAAGTACAAGAACCGCTATCTCGATGCGGTGGCGAAGGAGCTGAACCTCTCGCCGGTCGATGCCGCGATCGCGGTGATCCGCATCGGCGATCCGGGCACCGTCTCGTTCAACCAGAGCGAGACCGACATCGCCGCCTTCATGCAGCAGCCCTGGGTGATGACCGGGTCGGACGCCTCGGGTGGCCATCCGCGCGTCTATGGCAGCTTCGCGCGCAAGTACGACAAGTACGTCAAGACCGACCATGTCATCACGCTGCGCCAGTTCATCGAGCGCAGCTCGTCGCTGACTGCCGACACCTTCGGGCTCGCGGGCCGCGGACATCTGCGCAGCGGTGCCTTTGCCGATGTCGTGGTGTTCGATCCGAAGACCTACGCCTCGCGCGCCACGTATGAGCAGCCGACGCTGCTTGCTGCCGGCGTGCAGACGGTGGTGGTCAACGGCGTGGTCGCGGTCGACAAGGGCGCGATGACCGGCAAGGCCGCCGGCCGCGCGCTGGCGCACAAGCCGACCGCCGGGAGCTGCAACTGATGGGCTGGTGGTTCGGCACTGCGCTGTGGAAGCGCGTCCTCGCCTTCCTTGCACTCGGCGTGGTCTTCGCGCTGGTGGCCCCCCAGGCGACGCCGTACGTCCAGTTCATCGGCGACCTGTTCGTCCGCGCGATCCGCATGCTGGTGGCGCCGATCGTGCTGGTGACGATCGCATCGGGGATCACCTCGCTCGCCGATCCCAAGCGGCTCGGGAGCCTGGGCGGCCGTACCGTCGGCATGTTCGCGCTGACCACCTTCATCGCGGTCTCGGTCGGCATGCTGGTCGCCGCGATCGTCCAGCCCGGGATCGGCGCGCCGCTCGGCACCGCCGAGGCGCATGTGCTGGGCAAGGCGGTGACGCCCTATGAGCAGCTGATCAACATCATCCCCACCAACATCTTCGACGCGCTGGCCAAGGGCGACATGCTCGCGCTGATCTTCACCTCGATCCTGATCGGCTGCGGCACGGTGGTGGCGGGGGAGGCGGGCAAGCCCTTCGCCAACCTGCTGCAATCCACCTCCGCGGTGCTGCTCCGCGTCGTCGGCCTGGTGATGGAGGCGACGCCCTTCGGCGTGTTCGCGCTGATCGCCAACGCCGTGGCGGCAAACGGCGCGGCGGTGTTCGTCCATGTCGGCTGGCTGGCACTGGCGGTGGTGCTCGGCTCGCTGATCCAGATGCTGGTGGTGCACAGCCTGCTCCTGCGCTTCGTCGCGCGCCTGCCGCTGCTGCCCTTCTTCCGCGGCATCGTCGATGCGCTGGCGATCGCCTTCTCCACCGCCTCCAGCGGCGCGACCCTGCCGGTGGCGATGCGCGTCTCCGAGCAGAATCTCGGCATCGGCCGCCCGGTCTTCTCGACCGTGCTGCCGCTCGGCGCGAGCATCGGCAAGGACGGTACGGCGATGTATGTCGGGCTGTTGAGCATGTTCGCGCTCCAGGCCTTCGGCGTGCACCTGACGCCCACCGTCTACGCCACCGTGCTGCTGACCGGCGCGCTCGCCGCCTTCGGCACGGCGCCGGTACCCTCGGCCTCGCTGTTCATGCTGGCGGCGGTGCTGAGCGCCGTCGGTGTCTCGCCCGAGCAGACGGCTTTGGTTGTCGGCTTCGTGCTGCCCTTCGACCGGCTGCTAGACATGACCCGCACGGTGCCGAGTGCCTCGGCGAACCTCACCGTCGCCACGCTGGTCGCGCGCTGGGAAGGGGAGCTGGACGAGGAAGTCTACAAGGCGCCGGATCTGGCGTGAGCCATAAATCCTCCCCCGGAGGGGGAGGGGGACCGCCGAAGGCGGTGGAGGGGGCTTGCCACGGGCTATGCCGCTTGCGGCGTTCCCTCTCCACCACCGGCTTCGCCGGCGGTCCCCCTCTCCCTCCGGGAGAGGATTGATCAGTCCAGGCTAACCTCCCGCCCCGCCACCCAGACTCGCTTCACCGAGTACAGGTCCCGGAAGGTCATGTCGGGCGCGCCGCCGGTGAGCACCAGGTCGGCGCGCATGCCCTTGCGGATGACACCCTCGGACCGTTTCCGGCCCATGATGTCCGCGCTCACCCGCGAACCCGCCTCGATCGCCTCGGCGGGCGTGAAGCCCAGCTCGGTCAGGATGCGCATCTCGCGCAGCGCGCCGAAGCCCGGATAGACGCCCTCGATCCCCGTGTCGGTGCCGACGCCGATGCGGATCCTGGCCGCCTTCAGCCGGCGGATATTCTCGCGCATGATCGACCAGCGCTTGCTGTCATAGGAGGCGATCGCCTCGCCCTTGGCCTGGCGCGCCGCCTCGCGCGCCTGCTGCTCCGGGGTGAGCAGCGCCAGCTCCTCGGGCGCCAGTACCCGCGCCTCGAGCGGCTCATAGGTCGCCAGCGTCGCGACATAGGCCATGTGGTGCTTCTTCATCAGGCCGATCAGCTCGGCATCGACCAGCGCGTCGCCCACGCCGTGCGCCACCGAGTCCACGCCCGCCCGCGCCGCGATCTTGGCGCCCTCCAGCGTCACCGTGTGGGTCATCACCTTGATGCCCGCCTTGTGCGCATCCGCGACGATCGCGGCCAGGGTGGGCTCGTCCATGCTCGGCCGATCGGGACGGTCCGGGTCGCCATAGCGCCAGCCGTCGTTGAACACCTTCACCATGTCGGGCTTGTAGACCAATGCCCCGGCCATCGCGGTGTGCGCCTCGGCCGGGGTGGTGACCTGGATGGTGATCGAATTGGTGAACTGGCTCTCGGTGCCATGCCCGTCGGGCACGCCGAGCCGCACCGCCAGGGTAAGGTGCGGGGTATCGGCCTGGAGCGCCCGGATCCCGGCCATCATCGCGCCCGAGACCGAGAATTCGTTCACGCTGGTCACGCCCGCCCGCAGGTACGGCACGTAGAAGCGATGCAGCGACGCGGCGTCGGCGAACGCCTCGCGCCGCGTGTGGATGTGGAGGTCGTGCAGGCCGGGGATGAGCGTCATCCCCGTCGCCTCGATCACTTCGGTGCCCTCGGGCACGCGCAGTTTCTTCCCGACCCGCGCGACCTTGCCGTCTTCGATCAGCACGTCGGCGATCTTCGCGGGCTTGCCCGTACCGTCGAACACGCGCGCGCCATGGATCAGCGTCGCACGCTCCTGCGCCTCTGCCGTTCCCGCCCCGGCCATAGCCGCCACCGCCATCAGCCACCTCATTTCAGATGCCCGTCGAAGAAGGAGATGGTGCGGCGATAGGCGGTGAGCCAGTCGGCATAGCGGAAGAATTCGTGGCGCTCATTGGGGAAGACCAGCTCCTCGTGCGGAATACGCCGGGCCGACAGCTCGCGCGCGAGCAGCAGCGACTGGGCGAAATCGACATTGCGATCGTCGTCCCCGTGCACCAGCAGCACCGGCGAGCGCCATGTCTCGATCGATCCCATCGGCGAGCTTTCCCACTGCTTCTGGCGCACCGCCACCTGCCGATCGGGCGCGATGCCATTATCGACGTTGCGAAGCAGCGTGTGGACGCCGTGGAAGTCGGCGCCCGCCTTGAACAGGTCGCTGTTCCGGGCCAGCGCCAGCGCGGTCAGATAGCCGCCCCAGCTGCCGCCCCAGATGCCGATCTTCTCCGGCGCCACGTCCTTCTGCGCCGCCAGCCAGCGCCCGCCGGCGAGCACGTCGCGATATTCGCTGGCACCGTCGCGCGCGATCTCGGGCGCGTCGCGGAACGCCTGCCCATAGCCGGTGCCGCTGCGGTAATTGACCGAGAGCACGGTATAGCCCTGCGCCGCGAGCGCCTGGTTCATCACATAGGCGTTCGAATAATACTGGCTGTGGTGGAAGCCGAGCACCATCTGGCGGCGCGGCCCGCCATGGACGAAGATCAGCGCCGGGTGCGGCCCCTTGCCCTTGCCGCGGAACAGCTGGCCATGGACGGTCACCCCGTCCTCGGCGGCATAGGTAACCGCCTCGGGCTCGATCGCGCTCTTCAGCTCGGCGACCTCGCCCAGCGGCGCCAGATCCTTCACCAGCACCGGATGCGCCGGATGGCTTGCATCCGCGCCGATCCCGGCGAGCTGCCCGCCGGCGAACAGCGGCAGGCTCTCGCTGCCCTTGCCATTGGTGATGCGCTTCGCCGCGCCGCCCTTTGCCGGTACCTGCCAGAAATGCCGCCGGTCGGCCTCGTCGGCATTGGCGGCGAAGGTCACCACATCGTCGGCGCCGAGGATGAAGGTTTCGACTTCGAACTTGCCCGGGGTCAGCTCCTTGGGCTCGCCGCCCTTGGCCGCATCGATCGCATAGACATGGAGGAAGCCGCTGCGCTCCCAGGGGAAGAGCAACTGGCCGCCCCTGCTCCACCAGAGATTGTGCTGGCGCGTGCCGTAGTAGCGGCCGCCCATGCCCTGGGGGGCGGTCCAGACCGTGCGCGCCTTGCCCGTTGCCGCATCGGCGACGCGGAGCGACCAATAGGGGCCGCCGTCTCGTGCCGCACCCGACGGCGGATCGAGATACTGGATATAGGCAACCTGCGTGCCGTCGGGCGAGAGTGCCGGCTCGACCGAATAGCCGAGCGCCGGCTCCATATAGGCCAGCTTGCCACCATCCAGATCGAGCAGCGCGACGAAGGCATGGTCGCTGCGATTGTCCACGAACAGCAGCTTGCGGCCGTCCGGCGTCCATTTCAGGTCGGTCACCTCGCCGGGCACCGTCGCGATCCGCGCGGCCTTGCCGCCCTGCCACAGCCACAGCTCGCCGCGCCGGGTGAAGGCGATGCGCTGTCCGTCGGGCGAGAAAATGGGCAGGTGTCCGTCTCCTACGGTAACGGGATCGCCACCGTCTTCAACGACGAACACCTGCTGCCCCGGCGGGGAGAGGACCGAGGCAGTATTGGGAAGCTTGCCGTCCGGGAACTCGTCGTCCCCGCCGCGCACGAACGCGATGCGCCGCCCGTCGGCGCTCAGCGCCAGCTCGTAGAGCATCATGCCGTCGTCCTCGGCATAGCGGGTCAGCTGCCGGGCCTTCTGCCCCGCATCGGCCACCCACAGGTTGCGGGCGCCGGCGTGGTTCTCCACCCAGGCGAAGCGCGGCACGTCGCGCGCCCCCGCCATCTGGCTGGCGGTGGGCAAGGCGAGCGCCGCCGCCAGGTCGTCGGTCTGGGCGCGCGCCGGCGCGGCCAGGGCCAGCGTCACGGTGCAGCTAAGGGTGAGGGTGGTCCGCAGCATCTTCATTACGCCAGCGTGCCGGGCCTATGTTGCCCGAACAATGCTGGCATGCGCGCCGGTTATGCCCGGGCGACTCCTCTGAATGATCGCGGGTTTGCACCTCGGCTGGCGAGAGTTACGCTTGCGGCATGAAGCACATCGCCATCGGCATCGCCCTCGTTCTCGCCACGCCAGCGCTCGCCCAGCAGACGCTGGAACAGCGCGTCGCCGCCAAGCTCGCCGAGGCGCCGCTCGGCACCCGCTTCGGGCTGGTGGTGGTCGACGATACGGGGAAGGAGATCGTCGCGATCAACCCGGATGGCCGCTTCATCCCGGCTTCGAACACCAAGATCTACACCACCGCCGCCGCCTTCGCGAACCTGCCCGGGATCAACCAGCCCGACACCGTCGGCGGCGCCACCGTGGCGCTGCAGGGCGAGGACGTGGTGCTGCGCGGGCGCGGCGACGCGCGCCTGTCGAGCGCCGACGACTGCACGGTCGATTGCCTCGCCACGCTCGCCGACGCGATTGCCGCGAAGACGAAGCGTGTCCGCAACGTGATCGGCGACGACACGCTCTTTCCCGATCAGCGCTGGGGCCCCGGCATGAGCTGGAACAACATCCCCAGCTCCTCCGGCACCGGTGCCTCGGCGCTGACGCTGGACGACAACGAGCTGAAGCTGACCATCACGCCGGGCAAGGCCGGGGAACCGGCCCGTGTGGAGCTCTGGCCCTATTTCACGATCGACAACCAGGCGAGGACCGTGCCCGGCGCCGAGACCGAGCTGGGCTGGGATCGCGATCCCAACGGCAAGCAGCTCCGCATCACCGGCACGATCGGCGCGGATGCCAAGCCGAAGACCTGGCAGCTCGGCATCGACGATCCCGCCGACTATGCCGCCTGGCGCCTCAAAATGCTGCTCGAGGCGCGCGGGGTGAAGGTGAAGGGCCAGGTCCAGGTCCGCCACCGCGCACTGACGCCGCAGGACGATCCCGACTATCGCCAGAAGAAAGGCCTGCCGGTGGTCCAGGCGGCGCCGGGCGAGCCGGTCCTCGCCGGCCTTACGCCGCCGCCGTTCGCGGAGGATCTCAAGCATATCAACAAGGTCAGCCAGAACCTCCATGCCGAGCTGACCCTGCGCCGCGTTGCGTCGCTGCAGGGCAGCGGCTCGATTGCCGACGGTGTCGCCCAGGTCGAGAAGATGCTCGATGCCGCGGGCGTGCCGCGCACCGCCTGGGACTTCTCGGACGGGTCGGGCATGTCGAGCTACAATCGCGTCGCGCCGCGTGGCACGGTCAAGCTGCTGCGCTGGATCGCCGCCCAGCCCTGGGGCACGCAATATCGCGAGACGCTGCCGATCGGCGGTGTCGACGGCACGCTGCGCAATCGCTTCAAGGGCACGCCGCTGGAGGGCAAGGTCTTCGCCAAGACCGGCACGCTCAACGCCACCAACGCGCTGGCCGGCTATTTCACCGGCGCGAGCGGGCGGACCTACACCTTCGCCTTCTACGCCAACGACGTGCCGCGTGATGCGAGCGGGACGAAGTACATGGACGACGCGCTGAACATCGTCGCGGCGGGGAATTGAGCCATTTCTCCCTCTCCCCGCCGGGGAGAGGGAGGGAGCCGCCAAAGGCGGCGGAAGGGAGAGGGGCAGCTGCTCTCCATGCCCGTCTCCCGACCTCGCTGCGCTCGGCCACCCTCTCCCCGGAGGGGAGAGGGAGAAGAGATCACTTCTTCGCCGCGCCGTCCTCCACGGCCTTCAGCACGCGCAGCACGTTGCCGCTCCAGATCTTCTCGATGTCCGTATCGGAGAAGCCTTCCTTGCGCAGCCGGGCGGTGACCTTGGGCAGCGCGGTGATGTCTTCCATCCCGCGTACGCCGCCGCCGCCGTCCCAGTCGGCGCCGATGCCGACATGGTCCACGCCCATCACGGCGATGCAGTGGAGCAGGCTCTTCATGAACAGCTCGAAGTCCGCACCCTGATAGGGGTTGGTCGCGTCCGCCTTGGCCTTGTCGGCGATTAGCTTCTTCTGCTCGGCATTGGACAGCGCGTGCCAATTGTCCTGGCGGTCGGAGATCTTGTTGCGCTCGGCGTCATGGTCGCCCGCGACCAGGTAGACGCTGTTCACCTGCAGCACGCCGCCGGCCTTGGCGAGCTTGCGCATGCGCTCGTCGTCCAGGTTGCGCGGATGGTTGAAGATCGCCTTGGGGCCGGAGTGGGAGGCGATGAACGGCACCTTCGACATCGCCAGCACCTGGTCGAACACGTCGTCCGACGAGTGGCTGACATCGATGATCATGCCCAGCCGGTTCATCTCGGCGACCCATTGCTTGCCGAGCGGAGAGAGGCCGTGCCACTTGGCCGTGTCGGTCGCACTGTCGCCGAACTGGTTGTTGCGGAAGTGGATCGGCCCGGCCATCCGCACGCCCTGGTCGTAATACCATTTGAGCAAGGTCAGGTCCTCGCCCAGCGGATAGCTGTTCTCGATCGACTGGAAGACGATGCGCTTGCCGGCCTTGTTGATCCGGTAGGCGTCCTCGGGCGTGGTCGCGAATTCCATCTTGTCGGGGTTCGCCGCCACGACGCGCTGGATCCACATCTCGCGGGTCAGGGCCCCGTCACGCGCCTTGGCATAGCCTTCGGGGGTCAGCGGGCCCTGGCCGGTATAGACCGCGAAGAAGCCGCCATCGAGCCCGCCCTGCTCCATGCGCGGCAGGTCGATCTGGCTCTTGTCGAAGTCGCGGTCGTGCCACTCGTCGAACTTCCAGCCGGGATGCTCGAACAGCTCGGGCGTGTCGATGTGCGTGTCGAGCACCAGCATCTGCTGGTGCGCCAGCCGGTCGGCCGGGGAGGGGGTGTCGCCATCGGGCCCGGACAGGGCGATGGCGAGGGCGAGTAGCGAGATCATAGGGCCTCCCAGGCGTTGATGACGGCATCCCCCGTCGCGGGGCGCAGCACGAAGATGCCGCTGTCGAAATGGCGCGTCGGGTGGACGCGGTTGGTGAGCAGGGTCCAGGCGAGTCCGCGCTCGAAATCGATCCACAGGCCGGTGCCGGTGAAGCCCGTGTGACCAATGGTCTCGTCCGAACAGGCCTGGCCGCCCGACCAGCCGGCGAACTTGCGCTCCCAGCCGCAGGTGCGGTGGCTGTATTGCGGGGTGCGGATCGCCTCGATCATGCCCGCCGAGAAGCTGCCGCCCAGCACCCCTTGCGCGAAGTCGAGCACGCCGGCGACGGTACCGAACAGCCCGGCATGGCCGGTCTGCCCGCCCATCGCCCGGCAATTCTCGTCATGCACCTCGCCCTTGAGCACGCGGTTCTGCCACATGCAGCGCTCGGTCGAGACCGCCGGCCCCGGCGGCGGGCCGTAGCTCAGCCCGTCGCCGAGTGGCCATTCGCCCAAGGGCTTGCCGGTCACCCGCTCGATCGCGATGCCGAGCAGCAGGAAGTTGATGTCCGAATAGACCGGCTCGGCGATGTGCTTCCATTCGCGCTGGAGCACGAAGGCGCGCAGCCGGTCCGGATCGTCGCCATAGGTGTAGATCGGCTCGACCGCCGGGAAGAGCGTCCGGTGGGCCAAGCAATCCCGGAACGTCAGCGTGCGCTCATAGGCGCCTGCCACGTCATACTGGCGCAGGTCGGGGATCGCCGTCGTCAGCGGTGCGTCGAGGTCGATCCGGCCCTCGTCGGCGAGGCGCAGGATCATCGTCGTGGTCGCCACCACCTTGGAGACCGAGGCAAGGTCGAACCAATGGTCGAGCGTCAGCGGCTCGGGCTCGGGGACGAGCGCCGCCATGCCGGTATGCGTCACCCAGCGCCGCCCGTCCGCCGCCACCACGCCCAGCGTCGCGCCGGGGATCCGGCCCGAGGCGACTGCCTCGGCTGCCGGTGCGAAAGCCGCCTCGATCATGCCGCCACCGCCTCGCCGTCCGGCCGGGCCTTCGCCCGCACGATGAACGGCACGAAAATCAGCGCCGCGACGCTCATCGTGCCGGCCATGATGAAGAAGCCGTCATAGCCGATCGCCTTCTGGAACACGCCGGAAAGGCCCGCGAGCAGCCTGGGGATCAGGAAGGCGAGGCCCGAGAGCAGCGCATATTGCGTGCCCGGGAAACGCGGGTTCACCAGCATCGACAGATAGACGACGAAAACCGCCCCTTCGAAGCCGTGCCCGAACTGGTCGAGCGCCATGGCGAGGTAGAGGTCGAAATCGCCCGCGGTCACCTGCACGCCGAGCAGCGAGAACCATACCGGTCCGCCCGGCGCCTGATAGGCGAGCCAGGCGAAGATCCAGTTGCTCAGCGCCGACATGATCGCGCCGATCACCAGCGCCCAGCCCATCGGCGCCTTGGCCGCCAGCCAGCCGCCCAGCGCCACGCCGAGCATCGAGGAGAGCAGCGCCACCGCGCCGTCGGCGACGGCGATTGCCTCCAGGCTATAGCCCAGCGCGTTGAACAGCGGGTGGGACAAAGTGAGCGCCATCACGTCGCCCATCCGGTAGACCGAGACGAACAGCAGGATCGGGATCACCACCAGCCCGAAGCGCCAGGCGACGTTGAGATAGGGGGCCAGCCCGGAAGTGGTGAGCAGCCGGTGGTTCGCCGGCAGCCGCCTGATCCACGGCACCGCCGCGCCCAGCGCGACGAAGGGCAGCAGCGCGACTGCGAACACCCAGTATTTGACGATGTCCGGGTTATCGAGCCCGACCGATCCCATCGCGGCGAGCAATGCCCAGCCCACCGCGGCGGTGACCACCAGGCTGCCGGCGAGCACCACCGCGCTGGCGAGGATGCCGGTGACGAGCGCGGTGCCGCGCCCGCCGCCATGCCCGGCGTCGGGACGCATGCAGGCGAGGATCGGGAAGGGGAGGAAGGCGGCCGCGGCGATCACCAGATAGGCGGTGGTCCAGTCGCTCTTCGCCGCGATGTAGATCGCGCCGCTGCCCGCCGCGACCATCGCGCTGCGATAGCCCCACAGGTTCGCCGCCACCATCGGGCCCTGCTGTTCCGCGGTCGGCGCCAGCTCGATGCGCCAGGCGTCGGCAGCGACTTCCAGCGTGGTGGTCCAGAAGGCGAGCAGCACCGCGAACAGCGCGGTCACCTGCAGATTGGCGTCGGACGACGTGAACGCCATCGCCACGGTGGAGAGGAAGATGCCGAGCTGGGAAAGCATGATCCAGCCGCGCCGCTTGCCCCAGAAGCGCCCGAAGCCGGGCACGTCATATTTGTCGAGCAGCGGCGCCCAGGCGAACTTGAAGGTCGGCAGCAGCGCCACCCAGGCGAAGAAACCCACCGTCACGATGTCCACGCCGTGCTTGGCCAGGCGGAGCAGCAGCACCGCGTTGAACATGTAGAAGGGCAGGCCCGCGGCGAAGCCCAGCAGCAGGTACAGCGCGAGCCTTCCGAAGCCCGGGCGGATCGCCGGCGTGGCGGGACTCGGGACTTCAGTCACGCAGCATCACGGGGTGAAAACGGGTCATGCAGAGCTTCCTCGTCCTGGTTTCGCCAACGGTCGGACGGGGCGCTCGCGCAGTCAATGGCGATGCTGGCAGGCTTGTGTTGCAGTCGTGTCACGCTTTGACGCGTATTCGTCACATTTGATGCCGCCGGGTTATGGCGCGGGGAACAGAAACTATGGCGCGACGCAACATTATTGGTACCTAATGCCCTCTCACCGCGCGGGATATTGCGGACTTCAGGGGGTTTGAGACATGATCGAAGCAAGGGCGTTCAAGAAGGTACTGGCCAGCAGTTCGGCGTTCGCTGCCATTGCGCTCGCGATGCCGGCCTTGGCGCAGACCACGGCTCCGACCACGCAGGAAACCGCGCAGACGGCACCTGCCGAGGAAGGCGAAATTCTCGTCACCGGCACGCGCATCGTTCGCGATGGCTATCAGGCGCCGACACCGCTCACGGTGTTGACCCGCAAGGAGATCGAGAACGGCTCGCCTTCGAACAACATCGCCGATTTCGTCAACCAGCTGCCGCAGCTCGCCGGCTCGACCAAGCCGGCCAACTCGCGCCTCAACCTGTCGAGCGGCCAGGCCGGTATCAATGCGCTCAACCTGCGCAATCTGGGTGAGACGCGCACGCTTATCCTTCTCGACGGCCGGCGCTCGGTCGGTTCGGCGGTCAGCGGCGTGGTGGACGTCAACACGATCCCGCAGGCACTGATCGAGCGCGTCGAAGTGTCGACCGGCGGTGCATCGTCGGCCTATGGTTCGGACGCCGTCGCGGGCGTGGTCAACTTCGTCCTCAACAAGAAGTTCGAAGGCCTGCGCATCACTGCGGACAGCGGCGTCACCAACTATGGCGACGGCTTCAATTATTCGGGCAGCATCGCGGGCGGCAAGTCGTTCGCGGGTGGGCGCGGCCACATCCTGTTCAATGCCGAGATCGCGCATCGCGACGGCATCTTCGACACGACCGAGCGCGACTGGAACCAGACCGGCTATGTCCGCATCCAGGATCCGAACTGGACCTCGACGAGCACGACCCCGCAATTCATCACCACGCGGCGCCAGGTCGGCGCGTCTAACTCGACGCCGGGCGGCCTGATCACCGGGTCTGCGGGCGGCGTCGCCAATCGCCTGCGCGGCACCTATTTCGGGGCCGGCGGCCAGGTGCTGCAGTATCAATATGGCGCCCTGACCTTCCCGGCAGTGGGTGGTGCCTCGGCGCCGTCGCTGACCCAGGGTGGCAGCTGGCAGGTCAATGATTCGGGCCGTCGCATCGGTCTGGATCCCGAGGATGACCGCTGGGGCGCGTTCGGGCGCGTTAGCTTCGAAGTCTCCGACGGCATCGAGCTTTTCGCCGAAGGCTCGTACAATCGCCAGCGCGTGTATTTCAACGCGGGCCCCAACCTGCAGACCGGCATCTCGCTCGGGGCGACCAACTGCAACGTCATTCCCGTGCCGACGACCTGCAACGCGTATCTCTACAACGCGCTGGGCGCGGCAACGCTTACCGGCCTGACCTCTGTCACCGTCGCGACCACGGCTGCCGACCTGCCGTTCCGCGCAGTGGAGAACGAGCGCAAGGTCCAGCGCTATCTGATCGGTGCCGACGGCACGTTCGAGGCGTTCGGCAAGTCGGCGCACTGGGACATCTACGGTCAGTACGGCCGCGCCAATCTGCACGAAGAGCTGCAGAACATCCAGAACACCGCCCGGATGGCGGCCGCGACCAACGCCGTGTTCGCTCCGGCGGGCAATCCCGGCGGGTATGCCACCGGCTCGATCCAGTGCGCGATCAACGTTGATGCCAGCACTGCCAACGACGATGCCGCCTGCCGTCCGCTCAATCGTCTCGGCATCGGCGTCAGCGACCCCGCGGCGATCGCCTATGTGCTCGGCAATCCCTATCGCGACGAAGTGACCGAGCAATATCTGTTCGGCGGCAACCTGGCGCTCACCCCGTTCGCGACCTGGGCGGGCGATGTCAGCGTCTCGGTGGGCGCGGAGTATCGCAAGGAAAAGATCAACGGCACCGTCCCGGCGCAGTTCCAGCCGATCGTCGCCAACAATGTCGTCACCACCCGCTGGTCGGTGGGCAATTACGTGCCGACCAACGGCAGCTATGACGTGAAGGAAGCCTATCTCGAAACGGTGATCCCGCTCGGTCTGGGGCTGGAATTCAACGGCGCCGTGCGCGCGACCGACTATTCGTCGTCGGGCTATGTCACCACCTGGAAGCTGGGCGCGACCTGGGCGCCGATCCCGGACATCCGCTTCCGCGTGACGCGCTCGCGCGACATCCGCGCGCCCAACCTCGCCGATCTGTACCAGGTGGCACAGAACAGTGATTCCTTGATCAATCCGTTCGGTGCGGGTTCCGGTCCGAACGGCGGAAGCTATGCCGCGACCGGCGTGGGCTACACCATGACGACGCTGGGCAACCTGAACCTGGTGCCGGAAAAGGCCAATTCCTGGAACATCGGCGCGGTCTTCTCGCCGACTTTCCTGCCCGGCTTCAACTTCTCGGCGGACTATTTCCGTATCGAGATGAAGGATGCCATCGGCACGTTCAGCGCGTCGCAGATCATCAACCGCTGCTTCGAAGGCCGTGCGGACTTCTGCGCGCAGATCCAGCAGGATCCGAACAACGCGACCCGTCTGCTATTCACTACGCGGCCGTACAACTTCACCAAGCAGCTGGCGCGCGGCATCGATTTCGACGCTTCCTACCGCTTGAGGCTGGGTGCCGAAGGCAGCGTGAACCTGCATGCGGTCGCCACCCGCTACATCGACAACATCATCACCACCGGCATCACCGGCGTCGTTCCGGTCAACACCGTCGGCGTCAATGGCGGGCAGGCCAGCACGCCGACCTGGGTCTTCCGCGGCAGCGTGTCCTACGAGACGCCGACCTTCTCGGCGACGGTCGTTGGTCGCGGCGTGAGTTCGGGCATTTACGCGGCGGGCAGCATCCAGTGCACCAGCGGCTGCCCGGTTTCGACCACGCAGTTCCCGACCTATGACAACAACCGCGTCTCGGGGCTGTTCTATGCCGATCTCAACCTGGCGCAGACGATCCCCTTCGGCGACAATCAGGCGCAGTTCTTCTTCAACGTGACCAACCTGTTCAACCGCGCGCCGCTGCTGGTGCCGGAAACCGGCCTGGCCGCGAACAGCACCTATTCGGACATGCTCGGCCGTCAGTTCCGCGCCGGCATCCGTATCAGCCTGAAGTGATCCTCATGCCGGCTCCATCCCTCATGGTGGAGCCGGCATGATCGCCGCCTCGCTCCTGCTGGCGGCGGCAGCGGACCCGGTCGCCGCGGTCCGCGTGACATTCGATAGGAGAGGAGAGACGTCGGTCAGCCTGAAGGGGCTGGCCGACGTCGCTTCGTCCAGGCCCGTCACCGCCGACGATCCGGTGCGGATCGCCTCCATCTCGAAGCTGGTCGTCGCGATCGGGGTGATGCGGCTGGTCGAGCAGGGCAGGCTCGATCTCGATGCCGACGTCTCGCGCTATCTTGGCTGGAAGCTGCGCAACCCGGCCTTCCCCGATGCGCCGATCAGCCTGCGGCTGCTGCTTTCGCACCGATCGAGCCTCACCGACCGGGTCGACTATGCCCTGCCGCTCGATGCCGATATGCGTGCCGTGCTCCAGGATCCCAAGGCCTGGGACGCGGAGCACGCACCCGGCAGCTGGTGGGCCTATACCAACTTCAACTTCCCCGTGATCGCCGCGGTGATGGAGCGCGTCACCGGCGAGCGTTTCGATCGGTTGATGGATCGCCTGGTGATCCGGCCGATGAAGCTCGACGCCTGTTACAACTGGGCGAGTTGCACGCCGGCCACCGCGGCCCGCGCGATCGTCCAATATCGTGAGGGCCAGCCGGCCAAGGACGACAATCGCGGCGCTGCGCCGGCCTGTACGGTCACGCCCGCCGTGGACGGCAGCTGCGATCTCTCGACCTGGCGGCCCGGCAGGAACGGCGCGATCTTCTCGCCCCAGGGCGGCCTGCGCATCTCGGCGCGCGGGCTTGCCCGTGTCGGGCGGATGTTCCTCGGCAATGGCCGGCTCGACGGGGTGCGGATCCTGCGCCCGTCCTCGGTCCGGCTGATGGAGACGCCGCTCTGGACCTATGACGGGCATAATGGCGACATTGGTGGCGACATCTCGGTCGCGGTGCCCACGGGAGGCGCGACCTGCGGCTATGGCCTCGCGGTGATGTTCACCGCCACCGGCGCGCCGGGCTGCCGGGACGATCCGGTCGGCGACGGGGCCAGGCGCTTCGGCCATTCGGGCGATGCCTATGGCCTCAAGTCGGGCCTGTGGATCGATCGGGCGGCGGGGAAGGGCATGGTCTATTTCGCCACCGATGTTCCGGATGTGCCGGGGAAACGTTCGGCCTATACGCCGGTGGAGGAATCGCTCGCCCGACCGGAGTAGTCACTTGCGCCACGACGCCAATCTCACCACCGACCGCCAGACCTTCGTCACCCATCTCGAATGCTCGATGACCGGAGAGCGCTATGAGGCCGACCAGCTGCACGGCCTGTCGCGGGTGGGGCGGCCGCTGCTGGTGCGCTACGATCTCGAAGGCGTGAAGGCCGCGCTGCCGAGGGACGAACTCGCCCGCCGCCCCGCGGACCTGTGGAAATATCGCGAGCTGCTGCCCGTCCGCCGGACGGAGAACGTGGTCAGCCTCGGCGAGATCGCCACGCCGATCATCCCGCTCGACGCCGTGGCGCGTGCGGCCGGCGCGAAGCATCTCTGGGTCAAGGACGAGGGGCGCCTGCCCACCGGCTCGTTCAAGGCGCGCGGGCTGGTCATGGCGATCGCCATGGCAAAGGAGCTCGGCGTCCGGACGATCGCGATGCCGACCAACGGCAATGCCGGTGCCGCTGCGGCCGCCTATGCCAGCCGGGTCGGGATCGAGTCGGTGATTTTCTGCCCGGCGGACACGCCCGAGGTGAACGTCCGCGAGATCGCGGCGCAGGGTGCGCGCGTCTACCGGGTCAACGGCCTGATCGACGATTGTGGCAAGCTGGTGGGGCAGGGCGCGAAGGAACGCGGCTGGTTCGACCTCTCCACCCTCAAGGAGCCCTACCGGATCGAGGGCAAGAAGACGATGGGCCTGGAACTCGCCGAGCAGCTCGACTGGGAGCTGCCCGACGTGATCTTCTACCCCACCGGTGGTGGCACCGGGCTGATCGGCATGTGGAAGGCGTTCGCCGAGATGGAGGCGCTCGGCTGGATCGGTGCCAAGCGCCCGCGGATGATCGCGGTCCAGGCCGAAGGCTGCGCCCCGATGGTCCGTGCCTTCGAGGCGGGCGAGCGCCACGCGACCCGCTGGGAGGATGCGCACACCATCGCGATGGGCATCCGCGTGCCCCAGGCGGTCGGCGACTTCCTGATCCTCGATGCGGTGCGCGAGAGCGGCGGCGTGGCGATGGCGGTCAGCGACGAGAGCATCGCCCGGGCGGTGGACGATGCCGCCCGGCAGGATGGGCTGCTGCTCTGCCCCGAAGGCGGCGCGACGCTAGCGGCCTGGCGCAAGGCGCTGGCCGAGGGGCTGGTCGCTCGGCATGAGAAGGTTGTGCTGTTCAACTGCGCGACCGGGCTGAAATACCCGCTCGCCGACCAGTCGCGGTTCCTCGACAAGGACGGGCCGGTGGATTTCAGCGCCCTGTAATTCCTCCCCCAGTTCACTGGGGGAGGGGGATCGCGCCCGCAGGGCGTGGTGGAGGGGCCGCCGACATCGTCGGCGTCCTGGCTTTGCCCCTCCACCATTGCTGTCGCGATGGTCCCCCTCCCCGAGACAAGCCTGGGGAGGAGCTATCTCTCAGCCAGGCTCCGGAACGTCACCGACCAGCGCGCCGCGTCCATCGGCGTGATGCTGTGTTCCCAGGCGTGTCGTGCCTCGCCGTAGAGGTGATAGGCCCCGCGCGGCTCCAGCGGCAGCTCCGCCCGGTCGAACTTGCCGTCCGCCCTTCGCCTGCGTAGCCGCAGCACTGCCGGAGCGCCCAGCGACACGCCGACGACATGCTCGAACACCGGCCGGTCCCGGTGCCAGCCGATTCCGGCACCTGGATCGTAGCGGATCACCAATGCCTGGACGAGCGCCTCCGCCGCCAGCCCGGCGAATTCCGCCGCCCTTTCGCGCAGCGGCAGCAGCCAGTCCGGAAGCGCTTCCACTTGCGCGAAACTTGAATCAGTGAAGTCGTAGCGCCAGCCGAAGCTGCGCGTCAGCCGCTTCCCTTCCCATTGCTGAAATCGGAACGGCTCCAGCCCGGCTAAGTCGATCGCGCGAATCAGCTCGGCTTCTTCCATAGGTGAAATGATATTCTTGGCCTGTTCGATTCCGGGCGGAACGGCCTTTTCGAAAAGTGCGGGAAACAGTGTGGACACGCCTCGGATATGGGAATGCCATCTATAGGCTTCCAGCCTAGGAAGGCTTCATATTTGAATGGAATTCCTATGTCTTTCCCGCGAGATAGCGGTTGCAACCCGAGGCGTCCCTCCCTAGCTGTCCGCCCGTGAAGAATGAAATGATTGCAGTAGTCGATCGTGCCTCCGCGTTCCTGAAGGCACTATCGGGTCGAAGCCGCTTCCTGCTGTTGTGCCACCTTCTCGATGGCGAGAAGTCGGTGGGCGAGCTTGCGCGCCTCACCGAGGCACGTGACACCGCCGTGTCGCAGCAGCTTGCCCTGCTCCGCCGGGAAGGGATGGTTGCCGCACGCCGCGACGGCCAGATGATCTTCTATACGCTGGCGAGCGAAGAGGCGCGCCAGATGCTCGAGGCGATGTACGGCCTGTTCTACAAGCAGGACGCGGCCGAGGTCGAACGGGTTCAGGAAGCCATTCCGGCGTAAAGCCGTTCGACGTCCTCCCGCGCCACCGTTCCGGTCGCGGGAGTCATCAGCGTCGCCGCGCTGGCGGCGATGCCGTAGCGCAGCGCATCCTCGATCCCCTTGCCCTGCGAAGCGGCGAGGGTGATCGCGGCCACCATCGAGTCGCCGGCACCTACCGTGCCCCTGGCCTCCACCGGCACCGCCGACATGCGCAATGCCTTGTCCTTGCCGACCAGTAGCGCCCCGCGCTCGGCGAGCGAGACGACCACCCATTCGGCAAAGCCGCGATCGTGCAATTCCCTCGCCGCCGCGGCTTCGTCCGCCTCGCCGGCGATCTCGCGCCCGAGCAGGTCGGCGGCTTCGCGCAGGCTCGGCTTGATCAGCCAGGCGCCTGTACGCTGGCAGGCGGCCAGCGCCGGCCCCGAGGTGTCGATTACCAGCTTCACGCCCGCCGCGCGGCAGCGTTCCGCGATCTGCTTGAGGATAGCCGGATAGCAGCCCGGCGGCAGGCTGCCGCTCACGACGACATGGCTAACCTCCGCCACCCCGAACAGCGCATCGACCAGTGCCGCCAGCTCATCGTCACGCAACTCGGGCCCTGGCAGCACGAAGCGATACTGGTCGCCCGGCCGGCCCTCGTCGACGGTGAAGCTCTCGCGCACCGCGCCGGCGATCGGCACCGGCTGGATCGGTATCTTCCGGTCCTCGAGCAGCTTGACGATCATCGCGCCCGCCGGCCCGCCATTGGGGAACACCGCCGTCGCCTGGCCGCCCAGATGCGTCACCACCCGCGCCACGTTGATCCCGCCACCGCCAGGATCGAAGCGCGGGGCGGAACAGCGCAGCTTGTGGTGGGGGAGAACCTTCTCAGTACAGGTCGTCACGTCGAGCGCCGGGTTGAGCGTCAGCGTGGCGATCGCCATCAGCGCGCCCGGTCCAGCGCGGCGCGCGCGGCGGCGACGATCAATTCCTGCGGCCGGTTGGCGCGGATGCGGTGCCAGTGGATCTCGCCCACCGGCCGGCGCGACTGTTCGCGCACCACCTTCTCGGTCGCGTCTGACGCATCGTCCGCGCGGGCATTGACCCGCGCGATCCGGTCCTTCTCGGGCGCTTCCAGCCAGATGCCCGTAAAGCTGGCCCGGTAGCGATCGGCCAGCGCCTCGACCACGTCGCGCTCGCTGCGTGCCATGAACACCGCGTCGAGGATCACGCTGTTGCCACAGGCAAGGTGATCGTCGGCCGATTCGAACAGCGCCTCATAGGTCTCGTCGTCATTGTGCCGGGTATAATGCCTGGGCGGCAGCCGGGTTTCCGGGGTCACGCCTGCCAGTCGCTTGCGGAACACGTCGGAGCGCAGCACCCGCGCGCCGGGCAGGCGGCCGATCCGGCTCCCCAGCAGCCGCGCCAGCGTCGACTTGCCGGTGCCCGAAAGCCCGCCGATCACCACCAGCCGCGGCCGGGCGGGTGCGAGCAGGCTCTCGGCCAGATCGGCATCCCCCTCCGTGCTCGCGCGCAGCGACAGGTAGAGCGGCAGCAGTGCCCAGCCGGTCGCGCCCTGGGGAGCGATGTCGAGATAGCGGTTGGCCAGGGTGTTCGCCTCGCCGGCCATGCCGCCGCGCATCACGTCGAGCACCGGGCGGGCGAGATCGTAGAGCAGGTCCATCGGCTCGCCCATCACCGCGCGGACGCGACCGGCGGCGATGCGGCGGGCGATCGAGTCCTGGTGCGCGGCAAGCTCGGCCCGCTGCGCGTCGCTGGCTGCGGCCAGGGCAAGCGTCTTGCGGAAGGCGGCACCGTCGCCCTTGGGCGCGGCGACGTGACCTGCGGCGATGCGGTCGGCAAGGGCGTGCAGCTGGCCCGTATCAAGGTCGCCGGACAACAGCGCCTCGAAGCTCGGTTCCTGGCTCGCGGCTGCCGCCGCCATCGTTCCACTCCCGCAATAGGTCCGTCGAATCAGCCCCTAGCACGAGTTTTCTGAACGATCTTGGACAAGATCGACTTATCGCGCCGGCGCACCCGCAAAGGCATCCCGGATCACCCCGTACAGTGCCTTTGGCTGGTATAGGTCATTATAGGGCGTGGCCCGCTGCAATGTCTTGTCCTTGCGTGGCTTGAAGCCGTTCAGCCAGGTGAAGCGGTCGCACATGCCCCAGGCGAGCACGTCCTTGAGCTGCGGATAGGAGAACATGATCTCCAGATAGGCCGCCGCATAATTGGCGACGATCCCGTCGCGCAGCCTGGCGTCGGTCGGCAGCAGATGGTCGTCCACGTCGAACTCGGTGATCGCCAACCTGTAGCCCATCTGCGTGGCGGTATCGAGGAAGGTGCGCCAGGGCTTCTCCTGCCGGCTCACCAGCGCCCCCACCGTGCCGTCGCCGGTCAGCCCGATATGCGATTGCACCCCGAGCGTATCGCAGGGCACCCCGCGCTTGCGGAACCCCTCGAGCAGCTTGAGCACGCCGTAGCGATGCCCCTCATTGCCCGGCTCCCAGCTCATATAGTCGTTGTAGGTCAGCTCGACGCGCGGGGCATGTTCGCGGGCGGTATGATAGGCGAAGTCGAGCATCGCCTCGGTCCCGCCGAACGCCTTGGACAGCGACGAGGTGCGCAGTGCGCCCGTGCCTTCCTCCACCGTCTCGTTGACCACGTCGAAGCTCGCGATACGGTTGCCATAGAGCTTGCAGAGCGTGCGGATATGCGTGCCGAGGATCTTCTCGGCTTCCTTCACCGGGCTGGCGCCGAAATCATGGTCGTTCAGCCATTTCGGGAAATACTGCGTCTTGTGCCACAGCAGGGTGTGGCCGCGCATCGCCATGCCGTTCGCCTCGGCATAGTCGAGCATGTCGGAGAAATGGTCGAGGTTGAAGGTCTTGGCGTCGGGCCGGATCGCCTGCCACTTGAACTCGTTCTCGGGCACCAGCACGCCGCAGTCGCGCTTCAGGAGCTCGGCATATTTCGGATTGGCGAAGGAACCGCGATCGGCGCCCGGAGGTCCCCAGGCGAGGCAGGAGCCGAAGCGCATGCCTTTGGCCTTCGCCACGGCGTTCAGCCCCTCGGCAGCCTGGGCGATCGAAGGGAAGGGCAGGGCGGCCAGCGCGGCTCCTGCACCCAGCAGTCCACGACGCGTAATCTCGGTCATCCGCAAGCCTCTCCCCGCTTACCAGTTGAACAAAGTTCCGTCCTCGAGCCGTGCGACGGGGAGATAGGCGCGCTTATATTCGTATTTCGCCGCCAGTGCCTCGTCGATCTCGACCCCCAGCCCGGGCGCGTCGCCCGGATGCATCATCCCGTCCTTGAAGCTATAGGCGTGCGGGAAGACTTCGTCGGTCTTCGCCGTGTGCGGCATCAACTCCTGGATGCCGAAATTGGGCACCGACAGGCCGAAGTGCAGCGCCGCGGCCATGCACACCGGCGACAGGTCGGTCGCGCCGTGGCAGCCGGTGCGCACCTGGTACAGGTCCGCGAAGGACGCGATCCGGCGCATATGGGTGATCCCGCCCGCATGCACCATCGTCGCGCGGACATAGTCGATCAGCTGCTCCTCGATCAGCTGCTTGGCGTCCCAGATCGTGTTGAAGATCTCGCCCACCGCCAGCGGGGTGGTGGTGTGCTGGCGGATCAGGCGGAAGCCGGCCTGGTTCTCGGCCGGGGTCGCGTCCTCCAGCCAGAACAGCCGATAGGGCTCCAGCTCCTTGCCCAGTCGGCCCGCCTCGATCGGCGTCAGCCTATGGTGGACGTCGTGGAGCAGATGCACGTCCCAGCCGAGCACTTCGCGCGCCTTGTCGAACAGCGGCGCCACCGAGCGGAGATATTTCTCGGTCGACCACAGGCTCTCGGTCGGCAGCGAACCATCGGCCGGCTCGTAGCGCTGGCCCGGCTTGGCGACGCCGTAAGTCGACTTGAGTCCCGGCACGCCCGCCTGGAGACGTACGGCCTTGTATCCTTCCTCGACGTGGCGGATGGCTTCCTCGATCGTCTCCTCGATCGTCGCGCCATTGGCGTGTCCGTAGACCATGCAGCCCTCGCGGCTCGCGCCGCCGAGCAATTGGTAGAGCGGCAGGCCCGCCACCTTGGCCTTGATGTCCCACAGCGCCATGTCGACCGCGGCGATCGAGCACATCGTCACCGGGCCGCGCCGCCAGTACGCGCCCTTGTAGAGATACTGCCAGATGTCCTCGATCCGGTGCGCGTCGCGCCCGATCAGGCAGGGGATGACGTGATCCTGGAGATAGGCGACCACCGCCATCTCGCGCCCGTTCAGCGTCGCGTCGCCGATGCCGGTCGTGCCGTCCGCCGTTTCGATCTTGAGCGTCACGAAGTTGCGGTCGGGGCAGGTAACGATCACGCGCGCGGATATGATCTCGGCCATGAAGTCTCTGCTTCCCCATCCTGTTCCGGCGCATCGCTCGGCGCGCCTATGTCCTTGGTAGCGCTACCATTGTTGCCCTGTTACAAGCTTGTCAACGGCGGCGTATGACCGTTTGCAGGTAGGAAGAGCGATGCTTCGGAAATTGCTGACTATTTTGTCTGCGTTTATGTGTTTCGGCCTTGCGAATCAAGCGCATGCCGAGGACGGATATGACCTCTGGCTGCGCTATCAGCCGCTCGATTCTGCTGCGGCGGAGCGCTACGGACCGCAGATCACCAACGTGGTAGCGCCTGTCAGCCGGCCGTCGATCGGCGCCGCTGTCGACGAGCTGCAGCGCGGCTTCAAGGGGCTGTTCGGCCATGATCTCGTCCGGCGCGAGACGGTGATGCAGGACGGCGCGGTGCTGGTCGCCCGCGCTGACTCGCCACTGCTGAAAGGTCTCGACCTGCCCTTCGCGAAGCTGGGCGAGGAAGGCTATCTGATCCGCACCGCCACGGTGCAGGGCAGGCGCACCACGATCATCGCGGGCAACAGCGATATCGGCGCGCTCTACGGCGTCTTCCGCTTCCTCAAGCTGCTGCAGACCCGGCAGCCGATCGACAAGCTCGACATCGTCGATGCGCCGAAGCTCAAGGTCCGCGTCCTCAACCATTGGGACAATCTCGATCGCCATGTCGAGCGGGGCTATGCCGGCCTGTCGATCTGGGACTGGCAGAAGCTGCCGCTGCACCTCGATCCGCGCTACACCGACTATGCCCGCGCCAATGCCTCGATCGGCATCAACGGCACGGTGCTGACCAACGTCAACGCCAATGCCGATATCCTGCGTCCCGACTATCTCCAGAAGGTGAAGGCGTTGGCCGGGGTCTTTCGGCCCTATGGGATCAAGGTCTATCTCACCGCGCGTTTCTCGGCGCCGATCGAGTTGGGCGGGCTGAAGACTGCCGATCCGCTCGACCCCGCGGTCCAGGCCTGGTGGAAGGCCAAGATCGACGAGATCTACACGGTGATCCCCGATTTCGGCGGCCTGCTGGTCAAGGCGAACTCGGAAGGCCAGCCCGGCCCGGCGGACTATCACCGCACCCATGCCGAGGGCGCCAACATGATGGCCGATGCGCTCGCCCCGCATCACGGCATCCTGATGTGGCGCGCCTTCGTCTATGCCGCCGAGAATGCCGAGGACCGGCACAAACAGGCCTATACCGAGTTCCAGCCGCTAGACGGCAAGTTCCGCGACAATGTCCTGGTCCAGGTCAAGAACGGCGCGATCGACTTCCAGCCGCGCGAGCCCTTCCATCCGCTGTTCGGCGCGATGCCCCGGACGCCGCTGATGATGGAATTCCAGATCACCAAGGAATATCTCGGCTTCGCCACCCACCTCGCCTATCTCGGCACGATGTGGGAGGAGGCGCTCGAGGCCGATACCTTCCGCCCCGGCAAGGGCAGCACCGTCGCCAAGGTGATCGAGAAGCCGATCGATGCCGGCGCCGCCACCGGCATGGCCGGGGTCGCCAATATCGGCAGCGATCGCAACTGGTCGGGCTCGCAGTTCGACCAGGCCAACTGGTACACCTTCGGCCGCTTCGCCTGGGATCCGGATGCGAAGGCGGAGCCTGTCGCGCGCGACTGGGCGCGGATGACCTGGGGCAATGATCCGGCCGTGGTCGAGCCGGTTGTCGGCATGATGATGCGCTCGCGCGAGGCGGTGGTCGATTACATGACGCCGCTCGGCCTCGGGCACCTGATGGCGACCGGGCATCACTATGGTCCCGGCCCCTGGGTGTCGGAGCTGGCCAGGCCCGAATGGAACCCTGTCTATTACCACAAGGCCGACGCCGCCGGCATCGGCTTCGACCGGACGAAGACGGGCAGCGATGCGCTTGGCCAATATGCGCCCGAACTGGTCAAGGCCTGGGGCAACCCGGAGACCATCCCCGAGAAGCTGCTGCTCTGGTTCCACCACGTCCCCTGGGACTATCGCACCAGATCCGGCCGCAGCCTGTGGGACGAGCTCGTCACCCGCTACGACGCCGGCGTCGATGCGGTCGGCAGGATGCAGGCCGACTGGGCCGGCCTGCGCGGCAAGGTCGACGCGGCCCGCTGGGCCGAGGTGCGCGATTTCCTGGCGATCCAGCACCAGGAAGCGACCTGGTGGCGCGATGCCTCGATCGCGTATTTCCAGTCGATCTCGAAGCGCCCGCTGCCGGCCGGGCACAGGCCGCCCGCGCACGACCTGGAATATTACAAGGCGATCACCAACCCCTACGCCCCCGGCCAGGCGAAGTAGCCTTCTCCCTCTCCCCGCTTGCGGGGAGAGGGCTGGGGAGAGGGGGATGGCGATCTGCCCCTCTCCCGGCTTCGGCTGCGCCTCGCCACCCTCTCCCCTGAAGGGGAGAGGGAGTTACGGCCTCTGCAGCCCCCGCATCAGATACTGCTTGATGTACTGCCGCAGCTGCGGCGTCGGCTCGCCCAGCACGCTGCGATGCTCCGGCGCGAGATGTGCGGCCGGATCGCCATGTTCCTGGAACACGAAAGCGTCGAAATATTCCGACCAGGCCGCGCGCCGCTCGGCCGGCAGGCGGCTGAGCGTCAGCACCGCGTAGACCATCGCGTCGAACCGCGCGTCCTGGTCGGGCGAGTCCGTCCACCAGAAATTCACCAGCGCGTTGAAGTCCGAAAGCGCCTCCACGTGATGCCACCAGAGCGCGGGGATGTAGATCGCGTCGCCCGGCTCCAGCTCCGCCGTCTGCGCCACCGCCAGTGCGTCGCGGAAGCGCGGGAAGCGCTCGAAGTCGGGCTCGGCCAGGTCGACCATGCTCAGCGGCTGGCCGGCGACATTATGGTCGAGCGGCCCGATATGGAGGTTCGCCGTCTGGTCGGGCGGGAAGAGGGTGAAGCGCCGCCGCCCCGCCGCGACCACCGCGATATTGTCCGACGCGTCGAAATGCGTGCTGATGCTGGTCCGGTTGCCCACCCAGATCCGCGGCTCGGCGCCCATCCCGAACAGGGCGGGCAGCTGGTTGGCGCCCGCGAAGCCCGGCAGCGCCTGCGCCGTCTCCACCGCGCCGGCATAGACGGCGGGCACCTCATCGCGTCCCTGCAGCTGCAGCAGATATTTGAGCAGGTCGGCGAACCGCCCCTTGCGCCGCTCGAAGTTGAAGCCGCGCATGTCGTCCGAATAGAAGAAGCGGCCCTTGATCGTCGGCGGGCCGACGAACGCCTCGGCCGTCGCCCCCTGGTCGAAGCCGAGCAGATAGTCGCACGCCGCCTGTGCCGATACTGCCCCGGCCTGCACCAGCGGCCAGTCCTTCGCCACGCCGCGCAGCACCGTCGGCGCATAGCCCTGGACCAGCGCACGCAGCCCTGCCGCGTCGAGCGGTCCCTCCATCTCCCGCAATGCCGTCATTCTCGATTATCCCCGCAATGCCCGGCCATGGTCCCCGCGGTTGATGTCCCCGGCATGTCCGCGCCGTAGCGGGCCTCGCGCATAAAAAATGGCGCCGCCGGCGGGAACCGGCAGCGCCAGGCAGGGTGTTTTCCGGATCAGAAGTTGAAGCGCATGATCGCAGCGAAGCGCCGGTCGTTCATGTACCAGCCGCGCGGCACCTCGACATTCTTGCCGTTCGCATCGCTCACGATCGCGGTGGTGCGCACCACTTCGTTGAGCAGGTTCGACGCCTGCACGCCGATCTTCACCTGCGGCGAGAAGGAATAGAAGATCGACGCGTCGAGCTGGCCGGTCGCCTTGTTGATGATCGGGTCGTTCGGCACGATCACGTCGCGAATGGTCAGCAGGAAGTCGGAACGCCACGAATAGGTCGCGCGCAGCGACAGCGGGCCATAGTCGAAGAACGGCGTGATGTTCACCTGGTGCTTCGACAGGCCCTGCAGCGGCAGGTCCTGCAGCCGTACCGTCGTCACGCGGCCGGCGCCCACGTCGGGATCGGTTTCGGACAGCGTGCTCTGCGGCACGCCGCTCGATTCGATGTACGTATAGTTGGCCTGCAGGCCCAGGCCCTTGAGCGGCCCCGGCAGGAAGTTGAAGGTCTGCTGATAGGCGACCTCAACGCCCTTGATCGTGCCGGTCTCGCTGGCGTTGTCGGGCTTGGTGTAGACGGTGCTGAAGGTCTGCCCGTTGTTGGTCAGATCCAGGCGCTGGGTGTTGTTGGTCACCACGTTCTTCAGGCGCTTGTAGAAGCCCGAGACGGTCAGCTGGCCCACGCTGGAGAAATACCATTCCGCCGTCAGGTCGAAGTTATCGGCCTCGACCGGCTTGAGGAACGGGTTGCCGCGGTTGACGTCCGCCTGCAGGCGGAAGCTGCCCGCGATCGGCGTGCCGTCGGGGTTGGTGTTCTGCACGGCGTTGACGCGGATGTCGCCATAGTTGCGGATCAGGCCGGTCGCCGGCAGCGAGATGCCCTTGAAATAGGCAGCGCGGAACTGCAGCCCGCCGCCCACTTCGAGCTTCAGGTTCACGCTCGGCAGCCAGTAGCTGTACTTGGTCTTGCCCGGGGTCGGGATGATCGCCCCGTTCTGGAAGGCGCGGACCGTGTTGCGCGTCGCGAGCGGCATGGCGCAGAAACCCTGCACCACGGCCGATGCATCGGCCGGCGGCGCGAGACAGGTGTCTTCGGTCGGCAGGTAGACGCTACCATAGGTATATTGCTGGACGCCCTGCGAGTTACGGTTGGTGGTGGTGTAGCGCACGCCGGCATTGCCGGTCAGGTGCAGGCCACCGAGCTGGGTGTCGAAGCGCGCCATGATATAGGCGGCCTTGTTGGTCTCGCGGATCGGGTTGATCTCGCTCGGCAGGAACGGCGTGCCGGCGACCACGCCGCAGCGCGCGGCCAGTGCGTTCCAGCCGCCGTTGCGGACCACGGTGTCCGTCGGGCAGTTGGCGACGCCCGGCTGCCATTCACGGCCCACCATGTTGGCATAGGCGATGTACGCAGCGTAGTCGGCGGTCGAGTTCGGCGCGTAGAACAGCCGGCCCTGGCCGGCGAGCGGGTTCGGCGCCTTGCCCTGGAAGAAGTTGCTGAAATAATAGGGCGCGTTGTAGCCGCCCAGTACTGCCGAGCCGCCATTGCCGCCGGTCGTGCCGTCGACATTGTCGCTCAGCCAGACCGGGCCGCCATTGCCCCACTGCTCGGAGAGCACGCCCCAGTTATAGGCCGAATAGCGCGAGATCTGGTCGCGATCGGCCCAGCGGCCGCCGGCGCGGATCGACTTGAGGAAGCCGTTCTCGGGCAGGGTATATTCCAGGTCGAGGCGGAAGGCGTCGGAATTGCCGTCGCTGTCCTCGATATGGTCCATCGCCGCGCGCGGGAAGCTGTTGTACGGATCGGTGAAGCTGGTGTGGCCCGCGCCGTAGTAATTGGGCGAATATTGCGAGCCCGGCGCAGCCGCCGGCCGGCCGCCAAAGCCCGCGCAGTCGTTATCGGTGCCCGGCGGATCCTGCGAATTGGCGGCCGGGCCGCTGCACACCTGCGGTGGCAGGAACTGCACGTTCGGATAATCCTTGCCGCGCAGCTGGATCGACGCGTTCTGATAGGTAGAGTTCCACAACCCGTTGTCCATCAGGTTGGTCTTCGAATCGACGTGCTGATAGTCGACGACCAGGCCGAGCCGGTCGCTCACGTCCCATTTGAAGTTGAAGCTGTAGTCGTCGGTCACCAGCCGCTCGTCATGCGCGCGGGCGATGATGTTCGATTGCAGGCCGAGCATCGGCACGCGGGCGTCGCCACCGCTGTTCTGGTCGGCGCGCCAGCCGGTCGGGCCGGTGATCGTGCCGCTGGTGAACATGCCGTCGCCGTCGAAGTTGAGCGTGGTGCCCGGCACGCGCCGCGAGTCGCCGTTCGACGAGACGTTGTCGGTCGCGATCTCCATGGCGTGCTCGGTCCAGGCCTGGCGCGCGTCGGAGCGCAGGAACTGCGCCACCGCTTCCATCGACCCGTCATTGCTGCGCCACTGCGCCGCGGCCGAATAGCCATAGCGGGTGCGGTCGAACTCCTGGCTGCCCAGTGCCGCGCCGCGCGGGAACAGCACGCGCTTGTTCACGGTGGTGCCGCCATTGGCGTTCACGTCGCCGTCCGAATAGAGGTTGCGCAGGCGGAAGCTCGAGATCTGCAGGCGGTCCGCGCGGCTCTTCAGGTTCGAATAGGACGCACTGGCCAGGAAGCCGAACTCGCCGATCGGGGTGTTCCAGCGATTGCTGATCACCGCCGACAGGTTGGCGCCCGGGTTCTTGGCGAAGTCGCCGTAGTTCACTTCGGTCGAGGCGGCGATCACCAGGCCCTTGGAATCGAACGGCTTGCGGGTGCGCAGGTTGACCACGCCGGCGATGCCGCCTTCGATGCGGTCGGCCGAGGGCGATTTGAACACATCGACGCCGCCCATCATCTCCGCGGGGACGTCGGCGAAGCTCAGCGAGCGGCCGTTATTGGCGCTGAACGCCTCGCGGCCGTTGAACTCGGAGCGAACATAGGTGAGGCCGCGCACCACCACGCCCGAACCTTCGACCGAGAAGTGGTCGGGGTCGACGCCGGCGGCGAAGCGGTTGATCGACACGCCCGGGATGCGCTGCAGCGTTTCGGTCACCGAACGGTCGGGAAGGGCGCCGATATCCTCGGCGGTCACCGAGTCCACGATCACGTCCGAATTCTTCTTCAGCGCCTGCGCATTCTGCAGCGACTGGCGATAGCCCTGGACGACGATCGTGTCCTCGGTGGGCGTGTCCTGCGTGTCGGCCGTGGCGGGTGCCGCCTGTGTGTCCTGCGCCCAGGCAGGGGCTGCGACCGAAAGGCAGGCGAGTGCCGCCGCCGAGACGCCGGCTCGCAACGCCCCCGTGCGGAACCGTCCGGCAATGTCGACATGATGAATGGAATCGTGCTTGCGCATCGAGCTGTCCCCTCCTGTTGTTAGCGCTATCATTTGAATGCGCGTTTCTTGTTTGTGTCCAACCTAAAGTAGGAGTTATGAAAAGATCAAGCATCTTGTTGCAGTTACGTGAAAACCGCTGATTTCCTACACTTTGCAATGATTTCGCTGCATTGCAGTATGATTTCCGCAAATGCGAAAGGGCCGATCCGGCCTCGAATCGTCCTGTCTTTCGATTGACCATTTCTCAACGGGAGCGCTAACATTCGTGTCGGAGAGGGGCATCGCAAGAATGCTGGTGGGGCGCATACTCGTGGTAGGCGGGGGCACCGCGGGGTGGATGGCCGCCGCCGCGCTCGCCCATAAATTCGCCGGGACGAATCTGGCGATCACGCTGATCGAATCGGCGGAGATCGGCACGGTCGGCGTGGGCGAGGCGACGATCCCGCACATCCGCCATTTCAACGCGACGCTGGGCATCGACGAGGCGGATTTCCTCGCTGCGACCCGGGGCACCTACAAGCTCGGCATCGAGTTCGTCGATTGGGGCCGCAAGGGCGACAGCTACATTCATCCCTTCGCCCAGTTCGGCGATCCCGTGGACGGCGTGCCCTTCCACCATCAATGGCTGGCGACCGAAGGGGCCGGGGCGTTCGAGGACTATTCGCTCCCGATCCAGGCCGCCCGCCGGGGCCGCTTCCGCCAGCCCGGGGGCGATCCCTACAACTATGCCTATCAGTTCGATGCCGGGCTCTACGCGAAATATCTCCGCACCTATGCCGAGGCGCGCGGCGTCGTCCGGCGCGAGGGCAAGGTCGTCGATGTCGCGCTCGATGGCGAGAGTGGCTTTGTCCGTTCGGTCACGCTCGAAAGTGGCGAGACGATCGCCGCGGATCTGTTCGTCGATTGCTCGGGCTTTCGCGGGCTGCTGATCGAGCAGGCGCTCCACACCGGCTATGAGGAATGGACGCACTGGCTGCCCTGCGATCGCGCCATCGCGATCCCCTGCGCCAATAGCGGGCCGCTCGCGCCGCTCACCCGCGCCGCCGCCAAGCAGGCGGGCTGGTGCTGGCGCATCCCGCTCCAGCACCGCACCGGCAACGGCCATGTCTATTCGAGCGCTTTTATAAGCGACGACGAGGCCCTGGAGGCGCTGCTCGAACAGCTCCCCGCCGAACCGCTCGCCGATCCCAACAGGCTCCGCTTCGTCACCGGCAAGCGCAAGCGCCAATGGGTCGGCAATACCGTCGCGATCGGCCTGTCCTCGGGCTTCCTCGAGCCGCTCGAATCCACTTCGATCCATCTGATCCAGGTCGCGATCGGCAAGCTGCTCGACCTGTTCCCGACCGGCGACTGGGACCCGCTCGACGCTGCCGAGTTCAACCGCGCGATGGCGCTCGAATATGAGCGCGTCCGCGACTTCCTCATCCTCCATTATCACGCCACCGAGCGCGACGATTCCGAATTCTGGCGCCACTGCCGCAACATGACCCTGCCGGACTCGCTGGCCTACAAGCTCCAGCTGTTCCGCGAGCGCGGCGTGGTCGTCCAGTATCGCGAGGGCACCTTCCTCGAGCCGAGCTGGCTCGCCGTCTATCTCGGCCAGCACGTCACGCCGCGCCATCCCGATCCGCGCGCGGGGGGAGAGGGCGTCGCCGCCGCGCTCGCTGCGATGCGCGCGGAGATCGCCGCAGTGGCCGAGGCGATGCCGCGTCATGAAACGGCGCTGGGGAAGGGCGCATGATCCGCAGCATCGGCATCGTCGGCGCAAGTGTCGCCGGCTGGATGGCGGCACTGGCGCTCGGCCGCGCACTGCCCGGCGCGCGCATCTCGGTGATCGAGACCGAGGGGCCGGACTGGAGCCTCGGCCCGTTCGGCCCGGGCGAAGCCAGCCTGCCGAGCTTCGAGAACTGGCTCGCCGATCACGGCGTCGAGGAAGGCGCGCTTCTCCGCGCCGCGCGCGGCAGCTTCTCGCTCGGCACCGCCTTTTCCGGCTGGGCGGGGCAGGAGGCGGACTGGTTCCTGCCCTTCGGCACGATCGGCGCGCCGATCGGTACCGTCGCCTTCCACCAGCTCGCCGCCCGCCTGCGCGCGGCCGGGCATCCACTCCGCCTCGCCGATTTCTCGCTCGCGGCCCTTGCCGCCGCCTCGGGCCGCTTCGCCCGGCCGAGCGCCGATCCGCGCTCGGTGCTGTCGAGCTATGGCTATGGCCTGCACTTCGATCGTGCGGGGCTGGCCGAAATGCTCCGCACCGCTACAGGTCTCGCACCCACCGGCAGGTTCCGCCGCGCGCTCGGTGATGTCGGGATCACTGCCGTCGAGATCGAGGACGGCACCCAGGTCGGCGCCGACCTCTGGCTCGATTGCTCCGGCCCCGCCGCGCTGCTCGCCGGCCGGCTCGACAGCGGCTGGGAGAGCTGGGCGGAATGGCTCCGCGTCGATCGCGCGGTAGAGAGCTGGAACGCGGTGGAGGGCGTGCCGCCGCCCTATGCCCATGCCGGCGCCTTCGAGGCGGGCTGGCAGCGCACCGTGCCGCTGGTCGGCGGGCAAAGCGGGGCGTTGCTCTACGCCTCGGCATTCCTCGCGGACCAGCCCGGTGCCGTACCCGTCGCGCAGGGCCGCCGCACCCGCGCCTGGACCGGCAATGTCGTAGCCCTGGGGGCAGCCGCCACGCTGGTCGAGCCGCTCCACGGCCACAACCTGGCGCTGCTCCAGAACGCGCTCACCCGCCTGATCGGCCTGCTCCCCGCCGCGCCGGACGGTCCCGAGCCCGCCGAGTATAACCGCCTGACCGCCAGCGAGGCCGACCGCGTCCGCGACTTCGCGATCCTCCATTACAAGACCAACGCCCGCACCGGCGATCCGCTCTGGGATCATGCCCGCGCCGCGCCTGTCCCGGATACGCTGGCGCACAAGCTCGACCTCTATGCCAGCCGCGGCCGCCTGCCGGTCTATGACGACGAACTGTTCGACCTGGAGGAGTGGATCGCGGTGCTCGACGGCCAGGGCGTCCGTCCGCGCCGCCACGATGCGCTCGCCGACGCCATCCCCGAGCCGCAGCTCCTCGCCCATGCCGCGCGCATCCGCGACGTGATCGTCGACGCGGTCCGCGGGATGCCGCACCATGGCGCGACGCTCCGCGAGGAAGGATTGCTGGCATGACCGCCCCCGCGCCGATCCGCAGCATCGTCATCGTCGGCGGCGGCACCGCCGGCTGGATGGCCGCCGCCGCGCTCACCCGGCTGATCCCCGCGGGCGTCTTGGTGACCCTGGTCGAGTCGGACGAGATCGCCACGGTCGGCGTCGGCGAGGCGACGATCCCGCCGATCCGCAGCTTCAATGCTTTGCTCGGCATCGACGAGAACGACTTCCTCGCGAAGACCCAGGGCACGATCAAGCTCGGCATCGAGTTCGTGAACTGGACGCATGACCAGCATCGCTATGTCCACCCGTTCGGCGAGTTCGGCTTCGATATCGAGGGCGTGAAGTTCCATCAGGTCTGGCGCAAGCTGCGCGAGGCGGGCCGCGCCGAGGCGATCGACGCCTATAATGTCTGCGCGCTGGCCATGACCGCCGGGCGCTACCAGCCGCCGGTGACCGATCCCGGCTCGATCCTGTCGCGCATGGCGCATGCCTATCAGTTCGACGCCGGGCTCTACGCGAAATATCTCCGCACCTATGCCGAGGATCGCGGCGTCGTCCGCATCGAGGGCAAGGTCGCCCATGTCCCCCTGCGCGCCGCGGACGGCTTCATCGAGGCGGTGGTCCTCGAAGGCGATCGCCGGATCGAAGGCGAGTTGTTCGTCGACTGCACCGGCTTCCGCGCGCTGCTGATCGAACAGACGCTCCACACCGGCTGGGAGAGCTGGGCCCACTGGCTGCAATGCGACCGCGCCGTGGCCGTGCCCAGCGCGAGCCCGGGGCCCGAGATCACCCCCTTCACCCGCGCGACCGCGCACAAGGCCGGCTGGCAATGGCGCATCCCGCTCCAGCACCGCGTCGGTAACGGCCATGTCTATTGCAGCGCCGACATCTCCGACGACCAGGCCCGCGAGACGCTGCTCGCCAATCTCGACGGCGCCCCCCTGCGCGATCCCTTCATCCTCCGCTTCGAGGCCGGCCGCCGCAAGCGCGCCTGGGAGAAGAACTGCATCGCGCTCGGCCTGTCCTCGGGTTTCCTCGAGCCGCTCGAATCGACCAGCATCCACCTGATCCAGTCGGGCATCCACAAGCTGATGGCGCTGCTCCCCGACACCGGCTTCTCCGCGGTCGAGCGCGACGAGTATAACCGCCTGACCGATATCCAGCTCGAGCAGGTCCGCGACTTCATCATCCTCCATTACCACGCCAACCAGCGCAGCGACGGCGACCTCTGGCGCCGCATGCGCGAGATGGCGATCCCCGACACGCTCCGCCGCAAGCTCGACCTGTTCCAGGGCCGCGGCCGCTTCTTCCGCTACGAGGACGAGCTGTTCGCGGAGTCCAGCTGGATCGCGGTACTGCTCGGCCAGGGGATCGTGCCCCAGGGCTGGGATCCGCTCGCCGACGCGTTCGACGACGACAAGCTCGCCTTCAGCCTTTCCCGCATCCACGAGATGTTCGCCCGCGCCGCCCAGGCGATGCCCCGCCACGAGGACTGGCTCGCCCGCAACGCGCCCGCAAGGACCCCTGCATGACCGACAACCGCAACATCCGCTCGATCCTCATCGTCGGCGGCGGCACCGCCGGCTGGATGACCGCCGCCACCCTCTCGCGCATCCTCGGCCCCGATTATGCGAAGATCACGCTGGTTGAATCGGACGAGATTGGCATCATCGGCGTCGGCGAGGCGACCATTCCCCAGATGGCCACCTTCAACCGCATGCTCGGTTTGGACGAGGACCAGTTCGTCCGCGAGACCAAGGGCAGCTTCAAGCTCGGCATCCAGTTCGTGAACTGGGGGCGGGTCGGCCACCGCTATTTCCACCCTTTCGGCAAATACGGCCTCGACATGAAGGGGGTGTCCTTCCACGCCTATTATCTCCGCCTGCGCCAACTCGGCGAGGCGCCCGATGTGGACCAATGGTCGCTCCAGGCGATGGCGGCGCGCGACGACAAGTTCATGCGCGCGATCGATGCCGGCAACTCGCCGCTCTCCGACATCGCCTATGCCTATCATTTCGACGCCGGGCTCTATGCGAAGTTCCTCCGCCGCTATGCCGAGGACAAGGGCGTCACCCGCCGCGAAGGCAAAATCGTCGATGTGAAGCTGCGCGGCGAGGACGGTTTCGTCCAGTCGGTCCAGCTCGAGGACGGCACCCAGCTTGAAGCCGACCTGTTCATCGACTGCTCGGGCTTCCGCGGCCTGATCATCGAGCAGGCGCTGAAGGCCGGCTACACCGACTGGTCGCAGTGGCTGCCCTGCAACCGCGCGATCGCCGTGCCCTGCGCCAGCGTTGATGCCTGGACGCCCTATACCCGCAGCACCGCGCACAGCGCCGGCTGGCAATGGCGCATCCCGCTCCAGCACCGCATCGGCAACGGCCATGTCTTCTGCTCGGATTACATGTCCGACGACGAGGCGACCGCGATCCTGATGGCGAACCTAGACGGCGAACCGCTCGCCGATCCGCGCACCGTCCCGTTCAAGACCGGCCACCGCAATAAGATGTGGGTCAAGAACTGCGTCGCCCTGGGCCTGTCCGGCGGCTTCCTCGAGCCGCTCGAGAGCACCTCGATCTGGCTGATCCAGTCGGGCCTGTCGCGCTTCCTGACGATGTTCCCCGACCGCGACTTCAACCAGGCCGATATCGACCGGTACAATCGCATCATGCAGACCGATTACGAGGAGATCCGCGACTTCCTCGTCCTCCACTACCACGCCACCGAGCGCACCGATTCCCCCTTCTGGGACTATTGCCGCACGATGGAGATCCCGGAGCGGCTCGCCGAGAAGATGCGCGTGTTCCGCACGCATGGCCGCGCTTTCCGCGAGAATGAGGAGCTGTTCAACGATACCAGCTGGTTCGCGGTGATGCTCGGCCAGCTGATGGAGCCGGCGTCCCACGATCCGGTGGCCGACGTGATGTCCCTCGCCGAGACCCGCGAGCGCCTGGCCCATATCCGCGAGGCGATCGCCAATTCCGCCGACTACATGCCCAAACATCGCGACTTCATCCGGGAGCACTGCGCAGCATGAACCGTTTCCTGACCATCGCCGCCGCGCTGCTCGCCGCAGCCCCCGCCACCGCCCAGCCGGTCGCGACCTTCTCCAGCTTCACCTATAGCGGCAAGGACGCCTCCGACGCGCTCACCGCCGGGCCGGGCGACTATCGCAACCCGGTCCTCAAGGGCTTCTACCCCGATCCCAGCGTCACCCGCGTCGGCAACGACTTCTACCTGGTCAATTCCACCTTCAGCTGGTTCCCCGGCATCCCGGTCTTCCACAGCCGCGACCTCGTCCACTGGACCCAGATCGGCAACGCGATCGACCGGCCGGGCCAGCTCGACTTCAAGCAGCTCGGCCTGTCGCGCGGCGTGTTCGCGCCGTCGATCCAGGCGAAGGACGGCATCTTCTACCTGCTCAACACCTGCGTCGATTGCGGCGACAATTTCCTGCTCACCGCGAAGAACCCGGCAGGCCCCTGGTCCGACCCGATCTGGCTGCCCGATCTCAAGGGCGGCATCGATCCCTCGATGTTCTTCGATGACGACGGCCGCACCTGGGTGGTCAACAACGGCCCGCCCGAAGGCACCCCGCTTTACGAGGGGCACCGCGCCATCTGGGTCCAGGAGTTCGACCGCAAGGCGCTCAAGACCTTCGGCCCGCGCAAGGTGCTGGTGAACGGCGGCATCGACCTCTCGAAGAAGCCGATCTGGATCGAGGGGCCGCACATCTTCAAGAGGGACGGCTGGTATTATCTCAGCTGCGCCGAGGGCGGCACCGCCGAGGGCCATAGCCAGGTGATCCTGCGCTCGAAGAGCATCACCGGTCCGTATGAGGCGTGGAGCGGCAACCCGATCCTCACCCAGCGCGACCTGCCGCGCGACCGGGCAATGCCGATCACCTCGGCCGGCCACGCCCAGCTCGTCACCACCCCGGACGGCAAATGGTGGGCGACCTTCCTCGCCGTGCGTCCGTACGAAGGCGATTTCTACACCACCGGCCGCGAGACCTTCCTGCTGCCGGTGGAGTGGAAAGACGGCTGGCCCGTGATCCTGCCGCCCGCCACGCCGATCCCCTGGACGCATGCGAAGCCGGCACTGCCCGAGGGCAAGGCGCCGATCCCCACTTCGGGTGCCTTCACGATCCGCGACGATTTCCACGGCAAGCTGCCCAGCTACTGGATGATGCTGCGCAACCCGCAGGGCGACTGGTACCGCACCGGCGCCGCCGGCCTGATGCTCAAGGCGCGGCCGGTGGGGCTGGGCGACAATGCCAACCCGTCGTTCCTCGCCCGCCGCCAGCAGCACACCAATGCCGTTGCCGAGACCGTGGTGCAGTTCGCGCCGGAAAAGGACGGCGATCGCGCCGGCCTCGTCGTACTGCAGAATGACGATTACTGGTTCTTCGTCGGGCGCAAGCGCATCGGCGGCAAGGATGTGATCACCGTCGACCAGCGCGAGGGGCCGGCCAGCCCGAAGCTCGGCAAGACCCTGTTCACCGCCGCTGCGCCCACCGGCGCGCTTCGCCTCCGGATTGCCGTGCAGGGCCGCAGCTACAGCTTCAGCTATGCCGCGCCTGGCGCGAAGCCGGCCTGGAAGCCGCTCGGCAAGGTCGAGACTGACGGCCTGACGACGAAGGTGGCCGGCGGTTTCGTCGGCTCGGTCTTCGGCCTGTTCGCCGGGGCAGGGGAGTGAGGCACCTTTCAAATCCTCCCCCGGAGGGGGAGGGGGACCAGCGAAGCTGGTGGAGGGGTATTATCCGCGAGCGTTCCGCCAGTGGCGCGCTACCCCTCCACCACCGCTCCGCGGCGGTCCCCCTCCCCCTGCGGGGGAGGATTTGGGTTCTCGCCCCCTGGATATTCCTCACCGCAGCCGCCCCGCAGCCACCGCAGATCAACCTCAACCAGCTCGGCTTCGAACCCTCGGCCCCCAAGACCGCGATCGTCGAAGCCGAAGGCGCCCCGCTCGACTGGCAACTCCTCGACGCCGCCGGCAGCACCGTCGCCAGCGGCAAGGCCCAGCCCTTCGGCCCGGACGCGGCATCCGGCGCCACGATCCAGCGCATCGACTTCTCCGGCTTCCGCACGCCCGGCAGCGGTTACCGGATCCGCATCGGCGCCAACGAGAGCGCACCCTTCGATATCCGCCCGAACCTCTACCGACCGCTCGCCCGCGACGCGCTCGCCTTCTTCTATCACCAGCGCGCCGGCGTCCCGATCGAGGCCCGCATCGTCGGCGAGAAATGGGCGCGTCCCGCCGGCCACCCGCACGAGATCGCCACCTGCTTTGCCGGCAAGGACGAGCGCGGCACCGAATGGGCGGGCTGCCCCTACAGCCTCGATGTCACCGGCGGCTGGTACGACGCCGGCGACCACGGCAAGTACGTCGTCAATGGCGGCATAGCGTTATGGACGCTGCTCGATGTGGTCGAGCGCAATCCCAGGGCGCTGCCCCAGGCCGCCGGCGGCGCCCCGGGCCTGCTCGCGGAAGCCCGCTACGAGATGGAGTTCCTGCTGCGCATGCAGGTGCCCGACGGCGCGCGGCTGAGTGTCCCGGTCGGCAAGCCCAAGCCGGTCCCGGGCAAGCCCGTCTGGGAAACCCCGCCGCCGCCCTTCGCCGCGATCGACGCATCGGGCATGGCGCATCAGAAGGTCGCCGATCGCTTGTGGACCGCGCTCCCCACGCCGCCGCATAAGGATGATCGCGAGCGCCGGCTCTATCCGCCCACCACCGCCGCGACGCTCAACCTCGCCGCCACCGCCGCCCAGTGCGCCCGCGTCTGGCGGAAGGCGGACCCGGCCTTCGCCGCGCGTTGCCTGGCCGCCGCCGAACGCGCCTATGCCGCCGCGAAGCGCAACCCCGATGTCTATGCCACCAACAGCTTCACCGGTTCGGGCGGCTATGGCGATACTGACGTGTCCGACGAATTCTACTGGGCCGCGGCCGAGCTGTTCGCCATCACCGGCAAGGCCGAATATCGAGCGGCGGTCGAGGCCTCGCCGCATTTCCGCAGCGAAGCCGGTGCGCCCAGCTGGCCGCAGGTCGCGACGCTCGGCACGATCGTGCTGGCAACGCGCCCCTCGACGCTGCCCCAGGCCGAGGTGCAGCGCCTGCGGACCAGCCTGATCGCCGCCGCCGATCGCTTCCTCGCCGATGCGCCGGCCAATGGCTACCGGATCCCGTTCCCGAACCGCTATGACTGGGGCTCCAACTCGAACCTGCTCAACCGCGCGATGCTGCTCGGCCTGGCCTTCGACCTCACCGGGAATGCGAGATACCGGGCAGGGGTGATCGACGCCGCCGACTATCTGCTCGGCCGCAATCCGAACGGCGTCTCCTATGTCAGCGGCTATGGCACGCGTGCGATGCGCAACCCGCATCACCGCTTCTGGGCGCCGTCGCTCGACCCGAGCCTGCCCGGCCCGCCGCCCGGCGTGCTGTCGGGCGGCCCCAATTCCACTGCCATGGTGGATCCGGTGGCGATGAAGCTGAAGGGCCACTGCGCGCCGCAACGCTGCTGGGCCGACGACGTCCACGCCTATGCGCTCAACGAAGTCGCGATCAACTGGAACGCGCCGCTGGTATGGGTGGCGGCTTGGTTGGCTGAGTAATTTCTAATTCCTCCCCCAGCTTGCTGGGGGAGGGGGACCGCCGCCGAAGGCGGTGGTGGAGGGGCGCGCCGGGCACCGGCGCTTTGCGCCGGCCCCTCCACCATCCGCTACGCGAATGGTCCCCCTCCCCGAGACAAGCTCGGGGAGGAATTGACTACCGCACAGTGAGAACAGTGCTCTTCAGATCCACCGAATTCGGCCCGGCCGAGATCGTGAACGTCCCCGGCTCCACGACCCGCTTCATCGCCACATTCCACAGCGACAGGTCCTTCGGGGTCAGCTCGAACGACACGGTCTTCTTCTCGCCCGGCTGCAGCGTCACCCGCTGGAAGCGCTTGAGCTCGATTAGCGGCCGGGTGACGCTCGCCTCGTCGTCGCGCACATAGAGCTGGACCACTTCGTCGCCGGCGCGCTTGCCGGTGTTGGTCACGTCCACCTTCACGGTGACGTTGTCGGCGATCCCGATCGTGCCCGTGCCGAGCACCGGCGCGCCCACCTCGAAGCTCGAATAGGACAGGCCATAGCCGAACGGGTAGAGCGGGCTGGTGTCGCCGAACAGATAGCCGCGCCGCGCGGTGGGCTTCCTGTTGTAGTAGATCGGCAGCTGGCCGACGCTGCGGGCTATCGACACCGGCAGCTTGCCGCCCGGGTTGAACCGCCCGAACACGATATCGGCGAGGGCGTTGCCGGTCTGCTCGCCCAGATACCAGCCCTCGATCAGCGCCGGTGCCTTCTCGGCGAGATAGTTGACCGCATAGGGCCGGCCGTTGAGCAGGATCACCACCACCGGCTTGCCCAGCGCGAAGATCTCCTTGGCCAGCTGGTCCTGCGGCCCGGGCAGGTCGAGCGTGTCGCTGTCGCCCAGATGCTCGTCGGCCCAGGCCTCGCGGCTCAGCGCCTCGTTGCCGCCCAGCACCATCACCACGACATCGGCGTCCTTCGCCGCCGCCACCGCATCGGCGCGCAGCTTGTCGTTCGTGGCTGCGTCGGTCGGCACCACCTTGTCCTCGGCCCAGACATGGCCCTCGGTCAGCCGCACGCCTTCCGAATAATCGACCTGGAACTTGCCCTTGCCCTCGGCCTGCATCGCCTCGAGCACCGAGACGACATGGTTCGGCACGTCCGAATAGCCGCCGATCGGGGTGTCGCGGGCGTGGGTTCCGATCACCGCCATCTTCTTGATGCCGGTCGCATCGAGCGGCAGCAGCCCGCCCGAATTCTTGAGCAGCACGACCGACTCCCGTGCCGCCTGGCGGGCGAGGGCGATGGCTTCCGGCGTGTTGGTCTTCTTCGCCGCGGTCTTCACGTCCGCATAGGGGTTCTCGAACAGCCCGCCTTCGAACTTCATCTCGAGCACGCGGCGCACCGCATTGTCGATCTGGCCCTGGCTCACCTTGCCCTCGCGGACCAGCTCGATCAGGTGGTTGAAGCCTTCGCCGTCCGGCGTCTCGACATCGACGCCCGCGTCGATCGCCCGTGCGCCGGCGTCCTTGACGTCCTTGAACATCCGGTGCCGCGTCACGAGCTCGCGCACCGCGAAATAGTCGCTGACCACCGCGCCCTTGAAGCCCCATTCGCCGCGCAGCACGTCGTGGAGCAGCCATTTGTTGGCATGGCTCGGGATGCCGTCGATCTCGTTGTAGCTCGCCATCACCGCGCGCACCGGCAGCGTCGTCACCGCGCTCTCGAAGGGCGGGAAGAAGTCCTCGCGCAGCGTCCGTTCGCCGAGCGAGGCCGGGCCGATATTGGTGCCGTTCTCCGGCTGGCCGTGCCCGGTCATGTGCTTGAGCGTGACGAACACCTTGTCCTTGGCCAGCGGCAAAGTCGTGCCCTGGAAGCCGCGGATCGCCGCCAGCCCCATCTCGCTGACCAGATAGGGATCCTCGCCGTACGTCTCCTCGATCCGCCCCCAGCGCGGGTCGCGCGCCACATCGACCACCGGTGCCAGTACCAGGTTCGCGCCGCGCGCCCGCGCCTCGGACGCGGCGACGCCGAACACCTTCTCGAGCAGCCCCGGATCCCAGGTCGAGGCCAGCGCGATCGACTGCGGGAAGCTCGTCGCCCCCGGTGCCACCAGCCCGTGCAGCGCCTCCTCGTGCATGATCATCGGGATGCCGAGCCGGGTCTTCTCCAGCGCCCATTTCTGCGCGGCGTTGATATAGGTCGCGGTGTCCACCGGGTTGCGGTTGCCGACGCCCGCGGCCGCGCCCGCCGCACCGTTGGCCGCCGGCGTCACGCCGCGCCGGTCGGACGGGCGCGAGACCATGCCGAGGCCGTTCGGGAAGGCCTGGCTCGCCTTGGCCGGGTCGAAATCGCCCGCCGCGGTCTGGATCCTGTCCTTGTGCTCCCAGATCGCCACCAGCTGCGCGACCTTCTCCTCCAGCGTCATCCGCGCGAGCAGGTCCTCGACGCGCGCATCCACGCTCTGGCCGGCGTCCTTGTAGAGTGGCTTCTCCGCCTTCGCCGTCTGGGCCTGGGCCGGGACGGCAAGCACGGGTGTCAGCGCCGTGGCGGCGATGGCAAGCGCGACGATGCGGCGGAAATTACGCACGTTCCTCTCCCTTTGTGGATGGCGGCGCTCGGGCGCCGGCCTGTTCCGAATATGGTAGCGCTATCACTATCAGCGCCAGTCCGAACAGGTCAACCGGCACGCACGCGCGATTGCATTATTGCTAATCGCGGAATATCCCCGAAACGATGAGCAGACCCAGCCGCAGAAGCCGAGGCACAGTCACCGTACAGGATGTCGCGCGCGCCGCCGGCGTGTCGGCGATGACTGTATCGCGTGTCGTCAATGGCGGCTCCAATGTTAGGGAAACAACCCGCCAGGCCGTTCTCGAGGCGATCGAGAAGCTCAATTATTCGCCCAACAGCGCCGCGCGCAGCCTGGCAGCGGGCGAGGCGACCCAGATCGGCCTGCTCTATTCCAACCCGTCGGCGGCCTATCTCTCGCAATTCCTGATCGGCGCGCTCGCCGCCGCGCGCCGTGCCGGCTGCCACCTCGTGCTCGAGGCCTGCGAAGGCGAGCGGGCCGACGAGCAGGCCGAGGCCACCCGCCAGTTCGCCGCGACCAGCGTCGAGGGCGTGATCCTGCCGCCGCCGCTGTCCGAGGCCGCGCCGGTCCGCGCCGAGCTGGAGGCCGCCGGCATTCCCTGGGTGTCGGTCGCCATGGGCCTGCCGCCCGAGCGCAGCCTCAATGTCCGCATCGACGATGCCGCCGCCTCGGCCGCGATGACCAGGCACCTGATCGACCTGGGCCACCGCAGCATCGGCTTCATCCGCGGCAATCCCAACCAGACCTCTTCGGCCGAGCGCCATCGCGGTTTCGTCGAGGCGATCGAGGCCGCCGGGCTCGACGTCAAGGCGATGCCGGTCGAGCAGGGTTATTTCACTTTCCGCTCGGGCATCGTCGCCGCGGAGCGGCTGCTCGATCGTAAGGAGCCGCCCACCGCGATCTTCGCCTCGAACGACGACATGGCCGCGGCAGCGGTGGGCGTCGCGCATCGCCGCGGGCTGCACGTGCCGCAGGACATCAGCATCGTCGGCTTCGACGATACTTCGCTCGCCACCACCATGTGGCCCGAGCTGACCACCGTCCGCCAGCCGATCGCCGCCATGGCCGAGAGCGCGCTGGCGCTGCTGCTCGCCCGGCTGCGTGCGCACAGGGCAGGTACCACCGACAAGCTCGAGGAGCAGGTGCTCGATTTCGAGCTGATCCAGCGCGAATCCTGCGGCCCGCCTCCCGGCGCGGGCAAGCCGGCCCCGACGAAGAAGAGCTGGCGGTAATCTTAAGCCCTCAGGCTCGAATACCAACGGATCGTCACCCCCGCGAAGGCGGGGGCCCATCTCGTGCGCGATCGGCTAATACAACTGGTGCGTTACGGGATGGTCTGGGAGATGGGTCCCCGCTTTCGCGGGGATGACGGAGGCGCGGGCACCGTACGCGATCAAGGGGACTTGGCCCCCGGCCCAAACAGGTCCAGCATGACAACGCGAGACAGAGTCGCTCCTCCGGCGTAACCCCACTTGCTTTTCCCGTCGGATCGAGCCACCGTTACCGCTAACAATTCGCCCGACCGGGGCGTAATGGAGGGGATGAGTGCATGAATGATACGGCGCAGAAGGCCAATATCGGCCTGATCGGCGCCATCGTCGCGGTGGCGACGATCGGCGGCCTGCTCTTCGGCTATGACAGTGGCGCAGTGAACGGCACGCAGGAGGGCCTCAAGCACGCCTTCGCGCTCGACGAAGCCGGCCTCGGCTTCACCGTCGGCTCGCTGCTGATCGGCTGCGTGTTCGGCGCCTTCTTCGCCGGCACCCTCGCCGATGCGATGGGCCGCCGCAACGTCATGCGCCTCGCCGCCATCCTCTTCCTCGGCGGCGCAATCGTCCAGGGCGTCGCGCACGATCACACCATCTTCGTCATCGCCCGCATCATCGGCGGCATCGCGGTCGGCGCGGCCTCGGTGCTGTCGCCCGCCTATATCTCCGAAGTCGCCCCCGCGAACATCCGCGGCCGGATGACCACGGTGCAGCAGATCATGATCATCTCCGGCCTCACCGCCGCGTTCGTGGTCAACTATTACCTCGCCCAGGCCGCCGGCAGCTCGCTCGGCCATCTCGGCGGGATCGAGGCCTGGCGCTGGATGTACCTGATGCAAGCGATCCCGGCCGGCGTGTTCCTCGTCGCCCTGTTCTTCATCCCGGAGAGCCCGCGCTACCTCGTCGCCAAGCAGCGCAACCCCGAAGCGCTCAAGGTGCTCACCAGCCTGTTCGGCGCGACCGAGGGCGGCCTCAAGCTCGCCGAGATCCAGGCGAGCTTCTCGACCGATCACCGTCCGCGCCTGGCCGACATCTTCGCGCCGAACGGCTTCCTCGGCGTCCGCGCGATCGTCTGGGCGGGCCTGCTGCTCGCGGTGTTCCAGCAGCTCGTCGGCATCAACGTGATCTTCTACTACGGCGCCACCCTGTGGCAGCTCGCCGGCTTCACCGAGAATGACGCGCTGCTGATCAACATCGGCTCGGGCGTCGTCTCGATCGCTGCCTGCTTCGCCACGATCCTCCTGATCGACCGCATCGGTCGCAAGCCGCTGCTGCTGATCGGCTCGGCCGGCATGGCGGTCACCCTGTTCGTGATGGTCTATGCCTTCAGCCAGGGCACGCTCGATCCCGCCGGCAAGCTCGTCCTGTCGAAGGATCTGGGCATGGTCGCGGTGATCGCCGCCAATCTCTATGTGATCTTCTTCAACGTCAGCTGGGGCCCGGTGATGTGGGTGATGCTCGGCGAGATGTTCCCCAACCAGATCCGCGGCTCCGCGCTGGCGGTCTGCGGCTTCGCGCAGTGGGGCGCCAACTATGTCATCGCCCAGACCTTCCCGAGCATGGCCAAGTGGAGCCTCACCGGCGCCTACACCTTCTACGGCGTCTGCGCGGTGATCAGCTTCTTCCTGGTCCAGAAGTTCATCCACGAGACCAAGGGCAAGGAACTGGAAGCGATGGAGGGGTAAACCCTCAAATCCTCTCCCGTAGGGAGAGGGGGACCGCCGGCGAAGCCGGTGGTGGAGAGGGAACGCCACAAGCGACATCGCTCGCGGCAAGCCCCCTCCACCAGCCTGCGGCTGGTCCCCCTCCCCCTCCGGGGGAGGAACTGGATTTGTTTGGAGCTTATTGTCGAATGACCCGCACCCCCGTCCGCCCCTTCCGATCGCGCGAATGGTTCGCCGCGCCCGGCCGTGCCGACATGGCCGCGCTCTATCTTGAGCGCTTCATGAACTACGGCATCACCCCGGAGGAGCTGACCTCGGGCAAGCCGATCATCGGCATCGCGCAGTCCGGCAGCGACATCGCGCCGTGCAACCGCATCCATCTCGAGACGGTAAAGCGCGCCCGCGCCGGCATCCTTGCGGCCGGCGGCGTGCCGATGGAATTCCCGCTCCACCCGATCTTCGAGAATTGCCGTCGGCCCACCGCGGCGCTCGATCGCAATCTCGCCTATCTCGGCCTGGTCGAGATCCTCAACGGCTATCCGATCGACGCCGTCATCCTCACCACCGGCTGCGACAAGACCACGCCCTCGTCGCTGATGGCCGCCTCCACCGTCGACATCCCGGCGATCGTCCTGTCGGGTGGCCCGATGCTCGACGGCTGGCACGAAGGCGAGCTGGTCGGCTCGGGCACGGTGATCTGGCGCTCGCGCCGCAAGATGGCGGCGGGCGAGATCGACGAGGCCGAGTTCCTCAAGCGCGCGATGGAAAGCGCCCCTTCGTCGGGCCATTGCAACACGATGGGCACCGCCTCGACGATGAACAGCATCGCCGAGGGGCTCGGCATGTCGCTCCCCGGCTGCGCGATGATCCCCGCGCCGTACCGCGAGCGCGGCCAGATCGCCTATGAGACCGGCAAGCGCATCGTCGAGATGGCCTATGAAGACCTGCGCCCGTCGAAGATCCTGACCAAGGCGAACTTCCTCAACGCGATCAAGCTGCTCACCGCGATCGGCGGCTCGACCAACGCCCAGCCGCACCTCGTCGCGATGGCCGCGCATGCCGGGATCGAGATCACCCCGGACGACTGGCGCCAGGGCTATGACCTGCCGCTCGTGGTCAACATGCAGCCCGCCGGCCAGTTCCTGTCCGAGCGCTTCCACCGCGCCGGCGGCATCCCCGCCGTGCTTACGGAGATGCTGGCCAATGGCGCGCTCGACGGCAGCGTGCTCACCTGCACCGGCAAGACGCTCGCCGAGAACATCGCCGACAGCCATGTGTCGGACCGCGAAGTAATTTTCGATTGGGACAAGCCGCTCAAGGAAAAGGCCGGCTTCCTCGTACTCTCGGGCAACCTGTTCGACATCGCGATCATGAAGACCAGCGTGATCGGCGAGGATTTCCGCGCCCGCTATCTCTCGCGCCCCGGCCATGAAGGCGTGTTCGAGGGCCGCGCGATCGTGTTCGACGGGTCGGACGATTATCACCACAATATCAACGATCCGGCGCTGAACATCGACGAGAACTGCATCCTCGTCATCCGCGGCGCCGGCCCGCTCGGCTGGCCCGGCTCGGCCGAAGTCGTCAACATGCAGCCGCCCGATCACCTGATCCAGAAGGGCATCATGAGCCTGCCGACGCTGGGCGACGGCCGCCAGTCGGGCACGTCGGACAGCCCCTCGATCCTCAACGCCTCGCCGGAAAGCGCGGCGGGCGGCGGCCTGTCGTGGCTGCGCTCGGGCGACATCATCCGCGTCGATCTCAACAACGGCACCTGCGATGCGCTGGTCGATGCGGAAGAGATCGCCCGCCGCAAGACCGAACCCGCCCCGCCGATCCCGGAGAGTAACACCCCCTGGGAAGAGCTCTACCGCGAAAAGGTCGGCCAGCTGGGCGAGGGCGGCGTGCTCGACTTCGCGCTCAAGTACCGCAGGACCAGCGAAAAGGTGCCGCGGCACAACCACTGATCCCTAAAATCCTCCCCCGAAGGGGGAGGGGGACCGCCGCCGAAGGCGGTGGTGGAGGGGGTGCCCCAAGCGAATGGCCCGTGGCAGGCCCCCTCCACCAGCCTGCGGCTGGTCCCCCTCCCCCTCCGGGGGAGGAATGAAGCCATATCCGCCCTAAATCACCACCCGCCTGCGCCTCACCAGACACCGAAGTAGGCACCTACGATTCCCGCTCGCGCCGGTACCGTTTACACACTCGCGGAACGCTACCCGCCGGGCCGCGACAAGGCCCGTTGCGCAACCCGAAGTCTGCGATCCCGTGCCAATATCGGCGTGCAAGGCGTCCAGAAGTGCAACCCGTCTACGTGCCGGCAGGCTGGGGCTATTCCTGCCCGGCGGGACGCCCGATCTCGATCAGCGCCGCCAGCACTTCGCGCGCATGCAGCACCCGCTCGTCCCCCATGCACGCCAGCAGCTCGGCATCGATCGCTTCGCGCGCCGCCTTCTGGGTATCCGCCGCCGCCTGCCCGCGCTCGGTGAGGGTCACGGTTAGCCGGCGCCGGTCCTCCGCATCGATCTGCCGCTCGAGATAGCCACGCAGCACCAGCGCATCGACCAGCTGCCCGGCCGCCTGCTTGGAGACCCTCAGCTCGCGGACGATCTGGCTCAGCGGCGCCTCGCCCAGCGCCAGCGCGCCGATCACGTACAGGCCGTTGCCGGGGATGTCGTCATAGCCGCGCGCGACCAGCGCCGCGCGCATCGCCGCGCCATAGGTGTGCCGGGCATGGCGGAGCAGCGCAGGCAGCGCGACTTTGAGGAGCGGGGAGGGGGTATCGTCGGACATGGGACAAGCTTCCTTCCGTCATCCCCGCAAGGACAGGGATGATGAGAGGCAGTTTACAGTCCCAAGTATTGATAGTCAATTAAATTGACCAAGTGCCCGCCCAAATACCCTTCCGGCGTAACCTTAGCCAACTTAGGCGTCCGCTTCAGACCCCTTCGCGGATCAGCGTCCCCGCCACCCCGGGGACCGAGACCCGGAAGGAGAACAGGTCTCCCGCCTGCAGGTTGGCGGCCTTGGCCTCGGCACTCAGATGCTTGTTGGCGGTGGTGGCATAGACCGTCTTCAGGTCCGGCCCGCCAAAGGCGATCTTGGTGATCGCGTCGATGGGGAAGGGGACCACCTCGAGCAGCTCGCCGGCCGGCGAATAGCGCCGCACCGCCGATCCCATGTAAAGCCCGATCCACACGCAGCCCTCGGCATCCACCGTCGGCCCGTCCGGATAGCCTTCCGCGTTGGGAATGCGGGCGAATTCGCGCCGGTTGGTCAGGCTGCGGTCCTCGGCGACGTCGCAGGCGTAGATCACCCCGCCCAGCGTATCGACATGATAGAGCGTCCCGCCGTCCGGGCTCAGCGCCGGGCCGTTGGTGATCGAATAGGGCGGGCTTGAGGGCACGCAGACGCCGTCCGGACCCAGCCGGTGGATCGCGCCCGTCTCCGCCGCCTCGGCATCGTCCATCGTGCCGAACCACAGCCGGCCGTCGGGGCAGACGGTGCCGTCGTTCAGCCGGTTGCCGGGCAGATGCGGCTCGGGGTCGGTGAGGGGGGTGAAGCTGCCGGTCTCGGGGTCGAAATGCGCCAGGCCGGTCTGCAGTCCGGCGACGAACCCGCCGCGCTCTGCCGGCAGCACGAAGCCGACCTGGGCAGGCGCGTCCCAGCTGCGCTTGTCCCCGGTCTCGGGGTCATAGCGATGGACCTTGTGGCCCTTGATGTCGACGAACCACAGGGCGGCGTCGCGCGCCACCCAGACCGGCCCTTCGAGCAGTGGTGCGGCAAGCGACCAGACACTCTCCGGTGCCGACGTCACCACGCTCATGATTTACCTCCAGCCTGCGTCGACGAAATACTCGTGGCCCGTGATAAGCCGTGCGTCGTCAGAGGCAAGGAACAGTGCCATCGCCGCGATGTCGTCGGGCACCAGGCGGCCCTTGAGGCACTGGGCGGCGACGATCTCGGCCTCGCCCTCGGGCGTGTACCACTTCATCTGGCGCGGGGTCTTCACATTGCCCGGCACGATGCAGACCGAGCGGATATTGTCCGGGCCCAGATCGCGGGCGAAGCTGCGGGTCATGCCCTCGATGCCGGCCTTGGCCGTCTGGTAGAGCGTCAGCCCCTCCAGCGCGAGGTGCCAGGAGATCGAGCCCAGGTTGATGATCACGCCCGCGCCCTTGGCCTTCATCCCCGGGATCACTGCCTGGGCGCAGAAGAACAGGTGGCGCAGATTCACGTTGAGCCGGTTCTCCCAATAGTCTTCCGTCACTTCCTCGATGGTGTGGCGGTCGTCATTGGCGGCGTTGTTCACCAGCACGTCGAAGGCGCCATGCTCCTCGATCAGCTGCGCGATCGCCGCCTTGGCCGACTTGATGTCGGTCAGGTCGACGTTGCGATAGGTCGGTGCCTTGCCCAGGCTCTCCAGGCTGGCGACCAGCTCCTGCGAATCCGCATCGGCAATGTCGAAGAAGGTGACGTCGGCACCCTGGCGGACGAACCCCTCGACCAGCCCGGCACCGATCCCCGAGCCGCCGCCGGTGATCAGCACGCGCTTGCCCTTCAGGCTGGGATAGATGGCACGCTGATCGCGAGTCTGGGTCACGTGCATGGGATCAGCTTCCGACATGAGAATGAATTACCTTGGAAAACATAGAGGAGTGGCCGCGCGCGGCGCTCACAGCAGGCCGCGGCCCGCCAGGTTGCGCACCAGTGCGCGGATGCCGAAGGTCCAGGGCGCGGCGGCCTTGGAGGTGGTGACCCGGTTGACCAGCGCGCCGAGCTTGGGGCTCGAGATGCGCACCACGTCGCCGTCCTTGTGGGTGAAGCCGCGGCCCGGGTGGTCGCGGTCCTGGATCGGGGCGAACAGCGTGCCGAGGAACAGCGCGAAGCCGTCCGGATACTGGTGCTCGCTCAGCGTCTGGCGGACCAGGTCGGTCGGGTCGCGGCTGATCTGGCTCATCTTGTTGGTGCCCTCGAGGCGATAGCCCTCGGGTCCGTCGATGACGAGATCGACCTCGGCCGCGCGTACATCGTCCATCGTGAAGCTGGCATCGAACAGGCGGATGAACGGCCCGATCGAAGTCGAGGCGTTATTGTCCTTGGCCTTGCCGAGCAGCAGCGCGCTGCGGCCCTCGAAGTCGCGCAGATTGACGTCGTTGCCCAGCGTCGCACCCCGGGGCGTGCCGGTCTTGTCGACGATCAGCACCACCTCCGGCTCGGGATTGTTCCAGTCGCTGTCCGAGCGCACGCCGATATCGGCGCCCCAGCCCACCGCCGAGAGGACCGGCGCCTTGGTGAACACCTCGGCATCCGGGCCGATCGCCACTTCGAGATACTGCGACCACATCCCCGCCTCGATCAGCGCGGCCTTGAGGTTCGCCGCCTCGGCCGTGCCCGGCACAACCGAGCGGATACCCGATCCGACCTTGGCTTCCAGGTCGCCGCGGATCTCGTTCGCCTTGTCGGCATCGCCGCGCGCACGCTCCTCGATCACCCGCTCGATCGCCGAGAGCGCGAAGGTCACGCCGCATGCCTTGACGCACTGCAGGTCGATCGGCGCGAGCAGTACGGGGCCGTTATCGCTACCAAGATCGGCCACGGCGCCGATGTCGGTGCCGGTCACGCTCGCCGGATCGGCAAGGTCGAGCAGGTCGGATACGGTCGCGGCGCTAGCCGAGACGTCGTAGATTCGTCCGCCGCGCAGGATCACGGGGCTGGGGCCCGCTTCCGTCAGGATACGGCCAACCAGAATTGCCTGCTCATGATCGACAGGCAGCATTTCCGCCGGGGACGCTTTCAAAATCCTCTCGCCTCGATATTTGATTGTGATAGCGCTACCATGCTGCGGCACGGGTGGCGCTGTCAAGCATATCGCGATGCTTTGGGGGTTATTTCGGAACCGCTTCCAGCAGGGCGACGATCTCGCCGACGATATCCGCGGGCGGGCGCATTGCCCCGTCGGTGCTGGCATGCACCATCCGCCAGGGACCCAGCAGCCCCGCTTCCACGATCGACTCGTAATTGCCCCGCACGCGCTGCTGGAGCGCGACATCGGCCTCGTACTCGTCGAAGCTCTTGGCCGTGTAGCTGCGCTCGGCCTTCTGCAGGATCAGCGCACGGGCAAGTTCCCAGGGCGTGTTGAGATAGATCGACAGGGCGGGGGCGGGCAGGGCAAACTGGCCGGTCTCGAGCGCCAGGATCCATTCCATCAGCACGCGGCTCTCCTCCGCCGGCACGCGGGCGCCCTGATAAGCCATGTTCGACGCGACATAGCGGTCGAAGATCAGCACGTCATGCGCATCGACGGCAGCGAGGATCTGGTCGCGCCACTCGAACCGGTCGAGCGCATAGAGCGTCGCGGCGGCGTGGGGGCACACCGGCACGGGCATGTCCCCGGCCAGGTAACGGCCGATCGTCACCCCGGCGACGGTCTCGCCGTAGCGCGGGAAGCCGATCACCGTGGCGGTCTTGCCCGCGGCCTGGAGCGTCTCGCAGAGCAGCCTGGACGTGGTGTTCTTGCCGACGCCGTCGGCGCCTTCGATCGCGACAATGATCCCCATGGCCCGCGCCCTAGCACGGGCGCCGCGATCAGAGGAAGACGGCGGAGACGATCGCGGCAAGGCTCGACGGATCACAGTCGTCGAGCGGGACCTCCATGTTCGGGTTGACGCTGTAGCCGATCATCCGGCCGTCGCGATCCGAAGCGACCGAGAGCAGCCGCCAGCCTTCGCCTTCGCGCAGCGCGGCGAGCCCGCCGGGTAGCGGCAGGCGATCGGGATCGGCGACCACCGTCGCCTGGGCGGGCAGGCCGCCGCCCAGCGTCGCGCGGCACACCTTGAGGCCGAAGGCGCACGGCCCGGCGATGTGCGGTGCCTCCACCGTCTCGCCGGTCGGCTGGTGGCCGATCAGCCCCTGGGGCAGCGGCAGGCCGAAGATCGGCAGAAGCCGGATCGCGCTCACCGGCGCGCCCGGCAGAGGCAGCGGCATCGATGCCAGCACGGGCGGCGCTGCCTCGTTCAACGCGGTGACGAGCTCGGCCACGCGCTCGCGCGTGCGGGCGATGCGCGTCTCGGGATTGGCGATGGTGGCCAGGAAGGGCGCCAGCGTGCCGGCCTGGTGGCGCTGCTCCACCTCGGCGCGCAGTTCCGCTTCGTCGGCGACGTCGAACAGCGCGAACAATGCGGTGTGGATCGCCGCGTTCCAGCGTCCGAACGGCTTCTGCGCATTCTCGACACGGGAGAGGTTCACCGGCGGCAGACCGAAGTCGCGCTCGATCACCGCGATGGTGAGCGCCGGATCGAGCGTGCGGCGGGCGCGGAGCGCGGCGCCGAGCAGCACCGCGAAGCGCTCCTCGTCCTGGTCGAGCACGGCGCCGTCGCTGAACGGCTCGGCCCAGACAGCGATGTCAAAATCGGATGCGTCGATATCCAATAACAATTCGGTCGGCGCCAGGTCGAGTGCCGCGGCGATGCGACGCAATTCGTCGGGCCGCGCTACGACTTCGCCGCGCTCGATCTTGGAAAGACGAATATAGGGTATCTCGGGAATCTTGGTCGAAAGGCGGAGCAATTTGGCGAAGCCGCGCCGTTGACGCTGCTCACGCACGCGGTTCGGAAAGACAATTGCACGATAGAAGTCGATCATGGGTTCGCCTGCGGTCCCCGCCCGCATCTTACCCTTTCCGTTGGCGCTTGCCATGCTCAATCCCCAGAGACTCGGGGCATCTTGAAGCAATTCAAGGATAATACAAGGTAAACGACATTCCGTTAATGGAACGAGCCTGCCGACTGGCTGCCCGAAAGCAGGCCGCAGGAACCGGCCGGATCCAGGTCCAGGATCATCGCCAGCGTGCTCTCGCCAATGGCATGGCGCAGAAGCCAGCCCTCGGCCGAAGGCGAAGGATGATCGGGCGCGAAGGCCACGCCGGTGCCGTCGGTGATCACGCCAAGCGCCGCGGGCGGGCTCGGCCAGCGGCCGGCAAGATAGTCGAGCAGCGCGGCGGCGGCATCCTGCAGGGCGCCTTCGTCGCTGTCCTCCGGGCAGAAAGCGTCGGGCGCGGCCGAGATGGCGGCAACCCGCTTGAAGTCGCGCTGGCGCCACCAGATCAGGTGGATCTCGCCGTCGGACGTGGCTTCCAGGCCCAGGATCAGATCATTGCCGGCGGGCAACAGCGGCTGGGCCAGTCGCGCCACGTCCTGCGCAAGCGCGGTCAGGCGGCGATTGGGGCGCGGCAGCGAGCCATGTGCTTCTCCGCTGCCGTTCCAGTCGAAATTGCGATGCATCGGTTCCTCCTAACCCTCTCAGGGGCATTATAGGATGGGGTTTGAAACGCGGGGCGTTCCGATGCGATCAGTGGAACGAAGCCGTCGACGGGGCCGGGGCTGCGATGAGCTGGACAGCCTCGACCTGCTGCACGGCAGGGGTGGCGATGACCGGCGAAAGCGTGGTCGGGTCCACGGCGCGAACGCTCGCCAGACGGTTGTGCGGCAGGCTGGCGTCCGGAAGGATCGGTGCGGTGCGCGCGGCCGGGGCCGGGCGACGCTTCGGGGTGCCGGGCTGGCCATATTCGGCCATCACGGCGAAGCGCGGATCCTTGGCGGCGATCTCGGCGATCGCCTTGGCGGCACGCTTGGTGATCTGGCGGACGCGCTCCTTGGTCACGCCGGTCTCGAGCGACAGGTCGTCGAGCGTGGCGGTCTGGAACACGCGGCGCTCCACGATCTCGCGGTCGCGGCTGAGCTTGGCCTCGAGCTTCTCCAGTTCGGCGGGATCGATGCCGTAGGTGGCGGTGCGCAGGCGCGGGCCCTCGGAGCGGCGAAGCGCGGCTTCGGCGCGCTTCGGGCGGGGGCGGCGACGCAGCGCCTCGACACCGACCTTGCGGAGCTGGTCGACATAGGCGTCGATGAGCTCGGAAACGGCGCCCTCGGCGAGATAGTCCGAAGCCGCGGCCTCGGTGCGCTCTAGGGCGTATTCGTCCTCGATCATCGCCTCGGGCGAGATCTCTTCGCCGTCCGGCGAGGTGGCGAGGGCGGAGAGCGAAACGGTGGTCGCCTCGACCTTCTTCGCCGAGGGGCGCTGGTCGGTCATCAGGCGGAAGCGCAGGCTCTGCAGCTCGCCGCGGATCTGCCAGTTCACGAAGGTGGTGAACTGCGCCTTGGCGGGATCATAGGCTTCGATGGCGCGGTGGACGGCGATGGCGCAGCACTGCTCGGCGTCTTCCCAGTGAGCGGTGAGGCCGTACTGGCGGACGAAGTGGCGGATGCGCGGGGCGATCAGTTTGAGGATCTGGGCGAAGGCACGGTCGACATAGACGCGCTGACGGTTCGTACGAGCGGCGCCGTCCTGCGGCGTATTCTCGATGACGGTGGCGACGGCTGCTTCCAGCGCGATCGTGATCTTCGACATTGCAAATCCCCTGTTTCGTCGACTGCCGGTTTCGGCCGCCGCTGACAGGGGCAACATGGTCTCTAATCCTTTAACAGAACCCTTAAATTCCTATATGTAGTCCTACCAATCGCACATTCCCCTACGGAAGAGGGAATATGGTTAAAACTCAGAAACTACGAGTTTTTATGCGGTTTCCGTCATTTCGGGTACCCGCAGATAATCCATTATAGGATAAAAATAATTTAGCCGGCGAATTGTTCCGGACGGATTCGACGATCGATGAATCCGAGCAACCACTGGCGGTGCGCCTGGGTCGCGTTGCCCGCCGCGGCGATTCGCTGTTCTGCCGCACCGCCGCCGATCTGGGCGGCCAGCAGCATGCGGGCGCGGCCCGGATCGATGCCGCCGGCAAGGAACTTCTTGGCGTCGCCCAGCCCGAGATGGTGCGAGAGATAGGCCGACTTGGCCAGCGTCTCGGCATCGGTGTTCACCCGGATGCCCGATTGCTCGAGCTTGGTGAGGTTGACCTTGGCAAAGTCGGCGACGGCGAGGATCGAGGCCTGGCCGTCATAGCGCAGGGCGAGGAGCTCGCTGCGCGCGCCCGCTATGACCTTGCCGCGCCCGTCGAGCCAGCCGCGCTCGCCGGCGACCTGGTTGAGCCAGGTGCCCGAGGTCTCGGCGAGATGCTCCCAGGTGCCGCTCAGGAACTGGCCGAGGCCGGCGGCGCTGGAGCGCGGGTTGCGCGACATTGTGTTCCAGCTGCCGTCGCGGCCCTTGGCCGCCTCGGCATCGACGATCGCGGCGAGCGCGGTCGCGGGAATGCCGGTGCGCGCCTCGGCCATCGCCAGGGCGGGGCCGAAGCGGCTGTTGGCGCCGAGCGCCAGGCCGGAATCCATCGCGCCCTTGGCGACCGAGACGGTCGCGTTGGTGCTCATCATCGCCGCCATCCGGCGGCTGCCCTGCTCGGCGGAATCGCCGATCGCGTCGCGCAGGTCCTCGACGCAGTCATTGGCGAAGCTCGCGCTGGCGGGCTTCTGGTGGCACGAGCAGGCACAGGCGCAGTGGCAGCCCTGCTGCACGCCGCCCGGCTGCATGCCGTTCTGCTTGCCGAGCAGCTCGAGCAGGGAATCCCCCGCCATGCCGTTCTGGCCGATGCCGCCATTCTTCTTGTCGTCGCGGTCGCCATCGCCCAGCGCGGCACGCCACAGCCGGCTCGCCAGCTCGGTCTGCGCCTCGCTGTAGATCACCTTGGCGCGGTTGGCCGGGCTCAGCGACGCGAGTTCTGCGCGCGGGATCATGCGTTACGCTCCGCGGCGCGGCGCGCGATGACCAGTTTCGCGGCGGCGATGTCGTCGATCATCGCCTGCTCGGCGCCGGCGGCGACGCGCTCGGCCTCGTCCTTGAAGCGGCCGGCGGCACCTTCGATGGCGCGCATCGTGCCATAGACCTCGACGGCCTGGGCACGCAGATGGGTAAGGCGCAGGTTCGCGATCTGGGACTGCTGGTCCAGCCGCGCGCGCTCCGCTTTCATCCGCAGCCGCCAGGCGTCGCTGGCGACCGGCACGGTGATGGCGAGCGCGCGTTCCTCGCGCATGCGAATCTCATGTGCCCGGGTCTGGTGGTCGAGCGTGGTGATCGTCTCGATCTCGACGCTGATCGACACCTTCACGGCATCGACCTCGCGGCGCTTGACGCGCAGGGCGGTGTCGAACGGAGTCATTCGTCCATCATCTCCATGCTCAGCGCGACGATCTCGCCGAGTGCGGCGAAGGCGGCGTCGGCGCTGCCCTGGTCGTTCTTGCCCTGGTTGAGCATCGCTTCGATCTGCGGGGCGAGCGCCACGGCGCGATCGACCTCGGGCGAGGAACCCGCCTTGTAGGCGCCCAGCCGGACCATCTCTTCCATGTCCGAGTAGGTCGACAACAGCTTGCGCGCGCCGACGCGGATGTCGTTCTGCTCGTCGTTCATGCAATGCGGCAGGGTACGCGAGACCGACTTCAGGATGTCGATCGCCGGATAGCGGCCGCGCTCGGCGATCGCGCGGCGCATCACGACGTGGCCGTCCAGGATGCCGCGGACGGCGTCGGCGACCGGCTCGTTATGGTCGTCGCCGTCCACGAGCACGGTGAACAGGCCGGTGATCATGCCCTTGCCGGGCTCGCCGGGGCCGGCGCGCTCGAGCAGGCGGGGCAGTTCGGCGAAGACGGTGGGGGTATAGCCCTTGGTCGCCGGCGGCTCGCCGCTGGCCAGGCCGATCTCGCGCTGCGCCATGGCGAAGCGGGTGACCGAGTCCATCAGGCACAGTACGTTGAGGCCCTGGTCACGGAAATGCTCGGCGACGGCGAGGGTGGTCCAGGCGGCCTGGCGGCGCATCAGCGCCGGCTCGTCGGAGGTGGCGACGACGACGACCGAGCGGGCCATGCCTTCCGGCCCCAGATCGTCCTCGATGAATTCCTGCACTTCGCGGCCGCGCTCGCCGATCAGGCCGATCACGGCAACGTCGCACTGGGTCCAGCGCGCGAGCATCGAGAGCAGCACCGACTTGCCGACGCCCGAGCCGGCGAACAGGCCGAGGCGCTGGCCGCGGCACAGGGGCACGAACAGGTCGAGCGTGCGCACGCCGGTCTCGATCCGCTCGGCGACGCGGGCGCGATTGGCGGCGGCGGGGGGCGGGGCCTTGATCGGCTGCGGATCGGCGCCATTGGGCAGCGAGCCGAGCCCGTCCACCGGCTGGCCGAGGCCGTTGATCATCCGGCCGAGCCAGGCCTGGGAGGGGCGGACGCTGAACTGGCCGGCGCCGAGCTCGGCGCGCGCGCCCAGGCCGACGCCCTGCGGATCGACGAACGGCAGGCACAGGGCGACTTCGCGATCGAGCGCGGTCACTTCGGCCTGGACGATGCCGTTGGGGGACTGGATCTCGATGCGGCTGCCGATCTGGGCGGCACCGGCGAGCCCTTCCACTTCGATCAGCGCGCCGCGCACGGCGACGACCCGACCGAAGCGGCGATCGGGCATCATGTCCCGGATCGCACGGGCTGCGCTGGCGAGCGTCTGCACCTTATGGTTCCTCAGGCTGCCTGCTGGGCGAGGACGGCGTCTTCGAACGCGATCACTTCGCGGGCGCTGCCGAGCGCCTTGTAATATTCGCCCTGGGCGATCTCGCCGGCGAAGCGGATGCAGGCCGCCTTGGCCTCCGCCGTGCCGAGCGCGGCGATCAGCGCGCCGACCAGGCCGACCACGGCCTCGTGGTGGCTGTCGCGGCTGGCCGGGTCGATATAGGCGAGCATGGCGGCGAAATAGAGTTGGCGCGCCGGGGTGGTGGCTTCCTCGGGGCGCATGATCTCGCTCCCGCGCAGGATGGACACCTTATTCTCTATGGCGATCTGGGTGCGACCCACCGCGCGGATCACCGCGCCGTTGACGATCGCCTTCTCGCCGTCGCGAAGCGTGATGCGGAGCATGGGAATACAGCCTTTCGTTCGTTTGGCTGCATTATAGGATGCCTTTCGCATCACCGGCGGCGCACCCGGCAATTTTTGCCCAGCAGAATCTTATTTGCACCTTTGTTGGGGCCGTTGCGCGCTCATCCTACAATTGGGGCGTGGGCCTGCGCGCGTTTCGCGGGCATCGAGGGAGTATACGTCTTGAGCCTCTATTCCGCTCTCTATGCCGGCGTTTCCGGTCTCAACGCGCAGTCCAGCGCGATGGCAGCGGTTGCCGACAACATCACCAACATCAACACCATCGGCTACAAGGGCGTCGAAGCCCAGTTCAAGACGATGGTCACGGACGGCCGCGCCCGTTCCAGCTATTCGGCCGGCGGCGTCGTCGCTGCGCCGACCGCGATGATCTCGAAGCAGGGCATGATGCAGGCTTCGAGCAGCAGCACCGACATCGCCATCGACGGCAAGGGCTTCTTCGTGACCCGTACCGCCTCGGGCGGCCAGGGCGAAGTCGCCTTCACCCGCGCCGGTTCGTTCCGCGCCGACGAGGAAGGCTTCCTCAAGAACCCGGCGACCGGCCTGTACCTCTATGGCTATCGCCTCGATGCCGAGGGCAAGTACAACAACACCGGCAACATCGACGATCTCGAAGCGATCCGCGTCAGCGACCTGACCGGCACCGCGGCGGCGACCTCGCGCATCCAGGCGCGCATCAACCTCAACACCGCGACCGAAGTGTCGCCGGCCGCTGCCGGCTACACCAAGGGCGACCTGGCGAAGTATGCGGCGAACAACAGCTTCACGCCGAAGACGGAGAACCAGTTCCAGCGCTCGTTCACCGTCTATGATCAGCAGGGCGGTTCGCACACGCTGAACATGGCCTTCATCAAGACCGGCCCGAACGCGTGGAAGGCCGAAGTCTATTCGGTCCCGGCCAGCGACGTCATGAACACCAGCGTGACGCCGGCGGTGCCCAGCACCGACGGCTTCATCGCCGGCGGCGACGTCAACTTCAAGCCGGACGGCAGCCTCGACCTCCCGTCGGGCAGCTGGCTGAACAGCGCGCTGAACGTCACCTATGCCAACCAGGCGTCCTCGGTGCCGATCAAGCTCGAACTGGGCAGCGACGGCAAGATCGACGGTCTCACCCAGTTCGGCCAGCCGAGCTCGCTGATCTCGGGCAACACCGATGGCGGCACGCTGGGCAACCTGTCGCAGATCGAGATCACCAAGGAAGGCGTGGTCAACGCGGTGTTCGACGACGGCACCACCCGTGCCGTGTTCCAGCTCCCGCTGGCGACCTTCCAGAACCCGGACGGCCTCACCCGCGTGTCGGGCAACGCCTACACCGCCAGCCGCACCTCGGGCGGCTTCACGCTGAACGAGCCGGGTGAACTCGGCGCGGGCGCGATCGCGCCGAACTCGCTCGAAGCCTCGACGGTCGATCTCGCCAGCGAGTTCACCAACATGATCCGCTTCCAGCGTGCGTACAGCGCGTCGTCGAAGATCATCACGACGGTCGACGACATGCTGCGCGAAGTCAGCGACCTGAAGCGCTAAAACTCTAACTGAACGCAGGGGATCATGGCGCTCAACGACATTCTCGGTACCGCGATTTCCGGCCTGAACGCTGCTCAGGCCGGACTTCGCTCGGTTTCCAACAACATCGCGAATGTCGGGGTGGCCGGCTATGCGCGCGAGCGCGTCAGCCTCACCACGGGCGTCGTCGGTGGACAGGTCAGCGGCGTGGTGGTGGGCGAGCCCACCCGCGTCGCTGACAAGTTCCTCGAAGCGACGGTCTACAACCGCGCGGGCGATTTCGGCCGCGCGGAAGTGGTCTCCAACTATCTCGATCGCATGCAGGCGCTGCTCGGCCAGCCCGGCAGCAAGTCCGGCCTGTCCGCGCGCCTCGACGACGTCTCGGCCTCGGCCGTGGCGATGACGGGCTCGCTCGCCTCCACGCAGACGGTGGCGCAGTTCACCAACGACGTGCAGGACGCGATCACCTCGATGCAGCAGATGGACAAGGACGTGTCCCAGCTGCGCTCCGACGTTGAGTCGGAAGTCGGCTATTCGGTCGACAAGATCAACACACTGCTCCAGCGCATCCATGACCTGAACGGCACGATTGCCCAGGCGACCGGCCTCGGCCGCAGCGCCGGCGGCGCCGCCGACCAGCGGATGAGCGCGCTCGAGGAGCTGAGCGGCCTGATGCAGGTCAACATCCGCGAGCAGCCGGACGGCCGCGTCTCGATCGAGACCGCCAATGGCCAGACCCTGCTCGACAAGCGCCTGCGCCAGCTCAACTATCCGAGCAGCGGCTCGGTCTCGCAGGCCACCTATCCCCCGATCGAGATCCGCCTGGCCCAGCCCGATGCGGCGACCGGCGACAAGATCGATTCCGCCGCGATCGGCGGCAAGCTCGGCGGCCTGCTCGATCTGCGCGATCGTGCGCTGCCGGCGGTCCAGGAGCAGCTCGGCACGTTGTTCACCGGCCTGTCCCAGGCGCTGAACGCGGTTTCCAACGCCAGCAGCACCGTGCCGCCGCCCGCCAGCCTCACCGGCCGCAACAGCGGCCTGGTCGGCACCGATCGTCTGGGCTTCACCGGCGCGGCCACCTTCGCGGTGACCAAGGCCGACGGCACGATGGTCGCCAGCACCAAGATCGATTTCGATGCGCTGGGTCCCACCGCGACGGTCGACGACATGGTCAACGCGATCAATACGGGCCTGGGCGGCGCCGGCACGGCGAGCTTCGTCGACGGCAAGCTGACCATCACCGCTGCGGGCGCCGGCAACGGCGTGGCCATCGGCCAGGATGCGACCAAGCCCAGCGCACGCGCCGGCCAGGGCGTCTCGCAATATTTCGGCCTCAACGATCTCGTCCGCAGTGACAGCAGTTCGCTGGTCCCCTCGGGTCTCGTAGCTAGCGACCCTCATGGCTTCGCTGCGGGCGAGACCGCCCAGATCGTGCTGCGCGACAGTTCGGGCCGGGCGCTGACCAGTTACACGCTGTCGCCCGCCGCCGGCGGCACCGTCGGCGACATGGTCAACGACCTCAACGCCAGCCCGCTCGCCAATTTCGGCACCTTCTCGCTCGACGATGCCGGCCGCATGCGCTTCCAGCCCTCGGCCAACGTCGCAGGCGCGACGCTGTCGATCCCGGCGGACTCGACCAACCGTTTCGGCACCGGCCGTTCCTTCTCGCAGATGATGAACCTCACCGGGGCATCGAGCGGGCTGGGCATGGCCCAGGTGCGTCCGGACATCCTCGCCGATTCGTCCAAGCTGGGCCTCGCCCAGCTGCAGGACGTCGCGGTCGGCGCCAAGGCGCTCGGCTCCGGCGACACGCGCGGCGCGACGGCGTTCGTCAACAAGCTCGGCAGCGCGATCGATCTCGGCAAGGACGGCAAGTCCACCGTCGATGCCTTTGCCAGCAACCTGATGGGCCGCATCGGCCTCGATGCCAACCAGGCCCAGGGCAGGCTCGCCGATGCCTCGGCGCGCAGTGCCGACGCGATCAACCGCCGCGACAGCTTCGCCGGCGTCAACATCGACGAGGAACTCTCGCAGATGGTGGTGCTGCAGAACAGCTATTCGGCCGCCGCGCGCGTGATCTCCACCGCCAACGACATGTACGACACGCTCCTCGGCATGCTCCGCTAAGGGCCAGAAAGAAGGGAAGACCCATGACCCGCGTTGCCACCATTCCGCTCCAGAGCACCATGTCCAGCGCGATCATGCGCGCGCAGGAAAGGCTCGCGAACACGCAGACCCAGCTTTCGACCGGCAAGAAGGCCGCGACCTTCGCCGATCTCGGCACCGAGTCCGTGCGCAACCTGTCGGCGCACACGCTGCTCGCGCGCCAGGAAGCGCAGTCGACCGTCTCGAAGCGCGTCGGCACCACGCTCTCGCTCTATCAGGCGAACATGGAAGGTATCGAGGACGCCACCACGGACCTGCGCACCAGCCTGATGAACGCGGTCGGCACCGGCGATGCCGCCGGCCTGCAGGAAGCGATCCAGCAGGCGTTCGACCAGTTCCGCACCTCGCTCAATGCCTCGGAGGGCGGCACGCCGCTGTTCGGCGGCAGCCAGATCGACCAGTCGCCCTTTTCGGTGGACACGCTGGCCGATGCGGCGGCGACGCCGGGCAGCGCTGCCTTCCACAACGACACGGTGCGCGCCAATGCCCGCGTCGGCGAAGGCGTGGACGTGAAGTACGGCGTCGGCGCCAGCGAGATCGGCGCCAATCTCTATGAAGCGTTCCGCACGCTCGGCGGCGCCGGCGCGATCGGCACCAAGCTGACCAGCACCCAGCTCGACGCGGTCAAGCAGGCGGTGAGCCAGATCGACACCGGCCTGGGCGACCTGCGCGCGGTCAATGCGGAGAATGGCCGCAAGCAGAACCAGGTCGACACGCTCGCCTCGCGCGGCGAGGAGCGCGGGCTGGTGCTGAAGAACGTGATCCAGGAGAATGAGGACGCCGATCTCGGCCAGGTCGCGATCGACCTCGCCCAGCAGAAGAGCGTGCTCGAGGCGAGCTATTCGGTATTCGCCCAGCTCTCGGGCCTGAACCTCACCGCCTATCTGAAGTAAGCTTGCCTTCATTCCCCTCCCTGCAAGGGAGGGGCAAGGGGTGGGTAAGAAAAGGTCGGGCTCGATGCCCGGCCTTTTCTTTGTTGGTGCAGGCCTGGTTCAAGGCCTGCGTACCGCCGGACCGGATATCGCCGCTCAGCCTGAGCGGCGCCCCGCACCCCTTGCAATGTAGGATTTCTCATGATTGGCTCGATCGGCCCGGGGCCCCGTTCCCGGCCGCTCTTTCTATGTGTTGGAAAGATAGGATCGCCGACGCGTAATAATGCTACGCGGCACGGGACGCCGGCTGCGGCCGACGTCCTCGCTGTGCACAATCTTGGCGATGTTTTGAGGGCGGGGGCCTCAGCCCCCGGCGTCGAGCAGGTCGCCGATCGAGCCCGCCGGGCTCGCCTCGGGGATCGCGCCGATCGCGGCGTCGAGCTTGGCCGGATCGATCTTGTCGATGCTGGCGGTCAGCATGTCGAAAGCGCCGGCGGTCGGCAGGCCCTTGAACGCAGTGGCATAGCGGCCGTGCAGGCCGCGCAGCTTGTCCTCGCGGTTGAGCATCGCCAGCGCCACGGCGTAGCGCAGTACGGCGGCCTGTTGCGGCGCGGCCATGGCGGTCTTGGCGCCGGGCAGGCTCTTTTCGCTCTCGGTCACGAAGGCGCCCCAGTCCTGGGTACGCCAGTGGATCTCGGCGCGCACCGCCGCGCCGTCGGGCACGCCGTCCAGCGCCGCCGCGGCCGCTTCGTCCTTGCCGAGCCGGTGGAGCGCCACGGCTTCCATCCGCTTGCGATCCCAGCGCATCTGCTCGGAATAGCTCGGCTGCTCGGTGGTCTGCAGCGCCTTGAGCGCCAGGTCCGGGCGATTGGCCAGGATCTGCAGCATCGCCACGCGCACCGAGAGCGGACCCTGCGCCACATCCTGCGCGCGCTGGGTCAGCTGGTAGGAGAGCAATTCGGCGGCCCGAGCATAGAGGCCGGCGGCCTGGAGCCGATCGGCCAGGCGGTTGGCGAGCACGTCGCCGTCGCCGCCGGCCGGGGCCAGCTCGCGGAAATCCCAATAAAGGCCGGCCGCCTGGGGCAGCGGTACGCCGCTCTCCGGCGCCAGCACCGCGCTCAGCGTCTGCTGCAGCTCGGCGAGCATCGGCCCCGCCTGGGCGCCCATCTTGAAATAGCGCAGCAGGGTGGCGCCACTCTTCAGCTCGGCGCGCAGGTCCTGCGCTTCCTTGGCCAGGCCATATTCGATGGTCAGCGCGCGGCGCTCGACCGCGCCGCCGCGCCAGCCGAAGCGGAGCGCGTCGAGCTGCTTGATCGCATCGGCCGGAGAGACGGAGTGGCCGGCGATCGCCACTTCGATCGCGCCGAGCCTGGCGCCCGCCTTGACCTCGGGCGCGCCGGTGAGCGCGGCGCGCTCGAAGCGCAGGCGCGCGCCGGCAAGGTCCTTCTGGGCCAGCAGTGCGCGGCCGCGCAGCAGGTTGGCGTCGGGATTGCGGTCGCTGAACAGCTGGAGCCATTGCAGCGCCGGCTGCGGCTGGCCGACATCGATGGCGGCGCCGGCAGCGGCGAGCATGAAGGGCACGCGGTCGCGCGGGGCGCGCGCGTTGATCGCGCCGCGAGCGCATTCGATCTGGCCGACTGCCTCGGGCGCGGCACCCGAATGGGCGAGCGCGCGCATCCGCCAGGCACAGGCCTCGGCATTGCCGACCAGTTCGGCCGAGCTCAGCGATTCCACCGCTTCGGCGTCGCGGCCGAGCAGGGTCAGTGCCGCGCCGCGGGCGAGCTGGAAGGGGGCGACCAGCGCCAGGTCGGGATCGGCGAGGCGCATCGCCTCGAGCACGCCCATCGCCTCGCCGCCGCGTTCGGTGCCGATCAGGCCCTTGGCATAGTTCCAGCGTACCGACTGGCGGTTGTCCGGGGTCGCGGTGGCGAGCTGGTGCCATGCTTCGGTGCCGGTCACGCCGCTCCAACCGTTGCCGCCGGTGATCATCGGCATCTGGGCAAGGGTGGCGGCGAAGCGGGGCAGGGCGACGCTCGGGATCGAGGCGGCCGAGGTGGCGGCGGCGTGCGACGTGGCGGCAGCTCCCGGCGTCGCGGCGGGGGGCGGCGTGCCGTGTGGCGCGACGGTCGGCGCCGTGGTGGTCGCGCCGGCGGCGAGGGCGAGGAACAGGGTGCGCATCAGCCGAGCCCGAACGGACGGACCACGATGACGGCGACGCCGCCGCCGATGCACGCGAGCAGGAAGAGGATGGCCTGCATCATCGGCAGCGCCACCTTGACGGGCACGGCAGCCGGAGACGCCTTCGGACGCACGACTTCGGCCGTGCCCTCGATGGTGGTCCGCACATTGGGATGCCCTGCGGTTTTCCCCGCGTCATGGACGACACGCATCTTTCCGGGGCGCTGATCGTGGCTCAACTCATCACCTGCTCGCTGATTCCATTCTATTATAGAGGAGTGGGTGCCGATGCGGCGCCGAGTCATGGATTCGGAAGGACGAGATCTTGCGACGCGAAACGCTGGTTGCGCTGGGCCTGGCGGCATTGCCGCTGGGAGGTGGTGCGCAGGCTTCGGGCGGAGGCGCTGGCGCCGCCGGCGAGGGACTGCACCTCGTGCCCATGGAAGAAGTCACCGTGCCGATCATCGATTCCGATCGGGTGAACGGCGCGCTGCGCTTCAAGGTAGTGATCGATGCCGGCACGGCCGAGGTCGCCACCAAGCTCAACGGCCAGATGCCCGTGCTGCGCGCCGCGACGGTCGCCGCCGGGCTCGAATTCGCCCGGCTCAACGCCTCGGCACTGCGCGCGGTCGACGCCCAGCAGCTCGACCATGACCTCACCGCCTCGCTCAAGGTCGCCGAGCCGGGCCTGGTCCGCGTGCTGATCGTCGAGGTCGAAGCCCGCACCGGCTGACGAATTGCCCCGAAACGGATACGAAAAAGCCCATCCCGGCACGGTGCCGGGATGGGCTTTTTCTTGACCTCGGATCTGGCCTAGCGGCGTGCCGCCTGTGCCGGACCGATCTGCTGGCCGCCCTGCGGACGCGCTGCCGCGACCTGGGGCTGCGGCTGGGCCTGGGGACGCGCACCGGCGTTACGCCGTGCCATCGCCATGCTCAGCGCCGCCGCGCCCTTGGGCGTCATCGCGGCCATGATCATCGCGGTCGAGCGCTCGCGCATGCGCTGCGCGACCTTCATCTGCACTTCCATGTCGAGCTGCTCGAAGACCACCGCGGCGGCCTTGGGCTTCATCGCCTGGTAGATGCGGGCGAGCTCATCGAACTGCGAGTCCGCGGGGTTCGGCGCGCTAGGCATGCCGCCGCTCGGGCCGCCGGCCATCTGCTGCTGCGCCTCGTCCTGCTTCTTGCGCGCCTCCGCATCGGCGGCGAGCCGCGCCGAGGCGGCCTTGGCCGCCTGCTCGCGCAGGTCGAGCCCGCGCTTGCGGCGCGCGGCCGCGGCGTCGCGGGCGCTCATGTCCTGGGTGATCTCGTTGCCGAGCCGGGTCTGGCTGCCCGTGTCCTGCTGCCCGGTCGCGATCGTCGCCGCATTGGCGACCACCGCGAGCCCGGTCACGCCGGCCGTGAGGAGAAGAAGGGAGGGGCGGGCCATTACGCGGCCGCCGCCATCGGGGCATCGCCCTCGACCTCGGCCTGCTCGGCCTCGATCTCGCCGGCGTCGTCGCGCTGGGCATTGGCCATGCCGACTGCGTTGACGATCCGCTCGGCGGCGGCGTCGGCGATGCCGGTCATCAGGCTCAGCTCGTCGCGCAGCTCGCGGGCGCGCTCGACCAGCTGGGCGTGGCGGGCGCAATCGGTGCCCAGCGTGTGCTTCATGTCCGACAGCACGGCACGGGCCTGGACGGTGGCGATCTGCAGCGCCTCGACCACCTGGGTCAGCGCGCCGTCCTTCACGGTGCGAAGGCTCTTCATCATCCGCACGCTCTGCACGAGCACGGCCATGCACAGGATGATCGTCAGCACATTGGCGAGTAGCGCGATGCTCATTGCTTCACCTTCTTGTCGGAGGAAACGTCGTTGACCAGGCGGACGGCGACCTTGCCGTTGCGCTGGCCGATCTGGCCCTGGGCGAGCTTCACGCCGCCACAGGCGATATCGAGGGAATCGTCGGGGCTCTTGTGGAGCGCGATGGTCTGGCCGATCTCGAGGCCGCGCAGCTCGGCGATCGACATCGCCTTTTCGCCCAGCAGCACGCTCATCGAGACATTGGTCTTGCGCACCTCGGCGGCCATGTGCGCCTCCCAGATGCTGTCGCGGCCGCTCTTCTCGCCCATGAAGCGCTGGAGCAGCTTGTCGCGCACCGGCTCGAGCGTGGCGTACGGAAACACCAGGGTGAACCGCCCGCCGCGCCCGTCCATGTCGACGCGGAAGGTCGCGGTAGCGCAGATGTTCGAGACACCGGCGATCGCGGCGAAGCGCGGATTGGTCTCGATGCGCTCGAGGTTCATGTTCACCGGCTCGATCGGCGCAAAGGCCTCCGAGAAGTCGTTCAGCGCCAGCGTCAGCATGCGCGAGACCAGGCCGGTCTCGATCGTGGTGAAGGCGCGGCCGTCGATCATCATCGGCGAACCACCGCCACGGCCGCCGAGCAGCGCGTCGACGACCGAGTAGATCAGGCTGGAATCGACGGTGACGATGCCATAGCTTTCCCATTCCTCGATCTTGAACACGCCCACCATCGCCGGCAGGGCGACGCGGTTCATGAACTCGCCGAAGCGGGTGGAGGTCACTTCCTCCAGGCTGACGTCGACGCCGTCCGAGGTGAGGTTGCGCATCGAGCTGGCGAAGGTGCGGACCACACGGTCGCACACCACTTCGAGCATCGGCAGGCGCTCGTGGCTGATGACCTTGGATTCGATGACCGCGCGCAGGCCCTTCTTGCCCACCGTGGGCCCGAAATCGCCGAACAGCGCGTCGATGTCCGCCTGGTCGAAGCTGCCGCCGACCATGTCCCCGGGAGGGGCGGGCGGATCCGGAAGGTCGAAATCCTCGAGATCGATCATTGCTGCACCAGGTCCTGGATCAGGATGTCCTTCACCTGGCCCTCGCCCAGCGTGGCGGTGGCGCGGACCATCATTTCTTCCTTGATGCGGAAGACGGCGGCCGATCCGGCCAGGTCCTCGGGGCGCAGCTCGCGCAGGAAGGGCTGGAAGCTGTCGAGCACCAGCGGCAGCTTCTCCTTGAGCGCGTCCTGGGTGACGCCGTCGCCCGGCACGATCATGAAGTGCAGCTTGAGGAACCGCGCCTGGCCGTCGGGCGAGCGCAGGTTCACCATCATCGCCGGCACGTCGAGGAACGCGTCCTTGCCGGCCTCGGCGCCTTCGCCGTGACCGCCCTCGGCGCTCTTCTCTTCCGTCTTCGCGCCATGCGCGCCCTTGGCTTCCTCAGCCTTGGCGCTGGAGCCGGAGAACAGGAAGGCGGCACCACCGCCGCCGCCGAGCAGGAGCACGCCCGCCGCGGCACCGATGATGATGAGCTTCTTCTTCGACTTGGGCTTGGCCGCCTTCGCAGCCTCCGCGCCCTCCTCGATGATTTCCGGAGACGACATTCCCTGGTGACCTTCCGAAATCTGCACGCCGACACCGCGTCGGTGCATTTCCCTCTATTATAGGATCAGCGCCCGGCAATTGTTGCCTAGTGCGAATTTTTGAGGATGGTCCGGTGGACATTTCTTCCTACGTGCTGCTCAGCCAGGAAACGGCGCTTCGCCGTCGCATGGATGTGGCGGCGAACAACCTCGCCAACATGAACACGGTTGGCTTCAAGCGCGAGCAGCCGGTCTTCCGCGAATATGTGGAGAAGACGGACAGCGCGGTGAAGCCGGCGAACAAGACGGCGTTCGTGCTCGATTACGGCGCGGTCCATGATTTCAGCCAGGGCGGCTTCCAGGTCACCGGCAACCCGCTTGACGTGATGATCGAGGGGCAGGGCTATCTGTCGGTCGAGGCGCCCGACGGCTCGACCGCTTATACGCGCGCGGGCCAGCTCAAGATGCTGCCCTCGGGCGAGCTCGCCACCTCGATCGGCAACCGCGTCCTGGGCGAGGGCGGCAAGCCCATCGTGATCCCGGCGGAAGCGGCCAACCAGGTGACCGTCGGCAAGGACGGCACGATCAACGGCCCGGGCGGGCCGTTTGGCCGCATCACCGTCACCCAGTTCGACGAAGCCGGCGTGGATCCGCGCGGCGACGGCCTGTTCGACGGCACCGGCGGCCGCGAGCTCCCCTCGGGCGAGACGCATCTGCAGACCGGCGGCCTGGAAGGCTCGAACGTCAACGCGATCCAGGAAACCACCGACATGGTGGAGATCCTGCGCGCCTATCAGACCAGCCAGAACCTCTCCCAGAGCATGAACGACATGCGCAAGTCCGCGATCGACAAGCTCAGCCGGGTCGGCTGACCCCACGCCATAAGCACAAGGAACTGATCCATGCGTACGCTTTCCATCGCCGCGACGGGCATGCTCGCGCAGCAGACCAATGTCGATGTGATCTCGAACAACATTGCCAACATGAACACCACGGGCTTCAAGCGCCAGCGCGCCGAGTTCCAGGACCTCCTCTACGAGCAGGTCGTGCGTCCCGGCTCGGCGACCAGCGCCCAGACCCGCAGCCCCACCGGCATCCAGATCGGCTCGGGCGTGAAGACCGGCGCGATCTACCGGATCAACGAACAGGGTTCGACCCAGCAGACCGACAACCAGTATGACCTGGCGATCCAGGGCCATGGCTATTTCCAGATCACGCTGCCCGACGGCTCGACCGGCTATACCCGCGACGGCTCGTTCGGCGTGTCGGACCAGGGCGAGCTGGTGAACTCGGACGGCTTTCCGGTCCAGCCGGGCATCACCGTGCCGCAGAACGCCGTGAGCGTCAGCGTCTCGAAGACCGGCCAGGTCGATGTCGTCCTGGGCGGCGCCGATCCCACCCCGCAGACGATCGGCCAGCTCCAGCTCGCTACCTTCGTCAACGAAGGCGGCCTGGAAGCCAAGGGCGGTAACCTGTTCCTCGAGACCGCCGCTTCGGGCGCGCCGATCGCCGGCACCCCGGGCGATCCGGGCTTCGGCACGCTGATGCAGGGCTTCGTCGAGGCCTCGAACGTCAACCCGGTGGCCGAGATCACCGCGCTCATCACCGCGCAGCGCGCCTATGAGATGAACAGCCGCGTCGTGAAGACCGCTGACGAGATGCTGGCCACCACCAGCCAGCTGCGCTGATGATCAGCGTCCTCGGCCTCGCGCTGCTCGCCTTCGGTGCGCCCGAAGAAGTGCCGGTCGCCGTGCTCGGCCATGCCGTGCAGAAGGGCGACCGCATCGAGGCGGCCGACTTCTCGGTCGAGCAGCGTCCCGCCGCCGCGGCGCGCGGGGCGCTCACCATCGATCAGGCTGCCGGCATGGAAGCCACGCGCAACCTGCAGGCAGGCACCGTGGTGCGCCAGGCCGACCTGATGCGCCCGCAGATGATCCGCCGCGGCGAGCCGGTGACTATCCGTATCGTCAGCGGCCCGCTGATCATCACCTCGGCGGGCCGTGCGCTCGCCGGCGGCTCGAAGGGCGAGGCCGTGCGTGTCGTCGCCAATGCCACCAACCGCACGCTGGACGGGGTCGTCGAGGCCTCGGGCGTCGTGCGGATCGTCACGCCTTAAACTTGCAGCTTACAGGGAAAGTAGCATGCGTAAGATCATTCTGATTGCGGCGATGGCCGCCACGCTTTCGGGTTGCGGCGCCGTCGGGCGCCTGAAGCAGGTGGGCAAGGCCCCCAAGCTCTCGGAGATCCAGCCGGTCGAGGCGCCCGAGATAGAGCCGTCGCTGGCGATGCCGTCGGAGCGTATCCGCGGTGCGACCGCCAACGGCACCGTGGCGATGCAGCAGCAGCCGCAATCGGGAGGCAGCGCCTCGCTGTTCCGCACCGGCGCCGGCGCGCTGTTCCGCGATCAGCGCGCGAACAAGCTGGGCGACATCCTGACGATCAAGATCAACATCGCCGACAAGGCGGACCTGGGCAACAACACCTCGCGCACCCGCGGCGGCAGCGAGAGCGGCGGCCTGGGCGGCCTGCTCGGCATCAGCCCGGTCAAGAAGCTGCTCGGCGCCGACGCCAATGCGGCGCTCGAGACCAATTCGGGTTCGAAATATGCCGGCGGCGGCACCACCGCGCGTTCGGAGAACATCAACATGACGATGGCCGCCATCGTCACCCAGGTGCTCCCCAACGGCAATCTGATGATCAAGGGCCGCCAAGAGGTCCGCGTGAACTTCGAGATGCGCGAGCTGATCATCACCGGCCTGATCCGGCCGGAGGACATCGCCCGCGACAACTCCATCCGCCACTCGCAGATCGCCGAGGCACGCGTGATCTATGGCGGCAAGGGCCAGCTCACCGACGCGCAGCAGGCGCGCTGGGGCCAGCAGATCTACGACGCGCTCTTCCCCTTCTGAGCCGTCCCGCAACGCAAGAGGATCGCCTCGCAGCCCGTGCTGCGGGGCGATTTTCTTTTCTCCCTCTCCCCGCTTGCGGGGAGAGGGCAGGGGAGAGGGGCCTGTCGAGGGCGCGGGACCCTTGCCCCTCTCCCCGACCCTCTCCCCCGCCAGCGGGGAGAGGGAGATGCGCCTCCCGCCCCCAAATCGTCATCCCGACGAAAGTGGGGATCTCGTGCGGTTCCTTCCCCGCGCCATCGCCCGAGATCCCGGCTTTCGCCGGGATGACGGAGTAAGGCTAACCCCTTAGCAGCCCGGCTTTCGTCGGGGCTAAGTGCCTGGAATGGCAGCGGCAATGGCCCCACAGTCCGCATTAACCTTTCGGTAACCATTTAAATTCGCAGGACAATTTTGGTCCTCCTATAATTCTTCCCACAATGGAAGTGCGGGGCATACCGATCATGCTCTCGTCGCGAACCGGCGTCTCCGGTTCGGGCCGCAGAAGCAGCCCTTGATCCAAGAAGGAATTTACAATGGCATTTTCGGTTAACACCAACGTCGGTGCGATGGCGGCTCTCCAGAGCCTCAACGAGACCAACAAGGGCCTGTCGCAGGTTCAGAGCCGCATCAACACCGGCCTGAAGGTTGCGTCGACCAAGGACGACTCGGCTTCGTACACGATTGCTCAGGGCCTGCGTGGCGACATGGGCGGCCTTAACGCCGTTTCCTCGTCGCTGAGCCGCGCCAAGAGCGTGACCGACGTGGCGGTGGCTGGCGCCGAGCAGATCTCGGACGTCGTGAACCAGATGAAGGCAAAGGCCTACCAGGCTGCTGACGCCGGCATCGACACGGCGACCCGTGACGCGCTCAACAGCGACTTCGTTGCGCTGCGCGACCAGATCACCACGATCGTGAAGTCGTCTGACTTCAACGGCACGAACCTGCTGAAGGCTGGTGGCGGCACCGTGACGGCTCTGCAGTCGCTGCAGGACTCGAACAGCGCTTCGACCACCTGGGATCCGGATTCGCTCAGCGTTGCGAACCAGGGCCTCGACCTCGGCGGTTCGACCGTGACGATCGCTTCGGGCGCCACCATCAGCACCCAGGCGACCGCCCAGGCGATGATCGACACGATCACCACCACCCAGGGCAACCTGAAGACCAGCCTGAGCACGCTCGGCGCTGCCTCGCGCAAGATCGACGCCCAGTCGACCTTCACGAGCAAGCTGTCGGACGTGATCGAAGGCGGCATCGGCAACCTCGTCGACGCCGACCTGGCGAAGGAATCTGCAAAGCTGCAGGCCCTTCAGGTCAAGCAGCAGCTCGGCGTGCAGGCTCTGTCGATCGCCAACCAGGCGCCGTCGACCATCACGTCGCTGTTCCGTTAAGGCCAGACTTTTCCCTGGAGTCTATGGCCCTGACGAGGAGGCCGGGACGCAAGTCCCGGCCTCCTTTTTTTGTGCCCATTGGGTCGGTTTCGGCGTGTTCGCACGTCTATCTTGGTTGACGCCTCTATAATGATCCTAAGAGGAGAATAGGTCTTGTTTCCCAGGATCAGAGAGATAACCGACGCGTTCGGCGGCCGCCTGCAGGTGAGCGTCGAGGAACATCCCTCGGGCGCGCTCGTCGTGCTCGAGCGTCCGGACATCACCGGCCGGCCGCGCATCATGCTCGACGGCTACGGCGTGGACGTGCTGTCGGGCTATATCATGTCGGCGCGCCTGGCCGTGCCGCACGGGCTTCCGGACGAGCATATCGACGGCGTGTTCGCCACCCGCTTCCGCCTGGGGCTCGATCCCTGCGCTCAGCTCGCGCTCAACCAGTCGGGCGGTCCGGCGCTGGATATCCCGGCGCCGTTCTGGGACCGGCTCTATGCCGAGCTCTGCCTGGTCGCGGCGCATGCCCGCGAACTCGGCCGCCGCGCCGAAGCGCGAGTCCATTGATTCCGCAAAACCACATACGGGCTTGCCCGTACTACGCCGGGGGCCGCATTTGCGGCATCTAGATACAAGTTCACACGAACGGGTCAGGGGCAGACAAATGGTCGTTAGTGATATGGCGTACAGTTCGGGCGTTTCGAGCGGCTTCACGGTGTCGCTCACCCTCAAGGTGGAGGATGCACGCGCGCTCTGGGCGGCAGCTGCCGACCGCGCGCTGGCGGCTCCGGGAATGACGCTTGCCGACGTGCTCGACACGATCGGTCCGCGCGAGGATCCTGCGATCGCCGAGTGCATCGCGATGCTCACCGCGCCCGTCGCGCTGCCGGGCTGCGTGCTCGACGGTTATGACGTTGCCGAGAACGATGCCGATCTGGCGCCGGTCCAGATCATCCAGCTGCCCACGCAGCCGGTTCTGCGTGCCGCGCACGCCTGAATTTTTCTTCCCCCAGAACAGAACAACGAACGGGGCCTTTCGGGGCCCCGTTTTCATTTGTCCGGACGAGATCCATCCCTTCCGCCGCCGGCGCCGCGTCGCGCGCGCACGAAAAAAGACGGGCCGGTGGAGGAGGAACCGGCCCGTCTTATTTTTAAGCGAAAGGAAAACAGGGCGCCGAGGCGCCGGCAGAGAGGCGAGCGGATCGCGAGGGGATTGATACGTCCGCCCGCCTCTCTTCTTTCATTATAGGAAGAGAGGGGAGGCGCCCCAAACGGACCCGCCTCAGGAAAACCCCTATGCCCCGGTCTCGGTCTGGCTGTTGGTGCCGCCACCGCTGGTGCCACCGCCGGTACCGCCGCTGTTGCTGCCGCCATCGGTGCTGCCGCCCGTGCCGCCATTGCCGGCGGCCGGCGCCACGCCGATGCGGATGAGCTTGCTCGAATCCACTTCGCTGCCGTTCACGGTCACCAGGACCGAGCCGTTGGCGAGCTGCACGTCGTTCACCACGCCGATGCTGTGCACGGTGGTGTTGGTGATCTCGGTGCCCGAGGCGTCGGTCGCCTTGATCGACAGCGAGTATTTGCCCGAGGGCATTTCCTTGCCGTCGGAGGTCAGGCCGTCCCAGGCCAGCGTGCCGGTGTCGCCCTTGACCTCGATGGTGCGGGTGTCGACCACCTTGCCCGAGGAGTCCTTGATCGTCGCGACGATCGAGGTGGCATTGCGCGGCGCAGTCCAGCTCCACTGGGCCGCCTGGGTGTCGGTCATGCCCGCCACCGGCGAGTCCACCTCCACCGCGCGGCCGATCAGCGACGAGGCCTGGGTCAGGTTCTGCGTGCCGAGCGTCGACAGGATGTCCTTAAGCGTCGAGGTCTGCGCCATCGACTGCTCGACCTGCGAGTACTGGACCAGCTGCTGGGTGTACTGGCTGGTGTCCATCGGGCTCAGCGGGTCCTGGTTCTGCATCTGCGTGGTCAGCAGCTTCAGGAACATCGTGAAGTCGGCGTTCAGGCCCGTGCTGTTCGGATTGGCCGTGTTGTTCGCCGTGTTGGTGGTGTTGTTCGTATTGACGGTAGTCATGCTGAAGCGCTCCTAGGCGAGGAGATCGACCTGGCCGTCACCGCGGATCTCGCGATAGGCCGGCTGGGGGGTTTCGGGTTCGTCGCTGCCGGCGAGCTGGTCGCCGCGATGGTTCTGGCCCTGCTGGCTCTGCGCCTGGCCGTTGCCGCCGTCGCTGCGGCTCTCGAAGCGGAAGCTCTGCGCGTCGGCGCGGATGCCCGCCTGGTCGAGCGCGCGGTTGAGGTCCGGCGCATCCTGGCGGAGCAGGTCGAGCGCATGGGCGCTTTCGGCGCGCACCGTAGCGTGCATCTTGCCGCTATCGTCGAACGACAGCGTAACCTCGACCTTGCCGAGATTTTCCGGGCTCAGCCGGACGCGAAGCGTATCCTCGCCGGCTTCCACCTTGCGCGCGATCTCGACGCCCATCTGCTGGCCGAGATGGCCGGGACGCGCGGCGACCACCGGCTCGGCGGCGGCCGGCACGGCGGATGCCGTCTGGGTGCGGGCGGCTTCGCTGGCGTGATGCGTGGGCGTCGGCCCCGCGGGCGCATCCTGGCGCAGCGTGAACGCTGGCGCCTGGCCGCGCTCGTCGCCGGCGGCATTGTCGTTCTTCTGGCCGGACTTGCCGGCGATCGCCGCGGTCGCGGAGTCGATCTTGTCGTTGCCGGTCGCCGGCTCGGCGCCCTGCGCGTTCGCCGAAGCCAGGCGGGCATCGGCCTTGCGGGTGCCGGTCGAGACTTCGCCGATCTGGCGGCCGGACGAAGGCTGCGGCTTGGCCGCGACCTCGGGCCGGGCCGGCGCCTGGACGACGGCGACCGCGACCATGTCGGCGGCCGGCGCATCGGCCGGGATCGCAGCCGGATCGGCCGCGGGCAATTCGGCATCGTCGCCGGCGGCACGCGGGCCGCGCTTGACCGGGGTCTTGGGGCCTTCCGTCGGTGCTTCGGCCTTCACCTCGCCGGCCGGTTCGGCCGGCGCCTCGGGCGTGGCGATATCTGGCTTCGCTTCCGCAACCGGCTTGCCCGGCTTGGCGGGCTTCGCGTCGACGGGCGGCGTCGCGACGACCGGCTTGTCGGGCGTCGCGGGAAGGGTGGCGGCAGGCTCCTCGGCCACGACCGGCAGGGCGTCGACCGGCGCCTGGGCGTTCGGCGCGGCGGGGACCTCGGGCAGCGCATCGACCACCGGCGCGGGCATCGCCGCGACGGGCGCATTTGCCGTCGCCGTCGCCGTGGCGGCCGGTGCGGCGGTGGTGAGCAGCTGCGCCATGCTCAGCGGCGTGGCCGGAGCGAGCATGTCATTGGCGGCCTGTGGGGGCGTGGCCCCCATGGCAGGGGCGGTGCCCGTGGCGAGGGGCGTCCCGGCGGCATTGGCCGGGGTGCCGAGCATCAGCCCGAGCGTCTGTGCAAAGCCGGTACCCACGGTGCCGGGGTTGGCACCGCCTGCACCGAGAAGACCCGCGAGCCCGATATTGTTTATCTGCATTCAGGCGCCTCATGGGCGGGCATCTGGGCCCGCAATATTCCTTATAGGACGGTCTCGACCAACCGGGTCAGGACCTCATCCAATTGTCCCGAGCGCACGGATCCGGGCGCGGGCGTGGATCTCGTTTTGCGACAGCACCACCGTCGCCGGGCGCACGCGCTCGATGATCGAGCGGACGAACGGGCGGATCGCCGGACTGGTCAGCATGCAGGGGATCTCGCCGTCCTGCGCCAGCCGGTCATAGGTCTCGCGGACGTGCTGGATGAACTTGTGGAGCGAGGAGGGTGCCATCGCCAGCTGGCGGTCGTCGCCCTGGCCCAGGATGCTCTCGGCGAACTCCATGTCCCATTCGGGCGACAGGGTGACGACCGGGATCGCCTCGCCGCGGACCTGCGACGCGCTGATCTGGCGGGCCAGGCGCGAGCGGACATGCTCGGTCATCTGGGTCAGGTTGCTGGTCAGCGGAGCGGCCTCGGCGATGCCTTCCAGGATCGTCGGGATGTCGCGGATCGAGATGCCCTCCGACAGCAGGTTCTGCAGGATGCGCTGCACGCTCGAGACCGAGACCTTGCTGGGGACGATGTCGGCGACCAGCTTCTCCGATTCCTTGTGGACTTCGGTGAGCAGCTTCTGCGTCTCGGTGTAGGAGAGCAGGTCGGCGATGTTCTCCTTGACCAGCTCGGTCAAGTGGGTGGTGATGATCGTGCCGCACTCGACCACGGTCAGGCCGCGGAAGCCCGCCTCGTCGCGCAGCTCGCGATCGATCCACAGCGCGGGGAGGCCGAACACCGGCTCCTTGGTCGGCTCGCCGGGCAGGCCGGCCGGGCCGCCGCCCGGATTGATCAGCAGCAGCTTGTCGATGCGGATCTCGCCGCGCGCCGCTTCGGTCTCCTTGATCGTGATGACATATTCGTTGGGCTTGAGGCCCATATTGTCGATGATGCGCACCGAGGGGAGCACGAAGCCGAAATCGGTCGCCATCTGGCGGCGCAGCGCGCGCACCTGGTCGTCCAGGCGCGGCTCGCGCTCGGCCTCGTTGATCATCGGCAGCAGGGCATAGCCGATCTCGATGCGCACGGCGTCGATCGCCAGCGTCTGGGAGATCGGCTGCTCGACCACGGCGGCGGCGGCATGTTCCTGTGCCTCGACGAGCTTCTCCATCGCGGCCTTGGCGGCGGCGTTGCGGCTCATCTTCCACGCGGCGAAGCCCGAGGCGGCCGAGAAGATGGCGAAGGGCAGGAAGGGCATGCCCGGCATGATCGCCAGCGCGCCCATCAGGAACGAGACCATCCCGAAGGCCTTGGGGTAGCGGCCGAGCTGGTCGCTGAGCGCCGAGCCGGTCTTGCCCTTCACGCCGCCCTTGGAGACGAGCAGGCCCGCGGCGATCGAGATGATCAGCGCCGGGATCTGGCTGACCAGGCCGTCGCCGGCGGTCAGCACGGTATAGGTGTGGAACGCCTCGCCGATCGGCACGCCGTGCGAGACGACGCCGATGGTCAGGCCGACGACGATGTTGACCGCGGTGATCAGCAGGCCGGCGATCGCGTCGCCCTTCACGAACTTCGAGGCACCGTCCATCGCGCCGTAGAAGCCGCTCTCGGCCTCCACTTCGGCGCGGCGGGCCTTGGCCTGGTCCTCGTTGATCATGCCGGCCGAAAGGTCGGCGTCGATCGCCATCTGCTTGCCGGGCATCGAGTCCAGGCTGAAGCGCGCGGCGACTTCGGCGATGCGGCCGGCGCCCTTGGTGATGACGACGAAGTTGATGACGATCAGGATGATGAAGATAGTGAGGCCGATGATGACCTCGCCGCCCATCAGGAACTCGCCGAACGCCCCGATCACGCCGCCCGCCGCATCATGGCCCTCATGGCCGTGCGTCAGGATCAGGCGGGTGGAGGCGAGGTTGAGGCCGAGCCGCAGCATCGTCGCGACCAGCAGGATCGTCGGGAAGGCGCTGAGCTCCAGCGGCTTCTCGATGAAGAGCGCGGTCATCAGGATCATCACCGAGACGGTGATCGACAGGGCGAGGCCCAGGTCGAGCAGCCAGCCCGGGATGGGCAGGATGAGCATCGCGATGATCGCGACCACGCCGCCTGCGAGCGCCATGTCGCGGTTCGCACCGATCTTCTGCAGGAAGTTGACGATCACGGGAGGCATCAGGGGCGAGCTTTCCAAACAGCCTTGGCCGGCGCCGAGGGCGACTGGCCGAGCGTGAAGCGATGGCAGAGCGCTGCGTTGGGCAGGCCCTGCGGCAGGTCAGCCTCCGCCTGGGGCAGGCGGAGGCTCTGGATGGCGAAGAGTGGCCGCGGGCTCATGCCGCGGGCGGCACGGCGATGCCGCCTTCGATGAAGGTGCGCAGCTTGTTGCGCATCGTGCGCACCGAGATGCCCAGGATGTTCGAGGCCGAGGTGCGATTGCCCTGGCAGCGCTCCAGCGTGCCGAGGATCAGTTCGCGTTCCACCTCTTCCACGGTACGGCCGATCAGGCCGTCGACTTCGATCCGGCCCTCGGCCGCGGGCAGCGACACGATGGCTTCGAGGGGCGAGCCGTCGGCGCGAGTCAGGTCCTCGGCTTCGATGCGGTTCCCGCGCGCCAGCAGCGCGGCGCGGTGGATGCATTCCTTCAGCTCGCGGATGTTACCCGGCCAGCCATAGGCGCGCAGCACCGCCATCGCGGCGGGCGAGAGCGGGCGGGCGGGGAGCCCGTCGGCCTCGGCGAACTGCTCGACGAAATGCTCGGCCAGCGCGGCGATGTCGTCGCCATGCTCGGTGAGCGGCGGCACTTCGATGCGCGCCAGGCTCAGGCGGACGAGCAGGTCCTCGCGGAAGCTGCCGGCTTCCACCGCCAGCTCCAGGTCCATGCTGGTCGAGGCGATCAGGCGCGCGCCGAAGGCAACGTCCTCATTGCCGCCGACGCGGCGGAAGCGCTTCTCGATCAGCGCGGCGAGCAGCCGGGCCTGGGTGGCCGGCGACAATGCGCCGACTTCGCGCAGGAAGATCGTGCCGGTGCGGGCGCTTTCGAGCCGGCCGACGCGGCGGGCGGCGGCGCCGGGGAAGGCGCCGGCCTCGTGCCCGAACAGCTCGGATTCCAGCACATCGGCGGCGACGCCGGCGCATTCGACCGAGACGATCGGGTCCGCCCGGCCCGAGAGCCGGTGGATCTCGCGCGCCATCATTTCCTTGCCGCTGCCCTTGCCGCCGGTGACGAGCACCGGGGAGGCACTCGGCGCGACCGCGGCGCCCAGCGCCATGGCCCGTTCGAGCACGGGATGGCCGCCGATGCGCACCTGGGCCTGGCGCTCGACCACCGAAGCGATGGCGGCCGCGATCAGCTCGCGCTGCGGGGGCAGGGGCACATAGTCGCGGGCGCCGGCGCGGATCGCCGCCACCGCGCGCTCGGCCGGGGCGGAGATGCCGCAGGCCAGCACGGGAACGACGAAGCGCTCGCGGCGCAGGTCGCCGAGGAAGCCGACCGCGTCTTCCAGCACGTCGATCATCACCAGGTCAGCACCCTGCTCGCGCAGCGTCTCGAGGGCGGGAGCGGGCGCGTCGGCCATGGTGACCTCGGCGCCGGCACCCTGCGCCAGCTCGGCGGCGCGGCGAAATTCGCTGCCCGGCGCGCCGATCAGCAGCATCCGGATCGGTCCCATCATCAATTCTCGGCCCGCACGATCTCGGTGAGGGTCACGCCGAGGGCATTGTCGATCAGGACGACTTCGCCGCGGGCGATCAGGCGATCGTTGACGAAGATGTCCACCGGCTCGCCGACGCGGCGGTCGAGCTCGACGACGGTGCCGGCACCCAGGTGCAGCAGCTCGCCGATCGGCATGCGGGCCCGGCCCAGCACTGCCTGTACGCGCACCGGCACGTCATGGACGGCCTCGAGGCCCTCGGTGCCCTGCGGTGCTTCGCCGCTCGGGTTGATGTCGAAATCCTCGAACACCGGCGCGGGCTGATCCGCGGTGGTTTCGGTCGGGATGATGTCGTGGGGTTCGATATCCATGGTCACAGTCCTATGCGTTCATCCACTGACGGATCACCGAGGCCGCTTCGGGCGGGCTGGCGGAGATCGCGTCCCCGATGCGCTTGAGCGCGGAGAGTTTGATGCGGCCGTCGACCTGGGCGAGCGCGATCTCCTGATCGAGCTGCGGCACGTCCGGGGTCATCGCCTCGAGCTGGGCCATCGCCTCGGTATCGCCGTCCGCGGCGCGCTCGGCGAGCGCGAGCATCTCGGGCGAATGGGTCGGGGCAAGCGCGGCCTGGGCCTCGGGAAGATCGGCGGGAGCGACGACCTTCGGCTTGAGCATGCGGATGGCGACCAGGCCGACCACACCGATCACGACGAGCTGGAGCAGGCCCCAGATCCGGTCCATCGGCAGCGAGGAGAGGAAGCTCGTCGTGGCGTCGGCAGGTGCCTCGCCGGTGTTGAACTTCATGCTCTCGACGACGACGCTGTCGCCGCGCTGGGTGTCGGCGCCCACGGCATTCTCGACCAGGCGCTGCAGGCGATCGATCTGCGGCTGGGGCAGGCCCTTGTCGCCGCCATCGACCATCACTGCGACGCTCAGGCGCGTCACCTTGCCCGGGGTGCGGACGGTGACCGTCTTGGTCGAGCTGTTGTCGTAGGTCGTGTCTTCCGACGTCTGGTTGCTGCCCGACTGGCGCGAGGCGCCCGGCGTGTTGGCGGCGGCGGTCTGCGCGGCGGGCAGCTGGTTGCCGACCGAGGCAGTCTGCGAGCCGGCATCGGTCTCGCGGTTCTGCTCGCCGGTCTCGACGCTCACCTGGCGCGAGATCACCTGCTTGTCGGGATCGAAGATGTTCGATTCCTCGCGCGACTGGTCGCGGTCGATCTGGGCCGAGACTTCGGCGCGGACCTTGCCCTGGCCGACGATCGGCTCCAGCAGCGACTCGATCTCGTCGCGCAGCTTGCCTTCTACCGCCTGCTGGCGCTGGTCGGCATCGCCGGCGCTGGCCGTGCTGGGGTCGCCGGCACGGGCGAGCAGCGCACCGGTCTGGTCGACGACCGAGACGGCATCGGGCGAAAGCTCCGGGACCGAGGAGGAGACGAGGTAGCGGATCGAGGCGACGGTCTCGCTAGGGATACGGCCGCGCGTCTTCACGGTGACCGCCGCAGTGGCCTTGCGGCTTTCCTCGGCGAACATCGCGCGCTCGGGCATCACGATATGGACGCGGGCCGCGCTGACGTTCTGAATCGTCTGGATCGACTTGGCCAGCTCGCCCTCGACCGCGCGGGTCTCGTTCATCTTGGCCCGGCTGGCGGAGACGCCGAAGGGCTGCTCCTCGTCGAGCACCTCATAGCCGATCTTGCCGCCCAGCTTCTCGCCGGCCATGCCCATGCGGAGCTCGGCCAGCTTGTCCTGCGGCGCCATGATCGAGGTGCCGTCGGCCGAGAGCTGGAACTCGACATTCTGGGCCTTGAGCTTCTCGGTGATCGCCGCAGCGGCCGAGGGATCGAGGTCGGTGTAGAGATAGCCCATGCTCGGGTTCGAGCCGCGGGTAGCGACGAAGGCCAGGGCAGCGAGCAGCGCGAGCGCCACTCCTCCCATCAGCATCAGCCGCTTGGGGCCGATCTGGCCCACCAGGTTTTTGATCGCTTCCAATGTCGCCCCGTTGGGTAGAACTGGTGAGGCGGATGCCCCTTGCGATCATTATAGAGGGGTGGGGGAGGCGGCAGTTTTTGCCGGGGGAAATTTTTGCCTAGTGGGTTCTACCCACGCGCTTTTCCCTAGAATCGTTATCCCGGCGAAAGCCGGGATCTCGTGCCGCGGGCCGTACGCCTGCCGCATGAGATCCTGGCTTTCGCCGGGATGACGGAAGTTCAGCCGGAGAGCTTAGGCCGGCTTGAGCAGCGTCTCGAGCTCGCCGAGCACCGCCGCGCGGCGCGCCGTGGCGTCGAGGGCGAGGCCGCCTTCTTCCCAGCCGATACGGGCATCGCCCACCGGGATCGTTTCGTCGGGCACCACCATCAGGTTGAGCTTGCGGCGATCGCGCGACTGGCGGTCGGCGATGCGACCCTCGATATCGTCGAGCAGGTCGGGATGGACGCGGATCTGCAGTTCGGTGCCGCGCGCGACCTGGCCGAGTGCGCGGCCGATCGCCTCGTCGATCGCCAGGCCCGGCGCGACTTCGAGCGCGCGGCCGGCGATCAGCTCGGCGGCGGCGAGCGCCACTTCGGCGGCCTCGCCGGTCACCCGCTCGGAAACCTGGCCGAAATGGGCCTCGATGCCTTCGATCCCGGCCTGCAGCGCATCGACCGCGCTCAGCAGCGCCACTTCGCGCTCGTTGCGCGCCTGGGCGAGACCGGCCTCATAGCCCTGGGCCCGCGCCAGCGCGAGCGAGGCTTCCTGCTCGGCGCGCAGCAGCGCCAGTTCGGCGCGCAGCGTCGCGACCTCGAGCGTGGCGTCGGGCCCGATCGGCCCGCCCTTGCCCGGCGGCACCGCGAAGATGCGATCGAAACCGAAACGCTCGACATTCACATGGGCGTGCATGCTCATCGGCAATGTTCCTTAGATGATCATCGCGTCGTCGGACTTGGGGTCGACGAGCAGGATCTCGCCGCGGTCCGCCAGGTCCTTGGCCAGGCGCACCAGCGCCGACTGTGCTTCCTCGCAATCGCGGGCACGCACCGGGCCCATGCCCGCCATGTCCTCGCGCAGCAGCTTGGCGGCACGCTCGGTCATCGCGCCGAAGAACAGCTGCTTCAGGCTGTCCGGGGCACCCTTCAGGGCCAGCGCCATCTGGCGCTTGTCGGCGCTGCGGACGATCGCGGCGATCGCCGGCGGCAGCAGGTTGCCCAGGTCCTCGAAGGTGAACATGAGGGCGCGGATCCGCTCGGCGCTTTCCGGCGCCTTGTTGTCCAGCGCGTTGAGCATCGCTTCCTCGGTCGAGCGGTCGAGCGAGTTGAACAGCTCGGCCATCGCCTCGTGCGGATCGCGCTTCTGCGAACGCGACAGGTTGGTCATGAACTCGCTCTTCAGCGTCTGCTCGACCTGGTTGATCACGTCCTTCTGGACCGTCTCCATGCGCAGCATGCGCATCACCACGTCGACCGAGAATTCGCGCGGCAGCTCGGCGAGCACGCGGGCCGAATGGTCGGGGCGCAGCTTGGAGAGGATCACCGCCACGGTCTGCGGATATTCGTGCTTGAGCGCGCCGGCGAGGACGCTTTCCGAGACGTTGGACAGCTTGTCCCACATGGTGCGACCCGAGGGACCACGGATGTCCTCCATGATTTCCTTCACCTTCTCGCTCGGCAGGATGCCGGCGAGCAGGCGCTCGGTGGTTTCGTAGCTGCCGTGCATCGACGACATCGAGGCGATTTCGCTGGTGAACTGGACGAGCAGATGCTCGACGACCGGCGCCGGAATCCGGCCGAGCCCGGCGATGGTCGAGGACAGTTCCTTCACCTCGTCGGTGGTCAGCTGCTCCCAGATCGGGGCGCCATGCTCCTTGCCCAGGGCCAGCATCAGCGCGGCCGCGCGCTGCGGGCCGCTGAAGCGCTTCAGTTCGGGCGGTTCGGCAATCGGCGCCATCACGGTCATTTTTTTCGTTTCCCTCGCGAAAAAATTGCGCCCGTACACACGGGTGGGGGCGGCTTTCCCTCTATTATAGAACCGAGCAAAGCGAGGCGGAGCGCGATGACGGTTAATTTATCTGGTAGTCTGATCGGCTTAAGTATTCTGACGGGGTCGAGTTCGACGATGACCTCGGCGGTCTCCGCGATCACCTATGACAGCAAGGCCGTCCGCGCGGCCAAGGCGGCGTTCACCACCGCGGCCACCGTCGCGCCTTGGAAGAGCGGCACCGCGCTGCCGGTCAACGCCAGCCAGGTCGCCTCGATCACCGCGCTGCGCACGATCATCACGCCCGCGACCACCGACAGCAGCGGCAGCTATCTGCCCAAGGACATCCAGACCAGCTTCACCGCCTATCAGGCGCTCGACAAGCTGCGCGTGCTGGCCGAGACGGCGAGCTCCAAGACGACCTCGGACGCACAGCGCGCCGCGCTGCAGAAGACGTTCCTGAAGGGGCTGGACGATCTCCAGACCTATCTGAGCACCGCGCCGTCGGACCTGGTCAAGCTCGCCTATGGCAAGCCGGCCTCGACCGCGACGTCGAACAAGCTCGCCGCGACCGATGTCTATGCGACCGAGGGCAAGGGCCTGGTCAAGGCCCGCACCGATGCGATCCCGGGCCTCACCGGCACCGAGACCTTCTCGATCACGCTGAGCAAGCCGGGCGCCGCCGCGCAGACGGTCAATGTCGATCTGTCGACCGGCCCGCAGCCGCCGACGCTCGATTCCGTCGCAGCCCAGTTCAACGCCGCGATCGGCGCGATCCCCAATCTCCAGGCCGACGGCACGCCGCAGCTCGATGCGAACGGCAACCCGGTTCCGCGCTGGAAATCGACCTTCAAGGTCACCAACGAGAGCGGCAAGTGGGGCTTCAGCCTGTCGAACCCGACGGGCATCGAACAGGTCACGCTCGACCAGACCAACGCCAAGGACGCGATCGTCGTCGCGACCGGCCAGACCGCGCTCGACGCACCCAGCTCGACCCAGCTCTTCCGCCTCGATGATCCCACCGGCGCCAACACGCGCACCGCGATGGGCACGATCCAGGCGCTCGATCGCCAGGCGACCGCGCAGAATGTCGCGGCCAAGAAGACGACCACCGTCACCACGACCACCACCGATCTCGATGGCAAGGTGAAGACGGTCAAGACCGAGACGAGCAACGTCTACGCCAATACCGATGCCGCCTCGGTCGTCACCGATGCGCAAGGTAACAGCTATATCGTCGGCACCACCAAGGGCGACCTTGGCGCGAACCTGTCGGACGGCGACAACAACCTGTTCCTCACCAAGGTGGACGGTGCGGGCAATGTCGTGTGGCAGCGCAGCCTGGGCGCCACCGGCTCGTCGACCGGCGCGGCGGTCAGCCTCGGGGCCGATGGCAGCATCGTCGTGGCCGGCACCGTCACCGGCACCTTCGGTGGAGCCTCCACCGATGGCGACATGGTCGTCGCCAAATACGCGGCGAACGGTGACGAGAAATTCTCGACCGTCATCCGCTCGACCAGCATAACGCCCGACGTCGCCAAGTCGGTCGCGGTCGGCGCCGATGGCTCGATCTATGTCGGCGGCCGCATCGGTGCCGGCAATGACGGCTTCATCGCCCGCATCGACACCGCCGGGAAGATCGCCGAGCGCCGTACCATCACCGGAGCGGGCAGCGACAGCGTCAACGCGCTGGCGGTCGACAATGACGGCAACGTCCTCGCGCTCGTCTCGCATGACGGCAATGCCGAGGTGATGAAGATGCAGGGCGGGTCGCTCGCCACCGACCTCGGCAGCATCAGCCTGGGCGCCGCCGATGCGCGCGTGCTCGCGGTCGCCGATGACGGCACGATCGGCGTGGGTGGCGCGACCTCTAGCGCGCTCTCGGGCAACCAGGTCAACGGGATCAGCGGCAACCGCGACGGCTTCGTCACGCGGATCGACGCCAATCTGTCCAGCGCGAGCACCACCTATATCGGCTCCTCGGCCGACGACCAGGTCGATAGCATCGCCTTCATGAACGGCGAGCTCTATGCCGGCGGCCGCACCACCGGCGACCTGGCGACGACCCGCCGCGGCCCGACCGACGGCTTCGTCACCCGCATCGACGCGACGACTGGCGCGGTCGAGAACACCACTCAGTTCGGCCAGGCGCTGCTGCGTACCGAGCCGGTCCGCATCTCCGCTGACACCGGCGGCGCCAGCGCGGTCTCGGCACTGGGCTTCGGCCGCGGCACGATCAATGCCGTCGCCTCGAGCAAGGTGACGACGCAGACCGGGCTCAAGGCCGGCGACTATTTCTCGTTCAAGGCCGATGATGGCGCGGTCCGCAAGCTGACCATCCTCGCCGATGATACGCTCCAGTCGATCGCCACTCGCATGTCGGGCATGCTCGGCGCGTCGAAGGGCAGCGTCACCGCCACCACGGTCGATGGCGTCCAGCAGCTGCGCATCACGATGAAGGCGGGGCATTCGCTCCAGCTTCTACCCGGTACCGGCGAAACCGACGCGCTGGCCAAGCTCGGCATCGATCCGCAGCGCATTGCCACCCAGGCTCCGGTCTCGAGCAATGCTCCCAAGGTTCGCCCGGGCGGCAGCTATGGTCTCGATCTCGGCGAAGGGCTCAGCCTGACCAACCTCGACATGGCCAAGGTCGCGCTCGGCAAGATCAACGACGCGATCTCGATGACCCAGACCGCCTATCGCTCGCTCTATTGGGACGATGCGAAGACGACTTTGGTCGACGGCACCAAGCGCAACACCGCCACCGGCACGCAGAGCACCGCGATCGTCAACGCGCAGCTCGCCAATTACCAGGCGGCGCTCGATCGCCTGACCAGCTCCACTCCTTCCTCTTACGGATTCTGATCGCATGGACATGCCTCCGATCCTCGCCGGCATCCGCCGCCAGATGGACAATCTCTCCGATCGCCAGCGCGTGATCGCCCAGAACATCGCCAACAGCGAAACGCCGGGCTTCAAGGCGCGCACGGTCGAGGACGCCGATTTCTCCGACCTAGTCGGCAGCAGCGGCGGCATCACGATCGCCAAGCCGCGCGTGCAGCTGACTGCGGGCATGAAGGGCCTGGGCGCGATCCAGCCGGCCGGCGCCGGCATCGTGCTCGACAAGGACATCAGCGAGACCAAGCCCGACGGCAACAACGTCACGCTCGAAGACCAGCTGCTCAAGCTCGGCCAGGTCCAGGCGGACTTCACCGCGATGACCAACCTGTACCGCAAGCAGATCAGCATGCTGAAGACCGCCGTGGGCAAGGGCGGCTAAGCGCTTCTTTTGGTTTAGGAAACGAAAGGGCCCGCGAGCGATCGCGGGCCTTTTTCTGTCTGCGGGCTCGTCTTCATTCCGTCATTCCGGCCTCGTGCCGGGATTCACTGCGCCGCGAATGCTGCGCTATCGCTTCTCAGTGTGCGCTTGCCTCACGGTGGACCCCGGCACAAGGCCGGGGTGACGGATTGGGGCTGCCCCACATTTTCCCCGGCGAAGGCCGGGGTCCAGACTAAGCGTGCGCGTCGCAGACGCGCCAAATGGCGCGTGACTTTCAAGAACTGGGCCCCGGCCTTCGCCGGGGAAAATGTGCGCACAGCCCAGGCGCCGCTTCCTTGGCCGGTAGGAAATATAGGACCCGCGTCCCGGCACGACCCCGCACGATCCAAACAAAAAGCCCGACCCCCACGGTGTCGTGGGTGTCGGGCTTTTGTGACTTTCCGCGCCGGCGTTCGCTCGCAGCGTAGGACGAGCCCTAGCCGTGAGAAACACGCTTTGGCGTATACTTCGTGTACTTTGGAGCCGCTTACAGCCGCGCGTTGATCGAGATCGGGGCGGGGGCCTCGCTTGCCGCCAGGCCGCCGCACGCGCCATAGACGGTGTTGCGGGTGCCGGTCAGGCGCTGCGCCTCGGCGGCGATCGCGCCCATCATGTCGGTCGAAAGCTCGATCTGGCGCTTGAGGATCTGGGCGTTGACGCTCGACGCGTCGCGCAGGCAGCGGCTCGCTTCGGCGAGCTGCTCGCGTGCCTCGGGATCGAGCCGCTCGGCCCAGTCGTCCGGCGCCTCGCGCTTCATCCGCGCCACTTCGGCCTCGATCCGGCCGGTGAGGCGCAGCTTGACCTGGGCGATCTCGGGCATTTCGGGGAAATAGGGCGCCTTGGCCAGCTGCTCGCTTTCCTCCTCCATGATGTGGGTGAGGGACACCATCGCGTCGATGAGCTGCTCGGTCATTATTTGTTACCCTGCTGGAGCTTGATGATCTGGTCGAGCACGACCGGCGCAAGGCCGATCCCGCCCCGGTTGGCGATCGAGGCGCCGAGCTTCTCGGCCATGATGCCGCGGAACATCTCTTCGCCGTGGCCGCCGGAGAATTCGCCGTCACCCTGCGGCACGCTCTCGAGCATGATCTGGGTCATCTGGCCGAGGAACACCGCCTCGAAATTCTTCGCGGTCTCGCGGTTCTTGGCGTCGGCCTTGGATTCGGGAGCCTTAGGACCGGTTGTCGCCTGCGGCGGGAGCTGCGGCCCCTGCACGGAAGTCACGTCGCGCATCACTGCACCTCGATATCGGCCTGGAGGGCGCCGGCGGTCTTGATCGCCTGTAGGATGGTGATCAGGTCGCGCGGGCTGACGCCCAGCGTGTTAAGCCCGCTCACCAGCGTCTGCAGGCTGGCGCCGTCGACCATGGCGAGGCTGGCGCCGTTGCCGTCGTTCACCTGCACGTTGGTGCGCGGCACCACCGTGGTCTGGCCGTTGGAGAAGGGCGCGGGCTGTGAAACCTGCGGGCTCTCGGTCACCGTGATGGTCAGGCCGCCCTGGGCGATCGCCACCGGGGTGATGCGGACATCGGCGTTCATCACGACGGTGCCCGAAGCCTCGTTGATCACCACCCGGGCCGGCTGGTCGACCTTGATCTGCAGTTCGCCGATGCGGGTGACCAGGTCGATCACGTTGCCGACGAAATTCTGGCTCGGGGTCAGCTGCACGGTCGCCGGATCGAGCACCGTGGCGCTGCCAGGATATTTGCCGTTGATCGCCGCCGCGATGCGGTCGGCGGTGGCGAAGTCGGGGTTCTTGAGTGCCAGCTTCAGCGTCGATGCCGATTGCAGCGAATAGGGGACCTCGCGCTCGATGATCGCGCCGCCGGCGATGCGGGCCGAGGTGGTCACGCCGCGGCTGACATTGGCTGCCGCGCCCTGCGCCTTGAAGCCGGAAACGGCGACATTGCCCTGGGCGACCGCATAGATCTCGCCGTCGAGGCCGCGCAGCGAGGAGACGATCAGCGTGCCGCCCTGCAGGCTGGTCGCGTCGCCCAGGGCCGAAACCTGGACGTCGATGTGCGAGCCGGCGCGGGCGAAGGGCGGCATCGTGGCGGTGATCGAGACGGCGGCGACGTTCAGCGTCTTCATCTCGGTGCCGCGGATGTTCACGCCCATGCGCTCGAGCATGGCCTGCATCGATTCCTCGGTGAACGGCGTGTTGCGCAGGCGATCGCCCGTGCCGGCGAGGCCGACGACGAGGCCATAGCCTACGAGCTGGTTGTCGCGGACGTTCTCGACATTGATCACGTCCTTGATCCGCGTCTGCGCCATCGCGGCGGGCGCGGTGCCCAGCATGGCAAGCAGGGCGATCATGGAAGCGGCGAAGCGCAGCATATAACCCCTGGAGGTGGAAAATTTCCGATAATTCTCTTATAGGATAGAGGTAGGCAAAAAGTGCCCGAGGACGAGATTTCGTGCGTATCGAGAACCTTCAAGCGCCCCTGCTGAACAGCCTTATGGCTGCGCTGCCCAAGGTCGCGTCCGGCTTCTCGGTGAAGGAGGGCGAGCTGCCCGCCGCGCCGGCGCCCGTGCCCCAGGGGACGAACGCCGCCCAGGCGCTCAATCCCTCGGTCGCGATGCTCGTCACGCTCGCCGCCGCCGATCCCGCTATCGAGCGCCGCCGCAAGCAGGCAGTCGACGCTCAGCGCGGCATCGACATGCTCGACGGGCTCCATCGCGAGCTGGTCGCCGGCGTCGTCGCGCCGGAACGGCTGCAGCAGATCGTCGAATGGTCGGAGAGCTTCCAGCATTCCGACGATCCGGTGCTGGCCTCGATCCTGTCGGACATCGAGGTGCGCGTCCGAGTCGAGCTCGCCAAACTCGATCTTCAGGCCTGATCGGCGCGGCGGACTGCCGCTACGGCATCTGCGGCTTTTCCGTTTCAAATCAGAACCTAATTGCATACCCGGTTTTGGGAACCTAGGGAGTCTCCAGCGGTTTCGCGTTCGAAAGGGCGATACCGTTCCTTCCCATGACCGCCCGGCAGAGCGCGGCATGGAGACCCCTCGAGGAGAGTATGCCTATGTTGGCTTTGTTGTTGGGGCTCGCCGTCGCAGCCGCCCCCGCACCCCAGTCCGGCGACGTCGTGGTCGGCCGCTGGAAGACCCCCGTCCATAACGGTATCGTCGAGATCTCGCGTTGCGGCGCCTCGATCTGCGGCAAGATCGTCAGCTCGGACAAGCTGCGTACCAACCCCAATCTCGCCGACGCCCGGAACAGCGACACCTCGCTGCGCAACCGCCGGCTGATGGGGCTGCAGATCCTCGGCGGCTTCAAGCTGCAGGGTGCCGGCTGGTACGGCGGCAAGATCTACAATGCCGAGGACGGCAAGACCTACAGCGCCGAGATCACCCTGTCGGGCAACGACACGCTCAACCTGCGTGGCTGCGTGTTCAAGCCGTTCTGCCGTACCCAGACCTGGACCCGCGTGCGTTAACGCGCGTTTCCGAGTTTCAGCGTTCGAGTTCAGTACCGCGTACAAGGATTACCCAAATGTCCCCCTACAAGACTTCGCTTGCCGCCGGCAGCGCGCTGTTCGCGCTTCTCGGCTTCTCTCAGGCTGCCCATGCCCAGGCCTTCTATCTCCAGGAACAATCCGCCCGCGGCGCCGGCCGCGCCTTTTCGGGTGAGGCGGCCGACACCGGCTCGGCCTCGATCTGGTGGAACCCCGCCGCGATCGGCGGCCTCGAGGAAGGGGACGCGACGATCTCCGCATCGGTGATCCTGCCGCGCGGCGAAGTCGTCGACAGCGGCACGCTGATCGTCCGCCCCGGCCAGCCGGCCGCGCCGATCGGCGGCAACGGCGTCACCCGCAATCCGATCAACAACGGCGTGCTCCCCTCGGGCGCCATCGCCATTCCGATCACCAACCGCATCGCCTTCGGCGTGTCGGTCACCTCGCCGTTCAGCTTCACCACCGATTATCCGGCCGACAGCTGGGCGCGCTACAGTGCCGACAAGACCCGGCTGCGCACGATCGACATCCAGCCCACCGTCGCCATCGCGCCGACCGACTGGCTGCGCCTCGGTATTGGCCTCAATGTCGAGTATACCGAAGCGAGCCTGGGCAATGCGCTGCCCAACCTCGCGGCGGCGCTGCCCGACGGGCACCAGGAGCTGAAGGGTCATGGCTGGGATACGGGCTGGAGCGCCGGTGCGCAGGTTCACACCGGCCCGATCACCCTGGGCCTGAGCTACAAGTCCTCGATCGAGCATAATCTGACCGGCGATCTCGCGATCACCGGCCTGGTCGGCCCGCTGGCCACCTCGAACCTCCAGCTTTCGAACGTCACGGCGCGCTTCTTCACTCCGTCGCAGGCGATCGGCGCGGTGCGCTTCGCCGCGACGAACAAGCTGACGCTCAACGCCCAGGTGATCCGCTATGGCTGGGACAAGTTCGACGCGATCCGCTTGGGCGTTCCGCTCAACACCGCGATCCCCGAGAATTATCGCACGAGCTGGAGCTATGCGGGCGGCCTCGACTATGCGGTCTCGCCCAAGCTGACGGTGCGCGCCGGTGTCCAGCGTGCGCTGACCCCGACCCAGGACGGCGAGCGTGACGCCCGCGTGCCGGATTCGGACCGCTGGAACTTCGGCCTGGGCGGCAGCTACGCGGCGAGCCGGAAGCTCGCGTTCGATCTCGCGGCGAACTACGTGACCTTCGCTGACGCACCGATCGACCGGGTGACCGCAGCCTATGTCGGGACTGCCGCGCAGACGCCGATCCTCACCAATGGCGAGCTGCGCAACGCCAGCGCGTTGGTGCTCTCGGCCGGTGCGCGCCTGAAGTTCTGAACCGATCCGGAGGATCGCGGGGAAGCGGCGCTCAGGCGCGCTTCTTCGCGATCTTCAGGACGTAGCTGATCACCTCCGCCACCGCCGCATAATGCTCCACCGGGATCGGGCGATCCAGGTCGGCACTGGCATAGAGGGCGCGGGCGAGGGGGCGGTTCTCGACGAGCGGGATGTTGTTCTCGGTCGCGATCTCGCGGATCTTGAGCGCGATCGCATCGACGCCCTTCGCCACCACCACCGGGGCGGCCATCTGGCCGTGATCGTACTGCAGCGCGACGGCATAGTGGGTCGGGTTGGTGATCACCACACTGGCCTTGGGCACGTTCTGCATCATGCGGTTGCGCGAGCGCTGCATCTGGATCTGGCGGACCTTCGCCTTGATGTGCGGATCGCCCTCGCTCTGCTTGTGCTCGTCCTTGATCTCCTGGAGGCTCATGCGCATCCGCTTCATGAAGGCGCGGCGCTGCCAGACGAAGTCGAACAGGGCGAGCGCACCCACCAGCATCGCGATCGGGCGCAGCATCGAATAGACGATGCCGTGCGCCGCGGTGCCCACCTGCTGCAAGTCGGCACCCACCATGGAATCGATCGTGGCGGCATGGGGCCATGCCAGATATGCCGCCACGCCACCGATCAGGCAGAGCTTGGCGAGCGTCTTGGCGAACTCCACCATCGCCTGCTTGCCGAACAGTCGCTTGGCGCCGCTCATCGGATTGAGCTTCGACCATTTGGGCTTCACACGGCTCCAGCTGAGCATCGGCCGGCCTTGGAGGATGCCGCCGAGCAGCGCGATGCCGAACAGGGTGGCGAGGATCGGGAGCAAGGCATGGGCGACCGCGCTCATCACGCCGGTCGCGAAATCCTCCGCGCCCTCCGGCTCCATCCGGAAATCGTCGGCGCTGCCCCATAGCCGCACGAACAGCGTGCTCATCAGCTGGAGCGTATAGACGCCCATGCCCCCCATCACGACGAGCATGCCGATGAACATCGCGGCATGCTTCATCTCGGGAGCCATGGGTACGTCGCCCTTCTCGCGGGCGTCCTCCAGCTTCTTGTCTGTTGGGTCGTGAGTCTTGTCTTCCTGGTCGGTATCGCCGGACATCACCAGCCTCCCTGCATCGCGTCACCCATCGCCGTGGCGAAGTAGGTGAGCATGGTGCCGAGCGTGGCGGCGGTCAGGCTGAGGCCGAGCAGCAGGTTGAGCGGCTGGGCGATGAAGAAGACCTGGATGGCAGGCGCGACGCGCGCGGAGACGCCGAGCGCGACGTTGAAGACGATGCCGTAGATGAGGAGCGGTGCGGCCAGGCTGACGCCGAGCATCATCGAGCGGGTGATGGCCTCGACTGCGAGCATCGCGAAATCATGCGCCGGCGGCAAGCCGCCGACCGGGAAGCTCTGATAGCTGTGCACGATCGCGCCCAGCCAGAGATGATGGACCTGCATGCCCATGCAGACCAGCGCCGCCGCCATCGCGACGAACTTGGAGAGCATCGGCGCGCTGCCGCTCTGCGCGGGATCGAAGATCACCGCGGAAGTGAGGCCGATCTGGGTAGAGATGATCGAGCCCGCCATCGAGACGGCGAAGAAGAGGATCTTGACGATCATGCCCATCGCCAGGCCGGTCATCAGCTCGGCGACCAATATGGCGGGCAGGGCCGCGCCGGATTCCACCACCGCGCGGGCGGGCGCTCCGACCAGGCCGTACATCGCCGACGAAAGCCCGAAGGCGATCAGCAGCCGGATGCGGCCGGGGATCGCCTCGTCGCCGAAGACGGGCAGCAGCATGAGCACCGCGCCGACCCGGGCGAAGACGATGAAGAAGGCCGAGGCCTGCAGGGCAAGGTCGGGTGGAAGGGTCATCCGCCGGTCACGATCAGGCCGCTGATCTTGGTCATGAAGTCGTTCAGGGCCGCGCCGATCGTCGGCAGCATCAACAGTAGCACCAGCCCCATCGCCAGAAGCTTGGGGACGAAGGTGAGCGTGGTTTCCTGGATCTGCGTCAGCGCCTGGAGCAAGCCGATGATGGTGCCCACGATCAGCGAGGTCAGCAGCAGCGGACCCGCGACGGTGAGCACCAGCATCAGCGCGCTCTGCGCCAATTGCATGACCTGCGACGGCAGCATCGTGGTTAGATCTGCATCCGCATGATGTCGGAATACGCGTTCACCACGCGGTCGCGCACGGCGACCATCGTGTCGAGCGCGGTCTCGGCGGCGCCGATCGCGGTGACCACGTCGATCAGGTCGCCCTTGCCGGCAACCTGCTGGGCCGAGGCCTTTTCGGCGGTGCGAAGCTGGTCGGCGGTGCCGGTGACCATGTCCTCGACCATCGCGCCGAACCCGCCGGCGCTGCCGCCGGACTTGATCGGGTCGGTCTTGCTGTTGGTACCGCCAATGCCGGCGACGCGGCCATAGGCCGACATCGCATCAAGTGCTCCGATGGACATTCCCTGTATCCTTTACTTGAGGAGATCGATGGTGCGCATCGTGAGGCTCTTGGCGGCCTCGATGGCGTTGAGATTGGCTTCGTAGCTGCGCTGCGCAGCCTTCATGTCGGCCGTTTCGATCAGGCCGTTGACGTTGGGCTTCAGGACGTAACCGTCCTTGTCCGCGGCCGGATGGCCGGGCTGATAGACCTTGGTGAAGTCCGACTTGTCGTTCTCGATCGCCTTAACCTTCACGCCCATGCCGCCGCTCGAGCGGTCGACCTCGGCCTTGAAGCTGGCGACGCGGCGACGATAGGGATCGCCGCCGGGCGTGTCGGCAACCGAGTCCTGATTGGCCAGGTTCTCCGCGATCACGCGCATGCGCAGCGACTGCGCGCGCAGGCCCGAGGCAGAGATGCCGAGCGAGGTCTTGAGGTCCATGATCGTCCTTCCCGAAGGCCCCGCAGGGCCGTTTCCTCCATTGTAGGCAAAAATTGCCGGGGTGGTCGCCGGACGCGGAAAAAAGGTTCCTATAAGTCATCCAGAAAGGAACACGCATGTCAGTGCTCGAAGGAATTATGGTCGAGATGTCGATCGTGCTGGGCTCGGCCAATGTGCCGATCCGCCAGGTTCTGCAGATGAGCCGCGGCGCGATGATCCCGCTGGAAAGCAGCCAGGACGATCCCTCGCTCGTGTACGTGAATGACGAGCTGGTCGCGAAGGGCGTGGTCCTGGTCGACGGCGAAGTGATGTCGCTCGAGATCACCGAACTCGTGAAGAAGCAGCGCCACTAATGGATATCCTGTCGATGCTGCGCACCATCGGTGCGCTCGGAATGGTGCTCGGCATGCTCGCCGGCGCCCTGTGGTTCGTGAAGCGCTATGACGTGAAGCTGCCGGGCCGGGTGACCAACTCGCGCCGCAAGCGGATCGAGATCGTCGAGCGCCTGTCGGTCGATGCCAAGCGCTCGGTCGCGTTGATCCGCCGCGACGGCATGGAGCATCTCGTGATGTTCGGCCCCGAGGGTCAGTCGACGATCGAGACCGGCATCGCCGCGCCCGTGCCCGCCGAGCCGGAAGTGGTGAAGGAGCCGGAGCCGGCCGCGAACCTCGCCGAGGATCTCGCGGCGCTGCGCGGCAACTTCGCCAAGCTGGTCGAGCTGCCCAGGAAGATCGACCTGCCCAAGATCGAGCTCCCCAAGATCGAACTTCCCACGAAGTTCGAGCTGCCGGCCGCCGTGCGCCGTGCCGCCAAGACGCCGGTTGCCGCCAAGGCGCGCCCGGCCAATGTCGTCGCCGCAGCTGTCCAGCAGCCGCCGCGTGCCCCGAAGCGGGTCCGCGAGCAGCGCAACACCACGCGGTGGAACCGCGCAGCGGTCCGGGCCGCGCTCGATGCGTAAGCTCCTCGCGGCGCTGGTCGTCGCACTCGTCTTCCTGCCGGCTGAGGCTTTCGCCCAGTCCAAGGGGACGACGATCAACATCGGCGGTCCCGGCACCGGTGCGGACGGCGCGCTGTCGGCCAAGGCCATCCAGCTGGTGCTGATGCTGACGGTGCTCAGCCTGGCCCCGGGCCTGCTGATGACCGTCACCAGCTTCACCCGCATGGTGGTGGCGCTGTCGCTGCTGCGCACCGGCATCGGCGCGCCCGGCGTGCCGCCCAACCCGGTGATCATCAGTCTGGCGCTGTTCCTCAGCTTCTTCGTGATGGCGCCGACCTTCAACAAGGCCTGGGAACAGGGCGTCGATCCCTATACCAAGGGCAAGATCACCGAGCAGGTCGCCTTCGAGCGGACCGCCGAGCCCTTCAAGAAGTTCATGCTCAGCCAGGTGCGGGACAGCGATCTCAAGCTGTTCGCCGATCTGGGGGGCAAGCCGATCCAGAACCGTGCCGAGACGCCGCTGACCACGCTGGCGCCGGCCTTCATGATCTCGGAGCTGCGCCGCGCCTTCGAGATCGGCTTCCTGCTGCTGCTGCCGTTCCTGGTCATCGACCTAGCGGTGTCGGCGGTGCTGATGGCGATGGGCATGATGATGCTGCCGCCACCAACGATATCCCTACCGATGAAGATCATCTTCTTCGTGCTGGTGGATGGCTGGGCGCTGGTCGCCGGGTCGCTGGTCAAGAGCTTCGCGACATAGCGCGGAGCGGCCAAAGTTCAGGGAAGAAGGGCGGGTGCCGGGGGGCGCCCGCCCTTTTTGTTATGCGGGAGGGGAGGGGGCTTCGATCATGCTGCCGGCGGTGCGAACACGCGCAGCCGATGCCCATCGGGATCGCTCGCGACGAAGGTGGTGCCGAAGTTCATTGCGGTCGGCGACTGGAGGATGCGCAGGCCGCGCCCCGCCCAGTCGGCATGGGTTGCCTCGACGGCCGCCTTGTCGGCCACGGCAAAGGCGATCTCGCTCGCGCCCGACTGGCCGCTCGCCGGCTCGACGGTTTCCTTACCCCACAGGCCCAGCGTGACGCCGTCGCGCAGGGGCAGCATGGCGAAACCCGGCCGCTGGTCGAGGATCGGGGTGCCGAGCAGCGCGCTGTAGAAGGTTGCGCTCGCGGCAGCATCTTCGACGTGCAGGAGCAGGAAGTTGAAATTCGGCATGAAAATTCTCCTCGTATCGGCGGCACGCGGGAGCGGCGCCGGCAGAGGATGCGTAGAAGAACATACTGTCAGTTATTGTCAGTAGTCATTGCTCCGGCACGCCCCGGAGAATACGCCATTCCTTGAGCAGCGCGGCTCGGCGGCGCGGATAGCGCTCGGGCACTGGCTCCAGCGTCGTGATCCGGTCGCATCTGAAATGGCGATAGCCGTCGCGCAGTTCGCACCAGGCGACGATGACCCGCACGCGATCGAAAAAGGCGAGGGCCACTGGCCAGACGGTCCGCTCCGTGGCATTGCCGCGTTCGTCGGCATAGGCGAGCCGCAGCTTGCGTTCGGAGCGGATCGCCTGTCGGATCGTGGCGAGTTCGTCGTCACCGACCGCGATGGGCTCGCCGGGGCCGATTAGCAGGCCGGATGCATCGATTCCATATTTGAGATCATCGGGCAGCACGGCGCCGATCTTGGCAAGCACGTTGCGGGCGGCCTTGCCCAGCATCCCGTCGGCCCTTTCCGATACCCAGCGCGAGCCGAGCACGAGCGCCTCGATCTCCTCCTCGGAGAACATCAGCGGCGGCAGCATGAAGCCTGGGCGCAGGACATAGCCGATGCCCGCTTCGCCATCGATGTGTGCGCCCTGCGCCTTCAGGGTCTCGATGTCGCGGTAAAGCGTGCGCAGGGAGATGCCGAGTTCCTCGGCCAGCACCGCGCCGGAGACGGCTCGGCGGTGCCGACGCAGCACCTGGATCAGGTCGAGAAGGCGTTGTGCACGGGACATCGCGAAACATGCTGCCATAATTTGGCAGCGGGCGATATGCCTGATCGGCCTTACGCTCAGCCGCGCGCGGCGGGACTATCGAGCCAGGCCGAGAGTTCGGTGTAGGAAATCGGATCGTGGAAGGCGACACCGGCGAATTCGTCGTTGCTCCAGCGTGCGGTGCAGCGGCGGGTCGGCAAGCCCGGGATCATCAGGATCACCTCGGTATCGGCGCGCAGGGTCCGCTGCAGCCGCAGGCAGGCGCCGCCCTGGGAAAGGTCGACCACGACCACGTCGATCGAGCGGCCCAGCGAGTTGATCCGTGCCGGGATCTCGGCGGCGAAGCGCGGCGAGCGCGGGCGGACCGTCGCCGCCTCGATCTGCGGCTTGCCGAGGATCGCGTTGACGTCGGCCGGGCTATCGAAGCGCACGCCGGCGCGGCCGCCCTTGGTCCAGGCGATCGCGCCCGTCAGCGTCTGGCCGCCGCGCAGCTCCACGCTGATCCGCATTGCCGGCAGCAGCGAGGCGATCGTGTCGATCTGCATGCCCTGCTCGGAGATGTTGCGGACCCGACAGAGCTGGCCGGGATTGCCCTCATGGCTCAGCTTGCCGACGAGGAGGGTGGCCACCGCCCGCGGGGCACGCTCGATCCACTCGTCGCGGGTCTCGGCTGCGCTGGCGGGGTTGGCTTCCACGTTGTCCTCGATCGAAGTTGCGGGGTTCTTCGTATACTATAGCAGCGCCGGCGGCCGGGCCGGGCGTTAACCACATAAAATACGTAGTTTACGCCGGGGTAGCCTGGGTGATCGCGACCTTGCGCACGACGCCGGCGCCGAACGCCTCCGCGGCCGAAGCCTCGACGACCTTGCGGAACTGCTCGAGGCCGGGCAGCAGCCCGTCCTTGCCCGCCGCCATCGGGGTCTTGAAGGTGCGCATGTTGATCGCGTGCAGCAGCAGCGGCAGGCGCGCAGTCACCTCGGACGACTTGTCCTTGGGAACCTCGAGGTTGAACTGGAACTGGACATATCCGGTCAGCCGCCCGTCATCGGCGGAGACCAGAGGCGCGAGCAGCTTGTCCACCGGGACGAACGCCGTCTCCACCGATTCCTCCGCTGCGGGCGCCTTGGCGGCCTGGGCGGGGCGGGGGCCGAGCACCATCAGCGTGGCGAGCGCGGCGCCGCCGCCCAGGCCGATGCCGGCCAGCACGACGACGATCAGGAACAGGATCTTCTTCATGACGCGGCTACTCAGAACTTGAAGCTGCTGTCGCTGGGCAGCGACGAGGCCTCGGCCTTGAGGACGATGGTGATCCGCCGGTTCTCCGGCCTATCGGGCTGGCCCGGGAACACCGGGCGCGTGCCGCCCATCGCGACGACCTCGGCGAAGCGGTCGGGCGTCATGCCCGAGGCGATCATCGCCCGGCGCGCGGAAAGGGCGCGGGCGCCCGAGAGCTGCCAGTTGGCATCGCTCTGGCCGCCGCCCGAGGCATCGGTATGCCCCTCGATCGCGATCTGGCCGCCCTGCTGGGCGAGCTTGGTCGCGGTCTTGGCGAGCAGCGCACGGGCGAAGGGGTTGAGCTCGGCGGTGCCGGGGCGGAACATCGACTGCTTGTCGGTGTCCATCAGCGTGATGCGCATGCCGTCCCGGTCGGACTCGACCGCGATGTTCTTGCGGCCCTGGTCCTGCGGGGTGCTGTCTAGCGCGACCATCAGCTCGCTGGCGAGGACGCGCATCGAGGTGTCGGGCACATTGGCGGTGCCGCCGCGCGATGCGCCGTTGGTCGCAGCCTCGGTGGTCGGCGTGCCATTGGCGCGGCTGCTGTCGTTCGACGAGCGGCGCGCCTGGCCGCCGGCGCCCTCGGACGTGCCCATCACGGGAGTCGAGGGCGCGGTGTCCGACACGGTCGGCGAGAAATAGGCGGCAAGGCCCTTCAGCCGCTGCTTGTCCGGGTTGGCGATGAGCCACAGCAGCATGAAGAACGCCATCATCGCGGTCACGAAGTCGGCATATGCCACTTTCCAGGCGCCGCCGTGATGGGCGCCGGCGACCTTCTTGACCCGCTTGATGACGATCGGGCGATCATTGCTGCCTGGCATCGGCATGGTCAGGCGCTCCGCAACGCGTCGCGCATGCGCTGCTGCACGGCGCCGAGGCGGATATGGCTGATCGCCGAGAGCGAGTCCTCGCCGCCCGCGATCCGCTCGAGCAGGTTCACGCACTCATCCGCGTGCTGGATGAGATAGTCGAAGTCCTGCAGCTGCTCGAGATAGGTGTTCGCGAAGTGCTCGTCGCAGACGAGCACTTCGGCGAGCGCCTCGAGCTTCATGCGCATCTCGCGGATCTCGCCGGCGATCACGCTGTGCAGCGTCGACGAGAAGGGGTCGAAGCCGGGCATCGTCTCGGTGGCGGAGAGCTGCGAGGGGATGGGCATGCAGGACATCAGAACAGCTCCAAATCGCCACCGGAGACCGGGGCCTGAACGGGGACCGGCGGCCGTTCTGGCACGCGGTCCGTAACCTTGACGCAGCGGCTGCGACCTTCATGCGGCAGGAACTCGATCTTGCGCGCGCTCGTGCCACCCAGGTCGCTGTGCGCGACCGTGATGCCTTCGGTGTCCATGAAGCGCCGCGCGAAGGCGGCGTTCGAGGAGCCGATCGAGCCGAGCCCGGAGACGATGTTGGCACCACCATAGAGATGGGCCATCAGCCGGCCGCGGATCGCGCCCTTCTTCATCATCTCGTTGATGATGACTTCCATTGCGTGCACGCCGTAACGCGCCATTTCGGTGGCACCGACGCGCTGGTCCGCGCTCGGTTCGCCCAGCAGGAAATGGTTCATCCCGCCGACCCGGGCGACCGGATCGAAGAGGCACGCGGAGACGCAGCTGCCGAGCAGGGTGGAAACGACCACCCCGGGCTCGGCCACCACGGCATGCTCGCCCTGGACGATGGCGAGCCGGCGCATCAGGTGAGCTCGCCGAAGACGCGCTCGATCTTCTCCTTCAGCGCCGCCGGCGCGAAGGGCTTCACGACATAGTTGTTCACCCCGAGGGCCGCGGCCTTCTGGACGATCTCCTTGTCCGACGAGCCGGTGAGCATGATGAACACCGTCTTGCCGATCACCGCGTCGGTGCGGACCGCTTCCAGGAACTGGAGGCCGTCCATTTCCGGCATGTTGTAATCGGAGATGATCAGATGGACGCGGTCAGCCTTGACCGCCGCCAGTGCCTCCGGGGCGCTGGGCTTGTCACGTACGTCCTTGAACCCGAGATCCTGCAACGCGCGACGGATCATCGCGCGCATGCTGGTCTGGTCATCGACCACCATCACCTTGATCGCTGCAGCAGCAGGCATCAGACGCTCCCAACTTTCTCGCGGCATGCCTTGAGGATCGCCTCAGGCATGCCAGACAAACCAACTTCATGTTCCACCGCACCCAGCTCCTTTGCCGAGCGCGGCATTCCCCAGACCACGCAGGTTTCCCTGCTCTGGCCCAGCGTGCGGGCCCCGGCCTGGCGCATGGCCAGAAGGCCCTGCGCGCCATCGGCACCCATGCCGGTCAGGATCACGCCGACCGCGGCTTTGCCGAGCGGCGCCACCGAGTTGAACAGCGTGTCCACCGAGGGCCGGTGGCCGGAGACGGGGTCGCCGTCCCGCAGCTTGATATGGCCACGGATACCGCCGCGCAGCTCCATGTGGCGCTGCCCCCCAGGAGCAATATAGACGGTTCCCGGCACTACTGGCGCGCCATCCGTAGCTTCCACAACATGGACCCGGCATTCGCCGTTCAGCCGCTCCGCGAAATTGCGCGTGAACGCGGCCGGCATGTGCTGGACGACCAGCACCGGCGGGCAGTTCTCCGGCAGCGCCGGCAGCAGCGAGAACAGGGCCTCGACGCCGCCCGTGGACGAGCCGAGTGCGATGATGCGATCGCCGACCGCGCCGGCCGCAATCGTCGGCTGGGCGGGCAGGCGCTGCGGCCCTGCACGCGCTACGGAGCGCGCGGCCGCCTTCACCTTCTCGCAGAGCAGCACCGCGTCGCGCTCGATATCCTCGGGCGTGCCGCTGGGCTTGGTGACATAGTCGACCGCGCCCAGGCGGAGCGCCTCGATCGTCACTTCGGCGCCGCGGGCGGTCAGCGTCGAGCACATCACCACCGGCATCGGCCGGAGGCGCATGATGCGCTCGAGGAACGACAGCCCGTCCATCCCCGGCATCTCGACGTCGAGCGTCAGCACGTCGGGGTTGAGCGTCTTGATCATTTCCCGCGCCGCGAACGGCTCGGGGGCCATGCCGACGACCTCGATGGCCGGATCGGCGGAGAGCATGCGGTTGAGCGTCGCGCGCATCGAGGCGCTGTCATCGACGATCAGCGTGCGTACGGGTGCCATCAGTGCACCTCCGGCTTCTGGTAGATGGTGTGACCGCACGAGCGCATGTGGCGCGCCGCCGGCCCGATCAGCCGCTCCGAATGACCGATATACAGGTGGCCGCCCGGCATCAGCTGGTTGACGAAGCCCGCCTCCAGCTCTTCCTTCGCGGGATCCCCGAAATAGATCATCACGTTGCGGCAGAAGATCACGTCGTACGCGGCCTTGAGCGGCCAGGGCTCGAACAGGTTGAGCACCTTGGCCGTCACCAGCGACCGCGCTTCCTCAGCCATCTGGTAGCCGCCCTGCACGGGCTTCATCCACAGGCTGCGATAGGGCTCGGGCACGGCTTCGGCGACATTGTCGGCATAGAAGCCGCGACGCACCGATTCCACCACGTGCGGCGCGATGTCGGTCGCCAGCAGGCGGACATCGGCGTTGCGCAGCCAGGACGCGGACGAACGGTCCGTCCCCAGCAGGCACATGGCGATCGTATAGACCTCCTCGCCCGACGAGCATCCCGCCGACCAGATCCGCACCGGACCCTGCTTGCGCTTGAGCAGGGGCAGGACGGTCTCGCGGAAATGATCGAAGTGATGCGGCTCGCGGAAGAAATGCGTGTGGTTGGTGGTCAGCGCCACCACCATCGCATGGCGTTCCACCGGGTCGCTCTGCACGAGCGCGACATATTCGGAGAACTTGGCCAGGCCATGCTCGCGCAGCCGGCGCCCCAGGCGCGACTGGACGAGTGTGGTCTTCGCCTCGCTCAACGCGATGCGCGCATCCTCGTGCATGATCGCGGCGATGGCGGCGAAGTCGCGGGGCGTGAGCTCCGCGTTGCTCGCTGCCGACATGGCCGATGCGGCGCCGGCAGGCGCCAGGGCGCCCCCGGCGGCGGTCACGCTGCGAGATCCAGGTGCTTGGTCAGGCTCAGCGCGTCGAGGTCGAGCAGCAGCACCATGGTGCCCTTCTCGTCCCGCGTGCCGTCCTTCTGGCGCGTGGCGATGCGAACCAGGCCGGCGATCACGCTCGGCTCGATCGTCTCGACCTCGGGGGCCGGCTGGATCTCGGTCTCGCCGATCGCGACGATGTCGTTGACTTCGTCGACCAGGAAGCCGGCCTGCTTGCCCGCGATGTTGACGACCAGCACGCAGGAGCGGGCATGGATCACGCTCGGCTCCCAGCCCAGGCGCTCGGCGAGGCCGACCACCGGGATCACGTTGCCGCGCAGGTTGGTCACGCCCTTGATGAAGCCCGGGACGTTGGGAAGCGGGGTCGGCTCGTCCCATTCACGGATTTCGATCAGCGCGCGCATGTCGATCCCGAAGGTCTGCTGGGCGAGCGAGAAGGTCACGATCTTGCGGTCGGTACCGGCGTTGTCGTTGGTGTCGGTCATGCTGCCATTCCTTTGGGGGTGTAGCGGTTGGTGGAGGCGACGAGCGCCTCGATATCGAGGATCAGTGCGATCGAGCCGTCGCCCAAGATGGTGGCGCCGCCCAGGCCGCGGATCGGGTGGAGGTTCTGGTCGAGGCTCTTGATCACCACTTCGCGGCGGTCATCGATGGTATCGACGACCAGGCCGACCTTGCCGTGCGCCTCGCTCTCGACGATCACGACGAGGCTGTCCTCGACCGCGCGGTCGTCGTTGAGGCCGAAGATCTCGGTCGCACGCTTCACCGGCACATATTCGCCGCGCATGTCGATCACTTCGCTGTCCGGCGAGGTGCGCTTCACCTGGCCCGCTTCCGGCTGGACCGTCTCGAGCACATGCGCGAGCGGCAGCACGAAACGCTGGCCGGCGAGACGGACGATCATGCCGTCCAGGATCGCCAGGGTGAGCGGCAGGATCATCGTGAAGGTGGTGCCTTCGCCCGGGACCGAGTGGATTTCCACGCGGCCGCCCAGCGCCTCGACGTTCGAGCGGACCACGTCCATGCCCACGCCGCGGCCCGAGATGTTCGAGATCGTCTCCGCGGTCGAGAAGCCCGGCGCGCAGATCAGCTGGTCGATTTCCTCGTTGGAGAGGACCGCGTCGGGCGAGATGATGCCCTTCTCGATCGCCTTGGCCTTGACGCGCTCGCGGTTGATGCCGCGGCCATTGTCCTGGACGCGCACGAAGATGCGCGCGCCGCGCTGCTCGGCCGAGAGCTTGATCGTGCCGGCCGGATCCTTGCCCGCCGCGATGCGCTCTTCGGCGCTCTCGAGGCCATGGTCCGCGGCGTTGCGGATCATGTGGGTCAGCGGATCGCCGATCTTCTCGATCACGCCCTTGTCGACTTCGGTGGTCTCACCGTACGTCTCGAGGTTGATCGTCTTGCCGGTCTCGACCGAGAGGTCGCGCAGCATGCGCGGCACGCGGCTGAAGGCCTGCTTGATCGGCTGGGCGCGCAGCGACATGACATTGTCCTGGATCTGGCGCGTCAGGCGGGCCAGTTCCGGGAGTTCCACGCGCTGGCGATCGGCCGGCGAGAGCCGGTCGGCCAGGATCGAGTTGCGGATCACCAGCTCGCCGACCAGGTTGAGCAGCAGGTCGAGCTTGCCGAGATCCACGCGGATCGTCTGCTGGGCCGCATCGCCGCCCGCCTTGGGGGCGATGGCGGGGGTCTCGACGCTGCTCACCGGCGGCGACGCCGCGGCGATCGTCTCGACGACGCGCTGCATCTCGGCGGCGAAGTCCTCGATCGGCGCGCTCACCGGCACGAAGCCGAACTCGTCGGCGCCGGTGTCGGCGGCGGGCGCCGCGACGACCGGGGCAGGAGCCTCGTCACGGCGGACCTCGACGACCGAATCCGGCGCGACGAAGTCGAAGCAGTCGTTGATGTCGCCCTCGGCGACTTCGCCCGGAACGCGCAGCGTCCAGGTGAAATAGGCGTCCTCGGGATCGAGCTCGCGCAGCGGCGGGACCGTCCCGGTGTCGACTGCGAGGATCTCGGCGCCGAGCGTCTCGAGCTCGCGGATGATCAGCAGCGGCTCGCCGGCATTGGCGAGCGCGGCGCGCGACGGCTTGAAGGTGACGATCCACGAGGCGTCCGCGGCCGGAGCCTCGGCAGGCGCGTCGAAATCGTCGAGCGACACGGCCATCGGCACGAAGCCATATTCGTCCGCTTCCTCAGCCGCGGGCGCTGCCGGAGCCTCCACCGCCACCGGGGCGGGGGCCGGAGCTGCGGCGGGCGCGCCGTCATCGGCACCCTTGTTGGCGAGTACCTGCTCGAGCGCGGCCAGCGCGGCCTCGTCGGCGGGGCGGGGTGCCAGGCCCTTGGCGGATTCGACATGGTCCGTCAGGATGTCGAAGGCGCTCAGCATGACCTTGACCACGCCGGGGCTCGGCGGGATCTTGCCGCCGCGCACTTCGTCGAGGACGTTCTCGAACTTGTGTGCGAAGGCGGTCAGGTCGGCATGGCCGAACGCGCCGGCGCCGCCCTTGATCGAGTGGACTGCGCGGAACACGCCCGCGATGACTTCGGCCGAGACGTCACCGGCCTGCATGGCCGAAAGGCCCTGCTCGGCGGTGGTCAGACCTTCGGCGCATTCTTCGAAGAAGATCGCCTGGATTTCGTCGAGTTCGTCGCTCACGGGCACACGCGGCGGATGGCCGCCCCCAGCTTGGTGGCTTCGAACGGCTTGGTGATCCAGCCGGTCGCGCCGGCCGAACGGGCACGCGACTTCTTCTCGTCCGAGAATTCGGTCGAAAGAACCAGGATCGGCGTGCCGCGGAACTCGTTCAGCGCACGCACCGCCTCGATCAGTTCGAATCCATCCATCTTCGGCATGTTGATGTCAGTGATGAGCAGGTCGGGCTTCACTTCGTGCATGCGCTCGAGGCCATGCTCGCCGTCATTGGCGCTCTCGATGCGAAAGCCCTGCGCGGTCAGCGACGTCTTGAGCAGCATGCGCATGCTCGCCGAATCGTCGACGGTAAGGATCAACTTGCTCACAGGACGTCTCCGGTCTCGAGGCCGATCGCCGCGCCTAGCTGGCAGCGGGTCACGCGATCGACGAATGCAGGGCTAGGGTTGGCGATGCGGAATTCCTGGCCGCCCGAGACTGCCTCTGCGCGCGCGGCGACGAGGAGCTGGAGGACGGCCTGGCCGACGCTCTCGACTTCCGACGCATCGATCTCGATGGCGTCGTCGAGGTCCGCGGCGAGCACGAGGCGCACCCGCAGATCTTCGGCCGTAACGGTGGTGCCGTGGGCGGGGAGGCGCAGTGCGCGCTCCTCGGCGTCAGGCAGCTGCAGGGGCTGGTCCATTCTTGGCCTCGTCAAGTGCGGTTTCTAGTTGCTGGAAGCTCGGCGAATAGGCCGACGGCGTCATGCGGCGAGCAATCTCGATGGCCACCTGAACCGGCTGGTTCTGGGCATAGGCGACGATCGCGGTCTTCACGATCTGGAAGGGCTTGCAGTCGGCGTCGATCGTCTCGAGCAGCTTGGAGGCGAGCGGACCCACCACGCAGTAGCTGAGCAGAACGCCGAGGAAGGTGCCGACGAGCGCGCCGCCGATCATCGCGCCGAGGATCTCGGTCGGCTGGTCGATCGAGCCCATGGTCTTGATGACGCCCAGAACCGCGGCGACGATGCCGATCGCGGGCAGGCCGTCGGCCATGATCTGCAGCGCATGCTGCGGGCCGGCCTCTTCGTGGTGGTGCTTCTCGATGTCCGCGTCCATCGCGGCCTCGATCTGATGCGGGTCCTCGAAGTTGACCGTCATCATGCGCAGATAGTCGCAGATGAACTCGATCAGGTGATGGTCCTTGAGCAGGCGCGGATAGGGCGTGAAGAGATTGCTCTCCTCCGGCTTGTCCAGGTGCGGCTCGAGCGCCGTGGCGCCACCCTTCTTGAAGGTGGAGAGCACGGTGAACATCAGGGTGAGCAGGTCCTTATAGTCCTGCGCCTTCCACTTGCCGCCCTTGAACGAGCGCATGATGCCTGCACCGGCCTTCTTCACCGTCGACAGCGAGTTGGCGACGATGAAGGCCCCGACGGAGGCCCCCGCGATCGCCATCATCTCGTGCGGCAGCGCGTGCGCGATGATCTCGAACTTGCCGCCGGACATCATGAAGCTGCCGAACACGCAAACGAGAATGATGATGAAACCTACGCCGTTGAGCATGGCGGTTCGCCCGATGTCCCTGTTGTTTCCAGAATTATAGGAAGGATTTGCCGGGGCGGTGCGACCGCACCGGCAAATTGGTTAAGCCGCGGCGCGGTCCTGGTGCTCGATCACCTGCAGATAGTTCTGCAGGCGGTTTGCCTCGAGCGCGGCGAGCAGCTTGTTGTTGTGCCAGGGCACGATCATCTCGGCGAGCGCCGGTGCCCAGGGTGCCGAGCTGTCGAAGAGCATGCCCAGGCCGAACACCGCGGGCACATGCGCCCAGGCGAGCGGACGGGCATCGGTCTGGGCTTCGGCGCGGAAATCCTCCACTGCGGTCAGCACGCCGTTGCGCGGGCCGCCTTCCTGCAGCGCCCAGGCGAAATGGCCGCCACCGCGGAAACCGCGATGGTTGCGGAAGCTCGGATCGCCCAGCGTCACGCCGGCGTCATAGCTGTAGGCGTGGCGATGCTCTTCGGGGATGCGCTCGGGCGCATAGTAGAAGTCGCGGCGCGCGCAGGGCCAGGAAACGTCGTGGAGGATGGCAAGGAAATGCTTGCCGTCGCGGCGCGAAAGCTCGTCGGCGATCCGCAGCTCGTTGTAGACGGTGTAGTAGTTGTGATCGCCGTCGATCACCCAGGCATCGACGTCCTGCAGGCCCGGCATCGCGGCGAGGCTGGGCTCGGCGATGTGACGCACTTCCGGCGTCTGCGCGGCCCAGGCCACGAACTCGGGCTTGGGGGAGGGATCGATGCTGGTCAGGCCGCCGCCCATGACGCGGGTATAGGCCGCAAGCTGCTGCGACATGCCGCCGAACTCGGCGCCGACCTCAGTGATGTTGCGCGCGCCGGCGATGTGCAGGCCCTGGAGGATCAGGTCGGAGAATTCCGACATGGAATGGATCAGAAGGCTCATGCGTGGGCTCCTGCGAAGATATGGGGTGCGGTCTGGGGCGCCGCGGCCTGGCGCGCGGCGATCGGGCGGAACACGAGGGCGAGCATCATTGGCCGGCCGTCGCGCCGCGGCGGCGGCGGGACCATCATGAAGCCGAACTCGTTCTCGCAGCGGAAAAGGTGCGGGGCGACCTGCTCCATGCCCTCGAGCGAAGGCGCGGCATCGACTTCCTCGTTGCCGTCGGGATGCGGCTCGTCGCTCAGGAAGCGCTCGACCGGCATGAAGCTGGCGCTTTCGACCTGCAGGTAATCATAGAGCTGGCCGAACTGCACGCCGACCGAGAAGCGGCTGTCGCCGATCGGGATGGGCGCGAGATAATAGCCGTCATGCGTGGGCGTGGCGGTGACCGAGCCGGTCGAGACCTGGTTGCCGTCGGCGACGATCAGCGGCAGCGCGATCGTGTTGTCGACAAAGTCCTGGTATTTGAGCGGCAGCGAGAAGCGGCGCTGGGCGAGCAGGCTCAGCTTCACCGCCAGGCCCTCGCCGTGCAGCTCGGCCGGCAGGTACATCCGGTCGGCGCTCTTCATGTAGCTCAGGCCGCGCTGGCGCAGGCCGCGCCGGGCGATGCCCTGGTCGAAGAGCGACACCGTGTTGTCCACGCCCATGTTGAGGTCGTGCTCGAATTCGCCGAGCACGCTCAGCTCGCTCTCGAGCGGTACGTACATCAGCCGGCCGAGCACGCCGGTGGCGGCGCGGCGCCACATGGTCGCGAGGTCCGCCGGCTGGACGGCGCGGATCACCGGGCTGCCCTCGTCGCGCACGAAGCGCAGGCAGCCTGCCTGGACGCGGTCGCGGACCGCCGACTGGAGCGACTTGATCGAGCTGCCGCGGCGGATCGAGGTGCCGTCCGGCTCATAGTCGACCACCGAGCCCTGCGCCGCGGTGCAGAGCTGCTCGAGCACGGCGACGTTCGCGCACAGCGCCTCAAGCGCGGCGCAGTCATAATGGTCGTCGCCGATGAAGCCCTTCTTGTCGAGGCCGCTCAGCGACTGCTCGCGGAACAGCAGGTAGCGGCCGGCGACCTGCACGCCGAGTTCGCGGACGAGCAGCGCCTCGACATCGTTCTGGACCGAGCCGTTATAGCCGAGGTCGACCAGCATCAGCGTGTCGCCCGGCGCCGGGTTCACCGTCTTGCGGACATGCGCGATCATCCGCTCGCCAAAGGCGCGCGAGGCGGCAGTGATGCGGCGCATGCGCTGCGGCTCCTGGATCGCCTTCAGGAAGGCGCCGGGGCGGGGGAAGTCCTTGACCAGCTTGGCCGCCTCGGGGGCCGGCAGCATCAGCTGCTTCGCCACCGTGGCCAGGTCGCCCATGATCTCGCGCTGCAGGTACCGCTCGACCGCCTTGGCGTCGGTGAGCGAGACGGCGGTGCCCGTCGCGCGGCTGATCTCCACGGCATGGCCGGTGCCGCCGCGCGCCTGGTGGACCAGCTGGGGCAGATAGCCGTCGCGCATCAGGAACACCGAATGGACGGTGCCGCCGTGCAGCGCCTGCAGCGCCTTGGCCTCGTCCTCCAGCCAGCGGTCGAAGCCGTTCAGCACCGGGCCCAGCGTGACATAGCCCAGCGCCTCGGCGGGGTCTGCCAGCTGCGGCTCGATCGCCGAGATCGTCGCGCGGTGCGGCTGGTGGGTGAGCGCCACGCCCGCCTCGCTCGGGTGGAAGAAGCTGCTGATCGCGCTCTCCAACCGGATGCGCTGTTCGCTGTCCCGGGTGAACTGCTTCAGATGCAGCGTGTTGACGCCGAACGGCGCCACGCCGTTCACATCGGCATTGAAGTTGTCGCCGATGTGCAGGATCTTTTCCGGCGCGATCTTCAGTGCCTTGAGCACCGGCTCGTACAGGCCTTCGCCCTTGGCCTTGCCATAGTGCGACGAGCAGAAGATGCGGCCGATCAGGCCGGCGACTTCCTCGCCCGCCGCCTTGGCGATCAGGCCGCGCAGTTGCTTGTCGTCCAGATAGGTGTCGGAGACGATGATCGTCTCGATGCCGCGGGCCTTGGCCACGCGCATCAGCTCGACGGTGGGCTTGAAGGCGAAGCAGTGGCGGGCTTCGGTGTCGATCTCGTTCTGCACCGCGGCGCGGCGCTCGGCGATGCTCGCATTGGGCATCAGCTCGGCATAGATCTCGTCGATATGGACTTCGTTGCGCTTGTGGCGGACCGCGGCGGTGCTCCGCGCGGTCTTCTCGGCCCAGCCGCGCTGGAGCAGGTTGGCGTCGCCCAGCGCGCCGAACAGGTCGCGCGGGGCGTGCACGTCGCGCCACAGCAGCGTGTCGAAACAGTCGAGCGACAACAGGGTCACGCCGGGATAGGCGTCCAGCGCAGTCGGCAGCGCGTGCGGAATTATGGTGTTGGCCAATGATTTTCCCCGGATGCGCGCCCGCATTTTCGGGAGGGCGCACTAATCTTATAGGATGTTCGCACCCGGAACGGTCGCAACCGTCCTAGAATGAAGGGTCAAGCAAATGGAGCGAGCATGACCCTTAATGCCTATCAGGCAGCCCGTGCCCGGGCTGAAACGCCGCGCTCGGCAGAGCTCAGGCTGTTGGGCGAGATCACCGGCGAGATGATGGAAGCGGAAGAGCGCGGCCTGAAGGGCGCGCTGCTGATGCCGGCGCTGCACCGCAATCGCCAGATGTGGAACGCCTTCTCCAACGATTGCAACGATCCGAACAACGGCCTGCCGCGCGATCTGCGTGCCCAGATCGTCTCGATCGGCCTGTGGGTGGATCGCTTCACCAGCGACGTCATTGCCGGTCGCGAGCGGATTCGCGAGCTGATCGAAGTCAACCGCACGATCATGGAAGGCCTGCGCGTCCCGCACCGCGTCGCCGCCTGATCCCACGATCCTGTACGAAAAAGGGCGCCCGGCAAAAGCCGCGGCGCCCTTTTTCGTTGCGGCCGATAGCGGCTAGGAGCAGCCGATGCTCATCGCCGCCTTCACCTGGATACTTCTCGTCAATCTCTGGACGATCTTGCGCTTCTGGCAGGACAAGAGGCGCGCGATCACCGGCGTGCGGCGCATTCCCGAAGCCGATCTGCTCGGCCTCGCACTGATCGGTGGATCGCCGGGTGCCTTCGCCGCACGGCGGCTGTTCCGCCACAAGACCCGCAAGCAGCCCTTCTCCACCTGGCTCTGGGTGATCGCGCTGGCGCAGCTGGGGTCCGGGGCAGGGCTGCTGGCCTTCATCCTGCGGACCTGAGCCACCAAGGAAAAGGGCGCCCCGGCCGAAGCCGGGACGCCCCCATTTCCTGTGTCGAGGACAGGGTTCAGAAGCTCGCCCAGTCGTCCCCGCCGTCCATCGCCACGGCCGGAAGGGCCTTCACCGGCGAGACATAGCCCCCAGCCTTCTTCGCGGCCGGCTTCGGCGCGCGCGTGGCGGGCGTCGGGGCCGGACGGGCCGCCGGGCGGACCGCGGTGGCGGCGCCGACGGTGAAGCGGCTGGCCTGCTCCGAAAGCGCATTCACTTCCGTGTTCAGGTTGCGCGCCGCCGCCGAGGTTTCCTCGACCATCGCGGCGTTCTGCTGCGTGGTCTGGTCCATCGTGCCGATCGCGGTGCTGATCTGGGTGATCGCAGCCGACTGGGCCTGGTTGTCCGCAGCCATCTCCGCGAGCAGCGTGTGGACTTCGCCCACGTCGCTCGAGATGTTGGCCAGGGCGCCGTCGACCTTCTGCACCGCGTCCACGGCCGAGACGATGTCGGTCTGGGTGGCGGTCAGCTGGTCACGGGCGCGACCAGCTTCTTCCTCGGCGCGCATGGCGAGCGCCGAGACGAGATCGGCGACCACCGCGAAGCCGCGGCCCGCCTCGCCTGCGCGACCGGCTTCGACGGCGGCGTTCATCGCGAGGACGCGCGTCTGGAACGCGATCTTGTCGAGGCCTTCGATGACCGAGTCGATGCCCTTGGCGCTGTCGCTGACGCGGGTCATCGCCTGCATCGCCTCGTCGGCGATCGCGCGACCGCCCGAGACGGTGCTGATCGCGCCGTCCGCGCGTTCCACGGTGCGGCTGGACGAGCCCGCCATCACCTTCAGGCGCTCGTCCATCTGGCTGATCGCGGCCGAGGTCTCCTCGAGCGACGCGGCGTTGCTCTCGGTACGGCGGGCGAGGTCTTCCGAAGCCTGGGCGATCTCGGTCGAGCCGGTGTTGATCGTCGCGGCCGATTCCATCACCGAGCCGATCAGCGTGCGCAGGCTGCTGACGGCTTCGTTGAAGTTGGTCTTGAGCTGGATGTACTCGCCCGTGAACTCGCGGGTGATCGTCGCGGTCAGGTCGCCCTTGGCGAGCTCGCCGAGATTGTCGCCGAGCGTCTCGACGACCATCTTCTGCTCCGCATCGGCCTTGGCCTTGGCGGCCGCGGCGGCTTCCTGCGCCTGGGCGGTGTCACGGAAGACCAGCACGGTCTTGGCCATTTCGCCCAGCTCGTCGCCACGGTCGGTGCCCGGCACCTCGACGCGGTTGTTCCCGCCGGCGAGGGTGCGCATCGTGTCCTGCAGGCGTGCGAGCGGCTGGGTGATCCCGGCGCGCGACACGATGAAGGCGACGCCCAGCGCGAGCAGGGTCGAAATGATGCTGATCGTCAGCATCAGCGTCGAGGTCGCGTCCGCCGAGGCCGAAAGCTTGTCGGATTCGGTCTTGCTGTCGGCGATGATCGAGTCGTTGAACTTGACCATGTCCGCCGCGAGCGCTTCGACCAGCGGGTCCATCTCGGCCAGCGTTGCGCGTGCTTCGACGTCCTGGTTGCGCAGGCCGTACTGGATGGCATGGGCGGCGAGTTCGTGAACCTTGGTCATCCGCGCGCGGAAGTCCTCGACCTGCGGCTTCAGGTCCGGCTGGAGCTGGATCGCGCTGTCGAAAAGCTTGTTCGCCGATTCATAGTTGCTCTTCTCGATGCCCACCGTGTCGCGGGCGATCTGCGTGCTGCCGTCATAGGCGAGCGCGCGATAGGCGGTGTAGGCGATGTCGGTGCCGCGGCGATTGGCACGGGCCATCGCAGTGGAGACGGGCATCCGCTCCTCGACCAGCGCCGAATATTTGCCGGTGATCGTGTTGAGGGCGTTGGTGCCGAACAGCGACACGGCGAAACCCACCGCCGCGATCATGATCACGAGCGCGAGGATCTTGGTTGGAATCTTGAACTTCGCGAGAAGATTCATGTCTTTACTCCTGCGAAGAAGCGGGCTCCGAGAAGCCCGCTTCCTCAGTTAACTAGGGTCGATGCGTCATGGCGTCAGAACGAGGTCCAGTCCTCGTCACCGCCACTGGCAACAGGCGTGGCGATGGGCAGGGCCTTCACCGGCGAAACATAAGTCGAGTTGTTCCTGGCGACCGGCTTGACCGGCCGCGAAGCGGAGGGCGTGGGTGCCGGCCGCGCTGCCGGGCGGACCGCGGTGGCGGCGCCGACAGTGAACCGGCTGGCCTGCTCGGCGAGCGAGCTGACTTCCGAGCTCAGGTTGCGCGCGGCGGCCGACGTCTGCTCGACCATCGCCGCATTCTGCTGGGTGCCCTGGTCCATCGTGCCGATCGCGGCGCTGATCTGGGTGATCGCGGTCGACTGGGCCTGGTTGTCGGTCGCCATCTCCGCAAGCAGCGTGTGCACTTCGCTCACGTCGCCCGAGATATTGGCGAGCGCGCCATCGACCTTCTCGACCATCTCCACCGCCGCGACGATGTCGGTCTGGGTGGCGGTCAGCTGGTCGCGGGCGCGGCCGGCTTCTTCCTCGGCGCGCATCGCGAGCGCCGAGACGAGATCGGCGACCACTGCGAAGCCACGGCCTGCCTCGCCTGCACGGCCAGCTTCCACGGCGGCGTTCATCGCGAGAACGCGGGTCTGGAAGGCGATCTTGTCGAGACCCTCGATGACGCTGTCGATGCCCTTGGCGCTGTCCGCGACGCGCGTCATCGCCTGCACGGCTTCGTCGGCGATCGCGCGGCCGCCCGAGACGGTGTTGATCGCGCCGTCGGCACGGGCCACGGTGCGGTCGGCCGAACCGGCCATCGCCTTCAGGCGCTCGTCCATCTGGGCGATCGCGGCCGAGGTTTCCTCGAGGCTGGCGGCATTGGCTTCGGTGCGGCGCGCCAGGTCCTCGGAGGCCGAGGCGATCTCGCTCGAGCCGGTGTTGATCGCGGCGGTCGATTCCATCACCGATCCGATCAGCGTGCGCAGGCTGGTCACCGCTTCATTGAAGTTGGTCTTCAGCTCGGCATAGGCGGCCGGATAGGCGGCGGTGATCTCGGCGGTCAGGTCGCCGCGGCTCAGCGCCTGCAGCGTCTCGCGCAGCGTGTCCATCACCTCGCGCAGCTCGGCGGCCGAGCGCGCATCGGCTTCGGCGCGGGCCTTGGTACCCAGGCGGAACTGCTCGACGGCATTGGCGATCTGGCCCAGCTCGTCCTTGCGGTCGCGGCTCGGCACCTCGGCTTCGCCACCCTGGGCGAGCACGGTGGTGGCCTCGGTCAGCTTGGCCATCGGATTGGCGACGGTGCGGTTGATCGCGAGCCAGATGCCGATCAGGCCACCGAAGGAGACGAGCGACAGCAGGATCGTCATGATCAGCGCGAAGGTCGTCTGGCTCTGGCCATATTCATTGTCCTTGGCCGAGCGATCGCGGGTGCGGGTCAGCAGGTTGTCGGCTGCCTCGATCGCGTCGTGCGATTTTTCCTTGCCGACGCCCTTGATCGCCTTGACCGAGCCTTCGAGGTCGCCCGCGGCGCGCAGCTCGAAGATGATCTTGTTCGCGGCGATCAGCTCGGTCGCGCGAGTGCGCAGGCCATCGACATCGGCGCTGAAGTCGTCGCCGGCGACCTTGCGATAGGCGTCGATGTCGGCGAGCAGCTTGGCTTCGCCCTTGGCGCGGCGCTCGACCAGGCTCGCGGCGTCCTTGGGGGTCGCAGCGTTATAATAGCTGTAGACGATGATGCGCAGTTCGCGGATGTCGGCGAGCACGTCGGTCAGGCCGGAAAGCCCGGTGATGCCGTTCTCGACGTGCCGAGTGGCTACGCCGCTCAGGGTCTTGTTCGACACATAACCATTGACGCCCAGGCCGAGGACCAGGGTGCCGATCAGGGCGAAGGCCACCAGCATCTTCTTTGCGAGGGGCCAGCTGTTTATGGTGCCGAGCATTCTGAATTCCACTAGCTTCCGGCCCCCTTGGAATGGGGTCCGTGATTGAGAGGGGAGCCCTGGCGGGCGCGAAAATACCTCTTCATTATAGGACGATCGGCGATCCCGTTCCCGGACTGCGTAGTTTCCACAGGGTGGTCTCTGTAGTTTACGGATCATCCTATAATTTCTCGGGTAACCATTTCCGGAGTTTCCCGTGGCCCGTTCTGTTCGCATTTCCCTCGCCTGCGCAGCGATCCTGCCTTTCGTTTCCGCCGCGCCGGCCCTTGCGCAGGACAAGGTCAAGTTCAGCCTGACCGGCAGCGTCCGTGCCCGCGCCGAGACGATCGGCGGCCAGTTCCGTCCCAACACGCCGGAGAGCGACAGCTTCCTCTCGTTCCGCACCGTGGTGGCGGCGAAGGTCGATGTCGGCGCCTTCACGCTGATGGGCGAAGTCATCGATGCGCGCGGCTATGGCGAGGATGACCGCAGCTCGGTGCGGACCAGCGAGATCAACGATCTCGAGCCGGTCCAGGCCTATCTCGCCTGGCGTCCGGTCAAGGGCGTGCAGGTCACCGGCGGCAAGTTCTCGATGGACATCGGCGCGAGCCGTCTGGTCGGCCGTACCGACTTCCCGAACGGCGTTCCCACCTATCTGGGCGCCAAGGTCGAGGCGAAGGACAAGAACAAGAACCAGCTGATCCTGTTCTGGACGCGCCCCTTCACCGCGCTGCCCGAAACCCCCGCGGATATCTACGACAATAAGGTCCAGCTCGATCGCGCGGCGGAAAACATCGAGTTTTTCGGCGGAAATGCAATGTTGGCCAAGCTCTATGGCAACACCTCGCTCGAGACCTATGGCTTCCGCCTGATCGAGCATGACCGCACCACCCACCCGACGCGCAATCGTCGCCTCGTCACCTTCGGCGCGCGCCTGCGCCGGGCGCCTGCAAAGAATGCGCTCGATTACGAAGTGGAAGGGGCGCTGCAGCGCGGCTTGGCGCGCGCCACCGCCGCGGTCACCGATGTGCGCGATCTCAAGGTCCGCGCCGGCTTCGTCCATGCCGAGAGCGGCTGGACCTTCGACGGTAAGTGGGCGCCCCGTGTCGCTGCGCTGTTCGACTATGCGAGCGGCGAGACGGCCAACCCGAACACCTTCACCCGCTTCGACACGCTGTACGGTGCGCGCCGGGCCGATTTCGGCCCGCTCTCGCTCTATGGTGCGCTCGGCCGGGCCAACATCGTGTCGCCGGGTGTGCGCTTCGAGGCGCGCCCGTCGAAGCGGCTGGACCTGATGGCGTCGGTGCGTGGTGCCTGGCTCGCCTCGGCGATCGACAGCTTCGCCTCGACCGGCGTTATCGACCGGACCGGCAAGACCGACACCTTCGGCGGCGTCCAGTTCGAGCTGCGCGCCCGCCGCTGGCTGGTTCCCCAGAAACTACGCCTGGAACTGGGTTCGGCCTGGCTCGCCAAGGGGGCATTCCTGCGCGACGCGCCCAATGCGCCGCGCACCAGCGACACCAAGTTTGTCCACACGGATCTGACCTTCAGCTTCTGATCCGGCTTTGCGGACAAACCTTTAGGTAGAAGCCCCGGATGGCCGGATATGCAGGATTTCGCATATTTCGGTCATCCCACGGGCATCAAGTCCGGGTCGCGAATGTCAGGAAGGCCAGGTGAGCCCGTGTTCCCATTGCTGGTGCTGATTGTGCGTGAGGCGGGCCTCCGCAGCACGTTGATCGCGCGTCTGTCGATGGCCGGCGCTGATCTCGTCACGCTCGACAATATCGACGATCCCAGCGTCGAGCGCTGGCTCGCCAAGGCGCCCGTGCTGATCATCGACGAGGTCGCGCTGGCCGGGCGCGAGGGTGGGGAGGCCGCATTGCGCGCCGATCCGCGCTGGCGCGGGATCGCCGTGATCGGGGGAGCGGCGGCCGATCCGGCCATGCCTGCCCGCATAGCCCGTGAGGACGCTGCTGCTGCGATCGAGGCGATGCTGCCCGGCTGGGGCTATCCGGAGCCCTGACGGCCAGGATCCGTGCGGACCCCGGCCCCCGGTGCTTCAGTTCTTGGGGAACATGCCCGCCGCGAAGGCGATGCGCAGCGCTTCGGAAAGACTGCGCACCTCCAGCTTTTCCATCAGGTTGGCGCGATAGATTTCCACCGTGCGCGGGCTGATGTCGAGCTCATAGGCGATGATCTTGTTCGATCGCCCTTCGATCAGCCCCTTGAGAACGTCCCTCTCGCGCGGGGAGAGCTTGCCGATCTTGGTCTCGGCAACGTTGACCCGGCTTGCCGCCTCATTGCCTTCCTCGAGACGCGAGAAGGCCAGGTCGATCGCCGTCATCAGGAACTCGGCCTCATAGGGCTTCTCGATGAAATCGAGCGCGCCGGCCTTCATCGCCTGCACGGCCAGCCCGACATTGCCCTGCCCGGTGAGAATGATCGCGACGAACTTGGGATCGTTACCCACCGACTGGAGCACGTCCAGGCCGGTCGATCCCGGCATGTGGAAATCGAGCAGCAGTACGCCCGGATCGAGGTCCGGCAGCGATTCCAGGAAAATGTCTCCCGAGCGGAAGGCCCGGATCACCAGATCTGATCGGAGAGAAAGGAGGCTGTGCAGCGAGGCACGGACGGCATCGTCGTCGTCCACGATATAGACCGTTTTTGTCATTTACTCTCCACCCTGTTCCGTGGTGGGCAATGTGAAACGGAAAACCGCGCCACCCTCTGGCCGGTTCTCCGCACTCAACGTCCCACCATGCGCTTCGATGATACGCTTGCTGATGGAAAGTCCAATACCCATTCCTGCGCCTTCTTTTTTCGTCGTCGTGAAACGAGAAAAGAGTTGGTCGAGCATTGGTTCCGGTATGCCCGGGCCGCTATCGGCAATCTCTATTGCAATCATGTCTTCACTGGACTTGCGCGAACTTACCGTGATCCGGCGCTCGCTCGCATCCTGTTTGCGAAGAACGTCTATAGAATTGCGCAGAAGATTGACTACGACTTGCTGCACCTGCACACGATCCGCGAAGACGCAGGGCACGTCGGGATCGAGATCGTAAGTCAGCCTGATATTGAACTGGCTGGTTCCAACAAGCACCAGGTCAGCGGCATCTCTGATCGTTGGCGCCAGCGGGGTAACTCGCAGGTCCACATCGCCGCGCATCGTGAAGCTGCGCAGTCGCCGGATGATCTCGCCCGCCCGCAACGTTTGCTCGTTGGCCATGCGGAGGAGTTCGGCGATGCGTTCGAAATCCTCTCCTTTGTCGAGCAACATACGCGCTGCAGCGAGGAAATTTGAGGTTGCGGCGAGCGGTTGGTTGAGTTCGTGCGCCATGTCCGCCGCCAGCTCGCTCATCGCCGACTGGCGGCCGACATGGGCGAGCTCGGCGTTGAGCTCGCTGAGCCGCTCCTCCGCCTCGAACTGGTTGGTCAGGTCGCGTGCGAACAGCGTGTAGAGCAGGTGCCCGTCGATCTGCGCGACGCCGGCCCGGACCTCCATCGGGAAGCGATGGCCGTTGCAGTGCAGGCCGGCGGCGGCGATGGTCTGGCCGGGATCGAGCGGCTTGCCTTCCTTCAGGAAGGCGCTCAGCCGCGATTCCGCCTCGCCCTCTTCCTCCGCATCGTCGCGCGGATAGGGGGTGAGCATCGAGAAATTGTGGCCCAGCACTTCATGGGCGCGATAGCCCCACAGCTCCTCCGCCGCGGTGCTGAACACCCGGATCGTGCCTTCCTCGTCCACCGCGAGCATCGCCTCGGGCACCGTCTCGATGATCGAGCGGAGCTGCGCCTCGCGCCGGCGCAGCGCGGACTCGCGCTCCTCGCGCTCGGTGACGTCGAGCATCGCGCCGATCGTCCGGGTCAGGTTGCCCTCGGTATCGTAGAAGGCGCGCGAGGATCCCTCCACCGCGCGGACCGTCCCGTTGCGCTCCTTGAACCGGTAGCGGAAGCTGAACCGCGGCGCGCGATCGGCAACGGCCAGCTCGATCGTCTCGATCACCGCCTCGGCATCCTCGGGCTCGATCTGGTCGCGCCAGCCATTGAAGGTGGTGACGCTGCCCGGCACCAGCCCCAGCCGCTCCTCGGCGCCGGGCGCCCAGCTGAGCTTGCCCGAGGCGACGTCCCATTCGAACACGCCCACTTCGTGCGTGGCGGTGGCGATGGCGAGCCGCTCCTCGCTCTCGCGCAGCTCGGCCACGGTATGTGCGCGGTCGGAGATGTCGGTCATCTTGTGGATGATCACCGGCTCGCGGCCGGCGATCTCGACGCGGTGGACACGCTCGAGAATGGCGATCTCCCGCCCGTCGCGGGTGATCTCCACCAGCTCCTGCGCCTCGCCGTGCGGGCGACGGGGCAGGCTGGTTTCCGGGCTCTCGCAGCGCGAGCGGAGCAACATGTACTTGTTCTGCCCGCACGCCTCCTCGGCGCTCCAGCCGAACAGCTGGGCGGCGCCCTCGGACCAGTGGACGATCCGCCCATCCGGCGCGGTGAGCGCCATGGTGGTGATGTCGATCGCCTCGCTGAGCTCGACCTGGGCCGACTGCTCGCGCGCCACGCGGGTGACCGCCCAATAGGCGATGGTGCCGACGATCAGCACATTGCCGAGCATCGCCAGCAACTGGCCTGGGGCGGCGGCGAACACCATGCGCCGGGCCAGGACCAGCTCCAGCGCGGCGGGCAGCACCGGCAGGATCAGCGCGGCGGGCAGCAGGATCTGCAGCACGCGCCGGTTGCCGGGGTCGCGCGCCAGATCGCGCATCCAGGTGAAGCCGCTGTTCCAGGCGATCGCCGAAAGGGCCAGCGAGATCGAGATCATCGCGGCGGGCAGCGAGGTGGTGAGCAGCGGCACGCTGGGGCTCGAGCCGGGATGCGAGAACAGGATGATGATCGCGGCGGCGGCGGCAAGCCCCAGCGCGATCATCGCGACCAGGCTGCGCATCTCCTTGGCGACCAGATCGCGCACGCACTGGCCGAGCCCGGCCAGGCCAAGCACCAGGAACACCGCGGCGGGGTTGATCCCCACCCGGCCCGGATTGGGGAAGGCGAAATCGACGACCTGGTTGGGGAAGAGCAGCCGGTCCACCCCGAGATCGATCTCCGTCCAGCGCTCGAACAGCGAGACGAAGGCGATCACCAGCGGAATGGCGAGCAGATGCATCGCCACGCGGCGGCGATCGAGGAAGGAGGCGAGGAAGCCGAGCGACAGGCCGGCATAGCCGATCGCGGTCCAGGGCCAGATCGGGAAGTCGTTGAATCCGAAGCCGCGCAGGTCTGGAAGCGCGAAAATCCAGCCGGCGAAAGAGGTCAGGCTGCACACCAGCCCGAAGCTGGCAAGACCGATCGCGACCCGCCGGTTTCCGGGGGCCGTCACGCGAGACGGCTCGGCAGGGTCAATTGCTACGCGCAACGATGCACCTTCCCCTTCCAGGAACTGTCAATAACACCAATCAAGCCAAGGAGAAAATGGGGATAGTCCAGAGTGGTTCAGTTTCTTCCGAACGAAGGAGTTACTTGCCAAGTGCCCTTCACCTGCGCGATCACCGGACCATTACGCAAGGGGGAGGAATCGCTTGATCCGCTCGTTAATCATCTTTGGGGCGCTGGCCGGGCTGACAGCCTGCGATTCCGGCAGCACCAGGGCGCAATCGGCATCGTCCGAGCCGGCCACGTCCACCAGCGGACCCGGCAAGGGCAAGGGCTATAGCCACGATCCCTTCCCCTCGACCTATCATGCCTATCCGGGCGCGCCGACGCTGCTGACCAACGTCACCGTGCTCGATGGCGAGGGCGGGCGGATCGACAATGGCCAGGTGCTGTTCCGCGACGGCAAGATCGTCGCGGTCGGCCAGAACCTCGACGCTGCCGGCGCGACCGTGATCGACGGCAAGGGCAAGTACGTCACCCCCGGCGTGATCGACATCCACAGCCATCTCGGCGACTATCCCTCGCCCGGCGTGCAGGCCAATTCGGACGGCAACGAGATGACCGGGCCGGTGACCGCCGATGTCTGGGCCGAGCACAGCGTCTGGCCGCAGGATCCCGGCTTCGGTCGCGCGCTCGCCAATGGCGGCGTCACCACGCTCCAGATCCTTCCCGGTTCGGCCAACCTGATGGGCGGCCGCTCGGTGGTGCTCAAGAACGTCTATGCCCGCACGATGCAGGGCATGAAGTTCCCCGGCGCGCCCTATGGCCTCAAGATGGCGTGCGGCGAGAACCCCAAGCGCGTCTATGGCTCGAAGGGCCGCATGCCCTCCACCCGGATGGGCAACATCGCGGTCGATCGCGCCACCTGGGCGCGCGCCGTCGAGTACAAGCGCCGCTGGGACCGGTATGAGGAGAAGGGCGGCGAGGCCCCGTCGCGCGACATCGCGATGGATACGCTGCGCGGCGTGCTGGACGGCGAGATCCTCGTCCAGAACCATTGCTACCGCGCCGACGAGATGGCCATCGTCATGGATATGGCCAAGGAGTTCGGCTACCACGTCTCGGCCTTCCACCACGCCGTGGAAGCCTACAAGATCGCGGACCTGCTCAAGGCGAACAACACCTGCGCCGCGGTCTGGGCCGATTGGTACGGCTTCAAGATGGAAGCCTATGACGCCGTGCCCGAGAACCTCGCCATCCTCGACAAGGAAGGCGCCTGCGCGATGATCCATTCGGACGACCAGAACGGCATCCAGCGCCTGAACCAGGAAGTCGCCAAGGCCCGCGCCTCGGGAATCAAGGCGGGCATGAACATCAGCGAGGAGCATGCCTGGACCTGGCTGGCGATCAACCCGGCCAAGGCGCTGGGCATCGCCGACAAGACCGGCAGCCTCAAGCCCGGCAAGATGGCGGACGTGGTGCTGTGGAACGGCAATCCGTTCAGCGTCTACACCCGGCCCGAAAAGGTCTGGGTCGATGGTGCCTTGATGTTCGACGCCCAGGATCCGAAGCGTCGCCCGGTTTCCGATTTCGAGCTCGGCCAGCCGGGCGAGGGGGATGTGAAGTGATGACCAAGCAGCTCCGCCATAGCCCCGCCTCTGATCCTGCGATCGGCCTTTCCCCGGCGAAGGCCGGGGCCCAGGCTCAGCGTGCGCGCGAAGACGCGCCAAGGCGCGTGACTTTCAAGGACTGGGCCCCGGCCTTCGCCGGGGAAAAGGGAGTGCGAGCCATTGCCGCTGCTCTCCTCGCCACCGTCGCCTTCGCTGTCCCCGCTGCGGCCCAGACCGTGGCGATCACCAATGCGAAACTCGTCGTCGGCGACGGCGGCCAGCCGGTCGACGGCGGCACCGTCGTGATCCGCGACGGCAAGGTCGTCGCCGCCGGTCCGGGTGTCGCGGTGCCGGCCGGCATCCGCGTGGTCGACGCGGGCGGCAAATGGGTCTCGCCCGGCATCTTCGCCGGCTTCACCCGGATGGGCATCGTCGAGGTCGACGGGGTCGAGCAGACCAATGACACCGGCCCCGGCAATGTCGGCTTCCACGCCGCGATCGACGTGACCCCCGCGGTCAATCCCAAGTCGACGCCGATCGCGATCAACCGGGCCGAGGGCATCACCCGCGCCGTCGTCGCGCCGGATAATTCCGGTTCGATCTTCGCCGGCCAGGGTGCGATCATCGACCTGGGATCGGACATGGACGCGGTCAGCAAGCCGCGTGCCTTCCAGTTCATGGAATGGGGCGAGAGCGGCGCCCGCGCCGCCGGCGGCAGCCGTCCGGCGGCCTATGCCGCGCTGAAGAACATATTGTTCGAGATCCGCGACTATATCCGGGCCCCGGCGAGCTTCAACGACCGCAGCAAGGATTCCTTCCTGACGCGGGCCGATGCCGAGGCGCTGGTGCCGGTCCTCCAGGGCCGCATGCCGCTGGTCGTCCATGTCGAGCGTGCATCGGACATGCTGGTGCTGCTGCAGCTCAAGAAGGAGCTTCCGGCGCTCAAGCTGGTGTTCGTCGGCGCGACCGAGGGCTGGACCGTCGCGCCGCAGATTGCGGCCGCCGGCGTGCCGGTGATCGCCACCGCGCTCAACGACCTGCCCGAAAGCTTCGAGCAGCTCGCCGCCAGCCAGTCGAACATCGGCCGCATGGCCGCGGCGGGCGTGCTGGTCGGCATCGGCACGATCAACCAGGACGAGGCCCGCCAGGCCCGCTGGGAGAAGCAATATGCCGGCAATCTGGTCGCGCTGACCAAGGTGCCGGGCGCCACCGGGCTCGACTGGGGCGCGGCCTTCGCGGCGATCAGCTCGAAGCCGGCCGAGGCGCTGGGCCTAGGCGGCGAGTTCGGTTCGCTCAAGCCCGGCCGCCGCGGCGACGTGGTGATCTGGGACGGCGATCCGCTCGAGATCGGCACCTCGGTGGTCAACGTGTTCATCGACGGGGTCGAGCAGCCGCTCGAGAACCGCTGGACGCGCCTGCGCCAGCGCTATCTCGATCCGAAGGAAGGCGCGCTGCCCAAGGCCTATCAGCGCTGATCGGAACAATGGTTACGGTCCCGCATTGATCGCGGGACCGTCTTTTCTGGGGAGTACCAAGATGCGGATTGTTGTGCCGATGCTCGCCGCCCTAGCGCTCGCCGGCTGTGGCGGGGCCAGCAATACCAACCTCACCGCGAATGACGCGGTGAATGCCGAGCCGCTCAACGCCGCCGACGAACCTGCCGCGGGCAACGCCGCGGAGACCAACTACAGCGCAGCCGTGCTCGCCCAGAACGATGCGCAGCGCGGTGCGACCTTCATCCGCGCGCTGCAGGACGCGCCCTTGCCCTGCGACCATGTCGACAGCTCGACCCGCATCGCCGACCAGGACGGCGTGCCGACCTGGCGCGTCACCTGCAAGGGCGGGACGAACTACATGATCGGCATCCCGAAGAACGGCGTGGCGAAGATCATCAGCCGCACGGATCGGTAAGGGCGGATGACCGCCGGCCGGTCAATCCGCTTGTGTCGCAGGCGCCGGCATTGTTCGCACTACCTGCATCGGCGGGCCGCCGTCGATGAAGGTGAAGCTCGAAAAGTCCGGCGCGAACTCGACTGTGATGCCCAGCGATTCGGATCTGAAGCGCGTGGGTGAGAGGGCGATCAGGCGTTCCGCGTCGGAGGCGGGGACGCCGACGAATCTCGCGAACAATCCTCCCGGGCGCGCGTCGAGATCGACGTGGAGGCCGGCCCCCTCGAAGCGTCCGGCGGCCCTGGAGAGCTGGGTGAGCGACAAGGTCTTCTCCACGGTCGCCGGGGCCGCGATGTCCGGCCAGCCATAGTCGCTCGCAACGGCGCGGACGACTTCGTTCATGAGTCGCCGGCCGTCGCCGCCATTGGTCAGGACGACGATGCCTTCGCCCTTGCCGACATAGGCGGCCATGAAGGACTCGAAACCCGGGTTCACGCCATCATGGCCGAAGCGCGGAACGCCGTCCCGGTAGAGGGCGAGGCCGAGCCCCCAATTGTCCTTGACCGGCGTCATCATCTCGCGGGTCATGGCGGGCGAAAGGCGGTGACCCGTCTCGCCCGCGCCGGATGCCTGGAGGTCGATCAGCAGGCGGGCGAGATCGCCGGCGCTTGCCCACAATCCTCCCGCCGCGAGCTCGGGAACGAGGGCATAGTCACCCGGGATCGGCTTCCCATGGGCGGAGCCGAAGGCCATGTCGGCGCGGATTGCCGGGGACGGCGGCATGGCAAAGGCGCTGCGCGTCATGCCGAGCGGGCCCAGCACCTCGCGTTGCACAAGATCGGGGAAGGGCAGGCCGGTCACGTCGGAAAGCGCGAGCTGCGTCACCATGTAGCCGCCGCCGGAATATTCGAACTGGGCGCCTGCCGGCAATATGCTGCGCACCGGCTGCGGGGCGGCGGGCGGCACGCCATCCAGGATCTGGACGGTGGTGGGGAGGGGCGCGCCGGGCAGATAGCCGCTGTCGAAGCCATGGACGCCGAGCCCGGCGGTGTGGCTCAGCAGCTGGCGAAGGGTGACTCCGTTCGGCGCCAGCTTCGCATCCCGGGGCAGCTGCCAGGAGCGCAGCGCTTCGTTGATGTTGCGATCCAGCCCGATCCTGCCCTGCTCGACCAGCCGCAGCGCGATCACCGCCGTCACCACCTTGCTGATCGAGGCCGCCTGGAACGCCGTGTCGGGGGTGACCGGGGTGCAGCTGGTCAGGTCCCGCAGGCCCCATCCGCGCGCCCAGTCGATCCGGCCCCTGTGGATGACCGCGACGCTGATGCCGGGCACGTCATAGGCGCGCATGCGCTCGGCAAGGCTGAACGGCCGGGCGCCGGGCTGGACGACCGGCGGGTTGAGGTTCGCCTCGACAAACCGCGTGTGCGCGTTGTTCGGTCCGCCCGCAGCGACAGGCGGCGCAGGGCAGGCAGGCGGCGCGGCCTGCGCGATCGCGTGGGGACTGGCGAAGCTGCCCAGCAACAGGGCGCACAAGGTCATTCGTGCCTGGGGCATCGTCGTCTCTCCTTGGTTTTTTGGGGTTTACGGGCGGTGGGCTAGGCCCCGGCTGCCCTTATACGCCGGTGGGTTCGGGCGGCGGCAGGTCGAGCTCGGCGTGCCAGCGGGCAAGGCCTGCGAGCACCGCCAGCTCGATCGCCAGCACCGCGGCCTGGGTGACGGCCTGGCCGGCGTCGAGGAATACGCTGCCCATGAAGAGGATCAGCGTGGTGATCGCGGCAAGGGTGGCCATGCCGGTCGAGGTGACGCGCGACCAGTCGCGCTCGAGCAGCAGCCAGGCGATGCGCAGCTGCCCGGCACCGGACAGGAGCAGCAGGATCGTCAGCGACGGGACCGCCGCGCGATAGGCGCCGCCGACCAGCAGCGCCTGGGTGGGGGCCAGGGTTCCGCGCAGGCCCTCGTGCTCGGCGAAGAGACTGGGCAGGCTGAAGACCGCCCAGCCGATCTGGACTGCCGCCATGGGGATCATGATGACCAGCGCCAGCGCATAGTTGGTCAGGACGAACCGTCCCTCCTCGTGCGCGGGCATCTGGCGCAGGGCGCCCCACAGGCATCCGATCGCGAAGGACAGCGGGTGCCCATCCTCGGCGACGGCGTCGAACTCCGCCTGCATGGCCTGCGCCCATTCGCGCCGGCCTTCGCCCAGGCAATGGCATGCGAGCGCCATCAGGGCGCGGGACAGCGCGCGGGTCATGGCAGAACAGCCCTTGCCGCCGGCATGCCGTCGTGGAGCGCGATGTCCTGGACCAGCGCATAGCCGTCGGCGGTGAGCCGATAGGCGTGCCGTGCGGGCCGGCCGGCCTGGGCAGGCTCGCGCCATTCCGCCTCGACCAGACCCTGGTCGGTCATCCGCATCAGCAGCGGATAGAGCGTGCCCGAGAGCAGCCCCGTCTCCTTCATCAGATCATAGCCGTGCCGCCACTGCCGGTCGGACAGGGCACCGAGGAGGGAAATCATCTGCTTCGAGGGGCGCCGCTTCCGGATCATGACTGATTTTCAACATATGTAGATTTAAGAGTCAACCGCCATCGAAACCGCATGGGCGATCGTCGGATCCGCTTGATTGCAAATGAAAAAGGGAGGCCCCCTCGCGGGAGCCTCCCTCATCCTTTCAACCGATCCGAAGATCAGAGGCCGACGATACCGCCGTCATTCTTGGTGATGATCACGATCGCCGAGCGCGGGCGGATCGTGGCGCCGGCGGTGCCGGTCGCCTGGCTGTCCGGCCAGTGGCTCGACGGCGCCGCCGGGGTGCCGCCTTCGCCCGGGTGCTGGATGCCGACGAACAGCGTGCGGCCGTCCGGCGTCGAGTCCACGCCGGTGATCTCGCACTCGACCGGGCCGACCAGGAAGCGCTTCAGGTTCGCGCCCGGCGCCGCGCCGATGCGGGTCGCCTGGGTCGCGGTCGCGCCGCCCGTGCCGGTGTTGGTGATCGTGCGCGCGCCACCATCGCCCACGCCGCCCGGCTGGCCGACCAGCATCATGCAGTTGGTGACGTCGGTATAGGCGCCGTCGTCGGTCTGGATCCACAGCAGCGGCTTGACCAGGCCCGAGGCATTGCTCGAGCGGCCGAACCACAGGCCGTCGGGCGACGAGAAGTCGTTGTCCGCGGTCAGGCCCGACAGGTTGATGTTGGTCGCGTCGAGATCGGCGCCGGCACCAAAGGCATAGATGTCCCAAGTGAAGGTGAGCGACTCGGTGCTGGTTTCCTTGATGCGGATGATGTGGCCGTTCGGATTGCCGAACTGCGCGGTACCGGCGGTGCCGAACGGATCGTTATAGTGGCGCGGATTGGCCGCATCGGTGCCGTTCAGCGGACGCAGCGAGGCGTTGTTGTTGGTGAGGGTAAGGTAGACCTCGCCGGTCACCGGGTTCACCGCGGTCCATTCCGGGCGGTCCATCGGGGTCGCGCCGACCACGTCCGCGGCGAGGCGGGCGTTGACGAGCACGTCCGCCTGGTCGGCGAAGGGATAGATCGCGCTGGCAGCGGTGATGCCGTTCTGGCCGAACACCAGCGCCACCCAGCTGCCGGTGCCGTCGGCGGCGAACTTGGCGACGTAGAGCGTGCCCGCGTCGAGATACTTGTCACCGATCGCCAGGCGGTCGGTCGCCGTGGCGTCGGCGGCGGCCCAGGCGGTGTTCGACACGAACTTGTACATGTACTCGCGGCGCGAATCGTCGCCCATGTACCAGGCGGGCTTGGTGCCGGCGACGAACTTGCCCGGCCAGCAGCCCTCATGGCCCAGGCGGCCCAGCGCGGTGCGCTTGCGCGGCGCCGAGGTGGGAGCATAGGGGTCGATCTCGACCACCCAGCCGAACTGGTTCGGTTCGTTGCGCCAGTCGGTCAGCGCGTCGGCGCCGGTGGCGCGGGCGTCCCAGCGGCGGAAGGTGGTGTTGGTGCCGGTGGCCGGAACCACGGTCGACCAACCATAGCTGCCCGAGGTGCTCGTCACGCCATAGCGGCTGAGCGAGGTCAGCTCCTTGGCGGTGCGGGCGGCATTGTCGCCCGAGCGGCGGAAATAGCCGGCCCAATTCTCTTCGCAGGTCAGCAGCGTGCCCCAGGGCGTGTAGCCGTTGGCGCAGTTGTTGATCGTGCCGCGGCCCGCGACGCCGGTCGTCGAGTAGGGGGTCTTGAGCAGGTCCGAACCCTTGGCCGGGCCGTTGAACACCACCGGGGTGTTCGGGGTGATGCGGCGGTTGAAGGTCGAGGTGGCCGAGAAGGTCCAGGCGCGGTTGGCGCCTTCCGAATATTCGACGACCGAGACGCCGTGGCACTCGATCTCCTTCAGCGCTTCCGCCTCCGGGCGGATGCCGCCCGGCGAGGTGGCGCCGGCGGTGTGGAGGTACTGCTGGTTGATGTTCTCGTGGTTCTGCACGATCAGGCCGCGCGTCGAGCTGGTCTCGTCGCGGGCGCCGGCGCTGCTCAGGCCGAACCAGTAGAGCGCGTCGCCATGGTCGCCGATGCGGTTGGCGAAGCCGGTGTCGCTGCCGTCATTCTTGTAGGCCGCGGCGCCGCCGGTGATCGGATCGCCCAGGCGCGCGCCGATCTGCACGGTGTAGCCGGCCGGCACGGTCACGACGTCGTTCTTGTTCTTGGCGACGGCGGCGAAGCCGATCGCGGCCGGGCTGACGGTGATCGTGGTCTGCGCGACCGAGGGCTTGTTCGACGCGTCGGCGGCGGCGAACTGGAACACCAGCGGGGTGGCAGCAGCCACGCTCGGCGCGACGAAGGTCACGGTGTTGCCGGTGCCGGTCAGGGTCACGGTCGGGCCGCTGATCTGGCTCCAGGCGGTGGCCAGGCTCGCGCCGCCGGTGGCGGTGCCGGTGAGGGTGACGGTGCGGCCCGAATTGGTGGCCGCATTCGCACCGGCGCTCACGGTCGGCGCCGGGCCGGTGTCCTCGACCTTGCTGTCGCAGGCCGCGAGGACCGAGCCGCCCATGGTTGCCGCGACGATCGCGGTGCCACCGCGCTGCAGCGTCTGGCGGCGCGAATAGCGCAGGTCAGCCAGCTCGTTCAGCGACGGGCCGGTGTTGTGGATGTTCTGATCGACGTCGCCGTCGGTATAGCCGAAGCCCGTCTCGGTGAGATTGGTCATGGAAACCCCCAAGCAGCCGAGTCACTGGCGACCCGGTCGCCCGGTCCTTGGAAGCGCGAAATGACGCCAGCATGCGATTGTCGTTTCGTTAACGTGACTTTTATGTTTCCGCCGCGTGACGCTTTGCGCGGAGCAGCCGCAGCGGCTAGGCAGGCGCGCGATGGACGCCGGCAAGCCCGATACCGAAACGCTGCCCCCCCAGGCGGACAGCCTGTCGCACCGCCTGTCCGCGGCAATGGCCGGGTTGCGCCTGCCGGCGGGCGGCTGGAGCGTGGCGGCGGCGTTCGGCGCACTTCTCGCCGCCGGGCCGCTGCTCACCCTGGCCGGCGCGAACATGCTCGCCCAACATGAAAAACGCGCGACACTTCGGTTGCAGGCGCAAATCGCCCCGCGCCTCCAGGCCGAGGCCGCTGCCCGCGAGGCGCGCACCGCGCTCGCCAATGCCGCCGGCCGCGCCGCGCCGGGCGTGGTGCTCGAGACGCTGGCCGGCACGCTGCCGCCCGAGGCGAAGCTGACCCGCGTCGAGCGGACCGCCGATGGCGGGCTGGAGCTCGACGTGACCGGCGGTGACCCGGACGGGCTGCGTGCCGCAATCCGCCGCGCGCCCGAATTCGCCGGCATGCGCAACACCAGCCAGCGCCGCACCGATTCGGCGATGATCGTCTCGATGCGCGAGGATGCGCAGTGAAGGTGCCTCCGATGCTGGTGGGCGGGATCGCCGGCCTTGCGGTGGCGCTGCTGCTCGCGCCGGCCACAGGCACCGCATTGGGCGACCTTGCCGCAACGCGTGCCGAGCGCGCGAAGCTGGCCGTGCTGGCGGCCAGCCCTGCGGCACCGCCGCCCTTGCTCGCGCCGGGCCTTGGCCTGCACGTGGCGGATGCGGCGGCGGGCCGTGCGGCGATCATGCAGCGTGTCCATGGTCTGGCCCAGCGCGGCGGGGTGCTGGTGGAGGAGATCGCAACGGCTCCGGCGCCCGGCGGTGTGGTCGCGCTGCGCATCCGCATCTCCGGCGCAGAGAAGGCCGTGGTCGCGCTCACCGACGCGCTGGAGCGCGGCAAGCCGCTGATGCGCCTGCGCAGCTGGCGGATCGAGCCGATCCCCGAAGGCGGTGGCGTGCGGCTGATCGGCGAGGTGGTCGCCGCATGGCAGTGAAGCTCCGCCCCGAATGGATCGCGCTGGCGGTTGCTGGTGCCCTGGCCATCGGCATGCCGATCGCGCTTTTGCTGCCGGGCAAGGCGGGGAAGGGGGCTGCTCCTGCGCCCGTTCCCGCGCCGATCGGCGCCGGCTCGATGCCTGAACTCGCCCGCGCCTATGAGCGCCCGCTGTTCGGCGGTACCGAGCCGGCCGAGACACCCGCCGACGCGCCGCAGCTGGCCGGTATCGTCGGCAGGCTGAACGTCGATGCGGTCGCGCTGGTCAAGGCAAGCGACGGGACTACGCGCACGCTCCGGATCGGCGAGAGCGTCGACGGCTGGAGCCTCGCCAGCCTGGCGATCGACGCGGCCTTCTTCACCCGCGGCGCCGAACGGGTGCGCGTGCCGCTGCCTATCGGGCCGGATGAGGGGGAGGCTGCGCCGGTCCAGGCGGAGCCGGGCCAATAACCATCTTATAGGCGCCCACCGATCGGCTTTCGTAGGGCCTGTCCGGCGGAAGTGGCGGGGAAGGGCAATTCGCCCTATGCTGACGTGGTCAGTGCATCGAGCAAACCCCTCCACCGAGGAATGACAATGAGGCGGATGCTGCCGGCATTGATCTGGGCTTTCGCACCGCAAGCCTATGCGCAGTCGGCACCGGCGCAGAGTTGCCCGCATCCGTTGATCGGGGACGCAGCCGAAGTGCGGACTCACCTGGCCGATCGTGCTGCCGAGATTTTCGAACGCGCCCGTGCGTCCGGGTGGCGCACGGACAAGCTATTGCAGGCGTTCGTGAATCCGAATGCGCAGATCACGCTCACAATGGGCGATGTCGTTGCATCGCCATCCGGCGTGACGGGCGTGCGTGCGCTTGCCGAACACATCAAAGCCGATACCTATCGATATCCGCTACCCAAGGGATATGCGGACGGACCGCTTGATGTTTGTCGTCAGTGGCTGAAGCTCGAACTCATCGACAGCGCCAATCGGCGCAGGCTGATAACAAATCTTGAGTTCCAGGATGATGTGCTGATTTCGGTACGCGCCGAATTCGAAGCCTTTGCCGAGGCCAGGTTGAAGCCGCGTGACTAGGGACGGGCCTGGTCGCGCCTCTCGCCCTCAATAGATCCCGTCGATCTCCACCGTAAGCCGCGGGGTCGGCGGGGCGAGGAGGAGGCTGCCGCGCTTGGTGTTGGCGATCTCGTCGGCGCGCAGGCGGTTGTAGCGATCCTGCGACGCTGCCGCCGCGTCGGCGCCGTCGCGCAGGATCGTCGGCTTGAGGAAGATGAACAGCGTCCGCTTCTGGTGCGTCTCGCGCCGGCTCTTGAACAGCTCGCCGACGATCGGGATGTCGCCCAGGATCGGCACCTGCTGGCGCGTGTCCTGATAGTCGTCGGCGGTCAGGCCGCCGAGCACGATGGTCTGGCCGTTGTCGGCGAGCACCGTGGTGGTGATCGCGCGGCGATTGGTGACCAGGTCCGATGCCGCGGCGGTCTGCGCGGCGGCGATCGAGGACGCCTCCTGGTTCACCTGCAGCCGGATCGTGTCGCCCGCATTGACCCGCGGCAGCACGCGCAGGGTGATGCCCACGTCCTTGCGCTCGATCGTCGTATAGGGGTTCACGTTCGAGCTGTCGGTCAGGATCGATCCGGTCAGGAACGGCACGTTCTGGCCCGAGACGAACTCGCCGGCGACATTGTCGAGCACGGTGATCTGCGGGGTGGAGAGCAGGTTCGCCCGGGTCGAGCTGCCCAGCGCCTGCACCAGCACCGAGAAATCGTCGCCGATCGCCAGATTGGCGGTAAGTCCCGTGCCCAGCGCCTTGCCGGCCGGCACGCCCAGCGTGGTCAGGATCGCGCCCAGCGACAGGCCGTTGCCGCTCGGGTCGAACGAAGTCGCCGCGCCCTTCACCTTGTCGAGTACCGCGCCGGCGGTGCCCAGCTGCACGCCCAGCGCCTCGGCATCGTCGCCGGTGATCTCGGCGATCGCCGCCTCGATCAGTACCTGCGGGCGGCGCACGTCGAGATCGGTGATCAGCGGCTCGATCGCGGCGATGGCGGCCGGGGTGCCGCGCACCACCACGGCGTTCAGCTCCGGCGCCGGCTGCACGTTCAGATCGGGCGTCGAGAAGCCCTTGGGCGTCGGCGTCTGCACGTTCTGCATCGTCGTGCCGGTGGTCTGGGCGTTCTGCATCGCGCTGCCGATCCCGCCGCTGGTCGAGGCGGCGCTGTTGGGCAGGGCCGAGAGGTTCTGGTTGCCCTGGCTCAGCCGGGCGAACGGATTGGAGCTGCCGCTGCCCAGGCTCTTGGCGATCGGATTGTCTGCGCTGTCGCCCTGGCCGAGCACACCGCGCAACACATCGGTCACCGTCTCAGCATCGGCATAGTTCAGGCGGAACATGCGGGTGATCGGCGTCGCGCCGCCCGGCTGGTCGAGCGAGACCAGCATCTTGCGCGCTTCGGCGACCGAGGCGGGGGTGCCGCGCACGATCACCGTGTTGCTCCGCCCGTCGGCGGCCACCCGCGTGCCTTCGCCCAGCACGGCCTGGAGCGACTGGGCGATGTCGGTGGCATTGCCGTTCTTTAGCGAGAAGGTGATGAAGGTCGCGCCGCTGCCGCCGTCGAGCTGGCGGGCGATCGCCTCCACCCGGCGGACATTGTCGGCATAGTCGGTGATGACCACGGCGTTGGGCGTGCTCAGCGGCTCCACGCTGCCGAAGGTGGCGACCAGCGGGCGCACCACGCGGGCGACATCGGCGGCGGGCACGTTCTGCAGGCGGACCATCCGGGTCACCAGCTCCTGACCGGACACGCCGCGGCTCGGGATGCCGCCGTCACGCACCGCATTGGCCGCCGGCACGATCCGCCACGCCCGGCCCGAGCGCACCGCCGCGAAGCCGTTTGCCCGAAGGACCGACTGGAACAGCTCCCATACGCCCGACGGCGACAGCGGGCTCGACGAGGTGACGGTCACCACGCCCTTCACCGCCGGATCGAGGATCAGCGTGCGCCCGGTGATGCGCGAGATCTGGTCGGCGACGTCGGAAATCTCGATGCCGCGCATGTTCACCACCACATCGCCGGTGCCGGCATCCTGCGGGGCGGGGGCGGGCGCCGTCTGGGCGATGGCAACCGTGTCCAGGGCGATCCCGGCGAGCGCGAGTGCGGCGATGGCGGAGCGAATCTTCACGGGAGCACTTTCTAACGGAGCGGCACGGTAAGCGTCAGCCGCTTCCCGTCGCGCAGGACCTGGATCTGGGCGGAGCCGCTCGACTGGGCCGCCGCAAGGGCGCCCTGGGCGGCAGCGGGGTCGGACAGCGAGGTGCCGTTGACCGACTGGATCACGTCGCCCGCCACCATGCCGGGCGGGCCATTCTCGCCGATGCGGTAGCCGCCCTGCACGGGCGACGCGTCGAAGCGCTGGAGGATGCCGGCCATGCTCGCCTGGGGCGGTGCCGGGGCAGGGGCGGGTGGCGCGCCCGGCGTGCGTGACGGCGGGGCTCCCACCGGCGCGGTCACCGGATTGGCCGGCGCGGCGACGGGCTGGCCCGAAGCTGCGGCCTGGCGCTGCTCGGGCGTCAGCGTGGGGTCGGGGAAGGCGAGGAACTCGTTGCGGCCGCCATTGGCCAGGATCACCCGGTCGCGCAGGATCGCCTGGATCGTCGCGCCGTTGATATTGTCGCCGACCTTGTACGCCTTGGCCGGCTGGCCGCTCACCGAGATGAACGCGCTGGAGAGCTCGGTCGGGCTGGCGGCGATCACGCCCTTCAGTTCCAGGGGAAGCGCGGTCGCCTGGCCCGCTTCGGAGACCGAGGACTTGCCGAACGGCGCCAGCGCCACCGCCGCGCCGATATCGGGCGCCACCGCCGGTCCGCTGGTGCCCGAAGGGACGGTGATCGCGCCGGTGCCGGCATGGCCGGCGATCCGCCAGGTGAGTCCGGCGAGCGCCACCGCCACCGAGACGACGACCGCGCCGGTGAACAGGTTGAGCCCGATGCGCGCCTGGCGCGGCGTGAGGGTGAGCGCGGTCATTACAGCTTCCGTCCGTCCACGAAGCCGTCGAGCGATGCAAGCGCGCTCTTCTCGGCGCCGGGGAACACCTGGATGCGGACGCGCTCGATCTCGGGATCGTCGGTCCGCCTTTTCTCCACCGCGATGCGCCATTGCTGGCCCATCATCTCGACCTGGTCGCTGCCCGGCGCATTGGCCTGCAGCTCGGCCATCCGGTTCTCGGCGACCCACATGGCGGTGGTGCGGCGCTCCATCGCCCGGGTCGAATCGATATGCGATTCGACCGTGCGCATCAGGCCGACCGTCGCGATGGCGAGGACGGCGAGCGCGACGAGCGCTTCGATCAGGGAGAAGCCGGCGTCGGCCCTGTCCGTCTTCGAACCCGTCACAGCTTCAACGCCCCAATCGGAAACGCCCGTACGGTCATCCCGTCATAGACGACCGTCCAGCGCCGCGGTCCGCTCTCGATCACCGCCTGCATCGGCTTGCCCGCGCCATCGACGCCCAGCACCACCGGCGGCTTGACGCTCAGCGTCATCACCATGCCGCCGGGGAGCTTGTGGAAGCCGAGCGCATCGTCGGTACGCGCCACCGCCTTGCCGTCGGTGCCGATCGTCGCGAAGCCGTATCCGTTCTTCTGCACGGTGAAGGCGATCGTCCGGTCGCCGAGCATCGCATCGTCGGCGGCGGCCTGGAGCCGGGTCGCGAGGCGCCGCGCCTCGGTCTCCACGCTCGGCGCGCGCGTCACCGATCCCATGCCCAGCGCCACGGCGCCCGCCATCACGCCGATGATGACCAGCACGATCATCATCTCGATCAGCGTCATGCCGTCCTCCGAGGGGCGACGACGCATCGCGATGTCGGCCCCCCGCATGCGGGTCAGCCCTTGCCGTCGATATCGGCGTCCACGCCTTCGCCGCCCACCTTGCCGTCCTTGCCGAGCGAGCGAATCGTGAAGCTGCCGCCTTCCGAAGTATATTCGTAGGGCTTGCCCCAGGCATCGAGCGCGGGGGCGGAGAGATAGCCGCCCTGCGGGAAGGTCGCCGGCAGCGGCGGCGTCGTGGTCTTCTCCACCAGCGCCTTCAGCCCCTGCTCGGTGGTGGGATAGTCGCCATTGTCGAGCCGGTACATCTTGAGCGCACCGGAAATGGTGGCGATGTTGCTCTTGGTAGCGGTGGCCTTCGCCTCGTCCGGCCGACCCATCACATTGGCGGCGACAAGGCCCGCGACGATCGCGATGATGACCAGCACGATCATCATTTCGATGAGGGTCAGACCGGCCTCGCCCTCCGAAACGGCGTGCTTGCGGTCCTGCACCTTAGGTGCGATGTCATGGAACTGTTTCAAAACTATGCGCATCCCCGCCCCATGCGTCCTGCCCATGAAGCAAATGTGACAATGAGCCCAAACGCCCCGGGTGCGCCCGACCCTTATGAACCGCCCGCCGCGGGCGTCTGGACGCTGACGGGGGATCGCCTGATCATAACCGTGCGCGACTGGCCCGCAACCATTCTCGTCCCGACCGAGCAGGTGCGCCTGCTCGCGGTCGATCTGCCGCTGCCCAGCCACGCCAAGCGGGTCGCGGCCTTGCCCTTCGCGATCGAGGACCGAATCGCCGAGCCGGTCGATTCGGTGCATCTCGCGCTCGGCGAGCAGGTCGCGCCGAACCGCTATCTGGTCGGCGTGGTCCGGCACGAGGTGATGGCCCGCTGGGTCGCCCAGGCCGAGGACGCCGGCATCGGCCATGCCGCGATGGTCCCCGATGTCCTGACCATGCCGCGCCCTGCCGAGGGCTGGGCGGTGTCGCAGTCCGCCGGCCGTGCCGCTGTCCGCGATGCCGAGGGGACCGGTTTCGAGGTGCCCGCGGCGCTGCTGCGCCCCGCCTGGGAAGCCGCCGGGCGCCCTGCGGTCACCAGCTATGGCGAGACGCTGCCCGACGACATGCAGAAGGGATCGGCGAAGCTCGATCCTGCGGCCGTAGGGCCCGCCGCCGGCGCCGCGATCGCCACGCTCAACCTCCGCCAGGGCGCCTATGCCGTCCGCAAGACCGGCGGCTCCGGCCTGTGGCGGAAGTTCGCCTGGGTCGCCGCGTTCGGCGTCGCCGCGCATGTCGCGATCGGGCTCGGAGATGTGATAATGCTACGCAATATCGCAGATCGACGGGAGGCGGAGACCCGCGCGACCGCCGCGCTCGCGGCACCCGGCGTGGCGCTGGGCGACGATCTGGCGAACTCGATCACCGGCATGCTGCCAAGCAGCGGAGGAGGGCAGGTGCCGCAGGTCTTCCTGCCCCTGGTCAACCGCGTCTCGGGCGCGCTCGGGCCGCTTTCCGGTTCGATTGCGGTGCGGGCGATGACCTTCGAGGGCCGGCTGCTCACGCTCGATCTCGATGCTTCCAGCGACGCGGGCCTGCCCGGCCAGATCGAGGCAGCCCTGAAGGGCGCCGGGATAGGAGCGCAGGTGGTGCGCTCGCCCGAAGGCGCGATCCGTATTACGGCGAATGCCGCATGAGACTGATTCTCGCCCGCATGCCGGCGCTTGACGCCGCGCTGATCCGCTTCGACGGCTGGTGGAGCGGCCGCAGCCGCCGCGAGCAGGTCATGCTCGGCGGCCTCGCCCTGTTCCTTGCCGCGCTGGTGCTGGTCTTCGGCATCGTGAAGCCGCTCCAGTCCGCTCGTGCTTCGGCGCTGCAGGACATCCGCACCTATGAGACGCTCACCGCACGCATCCGCGCCGCGGGCACGCTGAGCGCCAGCCAGCCCCAGCGCCGCCAGGGCTCGCCCAACGACGTGATCACCGGATCGGCGCCCGGCTTCGGCCTCACCGCCACCATCGCCGCGATCCCCGGGGGCGCCCGCGCGACGATCGCCGATGGCAGCTATGACAGCGTCATGGCGTGGCTCGCCGACCTGTCCGCGACCTCCAGCCTGCGGATCAAGCGCGTCGACCTCCAGAAGGCGGCCGCGCCCGGTCGGGTGAGCGCCACCGTGGATTTCGGCGGATGAACGAGATGCTGATCCTCACCGACGATGCACCCACCGCGCTGCCCTATGGCTTCGCGCGCCGCAACGGCGTGCTGCTGCGCGCCACCGATGCCGGCGTGGAATGCGTCCACAAGGCCGGCGCGGCGCTGGACGGCCTGCTCGAAGTCCAGCGCCTCGCCCCCGCCGCGCGCTTCGTGACGGTGCCCGACGACCAGTTCGAGGCTGCGCTGAGCGCCGCCTATTCGGGTGCCGGCGCCGCCGCGGACATCGATCTGGGCGACATGGACCTGGCCGCGCTTGCCGACAGCGCCGCGAGCGTTGACGACCTGCTCGACACGCGTGACGACGCCCCGGTCATCCGCTTGATCAATGCGCTGCTGCTCGAGGCCGTGCGCGAGGGCGCGTCGGACGTGCATATCGAGACGCAGGAAAAGCGCCTCGTCGTCCGCTTCCGCATCGACGGCGTGCTGCGCGACATGATCGAGCCGCCGCGCGCGCTCGCGCCGCTCCTTGTCAGCCGCATCAAGGTGATGGCCAAGCTCGACATCGCCGAGCGCCGCATCCCCCAGGATGGCCGTGTCACGCTGCGCATCGGCGGCCACGATGTCGACGCTCGCGTCTCGACCATCCCGACCCAGCATGGCGAGCGCGTCGTGATGCGTCTGCTCGAAAAGGGCTCGCTGCGCCTCGACATGGAAGTGCTCGGCATGAGCGAGCGCGACCGCACCGTGTTCACCCGCCTGCTCGAGCGTCCGCACGGCATGCTGCTGGTCACCGGCCCCACCGGCTCGGGCAAGACCACGACGCTCTACGCCGCGCTCAACAAGCTCAACGACCGCAAGCGCAACATCATGACGGTCGAGGATCCGATCGAATATGAGCTGGCCGGCATCGGCCAGACCCAGGTCAATCCGCGCACCGACATGACGTTCGCGAGGGGGCTTCGCGCGATCCTGCGCCAGGATCCCGACGTGATCATGGTCGGCGAGATCCGCGACCAGGAGACCGCCCAGGTTGCCGTCCGCTCGTCGATGACCGGGCACTTCGTCCTCTCGACCCTCCACACCAACAGCGCGGTCGGCTCGGTGACGCGCCTGATCGACATGGGCGTCGAGCGCTATCTGCTCGCGCCGATGGTGGTGGGCCTGTGTGCCCAGCGTCTCGTCCGCAAGCTCTGCCGCAACTGCGCGAAGCAGGAGGACGCGACCGAGGCGGACTCGCTCCTGCTTGGCGGGGCGATCAAGCCGGGCAAGAAGGTCTGGCGGGCGGTCGGCTGCGCGGAATGCCACGGCGAAGGCTATCGCGGCCGCGCCGGCCTCTATGAAGTCGTCGCGGTGGACGACCGGTTCCAGAAGCTGATCCACGACGGCGCCTCCGAGGCGGACCTCGAGGCCCATGCCCGCAAGGAAAACCCCAGCCTGCTCGACGACGGCATCGCCAAGGTGAAGGCCGGAGTGACGACGGTCGAGGAAGTGGCGCGGGTGGTGAGGGACGAAGCATGACACTCCTCCCCGGAACGGGGAGGGGGACCGCTCGCGCAGCGAGTGGTGGAGGGGGCCCGCGCGCCTCTGGCTTTATCGTACGTGGAGGGCGGGCCCCCTCCACCGAGCCGCTGCGCGTCTCGGTCCCCCTCCCCGTTCCGGGGAGGATTTAGCCCATGCCCGCCTACGCCTACCGCGCCGCCGACAAGGCCGGCGCCGCCAAGAAGGGCATCATCGAGGCCTCCAGCCCCGCCGCCGCCCGCGCGCTGCTGCGCGAGCAGGCGCTGCTGCCGCTCTCGGTAGAGGTCGCCGCCGAGAAGGGCGCCAGCCTCGGCAGCATCCAGCTTCCCAAGTTCCGCCGCGGTACGATCTCGTCCAAGGCGCTCGCCACCGTCACCCGCCAGATCGCCACGTTGGTCGGCTCGGACATCGCGATCGAGGAATCGTTGCGCCTCGTCGCCACCCAGTCCGAGCAGGCGGCGACCAGCTCGCTCCTGCTCGACGTCCGCTCCGCGATCCTCGACGGTCGCAGCTTTGCTGCCGCGCTGGCCCAGCACCCCAAGGCCTTCCCCGAATTCTACCGGGCCTCGGTCGCCGCGGGCGAGGCTTCGGGCAAGCTGCCGAGCGTGCTCGAGCATCTCGCCGAGTTCGTCGAGAACCGCCAGGCCAACGGCCAGAAGCTCCAGCTCGCTTTGATGTACCCCGCGCTGCTCGCCTTGGTGTCGATCGGCATGATGGCGCTGCTGCTCGTCTATATCGTGCCGGATATCGTGAAGGTGTTCGTCTCGCGCGGCGCCGACCTGCCGTTCCTCACGCGCCTGCTGATCGCGGTGAGCTGGTTCCTGCAGAATTTCGGGCTGTACCTGCTGCTCGGCATCGCGGTGATCGGCCTGGTCTTTGGTCGCTGGGCGCGCGTGCCGGCCAATCGCCTCCGCATCGATCGTTTCTTCTCCGAGCATCGCCCGTTCCGCCGCTTCAGCCGCCAGCTCAGCGCCGCCCGCTTCGCCGGCAGCCTCGCCACGCTGGTGGGCAGCGCCGTGCCTTTGGTCGACGCGCTCCACGCTGCCGCCGCCGTCACCCCCAATCGCTGGGTCCGCGAGAAGGCGCTCGGCGTCGCGACGCGGGTGCGGGAAGGCATCAGCCTGCGCGCCGCGATGAGCGAGGCGGGGGTCTTCCCCTCGATGCTGGTCGCGATCGTCGCCTCGGGCGAGAGCTCGGGGCGCCTGGCGCCGGCGCTCGGCCGCGCCTCGGACGAGCTTCAGCGCGAGCTCGACGCGCTGGTCGGCACCCTGGTCGCGCTGGTCGAGCCGCTGGTGCTGCTGGTGATGGGCGGGCTGGTGCTGATGATGGTGCTGGCGATCCTGCTGCCGATCATCAATCTGAACAACCTGGTGGGGCTGTAACTAAATAAATCCTCCCCCAGCTTGCTGGGGGAGGGGGACCGCTCGCGCAGCGAGTGGTGGAGGGGCCGCCGTCGAAGACGGCGGACTGCGTCCGCCGCCCCTCCACCAGCCTGCGGCTGGTCCCCCTCCCCGAGACAAGCTCGGGGAGGATTTGAAACTACATCTGCCCCTGTACCGTCGCACCGCTGGGCAGACCGACGAACGGCAGCACCGCGGCGCCCTCCGGCGTCATCGAGATGTCCAGCGCACCGTCCTCGCGCAGCACCGCGGTCATCAGCGTCTTGAGCCGCTGGGCCGAGGGCGCCACGCGGAACGTCGTGCGGTCGCCGACATGTTCGGCGGTGATCAGCAGGGCAGGGACCGCCACCGGCGCCCCGGCCTTCGCCCGGCAGCTGCCCGGATCGGTGGTCACCTTGCCGTCTGCCATCCGCGCGCCGCCCCCCGAAGCGATCCGCTGCATCTCGATCTGCATCGTCAGGTTGCAGGTGAAGGGCAGGTTCGGCTGAAGCGCCTTGAGCAGGTTCGCATCCGCCGATCCGCTGACATGGTCGAGCACCGTCCGCCCACCGAGATGCTGGACCATCTGTCCGCCCAGGTCGGTGTCCGGTCCCGTCGCCTTCCAGTCCGCGGCAAAGGCGAGGCTGGTCAGCGAGCGCAAAGGCGCCATGTGCCAGGCGAAGGTCGCGCCGCCCGCGATGCCGACCTCGCCGTTCCACACCGTCCCCGCCACGCCGGTGCGCCAGCTGGTGTTCTTGAAGATCACGCTCGCCGGCATCGTCACCAGCAGCGCGAGCAGATATGCCGCTATGCCGATCAGGGCGAAGAGGATAATAGACCGCCGTGCCCCGCTACCATCTCCCAGAGTCGGCAATGGATCGACGGACCCTGCTGAAGTCGCTGCAATCAGGCCTGGTCGCGTCAGCGGCATCGGTCGTGCTTCCCTCTGTCGTGTTCGCAGCCGACAAGAAGAAGGACAAGCGCCCGATCGCCCTGCTGCTGCCGCTCACGGGGCCGCGAGCGCGGCTGGGGCTTAGCATGCGTCAGGCCGCGTTGCTCGCGGAAAACAGCGCCTTCGTCCAGAGCTTCGACACGGGTGGGACGGCCGCCGGCGCCGCCGCCGCGGCGGCCCAGGCGTTCAAGATCAAGCCCGCGCTCATCCTCGGCCCGCTCAGTGCCGAGGAGGTGCCCGCCGTCTCCAGCACCGTGGCTGGCCGTGTCCCCGTCATCGCCTTCAGCAACGACAGCGTGCTGCGCGCGCCCGGCACCTGGATCTTCGGGATCACCGCCGGCCAGGTGACCACCGCGATCCTGCGCTATGCCCGCACCCGCGGCGTGAAGACCGTCACGATGATCGACGATGGCTCGCCCTGGAGCGCCGCCGCCGCGCTCGCCGCCGGCAAGAGCGAAAGCGAGATCGGCATCACCGTCAACATCCTGCAGGTGAAGCCCGGCCAGCCCCTGCCCAGCCCGGGCGAGGCGCCCGACGCAGTGCTGCTCCCTGGCGCCGGCGAAACCGTCCTCGCCGCCGCCCGCGCGCTCAAGGAGACCGGCGTCCAGCTGCTCGGTACCTTCCAGGCGCTGGACAATCGTCCCCAGGCGCTGGCCGCACTCGACGGCGCCTGGCTCGCCAGCCCTGATCCCAACGCCTTCGGCACCTTCGCCAGCGCTTTCCAGGCCCGCAACGGCGGCGATCCCGGCACGATCGCCGCGCTCGCCTATGATGCCGCCGGCATCGCCAACACGCTGCGCGCCGACAACCGGCTCGGCGTGGAGGGGCTGATGGATGCCAAGGGCTTCCACGGCGTCACCGGCCCGGTCCGATTCCGCACCGACGGCTCGGTCGCCCGCGACTTCGCGATCCTGGTCGCCGGTCCCACCGGCTATACTCCGGTGGCGTCGAGCTCGGGCTCGTGAGGCTGAAGTGTTTCACCTCATCCTTTCCCGTCATCCCCGCGCAGGCGGGGATCCAGAGCCAAGCGGGACATCACTCGTGACCCTGGATCCCCGCCTGCGCGGGGATGACGAAAGCAAGGGGAGCGGCGACCACGGCTTCACCCTGATCGAGCTGATGATCTCGATGGGCCTGTTCGCGCTGATCGCGGTGGCGGGGCTCGCGCTGGTCGATGGCATCATCAAGGTGCAGGGTCGCACCGAGAAGCGCATGGACCGGCTCGCCGATCTCCAGCGCGCGATGTTCGTCCTGTCGAGCGACATCGACCAGATCTCGTTCGGCCAGCTCTCGGGCGGCGGCGAGAAATTGAACTTCACCCGCGCCGCGCCCGGCTTTGGCGGGCCGGCGGTGCCGCTGCAATATTCGGTGGCCAACGGAAACCTGGTGCGCGGATCGGGCGCGATGGTGCAGACCGTGGTCGGCGGCGTCGCCAATGTCCGCTGGCGCTTCTTCGACGGCAGCGCCTGGCTCGATCGCTGGCCGGCCAGGGACGAGGACAAGGACAAATGGCCGCGCGCCATCGCGGTCGACCTGCAGGCGGTCGGCCCGGGCGGCACCCCGGGGGCGCTGCGCCGCGTCGTCACGCTGCCCGACCAGGCGGAGTATCCCAAGCCATGAGCCGCCGCGAAGACGAAGCGGGGATGATCCTCGTCAACGTGCTGATGTTCGTCGCGATCGCGTCCGGACTTGTGCTATTGCTAATCAATCGCGAAGAATTGGCGCTCGACCGGGCCCTTCGGACGCGCGAGGCGGCACGCGCCTTGTCGGTCGTCCGCGGCGGCGAATTGTCGGCGGTGGTCGCGCTCCGTCGCGACATGGTCACTGCGCCCAACGAGGACAATCGCACCGAGCCCTGGGCCAAATTATCGGAAAGCGGCGCCCCGATCGAGGGTGGCACCTTCGATCTGGCCATCGCCGATGCCGAGGGGCGGTTCAACCTCAACAGCCTGCGCGCGGGCGATGCCGGCGCGATCGTGCTGTTCCAGACGATCGCCAAGGAAGTCGGCCTGTCGAACGACGATGCGATCAAGGCGGTCACCTATGTCCGCCTCTATGGCCCGCTCACCGACGTCCGCCCGATCCGCCTGGCCGGCTTCGAGCCCGAGGCGGCGGCGCGGATGGAGCGGCTGGTGACGGCGCTGCCCGGCACCACCACGATCAACCTCAATGCTGCCGATCCCGAGATGCTGCGGGTGCTGTTCCGCGATCCGCTCGTCGCGCAGCGCCTCGTCGAGATCCGTCAGCGCAACGGCAAGCTCACCCTCAAGGACCTGAGCGACCAGAACCTGTCACAGCCCTGGGGCACCGGCTTCCGCTCGGGCACCTTCTGGGTGCGCACCCGGGTGACGATCGGCAGCACCAGCCAGCAGGCCGCGGTACTGATCCAGCGGGTGCAGCGTCCCGACGGCAAGATCGCGGTCGGGGTGGTCGAGCGCTGGCGCGGTGCGTCGGTGCCACCCGAGGCGCCGGCCTTTCCTCCGGCGCCGCGGTAGCCGTCGGCGCCCTCACATGCTCGCGAACAGTTCGATCTTGTCGTCCGGCGCGCTCTCGACCTTGCGCATCGTGTTGATCGAGATGTGCGGCCAGATGATCCGGCCGGGCAGGCCGCTCGTCCGCGGATCGAAATCGAGCATCACGATCTGGAGATATTGCAGGCGCAGCTTCGGCTTGCCCTGGCTGTCGGTCTCCGCGAGCTCCTGAATCCAGAAGGTCGAGCGCATCGACGAGGCGTTGGCCTGCTTCACGACGAAGGGGATGTTGTGGATCCCCCCGGTCTCCGCCTCGGTATCGACCGACAGCGTCGTCGTGCGCAGGATGTCGACCCCTTCATTGGCCCGCTTGAGCAGCTCGGCCGGGTGGACAGGATCGAACACGCCTTCGAACAGGTTCTCGTGGAAATGCTTGTAGGGGGCGAGGTAGGGGCTATCGAGGTCCTGCTTCACCTTCAGCGGCAGGCCGCTGACATCGGGGATGACCGGCGCGCCGGGCGTGACCGGAACGCTGCGTCCGAGCGCGAGCAGCGCATCGCCGTGCGGAACGCTGCCCAGCCGCGCGATGTCGTACCCGTCGGTCACCTGGTCGAGCATGTTGAGCCACAGGCCGGGCTCGTGATGGATCGTGTTCCCCGGCGGGCTGGTCGGCCCCAGCACCGTGCTCTGGGGGAAATCGGCCGTCGCGATCTGGTCGGTGACCTGCTCGTAATCCATCGCCATCAGCGACTGGTCGGCCTGGATCCCCGCCGCGGTCAGCCCGCGATTGGGCACGCCCTTGTCGACCAGGTCGAAGACGAGCGTCTCGTTATACTGGTTGAGCAGCAGGCGATAATCGAGCGTCGAGCCCGGGCGCGTCTCGAAGGGCAGGGCGATCATGTTCCAGCCATGGCCTTCGAGGCCGCCCTCGTTCCGCCAGACGCCCGGCAACAGGGCCAACGGGCCGAGAAGCTTCTCTCCCCGCTTGGCCGCCTGAAGGACACGGCCGCCGTCCTTCAGGGCCATGAGCGTTGCTCGACTGAATGCCATCACTGCCTCCCCTTGCTGTTCCGGTCGGAATTGCTTCGCGCCTAGACGCCTTCGACCAGCAGCCTGGTGTCCGGCAGCTTGTCGAGATACGGAATCTCGAGGTCCGGCCGCGCCATGCGGGTCAGGGCGTTGAGCGCAGCGGCGATCGCGCCCTCCTGCCAGCCCGGCAGCGAGGACAGCTGGTCGCCGATCACGAAGAACACCGGATCGGACAGCTTGCCCTTCGCGTCGTGGACGCCGGTGCCCTGGCTCAGGATGTTGAAGTGCTGCACGGCATCCTTGCCGACCGACTGCCAATAGGCCCAGCCGCCCTTGATATAGGGCATGTTCTGCCACGCGATCGCGAGCCCGTCGTGCAACCCGTTGCCGAAGCGCTTGCCGAATTGCCGCGCACCCTCGCGCGCCAGGTCGAGCCGCTGGCTTACCGGCTTCCTGCCCCATTCATAGGCGGTCTGGCTGAAATTATATGCGCCGGTCAGCACGCCCTTGCGGTCGTGATAGCCATTGGAGGGATACCAGATCTGGACGATCGGATGCGAGGTCCAGCTGATCCCGCCGAAGATCGGCACAACGCCCTCTTCGCTGTCGGGCGCGACCAGCGTGTTGAGCTTGAGGTCGTCCTCATGGTCATGGGTGATGAGCTTGCCCTGCCACAGCGTGCGGTCGCCCTGCCAGCCGACCTTGGTCGTCACCGCCAGGAACTTGTCCTGATACTTGCCATCGGCAGTGATGCGCGGTCGGGCCTGCGCGGCATAGACCGCCTTGAGCCCCTTCTTGAACGGGAGCGCGAAGCCTTCCTTGTCGCCGCCGGCCTGCAATGCCTTGGACAGCAGCTTCTCGAGGAACGGCATGGCGATGTTCGAGAAGCAATAGTCGGCGCGATACTCGGTCGTCTCCTTGCTGCCGATCTTGGCGACCTGCACGACGAACTCGCGCGTCTTCGCATCCCAGTCGATCGAGGTCACCGGGCTGTTGAGATGGACCGTCCCGCCCAGCGTCGCCACCTGGCGGGCAAAGGCACGCTGGACCTGGTCCATGCCGCCGACCGGCTGGAAGATCGTCTGCTGCCAGAGAAAGTCGACCGGCTGATAGAAGCGGGTCTGCGCCCAATATTCCGACGCGAGCAGGTCCTGGAGCTTGATCGCCTCGGCGATCTCGCCCACCGCCACGCCGGGCAGCACGTCGAACCCGGCGCGCGAGATCGCGTTCTCGAAGCCCGCATTCCCGGCGGTGGGCGCATAGCGGCCTTCGTCGTCCAGCTCGCCGAAGCTCACCATCAGCGACTTGAGCTTCTCGGCCAGCGCCTCTTGCTGGTTCTTGGGGATCGCCACGCTGGGCGTTTTGATCAGTTCGGCTGCGTGTTCGTGCACCAGTTGCGCGATCCAGCCGCGCAGATTGTGGTCGATCTGCCGATAGACCCGGGGCTTACCCTTGAGCGGCCCCGTGTCCATATGGACGAGGTTCGACATCGAATTCATCACATAGACTTCGACCGCGACCCCGAATTCGCGAAGATAGTTGAGCAGCCGCTTGTGCGCCGAGGGGATGCGGCCGGGGCCCGCGTTCAGATAGGGCTCGGAATCGCCGACCGGCCATTCGAAGCGGACGACCTGGGTCTCGCCCGGCTCAGATCCGAACAGCGCATCGTCCTTGTCCTCGGTCAGCGTGTCGCCGGTGCGCAGCGAGAGGCACCGCCCGCCGGTGCGGCTCTGCGCCTCGAGGATCGTGACTTCCATGCCGGTCTTGTGGAACAGCAGCTCATAGGCCGTGGTCAGCCCGCCGACGCCGGCGCCGAGGATGAGCGCGCGCTTGCCCTTGAAGCTGCCTTCCTCCAGCTCGATCGGGCCCGGCGTGATCCGCATCTGCGCGTTGGTCGCGTCCGCGAGCTCGGCCCAGGCGGATGCATTGGGGTGCGACCGCAGATAGTCCGCGCGGCTGATCCTGATCGTCATGTCGTTCCCCCCTCTGCCCGTAAGGACCCCAAGTCGAACGCCATCCGCCCCGATCGGACATCATCCGCTGGTCACTACGCCATTACTGTGATTCGTGGAGTGAACATGCCCTATCGGGCACGATGTGCAAAACTAGTTATGTCGGCAAATAATCCAAAATGAACCAGAATGGCGAATTCATCTGAGAGTAGTGAATGATGAACTTCATGTTCTGGTAAAGTGTTTTTGGATAATCGTTCGTATACTGCCAAATCGGTGGAAATTACTGCTCGGTCAGATCGAAAGCTGACGAGCGCCGTAGGTGGCTAGCCCTAGGTCATATCGACATTCAGGATTGAAAGGCTGCGATCGCCTGCATTTTCACCGTCACCCCGGCCTTGTGCCGGGGTCCACCGGGCGGCGAGGACAGGATTTGAGGTTCAAGTTCAGTGCACGCTGGGCCGTGGACCCCGGCACAAGGCCGGGGTGACGAGGTTTTGCTCAGCGCAGCCAGCCTGAAGGTGAATGTCGATACGGCCTAGAGCAGGATCCGAAACACCGCTCCACCGCCGGGGGCGTCGACCACATCGATGCTCCCGCCATGCGCCACCACGATCTGCCGGGCGAGGTTCAGTCCCACTCCGGTGCCTGTCGCGCGGGTAGTGAAGAAGGGCAGGAACGCGTCCTGGCGCAGTCCCTCGGGCACGCCGGGGCCATTGTCCTCCACTTCGATCACCAGCGCCTCGTGATCCTCGAACAGCCGCAGCGCCAGCATCGGCGGGCGTTCCTGCCCGGCCATGGCCTGGGCGGCGTTCTGCAGCAGGTTGATCAGCACCTGGGCGAGCAGGTCGGGATCGGCGTCGATCGCCAGCCGCGCCGGCGCCACGTCGATCGCCAGCGGCACGTCGGGCTGGCGCGCGGCGAAGATGCGGCCCAGTTCCTCGGCCCAGGGCTGAGCGGCAAAGGCCTGGCGCTGGATCTCCGGCGTGTGCGCCACCGCGCGATAGGCCTCGATGAAATGTCCCAGCCCATGCGCGCGCCGGGCAAGGGTGGAGACCGCCGCCCGCGCATCGCCGATCCGCGGATTGCCCGCCAGCTCGGGATCGTCGAGCAGGTCCGCCGCCGTCGCCGCCAGCGACGTCACCGGGGTCAGCGAGTTGAGGATCTCATGGGTCAGCACGCGCACCAGGTCGGTCTGCGCGGCCATCTCGACGGCGTCGAGCGTGCCCTGGATCGGCTGCACCGTCACCGCACGGATGCTGCGCCCGAGCCGCTCCAGTGTGCCCGAGCGGACCAGCACGCGCTGGGTGCGTCCTTCGATCGCCAGCAGCAGGATTTCCTCGGCTGCGTCGCCGCCCGCCAGCCTTTTGGCCAGCGTCGCGCCATAGACGGCATAGTCCTCGGCCCGTGTGCCGCCGACGCCACGGAACAGCCGCCGCGCCGCCTTGTTGGCCGGCTCGACATGGCCTTCGCCGTCGATGGTGAGCAGCGCGACCGGCATGTCGTCGACCAGCGCCTCGAGGAAGCGCGCCTCGGCGGCGGCCTTGGCCTGGCGCTCGCGCATCCGGTCCATCGCGCCGTCGAGCGCGGTGCCCAGCGCCTCGAACCCGCCACCGCTCGATCCACCAAAGCGCGCGGCACTATCGCCAAAGTGCAATGCCTCGACGAAGCGGGCGATCACGGCATTGGTGCGCGAGACATGCTGCCACAGTCCCCAGATCGCGCCGGCGACGAGCAGCAGCGCGACGATCCGCGCGGCGCCCAGCCCGGGCGAGAGGAACGCCAGGACCGCGCCGGTCAGCGCGATCGCCAGTGCGACCACCCAGGCGATCAGGCCCTGCGTGAAGCGCCGGTCAAAGCCCATGCTTCTCCATCCGGCGATAGAGCGCGGCGCGGGACAGGCCGAGCTCGGCGGCGGCCAGCGAGATATTGTAGCCGTGCTTCTTCAGCGCTTCCTCGACCAGCCGGCGCTCGACCCGCTCCAGGTTGAGGTCGTCACTCTGCCGGGGCTGGGGCGGCGCCACGGCCGCGACGGGGACGATGCGCGGCATCGCCTGGACCAAAGCGAAGTCCTCGGGCTCCAGCGCCGCATCGCGCGCCAGGATCACCGCGCGCTCCAGCGCATGGCGCAGCGCGCGGACATTGCCCGGCCAGTCATGGTCGAGCAGCGCCATCCGCGCGGCAGGGCTCAGGCTCGGCACCGGCCGGCCATAGCGCTTGGCGTAATGCTCCAGATAATGCTCGATCAGCTGCGGCACGTCCTCGCGGCGTTCCCTGAGAGGGGGCAGGTCGATCTCCACCGTGTTCAGGCGGAAGAGCAGGTCCTGGCGGAAATGGCTCTCGTCGCGCAGCTTCTCGGGCGGCAGGTTGGTCGCGGCGATCACCCGGATGTTGACCGGCACCGGCTTGTTGGCGCCGACCGGCGTCACCTGGCGCTGTTCGAGCACGGTGAGCAATTTGGGCTGCAATCGCAGCGGCAGGTTGCCGATCTCGTCGAGGAACAACGTGCCCCCGTCCGCCGCCTGGATGCGGCCGACCCGGTCGGTACGCGCATCGGTGAAGGCGCCCTTCACATGGCCGAACAGTTCCGAATCGATCAGTTCCTCGCTCACCGCGCCCAGGTCGACGGTCAGCATCACCTGGTTCGCCCGCAGCGACTGGCGGTGCAGCTCGCGGGCGACCAGCTCCTTGCCGGTGCCGTTCTCGCCGAGCACCAGCACATTGGCATCGGTCGGTGCCGCGCGGCTGATCAGCGAGTGGACCCGCGCCATCACCGGCGAGTTGCCGAGCAGCGGCGAGGCGCCGGCCTGTTGCGCCGGGGCAGGCGCCGCGCTCCCGCCGCCCACGGCTTTGCGCGAGCGCCGCAGCGAGGCGGCGGTGCGCACCGTCGCCAGCAGCTTCTCGTTCGACCAGGGCTTGGAGACGAAGTCGGTCGCCCCGCGCTTCATCGCGGAGACCGCCACCTGCACCCCGCCATGCGCGGTGATCATCACCACCACCATCTCGGGATCGACGCCCAGCAGCTTGTCGAGCCAGGCCAGTCCCTCCGCCGCATTGGTCGCCCCGCGCGCGAAATTGGCGTCGAGCAGCACCGCGTCGGGCGTGCGCGCCTGGATCAGCGGCAGCGCCTCCTCCGGGCTGCGCACCGCCTCCACATCCTTGAACAGCCGTCGCAGCAGCAGCCGCGAGGCCATCAGGATGTCGTCGTCGTCGTCGATCACGACGCAGAAATCGAATTCCGGATCCCCCATAATGGCCACTCCCGTACATCTACTGTGCGGAACCGGACAATCAATTTGCGTGCCAAAGCCCTGGTCCCCCTGCGGGCGCAATTGGCACGGGTCATGCTGACACTCCGATGAACGGCGCGGGTGCCGGAGGAGGAAATCGTGCAGCTTCGGGGGAGCCTGGTTCGGAAGGGAGCGGTCGTCGCGGCGGCGCTTCTCCTCCTGTGCCTGCCCCGCGGCCCTGTCGGTTTCGACCTGCGGATGGACGCCGCCGGCAGCCAGGCCGTGCTCCGGCTCGGCATCATATCGTTACGGGTGGCGTTCGATTCCGGACGCCTCTGTCCGAAATCGAACACTTGCCGCGCCGCCAGCGCCACGCCGCCCGAGAAGGCGCGGCTGGCACGGCAATTGCGAGGATAGGGGGCATGACAGTGCTACGGATGCAGAAGGACAGGGGGGCAGGCGCCGTCTCGGGTAGCGGGATGGACCAGGTCGTCGAGAAGCGCACGCTGTCGTTGCGCGTGAAGATCGCGCTCGGCGTCGTCGTGGCGTTGCTCGCCGCGTTCGGCTTCTGGTGGTTCGCCCCCACCGGCGCCAGCCAGACCGTGACGATGGACCGGGTGACCGTCTCCACCGTCACCAAGGGCACGTTCGACGATTTCATGCCGCTGCGGGCCCGGGTCACGCCGCTGCTCACCGTCTATATTGACGCGGTCGAGGGCGGCCGGGTCGAGAAGATGCTGGTCGAGGACGGCGCCACCGTCGCCGCCGGCCAGCCGATCGCCTTGCTCTCCAACGCCGAGCTCCAGCTCTCCACGCTCGCCCGCCAGACCGAGGTCGAGCAGCAGATCAACAACATGCGCAGCCAGGAGCTGTCGCTCGCCCAGACCCAGCTCTCCAACGAGCGCGCCGTGCTCGCGGCCCAGACCACCTATGAGAAGGCCCGCCGCCAGTACGAGCGCGAGAAGCCGCTCGCCGATCGCGGCTTCGTCTCGGGCAAGCAGTTCGCCGATACCCAGGCCGATTACGAACTGAGCCAGCGCAACCTCGCCGCGCTCAAGCGCAGCCAGAGCACCGACGCCCGCCTCCAGGGCAGCCAGCTCTCGCAGCAGCAGCAGGCGGCCCGGTCGATGCAGTCGGGCCTCGCCATCGCCCGCGCCAATCTCGATGCGCTCCAGCTGCGCGCACCGGTCGCCGGCCAGCTCTCGGGCTTCTCGGTCCAGGTCGGCCAGTCGCTCTCCCGCGGCGAGCGCGTCGGCCAGATCGACAGCCCGGGCCGCAACAAGCTGATCGCCGGCGTCGACGAATTCTATCTGGGCCGCGTCCAGCTCGGCCAGCAGGCCGCGCTCGACTGGGGCGGCAAGCGCTATGCGGCCAAGGTCACCAAAATCTATCCGCAGGTGCAGAACGGCCAATTCCAGGTCGACCTGCAGTTCACCGGCGCCGAGCCGCCCCAGCTCCAGCGCGGCCAGACCATGCAGGCGCGCCTCACCCTCGGCGATCCGGCGCCCGCGCTGCTGATCCCGAACGGCGCCTTCTACAACGACACCGGCGGCGCCTGGGTGTTCGTCGTCGCCCCGGGCGGCGGCAGCGCCGAGAAACGCACCGTCCGCCTCGGCCGCCGCAACACCGATTTCGTCGAGGTGCTCGAGGGGCTCGAGCCCGGCGAGAAGGTGATCACCTCGCCCTATACCGGCCTCACCGACAAGACGCGCCTGGACCTGACCAAGTGACCGAAAAGAAAGGGAATCCGATGCTGCATATGCACGAACTCTCCAAGGTCTACCGCACCGACACGGTGCAGACGACGGCGCTCGACGCGATCGACCTCGAAATCGCCCAGGGCGAATTCGTCGCGATCATGGGCCCGTCGGGCTGCGGCAAGTCGACCCTGCTCAACATGATCGGCATGCTCGATAGCCCGTCCTCGGGGTCGTACATGTTCAACGGCCAGGAAGTCGCCGGGCTCAGCGAGAGCCGGCTCGCCGATGTCCGCAAGGAGAATATCGGCTTCATCTTCCAGAGCTTCAATCTGGTCGACGAGCTGAGCGTCCGCGACAATGTCGAGCTGGCCCTGCTCTATCACAATGTCCCCGCCGCCGAGCGCAAGCGCCGCGTCGACGAAGTGATGGACCGCACCGGCATCGCCCACCGTGCCCGCCACCGGCCGAGCCAGCTCTCGGGCGGCCAGCAGCAGCGCGTCGCGGTTGCCCGCGCGCTGGTGGCGAGCCCCAAGCTGATCCTCGCCGACGAGCCGACCGGCAATCTCGATACCCAGCATGGCGAGGAAGTGATGCACATGCTGCAGACGCTCAACGCCGAGGGCTCGACGATCGTCATGGTCACCCACTCGCCCGCGCACGCCGATTACGCCGGCCGCATCGTCTCGATGCTCGACGGCCGCGTCCTCCAGGAACGCCGCCGCGCGGCATGATGCAACGCCTTCTCCCCCTTGGGGGAGAGGGCAGGGGAGAGGGGGATTGATCCCTAGCGCCCCTCTCCCCGATCCCCTCCCTGCCCGCGGGGAGGGGGAGAACGAGAAGGAAGAAGCCCATGTGGCGCAACTATCTCACGGTCGGCCTGCGCGCGCTCGCGAAGAACCGCACCTATGCCTTCATCAACCTGTTCGGCCTGGCGATCGGCCTCGCGGCCTGCCTGCTGATCCTGCTCTACGTCCAGTATGAGCGCAGCTACGACCGCTGGCTGCCCGACAGCGACCGCACCTATCAGCTCCAGGTCTATTATCAGAGCAAGACCAACGGCGATAAGTACGACAACCAGGGCGCGCCCTATGTGACCAAGGCGGCGCTGCTCAAGGACTTCCCGCAGATCGAGAGCGCCACCTATTTCGGCGGCCCGCGCCTCACCCTGCTCAAGGACGGCCAAGCGACCGAGGTCGAGGATGGCCGGCTGGTCGACAGCGCCTTTCTCGATACGATCGCGCTGCCGATGGTGCAGGGCGACCACAAGGCGCTCTCGGCCCCCGGCACGGTGGCGCTGAGCGAGACCGAGGCGACCCGGCTGTTCGGCACCACCAGCGTGGTCGGCCGCACCCTGACCCTGCTCGTCGCGGGCAAGAAGGCCGATTACCGGATCACCGGCGTGTTCAAGGACCTGCCGAAGAACTCGCACATGGCGATGCGCATGCTCGCCCGTGCCGATTTCCCCAGCATGTTCCCCGAGGATGACGGCTATCTCACCAGCTGGGGTTGGACCTCGGGCTATGTCTATGTGAAGCTGCGCCCGGGCGTCGATGTGAAGGCGATCAATTCCCAGATGCCGGCCTGGGAAAAGCGCAACATCCCCGACGAGAATTTCAACGGCAATCGCTACAATGCCGGCGACGAGCGCACCTTCAAGCTGGTCGCCGCACCCGACGTGCACCTCGGCATTGCCAGCAACACGGGCATGACGCCGGGCAATGACGTGCAGACGATCACCACCTTCGCGGTGATAGCGCTGCTGATCCTCGCCATGGCCTGCATCAACTTCACCAACCTCGCCACCGCCCGCGCCAGCCAGCGCGCCCGCGAAGTGGCGCTGCGCAAGGTGCTCGGCGCCACCCGCCGCCAGCTGATGACTCAGTTCCTCGGCGAGTCGGTCCTGCTTGCCACGATCGCGATGCTGCTCGCGCTCGCGGTGGTCGAGATCGTGCTGCCCTGGTTCGGCAACTTCCTCGATGCCGATCTCGAGCTCCATTATTTCGGTCATGACGGGCTGATCCTGCCGATGATCGCCCTGGTGCTGCTCGTCGGCGCGGCGGGCGGCCTCTATCCGGCCTTCTACCTCTCCCGCTTCCAGCCCGCCCGCGTGCTCAAGGCGAACAAGTCGGCGGCGGATGCCGAAGGCTCGGGCCGGCTGCGCAGCGCGCTGGTCGTCATCCAGTTCGCGGTGTCGATCGGACTGATCATCTGCACCGCGGTGGTCTATTCGCAGAATGTCTACGCCCGCACCGTCGATCCGGGATACAAGCGGGCCGGGCTGCTCCAGCTCCAGGGCATCGGCTCGAAGACGCTCGAGCCCCAGGCCGATGCGCTGACCCGCGAGATCGCCAAGGTGCCGGGCGTCGAATCCGCCGGCCGCACGATGATCGGCGTCGTCACCGGCCAGACCTCGACCACCTCGGTGGTGCTTCCCGGCCGTGCCGATCCGGTGGACCTCGGCCTCTATTCGGTCGACGCCGGCTTCTTCCCGACCATGGGCATTCGCACCATTGCCGGGCGCGTGTTCGACGAACGCGCCGCCGACGACATTACCACCCCGCGCCCCGAGGATCCGGCGGCGGAGCGGGCGCTGGTCGCGCGCGGCGGCCATGTCGTGCTCAACGCGGCGGGCGTGAAGCGCCTGGGCTTCAAGACCGCCCAGGAAGCGATCGGCAAGACGATCCGCTACGGCGTGAAGGAGGAATATGGGGGGATCATGGACCTCACCGTCATCGGCGTCGTCGCCGATGCGCGCTTTCGCACGGTGAAGACCGCGATCGAGCCGACGATGTTCCTGCTCGACAAGCACAACGTCAACTGGCTGGTCGCCCGCTTCCACGGCGATCCGCGCCCGGTGCGCGAGGGGATCGAGCGGGTGTGGCGCCGCCACGCGCCCGACGTGCCGTTCGACGCGATCCTCGCCGACGAGGTGATTGCCAAGGCCTATGAGCGGCTCGATGCCCGGGCCCAGATGTTCGGCCTGTTCGCGGTGCTCGCGGTGGTGATCGGCTGTCTCGGCCTGTTCGGCCTCGCTGCCTTCACGGCGGAGCGGCGGACCAAGGAGATCGGCATCCGCAAGGTGCTCGGCGCCCGCACGATCGACATCGCGCGGCTGCTGGTCTGGCAGTTCACCCGCCCGGTGGTTCTCGCCAACATCATCGCCTGGCCGGTCGCCTGGTGGCTGATGCGCGAGTTCCTCAACGCCTATGACGCGCGCATCTCGCTCACCCCGGTGCCGTTCCTCGCCGCGAGCCTGCTCGCGCTGGCGATCGCGGTACTCACCATCGGCGCCCACGCCTTCCGCGTCGCGCGCACCAATCCGGTTCATGCCCTGCGCTACGAGTAGGCGCGTCAGTTCAGGGTATGAGAGCGGGCGGGGAGGCAACTCCCCGCCCGTTTTTCGTATAAATTCCTCCCCCAGCTTGCTGGGAGTGTCGGGTTGGATTGCCCCCGGCAATCCAAGCTCGTGCCGGGGGCACGAGCGACCCGACGCTGGGGACCGCCGCCGAAGGCGGTGGTGGAGGGGCGCGCCGGGCACCGGCGCGTTGCGCCGGCCCCTCCACCACGCGACTTCGTCGCGCGGTCCCCTCCCCGAGACGAGCTCGGGGAGGAATTTGAGGGGGGATGGACGCAAACCTCCACCGCGCTATCCTCCCGGCAACACCAAAATCGGGAGGGGATATGATTCGTATCGCAAAGATCGCTCTGTTCGCAGCTGCAGCGATGACACCGGTGGCATATGCGGCGGTCGAAGTGATCGGCCAGATGACCCCCGCCGAGCCGATCACCCATGCCCGGATCGCCACGCTTCCGATCGGGCAGCAGCGCGCCTGGAACGTCTATCTCGACAAGTCGGCCGGGTTGAAGGCGGCCGACAAGGCCGCGCTCGCCGCCGAGCGCCAGGGCCTCGCCACCATCCCCGCGCCGCCGCCCTCGGGCAAGTCGGGTGGCAGCGGCATGGAAGCCAACAAGGCGGCCGCCTTCTACACCACGCCCGAGGCACGCCGCGTCGCCGACAACATCGTCAGCTTCCAGACTCCGGCCGGCGGCTGGGGCAAGAATGTCGATCGCGATGGTCCGGCCCGGGTGAAGGGCCAGCATTATGTCCCGGTCGAGCATCTCGCCGCCAATGCGCGCACTGCAGGCGACGACGAGGAGTGGAGCTATGTCGGCACGATCGACAACAACGCCACCACTTCGGAGCTGCGCTACCTCGCCCGCTTCCAGGCCGGGCTGCCGGGGGCGGAGGGCGAGCCCTATCGCGCCGCCTTCCTCAAGGGCATCCGCTATCTCCTGAACGCGCAGTTCCCCAATGGCGGCTGGCCGCAGATCTATCCGCTCCAGGGCGGCTATCACGATGCGCTCACGTTCAACGACGATGCGCTCTCTTCGGTGGCGGGCGTCCTCGCCGACGTCGCCCGTCGGCAGAACGACTATGCCTTCGTGCCCGAAGCACTCGCAGCGGAAGCGAAAATTGCCTGCAACCGCGCGATCCAGCTGATCCTCAAGACCCAGGTCCTCGTCGACGGCAAGCGCACCATCTGGGGCCAGCAGCATGACGCGCTCACCCTTGCGCCGGTGGGGGCCCGCAACTTCGAACCGGCCGCTCTGTCCTCGGATGAGAGCGCCGACCTTCTGATCTTCCTGATGAAGCAGGCCGGCCGCTCGCCCTCGGTGGATGCGGCGGTGCAGGACGGGGTGGCCTGGCTCAAGGCGCATGCCATCCACGGCCTGGTCTTCACCGACGGCGCCGACGGCCGCAGGCTGCGCGACAAGCCCGGCGCAGGTCCGATCTGGTCGCGCTATTACGACATCAAGACCGGCAAGCCGATCTTCGGCGACCGCGACCGGTCGATCCACACCGACGTCAACGAGATCAGCGCCGAGCGCCGCAACGGCTATAGCTGGTACAATGCCGGCCCCGCCAAGGCACTGGCGACCTACGACAAATGGGTGGCGAAGAAGTGATCTTCCAAGATCCTCCCCCGGAGGGGGAGGGGGACCAGCGAAGCTGGTGGAGGGGGCCAGCCACGGGCGATAACGCTTGAGGCGAGCCCTCTCCACCACCGGCTTCGCCGGCGGTCCCCCTCTCCCTCCGGGAGAGGATTTATCGCTGTCCTACACGCAAATGTTCCACTAATGTTCTAGTCGTCCCGCAAGGGCCGCTCTTTGAACCGTCAGAACCCGCGCAAACTTCCGCGCATGGAAGCGTATGCAGGTGCAACGCCTCCACGCACCGCGAACCATATCGAAACCGCCGCGCGCAAACCGGCCCAGAGCGTAACCTGGGCCAACTTCCGCGTCCGCAGGCGTCTAGTTCGCCGATTCCAGCGTCTCGGTCGCCCGCAGCCAGGTCGCCTCGGCCTCCTCCAGCTCCGACTCGACCTCGCCGCGCCGCTTCATCAGGTCGCCCATCGACAGCGTCTTGAGCCATTTGGGTGGCTTGCCGGACAGCGCTGCGTCGATTTCCGCCAGCGATTTCTGCGCCTTGGAGATGCGGTCCTCGGCATCGCTCACCGCCTTGCGCAGTCCGGAGGAGGCTTCGCGCGCCTGGGCGGCGGCGCGGCGCTCTTCCTTCTTGTCGGCAGGGGCGGGGGCGCTGCCCGGTGCCGGCTTCCCCGAGACGACAAAGGCGGCATATTCCTCGATCGTCCCGTCGAACTCGCGGGCGGTGCCGCCATCGACCAGGAACAGCCGGTCGGCGACCAGCTCGAGCATGTGGCGGTCGTGGCTGACCAGCACCACCGCGCCCTTGAACTCGGCCAGCGCCTGGACCAGCGCCTCGCGGGTATCGACGTCGAGGTGGTTGGTCGGCTCGTCGAGGATCAGCAGGTGGGGCGCATTGTGGGTGACCAGCGCCAGCGCCAGCCGGGCACGTTCGCCGCCCGAGAGCTTGCCGACCTTGGTCAGCGCCTTGTCGCCCGAGAAGCCGAAGCGGCCGAGCTGGCTGCGCACCTGCACCGGCGTCGCGCCCTTCATCACCCGGCCCATCGTCTCCACCGGGGTGGCGTCGGGGTCGAGTTCCTCGACCTGGTACTGGGTGAAATAGCCAACCGTCAGCTTGGTGGCGGTGGTCATCTCGCCGGCCATCACCGGCAGCTCGCCGGCGATCATCCGGGCGAGCGTGGTCTTGCCGTTGCCGTTGCGGCCCAGAAGGGCGATGCGATCATCGGGGTCGAGCCGCAGCCCCAGGCGCGAGAGGATCGGCTTGCCTTCCTCATAGCCGACCGCGGCATGGTCGAGCGTCAGCAGCGGCGGACGCAGGCCCTGCGGATTGGGGAAGTCGAAGCGCATGCTCGGATCCTCGGCCACGGCCGCGATCGGCTGCATCCGCTCCAGCGCCTTGACGCGGCTCTGCGCCTGCTTGGCCTTGCTGGCCTTGGCCCGCCAGCGATCGACGAAGGCCTGCAGTTTCTCGCGCTCGGCCACCTGCTTCTCGCGCGCCGCCGCCTGCTGCGCCATCCGCTCGGCCCGCTGCCGCTCGAACGCGTCGTATCCGCCGACATAGAGCGTGGTCTGGCCGCGATCGAGGTGGAGGATGTGGTCGGCCACGTTGTTGAGCAGGTCGCGCTCGTGGCTGATCAGCAGGATCGTGCCGCGATAGGCGCGCAGGAACCCCTCGAGCCACATCACCGCTTCCAGGTCGAGGTGGTTCGAAGGCTCGTCGAGCAGCAGGATGTCGGGGTTGAGGAACAGCAGCGAGGCCAGGGCGACGCGCATCCGCCAGCCGCCCGAGAAGCTGTCCATCGGCCGCGCCTGCATTGCCTCGTCGAAGCCCAGGCCCTTCAGGATGCGGCCGGCGCGGGCAGGGGCCTCATAGGCGTCGATCTGGTCGAGCCGCTCATAGATATGGCCCAGCCGGTCGGGGTCGGTCTGCGTCTCGGCCTCGGTGAGCAGCTCGGCGCGCTCGATATCGGCTTCCAGCACGGTGTCGAAGGCGCTGGTCTGGCCGCTCGGCGCGTCCTGGCGGAGATAGCCGAATCGGGCGCTGCGGGGCATGTCGACCGAACCATTGTCGGGCTCGATCATCCCGGCGATCGCCTTCATCAGCGTCGATTTGCCGGCGCCGTTGCGCCCGATGAAGCCGACGCGCGCGCGCTGCGGGATCGCCGCAGAGGCGCCCTCGATGATCGCGCGGCCGCCAAGCCGGATGGTGATGTCACGGAAAGAAAGCATGTGCGGGCGCCTAGCAGCACTCAGGCGGGCACCCAAGTGCCCTGTGACCCCTGGTGGTCACTTTACCTAAAGTGTTGAAATAAGCGGGAATGAATTGGTCGGGGAAAGAGGATTCGAACCTCCGGCCCCTGCCTCCCGAAGACAGTGCTCTACCAGGCTGAGCTATTCCCCGACCGGCGCCTCCGGGGCGAACCCCGACTGCGAGGGGGCGCCTATAACCACGCTATTTGAGTCACGCAAGCCACTGAATCAGCTTTTCCGCGCGTCCATCATCGCATCGACCGAAACGAACTTCTCGCGCGGGGCGCCGATGCGGGCCGCGGCGATCTCCGCCGCGTCGATCTTCAGCCAGTCGCGGAAGGTCACCGCCTCCACCCCGCGCGCTTCCAGCAGCGCATCCAGCCCCGGCCGCCCGGGCTTGCCCGCGCCCTCGCCGATGTCCTCGGAAATCTTCTCGGCGATGTGGAAACCGTCGGGCCGGTTGGTGCCGATCGTCCCCGTCGGCCCGCGCCGTGCCCAGCCGACCGCGTAGAGGCCGGGCAGCACCCGCCCGTCGAGATTCGCGAATCGGCCCGCCTTGTCGTCATAGGGCACGCCCTCGATCGGCGGGGTGCGATAGCCGATGCAGCTCACCACCAGGCTCGCCGGCACCGCATAGGTCTCGCCCGTGCCGTGCGCATTGCCGTCCAGGCCCAGCGCCGTGCGCTCGACGATCACCCGCTCGACCTTGCCGTCGCCCTCGATCGCCACCGGCATGGCGAAGAAGTCGAAGACGATGCGAATCGGCTTGTCGGGCATGCCCTGGGCATAGCGGCGCAGGTGGCCGACCGACTTGCGCTGGCCGGGATCGAGGACGCCGTCGTCCTCCACCGGCGGGAAGTCATGGGGATCGACCACCGGAGTCGCATGGGCCAGCTCGCCCAGTTCCCCCAGCTCCTTGGGCGTCATCGCGATCTGGTGCGGCCCGCGCCGGCCGAGCAGGGTGATGCTGTGCACCTTCGAGCCGTGCAGCGAATCGAGCGCATGGGCGACGACGTCGGAGGCTTCCAGCTCGTCCTCAGCCTTGGCGAGCACCCGCGCGACGTCGAGCGCGACATTGCCGTTGCCGATCACCACCGCAGGCCCGTCGAGCGGCGGGTTCAGTCCGGCATAGTCGGGATGGCCATTGTACCAGCCGACAAAGGCTGCGGAGCCGACCACGCCGGGCAGCTCGGCACCGGGAATCTCCAGCTTGCGGTCATGCGGCGCGCCGGTGGCGAGGACGACCGCGTCGTACAGCTCGCGCAGCTCATCGATCGTCACGTCCTGGCCCAGGGTGACATTGCCGACGAAGCGGACATTGTCGGTCTGCGCCACCGCCTCGTAGCGCCGCGAGACGCCCTTGATCGACTGGTGATCGGGGGCGACGCCGGTGCGGATTAGCCCGAAGGGCACCGGCATCCGGTCGATGATGTCGACCCGAACCTGGTCGCCGAACACCTTCTGGCACGCTTCGGCGGTGTAATATCCCGCCGGACCCGAACCGATCACCGCGACATGACGCATGGGCCTCTCCTCCCGCGATCCTAGGCCGTTACCGTAGCGGCAAGCGGGGGGAGGGCAAGCCTCTCGACTAGTCCTCCAGGTTGTTGCTAGGCCGTAACCGTGAGCCCGATCGAAGCGACTGCGAGCCTGCTCGGCCTGATCAACATCCTGCTGGTGGTCCGGCGCAGCATCTGGAACTACCCCTTCGCGCTGGCGATGGTCTCGCTCTACGCCTGGATCTTCTACCACGAGAAGCTCTACAGCGATGCGCTGCTCCAGCTCTTCTTCTTCGCGGTCAATCTCTATGGCTGGTGGAACTGGGCGCGTTCGCGGGCCGAGAGCGGGGAGGTCCGCGTCCGCACGCTGGGCCGGTCCGAGCGCGCCGGCTGGACGGCGGGCAGCATCGCGGTGATCGCGCTCTGGGGCTATGTGATGCACCGGCTGACCGATGCGGCCTATCCCTGGTGGGACGGCAGCATCGCGGTGCTCAGCATCGCCGGGCAGATCCTCCAGTCGCGGCGCAACTGGGAGTGCTGGCTGCTGTGGATCCTGGTCGATCTGCTCGCAATCCCCCTGTTCGCCGTGAAGGAATTGTGGCTTACGGCGGGCCTGTACTGCGTATTCCTGGCCCTTTCGATCTGGGGGCTGTTCGACTGGCTGAAGGCACGGGAATGAAGCTGCGCACCATCTGTCTCCACGGGCCCGAGAGCACCGGCAAGTCCACCCTGGCGCCGCGCATCGCCGAGTATCTCGGTGGCGAAGTGGTCGACGAATATGGCCGCGAATATGCCGAGGCGCGCGGCATCGACTTCACGATGCGCGACCTGCTCGAGATCGCCAAGACGCATGATGCCGGTACCCGCACCATGGTCGCCGCCGGGCTCAAGCCGCTGGTGCTCGACACCGATCCGCTGATGACCGCGGTCTGGGCCGACATGCTGTTCGGCGACCGAGATCCCTGGTTCGATGAATGGCAGGGCTATGCCGACTTCTACCTGCTGTTCGACATCGACATGGCCTGGCGCGCCGATGGCACGCGCATGTTCGGCACGCCCGAGCTGCGGCAGCGGTTCTTCGACCTGTCCAAGGCCGAACTGAAGCGCCGCGGGGTGCGCTGGGCGCTGGTTTCGGGGCAGGGCGAGGAGCGCTACGCCAATGCGATCGCGGCTATCGAGGCGGTGCAGGCAAGCTGAGTTCTTCGCCTTTTCGCAATTGCGCCCGGCGCATGCTGCATTGCGAAAATTTAATGTTTTCTGTCATAGTTCGTACACAATCCGATCCTACCCGCCCTGCGCAGGGGGCACCAAAAGCCCTCCGATAACTAGAATGCCTGGCGTGCCGAGAGCGCGATTCCGTCATTGTGGAATCGTGGCCAATTTCGTGCGCGGGCAAGCGACAGGGAACAACCACATGAAGATTCGGATGACCAAGTCCGTCCTTTTCCTGGGCGCCGCGTTCAGCGCGCTCGTGATCGGCGGTACCGCCGAGGCGCAGGACAGCACCGCCGCGACCGCCACCGCCGACGAGCCCACGGCCGAGATCGTCGTCACCGCCGAGCGTCGCCCCGAAACGCTGCGCAACACCCCGGTTTCGGTCGCGGTGATCGGCGGCCAGGACGCGCGTGATTTCACCGCCGCCGGTGATGACACGCTGCTCTCGCTCTCGGGCAAGGTGCCGAGCTTCTACGCCGAGACGACCACCGGCCGCATCTTCCCGCGCTTCTACATCCGCGGCCTGGGCAATATCGACTTCTACCTCGGCGCTTCGCAGCCGGTGTCGATCGTTCAGGACGACGTGGTTCTCGAGCATGTCGTGCTCAAGTCGAACCCGGTCTATGACCTCGATCACGTCGAAGTGCTGCGCGGCCCGCAGGGCTCGCTGTTCGGCCGCAACACCACCGCCGGCATCGTCAAGTTCGACACCGTCCGCCCGACGCTCGACGCCCTCGATGCGCGCGGCACGCTGAGCTATGGCAGCTACAACAGCATCAGCCTCGACGCCGGCATCGGCGGTCCGCTGGGCGACAATGTCGCGGTCCGCGTCTCGGGCCTGATCCAGCATCGCGACGATTATGTCGACAACGCCTTCAACGGTACCAGCGCCGATGGCACCCGGACCCCGCGCAAGAACGCCATGGGCGGCTTCGACGAGCGCGATGCCCGCATCCAGGTGCTGGTGAAGCCGACCGAGAGCTGGACCTCGCTCTTCTCGGCGCACATGCGCAACTATAACGGCACCTCGACCCTGTTCCTGCGCCAGGCGCTGAAGAAGGGCTCGAACGACGTCAGCAACGTCTCGCGCACCACGGTCCGCTACGACGAGGCGATGGACAATCCGCAGGACTACGACACCTATGGCATGTCGTGGAACAACAGCTTCGACTTCGGTCCGGTCACGCTGACCTCGATCACCGCCTATGAGACCTCGTCGGGCTACAGCCGCGGTGACACCGACGGCGGTGCCGCGGCCGACTATCCGGTCGGTGGCCTGCCCAACGGCTTCGGCCAGTCGATGGGCCGTCTGGCCGATCTCGACCAGTGGACCCAGGAAGTCCGCCTTGCCAGCAACGGCGACGGCCCGTTCAAGTGGCAGGTTGGCGGCATGTACTTCGACAGCCGCGACATCACCGAGTTCTACCAGCGCGCCTGGTTCCTGACGACCTCGGCCCGCAATCCGAACAACTGGGTCCGCCTGCACGACGTCAACACCAGCTGGGCGCTGTTCGGCCAGGCGAGCTACCAGCTCACCCCGAAGTTTCGCCTCACCGCCGGCGTGCGCGTGACCGAGGACACCAAGACTACCGACCTGCTCAAGACCGCCAACACGGTGGCGGACGTGTCGACCTATACCGGTCGCCGTCACGTCCGTCTGTCGGACACCCAGCCCAGCTGGGACGTGAGCGCGCTCTATGAAGTGAACGACGACCTGAGCCTCTATGCCCGTGTCGCCCGCGGCTTCCGCGGCCCGACCATCCAGGGCCGTTCGGCGGTGTTCAACTCGGACTTCACCACCGCCAACTCGGAGACGATCGTGTCGTACGAGGCCGGCCTGAAGTCGAGCCTGTTCGACAACAAGGTCCGCTTCAACCTGACCGGCTTCTACTACACGGTCGACGACATCCAGCTGAACGGCAATGACTCGAACGGCAACGGCGTCCTGTTCAACGCCGACAAGGCCGAGGCCTACGGCGTCGAAGCCGAGCTGAACATTCGTCCGGTGCGCAACCTTGCCCTCTCCTTCGGTGCCAGCTGGCTCCACAGCGAGATCAAGGACAAGCGTGTCTACGCTCAGGTCTGCGCGCTCAACGGCATCGTGGTCTGCACCGTCAACGATCCGGTGAAGCAGGTCGGCGCCAACTACTTCGCCCAGATCGACGGCAACCCGCTGCCGAACGCGCCGAAGTACAACCTGAACGCGACGGCACGCTATGACATCCCGGTCAGCGACAGCGGTCGGGCGTTCATCTCGACCGACTGGAACATCCAGGGCTACACCAACTACGTCCTCTACAAGACCAACGAGTTCTACTCGGACGGCAACTTCGAGGGCGGCCTGAAGGTCGGCTACACGGGTGGCAACGGCACCTGGGAAATCGCCGCCTTCGCCCGCAACATCACGAACGAGAAGAACCTCAAGGGCGTGATCGAGAACTACATGGCTGCCGTGCTCAACGAGCCGCGCGTCATCGGCATCTCGCTGACCGGCCGTACCCGCTAAGCGGCACCAGCCTCTCGGCAAGCCGATCGGGCCCGGTGGAGTGAGCTCCGCCGGGCCCGTTTCTTTCCAGGACAAGAAAAAGGGCGGGTGCCGATGGCGCCCGCCCTAATTTCGTCAATGCTGCCGGAGCGTCAGTTCGACGGCGCCAGCTTGGTGTTCAGCACCCAGCCGACATTGTCGTTCTCGTCGGCAACTTCCCACCACAGGCCGTTCTTGTTGCCCGTGGGATAGACGATCGAGCCGACCGGCAGGGTGCGGATGATCTTGCCCGCGGCGGCCGGCGTGGTGCGCATCGCGACCGGCGCCTGGGCCGTGAAGGTCTTGGCGGGCGCCGCCTGGGCGGTGCCGGCATCGCCCGGCTGGACCAGGCCGAGCTCATTGACCATCTTGGCATAGGCCTGGATGAACGACAGCGTCACGATCCGGCCGATATCGGTGTTCTCATAGCCGCCGCCGACCGCGCCGAGCGCGCCGCCGAAGATGCCGACACCGGCGCCTGCGCCGAAGCCGATGTCGTTCTTGGCGGCATAGCCTTCCTGCACGGCGATCGTCTCGGTCGTGCGGACATTGGTCAGCGAGAGCACGGTGTTCGCTTCGAGCTTGCGCGACTTGATGCCGCCGATCAGCCCGCCGACGCGTCCGCCGACCAGGCCGCCGACAAGACCGCCCACGGCATTGCCGCTGGCATTGCTGTTGGCGCCCTGCACCTCGGCGACGAGGACATAGTCGGCGGCCTTGATCTGGCCCTGGCCGACGTTCGAGCCGCGCTGCAGGCCCAGATTGCCCCCGATCGCGCGCTCACGCGACGCGGCCTGCAGGCCGGAGCCGCGATCGACGAGGTTGAAGCAGCCCGAGCGCTGCACCAGCACCTTCAGCAGCTTGGCGGGCGGTGCGAGCTGGTATTGCGTCCAGCCGATGGGATCATCGCCATCGACGATCGAGAGGGTGCCGAGCTTGCGCGAACAATGCGGCACGTCATTTACTGCGGCCTGTTGCAGTTTCTGCCCCTTGGTCGGCTTGGCCTGCTTTTGCGCATAAGCCTGAGTCGCGCCGAACAGCGCGGCCGAGGCCATTAGAATCTTTACGATCGACGCGGTCTTCGTGGTCATGATTTCCCCCACTCTACTGAACCCGCGCCTCCGATAGCTCCAAAAGTGTTTCGGGGGAACAACAGAAGTCGCGAAAGGGATGCTGCGAGTGCTTTGGCTTTTGCGTGCAAGCTGCTAACGCGCGCCGATCATGGCGACCGAACTTTCCAAGATCCGCAATTTTTCCATCATCGCGCACATCGACCACGGCAAGTCGACCCTGGCCGATCGGCTGATCCAGCGCACCGGCGGGCTCTCCGACCGCGAGATGTCGGCGCAGGTGCTCGACAACATGGACATCGAGAAGGAGCGCGGCATCACCATCAAGGCGCAGACCGTGCGCCTGGAGTGGAAGGGCCATATCCTCAACCTGATGGACACGCCGGGGCATGTCGACTTCGCCTATGAGGTGAGCCGCAGCCTCGCCGCCTGCGAAGGCGCGCTGCTGGTCGTGGACGCCGCGCAGGGCGTGGAGGCGCAGACGCTCGCCAACGTCTACCAGTCGATCGAGCACGACCACGAGATCATCCCGGTGATCAACAAGATCGATCTCCCCTCGGCCGAGCCCGAGAAGGTGAAGAACGAGATCGAGGAGATCATCGGCATCGACGCGTCGAACGCGGTGCTCGCCAGCGCCAAGTCCGGCATCGGCATCGAGGAGATACTGGACGCCGTAGTCGAGCGTATCCCGGCGCCCAAGGGGGATGCCGATGCGCCGCTCAAGGCGATGCTCGTCGACAGCTGGTACGATCCCTATCTCGGCGTCGTCATCCTGGTCCGCGTGATCGACGGCACGATCAGGAAGGGCCAGCAGATCAAGTTCATGGCGGCCGGTACCACCCATCTGGTCGACCGCGTCGGCGCGTTCACGCCGAAGATCGAGCAGCTGCCCGACCTCGGCCCGGGCGAGATCGGCTTCATCACCGCGCAGATCAAGGAAGTTGCCCAAGCCCGGGTCGGCGATACGCTGACCGACGCCAAGCGGCCTGCCGCCGAGCCGCTGCCGGGCTTCAAGGAAGTCCAGTCGGTGGTGTTCTGCGGCCTGTTCCCGGTCGATGCCAACGACTTCGAGAAGCTGCGCGAAAGCATCTCGAAGCTGCGGCTGAACGACGCGAGCTTCTCGTTCGAGATGGAGACCTCCGCCGCGCTTGGCTTCGGCTTCCGCTGCGGCTTCCTCGGCCTGCTGCACCTGGAGATCATCCAGGAGCGGCTGATGCGCGAATATGATCTCGATCTCATCACCACTGCGCCGTCGGTGGTCTATCAGATCGAGCTGACCCATGGCGGCGGGCATATCGAGCTGCACAATCCGGCCGACATGCCGGATCCGAACAAGATCGAGAGCATCGCGGAACCCTGGATCCAGGCCGTGATCTATGTGCCCGACGAGTATCTCGGCTCGGTGCTGAAGCTGTGCCAGGACCGGCGCGGCATCCAGAAGAACCTGACCTATGTCGGCGGCCGTGCGCAGGCGACCTATGAGCTGCCGCTCAACGAAGTCGTGTTCGATTTCTACGACCGGCTGAAGTCGCTGTCGAAGGGCTATGCCAGCTTCGACTATGAGCAGATCGGCTATCGCGAGGGCGATCTGGTCAAGATGGGCATCCTGGTCAACGAAGAGCCGGTCGACGCGCTCAGCATGATCGTCCACCGCTCGACCGCCGAAGTGCGGGGCCGCGGCATGGTCGAGCGGCTGAAGGAGCTCATCCCCAGGCACCTGTTCAAGATTCCGATCCAGGCGGCCATCGGCGGCAAGGTGATCGCCCGCGAGACGATCAGCGCGATGCGCAAGGACGTGACCGCCAAATGCTATGGCGGCGACGCGACGCGTAAGCGCAAGCTTCTGGAAAAGCAGAAGAAGGGCAAGGCGAAGATGCGCGAGTACGGCTCGGTGCAGATCCCGCAGGAAGCCTTCATCGCGGCGCTGCGGATGGGCGAGGAATAACGACGCCGCCCGAAGCGGCGCCGGCTAGGTCTTCCTCGCCACCGGAAAACTCGTGATCCTGAGCTTCGGCGCGGCATAGGGCATCAGCACCAGCTTCTCCGGCTCGCCCTTCGCCACTGCCGTCGCCGGGGGTGGGGCAGCGGCATTGTTCTGTTCGTCCCAGTCGGCGGCGGTCAGGCGATAGCCCTGGGTCACCAGCACCACCGGCGGACTGCGGCGCGAGAAGGGCACCGGCCCGATCGCGCGCTCGACCCGCTCGATCGGCGCATCCTCGGCCAGCGCATAGCGCCACTCGCCCTCGGGCAGCACCGCCCAGTCGGCGGTCAGGCCGCGGTCGCGCAGCTTTTGCCATTTCTCGGGGATCGGCAGCGAGAACACCAGCGGCCCCTGCTCGACGAAGCTGCCATGGGGGGAGGCGACGCGGCGCGGCTCGGCGGTGAAGCGCAGCTCGATCCGGTCGCCGGCCTTCCATTCGCGATCGACCCTCGCGAATTGGCCCGCGGAGGCGCCGGCGACTGGCTTGCCGTTGACGCGGATGCTCGCCGCCTTGGCCCAACTGGGCACACGCAGCGCCATCGGGAAGCGCGTGGGCCGCGCTGGATCGACATGGATCGTCACCTGATCGCGGAACGGATAGTCTGTCTCCTCGCGCAGCGTCACGGGCACGTCGCCGACAGCGGTCGAGACTTCGCACGCGCCATAGATCGTCTTGGCCAGCCCGCCCTCGGCCGTCGCCATCCACAGGCTCGCGACCAGCTTGGGCCAGCCCTGGTGAAAATTGGCGGTGCAGCAGCCGAAATTCGGCTCCAGCCCGAACAGGTTCGACTCAGCGCCGTTGGTCGTCCACGGACCCTTTTCGTGCGCGCAGCGGATCTGGTTCGGCTGCTGGTCGTACTGGTGCGCCCACATGTCGTCGGTGAAAGTCGCCTGCAGCGCGTTGTAGGCGATGCGCTCGATCCGATCGCCCAGCACAGCGTCGCCGGTGATGGCGAGGCCGAGCTCGAGCGAATACATCGCCTCGACGATCGCGCACAGCTCGACGCCCTGGCTCGGGCTGCGTCCGGCAAGATGCTCATCGGCCGAGTAGATGCCGATCGGCAGGCCGTGATAGCGGTCGAGGATCGCCAGCTGGTTGTGGATCGCCTTGCGGTCCTCGGCGCTGCCGGAAACCACTGCCCATACCGGCGAGGCTTTCAGCGCCTGCGCATTGTTGACGCCGTGCAGCGTCTGCGCATGATCCGCGAGCCCGTTGGCGGTGCCTTCCGCGCCGGTCTTGTCGAGGCCGACCTCCGTCTTGATCGTCTTGGTGCGATAGGGATAGTCCGGCCCGAACAGGCCCTGCCAGTCCGTGCCCTGCTGCTTGAGCAACCGGGCCAGCTCGAGCAGCCTGGCATCGCCGGTGCGGTTGTAGAGCCAGATCACCGACACGACCTCGTCCTGCCAGCGCGACCGGCCCCAGTCGCGAAGCGGCCGCTTCGGCATTTCCGCTAGCTGGTGGTGGAAATAGTTGGTCATCACCGGGATGACCCGCGGATCCTGGGTCAGCTCATGATATTGGGTGAGCACCTTCAGCATCACCATGCGCGGCCACCAGTCGTCGTTGCTGCGCGGGCCGATCATCCCGTTGGGGGCGGGGTTGTCGAGCGTCCAGTCGATGAACTTCATCGCCTTGGCCTTGAGCGTTGCGGAGTCGAGCATCCATGCCAGTGGCACCAGCCCGTCGAGGAAATAGGGGCCGCGCTCCCAGCTCTCGCCCTTGCCGCCCAGCCAGCCGCTGTCGGGGCCGAGATCGGGCCAGGTCTCGTCGATCCGCCCGCCCATGCCATCGGCCTGGATCTGCAACTGCTTGCGCAGCCACCCGCCCGGCCGGACCGCGCCGGTCGGCAACGGATAGAAGGGTTGGGGCGCGAGCGGCGCGCGGTTGGGCGGCGGCGATGCGGCGCTCAAGGGGGCAGCAGGTCGCGCGGCGGCTGGCGCGCCGGCTGCCGTGACCGCAACGGCAGCGGTGCTGCCCAGGAACTGGCGGCGATTGGTGTGAAGCGTACACAAGACATCGCTCTCCCGATTGTCAGACTTATATGATTCGATTGAGAGAATGACTCCTGCCCGACCGCTGTTCAAGTATTTGCGCACCGCGCACGTCTGGCTGCGAACCCCATGAAGGCCATCGGCGCAGGTGGACGCTTGTCGCGCGACTGTCATCGATCCGTCGCACTGCGTTTATAGGGCCGGCTTCGAAACAAAGGGGATCCCATGCTGCTTGCCACGCTGATGCTGCTCCAGACCGCGCCCGCCACTGCTGCCGTGCAGGAGGTGCCGACGGCCGAGGTGAAGGCGGTCGGCGAGACGGTGGCGGTGGCGAGCCTGGAGGATGCCGCGGACGATCCCGCGATCTGGCGCGACCCGCGCGATCCCCGGCAGAGCCTGATCGTTGCGACCGATAAGAAGGCCGGGCTCAACGTCTATGACCTGTCGGGCAAGCTGCGCTCGACGCTGCCGGCGGGGCGGGTGAATAATGTCGATCTACGCGCATGGGGCGGGCAGGTGATCGTCGCGGCGAGCGACCGCAACGACAAGACGGCGGCCAAGCTGGCGCTCTACACGCTGGATACCAGGGCGGCGACACTGCGTGAGATCGGGCGCTTCGATGCCGGGGCGGGCGAGGCGTACGGCCTGTGCATGTACGCGCCGCGCGGGGGCAGGCTCTATGCGTTCGTCGTGCACAAGGCGGGCACTATCGTGCAGATGGAAGTTCTGCGCGAAGGCGGCGCGATCAAGGCGGACCGGGTGCGGACGATGAAGCTGGCGACCCAGTCCGAAGGCTGCGTGGCGGACGATCGCACCGGCCGGCTGTTCGTCGGCGAGGAGGATGTCGGCGTGTGGCGCTTTGGTGCCGGCGCCAAGGATCCGGTCGCCGGCGAGAAGGTGATCGTGGCGGACGGCAAACGCCTGGTGGCGGACGTCGAGGGCGTGGCGATCGCGGCGGAAGGCGCCCGGGGCGGCTATCTGGTCGTGTCGAGCCAGGGAGACAGCGCCTATGGGCTGTGGCGCCTGAACGACATGACCTATGCCGGGCGCTTCCGGATCGTGGCGGGCAAGTTCGGCGCTACGAGCGAGACCGACGGGATCGAGGTTGCGACTGCAGGCTTCGGGCCGGGGCTCGCGGGCGGGATCATGCTGGCGCAGGACGGAGACAACGCCCCTGCAGCGCAGAACTTCAAGCTGGTCCGCTGGGCCGATGTGCGCAAGGCGCTGAGGCTGCGCTGACCGGCCCTATCCGGCCCGCATGATCGCGAGCAGATCGGCCATGCGGGCGTCGATCGGCGCGATCCGCTGCTGGTCCTCGGGCGCGAACAGTGGCAGCATTTCGATGCCGGGCCGCCAATAGCGATCGGTGATGTCGCGCCGGGCGGCGGCGAGCGCGATATATTCGCGCGCGGCGGCGTTGCCGGCATCGGGCGCCATGATGTTGCGGCGATAGGTCGCCGGATCATAGACCGCATCGGGTTGGGACAGGAACAGGATGCGGGGCGGCGCGCCGGTCTGCGGGGTGACATCGATCAGCCGGCCATCGGGGGATCGCCAGACGGCATGGTGCTCAGCTTCGAAATAGCGGCCGGGCCAGCGCCAGATCGCCCAGCCATAGGCGGCCGATCCGCCGTGGCGGCTGGCCTGCGTCTCCGAATTTTCGAAGCAATGGATGAATTTCGCGCCAGGCGCCGGCTGCACCGGCACATAGACGGGCTCGCCGGGTGAGATCGCTGCGCAGAAGGCACGCGTTGCAGCGTCGATCTGCTCGGGCGGACCGAGTATGAGCGCTTCGTCGGAGGCGGGGGGCTGGTCCATGGCCCAAGGGCTAGGCGTTCGCTGGGGGCGGCGCAACGACTGGTTCGCCTTGTGCGGCGGCACCCATGTCCGCATACCCCCGGGCATGACCAACCGGCGTGAACTGCTCCTCGGCATCCTGGCGACTTCGCTGGCCGGGCCGCGCATGGCGCTGGCGGGGGCGAAGGCGCCGCTGGTGCTGGCCGCGGCGAGCCTGCAGGAATCGATGACCGCGGCGGCGGATGCCTGGGCGGCGAAGGGCCGCGCGCGGCCGGTCTGCTCCTTCGCGGCATCCTCGGCGCTGGCGCGGCAGATCGCGGCGGGGGCGGCGGCAGACCTGTTCGTCTCGGCCGACGAGCCCTGGATGGACGATATCGAGAGGCGCGGGCTGATCGTGCCGGGCACGCGCGCGCCCTTTCTCGGCAACCGGCTGGTGATCGTCGGGCCCGTCGGGGCGCCGCGCGCGCGGCCCCAGGACGAGTTCCGCGGGCTCGGGACGACGCGGGTGGCGATCGCCGATCCGGATGCGGTGCCGGCCGGGCGCTATGCCAGGGCCGCGCTCGAATATGGCGGGCGCTGGGCGGCGGTGGCGCCGCAGCTGGTGCGGGCGGAGAGCGTGCGCGCCGCCCTGGCGCTGGTCGAGCGCGGGGCGGTGCCGCGCGGCATCGTCTATGCGACAGACGCCCAGGCATCGAAGCAGGTGCAGGTGGTTGCGGTCTTCTCCGAGCGGAGCCATCCGCCGATCCGCTATCCGCTCGCCCGGCTCAAGGCAGCGACCAGCCCGGACGCCGAGCCCTTCCGCCGCTTCCTGCTGAGCGGCGAGGGGAAGGCGATCTTCCGGCGCTTCGGGTTCCGGACGCTCTAGGAGGCTGGGTAGCGACGCGGTTGACCCGGACCGCGGCCTCGCCTCTAGTGCGGCATCGTCGGCGAGACGCCGATAATCGGGGGCATTGCATGAGCAAGAACGGTTCGATCGGGTTCGCTGCGGGCGTGTTTGGCGGGATCATTCTGGGCGCGCTTATCGACAATATGGCGATCGGCCTGCTGATCGGGTTCGCGGTCGGCTTCGGCCTGCTGAAGTTCCCGGTGAAGCGCGGCGACGCCTGATCGACGGCAGGCGGGGGGCGAGGAACCGTGACTCCCGAGCTTTGGGGCATCGTCTGGCTGTCGCTCAAGGTGGGCGGCGTGGCGGTGCTCGGCAGCCTGCCGGTGGCGTTCGCGCTGGCCTGGCTGCTGGCGCGGGGGCGGTTTCCGGGGAAGCTGCTACTCGACGGGCTGGTGCACCTGCCGCTGGTGGTGCCGCCGGTGGTGACCGGCTGGCTGCTGCTGCTCGCCTTCGCGCCTGCGGGGCCGATCGGTAGCTGGCTGGAGAGCTGGTTTGGGGTGAGCGTGCTGTTCCGCTGGACCGGTGCGGCGATTGCGAGCGCCGTGATGGCGCTGCCGCTGATGGTGCGGGCGATGCGCCTGTCCATCGAGGCGGTGGACCGCCGGCTCGAACAGGCCGCGGCGACGCTCGGTGCGGGGCGCTGGCGCGTCTTCACCAGCGTGACGCTGCCGCTGAGCCTGCCGGGCATCCTTGCCGGCACAGTGCTCGGCTTCGCGCGGGCGCTGGGCGAGTTCGGCGCGACGATCACCTTCGTCTCGAGCGTGCCCGGTGAGACGCAGACGCTGCCGCTCGCCATCTATGCCGCGCTGCAGATGCCGGGCGGGGAGGCGCAGGTGCTGCGGCTGGCGGGCATCTCGGTACTGCTCTCGCTGGCGGCGCTGCTGCTTTCCGAGCTGATCGCCCGGCGTGCGGGCAGGGGGCTGCATGTCCTTTGACCTCGACCTGACCAAGCGGCTCGGCGAGGCGGAGATCGCCTGCCGGATCGAGGCGGGCGAGGGGCTCACCGTGCTGTTCGGTCCTTCGGGTGCCGGCAAGACCAGCGTGCTCAACATGGTCGCCGGGCTGGTCGAGCCCGATGCCGGGCATGTGCGCGTGGCGGGCGAGACGCTGTTCGACGCCAGTGCCGGGATCGACGTGCCGGTGGCCGAGCGCCGCGCCGGCTATGTGTTCCAGGAACCGCGGCTGTTCCCGCACCTGCGGGTGCGGGCGAACCTGCTCTATGGCCGGCGCGCGGATGCCGGGCTCGACGTGGACGAGACGATTGCGCTGCTCGGTATCGCGCACCTGCTCGATCGCTGGCCGCGCACCCTGTCGGGCGGAGAGGCGCGGCGGGTGGCGATCGGGCGGGCGCTGCTCTCCGATCCGCGCTTCCTGCTGCTCGACGAGCCGCTCTCCTCGCTCGATCGGGCGCGGCGCGAGGAGATCATGACGCTGATCGAGCGCTTGCGCGACGAAGTGAAGCTGCCGATCCTGATGGTGACGCACGACCGTGAGGAAGCGGCGCGGCTGGGGACGCGGATCGTGGAGATCTGAGATGGACAGGCACTACGAGATATTCGCCGACTATTTTCAGTTCTATCTGTGGGACGCCGGCGAGATGCCCGAGCCGCCGACCGACTATGTCGAGACGGACCTGCGCGCCCGGATCAAGGCGGCGCCCTTCGTGGTGGTGATCCAGCCGGTGCGGAACATGGACGTACCCGTGACGCTGGCCCTTGCCGAGGCGGCACCGGTGCTCGACCTCGACGCCTGGGATCATGTCGCCGAGGCGAGCCTCGACCTGCCGTCAGGACGCCTCGAAATCCATGAATGCACGGGTGGATCGATAGACATCCTCGATGTCGCACCGGGTGGCTACCGCGTTCGCGCCTGTTTCGCTGGCCTCGATACGCTCAGCGAAGATGGGCTCGACGGCGACGATCGGTATCATCTGACGCTTTGGCCCGCACCCCCTGCGCCGGTAGAGGTGCTGAAGCAGCACGAGGACGGCTCTTAACGGTCCATAATCGGGAAGCCGCTTCCTTTGCGGCGGCGGGACGGCAGAGGATTGGTTGCGTCAGCCCTCTAGTTCGGGCCCGTAGAGGCGGAAGGACACGCCTTCGCTGCGCTTGGCGGCGTAAAGGGCCAAGTCCGCACGGCGGGTCAGTTCCACCGGAGTGAGCTTCTCGGCGCGGGACAGGGCGATGCCGATGCCGGTGCCGACATGGAGCGTGCGTCCCTCGACGAATACCGGGCGGGCGATGCTCTCCGCGAGCCGGCCGGCGATCGCCTTGACGATCTCGGGATTGGCGAGGCCCGGAGTGATCACCGCGAACTCGTCGCCGCCCAGCCGCGCGGCGGTATCGCCTTCGCGCACGGAACTGGCGATACGATCGGCGACCACGCGCAGCAGCGCGTCGCCCATGCCATGGCCATGGGTGTCGTTGATTGCCTTGAAGCCGTTGAGGTCGAGCATCAGCACGGCATGCAGGCCGCTGGGGCTGAGCTTGGCCAGTGCCTCGTCAAAGGCGCGGCGATTGGGCATGCCGGTGAGCGCGTCGTGATAGCCGAGGTCGCGCGCGCTGCGCTCCGCCGCGATCCGCCGGTCCCGCTCGCGGCCCCGCGCGCGGTGCTGGTTCAGGCCGTAGCTGAACAGCAGCAGGATCAGTGCCGAGGCGAAGAGCAGGAACTCGTCCAGCTCGATGCGCAGCTTGCGGTCGGCTACCGACGAGGTCTCGTCGCGGAAGATATCGAACGCGAAGATGCCGTAGAGCCCGGCCATCGCCAGAAGGACGACGAACCAGACGCTCCGATTGGACAGCAGCGCGCGAATTCCAGCCTCCATGGCGACAATCCTGCTCGCGTGACGGTTAATTCCGTATGGACGCTGCACTCAGTATAGACGCGAGGGCACGGTTCATCGGCGCGTCGATCCCATGCTTCTCGCCCAGGCGCACGATCACCCGGTTGCGGGCGTCGACCTCGGTCATGCGGCCGGCGACGTAATCGGCGTGGAGCGAATTGACCGACTCCGGGTGCGCCAGCGTGGTCCATTTCACCACCTGGTCGGCGAGCTTGTCGGGCAGGTCGGCGCCTTCGGCCCGGCCGACCGCTATGCATTCGCGGACCAGCGCGCGCATCACCTCGGCGACGCCTTCGTCATTGGCCACTTCGGCAGGGCGCAGGGTGAGCGCACTGACGATGCCCGAGCAGTTGATCGCCAGCTTGCGCCAGGCGGCGGTGAGGAAGTCGGGGGTGGTCTGCGCGTCGATCGGCGTGTCGGCGAACAGCGCGACCAGCGCCTCGCCGGCCTCGCCCTCGGGCACATGGATGGTGCCGTTGCGGCGCTGGACGATGCGGCCGGGAGCACTGCGCTCGGCGGGTAGGTCGATGATCACCGGCACGGTGCGCTGGGCCGGCACCTGCGGGAAGCGATCGCGCTGCTCGACGCCGTTCTGGATCACGGCAAGCCGGGTGGTGGCGCCCATCAGCCCCGGCAGCCAGGCGGCTGCGGCGGCGCAGTCATAGGTCTTGGTGGTGCAGAGCACCCAATCGACTTCGGTCGCTTCGGCCGGATCGGTGAGGATGCGTGGTGTGGCGCGGATCAGGCCCTCGGGCGTCTCGACCTCGAGATCCTCGAGCGGCGAGCGTGCGCAGACCGTGACCGCATGGCTCTGGGCCAGCCAGGCGGCGAGGGTGCCGCCAATGGCACCCGCGCCGATCACCGCGACACGGATCATCAGATGCCGCCCAGATAGTCCATCTTACCGAGCGGCGCGCCCTTGTGGCGCAGGATCGCGTAGGCGGTGGTCATGTGGAAATAGAAGTTCGGCAGCGCAAAGGCTGTGACGTAGGGCAGCCCCTTGAAGTGGAAGCTGCGGTTGGGCGTCTTCACTTCGATATCGGCATCCTCGCGCCCGTCGACTGCTTCGCGCGGGACCGACTTGAGGAATTCGACCGTCGCGGCGATGCGGGCCTGAAGCTCGTCGAAGCTTGTCTCGGTATCGGGCATCGCCGGGGCGTCGAGCTGGCCGAGCCGGGCCAGGGCGAACTTGGCGCCGTCGCTGACCCGCTGGATCTGCGAGCTGAGCGGCGCCATGTCGTCGGCGAGCCGGGCTTCGAGCAACTCGGCATGCGGGATGCCATTCTCGTCGGCCCAGGCACGCGCCTTGTCGAGGAAACTGGCCATCGACTTGAAGCCGCGGAGGAAGACGGGGACGGTGAGGTCGTAGAGTTCAGTCGTCATGGCCGCGGAAATAGGCGCTGGCCGGGCACGGCGCAACGGTCCTTGCGGCTTCGCAATGGTCAGAAACGGGAAGAGCCGGCGCGGTGGGTACCGCGCCGGCTCTTCCTGTTCGGGGACTGGGCTCAGTGCACCGTGGTGCCGTGCAACGCCGGGCGCTGCGCGGCGGGGCGATGGCCGCCCTGCGGCGCGTCGATCGTGAAGGTCGCGGTGCTCTCGGCGAGCGAATTCACCTCGAGGGTGAGGTTGCGCGCGGCAGCCGAGGTTTCCTCGACCATTGCGGCGTTCTGCTGGGTGCCGCGATCCATGTCGCCGATCGCCTCGCTGACCTGGCTGATCGCGTGGCTCTGGGCGTTGTTGTCCTCGGCCATGGTGCCGATCAGGGCATGGACCTGGCCGACATCGCCCGAGATATCGGCGAGCGCGCCGTCGACCTTCATCACGGCTTCCACCGCGGTGACGACTTCGGCCTGGGTGTGGGTGAGCTGGTCGCGGGCACGGCCGGCTTCCTCTTCGGCGCGCATCGCAAGCGCTGAGACGAGGTCTGCGACGACCGCAAAGCCGCGGCCCGCCTCGCCGGCGCGGCCGGCTTCGACGGCGGCGTTCATCGCGAGAACGCGGGTCTGGAAGGCGATCTTGTCGAGACCTTCGATCACGCTGTCGATGCCCTTGGCGCTTTCGCTGACGCGGGTCATCGCCTGCACCGCTTCGTCGGCGATCGCGCGGCCATTGCCGACCACCGCGATGGCGCCATCGGCGCGCGACAGCGTCTCGTTCGCCGAGAGCGCGACCGACTTGAGCCGGTGATCGATGGCGTTGACCGCGGCGTTGGTCTCTTCGAGCGTCGCGGCGTTGCGTTCGGTGCGGCGGGCGAGATCCTCGGAGGCCGAGGCGATCTCGTTGGCGCCGGTGCGGATATTCTCGGTACCGGTCACCACGGTGCCGATCAGCGACCGCAGGCCGTGCGCGGCATCGTTGAAGCTGCGCTTGAGCGCGGCAAAGGGGCCGGTGAGATCGGCGTCGATCTCGACGCTGAGATCGCCGCGCGCCATCGCGTCGAGGCTGGTGCCGATCGTATCGACGATCAGGCGGGTCTGCGCCTCCTTGGCTTCCTCGGCGGCCTTGAGCTTGTCGCGGAAGGCGTCGATCGCCTGGGCCATGCCGCCCAGTTCGTCCTCGCGGTCCGCATGCGGCACCTTCACCGACAGGTCGCCGCCATCGAGCGCGCGCATCGTGCCGGCAAGGTCGAGCAGCGGACGGATGAGCAGGCGGCGCGCGGTCTGGGCGAGCAGCAGCGCGGCGGCCAGGCCGGCGAGCAGGGTGAGGAACAGGATCACCATCGCGATGGTGCCGAGCGTCGCCGAGCTGGCGGCGACCTGCTTGGCGTGATTCTCGATCGCTTCCGAAGCTGCGGCCATCGATTCCTCCAGCGCACGGAACTGCTGGAGGAAGGTGGGAAGCTGGTTGCGTGCCGCGGCCGGATCGGCGCCGGCGGCATCGACGATCTTCTGCGCGGCGGCGGCATAGGCGATCACTGGCGCCTTGAGCTTGCTGGTCGCCGCGACGATGCTGTCGACGCCCTGGAAGGCGGCGTCCTCGTCGATGGCCTTCGACAGCGTGTCGAGGTGGTCCTTGAGGTCGGCGAGCGTCTCGCGGCGCGCGGCATCGTCGCCGCCCACCAGCGCGGCGAGCACGTCGGCGCGGACCGCGTCGTGCATCATGTCCGCTTCCATATGGTTCTGGAGCAGGCTCGCTGCGGCGGCCTGTTCGGCGATCGCGGCATTTTCCTTGGCGACGATGAACAGACCGGTGCCGCCCGAAAGCGCGGTAATGCCGATCAGGACGGCGGCGGCTTGCGTCGTCGCCTTGTTGAGTGACGTGATCTTCACGGAAATCTCCCGCACGGAAGCCTCCGCGGCTCCGTCCCCGAAGCCAATTATAGGGTGAATCGAACCGCTATGGTCTGAACCGTCTATTATTGTGTCCGGGGGATGTCGCGAACTGGGGTTTTTGGACATGCGTGGGACTTTCGGCGGAGCCTCTACGGCGCTCGCCCTGCTTTTCTCGACTTCGGCCTATGCTCAGGACTCGGAAGATCCCGCGCTCGATATCGGCGCGACCTATCGGGCCGACCTGGCGGGCGTGGCTGCCGACGGGCGCAAGATGCGCAGCTTCGGCCTCGACGATCTGAACATCGAGGCGAATGGCGATCTGGAGCGGCTGGTCGGCTGGAAGGGCGCGAGCTTCCATGTGGACGTGCTCAACAACCTTGGCGACCGTCCCAACGACGTGGCGGGCACGCTGCAGGGCGTCGACAATATCGAAGTCGCCTCGCCCAAGCTGCGCCTGTACGAGCTCTGGCTCGAGCAGAAGGTCGGTGCCGCCACCACGCTGCGCGCCGGTCTCTACGACCTCAACAGCGAATTCTATGCGAGCGATGCCTCGGGCCTGCTCATTGCGCCGGCCTTCGGCGTGGGATCGGAGATCGCGGCGACGGGGCCGAACGGTCCCTCGATCTTCCCGACCACCGCGCTGGCCGTGCGCGTCGAGCAGCGTTTCGGCGGCGCCGGCTTCGCGCGCGTCGCGGTGCTCAATGCCACGGCCGGCGCGCTGGGCGACGATCGCGGTTCGGCACTCGACTTCCACCATGGCGCGCTGCTGATCGGCGAAGCAGGCGTGGAGAAGGACGGCAACAAGTTCGCCGTCGGCGCCTGGGGCTATAGTCAGAAGCAGGACGACATCGTCGAAACCGATGGCGCTGGCGATCCGATCCGCCGCAAGGCGCGCGGTGCCTATGTGCTCGCGGAGAAGGCGCTGGGCGACCAGGAGGGTCCCTTCGCCACCAGCCTATTCGTCCGGGCCGGCATCTCGGATGGCAAGACCACGCCCTACAAGGGTGGCTGGCAGGCGGGCGTACTCGCGACTCATGTCGTGCCGGGCCGCGACGACAGCCAGGTCTCGATCGGCGTGAACCAGGCCTATCTGTCGAAGGGCTATCGCGACCTGCTGCGCGGGGACGGGATCCACACCGCCGCGGCGGAAAACGCAGTGGAGTTCACCTTCTCAGACAAGGTCACCAAGTTCCTGACTTTGCAGCCGGATCTGCAGTTCATCTGGAATCGTGGGGGCGATGCCGACGCCCAGCGCGTCACCGTGGCCATATTGCGCGCGACCTTGGAGTTCTGATTTCCGGATAGCTCCAATATGGTGTGAGTATATCCGTAAAACTGGGGAGTTGAGCGGGGAAGGTCCTCTCCATAGGATTCGACGGATATTGATGCATGTGGGGCATGGCACTTGGTTATGCCTTGCATGCATCTCGATAAGACTTGGCGTGAATTGCCAATTGACGCTGGTGTGTTGCGTTAATAGTTCACCTCGCCTCGGCCATGTAGGACCTGTCGAAATGCCCGTTACCTTTGCGCCGGCGGCTGCGTCGGCGACGTCCCCGCGCAAGCTGCGCGAGATGCACAATCATCATTTCGATTCGACCGTATGGAACGACCTGGACTTCCGTCGGGACGATGTTGTGGTCGCCACCTATGCCAAGGCGGGCACGACCTGGACGCAGCAGATCGTCGCGCAGCTGATCTTCAACGGCGATCCCGAAGTGTCGATCGCCGAGATCTCGCCCTGGGTCGATCTGCGCGTGCCGCCGGCGCTGGCCAAGCTCGCCACGCTGGAGGAGCAGACCCACCGGCGGATCATGAAGACGCACCTGCCGGTCGACGCGCTGCGCTTCAGCCCCCAGGCGAAATATCTCTATGTCGCGCGCGACGGGCGTGACGTGGCGTGGAGCCTGCACAACCATCATTTCCACGCGACCGACGACTGGTACGCGGTCCTCAACGACACGCCGGGCCGGGTCGGCCCGCCGATCCCCCGCGCCAATCCGGACGTGGCGGCCTATTTCCGCGAATGGCTCGACGCCGATGGTGCGCCGTTCTGGCCGTTCTGGGAGAACGTCCGCAGCTGGTGGGCGTTGCGCAATCTGCCCAATGTCCATCTCGTCCATTTCGAGGCGCTGAAGCGCGACCTGGCCGGCGAGATCCGCAAGATCGCCCGGTTCCTGGAGATCGACGTGGCGGCCGGGACCTGGCCGCGCGTGCTGCGCCATTGCAGCTTCGACTGGATGAAGGCCAATGCCGGCCAGGTCGCGCCGTTGGGCGGGGTGTTCTGGGATGGCGGCGCCGAGACCTTCATCAACAAGGGTATCAATGGCCGCTGGCGCGACGTCCTCACCGCCGAGGACATTGCCCGCTACGAGGCGACCGCGCTGGCCGAGCTCGGCCCGGAATGCGCCGCATGGCTTGCGAGCGGCAAGGCGGCGTAACTGCCACCCGCTTGCAGATCGAGGTCCATGCGTCGAAGTAGGGCACATGGACCTTGATGCACTGCTCGCCCATTATTTCGGCACCGACGAACCCGAAGCGCTGGACGCCGCTGTCCGGGAACGCGGCGAGGAGCGGCTGCGGATCGATTTCGGCGTGGAGCAGGAGCCTTCGCGCAAGTTCGCGCTCTGGGTGGTGATGGAAGGGCTGGGCATCGCCCCGCTGCCCGCCGAAGCCTTTGACGAGGAACCGGCGCTCAAGGCGGCGGCCGAGAAATATCTGGACGCCGCCTGGAAGCTGGAGCGGGACTAGAGCCCGGGATCGAGTCCGACCAGACGCACATAGGTCTGGTTCCAGGGGAAGGAGGGCCAGCTGGCCACGCTGGTCTGCGACGCGAAGGTCGGGCCGGATGGCGTGATCACCGGGCCCGGAATGTCGAGCTGGTTCGGCGGCCCATAGGGATCGTGCCAGTGCATGAACGCCTTGACGGTTCCGTTGCCGTCCGCGTCCAGGCCGACCAGGTAATTGATGTTCATCGTCTGCGGGCCGTTGCCCGGGTCGCCGCCATGATCGAGCGTGAGCTGGTTGCGCATCTGGCCGTCGAACGTCAGCAGATGCTGGGCTTTGCCGTTGGTCTCGCCCTGGAAGGCGCCATCGAGCGACCAGCCCACTTCGATCAGTACCTGGCCGGTCGCGACATTGCCGAGCAGCGGATCCAGGCGCCCGGATATTACATAATTGTCCAGGTCGATCGACCCGACCGCGGACATCGACAGGTTCTGGATCGTGGTGCGGTGGGCATCGCAGACGCCGGCGATCTGGTCGAGCAGGGTCTGGTAGACGGGTATCCCCAGCCGGCCCTGGTTCTTCAGGTCCTGGCAGCTGTTGGCGATATAGGAGAGGTTGGCGAACTCGCTCGACAGCGTGGTCAGCTTCGACTGCACGGCAGTGTAGTCGAAGGCGTTCGTCTGGGGCGGGTTGAGGTGGTTGAGCGCATCCTGGATGGCGGGGAAGTCGTCCCAGCCGCTGCACACCAGCGCAATCACATCGCCCTTGCAGCCGGCACCCGGATTGTCGGCCAGCGTGAAATTGTCGCACACGGAGATCAGCGACGGGAGATCGGAAGGCTGGACGAAATAGGCGCCGCCGGTGGCGGTGTTCGAGACGTCCATCGTCGCCGAGGACGAAGTCGACGTGACCGTCTGGGTGAAGCTGGCCGAGACCGATCCGGACACGCCGAAGCCGTTGAGGTCGCCGTGCACCGCCGCGGCGACGCTGTCCCGTGCCTCGCTGGTTTCGGTGGTGATCTTCAGCCGGCCGGCAAAGGAGCCGCCATAGAGCAGCCCGGCGATATAATGGGTGCCATAGCGATCGGCGAAGGCGGCGGGGCCGTGCTGCTTCAGATAGTCGAGTGCGTCCTGGCTGACCGTCGCACCGCTGATGTCGACCGCGCGCATGCTCGATTGCTTGTCGCACAGGGCGATTAGCGAGATCGAGGTCTCGCTGCCGGCGCGGTCGCGCAGATAGGATACCGAAGCGGAGGCAGACCAGCTGAGTCCGGACGCGGACATGCTCGCCGCGGTGCTCAGCATGTTCGAATAGGTCGATGCGTCCTGGACGACGAGCTTGTGGCTCTGCGCATAGCTCTTGTCGATCAGTTCGCCCGGCTTGGCACCGCTGATCGCGCTCGGGCTGGTTACGGGGCGGCCGGTGAAGCAGTTTATCCCCAGGCCCAGCAGATTGGTGTCGGCACCCTCGGGTGGTGCGAGATTCAGTCCCATGTGTTCCTCCAGCGTGAAGACATGCGACCTGCTCCCTCTTCCGGGGAGGCGGAGCGCTGTTTAGCCGGAATCGCCATATGGGCTTGTCACTAGGAATAGCGACAAGCGGTGTCGGCAGGGACGAGTGCCGCCGCCCGATCGCGTGCGCCGGGCGGCGGGGCGGGGATCAGTGGCTTTCGCTCTGCGCGCGCAACCTGGCCTCGCGCTCGGCGATCTCCGGGGTGAGCTCCGGGCCGAAATCGGTCATCTCGTAGAAGGGGCGGATTTCGAGTTCGCTCGGGCCGGGCATCGGATTGGGGCAGCGCTTCGCCCAGGCGATCGCCTCGTCCATGTCCTTGACCTCCCACAGCCAATAGCCCGCGACGAGCTCGCTTGTCTCGGCAAAGGGGCCGTCGATCACGGTGCGGTCCGGCCCGTCGAATGCGATCCGTTTGCCCGCCGAGGAAGGCTTGAGCCCGTCGCCGCCTTTCATGATGCCGGCCTGTACCAGCTCTTCATTGTACTTCATCATCGCGTCGAGCAGTTCGGTGGAGGGCATCAGGCCCGCCTCGCTGTCCTCGGTCGCCTTCACCAGCACCATTACCCGCATCGGTCCTCTCCTCATGGTTCGCACGCAGCGCCATTGCCTCGCATCCTGGCGACGAACGGCCGGAAGGGAAATCGGCGGAGGCGGAATTATCTTCGTGGCCCGTCAATCCTTGCAGACCTGCACCAGCGCCAGACGCATCGGCTCGCCGCCAAAGCCGGGGAAAAGTTGGTTCTCCACCGTGATGTTGCGGCACGGCTTGCCCTGCTTGTTGAGAATGACCTTCTTGGCCGTGCGGGCGGGAGCGGGGGCCTTCGCGGCGGTCCCTGGTGCGGTCGCGTAGGTGGCGGGGCAGTCGCCCTGGGCGACGAGCTGGCGGTAGCTCGCCTCTTCCTGCGACTTCGCCCAGGCATTGGCGGCTACCTTGCCCTGGCGCTTGTATCGGGCGGTGTAGCCGTCGATCAGCCGGCGCTTCTCGGGCTCGGGCAGCGAGTCGATCGAGCAGCGCCCGGCCTTTTGCGCCTTAGGGGTGGGAAGGGCTTCGGCGGACGGCATCGGGCCGAGGAACAGCAACGCGATCGGCACATGTCGAAGCATGGAGTCTCCCCTCGAAGCGGCGGCTCCACAACGCGCATCGGCTGCTAGGCGTTTCCTGAGACCCCAAAAGAAAACCGCCGCCCGGTTGCCCGGACGGCGGTGTTTCTCTTGTCAGCTCTGAAAGAGCGCGGGGCTTATTCCGCTTCGTTCAGATAGTCGCCGGCGTCCGCGTCGGTGCCGTGGCCGCTCTGGACGACCGAGGCAAGCGGATCGCTGCCGGTGCCTTCGGCGTCACGTGCCGAGCGGGCGTGCTCGGCGGCGCGCTCCTCGGCGGCCGAGTTCGGCGCCACCAGCGCGTTCTGCAGCGCACGCTGCTGAACGCGGAGGGCGGCGTCGCGGCTCGTCGCGGCGACACGCAGACGGTTCATGCCCGCGCCGGTGCCGGCGGGGATGAGGCGGCCCACGATCACGTTCTCCTTGAGGCCGATCAGCGTGTCCTGCTTGCCCTGGACCGCAGCCTCGGTGAGGACGCGGGTGGTCTCCTGGAACGACGCCGCCGAGATGAAGCTGCGGGTCTGCAGCGACGCCTTGGTGATGCCGAGCAGGATCGGCTTGCCCTGTGCGGGGGCCTGACCCGGAGCCAGCTTCTCGTTGGTCTCGTCCATCTCGGTACGATCCACCTGCTCGCCGGGGAGCAGGGTGGTGTCGCCGGCTTCGGTGATCTCGACCTTCTGCAGCATCTGGCGAACGATCACCTCGATGTGCTTGTCGTTGATCTTCACGCCCTGCAGTCGATAGACTTCCTGGATTTCCGACACGAGATATTCAGCCAGGGGCTCGATGCCGAGCACCTCGAGAATGTCGTGCGGATCGGGCGAGCCGCCGATCAGGTTGTCGCCACGCTTGACGTAGTCGCCTTCCTGAACGTCGATCACCTTCGACTTCGGAACCAGATACTCGACCACATCGCCGCCATCCTCGGGCATGATGCCGATCTTGCGCTTGGCCTTGTAGTCCTTGCCGAACACGACGCGGCCCGAGACCTTCGCGATGATCGCGTTTTCCTTGGGCTTGCGGGCTTCGAACAGCTCGGCGACGCGCGGCAGACCGCCGGTGATGTCGCGGGTCTTGGCAGACTCGCGAGCGACACGGGCAAGAACGTCACCGGCCTGCACGGTCGCACCGTCCTCGACCGAGAGCACCGCGCCCGGCGCCAGCATGTAGCGGGCGGCTTCGGCAGCACCTTCGCCGGTCAGGGTCAGGCGAGGACGCAGATCCTCCTTCGACTTGCTGGCCGCGCGATACTCGGTGACGACGCGCTGGGCGATGCCCGTCGCTTCGTCGACCTGCTCGGTCAGCGTCTTGTTGTCGAGCAGGTCCTGGTACTTCACGACACCGCCGGTTTCCGTGATCACCGGCATGGTGAACGGATCCCACTCGGCCATGCGATCACCCTTCGAGATGATGTGACCGTCGTCGAACAGCACATATGCACCGTAGGGGATGCGATCGACCGCGAGCTCGCGGCCATCCATGTCGAGGATAGCGATCTCGCCCGAGCGGCTCAGCACCACGCGGCGGCCACGCTGATCTTCGATCAGGCGCAGGTCGCGGAACTCGACGGTACCGTCGACAGCCGCCTCGAGGTTCGAGGTTTCGTTCAGCTGCGCCGCACCACCGATGTGGAAGGTACGCATGGTCAGCTGCGTGCCCGGCTCACCGATCGACTGTGCCGCGATGACGCCGACGGCCTCGCCGATGTTCACCGGGGTACCGCGGGCGAGGTCACGCCCGTAGCACTTGCCGCAGACACCGATCTTGGCTTCGCAGACCAGCGGCGAACGGATCTTCATGCCCGGAATCTTCAGGGCTTCGATCTTCGCCACGGCCGGCTCGTCGAGCAGGGTGCCGGTCGGGATCACGACATTGCCGTCCTTGTCGACCACGTCCTCGGCCGTGGTGCGGCCCAGGATACGCTCGCCGAGCGACGCGATGGTCGAGCCGCCCTGCACGATCGCGCGCATTTCCAGCGCCCGCTCGGTGCCGCAGTCCAGCTCCATGATCACGCAGTCCTGCGACACGTCGACCAGACGGCGGGTCAGGTAACCCGAGTTCGCCGTCTTGAGCGCCGTATCCGCGAGACCCTTACGGGCGCCGTGGGTGGAGTTGAAGTACTCGAGGACGGTCAGGCCTTCCTTGAAGTTCGAGATGATCGGCGTTTCGATGATCTCGCCCGACGGCTTGGCCATGAGGCCGCGCATGCCGGCAAGCTGCTTGATCTGCGCCTGCGAACCACGCGCACCCGAGTGGGCCATCATGTAGATCGCGTTGATCGGCTTCTCGCGGCCCTTGTTGGGGCCGTCCTCGAAGCGCTTCACAGCCTTGATCTCGTCCATCATGGCGCCCGCCACCTGGTCGCCGCAACGGCTCCAGGCGTCGATCACCTTGTTGTACTTTTCCTGCTGCGTGATCAGGCCGTCCTGATACTGCTGCTCATAGTCCTTCACCAGGGCGCGGGTCTCGTCGACCATCGCTTCCTTGCTCGCCGGGATGATCATGTCGTCCTTGCCGAACGAGATGCCCGCGCGGAACGCGTGACGGAAGCCGAGCGCCATGATCGCGTCGGCGAACAGCACGGTCTCCTTCTGGCCGGTGTGACGATAGACCTCGTCGATCACGTCGCCCACGTCCTTCTTGGTGAGGAGGCGGTTGACGGTGTCGAACGGCACCTTGTGCGACTTCGGGAGGCACTCGCCGAGCAGCATGCGGCCCGGGGTGGTCTCGAAACGCTTGAGGTACTGCTGGCCGTTCTCGTCGGTCTGCGGAACGCGGCTGATCACCTTGGTGTGCAGGGTGACGGCGCCGGCCTCGAGGGCCTGGTGCACTTCGGCCATGTCGCCGAGCAGCATGCCCTCGCCGGGCTCGCCTTCCTTGAGCATCGACAGATAGTAGAGACCCAGCACCATGTCCTGCGACGGCACGATGATCGGCTTGCCGTTCGCGGGCGACAGGATGTTGTTGGTCGACATCATCAGGACGCGCGCTTCCAGCTGGGCCTCGAGGCTCAGCGGAACGTGGACGGCCATCTGGTCACCGTCGAAGTCGGCGTTGAAGGCCGAGCAGACCAGCGGGTGAAGCTGGATCGCCTTGCCTTCGATCAGCACCGGCTCGAACGCCTGGATGCCCAGGCGGTGGAGCGTCGGCGCGCGGTTCAGCAGAACCGGGTGCTCGCGGATCACTTCGTCCAGGATGTCCCAGACTTCCTTGCGCTCCTTCTCGACCCACTTCTTGGCCTGCTTCAGGGTCATCGAGAGACCCTTGGCGTCCAGACGGGCGTAGATGAACGGCTTGAACAGCTCGAGCGCCATCTTCTTCGGCAGGCCGCACTGGTGCAGCTTGAGTTCCGGACCGGTCACGATGACCGAGCGGCCCGAATAGTCGACGCGCTTGCCGAGCAGGTTCTGACGGAAGCGGCCCTGCTTGCCCTTGAGCATGTCGGACAGCGACTTGAGCGGACGCTTGTTCGCACCGGTGATGGTGCGGCCGCGGCGGCCGTTGTCGAACAGCGCGTCGACGGCTTCCTGCAGCATGCGCTTTTCGTTGCGGACGATGATGTCCGGCGCGCGCAGCTCCATCAGGCGCTTCAGGCGGTTGTTGCGGTTGATCACGCGGCGATACAGATCGTTGAGATCCGAAGTCGCGAAGCGGCCGCCGTCCAGCGGCACCAGCGGGCGCAGCTCGGGCGGGATGACCGGAACGACGTCGAGGATCATCCACTCGGGACGGTTGCCCGAATCGATGAAGCTCTCGACGACCTTCAGGCGCTTGATGATCTTCTTCGGCTTCAGTTCCGACTTGGTGACCGCGAGCTCCTCGAGGAGCTCCTTGCGCTCGCCTTCCAGGTCGAGATCCATGAGCATGATCTTGACCGCCTCGGCGCCGATGCCGGCCGAGAACGCGTCCTCGCCATACTCATCCTGCGCGTCGAGCAGCTCGTCCTCGGTGAGGAGCTGGAACTTCTCGAGCGGGGTGAGGCCCGGCTCGGTGACGATGTAGCTCTCGAAGTACAGCACGCGCTCGAGCTGCTTGAGTTGCATGTCGAGCAGCAGGCCGATGCGCGACGGCAGGCTCTTCAGGAACCAGATGTGCGCGACCGGGGCGGCCAGCTCGATATGGCCCATGCGCTCGCGGCGGACCTTCGAGACGGTCACTTCCACGCCGCACTTTTCGCAGACGATGCCCTTGTACTTCATGCGCTTGTACTTGCCGCACAGGCACTCATAGTCCTTGATCGGACCGAAGATGCGCGCGCAGAACAGGCCGTCACGCTCGGGCTTGAACGTGCGGTAGTTGATCGTCTCCGGCTTCTTGATCTCGCCGAACGACCACGAACGGATCCGATCCGGCGATGCGATGCCGATCTGGATCTGGTCGAAGGTTTCCGGCTTGGCGAGCGGGTTCGCGAAGTTGGTAAGTTCGTTCATTTTTCAGTCCCTCTGGAGGGTCAATTCTTCTGGGCGGGGAGGGGAGGGCGCTGCCCGAAGACAGCGCCCGATCCCGTTATTCCGCCGCCTCGGCCAGGTCGCCTTCGTCGCTCTCGTCCTCGAGGGACTTGAGTTCGACGTTGAGACCCAGCGAGCGCATTTCCTTGACGAGCACGTTGAAGCTCTCGGGGATGCCGGCCTCGAAGGTGTCGTCGCCCTTGACGATCGCTTCGTAGACCTTGGTGCGGCCGACCACGTCGTCCGACTTCACCGTCAGCATCTCCTGCAGCGTGTAGGCAGCGCCGTACGCCTGCAGGGCCCAGACCTCCATTTCGCCGAAGCGCTGGCCACCGAACTGCGCCTTGCCGCCCAGCGGCTGCTGGGTGACGAGCGAGTACGGTCCGATCGAACGCGCGTGGATCTTGTCGTCCACGAGGTGGTGGAGCTTCAGCATGTAGATGATGCCCACGGTGACCTTGCGGTCGAACGCGTCGCCGGTGCGGCCGTCGAACAGGGTCGACTGACCCGAGGTGTCGAGACCTGCCAGCTCCAGCATGTCCGAAACGTCGGCTTCACGTGCGCCGTCGAACACCGGGGTGCCCATCGGAATGCCCGTGCGGACGTTCTGGATCAGCTCGTTGACCTGCTCGGGGCTGCGCGCCTCGATCTCGTCGGCATAGTGATCGCCATAGACCACCTTGAGACGATCCTTGACCGCATCGGGCATCACGCCCGGCTGCGCGTCCGGATTGTTCTCGCGCCACTCTTCGAGCTGCTTGGCGACCTGCATGCCCAGGTTGCGGGCAGCCCAGCCAAGATGGGTCTCGAAGATCTGACCGACGTTCATGCGCGAAGGCACGCCGAGCGGGTTCAGCACCAGGTCGACCGGGGTACCGTCCTCGAGGAACGGCATGTCTTCCTGCGGCAGGATCCGCGAGATGACGCCCTTGTTGCCGTGACGGCCGGCCATCTTGTCGCCCGGCTGCAGCTTGCGCTTCACCGCGACGAAGACCTTGACCATCTTGAGCACGCCCGGCGGCAGCTCGTCACCACGCTCCAGCTTCTCGCGGCGATCCTCGAACTTGTCCTTGATGCGCTTCACGGCCTCGTCATACTGGCCCTTCACCGCCTCGAGGTCGCCCTGGACCTTGTCGTCAGCGACGGCGAACTTCCACCATTCGTGACGATCCACGCTGTCGAGCAGATCGGCGTCGATCTCGGCGCCCTTCTTCAGGCCCTTCGGCGTCGCGGTCGCGACCTGGCCCAGCAGCATCTCGCGCAGACGCGACCAGGTCGCGCGGTTGAGGATGTTGCGCTCGTCGTCGCTGTCCTTCTTCAGGCGCTCGATTTCCTCGCGCTCGATGGCCAGCGCACGCTCGTCCTTGTCGATGCCGTGACGGTTGAACACGCGCACGTCGACGATCGTGCCGGCCACGCCCGGGGGCAGGCGGAGCGAGGTGTCGCGGACGTCCGAGGCCTTCTCGCCGAAGATGGCGCGGAGGAGCTTCTCTTCCGGCGTCATCGGCGATTCACCCTTCGGGGTGATCTTGCCGACCAGGATGTCGCCCGGCTCCACTTCGGCGCCGACATAGACGATGCCCGCCTCGTCGAGGTTGCGCAGCGCTTCCTCGCCGACGTTCGGGATATCGCGGGTGATGTCCTCCGGCCCGAGCTTGGTGTCGCGGGCCATCACTTCGAACTCGTCGATGTGGATCGACGTGAACACGTCGTCCTTCACGATGCGCTCGGAGATCAGGATCGAGTCTTCGTAGTTGTAGCCGTTCCAGGGCATGAACGCGACGAGCGCGTTGCGGCCCAGGGCCAGCTCGCCGAACTCGGTCGACGGACCGTCGGCGATGGTGTCGCCGGCGTTCACGATCTCGCCCACCTTCACCAGCGGACGCTGGTTGATGCAGGTCGACTGGTTCGAGCGCTCGAACTTCATCAGCGTGTAGATGTCGACGCCGCTCTCTTCAGCGGAGACGTCACCGGTCGCGCGGATGACGATACGGGTCGCGTCGACCTGGTCGACGATGCCCGCGCGCTTGGCGGCGATCGCCGCGCCCGAGTCACGCGCAACCGTCTCTTCCATGCCGGTGCCGACGAAGGGCGCTTCCGCCTTCACCAGCGGCACGGCCTGGCGCTGCATGTTCGAGCCCATCAGTGCGCGGTTCGCGTCGTCGTTTTCCAGGAACGGAATGAGCGACGCTGCGACCGAGACCAGCTGCTTGGGGCTGACGTCCATCAGCGTCACCGTCTCCGGCAGCGCCATCAGGAATTCGCCGGCCTGGCGCGCCGAGATCAGGTCCTCGGTGAAGCGGTGATCGGCGTCGACCTCGGCCGAGGCCTGCGCGATCGTGTGCTTCGCCTCTTCCATCGCCGACAGATAGACCACGTCGTTGGTCACCTGGCCGTTGTTCACCTTGCGGTACGGCGTCTCGATGAAGCCGTACTTGTTCACGCGGCTGAACGACGCGAGCGAGTTGATCAGACCGATGTTCGGGCCTTCCGGCGTCTCGATCGGGCAGATGCGGCCATAGTGGGTCGGGTGAACGTCGCGGACTTCGAAGCCGGCGCGCTCACGGGTGAGACCGCCCGGCCCGAGCGCCGAGACGCGGCGCTTGTGCGTCACTTCGGAGAGCGGGTTGGTCTGGTCCATGAACTGCGAGAGCTGCGACGAACCGAAGAACTCGCGAACCGCGGCAACCGCCGGCTTCGCGTTGATCAGGTCGTTCGGCATCACGGTCGACACGTCGACCGAGCTCATGCGCTCCTTCACGGCGCGCTCCATGCGGAGCAGGCCGACGCGGTACTGGTTCTCGAGCAGCTCGCCCACCGAACGCACGCGACGGTTGCCGAGGTTGTCGATGTCGTCGACTTCGCCCTTGCCGTCCTTCAGGTCGACGAGCGTCTTGACGACAGCGAGGATGTCCTCGGTGCGCAGCGTGGTGACGGTGTCCTCGGCGTCGAGGTCGAGGCGCATGTTGAGCTTCACGCGGCCGACGGCCGAGAGGTCATAGCGCTCCGGATCGAAGAACAGGCCGGCGAACAGCGACTCTGCCGTCTCGAGCGTCGGCGGTTCGCCGGGGCGCATGACGCGGTAGATGTCGGCCAGGGCCTGCTGACGCTCCTCGGCCTTGTCGGCGGCGAGGGTGTTGCGGATCCAGGGGCCCGTCGAGATGTGGTCGATGTCGAGCAGCTCGAGCTTCTCGATGCCGGCCTTGTCCAGCTTCTCGAGGTTCTCGGCCGAGACTTCGTCGCCGGCTTCGATGTAGATTTCGCCGGTCGACTCGTTGATCAGGTCGAACGCGCTGTAGCGGCCGAAGATTTCCTCGGTCGGGATCAGCAGCGTCTCGAGGCCGTCCTTCTGCGCCTTGTTGGCGGCGCGCGGGCTGATCTTCTGGCCGGCCGGGAAGATCACTTCACCCGACTTGGCATCGACGATGTCGAACGACGGCTTGGCGCTGCGCCAGTTCTCGGGCGCGAACGGGATCTGCCAGCCGTTCGGACCGCGGACGAAGGTCACGCGGTTGTAGAAATAGTTGAGGATGTCCTCGCCGTTCAGGCCCAGGGCATACAGCAGCGTCGTCACCGGCAGCTTGCGCTTGCGGTCGATACGGACGTTGACGATGTCCTTGGCGTCGAACTCGAAGTCCAGCCACGAGCCGCGATACGGGATCACGCGCGCGGCGAAGAGATACTTGCCGCTGGCATGGGTCTTGCCGCGGTCGTGGTCGAAGAGCACGCCCGGCGAGCGGTGCATCTGCGACACGATCACGCGCTCGGTGCCGTTGATGAAGAAGGTGCCGTTGCCCGTCATCAGGGGCATGTCGCCCATGTAGACGTCCTGCTCCTTGATATCGAGGACCGAACGGGCTTCGGTATCGGGATCCACCTCGAACACGATGAGGCGCAGGGTGACGCGCATCGGGGCCGCATAGGTGATGCCGCGCTGACGGCACTCTTCCACGTCGAACTTCGGATTCTCGAGCTCGTAGTTCACGAAGTCGAGCTCGGCGGTGCCGGCGAAGTCGCGGATCGGGAAGACCGAGCGCAGGGTCTTCTCCAGGCCGGAGACATAGCCGATCGAGGGATCGCTCCGCAGGAACTGTTCGTAGGATTCGCGCTGAACCTCGATCAGGTTCGGCATCTGCACCACTTCGTGGATGTCGCCGAACACCTTGCGGATGCGGCGCTTGAACGTGCCGCCCTCGATTGCCTTGGTTGCCATGGGTGTTTTTGCCTCGTCAGCAGTAAATTCGGTGCCCCTGTCCGGGGCCGGGACGTGCGGAAAGACGCAGAAAAAGCCGCGCGACTCCCATTTCGGGCTTCGGCAGCTTCAAGCGTCTTATGAGACCACGAAACCAATTCGACCGATGCGCTGCGCGACGACGCATCATTTCCCGGAGCCGTGGTGAGGGGCGGGATATAGGTAAGCTGTTGGATTCTGTCAAATCCGCCCGGGAACTTTTTGCCTACCCGTAAGTGCTGCATGAATCTGCAATTAACCTCAGATGAACGCCGTCGTTCGTCGTTCCCAGCTCCCCGTTTGCCGCAGTTTCGAGCCTCCTTCGCGACGGAATCCGGGTTCCATTCATTGAACCTGCGACATGAAGGAGAGACCTGTAATGCGTACCACCCGTGCCGCGCTGTTCGTCAGCGCCGCTTTCCTTGCCCTGCCTGCCCAGGCGCAGGACGCTCCCCAGCAGGTGACGCCGCCGCCGATCATGACCACGCCGGCGCAGGAGGCTCCCGCCCCCGCGCCGCAGCCCCAGGTGGTGATCCAGCCTTCCGCGCCGGTCGTGCAGTCGGTTCCCTCGGTAGAGGAGCAGCAGCGCGGTGCCGCCGCAGCCGATGCGCCGGCACCGGCCGAGCGTCGCGCCACCCGCACCACCACGACGCGGACCACCGCCACCCGCGCGGCTCCGGCGCCGGCGCGTCAGGCAGCCCCGGCGCCAGCCGCCGAGACGCCGACTGCTCCGCCGTCGCCGCCGATCGACACTTCGGCACCGGCGCCCGCGCCGCTGCCCCAGGCCGAGACCGCTCCGGCGCCCGAAGCTGCGGCGCCGGTGGCCACGGAAACCACCACCACGCAGAGCAGCGATACCAGTATCGCCTGGCCGTGGCTGATCGGCGGCCTTGCGCTGCTGGCGCTGGGCGTGATCGCGTTCCTGTTCTCGCGCCGCCGCCGCAATGACGAGGCGACGACCACCGACGCGACCTATGTCGAGCCGGCCTATGTCGCCCCCGTGGCTGCGCCCGTCGCCGCCGCGCCGGTGGTGGTCGAGCCGGTCGCCGCGCCGGATGCCGCCGTCATCGCCGAGGTGCCGCCCGCCGACGAGCGGATCGTGCGTCGCGAGCCCAGCCCGGTGATCGCGCCGGTTACCGCTGCCGAGCAGGTGGAGGAGGCCGAGATCGCCGATGCCAGCAAGGACGATCTTGCCGGTGTCGCCGATGCCGCCGCCCCGGTTGCGCATCGTCCCTGGATCGAGCTCGGCCTGCGTCCGGTGAGCGCCGGCACCACCGAGGAAGAGGCGATGGTCGATTTCGAGCTGACCGTCGGCAATTCGGGCGACACCGAGGCGCGCAACGTCCGCATCTCGAGCTTCATGCTCGCCGATGAGGCCGAGGGCACCGAGATGGAGCGCATGCTCACCGAGCGCCGTGCCGACACGATCGTCCCGCCGGTCTCGATCGAGCCGGGCGATGGCGCCCGTGTCGATGCGCACCTCGCCGTGCCCAAGGGCGACCTGGGCCGCGTGTTCAATCCGGTCGTTGTCGCCGAGGCCCGCTACACCCTGCCGGACGGCAGCGAGGCGCGCACCGCCGCGGCGTTCAGGATCGGCCGCCCGGCCTATGAAGGCGGCATCGGTGCGATCGGTGCGTCGCGACCGCACGTGACCGACGATCTCGCCGCCGAGCTCTACGGCGAGCCCGAGCACGCCTGACCCCTGACATATCGGGGACACAGGAGCCCGCTTCTTCCGAAAGGGAGGGGCGGGCTCTTTCCTTGCGGATGGATTTGGGCTTATCGAACGCCATTCCTCAGGGAGATAACATCACATGAAGAAGTCGTTGCTCGTACTGGCCGCCGGCACCGCGATCCTCGCCGCCACTGCCGTCCAGGCCCAGGAAAACCCGGCCCCCGCCCAGTCGCCCGCCGCGTTCAACGACATTCCGCCGAACTTCACGCCGCCCGCGCTGCCTGCGGACTACATCAAGCGCGAAGTGATGATCCCGATGCGCGACGGGGTGAAGCTCTACACGGTGATGATCATCCCGAAGGGCGCGAAGAACGCCCCGATCCTGTTCACCCGCACCCCCTATAACGCTGCCGGCCGCGTCGTCCGCACCGAGAGCGGCAAGATGATCAACACCCTGCCCGAAGGCGACGAGGTGTTCGTCAAGGCGGGCTATATCCGCGTGTTCCAGGACATTCGCGGCAAGTACAAGTCGGAGGGTGACTATGTCATCACCCGCCCGCCGGTCGGCCCGCTCAACCCGACCAAGGTCGATCACATCACCGATGCCTATGATTCGATCGACTGGATGGTGAAGAACGTCCCCGAGACCAATGGCAAGGTCGGCATGCTCGGCTCGTCCTATGAGGGCTTCACCGTGGTGATGGCGCTGATGGGCCCGCACCCGGCGCTCAAGGTCGCCGCGCCGGAGAGCCCGATGATCGACGGCTGGATGGGCGACGACTGGTTCCACCACGGCGCCTTCCGCCTCGCCAATATCGGCTGGATCGGCTCGCAGACCGGCTACAAGGGCGCCGGCAAGGCCCCGCCGCGACCGGACTGGGACGATTACGAGACCTTCCGCAAGGTCGGCTCGGCCGGCGACTGGGCCAAGAAGTTCGGCTACGACCAGCTGCCTGCCTGGAACAAGATGAGCCAGCACGTCTCCTATGACGCCTTCTGGCAGGGCCAGGCGCTCGACAAGCTGCTCGCCGCGAATCCCTCGAATGTCCCGACGCTCTGGGAACAGGGCATCTGGGATCACGAGGACATGTACGGCGCGATCCACGCCTGGGAAGAGCTGCAGAAGACTCCGCAGGCCAGCAAGAACTTCCTGCTGATGGGCCCGTGGCGCCATTCGGGCTTCAACTATAACGGCTCGACGCTCGGCCAGCTCAACTTCGAGGGCGACACCGCGCTCCAGGCCCGTCGCGACATCCTGCTGCCCTTCTTCAACGCGTACCTCAAGGACGGCGCGCCGCCCTTCACGCCCGCAAAGGCGAGCTTCTACAACACCGGCGAGAACCGCTGGGAGTTCCTCAACAAGTGGCCGCTCGCCTGCGAGGCGAATTGCGACGCCAAGCTGACCCCGATCTACCTCAAGCCCGCCGAGGGCCTGGGCTTCGACAAGCCCGGCGCCGGTTCGGACTCCTATGTCGCCGATCCCGCCAAGCCGGTGCCGCATCTGCCGCGCCCGGTGAACTTCCAGGACGGCCGCTGGTCGACCTATCTCGTCACCGACCAGCGCTTCGTCGATGGCCGGCCGGACGTGATGACCTATGTCACCGATGTGCTGACCGCGCCGGTCCGCGTCTCGGGCGCGCCGCTGGCGGACATCTTCGCTAAGACCACCGGCACCGATGGCGACTTCGTCGTCAAGGTGATCGACGTCTATCCGGACGATTACGTCACCAAGAAGGAGATGGGCGGGTTCCAGCTGCCGATCAGCATGGACATCTTCCGCGGCCGCTATCGCAACTCGTTCGAGCACCCGACCGCCATCCCGGCGAACAAGGTCCAGGAATACAAGTTCCGCCTGCCGACGGTGAACCACGTCTTCCAGCCGGGCCACCGGATCATGGTCCAGGTCCAGTCGAGCCTGTTCCCGGTCTATGACCGCAACCCGCAGAAGTTCGTGCCGAACATCTTCTTCGCCAAGCCGGAGGATTATCAGAAGGCAACGGTGACGCTGATGTACGGCGGTGCCCAGTCGAGCAGCGTGCTGCTGCCGGTGGTGCCGCTCGACCAGTCGGCCAACGCGCAGAAGTAATCGAACCGATCCGGGGCGTCATGCTTGCCTGGCGCCCCGGATTTACTAGCCTCTCGGCATCCGGGGCAGGGGCGCCGGTTTGGGGGACGTGCAGGCGATGCGGAACGCAGGTTTGAAGCTCGCGCTGGCCGGGGCGATGTTGCTCGGCCCGGTGGCGGCGCAGGCGCAGGACAAGAACATCGAGACGATCAAGCGATCCGGCCAATGGGTCGTCAATTTCGATGACAATTCCTGCGATGTGATTGCTGAATTCGGAACCCCCGCGGATCCGATGTTCCTGCAGTTCACCCGCTATGCGCCGGGCGATGTCACCAGCGTCACCGTTCTGAGCAGCCGGCTGAAGAGCAGCGAGGTCTGGTTCACGGCGAGCCTGGATTTCGGTCTGGGCCAGCCGGCGACCCCCGGCGGTGTGGTCGGCATCACCCAGCGCAAGCTGCCCGGGATCCTGTCGTATGGCGTCCGCTTCGACAATTGGCACGGTGAGGGGGATGCGCCGGAGATCACGCCTGCCCAGGAAGCCAGCATCACTGGCGTTGTCGTGAAGGCGCCCGGCAAGAAGCCCTTTCGGCTGGAATTCGGCCCGCTCGATCGCCCGATGAAGGTGATGCACCAATGCCTGGCCGATCTGATCCAGAGCTGGGGCTATGATCCCGCGGTGATCAAGAGTGCGAGCCGGCGCGTTGCGCCCACGGGGAGCCCGGCAAACTGGGTCACCGACAATGATTTCCCGTCGGGGGCATTGGGGCGCAATGGCTTCCTTCGGTTCCGGCTGGACGTGGATGACAAGGGCAAGGTTGCGGGGTGCCACATTCTGGACCGCACCGATCCCGATGATTTCTCGAAGGCGACCTGCGACCTTCTCACCCGGCGGGCGCGGTTCAAGCCTGCGCTCGATGCGGCGGGGAATCCGATGCGAGCCTATTATCTGGGCAGCTTCTCCTGGAAATCGTGAGGCGCGCCGCCGCCTGCCGATGCTGCCCGGGCAAGCCGCTTGCAATGTAGGATTTCAGCTGCTGCAGTCGCCACATGCGGCATCCGTCTTCCCGAGTCCGGTCGGTCTGGAAGAACGGGCGGGCGGGATCGGGCAAAGTGAAATGATTTGCCCCGCCTCCCTTCACTTTGCCGGTTTCGCGGAGCGCGCGGGCATCGATCGGTTTCGGGCGCGTAAGCCTCTTTCCATCGCGGTGTGCCGATGGAATAAATCACCTGCGACTCATCCTTCGGGGAGGAATTGATGCCTAAATGGAGCCTCGCGCTCGCTCTGGCCGCGACCGCGCTTCCGGCGCTCGCCCATGCCCAGGCCGCCGCACCCGCCGCAGCGAGCAAGCTGCATGTCGACACGCAATATTTCACCCTGCCCAACGGGCTGCGCGTGGTCCTGACCAGGGACACGATCGCGCCCACGGTCACGGTCGGCGTCTATTACGGCATCGGTTTCCGCGTGGAGCCCAAGGACCGCACCGGCTTCGCCCATCTGTTCGAGCATCTGATGTTCCAGGGATCGAAGCACGCGCCCAAGGGGGTGTTCGACACGACGATCACCAATTCGGGCGGCATCAACAACGGCTCGACCCGGTTCGACTTCACCAATTATTTCGAGATCGTCCCCTCGGGCGCGCTAGAGCGGATGCTGTGGCTCGAGGCCGACCGGATGGAAAATCCGGTGATCGACGATGTCGTGCTGAAGAACCAGCAGGGCGTGGTCGGCAACGAGGTCAAGGTCAACGTCCTCAACCAGCCCTACAGCACCTGGCCGTGGATCGACCTGCCGATGCTGGCCAACACCAACTGGTACAACAGCCATAATTTCTACGGCGACCTGAAGGAGATCGAGGCGGCTACGGTGCCCGACGCCCAGGCCTTCTCCAAGGAGTTCTACCGGCCGAACAACGCCGTGCTCGTGATCGCCGGCGACATCGACTACGCCGCCACCCGGGCGATGGTGGAGAAGTATTTCACGCCGATCGCGTCCGCGGCGCCGGTCAAGCAGCCCGACATCTCCGAGCCGCGCCAGACCGCCGAGAAGTTCAAGAGCCGGGTCGATGCGCTGGCGCCCAAGCCCGGCTATGCCGCAGGCTATCACGTGCCCGATCGCGGCACCCCCGAATGGTACGCGATGGGGCTGATCGACCAGATCCTGCTCCAGGGCGACGACAGCCGGCTGTTCAAGAAGCTGGTGTCCGACACCGGCATTGCCGGCGAGTTGTCGGGCGGGATCAACGGCGATCTCGGCAACATGTTCAACTATCGCGGGCCGATGCTGTGGAGCTTCAGCTTCACCCATGATCCGACCCACTCCACCGCCCAGATCACCAAGGCGGTGGACGAAGTGATCGAGGAGCTGCGGACCAGGCCGGTGAGCGCTGCCGAACTGCAGCGTGCCCGCACCAAGATGCGCTCGGACCTGTACGGCACGATCGACGGGGGAGGGCGGGTCGGCCTGATCGACCTGCTCGCCGTCTATGCGCTGTTCGACAATGATCCCGCCGCGGTGAACAAGATCGAGGAGGGCTTCGCCAAGGTGACGCCCGAGCTGATCCAGAAGACCGCCCAGGAATATCTCCGCAAGACCAATCGCTCGGTCTACGTCATCGAGCCGGGTGCCCAGCCCAAGGGAGGCAAGTGATGAAGCGCATGCTCCTCGCATCGGTGGCGTTGCTCGCCGCCACGCCGGCCCTGGCTCAGGACAATTTCCCGCCCGCGCCGCCGATCGCCGATCCCAAGCCGTTCACGCTGCCGGCGACCGAGACCTATACGCTGCCCAACGGGCTGCAGGTCACGCTGATCCCCTATGGCATCGCCCCCAAGACGGTCGTGTCGCTGCGCGTGCGCGCCGGCGCGGTCAATGAAGGCGATGCGGTGTGGCTCTCCGACGTCACCGGCGCGCTGATGAAGGAAGGGGCCGCCGGCAAGACCGCAGCCGGCCTCGCCGCGGCGGCGGCAGGGATGGGCGGCCAGCTCAATGTCAGCGCCGGCATGCAGTCGACCACGGTCGGCACCAATGTCCTGTCCGAATATGCGCCCGAAGCGATCCAGCTGGTCAGCGACGTCGCGGTTCGCCCGACCCTGCCGGCGAGCGAGCTGGCCCGGGTGAAGGCCAATCTCGGGCGCCAGCTCGCGGTCGCACTGTCGCAGCCGGGTACGCTGGCGGACGTGGCGCTGGGCCGCACCATCTATGGCGCGGACCATCCCTATGGCCGGCAGATCCCCAGCGCGGCCCAGCTCCAGGCCTATACGATCGCGCAGGTCCAGGCCTTCCACGCCGGCCAGTTCGGCGCGAAGCGGGCGCATCTCTATGTCGCCGGCCGGTTCGACACGGCGGCGGTGAAGGCGGCGATCGACAAGGCGTTCGCCGGCTGGAAGGGCGGTCCCGATCCGGTGGTGCTGCAGAGCCCGCACAATCCGGGCCCGCGGATCGTGCTGGTCGATCGCCCCGGCGCGCCGCAGACCACGCTCCGCCTGAGCTTCGACGCCAGCCGCGCGGGGACCGAGGGGGATATCCCCCAGCGCGTCACCAATGCGCTGCTGGGCGGCGCGTTCAGCTCGCGGATCACCCGCAATATCCGCGAGGACAAGGGCTATACCTATTCGCCCGATTCCGATGTGGAGTTCACCCCCGAACAGGCGCTGTGGACCTTCCAGGCGGACGTCACCACCGAACATACCGGGGATTCGCTGAAGGAGGTCTTCAAGGAGATCCGCCGGATGCAGACCGAGCCGGTTGCTGCCGACGAGGCCAAGGGCATTCGCACCTATCTCGCCGGGCTGTTCGCGATCCAGAATTCCACCTCGGGCTCGGTGGTCGGCACACTGGCGACGCGCGACATCCTCGGCCTGCCGGGCGACTGGACCGAGCGCTACGTGCCGGCAGTGCTGGCGGTGACGCCGGAGCAGATGCGCGCCTCGGCGAACAGCGGCTATCCTCTGGGCAAACTCACGCTGGTGGTGGTCGGCGACCTCAAGACCGTCGTCCCCCAGCTCAAGGCCCAGCCCGAACTGGCAAATGTGCCGATGACCACGGTAACGGTGCCCTGACCCCAATTCCTCCCCCAGCTTGTCTGGGGGAGGGGGACCATTCGCACAGCGAATGGTGGAGGGGCCGCCGCGAAACGCGGCGGTGGCCCACGCCCCTCCCTTCCAGGGAGGGGAACTTGGTCCCTTGCAATGTAGGATTTCGCCTGCTTGGCTGGAGCGGTCGGACCCAGGCGTCCGGCCGCTCTTTGTCTTGTTGGAAGAATAGGATCACGTCGGCGCAAGGATATTGCGCGATGCGGCGGATGTGCGGGAACTTGGCCAGTCCAAGGCGCCGCGGAAGCGTGCCGCTGTGTACGACCTTCGTCATCTTCGGTGAGTCGCCCGCCGCGGCACTGTTGGAGCGGCGGGTCAGCGCACCCCCAATATCGTCCGCTTCAGGTCCGCATAGATCAGGTCGTTGCCCAGGCCGCTCGGATGGTCGCCGTCGAAGAACAGCGGCCGCCCGCCGGGCAGCGCCTCGCAGGTCTGGCCGGGACAGAAGATCGGCAGCGGGTCCCACAGGATCGTCGGCTTCTCGCTGGCGACCAGCGCGCTCATCGCCCGCATCACGTGGCGGCGGCGTTCCAGCATCTTCTCGCGGCCGATCGTCAGGCCGTGGCAGGCCGGGTTGGTGCGGTTGAACCAGTCGGCGCAGCGGAAGGTCGGGCTGGGGAAGGTCGGCTTGGGCGCCTCCAGCACCAGTCGCGCGCCGCCGGCGGCGAGCCGCTGGGTGACCCCCTGCGCCTCGGCGAGCGCGGCGTCGGACACCGTATCCGCACGGGCGCCGATCAGGTCGCGGTCATTCTCGAACTGGTTGGCCAGGCGGGTGACGCGGAGCCCGGGCAGGAACACGACATCGCCCGGCTTCGATCGGGCGGCGATGTCCTTCTCCACCCCCTGGTACCAGCCCGCGCATTTTGGGCGGGAGGCGTGGGACTGGATCAGCTTGAGATAGGGGCAGCCGGGCTTGAAATAGAGGCGCACGCTGGCGCCGGTCTCGGCGGCCAGCCGGCGCAGCGCCGGGGTATAGGCCAGCCCGTGCGAGTCCGCCGGCACGAACAGGGTGAAGCCCTCCGGCCGGGCGCAGCGCGGGGTCCAGAGCGCTACCTTGCCGCCCGCCACCCATTCCTCGCCGTCGATCGGCACGCAGCCGGTCAGGTCGAGCGGGAGCGGCCGGCCGGGCTCGGCATACCAGGCGAAGCGGTCGCGGGTGACGCTCAGCGTGATGCGGTTGTGCGCCGCGATCAGCAACTGCCCGCCCAGCATCGCGACCAGCACCCCGGCCAGCGCGACCGCGACGACGCGGCCACGCGGCCAGCCAGCGAGCAGGCGGCTGGCGCGCAGCGGCTTCTCGACGAGGAAATAGGAGAGGATCGCCAGGGCGACGGCGATGACCAGGGCGGCAAGCTGGAGCTTCAGCGCGTGCAGCCCGACGGTCCAGCGGAACAGCACGAACACCGGCCAGTGCCAGAGATAGAGCGAGTAGGAGAGTAGTCCCACCGCCACCATCGGCCGGCTGCCCAGCGCGCGCGGCGCGGTGCCGCCCAGGATCGCCATGATCACCAGCGCGGTACCCGCCACGGGCAGCAGCGCGCCGGGGAACGGGAAGAGCGGTCCTTCGGGAAGAGCGAAGCCGGCCGCCACCAGCAGCGCGCCCAGCGGTGCCAGCCAGTTCCTGCCTGCCGCCCAGGGCTGCCAGCGCTCGCGGGTGAGGCAGAGCAGCATGCCGGCGCCCAGCTCCCAGAAGCGGGGGAAGATCAGGTAGAAGGCGAACTTGGTCGCGAGCAGGCCGAGCACTGCGCAGAGCAGCAGCGAAAGCCCGGAGAGGATCGCCACCAGCCGCACCGCCCTGGCACCCGATTGCAGCTTGTGGTGCCACCAGAGGAGGAAGGGGAAGAACAGGTAGAATTGCTCCTCCACCCCCAGCGACCAGCTATGGGTGAAGGGGTTGTAGGCTGCCTGGGGGCCGAAATAGCTGTCGGTATCGGTCGCCAGCACCACGTTGCTGAGGCCGAGAAAGGCGAAGCGGCCGACTTGGGGCAGGCTGTTGCTCAGCCAGGAATCGGGGATGAACAGTTGGGCGGCGAGCAGGGTGACGAGCAGCATCGCCACCAGCGCCGGCATGATCCGCATCAGGCGGCGGGCATAGAAATAGCCGGCAAGCTGTCCCAGGCTGGCGAACTCGCGGCCCATCAGCGATCCGGTCACGACGAAGCCGGAGATCACGAAGAAGACGTCCACCCCGGTGAAGCCACCGGGCAGCGTCCGGGGCCAGAGGTGGAAGAGGATGACCGAAGTGACGGCGATGGCGCGCAGCCCGTCGATCGCCGGAATGTAACCGGGGCCATGCCCCGCTCGCTCGCCCGCCACCAAAATCTCCCCAGTGTTTCGCCGCTGTAAGGGACGGAGACGGCAGGGACAATCCGCCCTCGACATGCGGCGAACGGCGCGCAATGTGCAGCCATTGTTCAGCTTCGAAGCGTCAGGAAAAGGCCGTGAACGCAGGGAGGCTCAGGACTGGTTGGCTGTGTGGCCTAGCCGCGGCAACGCTCGCTGCGCCGCTGGCCCGCGCCCAGGATGCGTCGACGTCGAGTCCGAGCCCCGTGGTAGTGCCCTCGCAGCGCCCGCAGACGCTGCCGGGGGTGATCCCCGAGCGCTTCAACCTCGCGCCGTCGCCGACCCCGACGGCCACGCCGCTGCCGCCGCCGACGCCGATCCCGACTGCACGGGCAACCGCGGCGGCGCAGCGTCAGGCGCCGGCGGCACGGCCCATCCAGGCGCCGCGCGGTGCCGCGCCGGTCGTGGTCACCCCGACGCCTTCGGCTTCCCCGACTGCCGCTCCGGTCGCCACGCCGGTTCTTGCGCCGGCCACGACTGCCCCGCAGCCCGTCGCGACCGCTGCGCCCGCCGGCGAGCCCGCATCGTCTATCCCGCCCTGGCTCTGGGCCGCGGCGGGGGCGGGCGGCACCGCGCTGCTCGGGCTCGGTGGCTGGCTGCTGTTCCACAGGCGGCGGCGCGAGGACGACGACGAGGAGGAGCGCTTCGAGAGCGCGCCTGTCGAGGCCGCACCTCCACCGCCCCCGATCCAGCCGCCGCCCGGCCTGACGCCCGCGCCGGTCCCGGAGCCTGCAAGGCCCGTCGCGCAAGCCGGCGAACCTTTCGAACTGGCGCTCTACCCGCATCGCATCGCCTTTGGCGAGGACGACGTGCTGCTCGAGTTCGACCTGCTGATCGGCAACCTTTCGGGTGCCTCGGCGGACAATATCCGCGTCGCCTTCGCGGCGATGAGTGCGCATGCCCAGCAGGATGCGGTGATCGCCGGCTTCCATGGCGGGCCGCTGGGCGAGCCGGGCGGAGCTCCCTTCGACCTGCCGGCCGGTGGAGGCGGACGGATGCCCGTGCGCCTGGCGATCCCGCGCAGCGGGGTGAACGTGGTGCAGGTCTCCGGACGCCCGATGTTCGTCCCGATCGTGCTGATCGACCTGCGCTGGCGCGGCGGACTCAGCATCCGCCGTTTCGGCGCGGACTTCATGCTGGGCACGGCGGGGCAAGGCGACAAGCTGGGCCCGATCTGGCTCGACCGGCCCGCCCCGAGCGGCGCGCTGGCCGCGCACCGCTATCACGCCAAGGCCGCTGTCGCCGCTTAGGCATATCGAAAATCGATAAATTCCTTGCTGAAAATCGGGAAGTGCCTTATCGAATTTCGATAAGGAGGCAGGACATGCGCGACTCGATGATCGGCGGAACGCGGTTGCTGGTCCAGGCACTGAAGCTGCTGAACCTGCTCGTCGGCATCGGCTTCGGCATCACGCTGCTGGTCAGTTTCTGGGAGCACGGCCCGCTCGTGACCCAGCTGGTCCTCAAATATGGCGCGGCGCATGCGGGCCCGATCCTGACCGGCATGCGGGTGATGCTCGCCGCCGGCGTGATCGCGGTGGTGGTCGCCTATGTCTTCCTGCGGCTGCTCGCCGAGATCCTCGCGACCGTGGCCGCCGGCGACCCGTTCATTGCCGAGAATGGCGTGCGGCTGCGGGGCATGGGCCTCGCGCTGCTCGTCTACGAGCTCGGCGACCTCGCGCTTGGCGTGATCGACCATTGGCTCGACCTGCTCGGCGCGGACACCGTGCCCTGGTTCCCGTCGCTGGGCGGCTGGCTGGTCGTGCTGCTCCTGTTCGTGCTCGCCCGTGTCTTCGCGGTCGGTGCCGCGATGCGCGACGATCTCGAAGGGACGGTCTGAGCGATGCCGCTGCTCGTCCGCCTCGATGACCAGCTGCATGCCCGGCGCATGACGCTGACCGAGCTTTCCGATGCGGTGGGCATCACCCTCGCCAACCTCTCGATCCTCAAGACCGGCAAGGCCAAGGCGATCCGCTTCTCGACGCTCGAGGCGATCTGCCGGGTGCTCGAATGCCAGCCGGGCGACATCCTCGCCTATGACCCCGAGGGGGAGGCGCAAGACCCCGCGCCCTGACGATCCGGGCGCCGACGAAGGAGTGACAGGATGACGACATTGGTGGACGCCGGCGCACGCGCGCCCGGCGAACGGCTCGACGCGCGCCCGACACGGGGCCCGCTGTACCGGTTCGGCGGGCTGTGCCTCGACCTGTATCGCCGCGGCGGACAAGCACTTTGGGTCGCCACGCCCCTGGTGGCGCTGGTGGTGGTGCCGGAGTTCCTCCAGCACATCGTCGAGATCAAGATCGGCATGTTCGCCTCTACCGAGGCGTTCCGCGCCCATGCCATGGATCCGCTGCGCATGGGCTTCGGCATGGCCAAGGTCGCCGGGCTGGTGCTGGCGATGCTGGCGATCGCCCGCTTCTGGTGGACCGGCTCGATCGGCGCCGCCCTCCGCATGCCGCCACGGGCATTGCTGCGCACCGCATTCGCCGTCGCCCTGGTGTTCGCGCTGGAGCTGCCGTTCGACCTGCTGCGCCGCGTCGTGCCGGCCGGCCCAGGCACGGCGCTGGCGGTGGCCGCATTCCTGGTCCAGGCCTTCGCGTTCGTCTATCTGGTTGCTGCCCTGCTCGACGACCGAGCGATGACGCTGCGCCGCGCGCCCGCCCAGTGGCGTGCCGCCCTGCTGATGATGGTCCTGCTTGTGCTCGCCTATGGCCCGTGCTTCGCGCTCCACATGGCGACGCATAAGGTGGCGCTCGGCCTGCCGGAACTGGCCGTCTGGGCGATCATGACCTTCGACGCGCTCGTCGTCGGCCTGCTCGCCGCGCTTGCCGGCACGGCGCTGGCGCTCGGCTATGCGGCGGGGACGGGACAGCGGCTCGCGCGCTGAACGGCCATAAGAAAAGGGCGGCCCGTTGCCGGACCGCCCTGATCTGTTTCGCTGAGTAGCGAGAAGAAGCTAAGAAGCTTACTTGACCTCGACGGTCGCGCCAGCTTCCTCGAGCTGCTTCTTGATCTTCTCGGCCTCGTCCTTGTTGACGCCTTCCTTGACAGCCTTCGGAGCCGACTCGACGAGAGTCTTGGCTTCGGTCAGGCCCAGGCCGGTGATGGCGCGGACTTCCTTGATGACGTTGATCTTCTTGCCACCGTCGCCGGTGAGGATCACGTCGAACTCGGTCTTCTCTTCGACAGCCGGGCCGGCGCCAGCGCCGCCAGCCGGAGCTGCAACGGCGACGGCAGCGGCGGCCGAGACGCCCCACTTCTCTTCGAGAAGCTTCGAGAGCTCAGCGGCCTCGAGGACGGTCAGTTCCGAAAGCTGGTCAACAAGCGCGTTAAGGTCAGCCATGATAAACTCCAATCAGTTCAGATGTTTAGGGATAAATAAGCTTGCAAGAGCCGCTTATGCGGCGTCCTTGGCCGCATAGGCGCCGAAAACGCGCGCGAGCTGCGCGGCCGGTGCCTGGGTGACGGTCGCGAGCTTCGTTGCCGGAGCAACGATGAGGCCCACGAGCTTGCCACGCAGTTCGTCCAGCGACGGCAGCGAGGCGAGTGCCTTGATGCCTTCCTGGTCGAGCACCTGCGTGCCCATTGCGCCGCCGACGATCTCGAGCTTGTCGTTCGTCTTGGCGAACTCGACCGCCACCTTGGCCGCAGCCACGGGGTCGATCGAGGTGGCGAGCGCCGTCGGACCCGTAAGCAGGTCGGCGATCGCCGCGTAATCGGTGCCGTCGGCAGCGATCTTGGCAAGCTTGTTCTTCGAGACCTTGTAGCTCGCGCCGGCCTCACGCATCTTGTTACGGAGGTCCGTCGACTGCTTGACGGTCATCCCGAGGTTGCGGGTGACAACCACCACGCCAACCTCGCCAAAGGTGCGGTTCAGCTCGGCAACGGCATCAGCCTTCTGGGAACGATCCATGCCGGTCTCCTCGTTATGAGCGTATCCCTTTCGGGAAACGCCCGGTTACAAAATGTCCGAGGGGAAGGATCGTCGTGCCCGGTTATCCCTGGGCATGACCCGAGCGCTCCGCTTGGCGGACCGCCGGTGAAAATCTGTCCCCGTCTAGGCAAGAGATTAAGCGGGGCAAATTCCCCGCACTTGCTGTCTCGGACGGTCTCCTCCCGAAGGAGGAAGGCGCGCCAATAGCGATATTCGTGGATAAGTCAATCGTCGCGTGGGAAGGCGGGGCGGGGGCTCTGCGATTGTCTTCAAGGTTTCATATTTGTGTCCCGCAGATTTCGCGCAAGCACAACAGCATTGCCACAAGCGCCTCCTAGGGCCCCGTGCTGCGGCGCAACGAAGCCGCGATCCCAGGGGGAATGAATGATCGTTCGTCACGCGCTTCGCGCAACCGTTTGCGCCGCAGTTCTCGCCACCGCCATGCTGGCGACTCCGGCACTTGCCCAGGACCAGACCCAAGCCGCGCCTGCCGCCGATGAAGGCGCCCCGGAAAATGCCGGCGACGGGGCGATCCTGGTCACCGCGAAGCAGACCCGCTCGGCCACGGCGATCTCGCAGAGCGAGATTCAGAAGATCCTGCCCGGCGTCTCGCCGCTCAAGGCGATCCAGACCCTGCCCGGCGTGCTCTATGTCACTGCCGATCCTTGGGGCAACAACGAGCAGAACGCCCAGATCTTCATCCACGGTTTCGCCGGCAATCAGCTCGGCTACACGATGGACGGCATCCCGCTCGGCGACCAGAGCTACGGCAACTATAACGGCCTGTCGCCGCAGCGCGCGGTGATCTCCGAGAATGTCGGCCGGGTCATCGTGGCGACGGGCGCGGGCGACCTCGCCACCGCTTCGAACAGCAACCTGGGCGGCACGATCGAGACCTATTCGTCCGACCCGACCCAGGCGTTCGGCCTGACCGCGAACCAGACGATCGGCAGCTACAACACCTCGCGCACCTTACTGCGCGTCGACACCGGCAATCTGGGCGGCGCGGGCACCAATGCCGGCTATCTCTCGGTCGCCCGCCAGAAGGCCAAGGCCTGGGACTTCAATGGCTGGCAGGGCGGTTGGCAGGCAAATGCCAAGTTCGTGCACGACGATTCGGTCGGCAAGCTGACGCTGTATTTCGACTATAACGACATGACCCAGCCGAACGAGGACGCCACCGTCTTCTTCAAGCCCTCGGCCGGGCAGACCGCCAGCGCGGTGCAGCTCTACACGCCGTACACCAAGCCGTTCTTCTACTCCGATTTCGCCGGTTATCGCAGCTACATCAACGCGCTGGGCAACTCGCCGGCGGCGCAGGGCGGCAACTACCGCAACTATTACTCGGATGCGCAGCGCACCGACTATCTCACCTATGCGCGCTACGACGCGAAGATCGCCGACAATGTCACGCTGTCGAACACGATCTACTTCCATCACAATGACGGCGTCGGCGTCGTCGCCGGCCCGCTCGGCCAGTCGATCACGACCGCCCAGCCCTATCTCGATCCGAACTATGCCAGCCTCGATTCCCGTTGCCGCTTCGGTGCGAACGGCAATGGCGTATTGCCAGGCGTATGTGCGACGCTGCCGGCGGGCCCGGGAGTCATCAACGCCGCCCAGGCCGCGGCGGCCGGCGCGGCGCTGGTCGCGGCGACCGGTGGCTCGGGCCTGATCACCCGCACCACCGAATATCGCATCGATCGCGGCGGCGCGATTGCCGCGCTCAACGTCGACCTGGGCAACCACAAGATCGAGCTTGGCGGCTGGTTCGAGCACAACAGCACCACCCAGTGGCGCCGCTGGTACGCCGTGCCGGTCGGCAATCCGAGCCTGAGCACCCCGTACATCCGCCCGCTCGAAGTGATGCAGCCGCTGTTCACCCAGTATCAGGGCGAGGCGCGGATCAACAATCTGCAGCTCCATGTCCAGGACACCTGGCAGGTGTTCGAGCCGCTGCTCATCCAGTTCGGCTTCAAGACCAGCGCGCAATGGGCCAATGGCTGGTTCCCGGTGCAGCCCAAGCTGGGCTCGCTCTCGGGCCTGACCGGCAAGCTGCCCGAGGGCAAGATCGACACGCTCAAGTGGTTCCTGCCGGCGATCGGCGCGACCTGGGACTTCAACGGGCACGAGGAAGCCTATTTCAACGTCCAGAAGAACCTGCGCCAGTATCAGGCATATCTGGCCGGTGGTGGCGGTCCGTGGTTCACGGGCAGCCAGACGGCGTTCAACGCCTTCGCCAATGACGGCAAGCCGGAGAGCAGCTGGACCTATGAGGCGGGCCTTCGCACCCACCGCAGCTTCGGCGGCGGCATCGGGCTGGATGCGCAGATCAATTATTATCACGTCGACTTCAGCGATCGCCTGCTGGCGATCTCGACCAACCCGGGCGGAATTGCCGGCGGCCAGATCGCCGGCGGTACCTCGATCCTGGTGAACGTGGGCGACGTGCGCACCAATGGCGTCGATGCGGCCTTCACCCTGCGCTTCGGCCGCGCCTTCTCCTTCTACAATGCTGCGTCCTACAATCTCTCCAAGTATCGGAGCGACTACAGCTCGGCGGCGACCGGCATCGGCGCGGCGACCAACAGCTGCATCGGCGGCTATGTGGTCTCGGGCGGTGTGGTCCCGACCTGCGGCAAGCAGCTGCCGGGCACGCCGAAGTGGATGAACAAGAGCGTCGCGACGCTCAATCTCGGCCCGGTCGAGGCGCAGCTGGTCGGCGACTATGTCGGCAAGCGCTATGCGACCTTCTCCAACGACGCCAGCGTCGGTTCGTACTTCCTCGCTTCGCTGAGCCTGGGCGTGGACCTGCCGGCGGAGCGGATCGGGATGAAGAAGGCGAAGCTGAGCCTGAACGTCACCAACCTGGGCGACATCAAGGGCGTGTCGACGCTCTCGGTGGGCTCGGCGACCAACAACTACTCGGCCTATCCGATCCCGCCGCGCCAGTGGTTCCTGACCTATTCGTCGCAGTTCTGATCGGCGTTCGATGAAAGGGAAGGGGCCGGGGGCATCGCTCCCGGCCCCTTTTCTTTCTGTTTCCCCGGCGCAGGCCGGGGCCCAGGCTCGGCGTGCGCGGCGAAGACGCGCTGCCGCAGGTGATTTTGAAGGGCTGGGCCCCGGCCTTCGCCGGGGAAAGGCCTGCCGCCGAGCCCTATAAATTTCCCAGCAGCGCGGCAGCCTCCGCCTTCTCCGGCGTGTCATAGGGGCCCTCGGCCACCGGGAGCAGCGCGGCTCGGGCCGCCACGGCGTTACCGCGCTTCGCGAGCGCCTCGCCGAGCAACAGTCGGGGCGCCGGCGCCGCGGGCACAGCATCGGCCGCCTTCATCAGTCCCTCCAGTGCGACATCGGGCGCAGCCTCGCCGGCATCGGCGAAGCTGCGGTAGAAAGCGAGCAGCGGCACCGGGTTCTCGGTATCGGCGCGATTGGCCTGGGCGATCGTCCGGCGGGCGGCCCTGAGCAGGGCGGTACGCTCGCCCGCCGGCGCGGTCCGCGCCAGCCGGGCCTGGCCGCTGCCCTTCCAGGCGAGTGCGTCGCTGTCTCCGGGCGCTAGGGCGAGCGCCCGGTCCGCGACCGTCACGCATTCGGTGCCGTTGCCGCTGCGGCATTCGGCCTCGGCGAGCAGCAGCTGCGCCTGGGGATTGGCGGGATAGCGGCCGGCATCCTTGCGCAGGTTCGCCAGCCAGCGGTTCCGCGTGGCGGTCGCATCCTCGCGCGCCGTGTCGCCGGGCGGGGGCAGGTCGATCCGCGCGCCGAGCTCCAGCCGGCCCTTCACGAACGCGGCTTCGCCCAGGCTCAGCTGGCGGACGATCGGTCCTTCGGCGCGGCCGGCGGGATAGGTCATCTGCTCATAGGGGATCTTGTTGGCGCCATAGGCGGCCAATTCGCGCTGGAACCTGTCCAGGTCGCCGAACGCTTCCGCCGCCTTCTCCATCGATCCGCCCGCCGCGATCGTGGCGAGATAGGCGTGGAGCTGGCCCCTCCGCTCGTTCGAGAAGAACAGCATGTGGGTGAGTGCCCAGGCGTGATAGGGCGTCCAGCGCTCCCGTGCCTTACGATCGTTCAGATTGCGGCCGGTGAGGATGTCGGCGATCGGCAGGCGGGTATAGCGGTCGAGCACCTTGCGATAGCCTTCGGGCGCCCGGCCATATTCGATCCGGGCATCGCCCTCGACCGCCAGGGTCGCGAAGATCTCGCCGAAGCCGTCGACATACCAGCGCGGATAGGCGTGCGGGAAATAGGTGGTGAGGAAGTGGCGGGCATAGCCGGCATAGATGCGCCCCTCCGCCGATTGCAGCACCGATTGCTCGTTGACCGACAGGGCCATTGGATCGTCGCGGCCGAAACGGGCGATCGAGCCGCCATAGCTGGCGGCGAGGGTGGTGGCGGTGCCGGGATTCTCGCCGGTCACCCCCGGTGCGCCGACGGTCTCGGGCGTGGTCGCGCGGACCAGGTCGGGCAGCAGGCCGGCGAGCGACTGGCCGCGCTCGAGCAGAATCTTGCGGTCGAAGCGACTCGCGGCGAACACGGCGCCGTCCTCGCGCGGGTCGTAATAGGCCGGTTCGGGAAAGGCGCGGGCAAAGGGGCCGGGCGAATAGCGCAGGTTCCGGAGGTCCATCGCGTCGAATTCGGCGCCGTCGCCGACCAGCGTGACTCGCAGCTTGCGCGTGTTGTCGGGCCGGTCGATTCGGTTGAGCAGCACCGAAAGGAGGAAATGGAGCCGCTCCAGGTTGTGGGTGACCCGCACCAGCTCCCTTTCGCTGTCGTCGCTGATCACCACGACATGATCGGTCTCGGCCTGGCGCCAGCTACTGGGCCGATCTCGCATGCCCTGAACGACGATTGCGGATTCCTGCGCTGGGAGATTCGAATCCTGCGCCTGGACGGATATGGGAAGTCCGAAGAGCGCAAGTACCAAAATCATTCGGGTGCTATGCATATCGCCTATCCCCCATCGTTGTACCTGCGTTACTATGCGCGTTACGTCGGGGGGAAGGAAGCGCACTATGGCGGTTCGGCTGAGCCCGGAATCGCGAGCGGACAAGGATTGGAATGGGAAGCCATTTTGGCTGGATTCTCATTCATCTGTCGCCAGTTTCTTCTATACGCGGCCTGTGATCGCGCTTGCTGAAAATAACACCAACTCGGTTGGATTCGCGCGCGCGTCAGCTAAAAGCAGGCGGCGATGGTGACCGGGACGATCGAACAACTCACTGCACGTGAACGCGACTGCCTGCGGCTTGTCGCGCGCGGAATGTCGTCCAAGGAGATCGCCCTTGCCCTGGGCCTCTCCCCGCTGACGGTCGATGGATATCTCAAGGAAGCGGTGCGCACGCTCGGGGTTTCGAGCCGGCGCGAGGCTGCGCGAGTCCTGGCCTCGCACGAACAGCACGCTCTGAACGGCGCTTTGCAGGAGACGGAAACGCCCCCCCAAAATTTGGGGGGCGAGCCGCAGGACCTTGCCGAAACGGTGCATTCGGAGGTTCCATTGCCACCGAAACGGTCTGAAGCCGAACCGCGGTTTCGGGTTCCGTTTCTGAGGCAGGGGAAGCAAGTAAATGATCTGGACCCGCTCCACCGGCTGATGTGGATCTTTGGTCTCGCGCTGCTGATGCTGATCGCGGTGGCCAATTTCCTGAACGGCCTGGGCGCGCTCTGGCGCATCACCGGCTAACTCAGCTTCTCTCGACCAAATTCACTGAACCCCGTCGCAGCCCCCCGGTTGCGCGAAGGAGGACCTATGACCTCTCCGAAGAAGATCGCTGCCGTCCGTATCGCCCGCTCGCTCCAGCCCGCCGAGATCGCCATGAACGAAGCGGCGCTCAAGGTGCTCGCGATGGGCACCGCCGTGCTTACCGCGCGTGCCGATGGAACCTTCCACCCGCTCGAGGCGCAGGGCGCCGTCGATTATGTCGGCGCGGCCACCGCCAAGGTCTTCGGTGCAATGTCGGACATCAAGCGCGCGCATGGCGAGCTTCGCGGTGTGGGCATCCGCCACCAGGTGATCGGCGAGGGCGATATCTTCGAGACCCCCGGTCATGACGAACCGCGTGCAGGAGCGGAAATCGTTCCGCTCACCATCGCAGCATGAGGAGGGCGTTGACTTGCGCGAGCTTCGCTGGTGCGATCATGCCGTATGAACGTCATGATCTATCTCGTGCTGCTGCTGACGTGTTGCCTCTACGCTTCGGCGAGGGGCGGGACGCCGGAGCGCCTAGCCGTCGGGCTTCTCGCCGCGGCGATCGTCGCATCGCATTTCGCTCCGCACGCCGGGCCGATTCGCTTCAAGCAGATGGAGTTCGGCCTGCTGATGGTCGATATCGGGATGTTCCTGGCGATCACGGCACTGGCGCTCAAGGCGCAGCGCTATTGGCCGATGTGGCTGGCCGCGGCCAAGCTCAACACCGTCATCACGCATCTGCTGATGCTGGCGCCGGCGTTGATGCCCTGGTCCTATGCGGTGGCCAACGCCGCGTGGAGCTATCCCACGCCGCTGTTGATCGCCATCGGTGCCATACGGCATCGGCAGCGGCTGAAGCGCTACGGAGTGGATCCCGCCTGGTCCTGACGGGGGAGGTGCGTCATGGCTGACGCGGATAACTCCTATCGCCTGCGTGAGCGGCCCGCGCTCCCGCCGCGCCCGGCCGGCGGCGGCGTGGCCTTTACCGGAAAGGCGGCGGACCTGGTCGAGGGCATCTATCGCTCCCGCAGGTTGCGCGACGATGCGTTCGGGGAGATCGCGGGCCAGTTCCGCGAGCCGACCTGGGACATATTGCTCGATCTCTACCTGGCCGCTGCCAAGGGCCGCCCGGTATCGGTGAGCAGTGCCTGCATCGGCAGCGGTGCTCCGCAGACGACGGCGATCCGCCACCTCGCGCTGCTGGAAAGCGCGGGTCTGGTGGTCCGCTCGCCCAACCCGATGGACAATCGGGCGGGCATCGTCACGCTCACCGAGGACGCGATCCGCAAGGTCGATGACTGGGCGCGGCGCGTACGCAGCGTATGGAAGGCGGAAACGCCTTTGCCGGGCGATCCGGCGATCTGAGGCGCCCCTTTCTTCGGGGGAGGCAGAAAGGGGCCGGGAGCAGCGTTTCCGGCCCTTTTTCACGCCCGGACGGGGTGGGCAAAAGAAAAGGGCCGAAGGATCGCTCCTCCGGCCCCTGTTCTGTTCAGCGAGGACGCTGGATCAGACGGTCGCGACTTCCGCGACGTCGACCTTCACGCCCGGGCCCATCGACGAGCTCAGGGCGACCTTCTTCAGGTACTTGCCCTTGGCGCCCGACGGCTTGGCCTTGACCACTGCGTCGACCAGCGCGTCGAAGTTCGCGCGCAGGTCTTCCGCCGGGAACGACGCCTTGCCGATGCCCGAGTGGATGATGCCGGCCTTCTCGACGCGGTACTCGACCTGACCGCCCTTGGCGGCCTTGACGGCCTCGGCGACGTTCATGGTGACGGTGCCGAGCTTCGGGTTCGGCATCAGGCCCTTCGGGCCCAGCACCTTGCCGAGACGGCCGACCAGGCCCATCATGTCCGGGGTCGCGATGCAGCGATCGAACTCGATCTTGCCGCCCTGGACGATCTCGAGCAGGTCCTCGGCGCCAACGACGTCGGCACCAGCCTCGCGAGCTTCGTCAGCCTTCGCGCCCTTGGCGAACACGCCGACGCGCACGGTCTTGCCGGTGCCCTTCGGCAGCGTGACGACGCCGCGGACCATCTGGTCTGCGTGACGCGGATCGACGCCCAGGTTCAGCGCGACTTCGATCGACTCGTCGAACTTGGCGGTGGCATTGGCCTTCACCAGTGCGATCGCCTCGTCCACGCCGTGCAGCTTCTCGCTGTCGATGGTCCAGCTCTTCTGCTTCTTGGTCAGCTTTGCCATGTCGTTAGCCCTCCACAACCTGGAGGCCCATCGCGCGGGCCGAGCCCTCGATGATGCGGGTGGCCGCCTCGATATCGTTAGCGTTGAGGTCCTTCATCTTGACCTCGGCGATCTTGCTCAGCTCCGAACGAGCGATCTTTCCGGCGGAAACCTTGCCCGGCTCCTTCGAGCCCGACTTCAGGTTCGCGGCCTTCTTGATCAGATAGGTCGCCGGCGGGGTCTTGGTCTCGAACGAGAACGAACGGTCCGCATAGACGGTGATGACGGTGGGGAGCGGGGTGCCCTTTTCCACGTCGCCGGTCTGGGCGTTGAACGCCTTGCAGAATTCCATGATGTTCACGCCGCGCTGACCCAGGGCCGGGCCGATCGGAGGCGAGGGGTTTGCAGAGCCGGCCGGCACCTGCAGCTTGATATAGCCGGTAATCTTCTTTGCCATGTCACTCTCTTTCGCGGGGCCTTTGCGCGAAGGCTCTGGCCCCTGATCAAGTCGAGCGGTGTAGCGGCCGTGCGAACACGACCTCCCGCGGATTTCCGTAGCTGTTGCTTTGGAAGGGCGGGCCCCTAGCGCAATATGCGTTCCAGTGCAATTGCTTCGATGCGGAAGCGCCGGAATCCGGTGGCCCAGGCTCGCCTGTCACCCAAGATTAACTTTTGTTAATGACGCCGAACTGTCATCGCCCCGGCGCACCGGCCCCCAAAATCAACTCCCGGGGGACCATAATGCGCACCGCCAAGACCCAATTCCTCGCGCGTCCGGCGCTTGCCGTGCTGGTACTGAGCATCGCCGCACCCGCCTTCGCGCAGGAGCAGGCCGCACCGCAAGACTCCCCGCAGGAGATCGTCGTCACCGGGCAGCGCGCCGCCCAGCGCGCCGCGAATCTCGAGAAGCGCGATGCCGACAACACGGTCGAGACGCTGCACGCCAACGACGTGGGCAAACTGCCCGACCAGAACGTCGCCGAGGCGATCAAGCGCCTTCCGGGCCTGTCGGTCGCCAACGACCAGGGCGAGGGCCGCTACGTCATCATCCGCGGCATCGATCCCAACCTGATCAACGTGACGCTGAACGGCCAGACGCTGCCGGCGCCCGAGCCCGCCGGCCGCCAGGTCAAGCTCGACGATCTGCCCTCGGGCATGATCCAGTCGGTCACCGTCAGCAAGTCGCTGCTCGCCAGCCAGGACGCCAATGCGGTGGGCGGCGAGATCAACATCAAGACCAAGACCGGCTTCGACAGCCGCAACCCCTTCTTCTTCGATGCGCGCGGCGCCATCGGCCGCTACGACATGAACCACAAGGCGCCGTGGGAACTCGACGCCACCGTGGGCGGTCATACGGACACGCTCGGCGCAGTCGTCTCGGTCAATTATTCGCGTCGCCCGATCGAGACGGAGAACTACCAGGGCTCGTCGGCATGGAACGCCGCCGGCACGCCCGACGGCAATGGCCTGCGCGACTATAACCTCACCCGCACCCGCCTGGGCGTGGTCGGCAATTTCGACTGGCATCCGAGCGACGGCGTGAAGCTGTACCTGCGCACCAGCTATTCGAAGTTCCAGGACCACGAGACCCGCGACCAGAACCGCCTGGCGATCACCACCTTCACCCCCGGCGCGCTCAAGGCGACCGGCACGATCCTGGTCCGCCACCGCGAGGAGGACGACAACACCAAGTCGGCCACGCTGGGCGGCGAGTTCGACCTGGGCGGCGGCAAGCTCGAGGCATCGGGTGGCTGGACCCGCGCGGTGAAGATCGACCCGATCCGTAGCGAGTTCACCTTCGCCACCGGCAAGGGCGCGGTGTTCGCGACCTTCGACAACAGCACCGATCCCTACACGCTGGTGGCCAGCGGCACCTCGGCGGCGGTGTTCGACGATCCGAGCCAGTTCAAGCTGACCAAGTTCAACTACGAGACGCGCCAGGCCAGCGAGGATCTGTGGCAGGGCCGGCTCGACTACACGCTGCCGATCTCGGTGGGCGAGGACAGCGCGATCAAGGTCGGCTTCAAATATCTCGATCGCCGCAAGAAGAACAACCAGGACAAGCGGAACTACAAGAACGGCGCCACGGCCTGGGCGATGACCAACGTCGCCTATGCCGCCGATCCGAGCTTCTATGACGGCCAGTTCCATTTTGGCGAGCGGATCGATTACGGCGCCGCGCTCGCCTATACCAACGCCAATCCGGGCGTCCTGGCGATCGACAATGCGGGCACGCTCGCGGACTCGCTGTCGAGCGACTATGACGTGCACGAGAAGATCACCGCCGGCTATGCAATGGCGACGCTGCGCTTCGGCGCGCTGACCCTGATCCCTGGCGTGCGCGTCGAGCATACCGACGACGATACCAAGGCGAAGATCGTCCGCACCGGATCGACGCTGGCGGATGGCTACAACAGCCATGGCGAGAACGGCTATACCGACTTCTTCCCGGGCCTGAACGCCAAGTTCGAGATGGCGCACAACCTCTTCCTGCGCGGCGCGGTGACCACGGCGATCGGCCGGCCCAACTATGCCGATCTCGCACCCTATATCACCGTCGACAGCGGTGCGTCGCCGACTGCGATCGCGCTCGGCAATCCGGACCTGAAGCCCTATCGCGCGGTCAGCTACGACGCTTCGATCGAATATTATCCGACGCCGGACAGCCTCTTCGTCGCGGGCTTCTTCCACAAGGACATCGACAACCCGATCTACAAGACCGGCAACGTGGTGGCCAACGGCGTCTATGGCGGGGTGACTTATGCCAGCGCGCTCGTCACCAAGCCGATCAACGTCGACAGCGAGACGCTGAGCGGTGTCGAGTTCAACCTCCAGACCCAGTTCACTTTCCTGCCGGGCGCGTTGAGCGGCTTCGGCGTCTCGGCGAACTTTACCCATGTCTGGGGCCATGCGACCGGCCTGCCGGGCCGCGCCGGCGACATCCCGCTCGGCTTCCAGTCTAAGAATGTCGGCAACGTCCAGCTCTTCTACGAGAAGTACGGCTTTGCCGCGCGCCTGGCCTTCAACTATCGCTCCTCGTACCTCGACACGCTGGCGGCCACTGCCGCGACCGACCAGTTCACCGACGGTAATGGCCAGCTCGACCTGCACGTCAGCTACCAGATCATGCCGGAGGTGACGGTGTTCGGCGATGCGGTGAACCTGACCAACGCGCCGTGGCGCCGCTATATCGGCACCACGCCGTTCCTGGTCGAGCGCGAGCAATATGGCGCGCTGCTGCGTGGCGGCGTGCAGTTGCACTTCTAGGTCGAGAATACTGGTAGGTCGGGAGGACTGGGCGATGCGCAAGGCGACGACGTTCCGCACTCTGCTGGGCGGCTTCGCCCTTTTGCTCTGCCTCAGCGGCAATGGGCCCGCCGGGCCCGCTGCCGACGCCCCGCCGCCGGGGCTGAGCGTGGACCGCGTCGTGCTGCTGATGCGGCACGGCGTGCGACCCCCGACCAAGGCGCAGCCCATGCCTGCGGGCGTGGCCGCCGATCCCTGGCCGAGCTGGCCGGTCGCGCCGGGCTGGCTCACCCCGCACGGGGCCGAGGCGGTCGGGCGGCTCGGCAGTTGGGACGGCGCGCGGCTGCGTCGCCTGGGCGTGTTGCCCGCCACCGGTTGCCCCTCGGCAGGCGCGGTTACCGTGGTCGCCGATAGCGATCAGCGGACCATCGCCACCGCAGATGCGTGGCTCGCCGCGCTCGCGCCGGGCTGCTCCATCCCCAACCGCCATCGGCCGCAGGGCGAAGACGACCCGATCTTCTCGGCGATCGAGCAGGGGCAGGGCGGCTATGACGCTGCCGCGGCCGATGCGGGTGTCGCCGCGGAAGTCGGGCCGGGCGGCATTGCCGCAGTCGAGGCACGCCACCGCGCGTTGCTGGTTTCGCTCGACAGGATCCTGTGCGGTACCGCGCAGAACGGCTGCGGCGTGTCGGGCGAGGCTTCGAGCATCGCGCCCGCCGCTGCCGGCAAGCGGCCGAAGCTCGGCGGCGCGCTCGACCGTGCCTCTACCGCCGCGCAGATCCTGCTACTCGAATATGGGGAAGGCAAGCCGATGGCCGAGGTCGGCTGGGGCCGCGCCACCGCGCGCGACATCGCCGCGCTCTCCGCCTTCCATGCGCTCGAATTCCGCCTGCTCGCCCGTCCCCGAGCGGTTGCCGCGGCGAACCTGAGCGGCATCGCACCGATCCTGCGCGCGGGACTGACCGGCAACTCCGCGGTTACCTTGGTCTCGGGGCATGACACCAATGTCGCCAATCTGGGCGGGCTGCTCGACGTGCACTGGCAGGTATCGGGTATCGCCGCCGATGATCCCGCGCCGGGCGGGGCGATCGTGCTGGAGCGGCTGCGCGATGCGAAGGGTGGGCTTTATGTCCGCGCGCTCTATCGTTCGCAGACGCTCGACCAGATCCGGAGCGCGGCGGCGCTGGGCGCAGACGCGCCCTATCGCGCGGTGCTGGCGATCCCGGGCTGCGATGCGCGAGGGATCAAGGGCCTCTGCACGCTTGCCCAGTTCGAGGCGAAGCTGGCGCCGGCGCTGCACTGACACCCTTTTCGATCAATTGTGCCTTGCCAATTGGCCTGACCATGCTCAGTCTGGCCGGACCGGCGGCATGAGCAAAAAGCTCCCACGAGACCAGCCGGGGCAACCCAGGAGGCACCTGGAGAAGATGCCATGTTCAAGCACAATCGTACGGCTGCACTCGCGGCTGCCGGCCTGATCCTCGCCACCGCCGGGGTCGCCTGGGCCTACACCACCGACGTCGATGCCCGCGGCAGCATCACCAATATCAGCGGCGGCAAGCGTTTCACCATCCAGCAGCGGACCGACAGTACCCCAGGCAGGGCCGAGCTGCGCGGCACCTCGAGCACCACCGGCGTCTCGGCGAGCGGGCGGTTCAAGCTGGTGAGTGGCGGGAAATATGTCAGCGTGATGCAGGTGCTCAACGTCGTCGCGGCGGGAAGCACTTCGGGGCCGTCCGAACCGATCACCCAGCTCGCGGTACGGCCCAAGTCGGGAGGCAATTTCGAATTCTACGTGGTGCAGGGCGGACAGGTGTGCAGCGGCGCGCCGACCGTGGTGATCGGCAGCTCGTACGACGTCAGCGTATCGGTGAGCACCGGGCAGACGCCGGAATATCGGATCAACGGCGTGGTCTGCAAAAAGTCGAACCCGGACGGGGACAAGGCAGGCACCGTCTTTGACGGCAGCCTGAAGAGCGGGCGCTATTTCTACCCGAAGATGGGCGCCTACAACACGAGCAGCAACCAGTCCCAGAGCGGGGGCGGCTCTACGATTGAGTGGACCGAGATCGCGATCTGAAGGGGTAGGGGGATCGGCCGAGCCTAAATGGCCGATCCCCCACAGGGAACGGTCTCCCTAGTGGCCGTTCCCCATATCCGGCATCGGCATCATGTTGGCGTTGAGGTGGTACATCACCCACACCGAGCCGCCGATCGTCAGGATCACGATCACCGCCGTGAACAGGAAGGCGAGCAGCGTCCATCCGCCCTCGGACCGCGTGTCGAGGTGCAGGAAGAAGACGACATGGACGATGATCTGGACGATCGCGAAGGCGAAGATCGTCGCCACGGTCCAGCCGGGCGAGAGCGGCGAGCCGTTCATCACCAGCCAGAACGGGATCACCGTCAGGACAATGGCCAGCAGCGAGCCGATGCGGTGGCCATTGCCGTGCCCGTGCGTGCCGGGCGTTTCGTGCGGGGTGCTCAACGGATCACTCCATACAGATAGACGAAGGTGAAGACGCCGATCCAGATGATGTCCAGGAAGTGCCAGAACATCGACAGGCAGATCAGGCGGCGCTTGGTCGCGGCGTTCAGCCCGTGCTGGCCGAGCTGGATCAGCATGGTGACGATCCACACCAGGCCGGCGGTGACGTGGGCGCCGTGGGTGCCGACCAGGGTGAAGAAGGCCGAGAGGAACGCACTGCGGTCCGGCCCGGCATTCTCGGCGATCAGGTGCGCGAACTCATAGAGCTCGATCCCGACAAAGCCCGCGCCGAGCAGCCCGGTGAGCGCCAGCCAGAAACGGACCGGGCCGACCCGGCCCGCCTCCATGTGCGGCATGGCTTCCCCGAAGGTGATCGACGAGGCGAGCAGCAGGCCGGTGTTGAGCGCCACCAGCTTCAAGTCGAATATCTCGCGCGGGACCGGCCCGCCGGCATAGGCGCTGGCCACCACCCCGAACATCGCGAAGAGCGAGGCGAAGATGAGCGCGTCGCTCATCAGGTAGATCCAGAAGCCCAGGATCGTGGGACCGGCGGCCCCGTGATCGTGATGCGCCTCTTCCTCGGCCAGGTACCAGGTCGGTTCGGCCTGGGGTTCCAGTGCGTGGTCGGTCATGTCAGGCCCCCTGCGCAAGCAGCGTCGTGCGCTTGTCCTCGGTTGCGGCGACTTCCTCGGTGGGAATGTAATAGTCGCGCTTGAAGTTGAAGGTGTGGCCCACGGCGACCGCGAACAGGCCGGCGAAGCTGAGCGCGGCGAGCCACCAGATGTACCAGATCATCGCGAAGCCGAAGACCAGCGCCAGGCCGGAGAGGATCACGCCCGCGCCGGTGTTCTTCGGCATGTGGATCGGTCGGAAGCCGCTGGTCGGGCGCTCGTAGCCGCGGCTCTTCATGTCGTACCAGGCATCCAGGTCGTGGATGACGGGCGTGAACGCGAAGTTGTAGGCGGGCGGCGGCGACGCGGTCGACCATTCGAGCGTGCGGCCCTCCCACGGATCGCCGGTCGTGTCCTTCAGCTGGTCGCGCTTCAGGAAACCGACCAGGATGCTCATCACGAAGCCGAGGATGCCGACCAGGATGATCACCGCGCCGATCGCTGCGATCACGAAGTAGGGCTGGAAGCTCGGATCGTCGAAATGGTTCACCCGGCGCGTGGTGCCCATCAGGCCGACGACGTAGATCGGCGTCCAGGCGACCCAATAGCCGATCACCCAGCCCCAGAAGGCGACCTTGCCCCAGAAGTCGTCGAGCTTGAAGCCGAAGGCCTTGGGGAACCAGTAGACCATGCCGGCGAACAGCGCGAACACGACGCCGCCGATGATGACGTTGTGGAAGTGCGCCACCAGGAACAGCGAGTTGTGCAGCACGAAGTCGGCCGGCGGGATGGCGAGCAGCACGCCGGTCATGCCGCCCACCGTGAAGGTGAGCATGAAGGCGACAACCCACATCATCGGCAGCTCGAAGCGGATGTTGCCGCGGTACATCGTGAATAGCCAGTTGAAGATCTTCGCGCCGGTCGGGATCGAGATCACCATGGTGGCGATGCCGAAGAAGCTGTTGACCGTCGGTCCGGCGCCCATGGTGAAGAAGTGGTGCAGCCAGACCAGGTAGCTGAGGATGGTGATGACCACCGTCGCGTAGACCATCGACGAATAGCCGAACAGGCGCTTGCCGGTGAAGGTGGAGGTGATCTCGGAATAGATGCCGAAGGCCGGGAGGACGAGGACATAGACCTCGGGGTGACCCCAGATCCACACCATGTTCCAGTACATCATCGGCGCGCCGCCGAGCTCGTTGGTGAAGAAGTGCGTGCCGGTATAACGATCGAGCAGCAGCAGGAAGAAGGCCGCAGTCAGCGCCGGGAAGATGGCGATGGCGAGGACGTTCGAGCAGAGCGCGGTCCAGGTGAAAACCGGCATCTTCATCATCGTCATGCCGGGTGCGCGCATCTTTATGACGGTGGCGACCATGTTGATCGCCGACAGGGTCGTGCCGACGCCGGCTATCTGGAGCGACCAGAGATAGTAATCCACGCCCGTGTCGGGACTGTACTGCAATCCAGCCAGCGGTGCGTAGCTCAGCCAGCCGGTCCGCGCGAACTCGCCGACGAACAGCGAGAGCATCACCAGCAGCGCGCCCGCCACCGTCAGCCAGAAGCTGAGGTTGTTGAGGAACGGGAAGGCGACGTCGCGCGCACCGATCTGCAGCGGCATGACGAAGTTTACGATGCCGACGATCAGCGGGATCGCCACGAAGAAGATCATGATCGTCCCGTGCGCGGTGAAGATCTGATCATAATGGTGCGGCGGCAGGTAGCCGGGGTTGTCCCCGAAGGCGATCGCCTGCTGGGCGCGCATCATCAGCGCGTCGGAGAAGCCGCGCAGCAGCATCACGATGCCCAGGATGATGTACATGATGCCGATCTTCTTGTGATCGACGCTGGTGAACCACTCCTTCCAGAGATAGCCCCAGAGCTTGTATTTGGTCACCACGCCGAGCAGGCCTAGGCCGAGCAGCGCGACGACGATGAAGGTGCCGAGCAGGATCGGCTCGTGCAGGAAGGGCAGGGAGTCCAGGGACAGGCGTCCGAACACCGTCCTTGTCAGCGTGTCAGTCATGGCGGTTCCGATCGCTCAGGCCTGGGCGGCGCGCGGGGCGCCGGGCGTGCGGATGGGGGTGAGGGCGGACATGCCCGGGTGGTGCTTGTCGGCGGGCTGAGGCTGGCCGGGCGGCTGCCCCTCCGGCGGCCGGGCATGGCCCGGCTTCGCGCCGCGCATCATGTCGCCGCGCATCACGTCGACCATGCAGGGCTTGCCGGGCTCGGCGCACTGGTTGACGATCCTGTCGAACAGGCCCGGCGCCACGGTGGAGAAGCGCATCACCGGCACCTTCTCGCTGGGCTTGGCCAGTTCGAGATAGGCAGCGGTATCGAGATTGCTGCCGGCCTTCACGCCAGCGACCCAGGCGTCGAAACCGGCCTTGTCCACGCCGCGCAGCTTGAAGCGCATGTCCGAATAGCCGCGGCCGGTATAGTTGCCCGAATAGCCCCAGCTGTCGCCGGTCTTGTTGAGCACCGCGTGCAGCTCCGACTTCATCGTCGGCATCGCATAGATCATGCCGGCGAGGGTGGGGGCGTAGAAGGTGTTGAACTGGTCGGTCGAGGTGATCGAGAAGTGCACCGGCTGGTCGACCGGCAGCGCCAGCTCGTTGACCGTGGCGATGCCGAGGTCCGGATAGATGAACAGCCACTTCCAATCCATGCCCACGGCCTGGACCTCGAGCGGCTTGGTCCCCACCGGAACCGGCTTGCCCGGCGCGATGCGCTCGAGCGGGCGGAAGGGATCGAGCAGGTGGGTGCTCGTCCAGGTCACCGCGCTCAGTGCGATGATGATCAGCAGCGGGCAGGTCCAGATGATCAGCTCGAGCGTGGTCGAGTGATCGAAGTTCGGATCATAGGTCTTGTTCGGGTTGCTGCGCCGGTATTTCCAGGCGAACCAGATGGTCAGCGCCATCACCGGCACGATGATCAGCAGCATCACGCCTGTAGAGAACAGGATGAGATTGCGCTGTTGAACGGCGATGTCGCCGGTCGGGTTCATGACGACCATCTTGTCGCAGCCGCCCAGAATCAAGGGCAGGGCAAGTATGGAAAGGCCCCCAAAGGCCCGGCGAAGCAGCTTGGATCCTGGTCTCAGCATGCGCCCCAGCTATCCTCCCGATGCTCTTCTGCCTTTGACCGATGTCAAAGGCACGCGACTGACCATAAGCTAGGCGGGAAACTATCATGGAACTACACCGTTGCGCATCCGTGCCCGTGCAATGCGCATTGCAATGGAAGAGGACTGAGGGATGGTGGCCACGCTGAGCACCACGAATTCGACCACGCTCGAACGCGACGCCCGCCTGATCAATGCCCGCGGGCACGAAGTACGTCTGTCCGACATCGCGGTGGGAGTCATCATCGGGCGCGCATCGGAGTTCTTCGACTTCTTCGTCTATGCGATCGCGTCGGTGATCGTCTTCCCGGCCGTCATCTTCCCCTATGTCGATGCGCTGACCGGCACGCTCTATTCCTTCGCGGTGTTCGCGCTGGCCTTCATCGCGCGGCCGTTCGGTGCGCTGCTGTTCGTCTGGCTCGACCGCAAGCACGGCCGCGGGGTCAAGCTGACGATCGCGATGTTCCTGCTCGGCGGATCGACCGCGGCGATGGCCTTCCTGCCCGCCTATGCCCAGGCGGGCGGCGTGGCGGTGGCGCTGCTCGCATTGTTCCGGCTCGGCCAGGGCTTTGCCCAGGGCGGCACCTGGGACGGTCTGCCCTCGCTGCTCTCGCTCAATGCCCCGCACGAGAAGCGCGGCTTCTATGCGATGATCCCGCAGCTCGGCGCGCCGATCGGCCTGTTCGTGGCCGCCGCCGTCTTCGCCTTCCTGCTCACCGCGCTGAGCCCGGCTGACTTCCTCGACTGGGGCTGGCGCTATCCCTTCTTCGTCGCCTTCGTGATCAACGTGGTGGCGCTGTTCGCCCGGCTCCGCCTGATCTCCACCCCCGAGTTCGAGCGGCTCTACGAGAGCCAGGAGCTGCAGCCGACTCCGGTGGGGGAGCTGTTCCGCGAGGAGGGGCGCACCGTGATCCTCGGCGCCTTCGCGCCGCTCGCCAGCTTCGCGCTGTTCCACCTCGTCACCGTCTTTCCGCTGTCCTGGGTGGTGCTGAAGGGCGAGCCGGCCGAGCATTTCCTGGTGATCGAGCTGGTCGGTGCCGTGGTGGGCCTGATCTCGGTGGTGCTCTCCGGCTATATCGCCGACCGGATCGGGCGCCGCACGCTGCTCGGCGTCTCGGCCGCCTTCATCGCGGCCTATAGCGGCTTCGCGCCGCAGCTGCTCGGCACCGGATCGACCGGCGAGTGGGTGTACATGATCGTCGGCTTCATCCTGCTCGGCCTGTCGTTCGGCCAGTCCTCGGGTGCGGTGAATTCCAGCTTCTCGGCCAGGCGGCGCTATACCGGCGCCGGCACCACGGCGACTGCGTCCTGGTTCATCGGTGCCGGCTTTGCGCCGCTCGCCGCCTTGTTCCTGGCGAGCAATTTCGGCCTGCTCTCGGTCGGCGCCTATCTGCTCTCCGGCGCGGTCTGCACGCTGGCGGCGCTGGGGCTCAACCGCGAATGGGGCGGCAAGGAAGCCTGATCCCACCGGATACAATGCGCCCGGCCGCGCATTTATGGGCAATGAACCCCTATGACGAGCTGCAGCGGCTGCACGCGGAGATACGGACCCAGCTCGACGAGCTGGAGGCGCTGACGGCCCGCCCGGAGCCGCCGATGCAAGAGCTCTCGGCGGTACGCCTGGCGCTCACCCGCGCCAGCCGCGCGCGAACGATGCTGTTGGACCGGCTCTATCCCGAGCTGATCGCCCGGGCGGGCGAGCGGGAACGGGTCGACCTCGAGGCGCTGCGGGCAGGGGCGCAGAACGACCGCTTCGCCTCGACCAAGCACATCTCGAGCTGGACGGTCCGCGAGATCACCGCACGCTGGGACGATTATCGCGATGCTTCCCGGACGATGCGCGCGGCGATGCGCGAGCGGATCGGGCGGGAGGCCTCGACGGTCTATCCGCTGCTCGCCGAAGCGGGCACGGCGGGCGCGGAAGTTCGCCCCGATCGGGCGTATTGACGTTCCAGTGGCCAGGACAACGAAAAAGGCCGGAGCTTTCGCCCCGGCCCTTTCGTGATCCTGCGATCGCCTGCGCTTACTTAATGCGCTCGACGTCCTCGAAGCCCAGCTCCAGCGGCGTGGCGCGGCCGAAGATCGAGATCGAGACCTTGACGCGGCTCTTGTCGTAGTCGAGCTCCTCGACCACGCCCGAGAAGGTCGCGAAGTTGCCGCTGGTGACCTTGACGGTGTCGCCGATGTCGTAATCGACCTTGACCTTCGCCTTGGGCGCGGCGGTGGCCGCCTCGTCCTTGGTGTTGAGGATGCGCGCGGCCTCGGCCTCGCTGATCGGCTGGGGCTTGCCCGACGAGCCGAGGAAGCCGGTCACCTTCGGCGTGTTCTTCACCAGGTGATAGACGTCGTCGTTCATCTCGAGCTTGGCGAGGACATAGCCCGGGAAGAACTTCCGCTCGGACTGGATCTTCTTGCCGCGGCGGACCTCGGTGACGGTCTCGGTCGGCACTTCGACCGATTCAACCAGGCGATCGAGGCCCATGCGAGTGGCGTCGGCCAGGATCTGGTCGCGGACCTTGCCCTCGAAGCCCGAATAGGCGTGGATGATGTACCAGCGCGCCATGCGTTCGTTCTTTCCCTTTGGTTCTTGCGTGCCGCTTACTGCGCCAGGCGCAGCAGCGAATTGACGATGAAGTCGAAGATCGAGTCGATGCCGAAGAAGAACACGCCGAGCAGCGTGGTCATGATCATCACCATCACGCCGGTCATGATCGTCTCGCGGCGCGACGGCCACACGATCTTGCGCGCTTCGGTCTGCACCTGCTTCACGAATTCGGTCGGACTGGTCTTCGCCACTGGGGCATCCTCGCTTCAAAGTTCGCCGGCTGCGGGGCACGGGTCCGCTGCCCGGTCCTTCCTGAAGGAACCGGTGCTTTCCCACCCACGCTGTCGGATTGGGTGCTGTATCTAGCGAGTCGCGAGCCAGCGTGCAAGCTGGCGCCGCGCGGAAAAGAAACCGGCGGCCCGGCTCAGAACAGCGCGACCGCCACGAAGCCCAGAACGATCAGCGCCAGGAAGCCCCAGGCGAACAGGTCCAGCCGCTTCTCGACGAACTCCTGCACCGGCGCGCCGAAGCGCTTGAGCAGCGCCGCGACCAGGAAGAAGCGCGCGCCGCGGGTGATCGTGGCGAGGAGCACGAACAGCGCGAAGGGATAATGCGACAGGCCGCTGGCGATCGTCACCAGCTTGAAGGGGATCGGGGTGAAGCCCTTCACCAGGATGATCGCCCAGCCATATTTGTTGTACTGCTCGGTGAATTCCTGGAACGCGTTGTGCTTGAAGAATTCGAGCACCTGGTTGGCGAATTCGGTGAGGAAATAGCCGATCGCATAGCCGAACATGCCGCCGACCACCGATCCGAGCGTGCAGACCGCGGCGATCATATAGGCACGTTCGCGGCGGGCGAGCACCATCGGCATCAGCATCGCGTCGGGCGGGATCGGGAAGAAGCTGGCCTCGGCGAAAGAGACGCCGAACAGGGCCGGCAGCGCGTGGCGGTGGTGCGCCATGCGCAGCACCCAGTCGTACAGAGGTCGGAACATCGGGACCGGGCAACTCTCAGGCGGGAGGGAGGAGGCCGACCTTTATGGGCGGCGCCGGAACTTGTCCATGCCGGGCCAATAGGGTGCGCCGCACCGGGCCGTTTCGGGGATAATTCGCGACGTATTGCTGCGACCGCGAGGAACTTTCGGGCGTCGAGCGGGTTGGTGGGCGGGGTCAGGGACTGGCCCTCTGACTGTTACGCTGCGTGGGGGAGCGGGTTTGACGCGATTTCGGCATGTCTCGATCCTGACTGCGCTAGCCTCCCTCACCATTGCCTGTGCGCCAGCCGCGCATTCGTCGCGCCCGGTGCAGGCGGAGGCGAGCTTCGCGCCGCGCAGCGATCCGGAATTCGGCGATGCGGCGCCCGCGATCCGGCGGCTGCTCGCCGAGGCTGCGCCGCATCCGAAGGGTCCCCAGCATTTCTGCGCGATCGGCTATCGCGGCCCGGAAGGGACCACGGGCTGGGTGCATTGGCGCGAGGGCGAGCGGCTGATCCTCTGGCTGGGCCGGGGCGATGGCAGCGACTCCGCCGATGCGCTGCTCCACTCGAACCGCAACCTGAACCTCAAGACCGACATGGTCGCGACCGAGGCTGACGTCGCGGGCAGCACCTATCTCGTCACCCGGGCCTGGGTCGCCGCGAAGCTCGCCGACTGCGCCGCCAAGGGCGACAAATACACCATCAGCGCGTCCTGAACGGCAGGCGAGGGGAAGGCCAGTGGCTGATCTGCAATGGTTGTCCGGACAGTCCGTCGCGACGCCGATCGTGGCGGTGGCGGGCAATTCGCTCAAGCTGAAGGTGTTGCCCGGTCCGGGCGAGAAGCTTCCGCTGACCATCCTGTCGTCCACTCCGGCCGTGGCCAACGCGGTCGAGGTCAACAACCGGATGGGGCCGAACTTCACCACCTTCATCCTGCACGCGGTGCTGGCCGGCCAGACCAATCTCTCGATCCGTTCGGGCGACCGGGTCGTCTACGGGCCGGTGCAGGTCCAGGTGCAGCCGGTGCTGACTCTGCCCGATCCGACCACCGATGCGGGGCTGATCGCCCGGCTTCTGCTCGCCGAGGCGCCGAATCCCACGCTGGTGGCCGCCAACGCCCAAGCGCAGCTCACCGAATCGATGCGGCTGATGCGCGTGGTGGTCGAGAATCGCCGGGCCAAGCCGTCGAACCGCTGGGGGTCGCAGGGCGCGACCAGCCTGGGCGACGTGATCCGCGCGCCGGGTCAATTCCACGGACTGGGCAGCTATCCGACGATCGCGGGTGACGTCCTGGCCAATATCAACAACATCCTGCGCCTCGCCAACGAGGCGGGCGACCAGCGCCAGCCGGTGCTGCGCGCCCATGTCGAGGCAGTGCTCCAGATCGCCCGCGGGCCGCGTCCGCCCGACCCGACCGGCGGCAAGCTCTATTGGTGGCGCACCGCCGGCAGCGGGGCGCCGAGCAGCGACGTGGTGCTTTACAAGACGCTCGCGGGAAACAGTTTCTATCAGGAGCGTTGAATGTTCCGGTCTCGACACAAACCTGAAAGATTAACTTACTAACAGTTGTGCAGATATCGGGTTATCGCATAGTAAAATAATAATAAATCATAATAGAACCGCGGATTTCGCGGTCGTGGGTTCGTGCGTTCAACAGTGATGCCGTTCTGGCGTCACAGGCGTTCTAAGGGGAAGCGCGGCGTGCATCGTTCAGGGTGGTTCTATCGTAATGGTTGTGGCGCGAGCGCCTTGCTGGCGGGGCTGTTGTGGAGCGGCGCGGCGGCGGCGCAGACCAATCCGCCGCAGCAGAGCCTGCCGTCGCCCGAGCAGGTGACGCCGCCGACGCCGGAGATCCAGAAGCGCTCGAGCGTCAATGTCGACTCGCGCAGCGCCTTCCAGGCCGAGACCTGCCCGTTCGACGATTCCCCGCTGCGGCTGGACCTGAAGAAGGTCGAATTCTCGCGGCCCGACGGTTCGGCGCTGCAGCCGGAGATCGCGGCGGCGATATCCGACCTCAAGCTGCCCAGCGGCGACCAGTCTATCCGGGTGGTCTGCGAGCTGCGCGACACCGTCAATGCGGCGCTGCGCCGGCGCGGCTGGATCGCCTCGGTGCAGATTCCCGCGCAGGAGATCACCGACGGGGTGCTCAAGCTCCAGATCGTCACAGCGCGGATGGTCGAGACGCGCGTGCGCGGCAATCCGGGGCCGTACGACAAGCTGCTGCGCGAGCGGCTGGCCCAGCTCCAGGCCTATGACCCGCTCAACGAGCGCACCGTCGAGCGGCTGCTGCTGCTCGCCGGCGACGTGCCCGGGCTCGACGTGCAGCTGGCGCTGCGCCCGGCCGGCGGCAAGCAGGGCGACGTGATCGGCGAAGTGACGATCAACTATCGCCGCTTCACCGTCCTCGCCAACGCCCAGAACTACAATTCGAAGGTGCTCGGCCGCGAGACCGCCTATGTCCGCGGCGAATATTACGGCCTGACCGGCATGGCCGACCTGACCTATCTCGGCGTGTCGAGCACTGCCGATTTCCAGGAGCAGAAGATCCTCCAGGCCGGCCACATCATCGGGCTGGACGGCAAGGGCACCACCTTTGGCGGGCGGGTGAGCTATGCCTGGTCGCGTCCCGATCTCGGCGCGCTCGACTATCGGACCGACACGCTGATCGCGGGCTTCGACCTCACCCGGCCACTGGTCCGCTCGCTCAACACCAATGTCTCGGTCGGTGCCGGCTTCGATTATATCGACCAGTATACCAACATCTATTCGGGCGACGCCAAGCTGCCGCTGACCCGCGACAAGATGCGGATCGTCTATGCCAGCATGAGCGGCGACATGCGCGACCTCCGGCTGGACGGCAGCGTGATCTGGTCGCTGCGGACGGCGATCGAGCTGCGGAAGGGATTCGATATCTTCGGCGCGTCGAAGACGGGATTCGTCGATGGGCACGTCCAGTCGCGCATCGACGGCAATTCGAGCGCGTTCGTCGCGCGCGGCAGCGTCGAGGGGATCGTCGGGCCGAGCCCCTGGTTCCGGCTGATCGGCAAGGGCCAGGTGCAGTGGACCGACGTCTCGCTGCTCAACTATGAGGAATTCTCGCTCGGCAACCTGACGATCGGGCGCGGCTACGACCCGGGCGCCAACAGCGGCGACCGGGCGGTGGGCCTGAGCGCCGAGGCGGAGTTCACCCTGCCGATCTCGCAGCGCTTCACCGTGCAACCCTTCGGCTTCTACGACTTCGTCTATCTCGACAATCTCGACCGCGGCGCGACCGAGCGCAACCGCAAGCTCTCCAGCTTCGGCGGCGGCGTGCGGCTGACCCTGCCCGGCATGGCGCTGCTCGAGGTCACCTATGCCCATCCCAAGGACAAGGCGCTGACGATCGACAAGCGGCGCCCGTCCGACCGCCTGCTTTTGTCCCTGTCGCTGCGGTTCAGCGACACCGCCCGCTGATTTTCGCCGGTAGTTCGAGGAGCGTATCATGACGACCAACCCCGGCCAGGCCCGCACCACGCGATCCTCGACCCTGAGGGCGCTGGCATTGTCCACCGCGCTTGTCGGCAGCATGACCCTGCTGCCCGGCGTGGCGCGCGCGCAGAACAACACGCCGGGCGGGCAGACCGTGGTCACCCCCACCGGCGCCGGCGCGCCGACCTTCAACGGCGGCACCGGCTCGCTGAGCGGCAACGCGACCAATCTCGACGTCGACCTGCGCGCGCAGAGCACGATCATCAACTGGGACCGGTTCAGCATCTCCCAGGGCAGCCAGGTCAATTTCCAGACGGGGCTGGCCGGCGACGTCGCCGTGCTCAACCGGGTGACGGGCGGCGGGCTGAGCAACATCGCGGGCGCGCTCAATTCGGATGCGAATGTCAGCGTGTTCCTGGTCAATCCCAACGGGATCATGGTCAGCGGCACGGGCAGCGTCTCGACCGGCTCGTTCGTCGCCTCCACGCGCGACATCTCGAACAGCGATTTCCTGGGCGGCGTCTACCAGTTCTCGGGCAGCGGCAGCAGCGGGATCACGGTCAACGGCAGCATCACCACGCGCGGCACCGGCATCGGCCTGATCCTGCTCGGCGCGGTGGTGAATTCCAACGGTGCGCTCGATTCGGGCACCCAGGACACCGCGCTGGTCGCCGCCGACGACGTGACGCTGAACTTCACCCCGGGCAGCCCGCTCGGCATCCAGATCACCCGCGGCACCAATGTCAGCCAGGCGATGCAGATCGTCGGGGGCACGATCCAGGGCCGCAACGTCTATTTCGCGATGGCGACGCGCGGCTCGGCGACCAACTCGCTGCTGCGTATCGACGGCGATGTCCGTGCGGTTGCCGGCGACAAGGGCATCGTCATCGTCGGTGGCCAGTCCACGATCGATCCGGATATCCGGGCGACGGGCGTCAACAGCGACAACAGTGTCGGCGTCTCGATCGGTGGCACGCTGACCTATGCCGGTTCTGCCGCCAATGCCGGCGTCCATATCGGCGGGACGGACACGGTCACCGTCGCCGGCACGGTCGATAGCGGCGGCGACTACAAGGTGCGCGGGCCCGAAGTGGTGCTGGGCAAGGCAAACACCACCTTGCTCCACCAGGCGCAGGGCGGGGTATCGGTCACCGCCTATGACGGCGACATCACCGGGCTGGGCACGCTGACCCTCATCGCCGACCGCTCGGGCGCGGGCGGCAGGCCGCTGGTGCTCGATGCCGATGGCGACATCGATTTCGGCAGCGGCACCACGCTGAACGCCGGCGGATCGAGCCTCGCCTCGGCGGTCAACATCTTCAGCGGCGACCGCAACGGCAATGTCCGGCTCGGCGACGTCAGCGGGTTGCGGATCGATGGCGGGCTGTCGGGCGGCGCGCTGGAAGGCAAGCTGGTCCGCACGGCGAATATCCTGGGCAATGGCGGCGACATCACGCTCGGCAACGTCACCCTGGCGGACGCGGCGACGATCGAGGCCGACGACCTGACCCTGACGAGCCTGAATGCGCCGGGTGCGGTGTCGCTCAAGGCGGCGAACGCGCTGCGCGCCGGCTCCGTGCGCTCGACCGGCGGCACGGTGACGATGGAGGCCAGCACGCTGAGCGGCGTGCCGGCGGGCAGCCGGGCGAACGTCTCGGCGGCGGGCACGGTCACCATCGATGTGGACGGCAGCGCGCTGCTCGGCACGGTGGAGTCGATCGGCGACCTGGTGTCGGTCACCGCCGACTCGTTCGACATCTCGAGCGTGAGCGCGGTGACGGGCGCGACGCTCATCACCAACACCGGCGACGCGCGGGTGGGTGGGATCAGCGTGTCCGCCGGATCGGCATCGGTGAATGCCGATGACGATGCCTTCGTCACCGGCGCCGTGACGGTGGCCGGCAGCTACAATGTCACCGGCGATGCCGTGACTCTGGCCGGCACCCAGGCGGCGGGCGGTGCGGTGACGATAACCGGCCGCAGCAACGGCACGATCGCCAACAGCGGCACGCTGAACCTCACCGCCAATTCGGACGGCGTCGGCACCGAGGCGCTCACATTGAGCGGGCGGATGAACCTGAACAGCACGAGCACGCTGAACGGCGGCAGTGCCCGGCAGTCTGCGGTGGTGATTTCCACCCCCGCGAACAGCGACATCTCGCTCGGCAACGTCAACGGCGCCTCGCTGGCGATCGCGGGCGGCGCCAGCCTCACCGGCGATCTGGTCCTCGGCAACGTCAACACCACGGCGGATCTCAGCTTCGTCTCGAGCCAGTCGATCAACGCCGGCAATCTGACCAGCGGCGGGCTGGTCAGCCTGCAGGCGCCGGTGCTCGTCACCGGCGACATCCAGGCGGCGACCAGTGTGGCGCTGAGCGGCCGCCAGATCGACTTCGGGGCGATCAACGCGGCGAGCGCGACGCTGGCGACGACCGGCACCAGCGGCACGCGCCGCCTCAACGGCCTGTCGATCACCACCAGCGGCGCGGTGACGCTGACCAGCGCCAGCGGCGCGATCACCGTGGACACGATCGCTGCCGGCGGCGGGCTGGGCGTGACTTCGGCCGGCGCGGTCTCGTTCAACACCGTGGGCGTGACCGGCGACGCGACGATCACCACCACCGGCGCGAACGATATCGGCCTGACCTCGCTCACTGCGACCGGCGCGGTCTCGCTGACCAGCGGGGACGACATCGCTGCCGGATCGGTGACCAGCAGCGGCGGCACGGTGACGATCAACGCGGCCGACGACCTGACCGGCGTCAGCGGTGGCCGGGCTGCCTTGGGTGCGGCCGGCGCGCTGGCGGTGACGGCGGGCGGCGACGCCCGGCTTGGTTCGGTCAGCGGCAACACGGTCAACGTCCAGGCAGTGACGATCGACGCGGGCGCGGTGAGCGGCCCGGCGGGGATCACGCTGAACGCGACGGGCGGGACGCTCGACCTCGCCGGCCTGTCGACCACCGCCGGCAATGTCAGCGTCACGGCGAGCGGCGCGGTGACGGTGGACGGGCCGGTCTCGATCGCGGGCAACTATGCCGTCACCGGCGCGGGCGTGACGCTGGGCGGCGTGCAGGGCGCGACCGGTACGGTCGACATCACCGCGACCGGGGGTGGCAACACCATCTCCAGCCTTGCCGGGCTGCAGCTCACCGCCAATTCCGACGGCGTCGGCACCGAGGCGCTGACCCTGCACGGCGGCGCCAATCTCGGTGCGGACAGCCTGTTGCGCGGCGGGCCGGGCCGCCAGTCGCAGGTGGTGATCGATTCGAGCGCGGCGGGCAATTTCCGTCTGGGCGACGTCGATGCCGGCGGACTGGTGATCGCCGGCGGCGCGCCGCTGAGCGGCAGCCTGACCTTCGGCAACGTCATCACCACGGGTGCCGTGACCCTGGTCGTCGATGGCGGGATCACCGGAGCCGGGATCACCAGCACCGGCGGCGCGGTCTCGCTGAGCGGCGCGGGCGGCGCGACCGTCGGCACGCTGTCGGGCTCCACCGTCGATGTGGCGATGCAGGGCAATGTCAGCGTCGACAGCTTCACCGCCACCGCGGGCGCGGCGAACCTGGGCTCGACCGGCGGGACCGTGACCCTGAAATCGGGCTCCGCGAGCGGCGATGTGCGGGTCCAGGGCCTGGGCGCGGTATCGATCGCCGATGCGATCACCGCCGGCGGCGATTACCGGGTGCGCGGCGCGTCGGTGGCGCTGGGCGTGGACAATGGCAATGAGATCCAGTCGGCGGGCGGCACGGTGGACATCACCGCCGCCAGCGGCGCGATCACCGGCGGCACCGGGCTCACCCTGCGCAGCGGCACCGGCGCGCTGATCCTCGATGGCGCGGGCGGGATCGATCTTGGCGCGGGCGTGCTCCAGGCGGGCGCGAGCGGCACTGGGCAGCTCGGGCTGCGGGCCGGCAATGGCCAGACGATCGACCTGGGCGACAGCGTCAAGGTTGGCACGATCGGTTCGGTCGATGCCGGGCACACGGCGATCGCCGCCGCACTGACCCATAACGGCAATCTGCGCTTCGGCACGCTCGATGCGGTCAATGCCGTGGACATCCGCCTGACCAGCGGCAACCTGACGGGCACGGCGCTGAATAGCGCGGGCACGGTGGCGATCGATACCGGCAGCGGCGGGATCGACCTCGGCGCGCTCCACGGCACCACGCTGACCGTGAATGGCGGCGCGCTGACCGGCGGCTCCTGGACCGCGAGCGGCAATGCGGTGCTCACCGGCGGCACGATCGCCCTGATCGGGTTGGACAGCACCGGCGGCGCAGCCAGCGCCACCACCAGCGCGGGCACGCTCTCGATCGATACCGCCCATGCCGCGACCGACCTGACACTGACCGCCAATGGCGGCGGTGACGTCTCGGTCGGCACCGCGAGCGCGGCCGGCAACGTCACGCTGGTGGCGCTCGGCGGCGACATCCTCACCGACAGCGCCACCGCGGGCGCGACGCTGACGCTGAAGTCGGGTGGCGACATCCTCGGGCGCAGCGGCGCCAATCCGGGCCTGTCGGGCACCGATGTCGTGCTCGAGGTGGTCGGCAACCTGACCACCGGCAGCATCACTTCGCCGGGCGGGCTGAGCATCACCTCGGGTTCGATGAACATCGGCAGCGTGAGCGCCGGCACCGCGCTCAGCCTGACCGCGTCGAACGGCGCGATGACGCTGGGCAGCGCCAGTGCAGGCGGCGCGATCAGCCTGACCGCGAGCGGCGCGATCGATGTCGGCACGCTGACCAGCGGCGCGGGCGCGACGCTCGACGCCGGTGGTGCGCTTTCGGTGCACCAGCTGACCGCGCCGGGGGCGGTGACCGCCACGGCCGGTGGTGCGCTCACGCTCGACACGGTGCAGGCGGCGAGCCTCACCACCGATGCCGCATCGGCGACGCTCGGCACGCTCACCCTGGGCACGCTGGCGCTCACGGGCGGATCGGCGAGCATTACCGACGCGACGGTGAGCGGCGCGGTGAGCAGCGACCTGACCGGCACGCTCGACATCGGTACGCTCAAGGCGGCAAGCGCGGTGCTACAGGCGGGCAATGCGACGCTGGGCACGCTGACGCTGGGTACGCTCACTCTGACCGGCGGCTCGGCGAGCATCGCCGATGCGACGGTAAGCGGCGCGGTGACCAGCGACCTGACCGGGGCGCTGGACATCGGCACGCTGAGTGGCACCGATGTGACGCTCAAGGCGGGCAGCGTCAGTGCCGACAGCCTGACCGCCGGTACGCTGGGCGTGACCGCGGGCAGCATCGACCTGACCGACGCCGTGGTGACCGGCACCGCCACGTTGACCGCGAGCGGTGCGCTCGATGTCGATACGCTCAAGGCGGGCAGCGCGGTGCTCCAGGCGGGCAATGCGACCCTGGGCACGCTGACGCTGGGCACGCTTACCTTGACCGGCGGCTCGGCCAGCATCGCCGATGCGACGGTCACCGGCGCGACCTCGGCGGACCTGACCGGCACGCTGGCGATCGACACGCTGACCGGCGCCGGCGTGACGCTCAAGGCGGGCACCATCACCGCGAACAACCTCACCGCCAGCGGCGTGACTGCGCTGACCGGCGGCGCGGGCGGCGTCGATCTCGGCCAACTCAAGGGCAATGGGGCGATCACGATCGGATCGGCGGGCAATGTCTCGGTCGATGGCTGGCAGGCGCCGGCCGGACTGACGATCACCGCGACCAACGACGTGGCGCTCGGCACCGGCACCGCGAGCGCGCTGACCGTGACCGGGCGCGGCATCACCGTCACCGACGCCACGATTGCCGGCGCGGCGACGCTCACCGCGAGCGGGGCGCTCAACGTGCAGGCGCTGCGCGGCGGCAACCTCGCCTTCCGGGCGGCGAGCATCACCGCCGACGGGCTGACCGCCACCGGCACCACGTCGCTGACCAGCACCACCGGCACGATCGACCTCGGCACGCTGAGCGGCGCGGGGGCGATCACCCTGGGCTCGGCGGACGGGGTGACGGTCGACAGCTGGCAGGCGCCGGCGGGGATGACGATCACCGCCGCCAATGCGGTCAATCTCGGCACCGGCACGGCGAGCGCGCTCACCGTGACCGCGGGCAGCATCCAGCTCGCCGACGGCACCATGACGGGCGACGCCAATCTCACCGCCAGCGGCGCGCTGGGCATCGGCAAGCTGCGCGCGGCCAATGCGGTGCTGAAGGGCGGCAGCGCGACGCTGGGGACGCTGACCCTGGGCGGGCTGACGCTGACCGGCGGCTCCGCGACGATCACCGATGCGACGGTGAGCGGCACGGCCTCGATCGACCTGAGCGGGGCGCTCGGCGTCGACAAGCTGACCGCCGCCACCGCGACCCTGCTCGCCGGCGGTACCGCGACGCTGGGCAACATTACCGGCACCAGCGCGCTGACCGTGCGCGCCGGCGACCTGGTGCTGAACGGCATACTCAAGGCGCCGACCGTGACGGTGGGCAGCCGCGATGCCGCGGGCGGCCTGCGCCTGGGCGCCGCTGCCGATACCGCGGGGCCGGGCCTGGGGCTGAGCGAGAGCGAGATCGCGAAGATCGACGCCGATCGCGCAGTGTTCGACGGCGGCAGCGGCGAAGTGCGGGTGGGCACGCTGAAGTTCGGCGCGCAGACCGGGCGCAGCCATGTCGACATCCTCACCACCGGCGACCTGAAGGTGGTCGGTGTGGTCGAAGGCGAGGGGGCCGGGCGGCTGTTCCGCTTCGGCGGCACGGCGACCGACAACACGCTGGCGAAGACGATCCAGATCCTCGCCACCGCCGATGCGGGCGGGCGGCTGTTCTTCGGCAATGCCGACCTCGAGCTGCGCGGCGCGAAGATCGCGCTCGGCCAGAGCGGGCTGCTCGACCTGCTGTTCGCCAATGGCGGCGCCTCGGCCGACCAGGCGGCGGGGCTGATCGGCAATTCCAACTCGCCGCTCTACAGCGCGCTGGCCGGCGGCTCGCCCTATGTCCAGGGTGAGGAGACCACGCTCACCGCCGGGCGGCTGACCGTCCGCTTCGACGATTTCGCGCTGTTCCAGAACACCGGCACCCGCGGGTTCAACACCGGCGTGGAGCTGGGCGGCAGCACCAGCGGCGGGGCGACGCTCAACCTGATCGGCCCCGGCGGCGGCAAGCGGACCGCCTTCGCGATGTTCGGCACGATCAACGGCATCGGCGGCACCTCGACCGCGGTGCTCGGCAACACGGTGATCAATTCCACCGGCATCGACCTGGTCAATGCCCGGGTGAACGGCTGCGTGCTCGGTACCGCGGCCGGCTGCCTGACCACGACGATCTCCCAGCCCACCCTCAACGTGTTCGACCCCGGCCGCCTGGTGGTGTTCCGCGCCGAGGCCGACTTCACCCTGCCGTTCGATCCGGTGATCGGCAGCAACAACGAGGCGCTGTTCGCCGGCGTCGGCTCGATCGCCGAGCCGGGCGAGCCGGGGATCGAGCCACAGCCCATGCCCCAGGAGCAGAAGTGACGATGCGCATGCCCCATGCCCGCACCCGGCTGGCCGCCACCACCGCGATCCTCGCGATGCTCGCCGGATGCGCGTCCGAAGGCGGGCGGCCGCGCACCCAGCTCGACAGCCTGAGCCTGGGCCGCAACACCGCCGACGAGCCCTGCGTCGCCAGCCGCACCTGGCGTGACGCGGGCGCCAAGGACCTGTTCGACAGCGCCTATCTGATCACTTGCCGCAACGTGACGGCCAGCCGGCCGCTCGGCGCGATGCGGGTGGTGCGCGACACCCCCGATGCGCTCAAGGTGGTCGATGCGCTGTTCGATTGCGGGGCCGAGGCGGACGTGACGGTCGCCGGTGCGCCCGCCCGCGCGCGGCGCTGCACCGACAAGACGCTGGGCATCGAGACCGTCCGTGTCGATGTGCCCCTGGGCCGCGACCGGCTGATCGCCAATGCCACCCCTTCGCTGCTCGGCCAGCTCGAGGAAGGCGTCGGCATGCTCACCGGCCGCCGCAAGCTCGACGGCGATCCCCGGCGCGACGTGAAGGCGACGATCGACCTTGCCGCGCTCCCCGCCGGCCCGGGCACCGCGCCCGTCGTCGCGGATAGCGGCGGCGAGGCGTTCGACGCCGCGGCCTCGCTGCGCCAAGGCATCCAGCTCAACCATAATGGCCGCTATGCCGAGGCGTCGCGCCTGCTCAACGACGCGATCAGCCGCCTGCCCCAGGGCAGCGACCCGGCGACCCGCACCGAACTGCTGCTCGAGGCCGGGCTCGCCGATTCCAACGTCTCGTTCAACGACAGCGCCCAGCAGCGCTTCACCCAGGCCGATGCGCTGATCGGGCAGAGCGAGGGCGAGCGCGCCGCCTATCTGCAGCGCAAGCGCGACGCCTATGTCGCGCTCGACCAGCTCAACCGCCGCCAGTTCGCCGCGGCGCTGACCACGCTCGACCGGCTCGTCTCGGTCGAGGCGCGGGCCGACCAGCCGCTGATGGACGTCTCGACGATCCGCCAGCTCAACCAGTCGCGCCCCGGCAAGGTGACCAACGCGGTGGCGGTGCCGGATACCCGCCAGCTCTCGCAGCTGGTGATCGATGCCCAGGCCAATTGGGCGCGCAGCGTCGCGCTGCTCGCGCTCGGCCAGGACGACCGCGCCACCGCCGCGCTCGACGCCTCCACTCGCGCCTATCGCGCGCTGCTCGGCGAGCCGATCGATCCGACCCAGTCGCTGTGGCTCGGCGCGCGGATCGAGCGCCAGCGCGGCCGTCTCGCCGCACGCCGCAAGGACTGGCCGCTGGCGCTCGCCTCGTTCGACCGGGCGCTGCAATATCTCCGCCGCAGCGCGGTGGGCTCGCTCGGCACCGGCAGCGAGCCGGCAATTGCGGAAGCGCAGCTCGAGCGCGCGGGCGTGCTGGCGCGCAGCGGAGCCAGCGCCGCGCAGATCCGCCAGGAATATGCGGTCGCGGTCGACGCGCTGGTCGCGTCGAACAGCACGGGCAGCATCCTGCCGACGGGGCTGGAGAATTATCTCGACGTGCTGGTCGCCGAGGCGAAGGCCAAGCCGCGTGCGGACACCTATGAGCTGTTCTTCCGCGCGGTGCAGTCAGGCGGGCAGCCGGGCGTGGCGCGCCAGCTCAACCAGTTGCAGAACGTCGTTTCCGCCGATCCCGAGCTGGCCGACCTGGTCCGCAGCCGCGCCTCGCTCGAGCGCGAGATCACCCGGCTGCGCTATGCCATTGCCGACAAGGCCGCAGCACCGGGCGAGACGATCGGCGATCTCAACGATCAGCGCCAGCGCGCCGAGGGGCAGCTGCTCGTGGTCAACGACCAGCTCTCGCGCAACCAGCGCTTCCGCGCGGTCGACGACACCCCGGCCACCGTCGCCGCGATCCGCGACGCGCTGCGCCCGGGCGAGGGCTATCTGAAGCTCTACCAGCTCAGCAACCGGGTCTACGGCATCTACATCACCCGCGAGCAGACCTTCATCTATCCGGTGGTCGCCAGCACCAAGGAACGCGCCGAGCTGGACGGGCTGGCCGACACCGTGCGCCGCTCGATCGACGGTCGCCTGGTCGACGGGCAGCTGGTGCCGTACGATGCGGGCGGCGCGCACGTGCTGTTCCGCCTGATCGCGGGTCCGGCGCGCGAGGCGATGCTCAAGACCGGCTCGCTGGTGGTCGATCCGGCCGGGCCGCTGACCATGCTGCCGATCGGCGCGCTGGTGACCGACTATGATCCCAAGGTCGTCCACGAGGATCCGTTCGACTTCTCGCAGACCGCCTTCCTAGCGGCGAAGACGACGATCTCGACCGCGCTGTCGCCGCGCTCGTTCCTCGTCTCGCGCGGGCTGCCGCAATCGACCGCGCGGCACGCGCTGCTCGGCTTCGGCGCGCACATCCCGCCGGTGCAGAATGCCAGCGTCAACCGGATGGTCGATGTCGGCTTCGGCTGCACCGTCGGCTATAACCAGCTCGCCTCGATCTCGCGCGGCTTCGCGCCGATCGACAAGAGCGAGCTGGTCACCGCGGCGCAGGCGCTGGGCGATCCGGACGCGCCTCTGGTCACCGCCGCCGCCTTCACCGACACCGCGATCGAGCAGCGCGGCGACCTGGCCGATTACCAGGTGATCCACTTCGCCACCCACGGCCTGCAGGAAGGGCAATGGGGCTGCAACAAGTCGCCGCCGGCGCTGGTCACTTCGTTCGGCGATGCCGGGTCGGACGGGCTGCTGAGCTTCTCGGAGATCGCCCAGCTCCACTTCAACGCGAACCTGGTCGTGCTGTCGGCCTGCGACACGATCAGCGGCGTGCGCGACCAGAGCCTGGCGCGTGCTTCGGGCCAGGAGGAATCGGGGACGACGCTGGAAGGCCTGGTCCGCGCCTTCCTCGCCGCCAATGCGCGGTCGGTGATGGCGACCTATTGGCAGGTCTCGGCCGAGCAGGAATCGCAGGACCTGATGCGCACCTTCTACGGCGCCGCACGCACCCAGACGATCGGCCAGGCGCTGCAGAGCGCGCAGCAGAGCCTGATGCGGGATCCGAAATACTCGCATCCCTTCTACTGGGCGCCCTATTTCATCGTCGGCGACAGCACCAAGATGATGCTGTCGGCCGGCCCCAAGGCACCCGTGGTGGCACGTCGCTGATGGCCCGACCCGGCACTGGCATGCGCGAACAGATTGCGGCGGCGGGATCGCTGGTGGCAGGGCTCGGTCTGATGGCCGCGATCCTGCTCGCCGGCCCCGGCCTGGTCGCGCCGATCGTGCCGGCGGGCTGGTCGCAGGCCGGGCAGGAGACCGCATTCGTCCTCCTGCTCTACGGCGCGATGGTCGTGGTCGCGCTGGCTGCCGGTGCGGTGCTGCACCACAAGGTCGTGGCGCTCGGCATCAGCCCGGGCTGGCGGTTCGCCGCCGGATTGAGCCTTGGCCTGCTCGGCATCTGCCTGGCCACCACCTTCGCGACGATCGCGGGCGGGCTGCGCTTCGGCGAGGGCGGGAGCGGCGCGACCGTGCTGCTTCTCGGACTGGTGCTGGTGTTCTTCCAGGCCGCTGCCGAGGAGCTCTATTTCCGCGGCTGGATCCAGCCGGTGCTGGCGCGCGCCTGGGGCGTGCTGCCGGCGATCGGGGTGACCGCGCTGGGCTTCGCCGCGCTCCACATGCTGGGTGCCGCCGCCGCGCCGCTTTCCTTCCTCAACCTGCTGCTCGGCGGACTGTTCTTCGGCACCCTCGCCGCGCAGGGCGGGGGACTGGCCGGCGCGATCGGTGCCCATTTCGCCTGGAACGGCACTGAGCAGCTGGTGCTCGGGCTCGATCCCAATCCGGGCGTGGGCAGCTTCGGCAGCCTGCTTGATCTCGACCTGGCCGGCCCCGCCGCCTGGGGCGGTTCGGCCGAGGGGCTCAACGCCAGCCTGGCGATGGCGATGGCGCTGGTCGTCGTGCTGGTCCCGCTCGCGATGCTGGCGCGCACCGCGCCCAAGCTCGCGGTCAGTTCGAGGTAGCGGCGCGTTGCTGGTCGATCCGATCCCGTTCCTTGCGGAAAGCCGTGAGCCCCTTGCCGGACAGGGACTGGCCGGTGCCGGTCGGGATCGTCATGGGATCGACCGGCTGGCCGTCGATATGGACCTCGTAGTGGAGGTGCGGCCCGGTGGAGCGGCCGGTGGTGCCGACCTCGCCGATCTGCTGGCCCTGCGAGACGTGCGCGCCGGCGGTGACGCCGGGCAGGATGCGGTTCATGTGGAGGTAGAGCGTCTCCCAGCCATTGTCGTGGCGCAGGCGGACGAAATTGCCGTTGGCGCCCTTGGGGCCGGAGAACTCGACCACGGCGCTGCCCGAGGCGAAGATCGGCGTGCCGGTGGGCGCGGCGAAATCGGTGCCGCGGTGCATCTTCTGATAGCCCAGGATCGGATGCTCGCGCATGCCGAAGCGCGAGGTGATGCGGGCGGAATCGACGGGGGTGCGCATCAGCGAGCGGATGGTGCTGAGGCCGTTGCCGTCGAACCAGCCGGCCTCGCGCTCGCCGGGCGGGGTGAAGCGGTAGAGCGCGCGCGACTTGGCGGCGGTGCGCAGCGAGACATAGACCAGCCGCGGCACGCCGACCGCCTCGCCGGCGGGGTTGTAGGCCTGTTCGAACCCGGCCTCGAAGATGTCTCCGGGCGCGACTTCGCGCTGCATGTCGAAATCGAAGCTGAAGGCGTTGGCGAAGTCGCTGATCAGGCTGTCGGTCACGCCGGCGGCGACGGCCGAGCTGTAGAAGCTGTTGCTGTCGAGCTCGCCGCGCACCACGGTGACTCGCGTCTTGAGCGCAGCGGTGAGCTTCTTCGCGTCGAAGCTGCCGTCCGCGGCGCGGCGCAGGACCAGGCCGGCGCCATCGGCCCGGGTCGCCTCCAGCGAATCCAGCTGGGCCGCACCGGGCTCGCCGTGCAGGTCGAAGATCAGCCGGATTTCGCCGGGGGCGGTGCCCAGCGCCTCGCGCGCCTGGCGGGCGGCTTCTCCAGCCTCGGAGGCGACGATGCCCCCGGAGCGCAGCGTATCCTCAATCTCGGCGGCGCTGGCGAGGACGAGCGTGCGGCGGCTGGACGTGGCGAGCGGCTGGGCGGGCAGCGCCGCGCTCGCCTCGGCCTTGGGTGGTGCGATCTGGGTGCTGCGATTGGCGAAGGCGATCACCGCCCCGGCCAGTGCGAGCGCCGCGCCGGTGCCGAGCGCGATGCCGTAGCGGCGGAGGTTCGGGTCGATCGGCGCACGCGGGGGGCGTGGCGGCGCCGGCGGCGGGGTGGGGCCGCGACCCCAACTGCGCACGTCGAACGACGCGTCCTGCGCAGCAGCGACCGGCCTGCCGGAGCCCCAGGTCCTCGGGTCGAACGAAGGCTCGTCACGATCCTGCATCTACGCGCCCTGTCTCACGCGCGGGCGCCGCTGCCCGCAGGGGCACCAGATAACCTTGCTTTATGGGAATCGGAAGCTGTGCTTAAACAAAGCCCTCTGCTCGAAGGAGTGGGATATGGCCGGAAATAACCGCGTCGCCTGGCGCGAGGGCATGTTCCTGCGGCCGCAGCATTTCCAGGCGCAGGACCGCTATATCGACGCGCTGGTGCGCGCCCGGGTGGGCAGCGTCTCGCCCTGGCCCTGGGGCTTCACCGAGGTGGTGATCGACGAGGACCTGGCGAGCCTCGGCAAGTTCGGCGTGGTCCGCGCGACTGGGGTGCTGCCCGACGGCACGCCCTTCGCGATTCCCGACGACATGCCGCCGCCCGAGCCGCTCGACGTGCCGGCCGAGGCGCGCGATTCGGTGATCTTCCTGACGCTCCCTGCGCACCAGGACGGCGTCACCGAGTTCCGCGATGCCGAGACCAATGCGCTCGACGCGCGCTTCCTGGTCGACGAGCGCGAGACCGCCGACGCCTTTTCCGATGACCGCACCACCGAGGGCATCGATTACGGCCGGCCCAACCTGCGCTACGGCATCCTGCGCGACCAGATCTATGGCCGGGTGACGCTCGGCGTCGTGCGGGTGCGCGAGGTGCACAACAAGCGCGTGATGTTCGACGATCGCTTCATCCCACCGACGCTCGACAAGAATGCCTCGCAGCGCCTGCGCGGTGCGGTGACCGACATTCTCGGCCGGGCCGAGCAGCGCGCCGAGGAGCTGGCGATCCGCGCGGTCGAGGCGACCGATGGCGGTGCCGAGACCTTCGGGTCCTTCCTGCTGCTCCAGTCGCTCAACCGCTGGGTGCCGGTGCTCCAGCATGCCGAGCGGCTGCCGATGCTCCACCCCGAGCGGCTCTACGAGAATTTCGTCGCGATGGCCGGCGAGATCGCCACGATGATCCGTCCCGAGCGCAAGCCGCCGCCCTTGCCGCGCTATGACCATGAGCATCCCCAGACCTGCTTCGATCCGGTGCTCGACCTGCTCCAGTCGATGCTGGCGGCGGTGTTCGACCGCTCGGCGATCCAGCTCCCGCTCGATAATGCCGGGCCGGGCGCGTACGTGTCGAAGATCACCGACCACAACCTGTTCCAGAACGGCTATTTCTACCTCGCCGTCGCCGCCTCGGCGCCGCTGGAGGAGATACGCGGGCTGTTCCCCTCGGTCGCCAAGATCGGCGCGATCGGCAAGATGCGGCAGATCGTCGACAGCGCACTGCCCGGCGTGCCGCTCCGCCACACGCCGACGCCGCCGCCGCAGATCCGCGTGCTGCCCGGCTTCGTCTATTTCGAGCTCGATCGCGGCGCCGCGGATTGGCGCGACGTCACCACCGCGCCCGCGCTCGGCCTGCACGTCGCGGGCGACTGGCCGCAGCTCAAGCTCGAATTGTGGTGCGTGAAGAGGTCCGGCCGATGAGCAACGGCAACGGAGATAATGGCGACGGCAACCGCACCGTCTTCCGCCCCTCGCCCCTGCAGGGGCTGCGCGGCAATGAAGGGCAGGGCGGCTATGACCCGGCCCCGCCGCTCTCGCGCACCGGCCAGGGGCAGCAGGGCGTTCGGCTCGATCCCTCTCGGCTCGCCGAGGACGACGTTCCCCGGCCCACGAAGCCCCGTGCCGTCCGCAACGTGATGCTCACCGAGGCGGCGCCGGTGCTCGCGCTCGCCGCCGGCATCCGCTCGGGCCGGGTCCGCGCGCCGATGCCGCAATTCCACCGCGAGGCGACCCAGCTGATCGCGTCGTTCGAGCGCGCCATCGCCCAGCATTATCCCGAGGAAATCCGCCAGCGCGCGAAATACGCCGTCTGCGCGACGATCGACGACATCGCCCAGAACCTGCCGAACATCGGCACCGACGGCGCCGAATGGGCGCGCCGCTCGATGGTCGTCCAGTTCTTCCAGGAGAATATCGGCGGCGACCGCTTCTGGCAGCTCACCGACGACATGCTGCGCGCCCCCGCGGACAATCTCGACATCATCGAGCTCTACCATGCCTGCCTTGCCGCCGGGTTCGAGGGTCGCTTCCGGGTGATGCCCGACGGCAAGCGCCGCCTGCACGAGATCATGGCCAAGCTGCAGGGCGCGCTCACCCACACGCGGTCGCTCTCCCAGACCGAGCTGGTGCCGCACTGGCGCGGCGTCGCCGCCCCGCTCAAGCGCCTCGGCCTGTGGAACCTGATCGCGCTCGCCGCCGCCGGTGCCGCAGCGCTATTGCTACTCGTTTTCATCATTCTGCGCCTGATTCTGATGTCGAGCGGCGAGGCCCCGTCCTCCGCGCTGGCCAGCGTTTCCCCCGGTGCCCCGCTGACCCTGTCGCGCCCCGCCGCCGCTTTGCCCGCCACCGGCAGCGCCCAGGCCGAGGGCCTGCGCAAGTTCCTCGAGCCCGAGATCCGCGAGCATCTCGTGACCGTCGAGGAGGACGCCCAGACCGTCCGCGTCCGCACCACGGTCGGCCAGCTCTTCCAGTCGGGCTCGGACCAGCTGGAGGCGGGCCGCGAGACGCTGTTCAGGCGGATCGGCGATGCGATCGAGAAGGAGAAGGGCGCCGTCACGATCGAAGGCCATGCCGATAGCGACCGCGTCGCGACCCTGAGCTTCCCCGACAATATGGCGCTGTCCCAAGCGCGTGCCGAGACCGTCGGCACGATCATCCGCGCGTCGCTCAGCGACCCCAACCGCGTCACCACCAAGGGGCTCGGCGAAACCGTTCCGATCGCGTCGAACGACACGGCGGCAGGCAAATCGAAGAACCGGCGCGTCGAGATCATCGTGCCGCGGCGTTATTGAGCGGAGCAGAGCGAATGCGTCGTCTCTTCAAGAACTGGTGGTTCGTCACCATCACCTGCGCGCTCATCGTCGCGCTGCTGCTCGCGCTGGGCTTGCCGATCTTCGTCAAGTTCCTGCGCCCGCTCTGGGTGCGGATCCTCTGCGTCGTGCTGGTCGCGAGCGTGTGGGGCCTGTTCGCGTATCTCCGTCACCGCCGGCACAAGAAGGCGGCGGACGCGATCGCCGCCGAACTCGCCGCGCCCGACCCGGCCGGCGAGGAGAGCAAGGCGCTCGGCCAGCGGATGCGCGAAGCCGTAGCCCAGCTGAAGTCCGCTTCGGGCAAGCAGCGCAACTATCTCTACACGCGCCCCTGGTATGTGATCATCGGCCCGCCCGGCGCCGGCAAGACAACCGCCTTGCTCAATTCTGGCCTGCGCTTCCCCTTCGGGGACACCGCGATGAAGGGCGTGGGTGGCACCCGCAACCTCGATTTCTGGTTCGCCGACGAAGCGGTGATGGTCGATACCGCCGGCCGCTACACCACCCAGGATTCGGACTATCAGGTCGACAGTCGCGGCTGGACCTCGTTCCTGTCGCTCCTGAAAAAGAACCGCCCGCTCCAGCCGGTCAACGGCGTGATCGTCGCGATCGGGGTGGACGAACTGCTCGCCAGCGATTGCGCGAAGATCGACGCGCATGCCGCCGCCGTCCGCCGCCGGCTGGTCGAGGTGCGCAAGACGCTCGAAGTCGCAGCCCCGATCTATGTCCTGCTCACCAAGGCGGACCTGCTCGCCGGCTTCACCGAATATTTCGACGATCTCGATGTCGAGGGCCGCCGCGCCGTGCTCGGCCACAGCTTCGATCAGCCGCGCGGTCGCCCCAGCGCCGACGACGTGGCAAGCGCGTTCGACGAAGTCGCTCAGGCGGTGGCGGACCGCCAGGCCAAGCGTCTGTTCGATGAAGTCGATCCGCTCCGCCGCGCGCTGCTGCTCGGCTTCCCCGCCCAGCTCGGCTCGCTCCGCGCCCGGGTTGCGCGTTTCCTCGAAGGCGCCTTCACCAGCGGTGACGAGCCGAGCGGCCAGCTGCGCGGCTTCTACCTGACCAGCGGCGTCCAGCAGGGCGCGCCGCTCGATCGCATCCTGGCGGGCATGGCGGACATCTATGATCGTCCCGCCCAGCCGGCCCAGGGCAGCGGCAGCTCGGGCCGCGCCTATTTCCTCAACCGGCTGCTCGGCGATGTCATGTTCGGCGAGGCGGGCCTCGTCACCATGGACCCCGCCGCCCGCCGCCGCCAGCGCGCCCGGCTGGTCGCGGGGCTGGTCGGAATCGCTGCGGTGGTGCTGCTGACCTTCACTGCCTGGGGCGTCAGCTTCGCCAACAATCGCGGCTTCCAGAACGATCTGCTGGCGAAGACCGAAGCCGCCCGCGGCCAGTTCCGCGAAGCCGGCATCGACCTGCAACAGGTCCGCGAGAGCGACGGCGACCTGCGTGCCGCACTCCCCGGCCTCAACGCGCTGCGCACCCTGCCGCGCGGCTATGCCGATCGCCAGAAGGGCGGCCCGCCGCTGATGATGACCTTCGGCCTCTACGAAAGTGGGCTCAGCAGCCAGGCCGAGGAGACCTATCGCGAGGCGTTGCGCCGGGTGATGCTCCCTCGCCTGATGCTCCGGCTCGAGCAGTATATGCGCGGCCATGGCGGCGATGCGATGGCGCTGTACGAGCCGCTCAAGGTCTATCTGATGCTCGGCCAGCAGGGCCCGATGGACGCCAAGACGGTCAAGCGCTGGATCACCACCGATTGGGCGACCGAAGTCTATCCGGGTTCGGACAGCAATGCCGAGCGCGGCCAGCTCGCACGCCACCTCGACGCGCTGCTGGAGGACAAGAACCTCGCCGGTGTCTGGGCCGATCGCAAGCCGCCGCTCGACGGTGCGCTCGTCGCCAGCGCCCGCGCGGCGATCGGCACGCTCTCGCTCGCCGACCGTGCCTATGCGGTGATGAAGCAGAAGGCGGCCACCGCCGGCGCCGATTGGGAAGCCGCCAATATCCTGTCGCAGGGCGATGCCATCGCCTTTGCCGATCGCGAGAAGGTGCTGTCCACCCGCGTGCCCTATTTCTTCACCCGCGACGGCTTCGAGAAGAGCTACACGCTCGGCCTGGCCACCGTTCAGGAAGACCTCAAGCGCGATCTCTGGGTGCTCGGCGGCGATGCCGATACCGGCGGCGTGCGCGACGAGATGAGCAATATCCGCCCCGGCGTCGCCGGCCTCTATGCCAAGGACTATATCGCCGCCTGGGAAGGCGTGATCGCGGCGATGCAGCCGGCGGACTATTTCCGCGACCCCTCCGCGTTCGGCGCGATGACCAAGAGCCCGTCGCCGATCAAGCGCGTTCTGCTCGAGCTGCGCAAGAACACCATCTTCGCCGGCGGTGCGCAGGCGGTCGGCAAGCGGATGATCCGCGATCGGATCAACCGCTCGCGCATCGGCCGCTATGCCGGCGACGCCACCAATGGCCGTGCACAGGGCCTCGATGCCGGCGAGGAGATCACCGCCTATTTCCAGCCGCTCCACGACTATGTCGGTGACGGCAAGGGATCGGCCCCGATCGACGAGTTCGTCGCCGCGGTGAAGCAGGCGGGCCAGGCGGTGATCGCGGCCCAGTCGGTCGGCGGCGGCGGCGGATCGGACGCGACGCAAGCGCAGATGGCCACGGCTATGGCCTCGGTAAAGGCGGCCGCCGCCGGCGCGCCGCCCCAGCTCCAGGGCTTCGTCAACGCCGCGGCCGGCGGCGGATCGGCGGCGCAGATCAGCGCGGCCAAGGGCGCCGTCTCCGAAGCCTATGCCCAGGCGGTCCTCCCGGCATGCCAGGAGGTCGCCCAGGAGCATTTCCCTTTTTTCGGGGCCGCCGCGGCCAAGGATGCCCCGGCGGTTGATGTACTCCGCGTGTTCGGCATGGGCGGCACGCTCGATGGCTTCGTCCAGCAGCGCCTGAAGCCGCTGATCGATACCAGCGGCCCGGTCTGGCGCTGGAAACAGGACGATCCGATCGCGCGCACGCTCGATCCCGGCAGCCCCGAGCAGCTCGCCAAGGCTGCACAGATTCGCGACCTGCTTGCCGGCGGCCTGCCGATCAAGGTGTCGATGGCGAAGTTCGGTCCCGGGGTCACCGCGGTCGAGGTGTCGAACGGCGGCTCGACCTACAAGTTCGATGCGACCAACAACCTGCCCAAGCCCCTGCTCTGGTCGGTCTCGGGCGGCCTGCCCGAAGCCTCGGTCGTGCTCTACCAGGCCGATGGCAAGGAACTGCGCCGCTTCGAGGCGGAGGGTCCCTGGGCGCTGTTCCGGCTGATGGGCAAGGCGCAGATGGAGAATGCCGGCGCCCAGGCGATCCGCGCCACCTTCGGCGAAGGCACCGGCAGCGCCACGCTGGCGATCCAGCTGCCCAGCCAGCGCAACCCGTTCAGCCGCGGCGACCTCTGGTCGTTCCGCTGCCCGGCGGCCCTGTGACCGGGGCTATGAGCGGCGGCGCGCGCATCTTCGGCAAGCTGCCGGCGCATGGCGATTTCGTCGCGCGCGGGATCGGTGCGGCGGAGCGCGATGCGCTCGATGCCTGGCTGTCGGGCGAGATGCTCGCGGCGCGTGCGGCGCTCGGTAGTGATTTCGAGGAGCGCTATGACCGCGCGCCGCCCTGGCGCTTCGCCGGGCCGGACGGGGCCGGGGTGCTGGTCGCCTCGGTCGACGGGGTAGGGCGCCGCTTCCCGCTCTATCTGGCGCTGGCCGGCGCGGGCGACGATGCGACCGAGCAGGTCGAGGATATCGTCTACCGGGCCTTCGGCGAAGGCTGGGATGTGGATCGTCTGGTCGCGGAAGTTGGCACGCTCGTTCCGGCGGGCGAATCCGGCGCTTTGGCGTCGCGCTGGTGGACGCTTGGCGGCGAGGGCTTCATGCCTGCTTCCTGCGAGGGCGAGCGTCCCGAGGGATTGCTCGCCAGGATGTTGAGTTCCGAGGTGAATGCATGAGCGCGCAGCTGCGTCTCGACGGGGTGGGCGGCACCCATGTCGGCCGGGTCCGGACCAATAATGAGGACAGCTATGCCGTCCGCCCCGAACTCGCCTTCTGGTCCGTAGCAGACGGTATGGGCGGGCATGAGAACGGGGAATGGGCGTCGTCCGCGCTGACCGAGGCCGTGGACGTGCTCGTGCTGCCCGCGGATTTCGACCAGGCCTGCACCGCGATCGCCGACATGATCCACGCGACCAATGCCCGCATCCACGAAGAGGCGACGCAGCGCGGCATCCAGATGGGCTCGACCTTCGTCGCGCTCCATTTCAACGAAACCGCCTTTGCGCTGTTCTGGGTGGGGGACAGCCGCGGCTATGTGCTGCGCGACGGCGTGCTCCACCAGCTCACCCGCGACCACAGCCAGGTCCAGGCGATGGTCGATCGCGGGCTGATCCGGCCGGAAGAGGCCGCAGGCCATCCGATGTCGCATGTCCTTGCGCGTGCCGTGGGCGCGCAGAGCGAGGTCGAGGTCGATGTCATCGTCGATCAGGCCCAGCCGGAGGACGTGTTCCTGCTGTGCAGCGACGGGCTCACCAACCGCGTCTCCGATGCCGAGATCGCCGAGGCGCTGGACGGGCATGGCCACCGGGAAGCACTGGACTGGCTGATCGCGCTCACCCTGGAACGCGGCGCGCCCGATAACGTCACGGCGGTGATAATCGGCGTCAGCGAAACAACCCAGCTAAGCTTTGCATCTACCGGGTTGGCGCGATGACCGACCCGAAGGACGATCCCAAGACGGTGTTCGTGCCGTCCACGCCCGAGCCGGCGCCTGAACCGGCGCCCGAACCGGCGACTGCGTTCCAGCCGGGCACCCCGGCGGAGCCCGCCACCGAGTTCCAGCCCGGTGGCGCGGGGACCGGCTTCGCGCCGCGCGGCGAGGGGACGACGATCCAGGTCGGCGACGTGCTCAACCATTTGTTCGAAGTGAAGCGCTTCATCGCCCGGGGCGGGATGGGCGAAGTTTTCGAAGGTGTGAACATCAACACCGACGAGCGCGTGGCGATAAAGGTGATGCTCCCCGCGCTCGCCAAGGATCCCAATGTCGTGTCGATGTTCCGGCGCGAGGCGCAAACCCTGCGCCGGCTGCGGCATGAAGCGCTGGTCCATTATATCGTGCTCGCTGAGGAGCCGCAGCTCGGCGTGCTCTACATCGTCACCGAATTCATCGACGGTGCAAACTTATCGCTCCAGATGCGACAGTTGAGTCCACAACAGGATGAACTGGTCGCATTGCTCAAGCGCCTGGCTGCCGGACTCGACACCGCGCACCGCCTTGGCGCCATCCATCGCGACATCGCACCGGACAATATCCTGCTCGAGGACGGCAAGCTCGACCGCGCAAAGATCATCGACTTCGGGATCGCAAAGGAGATGGATCCCGGCACCGCGACGATCGTCGGCGAGGGGTTCGCGGGCAAGCTCAACTATGTGGCGCCCGAGCAGCTTGGTGACTTCGGAAGGTCGATCGGCCCCTGGACCGACGTCTACAGCCTCGCCCTGGTGATCCTCGCCCTGGCCCAGCGCGGCGACGTGAAGATGGGCGGCTCGCTGGTCGATGCGGTCGACAAGCGCCGGGCGGGGCCGGACCTGAGCGCGGTCGAGGAGCCTCTGCGCGGAGTGCTGGCGAAGATGCTCGCCCCCGATCCGGCCCAGCGCCTCCCGTCGATGGAGGCGGTGCTGGCCGAGGTGGCGAAGATCGAAGCCGTAACCCCTTCAAAAGCAGACCCGAAACGCTGGTGGCTGATCGGTGGCGGGGTCGGGGCGCTGGCGGTGGTGCTGGCCGGTGCAGGCGTGATGCTGACGCCGCGCGGGCCGGCGCCCACGAAGACCGAGACTGCCGCGGCCGCCTCGAACGACCCCGTCCAGCTCGCCCGCTCGGCGATCGACGCGGCGCTGCCGTCGGTCGGCTGCACCTGGCTCCAGATCGTCGAGGTTACGCCCGGAAAGCCCGGGCCGGTCGCCAAGCTGACGGGCGTCGCGGGCAACCCCTCCGCGGCGCAGAACGAGATTTCCCAGGTACTTGCACAGCGCAAGATCGAGGGCGCCAGCATAGATTTCAGCGAAGTCGCCCAGATCACCCAGTCGGGCTGCGCTGCGCTCGACACCTATCGCCAGGTCCGCGCACCGGACTCGCACCAGCTCAGCGTGCCGCAGCGCAAGTTCGAGATGCGGATGCAGCCCGCCGACCCGTCGCTGAGCGGCTATCCGGGCGAGAATGCCGCGAACGTCGTCCTCCAGATCGCCATCGCCAATCCCAAGGACGACATCGCGCTGATCGGGCTCGAACCCTCGGGCGTGATTGATCCCGAATTCTCGGGACCCAGCACCGGCGTGCTGGGCCGCGACGGGCTGAAGAAGCTGGCCGGACAGACCCGGATGGTCACCGATCGCGGGGGCGACCGCTTCCAGATCCAGCTCGACGTCAATCACCCAGGCTGGTCGGGCGTGCTCATGATCAGCGGCAAAGGGCCGTTCGACCAGACGCTGATCGCCCCGCCGCTGGGCGGACGCGGGCCGGAATGGACCAACAAGTTCGTCTCCCAGGCGGCTGCGAACGGCTGGCAGACCCAGATGGTCTGGTTCAAGGTGGTGGACGAGCTGAAGGAGTGATCAGCCCTTCCGCTGCGCGCGGGACTGCTCCTCATAGGCGCGGCGGAATTCCTTGGCGAAGACGTCCATGAACGCTTCGTCCGACCCCTGCGCGACCCCGCCGAACTCCTTCTCATAGGCTTGCCACAGCGCGGCATCGCGCGCGCCGGGCAGGATCCTGGCGAGCAGCCCGCCATTCTCGGCGCGCTGGCGGATCGCATTGGGGGAGAAGCGGTCGAGCGTCGTCCGCAAGGCGCCCTGCATCGCCCGGAGGGTGGCGATCTGGTGCGATTGCAGGTCGAAGAATGCATTCTCGATCGCCGGGCCGGCATCCTGGAAGCCGCGCGCCGGCGGGTTGAGCAGGGCGGCGATCGCCTCTTCGGGGGTGCGCGCGAACTTGATCGGATTGTTGCCATCGACTTCGAACGCAGTCGATTCGGCGCCCATCTGCGACTTGGCGCGCGCCCGCGCCTCGAGCATCACCACCAGCCCGGCGACCAGCCGGTGCAGCACCTGGCCGGCGCGATCGAGCAGGGCCGGGTTGCGCTGCTTCACGCTGCCATCGACGCCGGCGGCGCGGAGGAATGCCTCCACCAGGGCATAATCCGGGGTGGGAGCCGGGGGCGGCGGCGCCACAGGCGGCAGCGGCTGGGCCGCGCCATTTGCACCGGCGACATGGGTCGCGGGCATGGCGAAATGCTGCTCCGCCACCGGCGCGCCGATCGGCGTGGGGGCGGGGATGTCGCGCGCGCCGAAGGGGCGGGCGGGGGCGACGCCGAGCGCCTGTTCGGTGCCGACCGGGCGGATGCCGAGCGGGTCGCTGTTCTCCTGGATCGGCTGGCCGAAGCCGCCGCGTGCCCAGTCGACGACATTGCCCTCGGCGAGCCTGCCCCAGATATCGTCGGGGGCCGGGGCGGGCGGCCGGTCCGGTGCGGCGCTCGACCAGCCCGAGGCGGGCTGCGCGTCGGGCGTGGGGCTGTGCCAGGCCGAGGCGACGGGCGCTTCGCGCTCGGGCGGGGCGGGTGCCCAGCCTTGCGCACTGTCCGAGCGCGGGGCCCAGCTGTCATTGTCGCCCGGTGCCGAGGGGATCGGCGCAGCACCCCAATTGCCCGCGGAGGGCGGCGGGTCCCAGCCGGTGGCGGGCTTGTGCTGGCCGCCATTCGCCGGCGCGGGCATCGGCGCGGCGGGTGCGGGTGTATTGCCCCAACCGTCCCATTGCGAGGTGGCGTGGGCAGAGGCGTGGGCCGGCGCGGCGGCGCCGAGCGTCGCGCGGACCTCGTATCCGCCGATCGTCAGCATGTCGCCGTCCGCCAGCCGGTGTGGCTGGGTCAGGCGCTCGGGGCGGCCGTTCACGAAGGTGCCGTTCATGCTCAGGTCGCTGAGCAGATAGGCGCCGTCCTGATAGCGGATCTCGCAGTGGCGCGACGAGATGTGGTTGCGCGGGTCGGGCAGGCACCAGTCGCAATTGGGCGAGCGCCCGATCAGCGCGCCGCGTTCCTGCAGCACGATCTCGGCGGGCACGCCATTGTCGAGCGCCGAGCGGCCGAGATTGGCGATGGCGAGGCGGAGCGTCATTTGCTGGACTGGATCCCGTGCTCGGCGATGGCTTCGGCGCGCTCGAGCGCCTGGGCGAGGAAGCCCTTGGGGTCGGCGCTGCGCCAGGCGGCCTGGACGACCGCGACCACCGCGAGCCGGTTGGCGAGGCCGGGGGCGGGCTGGACGGGCGCGACGCCCTCCGGGGCGATCGAGCCGCCGCTGTAGAAGATCGCCGTTGCCAGCGACCGCTCGGGCGCCTCGCGGTCGGCGGACTGGGCGGCGGCATAGGCCTGGCGGCGCTTGTCGTCGTCGGGCGCGTCCAGCCAGAGACGGGCGTGCTCGAGTGTGGCGCGTTCGGCGGGGGCGTTCTCGCTCAGCTTCGGATCGATCAGGCCGGCCGCCCAGTGGATCGCCTCGCGCCGGGGCAGAGCGTGGCCGATATAGGCGATCGCCTTGGAGGGATTCGAAGTGCGCAGCGTCTCGTAGTGCGCGCGCACGGAAACATCGGGGGAAGGGAGCTCCGCGCCGCGCAACTCCATCAATTCCCCGACCTGCCGCGCCCTGGTGAGATGCACGCTACGCCACGGCTCCATTGCCGGCCCCCTAGTTGATCTTCACCAAACCCCCGGTGAGCGTCAGCGTTCCCTTGCCATCGACCGAAGTCTCCGGCGAATTCATCGTCACCGAGCTGTTGCCGTTCACTTCGATCACCGGCGAGGTCATCGAGATCGAACCCGGCTTCATCTCGATCTTCGAATTGCCGACCTGCAGCACGATGCTGGTGTTCGCGGTGAGCTTGAACGACTGGGTGACGTCGATGATGTCATCCTTGCCCACCTTGCTATGGCGCTGGGCGACGATGGTCAGGTTCTGGTTGTTGCCGATCTCGACCGTCTCGTCATTGACCACGCCGCGGGTGCGGTCGTGCCCGACATTCACTGTCTGGTCCTGGCCGACATGGTGGGTCTCGGCGAGGCGGATGCGCGTGTTCATGTCGCGCTCGGCATGGACATAGATCTCTTCCGCGCCGCCCTTGTCCTCGAAGCGGATCTCGTTCGCGCCGGGCGCGCCGCTGTCGAGCGGTACGGCGTTGGGATAGTCGCCGGTCTCGCCATAACGTTTGGTGCGCCACAGCGCCCGGGTCTTGTTCCCCGGCAGGTCGTAGATCGGCATGTGGTTGGCGTTGAACACGCGGCCGACCACCACCGGGCGATCCGGATCGCCGCCGAGGAAATCGACCAGCACCTCGTGCCCCACGCGCGGCAGGATGAGGTTGCCGAGGCCGCCGGTCTGCGAGACGCGGATCCAGCAGGTGGCGGATTCGCCCGGCGTCGGGCCGCGGTCCCAGTGGAAGCGGACCTTCACCCGGCCGTACTTGTCCGTGTAGATTTCCTCGCCCGCCGGGCCGGCGATGATGCCGGTCTCCAGCCCCTGCACCACCGGGCGCGGAGTCGATTGCGCCGGATGGAAGCGCGTCTCGGCCGGGATCGCCTCGAACCGCACGTTGAACGAGGTCTCGCGCGCACTCTGGCCGCTGCGATAGCTCTCGGCGGCGATGCTGTGATAGGCCGAGGTGATCAGATAGTCGCCGTTCATCCGGCCGACGTGATGGTTGGCCACGCTGACCTTGAAGCCGGTGGACAGGCCCGCCGATTGCGAGGAGCCGGTGAACACTCGCCGCTGCGCCCGCGCGCCTGCCAGCATCGTGTCGCTGCGCTCGCCGCCATGCGTCTCGACCGAACCCGGATCGATCGATTCATGGTAGAAGCGGCCGGGATAGACATAGATCTCGCGGTCGTCCCGCTCGTGCTGCCCTTCGCTTTCCGACTTGGCCTCGACGAAGCGGTTGGGCGCGCGGAAGTCCCAGTCGCGCACCGTGACCTTCGAGCCTGCCTGGGTGCTCACCCGCTCGTGCCAGCTCTGCAGGTAGAATTTGCCCTGGCTGGTGCGCTCGGCCGAATCGGCGGAGAAGACCGAGACCGAATTGGGCGCATAGGTGATGGTCGGCGGATTGCCGGCGGTGTGCGACGACGGCGCGTCGCAGATCACCATCACATGGCTGTCGGCCGAATGGCGGAAGAAATAATACCAGCCTTCCTCCTCCATCAGCCGCGAGGCGAAGGCGAAATCGCTTTCCTGATACTGGACGCAATAGGTGCGCGGACGCGGCGTGCCGGACAATTTGAACTCGAAATCCGAGACGCCGGCGTTCTGGAACACCTGCTTGATGATGTCCTGCGCGGTCAGATCCTGGAAGATCGCCATCGACCTGCCCTGGGCCAGGAAGAAGCTCCAGGGCTTCAGCACCAGCCGGTAGCGGTGCCCGGTGGGCGATTCGTCGATATATTCGCCCGAGATCACCAAGCCGTGGAAGTGGCGGCGCAATTCGCCGTCCTCGCTCACCTTCAGGCCACAGGGCTTCCCCAAATGTGGCTGAATGTCGACCTCTAATGGCGAGAATATGTCGACGGTTATGGTGAAAGGAGAACTAAGGGTCTCCATAGAGTCGATTCGTTCGAGCTCAACCTGCTCGTCCCCCAAATCGATCGTCATTTCGGAAAGTCTTGACGTGCCTGACAACGCGGCCTCCGACCTTACTCTTGCCCAATGCTCTTACGCTTGGGACGCGAAACGGTTCAAGTCGGGGTGATAAACCGTTCCACCTTCATTTCGACCGTTCTATCGTAACGGCCCGTCGTGAAGGCGGCTTGCGAACGTTACGGACCCAATTTAGACTTGGTGCGTTCTCCGGGGGTTGGGGTAAGCCAGCGAGGACCTGCATGCGTATTGCGTACCTGTCGACGATTGCCGGCACTGCGTTGCTCGTTGGCGTTCCGCCTGCGGTTGCGCAGCAACAGGCTGAGCCTACCGTCGAGGGATATCTGTGCACCTTTGCGGGCAAGTGTGGAAACACGCCCGCGGCCGAGCAGCCGACTCGCGCTGCGCCGGCGACAAAGGGATTCCGCATCGCGCGGCCGGGCGCACCCGCGGCTGCCACCGCGGCAAAGCCCGCCGTCCGCGCCGCCAGCAGTGACTATCGCGCCCCGCGTGCGACCGTGGCGACGCCGCGCCGCGCCGGTGCCGGCTATTCGAGCTACACCCCTGCGTCGCGCGTGTCCGAAGGGCCGCGCGCCGATCTGATGATCGGGTTCGAGCTCAATTCCGCACGGCTGACCGCTGACGGCATGGCCAAGGCACGGATTTTCGCGCGCTCGCTGGTGATGCCCGAGCTGCGGGACAAGCGCTTTCTGATCGAGGGGCACACCGATTCGCTGGGCGGCGTGCCGTTCAACATGGAGCTGTCGCGCCGCCGCGCCGAAGCGGTGGCGGCCTATCTCTCCAGCCAGGGCGTGGAGCGCAGCCGTGTCGAGGTCCGCGGCTTCGGGCCGAGCATCCCGCTGCCCGGCCGCCGGGCCGACGACCCGAATAATCGTCGTGTGGAGGCCAAGCTGATTTCCTGATCCCCGTTGCGGCTTTCGTTTGATTTCGAAGGAGAGGGATTTGTCGGGAATGTGCAGGTGTTGATGCCGATTGGCGAGTTGCTCGCGCCCGTCTCGGAGGAATCTCCGGGCGGGCTCGACCTGTATGACGATCCCGAGCGTCAGCAGATCGAGCAGGCGTTCGAGGAAGAGCCTTCGGGCGTCGACTGGCGCGAGATCGTCTCGAAGATCGAGGCGCAGAGCCAGCGCACCAAGGATCTCTGGCTGGCCGTCTATCTTGCCCGCGCCGGCGCGCGGATGGGGCGACTCGATGTCGTCGTGGTTGGTTGCGAGATGCTGGCCGGGCTGCTGGAATCCTATTGGGAGGTCCTCCACCCCTCGCTCGAGGAATATGGGCTGCAGGGCCGCAAGGCGCCGTGCGAGTCGCTCACCCGGATCGGCACGTTCCTGGGGCCGCTCAAGCGGATCGCGCTGATCGAGCATGCCCGGCTCGGCGATTACAGTGCCGAGGATCTCGAGCGGTTCGAGAATGAAGGCGAGGGTGCCGACGGGTTCGGCATGTTCCGCCACGCGGTGAGCGAACTGCCGGCCGATGCGCTCGCCGGCACCATGGTCTCGCTCCGCGCGATGCGATCGGCGATCGAGCGCGCGGACCAGGCGCTGATGGCGCATGCCGAGGGCGATACCGGCACGGACTTCAAGCCGGCCTATCAAGTTATCGATAACATGCTGCGATGGATAACGCCTTATTCGGCAAATCCCGAGGAGGAGGCGTCCGCGGCGGAGACCGATTCCGGAAACGAATCGGACACTATTTCTGCACCGCAGCGAAGTTTCGGGCGGGTGGAATCGCGTGAGGATGTTGCGCGTGCGCTTGATGCAATCGTTGAATATTATGCACGCAGGGAACCAACGAGCCCGATACCCGTTGCACTCCGTCGAGTACGGGGGTGGATAAACATGGATTTCCTCGCAATTCTACGGGACATCGCGCCGGGCAGTATGCACGAGGCGGGTACCGTATTGCTTGCGCGTCCGGAGGAAGAAAGCTCCGGATACTGAAATAGATCCCTCAAATCCCTGACTTTTTTGGATGGTGCCCGAAAAAGGGCGACGAAAGGCGGATCCGATGGTTGCTAAGAGTGGACAGCGTTTCATCAAGGAGAACAGGGCGCCGCGCGTCCATATCGAGTACGAGGTCGAGACCTACGGCTCGCGGCAGAAGATCGAGCTGCCCTTCGTGATGGGCGTGCTCTCCGACCTTTCGGGCAAGAGCCATGTCGAGAAGAAGGACCTGTCGAAGCGCGACTTCGTCGAATTCGACATGGACAATTTCGACGAGCGCATGGAGGCGATCGCGCCGCGCGCGGCCTTCACCGTGCAGAATACGCTGACCGGCGAAGGCAAGTTCGGCGTCGACCTGACCTTCAAGTCGGTCAACGACTTCACCCCCGGCGAGGTCGTCAAGAACGTGCCGGCGCTCGCCCAGCTGCTCGAGGCGCGCCAGCAGCTCCAGGACCTGCTGATCTACATGGACGGCAAGGAAGGTGCGCAGGACCTGCTCGAAAAGGTGCTCAAGGACCCCGCGCTGCTCTCGGCCCTGAGCTCGGCCAAGGCGGCGGCGAATGACGAGACCGCGGGCGCCGCTCCGGTCGAGCAGGCTTGAAAGGGAAGATAGGCAATATGGCGCAAGAGGCACTTCAGCAGGCGCAGCCCCAGGCCGAGGCCGTCCAGTTCGACGAATTTTCGGCGCTTCTCCAGAAGGAGTTCAAGCCCGCCGACGACATCCGCAAGAACCGGATCGAGGAAGCGGTGCAGACGCTGGCGCAGCAGGCGCTGCAGGACGCCGCGATCATCGGCGACGACGTCTATGCGACGGTCGACGCGATGCGCGCGGCGATCGACCGCAAGCTGACCGAGCAGGTCAACCAGATCATCCACCAGGAGGAGTTCCAGGCGCTCGAGAGCGCGTGGCGCGGCCTCCACTATATGGTGATGAACACCTCGACCGGTAAGGACATGAAGATCCGGGTCATGAACATCTCGAAGGAGGAATGTCGCAAGATGTTCCGCCAGTATCGGGATGCGGCATGGGATCAGAGCCCGTTGTTCAAGAAGGTGTACGAGAGCGAGTTCGGCCAGCTCGGCGGCCAGCCGTACGGCGCCTTCGTCTGCGATTATTATTTCGACCACACCGCGCCGAACCTGGAAGTGATGAAGGGCCTCGCCAAGATCGGCGCGGCAGCGCATGCGCCGTTCATTGCCGCCGCGGCGCCGCCGCTGTTCGGCATGGAAAGCTGGACCGAGCTCGCCAATCCGCGCGACCTGGGCAAGCTGTTCGACGCGCAGGAATATATGGCCTGGCGTTCGTTCCGTAATTCGGAGGACAGCCGCTACATGGCGCTGACCATGCCGCGCTTCCTCGGCCGCCCCGTCTATGGCGCCAAGACCGAGCCGGTCGACGAGTTCGACTTCGAGGAAGAGACCGAGGGCGCACACGACCAGCATCTGTGGCTCAACGCTTCCTATGCGATGGGCACCCGGATCACCGAGGCGTTCAACACCTATGGCTGGTGCACCCGCATCCGCGGCGTGGAATCGGGCGGCACGGTCGAGGACCTGCCGACCGCGACCTTCCCGACCGACGAGGGCGGCATCGACCAGAAGTGCCCGACCGAGATCGCGATTTCGGACCGGCGCGAGGCGGAGCTTTCGGCGGCTGGCATGCTCGCGCTGATCCACCGCAAGAACACCGACCAGGCGACGTTCATCGGCGCGCAGACGCTGCACCGGCCGAAGAACTACGAGAATGTCGACGCGACCGCGAACGCCAATCTCTCGGCGCGCCTGCCGTACATCTTCGCGAGCTGCCGCTTCGCCCACTATCTGAAGTGCATGGTGCGCGACTGGGTCGGCGGCAATCGCGAGGCCGACCAGCTGCAGCGCGACCTGCACAACTGGGTGCTCCAATATGTCGACGGCGCGCCGAGCTCGTCGAGCGAGGAGACCAAGGCGCGTCTGCCGCTCAAGGACGCCAAGATCGAAGTAACGCCCGACGAAGAGAATCCGGGTTACTACAAGGGCAAGTTCATGTTCGTTCCGCATTACCAGCTGGAGGGAATGGATATTGCTCTGAGCATGGTTTCGCGACTCCCACGGGCCAACTGAACTTTAGGTCATTTGGTCGCTGAGGCGTTGTACTGAAACGTATCTGCAATAGTGCAAGTAAATATACGTCACGCAAGTCCGCGTATCTATGGAGGTAGGTGATGGCAGTTGATTTGTTCCTGAAGATCGATGGCATCGAGGGTGAGAGCCAGAAGAAGGGTCATGAGAAGGAGATCGACATCGTGTCGTTCAACTTCGGCGCGGCCCAGCACGGCTCGTTCCACACCGGCGGTGCTGGCGGTGGTTCGGGCAAGGCCGAAATCCGTGACATCTCGATCGTCAAGGAAGTCGACAAGTCTTCGCCCAAGCTGTTCAGCGCATGTGCTTCGGGCAAGCACATCAAGGAGATCATCATCTACTCGCAAAAGGCGGGTGATGATCAGCAGCCGCTGACCTATTACAAGATCAAGCTGGAGGACGTGATCGTCTCCTCGGTCGACAACCAGGGCGCGAGCCATGGCGATGCGATCATGGAATCGATCGTGTTCAACACCGCCAAGGTGACCTTCGACTATCAGCCGCAGAGCCGCTCCGGCAGCAAGGACGGCGGCGTGGTCACCGCCAGCTACGACATCCGGCAGAACGTCGCCGCCTGATCCTGAAAGGTTCAGTGCCGATGTCGGATGCCGACACGCTGCTTCGTTCCGGCGATCTCGACGGTGCGCGCTCCGCGCTCGTCGAGACCGTCCGGGCGGAGCCCGCAAACCAGCAGGCGCGGATGTTCCTGTTCCAGTTGCTCGCCGCGGCGGGGGAATGGGACAAGGCCCGGCGCCAGCTCGATACGCTCGCACAGCTCTCGGGCGAGGCGCAGATGCTCGCTGTGGCCTATGGCCAGGCGATCGATGCCGAGCGTGAGCGTGCCGAGGTCTTTGCCGGCCGCGCCCGTGCGCGCCAGCACGTCGCCAGCGACTGGCTAGAAGGCGTGATCGACGCCATCGAACATTTCGCCCAGGGCCGTATCTCCGAGGGCGAAGGCGCGCGCGACGCTGCCTTCGATGCCGCGCCCGATGTGGCGGGCAGCTTCAACGACATTCCCTTCGACTGGATCGCCGATGCCGATGCGCGCTTCGGGCCCAGTTTCGAGGCGATCATCGGTGGCCGCTACGGCCTCCAGGCTTTCGACCAGGTGGCCAGCATCACCAGCGAGGGGCCGCGCGACCTGCGCGACCTGATCTGGTATCCGGTGCAGATCGCCTTCCGCTCCGGCCAGTCGGTGGCCGCCTTCCTTCCCGCCCGCTATCCCGGCTCCGAGACCGCGGCCGATGTATCCGAGCGGCTCGGCCGCGCGACCTCGTGGCGCGATGCCGAATGGGGGCAGGCGGGATCGGGGCAGCGGCTCTGGACCCTGTCCGATGGCGAGGATCAGGCGCTGCTGTCGCTGCGCACGCTGAGCTTCGGCTGAGCTCATGGCCGTCCGCCAGCGCCTCACGCCGACGCTGTTCGACAAGCTGGTCGCCGATCTCGAGATATCGGGGCTGCGCGACATCGAATCCGAGACGCCCCAGGTCGCGCGCGAGAAGTTCCGCCATTATGCGGTGCCCAAGCTCGACCGCTTCAACGAGGCGGCGCTACGTGCGACGATCCGGCGCGAACTGGCCTGGCTGCTCAACACGACCAATATCGAGGCGCTGCACGACCTCGAGCCCTATCCGCACGTCCAGAGCTCGGTGCTCAACTATGGGCTGAGCGATCTGGCCGGCAAGGCGCTGACCCGGCGGGCGATCCTCCAGCGTGCCCGCGAGTTGCGCAAGGCGATCCGCCGTTTCGAGCCGCGGCTGGCGGGGGAGTCGCTCACCGTCGATCCCGCCGAGAATCCGGAAAAGCCGAACACGATCACCTTCGTGATCCGCGGCGACATCACCGCCGCCGCGCACGCCATGCCGGTCAAGTTCCGCACCGAGGTCGATCCCGAGACCGTCGCGGTCGACGTCACGGAGTAGCGCGCCATGGATCCGCGCCTGCTGCGCCATTACAATGACGAGCTGGCCTATCTCCGCGAAGCCGCGCGCGAGTTCGGCGAGGAGCATGAGGAAGTCGCGGGCCGGCTGGGCCTGAAGACGCCGACCGATCCCGATCCCTATGTCGAGCGGCTGCTCGAGGGCGTGGCGTTCCTGGGCGCGCGGGTGCAGCTCAAGCTGGCCGATCAGTATCCCGAATTCACCTCGCATTTGCTCCACGCGATCCAGCCGCATTACCTGGCGCCGATGCCGTCGATCTGCGTCGCCGGTTTCGATCCCAAGGAAGGCGATCAGGTGCTCCTGAAGGGCCACAAGGTCCCGCACGGCACCCAGCTGACGGCCTTTGCCGCCGGCCAGGACAATGCGCCGGTGATCTTCCGCACCGGCCATGACGTGACGCTGTGGCCGATCAAGCTGGCCGAGGCGGAATATCTCTCCACCCGCGCAGCGGTGGCGCCCTATGCGGCCGCCGCCAATGTGCGGGCCGAGGCCGGGCTGCGGCTGCGTTTCGTGGCGACGCCGGGGGCGGAGCTGCCCAAGGTGCCGGTGAAGGAACTGCCGCTCTACCTGCACGGCGCCGAGGCGGTGCCCAACGAACTCTATCGCCAGCTGATCGGCGAAACGCTGGCGGTGCTCGGCCGCTCGGCGGATGCGGTGCCCAACGCGCCCTGGGTGTCGCTGCCGGTGCCCGAGCAGGTCGGCTTCTCCGACGAGGAGGCGCTGCTTCCCGCCGACCAGCGCGCGTTCCGCGGCTACCGGCTGCTCTCCGAATATTTCGCCTGCCCGGAACGCTTCCTGTTCGCCAGGCTCAGGGACCTGCACCGGGCCTTCCAGTCGTCTCCGCGCGCCTGCGACGTTGTCCTGCTGTTCGGCCGCTCCTCGCCGGCGCTGGCCCGCGCAGTGGATGCCAGCAATTTCAGGCTGTTCGCAGCGCCGGCGATCAACCTGTTCGAGAAGCAGCTCGACCGCGTCCAGGTGCGCCCGCACGAGCATGAGCTGCACGTCATCCCCGATCGCACCAAGCGCTATGACTTCGAGGTGTTCCGCCTCACCGAGGTCAAGGCCTATGCCCGCGACAATGTCGATGCGCGGACGGTCGCGCCGCTCTACGCGTTCGGGGCGCTGCTCTACGACTGGCGCGAGGCGCTGTTCTATTCGACCCAGCTGCGCCCGCGCCGGCTCTCGACGCGCGAGCAGCGCCTCCGCCGCCGCAGCGAATATGTCGGCACCGAGACCTGGATCAGCCTGACCTCGCCCGGGGATGCGTCGCGGCTGGACGATGTCCAGGAGCTGGCGGTCCGCGGGCTCGTCACCAATCGCGAGCTGCCCGAGCTTCTCACCTTCCGCGGCGACAAGCATTTCACGGTCTCAGGCGTGCCCGCCCGCGCCGTCTCGGTGCTCCGCGCGCCGACCCGCCCGCGCCCGCCGCTCGGCCTGGGCGACGCCGCCTGGCGAGTGATCGCGCACCTGACGCCCAACTACGTCACGCTCGCGCCCGAGGATCATGACGACCCCTCGGCGCTGCGCGACCATCTTGCGCTCTATGGCCGCCAGGACGATGCGGTGCTGCGTCGCCAGATCGACGGCGTTCTCGGCATCAGCTCGTCCAAGGTCATGCGCCGCGTGCCGGGGCTCGACCGGATGGCGCTCGCCCGGGGGCACAAGATCCGCATCAAGCTGGACGATGCCGCCTTCGACAAGGGCGGCATGTTCCTGTTCACCGCCGTGCTCGAGCGTTTCCTGGCGGAGTTCGCCAGCATCAACGCGTTCACCGAGTGCAGTTTCTTCAGTCCGAACGAAGGGGAGTTCGCGCAATGGCCGCCGAGGATGGGGCGCCAGCACAACATCTGAACTTCCTGCGCCGCGTCGGCGAGCAGGCACGGAAGTTCGGAATGTTCCCCGCGGTCCGCGGGGCGGAGGCGCGTGCCCCCCATCTGCCGCGCCTCGGCCGCGCGCGCCGGCCGAACCAGAGCATCGTCGACCTGGCCCAGGTTCCGGCGATGCACTTCCCGGCGCCGACGCTCCATTCGGCCGAACCGCGCGGCGAGCGCATCCAGCTCAACGGCTATTGGCTGGGTCTCACCGGTCCCAACGGTCCGCTGCCGATCCACCTCACCGAATTCGCCACCTTCGAGCATCGCTATGCCAAGCGGCGCCCGTTCGGTCGCTGGCTCGATGTGCTGGCGAACCGGATGCTGCAATTCTTCTACCGGGCATGGGGGGATTCGCAGCCCGTCGTCCATGCCGACCGGCCCGAGGACGATCGCTTCGCCGCCTATCTCGCGGCGCTCTCCGGGGCGACCGAGGGCGTGTCGCCCAAGGCGTTGTTCACCGGCCCCGCCCGCGTCCATTATGCCGCGCTGTTCGCCTCGCGGCGCAGCGCGATCGGCATCGAGGATGCGCTGGGCCATCTGCTCGGCCAGCCGGTGCAGGTGATCGAATATCGCCCGAGGTGGCGCGACATCCCGACGGAAGACCGCAGCCGGCTCGGCCGCAGCTTCGCGACGCTGGGCGGGGACCTGGTGCTCGGCGACCGCATCCGCATGGCCTCCGACGCGTTCAGCGTGGTGATCGAGGCGCGCTCCTTCGCCGAGTTCGAGAAGCTGCTGCCCTCGGGCCCGCGCTTCGCCATCGCTTCGGAGGCGCTCGATGCCTTCGCGCCGAGCCATCTCGAATGGGACATGCGGATCGAAATCGCCGAGCGGAACGTTCCAGCCGCGCGGCTGGATGGACGCACGCGGCTGGGCTGGACGGGCTGGATAGGCCCGCAGCCGAGCGACCGCATCCGTTCGGACGCGCATCTGCGGCGGCTCAAGCCCGCCCATGCTGCTCTTGGGGGACTTTGATGACGGAAATCAGCCGCTCTGCTCTGTTCGGTCGCCTCGGCCCGGTACCGCTCAAGGCGATCGAGACCGCGACCAGCTTCTGCAAGATGCGGGGCAATCCCTATGTCGAGCTGGCGCATTGGGTGCACATCCTGCTCCAGGATCCGCGTAACGATGTCGCCGCGATCCGCACCGCCTTCGGCCTCAATGACGGCAAGCTGATCGAGGACACCGTCGCCGCGCTCGACGCACTGCCGCGCGGCGCGACCGCGATCTCGGACTTCGCGCCGCAGATCGAGGAGGCAATCGAGAAGGGCTGGCTCTACGCCTCGCTCCAGTTCGGCGCGGGCCGGGTGCGCAGCGGCCATCTGCTCTACGGCATGCTCAAGACGCCGACGCTCCGCAACGCGCTGTTCGCGCTGAGCCCGGAATGGCGCAAGGTCCAGGCCGAGAAGCTGGGCAGCGACTTCGACCTCGTCGTCCAGTCCTCCGCCGAGACCACCCAGCGCGACGCGGCGCCGGCAGCCGCCGGTGGCGACGCGGAAGCGCCGGCCAGCACCGGCGTCGCCGGCCCGGGTGAGGCGCTCGGCAAATATTCGGTCGACCTCACCGCCAAGGCCAAGGCAGGCGAACTCGACAGGATCGTCGGCCGGGACGCCGAGATCCGCCAGGTGATCGACATCCTGCTGCGCCGCCGCCAGAACAATCCGATCCTCGTCGGCGAGGCGGGCGTCGGCAAGACCGCGGTGGTCGAGGGCTTCGCCCGCCGCATCGCCGATGGCGACGTGCCCCCGGCGCTGCAGGGCGTCTCGCTGCGCACGCTCGACATCGGGCTGATGCAGGCCGGCGCCAGCGTGAAGGGCGAGTTCGAGAAGCGCCTGCGCCAGGTGATCGACGAGGTCGAAAGCTCGCCGACCCCGGTGATCCTGTTCATCGACGAGGCGCACACGCTGATCGGCGCGGGCGGGCAGGCGGGAACGGGCGATGCCGCCAACCTGCTCAAGCCGGCACTGGCCCGCGGCCGGCTGCGCACGATCGCGGCGACTACCTATGCCGAGTACCGGCAGTATTTCGAGAAGGACCCGGCGCTCACCCGCCGCTTCCAGACGGTCGATGTCGGCGAGCCCGAGACCGACAAGGCGATCGACATGATCCGCTCGGTCGCGCCGATGATGGAGGCGCATCATCAGGTGGTGGTGCTCGACGAGGCGGTGTCGGCGGCGGTGACGCTGTCGCAGCGCTATGTTCCGGCGCGACAGCTGCCCGACAAGGCAGTGAGCCTGCTCGACACCGCCTGCGCCCGCGTCGCGGTGTCGCAGCACGCCACGCCCGCCGCGGTCGAGGATCGGCGCCGAAAGGTCGAGCTGCTCGAAGTCGAGCGCGAAGTCGTCGCCCGCGAGGCGAGCGGCCAGTACCGCGCCGACGATCGTCTCGCCAAGATCGACGAGGAACTGGCCGAGGCGCGGGCATCGCGCGATGCGGTCGAGGCCAAGTGGAAGCGTGAGGAAGAGGCGCTGGACAGCGTCGTCCAGGCACGCACCGCGCTGCGTGATGCCCGGGCCGAAGCCGAGGGCGAGCCGGCCAACGAAACCGAGCTGCGCGACGCGCTCGACGTTGCGATCGCCACCCTGCGCGAGGCGCAGGAGGATAGTCCGATGGTGTTCGGCGTGGTCGATGCCGATGCCGTCGCGGCCGTGGTCGGCGACTGGACCGGGATTCCCGTCGGAAGAATGGTCAAGGACGAGATCCAGAGCGTGCTGACCATCGCCGACCAGCTCAAGGCGCGGGTCGTCGGCCAGGATCACGCGATGGACGCGATCGCCAAGCGCATCCAGACCAGCCGCGCCAAGCTCGATAATCCCAACAAGCCGGTCGGCGTGTTCATGCTCTGCGGCCCCTCGGGCGTCGGCAAGACCGAGACCGCGCATGCGCTGGCCGAACTGCTCTTCTCGGGCGATGACTCGCTGATCGTCATCAACATGAGCGAGTTCCAGGAGGCGCATACCGTCTCCACGCTGAAGGGCGCACCCGCCGGCTATGTCGGCTACGGCCAGGGCGGCGTGCTGACCGAGGCGGTGCGGCGGCGGCCCTATTCGGTGGTGCTGCTCGACGAGGTCGAGAAGGCGCATCCGGACGTCCATGAGATGTTCTTCCAGGTGTTCGACAAGGGGTTCATGAACGACTCCGAGGGGCGGTTCATCGACTTCAAGAACACGCTGATCCTGCTCACTTCGAACGTCGGCACCGATCTCGTCATGAACCTGTCCGAGGATGACGAGATGAAGCCCGAGCCGGAGGGGCTGGCGACGGCGCTGCGGCCCGAGCTGCTCAAGGTGTTCCCGCCGGCGCTGCTCGGCCGGCTGCTCGTGCTGCCCTATTATCCGCTGAGCCCCGCGATGCTCGCCGGCATCGTCAAGCTGCAGCTCGGCCGTATCGTCCGGCGCCTGGCCGAGAACCACAAGATCCGGCTGAGCTTCGCGGACTCGGTGGTCGACCTGATCGTCTCGCGCTGCAACGAAGTCGCCTCGGGCGGGCGTGTGATCGATGCGATTCTGACCAACACGATGCTCCCCGAAATGTCGATCGCGCTGCTTGAGCGCCAGATGCGCGGCGAGGATGTCGATGCGATCCATGTCGATACCGGGCCGGACGGGTTCAGCTACGGTTTCGAAAGCGGGCGCGATAAGAAGCCGGAGTCGATCGGCCAGAATAACGATGCGGTGGAACGAGTTCCGGAAGCGGTGAATGAAGGTTGAGTAACATATCGTGCAGTAGATAGTCATGTCACTGCAAGATAACGCAAAGATGCATATCTAATAATGCCATCGGCATTCAGTAGGGAGTAGGGGTATGTCAGCGGCTCTGCAGGGTTCGGTCGGATTGAATGGCAATAATGCGCGCGGCGATACCATCGCGGTGCAGAGCCTGCTCACCCGTGCCGGGATGAAGCTCGGCCTGATCGACGGCCGATGCGGGCCGAAGACGATCTCGGCCATCGTCAACTATCAGCGCAACCTGATGCGTAATCCGGATGGGCTCGTCGAGCCGAACGCAACGACCTGGAAGCACCTGACCGGGCAGGGCAGCGCGGCGCGCAGCGCTACGCCCGGCGGCGTCCGTCCTTCCACGCCCACCCGCGCCGTTACTCCTGTCCGCACGCCGCCGCGCGTGGCTGCCAATGGCAATGGCGGTGGCGGTGCGCCGGCGATCATCGGCCGCGCGACGCCGCCGGCGGCTGCGGCGCCCACGCCCGGCAACAGTTCGACGTCCTACACCACTCTGGTGCCGCGCCCGGATCGCACGACGCTGAACCGCGGGCTCACTTCGCCGGCGAACAGCGTGCTGCTCGCCAAGTTCGGCGCCCCGCGTGAGAATTACAGCCAGAACGACCAGCCGATCACCAATGCCAAGCTCGCGGCGATGATGAGCACGGAATCGGTCGGCCCGTTCCGCGTCACCGGCCTGCGCCCGGCAGTGGCGAGCCTGCGCGAAGTGCTGTCGGACGTGCAGCGCTCGATCCCCGATCTCTACAATTCGCTCAGCTCGGCCGGGATGAAGGTGGTCCGCAACGTGCGCGGATCGTCGACTTCGATCTCGAACCACAGCTGGGGCACCGCGATCGACCTCAAGATCAACGGCAAGCTCGATGTCCGCGGCGACAACAAGGTCTATCACGGACTGGTCCTGCTCGCTCCCTTCTTCAACGCCCGTGGATGGTATTGGGGGGCGGGTTTCCGAACGGAGGATGCAATGCATTTCGAATGTGGCGCGGCGCTCATCGCGAGCTTCCCGAAACCATGAGCGCGCGGTTACTGTTCGGCGGCATTGCCGCCATCGCGCTGCTCGGTTGCCATCCGGTCGTCGCTTCGGGCAACGATCAGGCACCGGCGAATGTCGCGGAAGCCTCCGTCACAGCCGTGCCGGCAAACGCATCGGCCGCCGCTGACGGCCAGCTGGTCTGGTCGCAGGACCCGGGCAGCAAGTGCCGTTTCGTCGCGCCCAAGTCGCTGACTGCGGGGCCGACCAACTGGATCGGCGAATGCCCGGCCGGCAAGGCATCGGGCCTGGGCGTGCTGGTGCGCCGCGACGGCGGCAAGGCGACCGCGACCTTCTATGGCGAGCTGCGCGACGGCGTGCCGGTGATCGGCGCGATCAACGTCGATGGCGGCTATGTCGTCGGCAAGTTCACCGGCGACGACCTGGTCCAGGGCGATCTCGAGCCGCAGGTACGGATCGACTCGTTCAATGTCGCGGCCAAGGCGGCGCGTGCGGCCAGCGCGCGGTTCCAGGCGCAGAAGAACGCCGCCTCGGCGCGCTTCTATGCCGATGCGGCCAAGCAGCTCGACCTGCAGGTCGAATGAGCGAAGCCGCGCCCACTGCCTATGACGCGGTGGCCTATCCCAGCGCGATCTTCAGCCAGACGGCACCTGACCGTCTGGCGGTGATCGCGCGGCTGGCCGGCCTGTCGCCGCCGCCGATCGCCAACGCACGCGTGCTGGAGATCGGTGGAGGCGACGGGATGAACCTGCTCGCGCTCGCCGCGGCCTGGCCCGAGGCGCATTTCACCAATTTCGACCTGGCGCCTACTGCGATCGCGCGGGGCGAGCGCTGGCGGGCGCTCGCCGGCATCGAGAATGCCGAGATGCGGGTACTCGACATCCTCACCGCCGCCGAGCATCTCGACGGGCAGTACGACTATATCGTCGCGCACGGCGTCTATGCCTGGGTGCCTCCCGTGGTGCGCGAGGCGACGATGGCGCTGATCGGCAAGCTGCTCGCGCCCGACGGGGTGGCGTTCGTCAGCTACAATGCGATGCCGGGCGGCCATATCCGGCTGGTGCTGCGCGAGGCGCTGCTGCTCCAGCTCGAGGGGCTGGAGGGCGCCGAGCGCTGGCAGGCCTCGCGCGACTATCTGACCGCGCTCGCCGCCGAGCCCGAGGGGCGCGAGAACCCGGCCCAGGCAGCGCTGCGCGATGCGGCGAAGCATACGCTCGACAAGCCCTGGTCCGTGCTCTGCCATGACGAGCTCGGGCCGCATTTCCACCCGCAGTCGCTCGCCGACGTCGTCTCAGAGGCCGCCGCTAACGGCTTGCAATTCCTGGGGGATGCCGATCGAGAGCGCATGGGCGACGCCTTCCTGCCCGACGATGTGATACCCCAGGGGGATGCCACTGCCCAGTTGGTCCGCCTGCTCCAAGTGCGCGATGTTCACGACTTTCGCTTCTTCCGCCAGACCCTGCTGGTGCGCGACGACGTCCGGCCGAAGCGGCGCCTCGACCTCGATGCGCTGGGCCGGCTCTACGCCGTCACCCGCTGCCACCGCGATGCCGAGGGCATGTTCCGGATGAACGCCAATGTGTTCGAGGTGCAGGACGCCCCGCTCGCCGAGGCGCTGGGCCGGCTGGTCGATGCGCGGCCGGCGCGGATCCGGGTGGGCGAACTCGTCGACACCCCGGCGCGCAAGCTGGCGCTGTTCGAGATGTTCGACGCCGGGCTGATCGACCTGTGCACCACGCCCGCGCCCTATGCCGCGGAGGTGAGCGAGCGGCCGCGTGCCAGCCCGCTGATCCGCGCGATGCTGGGCGAGGGGCTGGAGAATATCTGCACACTGGACCACCGGCTGATGACCATTCCCGAATTCGGCCCGCGCCATGTGCTCGCCCATCTCGACGGCACCCGCGACCGGGCCGCGCTCGCCGATGTCGCTCGCGAGGCTGGGCTCGACAGCGACGAGGCGCTCGACAAGGGCCTGCGCACCCTGGTGACCGAAGGGCTGATCGCCGCATGATCCTGGCCTCTTTCCTCGCTCTTGCGATGGCGCCGCAGACCCTGCCGAGGGAAGTCCGCGCCTATGTCGCGCGGCGGGACACCTGCGACCATTATCGCGGCGAGGACTCGCCCGACGCGGCGCGGCAGAAGGAAATCGACGCGGCCACGATACGGTTCTGCACCGGTGCGGACCGGCAACTGGCGCGTTTGAAGCGCATCCACGCGCGCAACCGTGCAGTCCAGCGCCGGCTCGACCGCTACGACCCGCGGATCGAGAACTAGCCGTGCCGATCACCGGATCCGTAGGCCGTGGCGGCGCCAATGTTCCGGCCGATGTCGCGCAGGTGCAGGAACTGCTCAACCTGCGCGTGGGCGAGATGGGGCTGCAGCCGCTGCCGACCACCGGGGTGATCGACAACGCGACCATGGCGGCGATCGGCCGCTACCAGTCGCTGGTGCTGGGCGGGCGATCGGACGGGCGGGTCGATCCCAATGGCCGGACCTGGACCGCGCTGGCCGATACCCAGCCGATGACGCTGCTGCGCGACCGGCTGCGCGCCCAGGCGGCACTGCCCCGGCTGAGCGGTGCGGACTGGTTCAACGCCAATGAGGCGCGCTTTCCCAACAGCGACCGGGTGGCCGATCTCGCCCCGGCCTTCTCCACTCAGGCGAGCAGCTTCATCGCCGCGCTCCAGCGTTCCGGCGCGACCGTCAGGGTGAGCGCGACGCTGCGCAACCGCAACCGCGCCTGGATCATGCACTATGCCTGGCAGGTCGCCCACGGCGCGGTGCAGCCCGGCGCGGTGCCGGCCAATCCGGAGGTCGATATTATCTGGGACCATGGCGACCCGACCGTCTCGCGCCGCGCGGCCCAGGCGATGGTCAATTTGTTCCACATCGCCTTCAAGCCGTCGCTCACCTCGAACCATATCCAGGGCACCGCGATCGACATGACGATCGGCTGGGACGGTCCGATCGATATCCTTGATGCCGCAGGCCAGACCCACCGCATCGACCAGCCGCGATCGGGCAACACCAATACCGATCTTCACGCCGTGGGCGCGACCTATGGCCTCCTCAAGCTGGCGACCGATCCGCCGCATTGGTCCGCCAATGGCCGTTGAGCGTTCGTCCCCCGTCCCGCGTATCTGGGAGTAGATCATGCCGCCCGCCGCACGGATTACCGATACCGAAGCCTGCCCGATCAAGAACAAGGGTACGATCATGACCGGCGAGAAGTCGGTGCTGATCGTCGGGCTGCCTGCCGCGCGCAAGGGCGACACGCTCGATTGCGGCAGCCCCAGCCAGATCGAGAGCGGCTGCCCGACAGTGAAGATCGGCAACAACGAAGCAGCCCGGATCGGCGACAGCACCTGCCATGGCGGCAAGATCGCCACCGGCGCGCCGACCGTGCTGATCGGCGACGGCGCCAAGGCGCGCAGCACCACGCTGGGGAGCGCGCACGGCAGCGGCGCGCCCTTCGTCACCGAATAGCGCATGGCCAGCGCCGCGCCTCCGATCCTGTTTGCGCCCGTCGCCGCGCGCGACGTCGCCGGCTGGGCGGCGGCCGGGCAGCTCTATGCGCTGGTCGACGGCTGCGTCTCGCCCGACATTCCCGCCATGACCGAGCAGGCGGGGCGGGACAAGGCGGCCTGCCTCTATCTCGGCCGCGCGGCGATCAACTATCGCGAGCAGGCGCCGTACCTGTTCCGCGTCGACCCGGCCCAGGCCGAGGCGCTGGCAAGACGCTTCGACGGTCAGCCCTGGGGCGTGTTCCTTCTTTCCAGCGCAGGCTTCGACGCGACGCGGCGGCACCTGCGCCGCTTCCTCAAGGTCCGCTCGCCCGAAGGGGCGGGCTGGCTGTTCCGCTTCTACGATCCGCGCCTGCTCCCCGCCTTCCTGCGCAGCTCGACTCCGGAGGAGCTCAACAGCTTCTTCGGGCCGGTCCAGGCCTTCCTGACCGTCGACATCCGCGGCGACGGGATGATGGCCTATCGCGCGCCGGAGATCGTTCGCGCCGCGCCGCGTCCCGCCGTGGGTGCCCGGCACCGGATCAGCGAGGCCAATGTCGCCGCCTTCCGCCGCCGCGCGCTCGGCGACCGGATCGCGGAGAGCTTCGAGGGTAGCCCGCAAAAAGCCCGGCGCGAGCCGCAATCGGACGATGTGCTGGTCACCAATCCCGATGGCGGCGTCATGCGGCTCGGCTTCGGGGCGAGCGGCATGCTCGACAAGGTCACCAGCCCGCTCGGGCGGCAATGGCGGGTGGCGAGCAACGAGCGCGGCCAGCTCAAGGGGATGCAGCTGCCCTCGGGGCTGGCGCTGGGACTCGACTATGACGCGGCCGGGGACATCACCCATGTCTCGCGCGGCGGCGAGACGCGGTTCCGCGCCGGCTATGACGACCAGCACCGGCTGACCCGCATCGACTTCCCGGACGGCAGCTTCTCCGGCATCCGCTACCGCGACACCGGCATCGAGGCGACGCGCGACACGAAGGGCAAGTACATCACCGCCCAGCGCGACCGGATTGGGCGGGTCGAGCGCTACGACTATGACAGCGACACGCTCGTCGCGATGGTCGACGGCAACGGCAACGCCACCCGCTTCGACTACGGCGCCGGCGAGCGGCCCGAGGCGCTGGTCCAGGCCGATGGCAGCCGCGAGGCCTATGCCTTCGATCCCGCTGGCCGGCTCCAGCAGATCACCCGTACTGACGGGCATGTGATCGACGTCTCCCAGGACGAGACCGGCCGGATCACCCGGCTGGCGACCCTCGATGGCGAGGTTGCGACCTTCACCTATGACGAGAAGGGGTTGCTGGTCGCGGCGAAGAATGGCGACGGGACGGTCGCCTGGGCCTATGATGAAGGCGGCCGGCTGATCGAGGAGCGCCAGGGTGACCAGGTCGTCGCCTATGTCTATGACGATGCCGGCACGCTGACCGGCCTGACCTATCCGACCGGCGAGACGATCCGATACACCCGCGACGCCGATCTCCGCCTGTCGAGCATCACCGACTGGGCCGGGCGGCGCCATGCGATCGACTATGCGCCGGAGGAGGCCGGCTGGCGGCTGACCGCGCCCGAAGGGTTGGCCACCAGCACCTTCCAGAACCCCATCGGCCTCACCACCGGCGTGCGGGTGGAAGCGGCGGGCAAGCCGGTGTTCGAGCAGGGCTTCGCATGGGACGGCGACGACCGGCTGGTCGAGCAGCGCGACACGCGGCTGGGCGCGACGCGCTACGGCTATGATGCGGAAGGGCAGTTGCTCGCCGTCGAGCGCTCGAACGGCGCCGGCGAGGCCTTCGCCTATGACGGCGCCGGCAACCGCGTCTCGGGCCCGGCCGGGGCCGCGCAATTCGACTCGCTGAACCGCATGATCGGGCAGGGGAGCGAGCGCTTCGATTATGACGGGCGCGGCAACTGCATCGCCCGCAGCGGTGGCGCCAGGGCCTGGCGCTATGCCTATGACGGGTTCGACCGGCTGGTCAGCGCCGAGGACGATGGCGGCCGGGTCGTCCGCTTCGGCTATGATCCGCTGGGGCGGCGGATCTGGAAGGAAGTCGGCCAGGGCAACGAGCAGCGTATCACCCGCTATGTCTGGGCCGGTGAGCAGCTGATCCGCGAGATCGAGCAGGTGCACGGCGATACCGGCTCGGACTGGCAGGGTGGCGGCCCCGAGCGCGCCCGCGACTATTGCTACTGGCCGCAGACCTGGAAGCCGCTGTTCCTGCGCGAGGGCGGCGCGATCCACCAATATCATTGCGATCCGCTGGGCGTGCCGATGCGGCTCACCGACATGGCGGGCAGGGTGACCTGGGAGGCCGAGCGCAGGGGCTTCGGCGCAATGGCCGCGCTGCCCGGCGGGGTCGACCAGCCGTTGCGCCTGCCGGGCCAGTATCACGATGCCGAGACCGGCCTCCATTACAACCGGTTCCGCTATTACGATCCGGCGCTCGGCCGCTATCTGAGCCGCGATCCGATCGGCGTGGCGGGTGGGCTGAACTGCTACGCCTATGCCGGCAACGATCCGGTCAACCGGGCCGACCCGACGGGCCTGTGGTGGAAGGCCGCGCTGGCGATCGTCGCCGCGGTCGCGGTCGCCGCGATCGTCGTCGTCACTGCGCCGATCTCTGGCCCCCTGCTCCTCGTCGCGGCCGGTGCGGCGGCCGGCGCTGCCGGTGCAATGGTCAACGAGGCGCTTAACCAGGAGCATTTCTGCCTCTCCTGCATCCTGCTCGCCGGCCTGAAGGGCGCGGTGGTCGGCGCGATCGCCGCGGTGCCGTTCGTGTTCCTGCCGGCCGCCGCTGGAGTCGCCGCCTTCGCCGCGGTCGGCGCGGGCAGCGGTTTCCTTGGCTATGCGGCCGATTGGGGCATCGATCGGCTGATGGGCAAGGATCGCCCGTGGAGCTGGAAAGACGCGGCGATCGCAACGGGCATCGGTGCCGTCACCGGCGGACTCGGCCGTTTCATCGGCGGCAGCGGCGGCATTCCGCCGGGCTCGTTCCGTATGCCGGTGCCGCAGCCGGCCTATGCCGGCATCCCGGTGGCAGTAGAGGGGGCGGCGATCACCACGCCGGGTATCACTGCAGCGCAGATGGCGGCGGCCGGGTCCGGCGTCTCGGCGGCCAGCGGTGCCGCGGGCGCGACCGCCGCGACCGGCGGTGGAGGCGGTGGCTCGAACAACGACGATGATGACCAGGAGCCGGATGACGACTGGCAGAAGCCCAAGGACCAGGGCGATGCCTGGAAGAATCCGCCCAACCCGGACAAGTGGCGTGCCAAGGGCGGCAAGATCTATCCGCAGGAAGACGGCTCGACCATCTACGAGAACGCCTCCGGCACGCGCGTTACCTATAGCGCCGATGGCTATCCCGATTTCGGGCCCTATACGGTGAGCGAGACCGAGCTGCCGGGCGGTTTCCAGGGGCGCAGCCAGGATTTCCGGGCGGCGAACAACGCAACCGGGCGAAGCGAATATGGCGACAAGTCGCCACCGGGCTATACATGGCACCACCACGAGAACGGCACGACGATGCAGCTTGTCCCGCGCAGCATCCACAAGCAGTTCACGCACGCAGGCGGTATCGCCGGCACACATTGAGCAAGGACCCCGATGGACTATCGATCCCGCATGATCATGGCGAACCCCCCGGCCAGCGAGGCGGACATCGATGCGCTCGCCGCCCAGGTAGGCGCGGCACTGCCCGAGGACTACAAGGCGTTCCTGCGCCAGGCGAGCGGCGGCCGGGTCCGTGACGACAAGGTGCGCGTACCGAAGAGCGGAGACACGGTGCTCAACGACCTCGCTTCGGCGACGCCCGGGACCGAGCCCAATATCCTCGAGGACTATGGGATGCTGCGCGACATGGACCGCATCCCGGCCGCGAGCCTGCCGATCGGGGACGATCCGGCGGGCAACGCCTTCCTGCTCAGCCTCGAGCCGGACAGCCATGGCGCGATATTCTTCTGGGATCACGAGCGGGAAGCGCCCGATGGCGGCAGCCGTTTCGCTGATTTTTCCAATGTCGAGAAGATCGCCGGGTCCTTCTCCGACTTCATCAACGCGCTGCGTGCCTGAGGATCGCCGAATGACGCTTGCCGACTATCTCGCCTCCCTTCCGCGCCGCACGGCACAGGCCGACGTGCTGCGCCAGAGCGAGGCGCTGGGCGGGGCGCCGCGCCATGCCCGCGACACCGGGGGTGATGGGAAGGTGATCGAATATTACGCGTTCGACGCGCTCGCGACCAAGGTGTTCTTCGAAAAGGGCGTGGTGAGCGGGATCCGCTACAGCAGCGGTTTTCCCGATGCGGTGCGCGGCGTGCGCATCGGCATGCACGGGCGCGAGGTGGTCGGGGTGCTCGGCCGGGCCCAGCGTCCCTGGCCGATGCCGCATCCGAACATCATCCTGCTCTACGACAAGCCCGAGTTCCTGCGCATCGACGTGGATCGCGACAGCGAACGGGTGATCGACATCTATCGATAGGCCGCGGATGGTCGTGCGCCTGCTGACCGAAGCGCGCAGGGCGCTGGCCGATGACCCGGAGGGTGGGTTGGCGTTGCGGTATCGCAAGGCGCTCTGGCGCGGCCTGGCGGGGCTTGCCGATGCGCGGACCGGTTATGAACGCCGGGTGCGACTGAACCAGGCCTGTGTCCGCCAGGTGCTCGATCGGTGGGACGCGCATTTCCCCGGGGATCGGGGCGTAGAGGCGATGCTCGACCTCGCCGCGCAGCGCGTTGCGGGCATTATCGAGGACGAGGCCGCCGGGGACGCGCGGGATCGTTTCTATGTCGAGGTCGTCGAGAACCGCAGATATCCCGGCGATGCCTCCGCGATGTTCGTCGGGCTCGCCGCCGCCAACACCGTCATGGAAGCGCGGATCGAGGATAATGCGGACGCGATCCCCGAGGCGGAAGACGACGAGCAGCTCGATCCCGAGGCCTGTGACACCAGCTATATGTGCGCATCGGCGGCGGCGCGGGGCCTGAACGGCCGGCCTGCCGATGGGGCTGCACGGCGGGCGTTCTGGACCTGGTATCTCGATACGGCGATCCCGCAGGTCTACGGCCTCTGAGGCGCGCCCGCGGTCCCGTGCGCCCAAAATAAAGGGCCCGCCTTCCGGAGAAGACGGGCCCAGGGGCTAGTCGTTAAGACTGGATCAGAAGTTGATCGTGGTGCCGAACGCGATCTGACGGCCGAGCGAGTCGTAGCGGGCCGAGATCGTGTTCGCGCGCGACAGGCCGATATCGTACGAATTCGGCAGCAGCGGCGGGGTCTTGTCGAGCAAGTTGTTCGCCGCGACGCGGAACGAGAAACCCTGCTGCACGCGGAAGTTCAGGGCCAGATCGAAATAGTCATAAGCGCCGATCCGGTAGAAGGTCGACCGTGCCGAGGTCGCGTCGGCGCCGAGGCTGGTCTCTCCGGAGTTGGACGTCCGGGTCAGCGGGCCGAGGTGGCGCCAGTTCAGCGAGGCGCTGAAGAACTGGTCCGCGGTCGAGTAGGTGCCGCGCAGCGTGTGCGACCACTTCGAGATGAACTGGCCGCAGCCGGCGCCGCCATAATAGCCCACGCAGTTGCGCTCGGCGAGGAACGACGCGTCCTGCGCGCCGGCCAGGGTGGTCAGCGTGCCCGCGAAGTCGAAGTCCAGGCGACCGACAGTGCCGAGCGGCAGGGCGTACTGGGCCTGGAAGTCCCAGCCATGCGCCTTGCTCTTGTAATAGTTGGTCGTGCCCTGGCGGATATAGCCGCTGGTCGGGTTGGTCGTCGGATTGCTCGAGAGCGTGCCGTCTGCGTTGCGAACGAACATGCTGCAGAAGAACGGATCCGCGGTTTGGACGCAGCCCTGCGAGAAGTACTGATAGTCGTTGTAGCCGATCGACTGGTTGAGATCGATCAGATAGCGGTCGGCCGAAACCACCAGGCCCGGCAGGAAGCGCGGCTTCAGCACGACGCCGAACGTCTTCGTGTAGGCGGTCTCCGGATCGACCGTGAAGCCACCGGCGCGATAGGTGCAACCGACGTCGGTCGGGCAGAGCAGGGTCGCGCTGCCGTAGAGATTGTCGGCGAGACCGGTTGCGGCGCACGCCTGACGCGAGCCGACCGGAGCGCCATAGACGTTGACCGGCTTGCCGGTGACCGGATCGATCGAGGTGCCGATGACGGTCGGTGCGCAGATGTCGTTATAGGCGGTGGTGATCCGGCCGTAGCTGGTGTTCGAGCCCTGGTAGGCCTCCACCACGGTCGGAGCGCGCTGGGCGCGGTTGATCGAGGCGCGGAAGGTGATGTCCTTGATCGGCGCCCAGATCGCCTCGGCCTTCCACGTCGAGAAGGTGTTCGGGTTGCTGCTGTACTTGGAGAGACGGAACGCACCGTTCAGCTGCAGCAGGTCGGCGAATGCCTTGTGCTCGACGAGCGGCGCCTGGAGCTCGACGTTACCTTCCCAGACGTGCTGGGCGAGGTAGCTGTCGGAGTCGTTGCTGATCGTGTCGCGCCAGATCTGGTCGGCGTAGCTCTTGAGCTGGTCTTCGCGATATTCGGCGCCGAACGCGATCGCCAGGCCCTGGTCGGCCCACGGGCTCTTGATGCCATAGGTGCCGAGATCGCCCTGGATGGTCAGGATGCCGTTGTAGAGCGTGTTGACGGTAGTCTTGGTGCCGTAGGTGTCGGCAATCAGATAGTTGTACAGCGCGCTGTTGTTGACGGTCGAGTTGGCGCTGAACGGATCGAAGGGCAGGCAGCCGTTCGCCACGTCGTTGACGCAGCTGATCGTGCCGTTGTTGTTGACGGTGTTGAGCGCGTTGTTGACGCGGCTCCAGACCGGACCGGCCGACCAGCTGGTGTCCTGCTGGTTGCGTGCATAGACGCCGCCGAGGTCGTAGCTCCAGCCCTCGGCGAAGGTGCCGCGGACGCCGCCGGAGATGCGGAGGCCTTCGTTGGTGTAGCGATCCTCGAGATCCGGCACACCGGTAAAGCGATAGCGCAGCTCGATCGGCACGAAGGTGTTGGTGCCGGCCGCGCCGCCGCAGATCGTCGTCGCCTGCGAGGACGAGAGATACGGATTGGCACAGCTCACCGAATATGGACCTTCGGCATAGTTGGTCGAGCTGAACACGCGGGCCGGATAGACGTTGACCGACTTGTCCTGGAACCACATCGCATTGGCATAGACTTCCACTGCGTCCGAAATTTCGAACGAGGCGAAGCCGCCGGCGTTCCAGCGCTCGTTGCGGCGCTGGAAGGAATAGCCGTCATAGGGGTTTTCGGCGACCGCGTTCGAATAGGGCACGAAGCTGCGGGTGCCGTTCGGATTGTTCACATAGGCGTTGCCCGCATTGGCGCCGGTCTGCGGCGAGACATAGCCGTTGCGGGAATAGGTCGAGATGGTGCAGCTGAGCGGGCCGTCCTTGACGGTTTCAACCAGCTGGCAGCCCGAGGTTTCGCGCGCGCCATAGGGGACGAGGTCGCCCTTGCGGTAATCGACATAGCCCGAGAGGTGCAGACGATCGTCGAACAGCTTCTTGCCGGCGGTCAGCGACAGATCGACGCGGGCACCGTCCGTGGTCAGGCCCTGTGCGGGCTGGGCGAAGCCGTAGTTCTTCGCAACCTGCGAGACGAGGCCAGCCTTGTTCTCGTGCGCGTAGAAATTGTAGTTCGCGTTGACTTGGATGCCTTCGAAATTGTTGTCCAGGATGAAGTTCACGACGCCGGCGACTGCGTCCGAGCCATAGACCGCCGAGGCGCCACCGGTCAGCACGTCCACGCGCTTGACCAGCGAGGTCGGGATCATGTTGGCGTCGAGGCCATTCATCGTGCCGAGGCGCTTGCCATCGACCAGGATCAGCGTGCGCTCGAAGCCGAGGTTGCGCAGCTTGATGCGCTGACGGCCGTCCGAATCCTGATAGTTCTGCTGGCTGTCCGGCGCGACCGAGGGAATGCGGTTCAGCACTTCCTCGATGTTCACTGCGGCCTGCGCGCGGATCGCTTCCGACGTGACAGAGGTGATCGGCGACGCCGCCGCGGCGTTCGGCCGGGTGATGCGGCTACCGGTGACGACGATCGAGTCGCTGCTCTGGGTCTCTGCCGTCGATGCGGTGGTGGTGGCGTCCTGACCCGCGTCCTGCGCCATGGCAGGGGCGGCGAACATTACCGCGAAACAGGTCGAACTCAGTAACAGTGAATTGAACTTCTTCATTACTTCCCCCTAGGGATGGGTCAGGGTTACTTGGAGGCCGCGGGCTTCTTTAAGCTCTCGGAGGCCAGGACTTGGGTTCGTCCCTCGAGGTCGGTCACGGCGTAGGTGAAGCCGGGCTGGAGCGCGAAGGCGCCGATCTCGCCGCGATGGTTGATCGCCAGGAAGCCGACCTGCGCGTCGCGCACGGCGTCGCCGCGCAGCTTGAGGATGTGCAGTACGGCTTCGCGGCAGGCGGCCTGGGGCGACATGCCGGCACGCATCGACGCGACGACGCGGGCCGATCCGGCGATGCGGGTCACTTCCTCACCCACGCCGGTGGCGGTGGCGCCGCCGACACCGGCCTCGACGAACAGGCCGGAGCCGGCCTGGGGCGAATCGCCGACGCGGCCGCGCAGCTTGAATGCCATGCCCGACGTGGTGCAGGCGCCGGCGAGCTGGCCGTCGGGTGCGCAGAACAGCATGCCGATCGTGTCATGGTCGAGCGCCGAGCCGCGCTGGTTCTCGATGTTGACGATCGGCTTGTACTTGGCGGTCTTGAGCCAGTCGCGCCACGCCTTCTCGGACTCGGCGGTCGGCATCGCGACCTTCTCGAAGCCTTCCGCTTCGGCGAACTGGTGAGCGCCTTCGCCGACCAGGAAGGTGTGGGGCGTCTTTTCCATCACCCGTCGCGCGACGGAGATCGGGTGGGCGAAATCCTCGAGCGCGGCGACCGCGCCGACATTGCCGCGATCATCCATGATGATCGCATCGAGCGTCACATGGCCGTCGCGGTCGGGATAGCCGGCAAAGCCGACCGAATGATTCTGGGGATCGGCCTCGGGCACGCGGGCCCCGGCTTCGACCGCGTCGAGCAGGCTGCCGCTCTTCTTCCACTGCGCATAGGCGGCGGCATTGGCAGGCGCGCCGAAATCCCAGGTCGATATAATCAGAGTACGGTTAGCGGGGCGGGCGAACGCCGGCGCGGCGATGCCAAGGGCAGCGCCTCCGATTCCCAATCCCATAGCGCCACGGCGAGACGTTTTCATCGACAAGCACCACCCAATGACCCGGCCGCCTGAAGGCGGTCTCCATGTGCCTGGGTCTTATCTGCAGACCCTCGACTGCAATGAAGTTGTCATAGGTGAAAAATCACTTCAATACCAAAAACGCATTTGGTGCTATGTGTCGTGAGCATCTTGCGTACCAGTTGCAAAATTACGTCACTCGCACCGGCGCGATGCGCCCGGCTCAAAACGGATAACGCGCCACAGGACGAGCGGGTTGCTCGCCATGTGACGCGTCGTGCGACTTGGTGGAGAGGGGCTAGCGGGCGGGCGTGAAGCCGCCGATGCCCGCGATCGCGAGACGGGCGGCCGGCACCGCGGTCTCGGCGAAGCTGATCCGCAGGTAGCGCGAGAGGCGCGGCTTCGCGAAGGCGATCCGCTGGGTCGAGAGCGCATAGGCGATGTTCGAGAACTCGCCGCTCGCCGCTGGTTCCCAATTGGTACCGTCACGGCTGGTTTCGGCGACATACCCACGGGGCGGGGCGGCGCCGGTCATCACCTGGCGCGACGGCGTCAGGCTGAAGCCGGCGAGATCGGCGTCGCTGCCGAGATCCACCGTCACCCGGGCAGGCTTGCCGGCGGTGGGGCTGGGCTGCACCCAGATGGTGCCCGCTTCATTGTCGAGCAGCTTCTCGGCACCCGGCGCGCTCGCCTCGACGACCTTCCATTTGGTCACGTCGAGCACGGTCGGGTCGGTCGAGACGATCACCGATACCGGAACCGGCGCGACCGAGGCGAACAGCGCGAACTCGCTGATCGCCGGGCAGGCGGGTGCCTCGAGGATGCGCAGGCGCACCCGGCGCGGGGCGATCGGGGCAGACAGGCGGATCACTCGCTGGGCCGAGATGCATTCATGCTCGGCCAGCGTCTTCCAGACCCCGCCCAGTTCGGCATCGATCGCGAAGCGCGTCACGCGCACGCCGAGCGGAAGATACTCGCGCAGCCGGATCACGTCGAAGCGGGTGCCCGGTTTTAGGTCGAGCGTCAGCGTCGGCGTGGTCGCCTGGTCGGGCGTGGTCCAATAGGTCTCACGATTGCCGTCGAGCACCCGCGCCGGCGCGAAGCCCGGGCGGCTGGCGCTGGCATGCGCCACCGCGCCCTGGGCCAGATCCTTTGCGAAGGTCGCACGGATCGCGTCGCCGAAGGACTTGAGGATCTTGAAGTCCTGGTCGGGAATCCGGCCGCGGCGATCGGGGGGCAGGTTGAGGTTGAGATTTGTGCCACGGCCCACCGACTCGTCATAAAGACGGATCAGCCGCTCGGGGCTCTTCACCTTGGAGTCCTCGTCCGAATGGTAGAACCAGCCCGGGCGGATCGAGACGTCGGTTTCGGCCGGCCACCAGATCGCACCGCCGCGCACGCCGGCATTGCCGTTCTTCTGGTCATAGGGCTCGTTCGGCATGGTCGGCCAGCAGGGATCGCCGGCGACGCCGTCCTCATTGCCAACCCAGCGGATATCCGCGCCGAGCGGATCGAAGGTGCAGGCGTTCGGCTGCAGCTTGTGGACCAGGGCTACGATCGAGGGCCAGTCATAATAGCGCGGTGCATCGATCTTCCGCGCCTCGCGCGCGCCGCCATAATAGCCGTCGCCGCCATTGGCGCCGTCGAACCACACTTCGAACAGGTCGCCATAGCGCGTGCACAGCTCGGCCAGCTGGGCACGGTAATAGGTGACATAGGCCGGGCGGCCATATTCGGCATGGTTGCGATCCCAGGGTGACAGGTACAGGCCGAAGGGCAGGTTGGCGCGCTTGCAGGCATCGGCCATCTCGCGGACGATGTCGCCCTTGCCGCCCTTGTAGGGGCTGTTGCGGATGCAATGCTCGGTCAGCAGCGTCGGCCAAAGGCAGAAGCCGTCATGATGCTTGGCCGTGAGGATCAGCCCCTCGAGCCCGCCGGCCTTGACCGCGGCGACGATCTGGTCGGCATCGAAGTCGCTCGGGTTGAACAGCTTCGGGCTTTCGTCGCCAAAGCCCCATTCCTTGTCGGTGAAGGTGTTGATCGAGAAATGGACGAAGGCGTACTGCTCGCGTCCATGCCAGCGCCACTGGCGGGGGCTGGGCGTGGCGCCGAAGGGCTTGGGGATATTGGCAGGCGCTGCGCTGGCCTGCGCGGGAACGGCGGGCAGGGCGCCGGCGACGAGGCCGGTGGCGAGCAGGGTGCGCCGGGATAGATCGGTCATCATTCTCTCCAGGATCAGGCGGGGCTGCGGCCGAAGGACGGTGGCCGGTCAGCGAGTGCGCGGCCAAAGGTGCGGTTCGGGGTAGCGGACATGGTGAAGCGCAGCGTGCCGCCGGCAGCCAGATCGCGGTGCGAGATCCAGCTCTTGGTCCAGGGGCGACCGTTCCAGGTCACGGCGGCGACATAGGGGGTGTCGGGCCGGTTGCCCGGTGCCTCCACCACCAGCTTGCGGCCCTTGCCCAGCTGCATCTCGGCGCGCTCGAACAGCGGCGAGCCGAAGACATAGACCGCCTCGACCGGATCGACCGGATAGAAGCCGAGCGAAGACAGCACGAACCACGCGCTCATCTGGCCGCAATCGTCATTGCCGATGATGCCGTCGGGGTCGTTTTTGTACATCTCGACACAGAGGCGGCGGACCATCGCCTGCGTCTTCCACGGCGCGCCGACATAGCTGTAGAGATAGGGCGCGTGCTGGTCCGGCTCATTGCCGTGCGCATACTGTCCGACCAGCCCCGAAATGTCCGGCGGCGCATTGTCGGGCAGGGTCGAGGGCGCGGTGAACAGCGCGTCGAGCTTTGCCTCATACGCCGCATCGCCGCCCATATGCGCGATCATGCCATAGATGTCGTGCTGGTTGAGGAAGGTCGCCTGCCAGCCATTCGCCTCGGTATAGTCGCGCCACCACGGCTTGGGCATGTGGCCGAGCTGGACGGGATCATAGTCCTTCCACCACTGGCCATTCTCGAAGCGGGGGCGGGCGAAGCCGATCTTGCCGTCGATGACGTTGCGCCAGTTGCCCGAGCGCTTGTGCAGCCGCTCGGCATCGTCGGTCGCGCCGGCCACGCGGGCGAGGTGCGACGAGGCCCAGTCGTCATAGGCATATTCCTGCGTCCGGCTGACGCTCTCGAACACCTTGTCCGCAGGCACATAGCCAAGCTTGTCGTACAGGTCGCGGCCAAGGCTGTTGTCCTTGTCCGGCGCGGTGAAATCGAAGCTGCGCTTGCGGATCGCCGGCCAGGCGGCGGCATAGTCGGCGGGGATGCCCTTGGCATGCGCCTCGGCGAGCGGGACGACACCGTGCCAGCCGATCATCGTACCGGTTTCCTTGCCCTGCAGCGGCCAGACCAGCGGGCCGAAGCGCGACTGGGCGGTCTGACGGATCATGTCGTCGATCAGCTTCTTGGTCTGCTCGGGCGCGACCAAAGTGAGCAGCGGATGCAGCGCGCGATAGGTATCCCACAGCGAATAGGTGCTGAACGCCGCGCCGCCCGCGGGCACGGTCTGGGTCTTGCCGTCCATGCCGGGATAGCGGCCATCGACGTCCGAGACGAGCGTTGGCGCGAGCTGGGCGTGGTACAGCGCCGAAGACAGGATCGTGCGCTGGTCGGGCGTGCCGCCCTCGACCCTCACGCTGTCGAGCGACTTGCTCCACAGGGCGGCGGCATCGCGGCGGACCCGGTCGAAGTCCCAATGCTTCGCCTCGGCGGCGAGATTGGCGCGGGCGCCATCTGCATCGACGGCGGAGATGCCGCAGCGGATGACCAGCGGCGCGCTGCCCGCATCGTCATAATGGAGCACGGCCTTGAGCCGCTTGCCCGCAACGCGGGTCGCGCCTGCCGGCTGGGCAACGTCTTCATCGCCGATGAAGGTGATGCGGTCGGGCTTCCGCGACAGCTGCATCGCGAAGAAGATCCGCCGGCCCTTGGCCCAGCGGAACACGCGGCGCGTGCCGCTGAGCATGCCGTCCGTGGCAAGCTCCAGCAGGGCTTCGTCCACCAGTGGCGGCGAGTCCGACTTGTCGAGGATCAGGTGCGACAGGTCGATCAGCACATGGCCCTTGCCCGCTGGGAAGCGATAGCGGTGCCAGCCGGTGCGCTCGGTGACGGTCAGCTCGGCCTGGACGCCGGTTTCCAGCGCGACCCGGTAATAGCCCGGCTCGGCATGCTCGCCCGAGAAGCGCTGGCGATAGCCCGCATCGGGATTCTCGATCGTGCCCGGCTGGAGGTGCACCGGGCCTGCCGACGGCACCACCAGCACATCGAGCATGTCGCCGATGCCGGTGCCCGAAAGGTGGGTATGCGAGAAGCCGAGGATCGAGGTGTCGGTCTTGTAATAGCCCGAGCAGGTCTCCCAGCGCTCGACGCCGGTGTCCGGGCTGAGCTGGACCATGCCGAAGGGTAGGGTGGCGCCGGGATAGGTGTGGCCGGTGCCGCCGGTGCCGATGAACAAATTGGGGGCGGTCGCCTGTCGGCGGCGCGGCGCGGCGGTGGCGGGAAGGGCGGACGCGACGAGGCCGAAGGCGCTCGAGGCGAGGAGTTGGCGGCGGGTAGGGGTCAAAGCGTCTCAGCCAGCAGATTGGGCCGGGTATCGGCCAGGTGGACGATCAGTTCGCCGAACAGGCCATTGGCCCAGGCGAACCATTCGCGGGTGAACTTGGCGGGATTGTCGTCATCCACGGCCTCGTGGATGAAGCCGGTGCCGCCGTCGCTGTCGCGGATCATGCGCAGGCATTGGCGGATCGTCGCGTCGTCGCTGGACGAGAGTGCGCGCATCACCAGCGACATCGGCCAGACCTGGCCGAGCCCGACATGCGGGCCGCCAATGCCCTCCACGACCTTGCCGCGCGACCAATAGGGGTTGTTCTCGCTCCATGCCGCATCGGCGGTACGGCGCCACAGCGGGTCGGTCGTCGTGAAGCAGCCGAGATAGGCGAGGCTTGAGAGCGAGGGGACGTTGGCGTCATCCATGAAGATCGTATTGCCGAAGCCGTCGACCTCGAACGGGATCACCTCGCGCCCGTCGGGCAGGCGCATCCGGGCATATTGGCGCAGTGCCGCATCGACTTCGTCGGCCAGTGCGACGGCGTCATTGGCGAGCGCCGCATCACCGCGCGCGGCATTGGCGACCACGGCGAGTTCGCGCAGCGCTGTCACCGCGAAATAGTTGGACGGGATCAGGAAAGGATAGACGCAGGCATCGTCCGAGGGACGGAAGCCGCAATGGATCAGCCCGACCGAACGCGAGGGCGCGCCATAGCCGTCGAGCATCAGCGTTTCGGTGGGATTGTTGCTCTTGCGCTGGAAGCGGTACGGACCCTTGCCGGTTTTCCGCTGCTGCTCGCGGAAGGTCGCGATGCTCAGCCGCGCGGCTTCGGCCCAGCGCGCATCGAAGGGCGTCTTGTCGCCGGTAGCCTGCCAATAGCCGTGCGCGAGGCGCATCGCATAGCAGAGCGAGTCGATCTCCCATTTCCGCTCGGCGACGCCGGGCTTGAGCGGGAAGCGGTCGTCGAGCGACCAGCTCAGATTGGTCCTGGCGGTGGGGTCCTCCATGAACGCATTGGCATAGGGATCGATCAGGATCGAGCGCGACTGGCGGGCGATCAGCCCGTGATAGAGCCGGCGGAGGTCGGCGTCCTCCTTCGCGAGATGCAGATACGGCTTCACCTGCGCCGAGCTGTCACGCAGCCACAATGCGTTGATGTCGCCGGTGCGCACGAAAGCGTCCGGCGCGCCGTCGATCGTGCGCATCGCCACCGTGGTGTCGAGCGTGTTCGGATAGCAATTGCCGAACATCCAGCGCAGCTTGGCGTCGCCGATCTTCTTCGAGACGCGGACGATCTCGCGCTCGACCGACTTGCTGACGAACTTGCGGTCGGCGGGCGCCGGGCGGTGGCTGGTGAAGCCGGTCGCCTTCTGGGCGAGGGCGGGCGTGGCGGCGAGTGCGAGCCCGGCGCCGATCAGGGTGCGACGGTCGATCATTCCCTTGGCGCTCACTTCGGCAGCTCCTGTGCTTCGCCCGTCAGGGTGAAGTCGGTCCACAGACCCGGCGCGGTGCCCGGCTGGCCACCGCCGATCCACAGGCGATAGGCGCCCGGGACGACCTGGCGGGTGCCGTCGCGCGCCACCGTGCTGATGCTGCGCGGATCGAGGCTGAAGCGCAGCGTTCCCGCCTTGCCCGGCTTGAGCGCGATGCGCTGGAAGCCGACCAGCTCGCGCTGGAGCACCGGGGTGGTCATGCCGTTGCCGCGCGCCTTGCTCGCGGGCGGCACCAGATAGGCCTGGACCACTTCCTCGCCCGGCCGCGCACCGCTGTTGCGCACGCGTACGGTGACTTCGACCGGAGCGCTGGTGCTGCCTGCCCTGGCGGCGAGCTGGTCATAGGCGAAGCTGGTGTAGCTCAGCCCGTGGCCGAAGCCCCAGAGCGGCTTGCCGGTGAAGAAGCGATAGGTGCGCTCCTTCATGCCATAGTCGATGAACGCCGGCAGATCGGACGCGGACTTGTAGAAGGTGACCGGCAGGCGGCCCGACGGATTATTGAGGCCGGCAAGCGTCTCGGCGATCGCAGTGCCGCCGCTCTCACCCGGATACCAGGCGGCGAGGATAGCGTCGGCCAGCGAGGGATCGACCGAGACCGCGCTGCCGCTGGTCAGCACCACTATCACCGGCTTGCCGGTATCGCGCAGTGCCTGGAGCAGGCGCTGCTGGGCGAAGGGCAGGGTGATCTCGGTACGGTCGCCACCGACAAAGCCGGGCACGGTTACCTGCAGCGCTTCGCCCTCGAGATCGGGCGACAGGCCGAGCACCGCGACGACCACGTCCGAGTCCTTGGCCGCGGTCACGGCCTGGGCGAGCAGCGGCTCGGCGGGCGGGAGCCACATCAGGCGCAGGCCCTCGTCCTCGCCGGCGTGATCGATTTCCATGCGGAAGGCGTGGCGCTTGCCGTCGCTGATGAAGGGCAGCTCCACCCGGCCCTTGCCGAGCAGGCCCTCATGCAGCGGCTTGCCGTCGATCCACAGTCGCACGCTGTCATGCGTCTTGCAGTCTTTCCAGCAGGCGGGGATGTCGATCGCCAGCGTGTAGCGGCCCGGGCCCGGCGGCACGATCTCGCCCGACCAGCGGACGGCGAAGCCCCTGGGGTCGAGCTCGGGCAGAGGGGCGACGCGGGTATAGTTGAAGTCGATCCGGCGATCCTGGCGGGTGACGACGGGTGTGCCGGTCACAGTCGGGCTGGCAAAATATTCGGCCTTGAGGCCTGGTTTGCCATCGGCGGCGAACGCGGTCTCCGGCATCACGACGGGTGCGCCGTCGGCAAGCACCGAGCCCTGGGCATAGATGACATTGGCCGCGCCGAACTGGCGGCGGATGCCGTCGAGCGGCGTCACCGGCGCCTGGGCGGTGCCGTGATAATTGCCCTCCAGCACGCCGAGATCATCGGCATCGGCGCCGATCACGGCGATGCGGCTGCCGGGCTTGAGCGGCAGGCGCTCGGCATCGTTCTTGAGCAGCACGATCGCCTTGCGGGCGGCGTCGAGCGCCAGCGCGCGATGCGCGGGCGTGCCGACCTCGCTGGGCTTGATGCTGTTCCACGGGCTGGTCGCGCCGAAGATCGTGCCCAGCGCCTGGCGGGCCGACAGCGAGCGGGTCAGCGCGGTGTCGATCTCGGCTTCGCTCACCAGCCCGCGCTTCACGGCCTGGGGCAGCGCGGCATAGGTGGTGCCGCAGTTGAAGTCGTTGCCGCCCTTGATTGCCGCGGCTGCTGCTGCGGCAGCATCGAGCTTGTAATGGTGGAACATGTGGATGTTGGCGACGGCATCGCAGTCCGACACGGTGAAGCCGTTGAAGCCCCAGTCGTTGCGCAGCCGCGTGTTCATCAGGTCGGACAGGGCGCAGGCCGGAGTGCCGTGGATCGAGTTGTACGCGCACATCAGCGAGCGCGCCTTGCCTTCGGTCACCGCGAGACGAAAGGCCGGGAGATAGGTCGATTCCAGATCCTGCGGGCTGGGATCGACGTCGAACCCGTCGCGCCCGGCCTCGGGGCCGCTATGCACCGCGAAATGCTTCGGGGTGGCGATCACCTTGGGATATTTGGGATCGTGCCCCTGCAGGCCCTTGATGAAGGCGACGCCGAGATGGCCGGTGAGGTACGGATCCTCGCCATAGGTCTCCTGGCCACGGCCCCAGCGCGGATCGCGGAAGATGTTGATGTTGGGCGACCAGATGGTCAGCCCTTCATAGATTCGGCGATTGGCGCCGAGAGGCTTCGCGTTGAACTTGGCGCGGGCTTCGGTCGCGACGACGTCGCCGACCTTGCCGATCAGATCGACGTCCCAGGTCGCGGCAAGGCCGATCGCCTGCGGGAAGACCGTCGCATAGCCGTTGCGGGCGAGGCCGTGCAGCCCCTCGTTCCACCAGTCATAGGCGGGGATTTCCGCCTGCGCGTCGGCCGGCGCGGTGCTCTGGAGCTGCGCGGCCTTCTCCTCGACCGTCATGGTGGCAATCGCGCGGGCGACCGCATCGGGATCAGGGTCGGCGGCGGCGAGAAGCAGGAACGGGATCATTACTGGGGTCCTAGGGTACGCAGGATGAGGGCGCCTTGCAGCGCCTGGGCGGTGGCATCGGAACGCACCTCCACCGTCACGCTTTCGCCCGGAAGCAGGTCGAAGCCGTCGTCATTCGGCTGCGCTGCAATGGCGCCGAAATCGAGCATGACCGCGCGGGCGAGCGCAGAGGCGGTGATCGTCACGCGCTTGCCGTCCCACTTCGCCGACAGGCCGGGGGCGGGATAGGTCATGTCCTTGGGCAGTCCGCGCTCGATGATTGTGCGCGAGACGCTGCGACCGCCGACCAGCAGCTCGGCAACGGCGTAGCTCGCCTCCGGCGCGGCACCGCTGAACAGGTCTGCGTCGGCGATGCTGGCGGCTTCTTGCGCGCCGAGCGGGGCGAGCGTCACCTTGCCACCCTTCTCGCCCAGCGGCTTGCCTGCCATGTCGAAGGCACGGATGCGCCATTCGGCGGCGATTGGCGTGGTCGCATCGGAGACCAGCGCGACGCGGGTGGCGCCGTCCTTGTGCTCGGTGACGATCGCCTGCGGCGCGAAGAAGCGCTTGGCGGCATATTGGAGCAGCTTCCAATGGCCGTCGTACGAGATGCTGGCCCAGGAGATGGCGGGCCAGGTGTCGTTGATCTGCCAGTAGAGCGAGCCCATCGTCACCGGGCGGCAGGCGCGGTGATGGCGCGCAGCCATGTCGATCGCCTGGGCCTGGTTGACCTGGGTCAGATAGACGAGATCGGCAAAGTCCTTCGCCGGGCGCAGCCGCTGGTCGAGATAGAGCTGCAACCGGGCATTGCCTTCGCCGGCGAGGAAGCGCTGGTGCGCCTTGAGCACGGGGCTGTCGATCGCGAGCGGCCCGTCGCCTGCGAAATCGCGGATCGTCGACAGGTCCGGCATCGCCTGGAAGCCATATTCGGACATGAAGCGCGGGCAGCTGTCGAGATAGCGCTCGACCGGCTTGGAGCCGGACCAGACGTCCCAGAAATGGCGGTCGCCATCCTTGTCGGTGTCGGTCGGCGCCTCATAGTCGGTGGCCGGCGAGTTGTTCCAATAGGGCGTGCCGGGCGAACGGGTAAGCACCGCATCGCGCAGCACGCGATCGAATAGCACGGCCATGCCCACGCCGATCCGCTCCTGCTCATCGGCGCCGACACGCTTCTTGAATGCCTTGCGATCGGACCAGTTGTCCCAGCCTGCCAGGATCTCGTTGCCGCCCGACCAGGCGATCACCGAGGGGTGCGGCTGGAGCCGCTCGACCTGCTCCTCGGCCTCGATGCGGACATTGTCGCGGAACTCGGCATCGGGCGGCGTGATCGAGCCGCCGAACATGAAGTCCTGCCAGATCATCAGACCGAGCTCGTCGGCGATCTCGTAGAAACCGTCATCGAGATAATAGCCGCCGCCCCAGACACGGATCATGTTCATGTTGGTGTCGCGCGCACTCTGCAGGACGTCCTGCATCTGGGCCCGTGGCACACGGCTGGGGAAATTGTCGAACGGGATCAGGTTGGCGCCCTTGGCGAAGATCGGGATGCCGTTGACCTTGAAGCCGAAGCTGCCGTCCTTGCGGATCAGCTCGATGGTGCGCAGGCCGGTCTTTCGGGTGACGCTGTCGGCGGTGCCGCCGGCATCCGACAGCTGGCCCGACACATCGTACATCGGTTGCGCGCCATAGCCGACCGGCCACCAGCGGCGCGGGGATGCGACGGTCAGCGGAACGCTGACTTCGTTGATGCCGGGTGCGACGGTGAAGCTGCGGGCAACCGTCTGCTTCTTGCCGTCCGGGCCGACAAGAGTGGTACGCAGGGTCAGCTTGCTGCTGGCACCCGCGACGATGCGATAGCGCGCCACCAACCGTGCCTCGGCGTCGTTCAATGCCTCCTGCTCGACGCGCAGATTGTCGATCCGGGCGTTGTCCCAGGCCTCGATCCGGGCGGGGCGCCAGATGCCGATATTGACGAGGCGGGGACCCCAGTCCCAGCTATACTGGTATTTCGGCTTGCGGATGTAGGGCGAGGTCTGCTTGCCCTTGGGCTCGTCGCCGAACTCGGAATCATATTCGCCAGGCAGCGGATTGGCCTGGGCGAGCACCATTGGCTGGAGCGTGCGGATCGGCGAGGCGATCGAGACGACCAGCTCGTTGCGGCCGAGCTTGAGCACCGACTTCGCATCGATCCGCCAGCGGCGATGCGCGTTGGCGGTGGTGAGCAGCTTCTGCCCGTTGAGCGAGACGGTGGCAAAGGTGTCGAGGCCGTCGAACACCAGGTCGAGATGATCGCGCTTGAGCATCGCCGGGGTGACCTCGATCACCTTGCGGAACTGCCAGTTGGTGAGGCCGGCCCATTGGATCGGGGCCTGGTTGATCCCCTTGAACGGGTCGGGCGCGCGACCCGAGGCGATCAGGTCCTGCTGGACGCTGCCGGGCACTTTTGCCGCGAACCAGCTCGCTTCGCGTGGATGCGCTTTTGTAGCTTCGGCGTCGGTGGGGTCGATACGGACTTCCCAGGCGCCGTCGAGCGACACCGTGTCACGCGGGCCGGCCCAGGCGGCGGTGCTGGCAAGCAGCAGCGGGAGGAGCAGCGCGGTACGCTTCACTTGGCGGCTCCCTCGGTCAGCACGACCTTCTCGACGGTGTAGAAGGGGGCGGATACCGGCGAAGTGAACTGGAAGCACAAATCCTCGTCTCCCTGCATCTGCGGGCCAACATTATCTGGAATGCTGCCCGAGAAGCTGAACTGGGTGGGCGCCGTGGCGGGATCGGGCAGCGCGAAGCTGCCGATCACGATCGGCTTGATGGTCTTGTCGTTGGCGGCGGCGGTGCAGCGGGCAGTGATCACCAACTCGCCATGCATGGTTGCCGGATAAGGATCGCGGCGCTTGCCGGTCTCGTGCGCGAGACCCCAGTGCCGGGCGAGCCGCGCGACGCTGACGGTGAAACCGCGGGCGATGTCGAGCGGGGCGGCGGGATAGGCGGTGCAGGTGTTGAACAGGTCGATGTTATAGACCGGCGCATTGGTGCTGGCATCCGGCGTGAGCGGCACGCGCAGATAGAGCGAGCCGCCGGGGCAGGCCGTCATTTCCGAGGTGGCGCGCGTCAGCAGCGCGGCGCGGCTGGTGTCGAAGACACGGGGTGCGGCGGTGACGTTGCCGCTCCTGTCGAACGCCGCGGCGCGGATCGTGACGCCCGGCTTCAGCATCAGCGGAGCGCTATACGCAGGCGACTTGGCGGTCGGCTCGCGGCCATCCAGGGTATAGCGGATCGTACCATAGGGCGCCTGGGTGGCCAGCGCGACCGTCGCCTTGTTGGCGCGCAGCGCGTCCCCGCGGCTGCCCTGAAGCGTATAGCCGACCGCGAAGGCACCGTCGGCCACTTCCATCCCCGAGCGGCGCCAGCGCGCGATTTGCGGCTGGACGCGGTCAAGGAAGCTGGTGAAGTCGCGCCGATCCTTGGCCGACCAGGTCATCTCGGCAATCGCCGCGGCGCGCGGGAAATAGGCGTGGTGCACCTGCTGGGGCGTGATCAGATACTCGCTCCAGGCATTGCCCTGCGCCCCGAGCACGTGCTTGGCCTTTTCGGCATCGATCCCGGCGGGCACCGGCTCGTATTTGTAGATCTTCTCGAGCGACTGCACCGCCAGCCGGCCGTTCCACTCATCGCTCAGGTTGCTCTGCAGCTGGTCGAGATAGAGCAGGGGGGCGGGGCTCAGCACCACGTCATGCCCCTGGTTGGCGGCTTCCACCGCGCCCTTTTCGCCGCGCCACGACATCACCGAGGCCGAAGCCGGCAGCCCGCCTTCGAGGATCTCGTCCCAGCCGATCAGGCGGCGGCCCTTGCCGGCGAGATAGGTGCCGAACTGGTCGATCATCCAGCTCTGCAGCTGGTTCTCGGTCTGGAGGCCGAGCACCTTGATCTGCGCCTGCACCTTGGGCGAGCGCTCCCACTGGTCCTTGATCGCCTCGTCACCGCCGAGATGGATATAAGTGCTCGGGAACACTTCGATCAGCTCGTCGATCACTTCCTTGATGAACGCGATGCCCTCGGGCGCCGGGTTGAACAGATAGGGCATCACGCCCCAGTCGTGGCCCACCTCGGGCGAATCCGCGAACACGCTGAATTCGGGATAGGCGGCGGCGAGCGCCTGGGCGTGGCCGGGCAGGTCGATCTCGGGGACGATGGTCACGCCGCGCTCTGCGGCATAGGCGACGAGCGCCTTGAGCTGCGCCTGGGTGTAGAAACCGCCATGCTTGGGCCCGGCCGGACCGCCGCTGGAGGGTGGGGTGCGCCAGGCGCCCACTTCGGTGAGCTTGGGATAGCGTTTGACTTCAAAGCGCCAGCCCTGGTCGTCGGTGAGGTGGAGGTGCAGCGTGTTGAGCTTCACCGAGGCCATCTGGTCGACGACCTTGTAGACTTCCTCGATCGGCTGGAAGTGGCGCGCGACGTCCATCAGCAGGCCGCGCCAGCGAAAGCGGGGTGCGTCCTCGATCGTCGCGGCACGCACCCGGACGGGCTTGCCATAGGCGCGATCGGGGCTGAGCAGCTGAGCCAGCGTCATCGCGCCATAGACCAGGCCGCTGTCGCTGGCGGCGGCGATCCGGATGCCCTTCGCATCGACGGTGAGGCGATAGGCTTCGTCGCCGGTCACCGAGGTGTCGCGGACCAGCTGGATAGCGGCGCTACCCGGCTGCGGTGCGAGGGTGATGCCGCGTTCTATCTTGACGTGGGTGGCGAGGAGACGGGCTGCGGAAGCGGCGCCGGCATCGCCTTCGGGGATGCCGATCGCGGTGCCATCGCGCACGGTGAAGTCGCCGGCTCCGAGCGTGACCGAGGCGGGAAGCGGGGTGATCGGGAGGTCCTGGGCGAAGGCCGCGGGTGCTGCCAGCAGGGCTGCCCAGGCAAGGTGGCGCGTCCGTCGAACCGCAAGCTTCTCCATCTCTTCCTCCCGCTGGTGCCGCTGATTGCTGTCAAAGCGGTGTAACCAATATAAGTCCTGTGGCACAATAGCGTCGTTTGCGCGGAGGCCGTAGCGTCAGGCTATGGGAGATCGGCAGGCACGCAAAAATCGGGCTCGCCTTGCCGTTCCCCGTGCTGCCGGGCGGTGACCGGCGGGCGGGCAAGACATTCCAATTCCATTAGATACCAATATAAATCCACATCATGCCATTGCTCCGACAGGGCGGGTGCGATAGTTTCGCCGCCAACGGAGCGTGCAGGGGACGCAGCCGGGGAGGATTAATTGGGATTTTCGGACCAGCTAGGGCGTTTCCGCAAGGACAATCCCGCCCCGCTCTACCTCCAGTTGCAGCAGCTCATCCGCGATGGGATCGGCTCGAACGTGCTCGGCCAGGGCGACGCGATCCCGCCGGAGCGCGACCTGGCGATCGAATATGACGTGTCACGCATCACCGTGCGCAAGGCGATTGGCGGGCTGGTCGAGGAAGGCCTGCTCACCCGGCGCCGTGGTGCGGGCACCTTCGTCGCCGGGCGTGTGGAGAAGAGCTTCTCCAAGCTCTCGTCCTTCACCGAGGACATGGCAGCGCGCGGGCGCAAGGCGAGCAGCAGCTGGATCTCGCGTGCGCCAGGCCAGGTGAACCCCGAGGAAGCGATGATGCTCGGCCTGTCGCCGGGCGCGCCGGTGCTGCGCTTCGCACGCATCCGCTATGCCGATGACGAGCCGATGGCGCTCGAATTCTCGACCATCGCCGGCTACTGCCTGTCCTCGGTCGATGCCGTGAAGGACTCGCTGTACGGCGCGCTCGACAAGGTCGGCAATCGCCCTGTGCGTGCGCTGCAGCGGCTGCGCGCGGTGCCGTTCGGGACCGAGCATGCCAAGATGCTCGGGGTCGATCCCGGCCATGCCGGACTGCTGATCGAGCGCCGCGCCTTCCTGCGCGATGGCCGACCGGTCGAAGTCACGCGCTCCTATTATCGCGGCGACGCCTATGATTTCGTGGCCGAGCTGAGCGACATCTAACCCTGCCTGCCCATTGCCATCGGGTCGCCAGGCGCTGCGGCCCCAGTCGGAGTATTGCCATGGATCGTCGTCAACTCCTGCGGGGGAGCGTCGGCGTCGGCGCGATGCTGGCGGCTCCGATCGGTACGGCGGAAGCAGCCGCCAAGGGCGCGGGCGATAGCGATGGCTTCCCGATGCCGCGCCCACTTGCGATGTTGGCGCCGCGGCTGCCCGAAGGCGATCCCTCGCGCACCCTGCTCGAACTCGGCTGGCGCTTCCACGAGGGCGACGTGCCCACGCCCGAACCGCAGGGGCATCACGAGACCTATCTGAGCGTCAAGGCGGGCAACGCGCTCGGCGCGGCGGCGATCGCCTATGACGATAGCGACTGGCGCGACGTGCGGCTGCCGCACGACTGGGCGGCGGCGCAGCCCTTTGTCGAGACCGCCAATGTTTCGCAGGGCTATCGTCCGCGCGGGATCGGCTGGTATCGCCGCACCCTGCGGCTCGACCCGGCGGACCGGGGCAAGACGTTCGAGCTGCACTTCGACGGCATCGCCACCAATGCGACGATCTGGATCAACGGCAGCACGGTCGCGCACAACTGGTCGAGCTACAACAGTGTCTATGTCGACCTGACGCCGTTCGCGCGCTTCGGTGACGAGACCAATGTGATCGCGATCCGTGTCGATGCCGATGCCAAGGAAGGCTGGTGGTACGAAGGCGCGGGGCTCTATCGCCATGCGTGGCTGGTGCGCCGCGCGCCGGTGGCGATCGTCAGCGATGGGGTGCATTGCGACCCGCGCCGGATCGACGGCCGCTGGCAGGTGCCGGTGACTGCGACGCTGGGCAATGTCGCGCGCAAGGCGGCGGTTGTGACCGTCGAGGCCGCGCTGCTCGATCCCGAGGGGCGTGAAGTCGCGCGGGACGAGACGCAGCTTACCGTGCCGGTGCTCGACCGCGTCGATGCCGCGATGCGGCTCGATGCCGGGTCTCCGCGGCTCTGGTCGGTCGAGGAGCCGACGCTCTACACGGTGCGCACCCGGGTACTGCAGGACGGGGCCGCGGTCGACGAGCGGCGCACCGCGATCGGTTTCCGCACGATCCGCTTCGATGCCGAGCGGGGGCTGTTCGTCAACGACAAGCACGTCAAGCTGAAGGGCGTGTGCCTGCACCAGGACCATGCCGGCGTGGGCGTGGCGGTGCCGGACTCGCTGCATCGCTGGCGGCTCGAGCGGCTGAAGGACATGGGCTGCAACGCGATCCGCATGTCGCACAACGCGCCGACCGCCGAGCTGCTCGACTGGTGCGACCGGATGGGCTTCCTCGTCATGGACGAGAACCGCCTGTTCAACCCGGCGCCCGATTACATGGCCCAGCTCGAATGGCTGGTCCGCCGCGACCGCAACCACCCGAGTGTCATACTCTGGTCGGTGTTCAACGAGGAGCCGATGCAGGGCACCGGCGCGGGCGTCGAGATGGTCCGGCGGATGATCGCGGCGGTGAAGAAGCTCGACGACAGCCGGCCGGTGACGGGTGCGATGAACGGGTCGTTCTATAACGAGGTCAGCGTCGCCGGCGAGTTCGACGTGATGGGCTTCAACTATTACCAGGCCGATTACGACAAGTATCACAAGCTCCACCCGAACCAGCCGATCACCAGCTCGGAGGACACCAGCGCGTACGAGACGCGCGGCGCCTTCACCAGCGATCCGGCGAAGCACGTCCTCACCTCCTACGACACCGAGGCGACGAGCTGGGGCGCGACGCACCGCGACACCTGGAAGAACATCGCCGAGCGACCGTTCGTCGCGGGCGGGTTCGTGTGGACCGGGTTCGACTATCATGGCGAGCCGACGCCCTATGCCTGGCCGACGATCGCCAGCTTCTTTGGCATCCTCGACCTGTGTGGTTTCCCCAAGACCGCGTTCGACATCCACCGCGCCCATTGGACCGACGACAAGGACGTCGTGGCGATTGCGCCGCACTGGACCTGGCCGGGCCGCGAGGGCGAGCCGATCAAGGTCTTCGTCAGCTGCAATGCAGAGACGGTGGCGCTGCGGCTGAACGGGCGCGAGCTTGGCGTGCAGAAGGTCGAGCGCATCATGGGCAATGAATGGACCGTGCCCTATGCGCCGGGCCGGATCGAGGCGGTGGCGATGCGCGGCGGCAAGGTCGTCGCCCGCGCCATGCACGAGACGGCGGGCGCGCCGGTCGCGCTGCGGCTGACCCCGGCGCGCAGCGTGATGGCCGGCGACGGCGAGGAATGCCAGGCGATCACCATCGATGCGGTGGATGCCAAGGGCCGGCACGTGCCGACCGCGAACCTGATGACCCGCTTCACCGTCGAGGGCGCGGTGATCCTGGGCGTCGGCAATGGCGACCCGAACAGCCACGAGCCCGAACAGGTCGCGCCCGGCGCGGGATCGCGTTCGCTGTTCAACGGGCTGGCGCAGCTGCTGGTCCGTGCCGGCACCGGCCGGGGACGGATCACCGTGCGGGCGCAGGCCGAGGGGCTGGCGCCGGCGGTGCTCACGATCGCGCGAGCCGATGTGGCGCCGCGCCCGCAGGTGGCGGTGGTGCCGCAGGTCCAGGACCTGCGCGACTGGCGGCGCTCGCCGTTGCTGGCCGAGAAGCCGGCGGCGACGCTGGCCCCGGCGGACGGCGACAACAACAGCTGGGACTTCGTCCGCAGCGGGGTGGCGACGCCGGCCGAGGCGCAGCCGGGCTGGCGGGTCTATCGCACCCGGGTGACGCCGTGGAAGCGCGTGGCGGCCGAGGGCGGCGTGATCGCCTTCGAGGCGATCGGCGGCAAGGCCGAGCTCTGGGTCGACGGCAAGCAACTGGCGACCAAGGCAACCGCCGCGCCGGGGCCGCTCAGCGCGGCGCTGCCGGCGGGGAAGGGCCCGCGGGCGGTGGTGCTGCTGGTCGAGGCGCCGGCGGGGACGGCTTCGGGCGTGCTCGGCACGGTGTCGATCACACCGCGCTGAGGCGTCCAAAGATCGCGAAGATCGTACACGGCGCGCGTCCCTGCGTGCGCTTCCTATCGTGTGCGCCGGGGCGACTCGTCAAAGTTCACGAAGTTCGTGCCTGGAGCGGGTTTTCGGGGCGGCTATTTCCCTTTTTTCCCGGAAATGCGGCGCATCTCGCAACATGTTTGCGAGGGGGTGATCCTATCTTTCCTACGGGTCAAAGAGCGGTCGGGCGGTGGCCCGGCTGCGTGAGCCGAGCAGGCGGAATCCTATTTTGCAATAGGTGCTGCCTGGCTGAGGCAGCGGCAGAGAAACCCTGGGCCCCGGCTTCCGCCGGGGAACTGAAGGGGATTTAAGCCGCCGCCAGCAGGCCCTTTGCCGCGCCCGAGGCGAGGAGCAGGTGAACCACGCCCTCCGAGGGGTGCGCGACGGTGCGGACTCCCAGCGCAGCCAGGGCCGGCTCGGCTGCCTTGGCAGGCTCGCACAGCTCGACGCGCAGGCGGTTGCCGAGCAGGCGGGCGCCGAGGACATTGTCGGCACCGCCCAGCGCTGCCAGCGCGGCGGGGGTGAGCTGTGCCTGTTCGGCGGGGGCCGCAACGGGAGCCGGAGCGAGGGCAGTGCCACCCATCGCCAGCGCGTCGCGGATCTCGACGGCGACCGAATCCGCGATCGGGCCGAGCACGACCTGGAGCGCATTGGCCGAGGGGCGGATCACGCCGCGCGCGCCGAGCGCCTTGAGCGCGGGCTCGTCGACCTGGGCCTGGTCCTTGACCATCAGGCGCAGGCGGGTGGTGCAGGCATCGACGCTGGTGATGTTCGCCGCGCCGCCGAGCGCCTGGGCGAAGTCGGCGCCACGCTCGCCGGTAGTGGCGGCCGAGGCGGTTGCCGTTGCGACTTCCGGCTCGCGGCCCGGGGTCTGGAGGTTGAAGCGGCGGATCACGAACGAGAAGATGCCGTAATAGAGCCCGAAATAGACGATGCCGACCGGGATCAGCAGCAGCGGGTTGGTCGCCTTGCCGTAGTTCAGGACATAGTCGAACAGGCCGGCCGAGAAGCCGAAGCCGAGCTTCACGTTGAGCAGGTCCATCACCACCATCGCGATGCCGGTCAGCACCGCGTGCACCGCGAACAGCGCGGGGGCGAGGAACATGAAGCTGAACTCGATCGGCTCGGTCACGCCGGTCAGCGCCGAAGTGAGCGCGAGGCTGAACAACATGCCGCCGACCGCCTTGCGGCGCTCCGGACGCGCCGCGCGGTACATGGCGAGGCAGGCGGCGGGCAGGCCGAACATCATCACCGGGAAGAAGCCGGCCATGAACGATCCCGCGCTGGGATCACCGGCGAAGAAGCGGCGGAGGTCGCCGTTCGCACCGTGATAGTCGCCCTGGACGAACCAGAAGACGTTGTTGAAGATGTGGTGGAGGCCGGTGACGAGCAGCAGGCGGTTGATCAGGCCGAACAGGAACAGGCCGATTTCGCCCGCGCCGGTGATGCCGTGGCCGAGCCCATCGATCCCGGCGCTCAGCTGGGTGAAGCCCAGGCCGATCGCGCCGGCGATGAGCACGCCGGCAAAGCCGCTGGCGATCGGAACGAAGCGGCGCCCGCCGAAGAAAGCGAGATATTCCGGTAGCTTGATCGTCGAGAAGCGGTTGTAGAAATTGCCGCCGATCAGGCCCGACAGGATGCCGATCGGCACGTCGAGCCGGGCGATCGCCTTGGCCTTCCAGGCGGCGGTGGTCAGATCGAGCAGCGTGCCGTCCATGCCGGCGATCACGTCGGCGGGCACGGTGAGCAGCACCTTGGCGGATTCGGTCGCGACCAGGAAGCAGGTGATGCCGGCGAGCGGCGCAGCGCCGTTGCCGTCCCGGGCATAGCCGGTGGCGACACCGATCGCGAAGAGCAGACCGAGGTGCGAGAAGAGCGCGTCACCCGCGGCGCTGATGAAGGCGATGTTGAGTAGATCGGGCTGGCCGAGACGGAGCAGCAGGCCGGCGACCGGCAGCACCGCGATCGGCAGCATCAGAGCTCGGCCCAGCGGCTGGAGCAGTTCCAGGATCGACTTCATGCGGTGAACTCCCGGGCAAGAGCGCGGACATCGGCGGCGGTCGCGCAGGCGAGCGCGGCCCGGGCATGGGCACGGGCGGCGTCGAGGGTGAGGCCGGAGACCAATGCCTTGATCTCGGGGACCACGGCTGCGGTGGAGGACAGCTCGGTGACGCCGAGGCCGATCAGGATTGGTACCGCCAGCGGATCGGAGGCGAGACCGCCGCACACGCCGGTCCAGCGGCCCTTGCTGGCAGCACCGCGGCAGGTGTCGGCGATCAGGCGCAGCACGGCGGGATGGAGCCCGTCGATCGCGCTGGCCACGCTCGCATTTCCGCGGTCCATCGCCAGGGCATATTGGGTGAGATCGTTGGAGCCGACCGAGAGGAAATCGGCCTCGGCGGCGAGCAGGTCGGCGATGACCGCTGCTGCCGGGGTCTCGACCATCACGCCCAGTTCGACCTTCTCGGTGATGCCGAGTTCGGCGCGCTGCCGATCGAGCACTTCGCGGACGCGGCGCAGTTCGTCGACGCCGGCGATCATCGGGATCATGATCCGGCACTGGCCGATCGGCTGGACGCGCAGGATCGCGCGGATCTGGTCCTCGAGCAGCTGCGGATGGGCGAAGCCGACGCGGATGCCGCGCAGTCCGAGCGCCGGGTTCTCCTCCGCCGGGATCGGCAGATAGGGCGCCGGCTTGTCGCCGCCGACATCGAGCAGGCGGACGATCAGCGGGCGGCCGGCAAGCGTGTCGGCGATCGCCTGGTAATCGGCGGCCTGTTCGTCGACGCCGGGTGCGGAGTCGCGGTCGAGGAAGAGGAATTCGGTGCGCAGCAGGCCCGAGCCTTCGGCGCCATTGGCGACCGCCAGCTCGGCATCGGCGCGCGAGCCGAGATTGGCGAAGACTTCGATGCGCGTGCCGTCGGCCATGTGGCAGGGCTCGGCCGCGGCGGCGAGCGCGGCGGCGCGGCGCTCGGCACGTTCGGCAACGGCCCGGTGTGCCTCGGCGAGTGCCGCTTCGTCCGGTGCGACATGGAGCCGGGCGAGGCCGGCATCGAGGATCAGGGTGGTTTCCTCGCCGATCTGGCGCAGCACCGGGCCGAGCGAGACGAGCATCGGCAGGCCGAGGCCGGCGGCGAGGATCGCGACGTGCGAGGTCGGGCCGCCGCGCTCGACGCAGATGCCGACGACCTGGGCCGGGTCGAGCGCCATCAGCTGCGAGGGAAGCAGGTCCTCGGCGATCAGGATGGTGCCCTGCGGAAGGACCAGCGGCGCGTCTTCGGTGCCGGCGAGGACCAGCAGGACGCGGCGCTCCAGGTCGCGCAGATCGTCGGCGCGTTCGGCGAGGCGGGCGTCACCCGAGGCGGTGAGCGCCTCGGCCTGGGGCGCGATCGCGGCGCGCCAGGCCTGGCCGGCGCTGGCGCCGCCCTGGATCGCGCTGGCGGAGGCGGCGAGCAGGCCGTCATCGTCGAGCATCGCGCGGTGCGCCTCGGCGATGGCGCGCTGGGGGCCATGGGCATGGCCGATCTCGGCATCGAGCCGCGCGGCGAGCGTGGCGCGGGCGGCATCGAGCCGGGCCTGTTCCTCGGCTGCGCCCTTGCTGGCGGTGTCGACCTGCACTTCGGGCAGGCGGAAGCGGCGGGCCTGGCCGACCGCGAGGCCGGGGGCGGCAGTGACGCCGCTCAGCTTGCCGTCGGCGGGGAGGGTGGCGGCCTGCGGCGCGGCGGCGATGGAAGCGGCTGGCTTGGGGGGGGCGGCGTGGCCCTTCTCGCCCATGCCGCTCTCGATCAGCGCGGCGAGCGCAGTGGCTGCCTGTGCGGCATCCGGGCCGGTGGCGGTGATGCGGACTTCGTCGCCAAAGGCAATGGCGAGCGTCAGCAGCCCGACCGGGCTGCGCGCACTGGCGGTGCGGTCCTGCTTGGTAAGGGTGACCTCGGCGTCATGCGGGGCGAGCAGCTCGCGGATGCGCGCGGCGGGGCGGGCATGGATGCCGTGGGCGAGCGGCACGGTGACGATGCGCTCGACCGTCTCGCCGGTGCGTGGCGCGGCGGTGGGCGTTTCGGCGCCGAGGCGGGGCTCCAGCGTGAAGATCGTATCGCCGACTTGGACGGGGCCGTCCGCATGGACGCGGACCAGCGCGTGGTCGGGCGTCTCGAGCAACAGCACCGGGGTGATCGCCGACGGCGCCGCGCAGACGATCGTGTCGAGATCGAAGCGGATCAGCGGATCGCCCGCGGCGACGCGGTCGCCCACCGCAACGAAGGGGGTGAAGCCCTCGCCCTTCAGCGCCACCGTATCGAGACCGATGTGCATCAGGATCTCGACGCCCTCGCCGGCGCGGATCGTGATCGCATGGCCGCTCGGCTGGAGCACGGCGACTTCGCCGTCACAGGGCGCGTGCAGGCAATCGCCGGTCGGGTCTATCGCGATGCCGTCTCCCAGCATGCGCTGGGCGAAGACGGGGTCCGGAACCTCGTCCAGGCCGGAAAGCCAGCCGGCGAGCGGAGCCGTGAGGGTGATCCGCGCCCCGGGAGTGTCGTCGAGCGGCGGCAGCGATTGCGTGGGCAGGGCTTGTCTCCCGAGGATCAGGCGATGCGGGTTCCGGCGATCCAGGTGCCGACGGGCGCAAGATCGCGCGTCAGCTGGACCCAGTCGGCGACGAGGCCGGGGGCGAGCGCACCGCGCTCGTCGCCCAGGCCCAGAAAGGCGGCGGGGCTGGTCGCGGCCATCATGGCGGCGTCCGCATGGGACAGGCCGATGCGGTTGACTGCGTTGCGGAAGGCGCCGGCCATGTCGAGCGAGGAGCCGGCGAGCGTGCCGTCCTCGCCCAGGCAGCGCCCGCCCTCGACCAGGATGCGGCGGCCGTGCAGGTCGAACTCCGCCACGTCGGCGCCGACACAGGGCATCGCATCGGTGACGAGCAGGAAGCGGTCGTGCGGCCGCGCGCGCATCGCGATGCGGACCGGGGCGTCATGGACGTGGAAGCCGTCGAGGATCAGCCCGCAATAGATGCCCTGGTCCTCCAGCGCCGCGCCGACCACGCCGGGCGCGCGGTGGAGCAGGGGGGACATGGCGTTGAACAGATGGGTGACGCCGGTCATGCCCGCGGCGATCGCGGCCTTGGCGACGTCGTAGCTCGCATCGCTATGGCCGATGCTGAGGATCACGCCGGCCGCGTGCAGGCGGGCGATGTCCTCGAGCGCGACCATCTCGGGTGCGAGGGTGAGCATCACCTTGCCGCGGCGCGGGCGGGTGAGCAGGGCGATGAAGTCCTCGTCGAGGCGGCGGAACTTCCCGGCGTCATGGATGCCCTTGCGGGTGACGCTGATGACGGGGCCTTCGATATGGACGCCGATGACACCCGGCACGCCGGCCTCGATCGCCGCGTCGGTGGCGTCGAGCGCCTGTGCGACGATCTCGACGGTGTCGCTGATCAGGGTGGGCAGGAAGGCGGTGGTGCCGAAGCGGGCATGCGCCCGGCCGATCGCCGCGATGCCGTCGACATCGGGCGAATCGTTGAACAGCACGCCGGCGCCGCCATTGACTTGGGTGTCGATGAAGCCGGGGACGATCCAGCCGCCGTCAAGGTCGATGGTCTCGTCGGCCGGGGCGTCGGGGGAGATCGCGGCGATGCGACCGTCGGCGACCGTGACGGTCGCGCGGTCGAGCACGCCGCCGGGCGTGACGATGTGCCCGTTGGTGAAGGCGAAGGCGGTCATCGCGTCTCGGTCACCTTCTTGAGGTAGAGCGGGCGATCGGGATCATGGCCGCGCGCCAGCGAGAGCGCGTTCGCCATATGGTAGAAGCTCTGGACCATCAGCAGCGGCTCGATCGCCGGGTGGCCGGCGAGCGCGGGCAGGGTGCCGCTGCCCTTGGCGTCGGCCAGGCAGATACGGGCGCCGCGCTCGGCGAACTCGGCGGTGGCTTCGCGGACGCTGTCACCGGCGGTGTCAGAGGTCGCGAAGGCGAGCACGGGGAAGCCTTCCCCAACGATTGCCATCGGGCCGTGACGGACTTCGGCGGCGCTGAACGCCTCGGCATGGAGCCCGCAGGTCTCCTTGAACTTGAGCGCGGCCTCCTGGGCGATGCCGAAGCTGTAGCCGCGGCCGATCACGAACAGATTGGTCGCATCGCGGAATGCGGTGACGGCGTCGCTCCAGTCGAGCGTACGCGCCTGCTCCAGCTGGTCGGGCAGGCCGGCCAGGGCTTCAGCCAGCGCCGCGTCTTCGGACCAGCCGGCGACCAGCGCGACGAAGGCGGCGAGCGAGGCGATATAGGATTTGGTCGCGGCGACCGAGCGCTCGGGGCCGGCCTTGAGCCCGATGCAGGTGTCGGCGAGCACGGCGAGGGGCGAGCTCTCGTCATTGACGAAGGCGACGACATGCGCGCCGGCTTCCTGGTGCGCGCGGACGGTGGCGAGCAGGTCGGGGCTGCGGCCGCTCTGCGAGACCGCGATGCACAGCGCCGAGCCGGGCGCGACGGGCGCGGCGAACACCGACGCGACCGACGGTGCGGCGGAGGCGACGGGGATGCCGATGAAGGTCTCGATCAGATATTTGCCATAGCTCGACGCATGGTCCGACGAGCCGCGGGCGCAGGTGACGATGCGCGCGGGCGGATTGGCCCGCAGCCGGGTCGCGAGCGCCGCGAAGGCGGGCTCGTTCGCGGCGATCAGCCGGCGCACGACCTGACCGGCCTCGGCCGCTTCGGTCTCCATGAGCGTGGCGGTGGTTCCCGCCTGCGGCTCTTCAGCCCCCATCATACAACTCTGCCTTACTGGTTAAGTGGACGGCGATAAGTCATATATTGGTATTGTTCAAGGTTCTATGGCCATCGAGAATATGGCGCAGCACGGATACCTTGGCCGGGTCCGTAGCGAGGCTCGGGCCCGACTGGAAGCCGAAGCGTTGTTCGGCTTCGCCAGGGGCGCCGGCGGGGCTGCGGCATGAGGCATGGACCTCCGGCACGCCGGTGGCGAGGATAGCCGGAAGATTGGCGGCGTCGACGCCGCTGCCGGCCAGGATTCCGATGCGGCCATCGGCGCGGCGGACCAGCTCGGCGAGGGTGTCGAGCGCATCGGCGGCCTTGGGCTGGCCTCCCGACGTCAGGATCCGGTCGAAGCCCAGCGCGATCGCTGTGTCGAGTGCTTCGAGCAGGTCTGGGCAGAGATCGAAGGCGCGGTGGAGAGTGAGGGAGAGCGGCCGGTCCCTTTTGGCGCCCTCGGCACGGGCGTGGGCGACCCAGGAGGCGAGGAGATCGGCATCGAGCCGTCCGGCGGCATCACTCGCGCCGATCACGACGCCGGCAAGTCCGGCCTCGGCGGCGAGGCGGATGTCGTCGGCGACCAGCGCGGCCTCGCCGGCACCGTAGCGGAAGTCACCGTCGCGCGGGCGGGCGAGCAGATGCGCGGGAATCGGTGCGGCGGCGGCACGCAGCACCAGCGACTGGGGCGGGGTGAGCCCGCCGACCGAAAGCGCGGCGCAAAGCTCGAGCCGATCGGCGCCGCCGGCGATGGCCGCGTCGATCCCGGCGAGCGTGTCGATGCAGATTTCGAGCATTGGGCTCCGCGTCCTCTCGATTGGGCCGGGCCAGCCGCGGCGAAGCGGCCGGCCCGGTTCCATGGTTCAGGCGTCGATGACTTCCTGGTGCTGCTCGCCCAGGCCGGCGATGCCCAGCGCGACCTTGTCGCCCTTGTGCAGCCATACATTGGGAGTCTGGCCAAGGCCAACGCCCGGCGGGGTGCCGGTGGTGACGATGTCGCCCGGCTGCAGGCTCATGAAGCGGCTGAGATAGGACAGGATGAAGGCTGGACGGAAGATCATCGTCGAGGTCGAGCCGTCCTGGTAGCGCTTGCCGTTGACCTCCAGCCACATGTGCAGGTCGCTGGTGTCGCCCACTTCGTCGGCGGTCACCAGCCAGGGGCCGATCGGGCCGAAGCTGTCACAGCCCTTGCCCTTGTCCCAGGTGCCGCCGCGCTCGAGCTGGAAGGCGCGCTCGGAGACGTCGTTGCAGACGAAATAGCCGGCGATCGCCGCTTCGGCCTGCGCTTCATCGACATAGCGGCATTCGGTGCCGACGACGAAGGCGAGTTCGACTTCCCAATCGAGCTTGGTCGCATCGCGGGGCTTCACGATCGGATCGTTCGGGCCCGACAGCGCGCTGGTCGCCTTCATGAAGAGGATCGGTTCTTCGGGAATCGCGGCACCGGTCTCGGCGGCATGATCGGCATAGTTGAGGCCGATGCAGAGGAACTTGCCGGGACGCGCGACGCAGGCGCCGAGGCGCGGATCGCCCTCGACCAGCGGCAGGCTTGCCGGATCGATCGCGCGGAGCCGCTCCAGGCTCTCGGGCGTGATCGTGCTGCCGTCGATGTCGGACACGATCCCGCTCAGGTCGCGGATATTGCCCTCGGCGTCGACGAGGCCGGGCTTCTCGGTGCCGTTCGGGCCGAAGCGCAGCAATTTCATATCAAAGCTCCTTCAAAAACCGGGATCAGTTGGTCCAGCCGCCATCGATCACATGGATCTGGCCGGTGGTGAATGCAGACTCGTCCGAGGCGAGATAGAGAGCGAGGGCGGCGACCTCGGCGGCCTGGCCGAGCCGGCCCATGGGCTGGCGCGCGACGAAGGCGGAGAGGGCGCCCTCATAGTCGCCGGTGTCGCGCAGGCGCTCGTGCAGCGACGGGGTCTCGATCGTGCCCGGGCAGATCGCGTTGCAGCGGATGCCCTGGGCGACGAAATCGGCGGCCACCGCCTTGGTGAGCCCGATCACGGCCGCCTTGGTCACGCCATAGGAGAAGCGGTTGGGCACGCCCTTGATCGAGCTGGCGACCGAGGACATGTTGACGATGCTGCCGCCGCCGCGCGCGATCATCGCGGGCAGGGCGGTGCGGATGATCCGGTACATGCTGGTGACGTTGAGGTCCTGGGCCAGCTCCCATTGCTCGGGCGTGCAATCGAGGATCGTGCCGCCCGGCACTGCGCCGGCGCAGTTGAAGATCACGTCGAGCGGGCCGGCAAGGGCGAGCGCCTCGGCGATCGAGGCTTCGTCGCGCACGTCGAGCCGCGCGGTCTCGCAGCCGGCGATGTCGGCCAGCGCGTCCATGTTGACGTCGGTCGCCCATACCGTGGCGCCCTCCGCGGCAAAGAGCTCGGCGGTCGCCCGGCCGATGCCCTGTGCCGCTGCGGTAACCAGCGCGGTCTTGCCCGCCAGCCGGCCAGCTTTACTCATCTTTTGTCTCCGTCAGAGCTGATAGATTCGTGCCGCATTGGCACCGAAAATGGCCTCGCGTGCCCGGGGTTCGAAGGCGGCGAGAAGCGTGTTGGCGATGGCGATCCAGTCGGCATAGCTGCCGGCGGTGGTCACGACCGGCCAGTCGCTGCCCCACAGGATGCGCTCGGCGCCGAAGCTGGTGGCGACATGGTCGAACCAGGGGGCGAGGGTGGAAGCATTGGCGCGCGGCGGCGCCTCGGTGAGCAGGCCCGACAGCTTGATCGTGACATTGGGCATGCCGGCAAGGGCGGCGATCGCGTCCAGCCATGCGCTGCCCGGGGTGCCATCGATCCGCGGCTTGCCGAAATGATCGAGCACGATCGAGAGGCCGGGATGACGCGTGGCGAGGGTGAGGACCGCGGGGAGCTGTTCCGTGCGGACCAGCGCATCGAAGACGAGGCCGTGCTCCGCCATCGCGTCTAGTGCGGGGCGGACCGTATCGCCCAGGATCCAGGCGGGATCGTCCAGGTCCTGCAGCATCGGGCGCAGGCCGAGGATCTTGGGAGTCTCGGCGAGCGTCGCGATGCGTGCCAGGGCGTCCTCGGCGGCCAGGTCGGTCCAGCCGACGACGCCGGCGATCCAGGGGCGGCTTTCGGCGTGATCGAGCAGGAAGCGCGTCTCGGCCTCGCTGGGCGCGGCCTGCACCAGGATCGCGGCGTCGATGTCGTGCGCCACCAGCAGGGGGGCGAATTCCTGCGGCTCGTAGTCGCGGTAGAGGGCGCCGGTGGCGGGGGTCAGCCAGCCATAGTCGCCGCGGGCCGGGCGCCAGAGATGGAAGTGGGAGTCGACGCGCATCTAGCGATCCGTCGGGATGGGCGCGTCTTCGGCGATCAGGCCTTCGCCGCGAAGGTCGAGCCAGAATTGCGCGGGGATCGGGAGAGCGTGGAGCCTGATCGTCTCGTCGACCTGGCCGGGCGCGCCAAGGCCGAGCAGGACGCTGGCGACGGCCGGGTGGGCGAGCGGAAACTGGAGCGCCGCGGCGGCGAGCGGTACTTCGAAGGCGCGGCAATGCGCTTCCAGCCTGGCGACGCGTGCGACGATCTCGGGCGGTGCTTCGCCATAATCGTAGCGCAGGCCGGCCCCCTGTGCGGTGCCGGTGGCGAGGATGCCGGAATTATAGGCGCCGCCGATGATCACGCCGACCTGGCGCTCATGGCAGAGCGGCAGGAACTCGGTCAGCGCGCCCTGTTCGAGCAGGGTATAGCGGCCGGCGAGCAGCATCACGTCGCAGTCCGCGTGGCGGAGCGCGTCGAGGCCGACCTGCCACTCGTTCGCGCCGATGCCGAAGCCGGCGATGGCCTTCTCGTCGCGCAGACGCTCCAGCGCCTTGAAGCCGCCGCCCTGGGTCAGCTGGTCGAAATAATGGGCATTGTCCGCGCCGTGCGTCCGGGTGCCGATATCGTGGACGTAGAGCAGGTCGATGCTGGCCAGGCCCAGCCGCTGCAGGCTGTCCTCATAGGAACGCAGGATGCCGTCATATGTATAGTCATAATGACGGACGAAGGGCAGCGGGGAGCGGAAGCCTTCCCGCTCGGAATCGTCGCCGCGCAGCGTGGCGTCCGCGCGGAGCAGCCTGCCCACCTTGGTCGACAGCACCACGCCATCGCGCGCGCGCAGCGTGTCGCCGACGCGGCGCTCGCTCAGGCCATGGCCGTAATGCGGGGCGGTATCGACATAGTTCATCCCCGCTGCGAGCGCGCGCTCGAGCGTGGCGCCGGCTTCGATATCGGTGATCGGCTGGTAGAGATTGCCGAGCGGCGCCGCGCCAAATCCGATCTCGCTGACCTTGATCTTCGCCCGGGGAATCGTGCGGACGGGAATCATGCCGCGGGCTGCTCGTCGAGCGCGAAGATGCGGGTCATGGGCAGCCATTTCGGGCTGCCGGATGCGATCGGGCGCTGATAGGCATCCATCTCGGATTCCCATTGGTCGATGATCGGCTGGAGTTCGGGGTCCGAGGGGGTGAGGCCTTCCGGCGCGATTTCGGCGAGCATGACCAGGCGATTGGCGACGCGCCAGATCTCCATCTCGCGATAGCCGCGCTGGCGGATGTCATGCACGATCTCGGGCCATACCGATCCCGGCGCGTGGCGCGCCTCATAGGCGGCGATCAGTTCGGGATCATTGTCCAGATCGAGGGCGAACAGGGCGCGGGTCACTGGGTACGTCCTTCGCGGAGCCGCTGTACGGCAAAATAGAGCACGCCGGCAAAGGCGAGCATGGGCACGAGCATCATGTGGTGGACGCCGCCGACCCGTTCGGAGACCAGGCCCATCAGCGGCGGGAACACCGCACCGCCGATGATCGCCATGATCAGGAAGGCCGCGCCGCTTTCGGTCTCCTCGCCCAGGCCCTCGACACCGAGCGCGAAGATCGTCGGGAACATGATCGACATGAAGAAGCTGGTCAGCCAGAGCGCGCCGACCGCGGACATGCCGGTGGCGAAGGCAGCGAAGCCGCAGAGCAGCACGTTCGCCACCGCATAGAGGGCGAGCAGGCGCGCGGGCGCGAAGCGCTGCTGCAGGAAGGCACCGCTGAACCGTCCGATCATCAGCATGCCGAGGCTGGCGGAGAGCAGGAAGGCAGTTGCCTGCTCGCTGAGCTGCGGGGCCTGGCTCTTGGAGAAATCGATGAAGAAGCTCCACACGCCGACCTGGGCGCCGACATAGAGGAACAGCGCGAGGATGGCCGCGCGCAGCCGGCTATGGCGCAGCACGGCGAAGAGCGGGCGGCCATTGCCGGCGGTCTTCTTCGCCTGTTCGAGGACCGGGAAGCGCGTGCAGGCGATGAGCAGGGCGAGGAGGCAGACCGCGACGCCGATCACGAGATAGGGACCTTGCACGGCGGTGGCTGCTGCGGAGCGCCAGGCGGCGCGCTCGGCCGGGGCCATCGCGGCGATCTGCGCCGTGGTCCGCTCGTCCGAGGAGAAGATGAAGAGCCCGCCGATGATCGGGCCGATCACCGCGCCGATCCCGTAGAAGGACTGGGCGAGGTTGAGGCGCGAGGACGCGGTCTGCGGTGCCCCGAGGATCGTCACATAGGGGTTGGACGCGGTCTCGAGGAAGGCGAGGCCGATGGCGATCACGTACAGGGCGATGAGGAACAGGCTATACTGTTCGGTGGCTGCCGCGGGATAGAATAGGAAGGCGCCGCCCGCATAACAGGCCAGGCCGATCAGGATGGTGTTCTTGTAGCCGAGGCGGCGGATCAGCAGGCCTGCGGGGATCGCGGCGCAGAAATAGCCGACATAGAAGGCGAACTGGATCAGGCTCGCTTCGGTGCGGGTGAGGTCCAGTGCCTTCTGGAACTGGCGGATCAGCACGTCGTTGAGCGCGGCGGCCAATGCCCAGGAGAAGAAAAGCGAAGTGACGAGCGCGAAGGCGACCGCGTAGCGGCGCTCGATGATCGGCGGTGCTGCAGCGGACGCGCGACTGGCCATTTCAGATTTCCTCCCCCCGCTGCGCGGGATGTGGTCTTTGTATAATTGCGTATTTAAAATACAAGTTCACAGGAAAAAATGGGGCAGGGACCTCGGGCATCCGGCGGTGATTTCCGGCTGGTGCTGCCGTGCTTGTCCCTGCGCTATCCATCCCTGTGCTGAACGGGGTCGGCACGGTATCGTCAAGGCCGATCTGGTGCCGACCGTATATCATTCGGGCCGGAGCTTCCTGCGGAACCTGGCCGCAAGGGCGAGATCCCTGTCTCGCCCCACGGGTTCAGGCGGCCTGGTCGCGGCCGGGCTGATGCCGGTAGCGCGTGAGCGTCTCCGGCTTCATCTCGATCGAGAAGCCCGGGCGCTCGGGCGGCATATAGGCGGCCGAGCGGATCACGCAGGGATCGAGGAAATGCTCGTGCAGGTGGTCAACATACTCGATCACGCGGCCGTCCCGCGTGCCGGCGAAGCAGAGATAGTCGATCATCGCGAGATGCTGGACATATTCGCACAGGCCGACGCCGCCGGCGTGGGGCCAGACTGGCAGGTCGTGCTTCGCTGCCATCAGCAGCACTGCCAGCACTTCGTTGACGCCGCCCAGGCGGCAGGCATCGATCTGCACCACGTCGATCGCGCCGCTCATGATGAACTGCTTGAAGAGGATGCGGTTCTGGCACATCTCGCCGGTCGCGACCTTCACCGGTGCGATGCCGGCGCGGATGCGGGCGTGGCCCAGCACGTCGTCGGGGCTGGTCGGCTCCTCGATGAAGAAGGGCTTGGCGAAGGCGAGGGCGTTGACCCACTCGATCGCCTGGTCGACTTCCCAGACCTGGTTGGCATCGATCATCAGCGTGCGATCGGGGCCGAGCACCTCGCGCGCGATCGCGACGCGGCGGATGTCGTCGGCCAGATCGACGCCGACCTTGAGCTTGATGTGGCGGAAGCCGGCGTCGATCGCCTCCTGCGCCAGGCGGCGGAGCTTGTCGTCGTCATAGCCGAGCCAGCCGGCCGAGGTGGTGTAGCAGGGATAGCCCTCGGCGCGGAGCAGCGCGATTCGCTCTTCCTTGCCGGCGGCGCGGGCCTCGAGCAGCGCGAGCGCCTCTTCGGGGGTGACGCAGTCGCTGATGTAGCGGAAGTCTATCGCGCGGACGAGCTCGGCCGGGGACATGTCCGCGACCAGCTTCCACACCGGCTTGCCCTCGGCCTTGGCCCAGAGATCCCAGACCGCGTTGACGACCGCGCCGGTGGCGAGGTGGATGGCGCCCTTGTCGGGGCCGATCCAGCGCAGCTGGCTGTCGCCGGTGATGTGCCGCCAGAAGGCGGCGGGCTCGGCCCGGATCGTGTCGAGCGACTGGCCGATCACCAGCGGGCGGAGCGCCTCGATCGCGGCGACGCAGATCTCGTTACCGCGGCCGATGGTGAAGGTGAGGCCGTGGCCGCTGAGGTCGGGCGTGTCCGTCTCGAGGATCACATAGGCGGCGGAGTAATCCGGATCCGGATTCATCGCGTCGGAGCCATCCAGCGAGAGGCTGGTGGGGAATCGGATGTCCAGCACGCGCAGGCCGGTGATCACGGTCATTGGCGATTTTCTCTGTGACGGAAGGAACAAGTGTCAGGCACTAATGCGACTTGTCTTATTAAGCCGTGTTCATTTTGTATATGGAAATATGATTTCCAGATAAAATTTGCTCGTTTTTCCATTGTTGCGCCGCGAGCAGGCGCGGGCACGGAGAGCGTGGACTAACGCACTATGTCCCGGCGGTTTCTGTCAAGCGATGGTCACGCGGGACATGCGTCCGCAAGCGGCGCCGGATCGTCCCGGCGCCGGCGGTGATGTGCATCGGAATCGGTGCAATTTGTCGGGCGGCTCAGCCCGCCTTGCGGCTCCGGCGGGCGCGTTGCGGCTCGGGAACTGACAGGGTGGGCACGACGGGTGCTTCCTCGCGATCGTACCAGCCGAGCACGGTCGAGATGTCGAGCGCGGCGGCCTTGAGATGGTCGAGCGTCTCTTCCACCGAAAGGTGCGGCGCGTCGTCGATCACCGCGAGATACGGAATGGTCAGCGCCGCGACGACATGGCCGTTGAAGCCGAAGATCGGGCAGGAGAGATCCGAGACCCCGGCTAGCCGCGAGCTCGCGATCGACTCATATCCCTGGGTGCGGACCGCTGCCAGGCGCTTGGAAAGCGTGCGGGAGAGCTGTTCGCCGAGCACTTCCGCGCGACTGGCCTCGTCCATGAAGGCGAGCAGCACGTGACCCGAGCAGCTGTTCGCAAGAGTGATCTCGGTGCCGAGGCGCACCGCGAAGCCCGTGGGGCCCGAGCTTTCCTGGCGCGCGACGATCAGGCCGCGCGCGCCGTTGATGACCGCGAGGTGGCAGGACTGCATGGTGGCCGCGGCGAGGGCGTGCATGCGCGGCGCCGCGACATAGGTGAGCTCCTGCGCCGGAGTGGCGCGATGCGCGAGCTCGAGCAGCTTGTAGGTGACGCGGTAGCGGTCGGTCGCGGCATCCTTGTGCAGCCATCCGCGCCGATCGAGCGCGACGACGACGCGGAACAGCTCGCTGACCGAGCGGCCGAGCCGCTGCGAAATCTCGGTGATGGTGAGCCCGAACGGCTCGTTGCCGAGCAGCTCGATCACGTCGATGCCCTTCTCCAGGGCAGGTGCGCTGTAGTTGGGGGAGGCCGACTTGCCGTCTGTTTTGGCTTTCCTGGCGTCCGACTTGATCTGCGATGCTGGCTTTGACGGCATCTGACAACGCTAGCCTAGCGCAAACGGCTTGTCATGATCTTCTGCGCGGCGTGAATGTTCAGAGGTCGGTGAGCTCCGCGACGAAGTCATAGGCGTCGCCGCGATAATAGGATTGGGTGTATTCGACCGGCCGGCCGTCGCGCAGGAAGCCGCAGCGCTCGATCAGCAGTCCGGGGGTTCCGGCATCGACCTGCAGCAGCCGCGCCTGGGCGCTGGTGAACGGTACCGCGCGCAGCCGCTGCAGCGCGCGGGCCGGGCGATGATCGGTATGGGCGAGGGCGGCGTACAGCGATTCCGAGACGTCGTGGATGCTGCCCAGGCAATAGCCGGGGACGGTCGAGAATTCGAGCGCCATGGGCGCATCGTCGGCGATCCGGACGCGGTGGAAGCGCATCACCGGCGCACCGGGTGACAGGTTGAGCTGCATCGCCTCGGCGGGCGTGACGATGCCCTGCGCGCGCAGAATCCAGCTGCTGCTCGCCACTTGCCCGCGCGCCGCCATCTCCTCGGAAAAGGAACTGATCCGCGAGAAATTCTGCTCGATGCGACGGGTGACCGTGGTGCCGGCACCCTGCTTGCGCGTGAGCAGCCCGTCTTCGGCCAGCTCCGCGATGGCGCGGCGAATCGTGATGCGCGACACGCCATATTCGGCGGCGAGATCACGTTCGGGCGGCAGCGCGGCGCCGGCCTCGAGCCGCCCGTCGGTGATCGCTTTGCGCAACAATTGCGCAAACTGGGCATAGAGCGGCCGGTGGTCATGGGTGGGGAGATCGCCCAGCCAGGCGCTGTCCGAACGGGTGCTCGATGCGTGGATTGCGGTGCTGTAGCTCATGCTGCGGCCCGGCCCTCTGGGCTCCGAGGCGACCTGCCCATCCGTGCAGGCAAGAGACCAATTGCATCAACTGCGTACGCGGAAGCGGCTGGTTTCGATCGCGCGATCCGGAGCGGCGCGCATGTGCCCATAGCGTTCATTTGCTCTCCCATCCGGCTTGATTTGCCCGGCGCAACATCAGGGGCGTCGGCTCAAATGTCACGCTTCATTTTCATAAGCAAAACAAATTTCCAAAAACTATTGCGTGATTGGTTCGATCATGGTTACACACTGGTCCCAAGGCGCCCCGATGCCCGGATTCGCAAAGAATCGAGCGGGAGAGGCGTTCGAGAGACGTTGTGTATCCGCAGGAAGATGCGGGCTGGCTGGGCCAGTCCGGCGATGCAAGCGACGGGGGATGGACCAATGAATCTACGACTTAAGTTCCTGACCGGCACTGCGCTTATCTGTGCCGCGCTGCCGGCCTATGCGCAGGATTCCGTTCCTTCGCAGCGCGACGACGGTTCCAATGGCGAGATCGTCGTCACCGGCATCCGCAAGAGCCTTCAGGACGCAATCCAGACCAAGAAGCGCGCCGACTCGATCGTCGACGTGATCAGCGCCGAGGATGTCGGCAAGCTGGCCGACAGCAACGTCGCGGAATCGCTCTCGCGCCTGCCGGGCGTGACCGTCGACCACCAGTTCGGCGAGGGCGAGCAGCTCTCCATCGCCGGCGTCGAGCCCGCGCTGAACCGCCTGACCATCGACGGCCATTCCGTCGCTTCCGCAGACTGGGGCGGCAACCCCTCGGATCGCTCCAGCCGCTCGTTCAACTATTCGCTGCTCTCGCCGACGATCATCAGCCAGGCGGTCGTCTACAAGACCCCTGAGGCACGCCTGCAGGAAGGCGCGATCGGCGCGAGCGTCGACATCGTCACCCGCAAGCCGCTCGACCTCGCCCCGAACACCGTCGCGCTGACCGGCGGCGGCGAGTATAACAGCCGTGCCAAGCGCGGCAGCTTCCGCGGCTCGGCGCTGTATAGCTGGCACAATGCCGACGACACGATCGGCTTCCTCGGCGCGGTCAACTACGACAAGGAACAGCTCAGCCGCGCAGGCTCGGCGGTCTATTGGTACCGTACCGGCGATGCGCTGCTCGACCGCTATGCCAAGGATGGCAACGGCAACATCATCTATGGCGCGGACGGTCGCGTCACCAGCGGTCCGACGCTGAACGGCCAGCTGCCCAATGCGGCGATGATCGCCGACTTCAGCAAGGCCCGCGTCGCCTCGTTCCTCGCCCGCGAATTCTTCAAGCAGGAGCGTGAGCGCATCGGCTTCTCCGGCGCGCTGCAGGTTCGCCCGGCCGACAACCTGACGCTCACCGGCACCGCGCTGGTGATCCGCGGCAACTACGACAATCTGTCGAATTCCCAATATACCTATGGCTATGAGGGCTCGCTGCTCCAGAGCGCGACCTATGCCGACGGCATGGTCACCTCCGCGACCTTCGCCGGTCTCCCCAGCGGCAGCACAGGCGCCACAGGCCAGCTCGACACCAACTTCCGCCGCACCCGCGTCAAGAACGACTCGCTCACCCTGATGCTCGACTGGAAGCCGGGCGACTGGGTGATCACCGCGAACTTCGGCGGCACCCGCGCGTCGGGCGGCAAGGATCCGGAATATCTCCTCGATTTCCGCACCCAGCAGGGGTTCACCTCGGGCACCAACGGCCAGGAAACCACGGTCAACTGGCAATATCCGGCGAGCGACCCGTCGCGCTGGCTGAGCAACTACACGGCGCTCGGCGGCGAGAACCAGAGCGAGGCGGCGGTGCTCGCCGCCAATGGCGGCCGGCCGTTCTTCGGGCGCCAGATCGGCGGCATCACCTTCGCCGAGAAGACCCGCGACCAGGAGCTGTTCGGCCAGGCGGACGTTGCCCGCGCCGTCAATCTCGGCCCGATCAACAAGATCCTGTTCGGCGCGCGCTTCGCCAGCCACACCAACAGCAACACCACCTATGGCGGCGCGGCGTTCACCAACCAGAACTTCACGCTCGCCGATCTCAACCCCTATGTCCTCGACGGCAACCTGTTCGACGGCCTGGGTGTGAGCGGCAACGGCACGCCTTACGCCACGCTGGACGCCGATGCGATCCGCGCGACGCTGGAGAAATACGGCACGATCAACGTGAACCGTGGCCTCTCCAAGGACCAGTATTTCCACGTCAAGGAGACGATCGTCTCCGGCTATGTGCAGGCCAATTTCGAGGCCGGCCGTTTCCGCGGCAATATCGGTGGCCGCTACGTCTTCACCCGCGACCAGTCGCAATTCTACGTGCAGAGCGGCGGCGTGTTCGCACCGACCCAGGTGACGACCGACGACAACCGCTTCCTGCCGGCTGCCAACCTGATCTTCCAGGCCGGCGAGAATGTCGTGCTGCGTGCTTCTGCGGCGAAGGTGATGGCGCGTGCGCGATACTCGGACCTGGCCGGCTCGCTGTCGCTCGACGACACGACCCGCTCGGGCAGCGGCGGCAATCCGGACCTGAAGCCCTATGCGGCGACCAATTTCGGCCTCTCCGCCGAATGGTATTTCGCACCGGCGAGCTACATCTCGGGCGAGGTCTTCTACCGTGACGTGTCGAACTATATCGGCAATGCGGTGGAGGACGGCGTCAGCCTGACCAACACGGTGACCGGCCGCACGCTGGAATATTCGATCTCGCGCCCGGTGAACGGGGGCAAGGCGAAGGTAACCGGCTTCTCGCTCACCGCGAACGCCAATCTGTTCTGGGGCTTCGGCATCCAGTCCAACTACACCTTCACCGATGCCGATACCGGTTCGCCCACGGGCCTGCCCTATCTGTCGCGCGATACGTTCACGATCGTGCCTTATTTCGAGAAGGGGCCGTTCCAGGCGCGCGTCAGCTTCAACCGGCGCTCGAAGTATTTCTATCGCTTCGGCCGCCAGCAGTCGCAGGACTATACCGACGGCTACAGCCAGCTCGACGCATCGGTTTCGTACAACATCACCGACAAGCTGCAGGTCAGCGCATCGGCGTCGAACCTGCTCGACGAGACCTATTACCAGTACAGCTCGGATCCGAAGTTCCCGACCGCGGTGTACAAGAACGGTCGCGTCTATTCGCTGAGCGCGTCGTTCCGCATGTGAGTTCGTTTCCGGGCGCGGCGGCGTACCTGCCGCGCCCGGCCCCTCTTTCGCGGTGCCGGGGTCTCTCCAAAGTCTGGCACCATTTCCTTGCCGCCCGCGCTTTGTCGCGGGCGGCGTTTTTGTGCCTGGGTCAGAGGGTTCCCAGCAGCGTGATCGCCTGATCGACCAGCTGCTCGATCCGCCGGCGATCGAGTTCCCGGCGCAGCAACGCGACATGGTAGATCACGCTGCCGACCAGCGTGTGGATGATGAAGTCGAGGTCCGCCGGCTGACTCTGCGGCCGCAGGCGCAGCATCTCGCGCCGGTAGAAATCGAGCTCGTTGTCGATCTGCCCGGCGGTCGCCTTGCCCAGCGCGTCATTGTCGCGAAGGACTGCGTCCAGCTTGAGCAGTGCTCGCCCGTAATTGCCGGCCATCAGCGTATGGCACGCGCTGGTATGGGCGATCAGCGCGTCGCGCGGCGTCATTTCCGGCAGGATCACCGGCTCCACCGCGCGGGAGGATTCGTTGAGGATCGTCGCCACCAGCGCATCCTTGGAGGCGAAGCGGCGATACAGGGTCGCGCGGCCGCACCCCACCGCCTCGGCCAGCGCCTCGAAGGTCAGCCCCTCATAGCCATGATCGGCGAGCAGCGCCCAGGCGGCCTCGCGGATATTGGCGTCGATCCCCCCGTCGCGCGGTCTTCCCCTGCCGCGCAGCACTTCATTCCCGGCGTTCAAGATTCTTCTCGCTCCTGCAGCAATTCTGTCACGGAATATCGATACGTGACCGTCTCATAAATAGTCGGGGGTTGGAAGTATGTATAAATTTCTACTCTGTTCCAGCATGTTGGTTCTCGGTGCGACGCAGGCGCATGCCCAGACTGTCGGCGAATCCGCACGCGTCGATGCGCAGGCCAAGCTGGCACAGGATCGCGCCGCGGCCCAGTCGCCGAGCGATGGGGATGAAACCGTAATGGGGGGCGACATCGTCGTTACCGCCCAGAAGCGCGAGCAGCGGATCACCGACGTTCCGATGGCGATCAGCGCGTACAGCGCCGATGCGCTCGAGCGGATCGGCGGCACCGAGCTGAGCAAGGTCTCGGCGATCACGCCGGGCTTCGTGATCCAGCTGCAGGACAAGTTCGCGCCGGGCTTCTCGGTGCGCGGCATTACCTCGAACGACTTCCAGCCCCAAGCCGAGCTGCGCGTCGCGGTGTTCCAGGACGGCATGCCGGTCACCCAGGCGACGGCGTCCTATACCGAGATCTTCGATGTCGACCGGATCGAAGTGGAGCGCGGCCCGCAATCGACGCTGCACGGCCGCTCGGCGCTGAATGGCGGCGTGTCGATCTACCAGAAGCGGGCGGCCGACACGTTCGGAGTCGAGGCCAAGGTGGCCGGCGGCAATTACAGCTACTGGTCGGCCCAGGCGGTGGTGAACCTGCCGGTGCGCGATACCCTGGCGGTCCGCATCGGCGGGCTTGCCCGGCAGCGCGATGGCTTCGTCTCGGACACCCAGTCCGACCGCACCTACAACGCAGTGAACGCCCAGGCGCTCCGCTTCGCCGCGCGCTGGACACCGAGCGCCGATTTCGAGATGAACCTGATCGCCACCTATGACCGCGACGACACGCGCGGCGGTGTGCCGTTCAAGTCGCGGACCTTCCTGCCGCTCGACCAGAAGACGGGCGCGATCGTCGGCGACCTGAACTTCTGGACGCCCACGCATCTGGATACGTTCGGCAGCTTCCGCGAGCCGATGTTCAAGCGCGACATCGTCAACATCAGCAGCACGCTGGACTGGCAGCTGAGCGACCGGCTGAGCCTCACCTCGGTCACCGGCTTCCGCTGGGCCGACGCGTTCCAGTCGGGCGACAATGACGGCACGCCGACCAACATCATCGCCTATGAGCAGCGCAACTACGGCTATCAGGTGTCGCAGGAGCTGCGGCTGAACTTCAAGGATGTCGGGCCGTTCCAGGGCTTTGTCGGCGCCAGCGCGTTCCGTGCCGACAATGGCATGGACTTCAGCCTGGGCTATGACGAGCGGGCGATGGCGCTGCTGCTCGGCGGCCAGCTCCAGGCGCTCGCGCCGCGCGGGCTGACCAATGCGCAGATCAACGCGCTGCTCGGGCCGACGGCGGCGGCGCTCAAGCCCTTCCATATCGACCAGCAGGTCTCGCATGCGAAGATCATGACCTATGACGTCTTCGCCGACGTCACCGCCGATCTCGCCCCCGGGCTGCAGCTGTTCGGCGGCGGCCGGGTGACCTTCGACAAGAAGGAAGCCTCGCTCCAGGGCCTGACGCCGCTGGGGGTGAGCCGGCTCACCGGGCGCGGCCTGCTGCTGCAGCCGACGCCGGGCGGCGCGGTGGTCGCGGGCGAGAACCGCTCGAACACGCTGACCGGCCGCGCCGGCCTGCGTTATTCGGTGACGCCCGACGTCAACCTCTATGCCGTCTATGGCATCGGCAAGCGGCCCGAAGTGGTGCAGGTACTCAACACCGGGGTGGTCCAGATCATCCCGGCGGAATCGCTGCAATCGGCCGAAGCCGGGATCAAGGCCCGTGCGCTGGGCGGGCGGCTGACCGGCGACCTGTCGATCTATCACTACCGGTACAGCAACTTCCAGACGCTGGGCACGGTCAACGGCACGATCGGCACGATCAACGCCGGCAAGGCGGACGCGACCGGCATCGAGGCGCAGCTGAGCTATACGCCGGTCAACGGTATCCGGCTGTTCGGCAGCTATGGCTGGAACAAGGCGCGCTTCAAGAACGGCGTCTATGACGGCAACCGCTTCCGCAACAGCCCGGACAACAAATACGCGATCGGCGCGGATTTCTATGCCGATGTCGCGGGCGGGCGGTTCAGCTTCGCGCCGCTCTACAGCTGGCAATCGAAGATGTTCTTCGACGACAACAACGACCGCTCCGACCTGCAGGTGCGCACGCCGGCGGCCTATAGCGACCGGGTCGTCGATGAATATCAGGGTTCGTTCGGACTGCTGAGCGCGCGGCTGTCGTTCACCGGCACCGGCGAGCGCTGGAGCTTCGCGCTGGTGGGCGACAACCTGACCGACGAGAAGTTCATCGTCGATGCCGGCAACACCGGCGACAATTTCGGCATCCCGACCTTCATCGCCGGCACCCGCCGCACCTATCGCGCCGAATTCGGCGTGAAGTTCTGACCCCGCATCTCAGGAGCAAGACCATGCGCAAGACCGCAGCACTTCTCGCCGCCGTTGCCGCCCTTTCCGGTGCGGCGGTGCCTGCTTTGGCCCAGGACCGCAGCTTCACGATCGCGGCGATCCCGGACACGCAGAACTATACCGACTATACCCACCAGACCGCCGAGGGCTTCAAGTTCGACGCGGACCGGATGTTCCTCGATCAGATGGCGTACATTGCCGCGAACCTTCGCGCGAATGGTGGCGACATCGATTTCGTCACCGCGCTGGGCGATGTCTGGCAGCACCAGACGCTGACGATCGATCCGGGCCACGCCGCGCGCGGCTTCAAGCGTGTCGCCAACCCGATCCTCGACGCGCATTTCGCGCCCACGCCGAAGGTGACCACGGTCGAGATCGCCACGGCGCGCAAGGGCTATGAGATGATCGCCGGCAAGGTGCCCTTCTCGGTGGTGCCGGGCAATCACGACTATGACGCGATGTGGACCGACTCCAGCCACCCGCCGGCGGCGAAGTTCACCGACATGTCGAGCCTGGGCATGCTGCATCCGGGCGGGCTCGACAATTTCCGCTCGCTGTTCGGCGCGGACGAGCCGTTCTTCAAGAACAAAAGCTGGTACGTCGCCAGCCATGATGGCGGCGCCGACAGCGCCCAGATCTTCAAGGCGGGCGGCTATACCTTCCTGCACATCGGCCTGCAGTTCGACGCGCCCAACGCCTCGCTCGAATGGGCGGCCAAGGTGATCGCCGAGCATCCCGGCCTGCCGACCATCGTCTCGACCCATGATTACATGACCAAGGAAGGCGAGCGCGTTCCCAATCCGATCATCGACGGCCATGCCGTGGACGCGGACAACAACAGCCCGCAGATGGTGTGGGACAAGTTCATCAGCCAGCACGACCAGATCTTCCTGGTGCTGTGCGGCCACGAGCATGGCCAGGCGATGCGCGTCGACAACAACCGCGCCGGCCACCCGGTGTGGCAGGTGCTCGCCGACTATCAGGACCGCCGCCAGAGCGCGATCGACGCCGGCGCGAAGATGGGCCCGGGCGAGGGCATCGGCGATGGCTGGCTGCGCCTGATGCGCTTCGACATGGGCAGTGCGACCCCGACGATCCAGGTGCGCACCTATTCGACGCACTACAAGAAGCAGAGCCGCGACACCGCCGAATATGCCGCCTGGTACAAGGCGGCGGAGAAGCCGAAGCTGAGCGACGAAGCCTTCCACGGCGAGGACGATTTCAGGATCGACCTGACCGGCTTCCGCCAGCGCTTCGGCAATCCGCGCTGATCCGAGCGAAGAAGATCGGGCCCGATCCTCCCGGGTCGGGCCCTCAGCGCCGCGCAGCCCAGCGGATCGCGCCCGAGATCAGCGTGCGGTGCAGCGGCTCGGCATAGGTCTCCGCCTTGTGCCCCAGCGCAGAGAAGAACACCCGGCCCTTGCCGACGCACCGCGTCCAGATCAGCGGATGCTCCTTGCCCATCCGCACGCGCTCGGGGAACGGCTCGTAGCTGGTCTCGTCGAGCGTCGCGAGGATGCGGGTGCAGTTGCCCGTCGGCACCTTGTCGAACGAATACCATTCCTCGGTCCGCACCCACTTCGCCGGAAGGTCGCGAGTGGCGGGGTTGCTGCGGTCGATCACGTCGATGCTGCCCTGCTGGAACTGCTTGGGCCGTCCGGTATGGCCGATGAACTGGGCGCCGATCAGCACCTCGGGATACCAGCGCCAGTCATATTGCGGATCGCCGCCGGCGCCGTGGAGCAGGACCACGCCGCCGCCTTTTTCGACCCAGCTCCTGAACGCCGCGCGCTGACTGTCGTTGAAGATGTTGCCCGAGGTGCTGTTGAGCACGATCGTCGAGAATTTGGCGAGATCGCGCGGGTTCATCACCGCCGCATTCTCGGTCTCGAACACATCGCGACCCTGCTTGCGGACGATCTCGGCGAGCGTGGCGTTGGCGGCATCGATCTGCTCGGGATCGCGGAAGCCGTTGGTCTTGGACAGGACGAGCACCGCGCCGCGCCGGAGCGGCGGCAGCTTGGGGGCTACCGTGTCCATCACCGGCGTCGGCCAGTTGCGTGGATCTCGCGGCGGGGGCGGGGCGGGCGGGGGCATGGTCGGGACGGTCTGTGCGAGGAGGGCGAGGGCGAACAGGCTAAGCGGCATCCAGGTCTCTCCTATCAATCCCGATCGAGGCCGAATTCGGCGACGATCGCTTCGTTATGCTCCCCGACGCGCGGGGCGCCGGTGGGATTGCCGGCACGCGCACCATCGATGCGCAACGGGCTCCGTGTGGTCGTTACACCGCGCCCGATTTGCTGGAGCATTTCCAGCCGCTGAAAAGCGTCTTCGGCAAGGAGGCGGGGCCAGTCATTGACCGGCGCACACCAGACGTCGTGCGGGCGCAGCCGGTCGATCCAGCTTTGGGTGCTCGCCTCGGCGAGGCGGCCGGCGATCAGCGCCTTGATCGCATCGCGCTCGGTAAAGGCGTTGCGGCCGGCAAGGGGCAGGTCGAGCAGGGGCGCGAGGGTGTCGAGCGGCGTCATCGCCAGGGCGAGCCAGCCGTCCGCCGTGCGATAGCTGCCATAGGGCGCGGCGAGATAGGCATGGGCATTGTCGATCGCTGCGCGCCGGGGCAGGCGCCCGCCATCGTTCAGATGGGTGGTGAGCACTTCGAACTGCAGGTCGATCAGCGCCTCGAGCAGGCTCGTCTCGACATGCGCGCCCTCGCCCGAAATCCCGCGCTGCACGAGCGCGGCGAGGATGCCCTCGACCAGGACATGCCCGGCGAGCATGTCCGCCACCGACAGGCCAAAGGGCACCGGGCCGTCCGCGGCGTCGCCGTTCAGCCACATTGCGCCGGACAGGGCCTGGGCGAGCAGGTCCTGGCCGGGCAGTGCCGCCCAGGGGCCGTCCTCGCCATAGCCGGAGATGCTGCCGACAATCAGCCGCGGGTTCCACGCGCGCAGTGCCGCCGGGCCGAAGCCGAGCCGCTCGGCGACACCGGGCCGGAAGTTCTGGATGACCACATCGGCGCGGGCGATCAGCCGGTGGATGCGTACCGCGTCGCGCGGGTCCTTCAGGTCGGCGGCGAGGCTCTGCTTGTTGCGGTTGATCGCGTGGAACAGGGTCGAGTCCCCGGCGATGTCGGTGTCGCTCAGGTAGAGCGAGCGGCAGATGTCGCCGCTCTCCGGCCGCTCAACCTTGATCACCCGCGCGCCGAGATCGCCGAGCCGTAACGCTGCCGAAGGTCCCGACAGGAACTGGGCCATGTCGATGACCAGCAGGCCTTTGAGCGGGGCGTCGCTCATTTCGATGCCGCGTAGAGCTGGTTGAGCGCGACGATGACGCTCGGTCCGTCCTCACCGGTGCGCAGCCCCTGGTTCAAGTGTTCCGAGGCGGCATGCTGGAAGGTCATGTAGCCGGCATGGCGCGGGCGAACCCAGGCATTGTCGAGGGTCGCACGGGTTGCGCGGTAGAAGTCGTGCGTGGCGGCGTTGGCGCCGGGGTCGATCCAGGCGTCGGCGTGGCCGGCCTGTCCGCCATGGGTGGCGATCAGGTCGCGTTGCGCCGCGCCGCCGGCAACCCAGGCGGCGAATGCAGCGGCGCCCGCCGGGTCCTGGGCATAGGCGGATACCGCGATGCCGGTGCCGCCCAGCGCCGATCCGCGCGGGCCATGGTCCAGCACCGGGATGTCGGCGAAGCGGATGGGCGTGTCGCGGTAGCCGGTGAGCGCGTAGTTCACATAGCCGTAGATCAGCGGGACGACCGCAAGGCGGCTCTCCCGATCGGACATCGCCTCGAACATCGCGATCGGATCCATCTCGAACGCGGCGGGATCGGCCAGTGCGGCGAGAAGATCATAGGCCCGCGCTGCTTCCGCCGGGAAGAGGCCGTCGTCGGTGTCGCGCAGCGGGATGCCGGCCAGCCCGCACAGGGTGAACAGGCTCATCAGGCTGTGCGGTGGCCGCAACGGAAGCGATGCGCGACCCTCGGCAGCCAGCGCGGCAAGATCGCTCCAGCGCGTCAGCGGCGTGGTGATCCGCCCGGGCACCCAGGCCTGGACCTGTGCCGCGGCATCGATCGGCAGGGCCCATTGATGGTCGGCCCAGGCATAGCTCGCATAGGACCCGCCGACCGATCCTGCGGCAATCTCCGCCAGCGTTGCCGTGTCGATCGCGGTGTCCAGCGGTAGCAGGCAGCCACTGTCGGCGACCTGGCCGACATGCGGATGATCGATCACGATCAGATCATAGCGCCGGGCAAGCTCTTCTACCGGATAGCTCTCGAAATCCTGCAGCGAACGGCGGTCCCAGGCGATCGCCTGTCCGGTCCGCGCCTCCCAGGCGGAGGCTGCCGCCACCAGCGGATCAGCCCCACGCGAATGGTCCCAGGTCATGCCGCGCACGGCGCTCTCTCCCGTTTGTCCCGCTTCCCGGGAAATCGTTTGACTCGGCATAGCCGCGACAATAGCGTCAGGGCAATAATCATATTAGAATATTATATGGAGCGGATGTGGGAGAGGGTGACCACAGCGGGATCGCAGCGGCCGAGGCGCCGCTGACCGGCGTGACGGTGCTGGATTTCAGCCAGTTTCTCGCCGGACCGTCCTGTGCGCTGCGCCTGAGTGACCTCGGTGCGCGGGTGATCAAGGTCGAGCGGCGCGAGGGCGGCGACTCCAGTCGCAGCCTTTTCCTGGCGGACATGGCGTTCGACCAGGACAGTGCGCTGTTCCACGCGATCAATCGTGGCAAGCAGAGCTATGCCGCGGATCTCAAGGACCCTGGCGACCTCGAGGCGGTTCGGAGGCTGATCGCCCGCGCAGATGTGCTGATCCACAATTTCCGCCCCGGCATCATGGAACGGCTCGGGCTCGGCTGGGACCAAGTCTCGGCGCTCAACCCGCGGCTGATCTATGCCGGCGTCAGCGGCTATGGCCCCGAGGGCCCGTGGCGGGACAGGCCGGGGCAGGATCTGCTCGTCCAGTCGCTGTCGGGCATCGCCTGGCTATCGGGTGAGGGCAGCGGGCCGCCAGTCCCCGCCGGGCTTTCGATCACCGACATGATGGCGGGTGCGCAGCTCGCCCAGGGCATCCTCGCGCTGCTGGTGCGGCGGGGCATCTCGGGGAAGGGCGGCCGCGTCGATGTCAGCCTGATCGAGACGGCGATCGACCTTCAGTTCGAGCATCTCTCGGTTCATCTCAACCGGGACGAGGTGATGCCGCCGCGCAGCGCGGTGTCGAATGGCAATGTTTATCTCGCCGCGCCTTATGGCATCTACCAGACCGCGGATGGCTGGCTCGCCCTGGCGATGGCGCCGGTCGACAGGCTCGGCAGCATCCTCGGCCTCGACGCGCTCGCCCGCTTCGCGCCGACCAGCTGGTTCGCCGAGCGCGACGCGATCAAAGCTCTGATCCGCGACCACCTCGTCACCCGTCCCACCGCCGACTGGCTCGCGCTGCTCGAGCCTGCCGGCATCTGGGCCGCGCCGGTGCTCGACTGGCCGACGCTGCGGGCCGAGCCTGCTTTTGCCGGGCTTCATGCCACCCAAACCGTGCGCTCTCCAGACGGCGCCGAACTCACGCTCACCCGCTGCCCGATCCGCATCGACGGCAGCATCCTCACATCCCCGCGCGCCGCGCCCCGTCTCGGCGCCGACCGCACCGCCATCGACCGGGAGTTCGCCGCATGATCATCGAGCAATATTTCGAGGACTATGAGATCGGCGCCACCCGGACAAGCTTCGGCCGCACGATCACCGAGACCGATTTCGTCGTCCATGCCGGCCATACCGGCGATTTCTTCCCGCATCACATGGACGCCGAATGGTGCAGCACGCAGGAGATCGGCCAGCGGATCGCGCACGGCACGATGATCTTCGCGATCGGCATCGGGCTCACCGCCACGGTGATCAATCCGCATGCCATGTCCTATGGCTATGATCGGCTGCGCTTCATCCGCCCGGTCCATATCGGCGATACGATCACGACGATCACCCGCATCGCCGACAAGCGCGATCACCCCAAGCGCACCACCCACGGCGTGGTGACCGAGGCAGTCGATATCCGCAACCAGCGCGGCGAGACGGTGCTGGCTTGCGAGCATCTCTATCTCGTCGCCCGGCGCGACCTGGCCTGACCGGCGATGCGGCTGCGCCCAATCCCCTTGCTGCTGGCGTTCTGCGTCGTCGCGGTCTCGGCGGCGTCGCTGGTCGGCGTGCGCAACGCTGCGCGTGCGGCCAATGGCGCGGTTGAAAGCAAGGCGGGCGGCGGCCCGCGCTACGGCCTGTCCACCGTCGGCCTCAGCTATCCGTTCGCCGCCGCCATCGCGAAGGGCTTCAGCGACGCGGCGGCTAAGGCCGGTGCCCGCGCCGTGGTGCTCGATGCCAAGGGCGACGTCCAGAAGCAGGCCAATGATATCGACGACCTGATCGCCCAGAAGGTCGCCGGCGTCGCGATGATGCCGATCGATTCGGTCATCGCGCAGGGATGGGTCCGCCGCGCCAATAGCCAGAACGTGCCGATCGCGGCGGTGGCGGCGCTGGTCGGCGATCCGCGGACGCGGGCGATCGACGATGTCTATCCGGGGCTCGTCGCATTGGCATCGCAGGATGAGGTTGCGGCCGGCCGTGCGGCGGGCACGCTCGCCGCGACCTGGTTGCCGCGCGACCGGGTGGCGCGGATCGCGATCATCGAAGGTGCTGCGGGCTTCCCCGAAGTCGAGCAACGCGCCCGCGGCTTCCGCCTCGCACTCGATGCCGCCGGCCTGCGCTACCGCATCGTTGCCTCGCAGCCGGGCAACTGGACCAGCCAGGGCGGGGAGGCCGCGTGCCAGAACATCCTCGCCGCCCAGCCCGATATCGATCTGTTCTATAACGAGGCCGACGACATGGTGATCGGCTGTGCCCGTGCGGTGCGCGCGGCGGGCGCAAAGGCCCGGCTGATCGGCGTCGGCGGATCCAAGCTCGCCATCGCCTCGATCAAGGCCGGCGCAGTGGACGGCACCGTCTGCTTCAAGCCCGAGGCGCTGGGCGCGCTCGCCTTCGAGGCGCTGCATGCCAAGGCCGAGGGTGGATCGCGCTTCCGCACCTATCCGATCCCGGCGGTGACCCGGGCGACGGTCGGCGAATGTGTCGGCCAATGGTAGTCGCACCGCTCCTTGGCCTCGCCGGCGTCGAGAAGGTCTGGCCGAACGGCACCGCCGCGCTGCGCGGGGTCGATCTCACTTTGCATGCCGGCCGCGTCCACGGGCTGCTCGGCGCCAATGGCGCGGGCAAGTCCACCCTGATCAAGGTGCTGGCCGGCGCGATCCCGGCTAGCGGCGGCACCGTCGCCTGGCGCGGCGAGCCGGTACGCTGGGCCAGCCCGCGCTCGGCCCGGGCTGCGGGCGTGGCGACAATCTACCAGCATATCCCGCTGGTGCCGACGCTCTCCGTGGTCGAGAACATGCTGCTGGAGCGGGCCGGCGGCTGGCGCGCGGATCGGGCGGGACGCGCCCGCGCTGAGGAAGTGGCCAGCCTGCTCGACAATCCGTTCGACCTCGATGCGCTGGTCGGCGATCTGCCGATCGGCACGCGCCAGATGGTCGCGATCGCCCAGGGGCTGATGGCCGATCCGGCGCTGCTCATCATGGACGAACCGACCGCCTCGCTCGCCGAGCATGAGCGCGAGCGGGTCTATGCCGTGGTCCGCCTGCTCGCCGCGCAGGGCCATGCGGTGCTGTTCGTCTCGCATTTCCTCGACGAGATCCTGTCGCTCACCGACGAAGTCACCGTGCTGCGCGATGGCCGCGCGGTGCTGCATGCGCAGACCGCCGATCTCGACGAAGCTGCGATCGCGGCGGCGATTGCGGGACGTTCGGTAGCGGCGCTGGAACGGCGGCCCAGGGCAGAGCGGCTCCCCCTAAATCCTCCCCCGGAGGGGGAGGGGGACCGCCGCCAAAGGCGGTGGTGGAGGGGTAGCGCGCCACAAGCTTCATCGCCCGTGGAGAATACCCGTCCACCAGCCTGCGGCTGGCCCCCCTCCCTCTCCGGGGAAGGATTGGTTCTCGAACTCCGCGACCTCGCGTCCCCCGGCAGGCTCGCCCCAACCAGCCTCACCGTCGCAGCCGGCGAGATCGTCGGCATCGCCGGTATGCTGGGTTCGGGGCGCAGCGAATTGCTCCATGCAATCTTCGGCGCCGATCCCGCCGCGCGCGGTGCGGTGCTGCTTCACGGCAAGCCGGTCGGGCGCACGCCCGAGGACGCGGTGGCGGCGGGCATCGCGCTGGTGCCGGAGGACCGGGCGACCCAGGGGTTCGTCGCCGGCATGAGCGTCGCCGAGAATATCGCGCTGCCGCGCACCGGCCTGTTCCAGTCGCCGGGGCAGGAGCGCGAAGCCGCATTGGCGGCGATCGAACGGCTGGCGATCAAGGTACAGGGCCCCGATGCCCCGGTCGGCGAGCTTTCGGGCGGCAATGCCCAGAAGGTGGTGATCGCCAAATGGCTCACTCCCGACACGCGGTTGCTGCTGCTCGATGAGCCCACCGCCGGCATCGATATCGGAGCGCGTACCGACATCCTTCGGCTGATCCGCGCGCTCGCCGATGAAGGCCTGGCGGCGCTGCTGGTCAGTTCCGAATTCGAGGAGCTGATCGGCATCTGCGATCGCATCCTGGTGATGCGCGACGGGTTGGTGATCGCCGAAGTCGATCCCGAAACCACCGACGAGGCGGCGCTGATCCAGCGCGCCAGTGGCAATTTTCCAAGCACAGGAATGGCTGCATGATGCAGACGACAGACTGGCGCGCCGGCCTCGGGCTGCGCAAGGCCGGCATTTACTACGCGCTGCTGATCCTGCTCGCGCTGCTTGCCGGCATCGCCCATTCGCGCGGGCTCCCGGCGTACCTGTCGGCGCAGAATCTCGGCAACATCGCCTATCAGGCCTCGCTCGTCGGGATCATGGGCGTCGCGATGACGGTGATGTTGATCACCGGCGCCTTCGATCTTTCGGTTGCCTCGGTCGCGGCGCTGGCGGCGGCGGTGCTGGTCGGGCTTGCCCCGAGCATCGGCTTTCCGCTGGCGGCGCTTGCCGCGATCGTCACGGCAGTGTCGGTCGGCCTGTTCAACGGGGTGATCGTCCAGTTCGTCGGCATCAACGCCTTCATCGTCACGCTCGGCACGCTGACGGCGGTGCGCGGGCTGGTGCTGGTGCTCACCGATGGCCGCTCGCTGATGGTAGAGCAGCCCGAAGTGCTCCAGCAGATGCTGGCTTTCGAGAGCACCCGCGTGCCGCTGTTCTGGCCGCTGCTCGCGCTCGCCGCCGCGTTGCTCGCCTTTGCCGGGTTCCGTCGCCGGATCGCGCCGGGGCTGAGCGGTATCGTTCTCGCGGGCCTGGCCCTGCTGGCGGGGCAGGGCTTCGCGGTCGCGGCACCCGTCGTCTATCTCGCCTTGTTTACGGCCCTGGTCTGGGCCGTGCTGCGCTTCACTGTGGTCGGCCGCCGCATTTACGCCGTGGGCGGCAATGCCGAGGCCGCGCGGCTCTCCGGCGTCAATGTCCATGCCTACAAGCTTGGCGCCTTCATCCTGTCGAGCGCGGCGGCCGGCTTTGCCGGCGTGCTGTTCGGCTGCCGGCTCGGCGCGATCAACCCCACTGCATTGCAGGGGGCCGAGCTTACCGTCATCGCCTCGGCAATCCTGGGCGGCACCTCGCTGTTCGGCGGGGCGGGGAGCGTGCTCAAGACGGTGGCCGGCGCGCTGCTGCTGTTCACGCTCACCAATGGCTTCAACGTGCTCGATCTCGGCGCCAGCTATCAGGGGCTGATCGAGGGCGTGGTGGTGATCGCCGCCGCTGCGATCTACACCGTCGGCGGCGACCGCCGGCGCAAGGCGGTCGCACAATGACCCGGCTGCGCATCGCCGTCCGCCGCTTCGGCCCGTTCGAAAGCGCGATCCGCAAGCAGTTCGACGATTTCCTGCGGGTGAGCGGGCGCGATGCCACGCTCGAAGCCGTGGCGATGGACCTCAATCCGCTCCACGAAAGCGCGATTGCCGGGCGCGGGCTGGCCAGCGGCGAATGGGACATCGCCTTCCTCAACACCGATTGGCTGGCCGAAGCGGTGGCCGATGATCTGCTCGAAGATCTGGCGCCGCATCAGGCGCGCGCACCGATCCCGGACTGGCCCGATGCCTGGAGCCCGTCGCTCACCGGCCTGCAGCAATTCGGCGGCGGGCTGTGGGCGATGCCCTATCATGACGGGCCCGAATGCCTGGTCTATCGCAAGGATCTGATCGCCGAGCCGCCTGGGACCTGGGAGGAATTCCATGCGCTGGCCCGCCAACATCATGTGCCGGCGGAGGAACGCTACGGCACGGTGCTTGCGCTCTATCCGGACGGGCACAACAGCTTCTACGATTTCTGCATCCATGTGTGGTCGCGCGGCGGCGAGGTGTTCGACAGCCTCGGACGGCCCGATCTCGCGTCGCCTCAGGCGCAGGACGCGCTCGATTTCCTGCGGATGCTGGCGCGCGATACCGGCGCGATCGCGCCCGATTGCCGGTCGCTGGACAGTGTCGCTTCGGGCGGGTTGTTTGCCGAGGGCAAGGTCGCGCTGATGGCCAACTGGTTCGGCTTCGCTGCCTATGCCGATACCGCGCCGGAGAGTTTGGTGCGCGGGCTGGTCGATGTGGCGCCTTTGCCCGGAAACGTGTCGCTCAACGTCTTCTGGGTGCTGGCGATCGGTTCGGGTGCGCGGGACAAGCCGCTGGCCTGGGATTTCCTGCGCCACTGCGCGACCGCGCCGATGGACCGGCTGACCACCAGCGAAGGCGCGATCGGCGTGCGCCGTTCGACCTGGATCGATTCCGAGATCAACGCCCGGCTGCCCTATTATCACCGGCTCGGATGGCTGCACGAACATGCCCGTTCGATGCCGATCACGCCTGACCTGGCGCGGATCAGCCATATCGTCGACGACCTGATGACCGAGGCGGTCACCGGGGATCGCGCGACGACCGCTTTGCTGGCCGAAGCCCAGGCCCGCGCAATCCGATGAATGCTCCGATGAACCACAAGCTCCAGCAAAGTTGGCCGATGCCCTCGGCGCCGCGCCCGATCGTCATCCTCGGTACCGGCGGGATCGTCGCCGATGCCCATCTGCCCGCCTATCGCAAGGCTGGTTTCACCGTCGCCGGGCTGTACGATCTCGATCGCTCGCGGGCCGAGACGCTGGCGGCGCAATGGGGTGTGCCGCAGGTCTTCGATACCGTTGAGGAAGCCGTGGCTGCCGATGCGGTGTTCGACATTGCCGCGCCGGCAGCTGCGCACCGGGAGATCCTCGAAAAGCTGCCCGAGGGTTCGGCGGTATTGCTCCAGAAGCCGATGGGGCTCGACCTCGCTGCCGCGACGGCGATCCGCGACATTTGCCGGACGCGGAAGCTGACCGCCTCGGTCAATTTCCAGCTGCGCTATTCGGCGATGATGCTGGCGATCCGCGACGCGGTTCGGCAGGGCAGGCTGGGTACGCTCACCGAGATCGAGGTGCGTATCAACCTGGCGACGCCCTGGCATCTTTTCCCGCACCTGAAGAGCAACAAGCGGGTCGAGATCGTCAGCCATTCGATCCATTATCTCGACGCGATCCGTGCGCTGGTCGGCGAGCCGGAGAGCGTGTTCGCGCGCAGCTTCGATCATCCGTCGGGCGAGCTGGCCGATACGCGGACCTCGATGATCCTCGATTATGGACCGACGCTGCGCTGCCTGCTGTCGATCAACCATCAGCATGATTTCGGCCGCCGCTTCCAGGATGCGAGCTTCCGGGTGGAAGGCCTGGAGGGTGCTGCGGTCGCCAAGCTGGGCGTGCTGCTCGATTATCCCGTGGGCGAGCCTGATGCACTGTGGCTGACCGAGCGCGGCAAGGACTGGGAGCAGGTGCCGCTGACCGGCGCCTGGTTCCCCGATGCGTTCATCGGCCCGATGGCCAATCTCCAGCGCTTCGCCGCGGGCGAGGACACGGTGCTTTCCACCCATGTCGAGGATGCGTGGCGCACCATGGCGCTCGTCGAGGCGGCTTATCGCTCGGGCGACCAGTCCGGCATGTCCATTCCCAGACCTTGAAGGACCGTATTGTGACCGACCTTACCGGAAAGACCGCGCTCGTGACTGCCGCCGCGCAGGGCATCGGCCGTGCCTCGGTGCTTGCCCTTGCCGCGGCCGGCGCGCGCGTGATCGCGACCGATATTGACGTGACGGCGCTCGAGGGGCTTGCGAGCGACCGCATCGAGACGCGCCGGCTGGACGTGCTCGATCCCGTTGCCGTGGCGGCACTGGCCAACGAGACCATCGACATATTGTTCAACTGCGCCGGCGTTGTGCACGGCGGCACCGCGCTTGAGACCAGCGATGCCGATCTCGATTTCGCCTGGCGGCTGAACGTGATGGCGCAGGTCCATACTTGCCAGGCGGTGCTGCCCGGCATGGCCGCGCGCGGGGGCGGGGCGATCATCAACATGTCGTCGATCGCGTCGAGCGTGAAGGGGGTGCCCAACCGCTTTGCCTATTCGGTGACGAAGGCGGCGGTTCTAGGCCTGACCAAGTCGATCGCCGCCGATTTCGTGAACAAGAACATCCGCGTCACCGCGATCTGCCCGGGCACGGTCGATACCCCCTCGCTGCAGGAGCGGCTCGGCGCGGGCGGAGACTATGAAAGCACGCGCGCGGCCTTTGTCGCGCGTCAGCCGATCGGCCGGCTCGGTACGCCGGAGGAGATTGCCGACCTGGTCGTCTATCTCGCCGGCGCGACCTACACCACCGGCCAGGCGCACGTCATCGACGGGGGCTGGGGCATATGACCATGGACCGGCGAGCGCTGCTTGGGAGCGGCGCGGGCGCGTTGCTGCTTTCGGGAGCCGCAAGGGCAGGCGCACGCGATCGCCTCGCGCCGTATCGGACGCCGTACAAATATCCCAAGCTGATCCTTGGCGGTTCAGGCGTGCCCGGCAGCTTCGACGAAAAGGCGGTCGACTGCCCGTTCGTCTTCTCCGCGAACGGCAAATTCTACCTGACCTATGTCGGCTTCGACGGCACCGGCTACCAGACCGGCATCTGTGAATCGACCAACCTGGTCGACTGGACTCGCAAGGGCATGATCTTGGCGCGCGATCCCTCTGACCCGATCACTCGGTTCAACATCGCCTGTGCCTCGATCCTGCGCGAGAACGAGCTGCAATCGCCCGCGCGGCTGGTGAAGGTCGGCGGACGCTATGTCGCCGCGTGGCACGCCTATCCCAATGCGGGCTACGAAGAGGGTGCGGCGGTGATCGGGCTCGCCTGGAGCGACGACCTGTTCCACTGGGAGCGCGGGCCGGTGATCCTGCGCGCAGAGGACGGTGCCGACTGGGAACGCGGCGGGCTCTACAAACCCTATCTCGTCAAGATCGGCGATACCTTCCACCTCTACTACAACGCCAAGACCACCGGCCGACCGTGGAAGGAGCAGACCGGGCTCGCGATCTCCAAGGATCTCAAGCGCTGGACGCGGCACCCGGCCAGCCCGCTGATCCGTAACGGGCCAGAAGGCGCGCCGGACTTCCGCTTCGCCAGCGATCCGGTGGTGGTCTCGCATTGCGGGCAATGGGGCATGTTCTATTTCGGGCTCGCCAAGGACGGTTTCGCGCGCGATCTGTTCGCGTTCGGCGACAGCCCGACCCGCTTCACCAAAGCGGACGAGGTGCTGATCGATGTCGGCGCGCCGGGAACGATCGACGAGAAATTCGCCCACAAGCCCGCGGTGATCTTCCACGATGGCGCGCTCTACCATTTCTACTGCGCGGTGAGCGGCAAATGGCCGAACGACGTGCGCGGGCTGGCGGTGGCGCGATCGAAGCCGTGGTGAGCGATCGGAATATTTGATTCCGAAAAACTTGTTTGACTCGGAAAAACTGCAGCAATAGCTTTGCTGAATAATCATATTAGAATATTATTGATGCGGTGATGTGGGAGCCGGTGTCCAGCGAAGAGCGGGTGCCGAAGAGCATTCCCACGCGGCTGCCGCGCGAACAGGGAGAGGGACGATGGCACACGCTCGATGGCGGTGGAGGCCGCTGCTTGTCTGCTTGAAACTCATGGCGGTGCTGGCCGGGCTTGGCGGCTTCGGCGTTGCCGCGACGGCGGCGACGGTGGAGGGTACGCTCCAGCAATGGCGCGACGTCCAGCTCAGCTTCGCCGGGCCGAAGACGAGCGAGACCGCCGATCCCAATCCCTTCGGCGACTATCGGCTGAATGTCACCTTCACCAATGGCAGCAAGACCTATGTCGTGCCCGGCTATTTCGCCGCGGACGGCAATGCCGCCGAGACCAGCGCGACCGAAGGCAGCGTCTGGCGCGTCCATTTCGTGCCGGACGAGGCAGGCACCTGGACCTATCAGGTCTCGTTCCGCACTGGCAAGGACGTGGCGGCGAGCCAGGATCCCGGTGCCGGCACCGCGGTGTCGGTCGATGGCGAGAAGGGTGTGCTTCAGATCGCCGCCGCGGACCGGTCCGGCCGCAACAAGCTCGACAACGGCATGTTGCACTATGTCGGCCAGCACTTCCTGCGCTATTCCGGCAGCGGGAAATACTTCGTGATGGCGGGTTCGCAGAGCCCGGAGAATTTCCTCGCCTATTATCAGTTCGATAACACCAAGGATTTTCGCGGGGCCAAGGGTTTCGCGACCGAGGACCAGCTTCACCATTACGACCCCCATGTCCGCGACTGGAAGCCCGGCGATCCGACCTGGCAGGGCGGCAAGGGCAAGGGCATCATCGGCGCCCTCAACTATCTCGCGTCGAAGGGGATGAACTCCTTCTACACGCTGACGATGAACAATTACGGCGATGCCATGGATATCAATCCGTGGGTCTCGTACGACGCGCATACCCGCTATGACGTGTCGAAGCTGGCCCAGTGGGAGATCGTGTTCTCGCACATGGACCGGCTGGGCATGCAGGTCATGCTGATCACCCAGGAAGAGGAAGGCGAGCAGACGCTCGGCAAGCTCGGGGTGGAGCGGCGGATCTATTATCGCGAGCTGATCGCGCGCTTCGCGCATCATCGCGGCGTGATCTGGGATCTCGATGAGGAGATGGACCGGTTCCGCTATTTCACGACGCGGGACATCGAGGAAATCTCCAACTACATCAAGGCGATAGACCCCTGGAAGCATCCGATCCAGTATGTCCAGTGGAAGGCGGAGATGATCGCCGACGACAAGACCTATGGTCGACTGCTCGGCTTCAAGAATTTCGACGCGACCGCGCTCCAGCACGATCCCGAGAACACCCATGCCGAGACGATCAAGTGGCTCGACAAGTCGGCTGCTGCCGGACACCCATGGCTGGTCCAGCTGATCGAGATGAACCCGGGCGTGCGCACCGATATCGAGGATCCCGGGCACGACAAGGTGCGCAAGCTGGCGATCTGGGGCCATTACATGGCCGGCGGCACGGGGACGATGTTCTTCTTCACCGATCCGATCGGCGATCTCAACATGGAGGATTTCCGCAGCCGCGATCAGCTGTTCGACCTGATCCGCCACGCGCATGATTTCGTCAGCACCTATCTGCCGGTGACCGAGATGAAGCATGCTGACGCGCTGACGCCGGCGACCGACGACTATGTGCTGGCCAAGCCCGGTGCGGTCTATGCGGTCTATCTGCCCGAGGGCGGCACGACCACGCTCGACCTGTCTGCGGCAACGGGCCCGTTCGAAGTCAAATGGTACAATCCGCGGACTGGCGGCGCGCTGCAGAACGGCAGCGTGCGGACCGTCCAGGGTGGCGGCACTGTGGCGCTAGGTACCGCGCCGAAGGGCGCCGCCGGCGACTGGACCGTGCTCGTCCGCAAGACCGGCAAGCGCTGAGGAGATCAGGCACATGAACAGGCATCTACTCACGCTCGGAGCCCTGCTGCTCTCGCCCGCTGCCTTCGCGCAGGAAGGGGGCGGCGGCGCGGAGGTCGTGTCGCCGATGAACAGCAGCATGCTGGTCAAGATGAACACCTCCATCAGCAGCACCGCCAGCAAGCCAGGGGATCGGATCACCGGCATGCTGATCGATCCGCGCGAGCTGCGCGGCGTGGTGATCGAGGGTAAGGTCGATCGCGCCGATCACGCGATCCTCGGCTTCTCCTTCGACCGGATCATCGTCGGCGGGAAAGTGATCCCGATCCAGTCGCACCTCGTGTCGCTGACCAGTTCGAAGGGCAATGAAGGCCGCGACGATCTGGACAACCGGGTTCGCATCGAAGGCGTCGGTATCATTGCATTCGGCACTGCGACCGCGGTGGATGAGGGCGCCGAAGTCCGCATCACCGCCTGGAAGCGATAAGGGAAGAAATCGAACATGACGTCGATCAACATCGCGATCCGCGCATCGGTGGCCCTGGCTGCCCTGGCGCTGGCGGTACCCGCAGCGGCCCAGGTGCCGGGCTATGAGGCCAAGGTAGATGCCAAGCTGCGGGAGGTGAAGGCGGGGATCGCCAAGGGGCCGTTCAAGTCGGACTGGGACGCATTGCGCGGCAAGTACCGCACGCCCGAATGGTTCCGTGACGCCAAGTTCGGCATCTTCATCCATTGGGGGCCGTATTCGGTCCCGGCCTTCGCCAATGAATGGTATTCGCGCAACATGTACGTGCCCGGCAACGCCGCGTACAAGCATCATGTCGAGACCTACGGCCCGCAGTCCAAATTCGGCTACAAGGACTTCATTCCGCAGTTCAAGGCCGAGAAGTTCGACCCCACCGCCTGGGTGAAGCTCTTCCAGGATGCCGGTGCGAAATATGTCGTGCCGGTCGCCGAACATTGCGACGGCTTCGCGATGTACGATTCCGACTTCACCGAATGGGACGCCGCCCGGATGGGGCCGAAGCGTGACACCACCGGCGAGATCGCCAAGGCGGCGCGCGCGGCGGGGATGCATTTCGGCCTGTCCTCGCACCGCGCCGAGCATTGGTGGTGGTACTATATGGGCCGCACCTTCGATTCCGACGTGAACGATCCGAAGAATGACGGGCTGTATGGCCCGGCCGCGCCGATGGGCTTGCCCGCCGACAAGCCCGAAAGCTGGCCCGATGGCGGCCAGCTCCAGACCTGGATGCCGCCGAACAAGGCGTTCCTCAACGACTGGATGGCGCGCACCTCGGAGCTGGTCGACAAGTATAAGCCGGAACTGATCTATTTCGACTGGTGGACCGCCGCACCCACATTCGAGCCGCTGATGCGCGACACCGCCGCCTATTATTACAATCGCTCGGCGGGCTGGGGTCAGCAGGGCATCATAGCCTATAAGGGCGGGCAGTTCGCCGAGGGCAGCGCACTGTTCGACATGGAGCGCGGCAAGACCGACGCGCTCAAGCTGACTCCTTGGCAGTCCGACACTTCGGTGAGCGTCCATAGCTGGGGCTATGCCAAGAACGACAGCTACCGCACGGCGCAGTCGCTGATCTCCGACCTGATCGACATCGTGAGCAAGAACGGCAATCTGCTGCTCAATGTCGGTCCCAAGGCTGATGGCACGATCCCCGACGAAATCGCCCAGGTGCTGCAGGGCATGGGCGGCTGGCTGAAGGTGAATGGCGAGGCGATCTACGGCACGCGCCCGTTCCAGTTCTTCGGTGAGGGGCCGACCAAGTCGGGCCAGGTCCGCGTCGGCGGGCAGGTCGAGGAATCGGCGGTGAAGGGCTACACGCCCGCCGACATCCGCTTCACCACCAAGGGCGACACTCTCTACGCGCTTGGGCTCGAGCGGCCCAGGGATGGCGCGGTGCTGATCAAGACGCTCTACGCGGGCACGCCCTATCTGAACGCGCCGATCAAGAGCATCGCGCTGCTGGATGGCGGCAAGGTCGAATGGGAGCAGACCCCCAAGGGGCTGCGCATCACGCTGCCGGCGGTTGGTGACGGGGCCTATCCCTACGCGCTCCGCATCCGCACGCGCTGAATCAACGAAAGGCACGGCCGGGTCAGAAGGCACCGGCCGGCCGACAATCAGGGGAAGATATCATGAAGCGGTTCGCCTGCCTGTTCACCGCCGCCGCGCTCGCGGGAACGGCGCTCTCCACGCCTGCCTCGGCGCAGGACATTCCGATGCAGCCCTTCCCGGTCGACCATGAGGCTCGGGTCGATTCCGGCGCCGATGCCCGGTTCCTGCTCGACGGGCCCGCGGGCAAATACGGCTTCATCCAGGCGCGCGATGGCCATCTCTATCGCGGTGACGGCAAGCGCTTCCGCTGCTGGGGCGTCAACCTGACCGGCTGGACGATCGGCGGCGAGGAAATCCCTTCGCACAAGGACGCCGAGACCTATGCCAATGCGCTGGCGCGGCTGGGCGTCAACTGCGTCCGCATGCACTTCCTCGACCGGCCCGACACACCCGACCAGATGCGCAACGAGGGCACGGGCGGCCCGGTCACGCATGGCCCGCGCGGCCTGATCCGCGGCGATGTGAACAACAGCCGCGAGATCAATCCCGAGCGGATGGAGCGGCTCGATTACTGGTTCGCCCAGCTCAAGAAGAACGGCATCTACATCAACTTCAACCTGAATGTCGGCCGCGTCTTCAAGTCCGGTGACGGGGTGCCCGATGTCGATCTGATCAACAACGCCAAGGCCTTTACCTATTTCGGCCCCGAGCTGGTCGCGCTGCAGAAGGAATATGCCAAGCAGCTGCTCGGCCATACCAACCAGTATACCGGGCTGCGCTATGCCGATGATCCGGCGGTGATGACCGTCGAGGTGGTCAACGAGAATTCGGTGCTCGAATTCTGGATGCGCAACTGGCTGCGCGGCGAGCGGGTGAAGGGCGGGGCGAACTACCAGCTCGACATGACGCCGCATTACCAGGCGCTGCTGGTCGACAAGTACAATGCCTGGTTGGCGAAGAACCGCACGCCGGCGCAGCTCGCCGAGCTGCACCGGATGGCTGGCGTGGCAGCGGACAAGCCGGTGCCGTTCATGCGGCGCGGCGATCACCCCGATGCACCGCGCCTGCGTCTCGATGCCGAGCTGGCGTTCCTCACCCAGGTCGAGATCGACTTCCACGCCGACATGAAGCGCTATCTGAAGGACGAGCTGGGCGTGAAGTCGCCCGTCGTGCCGATGGCGGACCACACTTATTTCATCGCCAACCAGCCGCTGATGCGCACCGCGCTCAAGGGCGATATCGTCGATGCGCATGTCTATTGGCAGCACCCGGCGATCTATGGTCGGCGCAACGAGCCGATGGTGAACAGCCCGGAGCTGTCGATCATCCAGAAGCTCGCGCGAAGCACGACCGTCGGCAAGCCGTTCACGGTCAGCGAAGTCAACCATCCGTTCCCGAGCGAATATGGATCGGAGATGATCCCGATCCTCGCTTCCTATGCGGCGCTGCAGGACTGGGACGGGATCTTCTTCTACACCTTCGAGACCAAGATCAGTGGCGAGTGGAAGCCGGCGATCGCCGACCATTTCGACATGACGCTCGATCCGGTGAAGATGGCGCAGATGCCGGCAGGGGCGATGATCTTCCTGCGCGGGGACGTCTCGGCGGCGAAGACGGTGCTGACCCGCTCCTATTCGACCGACCAGATCAGCGAGGCGTCGCGTCTGCCGCGTGCGGAGATGCCCTATTACACGCCGGGCTTCGACAAGATGATCCCGCTGGTCCATGGCTCGCGGGTCTCGTGCCTCGATTGCAAGCCGAGCCTGCCCGCGCCGCTGCCGCCCGCGAACCCGATCGTGTCGGACACGAAGGAGCTGAGCTGGAAGACTTCGGACGGCAAGGACGGCATCGTCAGCGTCGATACGCCGCGCAGCCAGGCGCTGGTCGGCTTCGTCCGTGACAATGCCAAGGTGCAGACCCGCAACCTCTCGGCAGAGATCAAGAACGACTTCGCGACGATCACTCTGTCGTCGCTCGACGGCAAGCCGATCAACCTGTCGAACCGGCTGCTGCTCACCACCACGAGCACGACCCAGAACACCGGCGCCACCTGGGACGAGCGCCGCGCGATGCTGACCAACTGGGGCACCGCGCCGACGCTGATCGAGCCGGTGACCGGCTGGATCCAGCTCAAGGACCTGGAAGGCGCGATCGGCGTGTTCGCCCAGCCGCTCGACGGTGCGGCACGGCCGATCGGCAAGGAAATTCAGGGCAAAATGATCGAGCCGGGCTGGGAGATCCGCGTGGGGTCGCCGGCTACGACGAGCTACCTGATCCGGGTGGAGCGGTAGCTGTCGGTATTCAAAGCCCTCTCCCCTCCGGGGAGAGGGTTGGGAGAGGGGCATGACTTGGCCTCCTCGCTGGTTGCCTGAGGTTCAAGACACACTTCCCCTCTCCCCGACCCTCTCCCCAAAGGGGAGAGGGAGAAAGGTGCGCCCGGCTACCGGCAACCCTGCTTCAGAATCTGGGGCAGGGCAGTCTTTGCCATGCGGGTGTAGCCCGCGTCATTGGGGTGGAGATGGTCGCCGATCTGCTCGGCCAGGCGCATCGTGCCCGGCTGGCCGGGCTCGTCCATCGCCTTGTCGAAGTCGATCAGGCCGTCGAAGCGCGCGGCATTGGCGCGGATCCAGGCATTGGCGGCCTGGCGGCGCTGCTCGCCTGCCGCATCGGCATAGGCTGCGCCCTGATAGGGCAGCAGCGTGCCGAAGATCACCTTGAGCCCGCGCGCCTTGGCACGGACGAGCAACTGCTCATAGGCGGCGATCAGGCTGGCGGCGGGCGGCTGCCAGTCCTTGTCCGGGTTCCGCACCTTGCCGATGTCGTTGATGCCTTCGAGGATCACGACATGGGTGGCGCCCGGCACCGACAGCACGTCGCGATCGAAGCGCGCGAGCGCGCCGGGGCCGCGGCCCTGGCTCAGCAACCGGTTGCCGCTGATCCCGGCATTGGCGATGGCCCAGCAGCGGCCCTGGGGGCTGGCGGGGAGCAGCCGGCCTAGCTGGTCGGGCCAGCTCATCGCCTTGGAGGCGCCGGCGCCTTCGGTGATCGAGTCGCCGAAGGTTACCAGCACCCTGGTTGCCGCAGTGCCGGACAGCTCCAGCGCGCTGACCACGCCCGAGGCGCGGGCGCGGCGGGGGCTGGGGAGGGTGAGTTCGGCCGTGGCGTCGCCGCTGGCGATGTCGACCATCTGGGCGTGGGTGGGCGGGGCCACTTCGTCGGGGAAGTAGAGCGAGACCGCCAGCCGCTCGCCGGCGGCCACCGGATAGGCGAGCGGATCGGAGAGCATCGGGGCGCGGGCAGGGATGCGAACATCTCGCGTACCGCTGAAAGTGAGCGTGCGCAGGCTGCCGGGCACTGCTTTCCCCTCGGCATCGAGGCGGAGGATCGAGGCGCCGCCGATGCGCAGCGCCTCGTCGGACAGCTCGTTGCTCAGCCGTATCCGTAGCGTCTTGCCGGCGATGCCTGCGCGCAGCTCCTGGCGGACCGTCTCGTCCTTGAACGGGCGACCGAGCGCCTTGCCGTCGCGCGTGTCGGGCTCATAGCCGATCGGTGGGCCGGACCAGGCCGGCACCCAGCGATCGGGGCCGGTTGCGGCGCCGGCGAGGAGCAGGGCGGCGAGGGAGAGCGTCAGCGGCTTGATCACTTGGCTTCTCCCAGCGTGAACCAGGCGATGCCGTGGGCGGCGATCTGGCCGTCCACCCAGTCGCCGCCGGCCGGCGTCGCGCCGGCGGGGAGGGCGAGAGGATGAGGCTGCTTGCCGTGGTTGATCGCGATCAGCACGCGCTTGCCGCCGCCGGCGCGGACGGCGATCTCGAGATCGGGGGCGGCGCCGGGGAGGATCGGCGTCACCTTCGCATCGGCGAGCAGGCTGGTGGCGAGCTGGGCCATCGCCGCGGGATCGAGCCAGGCGCCGACATAGGTGATGCTGCCCTTGCCGACCTTGCGGGTGACGATCGCGGGTTTGCCGTCGAGCCAGCCGCCCTTGTCGGTATAGGTGGCGCGGACCTGCACATCCTTGGCGAGGGGCGTGATGTCCTCGGCCCAGATCGTCGCCTTGCCTGCGACGGTGCCGGTTACGCCGATGCTTTCGTCCAGCGCATAATATTGGGCGATTTCAGCGCCGAGTAGCCCGGCGAGCGGCCCCGGCTGCTTCTGCGGCCAGAGCGCATTGGCGTCGTCGCGCATGCCCGAGCGCGGGCCGATCACGAGGTTGCCGCCGCCGCGAACATAGCTCTCCAGCGCCTTGGCCTGGGCTTCGGTGAGGACCATCAAATTGGGCGCGACCACCAGCTTGTAGCGGGCGAGATCGGCTTCGGGTGCGACGACATGGACGCCCTGCGCCTGGGTGCGGAGCGGACGGTAGAAGTCGGTGAACGCCCTTACCGCGTCGAAGTCCTTGTGATGGCGCTGGATATCGATCGCCCAGCGGCTGTCATAGGAGAACAGCATCGCGACATCGGCGGTCGGTGCCGTGTCGGCAAGCAGGGGCGCGGCGGCGACGAGGTCGGCGGCGGTGCGGGCGATCTCGGGCTGGATCGGGTTGGGCTTGCCGTCCTGGCCGAGCACCGCGCCGTGATAGGTTTCCTGGCCGTTGGCGGCGGGGCGCCACTGCCAGTAGAGCACCGCGTCGGCGCCGTGCGCGACGGCCTGCCAAGCCATTTCGCGGACCTGGCCGGGATCGAGCGCGCGGTTGACCGGCACCCAGTCGACCCGGCCGGGCTGGGTCTCCATCAGCCAGAAATTGCGCTGCTTGTAGCCGCGGACGAGATCGTGATTGGCGCCGTTCGCCACCCAGTCGGGCCGGCCATCGGGGATGTAATTGTCCCAGGAGGCGATATCGAGATCGCGGTGCATCGCATAGTGATCGAAGCCCGCATTCCAGAACATCGTGTTGGTGGTTACTAAGGCGCGGGGATCGATCAGCGGGCGGATCGCGCGGACCTGGTTCTGGACATAGTCGGTCCAGGTCGTGGTGGTGAAGTGCTTGAAATCGAGCAGCAAACCCGGGTTCTGCTGACCGGTGGCGCGCAGCGGGACCTGGCCGAAGTCATTGTAGTGCTGGCTCCAATATTCGGTGGTCCAGCGGCGGTTTAGCTCGTCGATGCTGCCGTAGCGCTTCTGCAGGAAGGCGTGCCAGGCAGCGACCGACTCGGGGTCGAACGAGGGCGGGCCGACCTCGTTGTCGATCTGCCAGCCGACCACCGCGGGATCCTTGCCGTAGCGCTTTGCCATCTCGACCGCGATGCGGCGGGAGAGGTCGCGATAGCGGGCGCTGGCGAAGGAGAAATGGCGGCGGCCGCCATGGCCGGCACGCGTGCCGTTCTCGTCGACCCGCAGCACCTCGGGGTATTTCTGGGTGAGCCAGGCCGGCGGGGCGGCGCTGGGGGTGCCGATCACCACCATCATGCCGTGCTTCTTCGCCGCCGCGATCGCGCGGTCCAGCCAGGCGAAATCGAACTTGCCTTCCTCCGGCTCCATCCGGCTCCAGGCGAACTCGCCGACCCGTACCGTGTTGAATCCAGTGGCTTTCATCAGCGCGAGATCAACGTCCCAGCGCGCTTCCGGCCATTGCTCGGGATACCAGGCGACGCCGACCGCGATGGCCGGCTTGTCGGCAAAGGCGGTGGCGCGGTTGAGGCTGCCCGCCTGTGCCAAAGCGGGTGCGGCGCTGACCATTGCTGCTACCAGCAGAGCCCATTTTGCCCAACGGGCCATCCTCATCCTCCAGATCATTTTGTTTGCAAAGGTGATGCCGGGAGATGAACGGCATGCCAAGCCTATTTATCGTTTTATATGATGTTTCGAGCTGCTAGGCTGCCGCAAAAGAATAGCCGAAGAGGGAGAGATATGGCGGGCATCGGACGGTGGCTGGCGGGGTGTGCGCTGGTGATTCCGGCAGCTGGGGTGATGGCGCAGGAAGTGCCGGCTCCCGACACAGCGGCGCAGGGCAAGCCGAGCCCGGAGGCGTTCCGCGATCCGCCGGCCGAGGTGCGGCCCGGGACCTTCTATCACTGGATGAACGGCAACGTATCAGCAGACGGTCTGGACGCGGATCTTGGCGCGATGCGCGAAATCGGCATCGGCAGCGTGATGGCGTTCGACGGGAGCAGCGACGTGCCCAAGGGGCCGGTCGACTATCTCAGTCCGGACTGGTTGCGGCTGATGACGCACATGATGGCGAAAGCCGACCAGCTGGGCATGAAGGTGGGGCTGCACAATGCGCCGGGCTGGTCGTCCTCGGGCGGTCCCTGGATCACTCCCGAGCGATCGATGCAGCAGCTGGTGTGGACCGAGACGACCGTGGCCGGCGGCAAGCCGATCACGGTGAAGCTGGCGCAACCCTATACGAAGCTTGGCTATTATCGCGACGCCGTGCTGATCGCCTTCCCGGCGAGCGCGGGCGACGACAGCACCTACCGCGACGCAGTCGCCGAAATGCGCACGGCGAGCCCGGTCGCCCCGGCGGTGCTGACCGACCGGGACTTGAACACGGGCGTGGATGCAACCCCCGATGCACCGCTGATCATAAGGATGAAGTCGCCCTTCACCGCGCAGGCGGTGACTTTGTACAGCGACGCGCATGCCGGACCGTTCAGTGCAAACATCGAAGCCTCGAGCGATGGCAAGAACTGGACGCGGATCGGCCAGGTCAACGCCCCGGCGCAGCATGAGCGCGGGATCGAGGCGCCCGGCACGATCAACTTCGCACCCGTCACCGCCAGCTGGTTCCGCGTCACGCCCAAGGGCAAGCTGAAGCTTACCGAGGCGCTGTTCCACGCCACGCCGCGGATCGATGGCTGGGATTTGAAGGGCGAGCATCTGTTCCGCGCCTCGCCCGCGGTGGAGCCGCATCCTAGCGATCTGCGCAAGGCCGATGCGATCGATCCGGCCAGGGTGATCGACCTGAGCGGCAAGCTCGATGCCGGCGGCACGCTACGCTGGACGCCGCCGGCGGGGCGCTGGACGGTGCTGCGGCTGGGGCACACCAGCACCGCGCATCTGAACGTCGCGGCATCGGATGCCGGGCGCGGCCTCGAGGTCGACAAGCTCGATCCCGATGCGGTGGACTTCCAGTTCCAGAGCAGCGTCGGCAAGCTGGCCGAGGCGTCGGGCGGCTATCTCGGCAAGACCTTCGACATGCTGATGATCGACAGCTACGAGGCCGGGCTGCAGAACTGGACGGCGAAGCTGCCCCAGTTCTTCGCCAAGCAGAAGGGCTATGCGATCACGCCCTGGCTGCCGGCGCTGACCGGGCGGATCGTCGGCGATGCCGACCAGTCGGACCGCTTCCTGTTCGATTTCCGCGATACGCTCTCGGACCTGATGGCGGACAATTATTATGGCCGGATGCAGAGCCACGCGAACGCGATCGGCCTGCATTTCTATGCCGAGCCGTACGGCCCCGGCGCGTTCGACACGCTGCAGGTTTCGGGGCGCACCGAAGTGCCGAGCAGCGAATTCTGGACGCGGACGCCCTGGACCGACAACCGATCGATGAAGATGGTGACGTCGGCGGCGCATGTGTACGGCAAGCCCGTCATTGCGGCGGAGAGCTTCACCGGCGAGGCGCAGACCAGCCGCTGGCAGGACTATCCCTATGCGATGAAGGCGCTGGGCGACCAGATGTTCGCGCTGGGGCTCAACCAGATCATCTTCCATCGCTATGCCCACCAGCCCAATCCCAAGGCGGCGCCGGGGATGGTGATGGGCCCGTGGGGAATCAACCTCGACCGCAGCAACACCTGGTTCGCGCAGGCAAAGCCGTGGATGCAGTATCTGGCGCGCAGCCAGTATCTGCTGCGACAGGGCAATTATGTCGCCGATGTACTGTTCTTCACCGGCGAGGAAACGCCCTATCAGGCCGAATATGCGCGGCCTGACGTATCGCCGGACAGCAACCCGAAGATCGGGCAATATTTCGAGCCGCATATCCCGCCGGGCTATCAATATGACCTGGTCAATGCCGAGGTGCTGCTGACCCGGGCGCGCGTGAAGAACGGGCGGATCGTGCTCACGAACGGGGCGGAATATCGGTTGCTGGTGCTGCCCGCGACGCTATCGAGCATGACGCCGCAGCTGGCGAGCAAGCTGCATGCGCTGGTCGAGCAGGGCGCGGTGATCCTGGGGCGGCGGCCGGTCCATTCGATGACGATGACGGGCGACGCGGATTTCCGTGCGGCGACCGAGGCGCTGTGGGGCGCAGGAGATGCGCCGCGCAAGGTCGGCGCGGGAATGGTGTTCCCCAAGGGCAGCGTGCTCGAGGCGATGGACGCGCTCAAGGTCGGGCCGGATGCGCGGTGCGACACGCGGACGCCCGACGGGCAGGTGGTGTGGCTGCACCGCAAGCTGGCGGGCAGCGACATGTATTTCGTCGCCAATCGCCAGCGCCGCGCCGAGACCGTGACGTGCAGCTTCCGCGTGGGCGGTGCCGCGCCGTCGCTCTGGGATGCCGAGACGGGAGCGGTTTCGCGCCCGGTGCTGTTCGCCAGCGATGCGGCGGAGACCAAGGTTACGTTCGACCTGTCTCCGGCGGGTTCGACCTTTGTGATGCTCGACCCCGACAAGGGGGAGGCGCGCACCGGCTGGATTGCGCGCGATGGCAAGCGGGTGGCCGAGCTCGATCCGCCGGTCGCGGTGCGGGCGGCGGCGCCCGAAGGCAGCTTCACGCTGTCGCTCTGGGCCAAGCCGGACATCGACCTGCGCGTGCTGCCCGACGAGAAGACCGAGGGGCGGATCAACGAGACCGGCAAGAACTATCTGATCAACGCGCGATCGGGGCGCGACCTGCACGGCGAGGGCACGGCGATCGCCGGGCTGGCGATCGGCCGCAACGGCGCGATGGTGATCGAGCGGGCGAGCCCGGACAGCGTGCCGGCGGTGCTGGTGAGCCGCACGCCGGTCTCGGGCTGGACGCATGTCGCTTTGGTCTATGATCAGGGGACGCCGAGCCTGTATCTGAACGGCAAGCTGGTGCGGACCGGGCTGCGCAGCGGGCGGCGGGTGTTCGCCGGGGGCAGCGATGCGCCGCAGCCGCTGGGCGTGAGCTATTTCTTCGAGGGCAATTCGACACCGCTCAGGACGGTGGCGCGGGCGCTCAGCGCGGACGAGATCGCTGCCGAAGCGGCGGGTGCGCCGCCGGTGGCGCCGATCGCGGCGACGCCGGTGACGGTGGAGCGAGACGGCGCGGGCGGGCTGCGTGGCCTCGCCTGGACGAGCGGGCGCTATACGCTGGAGGGTGGCGGCGGCTTCACCGCCAAGGTGCCCGAGCCGGTGACAGTGGCGGGGCCGTGGACGGTGCGCTTCCAGCCCGGGCGCGGGGCGCCGGACAGCGTGGTGCTGCCGAAGCTGGAATCGCTCAGCCATCATAAGGATGACGGGGTGCGGCACTTCTCGGGCACCGCGACCTATCAGCGCAACATCGACGTGCCGGCGGCTGCGCTGGGCAAGGGGCGGCGGGTCTATCTCGATCTGGGCCGGGTCGAGGTGCTGTCGGGCGTGACCGTTAACGGCAAGGATCTCGGCGTGGTGTGGAAGGAGCCGTACCGCGTCGACATCACCGATGTGGTGAAGCCGGGGGCGAACAGCGTCTCGCTCGCCGTGACCAACCTCTGGGCCAACCGGATGATCGCCGATGCGGCGCTGCCCGAGGAAGGCAAGTTCGTCGATGCCGAATGGCAGGTCGGCGAGAAGGTGGCGGCGGACGGCAGGAAGGTGCCGGTGATGGCGCGCAAGATCACTGCGCTGCCCGACTGGTACAAGGCCGGCGAGGCCAAGCCGGCGGGCGGGCGGGTAACGTTCACGCCCTGGACCTTCTATTCGGCGGACGAGCCGTTGCTCGATTCCGGGCTGCTCGGGCCGGTGCGGCTGGTGTTCGCCCAGGAAGTTTCGGTGAAGCGGGAGCGCTAGGCGATGCAACATGCTCTGCTCGGCAATAGCGGGCTGGTCGTCTCGCGGCTGGCGTTCGGCGCGCTGACGCTGACCCGGGACGATCCGATGCACGGCCTCGCCAAGGTGCGCGGGGCGGATGCCGACGCGCTGGTCGGCCAGGCGCTCGATGCCGGGATCAACTTCTTCGACACCGCCGACATCTATGCGGGCGGCCAGTCCGAGGAAGTGCTGGGCAAGGCGCTGGCGCCGCACCGCGACGGGGTGGTGATCGCGACCAAGGTGATGGGGCGGATGGGCGAGCCCCTGGTGCAGGCGGGGCTGACCAAGAGGCATATCGCCTGGGCGATCGACCAGAGCTTGCGTCGGCTCGGGACGGACTGGGTGGACGTCTATATCGCGCATAACGAGGATGCGCACACCCCGCTGGAGGAGACGCTGGAGGCGCTTGATGCCGTGGTGCGGGCGGGCAAGGCGCGCTATCTCGGTTTCTCCAACTGGTCGGCCTGGAAGGTCGCCGCCGCGCTCGAGTTGCAGCGGGCCAATGGCTGGGCGCAATTCACCCATGGGCAGATGTATTACTCGCTGCTCGGGCGCGACATCGAGCGCGACCTGATGATGATGCGCGGGCGCTACGGGATCGGGGTGACCGCTTGGAGCCCGCTGGCGGGCGGCTTCCTGTCAGGGAAATATGATCGCGACCGGCCGGGAGTGGAGGGGGGCCGGCTGGCGGCGACGGGGTATATGCCGTTCGACCGGGAGCTGGGTTTCGCGCTGCTCGACGAACTGCGCGCGATCGCGGGGGAGTTGGGGGCGAGCGTGGCGCAGGTGTCGCTGGCCTGGCTGCTCGCCAAGTCGGTGGACAGCGTGATCCTGGGGGCGTCGCGGCCGGAGCAGCTGGCCGACAATCTGGGGGCGGCGGCGCTGGTGTTGCCCGACGATGTGGTGGCGCGGCTGGATGCGCTGACCGCGCCGGCGGAGCTCTATCCGCACTGGCACTGGCGCAATGCCGCGGACGGGCCGCTTGAGGCGGCGCTTGCGGGGCGGGGGAGATAGCACCGGAACCGCGACGAGGGGCTGGCCACAAATACTATTATAATTGTAAGGAACTGTGTCGGCCGGCCTTTTCGGCCTTGGAGAACCTTGAAAATGCTGGCCCGCCCGAACTTCAGCCGTTTTGCAGAGACAGCGCTGTCGAGCCACGACCAGGTGGCGCGGACGCTTGGCGGCGAGATCCTCGCGGGCGTCTATCCGCCGGGCGGCAAGCTGCCCTCCGAGGCCGAGATGCTGGCGCGCTTCGGCGTGTCTCGCACGGTGCTGCGCGAGGCGTTCAAGACGCTGACCGCCAAGGGGCTGATCGTGTCGCGGACGCGGGTGGGCACCACCGTGCTCGACAGCGCGCACTGGAATTTCTTCGATGCCGATGTGCTGACCTGGAAGGTGTCGCAGGGCTTCGACATGGCGTTCGTCCGCGATCTCGCCGCGATCCGGCTGGCGATCGAGCCGGCGGCGGCACAGGCGGCGGCCGAGCAGGCGACCGAGGCGGACATTGCGCTGATGCGCGACTGCGTGGCGCGGATGGGCGATGCGCCGGGCGATGCGGGCGAGTTCGCCACCGCCGACCTCGAGTTCCACAAGGCGGTCGGCCAGGCATCGGGCAATGTGCTGATGCGCTCGCTCTCCGCGGTGATCGAGACGGCGCTGCTCGCCTCGTTCCGGATGAGCTCGCCGGTGCGCGAGGCGGAAGTGCACGAGGAGAGCGTTGCCGGGCACAGCCGGATCGTCGACGCGATCGAGGCGCGCGACGGCGAAGGCGCGGCGCAGGCGATGCGGGATATTATCGGGCATGGCTTTGCCCGGCTCGAGCGCGCGGGCAGCGGTGGGGCGAAGAAGAAGCGGAAGGACTGAGCTGGCATTGATCCTCCCCCGCCAGGGGGAGGTGGCAGGCGAAGCCTGACGGAGGGGGAGGACTCACTGCGCTCAGTGATTCCTCCCCCTCCGTCGCTTTCAGCGACACCTCCCCCTGGCGGGGGAGGATTAAATGTTACAAAGTTTGTCCGGCCTTGCGCCGTTGATTAGTATTATTATAAGCCTAGCGATAACGGTCGGCACGCTGCGGAGCAGGGGCCGATTCCATGTGAGAGGATCGCTATGAAGGGCTTCGAAAAGGCCGGAATTTCGCGTCGCGAATTCGTCCATTGCGCTGCGTGCGCGACTGCCGCTGCCGGCACGACGATCGCGAGCCCCGCAGCGCTGGCGGCCGCTGCCGCGGTGGCGGGCGGCAAGGAAGCCGTGCACGAGTTCGCCTATGGCAAGGTCCGGCTGACCGGCGGGCGGATCAAGCAGCAGTACGACCATATCCAGTCGCATTACCTGGCGCTCGACAATGACCGGGTGCTCAAGGTGTTCCGCGAGAATGCCGGGCTGCCCGCGCCGGGCCCGAACATGGGCGGCTGGTACGACAAGGACGGCTTCGTCCCCGGGCTGACGATCGGCCAGTATATCTCGGGCCTCGCCCGGCTTGGCGCCACGACCGGCGACAAGGACATCCATGCGAAGGTTGCCGCGCTCGTCCAGGGTTTCGGCGAGGCGTTCGTCAAGGGCAGCAACCCCTATGCCGGCCCCAAGGCGCAGGACCAATGGGCCGCCTATGTGATGGACAAGTATGTCGTCGGCATGATCGACGCGTACCGGCTGTCGGGCGTCGAGCAGGCGAAGACGCTGCTGCCGATCATCATCGAGAAGTGCCGGCCCTATATCTCGCCGGTCTCGCGCGATCGCATCGGCAAGGTGAACCCGCCGTATGACGAAACCTATATCATGTCGGAGAACCTGTTCCACGTCGCCGACATCACCGGCGACAGCAAGTATCGCGAAATGGCGGTGCATTATCTGCTCGACAAGGAATGGTTCGATCCGCTGGCGGCCGGGCAGGACGTGCTGCCGGAGAAGCATGCCTATAGCCACACGATCGCGCTGAGCTCGGGCGCGCAGGCCTATCTGCATCTCGGCGACGACAAGTATCGCAAGGCGCTGGAAAATGCCTGGAAGTTCATGGAGCCGCAGCGCTTCGCCTCGGGCGGCTGGGGGCCGGAGGAGCAGTTCGTCCATCTCCACCAGGGCAAGCTGGCGGCGAGCCTGAAGAGCTCCAAGGCACATTTCGAGACGCCGTGCGGCGCCTTTGCCGACCTCAAGCTGGCGCGCTACCTGATGCGCTTCACCGGCGATGCGCGCTATGGCGACGGGCTCGAGCGGACGCTGTACAACACGATGCTGGCGGTGCGGCTGCCCGACAGCGACGGCGGCTATCCCTATTATTCGGACTACGGCGCCGCCGGCGAGAAGCGCTACTATCACCAGAAATGGCCGTGCTGCTCGGGCACATTGGTGCAGGGCGTCGCCGACTACGTCCTCAACCTCTATTTCCACGACGACGACAGCCTGCTGGTCAACATGTACGCGCCGTCCGAAGTCAGCTGGGACCGGGCCGGCGGCACGGTCGAGGTGGTGCAGGAGACCGAGTATCCGGCGCGCGACACCGTGAAGCTCAAGGTGCGCAAGGCCGGCAATGGCCGCTTCGCGATGAAGCTGCGCATCCCGGCCTGGACCAAGGGCGCGACGCTCAAGGTCAATGGCGTGGCGCAGGCCACGACGCCGGGCCAGCTCGCAGTGGTCAAGCGGACCTGGAAGGCGGGCGACGTGGTCGAGCTGACGATCCCGCAGCCGCTGCGCACCCTGCCGATCGACGATCAGAACCCGAACCTTGCCGCCGTGATGCGCGGTGCGGTGATGTACGCAGGCATCAATCCCTGGGAGGGCATCGACAGCCAGGCGATCGCCCTGCCGGGCGCGCTGGAGGCGATGCCCGACCAGGATCAGGCCTATCGCGTGAAGGTCGATGGCCGGAACCTCGTCTTCATCCCTTACTTCAACGTCGATACCGAGCGTTCGACCACCTATTTCAAGACGGCCTGATCGGATGGAACCGCGGATCTACGCCACCTACTGGATCGAAACCGCTTTCCCGCTCGCCCAGGCGGCGGCGACGATGGCCGGCGAGCAATCGACCGGCACCTTCGTCCGCGTGCCGGGCGAGACCGATGAACTGCGTGAGGCCCACGCCGCGCGCGTCGAGGAACTGACCGAGCTGGGCGAAGTCGCGGTGCCGTCGCTGCCGGGATCGGGGCTGCCCAAGTCGGGCGATGCGACGAGGCGGGCGGCACGCGTGGTGCTGTCCTGGCCGGTGTCGAACATGGGGCTGTCGCTTCCCAATCTGCTGGCGACGGTCAACGGCAACCTCAGCGAGCTCAAGGCCTTTTCCGGCCTGCGGCTGATCGACCTGAAGCTGCCGCCCGAATTCCTGACCCGCTATCAGGGGCCGCAATTCGGCGTGGAGGGCACGCGCAAGCTCGCCGGCGTCCATGGCCGGCCGATCATCGGCACGATCATCAAGCCGAGTGTCGGGCTCTCCCCCGAGGCGACCGCCGAGCAGGTGCGCGGGCTGGTCGAGGCCGGGATCGACTTCATCAAGGATGACGAGCTCCAGGCCGACGGGCCGCATTGCCCGTTCAACGAACGCGTCAGCGCAGTGATGCGCGTGATCAACGACCATGCCCAGCGCACCGGCAAGAAGGTGATGTACGCCGCCAACCTGACCGGCGAGATCGACGAGATGCTGGCGCGGCACGATCATGTGCTGGCCGAGGGCGGCACCTGCATCATGGCGAGCATGAACTCGATCGGCCTGCCGGCGATGAAGGTGCTACGCGCGCATAGCCAGCTGCCGATCCACGGCCACCGCAACGGCTGGGGCATGCTCGGCCGCTCGCCGGTGATCGGGATGAGCTATATCGCCTTCCAGAAGCTATGGCGGCTGGCGGGCATCGACCACACGCATGTGAACGGCATCGACAACAAGTTCTGCGAGACAAACGAGAGCGTGATCGCCTCGGCCCGCGAATGCCTGACGCCGATGTTCGACCCGCCGAACAAGGGCTGCGAGATCATGCCGGTCTTCTCCTCGGGCCAGTCGGCCCGGCAGGCGGCGCCGACCTATGCTGCGCTTGGATCGGTGGACTGCATGTTCGCCGCCGGCGGCGGGATCATGGCGCATCCGGGCGGCCCGGCCGCAGGCGTGCGCGCACTGCGCCAGGCCTGGGATGCTGCGGTTGCCGGGGTGCCGGCCGAGCAGGCGGCGAAGGGTGCGCCCGAGCTGGCGGCGGCGCTGGGTGCGTTTGGGGGATGATCACCTCTCGACGTCATCCCGGCGAAAGCCGGGATCTCAGGCGATGGCGCGGGACGGGAGCCGCACGAGATCCCGGCTTTCGCCGGGATGACGGATAAGAACATGACCGACCTCCTCTACGGTTTCTACGGCGACGATTTCACCGGCTCCACCGATGTGCTCGAGCAGCTTGCCGAGGGCGGGGTGCCGGCGGTGCTGTTCCTGCGCGCGCCCGATGCGGCGCTGCGGGCGCGCTTTGCCGAGGCGCGGGCGATCGGCATTGCCGGGGACAGCCGCAGCCAGTCGCCCGACTGGATGGACGCGCATCTTCCCCCCGCCTTCGCGGCGCTGGGGGAGGGGGCGACCGTCCATTACAAGACCTGCTCGACCTTCGATTCCAGCCCGACCACCGGCTCGATCGGTCGCGCGATCGAGCTGGGCCGGGCGGCGTTTCCGGGCAAGGCGGCTATCCTGGTCGGCGCGCCGCACCTGCGCCGCTATGTCGCCTTCGGCAACCTGTTCGCGGCGGCGGGGGCGGAAGTGTTCCGCATCGACCGCCACCCGACCATGGCGCGCCACCCGGTCACGCCGATGCACGAGGCCGACCTGATCCGCCATCTGGCCGGGCAGAGCGACGCGCGCGTTGCGCTGGTGTCGCTGGAGGCGATCCGGGCCGGGCAGGCGGGGGCGGAGTTCGATGCGGCCGAAGCCGATGCGGTGTTGTTCGACGGCGTCGCGATGGAGGATCTGGCGGCGGCAGGCGACGTGCTGCTGTCGCGCGGCGTGCGCTTTGCGGCAGGCAGCTCGGGCGTGACCCGGGCGCTGGTGCTTGCCTGGCAGGCGGCTGGATTGATCGACGGGCGGCCTGCCGAGGTACGCGCCGGGGCGGTCGACCGGTTGCTGGTGGTGAGCGGAAGCTGCTCGCCGGTGACGGCGCGGCAGATCGCGTGGAGTGCGGCGGACGGGTTTGCGGCGACGCTGACCGATGTCGGCGCGCTGCTCGAGGGTTCCTCGGCGGAAGAGGCGCGGCTGGCCGATGCGGCGGTGGCGGCGCTGGCCGGGCAGGGCAGGGCGCTGATCCATTCGGCCGAGGGGCCGCTGGATGCCACGGCGCCGGCGGCGGGCGAGAAGCTTGGGCAGGCGCTGGGCCGGGTTGCCGGGCAGGTGGTGCGCCGGGCCGGTTTGCAGCGGCTGCTGTTCGCGGGCGGCGACACGTCGAGCCACGGCGTCGCGCAGTTGGGTATCGACGCGCTCACCTGGGCCGCCCCGATCGAGCGCGGCGCGCCGCTGGTGCGGGCGCATGCTGCCGATCCTGCGGTGGATGGGCTCGAACTGGTGCTCAAGGGTGGGCAGATGGGTGGCGACGGGTTCTTCGAGACGGTTCGGCTGGGGGGCGGCGTGTCTGCTAAGATCCGGGGGCAGGCACGGCATTGAGCGCTACTATGCGCGTCATTCCCAAGGAAGAACGCTCGACGATCCCGGCGTGGCGAGTCGTACCGGTGATTGCGTTTGGGGTGTGACCGCTATGATGGTCATCCTTGATCGACGCTGCTTGAGCGCATGCATACGATCCGCAGTCAACCGACCTTCGGGCGTCGAAGGGCCAAGATGGTAGCGATAAGTACCGAGGGCGCTCAACAATTTGTCGATGATATTCGATCGCTCCGTGTCTGACGCGGCGGTTTTTAAAGCCGCATAGCCCTCTTGGATCCGCCGATGAATCGAGCGCGGCGCAAGTACCCGACCCTTCGCGATCGGGACGCCCGTAATGTCAGTCGGCCTGGCCGTCGTCAGGTACTCGATCTTGTGGGTCTGAAAACCACCGGCCCTGATCGCTTGACGGATGTCTGCGACCGCCGCCCCTGGGACTTCAATGCCTGAAATAGTCAGGTCATCGACCCACAACGACATCGTGAGCCCGTGGGAGTCGCAAATAGCGTAGACCCGATCAAACATCGCCCGGTGTACTAGAGCAGTAAGAACCGGGCTGATTGGCGACCCGAAGGGCATCCGCCCATCGATAGCTACGAGCTTTGCGAACAGACCCGCCACATCGTCCATAATGCCGAGCGAGTGGTGCGCCCACCGCCAAATGTCTTCCTGCATCGTCTTCGGATAGAACTGGCGAATGTCCAACTTCAGAAGCTGGGCACCTCCAATGTGTCTCTCCGCGTTGTCTCGCTGGCCGATGCCCTTGCGCGGACTAGATAGGTATGACGGCTGCTTGATCTTGTTAAGCTGGAACTTCAGGCGTTCGTGTACCATACGGAGTTTGCCGGTCGGAACGGTGAGATTGCGGATTTTGCGGTTTATCTCGACCGTTTGGCGACGAATGTAACGCTCCTTGTCACGAACGATAGCTTCGAGCTGATCCTTCGTCATGCCTACAAGCGAAGCGATGTCTCGCTGTCCGGGATTTTGTGCCCACAGCGAAGCCTCTAGCTCGTAGCGCTCATAGCGCCGGTCTTTATGCTGCCTCACGTTGGCCCGGACGCAGCTTTTCAAGGATATGCAACACCTTCTCTGCAACAATAAGCTGGCCTCGCCGTGCGATCGGCTGACCTTCTATTTCCTCTGCGAAGAACAGTAGCTGCGACATCTTCACGTTGACGGCTGCACTGTATGCCTCGAGCAGGTCCATGCTGACCGCTTTCCGCCCGCCCTCAACATCAGAAATAAGCGATTGGGTCACCCCAACGCGCTCGGCCATTTCGACCTGTGAGTATCGGCAGTAAAGGCGAAGCAAGCGAAGTGCTTCATTTATAGTAGGTCGTTTGGTCATCGTAGGACATCCTTTGGTCGGCTATCCCGAGGTCACCGCTTACTCATGATGCTTCAGAAGGAACATCACGAATGAGACCACTCGCCCCACCGCTATGATCACCTTCATCAGAAGGAGCCAACGCGACGGAGGTCGGGGCTGGTGCCGCTGCGTGCGAAGGTCGTTGCTCATTTGGCGCTCTCCTTTCGGCCAGACCGGCTACAATTGCCGGCCCCCGTAGGCACTGGTGAGAGCTGTGTTCCGGAGCGTTTATACCTCGGGCATGCCGCGCCCGGTCCCGGGCGGGCGCGGCGAGCCGCCCCCCCGCCGAGACACAGGTGGTAGTCGGGAGAACCATACTCCCACAGGGCTTGAGATCGCCCCTGCTTCTGACGGGTTCACTATGAGCTACCATCGCCCTACCGCTATACGCGCACTCCATGTGCGCGGCAAGATAGAATATCGCCATGGGTTATATTCTATCTTGGGTTTAGAGGAAGGCATCTCTCCCGCAGTCGAAGGTCGGTTAGCGACTTTGTCGGCTCCCTCCCTATCCCTACGGGAGGGCGATTGTTGCCCCTTACCGCTGCAGCACCGCCACGCCCTCACCGCCCAGCGTCACCTTGCTGACCTTCCCGCCCGCCAGCAGGTCGGTCATCGCCGCCGGCAGGACCACCTCGCGCGGCTCGCGGCTGTGGTTGACCAGGATGACGATCCGCTTGTCCTGGCCCTCGCGGGTCATCAGCTCGACATCCTTGGGCACGGCGAAGTCGCGCGCGACCTTCGCGTCGGCGAGGGCGGTGTCGATCAGCCCCTTCATCACGCCGTCATCGACCAGCGCACCGACATAGGTGATGTTGCCCTTGCCGACCTTGCGCGAGATCACGGCGGGCTTGCCGTCGAGCCAGCCATTGGCCTTGCCGTAGCGCAGCACGACCTGGGTGTCCGGTGCGCTCGTGGAGAGCATTTCGGCCCAGATCGTCGCCTTGCCGGTGCCGACCTCGATCGGTTCATCTAGCGCGTAGAATTGCTCGACCTGGCCGCCGAGCAGCTCGGCGAGCGGGCCGGGCTGGCGGACGGGGTCGAGGCGGTTGTACTCGTCCTTCATGCCCGAGCGCGGGCCGAGGATCAGGTGGCCGCCGGCGCGGACATAGTCGGTCAGGCGCTTGGCGGTGGCGTCCGTGATGACGTTGAGGCTGGGGGCTACGACCAGCTTGTAGCCGGCGAGCGGGGCCTCGGCGGCCTCGACCACATCGACGGCGCCCAGCGCGTCCTTGAGCGGCTGGTAATAGTCGAGCAGCGTCTCGATCTGGTCGTAGTCCTTGTGGTGGAGCTGGAAGTCGATCGCCCAGCGGCTGGGATAGTCCTGGAGGATCGCGACCGGGGAGACCGGGGTGGTGCCGGCAAGTGCCGGCGAGGCGGCCTTCATCTCGCGGCCGATCTGCTGGATCTCGGGATAGACGGGCAGCGGCTTGCCGTCGGGGCCGACGATCGAGCCGTGCATCGTCTCCTGGCCGTTGAGCGCGTTGCGCCATTGCCAATAGAGCACTGCGTCGGCACCGTGACCGACTGCCTGCCAGGCGACCGCGCGGGTCTCGCCGGGATAGAGCATGTTGCTGACCGGGGCCCAGTTCACGAAGCCGGGCTGGGTTTCCATCACCCAGAAATTCTTGCGCTTCCAGCCGCGCACGAGATCGTGGGTCGCGCCCATGCGATAGGGCTTCACATGGCCCATGCCGACATATTCGTCCCACGAGGCGAAATCGAGGTCGCGGTTCATCTCGTAGCGATCGAAGCGATTGGCCCAGCCGAGTCCGCCGAAGTTGATCGTGATGAACTGCTTGTCGCCGACCACGGCGCGGACCGCGTCGATCTGGTTGCGGTGGAAGGCGCGCCACTGCGACGTGATGAAGCGCTTGAGCTCGAGCATCCAGCCGGGATTGGCCTTGTCGTTGTTGAACGGCACCTGCTCCCAGGCGCTATAGGTCTGCGACCAGTATTCGGTGGTCCAGGCGGCGTTGAGCCTGTCGAGCGTGCCGTAGCGCTGCTTGAGCCACGCCACCCAGGCGGCGCGGGCTTCGGGATCATAGCTTTCGTCGGTCGGCTCGTTGCCGATCTGCCAGCCGATGACATTGGGCTCGTCCTTGAGCGCCTGCGCCATGCGGGTGACGATGTCGCGGGCGAAGGTGCGGTAGCGGCTCGACGAGATCGAGAATTGGCGGCGGCCGCCATGGCCGATCTGCTTGCCGGTGCCGTCGATCTGCAGCGTGTCCGGATATTTCTGGGTCATCCAGGCCGGGGGCGTGTCGGTCGGCGTGCCGACCACGACCTTCATGCCATATTTGTTGGCGAGCCGCACGGCGCGGACCAGCCAGTCCATGTCGTACTTGCCTTCCTCCGGCTCCATCCTGCTCCAGGCATATTCGCCGATGCGGACGACATTGGCGCCGTGGCCCTGCATCAGGCGAAGGTCCTCGGCCCAGGCGCTTTCGGGCCATTGCTCGGGATACCAGGCCGAGCCGATGTACAGGCGTTCGTGGGCAACCTTGGCGGCGGCGGGGGAGGCTTTCTGGGCCTCGCCCTGCTGTGCGAGCGCGGGCAACGGCGCGGCGGCGCCGGCGAGCAGGAGGGCGGTGGCGAGGGCGAAGGTCTTCACTGGTTGTTCCCCTTGGCGTCGTCGAGCACGAGCGCCCAGTCATTGCCCGGTGCGGTCTTGCCGGGCGGCGTGAACAGGCGGACGCCCGTGTTGGCGAAAGTGCCGATCGGCGTGCTTTGCCCGGTGCGCGGATCGAACCAGGCGGCGCGGACGCGGGTGCCGCTGATCTTGCCCATCCGGACATGGAAGGGGCGGCCGGTATAGGTATAGGCGATGGCGTAGCTCTTGCCGCGGGTGGCGGCGACGCGCTCGTAGCGCGGGCCGCTGTCGGGGACGAGCGACTGGTCGGGCACGCGCTCGAAGAAGGGGCGGGAGAGGATCAGGTCCTTGAGGTGGTGCATCTGGCCGCCGCCGGGGGCGTCGAGCCCTTCCTGCCAGGAGAGCTTCGGCCAATAGGCATTGGCCTTCTTGCCCGGCGTGAAGAACTGCATGACGCTGTTCTCGCCATAGGTGTGGCCGAACGCGCCGGCGAGCACCGACCACCAGGCATAGCGGCGGACATCGGCGGCGCCCCAGCGCGGCTCGGGCGCGCGATCCAGGCCATGGGGGATGTTCTCGTAGCTCGGCTCGGCGTCGATCGTCGGCTTGGCCGGGCTGCGCGAGAGATCGTCGGTGGTGTAGACCCAGTTGTCCTCGCCGCGCGCGTTGAGCTGGTGGTCCTGCGCGTAGCTCTGGTGGCCCGACTGGTACATGTTGAAATCGAGCCAGGGCGCGTCGTGGAACATCCAGGACGAGCTGGCGCGGCCGGCCGGGTGATAGGTCATCAGATGGTTGGGATCGATCGCGCGGATCGTCTTGCCGAGAATGTCCCAGGCGAGCGGGGAGAGCTCGGGATAGCGATCGCCGCCATTCACCCAGATCAGGTTGGGCTTGTTCCTGTAGCGCTCGGCGGCGAAGCGGCCGATCACCGGGGCGGTATCGGCGTTGAGCAGGCGGAAATCGGCGAAGTCGCCCCAGACCGGCACCAGCGCGATGTAGAGGCCGTGCGCGGCGGCGCGATCGAACACCCAGTCGAGATGGTCCCAATAATCGTACTCGCCGGGCTTGCTCGGATCGTTGCCGGGGGTGACGCGGGGGCGGGTGAGGTCGCCGTCGACCAGGGCCGGGCCGGCGACGGGGTTCTCCATCTTGGGCCCGTGCAGCATCATCACCTGGATGACGTTGTAGCCCTGCGCTTCGCGCCTGGCGAAATAGGCCTCGGTTTCCTCGCGGTTGAGCTTGCCGAGCAGCAGCCAGCCGGTGTCGCCGAGCCAGAAGAAGGGCTTGCCGTTCGATTCGAGATAGCGGCCATTGGCCGAGACCTTGAGCGGCGGCGTGCGGTCCTGTGCGGACGCGGCGGATGCGGCGAGCGCAGAGAATACGCATCCGGCGGCAGCGGCGGCGATCAGCCAGCGCATGTTTCCCTCCTCAGATCGACTTCTTGTGGTCGAAGCCCTTGGTGCAATCGATGGTCGCAAAGATCACAGCTGCCAGCACCACCATCAGCGCGATGCCCTGGAGCGGCAGATTGTAGTTGCCGGTGGCGGCGACGACATAGCCGAACGCGACCGAGCAGACGAAGCCGCCGAGATTGCCGGCGGTGTTCATCACGCCCGACGCGGTGCCGCCGTAGCGGCCGCCGATCGACATGCACATCGCCCAGGCGGCGGGGAGCATCAGGTCCATCACCATGAAGGCGGCGCCGGCGAGCAGCACGATCGCGAGCTTGCTGGTGGCGAGGCTCATCGCGACGAGCAGCGCGGCGGTGCCGACCAGGCAGGTCGAGGCGATCAGGCGATAGGCGTTGCGGCTGCCGATGCGCGCGGCGAGCCGGTCGCACAGCACGCCGCCGGCCAGATTGCCGACCACGCCGAGCAGGAACGGGATCGAGCCGTAGAGGCCCATCTCGTCCACCGTGAAGCCCGCGCCCTTGACCATCCAGGTGGGGAACCAGCCGAAGAAGAACCAGCTGCCGAACGCATAGAACAGATAGGCGATCGAAATCAGCCAGAGCTGGGGCAGGCCGAACAGCTGCTTCCACGGCGTGCCGCTATGGCCGGCATGCGCGTCGCTGCCGATCTCGGCGACTTCGGCAGCGGTGATGCCGGGCTGCTCGGCGGGCTTGTCGTGGAACCATTTCCACCAGGCGAGCGCCCAGACCGCGCCGATCACGCCGAGCAGGACGAACACCGCCTGCCAGCCGAGATGCTTGTTGGCCGGGACCAGCAGCAGTGGGGCGAGGGCGCCGCCGAAGCGGCTGGCGGCCCAGATCACGCCCTGGCCGCGCGCACGCTCGCGCGCCGGCAGCCAGCGATAGAGCACGCCGGTCATGTTGGGATAGGCGCCGGCCGCGCCGAGGCCGAACAGGAAGCGCGCGGCGGCGAGCTGCCAGAAGTTGCGGCACACCGCGGTGATCGCGGTGAAGAACGACCACCAGACCGTGATCCGGGTCAGTTCCTTGCGATAGCCATGCTTGTCGCCCATCGCGCCCGAGGGAATCTCGAACACCGCATAGGCGATGACATAGGCGCTCAGCACCCAGCCCCATTCGGCGGGGGTGATGCCGAGATCCTTCTGGATCGACGGGCCGGTGACCGCGATCGCCAGCCGGTCGATAAAGGTGATGATCGAAAGGGTGGCGAGGAAGCCGAGGACCAGCCGCCGCTTCTTCACTTCGAGAGGCCTGCCAGCACGACGCGGGCGTGCTCCATGCCGAGCTCGGGGCTGGCATAGACCGGCGCCGAGACCGCACCCTCGGGCAGGCTGGCGACGACGCGCGCCATCGATGCCTGGGCGAGGACGATCGCGTCGACGCCCTTCATGCCCTCGGTCAGGCCTTCGCTCACGATCCGGTCATGCGTGGCGCCGTCGCCGGCCATCACGGCCTGGAATGCGCCTTCGCAGAGATGCTCGACGATCTCGATCTGCTTGCCCTGCTCGGCGGCGACGCGGCGGACGAGATCAGCGGTCGGCTGGAGGGTGGTGGAGAGCGTGGCGACCACACCAATGCGGGTGCCGCTGGCGACGGCCTTCTCCGCCATGGCGCGATCGACGCGAAGCACGGGCTGGTCATAGAGTTCTGCCGCCATCTCGACGGCCTTGCCGATCGACGAGCAGGTGACCATCGCGACATCGCAGCCGGCATCGAAGGCCGAGCCGACCAGCCGGACGACCTGACGCATCGTCGACTTCTGGAGATGGCCGGCGGCGATGGTGTTCTTGATCGTGCTCTCGTCGACGAAGTGGAGCAGCTTGACGTCGGCGGGCATCACCCGCGCCGCGATCTCGGTGAAGATCGGCACCAGCGTTGCCGAATTATGGATCAGACCGAGGGTAGGCATCGTCACTCTCCGGATTTTATGAATACATGGGTGCCGGCGCCGACTTCCGTGCGGCTATCGACCGGCGCGCCGCCGAGGCGCCAGCCGCTTCCGGGCAGGTCGATATCGGCGGTGGTGTTGGCGGGGATGGTGAGCGTGAAGCGAGTGAGGCCGCTGGCATCGCCATCGGTTTCGGCGGCGATCAGGCCGACGACGGACTCGTAGCGCGCCGAGACCCGGCCGATCGCCGGATACCAGAGCGGCCGCGCAGCGATGCGGCGGAAGCCGGGCGCGGCAGGCGCGATGCCGGCGAGGCGGCGGTAGAAGAAGCCGATGATCGCGCCGAACGCATAGTGGTTATAGCTGTTCATCGACAGGTCGCCGGTGTCGCCGTTCCAGCGTTCCCACATCGTCGTCGCGCCCTGGCTGGGCATATAGCCCCAGCTCGGATAGCCGGTCTGGAGCAGCAGCCCCGAGACTTCGCCGTGCCGGCCGGCATCGGCGAGCACGTCGAGGATATAGGGCGTGCCGAGGAAGCCGGTGGACAGCTTCATGCCGCGGGCGCGGATGTCGTGCGCCAGCACTTCGGCGGCGGCGGCGCGGCGGTCCTCGGGGACCAGGCCCATGAACAGCGCGAGCACCTGGCTCGCCTGGCTGCCATTGCCGGCGGTGCCGTCCGCCGCGACGAACTTGGCGGCGAAGGCGGTGCCGATCTTGGTGCGCAGATCGCGCCACGCACCGGCATCACGGCCGGTGGCCTCGGCCATCTCGGCCATCAGCTCCGCGCACCAGGCCCAATAGGCGGTCGCGCACAGCACGCGCGGGGTGGTCTCGTCATCGGGCTTGATCGCGTCGACCGAGAGCCAGTCGCCGAGATCGAGCCCGCGATCGTTGCGCCAGATGCCGTCGGGATTGGTCTGCCCGACAAAGACCATCCAGTCCTGCATCGCGTCCCAATTCTCGTCGATCACCGCGGTGTCGCCGTAACGCTGCCAGAGCTGCCAGGGCAGGATGATCCCGGCCTCGCTCCAGCCCGCGGTCACCACATCGGGGAAGGACAGCGGCTGGGGTACCACGATCGGATAGGCGCCGTCGGGCCGCTGCGCCGCGCGCGCCTCCAGCAGGAAGCGGCGGAGGAAGGGATCGACCTCCATGTTGAACGCGGCGGCGTCCATGAAGACCTGGATGTCGCCCATCCAGCCCATGCGCTCGTCGCGCTGCGGACAATCGGTGGGCACCGCGAAGAAGTTGGAGCGCTGGCTCCATAGCGCGTTGTCGAAGATCGTCTGGAGCAAGGGCGCATCGTGGAAGGTCACGCCGCCGGTCTCGCGGCAGGCGCTGTGGACGACCACGCCCTCGATATCGTCCACGCTCGGCACGCCGGGATAGCCGGCGATCTCGACGTAGCGGAAGCCGTGATAGGTGAAGCTCGGCTCGAAGACCTCCGTGCCGGTGCCGGCCAGGGTGAAGCTGTCGGTCGCCCTGGCGAGGCGGAGGTTGGCGAGATCGGCGGTGCCGTTCGGGTTGAGCAGCTCGGCGAACTTCGCGGTGATCGTGGTGCCCGCGGGGCCGGTCGCGCGGATGCGGACCCAGCCGGGGAAGTTCTGGCCGAAGTCGAAGACATAGCGGCCGGGCAGCGGCTCGTTGACGCTGCGCGCCTTGAGGCTGCCGGTGCGCTCGAGCAGGGGCGAGGTCTGGGCAATCAGCCGGGTGTCGGGCTCCGCGCCGCGCTTTGCGGTGGCCCATGCCGAGGCGTCGAATCCGGGCAGGTCCCAGCCGGGCTGCTCGGCGCGCGCGTCGCGGGTCTCGCCGTCATAGATTTCGGACTTGCTGATCGCCGAGGGGGCGAGGCGCCAATCGGGGCCGGTCTCGACCCATTGGCTTGTGCCATCAGCAAACTCGAGGCGGAGCTGGGCGCGGAATCGGCGCGGGGCGGGGCCGAAGCCGTAGCGCTCGATCCGCCAGCCGAACGGGCTGGCATAGAAGCCGTCACCGACCGTGGCGCCGAGCGCATTGGCGCCGGGCTGGATCAGGTCGGTGACGTCATAGACCTGGTAGAGGACATGATCGGCGGCGACGCTGATCTCGGGCGCCAGGATCGCGCCGGAGACGGGCTGGCCGTTGATCCGCGCGTCATAGGCGCCGAGCGCGGTGGCGTAGAGCCGGGCCGCGACGACCGGCTGGTCGGCGGTGAACTCGGTGCGCAGCAGCATCGCCGGTTCGCTGGGGCGCGGATCGTTATGGACATTGGCGCCGCTCGGGACAGGCGCGGTCCAGCCGCCGGCGTCGAAGTTGGGTGCCGTCCAGCCCTCCGGCGGGGAGGGCATCAGCCGGAAGGCCTTGCCGACGATGCGATCGACGCTGCCATCGGCGCGGTACAGGCGGATCAGCGCGGCGAAGGCGCCGCCATCGACGGGGAAGAAGCCGGTGGTGTCGGCCTCGACCAGTGCGCAGACGCTGTTGCGGCCCGGTTTGATCTCGCCGGCATAGGGCGCGAGCGTGCCCCAGAAGGGGAGATAGGTGTCCCAGTCGAAATGCCAGTCGAGCGGGGACTGGGTGCCATTGACCCAGACGCCGCGGAGGTGGTCCTTGCCGGCGACCAGCACTTCGGCACGGACCAGATCTTCGGGGGCGTCGAAATCGAGGCGGAAGGCGTGAGGGCGGTCGTCGAGCGCGGTTTCGCTCCACACCCAGGTGACGCCGGCGGCGCGCTCGGCGGCGGCGAAATCGTCCTCGGCCTCGATCCAGTCGGCGCGCCAGTCGGTGGGGGCGAGCAGGCCGGTTTCGAACCATGCGGGGGTGGATCGGGCGGTGTTGCCGTCGCCATCGGTGACATCGACCGACCACCAGATGCGCTGCATCGAGGCGAGGGGCGGGCCGGCATAGGCGATGTCGAAGCTGGCATCGCTCGCGACGTCGCCGCTGTCCCAGAGCAGGTTGCCCGAAAGGGCTTCGGCGCTGGCGGCGGCGCGGATGCGGTACTTCGCCTGCACGGTGCCCGGCGTGTCGCTCTCGATCCGCCAGGACAGGCGGGGCCGCGCGGCTTCGGTGCCGAGCAGATCGACGGTGTTCTCGGTACGCAGGTCGACGACGCGCAGGGTCATAGGGTCAGGCCCAGACGGTAGAGGCGGTTGGCATTGCCGGCGAACAGCGCGAGGCGCTCGTCCGCCGAGAAATCGAAGGTGATTGCGTCATAGGCGCCGAGATGCCGGTCGAAGCTGCCGAACAGCCTGTCGGTGGGGAAGTTGCTGGCGAACATCGCGCGGTCGGCGCCGAACAGGTCGATCGTCTCCAGGACATAGGGCCGCGCCTGGTCGATATTCCACGGACGCCAGGTGAAGCCCATGCCGGAGATCTTGACCGCGACATTGGGGAGGGCTGCCAGCGCCGCCAAGCCGTTGCGCCAGACCGCCCAGCCATGCGCGTCGCCGGGGATCGCCATGCCGGTATGATCGATGATGACCTGGATGTCCGGATGCTTCGCGATCAGTCCGGCGAGATGGGCGAGCTGGCCGGGATAGGCCTGGAGATCGAAGCTCAGGCCGTATTTCGCGAGCAGGCCGAAGCCGCGCATCCATTCGTCCGAAGTGGTGATGTCGGCCGGCGAATAGCTGCGTTGCGGATCGGGATGCCAGTTCACGATGTGGCGGATACCGCGCACATTGGGGTGCGCGACATGGGCGCCGAGCAGGCCCTCCAGTGTCGGGCTCTCCAGTGCGGCGAAGGCGATAATGCCGTTCGGCATGCCGCTTCGGTCGGCCATCGCCTGGAGCCACTCGGTTTCGCGCAGCGCGTCGTCGGGATGCGCGCCCGCATCGATATGGACGATCCCGCGCACGTCCCAGTCGCCCGCATCGGCCAGATAGTCGTCGAGCCCGTAATCGCTGGCGATGGGCTCGACGCTGCCATTGGGCCCGTCCTCATTGAACGGCGGCATCAGCCACGGATAGCGGATGTGCGACAGGTTCCAGAGATGGACGTGCGGATCGATGAAGGGCGGGCGCTGGGGCATCAGAAGGTCGTTCGGCCGCCCGAGGTGTCGAACGTCGATGCGGTGGTGAAGCTGCACTCCTCCGAGGCCATGAAGCACACCATCGCGGCCGATTCCTCGATCTGGCCGAGCCGGCCCATCGGGATCTTCGAGCGCATGTAATCGACCTGGCTCGGCGGCAGCTGGGCGAGGATCGGGCTCTCGAAGGTCGCGGGGGTGAGCGCGTTGACGATCACGCCCTTGCCGGCCAGTTCCTTGCCGATCGACTTGGTGAAGCCGATCACGCCGGCCTTGGACGCCGAATAGGCGCTGGCATTGGGGTTGCCTTCCTTGCCGGCGACCGAGGCGATGTTGACGATGCGGCCATAGCCGTTCGCGAGCATCAGCGGCACGATCGCGCGGTTGCAGTAGAACAGGCCGTTGAGGTTGATGTCCATCACTCGCAGCCAGCTGTCGACCGGGAATTCGTGTGCCGGCACGGTCGCACCGGTGATCCCGGCCGAGCAGACCAGCACATCGATCTGGCCGAGGATTTCGGCGCTGGCTTTCGCGGCAGCCTCGACCGCGGCGAGGTCGGACACGTCGAGCGCCTGGACGCCCACTGCGCCTGTCTCTGCCTGGGCGGCGGCCAGCGCGTCGGGGTTCAGGTCCCAGAGGACGACCTGGCCGCCCTCTTCGACGATCCGCTTCGCAACGGCCTTGCCGAGGCCCGAGGCACCGCCGGTGACGACGGCGCAGCGGCCGGCATAGCGTCCCGCGAACACGCTCACTTGGTGGCGCTCCACGCCACGAATTCCTGGCGCTGCTCGCCGAGCTTCTCGATGCCCAGCTCGACCACGTCGCCGGCCTTCAGATACCAGGGCTCGGGCTTCTGGCCGAGGCCGACGCCCGGCGGGGTGCCGGTGGTGATGACGTCGCCCGGGAGCAGCGTCATGAACTGCGAGCAATAGGCGACGATCTGCGCGACGGTGAAGATCATCGTCTTGCTGTTGCCGTTCTGCATCTTCTTGCCGTTGACCGACAGCCACATGCCGAGATTCTGCGGATCGCCGACTTCGTCCTTGGTCACCATCCACGGGCCGATCGGGCCAAAGGTGGGGAAGCCCTTGCCCTTGTCCCAGGTCAGGCCGCGCTCGACCTGCCAGTGGCGCTCGGACACGTCGTTGATGACGCAATAGCCCGCCACGTAATCCAGCGCGTCTTCCTCGGAGACATAGGAAGCGGCGGTGCCGATGACGACGCCGAGCTCGACTTCCCAATCGGTCTTCTTGGAATCCTTCGGGATGGTGACCGGGTCGTTCGGACCCTGGATGCAGCTCACCCACTTCTGGAAGACCACGGGCTCCTCGGGCACCGGCAGGTTCGATTCCGCGGCGTGATCGGCGAAGTTGGTGCCGATCGCGATGAACTGGCGGGTGCCGCCGACACAGGCGCCGTAGCGGACATCGCCCTCGACCAGCGGCAGGCTGGCGGGATCGATCTCGGCGAGGCGGGCGAGGGCGTCCTTGCCGAGCGCGTCGGGGCCGATGTCGGCGACGTGCGCGGAAAGGTCACGGATGCGGCCATCACTGTCGATCAGGCCGGGCTTCTCGGCGCCCGGGGCGCCATAACGGCAAAGCTTCATGAGGTGGTTTCCTTAGCGGGAATAGGGGCGGTGGAGGGGGATGTCGCGGTTGAGCTCGACGCCGAAGCCGGGCTTGTCGAGTTCGCTCGCGCGAATCTTGCCGTTTACGGGCACCGGCTCGCCGAGCAGCTGCGGGGCGAACATCGGCACCACCTCGGTCGGCCCCGGATGCATCATCAGGAACTCGGCGAAGGGCGAATTGTGGCGGGTGATGACGAAGTGATAGCTGTAGACCGACGAGCCGTGCGGGACCATCAGCACGCCCTTGCTGTCGGCATAGTTGGCGATCTTGATCAGCTCGGTCACGCCGCCGCACCAGCCCACATCGGGCTGGATGATGTCGCAGCATTCCATGTCCATCAGCATGCGGAAGCCCCAGCGGGTCGCCTCATGCTCGCCGGTGGTGACGAGCAGGCCCTTGGGAGCGTTCTTCCTGAGCTGCGCATAGCCCCAGTAATCGTCGGGGCTCAGCGCCTCCTCGATCCACTTCAGCCCGCATTCGTTCCAGGCACGGTGGGCGAGGCGCGTGGCATAATCGATGTCGAGCGACATCCAGCAATCGTACATCAGCCAGAAATCGTCGCCGCACTTGGCGCGCATGTCGGCGAGCAGGGCGATGTTCTTCTCCAGCCCCTCGAACCCTTCGGCGGGGCCGTGGTGGAGCGGCAGCTTGCCGCCGATGAAGCCGAGTTCTTTGGCGATGTCCGGGCGGGCGCCGGTGGCGTAGAATTGCAGCTCGTCGCGCACCGCGCCGCCGAGCATGTGGTAGACCGGCTCGCCGCGCAGCTTGCCGAGCAGGTCCCACAGCGCGAGGTCGACGCCCGAGATCGCGTTGATGACCAGGCCCTTGCGGCCATAATATAGGGTCGAGAAATACATCTGGTCCCAGATCTTCTCGAACTCGTAGGGGCTGCGCCCCTCGAGGAAGCGGGCGAGATGCTTCTCGACGATATAGGCCGCGGGCTCGCCGCCGGTGGTGACCGCGAAACCGATCGTACCGTCCTCGGCCTCCAGCTCGACGACCAAAGTGCCGAGCACGTTGATGCCGAAGCTCTGCCGCGAGGCGCGATATTCGGGATAGCGGGCCATCGGCGTGGCGATGTGGTCGTCGATCCAGTGGCCGGAACCTTGGTCGTGATAGTCGCCGCCACCGCCGCGCGCGACGAAGGCGCGGACGTGCTTGATCTTCGGCAGGCTCATGCGCATTCCCTTATTGACCCGCGCGCGGCGTGCGCGCGTCGTCGAGCACCAGCACCCAGTCATTGCCCGGCGCGGTTTCCCCCGGCGGATCGAAGCGGTGCTGGCCTGTGTTGTTGAAAGTCCCGATTGCGACGGACTGCCCGTCGCGCGGCGAATGCCAGTGCGCGCGGACCTGCTTGCCGCTGGTCGCGCCGAGCCGCACCGAGAAGGGGCGGCCGGTATAGGTATAGGCAAAAGCATAGCCCTTGCCGCGGCTCGCGAGCACGCGGTCGTAGCGGGTGCCGTTGTCGGTGATCAGCGTCTGGTCGGGCACGCGCTCGAGCATCGGGCGCGATTCGATCAGGCGGCGCAGATACTGCATCTGGTTGGCGCCGGGCGCCTCGATCGCCTGTTGCCAGGGCGTGATCGGCTCGAAATTGGCCGTGTCCGCACCGGGCGTGAAGAACTGCATGACATGGTTCTCGCCATAGGTGTGGCCGAACGCGCCGGACATCACTGCCCACCAGGCATAGCGCCGCGCATCCGGCGCCAGCCAACGCGGCTGGTTCGCTTCGTGCAGGCCGTGGGGGATGCCCTCATAGGAGGGCTCGCCGTCGATCACCGGCTTGGTCGGCAGGCGGATCCAGTCGGTGGCGACATAGCGCCAATTGTCCTCGCCGATCGCGCTCGCGCCTTCCTGCGCATAGGAGCGGTGGCCCGACTGGAACATGTTGAAATCGAGCCAGGGCGCGTCGTGATACTGCCACGAGGAATCGGTGCGGCCGATCGGGTGGAAGGTCATCAGATGGCCGGGATCGTAGCGCTTGATCGTCGATCCCAGCGCGTCCCACACCGCGGTGCGCATCTCGGAACGGGTGTCGCCGCCGTTGAGCCAGATGATGTTGGGCTGGTTCCTATAGCGCTCGGCGAGGAAGCGGCCATAGGCGGGAGCGTTCTGCAGGTTCAGCTTGCCGCCATCGGCGATCGAGCCCCAGCAGGGCACCAGCGCGAGATAGATGCCGAGCTGTTCGGCGCGCTTCGCCACCCAGTCGAGATGGTCCCAATAATCATATTCGCCGGCCTTGGCCGGATCATTGCCCGGTGTGGTGCGCGGGTGGCCGGGATCGCCATCGACCAGCGCCGGACCGGTCGCCGGATTGGTCATCTTCTCGGTGTGCAGCACCATGATCTGGACGACGTTGAAGCCCTGGCGCTTGCGGGTGAGGAGATATTGCTCGGCCTCGGCGCGGCTGGTGCGGCTGAGCAGCAGCCAGCCGGTGTCGCCCATCCAGAAGAACGGCTTGCCGCCGGCGAGCAGGTAATGGCCGTTCGGCGCCACCGAGAGGGGCGGCGTCTGCGCGGCAGCCGGCGTGGCGACTGCCGCAGCGGCCGCAAACGCGGCCAGCAGAATCGAGCCGGCGTGCATCAGACCTTCCTCTCCCGAAGCGCGGGAATCGTGGTGCCCGCTGTCTGACGTTCATTGTATAATAGTATTATTCAAGTCAACTGGCGTCGGGCCTTTGTGCCGATAATTGCTGCGGAATCGGGCCGCCGGTGGCCCAGTCGAGCAGCTCGACGGTGTGCACAACGGGCACGCCGACGCGCGAAGCGATCTGCATCGCGCAGCCGATATTGCCGGTGGCGATGACATCGGCGTTCAGGCGCGCGAGGTTCGCCGCCTTGCGGTCACCGAGCTGGCCGGCAATCTCGGGCTGGAGGATATTGTAGGTTCCCGCCGAGCCGCAGCAGAGATGCGCCTCGGCCGGCGTGCGCACGGTGAATCCCGCTTGGGCAAGCAGCTTCTTCGGCGCGTCGGTGACCTTCTGGCCGTGCTGCAGCGAGCAGGCGGCGTGATAGGCGACGGTGAGCCCGTGCCCGTTGCCGGCCGGCAGCTCGATCTCGGCGAGCAGCTCGCTGACGTCCTTGGCCAGCGCGGAAACCCGGGCGGCCTTTTCGGCATAGGCGGGGTCGTTCCGCAGCATGAAGCCGTAATCCTTGATCGTCGTGCCGCAGCCCGATGCGGTGACGAGGATCGCGGCGAGCCCGCCGGCCTCGATCTCGCGGGTCCAGGCATCGACATTGCGGCGGGCGGCGGCGAGGCCATCTTCCTCGCGGCCCATGTGATGGACGAGCGCGCCACAACAGCCTTCGCCCGCCGCGAAGATCACGTCATAGCCGACCCGATTGAGCAGCCGGATCGTCGCGGCGCGGAATTCGGGGCGCAGCACCGGCTCGGCGCATCCCTGGAGCAGCGCGATGCGGCCTTTGGCGCCGGGGACGAGCGCGTTTCCGGTGGGAGCTGGTGCGGGCAGGGTGTTCGGGGCGAGGGCCAGCATCGCGGCAAGCGGCTTCAGGGGCGCGACCTTGGCGAACAACGGCGCGAACGGGCGGCCCAGCTTCGCGGCGATCAGTGCGAGGCGGAAGCGACCGGGATAGGGCAGCACCCAGGCGAGAATGCCGCGCAGCATCCGCTCGTGCCAGGGGCGTTGGTAACGGTCGTGGATATAGGCCCGGGCGTGATCGACCAGGTGCATGTAATTCACGCCCGAGGGGCAGGTGGTCATGCAGGACAGGCAGGACAGGCAGCGATCGACATGCTTGACCACCTCGGCGCTGGGCGCGCGTTCATGCTCGAGCATGTCCTTGATCATGTAGATCCGCCCGCGCGGGCTATCGAGCTCGTCACCGAGCAGCACATAGGTGGGGCAGGTCGCGGTGCAGAAGCCGCAATGGACGCATTTGCGGATCACGCCTTCGGACGAGGCCATGGCCGGATCGGCGAGCTGGGCGGGCGTGAAGCTGGTCTGCATGCTAGAAGCGCCCCGTCTCGAACAGGCCCGTGGGATCGAATGCGCGCCGGACTTTCGTCTCCAGCGCGGCGAGCGGTGCGGGCTGGGGGTGGAAGGCGGGCACTGCCGTACGCATCGTCGTGTCGGCGCGGATCAGCATGGCGTGGCCGCCTGCGTTCGTCGCGGCAGCGCGGATAGCCCGCGGATCGGCGTTGCTTGCCAGCCAGACCAGGCCACCGGCCCAGTCGAACAGCCACTCCGCCCCGGGCAGCGCGGTGATCAGCGCGGGCGCGTTCCGGCCGGGTACGACGACGCGCCATAGCGGCTTGTCGCGAGGCAGCGGCGTGGCGTGGCACACCGCATCCCATAGCCGGGCATCGTCATCGAGCGGATCCAGCCCGGCGATCAGCTGGTGGAGCGTTTCCGCGCGGGCGCGGATCGAGGCGGGGAAGCCGTCGAGCCGGAGCGCGGTGACCGTGCCGCCTTCCCAGGCGGGCAGATGTGCCGCTGCCGAGACTTCCGCCGCCGATCCCATCGCCCGCGCCATGGCTGCCACTGCGGCGGCAGGATCGAGCCCGCGTGCCACCAGGGTCGTGCGCGCACGCGGTGCCGGCAGCACCTTGAGCGTCAGCTCGGTGATGGCGGCAAGCCGCCCCCAACTGCCGGTGATCAACTTGGGCAGGTCATAGCCGGTGACGTTCTTGACCACCTTGGCGCCGGCGACGAAGCGCTCGCCGCGGCCCGATACGCCGGTGAAGCCGAGCAGGTGATCGCGCGCGGCGCCACGGCTCAACCGGGCCGGGCCGGCGATGCCGGAAGCGATCACGCCGCCGATCGTTGCCTGGCCGGGTTCTCCGCCGAGCAGGGCGGCATGGTCGAACGGTTCGAAGGCAAGCATCTGGCCTTCGCTCGCGACCAGCGCCTGGATTTCGGCGAGCGGGGTGCCGGCGCGGACGGTCAGCACCAGCTCGGGCGGGTCATAATCGACCACGCCGGCGAAGCCGCGCATGTCGATCACTGCCGCCTCGCTCGGGGCGCCGATCGCGTCCTTGCTGCCGCCGCCGCGCAAGCGGAACGGGCCGTTGCCGTCTGCGATGATCTCGCACAATTCGTCGATGTTTGCGGGGCGCAGCATCAGAAGCGCGGCAGTTCGGGGAAGGGCACGGCGCCGCCATGGACATGCATGCGACCAAGCTCGGCGCAGCGGTGCAGCTCGGGGAACATCTTGCCGGGGTTGAGCAGCAGTTCGGGATCGAAGGCGCATTTCACCCGCTGCTGCTGCGCGAGATCGACGGGGCCGAACATCACCGGCATCAGGTCGCGCTTCTCGACGCCGACGCCATGCTCGCCGGTGAGCACGCCGCCCACCTCGACGCACAGGCGCAGGATGTCCGCGCCGAACGCCTCGGCGGTTTCGAGCTCGCCCGGCTGGTTCGCGTCATAGAGGATCATCGGGTGGAGATTGCCGTCGCCGGCGTGGAAGACGTTGATCACGCGCAGGCCATATTGCTCCGACAGCACACCCATGCGGCGCAGCACGTCGGGCAGGCGGCGGCGCGGGATTGTGCCGTCCATGCAGTAATAATCGGGCGAGATGCGGCCGGCTGCGGGGAAGGCTGCCTTGCGTCCGGCCCAGAAGCTCGCCCGCTCGGCATCGCTGGTGGAGGCGCGGATCGAGACGGCGCCGTTGCTGCGTGCGATCGCCTCGATCTCGCCGATCAGATGCGCGCATTCGCCTTCGGGGCCGTCGAGCTCGACGATCAGCAACGCCTCGACGTCGAGCGGATAGCCGGCATGGACAAAGGCTTCGGCGGCGTGGATTGCGGCGCGGTCCATCATCTCCATGCCCGCCGGGATGATGCCGGCGGCGATCACCTCGGCGACGCATTGCCCGGCCGTCTCGATCTCGGCGAAACCGATCAGCAGCGCCCTGGCGGTCTGGGGACGGGGGAGGATGCGGACGGTGACTTCGGTGACGACGCCGAGCAGCCCTTCGGAACCGACGACCAGCCCGAGCAGATCGAGCCCCGCTGATTCGAGCCCGCGCCCGCCCAGGCGGAGTATTTCGCCCTCGATCGTCACCAGCTCGACGCCGAGGACGTTGTTGGTGGTCAGGCCGTATTTGAGGCAGTGCACGCCGCCGGCATTCTCGGCGACATTGCCGCCGATCGAGCAGGCGATCTGGCTCGACGGATCGGGCGCGTAATAGAAGCCTTGTTCCTCGACCGCGCGGGTGATCGCGAGGTTGGTAACGCCGGGCTGCACCACGGCGATACGGTCGGCATAATCGATGTCGAGGATGCGGTTGAGCTTGGACAGGCCGAGCAGCACGCCGTCCGCCAGCGGCAGCGCGCCGCCCGACAGCGAAGTGCCGGCGCCGCGGGGCACCACCTTCACGCGATTGGCGTGGCACCAGGCGAGCACGCGCGCGACCTGTTCGGTCGTCTCGGGCAGCACCACGACCAGCGGCGGCTGGCGATAGGCGGTGAGTCCGTCCGCTTCATAAGCACGCAGGCCGTCCGGGTGATCGATCACGCCCTCGCCGGGGACGATCGCGCGCATCGCGGCGACGATCTCCCTGCGGCGTGCGAGCACGCCGGCATCCGGCTCGGGCATGCACAGCGACATTATTGCAGGTTCACGTACATGCCCCCGTCGACCAGCAGCGCGGCGCCGGTGACATAGGCTGCCATGTCGGAAGCGAGGAAGACGATCGGGCCGGCGAGATCCTCGGGCATGCCCAGCCGACCGAGCGGGGTGCGCTCTTCCATGTAGCGGCGCTTCGCTTCGTCGGCGAGATCGTCCTTGTTGATCTCGGTCAGGATCGTGCCGGGCAGCACGCTGTTGCAGCGGATGCCGTGCTTGCCGAGCGCGATCGCGGCCGACTGCATCAGGGAATGCACGCCCGCCTTGGTGGGGGTGTAGTGCGTCTGGAACTCGCCGCCGACCAGCGCGGAGATCGACGAGACCGCGACGATCGCGCCGCCATGGCCCTGCCTGACCATCTGGTTTGCCGCCGCCTGCACCATGTAATAGGCGCCGTGCAGGTTGACCCGGAAGGTGCGGTCGACCGTCTCGACCGGCATGTCGAGAAAGGCGTGGAACGGGCAGATGCCGGCGTTCGAGACCATCACGTCGACCTTGCCGAGCGCCTCGACGGCCTTGGCGACGAACTCTGTCGCGGTCTCGGGCAGGGCGACATCGCCCTTCACCGCGATCCCCTTGCGGCCCAGCGCCTCGATCTCGGCGATGCAGGAATGCGCCTTCTCGTCGCTCGCGACATAGTTGATCGCGACATCGGCGCCGTGCTGCGCCGCGCCGATCGCCGCGGCGCGACCGATGCCGGTCGAGCCGCCGGTGACCAGCACGGTCTTTCCTTCGAGAAGCTTCATCTCATGTCCTCTGCGAGGATCGAGCGGTCGATCGCTTCGATCCGATTGACTCCGGTCAGCGTCATCGCGACCGTCATTTCCTTGGCGATCAGCTCGAGCAGCTTGGCGACGCCGGCCTCGCCCTGGGCGGCGAGGGCATAGACCCAGGCGCGGCCGAGCAGCACGGAGTGGGCGCCGAGCGCGAGCATCCGCACCACGTCAAGCCCGTTGCGCACGCCGCCGTCGGCGAGGATCGTCAGCCGGTCGCGCACCGCATCGGCGATCGCGGGCAGGGCGCGGGCGCTCGACAGCACGCCGTCGAGCTGGCGGCCGCCATGGTTGGAGACGACGATGCCGTCGGCGCCGATCGCGGCGGCCTCGCGCGCGTCCTCGGGATCGAGGATGCCCTTGATGATCAGCGGGCCGTCCCAGGCAGCGCGGATCCATTCGAGGTCGCGCCACTGGATCGACGGATCGAAATTGGCGCCGAGCCAGCCCATATAGTCGTTGAGCCCGCTGTCCTTGCCGAGCACCGGAAGCAGATTGCCGAGCGTGTGCGGGCGGCCGCGCAGGCCGACGTCCCAGGACCAGTGCGGCTTGCCCATCGCCTGGAGCACGCGGCGCAACGGCGCATTGGGGCCGGACATGCCGGAATGGGCGTCGCGATAGCGTGCGCCGGGCACCGGCATATCGACGGTGAACACCAGAGCCTTCGCTCCGGCCGCCTTCGCCCGGGCGATCAGGTCCTTCATGAAGGCGCGGTCGCGGATCACGTAGAGCTGGAACCAGAAGGGGTCGGCGGCCTGGGCGACCTGCTCGATCGGGCAGATCGACACCGTGGACAGGCACATCGGCACGCCTGCCGAGCGGGCGGCGCGGGCGGCCTGGAGTTCGCCGCGCCGGGCATACATGCCGCTGATCCCCACCGGACCCAGGCCCACCGGCAGCGCGATATCGCTGCCGAACAGGCTGGTGGTGAGGTCGATCGACGCGACGTCCTTGAGGACACGCTGACGCAGCGCGATGCCGGAAAGGTCGCTCACATTGCGGCGGAGCGTCTCCTCGGCATAGGCGCCGCCATCGGCATAGTCGAAGAGGAAACGCGGTAGGCGGCGGCGGGCCGCTTCGCGGAAATCGCTGGCTGAGGAAATGATCATGGGCACGCCTTATGGCGTCCTGCGCGCGCGTGGGAAGCGGATTGCGCGATCATCGGCCACGCATCCCGCTCGCGTTGGATTCGCGCGGGAAGGAGGCGGCCGTCGCCCGTCGCGCAGCGCCCGACTCGCGGATTTCCGCCATTCCGATCCCTGAATTCCGCCCCTGCGACTGCATCGCGGCACATCCTCTCCGGCCTGTTATGGCCCTTCGTATATTATTATTTTTTACGCTAAGCGATGGAAAACAAAAACGATCGTAACCCCATTCCGGAAAGGAATGAAGATATTATAGTACTAATCGTTGCAATTGTCTCCCCCTGCGGCTAACCAATGGAAAGGAGAGAAGAATGCATAACCTGGAAAGGCCAGGTGCGACGGGCGTGAATCCCGCGCATCTGGACGCCCGTGCAACCCATGTCCGCGAGCGCGCCAACTGGATGCGCCGCCGTCTGTTGCGCATGATCGTGGAGGCCGGGCAGGGCCATCCGGGCGGCGACCTGTCGGCCGCGGACATCATCGCGTCGCTCTATTTCGATATCCTTCGGATCGATCCGAAATCGCCCGATGCGCCGGACCGCGATCGCTTCATTCTCAGCAAGGGCCATTGCACCGGCGCGCTCTACACCGCGCTGGCGGGCGCGGGCTTCTTTCCCGAGGCCGATCTCGACACCTATCTGAAGCCGGGATCGCGGCTGAACGGCCATCCGAACCGCAACTATTTGCCGGGCGTCGAGACCAACACCGGACCGCTCGGCCATGGCTTTCCGGTCGGCGTCGGCGTCGCGGTGGCGGGGCAGATCGACGGCGCGGACTATCGCGTGTTCGTGCTCACCGGCGACGGCGAGCTGCAGGAAGGCAGCATGTGGGAAGCGGCGATGTTCGCCGGGCACCGCGGGCTGGGCAATCTCACCGTGATCGTCGATCGCAACCGGCTGCAGCAGGGCGCGGGCACCGAGGATACCAATTCGCTCGAGCCGCTCGCCGACAAGTGGCGCGCGTTCGGCTGGGACGTGGTCGAGCTCGACGGCCACGACCATGAAGCCCTGCTCGCAGCGTTCGACGCGGCAGCCGAGCCGCGCGACAAGCCGCGCGTACTGATCGCCAACACTCACAAGGGCCAGGGCGTCAGCTTCATGCGCGACCAGGCGAACTGGCACCACGGTGTGCCCAATGCCGAGCAATACGCCCAGGCGATCGCCGAGCTGGAAGCGGAGATGCGCGCGTGAAGGACGTGATCGCACCCGACATGTTCGATTGCCGCGACGCCTATGTGCGCGCGGTGGAGGAACTGGCGGCGGCGGACAATCGCATCGTCGCGGTCGTCAATGATTCGGTCGGCTCGTCCAAGCTCGGCAAGTTCCGCGAGCGTTTCCCGGCGCGGCTGATCAATGTCGGCATCGCCGAGCAGAACATGGTCGGCGTCGGCGCGGGCCTGGCCAATGGCGGCAAGATCCCGTTCGTGAGCGGTGCCTCCTGCTTCCTCACGGCGCGCGCCATGGAGCAGATCAAGGTCGACTGCGCCTATAGCGAAGCCAATGTGAAGCTGTGCGGCATCTCGAGCGGCGTCGCCTATGGCGAGCTCGGCGCCACGCACCACAGCATCGAGGATGTCGCCTGGCTGCGTGCCATCGACAAGCTCACCGTGATCGTGCCGTCGGACCCCTGGGAAACCGCGGCGGCGATCAAGGCGGCGGCGGCGCATCAGGGCCCGGTGTACGTGCGGATCAGCCGCATGCCCGTGCCGATGCTCGCGCGCGGCGAGGATGCGGTCTTCACGATCGGCAAGGCGGAGCTGCTGCGCGGCGGCGGCGACGTGGCGATCATCGCCAACGGCACGCTGGTGCACCGCGCGCTCGACGCGGCCCGCATGCTTGCGGGCGAAGGGATCGCGGCACGCGTGGTCAACATGGCGACGATATCGCCGCTGGATGGCGAGGCGATCCTGGCCGCGGCGGCGACCGGCGCGATCGTCACGGCCGAGGAAGGCCTGGCGACCGGCGGGCTCGGCGGTGCGGTCGCAGAGCATTGTGCGCGCCATCTCCCGGTGCCGATGCGGATGCTGGGCTTCCCCGGCTTCCTGCCGACGGGTTCGGCCAGCTGGCTGATGGAACAGTTCGGGCTCACCGCGGAGGGCATCGCCGATGCCGCCCGTGAGCTGGTTGCGGGGAGGGGCTGATGGCGGCGCCGTCGGCATCGGATCGCAACGGGCGGTGGGCTTCGCGCTGCCGCCGAAAGGAGACGCGACGGAGCGGCGGTGGGGCCGCACCGAATGACGTGACGTGCTTGGGCACGAGAAAATAAGGGAAGGGAGTGGAAATGAAAAAGGCATTCAAATCAACGCATACCGCGCCGCTGCTGCGCGGAATGCTGCTCACCGGGGTCAGCGCCATGACGCTGGTCGTCGCGCCTGCCGCCTTCGCGCAGACTGCGCAGACGCCGCCGCAGGACACCACCGTCAGCGAGACGCCGCAGGAAGCGACGACCCAGAACGACGCGATCGTCGTCACCGGCAGCCGCATCAAGAGCCCGACGCTGACCTCGCCGTCGCCGCTGCAGGCGGTCACCGCCGAGACGATCCAGAACATCGGCGCGACCAACGTCCAGGAAGCACTCGCCCAGATCCCGGCGGTCGGCGTGCCCGGCCAGACCCGCGTCAGCAACGCCGGCGACACCAATCCCGGCCTCGCCACCGTCAACCTGCGCAACCTGGGCGACAACCGCACCCTGGTGCTGATCGACGGCCGCCGCTCGGTCGCCGGCATCCCGGGCACCTCGACGGTCGACCTGTCGATGATCCCGACCTCGTTCGTCGAGCGCGTCGACGTGCTGACCGGCGGCGCCTCGGCCGTCTATGGCTCGGACGCGATCGCGGGCGTGGTCAACTTCGTCTACAAGAAGAACTTCCAGGGCTTCCAGGCGAACGCGCAGGCCGGCATCTCGGAACTGGGCGACGACAAGCGCTATTCGATCAACGGGACCTTCGGCCAGAACTTCGCGGACGGCCGCGGCAACGTGATGATCTTCGCCGGGTACAACCACGAAGGCGACGTGCCCAACTCCAAGCGCGAGCGCACGGCGGCGGGCTTTAGCAGCCTGGGCAACACGCAGCGCGTCGGCGGCAACAGCGATGCGAACCTGACCGCCGCGCAGAACCTGTTCACGCGCTTCTACCAGCCGTCGAACGTCGGCCCGGGCGGCGTGTTCAACTTTGGTGGCGTCGGCAGCCGGCTGATCCTGCCGGACGGCACGCTCGACACCTATCCGGCGGTGAACGGGACGAACTACAACGATCCCACGGTCGTCGCGAAGATCAACAAGTACGGCTACAACGCTGCCGCGCTCGGCCAGCAGGCGTCGCCGTCGAACCAGATCACGGTCGCCACGCGCGCCAATTACGATGTGAGCGACAAGCTCAACCTGTTCGTCGAATCGACCTACTCGAACTACAAGACCAAGGGCCGCCGCGAAGCCTCGCCGATGCGCACGGACAGCGCGCTGGGCGCGTTCAACGGCACGAACGGGTTCTTCCCGATCCAGTATCAGGTCGTGAACCCGACCAACCCGGCCGACGTCCGCATTCTGACCAACCCCTTCGTCCCGACCGCGGTGTTCAACGCGGCCGACAATCGCGCCAATAACGACGCGATCGCTTCGAAGGACATCAGCTTCCTGCTGCGCACGACGATGTTCGGCGACGGCACGCGCAGCACCCCGACCGAGCGCGACAATTTCCGCGCCGTGGTCGGTGGCACCTACAAGATCGGCGGCGACTGGACTGCCGATTTCTATTATCAGTACGGCTTCACCAAGCAGCGCCAGAGCATGACCGGTCTCGCCGACCTCAATCGTCTCGCCCAGGCGGTGCAGGCGATGCCCGACGTGTTCGACTATGACAAGGACGGCAACACCACCGAGGCCGTCTGCGTCGACGCGACGGCGCGTGCGAATGGCTGCGTGCCGATCAACGTCTTCGGCCTGAATGCCGACGGCAGCTCCAAGGTCTCGAAGGAAGCCGCTGCGTGGCTGATGACCGAGATGAGCCGCTATTCGAAGCAGGAGCTGCAGACGGCGGCGATCAACGTCGGCGGCACGCTGTTCAACCTGCCCGCGGGCCCGGTGCAGGTCTCGGTTGGTGCCGAGTGGCGCTCCGAGTACAGCATGGACGACTTCGATCCGCTGACCAACACCGCGCGTAACGGCTATGTCCAGTTGCTCGACACCAAGGGCAAGTTCAACGTCAAGGAAGCCTATGGCGAGCTTGTCGTGCCGATCCTGCGCGACACGCCCTTCTTCCAGAACCTGACTCTGCGCGGCGCGGCGCGCCTGTCCGACTATTCGACGGTCGGCAGCTTCTGGGCCTGGAACGTCGGTGGCGAATGGGCTCCGGTCGAGGACATCCGCTTCCGTGCGGTCTATGCCCATGCCGTCCGCGCGCCGAACATCGGCGAACTCTACGCGGCTGCGGCGGCCGGCATCATCACCATCACCGATCCGTGCCAGGGCGTGACGCTGGCGCAGACCACGGCGGTGGCAGTGAACTGCCGCAAGGATCCGGGCGTGCTCGCGAACATCAACGCGAACGGATCGATGACGCTGACTTCGTCGGACACTGCGGGTGTCGGCAGCATCACCGCGAGCAACCCGGGCATCCAGGAAGAGACCGGCAAGACGATGACGTTCGGCGTGGTGATCAATCCGCGCTCGATCCGTGCGCTGCGCGGGCTGACGATCACCGCCGACTATTACGACATCAAGCTGGAGAACGCGATCAACCGCCTGGCGGCGGCGACCGTGCTCAACAAATGCTATGTCGCGGGCCTGCCGGAGTTCTGCCAGTTCGTGACGCGTCGCCAGCAGCCTTCGGGCGCGTTCAGCACCGGCTCGGTCGAGCAGGTCGTGCGCGGCCTGGTCAACAGCGGCGGCCAGTTCACCCGCGGCATCGACGTCACGCTGAACTACAGCCACAAGCTGTTCGGCGGCACCGCGACCTGGTCGGGCAGCTGGACCCATCTGCTCAAGCAGGGCATCGTTCCGCTGACCGGCGACGCCTATGACAACACCATGGGCGAGATCGGCACGCCGCGTGACTCGGTCAACTATGGCGTGACGTGGGAGAATGACTCCTTCGGCTTCACCTTCAGCGGTGACATCGTCGGATCGCAGATGTTCGATTACGAGAACTACCAGACGACGTTCCGGCTGGCCGATGGTTCGCTGCCCGACAAGAAGTACTTCACGATCGGCGCGAAGAACTACAACAACGCCCAGATCCGCTACAAGGGCATCGAGAATTTCGAGCTCTATGCGGGCGTGAACAACCTGTTCAACGTGCAGCAGCCGCCGCTCTGGGTGGGCACGCCGAACGGCAGCCCGAACGCGATCTGGGACATCATCGGCCGCCGTTACTATGCGGGCATCCGCCTGAAGTTCTGAGATTCCTCCCCTCCAAGGTTGCCTCCTGCTGGGGCGGTGCGAAAGCGCCGCCCCATTTTTTGTGCGACAGGGGCGCCCAAATCGACCGGGTTGCCAGCCGGAAGCGCGAGGATATGCTGGCGCCATGTGGCAACCGGCTATCCTTGCCCTGATGTCTGCGTCGCTTGCGGGGCAGGGCGTGACCTTCGACGGCGTGGCCTTCGGCCCACAGCGCACCCTTAGCTGCACCTGGTTCACCAATTTCGAGAATAGCCGATTCGAGCAATGCCGGGACGCGACGGGACCGCTGCTGGGGGAGGGCGACGGGGCATCGATCAAATGCCGTGGAGACACGTGCAGGCAGCTGGATGCCGCAGCCCGGAAGGCATCGGGCTGGCGAAAGGCCGAGCCGCCCTGGGGAAACTTCACGGTCCAGCTAGTGGGGCGGGTGAGCCTTGCGCGGCACAAGCAGCGCTATCTGGGCGATGCCAGCAGAGACGTTCTCATTGAACGTCTCGTCAGCGTTCGCGTCTCGAAATAGGCCGGTATGAGGCTAACGAAGAAGGGCGGCCTCCTGTCGGAGACCGCCCCTGAAAATATTGGCAGTCTGAGCCAGTTCAGGCCTTGAGCTTCGCCTCCAGCTCCTCGAGCGACTTGCCCTCGTTGCGCGGGGCGCCGAGCATGCCGATCACGCCGCTCGCCACGAGGAAGCCGGTGAGGATCCAGGCCAGGGTGGTGAAGCCGGTCGCGGTCAGCACCGGCACGAAGAAGCTCCAGATGCCAAGGCCGATGCGCACCACCGCGAACATCAGGCCCTGCGCCGTCGAGCGCAGCAGCGTCGGGAACATCTCCGAGCTCCACAGCTGGAAGAAGGACTGGGCGCCGAAGCCCTGGCCGAACGCCATCAGGAAGACGTGGAGGATCGCCAGCGGCAGGGTGAGCGGGAACAGCGCGAGCAGCGACATGCCGACCACCTGGATCACCGACGAGACCAGGAACATCGTGCGCTGGTTCAGCCGGTCCGAGAACTGCATGAACACCAGCCAGATCGACAGCATGCCGACCAGGAAGCTGAGCGTCTGGATCGCCACCGCGGTCGCCTGGCTGGCATCGCCGACGGTGCGCAGGATATAGGGGAAGAAGAAGCCGTTGGTGCCGGCCCACAGGTTCCACATGCCGTACATGCCGATCAGGAAGGCCATCGAGCCGAGATAGCGCGGCTTGAACAGCGCGCTGATCCTGGCCGGCTCGATCTGCTTGTGCTCGTCGGCGGCCTGCGCCTCCAGCCAGCGCGGCGATTCCTGCATGCGCGAGCGCAGGAAGGTGAGGCCGAGGGCGAGCAGGGCGAGGTGCGCGAAGACGATGCGCGCGCCGAGCAGCCCGAGCGGGGTCAGCACCAGGAACAGCAGCAGCACGACGACCGGCCCCAGATACCAGAGCACCTGCGCCACGCCGCTATGCTTGCCGCGTTTCCCCTTGGGCGCCATCTCCGCGATGATCGACCAGGAGGCGGGAATGTCCGCGCCGACCGCGAGGCCGACCAGGAAGAAGCCGAGCACGACCATCCAGGCGTTCATCGCGAACACCAGCCACAGCATGCCGAACGCGTAGAACAGCATGTCGTACTGGTAGATCTTCTTGCGGCCGAACAGATCGCACAGCCGCCCGCCGATCAGCGCGCCGATGCCGGCCGAGATCGCGTTCGGGCCGAAGGCGCCGATCAGGCCGATCGTGCTGTTGCCCAGATGATAGGCTTCCTGCCACAGCGCGAGCGCTACCGATCCCGCGACGATCGATCCCGCGTCGATATAATTTGCCAGGCCGGCGAGGATCGTATTCCGCCAATCGTCCCGGTCCTGCGCATGCGTGCTGGTCATCGACCGGCTCCTCCCCTTGATTGCATATGATAGTATTATTTGACATGCAGCCTAGCGGCGCCGGAAGGCGGGGGCAAGCGCTTGCGGCGCCCTTTGGACGCCTAAAGCGAGGTTGTGCGCTCGATGATTTCTAGTAAGATAATATTATTATAAAGATCGCGTCTCTTCGGGGTCGCGCGACCAATCTGGAGAGGGTTCGGAATGAAGATCACGCGACGGAACATGCTCGCCCAGATGATGGCGATCGGTGCCGCCACCTCGGCTCCCGCCATCGCCGCCGCAGCGCCCCGCACGGTCGAGCGCTGGGGCGTGTTCGAGATCGCGCTCGAGGGGCCGCGCGAGGGCAATCCGTTTGTGGACGTGACGCTCGTCGCGATCTTCGAAGGCGCGGGCAAGTCGATCCGCGTGCCTGGTTTCTATGACGGCGACGGCGTCTATCGCATCCGCTTCAGTCCGCCTGAACTCGGCGCCTGGCGTTGGCGGAGTGAGAGCAGTGCCGGCGCGCTGGCGGGGAAGTCGGGCGCGTTCACCGCGGTCGCGCCCGGCAAGGGCAATCGCGGGCCGGTCCGCGTGTCGAAGGACGGCTATCACTTCGCCTATGCCGATGGCACGCCGTTCCGCCAGATCGGCACCACCTGCTATAGCTGGGCGCTCCAGTCCGATGCGAAATGCGCCGAGACGCTGAAGACGCTCGCCGGCGCGCCGTTCAACAAGATGCGGATGCTGGTCTTCCCCAATGTCCCGTCGGTGGCGACGAACCCGTTCGCGCGGACCGGCGACGGGCCGCGCGACTGGGATCCGGCGCGGTTCGATCCCGCCTATTTCCGGCGCTACGAGGACCGCATCGAGAAGCTCGGCGCGCTGGGGATCGAGGCGGACGTGATCCTCTACCATCCCTATGACGAGAAGCGCGGCTATTCGGACATGAAGCGCGCCGATGACGAGCGCTACCTGCGCTACGTCGCCGCGCGCTTCGGCGCCTATCGCAACGTCTGGTGGTCGATGGCCAACGAGTACGACAACATCGAAACCAAGACGATCGCGGACTGGGACCATCTCTTCCAGCTGCTGGTCGCCGCCGATCCGCACGACCGGCTGCGCTCGATGCACCAGATCAACACCTATTACGACCATCGCAAGCCGTGGATCACCCATGCCAGCGTCCAGAACGGCGCCGCGGTGCTCGACGATCTGCGGGCCGAGCTGCACCGCGCCTTCGCACTCAAGCCGGTGATCTTCGACGAGGTCGTCTATGAGGGGAACATCGTCAAGCGCTGGGGCAATCTGAGCGCCGAGGACATGGTCCAGCGCTTCTGGTTCGGGCTGATCGGCGGCTGCTATGTCGGGCATAGCGAGACCTTCGCGGCCAATCGCAATGCCGATGGCTCGTGGCTGGGGCAGGGTGGTACTCTGTCCGGCCACAGCGCGCCGCGGCTCGCCTTCCTGCGCAGGATCATGGAGGAGGGGCCGGAGCCGGGCGTGGACCCGATCCAAGCCTGGTGGAACTATCATCTCGGCGGCCAGCAGAACGCCTATTACCTGCGTTATTTCGGGGCCGAGCAACCGACCGAATGGCCGGTGGTGCTGCCCGGCAAGGGGCCGGAATCGCTGCAGAGCTACCGCGCCGACATCCTCGACACCTGGAACATGACGGTCACCCCGGTCGAGGGCGTGTTCAGGATGGCGAAGAAGAACGACTATGACGTCCAGGATCCCGCACGGCCGAAGGTGAAACTTCCGGGCAAGCCCTGGATCGCGCTGCGGCTGGTCAAGGTGCAGGCATAGTCGTGGCGGGGATCCGGTATGCGCGCCTCGTCGCGGCGGGGCTGTTGCTGTTCGCCTTGCCTGCCGCCGCGCAGAGCAATCGGGAGACCTGGATCGACGCCTTCCAGTCGAGCCCCGCGGACTATGACTTCGTCATCCCCAAGGAGATGAAGCTTCCGCCCGAGACGCGCGAGCGGCTGCGCGACCGCCCGCCGGTCACCGGGACCTTGCGGATGCGCATCGCGGTCGCCGCGGGCGGGCGACAGGTCCGTATCCGGCTGTCCAATGAAGACGGCACCGGGCCGCTGACCGTTGCCGCAGCGAGTGTCGGGCTGGCCGCCGCCCGCTTCGATGCGCGGCCTGGCACGTTGCGCAAGCTCAGCTTCGGCGGCGCGGACAGGGTGACTATCGCGCCCGGTGCGCCGGTGCTGAGCGATCCTGTCACGCTTCCCGTTCAGGCCATGGGCGAACTGGTGGTCAGCGTACACATTCCGCAGGGCCTGAAGCTCAAGGGCTTTGGCAACGCGGCGATGGCGATGGGGGAGGGCGACCAGACGCTGTCTCCGGCGCTTTCGGGTGCCGACACGATCATCGGTCGCCCGCCGGTGAGCGGGGTGATGGTGCGCAGTGCGAACCCGCTGCGCGTGATCGTCGCGTTCGGCGATTCGATCACCGACGGCAACCGGCCCACGCTTGGGCAGTTGCACGGCTGGCCGGAGCGGCTCCAGCAGCGCATCGCCGCCAGCCCGAAGCGTCCGGCGCTGGCCGTGATCAACGCCGGCATCGGCGGCAACCGCGTGCTGTCGACCAGCTGGGGCAAGGCGGCGCTCGTCCGCTTCGACCGCGATGTCGCGCGCATACGGGGCGTGTCCCATGTCATCCTGTTCGAAGGCATCAACGATATCGGCAATAGCGGATCGAGCACGATGTTCGGCGCCAATCCGCCGCTCGACGTGAACGACTTGATCGCCGGCTATCGCCAGATCATCGCGCGGGCGCATGCGGCGAATATCAAGGTCGTGATGGGAACGCTGACGCCGTTCCAGGGATCGACTTCGTACAGTGAAGCGCGGGAGGCGCAGCGTCAGGCGGTCAATCGCTGGATCCGCAGCTCGGGCGAGCCTGATGCGGTGATCGATTTCGACAAGGCCGTCCGCGATCCCGCCGTGCCGCTGCGGCTCCGCTCGGATTATGATTCCGGCGACCATATCCATCCCAGCGAAGCGGGCTATCGGGCGATGGGCGACAGCATCGACATCGCGCTGTTCCGTTAGGCCGGATCGAGCTTCAATCCTCCCCCGGAGGGGGAGGGGGACCATGCGCAGCATGGTGGAGGGGGCTTGCCACGGGCGATGTCGCTTGCGGCGTTCCCTCTCCACCATTGCCTTCGGCGATGTGCAGGTGGAATTGCCCCCGGCAATTCCAGCCCCGTGCGGGGCACGGGGCGACCTGCTCATCCCCCTCTCCCTCCGGGAGAGGAGTGTTAGGAGTTCGTCCCCGCCGAGGCGCTGACCGCCTGGCGCCAGCGCGCCATCAGCTCGGTACGGGTGCTCGGATCGATCCCCGGCTCGAACCGGTCCTTCGCGACCGGCGCCCAGTCGGACCCGCCCAGCTTTCCGGCGGCGAGCTGGGCCACGCCCCGTGCGCCAAGCTCGAGCTGGCGGGGGCGGAGCACCGGGCGGTCGATCACATCGGACAGGATCTGGACGAGCAGGTCATTGGCCGCGGCGCCGCCATCCACCGAGAGCACGTCGAGCGGGGTGCCGAGATCGGCATCCATCGCGAAGACGATGTCGGCGATCTGCAGCGCGATGCCTTCGAGCACGGCGCGGGCGACATGGGCCGGGCTGGTGCCGAGCGACATGCCGCTCAGCAGCCCGCGCGCCTCCGAGCGCCAGTGCGGCGCGCCGAGCCCGGCCAGCGCGGGCACGAAGGTCACGCCCTGGCTGTCCGGCACTTCGGCGGCGAGGCGAGTCAGCTCACCTTCGTCGCGCAGGTTGAGCAGGCGCACGCCGAAGGCGGCGGCATGGCCCGATACGGCGACATTGCCCTCGAGCGCGTGGAAGACGTCGTGCCCGCGCGCCCAAGCGATCGTGCTCCACAGCCCGTGCGAGGAGGTGACGCGGGCCGGCGTCACTGCCATCAGCGAGGAGCCGGTGCCGCAGGTGACCTTGGCCTGGCCGGGCGCGGCGAAGCCGTGCCCGAGCAGGGCGGCGTGGGAGTCGCCGAGCAGCACTTCGATCGGCAGGCCCGCGGGCACACCACTGGCTGCGCTCAGGCCGAACTGGGCGTCGGACGGGCGGATCGTCGGCAGCACCAGCCGCGGTATGCCGAACAGATCGAGCATCGCGCGATCCCAGTCGAGCGTATCGAGCGACATCAGCTGGGTGCGCGAGGCATTGCTGACATCGGTCGCGTGCTGGGCGCCGTTGGTCAGCTTCCACAACAGCCAGCTGTCGATCGTGCCGGCGCGGAGCAGCCCGGCTTCAGCCTTGGCGCGTGCGCCCGGCGTCTCGTCGAGCAGCCAGGCGAGCTTGGTACTGGGCGCGAGCGGATCGATGCCGAGACCGGTCGCCGCGATGATGTCTTCCGCGTGCGGCGCCAGCGCGGCGCAGCGATCGGCGGTGCGGCGGCACTGCCAGCTGATCGCCGGGGCGATCGCTTCGCCGGTCTCCGCGTCCCACAGCACGATCGTCTCGCGCTGGTTGGCGATGGCAAGCGAGGCGACTTCGGCGCCGGGCGTGGTCGCGATGACTTCGCTGATCGCGCCGGCGACGCTGCCCCAGATCGCCTCGGCCGATTGCTCGGCCCAGCCGGGGCGGGGATGGACGACGCCCAGCGGGTGCGAGGCGCGGCCGAGCACTTCGCCGGTGTCCGCTGCGAACAGCAGCGCCTTGGTGTTGGTCGTGCCCTGGTCGACCGCCAGGATCGCCGGGCGCGCCATCAGCCGCGCTTCTCGATCAGTTCGCGCGCCGCGGCGGCGATGCCTGTTGGGGTGAGCCCGTGCCGCTCGAACAGCCATTCGGCCGAGCCGGTCTCGAGGAAGCCGGGGAAACCAAGAACGCGCATCGGCACGGGGCTCTCCTCCACAACGACTTCCGCCACGGCACCACCCAGGCCGCCGCGCACGACATGCTCCTCGGCGGTGACGATCGCACCGGTGCCGGCCGCGGCGATGATCGCCTCACGGTCGATCGGTGCTACCGTGGCCATGTTGAGGACGCGAGCGGAAATGCCTTCGGCCGCCAGCGCCTCGGCGGCGTCGAGCGCGCGGTGGACCAGGGTGCCGCAGGCGATGATCGCGATGTCGCTTCCTTCGCGCAGGATTTCGGCCTTGCCGGGGGTGAAGCGCGCGCCATCCGGACGCGCGAGCGCGGGCACCGCCATGCGGCTGATCCGGATGAAGACCGGGCCGTCATGCACGGCCGCCCAGCGGATCGCCTCGGCGGTTTCCCAGGGATCGGCGGGGACAATCACGGTCAGGCCCTTCATGGCGCGCAGCCAGGCCAGGTCCTCGATGCTGTGGTGCGTGGCGCCGAGTTCGCCATAGGCTACGCCGCTCGAGATGCCGCACAGCTTCACGTTGACGTTGCTATAGGCGATGTCCGCCTTGATCTGCTCGAGCGCGCGGCCGGTGAGGAAGCACGAGGCGCCGCTGACGAACGGGACCTTGCCGCCATTGGCCAGGCCGGCCCCGACGCCGACCATGTTCTGCTCGGCGATGCCGACATTGATCAGCCGCTCGGGGAACTGGTCGCGGAACTTGTTGAGCTTGGACGAGCCGACCGAATCGTTGACCACGGCGACGATCCGCGGGTCTTCGGCGGCCAGGGCCTCCAGCGTCTCGACATAGGCGTTGCGGCAATCGAAGCCCTTGCCTTGGGGAGCGGCGCTCATGCGGCGAGCTCCGCGTCGAGTTCGGCATAGGCCTGAGCCAGCTCCGCGTCGCTGAGCGTGCCGTGGTGCCAGCTCGCCTGATTTTCCATGAAGCTCACGCCGCGTCCCTTGATCGTATGGGCGATGATGCAGAGCGGCTTAGCGTCCGCGCTGCGGGGTGCGGACAGTGCTGCGTACAGGGCTTCGGCATCATGGCCGTCCACCTCGGCGACGTCCCATCCGAAGGCGGCCCATTTGTCGGCCAGCGGCTCGAGCGAATTGGTGTCCTCGGTCGGGGCGCCCTGCTGCAGGTGGTTGCGGTCGACGATCACGGTGAGGTTGCCGAGCCTGCGGTGACCGGCGAACATCGCCGCTTCCCACATGCTGCCTTCCTGCAGCTCGCCGTCTCCGGTGAGCGCGAAGACGCGGTAGTCCGCCTGGTCGATCTGCCCGGCGACCGCCATGCCGACCGCGACCGGTAGGCCGTGCCCGAGCGGCCCGGTATTGGTCTCGACGCCCGGCAGATAGTTGCGGTTAGGGTGACCGTTCAGCCGCGAGCCGGGCTGGAGATAGGTCTCGAGGTCCGCCTCGGGGAAATAGCCCGCGCCGGCGAGCGCCGAATAGAAGGCGCCGGTGCAATGGCCCTTGCTCATCACGAAGCGATCGCGGGCAGGGGCCTGGGGCCGCGCCGGATCGAAGCGCATGACCGCGAAATAGAGTGTGGCCAGGATGTCGGCGCACGACATGTCGCCGCCGGGATGCCCCTGTTTCGCGCGGTGCGCCATCGTCAGTGCCTGGCGGCGGATCTGTTTCGCGCGGCGGCGGATCTCCGCGACGCGCGCTCCGGCATATTCCCTGGATGCTGTTGCTGTGCCCATGGCCGGGAGGCTTAGCCGAGGGCGGCGGCACGCATCAACCGATTACTTACGATTATTTTCGTTTTCCTCCATTTATGAACGAATCGCTGTTCGTTCGTTGACACTTGGTTCCGTTCGCGATTACCGTTCGATCGAAGCAGGCAAGCAGAACTGCGATCGGAAAGGGACAGGCTGTGCAAGGCTCCGGCGCGGAACATCGTCTGCAGACATGCGCGGTTCCCGCCGATCCGGCGCGCGCCATCGGACATCGGATGTATGCGGCCGGCACCACCATGCTAGAGCGGCCGCAGCTCCGCATATCGCGCGGCGGTTGGAGACAAGCATGAACGTTCGGACCGGAACCCCTGGGCTGCTCGGCGAAGCGCGCCGGATGAAGATCCTGGAATGGCTCCAGGAAGAGGGCGCCGCGCGCGTGCGCACCCTGGCCGATGCCTTCGGAGTGTCCGAAGTGACGGTGCGCCAGGACCTGGAGAAGCTCGAGGCGGAAGGCCATGTCGTGCGCGAGCATGGCGGGGCGTTCCTCAAGTCGGTGCCCCAGCAGGTGCGCGCGATGGCGCTGCACCACATGGTCCACATGGATGCGAAGCGGCGCATCGGCCGGGCGGCGGCGGCGCTGGTCCAGGACGGCGAGACGATCATCCTCGATTCCGGATCGACCACCACCGAGATCTCGACGCACCTTGCCACCCGCAGCGGGCTGACGGTGATCACCAACGCGCTCAACATCGCGCTGGCGCTGGGCGGGCTGCCCGGCTTCGACGTCCATATGCCGGGCGGCCATTTCAAGGCGCCGACCCTGTCGCTGAGCGGCGAGCGCTCGGGCGATTATTTCCGCGGGCTGTTCGCCCAGAAGCTGTTCCTGGCGACCGCGGCGGTGTCGCTCGACGCCGGCCTGACCTTCCCGTCGCTTTCCGACATCACGGTGAAGCGCGCGATGATCGAGTCCGCGGCCGAAGTGATCCTGGTCGCCGACAGCAGCAAGATCGGCCACCGATCCTTCTCGTCCCTGGGCGGCATCGAGCTGGTCCATGTGCTGGTGACCGATGACGGGATCAAGGACGAGGACCGGGCGGGGTTCGAGGCGGCGGGGGTCAAGGTGCTCATCGCCTGAGGAACAGGCTTCGGGCCAGGCGCGAAAACGCGACGGCCCAATATTTCGCACCCGGCAGAGAGCGGGGTCGCAACTTCGAGAGGTACTGACAATGGCGAGCGAGCAGAAATACGGGGCGGGGATCTGGCATTTCGCGACCTATGTGGATCGCTATGCGACCGACGGGTACGGCCCGGCACGCTCGCTGATCGAGATGATCGACCTGGCCGGCGAAGTCGGCGACCTGTCGGTGGTCGACATCAACTATCCGTTCCCCGGCGGCGAGACCGATTTCGCCGCGGTCGAGGCGGCGCTGAAGCGCAACAACCTGTCGGTCATCGGCATCACGCCCGAAATCTACACCCGCAAGTTCGCCAAGGGCGCCTTCACCAATCCCGATCCGGGCATCCGCCGCGAAGCCCATGCGATGATCACCGAGGCGGCCGGCGTGGTCCGTCGCTTCGGCGCCAAATATGTGAAGCTGTGGCCGGGCCAGGACGGCTGGGACTATCCCTTCCAGGTCGATCATGGCGACCTGTGGCGGATGAGCATAGACGGTGTCGGCCAGCTCGCCTCGGAGAATCCCGACCTCCAGTTCGTGATCGAGTACAAGCCGCGCGAGCCGCGCAATCACATGAGCTTCGACAGCGTCGCGCGCACGCTGCTCGGCATCGAGAAGATCGGCCTGCCCAATGTCGGCATCCTGCTCGATTTCGGTCATGCCCTTTACGGCGGTGAGAGCCCGGCGGACTCGGCGCAGCTCGCGATCGACCATGGCCGGCTGTTCGGCATGGATGTGAACGACAATCTGCGCGGCTGGGACGACGACATGATCGCCGGCTCGGTCCACCCGATCGAGCTGTTCGAGTTCTTCTACACGCTGCGCAAGAACAAGTGGGAAGGCGTCTGGCAGCTCGACCAGTTCCCGTTCCGCGAGGACTGCGTGGGTGCAGCCAAGAGCGCGATCGGCTTCCTCAAGCACATCGAGAAGGCGCTCGACCGGCTCGATTTCGACGCGATGCGCGCCGCCCAGGCGAAGCAGGACGCAGTCGAGGCGCTGCGCCTGGCGCGCGAGGCGCTGTTCGCTTCCTGAGCGGACGCTGACGAGGCGCGCCCGGTACCGGTTCGCAGGGACCGGTGCCGGGGCGTGCCCGCCTTGCATTGATTGCTATTGCTAATCGTTATCAATTATGGGAGTGCCCGTCCAAGGGAGTAGCCCAGTGTATCAGGCCCAATTTTCCGCCGTGGCGCTCGATCTGGACAAGGCCGCGTTGGTAACGCTGCTGCGTGCCTGGCGTGGCGCGCGGGACCAGGGCCTGGCGACGATGCCGGCGATGGCGAAGCTGGTGACCGGACAGGACGGGGCGATCCTGGCGCCGGTTATCGACAGCCTTGCCCGTCTCTTCGAGCTGGCGCTCGGCCGGCCGCTCGGCACCGGGCGTGACGAGATGCTGAGTCCGGACGAGCATCTGCTCCTCGATGCGATCGGGCGGCAGGGCTGCCGGCCGGATTGGGCGGGGGAGGGCGTGTCCGGCACGCTGATCGGTGCCATCCGGTCCGCCCGGATCATGCTGGCACTAGCCACCCGGCGGGAAGCGCCGCGCGCGAAGCTGCGGCCGTAACGCGCATTTCCGCTTGGCGTCGCCCGATCGCTTCCAGATACTGCGCGTGCGCCAGGCTTCGCAGGAAGCCGTCACGCAGATTTCACCTGCCGATGCTTCGATGGGTTCCTGATCTTTCCTGGGGGTTTTCATGGTCCGTATTATCGTTCTCGGCGCAGCCGCCGCCGTGCTTCTTCCTGCCGGCAATGCCGCCGCCCAATCCGTCGCTGGCGGCGCGCCTGCCCAGGCCCAGCCCGCGCCGCAGGGGCAGCCGCTCGGCGGCCCGGTGATCCCCGGCGTCTGCCTGCTCTCGCGCGAGGCGATCTTCGCCAATGCCGCGGTCGGCAAGGCGGCGAGCGCGCGCCTCAATGAGCTTACCCAGGCCGCGCAGAGGGAGGTCGATGCGCAGCGCACGCCACTGGAGACCGAGACCCGCGCGCTCGAGGGACAGCCCGACAACGCCCAGACCCGCCAGCGCCGCGACCAGCTCGCCCAGCGCTGGCAGACGCTGCGCGCGCTCGCGGCGCACAACAGCCAGGAAATCGAAGCCACCCGGGTCAAGGCGATGGGCCGGATCGCAGGCGAGGCCCAGCCGCTGATCGCGCAGGTCTATGGACAGAAGAAGTGCGGCCTGCTGCTCGATCGCAGCACCGTTCTCGGCGGCAATTTCGCCAATGACCTGACCGCCGATACGGTCAAGGCGCTCGATGCGCGGATCCAGACCATCACCTTCGAGCGCGAGCGCCTGCCGCAGCAGGCCGCCGCGCCCGCGGCACCGCGCAAGCCGTGATGCGTCGGGGAAGATGGCGGCAGCGTTCGTGCTGTTCGTTCGCCGCGACGGCCTTCGTCGGTATTCAACCTGTTCGTCACCGGCACGCTGCGTAGCATGCCGCTTCGCCGAAGCGCCGTCCCGTTTCCGTAACCGGGACGGCGCCAGGGGAGGTTGACCGGGAGGACAGACGCGAAGCGATAGAGAAAAATCGTTACGCCGATCGACCAGGTTTATGAGCGGGATCCGCACATGCGCTGCGTTAATCATGATTTTCTTCCAGGGGCTTGTAAAAAAAGTCCTCTGAATATTCGCGTCCACAGGCCTCATGGGGCCGCGTGGCAGCCCCCATATGGTATATTGACTTAAGCGCGCGCTCGGTCCTCGGTTTTTCCGAGGGGAAATCAACATGTCGAGCAATATCGAGTCGTTTGCGATCTTCAGCGCTGCCAGGAAGCGGTTGCGCAAATCGAGGTGGTCGATCCGCTCGGTGAGTGCCCTCGCCGGGGGGCTGGCGGCAACCATCCTCCTCGCAGTTCCGGCCGCGGCTCAAGACACACGGGGCGGCAATGGCGGACAGGGCAACGGCCCAGGAGCGCCGGCAGGAGGTACCAGCAGCGTCTTCGGTGCGGGCGGTGCCGGCGGTGCGGCGAGCGAGAACTATGAGGGCGCCGGGGGCGGTGGCGCCGGCGCCACCGGCGGCGCGGGCGGCAATGCGTTCAACGGAACTCCAGGTGGCGCCGGCGGCGCGACGGCGGGAGCATCGGGCGGCGACGGTGTCGGCGGCGGGATCGGCAGCCGGGCGAGCGGCGGTGGCGGCGGTGCGCATGGCGCGGTACTCTCCGGCGCGCCGGGCACCGCGGTTGCCGGTGGCAATGGCGGCAATGGCGGCAGCTCGAGCGACGGCGATGGCGGCGGCGGCGGCGCCGGCGGCTATGGCACGGTGACGACCGGCGCCGGCACGATCTTCTTCAACAACGCAATTACCGCGGGCAATGGCGGCAATGGCGGCTATGGCTATTTCTATGGTGGCAGCGGGGGTGACGGCGGCATCGGCCTGCTGCTCACCGGCACCGGCGCAACCGTCTCGATCAGCGGCGCGGTGACCGGCGGCAATGGCGGCACCGCGGGCGGCTTTGTTGCCTCGGGCTGTTGCGCCAATGGCGGCAACGGCGCCGGCGGTATCGGTCTGATCGGCAGCAACGTGAACATCGTTCTCCACGCCACGGTGGGCGGAGGCCTTTCCGGCGACGGCGTCACGCGCGCGCTGGCGATGCAGCTCTCCGGCGCCAGCACGCTGACCCTCGGCACCGGCTGGAGCATCACCGGCAACATCCAGTCCGACACCAGCCTGGCCATCACCAACACCGCCACCGATACGCTGGGCAGCTCGATCCTGGGCGGTGCCTTCGCCAAGAATGGTGCTGGCACGCTGATCCTGACCGGCAGCAACACCTTCACTACCGCAGCGATCACCGCCGGCGTGCTCCAGATCGGCGATGGCGGCACCGCAGGCACGCTTGGCAGCGGCACCGTCACCATCGACACGGGTACCGAGCTTGCCTTCAACCGCTCGGACAATATCGCCATCTCCAACCAGATCACCGGTGCCGGCCTGGTGCGCAAGCTCGGCGCCGGCCAGCTGACGCTGAACGGCGCCAGCGACTATAGCGGCGGAACGATCGTCGAGGCGGGCACGCTGGCGCTCGGCAACGCCACGGCCGCCGGCACCGGGGCGATCTGGCTCCGCGACGGCACCACACTCCGCAATACCGCAACGGGCTCCACCGTCTTCTTCAACAATGCGATCCGGATCGACACCGGCGAAACCGCGACGATCAACGGCAACACCCTTGGCGGCACTGCTCTGAACAGCCCGATCACGGGCGGCGGCGACCTTTTCTTCACCGGCCTCGTCGCGCTGGTCGGTACCAACAGCTACGGCACCACCACGATCGACAGCAATTCGGAGTTGCTGGCCGGCTACCAGACGGGAGGGACGCTCGGAACCGGCAATGTCACCAACTATGGTTTGCTGACCTTCGGGCGGACGGACACGGTGACCGTCTCGAACGTGATCAGCGGCTCGGGAGAAGTGAGGAAGCGGAACGGCGGGGCGGTGATCCTGACCGGCGACAATGATTACACCGGCATCACTACCTTAAACCTAGGCACCACCATCCAAGTGGGCGATGGCGGCACTACCGGCTCGCTCGGCACCGGCAACGTCTCCAATTCCGGCAACCTGATCTTCAACCGGGGCGATAATATCACCATCGCCAACAATATCAGCGGCAGCAACGGCCGCCTGACCAAGCAGGGCGCCGGTACGCTGACCCTGACCGGCAGTAACACCTATGGCGGCGGCACCACGATCTCCGCCGGCACGCTCCAGGTGGGTAATGGCGGAACCGCCGGTACGCTTGGGACCGGCGCGGTTGCCAATGACAGCATACTGGCCTTCAACCGATCGGACGACATCACCGTCACGAACGCCATTTCGGGCAACGGCAGCCTTACCAAGCTGGGCGGCGGCGTGCTGACGCTGAGCGGCAACAACAGCTATTTCGGCAACACCACGATCAGCGAAGGCACGCTGCGGCTCGGCAGCGCCACGGCCCATGGCAATGGCAACATCGTGCTCGACGGCGGTACGCTCGACGTGGGCAATCTGGCCTTCAGCCTTGCCCGTCTCGGCGGCGGCAACGGCACGATCGCCGCTTCCGGCTCGGGCAGCCTGGACGTGAACGCCGGCGATTCGGTGACGTTTGGCAGCACGGGCAATTCGATCGACTCCGACGTCATGCTGATCGTCGATCCGACCGGCACGCTGACGTTGCTCGGGAACAACGGACTGACCGGCGGCATCGCGCTCGCCGGCCGGCTGGTCATCGGCGAGAGCGGTGCTGCCGGCGGCACCGGCAACACGATCTTCACCGTTGGATCGGTGATCAGCTATGCCGACGGCGTCGACAATGGCACGGCGATCGGGCTCGGCTCCGATACCACCCAGCTCGAGGTGCTTGGCACCGATGTCGCAACCCAGAGCGGCACCATCTATGAGGACCTGCAGAGCCGCGGCTTCGAGAAGACCGGTACCGGCACGCTGATCCTGACCGCGACCAACAACAGCTATGCCGGCGCCGTGACGGTTTCCGCGGGTACGCTGGGGCTGGGCAACGACACGGCGGCCGGCACCGGGACGATCAAGCTGGCGGACAGCAGCATCCTGCTCAACGCCGCGTGCGGCTGCGGCCCGCTGACGTTGACCAACGGGATCGAGATCGCGCTGGGCGGCACCGCGACGATCGACACCGCCGGCCATCAAACCGTGCTCGCCGGCAACATCACCGGCGGCAACCTGGTCTTTGCCGATACCGGTGGCGGGGGCGTCACGATCCTGACCGGCGCCAACAGCCATGGCGACACGGCGGTCGGAAGCGGCGCCACGCTCATGGTCGGCGACGGCGGTACCACCGGTACGCTGGGTACCGGCACCGTCACCACCGACGGCATGCTCGCCTTCAACCGCTCGGACGAGGTCACCCTGGCCACCGCGGTCGGCGGTAGCGGTCTGCTCGGGCAGTTCGGCACCGGCAAGCTGATCCTCACCGCCAACAACAGCTATTCGGGCGGCACGCTGATCCTCGACCCCGACGGCACGATCCAGGTGGGCGATGGCGGCACCACCGGCACGCTAGGCACGGGCGCCATCGTCCTCGGCGGCGGCACGCTGGTCTTCAACCGCTCGGACGACATCACCGTCGCGGACAGCATCGCGGGCATCGGCCAGATCACCAAGCTCGGCGCGGGTACGCTTACGCTCATCGGCGACAATATCGACAGCCAGAATACCGGCGTCGGCCCCTATGTCGGCAACATCTCGATCCTGGCCGGCACCCTGGCGGTCGGCGAGTTCGGACTCGGCGGGAGCCAGCTGGTCGAGATCGACAATGGCGCGACGCTGAAGGCGCTCAAGGACGCCTATGCCGGCGACATGGCGATCCTGTCTGGCGGCGGCACGATCGATACCGGCAACTTTACCCTGGAGTTGTTCGGTTCCGTCGATTTCCAGGGCGAGCTGACCAAGACCGGGGCGGGCACGCTGCTGATCGACGACAGCTTCGAGGAAGGCATCGGTGCCGGGGGCATCAACGTCACCGCCGGCACGCTCGGCCTCGGCAGCGACTTCGCGGCCGGTACCGGGCTGATCAAGCTGGCGGGCGGCACCACGCTGCTCAATGCCGCCTGTGGCTGCTCGCACCTCGGCATCGACAACGAGATCCGGATCGCGCTCGGCGGGGCGGTGACCTTTGACGGCGGGGGCAACGATACCGACCTGAACGGCGTGATCAGCGGCGGCGACGTCCATTTCACCACCAGCGTTTCCGCGCCCTTTGCCGGTAGCATCTTCCGGCTCAATGGCGCGAACAGCTATGGCGAGACGCGGATTGGCCCCAATGTGGAGCTGATCGTCTATGACGGGACGCTGGGTACCGGCAACGTCACCTTCGACGCTGCCGCATCGGACCCGACCACGCCGGCCGCGCTCGTCTTCCAAAATGCCACCGACTACAGCTTTGGCGGCAAGATCATCGGTGCGGGCATCGTCAGCATCAAAGCCGATCCTGGCAGCTCGGTCACGCTGACCGGGTCGAACGGCGCGACCGAGAATTTTACCGGCGCGGTGGAAGTGCTTAGCGGGCGTCTGGTGCTCAACGGCGATTTCGGTGACGTGGTGGGCAATACCGCGACGCTGCTGGTCGACGACAGCTGCTTCTGCGGTGGCACGGCGCCGTCGCTTGGCGGCAGCGGCGTCTTCCATGGCAGCGTGACCCTGGGCAACACCGAGCTCAATCCCGGCAACAGCCCGGGCACGCTGGTCATCGCAGGCAACCTGACGCTTGGTTCGGGGACGATCCTCAACTTCGAGCTGGGCGAGCCGGGCAAGCCGGGCGGAACCAGCAACGACCTGGTCACCGTCGGCGGCAATCTGACGCTCGACGGCACGCTCAACACGATCGCCTGGGGAGCGGGCTATGGCCCCGGCTATTACCGCCTGTTCAACTATGGCGGCACGCTGACCGACAACGAGCTCCTGATCGGCTCGATCGCCGGCGGGCTCGACGCGCAGGTCCTGACCAACATCAACGGCCAGGTGAACCTGCGCCTGGGCGGCGCCCAGGCCATCCAATATTGGGATGGCGCAGACACGGGCGCCAGCGCCGCAATGGGCGGCAATGGCGGCGCGGGCACCTGGAACGGCACCAGCACCAACTGGACCGGCCCGACCGGCTACGCAATCAACGACAGCTGGAAGGGGCAGGTCGGCGTGTTCGCGGGCGCGGCCGGCGGCACGGTCACGGTCGAGGGCACCCAGAGTTTCGAGGAGCTACGTTTCGAGACCAACGGCTATGCGCTGAGCCCGGCCAATGGCAGCGCGCATCTGAACACGACCGGCGGCTTCTCGATCATCGACGTGGCGAGCGGCATCACCGCCGATATAGGGGTGATCATCCAGGGCGGCGCGGCCGTCGACAAGACGGGCGCGGGAACGCTGATCCTCTCCGCCGTCAACACCTATGGTGGCGCCACCGACATCGCCGCGGGCACGCTGCGGCTGGGGATCAACAACGCGATCTCGAACCAGTCGGCGCTCAATGTTCAGGCGGGCGCGACCTTCGACCTCGCAGGTTTCCAGACCTCCGTCGGTTCGATCCAGGGCGCAGGCGACATCACCCTTGGCGGCGGCCGGCTCGAGATCGGCGATGACAACAGCTCGACTCTCTTCAGCGGCACGATCACCGGCCCCGATGGCGGCGCTTCCACCCTCATCAAGAATGGCAGCGGCACGCTGACCGTGGACGGCAGCATCGCGCTCGGCATGAGCGGCGGGCTCAATTCCTTCCTCAAGGTCAACAGCGGCACGCTCCGGATCGCCGGCACCGGCAGCCTCAGCGGGGACCTTGTCCAGAGCTTCTCGACGATCGAGAACAACGGCACGATTACCGCCACCCAGATTCAGAACTTCGGCAGCCTGACCAATGCCAGCACCGGTGTGATCCATGGACTCACCCAGAATTTCTCGGCGTTCGACAATTACGGGACGATGGGTGCGCTGGCGTCGATCACCGGTACCGCGGTCAACCACGGCACCGGCGTGATCAATGGCAACGTCCAGACGTTCAGCAACTTCACGAGCACGGGCGTCATCAACGGCGCGCTGAGCAATTTCGGCGCGGCGACGATCGAGAATCAGGTCAATGGCGAGCTCGGCAACTATCAGGTGGGCGCTACCGTCACGCTCAGTGGCACGGTAACCGGCATCACCAATTATCAGGGCGCGCAGGGCTCGCTGCTCGACCTTGCCGGTTTCGATACCACGGTCGGATCGCTCCACTATGACAGCCCCGGTGGCGACATCCAGCTCGGCACCGCCACGCTGACGGTTGGCGGGGCGCGGCCCAGCGCCTCGTTCACGGGCGCCATTCACGGCAGCGGCGGGCTGATCAAGACTGGTGCTGGCGAGCAGATCCTGGGCGGGCTGAACGACTATTCCGGCGCTACGCTGATCGGCGGCGGCACGCTGCGTCTGATCGACGGCGGCGGGATCGGCGCCGGCCTTGTCACCAACAATGCGACGCTGGCATTCGACGGGGCGCTCGACCGGGTGTTCGCCAACACGATCCAGGGCAGCGGCGGCGTGACCAAGACGGGCACCGGCATGGTCACGCTGACCGGGGCCAACAGCTATGCCGGCACCAATGCGGTGCTCGGCGGCACGCTCGGCTTCGACAACGCCCAGGCGCTCGGCACCGGCGCAATCACGCTGGACGACGGCACCCGGCTGCGCAACCTCCAGGGCGTTTCCGCTATCTCGCTGTCGAATACCATCCAGGTTGCCGGCACGGCGACGCTGCAAGGCGTGGACGGCGCCAGCACGACGTTCAACGGCGCGATCAGCGGCGACACGGTGCGCTTCGGCCTGTCGGGTGGTGGTGCCACTTCCTTCACGCTGGCTTCTGCCAACAGCTATGGCGACACCCGGATCGGGGGCGGCGTGGCACTGAGCATAGGCGCCGGCGGCTCGCTGGGCAGCGGAAACACCGTGTTCGAGGCGAACCCGTTTCCTGCTTCGCTGACCTTCGCCAACAGCAGCAACTACAGCTATGCGGGCGTGATCTCGGGCGCCGGCTCGATCCTGGTCAATACCGCAACGCCGGGCATCTCGATCACCCTGACCGGCTCGAACACCGGCAGCGACAATTTCACCGGCGCGGTGACCGTCGACAATGGCAAGTTAGTGGTGGGCGGCGATTTCGGCGACGTGGTGAACAACGCCGCCAGCCTGACGCTGAACGGCGGCTCGCTGGGTGGCAGCGGCACCTTCCATGGCGACGTGACCTTCGGCAACGCGTCGCTCAATCCGGGCAACAGCCCGGGCACGCTCAGCATCGCCGGCAACCTGACGCTCGGCGCGGCGACGATCCTCAATTTCGAGCTGGGCGAGGCGGGCACCGTCGGCGGGGTTAACAACGACCTCGTCAATGTCGGCGGCAATCTGACGCTGGACGGCACGCTCAACGTCATTGCCCAGCCGACCTTCGGCGAGGGCTATTACCGGCTGTTCAACTATGGCGGGTCGCTGACCGACAACGGGCTGAGCCTGGGGGCGCTGCCGGGGGGCTATTCGCCCACCCTGCTCACCAACATCGCGGGCCAGGTGAACATCCTGTTCTCCAGCAGCCCCCAGGCGATCCAATATTGGGATGGCAGCGACCTGACCGGCAGCTCGACCGCGGCCGGCGGCGATGGCGGCGCGGGCATCTGGAGCGCGGGTGGCACCAGCTGGACGGCACCGACCGGCTATGGCGTCAACGATAGCTGGCACAGCCAGGTCGCGGTGTTCGGCGGCGCAGCGGGTGGCGCCGTCACCGTGCAGGGCAGCCAAGCCTTTCAGGAGCTGCGCTTCACCACCAACGGCTATGCGATCGCCGGCGCCACCGCCGCGGACGGGCTGGCGACGACGGGCGGCTTCTCGGTGGTCGACGTGTCCACCGGTGTGGGCGCGACGATCAACGCCGCCATCTCGGGCACCGGCGGGCTGACCAAGACCGGCACCGGCACGCTCAGCCTGGGCGGGGCGAACAGCTATGCTGGCACCACTACGGTCTCGGCGGGCCAGCTCAATCTGCTCGCCAGCGGATCGATCGCCAGCAGCGTGGTCAACCAGGCGAGCTTTGCCAATGCCGGCACCGTGACCGGCGCGGTGCAGAACGACGGGACCTTCATCAACAGCGGCACCGTGGCCGGAGCCGTGCAGAACAATGCCACGCTCACCAGCACCGGCACGCTCGCCGGCGGGCTTGCCAATAGCGGCACTGCGACGCTGGCGGGCACAGTGGGGACGGGCATCGTCAACAATGGCGCCGTGACCTTCAGCGGCGCTGCGTCAGTTGCCGGCCTGCAGCAGGCGGCAGGGGGGACGTTCAACCTGGCCGGCTTCGGCGTGTCACTCGGCACGCTCAGCGGATCGGGTGCGATCAGCCTGGGCGGCGGTGCGCTGAGCGTTGGGGCGGGCAATGGCAATTCGTCCTTCGCCGGCACCATCTCGGGTGCGGGCATCCTGACCAAGGCCGGCACCGGCACGCTGGTGCTCACCGGCACGGCCAGTCAGACGGGCGGTACGACGATCTCGGGCGGCACGCTGCAGATCGGCACGGGGGGCACCACCGGCGCGCTCTCGGGCGCGATCACCAACAACGGCGTGCTGGTGCTCAACCGCAGCGATGTGGTGACGCTGGCCAATGTGATGTCGGGCACCGGCGGCTTCGTCCAGGCCGGGACCGGGACGACCACGCTGGCCGGCGCCAACAGCTATGGCGGCGGCACGCTGGTCTCTGCGGGCAGGCTGCGCGGCGACACGGCCTCGCTGCAGGGCGCCATCCGCAACGATGGAACGCTCGAGTTCGCCCAGACCGGGGCTGGCACCTATGCCGGCAGCCTGTCGGGGGCGGGTCTGCTCGAGAAGACCGGTACGGGTACGATCAGCTTCACCGGCAATAGCGCCACCTTCACCGGCGCGACCAACGTGCTTGCCGGCACGCTGGCGCTGAACGGCCTGCTCTCGCACTCGACGATTACGGTACGCAACGGCGCGACGGTGATGGGCACCGGCACGTCGGGCGGGCTCGTCGTGCAGAGCGGCGGCACGATCGCGCCGGGCAACAGCGTCGGTACCTTCAATGTCGCCGGCAATGTGCTGTTCCAGGCAGGCTCGCTGTTCGCGGCCGAGGTTCAGGCGAGCGGCGCCGACCGGATCCAGGCGACCGGCACCGCGCAGCTGAACGGCACGCTGCAGATCATCAACTTGGGGGGCAACTACGGGATCAACAGCAGCTTCGTGTTGCTCCATGCCGATGCCGGCGTGAGCGGGACCTTCACCGTCAGCGGCCTCAACGGCTTCGGCTTGGCCTATCGTCCGAAGATCATCTACACCGCCAACGAGGTTCAATTGCTCCTCGCGCCGAACCAGCTCTCTGCGGTCCTCGGCACCGGCGTTCCGCTCACCTACAACCAGCTGAGCGCGATCAGCCGGCTCGACGCGGCGGTCATGACCGGCGGCTACGATCCGACGCCGCTGAGCGCGCTCTACAGCCTCTCGCCTGCGGCGATCCCCGCGGCGCTCGACCAGCTTTCCGGCGAGATCTATGCCGACGCCACGCGCGCGGCGCTGGAGGACGAACGGGTGGTACGCGAGGCGGTGGTCGGCCGGCTGGCGGATGCGGCCGATGCCGGGCTTTCGGGCAATGGCGCCTGGGGCCAGGTCATCGGCAGCTGGGGCAGCGTCGACAGCGATGGCAATGCCGCAGGCTATGATGTGAACCGCGCCGGCATGATCATGGGCCTGGACGGCGGCTCGGCGACCGAGGATGGATCGGTGCGCGCCGGCGTGATGGGGCATTATACCCGCATCACCGTGCCTGCCGACGCGCGCGGCAGCCGCGCGACGATCGACCGGACGGGCGGCGGCTTCTACGCCGGCGCCGCGATGGGCGGCCTGCGCGTGCGGGCCGGCGTGTCGCTCTCGCTGCTCGACCTCAAGGCGAAGCGCCAGATCGCGGTGCCTGGCCTCACCGCCACCGAGCGCGGCAAGGCGCAGGGCGTGATGCTCCAGACCTTCGGCGAGATCAGCTATCGGATCGAGGCTGGTTCGGGCAGCTTCGTCGAGCCCTATCTGGCCGGCAGCGCCACCCGGGTGCGCTTCAACCGCTTTGCCGAGAGCAGCGGCCCGGTGTCGATGATCGTGCGCGAGCAGAAGAGCGTGCTCGGCATCGCCGAGCTGGGCCTGCGCGGCGAAGTGCCGCTGGCCGGTGGCGATACCGGTGGGGTGTGGCTGGGCGGCAATCTCGGCCTGCGCACCGCCTTTGGTGATCGCGCCGCCAACCCCGCCATCGCCCTGACCGCGGCGAGCAGCCAGGCGTTCAACGTGCGTTCGGCGGAGATCGACCGCTTCGCGGCGGCGACGAACCTGAACCTTAGCGCCGACCTGAGCGACACGCTGAGCCTACGTATCGGCTATAGCGGCGTGCTGGGCGGGGGCGTGCGCGAGCATGGAGGCCGGGCGGCGCTCAGCCTGAAGTTCTGATCGCGGCGGATGCCGAGGCTAGATAGGGCCGTCACCCTGGGGTGGCGGCCCCGTTTGCGTTCAGCGCGGCGATGGGCGCCGGGCAGTCGGCCAAATACCGCTTCTCTTGCGCCAAGTTTTTAATTCATAGCGAATCGATGGGATTTATGTTCACATCCACTGCCTGAGGCTTGGGCAGTGAGAGGTGTGACATGCGTTTTGTCGAGGATGGTCCGATCAAGCTGCTCACCGTACCGGGCATTGACGGGTCGGGAGCCAGGCACTGGCAGAGCGCCTGGGAGCGCGACCTGGAGGATTGCTACCGGGTGGACCTGGGCTGCTGGGACGATCCCATTCGCAATGTCTGGATCAGCCGGCTCGACCAGGCGGTCCATGAGGCCCGCGGCGAAGTCGTCCTGATCGCGCATAGCCTGGGCTGCCAGACGGTTGCCTGGTGGGCTCGGCTGCTGGGGCCGAGCGGGGTGTCTTCGGTGCGAGGTGCGCTGCTCGTGGCGCCGCCCGATGTTGACTTCCAGGAGGTCGATCCGAGGCTGGATCGTTTCGCCCCCAATCCGGACGTCGCCTTTCCGTTTCCGGCGCTCGTGGTGGCGAGTAGGGACGATCCCTATGCCACGATTTCGCGTGCCCGCGAGATCGCCGGTCAATGGGGCGCCGCGTTCGTCGATGCCGGCGAGCTGGGACATATCAACGCCAATTCGGACATTGCCGACTGGACCGAGGGCCAGGCGCTTGCCGAGCTGGTCGCTTCCGGGATCCGGGACCATTCCCACATCGAGCGGCTGGCGGCCGATCTGCTGGTCGTGCCTGCAGGGCCGGGCCGGCGACAGAGCGGCCGCGTGGCACTCGAACCCCGGAGCGCGGCCTGAGCCCGACGCGCGGAATCCTTTCCTTCCCCGACAATCGAACGGAGCCATTCATGAAGTCCTTGCCCGTGCTGGCGGTTCTCGCCGTGCCGTTCCTGCTCGCCGCTGCCGCGCCCGATCGGGCGCCGCGGGTGCCGGTCACGTCGTTCGAGCAACTGCCCAAGCCGCTGCCGCTCCCCTATGACGAGAGCGCCGATGCCGACCGGGCGGTCGCGGCGGCGAAGCTGCGGGCCAAGCGGGCCGGCAAGCGGCTGATCATCGACCTTGGCGGCAACTGGTGCCTCGATTGCCGATTGCTCGCGGGCACGCTGGAACTGCCGACGCTGAAGGGCTGGCTCGCCAGCCGCTATGAGATCGTCACGGTCGATATCGGCCGGTTCGACAAGAACCTGCAGATTCCGGCGCATTACGGCATCCGCTCGCGGCTCGAGGGCGTGCCGGCGCTGCTGATCGTCGATCCCAGGACCGACAAGCTGGTCAATGGCCGCAGCATCGCGGCGCTGGCGGACGCGCGCAGCCTGACCCCGCAGGCGCTTGCCGACTGGCTCGCGCAATGGTCTCCCGAGCGCCGATAGATAGCCGCGCCTAGCCGATCCGCCTGGTGCTGGAGCGGACGACGAGCTCGTGGGGCAGGGTGATCTGGCCCACCGGGCTGTCGCCACCCTGCAATATGTTCACCAGCAGATCGACCGCCTGCTGGCCGATGCGCCCCTTTGGCTGGGCGATGGTGGTAAGGCCGGGCTGGAAGAAGCGGGCGAGCGGCAGGTCGTCGAAGCCGATGACCGAGATGTCGTCCGGGCAGCGCAGGCCCGCCTGGCGGATTGCACTGATCGCCCCCATCGCCATTTCGTCGCTGAAGCAGAACAGCCCGGTCACGCCTTGCGCGATGAGGTCCGGTACATGGTCGGCGGACGACTGGGCGGAATAGTCGCCGACACGGACCTGCAGCCGGTTGTGAAGGCCATGGCGTTCGGCCGCCTGCATAGCGCCGGCAAGGCGATCGCGGCTGATCGGGCTGACATGCGGGCCGGTGACGAGGCCGATGTCGCGGTGGCCGAGCCCGATGAGGTGTTCGACCGCGTCGCTGCCGGCGGCGGCATTGTCGATGTGCACGCTCGGCACGCCGATATCGGGGCTGTACTCACAGCCATTGACGACCGGGGCCCGGGCGCCCTGCATCGCCATCAGCGGGCGCAGATTGTCTGGTAGGCGATGGCCGAGGAAGATCAGCCCGTCGACCTCGCGGCTGGACAGCATGTCGGCATATTGATCCTCGATCGACGGATCGTGCCGCGTATCGCCGACGACGACCGCATAGCCGGCATCGCGCGCCGCCTCCTCCGCGCCGCGGATGACGCTGGCGAAGAAGGGATTCGAGATGTCGGGGACCGTGACGAGAATCTTGGCGGCGCGGAGCGTTCGGAGCGTTCTGGCCGCGACGTTCGGCTTGTAGCCCAGCGACTCGACCACCTCGAGCACACGACGGCGAGTCGCCTCGGCGACGCGGTCGGGGTGGCTCATGACGCGCGAGACGGTGGCCGTGGAGACGCCCGCCATCGCGGCGACCTGGATGATGGTCGGCATTGACATCGATGTAACTCGTTACACGCTCCTGTCGAGCGATGTAATCCTTTACATCGGCTTTTGACCTGCGTAGCCTGAGTCCCGGCAAGCAGGAAAACTGCGGCGGAAAGAGGGAGAGGGGCTTCATGGCCACGTTGGGCAAGGATGCGCTTGCGGCATCGCAGCGTCCGGTATCGGGGCTGCTCATGGGGCGCCTCAGTGCGCTCATGTTCATGCAGTTCTTCGTCTGGGGCGCGTGGAACGTCACGCTCGGCCTGGTCATGCAGACCGTCGGCATCGGCAGCCTGATCGCCAACGCCTTCTCGGTCGGTCCGATCGCCTCGATCGCGGGGTCCTTCCTGCTCGGCATGGCGGCGACCCGCTATCTGAGCCCCAAGGCGCTGATGGTGATCCTGCATCTGGTCGGTGGCGCGATCCTGCTGGTGATGCCCGCGCTGGTGACGCCGGAGAATGGCACCACCTTCGTCTGGGTCCTGCTCGGCTACATGATCCTCTACATGCCGACCGTGGGCCTGGCGAACACGATCGCGCTGAAGAGCTTCGGCGAGCGCGCCGACCGTTTCCCCTTCGTCCGGGCCTTCGGCACGCTAGGCTGGATCGTCGCCGGCCTGATCATCGGCTGGGTCGGCCTGTCGGCGAGCCCGGAGATCTTCCGCGTCGCTGCAATCGTTTCGATCGCGCTCGGCCTGTACAGCCTGACCCTTCCCAATGTCGCGCCCGATGCGCCGCAGGGCGAGAGCCTGGTGCGCCAGGTGCTGTGCGTCGAGGCGTTCGGCCTGATGCGGCAGCGCTCCTACCTGATCTTCATCCTGGCGGCGACGCTGATCTCGGTCCCGCTGGCGATGTACTATGCCTATGCCTCGGCCTATCTCGGCGTGGCGGGGATACAGAATGTCGGCGGCACCATGGCGATCGGGCAGATGTCCGAGCTGGTGTTCATGTTCTCCATGCCCTGGCTGTACCGCCGCTTCGGGGTGAAGCCGCTGCTGCTGGTCGGCATGATCGCCTGGGCGCTGCGTTATGCCCTGTTCGCGATCGGCGACGGCGGGAGTTCGCTCTGGGCGATCTATCTCGGCGTCGCGCTGCACGGCGTGTGCTACGACTTCTTCTTCGTCGCCGGCGCGATCTATACCGGCACCATCGCCTCGCCCAAGGGCGTCAACGCCCAGGCGCAGGGCATGCTGACCCTGTTCACCTATGGCGTCGGCATGCTGCTCGGCTCGCAGATCGGCGGACTGCTCTACGCGCAGCTGCCCCAGGCCTCGACCATCGCGGACTGGCACCAGATGTGGTGGTACCCGGCGATTGCCGCCGCGGTAATCGCCGTGCTGTTCCAGCTCCTCTTCCGCGACGACAGCCGCACGGAGGTCGCGGCATGAAGGCGATGAAGGGACCCGCGATCTTCCTGGCCCAGTTCCTGGGCGACACCGCGCCATTCGACACGCTGGACGGCCTCGCGGAATGGGCCGGCGCGCTCGGCTATGTCGGCGTCCAGATTCCCTGCGACCCGCGGCTGATCGACCTGAAGCTTGCGGCCGAGAGCAAGGCCTATTGTGATGACCTGCGCGGCCGGCTCGCCAAATTCGGCGTCGAGCCGACCGAGCTTTCGACCCACCTGCAGGGCCAGCTCGTCGCGGTACATCCGGCCTATGACCAGCTGTTCGACGGCTTCGCCCCGGCCGAGCTGCACGGCAAGCCGGCCGAGCGCCAGGCCTGGGCGGTCGAACAGGTCAAGCTCGCGGCCAGGGCGAGCGCCAATCTCGGGCTGAACGCCCATGCGACCTTCTCGGGTGCGCTGGCCTGGCCCTATGTCTATCCCTGGCCGCAGCGGCCGGCGGGGCTGGTCGAGGAAGCGTTCGCCGAGCTCGCGCGGCGCTGGATCCCGATCCTCGACGTGTTCGAGGAAGCGGGCGTCGACTGTGCCTATGAGATCCATCCGGGCGAGGACATCCATGACGGCGCGACCTGGGAGCGGTTCCTGGAGGCGGTCGGCAACCATCCCCGCGCGCGCATCCTGTTCGATCCGTCGCATTATGTGCTGCAGCAGCTCGACTATCTCGACTTCATCGATCGCTATCACGACCGGATTTCGTGCTTCCACGTCAAGGATGCCGAGTTCAACCCGACCGGACGGACGGGTGTCTATGGCGGCTATGAGAGCTGGGTGAACCGCGCCGGCCGCTTCCGCTCGCTGGGCGATGGGCAGGTCGATTTCGTCGGCATCTTCAGCAAGATGGCGCAATATGGCTATGCCGGCTGGGCGGTGCTCGAATGGGAGTGCGCGCTCAAGCGGTCCGAGGACGGCGCCCGCGAGGGCGCGCCGTTCATCCGCGATCACATCATCCGCGTTACCGAGCGGCCCTTTGACGACTTCGCGGCGAGCGGCGTCGATCGGGCGGCGATCCGCGCGCTGCTGGGGCTTTCGCCGCAGCAATAATACAAGTTGAGGGAACAGGCGTACCATGGTTCGACACGCGCTTCGGCTCGGCATGGTTGGCGGCGGGGAGGGTGCCTTTATCGGCGCTGTCCACCGCATGGCCGCGGCGCTGGACGGCGACTGGCAGCTCGCTGCCGGTGCGTTCAGCACCGATGCGGGGCGCAACCAGCGGACGGGTGAGGCGCTCGGCCTGGCGCCGCAGCGCGTCTACGCCTCGCTCGAGGCGATGATCGCCGGTGAGCGGGAACTGCCCGAGAGCGAGCGTATCGATGCGCTGGCGATCGTGACGCCCAACCATCTCCATGCCCCCATGGCGATCGCGGCGCTGAATGCCGGGTTCCACGTCTTCTGCGAGAAGCCGATGGCGATGAGCGTCGCCGAGGCACAGGCGATCGCCGAGGCGGCCCAGGCGAGCGGCCGGCAGTTCGCGCTCGCCTTCACCTATAGCGGCTATCCGCTGGTCGAGGAGGCGCGGGCACGTATCGCGCGCGGCGACCTGGGCGCGATCCGGCTCGTCCAGGTCGAGTATCTCCAGGGCTGGCTCAGCCTCCCCATCGACAGCGCCGGCAACAAGCAGGCCGAATGGCGCACCGATCCGGCGCGTGCCGGGATCGGCGGTTGCCTGGGCGATATCGGCACGCATGCCTTCCAGCTCGCCGAGCATGTCTCGGGATTGCGGGTGGAGACGGTGTCCGCCGAGCTGACCACTCATGTAGCGGGCCGCCGGCTCGACGATGATGTCAGCGCGCTGCTGCGCTTCGTCGGTGGCGCGCGCGGCGTGCTCAAGGCGAGCCAGGTCGCGGCGGGCGAGGAGAATGGGCTCAAGCTGCGCATCCATGGCGAGCGCGGCGGCCTGGAATGGGCACAGATGGAGCCCAACACGCTCACCCTGCGCTGGCTCGACCGGCCGGCCGAGATACTGCGCGCCGGCGGGCCCGGCCTTCAGGATAGCGCGACAAGGCTTCAGCGCACCCCGTCGGGCCATCCCGAGGGCTATATCGAGGCCTTTGCCAACCTCTATCGCGCCTTTGCCGCGGCGATCCGCGGCGGTGGCGACCGCTGGTTTCCCGGCGTCGCCGATGGACTTCGAACCATGCGTTTCATCGAGGCCGTCGTCGCCAATGCGGCGGCGGACGCGAAATGGACAATGATTGATCCGGGAGAGAAAGAATGAAGCTTCTCGTGTGCCTGGGAGCGTTGAGCGTCGCTGCGGCGGCCCAGTTCTTCGTCAGCGTGCCCACTGTCGCCCAGACCGCGGCGCCCACGCCGCCGCCGGCGTTCAATGCCTGCCGCGCCTGCCATACGGTGGAGAAGGGCGGCAAGAACGGCGTCGGGCCCAATCTCTACGGCGTGGTCGGGCGGACTGCCGGCACGACGCCGGGTTTCAATTACTCGCCGGCGATGAAGGCCTCGAAGCTGCGCTGGGATGAGGCGACGCTCAACGAGTATCTCGCCGGGCCGGGCAAGAAGGTCCCCGGATCGCGGATGCCGATCGGCATGCCCGATCCGGCGAAGCGCGCCGCGATCATCGCCTATCTCAAGGCGGGAAGCGGCAAGTGACCGGCGCCGTCACGCGCAGGACGGTGCTCGCGGCCGGAGCCGTAGGCGCTGCATCCTCGGCGATGGCGATGGGCGGAAGCAAGGGTGGCCAGGGCTCGAACGCCGCGCGCTTCTCGCTCGGCTATGCCCCGCACGAGGGCAGCTTCGCCAGCCGCGGCGACCTGTTCGAGCAGATCGCCTATGCCGCCGACCAGGGGTTCACCGCCTGGGAGGACAATGAGGCGCGCAGCCGTCCGGTGGCCGAGCAGGAGAAGATGGCCAAGGCCTTCGCCCAGCGCGGCATGAAGATGGGCGTGTTCGTCGCCAGCATGCCGAAATGGGCGCAGTCGCGGCCGATCCTTGGTGCCAATGACGACGCCGATCGCGAGGCATTCCTGGCCGATATCCGCACCTCGATCGATGTCGCCAAGCGGCTCAACGCCACGCGCATGACGGTGGTGACCGGGTTCCTCGACCAGAAGGTGCCGCTCGACATCCAGACCGCACGCGTCATCGACGTGATGCGCAAGGCGGGCGACATCGTCGCGCCGCACGGGATCGCGATGGTGATGGAGCCGCTGAACACGCGGACCAACCATCCGGGCGTGTACATGCAGACGATCGCGCAGGGTTTCGCGGTGGCGCGCGGGGTGAACAGCCCGGCGGTGAAGATCCTTGCCGATCTCTATCACGAGCAGATCCAGTCGGGGAACCTGATCCCGGCGCTGGAGATGTGCTGGAGCGAGGTCGGCTATATCCAGTTCGGTGACAATCCGGGCCGCAACGAGCCCGGCACCGGCGAGATCAACTATGCCTCGATCGTCCGCTGGCTCCGCGCGCGGCGCTATGACGGGGTGATCGGCATGGAACATGGCAATTCGGTGAAGGGCCGCGCGGGCGAGGACCGCCTGATCGCCGCCTATCGCAAGATCGATTCACAGGGAGAGGGAATATGACGCGCATGCGCATGGCGGGATATGCTGCCGCCGGCCTGATCGCGATCACGGGCGCACTCGCCTTCGCGCAGGAAAAGCCGGGCTTCAAGGATACGCCGCAGCTGCCGGGTGGCAATTGGCTGGTCCATGATGCGGACCGGCCCGCGCCGACGGTGACCACGCCGGCCGCGACGCCGGGCGGAGCACCTTCCGACGCGGTCGTGCTCGCGCCCGATGCCTGGCAGGCCGAGACCGCGCCCTGGCAGGTGGCGGGCGGCGTGATGACGGTGCCAGCGCGCGCGCAGGGCGCCAAGGAGAGCAATCTCGTCTCGAAGCAGAGCTTCGGCGACGTCCAGCTCCATCTCGAGTTCCGTTCGCCCAATCCGCCCAAGGGCACGTCCCAGGACCGCGGCAACAGCGGCGTCTGGTTCATGCAGCGCTACGAGGTGCAGGTTCTCGACGGCTATCAGAACCCGACCTATGCCGACGGGACGGTGGGCGCGGTCTATGGCTGGAAGCCGCCGCTGGTGAACGCCGCGCGCAAGCCGGGCGAGTGGCAGAGCTACGACATCGTGTTCGAGCGGCCGCGCTTCGCGGCGGACGGGAAGCTGGTGCGCCCCGCCTATGTCACTGCCTTTCTGAACGGGGTGCTGGTGCAGAACCACCAGGCGCTGCTCGGCACGACGATCTACCGCAAGGTCGCCAGCTACCAGGCGCATGGCGATGCCGCGCCGCTGCAGCTGCAAGACCATGGCTCGCCGGTCTCGTTCCGCAACATCTGGGTGCGCCCGCTGCCCGAGGCGGCGATCGCCCAGGACCTTCCGGGAGACGCCAAGTGATCGATCGCAGAACAGCGCTTGCCGGCGTCGTCGGCATGTTCGGGGCGGCGGCCTTCGCGCCGCTCGCCCGCGCCGCCCAGGCGGGCAAGGCATCGGGCATCCCGGTGATCAGCGAGGGGCCGCCGAGCGTGGCGGTGTTCAACCCCGCCCAGCGCGCGCTGATGACTGCGCTCAGCGAGCGCATCCTGCCGACGACCGATACGCCGGGCGCGATTGCCGCGGGCGTGCCTGCCTTCATCGAGAAGATGCTGGCGGACTGGGCGCGGCCGACGGACCGGGTGCCGATCCTTGCCGGGCTCGACGCGATCGAGGCGCGGAGCCAGCAGGACTATAAGGTGTCCGCCGCTCAGGCGACGCCGGAGCAGCAGGATGCTTTGCTCACCCTGGCGATGAACGGCCAGCTGCCGTCGGGCGGGGTGTTCTTCGAGGCGTTCCGACAGCTCGTCCTCGCCGGCTATTACACCTCCGAGATCGGCATCACGCAGGAGCGCGAATATCTGCCGGTGCCGGGCGAGTATAACGGCGCGTTCCTCTATTCCCAGGTCAACAAGGTGTATTCCGCATGATGATCAGCCGTAGAAACCTGCTCGCGGGCGCGGGCGGCGTCGCCGCGCTTTCCCTTGCCGACCTGGCGATCGCGCCGGCCTTCGCCGCGCAGCTGGGGGCGATCGGCATTCAGCTCTACACGGTCCGCGACATCTTCCAGAAGGACCCGGTCGGTACGCTCGAGCAGATCGCGCGCATCGGCTATCGCGAGGTCGAGTTCGGCGGTGGCGGCTATGACGCCATGGACCCCACGCTTTTGCGCAAGACGATGGACCGGCTCGGCCTCAAGTCGCCATCACTGCACATCGGCTATGACGCACTGCTCGGCCAGTTCGACAAGTCGGTGACGATGGCGAAGACGCTCGGCGCCGACACGGTGGTGCTGCCGTACATGACCGACGCGCACCGCACCGAGCAGGGCTGGAGCGCGGCGCTGCCCAACTTCAACCGCTTCGCCAAGGACCTGAAAAAGGCCGGGCTAGGCTTCGCCTACCACAACCATGATTTCGAGTTCACCACGAAGCCGGGCGGCATCAGCCTGTACGAGCGGTTCCTCAAGGAGACCGATCCGGCGCTGGTGAAGGTCGAGCTCGACATCTACTGGGCGGCGCATGCCGGCGAGGATGCCGGTGCGTGGATCGATCGCCTGTCGAAGCGGCTCTATGCCTATCACGTCAAGGACATGCGTGCCGATCGCAGCATGACCGCGGTGGGGCAGGGGACGATCGATTTCGCGGGGCTCTTCAAGCGCAAGGGCAGCGCTGGCGTCCGCCATTTCTATGTCGAGAACGACCAGGCGCCCGCGCCCTACATTCCCGACATCACCACCAGCTTCCAGGCGCTGCGCGCGCTGCGTTTCTGATCAGTTTTCGGGAGGGAAGAACATGGCTTCGACCAACAGGTTCGATGCGATCGTCATCGGCTCCGGCGTAAGCGGCGGGTTCGCCGCGAAGGAGCTCACCGAAAAGGGCCTGCGCGTCCTCATGCTCGATCGGGGCGTGATGGTCGAGCATGGCGAAGGCTATACCTATGACGGCAAGCCCGCCTATGAGGTGCCGGCGCGCAACATGATGCCGCCGGGCCTGCGCGACAGCGACTATTTCATCGCCAAGCACGGCTATGTCCAGCCGAGCAACCGCGCCTTCTACAATGACGACCGGTTGAACCCTTATGCCTTTGACGAGGGCAGCAAATTCTACTGGATCCGGCCCGGCGCGGTCGGCGGCAAGTCGCTGATCTGGGGGCGGTGGAGCTTCCGCTGGAGCCCGGCCGATTTCGAGGCGAACAAGCGCGACGGGATCGATGGCGACTGGCCGATCCGTTATGACGACCTCGCGCCCTGGTACAGCTATGTCGAGAAATATATCGGTGTGTCGGGCTCGCGCGAGAACCTGCCCTATCTGCCGGACAGCGAATTCCAGCCGCCGATGCCGATGAACATCGCGGAGAAGTGGCTCAAGCAGCGGCTGGAGGCCGAGTTCCCCGGCCGCAAGCTGATCAACACCCGCCTGTCCAACATGACCGAGGACAAGCCCGATCAGAACCGCACGAAGTGCCAGTTCCGCAACCAGTGCGGCAATGGCTGCTCGTTCGGCGCCTATTTCTCGACCCAGGCGGTGACACTGCCGGCGGCGCGGGCGACCGGGCGGCTGACCCTGCGTGCCGACGCGGTGGTGACCAACCTCGAATATGACGCCGCGAAGAAGCGCGTCACCGGGGTCCGGTTCATCGATGCGAAGACCGGGCAGGCGGAAGTGGTCAATGCCGGACTGGTGTTTCTCTGCGCCTCGGCGATGGCGTCGAACCAGATCCTGCTCAACTCGCGGCCGGCGGGCAGTGGCCGCAGCCATTTCGACAGCAGCGGCAAGCTCGGCAAATATGTGATGGACCACATCTTCCGCGTGTCGATCGACGGCGACATCCCGGGGATGGACGAATATATCGAATATGGCCGCCGGCCCGGCGGCGTCTACATCCCCCGCTTCCGCAACAATGGCGGCGACGAGGGCGTCGGCTTCAAGCGGGGCTATGGCTATCAGGGCAGCGCCCGGCGCGAGCCGGCGCCGCCGGTGGGCTTCGGCGCGTCGATGAAGCACGGGATGCGCAAGTATAGCGGCTGGAAGTTCGGCATGGGCGCGTTCGGCGAGTGCCTGCCTTATGAGGACAATCACGTGTCGTTGCATGCCGACAAGGTCGACCGTTTCGGCGTGCCGCTGATGCGTTTCGACGTGCGCTTCCGCGAGAACGAACTGCGGATGATGGCGGATGCGCGGACGCAGGGTGAGGCGATGCTCAAGGCGGCGGGGCTTACCAACGTCACGAGCAGCGAAGGCGATCACGTGCCGGGCGACGCCATCCACGAGATGGGCGGGGCGCGCATGGGCGCCGATCCGCGTTCCTCGGTGCTGAACAAGTGGAGTCAGGCGCACGACGCCGAAAATCTCTACGTAACCGACGGCGCACAGATGGCCTCGGTCTCCTGCGTAAACCCCTCGCTGACCTTCATGGCGTTGACTGCGCGCGCCGCGGATCACGCGGTCAAGCAACTCGCGAACGGGTGACGCAGATTTCTAACCAGTAGGGCAGTCCAGAGAGGCCTGCCAATCAAGCTGATCCGTGCCGGTCGCTTCCATGAGCGGGCCGGCACGGTGCGTTTTGGCGTGCTGCGAAACCGGCAGCCCCGAATCCGCTCGCCCATCTGCCGAGCACGCGACGGCCGCGACCGAAATTTGGTCGCGCAAAAGCCAAGAATCTGGCGACGACCACATGGGTCCGGCGCCGATTGGCATCAATCTGATTTATCAGGAAAATTGGCGATGCGGGCATTGCTGGCGTGCGTCCGCCGAGTGTCCGTGAGGCTGGCTGCGGGTACCCAACAGGCGAGTTCATTTGACAAAATGATTTATTTAATCAACATCACGACTCGTGACCGCCAGCATAGGCGGCATGCGAAAGACGGGCGGTGCAGGCTGCCTAATTGGAGAGGGTGAATGGGGGTTTCCAACCCGCGGCCCAAGGATCGCGCGCGTCATATTGCGACACGTGTCATCGCGCTGGCCGGTGCTGCTTCGCTGTTGGGTATCGCGTCTGCCACCGCGCAGACTTCCGGAAATACGGCGGAGGATCGCGCGCCCGTTGATGTCGCCAATCCGTTGGTGGGCACGGCGCCGCTCGACAAGCCCGAATTCATCGGCAACGCGCCGCCTGCGGGCGAGCCGCTCTATTCCGGTTTGACCTCGCCTGGAGCACGCCTGCCGCACAGTGCGGTCGAGGCTGCGCCGGTCAATTCGAATGTCGAGCTGAGCTATCCCTGGGGCGTTGCCACCCCGTATTACTATACCAATCCCACGATGATCGGTTTCACCGGCGGTGGCGGTCCCACCTATGGTGCGCGCGCCACACCGATGCTGATGCCGATCGTCGGCGACTGGACGGTGCCGCCAGTCTATACCGAAGCCTATTACGACAAGGCGCATGAGATCGCGGCGCCGGGCTATTATTCGGTGTTCCTCGACAGCTTCAAGACCAAGGTCGAGCTGACCGCGACGCAGGCGACGTCGCTGATGCGCTTCACCTTCCCGGCGACCGAGCGCGCGCACGTCATCCTGAACCTGCAGGGGCGGGGCGGTCAGGTCGAGGTGGTCGGCGACCGGACGGTGCGCGGCATCATCGGCGTGCACCGCGACAATGATGCGCGCGACGGAAGCTATTTCGTCGCGGAGTTCTCAAAGCCCTTCAAGCGCTTCGGCACCTTCCGCAAGGCGCCGGGCGATGCCCGCGGCTACGGCATCGGCGACAAGGACGTGCAGCCCGATACCCGGCAGATCGAAGGCGCGTTCGCCGGCAGCTATGCCGATTTCACCACGCGTGACGGCGAGCAGGTGCTGGTCCGCATCGCCTATGGCCCCAGCTACGAAGCGGCCACGAAGCGGCTGCGCGAGGAAAGCCCGGACTGGAATTTCGACCGCATCCGCGGCGCCGCGCGCGCCGAATGGGCGAAGCTGCTCGACCGCGTGCAGGTGAGTGGCGGTACCGAGAAGCAGCGGATGCTGTTCTACTCGACGCTGTTCCAGTCCTTCGCCAGCCCGCGGCTGGTGGCGCGCAAGGGCGAGCATTTTACCGATACGAACGGCAAGACGCAGACGGCGAGCTATGATCGCTACGGCCCGGTGCCCTTCTGGGATACCGGCCGCAACCAGATCGTGCTGCTCGAACTGCTCGAGCCCGAAGTGACCCGCGACGTGATGCAGTCCGAGCTCGACATGGCCCGCGAGCGCGGATTCATGAACACCTCGTTCCACGGCGACAATGCCGTGTTTCTCTATCTCGGCGCGATGCGGCGCGGCATCGAATTCGATTATCCGGCCGCCTACGAGTATCTGCGCAAGAACGCGCTGGATCCCAAGGGGCCGCGCCACTTCCTGGACGAATATATGGCGCGCGGCTGGATCTCGGACGTGGTGCCGGATCGGAACCCGAGCCCGCCCCATGCCGATGGCAAAGCGGGTGCAGCCAAGACGCTCGAATATGCCTGGGACGACGCCGCGCTCGCCGATATGGCCGAGCGGCTGGGCAAGCCGCAGGACGCCGCGCTGTTCCGCAAGCGCGCGGGCAACTGGCGCAACGTGTTCGATCGCTCGATCGGTTTCGTTCGCGGGCGGACCGAGGACGGCAAGTGGTTCACGCCTTTCGATCCGGCCGAGCCCTATTACAACCACATGATGAAGGAGGCGTCGGGCTGGTCGACCCTTTGGCTGGTGCCGCAGGACGTGCAGGGGCTGATCACCGCGCTGGGCGGTCGTGCCGCGTTCAACGCCAAGCTCGATGAATTCTTCACCAAGCCCTACAATCCGAAGGGCATCTGCCGCGACTGCACCGGCGTGATCGGCCAATATGTGCAGGGCAATCAGCCGGACCAGCAGGCGCCCTATCTCTATGCGTGGAGCGGTCAGCCCTGGAAGACGCAGGAACTTTCGCGCCGTATCCTGCGCGACCTCTATGGCAGTGACGCTGCGGGTTATGGCTATCCCGGCATGGACGACCAGGGCGCGACCTCTTCCTGGTACGTGCTGAGCGCGATGGGCTTCTACACGGTCGATCCGTCGAGCGACGTCTATGTGCTGGGCAGCCCGATCTTCGATCGCGCCGCGCTCAAGATGGGCAACGGCAAGACGTTCGAGATCGTCGCGAAGAACAATTCGGCGACGAACCTCTACATCCAGTCCGCCACGCTGAACGGCAAGAAATGGACGCGGCCGTGGTTCCGTCACGCCGACATCGCGAACGGCGCCGTGCTGGAACTGACCATGGGCGCGAAGCCCAATCCGGCCTGGGGCAGCAGCCCGGCCGATGCGCCGCCTTCGCTGAGCCGGCACTGAGGAAATTGATGATGCGAACGATGATGCTCGCCCTGTTGCTCTCCGGTGCGGCGACCGAGGCACTTGCCCAGCAGGCGCCGGCCCCCCGCGCCGACGCTACCTATACCGGCGGCGAGATGATCACGCGCTGGGGCAAGGAAGTGACGCCGGAGAATGCCTGGCGCAGCTATCCGCGCCCGCAGCTCGAGCGCGCGAAGTGGCTGAACCTCAACGGCCAGTGGGATTATGCCATCACCAAGGCGGCGGCGCCGATGCCGCAGCCGACGCAGATGGACGGCAAGATCCTGGTGCCCTTCGCGGTCGAATCCCGCCTGTCAGGGGTGGCGCGCAAGGTGCAGCCCGAGGACCGGATCTGGTATCGCCGCAGCTTCACCGTGCCTGCCGACTGGGCCGGGCAGAATGTGATGCTCAATTTCGGCGCGGTCGATTTCGAGGCGCATGTCTGGGTCAACGGCGCGGTCGTTGGCGCGCACAAGGGCGGATCGAGCCGCTTCGGCTTCGACATCACGCCCTATCTGAAGCCCGGCGCCAACGAGCTGGTGGTGCAGGTGGCGGACCCGACCAGCGCCGGCAGCCAGCCGCGCGGCAAGCAGCTGCTGAACCCGGACGGCATCTGGTACACCCCGGTCAGCGGTATCTGGCAGACCGTATGGCTCGAACCGGTGCCGGCGCTCCATATCGCCGATGTGCGGGCGACCCCGGACATCGATCGCGGCACGGTCGAAGTCGATGTCGCGCTTTCCGCCTGGGCGAGCGACACCGATGCGGTGCGGCTGAGCGTACGCTCGCAGGGCAAGACGATCGGCTCCACGATCATCCGCGCCAATCGCCATGCCAGCATCGCGATCCCCGATGCGCATCTCTGGTCGCCCGAGGACCCGTTCCTCTACGACCTCGTCGCTGAGCTGGTAACGGTGCGCGATCCCTGGGCCGACCGGAAGGAGCGTGACCGCGCTGCCTATGACTCGCGCTTCACGGTGGGCGAGAGTGCGGCCTATGCCGCGGCACAGGTTGACGGCGCCGCGCGCGACACCGCCAAGGCCTATTTCGCGATGCGCAAGGTCTCGGTCGGGCCGGGCAAGGTGCACGGCCAGCCGGCGCTGCTGCTCAACAACAAGCCCTATTTCCACAATGGCGTGCTCGATCAGGGCTGGTGGCCGGACGGCCTGCTGACCCCGCCGTCCGAAACCGCGATGCGCTATGACCTGGAGTTCCTGAAGAAGGCGGGCTTCAACATGGTCCGCAAGCACATCAAGGTCGAGCCGGACCGTTATTATTACGACGCCGATCGCATGGGCATGCTGATCTGGCAGGACATGCCCTCGGGCGGTGGGGAGGACCAGTTCCTCGCCGGCACCAGCCAGAGCCAGGCGGTGCTTTCTTCCGACGTGATGGCGCAGCAGCAGTTCGAGCTGTCGCACATGATCGGCGATCTGCGCGCTTTCCCGTCGATCGTGCTCTGGGTGGTGAACAATGAAGGGTGGGGGCAGTATGACTCCGCCACGCTCACCAAGTTCGTGCGCGGCATGGACCCGAGCCGGCTGGTCAATTCGGACAGCGGCTGGCTGGACGTGGCGGGCCGAGACTCCGACGTGTTCGACATCCACACCTATGAGGACGTGCCGCACACGCCGGCCCGCCACAGCGACCGCGCCATCGTGCTCGGCGAATATGGCGGCGTCGGCTGGCCGATCGAGGGGCATCTGTGGCGCAACGACAAGCGCTGGAGCTACCAGGTCACCACCGATTCCAGCGACTATCTCGCCCGCTATCGCCGCAAGTTCGACGAAGTGGTGCGGCAGGCGAAGGAGAACGGCCTGAGCGCGTCGGTCTATACGCAGACGACCGATGTCGAAGGCGAGATCAACGGCCTGCTCACCTATGACCGCGCGGTGGCGAAGGCGCCGGCCGAGGCATTCGCCCGGATGGCGGCGCCGCTTTGGGACCGGCTGACCGCGCCGGCGAAGGAAACGCCACCGCCCAGAAAGCGCAAGCGCGGCTCGTAAGGGCGCAAACGTGCAACAGCTGGTCGGGATAACGCGACCGTTGCAACCGGATACAATTGACAAATTGGTTTTAGTATTCTGATTTTGGCGCGCCTCAAGGGAACACCCAGGGCGCATAACCTCGGGCCAGCGTCTGGTCCGAACTGGAGAGGGAATAGGGGATGACTTTTCGCGCACGCACGCCATTGGCCGGTCGCAACCGGCGGATGTGCCAATTGCTTGCATCGGCGAGCTTCGCGATCATGGCGACCGGCATGGCCCATGCCCAGGATGCCGCCCAGGCCGGGCAGGATGCCGGGCAGGCGCAACAGGATGCGGGTGCCCAGGGTGGCGACATCGTCGTCACCGGCTATCGCGGCTCGATCGAGAAGAGCCTGAACCAGAAGCGCGAGGCCAATGCGTTCGTCGACGTGATCACTGCCGAGGACATCGGCAAGTTCCCGGACAAGAACGTGGCGGACTCGCTGCAGCGCGTCCCCGGCATCATCATCGATCGCGATGGCGGCGAAGGCAGCCGGGTGAGCATCCGCGGCCTCAGCTCCGACCTGACGCTGACCGAGCTCAACGGCAACTTCATCGCCTCGGCCGACAGCGGCGATCCCTCGCGCTCGTTCAACTATCTGCTGCTCCCCTCGACGCTGATCGGCAGCGTGGAAGTGTACAAGTCGCCCGAGGCGCGCCTCGATGAAGGCGGCGTGGGCGGCATCATCATCAACCGTACCCGCAAGCCGTTCGATCTCGAGCCATGGTCGGGCACCGTCTCGGCCGAAGGCACCTATTCGGACGTTACCAAGAAGGTCGAGCCGAACGTTTCGGGCCTGCTGTCCTGGCACAATGAGGACAAGACCTTCGGCGTCCTGCTCGGCGGCACCTATCAGGTGCGCACCAATCGTTCGCTGAGCGCGTCCGGCGACAGCTGGCAGTGGTGGACCGACAGCAAGGCGACCGACCCGGCCACCGACGTCAACGGCAAGACTTTCGCCAATGACTCCGCGATTTCCTATTGGAACAGCGGCAACAATGCCGGCCAGACGACGCGGGACGGCACGCACTATAGCGGCTATTGGGCGCCCCAGTCGGTCAGCGAGACGATCACTGATCAGAAGCGCAAGCGGCTGGGCATCCAGGCGACGGCGCAGATGAAGCCGTTCGACAATTTCGAGGTGACTGCCAATTATTTCCGCTTCCAGCTGAACGGCGACTACACCCGCAGCAGCATCAAGATCCCCGAATGGGGCTATGGCAATTTCTTCACCGGTGCGACGTTCGACAAGAGCGGCACGATCCTGACCGGCGCGAAGTTCGAGGTTCCGCCCGAGGGTACCGGCTGCCGCGTGCCGGGCAACATGTGCACGATGGAAACCCCGGCGCCGCAGGACACCTATGTCCAGGAAAAGAGCGTCTCCAACACTTATGAAGTGCGCGGCAACTGGGAAGTCGGCCACCTGACCGCCGACTTCGTCTTCGGCAAGACCAAGGCGACCGGCGGCCCGTCGTTCCAGTTCTTCGCCCAGGCCAAGCCGCGCAACGGCACGGTCAACGGCAACGCGCTGAGCGCCTGGAACTTCACCGATCAGTCGATCGCGATGCAGTTCTCGCCCAACGTGATCCAGAACATGCTGAATGGCGTGGCGCAGATCGATCTCGGCTCGACCGGCTCGGGCTTCACCAACAGCTCGATCTCGCAGCGTTATGCGCAGGTCGACGTCACCCGCAAGTTCGACTCGCCGTTCTTCGATTCGATCCAACTGGGTGCGAAGTGGCGTGACGGCCGCGTCCACCGCGAGACCGGCCGCTTCGAATGGTATTCGGATGCGGCGAACACGCTGCGTTTCCAGGATACGCCGGGCGGCGCCCTGGCGAAGCCGGAGATCTTCTATCCGAATTCGCTCGGCAATATTGCCGGCGGCTTCGAGACGACCGCGTTCCCGGCGATCAACATCCGCAACTATATCGACTATCTGAACGCGACCTATAGCGGCCCGGTCCGCGTCCCCGAGCCGCAGAATGTCTATAACATCAAGGAGCGGATCTGGGCGGGCTATGGCCAGCTGAACTTCAAGACCAGCAACATCCGCGGCAATATCGGCGTGCGCGTGGTCAACACCAAGCAGGACGGCACTTCGACCGACCGCATCACCTATGAGAACGAATATTGCGTCAATGGACCGGGTGGCCCGTTCGATCCGAACAAGCCGGTGGGCGCCGACGGCAACTGCACGGTGATTCCGGAAGCCCAGCGCCAGGTTCGCGTGTTCAGCCCGAATTCGGAGAGCAAGAGCTACACGGACGTGTTGCCGAGCTTCAACATCTCGTGGGACGTGACGCCGAACCTGCTGCTGCGCGCCGCAGCATCGAAGGTCATCGCACGACCGGGCTATAACGATCTGGCGGGTTCGCGTGGGCTCACCTTCAACTCGGATGCGTTCGTGTTCGATCGCGCCCAGTTCGGCGCCCGGCCGGGCTGGTTCGGCAGTGGCGGCAATTTCGATCTGAAGCCGTTCAACGCCTGGCAGTATGACTTCGGCGTGGAATGGTATTTCCACCGCGGCTCGGTGCTGGGCGCGACCCTGTTCCGCAAGGACGTGAAGGACTTCATCGTTCCGGTGGTGATCGACCTCTCGCAGGAAGTTGCCGGCCAGACCGTGACGGTGCAGCAATATGCCACCCAGGCCAATGGCACGAGCGCCGTGTCGCAGGGTGTCGAGCTCTATGCCCAGCACACGCTGGACTTCGGCCTCGGCGCGCAAGTGAACTTCACCTATAACGACACTTCGCAGGCCGATGTGACGCTGAACGGCACCAAGCTGGGTGAATCGGCACTGGTCGGCAGCGCGAAGACCCAGATCAATGCGTCGATCTTCTACGAGCATGGCCCGATCCTGGTCCGCGCTTCGTACAATCGTCGCGGCGAAGTGGTGCGCGGCCTGTCCTCGGGCCTGAACGTCTATGACGATCCGTACGAGCAGGTCGATCTCAACGCTGCGGTCGACGTGTTCAAGAACTTCCAGATCACCGGTTCGGTCATCAACCTGACCAAGTCGGAACAGCGCCAGCACCTGGGCAACGACACGAAGGACCGCTTCATTTCGAACGTCTATTCGGGCCGCCGCTTCTATCTGGGCATGGCGTACAAGTTCTGATCATCGAGTGAGTCAGCCCCCTGACTCAGGAGGTGGCCCATCCTCCCCCCGGGCCACCTCCACCCCCTTTACCGGGGAACGAGACGAGGGCGACAATCATGCTGCCGCTGGACCTCACTGGGGGCCGGCGGCACATGATTAGGGGGATGGAAAAGGGGATCGTCGCGTGAACAAGATTCGGGCGGGCATCATCGCCGCCACTGCCATGCTGAGCGCGGGGCTCGCCTGGGCGCAGAACCCGATCGTGCCCGGCTGGTATGCCGATCCCGAGATCCGCGTGTTCGGCGGCAAATACTGGATCTATCCGACCTATTCCGACGACTTCGGCACACCCGACGTGACGAAGCGCTTCACGCCGCACCAGACCGAACTGCGCAAGCAGAAGACGGTGCGCCCGTCCTATGTGCAGCAGACCTTCTTCAACGCCTTCTCTTCGCCCGACATGGTCAACTGGACCAAGCACAGCCATGTGCTCGACGTCGAGAATGTCGCCTGGGCGGGCTATGCGATCTGGGCGCCGACGGTGCTCGCGCACAAGAGGCGCTACTACATGTTCTTCAGCGCCAACGACATCCAGAGCGATGCGGAGGTCGGCGGGATCGGCCTGGCCGTGGCCGACAAGCCGCAGGGACCGTTCAAGGACGCGCTGGGCAAGCCGCTGATCGGCAAGTTCCACAATGGCGCGCAGCCGATCGATCCGTTCGTCTACCGGGACGACGACGGCAAGGTGTTCCTGTTCTATGGCGGCTGGAAGCACTGCAACGTGGTCCAGCTGAGCGACGACCTCCGCTCGGTCGTCCCCTTCGCGGACGGCAGCACCTACAAGGAGATCACGCCGCCCGGCTATGTCGAGGGATCGTTCCTCATCAAGCGCAAGGGCGTCTATTACCTGATGTGGTCGGAGGGCGGCTGGACCGGCCCGGATTATAGCGTCGCCTATGCGACCGGGCCGACCGCGCTCGGGCCGTTCACGCCGAAGGGCAAGATCCTTGAGCAGGACTTCAAGATCGCGCGCGGCGCGGGCCATCATTCGGTGGTCAACGTGCCCGGCACCGACGACTGGTACATCGTCTATCATCGCCGTCCGCTGGGCGACGAAAAGGGCGAGCATCGCGAGATGGCGATCGACCGGATGGAATTCGCCGCGGACGGCACGATCAAGCCGGTGGTGATGACGAATGAAGGCGTGAAGCCGCGGCCGTTCAAGGCACGGTAACAAGCGCAGCTACGAAATCGAGCAGGGGAGTATCGGATTGTGAGGAAGTTCATCGGCGCGTGCTGCATCTCGGCAATGCTGCTCACCAGTGCGCTCGGCACGACCATGGCGCCGGCGATGGCGCAGACCGCGGAGCCCGCGCTGGTCGACCTGATCAACCCGCTGATGGGCACCGACAGCAGCTATGAGCTGTCCTATGGCAACACCTATCCGGCGGTGGCCGTGCCCTGGGGCATGAACTTCTGGACGCCGGTCACCGGCAAGATGGGCAATGGCTGGGGCTACACCTACAGCGCGCACAAGATCAACGCGATCAAGCAGACCCACCAGCCCAGCCCGTGGATGAACGACTATGCCGCGTTCGGCCTCTTCGCCGAGACCGGCCCGCTCAAGGTGAAGGAAGACGAACGCGCTTCCTGGTACAGCCATAAGGCCGAGGAAGCCCGCGCCTATGGCTACAAGGTCTATCTCGCCGATTATGACGTGACCGCCGAGGTCACGCCGACCAACCGCGCCGCCAGCTTCCGCTTCACCTTCCCCAAGGCCGATGACGCGCACATCCTGATCGACGGCTATGCCGGCGGCTCGATGGTGAAGATCGACGCCGCGAACCGCCGCATCATCGGCTATGTCCGCAACAACCATGGCGGCGTGCCGGACAATTTCCACAGCTATTTCGTCGCGCAGTTCGACAAGGATTTCGAAGTCACCCGCACCTGGGACGACAATGGCCAGGTCTCGGGCGCCGCTGCCAGCGAAGGCGATCATGTCGGCGCCGTTGTCAGCTTCAAGACGCGCGCCGGCGAACAGGTCAACGTCAAGGTCGCCTCGTCCTTCATCAGCCCCGAACAGGCCGCGCTCAACCTCGAACGCGAGATCGGCAAGGACAGTTTCGACCAGACCCAGGCCAAGGCGCGTGCGGTATGGGAGAAGGAACTCGCCAAGGTTCAGGTGAGCGATCCGAACCTCGACAATCGCCGCACCTTCTATTCGGCGATGTACCGCATGCTGCAGTTCCCGCGCATGTTCCATGAGGTGAACGCGGCGGGCAAGACCGTCCACTACAGCCCCTATGACGGCAAGGTGCACGACGGCTTCCTCTATACCGACAACGGCTTCTGGGACACGTGGCGCGCGGTCTTCCCCTGGTTCGCGCTGATGAACCCGGAGCGCGACAGCGAGATCATGCAGGGGCTGGTCAACACCTACAAGGAATCCGGCTGGCTGCCCGAATGGGCGAGCCCGGGGCACCGCGACGTGATGATCGGCTCGAACTCGGCGAACCTGATTGCCGACGCGTATCTCAACGGCGTGCGCGGCTTTGATGTCGAGACGCTGTACGAGGCGATGGTCAAGAACGCGACGACCTCGGAAGGCCGCCCGCGTGACAAGCGCGGCAATGTCGTCGGCGCGGTTGGTCGCGAGGGCGTCGAATATTACAACAAGCTCGGCTACGTCCCCTATGATGTCGGCATCAACGAGAATGCCGCGCGCACGCTCGAATATGCCACCGCCGACTTCTCGCTCTCGCGGCTCGCCGCTGCGCTGGGCAAGACCGAGGACGCGAAGAAATACGCCGCGCAGGCGCAGAACTATCGCAAGCTGTTCGACCAGGAGAGTGGCTGGATGCGCGGCCGCAACCAGGACGGCAGCTGGTCCAGGGCGTTCAATCCCTACAAATGGGGTGATGCCTTCACCGAGGGCAATTCGCTGCATTACAGCTGGTCGGTGATGCAGGACGTGCAGGGCCTGATCGACCTGATGGGCGGCGACCGGAAGTTCACCGACCGGCTGGACTCGATCTTCTCCACCCGGCCGATCTTCGACGACAGCTATTACGGCCAGGTGATCCACGAGATCCGTGAGATGCAGATCGTCAACATGGGCCAGTACGCCCATGGCAACCAGCCGATCCAGCACATGATCTACCTGTACGACTGGGCCGGCCAGCCGTGGAAGGCGCAGGCGCATGTCCGCGACGTGATGAAGAAGCTCTATTCGGCGGCGCCGGACGGCTATCCGGGCGACGAGGACAATGGCCAGACTTCGGCCTGGTACGTCTTCTCGGCGCTCGGCTTCTATCCGGTGACGCCGACGGTGGGGCAATATGCGATCGGCAGCCCGCTGTTCCGCAACGTCCGCCTGACCATGCCTGGCGGCAAGGTGCTCAACATCGAGTCCGCCAACAACAGCGACAGGAATGTCTACATCCAGTCGGTCACCCTGAACGGCAAGGCGCACGACAAGCCCTGGTTCTCGCGCGAGGAGCTGCAGGGCGGCGGCACGCTGCGTTTCGTGATGGGGCCGAACCCGAACACCAAATGGGGCATCGCCAAGTCGAATGCGCCCTTCTCGATGAGCGCACCGGCGGCGCGCTGAGCAACCAGAACAGGAGAGGGTGATGAAGCGTCGTGAGGTGATGATGGGCGCAGGTGCGCTGGCCATGTCGGTGGCCCTGCCGATGCGGGCACTGGCCGGGGCAGGGCAGGCGGAGGGCTTCGTGTCGAAGCGGCCGCCGGTCGGTCAGCGCGGTTTCGTGAGCAAGGCGGTGGAGGCCGAGATCAAGGCGGTGAAGGCGAAGATCGCCGACCCCGAGCTCGCCTGGCTGTTCGAGAATTGCTATCCGAACACGCTCGACACCACGGTCAAGCTCGGCACCGTGGACGGCAAGCCCGACACCTTCGTCATCACCGGCGACATCGATGCGATGTGGCTGCGTGACAGCTCGGCCCAGCTCCAGACCTATGTCCACCTCACGCCCAAGGACGCCGATCTGCGCCGCGTCTTCCAGGGCGCGATCCAGCGCCAGGCGCGCTGCATCCTGATCGACTCGTACGCCAACGCCTTCACCCCGGACCCCACGGCCAAGTCGAACCTGTCGGCGATCAACGACAAGACCGACATGAAGCCCGGCGTCGCCGAGCGGAAATGGGAGATCGACTCGCTCGCGTATACGATGCGCCTCGCCCATAGCTACTGGACCGCAACCCGCGACAAGACGCCATTCGATGCGCTCTGGGCGCAGGGCGCGGCGCGGGCGGTGGCGACCTTCCGGGAGCAGCAGCGCAAGGACGGCCCCGGCCCGTATCATTTCCAGCGCGTCGATCCGTCGCCGACCGAAACGCTGATGTTCGGCGGCTATGGCGCGCCGACGCGCAAGGTCGGGCTGATCCATTCGGGCTTCCGTCCCTCGGACGATGCCTGCGTTTTCCCCTTCCTGATCCCGTCGAACCTGTTCGCGGTCTCCGCGCTCAAGATGCTCGCCCAGGTGCACAATGAGGCGCGTGGCGACACGGCGGCGGCGCAGGATGCGCTGGCGCTGGCGAACGAAGTCCAGACCGCGCTCGATGCCCATGGCAAGATGCCGGACGGGAAGGGCGGTCAGGTCTGGGCGTTCGAAGTCGATGGCTATGGCAATGCCATCTTCATGGACGATGCCAATGTCCCCAGCCTGTCGGGCCTGCCGCTGCTCGGCGCGGCGGACAAGCGCGACCCGCTCTACATCCGCACCGCGGCGCTCGCCTGGAGTGAGCGCAATCCCTATTTCTTCAAGGGCAAATTCGGCGAAGGCATTGGCGGGCCGCATATCGGCATGGACATGATCTGGCCGATGTCGCTGATCACCCGTGCCCTCATCCGTGACGATGACGCGACCGTGATGCAGTGCCTCAAATGGCTCAAGGCGTCGCATGGCGGCACCGGCTTCATGCATGAGAGCTTCCACAAGGACGATCCCGCCAATTTCACGCGGAGCTGGTTCGCCTGGGCCAATGGCCTGTTCGGCGACCTGATCCTCGACATCGCCAAGCGCAAGCCCGCGCTGCTCGCACAGAAGCTCTAGGAAAAGCAGAGACCCAATGATCACCGCAAATCGCCGCCAGTTGCTCGCCGGAGCCGGCACCATCGCTCTCGGCACCGCGCTGCCCCGCGTCGCGGGTGCCCAGGGCGCGGCCGGCCCCGGTAAGCCCAACCTGTTCATCGGCACGGGTGGGCACGGCCATACCTTCCCGGGCGCCTCGCTGCCGTTCGGCATGGCGCAGCTGAGCCCGGATACCGACAATGCGCGCTGGGATGCCTGCTCCGGCTATCACCGCACCGACACCTCGATCATGGGCTTCTCGCACACGCATTTGTCGGGCACCGGCATCGGCGACATGCTCGACGTGCTGGTGGTGCCGACGCGCGGGGCGCTGCAGCTCGATCCGGGCACGCTTGAGAACCCGGATGCCGGCTATCGCCAGCGCTTTTCAGAAGAAGCGGCGGAACCCGGCTATTACCGGGTGAAGCTGGAAAGCGGCGTGCTCGCCGAGCTGACGGTGACCGAACGAACCGGCCTGCATCGCTATCATTTCCCGGCGGGCGCCGGGCACATCCTGATCGACTTCGCGCACATGATCCGGGACGTGTGGGACAAGGGCGTCACGCTCGACAACGCCTCGCTCGCGATCGACGCGAACGGTGTGCTCACCGGCAGCCGCCGGGTGCACCGCTGGGCCAAGGGGCGGATGATCCACTTCGCGATGCAGCTGTCGCGCAAGCCGGACCGCGTCGAGTTCTTCGGTGACGACAACAAGCCGGCGGCGAAGGGCGCGACTTCGATCAAGGGCAACCGCCTGAAGGTCGCGCTGTTCTTCGACGAGGCCGGCGGCGCGCCGATCCAGATCAAGGCCGGCATCTCCGCGGTGGACATCGCCGGCGCCAAGGCAGCGTTGGCCGAAGAGGCGCCCGGCTGGAATTTCGATGGCGCGGCGACCCGCGCGCGGCGCCTCTGGGCGAAGGAACTCGACCGGGTCCGGGTGACGGGCGGCAGCGAGGACCAGCGCACGATCCTGACGAGCGCGCTCTACCATTGCTTCCTCGCGCCCACGCTCTTCACCGATCGCGATGGCCGCTATGTCGGGATGGACCAGCAGGTCCATAAGGTACCGGCGGGCGAAGCGTCGTTCAGCACCTATTCGCTATGGGACACCTATCGCGCGCTGCATCCGCTGCTGACCCTGGTGCAGCCCGATCGCGCCGCCACCTTCACTCGCGACCTGATCCGCCAGACCCAGCAGAGCCCCTATGGCCCGCCGGTCTGGCAGCTCCAGGGGATCGAGACCGGCTGCATGATCGGCTGGCACTCGGTCTCGGTGCTGGCCGAGGCGCATGCCAAGGGCATCAAGGCCGATTATGCCGCCGCCTGGCCGAACATCCGCCGGCGCGCCTTCGACCGCACCTTCAAGGACAGCGACGGTTCGCTGGGCCGCGGTTATTATTACGACCTCGGCTATATCCCCGCCGACAAGATCTGGGAGTCGGTCAGCCGCACCCAGGAATATGCCTATGACGACTGGGCGATGGCGGTGCTGGCCGATGCCGCGGGCGCGAAGGACGATGCGGCGGCCCTGCGCAAGCGCAGCCTGAACTATCGCAACGTTCTCGATGCCTCGACGCGCTTCGCGCGGCCGAAATTCTCGGACGGCAGCTGGTGGGCCAATTACGATCCGATCCAGATCGGTCACGACGTGAAGAAGCACCGGGATTACACCGAGGCCAATGGCTGGCAGGCAACCTTCCTCAACCAGCATGACGTGCACGGCCTGATCGCGCATTTCGGCGGCGATACCGCGTTCGTCGAGAAGCTCGACGCGCTGTTCAACGCACCCTCCACGCTGCCCGAGAACGCACCGCCCGACATTTCCGGGCTGGTGGGCCAGTATGCGCACGGCAACGAGCCGAACCACCATGTCGCCTATCTCTACGCCTATGCCGGAGCCCCGGCGAAGACCCAGGCGATGGTGCGGCGGCTCTGCCTCGAGATGTACAAGAACGATCCGGACGGCGAGATCGGCAACGACGATTGCGGCCAGATGAGCGCGTGGTTCGTCTTCTCGGCGCTCGGCTTCTATCCGGTCGATCCGGTCAGTGCGCTCTATGTGTTCGGCTCGCCGCTGTTCGACCGTGTCGAGGTCGCGCTGGGCGGCGGCAAGACGCTGCGGGTGGTGGCGAACGGCAATGGCGCCGACCGTCCGTACATCCAGTCGGTACGCTGGAACGGCAAGCCCTGGACGAAGAACTGGATCGCACATGCCGATCTGGCGAAGGGCGGCGAACTGGTGTTCGAGATGGGCGGCAAGCCGTCCAGCTTCGGCGCCGCCAAGGCCGATCGACCGCCTTCGTTTGGGCGTTCGGCCTAGAGCCTAGGCATCCATCTCCGCGTCGGCGCTGCCCTGTGCCTTCCACAGGGCGCCCGGCTTGGGCAGCAGGAAGTGGCTGAACGGCAGGATCGCCGCGCCCACCGCCGGCGCATCCTCCGACAGCGCGGCGCGCGCCACCGGCGCCACTGCGGGCAGTTGCGGCGCGCGTTCGCGCATCAGCGCGTCGGTGCGGGCTGCCAGCGCATCGAGCTGTGCGGTGGGCAGGCGCCCGCCGAGCAGCACCACCGCCGGGTTGATCAGGCAGTTCACTGCGTCGAGCGGCACGGTGAGCTGGTGCGCGGCGCGCTCGGTCCAGTCGGCGATGCAGTGCTGCACCGAGGCCTCGGGCGCGCGGCCCCGCGCATCGGCCAGCGTGTGACCAGCGGCCTCGAGGCTGCGGGTCAGGCCGGACAGGGAGACCAGCGACTGGATCTGCTCGCCGGTCTCGCCCTGCGCGCGCATGAAGCCCAGCTCGCCGCTGCGCCCGTCGGCGCCGCGGATATAGGTGCCGTCGATCACCAGGCCGCCGCCCAGTCCCGAGGACAGCAGGATGTAGAAGAAGCTGTTGTTGCTCTGGCCATGGCCGAGCTGCATCTCGCCCATCGCGGCGGCGGCGGCGTCGTTCTCGACGAACACCGGCAGGTCGAACGGCTCGTCGAACAGCGCGGCGATGTCGGTGCGTTCCCAATCGGTGTAGTTGGCGGGCCGGCCGGGCAGGTCGACCAGCCCGAGATCGTCGGGCATCGCCACGCCGAGGCCGACGACCTTGGTCACGTCGACATCCACCCGGCGCAGCATGTTGCGGATCGAGCGGCGATAGAGCGCGCGCACCTGGGCGGGCAGGGCGAAATCGACTTCCTCGGTCGTGCGGGTCAGCGTCTCGCCGGAGAAATCGACCAGCACGATGGTGATGTGATCGCGGTCGATATTCACGCCGATCGAGTAGCAGGCGTCGCGCTTCACCACCAAGGCGGTCGGCGGCTGGCCGCGCCCGCCGCGGCGCTGGCCAGCCTCCTCGATCAGCCCGTCCTGCAGCAGACGCTTGGTGATGTTGGCGATCGCCGGACCGGTGAGCCCGGTGATCCGCGCCAGCTCGACGCGGGTCAGCGGACCGAGCACGCGGATCGCGTGGAGCGTCACGCGCTGATTGTGATCGGCGGCACGTTCGAGATTGGTACCGGAAAGGCGCGGCCTGGCGCGGCGGGCATTGCTCGTCATGCCAAGCTCATTTCCATCACGTGCCCTCATTTCCCTTCGAGCGTCCCCTCCAGCCGCTCCAGCGAAATGCCGCGCGTTTCAGGGAAGTATCGCCAGACTATGACAAACTGCACCAGCATTGCAGCGGCGAACAGCCAGAATGGCAAGGCCTGCGTATATTGCGCAACTATCGGGAAGCCGAAAGCAAGAAGTGCATTCATTCCCCAATGAGTCGCACTGCCGATCGCCTGGCCGCGGGCGCGCACCGCGGTGGGAAATATTTCGGAAAGATAGACCCAGATCACCGCGCCTTGCGAAACCGCGAAGAACAGGATGAACAGGATCAGCGCCGGCAGCAGGAACATCTGCCCTTGGCCCAGCGTGTAGATCGTCGCGACTGCCGACAATGCCACCGCGGTGCCGATCGCGCCGATCAGCAGCAGCAGCTTGCGGCCGACCCGGTCGATCACCGCGAGGCCGAGCAGGGTTGCTAGCAAGTTGGCGACGCCGATCGCCACTGCCTGCAGGTCCGCCGACACGGCGCTGAACCCGGCGGCGGCGAAGATGTCGCCGAGATAATAGAGGATCGCATTGATGCCCGAGAGCTGGTTGAACAACGCCAGCGCGATGGCGAGCAGGATGGGACGGCGATGGAGGGCCCAGCTCAGCCGGACGGGGCTGCCCGGCGTGTCCGCGACAGTGAACTGCGCGAGGAGCTGTTCGGGGTCGCCCATCCGCAACGCCTGGATAGCCAGACCCGCCTCGGTCGCGCGGCCGCGCTGTGCAAGCCAGCGCGGGCTGTGTGGAATGCGGAGCAGAAGCAGCAGGAAGAGCAGGGCGGGCGCGGCGGCCACGGCCAGCTTGATCCGCCAGGCCAGGTCACCGTCGATCGCGCGGGCGATCAGGAAGTTGCTGACATAGGCGGCGAGGATACCGATCACGATGCTGAGCTGGAACAGCCCGACCAGTTGCCCGCGCCGTTCGGCCGGGCTGACCTCGGCGATATAGACCGGCGCCAGCACCGAGGAGCCGCCGATCGCGAGCCCGCCGATGAACCGGAAGGCGACGAGCATCGCCAGGCCGCCTGCCGCTGCCGAACCGACGGCCGAGACGATATAGGCGCCGGCGATCCAGTAGAGCATTGTGCGGCTGCCGAAGCGGTCGCCCGGCGGCCCCGCACCCAGCGCGCCGACCAGGGTGCCGACCAGTGCGGCGGAGACCGCCGCGCCCAGTTCGGTGGCGCTCAGGTGGAAATTGTGGCGCAGTGCATCGGTCACGCCGGCGATGACCGCCGTGTCGAAACCGAACAACAAGCCGCCCAGGCTGGCGGCGCCCACGGCCGATCGATTGAGCGTGCTCGCTCCCTTATCCATCGCAGACCCCTCTCCGGATCATTGAATTATCTAATTTGAAATATTAATGCAGCGGAAGCGTGTGACAAGAGACTTGTATAGATACGCGCCAAGTTATTGATAGGAGAGGGGAATGCAGTCGCTATCCGGTCTGGGCGCAGCAGCGCGGGCTTTCTTGGCGTGACGATTCCCGATGCGCGATCGGTGCTTCGGGCCGGAATCGAACTGGGCGGAACCAAGTGTGTAGCCACGTTGGCGGGTGGTCCGGACGACATTCGCGACCAGCGTACGGTGCCGACCACCCGGCCGGACGAGACGCTGCCGGCGATCCTGGCGGTCCTGCGCGAATGGGACGCGACTCACGGATTCGCCGCGCTGGGCATCGCGTCCTTCGGCCCGATCGACCTTAATCCGCAGTCCCCCAGCCACGGCCAGATCCTGGCGACCACCAAGGCGGCATGGCCGGGCACCGACGTGCTGGGCATCCTGTCGGCGCCTTTCGACGTGCCCGTGGGCTTCGACACCGATGTGAATGGTGCGGCGCTGGCGGAGATGGCCTGGGGCTGCGCGCAGGGTATGGACGACTTCGCCTATGTGACGGTCGGCACCGGCGTGGGCGTCGGCCTGGTGGTGCATGGCCTGCCGACGCGCGGTTTCGCGCATAGCGAGATCGGGCACATGCGGGTGCCGCGGCTGCCCGGCGACGATCAGCCGAGCTTCTGCAGCTTCCACGACGACTGCGTGGAGGGGCTGGCCTCGGGCTCGGCGCTGAGGCTGCGGCTGGGCGGCCGTCCGGTGCGCGAGGTGGGTGCGGACGATCCCGTCTGGGCACCGGTCGCCCACACGCTGGCGATGATGTGCCACGCGATCGTCTCCTCCACCGCGCCGCATCGCATCGCGATCGGCGGCGGCGTGGTGACCGGGCAGGCGCACCTGCTCGGCCGGATCGAGGCCGATCTCCGTGCCAGCCTCAACGGCTATATGACCTTGCCGGATGACGGGCCGTACATCGTGGCGCCTGCGCTGGGCGACAAGGCGGGGCCGCTCGGTGCCATCGCCGTCGCCGATCTGGCACTTTCCCAGTCGGGGAAATGAGGTTCGAGGGCCGGGTTTTGCCCTGACCTGAGCAGCCAGTCGAGGAACAGGCCCGGCACCTTGCAACGCCAATGTGCCGGCTTGCCGGCGGCGTGGCCGTGTCTGCCTTTCTTGAAAACCCGCCTCTGGTGAACGTCACGACGTCGCATTGCAGCGCGCAGTGCTTCTCGGGTCCGGCGGACGCGACGCTCGACCGATGATCCTATTTATCATATGAAGAAGTTGGGGTGCACGACACTCCCCAACCAAGACAATGATGGAAAGGATCATGATGCCGGACAATCTCAAGCGGATGTCACGCGGCCGGGTCGCCCTGGCGAGCTGCCTGCTGGCGGGCAGCCTCTGGGCGCAGGCTGCCTCAGCGCAGACCACGCCGCCGGTCGCGGTGCCGCCCGGTGCGCCCGAGACCCCTTATGTCGATCCCGACAAGGCCTATCTGTTCGCCCACATGACCAGCGAGCACTACGGCGTGCTCTATTACGCGGTGAGCATCGACGGGCTGCACTGGCGCGCGCTCAATGGTGGTCAGCCGGTGTCGCAGGATTATCATGGCCATGCGTCGATCGCGAAGGGGCCGGACGGGCGCTATTACCTGGTGGGGAACAAGAGCGACGGCGACAAGCTGATCCGCTTCTGGAGCTCGACCGACCTGATCCACTGGACGCCCTACGGCACCTATGAGCCCAAGCTCTCCAACATCCCCGGCCTGCCCAATGCCCTGCAGCGCATCGGCGCGCCCAAGCTCTATTTCGACGCGCCCTCGGGCAATTTCCTGCTGACCTGGCACACGCCGACCGTGCCGGGCGTGCCCGACGATCCCGAGCGCTACTGGGCGAGCCAGCGCACGCTCTATGTGCAGTCCAAGGACCTGAAGACCTTCGCCGCGCCGCCCAAACGGCTGTTCAACTGGGACATGGCGACGATCGACACGTTCGTGCGGCCCAATGACGACGGCAAGGGCTATTGCGCGATCATCAAGGACGAACGCTATCCGTCGTACAACTGGACGACAGGCAAGACGGTGCGGATCAGCTGCGGCCCCACGCTACTCGGCCCCTATCCCGAGCCGGGCGCGCCGATCAGCCCGAACTTCCGCGAGGCGCCGACGCTGATCCGCGCGCCCAACAACCAGGACTGGCTGATGTACTACGAGCAATATGCCGGGGCGAGCTATGGCCTGTCCAAGGCGCCGCGGCTCGAGGGGCCTTGGTACCAGGTCTCGGGCAATTCGCGCGTGCCCGCATGGGATCGCTTCTCGATGCCCGAAGGCTTCCGGCACGGCTCGATGGTGGAGATCAGCCGCAAGGAATATGACGCGATCGTCGCGGCATTCCCCGAGAACGCCAAGGCGCCCGCCGGCAAATAGGCAAAAAAATACCCCCGGGCGGCGGTGCCGTCCGGGGGTAGTCAGGGATTGGATTTTCCGGATCAGTTGTAGAGCGTCACCTGGGTGGTCACGCTCGTCTTGATCGCGGCGTTGGTCGTGTCGGTCGCCGTGATCGTCGCGGTGTACTTGGTGGGAACCGGCGGCGAGACGATCGCCCCCGCACTGTCCCCCCTGCTGGCATTGCCGCACCCGGTGAGCGCCAGGATCGCGGCGAGCGACAGCACGCCGACCGCGCTGCGCAGCGCCGAGAAGAGCAGCATCAGCGGTGCGGCGCCGACCAGCGCCAAGGCGGGCATGCTCGCAAAGCCGAAGCTGCCGCCCGACGACGATGCCGACGCCGTGCTGGTGCCCGAGCGCAGGGTGAGCTTGGCCGTCTGCGCCGCAGCGCCGGCGAAGGTCAGGGTGTCGCGATCGAAGGTTGCGGTGCCGTTGAAGCCCGGGATCGAGACGGTGAGCTTCAGCGTGCCGAGATAGCCGCCATTTGGGGTGACGGTGACGTTGCCGGTCGAGCTCTGGTTGAGCGAGACGCCGATCGCGTCGGCGCCCAGCACCAGCGTGGGCGACGAGGCATAGGTCGGCACCTTGCCGAAATAGACGCGGCAGACATTGGACGAGTCATAGTCGGTCGTCAGGCCGAACAGCGTCGTCCCCCCTGCGAGCGGCAGGAGCGGTGGCGAGTAGTTCTGGCAGACATTGCTGGTGCCGGTGAGGCCGGCGATGGGGGCGGGGGCCGCCATCGTCTTCCACTTGCCGCTGCCATCGGCAGTATCGTTGTAGAACACGACATTGCCGTTGCCCGAGCCGATGCCCGAGGCACCGCTTTCGATCTGGCCGATCAGGAAGATGCGGCCATTGGGCAGGCCGGGAACGGGCGCCCAGGCGACGGTGGGCGTGTGGAGGAACCAATGCCCGTCCTCACTCTCGACCCGGGTGCCGACGCTGCTGGCCGGAGTCCAGTTGATGCCGTCGGGCGAGGTCTTGTAGAACACGGTGCAGCCCGCCGGACCGCACAGCTCGAAGGTCATGAAGTAGCGGCCGCTGGGCAGCTTGCGGACCACTGCCATGCCGGGGCGATCGGCCTGGACGCCGCTGGCCACGGTACGGACCGGGGCGCTCCAGTTGATCCCGTCGGTCGAAGTGACCTGCTGGAGCATCTGCGAGAAGCCGGGGACGGTCTCGTCCGAATAGAAGCAGACCAGCGCGCCATTGGCGGCGATGGTGAATTCCGGCTCCCACAGTCCGCCGCCGGAGCGGTTCACGGTGCCGGTCGCGCAGTTGGAGAGATAGGACCAGGTCGCGCCGCGATCGGTGCTCTTGTAGATGCGGAGCTGCATCGGCTGGGCAGGGGTGTCGCCACCCACCGAACCGGCCCAGAGCAGAGTGCCCGCCGACAGCGCGCCGACCGTCTGGGGAAGCTCGTAGAGCGTGCCGCAGCACAGGCCGCGGGCGAAGAGCGGATCGGTGATCGTGCCGATCTGGTTGAAGGTGGTGCCGTTATCGTCGCTGGCATAGATCGGCTGGGCGCCGACGCCGCCAGGGAAGGCAGTGAAGCTGACGACGATCCGGCCGTTGTTCGCCGGGGTCGCGTTGTGACTGAGCTGTACGGCGCGCGGATACATGCCCTGGGCGAGCATGGTGCGCTGGGCCAGCGCGGGCATGGCCCAGCCGGCTGTGAGGAACGCCAATATACACAGGAGTCGCGGCAGCATGCCGCGCAGCAATGACCTCATGGGTTTTCTCCCCTCCATCCGGCTTGGGCCGGCTCTGTTGGTTCAGCGCACACGAGGGAATCGCCGCCCGCTAGCGCGGCCGACTAAGTGCGCCACAAAGAAGCGTGCGTCAATAAATATGCTAAATAGGATAAACCCGTGTAATCCGGTTTAACCCATGTAGGAGACGGTGTGTGTCCTGCGTGCCACAGAGGGCAGGGCTCGTTCCCCCTCCCTCAAGAAATGGGCTTGTGGGCCGTTTTGTGGTCCGCTATTTATGAATGATAATATTAATGAGGGCACGAGCAACCCGTGCCTACGCTCCGGAGGGGAAAAAGACATGAAGTCCCGTTCTATCGCCTTGAAATCAGCCACTGCGATCGCGCTCGTCCTGTGCGCGGCGCCTGCCTTTGCGCAGGACGCAAGCAGCCAGAGCGCGCCGCAGGCCGAGTCGCAGGACGAAGGCGAGATCATCGTCACCGGCCAGCGCGCCAGCCTGGGCGCCGCCGCGAAGATCAAGCAGGACTCGGCCAACGTAGTAGACTCGATCGTCGCCGACGATATCGGTAAGTTCCCGGATCGCACCGTCGCCGGCGCGCTGCAGCGCGTGCCGGGCGTGCAGGTGACGGTGGGCGGCAACAACGAGATCGTTGCGCCGATCATCCGCGGCCTTGGCGACATCCTCACCACGCTCGACGGCCGCGAGATCTTCACCGGCACCGGTCGCGGTTTCGCCTATCAGGATCTGCCCGCCGAAGCGCTGGCCGGCGCTGACGTCTACAAGACCAGCTCTGCCAATCTGATCGAGGGCGGCGTGGTCGGCGCGATCGACCTGCGTCTGCACAAGCCGTTCGACTTCAACGGCTTCACCGTCGCGGCCAATGCGCGCGGCATCTATTCGAAGAACACCAACGAAGTCACGCCGATCGCCGGGCTGCTCGTGTCGGATCGCTGGAACACCGGCATCGGCGAGATCGGCGCGCTGCTCGATGTTTCCTATGCCAGCACCGACTTCAACCGCCCGATCGCGTTCAACTGCGACTATCGCAGCGGTAATCACGGCCCGAACCCGGTCGCCGGCGGCTCGGCCGGCCTGGCGGCGCCGACCTGTGTCGGCGGCCTGAACAACGAAGGCAATTATCGCCGCATCCAGACCAACGGCGCGATCCAGTGGAAGCCCTCCGACAACTTCCAGCTCGACCTGACCGGCCTCTACACCAGCTATGTCTCCAAGTGGGCGAGCATCTTCCTGATCGACGACCTGTTCGGCGGACCGTTCAGCAACGTGCAGGCGACCGGCGACTGCAACGCCTATGACGTGGGCGCCGACGGCTTCTATGCCAATCCCTATCAGGCGAACGGCGCCGCCAATCCCGCCGTGCACCGCGAGAATCTGTGCACCGTGAAGAGCATGACCGTGGGCAGCCATGGCGGCTTCACCAGCACCCAGGCGCATAATGACCGCACCGACCTCTACATGCTCGCACTGGGCACGAAGTACACCGTCGGCGCGCTCGAGCTGAAGGGCGACATCTCCTATCAGAGCTCGAACATCCGCAACCAGAACTTCATCCTGGACACGCTCAAGGTGGGCGGCGGCATGGTGAGCACGATCACCAACCTCAACGACAATGGCGGCACGGTCTATTCGTCGCCGGGCCTGAGCAATCCGGCCGGCTTCGGCCTGTCGCCGCTCAACCAGGACTCGATCCGCGACAAGGGCAGCGCGTTCGCCGCCAAGTTCGACGGCACCTGGAAGATCGGTTCGGTGCTCAAGGAGATCCAGTTCGGCGCGCGCTATGCCGATCACAAGGCGGACCACCAGCAGGCCGTGATCGGCACCTGCGGCACGGTCTGCGGGACGCTGATCACCGCCGTTCCGTTCCTGCCCGCCGACTTCATGATCCACAGCTCGGGCATCCCCAGCGTGAACAACGGCCTGGGCGTCGTCGCGCCCGACCAGGACATGCTGCGCGATCCGAACATCCAGAACCAGCTGCGCAAACTCTATGGCCTTGCCGAGGGCTGGCCGGCCTTCCAGCCGGAACGCGCGTTCAGCGCCCAGGAGAAGACGCTCTCCGGCTATGTCCAGCTCGCCTATGACATCCCGCTCGGCGGCGCGCTGTCGATCGACGGTCTCGTCGGCGCGCGCTACACCCACACCAGCCGCGACATCAACGGCGCGGCGCTGGTGACGCCGGCGGCGACCCCGGCCAACCCGACCCCGGCGCCGGTGGTGACGCCCTACAGCGCCTCGACCGACGACAATGACTTCATGCCCAATGCCAGTGCACGCATCCGCTTCGGCGGCGGCCTGCAGGCGCGCCTGAGCTATGCCAAGGCGATCGCGCGTCCGTCCTTCGGTTCGCTCAATCCGGGCCTGAGCTACCTGATCTCGACCAACATCCTGATCCTACCGGCCGGCAGCGGCGGCAACCCGGACCTGAAGCCGCAGAAGTCGGACAGCTTCGACGCGACGCTGGAATATTATTTCGGCCGCGACAGCTACATCTCGGTGGCCGGCTATTACAAGGACATCACCGACCGCGTGATCAGCGCGAGCCAGGTCGAGACGATCAATGGCTTCGACTACAACATCACCCGTCCGCGCAACGTCGGCAAGGTGTCGCTGAAGGGCATCGAAGTCGCCGGCCAGGCGTTCCTCGACTTCCTGCCGGGTCCGCTCAGCGGCCTGGGCATCATGGCGAACTTCACCCTCGCCGACAGCGAGATCAAGAAGGACGTCGATGCCCGCATGATCGGCCAGGCGATCGGCGGCGTCTCGAAGTACAACTACACCGTCGGCGCGCTCTATGAGAAGTACGGCGTCACCGGCCGCGTGGTCTACACCCACCGTTCGAGCTATTATGACGAGATCTATGGCGGCACCACGATCCGCCCGGCCACCGGCCCGATCACGTCGCTCCAGCCGAACCCGCTGGTGCTCAACATGGTCCGTCCGGGCGGTCGTCTCGACGCCAGCCTGGGCTTCGACGTTGCCAAGGGCATCACGCTGAGCGTCGATGCCACCAACATCACCAAGAACAACTATCGCAGCTATTATGGCCGCCCGGAATTCCCGCGCGACCGTCGCTATGACGACACCACCTACTCGATTGGCGTCTCGGCGAAGTTCTGATCCTCAAGACGAAGCCGGCCTCGTGCCGGCTTCCCCTGACAAGGCTGCGCCGGCGATGCTGGCGCAGCCCTTTTTATGTCGCGGTCAGGCGTCTTCGGTGAGGAACAGCCGGGCGAACTGCTCGCGCAGCTGCTTCTTCTGGATCTTCCCCATGGTGTTGCGCGGCAGCTCGGGCAGGAAGACGACGCGGCGCGGCTGCTTGAACCGGGCGAGCTGCCCGGCCAGCGCTGCGCGGACGCTCTCTTCCGTGAGGGCGGGATCGCGCGCCTGCACAACGGCCACGATGCCCTCGCCCATGTCTGCGTGCGGCACGCCGATGACCGCGCTCTCGGCGATGCCGGGAATGGCGTCGAGCAGCGCCTCGACCTCGGCGGGATACACATTGTAGCCGCCGCAGATGATCAGGTCCTTGGCGCGCCCCACGATCGAGACATAGCCGCGCGCATCGACCGTTCCCAGGTCGCCGGTGATGAAGAAGCCGTTTTCCCGCAGCTCCTCACGGGTCTTTTCCGGCTGCTCCCAATATCCCTGGAATATGTTCGGGCCGCGAACCTCGATCATGCCGACATCGCCTTGCGCGACTTCGGCGCCGGTTTCCGGATCGGTGATCTTCAGTTCGACGCCGGGAAGGGGAAAGCCGACGGTCCCGGCCACGCGGTCCCCGTCATAGGGGTTCGACGTGTTCATGTTGGTCTCGGTCATGCCGTAGCGCTCGAGGATGGCATGGCCGGTGCGCGCCGAGAATTCCCTGTGTGTCTCGGCGGACAGCGGTGCCGAGCCGGACACGAAGAGCCGCATGTGCGCCACCAGATCGCGGGTGAAGCCGGGATCGGACAGGAGCCGGGTGTAGAAGGTGGGGACGCCCATCATCACCGTGGCATCGGGCAGCGCCTGCAGGATCTTGCCCAGGTCGAAGCGGGGCAGCAGCTGGATGGAGTTGCCCGCAAGGATCGTCGTGTTGGTCGCGACGAACAGGCCGTGGGTGTGGAAGATGGGCAGGGCGTGGAGCAGCACGTCGGATGCGGTGAAGCGCCAGTAATCCGCCAGCGTCGCTGCGTTGGACGCGAGGTTGCCATGGGTGAGCATCGCCCCCTTCGACCGGCCCGTCGTTCCGGACGTGTAGAGGATCGCGGCGAGATCGTCGGCGCCCGCTTCCCAGACTTCGGATTGGGCCGATTGCGCGTTGGCGCCCTCGGCGAGGGTGCCGCGGCCGTCCGCGTCCAGCGTGAGCCTCTCCGGCACGCCCAGCTCCGCGCAGAGCCCGGCCATGGCGGCTTCGTCCTCGGGGCGGTGGAGGAAGAGGGCGGGGCGGGCGTCGCCGAGGAAATAACGGACTTCCGCCGGGGTATAGGCCGTGTTCAGCGGAAGATAGACCGCGCCGATCCGCAGTGCCGCGAGATAGGTCAGCAGCGCCTCGGCGCTCTTCTCGGCCTGGATGGCGATCCGGTCGCCCGGCTGTACGCCGCGGCTGCGGAAGAGATTGGCGATCCGGGCGGTGCGATCGAGCGCCGCCGCATAGCTGAGGACGGTCCCGTCTTCGAGGCGGAGGAACGGCGCCTGCGGTGCCTGGTCCGCACGCGACTGGAAGATCGGGAAGACGCCAGGGTTCATCATTGTCCTCGGGGAAGTTGGGGGCGCTCGGCGGATCGCAGCGAGCGAAGAAGTGCAGTTGTCACATCCTCTAGTGTATGCAAGATCGTTTCTCCAGCCATTTCCCGCATGCAGGACCAGAAGATGTCGAGTGACGACGCGAACCCGAACCCGCTTCTGTCGGAGCGCATCCGCATCGCGCTCGCCGACGAGATCACGGCGGGCACGCTGGTTGCGGGGCAGCCGCTCGACGAGCAGCAGATCGGCGACCGGTTCGGTGCCTCGCGCACCCCGGTGCGCGAGGCGCTGCGCCAGCTCGCCGCGGCCAGCCTGGTCGAGATCCGGCCGCGACGCGGCGCGATCGTCGCCGGCTTCACCGCCGAGCGGATCGTCGAGATGTTCGAGATGACCGCCGAGATCGAGGCGATGTGCGTGCGCCTCGCCGCCTGGCGGATGACGCCGATCGAGCGGAGCCGCCTCGCGCGGCTGCACGACGAGTCCGAGGAGATGGTCGCGAACAACGACATCGACGGGTATGACCGGCTGAACTGGGAGTTCCATCGTACGATCTACGAGGGGACACACAACAGTTTCCTGGCCGAGCAGGCGATTGCGCTGCGCGATCGCATGGCGGCCTTCCGCCGCACCCAGTTGCGCGAGAGTGGCCGCCCGGTGCGCTCGCGCGGGGAGCATGAGAAGGTGCTCGAGGCGATCATGCGCGGGGATGGCGAGGAGGCGGCGCGCTGCATGCGCGCCCACATGTTCAACGCGTCGATCGCGCTGGAGCGGCTCACCGCGAAGCGCGAGCCGACATCCAACAACTAACCATATAAAATCAGGGGGGAATGCATGGCGATCTTCGGGACGGCGCTGCTGGCGCTGTGCACGCTGCTGGGCGTCGCGCTGGGCGAGGGGCTCGGCCGGCTGCTGCACGTGAAGGCGAATGTCGGCGGGGTCGGGATCGCGATGCTGCTGCTCATCCTCGCCAAGATCTGGCTGACGCGGCGCGGCAAGCTCACGCCGGGCATGCGGCTCGGCGTCGAATTCTGGGCGATGATGTACATCCCCATCGTCGTGGCGATGGCGTCGCAGCAGAATGTGCTGGCGGCGGTCGAGGGCGGCCCGATGGTGCTGCTCACCGGCGTGCTCGTCGTGGCGACCTGCTTCGGGCTGGTCGGCCTGCTGGGCCGCACGACCGGTGGTGCCCGATGATCGGGATCGTCGAGAAGATCGCCGAGGAGCAGGCGCTCGTCCTCTCCTTTGCGCTGGTGGGCGCGCTGATGTGGCTGAGTGCGCTGGTGTCGCGCCGGCTGACGCGCGGGCGGATCCATGCGAGCGCGATCGCCATCGTCGCTGCGCTGGCCCTGGCCTGGTGGGGCGGGGTGGTGACCGGCGGCAAGAAGGGGCTGGCCGACATCCCGGCCTTTGCCGGCCTCGCTCTGATGGGCGGCGCGATGCTGCGGGACTTCGCCATCGTCGCCACCGCGTTCGAGGTGGACGTGGTCGAGGCGCGCAAGGCGGGGCTGCTCGGCGTCGTCGCGCTCGCGCTGGGCACGGTCGTGCCCTTCGTCATGGGCGTGATCATTGCCTGGAGCTTCGGCTACCGCGATGCGGTCTCGCTGACCACGTTGGGCGCAGGGGCGGTCACCTATATCGTCGGGCCGGTGACGGGTGCGGCACTCGGGGCGTCCTCACCCGTGATCGCGCTGTCGATCGCGATCGGCGTACTCAAGGCCGTGCTGGTGATGGTCGCCACGCCGATGGTCGCGCGCTTCATCGGCCTCGACAATCCGCGCAGTGCGATGGCCTTTGGCGGGCTTATGGGCACGGTCAGCGGAGTCGCGGGCGGGCTGGCGGCCACTGACGAGCGCCTGGTGCCCTATGGTGCGCTGACGGCGACCTTCCACACCGGCATCGGCTGCCTGTTCTGTCCGTCGCTGTTCTTCCTGATCGTAAGCGCCATCGCCTAGCCGCGCGCTTTCCGCCGCCCGCGCGACCTCCGGCTTGCCCGGATGGTTGCGGGGTGCGCCTCACAAATTTCCTGCGGACGCCTTGTGTACAAAAATCGATTCCTCGTTGCGACTCGTATATTATCTGATAAGTGGGATAGATAATCGACATACAAGGGGGAGGAATCATGACCGTTCGCAGTCATTTTCTATTGATGGGCGCATCCGTTCTCGCACTCGCCGTGCCGGCGGTGGCTGCCGCGCAGACGGCATCGCCGGCCGGGCGGGATGGTCCGCAGAGCGTGCCCGAGGCGGCTACCGAGGCGGACGGGGACGGCATCGTCGTCACGGCAATCCGCCGCAGCCTTGAGACGTCCCAGGCGATCAAGCAGGACTCCGATCAGATCGTCGACTCGGTCGTTGCCGAGGACATCGGCAAGCTGCCCGACGTGACCGGTGCGGAATCGCTCGCCCGCATCACCGGCGTGCAGGTCGATCGCGGAGGCGGCGAGGCGTCGGGCGTGCGCGTGCGCGGCCTGCCGGACCTCACCACCACCTATAATGGCCGCGAGATTTTCACGGCCGAGGGACGCTCGGTGGCGCTCCAGGATTTCCCGTCGGCCAGCATCGCGCGGATCGACGTGTACAAGTCGGCCAGCGCCAATCTGGTCGAGCCCGGGATTGCCGGCCTGATCGACGTGCGCTCGCGCATGCCGCTGGACTTCAAGGGCAGCCGGATCGCCGGCGGCATCTCCGGCGTGCACTGGACCCAGTCGCAGAAGATCGGGATCGATGCGAACCTGCTGCTCAGCACGCGCTGGCACACCGGGCTCGGCGAGATGGGCTTCCTGATCGAAGGCTCCTACGCCGATGTGAACTTTCGCGATTCGGCGCGCCAGGTCAGCCAGGGAATCCTGACCCGCGATAAGGTCCCCGGCGTGACCGGAATCATCCGCTATCCGAACAACATCAACATCACCTATTCGCCGGGCGACCGGTACCGTCCCTCGGTGCACACCGCCTTCCAGTGGCGGCCGAGCAGCAACCTCGAAATCTATGCCGACGGCCTGTACCAGGGCTTCCGCAGCGATGACGCGGGGCGCAACCTGACCGTCAACAACGGTGCGGCGGCGACGCTGACCAACATCACCTTCTTCCCAGGGACGAACCTGGTCCGCAGCTTCACCGCGACGGGTGGCAGCTTCCCCACGGGCCAGCAGAATGCGATCAAGGGCAAGACCGACACCTATCAGGCCGGCGGCGGCTTCATCTGGAAGCCGGGCAGGTGGCGCATCACCGGCGACGCCGCCTATACGGACTCGACCTACACCCAACTCAACCAGTCTTTCGTCTTCACCCAGACCCGGGTGCAGCCGACCCGCAACTTCAACTTCGACTCGCCGGACGGTGCCGGCGGCGGCGCGGTCACCGTGTCGAACTATGATCTGTACGATCCGCTGAACTACCGGATCACCGCGTTCAACGAATCCGGCCGGCGCGCCAACGGGCGGGACATCCAGGCCCGGCTGGACTTCGAATATCCGCTCGAGGGCTGGCTGACCAAGATCCAGGGCGGCATCCGCTTCAACACGCGCGATGCCAAGCTGCAGACCTATACCCAGAACGGGAACGCCCCCATCGGGTACAACTACTCGGTCCTGCCGCTCGACTTCACCAGTAACTTTGCAGGCCGCCGGGGCGACGAGGTCAACGCGATCGTTTCCTGGATCTCGCCGACGCCGGAGAGCATTCGCGCGAACGTCGACTATCTGCGCACGCTGGTCGGCAAGGCGAAGGGACAGCCGGCATTCCTGGCGCCGACTTTTCGGGGCACCGAGAAGGGCTATTCCGCCTATCTGCAGGCCCGCTATGCGCTCGACCTGGGTGTGCCGGTGGATGGCCTGATCGGCATCCGGGCGATCCGTACCGAGGACAATATCAACGGCTTCACCACCGTGCCCGGGCCGACCGCGGGCTCGACGATGGACGTGCCGGTGATCCGCAACAACAGCTACACCGACTATCTTCCCAATGTCAGCCTGCGTGCCAAGCTGACCCGCGAGCTGCAGCTGCGCCTCGCCTTCACCCAGACGCGCACCCGCCCGGCATTTGCGAGCCTGAGCCCCTCGATCACGGTGGGCGTCCCGTCGGACATCTGCTCGACCGACCCGACCAATGCCGACTGCCTGCGCGTGGCGTCCGGCGGCAACCCGGACCTGAAGCCGACCAAGTCGACCAACTATGACGCGTCGCTGGAATATTACTTCACCCGCGACGGCTCGATCACGGTGGGCGCCTTCTATCGGGACCTGACCGGCTTCATCAACACGACCACCACCACGATCATCGATCCGGTCTACAACCGGCTGAAGATCACCCGGCCGGAAAATGGCGGCAAGGGCCGGATCCGCGGTGTCGAGGCGGGCTTCCGTACCTTCCTGCGGGCGCCGTGGCTGCCCGAGTGGATGCACGATTTCGGCGTGCTGGCGAACTACACCTATCTCGACCACCAGTCCGAGCTCGCGCCGGCGCTGGCGGCGACCTTGCCCGGCATGCAGCCGATCTCGGGCGTGTCGTCGCACCTGGTCAACGGGTCGGTGTTCTACGAGAACCGCTTCATATCGCTCCGCGCGGCGTACAATTACCGCTCGAACTTCCAGACCTACAGCCAAGTCGTGAATCCGACGACGAACATCCTCGGGCCAACGCTGCCGACCATCGAGAAGGGACGCGGCACGCTCGACCTGTCCGGCACGATCAATCCACGCGAGAACATCAGCGTGAACTTCAGCGTCGCGAACGTGCTGGGCTCGGTTGCCACCAACAGCCGGCCGTTCGACGTCGAGGGTGACACCTATCCCTACCAGGTCCGCTTCCTGGAGACCGTCTACCGTCTGGGCGTTCGGTTCCGGTTCTAAGGGGCGGGGCGTCCGGTGTCGTACCCCGGCACCGGACGTCCTGTGGCACGCATTGACCGGATTAAATTATATTATAGAAGTGATTTAATAAGATCCGGTGATGCGGGAGAGACTGGCCGGTGGCTGACCAAGTGAGGGGCATGAACCGCCGCCAGGCCCTCAAGGGCGGGCTCTCGCTCGGCGCGATGGCGGCCGCCGCATTCGGGGCCGGCCAGGGGCTCGCCTGGGCGAAGCGCCGCGACAGCAGGCCCAACATGATCGTCATCATGGGCGACGATATCGGCTATTCCGACCTTGGCGCCTATGGCGGCGACACCGACACGCCCCATCTCGACGCGCTCGCCGCCCAATCGGTGCGTTTCGACAATTTCTACAACATGTCGCGCTGCTGCCCGTCGCGGGCCAGCCTGCTCACCGGGCGCTATCCGCACCGCGTGAACATGACCGGCAACGGCACCAGCCTGTCGCTCGATACGCCGACGGTGGCCGAGCAGCTGCGCGCCGGCGGCTATGCGACGACCATGATCGGCAAATGGCACCTGACCGCAGCCGAACCGCTCACGCCGCCGGCCGAGCATCTCAAATGGCTCAACCACCAGGGCCATTTCGACCGCGATTTCGGCGACAGGCGCACCTATCCGGTGTCGCGGGGCTTCGACTATCACTGGGGCATCATCTGGGGCGTCTGCGACTATTACGACCCCTTCTCGCTGGTCGAGAACTACACCCCGGTGCGCGAGCTGCCCAAGGACTTGTACCTGACCGACGCGATCAGCGATCATGCGGTCGAGCAGGTGGGCAAGCTCGGCAGGGGCGACAAGCCCTTCATGATGTACCTGGCCTATACCGCCGCGCACTGGCCGCTGATGGCGCCGGAGGCGGTGATCCAGAAATACCTGCCCCGCTTCGAGGATGGCTGGGATGCGATGCGCAAGCGTCGCTACGCCCGCCAGGTGAAGCTCGGCCTGGTCGATCCGAAGATCGATCCGCTGCCGCCGCTCGACGACGATTATGCCGAGAATGCGAAGACCGCATGGGACGCGCTCACGCCCGAGCACCGTACCGAGCAGGTCCGCAAGATGGCGACGCACGCGGCGATGATCGACGTCATGGACCAGGGCATCGGCCGGGTGGTCCAGGCGCTCAAGGACAGCGGCGCCCATGACAACACCATCATCCTGTTCCTGGTGGACAATGGCGCCTCGCCCGAGATCATGATCCGGCCGGGCTATGACCGCCCGAGCGAGACGCGGGATGGCCGCAAGGTCGGCTATGGCGAATATCCTGGCGGCATCGGCACCGAGCTCAACCAGACCGGGATCGGCGCGCATTGGGCGAGCGCGGCCAACACGCCGTTCCACTGGTGGAAGGCGGAGAGCTATCAGGGCGGCACGCATACGCCCTTCTTCATCAGCTGGCCCGCGGGGATGAAGGGACGCGAGGGCAGGGTGGTCCGGCAGGGCGCCCATGTCATCGACATCACCCCGACCCTGCTCGATCTGGCGGGCGTCAGCCCGTCGCCGAAGGGCGCGCCGATGGACGGCAAGTCCTTCGCCGGCGCACTTACCGGCAAGGCATTGTCAAAGCCGCGGCCCTTCTTCTTCGAGCATTACGGCGCCCGCGCAGTGATCGACGGACAGTGGAAGCTCGTCTCGCTGGCCCCGCATGGCGGGGGGCAGGTCTACCGCCAATGGGCGCTCTACGACCTGGCCAGCGACCGTACCGAGACCAGGGACCTGGCCGGCCGGCATCCCGAGATCGTCGGCTGCCTGGCGAAGGAATGGCGCAATTGGGCGATGTCGGTCGGCCTCAAGCTGCGTGCCGAGAGCGGCGCCGGTGGTGGGGCGCCGGATAAGGCGGAAACCTTTTCGGACTAGCCTGTCTTTACCCAGGCTGGGTACGAAAGGTCACAAAAGTCCCGATAGCCAATACTTGCGCGGAGGGTAGCGCCGCGACCACCGGATTTTCCCGGATTGAGATATCTAGCGGCGGGTTTCCGCCATGAGAAAGAGCAACCGGACGCGGATCCGGTTGCCCGAGGCAACCACGGGAAATCCTACATTGCAAGGGCGCCGGGGCATGCATCCGGCGCCCTTCACGTCAGTGTTCACTTCTTCTGGAGGGCCTTGTAGTCGTCGATCCAGGCATAGTTGAATGCCGAGCTGCCGTCCGCATTGGCCTTCACGGTGCGGCCGGCGAATACGCTGTTGAGCAGCCAGGGCGTCGAATCCGGCCCGAAATTGTTCACCATCGAGCTGCCCTGCTTGAAGCCATAGGTGGCGACCGCGAGGCGCCCGGTGTCGCGGAAGATCTTCATCTGGTTCCGGAGATAATGCTTGCGGCTCTCGAACCAGGGGCTCTGTGCCAGGAACTCGTCCCATTGCGGCTTGGAGAAGGGCGTCTCCAGCGCAGCCTTGATCACCTGCCAGGTCTGGGCGTTGGCTGGTGCGCCATATTTGGCGGCGAAGGCGGCGGGGACGGGGTCCTTGAGGTGCTGCTTCCACCACCAGACCAGCGAGAATTCGAGCACGAGGAACTTCTGCTCGGGGCGCATCCGGGGCAGGATATAGTCGAGGAACGCCTTGGATTGATCGATCGTGGTGATGTGCGGGTGGATGTCGAGCCCCTCCAGCTCGGGCATCTGCTTGATAAACTCCAGCCAGCGATCGGTGGTCGGGTTGCGCCACGCCGGGTTCTGGGTCTGGTTGAGTGCGCCCATGTAGAGATGGGTCTTGCAGGCATTGCCGCCGCAATGTTCCGCCCGATACTGGATCGCCGCCTTGGCCAGCGCCTCGTAATAGGCGTTGAAATTGGGGTTCCAGTCCTGCTGGCGGCTCTCGATGAAGGGCTCGTTGCCGATCACCAGGATGTCGACCTTGCCCATCACCAGCGGCAGCACGGCTTCGAGCCGGGCAAGGTCCTTGCGGAAGATGTCGCTGTCGGCCTTGGGGAAGGCGACCCGGTTATACGGGAATTTGAGCGTCAGCACGGTCTTGTAGCCGTGATCGGCGACATCGAGGATCGTCTTTACCGCGCCGTGATCGGCGGCGGGGCCGCGATCGAGCTGGAACATCGGCAGGAAGATGCGGACCCATTGCGTGTCGCTCTTCTGGAGGTCGCGATAATCGACGTCCTCGAAATGCTCGTTGAAGTTCGCGCCGAGCGCGCCCTGCGCCAGCGCGGTGCCGGGCAGGCCGAGCAGCGCCGCGGCGCCGATTGCCAGAAGCTTGTGCATGATTTCCCTCTTCCCTGTCTGCGCCCTCGCAAGGGGCGGTTGGTTCGTGTCTGTTGACTGTTCAGGGCCGGCTGCGGCCGTCGCGCTCGATCTTGTCGAGCCAGGCGGCCATGCGCGCGGTGCGCTGCGGCTCCTTCTCCGCGAGGTTGACCTTCTCGGCAGGATCGCTGGCGACATTGTAGAGCTGGTGGACGGGCAGGGTGCCGATCGGGTTGCCGTGGAATTCGTGCGGCTCCACGCTGGCGCGGATCAGCTTCCAGTCGCCGGCGCGGATGGCAAAGATGCGCGCGCCGCTGCCCGCCACCTTGGTGCCGGTGGTGACCATCAGCTTGGTATCCTCGATCACATGGTCGCGCCCGCGATCGGTCTGGCCGAGCAACGGCGCGAGCATGTCGAAGCTGTCCACCGCGGCATCCTGGGGGAAGGCGCCGCCGACCAGCTTCGCCAGCGAGGCGAGCAGGTCGACATGATCGACGACCGCAGTCGATACCTTGCCGGCGCGGACCTGACCCGGCCACCAGCTGATCATCGGCACCCGGGTGCCGCCTTCGTAGATGCTGTACTTGCCGCTGGTGAAGGGGCCGGCAGGACGGTGCTTGCCGGCTAGTTCGACCGCCTGGTCCTGATAGCCGTCGAACAGGATCGGGCCATTGTCGCTGCTGAACACCAGCAGCGTGTTGTCGGCGATGCCCAGCTGCTCGAGCTGGCGCATCAGTTCGCCCACGGTCCAGTCGAGCTGCAGGATGGAATCGCCGCGCGGCCCCATGCCGGACTTGCCGACGAAGCGCGGATGCGGGGCCCGCGGCACGTGCGGCTCGTTGACGGCGTAATAGAGGAAGAAGGGCTTGTCCTTCTGGCCGCGCATGAAGTCGATTGCCTTGCCGAGCAGCACGTCGCTCAGCTCCTCGTCCTTCCAACGCGCCTTCTTGCCGCCGGTCATGTAGCCGATGCGGCTGATGCCGTTGACGATCGTGTTGGAATGCTCGGGATCGGCGCCGAACTTGAGCATCTCGGGATGATCGAAGCCGGTCGGCTCGTCGCCGATCTTGTCGTGATAGTTCACTTCGATCGGATCGGCTGGGTCTAGGTTCACCACGCGCCGGTTCTCGATCAGCACGGTCGGAACCCGGTCGAGCGTCGCCGGCATGTAGAAGCCATAGTCGAAGCCGATGTCGAGCGGGCTGGGGGCGATCTCACCGTTCCAGTCGACCTTGCCGTCGCCCAGGCCGAGGTGCCACTTGCCGACCAGGCCGGTGGCGTAGCCGGCGCGCTGCAGCATGGTCGGTAGGGTGAACTTGCCCGGACGGATCAGCGCCGGCGCGTCGCCGGGCAGGATCTGCACGCCCGAGGCGCGCCATGCATAGTCGCCGGTCAGCAGCGCGTAGCGTGAAGGCGTGCAGGTGGCGGAGGGCGAATGGCCGTTGACGAAGCGCGTGCCGCCGGCGGCCAGCCGATCGATGTTCGGCGTGTGGATCGTCTTCGAGCCGTAGCAGCTCAGGTCGCCATAGCCGAGATCGTCGGCATAGAGGATGATGATGTTCGGCCGCCGGGGGCTGGCCAGGGTGACGCCCGGCACGACCAGCGCCGCAGCGCCGGCAAGCAACAGGCTCCGGCGAGTCATTGCGGCTTTCATCGTCTCTCCTCCCATCGTTCGATTTGATGCCTGTCTAAGGATAGGATTTATCGGATCACAAGCAAATTATCATATCACAAAGGAAAGCTTGCTTGGGCGGGCTGGCTGGGACCGGCAAGTTGGGGCCACGCCCGTTTCAAAAAGCGAGCGTGAACTCGTGCCTGCGGGGGCATCGAGCCAAGGGCCCGCGCGCATCGTGCGGATCGATGCTTCCGTGCCTTTCGGCATGGAAGTCCGATAGCTTTGGGGAGTCGTCCTGACCAGGGCGGCGCCGGCCAGCCAATGCAACCTACTGAGAAGATGCGGAAGTTTTGGTCCGAAATGGGTCGGCTTGTCAGGGGGATTATAGTATGATAATTCAGATAGATAAGTTTGAGAAAAAATGAGAATGGGGGAGGCTAAGTGATTAAGCGCAATTGTTATTTTCTGCTCGCGACCAGTTCCGCGGTGGCGCTGGCGACGATGCCGGTCGCTGCGATGGCGCAGGACGTCGCGCCGGACACCGCCGAGATCGGTGTGCAGGAGCAGGATGCCCCCGACACGAACCAGATCGTCGTCAGCGGCATCCGTCGCAGCCTCGAGTCCGCCCAGTCGGTCAAGCAGGACTCCGACCAGATCATCGACTCCGTCGTCGCCGAGGACATCGGCAAGCTGCCCGACGTCACGGCCTCGGAATCGCTGGCCCGCATCCCCGGCGTCACCGTGACCCGCGATGCCGGCGTGGCGCAGGGCGTCCGTATCCGGGGCCTGCCGGATCTTGCCACCACATATAACGGCCGCGAGGTGTTCACCGCGGAAGGCCGCTTCGTCCAGCTGCAGGACTTCCCGTCGAATAGCATCGCGCGCATCGACGTCTACAAGTCGGCCAGCGCCGATCTGCTCGAGGCGGGGCTGGCCGGCCTGGTCGACGTCAAGTCGCGCAAGCCGTTCGATTTCAAGGGCACCCGCGTCACCGGCTATATCGGCGGCGTGCACTGGTACCAGTCGCAGCGCCTGGGCGTAGAGGCGAACGGCCTGTTCAGCACGCGCTGGAAGACCGGCATCGGCGAGATGGGCTTCCTGCTCGAAGGGTCCTACGCCGACACCAAGTACATCGATTCCTCGCGCGCGGTGGCGCAGGACATCCGCAACCGCACCAACGTCACCGGCTTCTCCCAGCTGCGCTATCCGCAGTTCGTCAACACCGACTATGCCTCGGCGACGCGCTGGCGCCCGAACGTCGATGCGGCGTTCCAGTGGCGGCCGAGCAGCACGCTCGAAATCTACCTCGACGGCCTCTACCAAGGCTATCGCGGGCGCGGCGACGGTCACAACCTCCAGGTCGTGGCCGGTGATGTCGCCACGCTGAGCAACATCACGCTGATTCCGGGCACTAACCAGGCCGCGAGCTTCGACGCAGCGGCGGGTACCGGTGCGACGCCGACCGGCGCGCAGCAGATCAACGACCAGTCGACCGATACCTATCAGGCCGGCGGCGGCTTCATCTGGAAGAACGGCCGGCTCAAGGTCACGGGCGACGTTGCCTATACCGAGTCGACCTTCATCAACCGCAACGTCGCGTTCAACTACACGCTCACTGCGACGCCGGCCCGCCACTTCGAGTTCGATACGACGCAGGGCGTGGGCGGCGGCACCGTCAGCCTGATCAACTACGACCTCTACAATCTCGGCAATTATCGCTGGACCGGCCTGACGCAGAGCGGCAACCGCGGCCATGGCCAGAGCTGGCAGGGGCGGCTCGACCTCGACTACAAGCTCGACAGCTTCGGCCTGACCAACCTGCAGGCGGGCATCCGCTTCTCGAACCGCGATGCCGACTCGTACAGCTATGCCCAGTCGACCTACAATGCGCCGGCGGGGCAGACCTATTCGGTGCTGGCGTCGATGCTGAACATCCAGCCGGCGGCGGGCGGCTTCCGCAACGACGATGCGACGTCGATCCGCACCTGGCTTTCGCCGACGCGCGAAAGCCTGATCGCCAATCTCGACACGCTGCGCGCGATGACCACGCTCACCGTCAACGGCGTGACCACGACGCTGGCCAAGGGCGATCCGGCCTGGGGCTCGCCGGTGTTCACCAGCAACGAGAAGCTCTACACCGGCTATGTCCAGGCGCGCTATGCCTTCGAGATCGGCGGCGTGCCGGTCGACGGCCTGTTCGGCGTGCGCGGCACCCAGGCGGACGTGTCGATCAGCGGCCTGCGCCGTTCGACCACCGGCACGGTGACGACGATCACGCCGATCTCGATCTCGTCGAGCAACAGCGATTTCCTGCCGAACGTCAGCATGCGCATCAAGCTCGATCCGAAGCTGCAGATGCGCCTGGCCTATACCGAGACGCGGACGCGCCCAGGCTTCAGCCAGTTGAACCCGACGATCACGATCGGTGCGCTGCCGACCGGCAACACCTGCGCCGATCCGAACGGAGCGGATTGCGTCCGCAGCGCCAGCTCGGGCAATCCGGATCTGAAGCCGACCACCTCGAAAAACTATGACGCCTCGGTCGAATATTACTTCAGCCGCAGCGGCGCGCTGACCGTCGGCGGGTTCTACAAGGACGTGAACGGCTTCATCAACACGTTCACTACCGACGTCACCGATGCCGAGTTCGGCCGGCTGCGCACGAGCCAGCCGCAAAATGGCGGTGCGGGCCGGATCAAGGGCATCGAGGCCGGCGTCCGCAGCTTCCTGCGCGCGCCGTGGCTGCCGAACTGGCTGTCCGATTTCGGCGGGATGGTGAACTACACCTATCTCGACGCCAAGTCGGTGCTGGCGCCGAGCCTTGCCGCGACATTGCCGGGCATGCAGCGGATCGCCGGTACGTCGAAGCACACGGTCAATGCCTCGGCCTGGTACGAGAACAAGGTCCTCTCGCTGCGTCTCTCGTACAACTGGCGCAGCGACTTCATCGACAGCTATGGCCAGGTCGCCGATCCGGCGCTGGGCAACCCGGCACCGCTGGGCCCGACGCTGCCGATCAAGGTCGATGGCCGCGGCACGATGGACTTCGCCGCGACGCTCCAGCCGACCGACAACATCACGCTGAGCTTCAACGTCAACAACCTGGCCGGCGGCGCCTACCGCAACTACCGCACGTTCAACGCGGCGGGCCAGGCCTATGCATGGCAGACGCGCTTCCTGGAGAGCGTCTATCGTGCGGGCATCCGCTTCCGGTTCTGATCGCCGGAACTGCCTCCCTCTCTCCTCCACGGAGGCGAGGGGGAGATGGCTCCCTTGTTTGACGGGCATGAGGACATCAACGTGAAGTACTTTCTTGCCGCCGCGCTTGCCGCCACTTCGCTGATCCCTGTCCAGGCGCTCGCCCAGCAGGCGGCGCCCGCGGCTCGGCCGCCGGCCGACGACATCTTCCTCGACCACCCCTCGCAGGACCGCAACGCGACGGTGATGCCGGCGGCGGACGCGATGCCGGTGAAGGCCTTCTTCGCGGCGCACGCGATCACCGATGCCTCGGTCGCGCAGAGCGCGGACGGGCGCTGGTTCGTCACCGGTACGGTGATCCGCGAAGGGCGCCGCGACGGCATCCAGCTCTGGTCCTCCGCCGATGACGGCAGGAACTGGACCGCGCTCGGCGTCGTGCACGGTGCCGGCCACCGTTATCTGGCGCCGGACATCCAGATCCGCGGTGACCTGGTCCAGCTCGCCTTTGCCGACGACAATGGCTGCGCGCACATCGCCCGCGGTTCGCTCGCCAATCTGAAGGGCGGGTTCAGCGAGAGCCCGTGCCTGGTGAGCGACGTGGCCGATGTCTCGTCCTTCATCGACACCGATGGCACCAGCTATCTGCTGTGGGGCGCCGGCTATATCGCCAGGGTCGCGCCCGACGGCTCCAAGCTCGCCGAGGCGCCGCACTTCCTCAAGCCCGATCCGACCCTGTTCAAGACCGATCCGCCGGCGGGCAAGGACTGGCCGGTGCGGCTGCGCGTCGGCAAGGGCGGTGCTTCGATGTTCCGGGACGGTGATCAGTATGTGATTACCGCCAGCGAAGTGACGGGCCGGATGCGCACCGCCACCGACGATCTCTACATGGCGACCGGCCCTTCGCCCTATGGCCCGTTCGGCAAGCGCATGCTCGCCGTGCCGCATGCCGGGCAGGGCAATGTGGTGCGCACCCGGGACGGCAAGCTGGTCGCCAGCTACAATCCGCGCTGCGAGGACGATTTCGCGATGTTCTGCGAGCAGGTCGGCCTCGTCCCGCTCGAGCGGGCGGAGGATGGCCGCATCCGCCAGGCGGCCTCGGTGCTCACCGAGAACAGCGCGGTCGCCGACCGCCAGCCGCTGGTGACGAGCGAGATGATGCGCGATCCCTCGGTCATGCTGGGCGGCGACGGCGCTTACTATCTCGTCGGCACCCAGAAAGGCTTCGGCTTCCAGTACCCCGATGGCGGGGTGAATCTCTATCGCTCGACAGACCTGAAGACCTGGACGTCCCAGAACAAGATGATCTTCGACTGGAAGGGGCTGGGCTACGAGTTCAAGAACGTCGCCGAGCTCTGGGCGCCGGAGATCCACTGGTCGGCCAGGGACAAGACCTATTACCTCGCCTTCTCGGTGATGGAGCGCGGGGTAGGGGGCAAGTCCTGGCTGTTCAAATCGACCAGCGGCAAGGCGATTGGCCCGTACGTCAACACCCGTGCCAGCTATTTCGTCGAAGGGATCGACGCCTTTCCGTTCGAGGACGAGAGTGGCTTCTACCTGCTCTGGGGCGGCGGGCGGATCGGCAGACTCAACGCGAAGCACGATGGCTTCGAAGGCGAAGTGAAGCGCCTGGTCGACACCGACGGCGAGAATGTCGGCTATGAGGGCAATGGCCTGATCAAGGTCGGCGGCACCTATTTTCTCACCGGCGCCGAATGGAACGGGCCGCTGCGCACCGATGGCACCTATGACATGATGTACGGCACGTCGAAGTCGCTGATGGGGCCGTACAGCAAGCGCCGGCTCGCGGTGCCGCATGGCGGCCACGGCACGGCCTTCCGCGATGCCCAGGGCCATTTCTGGTACACGATGTTCGGCAACGACACGACCGCGCCCTGGCGCCGCCATTTCGGCCTGGTGCCGATCCTGATCGGCGAGGACAGCATCCGCGTGCCCCGGATCGAGCGCTGATTTCCCGATATCGAACCGAGCCTCTCCGTCGGCTCCACACTCGGGCCCCGGTGTTTCGCCGGGGCCTTTTTTTTGTTCCTGCGGCGGGTGGCGGGGCGACTCGTCGAAGATGGCGAAGGTCGTGCACGTTGGCGTGTTCTCGGGGCGCCAGATTTGACACTGTTCCCGCGGACGCACTGCATCTCGCAAGATTCTTGCCTGGGTGGGATCCTATTTTTCCTACGGTTTGAAAGAGCGGTCGGGTGGCGAGCCCGACCGCGTGAGCCAAACAGGCAAAATCTTACATTGCAACCCGGCCCGTCATCCCGACGAAAGTCGGGATCTCAGGGGAAGGCACGGGGACGGAGCCGCACGAGATCCCGGCTTTCGCCGGGATGACGGAAAGTGTCAGAACTCGAACGGCTCGATCTCTCGGCGTTCGGCGAGGAGGAAGGCGTCGGCGACCAGGCGCATCGGGCGGACGTCGACATCGCTGCCGCCGGTCGCGAGCAGCTCGGCGAAGCGGGCATAGAGGCGCGGATATTCCTGGTCGGCCGCAGTGCATTCGGTTTCGCCGGGCAACTGGAGCACGCTGCCGCCAAGCGACAGCCGGAGCGTGCCGGCATCGGTGTCGACCTCGATGTCCCAGGTCTGCGGCCCGGTCTGGAGGAAGTCGAACGAGGCGCGGCCCTTGGCGTCGCCGCAGCGCAACTGCAGCTCGGCGGCGAGCGGGCCGGCGCGGCCCATCGGCACGTCCATCGTCGCTGCCTCGACGAAGAGCGGTGCGGGGAGGATCGCGGTGGCGATCGACAATGCGTTGATGCCCGGATCGAACACGCCGAAGCCGCCCGCGGCGAGGATCCATTCCTGTCCCGGATGCCAGCGGCGGATGTCCTCGCGCCAGTCGATGCGGACCGCCTTGATCTCGCGGTTCGACAGCCAGTTGCGGGCCGGGCCGACGCCGGCGGCCTCGCGCGAATGCCAGCTGGTGAACAAGGTCACGTTGCGCGCCCGGGCGAGGTCGGCCAGCGCCTCGATCTCGGAGAGCGTGGCGGCGGGAGGCTTTTCGAGCATGACGTGCTTGCCGGCCTCGATCGCGATCCGTGCCAGCGCGTGGCGGCCTTCGGGCGGGGTGCAGAAGGAGACCGCATCGAGCTCGGTGCCGGCGATCATCGCCGCGGTATCGGGATAATTGGGTACGCCATCGACCCGGCCGTGGCGGCTCGCGATTGCGGCCAGCGCGAATCGGTCATTCCCCGCGATCGCCGGAAGATGCTGATCTCGCGCGATTTTCCCGATGCCCACTAGGCCTAGACGAAAGCTGTGCACCCTTAACTCCCTTTTATACGATATATATGCTTCCTATCGGCGGCGGTCCGCACTATCAAGTGCGACGCAGTTCGAACGCGCCGGTGAATGGCAGCGGATTTTGGGAAGAGGATTTGAGTATGTCCGGGGGTAGTGAAGTCGGCGGCAAGCGCCCGAATCTGCGGTCGCGTGCCTGGTTCGACGATCCCTCCAACCCCGACATGACCGCGCTCTATGTCGAGCGTTACCTGAACTTCGGCATCAGCCTGGAGGAGTTGCAGTCGGGCCGCCCGATCATCGGCATCGCCCAGACCGGCAGCGACCTGACCCCGTGCAACCGCCACCATCTCGAGCTCGCCAAGCGGGTGCGCGAGGGCATTCGCGACGCCGGCGGCATCGCGCTCGAATTCCCGACCCATCCGATCCAGGAGACCGGCAAGCGGCCGACCGCCGGGCTCGACCGCAACCTCCAATATCTCAGCCTGGTCGAGGCGATCTTCGGCTATCCGATGGACGGCGTCGTCATGACCATCGGTTGCGACAAGACCACGCCCGCCTGCCTGATGGCCGCCGCCACGGTGAACATCCCGGCGATCGCGCTGTCGGTCGGCCCGATGCTCAACGGCTGGTTCAAGGGCGAGCGCACGGGCTCCGGCACGATCGTCTGGAAGGCGCGCGAGATGCTCGCGGCCGGCGAGATCGACTATAAGGGCTTCATCGAACTGGTCGCCAGCTCGGCGCCGTCGACCGGCTGGTGCAACACGATGGGCACCGCGACGACGATGAACTCGCTGACCGAGGCGCTGGGCATGTCGCTGCCGGGCTCGGCGGCGATCCCGGCGCCGTACCGCGATCGTGCCGAATGCGCCTATCACACCGGCGTGCAGATCGTCGAAATGGTGCATGCCGACCGCAAGCCCTCGGACGTGCTCACCCGCCAGGCCTTCCTCAATGCGATCCGGGTCAACTCCGCGATCGGCGGATCGACCAACGCGCCGATCCACCTCAACGCGATCGCCCGCCATATCGGCGTGGAGCTGAGCCTGGCCGACTGGGAGGAGCATGGCGCCGACATTCCGCTGGTCGTGAACCTGCAGCCGGCGGGGAAGTATCTGGGCGAGGATTTCTACCGCGCCGGCGGCGTGCCTGCGGTGATGGGACAGCTGCTCCGCGCCGGGCTGATCGACGGCAGCGCGCTGACCGTCAACGGCAAGACCGTCGAGGAGAATATCGGCACCGCGACCGCACAGGATGCGGATGTGATCTTCCCGCTCGACGCGCCGCTGAAGCAGGCCGCCGGCCTGACGGTGCTCTCCGGCAACCTGTTCGACAATGCGGTGATGAAGCTGAGCGTACTCTCCGACGAGTTCCGCAACCGCTATCTCTCCGACCCCGAGAACCCCGATGCGTTCGAGGGCACGGCGATCGTGTTCGACGGGCCGGAGGATTATCACCGGCGCATCGACGATCCGGCGCTCGGCGCCGACGATCACTCGATCCTGATCATGCGCGGTGCCGGTCCGGTCGGCTATCCGGGTGGTGCCGAAGTGGTGAACATGCGCCCGCCGGTCGCGCTGATCCGCGCCGGCGTGCATGCGCTGCCCTGCCTGGGCGACGGGCGCCAGTCGGGCACGTCGGGCAGCCCCTCGATCCTCAATGCCGCGCCCGAGGCGGCGGTGGGCGGCGGGCTCGCGCTGGTGAAGACCGGCGACCGTATCCGCATCGACCTGAAGAACCGCACCGCCGACATGCTGGTCGATGATGCGGAGCTGGCCGCGCGCCGCGCAGCGCTCGCGATCGACTATGTGCCCGAGGCGCAGACGCCCTGGCAGGAGATCCACCGTGACCTGGTCGGCCAGTTCGATGGCGGCGCGGTGTTCGAGAATGCGGTGAAGTACCAGCGCATCGCCCAGAAATATGGCGTGCCGCGGGACAGCCACTGATGTCCCTCGTCCGTATCGTCGAGCGCGACCGGCGCGACACGTTGGGGGAGGGGCCGCTCTGGTCCGCCCGTGACAATGCGCTCTACTGGACCGACATCCTCTCGCACCGGCTGAACCGCCTGTCGCTCGACAGCGGCGTGGTGCGCAGCTGGGAGTTCGACGAGTATCTCGGCTGGGCCGTAGAGCGCGAGAAGGGCGGCTTCGTCCTGGGGCTGGGCCGCCGCTTCGTCCGCTTCGATCCCGGGACCGGAGTGACCCGGACGATCGCCGCGCCCGAGCCGGATCGGTTCGGCAACCGCATCAACGATGCCAAGGCCGATCCGCAGGGGCGGATCTGGGCCGGCACCATGTCGATCAACTGCGCGGACCCGACGGGCAGCTTCTACCGGCTCGACACCGACGGCAGTGTGACGCGGGTCGATGGCCCCTATACGATCGCCAACGGCCCCGCGATCGCGGCGGATGGCAGCTTCCTGCTGCATACCGATACATCGCTGGCGACGATCTTCCGCTTCGACATCAACGATGACGGCTCGCTGGGACCACGCACGCCGTTCATCAGGTTCGAGCCCGAATGGGGCAATCCCGACGGGATGACCTTCGATGCCGAGGGCGGCCTGTGGGTCGCCTGCTGGGGCGGGAGCTGCGTGACGCGCTTCTCACCCGAAGGCGTGCGCGAGCGCAGCATCGCGCTGCCCGCGAGCCAGATCACTAGTTGCGCCTTCGCCGGGCCGGCGCTCGACCGTATGTTCGTCACCTCGGCGAGCGACGGGGTGGACGAGCCCCAGGGCGGCGCATTGTTCGAGGTCGACCCGGGCTGCCGCGGCCTGACGACCCAACTCTATCGCGGTTGAGGAGGAAAGGCATGACCCTGCGGAAGAACGCATTGCTTGTGGGAGCGGCGCTCGCCTGCACCCTCGCGTCGAATGCCGAGGCGGCGACCGCCAAGCGCGGCAGCTTCGGCAAGCTGCCCGACGGGCGCTCGGTGGAGGCAGTGACACTGTCGAACGCCAAGGGCGTCTCGGCGAAGATCATCGCCTGGGGTGCGACGATCCAGTCGGTGATCATGCCCGATCGCAACGGCAAGAAGGCCGATGTCGCGCTCGGCTATGACAGCATCGACCAGTATCTGGCCAAGCCGCAATATTTCGGGCCGATCGTCGGCCGCTTCGGCAACCGCCTGGCCGCGGGCCGCTTCACGCTCGACGGCCAGACCTATCAGACCCCGGTCAACAACGGGAAGAATTCGCTGCACGGCGGCACCACTGGCTTCGACAAGGTGCTGTGGGACGTCGTCGCGGTGAAGAACGGCCCGACCGCTTCGGTGACGTTGCGCTATGTCAGCCCGGACGGCGACCAGGGCTATCCCGGCACGATGACCGTCGATGCGACCTATTCGCTGGACGAGCAGAACAACCTGACGATCGAATACAGTGCGACCACCGACAAGCTGACGATCGCGAACCTGACCAACCACGCCTATTGGAACCTGTCGGGCGAAGGCTCGTCGAACGGCGCGATGGGGCATGTCGTGACGATCCCGGCGCAGACCTATTTGCCGACCGACGACGGCGCGATCCCGACCGGCGAGTTCAAGTCGGTCGCCGGCACCGTGTTCGACTTCCGCAAGCCGACCGCGGTGGGCCTGCGCGTCCGCGACGCCAGCGACCAGCAGATCGTCTGGGGCCGCGGCTATGACCATAATTGGGTGATCGGGCGCGAGGTCACCAAGACCCAGCATCTGATGGCCAAGGTCTATGATCCCGCCTCCGGCCGCGGCTTCGAGCTGTGGTCGAACCAGCCGGGCCTGCAATTCTATTCGGGCAACTTCCTCGACGGCACGTCCCATGGCAAGTCGAAGAAGGTCTACCGCGAGGGTGACGCCATCGTGATGGAGCCGCAGATCTTCCCGGATTCGCCCAACCAGAAGGGCTTCCCGGACGCGCGCCTCGCGCCGGGCCAGACCTATCGCAACGTGATGACCTATCGCCTGACCACGGGTCAGGCGGCCAAGCGCTGAGAGGATCGCCATGAAGACTATCGCCCTGTTCCTCGCCGCGACGACGCTCGTGGCGACCCCGGCGCTTGCGCGCGACCAGTGGACCGCGGCTCAGGCAAACGCCTGGCACGCCAAGCAGCCCTGGCAGGTCGGCGCCAACTACACGCCGGCCACCGCGATCAACCAGCTCGAGATGTTCCAGGCCGAGACCTGGGATCCCAAGCGCATCGACCTGGAGCTCGGCTGGGCCGAGGCGATGGGGATGAACGTGATGCGGGTTAACCTGCACCACCTTCTGTGGGAAACCGATGCCGCCGGCCTGAAGCGCCGGATGGACGAGTTCATGACGATCGCGTCCAAGCACAAGATCAAGACGCTGTGGATCTTCTTCGACAGCTGCTGGGATCCGAACCCGGTCGCCGGGCCGCAGCATCCGCCGATCCCGGGCGTGCACAATTCGGGCTCGGTCCAGTCGCCCGGCGAGGCGCGGCTGAAGGACGTGTCGCAGTACGGCAAGCTCGAGGCCTATGTGAAGGATCTCGTGACGACCTTCGCCAAGGACGAGCGCGTGATCGGCTGGGACGTCTGGAACGAGCCGAACAATGGCGGCGGCGGCAGCTACAAGCCGACCAAGGACAAGAACAAGTACGTCGCGACGCTGCTTCCGCGGATGTTCGCGGCGGCGCGCTCGGCCGATCCGATCCAGCCGCTCACCTCGGGCGTGTGGATCGGCGAGAACTGGGACGACCAGAGCAAGCTCGACGCGGTCGAGAAGATCCAGATCGCCGAATCCGACGTGCTGAGCTTCCACGATTACAACTGGCCGGAGACCTTCGAGAAGCGCGCCAGGCAGATGCTCAGCTATGGCCGTCCGGTCTGGTGCACCGAATATATGGCGCGCGGCAACGGCTCGACCTTCGACGGCTCGCTGCCGATCGCGAAGAAGCTCAACATCGCGATGTACAATTGGGGTTTCGTCGATGGAAAGATGCAGACGCGCCTGCCCTGGGACAGCTGGAAGAAGCCCTATACCTTCGACGAGCCGACGATCTGGTTCCACGACATCCTGTATTTCGACGGCAAGCCCTATCGCCAGGCCGAGGTCGACCTGATCAAGCGGATGTCCGCGGCGCCCAAGGGCGTCGTTCCGGTGGCCAAGTGACGCGAACAATCGGTTTCGGGGCGCTGGCGGGGCTCGTCCTCGCCGCGCTGCCGGCCAGCGCCCAGGACGCGCCGTCCTTCTTCGACGGTGCGGATCCGGACTTCGAGGTCGCGGAGGGCCAATACTGGCTCTACCCGACCTTTGGCGGGAAGACGCTGGTCGCCTGGCATTCGCTCGACATGCAGAAGTGGGAGAAGGGCCCCGTCCTCCTCGACCACGGCATGATCCCGTGGATCGGGGACGATCACGCCCCCGAGCATCGGCTCTGGGCGCCGGACATGGTCCGCGCGAACGGACGCTATTATTTCTATTACTCGATTGGCCCGCAGAACCCGACGCCGAGCCGCATCGGCGTGGCGACCTGCGAGGGGCCGGCGGGGCCGTGCAAGGACAGCGGCAGGCCGCTGGTGAACGATGGCGGCAAGGGCTTCGAGGCGATCGATCCGGCGGTGTTCACCGACCCGAAGACGGGCAAGAGCTATCTCTATGCCGGCGGCAGCGCCGGTGCGACGCTGCGCGTCTGGCAGCTCAAGCCCGACATGGTCAGCATCGACCATGAGGTGAAGGTGAAGACGCCCGAGCATTTCACCGAAGGCTCGTTCATGTTCGAGCGCAAGGGCACCTATTATCTGTCCTATTCCTCGGGCAATTTCCGCGACACGACCTATTCGGTGCACTACGCCACGGCATCGTCGCCGGTGGGGCCGTGGAAGTATCGCGGGGCGATCCTGGTGAGCGACGCCAAGTACAAGGGGCCGGGCCACCACGCCTTCTTGCGCGATCCCAAGGACGGGCGCTGGTACATCGCCTATCACCGCTGGGAAGGGCAGCCGCATGACGGCCCCTATACCGGCTCGCGCCGGGTGGCGATCACGTCGGTGGCGTTCGGCAAGGACGGATCGATCCTGCCGATCCGGATGGACTGAGGGTCAGGCCGGCGTGTTCTCGTGCGCGTCGATGAGCTCGAGCACGTCGGAGATCAGCGCCCGCATCGCGGTACGCGCGGAATTCGGGTCACGCGCCTGGATCGCTTCGAGCACGCGGCCGTGATCCGCGACGTTCGCGGTGCGGCCCTTCACTCGGTTGGTGAAGCGGATCGAGGTGCGCAGCGCGGTGCCGACCACGTCGCGGAACTGGACGTAGAAGGGGTTGCCCGAAGCGCGCAGGATCGAGACGTGGAAGGCGATGTCTGCTTCCAGCGTATCGTCCATGCCGGCTTCGGCGGCTTCCATGCGGGCAAGGCCTTCGCCGATCGCCTCGATATCGGCATTGCTGGCGAAGCGGGCGGCGAGCGCGGCGGCCTCGGGCTCGATCGCGACGCGCAGCTGGTTGAACTGCTTGAGCAGCTCGACCGAGAATTGCCGCTCGAGCAGCCAGCGCAGCACGTCGGTGTCGAACAGGTTCCACGACGAGGTCGGCTCCACCACCGTACCCTGGCGCGGCCGGGCGCTGAGCAGGCCCTTGGCGGTGAGCATCTTCACCGCTTCGCGCGTCACCGAACGGCTCACGCCGTGCTGGGTGGTCAGCTCCGCCTCGGTGGGGAAGGGCTGGGTCTCGTACTGGCCGGTGACGATCGCGCGGCCCAGGCGGTCGAGCAGGCCGTAGGTGAGGTTCCGGCCGAGCTGCGGACGAAGTTCGTCTTGCGACCTGGATAGAGACGTTGCCACGCGCGGGTATTCCTTTTCTGTCGAGGCGACGATCGTCGCTTGCCCTCTGATTTCTAGCTGTATCCCAAACGCGTGGCTAGACAAGCCCAATTAATAAGATAAATGAACCATTCGGCCGCCCCGTTTGAGTGCGCGGCACCTTAGGGAGGGATAGCGTGACGAGCCTGTCGCAGATCGACCTGATCGTGGTCATCATCTACGCCATCGGCATTTTCGGACTGGCCCAATGGGTCAGCCGCGAGAAGGCCGGGCATGCCAAGGATACGTCCGACTATTTCCTGGCGTCCAAGTCGCTGCCCTGGTGGGCGATCGGTGCGTCGCTGATCGCGGCGAACATCTCGGCCGAGCAGATCGTCGGCATGGCGGGTTCGGGCTACAAGATCGGCCTGGCGATCGCCTCCTATGAGTGGATGGCGGCGCTGACCCTGCTGATCGTCGGCAAGTTCTTCCTGCCGATCTTCCTCAAGAACCAGATCTACACCATGCCGCAGTTCCTCGAGCAGCGGTACGGCAAGGTGCTGCCGGTGCTGATGGCGGTGTTCTGGCTCGCGCTCTACGTGTTCGTGAACCTGACCTCGATCATCTGGCTCGGCTCGATCGCGGTGCACAAGGTGGCGGGGATCGACCAGAACGCCGCGCTGATCGCTCTCGGCCTGTTCGCGCTGCTCTACCAGTTGTACGGCGGCCTCAAGGCGGTGGCGCTGACCGACATCGTCCAGGTGACTTTGCTGGTGATGGGCGGCCTGATCGTCTCGTACCTGACGCTCGACCAGATCGGCGGCGGGCAGGGCGTGTTCGCCGGCTTCCACACGCTGATGAACGCGCATCCCGAGAAGTTCGACATGATCCTCTCGCCCGACAATCCCTATTACAAGGACCTGCCCGGCATCGCCGTGCTCGTCGGCGGCATGTGGATCGCCAACCTGAGCTATTGGGGCTTCAACCAGTACATCATCCAGCGCGCGCTGGCCGCGAAGAACCTGGGCGAGGCGCAGAAGGGCATCACGCTCGCCGCCTATCTCAAGCTGCTGATGCCGGTGATCATCGTGCTGCCGGGCATCGCCGCGGTGATGCTGGCGCCGAACCTGGCGGTGGGCGACGAAGCCTATCCGACGATGCTCAAGCTGCTGCCGCCGGGCCTGCTCGGCCTGGTCTTCGCGGCGCTGGTCGCGGCGATCATCGCGTCGACTGCCTCCAAGATCAATTCGATCGGCACCATCTTCACCCTCGATCTCTATGCCAAGGCGCGCGGCATCAGCACGCGCGGCGAGGACGGCAGCGGCAAGACCGGGCAGGAGAAGCACCTCGTCCTGGTCGGCCGCATCGTCGCTGCCCTGGCCGTGGTGATCGCGATCATCGCCGCCCGGCCGCTGATCGGCCAGTCGGACCAGGCCTTCCAGTTCATTCAGGAATTTTCGGGCTTCTTCACCCCGGGCATCACCGTGATCTTCCTGCTCGGCCTGTTCTGGAAGCCGGCGAGCGAGGCGGGGGCGATCGTCGCGGCGGTCGCTTCGGTGGCGCTGTCCTATGTGTTCAAGGTCGGCATGCCCGACTTCCCGTTCATGAACCGCATGGGCCTGGTCTTCGTGATCAGCCTGGCGCTGGCGGTGATCGTGTCGCTGGTGAAGCCGGCCAAGGCCGAGAAGAATGTCGTGACCATGGAGGGCGTCAGCTTCAAGACGCCGAACGTGTTCAATGTCGCGGGCGTCGGGGTGATCCTGATCCTCATCGCGCTGTACGGGGTCTGGTGGTGAGCTTTTCCGGACCTTTCCTCGCCATCGACTGGGGCACGACCAACCGGCGCGCCTTCCTGATCGAGGGCGGCCAGGTCGTCCGCACCGAGCGGGACGACCGCGGCGTGACCTCGGTCACCGACTTCGCGGCCGAGGCGGCGGGCATCCGCGAGCGCTTCGGCGACCTGCCGATGCTGATGGCCGGCATGGTCGGGTCGAACATCGGCTGGCGGGCGGCGGCCTATGTCCCGGCGCCCGCCGGGATCGAGGAACTGGCCGCCAACCTGCTGCGGATCGACGACCGCACCGCGATCGTCCCGGGGGTCTCGGTCACCGGGCCGGCGGACGTGATGCGGGGCGAGGAAGTCCAGCTGCTGGGTGCGGTCGCGGCCGGGCTGGTGCCGCACGACGCGCTGCTCGCCCAGCCCGGCACCCACTGCAAATGGGCGGAGATGGAAGGCGGGCGGATCGCCGGCTTCACCACCGCGATGACCGGCGAGCTGTTCGCCATGCTGCGCAAATATGGCCTGCTTTCCTCGCAACTTACCGAGGAAGTGACGCTCGGCCAGGCATTCCTCGACGGGGTGGAGGAGGGGCGCAAGCGCGACCTCGCCGCCTCGCTGTTCGGCATCCGCGCCGCCAAGCTGCTGGGCGAACGCGCCGACTCGGACGCGGCCAGCTTCGCCAGCGGGCTGCTGATCGGCAGCGACGTCGCCGCCCGGCTCGAGCGGGTGGGGCATGACGCAGTCCATATCCTCGCCGACCCCGTGCTCGGCGGGCTCTATTCGGCGGCGATCGAAGTGCATGGCCGCCGCGCCGTGCGGGTCGACAGCCACGCCGCCTTCGTTGCCGGCATCATCGCCATTGGGAGTATATCGTGAGCCATATCGCCGCCTTCGACACCGCCTTTGCTCGCTGCCCGCTGGTCGCGATCCTGCGCGGGGTGAAGCCCGATGAGGTCGAGGAGATCGGCGAAGCGCTTGTTTCGGCTGGATTTACCCTGATCGAAGTGCCGATGAACTCGCCCGATCCGCTCGACAGCATCGCGCGGCTGGCCAAGCGCTTCGAGGGCAGGGCGGTGATCGGCGCGGGCACGGTGCTGCGCGAGGCACAGGTCGCCGAGGTCGAGGCCGCAGGCGGCACCATGATCATCTCGCCCAACGCCAACCTGAAGGTGATCGCCGCCAGCGCCGCCCGCGGGCTGGTGTCGCTGCCCGGCATCTTCACCATGAGCGAGGCCTTTGCCGCGCTCGACACCGGCGCCACCGCGCTCAAGCTGTTCCCGGCCGAGGCGGCGAGCCCCAATGTTCTCAAGGCGATGCGCGCCGTGCTGCCCAAGGACGCGCGGGTGCTGCCGGTGGGCGGCATCGCGCCCGACACCATGGCCCCGTGGCGCGCCGCCGGCGCCCCCGGCTTCGGGCTCGGATCGGCACTCTACAAGCCGGGGATGACCGCCGCCGAGGTGGGGGCCAATGCCCGCGCCTTCGTGGCTGCGCTGGCGGACTGAAACAGACACCGATGGTGGCAAAGTTTGCGACCTGAGGCTTGTCTTGGGGCACAAATTATATGATAAGTCATCTCACATAAGCGGGAGATGATGCCATGAAGACGCGCGACCTCTGGAGCGGGGCGGTGATTGCCGCGGCCCTGTGCCTGGGCACCGGAACCGTATCGGCACAGAACGCTCCGGCCGCGGAAGTTGGCACCTATACCAACCCGCTGCTCCCCTCGGGCCCCGATCCCTGGATCACCCAGGTCGACGGCACCTATTACTACATGCACACCCAGCGCGACGGCATCACGCTGTACCGGACGCGGAACATCGCGGACCTGGCCAATGCGGAGCAGAAGCTGGTCTGGACCCCGCCCAAGGAGGGGCCGAACGCGCATCTGGTGTGGGCGCCCGAGCTGCACCGCATCGGCAAGAGCTGGTTCCTCTACTACACCGCCACTGCAAGCGGTTTCAGCGACGACGCCCATCGCGCAGTGTTCGTGTTGGAGAACAAAGCGTCCGATCCGCTCAGCGGCACCTGGATCGACCGGGGCCGGATCAACACCGCCCATGCCGGGATCGACGGCACCAGCTTCGCATATCGCGGCAAGCGCTACTTCGTCTATTCGCCCTATCTGGGCCCGGACAGCGGCCTGGCGATCGCCGAGATGGCGAACCCCTGGACGCTCAAGGGCAAGGAACAGGTGATCGCCATGCCCGACCAGCCCTGGGAACGGCTCGACGGACGCCAGATCCTGGAGGGGCCGGAGTTCCTGCCGGGGCCGAAGGGCGACCTGTTCCTGACCTATTCGGCGAGCCCCTGCTGGTCGGACGATTATGCGCTCGGCCTGCTGCGCGCGGCGCCCGGCGCCAACCCGCTCGACCCCAAGGCGTGGAGCAAGTCGCCGACGCCGGTGCTCCACAAGGGGAATGGTGTGTTCGCCACCGGCCATAACGGCTTCTTCAAGTCGCCCGACGGCAAGGAGGACTGGATCATCTACCATGCCAATGCGGCGGCGGGGATGAAGTGTACGCCGAAGCGTGCGCCGCACATCCAGAAGTTCGGCTGGACCGCGGACGGTCGGCCCGATTTCGGCTTGCCCCTGCCCGAAGGCGCACCGCAGAAGGTGCCGTCCGGTACGCGCTGATACGAGACCGTAACCGTCAATAGCCTGGAGGGGATATATGCACTGGATGTCACGTGGAGCCCTGATTGCCTCGTTGCTGATCGCCGCCCCGGTCGAGGCCCGTCCCGGGCCGGACGGCTGGACGCCGGCCTGGACCGCCAGCATGTGGCAGGCGAGCCAGCCCGCCCAGCGCGTGTCGGTGGAGAATGCGACGCTGCGCATGCAGGTGCGCGTCGGCGCGGCGGGCGAGAAGGTCCGTATCCAGCTGGCGAACGACTATGGCCCGGCGATGCGGATCGGCGCGGCGAGCGTGCGGATCGCCGGCGGCAAGCCGGTGCGCGTGACCTTTGACGGGCAGGGCCAGGGCCAGTTGCGTAATGGTGCGCCGCTGGTGAGCGATCCGGTGGCATTGCCGGTCAAGGCCTTCGACCTGATCGAAGTGTCGCTCTACATGCCGGACAAGGTCGATATCGACACGGTGCACAGCGCGGGCGGGGCGAAGACCGCGATCTCGCCGGCGGGCGACTTCACCGACAAGGATTTCGCGCCCGCGAGCCAGTCCGGCCCGCGCCCGCTGCTCGCCGAAGTCGATGTGCTGGGCGCCAAGCCGCGCCCGGTGATCGTCGCCTATGGCGACTCGATCACCGACAATACCGGCTGCGCGAACGACGCCGTGCCGGTGTGCCGCTGGGGCGACGTGCTCGGCCGGCGGCTTGCGGCGGCGGGCATGCCGCATGTGGTGGTGACCCAGGCGATCGGCGGCAACCGCATCCTGTCGAGCGGCCTGGGCCCCAATGCGCTCGCCCGCTTCGACCGTGACGTGCTGGCGCTGCCGGGCGTGACGCATGTCGTGATGCTCGAAGGGATCAACGACATCGGCGGATCGGGCCGGAACAACGGACCCGTGGTCAGCGCGGCGGACCTCAAGTCGGGCTTCCGCCAGCTCGTCCAGCGCGCCCATGCGCACGGCATCAAGGTGATCGGCATGACGATCCTGCCGTTCGAGGGCGCGGGCTACCAGACCCCGGCGGGCGAGGCGCTGCGGAGCGAGATCAACGAATGGATCCGCACGTCCGGCACGTTCGACTCGGTGGTCGACATGGAGAAGGTCGTCGCCGATCCGGCCAACCCGAAGCGGCTCGCCTCGCCGCTGCAGGAGGGGGACAATCTCCACCCGAACGGCGCGGGCGAGACGAAGATGGGCGAGGCGATCCCGCTCAAGCTGTTCAAATAGGTTCACGGTTCCCCAAGGGGAGGCAAGCGGCTGTCGGCAAGGTGCGAGAGATACCCTTGCCGGCAGCCCATGCCGTGCCGAAAACATCGTCGGCGCGATATCCCGGCCATCGCCGGCGAGTCGAACAGGCATCCTGCGCAAGATTGCACCGAAACCGTGCGAGCTAGTCGGCAGATGGGCGCAAGAATTTCGGGCCCAGGTCTTGCGTGTTGAAAGTAGAGTGGAATTCCTGGTTAATATTTTATTCAAGAACTGAAATGGACTCTTTGGCGGTTTTGAAATAACCTCCAGCCTCCGCAGCGATGGATCGCCGGTCGATTCCGGCATCGGTCAGTGCGGACAGCCCGAATAAGGTCGCAGACATTCTTGCCCAAATGTCCTGGCGCGCATCTCGATGCAGCGGTGTGCCAAGTCGTGTCGTTATCTGGGGAATTGGCGATCATGATTCATGGCTGGCCGAGACTGGTCCTGCTTGGCGGAAACGATGAGATCCGCGGGCGGATCGATCGGGTAGCCTGCTCGCTTGGCGCCGGGTTGCGCGTCATCGAGACCGCGCCCGACGGAAGCGAACGGCTGTGCGACCAGGTACAGATCGCCCTGATGTCGATGCCGGCGCCGCGGGCGGCGCTCGCCCAGGTGCGGCGGGCATTTCCGGCGGCGCGAGTGATCGTGTTCGGCAGCGACGCCTCGCAACAGGCCGCGATCGAGGCTTTCCGATCGGGGGCCGATGATTTCATCGCGCGCGACATGGACGAGAGCCAGCTCGCCCAGTTGCTCGGCGGACATCTCGATCCCGATGCGCAGCTCGATGCAACCGACGGGATGGCCGGGCGCAGCGCCGCGCTGACGGCGGCGCGGGACTATGCGCTGCGGCTGGCACCCAGCAATGTGAGCGTATTGGTCACCGGCGAGACGGGGACCGGCAAGGACTGCTTCGCCGCCCTGCTCCACCGGCGCGGGCGGCGCGCGGGCGGGCCGCTGGTCGCGCTCAACTGCGCGGCGATCCCCGACGGGCTGCTGGAGGGGGAATTGTTCGGCTATGAGCGCGGCGCCTTTTCGGGCGCGCTCACGGCCTATCCGGGCAAGCTCAAGCTGGCGGATGGCGGCACGCTGCTGCTCGACGAGATCGGCGAGCTGAGCCTTGCCGGCCAGGCCAAGCTGCTCCGTGCGATCGAATCGCGCGAGGTATACCGGCTCGGCGCGACCGCGCCGACCCGCTTCGACGCGCGGATCGTCGCGACCACCAACCGCGACCTGCGCGCCGAGATCGAAAGCGGCGGCTTCCGCGAGGACCTGTTCTACAGGCTCGCGGTGGCGTGCATCGAACTTCCGCCGCTGCGCGACCGGCGGGAGGACATCATGCCGATCGCCTGCCACCTGCTGCGCGAACTCGCGGCGGCATCGTCGCTGCCGGTGCCGGCGATCGCATGCGGGGTCGCCGCGGTGCTCGAGGGGCATGACTGGCCGGGCAATGTCCGCGAGCTGCGCAACGTGATCGAGATCGCGCTGGTCACCTGCAATGCCGGCCAGATCACCCCCGACGACCTGCCATCCTATCTCTTCGCCTGCGCGCCGGCATTGCGGCAGGGCCAGGGACAGGGGCGGGGCGAGGACGAGCGCGGCATCCTGCTCCAGGCGCTGGAGCGGGCAGGGGGCAACAAGAGCGTCGCGGCCAAGGCGCTCAGCTGCTCGCGGATGACGCTGTACCGCAAGCTCGCCCGGCATGGGCTGATCGAGGAGCCGGCGATCCTCTCGATGGTGTGACGCCGCTGTCCACCCTGTGACAGCACCTGTTACAGATTCTGTCTCGCCCGATGTAACATCGCCCATGTCTCTTTCTCGCCAATTCCTTTGAAAGCAATCGCTTAGCGGCTTGGCAAGGGACTTGCAGAGATGCCCCCGACCGGATGCACCCGGTCGAGGGGACAGGCGATGGGGGAATTTCCACGCACCGACGCACCCGAGCTCTGGCCGGCCGGTCGTGCGCGTCCCTATGCCAACCATGTCGAGATCGCGTTCAGCGTCTCCGAGGTCGAGCTCTGCTTCGCCCAGGCATTCGACGGCGACGGGCGGCTGGCGCCGCACAGCTGGATCCAGACCACGCCGGTCCATCTCGTCAGCTTCGGCGAAGCGATCCGCCGGACGATCGATTCCTATGAGGAGCGCTACGGCCGGCTCCCCCAGCACCGGGAGGAACGCTGATCATGGCGGGGCTCGCGGCGGTCAACCAGGTCGGCGAAAGCATCGTCAAGCTGCTCGACGCGCGGCGGGAGCTGCTGTCCGCCGACGGGCTGCTGGGGCCGGTGCCCAAGGCGCTCAAGATCAACCATGTCTCGCTCAGCGACCTCGCCAACAAGGCCGAGCCGACCAGCGACTGCTCGCTGACCTGCTACCGGGTGAAGATGTCCGATCATCCGGCGCAGCGGATGCGGACCGGCGACGCGCCGTCCTCGACCAGCCTTGCGGTGGATCTCCACTATCTGGTCACCGCCTGGCCGGGCAAGGCGGCCGACGAGCAGGCGATCATCAGCTGGATCATGCTCGAGCTGCTCGCCAACCCGCTGCTCGATCGCTCGCTGCTGCCCAATGACGGCAGCTGGGGCAGCGACGAGACGGTGCAGATCGTGCCTGACACGATGAGCGACGACGAGCTGTTCCGCATCTGGAGCGCGCTCCAGCGGCGCTATCGCATGTCGGCGACGTTCAAGGCGCGGGTGGTGCGGATCGGCTATGGCCAGACGCCGGACTATCCCGCGGTGGTCGCCAGCCGCTTCGGCTTCGCCAATGTCGATCCGATGGCGGAGACGGTGTGATGGCGACGCGGGCCTGGGACCTGCTCGATCGCCGCATCCTGGCCGCGATCGCCTTTGTCGACACGCGCGGCGCGCCGGTGACCTGCCCGGTCGCGATCGTGGGGCCCGAGGGGTTCGGCTGGTTCCGGAAGAAGCCGGGGATGGTGATCGTCACGCGCGCAGCCGGGCTCGCCGCGCACGATGCCGCGTTCGAGGCGGCGCCCGGCACGCCGGCGGTGCGATCGAAGAAATACCAGCTCGAGCTGCGCCCGTCCGACCCGGCCTATGCTGCGCGCAGCGTGGAGCTGCGGCTTCCGCGCCATCCCGACCCGGCGAACGTCAACAGCGTGTTCCGGCCGGTCGAGGTGGTGCTGCCGCCGACTCCGCTGGCCCGCCCGGCGGGGCTGAGCGCGGCGCTCCGGGTGGCGGTCACCCGCAGCGACGATGGCCGGGCGATCGAAGGCGCGCTTGTCCGGCTGCGCCCGGACGGGCGGCCGGAGACCTTTGCGCTCACCGACGCGGCGGGCGAGGCATTGCTGTTCGCCGACGCGATCCCCTTTGCCAGCAGCGCGCCGGGGCCGTCGATGACCCGGGACTGGCCGGCGGAGATCGACGCGGTGGTCGACCCCGCGACGGCGCGCTTCCATGCGCCCGAGGCGATATTCGCCGCGCGCCAGGATCCGGGCGGGCTGATCGATCCCGACGCGCTCGCGACCGGCGGGACGGCCTCGGCCGCCAAGACCATCGCCATCGCCGCCGGGCTGATCCGGACCGCGACCTTGTCCTGGACGCCGCCATGACAGGCCGCCGTCGCCCCATCCCGAACCAGTCCCTCGCAGGAGTCCTGCCATGCCCGAATATCTAGCCCCAGCCGTCTATGTCGAGGAAACCAGCTTCCGGTCCAAGTCGATCGAGGGCGTCGGCACCAGCACCGCCGCGTTCGTCGGGCTGACCGCGCGCGGCCCCTCCGGAGTCACGCCGCCGCTGCTGACCTCCTTCTCCGACTATGAGCGCTATTATGGCGGGCTGGGCAATCTCAAGCTCGGCACCAGTCCGGCGATCAACCACATGGCGCATGCCGCCTTCGCCTTCTTCAACAATGGCGGCGGGCGGCTCTATGTCTCGCGCATCCTGGCGCCGGGTGCGGCCGCTGCGAGCAGCGGCGTGATCAACGCGCCTGCGCCCTCACCATCGCCATCGCCATCGCCCTCTCCATCTCCGTCGCCTTCGCCTTCGCCGTCTCCGTCGCCTTCACCATCGCCGACGCCCACGCCGACGCCGCTGGCGAGCAACAAGCAGGTCGGCTTCAGCGCCCGCCATGCCGGTGGTTCGACGCTGCCCGGCGAGCCGACGGTCAACTACCGGGTCCGGCTGGTCCAGGCGGCGCTCACCAGCACCAAGAAGCTGGCGCTCAGCCAACCGGCGGGGACGCTGGTCAAGCTGGGCAACGACTTCTTCGTGACCGGCACCCCGGTGACCACCACCGCCGCAGACCTCACCGCCTGGGACGGTGCGGCGACGGACGCGGCGGTGACGATCTACACGGTCAGTGCCGAGGTGATCGGCCCGGATGGCGTGCTCGCCGAATATGGCGCGCTCGGCTTCAGCCCGCTGCATCCGCGCTATATCGGCACCATCCTCAACCCCAAGCCGCCGATCGCCCAGGCCGCGCTGACCAATGCGGTGCAGATCGACATCGGCGACGCGGTGACGCCGTTCGAGCTGCAGGCGGGCCTGATGCCGAGCGGCAACAGCCGGACGGTCGACCTGACCGGCGGCGTCGACGGCAGCGGGCCGCCCACCGCGTCCACCCCGTTCGACAACGCGCTCAATGCGCTGCTCGCGCTCGAGGACATCTCGATCATCGCGGCGCCGGGCGCGTCGAGCTTCACCGACACGCTGGCCGCCGCGGTCAACCAGTCGCTGATCGCCAGTGCCGAAGCGCGCCGGTCGTACCGGATCGCGGTGCTCGACACACCGCCCAACAAGGATCCGGCGGGCGCCCGCGCGCTCAAGGACAAGATCGACAGCAAATATGCCGCGCTCTACTATCCGTGGATCACGATCTCGAACCCGCTGGCCGGCACAGATCCGATGCAGCCGACGCAGATCGACGTGCCGCCCTCGGGCGCGGTGTGCGGCATCTATGCCCGCAGCGACGTCCAGCGCGGGGTGATCAAGGCGCCGGCGAACGAGACGGTGACGGGTGCGCTCGGCCTGCAATATGGCGTCCGCTTCGGCGAGCAGGAGCTGCTCAACCCGCTGGGCGTAAACTGCATCCGCGCGCTGCCCAATCGCGGCATCCGGGTGTGGGGCGCGCGCACGCTCAGCTCCGATCCCGAGTGGAAATACGTCAATATCCGGCGCTATTTCCTCTATCTCGAGGCGTCGATCGATCGCGGCACGCAATGGGCGGTGTTCGAGCCGAACGGCGAGCGGCTGTGGGCCAATGTCCGCACGACGATCAGCGACTTCCTCTACAACGAATGGCTTAACGGCGCGCTGCTCGGGGCCAGCCCGAAGGAAGCGTATTTCGTGCGCTGCGACCGTTCGACCATGTCGCAGAACGATCTCGATAACGGGCGGCTGGTCTGCCTGATCGGCGTCGCCGCGATCAAGCCCGCCGAATTCGTCATCTTCCGCATCGGCCAGAAGACCGCCGACGGCCGCGATTAAGGAGACAGGACCATGCCACGCGACACGCCGTACGGCGCATACAACTTCCTGGTCGAGCTCAATGACGGGGTGGCGTCGTCCACCGCCGCGCTGGGCGGCTTCTCCGACGTCAGCGGCATCGGCACCGAGACGACGCTGATGGAGTACCGCCAGGGCAACGACAAGGTGAACCGGGTCCGCAAGATCCCCGGGCTCCACAAGGCCTCCGACGTCACGCTCAAGCGCGGCATCATGGGCCTGACCAACTTCTGGACCTGGGTGGCCCAGACGCGCACCGACCCGACCTTCGTCCGCAACGTCGACATCACGCTCAACGACGAGACCGGCCAGCCGGTCCTGCGCTGGAAGCTGATCAACGTGCGGCCGATGAAATGGACCGGGCCGACGCTGGCCGGCAAGGGCGGCAGCGACGTGGCGATGGAAGAGCTGGTGCTCGGGGCCGAAGGCTTCGAGTTCGCCGAGATCTGACGGACCCGCGGCGATGCCCTTTCCCGAGCTTGTCCTAAACGACGCGCCGCCGCCCGGCGCCGACCTGCCGAGCCGCGCCGATGTGGCGCTGTTCGTCGGGCTGGTGCCGCGGCGGGACGCGCCGGTGCCCGCCAATGTGCGGCGGGCGCTGGAAGAGGCGGGCTGGGCGGGGCAGGGCCCCTTTGCCCGTAGCGACGAAGCCGTCGAGGCCCTGCTCGACGTGCCCGTCGCGGTGACGAGCTGGGACGCGTTCGATGCGCTGTTCGGCTGGGACACCCGCCCGCTGGCCCAGGGCAGCGCCCGGCGCCTGGCCTGTCCGCTCGGGCTGGCGGTGCGCAGCTTCTTCGCCGAGGGTGGTGCCAAGGCATGGATCGTCCGTACCGGCGATCCGCTGCCGCTGCTCCCCGATCCCGAGGTGCCGGAAGCGGACGTGCGGGCGGAGAAGCGCCGCCTGGTCTCGTGGAAGACCATCGCGCCGCCCGATGCCGCGAACCGCGTCGCGCTGATCCCCGGCCTCGACGCGATCGGCACGCCCGCCTCGACCGGCGATCCGGCGACGTGGCACGGCGCCGCGCATATCTGGGGCGTCGAGGATGCGGCGATGCTGCTGTTGCCCGACCTGGCCGAGCTGTTCGCGCCGCCGCCCGCGCCGCTGGCCTCGCTTCCCGAGCCGCCGCCGGTGCCCGAGGTGTTCAAGCCCTGCGCCGTGCCGGTCGAGGGACTGGCCCCCGAACCGCGCGTCGCACGCCCGAACGTCACCGCGCCGCGCTACGACCGCGCTGCCTATGGCGGGTGGAGCGGGGCGATCAAGGCGCTGCTCGACCTGCTCGATGCCTCGCGCCGCGCCGGGCATCGCCGCGACGTAATGCTGGTGGCGAGCCTGCCGCTGCCGCGCAACGATCTCGACCTGCCGGGCCTGGAGGGAGCGCCGCTCCGCCTGCTCGACGAGCCCGAGCTCGGCGTGGGCAAGCTGAAGCTGCACGACCTTGCGTGCATCGGCAGCGCCCGGCTCCAGCTCGGCTATCCCTGGGTCGCCACCGCTGCCTCGGCCGTGCAGCCCGAGGGGATCGAGGCGCCGGAAGGCGCACTGGCGGGCGCGGTCGCGCGATCGGCGTTGACCTTCGGCGCCTTTGCCAGTGCAGCCTCGACGCCGCTGCCGAGCATCGTCTCGACCGTGCCCGAACTGCCCGGTGCCGAGATTCGCGCCAGCCTGCCCGGCGGGGTGGCGGACTGGACCGGTGACCGCCTCTGCCTGATCGGGCGCAAGCTCGGCGCGATGGCGCTGATCAGCGATGCGACCATGTCCGAAAGCCGGGACTGGCGGGCGGGCGGCGTATCGCGGTTGATGGGGATCATCCTGCGCGCCACGCGCTGGCTGGGGCAGGACCGGCTCTACGAACCCTCCGGTCCGCGCCTCTGGGCCGAGCTGCAGCTCGACCTGGAGAGCTTCCTCGACCGGCTGTGGCAGCTCGGCGCGCTCTCCGGCGCGACGGCAGCGCGCGCCTATACCGTCCGCTGCGACGAGACCACGATGCGCCAGGCCGATATCGATGCGGGCCGCACGATCGTCTCGCTGGCCTTCACCGCCGCCCAGCCGATCCAGCGGATCGAAGTGACGCTCTCGCTCGCCGATGCCGGCGTGCTGCAGATGGCGGAGGCGGCCTGATGCCGATGCCGCCGCCCGAGGGAGAGGATCCCTTCACGCCGCTTCCCGGCTTCAACTTCCATGTCCATTTCGTCCAGCGCCAGCCGGACGTCGGGCCGCCTTCGAACGCCAAGTTCACGCCGATGTCGAACATCAAGACCGGCGTCAGCGGCGGCTTCTCGGAGATTTCCGGGCTCGAGGCGACGATGGAGCCCAAGGTGATCAAGGAGGGCGGGCGTAACTATGGCGCGGTCCAGCGGGTGGGACCGGTCAGCTTCGCCACGGTGGTGCTCAAGCGCGGGATCATCCTGCAGCGGCATCTGTGGAGCTGGTGGGCGCTGTTCGCCGGCGCCGACGGCGCGGCCAATGGCGGCTGGGGCGGCGGCAGCCGCGCCGATGTGATGATCGCGCTGATCAAGGACGGCAAGCCGGTGCTCGGCTGGAAGCTGGTCAACGCGATGCCGGTCAAGTTCCGCGCGGGCGACCTCAATGCGCGCGGCACCGAAGTCGCGATCGAGGAGCTGCACCTCGCCCATGAGGGCCTCAACATGGCGGGGGTGGTATGAAACCCTCGGCCCGCGCCACGATCAAGGACCTGGGCGCCGGCGGTGCCAAGCTCGAGGTGCTGTTCAACCCCACGTCGCTCAAGGTCTCGCTGACCAACAAGCTGCAGGACGAGGAAGCCGGATCGAGCGGCAACGCCAAGGGCGCCGACAAGAACGGCAAGGCCGCCAAGGCACGCCAGACCACGCGATCGACCACCACCAAGCTCGACGTCGAGCTGGTGTTCGACACCACCGAGACCGGCACCGATGTCCGCGACGGACCGCAGGGCACCCAGGTGCTCAAGCAGATGGCGGCGGCGCCCGAGCCCAAGCCGGACAGCAAGGACCCGCCCGCCGCGCCACCGCAGATCGAGTTCCGCTGGGGGCGCTTCGCCTTCAAGGGGCTGATCGAGTCAGTCAACGAGACGCTCGATTTCTGGTCGTCCGAAGGCGTGCCGCTGCGCTCGACCGTCCAGATCGTGCTCCAGGGCACCGGCACCGACACGATCGAGAAGGGCGCCGACGCCAAGCTGCCGCCGGCGACCGCGCAGGCCGTGGTGCCGGTGCCGAAGGGCGGGCGCGGAGTCACCGATGTCGCCGCCAGCCACGGCAATGCCGGCGCCGGACGCGCGATCGCCGCGGCGAACGGCATCGAGGACATGCGGATGGGCGGCGGCGGTGCGGTCGCGGTGTCGGCGAGCGTCGAGCTGCAGGCGGCTGCCTCCTTCAGCCTCTCCGCGAGCGCGTCGGCGGGGGCTGGCGCCAGCATCGGCGGCGGGATCGGCATCGGCGCATCGGCGGGCTTGAGCGCGGGCGCCGGGGCAGGGGCCTCGCTCGGGTTCGGGATCGGCGCTTCGGCGAGCGCGGGCGCGTCTGCCGGGATCGGCATGTCGGCTGGGGCCGGGTTCTCCGCCGGGGCCGGGATCGGCATTTCCGCAGGCGCCGGGTTCTCCGCGGGCGCCTCCGCCGGTTTCGGCGCGAGCGCTTCGGCGGGCTTCAGCGCCAGTGCGTCGGCGGGAGCGTCGTTCGGCGGCTCGGCCACCGCAGGAGTCAGTGCCAGCGCAGGCGCGTTCGCCGGGCTCGGCGCGTCCAAGACGGTCGCGGTCTCGCTGCCCGTAGACCCGATCCTGCTGCTGCCCAGGCCGAGCGCGCCGGCGATCGGCGCGGGCACCAGCTTCGACATCACCGGCCGCGCGGTGGCGGGCGGCGGCGGACTCAATGCCCAGGTCAGCGCGCAGGCGTCGGCCGGCGTGCGGATCATGTGAGGGAAATGCGATGGCAGTGGTGATCGACGAAGTGCATGCGACCACGGTGGAGCCCCAGGCGGCCGAGCCGTCGGCGGCGCCTGTACCGGGATCGGATTTCGATCCCGAAAAGGTCCGCGCGCTGCTCCGCCGCGACGCACAGCGCCAGGCGCGGCTGACGGTCGACTGATGGCACGCGACGACCCCAAGGGCAGCTACAGCGCACGCCCGACCGTCCAGATCGGCGGTCAGGACCTGCCGTTACTGAGCGCCAACCTCAAGAGCTTCCGGATGCGGGAGGCGCTGGGCGGGATGTCGTCGCTGGAACTGGCGATCTACGATGTGCTGTCCTTCGGCGACGGCTCGGCCGGGTTCGGCGCGACTGCGGCGTCGCCGCTCAAGCTGGGCGCGACGATCAAGGTCTATGTCGGCGACACCTTCGCCCCGCAGGAAGTGTTCGACGGGGTCGTCACCGGGATCGAGGCCGAAGCGGGGCCCGGCTCGGCGCCGGTGTTCACGCTGCTTGCCGAGGACCGGCTGTTCAAGCTCCGCCGCAAGCGCCGCAGCAAGACCTATGAGGCGCAGAGCCCGGCTGATGTGGTGCGCGCGGTCGCGGGCGATCACGGGCTCGAGCCCCAGATCGGCGACGGCCTCGACGCGCCGACATCGACCTGGGTGCAGATGAACGAAAGCGACCTGGCGTTCCTGCGCCGGTTGCTGGAGGTGCTCGACGCCGATCTCCAGCTGATCGGCACCAAGCTCCAGGTCGTGCCGATCGCGGCCGAGGCGCGCAGCACCGTGCCGCTGCGCTTCGGCGACACGCTGCTCCAGATCCGGGTCACCGCCGATCTTGCCGAGCAGGTTGCCGAGACGCGCGTGGGCAGTTTCGATCCCGAGAGCGGGGAGGCGATTGCCGCGCTTGGCACGTCGGGGCGGATGGGCCCCGGCACGGGGAGCACCGGCAAGCAGGGCCTGACCGGCGTCGCCGACGGGGTCCGCGAGCATGCCGGCCATTTCCCGCCGATGACCGAGCAGGCCGCACGGAAGATCGCGGAGGCGGCCTATGGCCGGCGGGCCCGCCGCTTCGTGCGGGCCGAGGGCACCGCGCAGGGCGACGGCGCGATCCGGGTGGGCAGCTGGCTCGAGTTCAGCGGGATCAATCCCTTCTTCGTCAACAGCTACAATGCCGTCGAGGTGACTCACCGCTTCGATCTCGAACGCGGCTATCTCACCGATTTCGTCGCCGAATGCGCGTATCTGGGAGCGGGGGCATGAAGCCGCTGGGTATCTTCGCCAATCCGGCGCGGTGGATGGACGGGGCGCATCTCGGCCGGGTCGTCTCGGTCGCCGATCCGAAGAATCTGGGCCGGGTGCAGGTCACGCTGCTCGCCGAGGACAGCGACGGCGCCGCGGAGGTCTGGGCGCGGGTCGCGGTGCCCTTCGCCGCGTCGAATTGCGGCGCCTTCTTCATCCCCGATGTCGGCGAGGAAGTGGTCGTGATGTTCGTCGGCAACAACGCCGATGCGCCGGTGGTGGTCGGCAGCCTGTGGAACGGCAAGACCGATGTTCCCGAAGCGCTGAGCGGCGACCGGGTCGATCGCTGGACGATCACCGGCAAGGCGGGAACCCGCATCGCCATCGTCGAGGAATCGAGCGGCCAGGAAAAGGTCGAGATCGAGACGCCCGGCGGCGCGAAATGCACGATCACCGATGCCAGCGGCGGATCGATCAAGTTCGAATGCGCGGGCAACACGATCACCTCGAACACCCAGGGGGTCAGCGTCGAGAGCGGGTCGACCGTCAAGGTCACCGCCTCGAAGGTCGAGGTGAGCGCCGGATCGGTCAAGGTCGATGCCGCGATCTCGACGTTCAGCGGCGTCGTCAAATGCGACACGCTGCTCAGCAACAGCGTCGTTTCCACCAGCTACACGCCGGGAGCGGGCAACATATGGTGACCACGACGCTCCATCCCGCCGCGCGCCGGCGCCTGGCCGAGCGGATGCCGCCGGTCCATGACCATGACGTGGTGATCCGTCCGCTGGGCGGGCACGGCGCGCGCGAGGCGATCGTCGGCGCGACCGAGCAGGAATTCATCGACGCGGTGCTCGCCGACCTGGAGAAGACCAACTGGCGCCAGGCGCTCGCCAGCCGGCGCGTGCTCCGCCGGGGCAGCGACAATGTGCTGGAGCTGACCCAGCCGATCCACCGGCGCTTCTACCTCGTGCTCTACGAGGCGGTGTGCCGCCGCCCCGGCGGCCCGCGCGTCGATCCGCGCCGGCTCGACGGGATGGGCCTGGTCCTGCGCCGCCGGGAGGAGAGCCGCTGGTCGGGCTGGATGCACGAGGGGCCGGCCAAGAAGGGCTGGCAGCCGATCCTCGAGGACGAGGCCGATCCCGATGTGACGCGGCGCGGTTCCGTGCGCAGCGGGGCGGCCGGGCATCTCGACATGCTGATCGCCCAGCGCCGCGGGGGCGCGCCGCTCGCCGAGCAGGTGCTGCCGCTGTTCGCCGCGCCGGTCGACCTCTGCACGAAGATCGGCCGGACCGTGCTCTATGGCCTGGTTCCGGTGTCGAGCGGCGAGCGCAGCGAGGAGGCGGTGAAGCCCCGCGACTATAACGGCCTCCCGGCGACCGAGAAGGCCGAGATGGTCCGGCACCTCTCCGGCTTCCTCAAGCCGCGCCCGCGCATCGATCTGCCGCGCAAGCAGCAGGTGCTGAGCCCGGCCTGGGCGCCGCTCCAGATCCCGGCGGGGGCGACGGGCGAGGAAGGGCAGCTGGGCGGGTTCGGCACCTTCCTCCACCAGCTGATGGTCGAGCTCGACGCGTTCGGCACGGGGGCGGCGGCGCGCGAGCTGATGCGGCTGCTCCGCACGATCACGCTGCCCGTCGCGAAGAACAGCCGGGGACAGACCACCGCCAGCGTGAACGCCGCCGATTTCCTCACCGCCGCCGCGCCGATCCTCGTCACCGGCGACGCGAACGGGCGCGGGATCGTCATGCCGATCGAATGGCCCGATGTGGGCAACGCGCTCGGCAACCAGCTAACCGCTGCGGCGCTTTCCTGCCTGTCCGAACGCTATGCCGCGGTGGTTCCGCAGGCGCCGAAGTTCGACGGCAACAGCCGCCAATATGCCGTGCGCGCATTCGTCCGCGCCAAGGGGGCGGAGGAATGCCCGGCCCGGATCGTGTGGAGCGATTACAGCGACCAGTTCCGCGTCCTGCCCTGGTGGGACGGTGACGGGCCGGCGACCAAGGTCTCGCTGCCGAGCATCTCCGATTTCAAGCGGATGAAGCCGAACGTCTCGTTCGAAGTGCCGCCGTCGCTGTCGAACCTGCTCGGCGGCGACATGAAGAAGCTGAAGGAAGGGCAAGACGGCGGTGGGCCGCAGCTGGACATATTCTGGCTGTGCAGCTTCTCGCTGCCGATCATCACGCTGTGCGCGTTCATCGTGCTCAACATCTTCCTGACGCTCTTCAACATCCTCTTCTTCTGGATGGCGTTCATCAAGATCTGCATCCCAATCCCGAGGCCGAAATGAGCGGACCGATCGTAACCGGCGGCGCGCCGCAACTTCCCCAGGTCGGCACCGGCTGGCCGCTGCTGCCCGTGCCCGATGCGGAGGGCAGGCTGGGCTGGCCCGATCCCGCCCTGTCGGTCCGCCAGAAGATCGAGGCGATCCTGCGCACCGCGCCGGGCGAGCAGCTGATGCGGCCGCGCTTCGGGGCGGGGCTGGAGGCGCTGATCGACCGGCCCAACACGCTGACCACGCGGGCCGAGGCGCATGACGCGGTACTCCAGGCGCTGTCGCTCTACGAGCAGCGGATCGTCGTCGACGGAGTCGATGTCGCCGAGGGTGACGATCCGCGCGAGCTGATCGTCTCGATCGCCTATCGCCTGCGACCGACCGGGGCGCCCGGGCGGATCGAGGCGCGCGTGCCGGTGGGAGCCGCCTGATGCCCTTCCAGCCCCCCGCGCTAGACGATCGCAGCTTCGAGGACCTGGTCACCGACCTGGTCCGCCGCATCCCCGCGCACACGCCCGAATGGACCCAGCCGTCCGAAGGCGATCCCGGCCGCACCCTGATCGACCTGTTCGCCTGGCTGGCGGACACGATCCTCTACCGCGCCAACCTGATCCCCGAGCGGCAGCGGCTTGCCTTCCTCCGCCTGCTCGGCGTCGGCATGCGCCCGGCGATCCCGGCACAGGGGCTGCTCCAGATCTCGCTGGCCGAGCCCGCCGCTATCACGCCGGTCACCCTGCCGCTGCACAGCGCCGTCGAGAAGCCGCTGCCCTATGAGACGCTGAGCGAGATCATGGTGCACGCGGTCGAGGGCCGTGCCTTCATCAAGCGCGTGCCGAGCGACGCCGAGGACCGGCAGCTGCGCGACCTGCTGCCCGACCTGCGCGAGCTGTACGGGATCGCGGGATCCCCGCGCGGCTATGTCACCACCCCGGTCTTCACCGGCAAGATCGCCACCGACCCGGTCGATCTCGCCACGGCGACGCGCGATCACTGCCTGTGGTTCGCGATCCTGGCCGGCACGCCCGATCCCGCCCAGGTCGCCGCGGTGCGCGAGGAACTGGGCGGCGGCGCGAGCAACCGGCGGCGCGCGATCAACATCGGCATCGCGCCGGCGATCGCGATGCCCGAGGCGTTCGACGACATCGGCATCCGCGCGCGCGTGCCGCACGTCTGGGAGATCAGCACCGGCGATGGCGACGGGCAGGGCTATGTCCCGCTCGACGTGCTCGCCGACGGATCGATGGGGCTCACCCGGGCGGGCGTGATCCGCCTGCTGATGCCCGGCAAGGACGATATCGGCGCGCCGTCCAACGACGTGCTGCAGCAGGTCAGCGCCGGCGTGGGCGATCGCCCGCCGCGGATCGACGACGAGGTGCTGGCGGCGCGGCTGGTCACCTGGATCCGCCTGCGCCCCGATCGCAAGGCGCAGCTGAGCGCGCTCAAGCTCGGCTGGGCGGGGATCAACGCCGTTGCGATCGAGCAGCGCCGCACGCTCGGCCGCCAGACGATCGGCCAGGGCACCGGGGCCTCGGACCTCGAGCTGTCGCTCGGCAGCGGATCGGTCGAGGCGAGCAGCCTGGTGATCGACGTCGAGGAAGAGGAGGGCATGCGCAGCTGGCGCCAGGTGGCGGACACTGCCGCGGCGCGGCGCGACGAGCGCGTCTACAGCCTGGATTCTGAGGCGGGGACGGTCCGTTTCGGCGATGGCGTGCGCGGGATGGTCCCGGGCCGGGGCCGGCAGGTCCAGGTCGCGCGGATGCGCACCGGCGGGGGGGCCGCGGGCAATGTCCCCGCCGGCACGATCAAGGCGATCGCCACCCCGGCGGAGGTGCGCGTCAAGGTGAGCCAGCCCTTGCCCTGCGCGGGCGGTTCCGATGCCGAGCTGCTTGCCGAGGCCGAGCGCCGCGTGCCCGCGCTGATCCGCCACGGCGACCGCGCCGTCACCGCCCGCGACTATAAGGAGCAGGCGCTGCGCACCCCCGGCGTCGCGGTCGGCCGGGTCGAAGTGCTCGAACGCTTCAAGCCGCAGCAGCGCCGCGACGGGGTTCCCGGCGTGGTGACGGTGATGGTCATCCCGCAGCGCCTCGGCACCCAGGCGCCGGCGCCGCGCCCCGACCGGCCGATGCTCGAGACCGTCCACGCCTGGCTCGACGAGCGCCGGCCGCTTGCGACCGAGCTCTATGTCGTCGGGACCGACTATGTGCCGATCGGCGTGTCGGCCGCGGTCGAGCTGGTCGATTCGACGCAGCGCGAGGCGGTGCTCGACGCGGTGTCCGAGGCGATCCGCCTCCACCTCTGGGCGCTGGCGCCGGGCGGCCCCGACGGGCAGGGCTGGCCGCTCGGCCGCGCCGTGGACGACCGGCTGCTCGAGACCGCGATCGGTCGCGTCCCCGGAGTCCGGGCTGTGGCGCCGGTGCGGCTGTTCGCGCGCCGCCCGGGCGAGAAGAAATGGCGCCCGGTTGCCGAGGATTCGCAGCTGCGCGGCCGCATCGCGCTCCAGCGCTGGCAGCTCCCCGAGCTGGCGATGCTCGCCGTGTCCGAAGGCGATACGTCCTCGCCGAGCCTGCCACCCGAAGGCTTCACCGACGATGCCGGCGTATCGGTGCCGGTCGTGCCGGAGACCTGCTGATGGACGCGAACGGCCTCCGTTTCTGGCAGATCGCCGATCCCGCGGGATTCGGCATCGGCGCCGATGCGAAGGACCTGCATTGGCGCCCCGAGTCCGGACTGCTCCGGCTCGATCGCCAGCAAAAGGCGCCGAGCCTGGCCGAGGACAAGATCTTCGCCCGTGCCCGGGCGAGCGCGCCTTCGCCCGTGTCCGATCCGGGCGGCAGCTTCGCCTGGCTGGACGGGACGGGCACGCTGCGCACCGCGGGCTTCGGTCCGGTCCCGGTGCCGCTGGCGATCCCGCCTGACAGTCCCCCGGGCGTTCCCACGCCGACCGACCTCGCCTTTGGCGACGACGATGTCCTCTACGTCGCGCGGAACGACGGCGTGCTGATGGTCGACCGGCGGGAGCGCTGGAAGCCGGCACGCATCGACCTGAAGAATTTCCACGCGCATCGTCTGGCGCCTGCGCCGGGCGGCGGCGCCTGGGTGCTCGATCGCAGCACCGGGGAACTGGCGCTGCTGAGGGGCATGCCGCTGCGCACCGGCGGCATCCGCCCGGACATCGGCGAGGTCTTCCGCCCGGTCGAGCCCAATCCGCGTCCGCCGGCGATGCGCCGGATCCGCGCCGCCCGGCTCCCCGCCAATGTCGAGCCGATCGCCATTGCGGGATCGAAGTCGGGTCGCGTCGCCGTGCTCGGCTGGATCGAGGACGAGGACGCGGTGCTGTTCACGCTGGAAGGCCGCGAGCTGGTCCGCCGCTTCGCGCTCGAAGGGCTCCGCTATCCCTATGGCCTGGCATGGGAGGGCGAGGACCGCGTCGCCGTGCTCGCCAGCGACGGGGACTGGCCCGCGCGCCAGGCGTTCGTCTATGAGCTCGACGTGCCGCCGAGCGCGGATGCCAGCGCCCGGCCGACCGGCGAGATCCATCGGCTGATCGATCCCTGGCCGGCCAATTTCTGCAACCGGCTGACCGAGGTTCCCGAATATCTGGTGACGGGCGAGGGCGCGACGGCACCCCAGGGGCGCCGCATGCTCCGGGCGCTTTCGCGCGCCACCTATGCCCGTTCGGGCCGCGTGACCATCGGGCCGTTCGATGCGGGCAAGGCGGGCAATGTCTGGCATCGCCTCTATGTCGAGGCATCGGTGCCCGAACATGCCGGAATCCGCATCTGGATGCATGCCGATGATCGGGGCGGCAGGCCGCCCGCGCCGGGCGAGGCCGATGCACCGCCCTGGTCGCTCCACGTCATCGGCGACGCGGCGCATGAGGACTATCCGCAGGCTGCGCGGGCAAGCTGGTGCGCCGAGCGCTCCGAGCTGCCCTTCCATCCCGGCCTATCGCCCTGTCCGTCGGCGGTCGATCGCTCGGGCCTGTTCACCGCGCTCGTCCAGCGGCCGGATTCCCGCGTCCGCCGTCTCAGCGGGCGCTGGCTCTGGCTGCATGTCGAGCTGACTGGTGACAGCCAGGTCTCGCCGGAACTCGCGGCGATCCGGGTGCATGGCGATCGCTTCTCGTGGCGCGACCGCTATCTCCCGTCCTTCCTCCAGGAAACCCTGTCCGGCGTCGATGGCGAGATGGAGGGGGCGGCCACCCGCCACGATTTCCTCGATCGCTTCCTGGGCCTGTTCGAAGGGCCGCTCACCCAGATCGAGAACAAGGTCGCGGGCAGCTGGCTGCTCACCGATCCCGCCGCGACCCCCGATCCCGCGCTGCCCTGGCTGGGGAGCTGGATCGGCATCGACGGCGAGCGCGGCGAGGCGAGCGAGGGGCTGCGCGAGCGCCTTCGCGCCGCGCCCTGGACGGCGCGGCTTCACGGAACGCCCGGCGGATTGATGGCCGCGCTCGAACTCGCAACCGGCGGAAAGCTGGTGGTCGGCGGCGGCATCGACCTGGAGCGCGAGGTGCCGCGTCCCGGCCAGCTCGCGCTCGCCGAATTCGACGACCGCATCGTCCGGAGCCTGGTGCTCGGCATGTCCGATCCGCGGGGCGGGCGGCCGCCGGCGATCCTGGTCGGGGGATCGGTCACGCGCGGCGAGATCGTGGTGATCGAGGGTTGGCGGCTGCGGCGTACCTTCGCGACCATCCTCGGCGCCGATCTTGCCGACGAGGACGATCCGCTGACCCTCGGCCTCTCGGTTTCGGGCAATTCCTATGTCGGCGACACCTTGATCCTCGGCGACCAGGCCCGGCGCGAAGTGATGGCGCTGTTCTCCGCCGACCTGCCGCAGAGCGCCGCCGATCGTGCCGCCGTAGCCGACTTCTTCGAACGGCTCGCGCACCGCGTGCTCGTCCTGGTTCGCGAGACGCCGCGCACCGCCGATCGCGCGCGGCTGCGCCAGGTCGCGGAGGCGGCGGCGCCGGCGCATGTCGAGATCACGCTGGCCACGGCACGCCAGCCGCTGATCGTCGCGGTCGCCTCGCTGGTCGGCGTCGATAGCTTCCTGCTGCCTGAGCCGCCGCCGCGCACGGCGCGGATCGGCCGCACCGCGCTGGGCGCCGGGGATCGTGTCGCCGGCAGCGGCCGGCTCGACTCCCGCGCCGACGGGCCGGTCAGCCCGCCTCCGGTCGCGGTGGCCGACGGCCCTGCCGAGGTGCTCGCCGGCCGTGACTTCCTGCTCAGCGCCGCCCGATCGGAGGCCGCGCGCGGCCGCTCGGTCGATCGCCACATCTGGACCCGACTTTAACCCCGAAGGACCCGCGACATGCCCCAGTTCAAGGTCAACGAGCCCCAGACATCCACCGAAGCGGTGATCAAGGTCGAAGTGTCCAAGGCCAATCCGCTGCCACCCGGCCCCCACCGGTTCCAGCTCGTCGTCATCGACAATGAAGGCAATGAGAGCGAGCCGGCCTTTGTCGACCTCACCGTCCAGGCGCTCAACGCGCCGACCGCGGTGCTCGAACTGGTCGATGGCGGCGGCAAGAAGATCGACCCGGCGGTGGTGATCGAGGGCAAGAGCTTCACGCTGTCTGCCGCCAAGTCGATCGATGTCGCGCCGGGTACGATCGTCCAGTATCGCTTCACGCTGCTGCCCTGAGCCATGGCGACGCTCACGCCCGGCAAGACGGTATCCAGCCGCGCTCCCGACCTGCTGGTCGAGAACGCGCTCGCGCCCGGCAAATGGCGCTTCCAGCTGGTCGTTGTCGACGACGACAAGAACGAGAGCGAGCCCTTCGAGCTGGTCGTCGAGGTCGTCGCGCTCCGACCCATTCGTCCCCTTCGGCCGGTGGAGCCGGTCGTCCTCACCCGGCCGGTGACCCCGGTCCTGCGTCCGCGATGAAGGAAACCAGGCCATGAGCGAAGCCGATCCATTCGCACCCGCCGATCCGATCGAGGGCCTGCCGCGCCCCGAACGGGTCAACTACGCCACCGGCGTGCTGCTCGATGCCGAGGACTTCGTCGACGAGCAGAGCTATCACCGCGCCCGCCTGGCCACCGCGCTCAAATCGGTGGTCGGCTTCGGCACCGTCGCGGGCCTGCGCGTGCGCCCGCCCGGCGAGGCGGATCCCGAGCGCGAGCTGCACGTCGATCCGGGCGTCGCGATCGACCGGTTCGGGCGGCTGATCGAGCTGGCCGAGCCCTGGTGCATCCGCATCGCCCGCTGGTTCGACGCGCAGGATACCGATGTGCTCGAGTCCGCCAACCAGGGCGGGACCGATCCGTTGATGTATGTCGACGTCTTCCTGTCGGCGCGGAACTGTGCGCTGGGCAAGACCCCTGCCTTCGCCACCGGGCCGTTCGATGCGCTGGATGCAGTGGTCGCCTCGCGGATCAGCGAGGGCGCTTCGCTCGAACTGGTGATCCGCGCGGAGCCGGGCACCCCGCCGCTGCCGAAGAACTATTGGCCCTCCGCCGGCGCGAGCAATGCCGACAAGCTCGCGGCCGTGCTCGGCAGCTGGAACAACGGGGTTGCCTCGGGCAGCGACCAGCTGCTCGATCCGCTCGAGGAACATGTGAACGGGCACGACCCGTCCGCGCTCTTCCTCGCACGTGTCACGATCCCACTCGACGTTCCCGCCAGCCCGCCCGGCGCGCGGGTCGCGATCCACGATACGCGCCCGATCTCGGTCGACAATGGCGCGCGGCCGTTCGTCTACCTGCCCAACAAGTGGCTCGGCGACGGCTTCACCGCCGAACCCCTGATCCAACCCGAACCCTGAGCTTTTGCAGAGAGGTCCATCGCCATGGCTTCCTTTACCACCAGCAGCGCGAGAACCCGGATCGACGTCGCCGAAGCCAGCGAGATCGCGCGGCAGGCCAGGGGCGATGATCCCAACACGCTGTCGCGCGACGACATGCAGGCGCTGCTCGGCAACTCCGCGCTGGTGCTCGACGGCCTGCGCCAGAAGCCGGCCTATTTCGACGGGCGCTTCCTCACCGGCGCCGACCTGACGCGCGACCAGAGCTATATCCGCCAGCGCCAGGCCGATCTCGCGCGGGCCGGCGGGGCAGGGGTGGTCACCGGGCTGCGGGTGCGGCTGGGCAACGACACCGCGGGCCAGACCCTGGTGATCGAGGGCGGGCATGGCATCACGCCGAGCGGCGACCTCGTCCTCGTCGCCAATACGCGCTCGGTGGTCGCGCTCGATCTTCCCTCGGTCGAGCGGCTCGACGCGACGCTCGGCCTGCGCCGCGAGCCGCGTGCGCCGCTCGGGCGGCGGACCGGGCTGTTCGTCCTCGCGCTGCGCGCGGTCGAGTTCACCGCCAATCCGATCGCGGCCTATCCCACCAGCATCACCGGCAGCCGCCATGTCGAGGATGGCGACATCATCGAGGCGACGGCGATCACGCTGATCCCCTTCCCGGATACGGGGGGTGCCGCGACGCTGGACGAGGCGCGGCGGAGCGTCGCCCGGCGCATCTTCACGGGGGATCCGCGCGGGCTGCCGCAGGATGCGCTGCCGATCGCGATGATCGCGATGGAGCGCGGCGCGATCCGCTGGATCGACCAGGCGATGGTGCGCCGCGAGACCGGTGCCGACACGCCGCTCCAGGTCAGCATGGGCGCACGGCCGCGGGCGCTTTCCGAGGCGTTCGTGCTCCAGCACCGCGAGCATCTGGGCGACGTGCTCGAAACGCGGGCGAACGCGGGATTGCCGGCTGCTTTCGCCGCCGCGCAATATTTTGCGGCGCTGCCGCCGGTCGGCCAGCTGCCGGCGGGCTCGATCCTGCTCGACGCCATGGGCTTCCGCCAGCTCTGGTTCCCGCCCGCGGTGGACGTCGACATCAGCTTCATCCCCGAGGACGAAGTCGCGGCGCTGGTCGAGGAGAGCCTCGCGCTGCCGCCGATCGACCTGCTCGACGATCCGGAGGATCTCGACGCGACCGGCGTGGTCGTATTGGCCCCGGTTCCGCGCCCCCGCCTCCAGCGTTTCGAGTCGGCGCTCACGGCGTTGACTCGTGCGACCATCCCCGATCCCGCACAGGGCATCCGTCGCGCGCCCGCCGACATGCTGGCCGCGATGCTCGCCCGCCGGACCAAGCTGCTCGAAGCCCGCGAGCGCGATGCCGAGGCATCCGCCCGCGCCGAGGCCAGTGACGCCGAGCTCAAGGCCTGGCAGGCGGCGTGGCGGGAGGCGATCGCCGCGATTCCGGTGGGCGAGGGCAACCAGCCCCTGCTCTGGTATGTCCGTAGGCGGGCGGTCGCCGATCGTGCCAATATCGTCGGCCTGCCGGTCGCGGTCGCCGGCGATGACGAGGCGCTGGTGAACAAGGTGACCAAACGCATCACCGAGCTTGGCCTCACCACGCGCAAGAAGAAGCTCGACGACGCCTCCACGCCCTTCGCCGAGGCACGGACGCTGGGGCTGCTCGGATCGGCGCGGCTGGTCGATTCGGATGTGTTCGTCACTGCCGTGTTCCGCAGCCTCGAGGATGCGGTGACCATCGTCGCCGAAGCCGGGACGGCTCCGGCGGAGTCTGCACGCGCCGCTGCCAAGGCTGCGGCCGCCGAAAAGGCCGCCGCGGCGGAGAAGCCGAAACTCGACGAGAAGTCCAGAGAGACAAGCCGTGCGAGTGCGCTTGCCTTTGGCAAGCGGCAGAACGCCATCGCGGCACGTGCCGAGCAATATGGCACGACCAAGCTGACCGAGGCCGATGTCGTCGATGTCGCCAGCGATTTCGGTGACGCCGCGCTCGGCGACGGGATCGACCGGCTGACCGCGGCGATCCGCCCCGCGCTCGACCGCACGCAGCTGATGTGGGTCGGCGACACCGGCTATGCTCTGCTGCTCGACGCGGCCGCGCGCGACATCGAGGCGGGCGATTTCAAGGACTTCGCTGCCGATGTCAGCGAGGCGATCAAGGCCAAGAACAGCCAGGCGCTCGGACGCCTAGCCGGCGCATTCTGAGCCAGGGACGGGAGAAGCCAGGTGAAAATCGTCTCCACCATCGACCGTCCGCTTGCCGACGAGCATGTGATCGCCGTCGACCCGCCGCTGATGCCGCAGCTCGATGCGGTGTGGCGGCGGCGGATCAATCCCTTCACCGGCCGCGCGCTTTCCGATCGCGCGCTGGCCGCCGAGCAGGCGTGCAGCGCCGGCATCCAGCGGCTGCGCGGGCAGAACCTGACACCCGGTATCATCTCGGGGCTAGACCTGCTGCTCGAGCCCGGCGCGATCGGCGCATTGCCCGACGATGCGCTGGTCCAGATCCTGCCAGGCTTCGGCCTTGCCGCGTCGGGCGAGGACATCACCGTCTCCACGCCGCGCCGGATCGCGCTCGGCAAGCTGCCGGTCCATGCCCGTGCCGATATCCTGAACGCGATCGCCACCAAGCAACCGGCGCCGAAGACCAGTGAGCCCAAAGGCAAGGATACGCTGCCGCCCCTGCTTCCGCGCCGTATCGGCCCCGCGCTCGGCACGCTGATCGGCGTCAAGGCCGCGAACGCGCTGCCGCGCGTCATGGTCCTGGTCGCCGAGCCGGTCACCGCGACGATCGAGGCACGCCCGCGCGATACCTGCCCGCCCGATCCGCGCGACGATCCCTATGACGATCTCCGCCTGATCGACGGCGTGCGGCTGGTGCTGGTCGCCTGGCCTTCCGAGCTGACCGCCACGGGCATTCCCGACTATGCGCTGCCCGGCCCGGGCAGCGACCGGCGCAACCGCGTTGCCTATCGCGTGTTCGATACTGAACGCGTCCGAGCGCCCGGCGCGCTCCATCCCTGGGAGGCGATCGGCGTTCCGATCGCGCTGGTCGGCTTCACCGACGACTGGAAGCTCGACTTCGTCGATCGCGCCGCGGTCGTCCGCCTCGGCGGCCAGCCCAATCCGCGCACGCCGCTGACGACCGGGAGCGGATCGCCCCTGCTCTGGCAGGCGCGGGTGTCGCAGTTCGTCGAGCAGATCGCCGATCTCGACAGCCTCACCGCCGACGCGCTCACCGCTGCCTTTCGCGAGCTGCCGCCGGTCGGCTTTCTGCCGGCCAGCGTGATCGACCTCGCCGCGCGTCGCCAGGACTTCTTCCCGCCCGGCTTCTCGCTCAGCGCCTCGCCGATCCCGCTGGAGCATCTCGACTTCGCGGTGGGCCAGAGCGCCGGCCTTGCCCCGATCAACCTGGCCTATCCCGACGTGCTGGAACTGCTCGTGCCGGTACCCGAGCGAGTCTATGAACCCGGCCTGCTGGAGACGGCGGTGGTCGACCCGGCCTTTGCCCAGGCGATGGCGCGCTATATCGACGATCGCAGCGACTGGCTGATCCGCCGCGAGCTGCTGATGCGCCGCCGCGACCTGCTGATCGACGGCGTCACCGGCAACCGCCCGTCGCATGCGATGCTCCCGCTTGCCGAGGCCTTGCCCTATCCGAGCGAGCGCGCGCCGGTCACCGCGACGCGCTTCCGCCGCATCCAGTCCGGGGGCACCGTCAAGTCGCACCAGCTGACCAATGCCGGCAGCTCGTTGGTGTTCGCCAAGGGCGACCGCGCCTTTGTCTGGGTGCGGGTGGTGCCCGGGACCCTTCCCACCGGCCTCTCGATCCGCTTCTCGGTCATCGGCGGGTTCGGGCCCGTGGTGTTCTGGGGATCGTCCTCCGGCCTGCCGGTGGCCATCGGTGCAAATCCGGGCCCGTTCGACATGGGCGACTTGCCGCAAGCCGGGGTGTGGACCCGGCTCGAGGCTTCCGCCGATATCGCCTGGCTGCCGTCGGGCGTGCCGCTGGCGGGCTCCGTCGCCAAGGGAGTCGAGCTCACCCAGAACAACGGCATTGTCGAATGGGGCCCGATCGGCAAGATCGACGCCGACGGCAACGAGACGATCTGGATCGCCGACGACGCGCCGCCGGCATCGGTGTTGAGCATCGGGGGCAATTCCGGCTGGACCCAGACCTCCGCCACGATCGGCGATCCGCCGGTCGAGGGGGATTTCGGCACCACTGAAGCCGATGGCATACGCACGGCCAACGCCCTGGCGCGCTTCCGCGCGCGCTGGTCGCAGGGCTTCCTCGACCGGGACTTCACCGATCTCACCGAAGCCGGGATCGAGGGCTTCACCGCGGCGATCGAGGCCCGGCTGCGGATCACCAACGACGCGATCGATCTCGGCTTCGTCCGCGCCCGCGCCGACATCTACCGCGTCCGGCAATATCTGCTCGGTGGCGACGCGGCGTCGCGGCTGGTGACCTCGCCCGCGCTCGCCGATCTCGCGAACCGCGACGAGAGCGCGCGGGCGACCAGCGAAGGCCTCGCCGCCTTCCTCAAGACCGCATACAAGACCGACTTCCTCCGCGACGAGGAGAATCCGCTCGAAACCCAGCCCGCGAGAGGACGGACCGAGTCCGCAGTGGATCCCAAGGCGCGGAAGAAGGACGAGAAGCCCGCCACCAGCGCGCTGTTCCTCAACGGGCTGGCGATCAGCCAATATTCGTTCACCAGCAACGTGATGTCGTATCAGGTGGCATCCCAGGCGGTGAGCACCACCCAGGCGGCGAACGCGCAGGCTTCCTACAGCGCGATTTCCTGGTCGCAGGTGTCGAAGGCACTGCCGCAATACAGCATTGCAGCGAGCGCGGTGCAGATGAGCGCCTATCGCCCGAGCGACGTGCAGGCGCAGCATCCCGTGCCCGGCATGGTCGAGCGCAGCCTTTCGATCGCCGAGCGGCTCCGTCCGGCCCCGGCGGTCGAGGCGCATGCCTATGCGATCGCCGGCAAATATGCGGTGGTCAACGCCATTGCCGGGCTGATCGGCGATCCGCTGACCGGCGAAGGCCGTACCGGCATCGCGCTGGGCGACCTGCCCGCACCGGGCTTCACCAACATGAAGGGCGACCCGCCGCCGCCGCGGAAGGGAGGCAGCATCGGCGAGGTGATCCTCGACCGGGTGAAGACCGGCGACAATGTCGAGTATCGCGACGACGACGAACGCACCGCGCAGAATTCACGCCATGAGGCAGATTACTTCGCCTCGGCGGTGCGGGCGATCGACAACACCGTCGCGCTGATGCGCCTCGTCGAGGGGCGGATCGATCTCTACAACCAGCTTCTCGCCGATGCCCGTACAGTGCGCGAGGAGATGCTCGGCCAGGTCGCCGGGATCGACGCGCGGCTGCGGGTCATCGCGGTCGAGCTCGAAGAAGCGCGGCACGACGTCAGCGTGGCCACCGCGCTGCTCGCCGAGGAGCGCGACCGCGTCCAGACGCTCAATGCCCGGCGCAAGGCGATCCTCGATGCCAATGTGAAGGCTATCGTCTTCCGCCGGCCGCGTCGCGCCGATCGCAGCCATGCCATTCCGGTCGCGCCCGCGGTCGCGGCGCTGATGGAATCGCCGGTCACAGCCTGCCTGCGCGAGCATGAGAATGTGCCCGAGGAGCTGCGCGAGTTCACCGCGCTGTTCCGCGAGGCCGCGGTCGCCTGGTTTCCGGGCGTCAGGGCGCAGCTCGCGCTGATCGACCGGCTCGATGCCGCGCGCCGGGCGCTGGTGGCGGTGCGGGTGCGTGCCGCCAATCCGTTCCTGCTTCAGTACACTCCCCCGTCCAACCCGCCGGTGATGCTCGCCGCGATCCACACTGCGATCGCGGCGCAGCGCACCCTGTTCGACGCGCGCCGAGTGACGGCACTCGACATCGATGTCGCCGGTGCGGCGTCGTCGCAGCTATCCTCCGCGATCGTCGCGCTCGCCCAGCATGCCAGCCTGGCCGACATGATCGCGGGCGATCACCAGCGCGCGGTGCTGTCGCGCATGGCGGCATCCGAGGTCGAGGGGCTGGCCCAGGTCGCGGGCTGCCTCCATGCCAGCTTCGGGGAGACCCCGCCGATCCTGCGGCTCGAATGGGCGGAGCTGCTCTCCGAGTTCGATCGCCCGGCGCCGCTCTCCAACCTGGCCGGACTGCCCGGCTGGCATGACTTGCCGATCGCGCTGCGCCGGACGCAGCAAGGCTTTGTCGACTGGCTGTTCAGCCGGATCGACCGGTCGATCGCGCCCGCCGAAGCCGCGGTCAACGAGCTGGTCCGCATCTGCATCCTGCTGGCCGCGCATGCCCCGGTCGAGCGGATCATACCCGCCCGGCTGGTCGCCCCGGCGCCTGCCCGGATCGGCGTCCGGCTCGATCTCGCGATCGATGTCGGCATCGCGCGTATCGGCATGACGGTGCTGGTCCGCGGCGCCGATCAGCAATCGGTGGCGCAGGCGGTTGTCGACGATATCGGCGACGGGCTCGCCCGGGCGCGCATCGTCAAGCTGTACGGCCAGACCACGACCATCGCCCAGACGATGAGCTTCCACGTCAGCGACACCGGAGCGCGCTGATGGTGGAAGTGAGTGTCGCGCGCCTCGCGATCTCGGCGGCGCCGGGCCGGGTCGGCGAGACACGGATGCGCAGCGAGGATGCGTTGCGGCTCGCGGTGCCCGACGACGATCGCCTGCTCGTGCTGCGCCGCCTGGATCTGGGAGCCTTGCCCGCCCGCGCGCCGCCTGCCTTGTGGGAGGCGCGGGTGGCCGATCGCGTGCGCGAGCAGCGTGCCCGCGCGGTTCATGCGGCCCAGGCGGGCGCGGCCGATGCGGATGCGGTCTGGTTCCGCTCCGAGGAAGAGGCGCGCGCCTTGCTGCTCGCCTTGCTGGCGAGCGGCCGGGCGCCGACCGCCTGGTTCTGGCGGTTGGCGGTTCCCGGCCTGCAGGGACTGTCGCCGGCCGGCTGGGTGGCGAGCGAGATCGCCCATGCGCTCCTCCATCCCGAGGCGCTGCCACCGCTTGCGCGCGCCCTGATCGTGGCGGTCAGGGCGGGGGAGGTGGCGCGCGTGCTGGCGTGGCTTGCCCAGGCCCCGGCACCGCCGGCGGTGTCGCTGGCCCTTGCAGCTCCGGCATCGTTGCGGGTGCCAACTGCCACGGCCGAGCCCGTCGGGGGCGACGCTGTTCTTGTGCAGCGGGCACGCGCGCTCTTTGCCAGGCTCAAGCCCGTGGCGGTCGCGGCGATCCATGCGGTGCTGGCAGATGCGCGCGGGACCGAGGCTGCGCGGGAATGGCTGGCGCGCCTTGCCCTGATTGCCGCCGCGCCGGAACGTGCCGTCGCGCCGGAGGCGATCGCGAGGATGGCGCAGGCGCTGCAGGCGTCGATCCTGGCGGAGGCGACCGCTTCGGCGCCTCCGCCGGAAGGGAAGAAGGCGCGGGCCGATCGCGCACCCGACCGGCCCGATGCGACTGCCGAACCGGACCGGCTACCCGCCCGGCCGGGTGATCGCCCTCGCATTGCTGTCGAGCATCAGGTTGAGGCCGAAGATGCGGCGCCAGCAAGCCCGGTATCCGAAAGCCAAGCATTGGCCGAACCGGAACCCTATCTCGGCGAGTGCCTGGAAAGGGCCACCAAGGCTGCGGGCCTCTTCCTGCTCGTCCGTCCGCTCTGGCGGATGAACATCGAGCCCTGGCTCGCCGAGCGTCCCGACCTCGCCATGGCCGGCTTCGGCCGGGCACTGCTCGTGCACATCGCAGAGCGCATGTGGGTGGAGGCCGAGGACCCGCTGTTCGCAATGCTTGGCGAGGTGGAGCCGATCGCCCCCGATATCCTTGCCGCATGGCGCATCGGCCTCGACCGCTGGCTCCGCCGTAACGTCCGGTGCACGCTCGCCGACATCGTCAATCGGCCGGGCCATCTCACGCGCCGTGACGAAGGGATCGACATCCGCATGTCGCCCGAAAGCGCCGATATCCGGCTGCGCCGCAAGGCGCTCGACCTCGATCCGGGCTGGGTCGGCTGGCTGGGGTTGGTGATCCGCTATCAGTATCGTGATCGGGAGCCGGCATGACCGCCGAGGGCGCCATCACCGCCGATCTGGGCATGCTCGCGCTGGCCGCGGTCGGGCATGCCGGCAGCGGGCCGCTGGCGGTTTCGGGCTGGAGCGCGGACATGCTCCAGCCGTGTATTGCCGCGCTCCGCGCCGCGCCGGGCGAGCGGGACCGCCGCCTCGTCGCGCTGGCTGCGGCGCTCGACCTGTCCGACGCCGAGATCGCCGCCGCGGCGCTGTGCCTCGCCGTCGAGCGGGACTCGCGCACCGCGCGGGCGCTCGCCGAGGTCCAGCATCCGCTCGGCACCTCACGCCCCTTGCTCGGCCTAGTCGCCACCGCGCTGGAGCCGGTGGGGGGTGAGGTGCTGGCGCTGGCCTCAGGCGCGGCGGTCGCCTCGGGGCTGATCGAGATCGGCAGCGAAGCCGCGGCGCTTCCCGAGCGCAGCCTCTCCATCCCGCTACCCCTGCTGGGCGCGCTGACCGGCCATGCCGATGCCTGGGCGAACGTCCGCCCGGTCACGCCGCCCAGGGTCCCGCTTCCCGACGCGATGCGCGCCGCCGCCGCCGCGCGCGCGGGACTTCTCGCGCACCGCCCGCGCGGCGGGATGGTGATCCGCTCCGCCTCCGCGTCCGAGGCGCTGGCCGCCGCGATCCTCGCCGCATCCGCGCTCGGCCTCCAGCTCGCCCGCATCGACGGGGACCCGCCGCCCGGGCTCGCCGCCTGGCTGCTCGCCAGCGGCCATGCCCCGCTGTTCGCGCCGCGCCCGGGACCCGGCGAGCGCTGGCCGCTTCCGGCGCTTGGCCATTATGCGGGGCCGTGGTTCGTCCTGCCTGGCCTGGACGGCGTGATCGAGGCGGAGGAGCCGCCGGTCGAGTGGGTGCTCGCCATGCCGGACGAGGAGGCGCGTGCCGGCCTGTGGCGCGAGGCCGGGGCGGCGCAGGCCGACGCTGCCACCGCAGCCGCCAGTTTCCGCCAGGGTGCGGGGCGGATCGCCGAGGCCGCGCGCCGCGCGCACGACCATGCCCGGATCGACGGACGCGAGGCGCTGGCGTGGCAGGACATCATCGCCGGGGTTGCGGCCGGGGCGGCTTCGCTCGACATGCTCGCCCGGCGCAGCGATGCGCGGGTACCCGATGGCAGCCTGGTGCTTCCTCCCGAGCTGGACGACGCGCTGGCCCGGCTGGTGACCCGCGCCCAGCTCCGCTCGACGCTCTCGCGCGGGCTCGGCACGGCGGTATCGGCGCGCTACCGCCCCGGCGTCCGCGCCCTGTTCACCGGCGAATCCGGAACCGGCAAGACGCTGGCGGCGCATTGGCTGGCGGGGAAGCTCGGCCTGCCGCTCTACCGCGTCGACATGTCCGCGCTCACCTCGAAATGGATCGGCGAGACCGAGAAGAACCTCTCCGCCATCCTGGGGGCGGCCGAGCATGCCGATGTGCTGCTGTTCTTCGATGAAGCGGATTCGCTGTTCGGCGCGCGCACCGACGTCAGCGACGCGCATGATCGCTATGCCAATGCGCAGACCAACTTCCTCCTCCAGCGGATCGAGGAATTCGACGGGATCGCGCTGCTCGCCAGCAACAGCCGCGACCGGTTCGATCCCGCCTTTGCGCGCCGGCTCGACGTGATCCTGGAATTTCCGATGCCCGGGGCGCCCGCGCGGCGGGACCTGTGGCGGGCGCATCTGGGCGACGCACACGTACTCGACGATGCCGCGCTCGATCGGATCGCGATCGCGGTCGACCTGGCGGGCGGGCACATCCGCAACATCGTGCTCGCCGCCGCCGCGCGCGCCCGTGCCGCCGGCACCGCGATCGGCTGGGAGGCGGTGGCCGCCGCGACGTGCGAGGAATATGGCAAGCTGGGGCGCCCGCCGCCCCATCTGTCGCGATGAGCGGCGCCGGCGTCGCCCTGGCGCCCCGCGCGGCCAGGCCCGCGAAGCGTGGCGGCTTCACGCCGCAGCGTTCGTTCGCCACCGCGCCCGTCATGACCAAGACGCTGCCGGACCTGCCGGCACGTCCCGCCTATCTCGCGTCGCCGCCCCAGCTCGACGGCATGCTGGATGCCAAGGGGCTCGACGGCCAAAAGCTCGACGCCCAGAAGCTCGATGCCCAGAAGACCGACAAGGTCGACGACAAGGCGAAGGGGAAGGCCGGCAAGGACGGGCCCGGCGCCGGTGGCGATGTGGCCGCCAAGGGCAAGGACCAGAAGGCCAAGGCGTCCGCCGCCAAGGGAAAGGGCAAGGCGGGCGGCAAGGCCAAGGGCGGCGATGCGGGCGGCAGGCTCGCGGTCCTCCACTTCCTCCACGAGCCGATGACCCCGGTCACCGGATCGGCGCAACTCGTCCGCCCGCGCTTTGAGGTCGTGGCCGATCCCGGCAGTTTTTCGGCCCCGCGTGCGCTGCCTTTCGGTCCGGCCAAGACCAAGAAGGCCGACAAGCCCGAAGTCATTACTCCCGCCGACTATCGCGCCCGCTTCGCCGAGGCGGCGACCGCGAGCTTCAACCTGTTCCAGCAGCTGAACGACGGTGCCCGCCGGCTCGCGGAAGAGGCGCGCACCTTCTCGACCCGGATCGCCGATCGCCACCGCGACACGCTCGACCAGCAGCTCGGCCGCCTGGATGGCGATCTCGACCAGGCGCGCACGCGGCTGATGTTCGGCCGCGAGGAAGCGCTGACCGCGCTCCACGACGGCGCCGATGCGATCCGGCGCAAGGTGTGGGGCGCCTCGAACTCGTCGCTGGGCACGCTCTCGGCGCTCTACACCAGCTATCTCCAGGCGATGAGCGGGCCGCAGGGGCGCGCCAAGGATATCAGCGCCAGATCGAGCAAGGCCGTCACCGACCTTGCGACCAGCTCGGACAAGGCGATCCGGGCGCTCACGTCGCTGACCGGCGATCCGGCGCCCGCGCATGACGATGGCGGCAAGGTGTGGACGCCGCCGATCAACGAGGCGATCGACGCCAAGCTGCCGGAAAAGGCGAGCGAGGAGGTCAAGGCCTTCACCGAGCTGGTCAAGGGCTTCCGCGAGCCGCTGGAGAAGCTCAACGCCTGCCTGCCGTGCAAATTCTCCGGCGCCTTTGCCGACATGAACGGGCGGGTGAAGAACGTCCACGAAACCGGCCCCAACGCGATCCGGTCGGCGCGGGACGCCGGGCTGTCCTCGATCGCCAATACTGAGCTCCAGCTCGAGGACATGATCGAGCGCGGCGTTGCCAGCACCGACGACGCGCTGGTCAAGCAGCATGACACTGCACGCACCCGCTACATCGAATCCGCCGCGGCGACGATGGCCAGCGAGACCAGCCGGATCGAGGGCGTCGGCCGCGCCCAGGTGCGCACGCTGCTGGCGATGGCGGAATCGCAGCCCCAGGCGCTCCAGGGTGTCGTCGATCGCCTCGAGGATCTCAAGGATCGGCCCGAGAGCGAGTTCGCCAAGGCGGTCGGCACCAGCACCAGCAGGCTGCGCGTGACCATTGCGACCAGCGCGGCGAAGCAACCGGCGCTTGCCCAGTTCGTCTTCGCCCAACAGGTCGGGCCGATCGATCGCCAGGCAGTGCGCTTCGACCTGGGCATTGCCCGCGGCGTCGCCGACATCGCCAAGTCGAGCGGCGACATGGTGGCCAACAGCATCGCCAGCTATCTGGGCGAGGTCGGCAAGGGGCTGGACGGGCTGAAGGACCTGCCCGGATCGGTCACCCAGCAATGCCAGGGTTTCCTCGACCCGATGGACAACAGCTACAAGACCGCGGCCGAGAATCTCGGTGCCGCGGTCGATGCGACGGGTGCCGAAGTCAACGCCATGCTCACCGGCGCCACCGCCAAGACGGACGGCGACAAGCAGGGTGGAGACAAGCAGGGCGGCGACAAGGGCGCCGGGAAGGACGGCGCGGCCAAGGGGGATGCGAAAGCTGGCGGCGGCGCGCCGGCCGCCAAGGGCGAGGGATCGCTCGACGGCGCCGCCCCCCAGGCGGTCACCAGCTCGCCCGGATCGGGCCCGCCCAAGTTCAAGGCCAAGGGCGGCGCCAAGCAGGCCGAGCCCGGGGCCGGAGCGCCCGCCGCGCCCGCAGATACCTGTGGCGGCTGCAACGAGGCCCCGCCCGCTGCCACGAACGAGGCCGGCACCAAGAAACCCGAAAAGCCCGCGCCCAAGGCGGACGGCAAGGGCGCGGCGGAGAAGGGGAAGGGCGAGGCTGGCGCCAAGGACCAGATGACCGTCGACAAGCTGATCGAGCTGTCGGGCAAGATTGCCGGCAACGTCCTCGCGAGCCCGGCGATCAAGGAATTCCAGAGCAATGCGCGCCGCAGCGTGACCGGCGTGCTGGCCACGCATGCGGCGGCCATCGACAAGGAATGCAGCGCCTGGTTCTCCTCCGACGGCGACCGCATCGTCGCCGAGCTCAGGGGTACCACCGCGACCCAGGGGACCGCCTACCGCAAGGAGCTCGCGCATGGCAGCACGCTGGACGAGCGTATCCGCAAGGCGATGGGCAACAGCTGGGGGATGCCCGATACCAAGCAGCAGAACTATAATTCGGCGATACGCTCGCTCAACGGCAAGACCGGCGACGCTGCGATCGCCGACCTGCGTGCCGCGTTCAACTGGAACGACGACAATGAGCGCGCCCGCCAGACCCTCGAAAGCCTCTCGCCCGCGGATCTCGCCCAGCTGCGCAAGGACCATGGCGCCGAGCTGATCGCGATGGCGAAGGAGCTGGAGGGTGCCGATCGTAAGAAGTTCGAGGCGCTGATCGGGCTCGATGCCGAAGGCAAGTTCCTCCCTGCCAGCCAGGCCTCGGCGAACTACAATGCGATCCGACTGGAGGAAGCGATCGCCGCCGGCCGTGCGGTGGAAGGCGAGGAGGGGTGGGAAAAGACCGGCAAGGGCATCGCCGATGTCGGCAGGTCCTCCGGGACCTCACGCCTGGCAGGCAACGACGATCCCTTCAACCTGGGCAGTGATACCGCGCGCAAGAATCGCGAGAAGGACCAGTGGGAGAAGACCCAGCTCGCCTATGGCCGGAACACCGGTGCGGTGCCGGCCGCGGGCAAGGACGGCAAGCCGCCGACCAAGGAGGAGAAGCTCAGCGCCGCCCAGCAGGGGATTATCGAGGCGGCGACCAGGACGATCACCCATCATCACGAAAGTCACGGCAGCGGCGAATATCCGCCGGTCGAGTGGGACACCGTCGACAAGGTCGGCGACGACCACAAATTGTGGATCACCCGGATCGTGGAGAAGGGCGCGGATTCCAAGGAAGCGCGCGCCGCCCGGCTCGGCATAGAGATGAACCGGCCGGGCAAGCCCAAGCGCGACGGGCTCGACGAGTCGATGCACTTCGGTGGGGCGGATGCGGTCGAGGGCGGGCATTACGATGCCAAGGTGCGGGAACAGGGCCTGAAAGGGGCCAAGGAAGAACAGGACGCGGTGCTGCTGCTCTATGCGCAGGACCAGCTCGACCGCCAGGCGAAGAAGGACGGCACGCCGCACCAGGAGAACAAGCGGAGCGCCGAGGAAATCCGCAAGGAGCTGGGCGGGCAGCTCGAAACCAAGTTCGGCGACGACAAGAAGGGCGCGAAGGACGCCGTCGGCATCGTCTCCAATCCCAAGGGCGCCCCGCTCGCCGCGATCGAACTCGCGATCAGCAGCGAGAAGAAGGAGATCGCGATCCAGCAGCTCAAGCGGATGGACAAGGAGGAGATTGCCCAGCTCATCGCGGACTACAAGAAGGCGCATCCGGGCGAGAAGGGGCTGGAGGAACAGCTCGGCATCAACGGCAATCACTGGAACTGGCACAATTGGAACGGCGCGACCTTCAGCGGCGACGATGCCAATGAGATCGAGATCGCCTTCATGGGCGTGCCGCAGAACCCCAAGGAGCGCGGCGAGATTGCCCTGCGAGTGATGGACCAGCAGACCGAGCAGGCGGGCGGGCTCGGCATGCTGCTCGCCTATGGCGACTATAAGAAGCTGACCGACAATGCCGCCGAGCTTCGCCGGCTGATGGGGATCAAGGAAGGCCAGGTCGACGAGCGCGGCCGCATCCGCAGCAAGGACCCGCAGACCGGACTGCCGATCAAGATCAACTTCGATGAGAATGGCGATTTCGTGCCGCCCGAAAAGGGGGACGCCACGGCCTTCGAGCATGCGGTGACGATGTCGCGCATCACTGCGGACAACTATGTCGCTTCGGTCGACAGCATCGCCAATTTCGTCGCGACCGCGCTGGTGGTGGTCGCGGCGGTGGTGACCACCGTGCTCACCGGCGGCGCGGCGGCGTCGATCTGGATTCCGGTGCTGGTGACGCTGGGCGCGGGGCTGGTCGGGATGGGGATGAACATCGCGATCAAGGGCGGGCGCTATGGCCGCGACGACATGGTTCGCGATCTCGTCCAGACCGTCGTCCAGGCCGCCACCGCCGGGATCGGCGCGGGTGCGGGCGCTGCGCTGCGCGGCGGCTCACCTGCGCTCAAGGCATTGGCCGGATCGTGGCGGATGAGCGAGCAAGCGCTGGCCAAGGCCGCCGGCTCCGCGGGTGCCCTGCGCGCACTGACCCTGACCGAGGAAGTGGTGATCGGCGCGGGCAGTTCGATGCTTGCCGGTGGGGCCAATGCCGCGCTCGATCCCGCCGCCCGGCGACGCGACGACTATGGCATGAACATCTTCCACTCGATGGCTAAGGGGGCACTGGGCGGCGGGCTCGGGGCGCTTGGCGCACGGGGCGGCAGCAAGATGCTGGAAGCGGCATCGAAGCGGCTCGGCTCTGGCGTTTCGCAGCGCGCGATGGCGGCGGCGATGGCGGCGGGCAAGTCTGAGGCCGAGGTCATCCGCGCGGGCGAGCAGGCGGTCGCCAAGCACTGGGCGGTCGAGATCGGCACCCGCGCCGCCGGCTCGGGCGCGAGCGGGATGGCGTCGAAGGGCGGCGAGATGCTCTACGACAAGCATATCAAGGGCGACAAGATCAGCTACGGCCAGATCTTCCGCGAAATGGGCACCGCCGGCCTGACCAACTTCATCCAGGGCGCGGCCGAGGGGGTGGGCGACCGGCGCATGCGCAAACGCTACGCCTCACGCGCCGAAGAGCAGCATTGGGTCGACAATAACCCGCATGATCCCTTGGCTCAGCAGGGCAAGCCGCGCGAGCAGGCCGGCGGTGGGGACGCGGAGGCCGAGACCGCGCGGCTCGCCGCAGTCGCCAGGCCGGAGACGGAAGCGGGCGGTGATGCCGGCAAGGGTGGCGCCGGCAAGCTGCCGCATCTCGACGCCGATAGCGCGCGCGCCGCCGAGATGATCGGGTCGGGCAGGCTGCTCGACGCGCCGCCGGAACAGAAGCTGCTCCCGCCCGGCAAGACACCCGCCGCCGAGGAAACCGCGCTGACGCCGCCCAAGACCGAGCACGAGGAGCTGGCGGGCCCGCAGGCCGAGCCGACCGACAAGCTGCTTCCGCCGGTCAAGCACGAGGATACGCCCACCACACAGGTCGAGAAACAGCCGGTCAGCGCGGGGCGCACCGGCGAGTCCGATGTGCTGCTCACCCTCAAGGGATCCGGGGACGGCAGCCCGCCCGCCGCCAACGACAATGGCGGCGCCACCGAGAAGCGGTTCGCGGTCGCCAGCGTCGAGATGGTCGCGCTTGGGCCGATCGCCGAGGGTACCGTGTTCGTCCATCCGGAGTCGCGCAGCCGCGAGGCGGCGAACGACAATTTCGGCCGCATGGTCCTTGCCGATCCGAACCGCGAGGTCGCGGTCTACCGCAACCCGGTGACCGGCGAATACATCGTCATCCAGGGCGCCAAGGGCAGTGTCGGGCGGATCAACTCGGCCGGCGAACTACGCGGCCCGAACAGCGTGGGCCGCCGTACGGCATGGCAGGCGCTGCTCAACGAGCAGGGCGGCCACTGGGTCATCGAGCATCATTTCCATCCCAACGGCACCGATACCCAGGGAAAGCCCCTGGCGCATACCGAGCTGATCAGCCGCCTGCCCAGCGGCGAGCCGGGCGACATGCATCAGGTGATCGGAGAGGTGACCGAGCTTGGTCACGCCGAGCGATCATCGCGTATCTATTTCATCGACAACGGGAAATTCAATTTCACCGATTTCGGGATCAATACCAATAACCCCGAAAAGCCGATCTGGATCAACTTCCCCCATCCCGAAACCGGCGTGCACACCAAGCGCGAATTCGCGACGATGCGCGCCTATCACGAATTCCTGAGCGAGACGCTGAACTTCAACTTCCGCCTGCCGGAAAGCTATGTCGAGCCGGTCCTTGTTCCGGCCAAGCTGCCGCAATCCGAGCCCCGCGCGCTGGCTGCCGGGTCGGGCCACACTTCGCTTAGCCCTCGTGACGTCTCGGACATCCAGACCGTCGCCCGGCGTGCGCAGGCGCTTCCCCAATCGGAGACACACGAGACCCTTCGCACAATGGGGCTTGTGGGCGAGAAGGACTCGATCGCGCGGCTCCACCTGGTGGTGAACGACGAGACCATACCGTTCGATACCCGCAAGAAGGTCGCCGCGCTGGTGCTCGAGGCCAATCGCGCGGACATGGTGCGGCGCGGCGAACTCGACCCCGACGAGCCGCTGCATCTCGTCTTCCACGGCGCGCCCGAGGGCCGCAGCAAATCGATCCGCGAAGGCGGGATCGACATGACCAAGATCACCGACGGCAGCTCGGACGATTTCGGCCGCGGCCTCTATCTGACCAGCCAGCTCGACAACGCCCTGCTCTATGCCCGGCGCATGGTCGGCAAGAACCACCCCGACGGAACGCCCCAGCTTCCCGGCGAAATCTTCCCCTTCCTGATGCGCGGGCGCGACATCCCGCGCGAGATGCTGGACGTGCGCACCGGCGGCAAGCACCGCGCCGCATGGGACGAGTTCCTCGACCGCGTCCCCGCCGCCTATCCGCCGTCGAAATCCTCGATACCGGGCCTGGAATCGCCGTACAAAACCGCCCGGCACTATGCTGCCGGCGACCCTTACCCCCACTCGGATCCGGTGCGCGGCGAAGTGTTCGAGGCGTTCCTGGCCGAGAAGAAGCTGCACATGGTCGCGATCGTCCATGGCGATCTCGGCATGGACAGCCTGACCAATGGGATCGGCCGGGGCGACCAGTTCTCGCTGCGCTCGCAGGTGCTGGCCGACACGTTCAACGACCAACTCGGCTTCAACCGCAAGGCCGCGCCCACGCCGGCGCCCGAGGGCGAGGTGCTGCATTCGCTCAAGGACCTGGTCAAACAGGACCCCTCCATCGCCGAAACCAGGAAGGTGCCCCACCCCGACAACCCCAAGCGTAAGATCGTATTGACGGCTTCGCAGCAGGCGGAGGCGCAAGCCGAGGCGGCGAAACTCCAGGCGAAGGCGGACAAGAAGGCCGCGAGCGATCAGAAACGTGCGCAGGCGCGGGAGGCGCAGAAGGCGGAAAGGGCGCAGGCGAAGGCAGCCAAGCAACAGGCCGCGCCGGAGACACAAGCCGCGCCGGCCGTCGTCGATCCTGCCGCCGCCCCGCCGGTTGTCGCCGATCCTTCTGTCGCAGCGGCGACGACCGAGACGACCGGCCGCGAGGGCAAGCAGTCGAAATGGGTATTCGATCTCGCCGGCGCCAGGGCGGCCGAACGGAAGCTCGCTCTCGCGGAAGCCAGCGCGCTGTTGCAGGACAGTCGCGCCGAATCGCTCAGCAATCTGGCCAAGAATGGTCCGGCGGAGGTGGCGAGACGGGTCCGCGAAGATGCGGAGATGAAGAAGGCGCTGTCCCCTGACGCGCGCCTGCTGGCCACTCAACTCGATCCGACGCTGGAACGCTCGGGCACGGGGCGCCCCCCGAATCACGAAGACAATGTGGAGACGCTCCAGGACCTGCTCCGCGATCCGCACTTCGGCGATCGCCATCCCGATCCCAACGTGATCGCGGAGGTCCGCAAATATCTGGAGCGCCGCAAGGAGCTGGCCCAGTTGCGGCTCGACATCGAAGATGCGGAGGCGCCGACGCCCATCCGCGATCAGAAGAACTGGCAACAAGCGGTTGCCGATGCGAAGCATTGGCGCGAGATTCAGCTGCCCGATGCCAAGCTGGCCGTGCGCAAGGCCAATCAGCCGGTCAAGGATCTGCTAAGCACCGGCCCCAACTACCAGGCGAAGCGTGGCAGCCTGAAATATGACGAATATATGGGGCCCAAGGAATTCGCGGCCTATCAGAAATCGAAGGGAACGCCGCTCAAGTTCGATGTGGATCACCTCATACCCCTGTCCGAAGTCGCCAATATGTCGAAACTCGGAGAACTTCTGATCATCGGGGATCAGCTGGACGCTACCACCCGCGCCGAAATCCAGAAGAAGGTGATCGGCCTGCCCGATATCCCGGACAATCTGAAGATGATGCACCGCGACGCCAATCAGATCATGAAGAGCGATCTCAACTGGTCGGACATCAGCTTCGAGAAGGCGGCGCAATACGGATACAGTGCGGAGATGGTAAAGGCCCAGCGGCTGGAGGAAATCCGGGTCCGCAAGTTGATCACGGACGCAATCGCGGAAATGATCAAGGAATATGGAAAGAAGTTGGCCGAGAAACTTGCCAGGGAGCGCCAGCAGGGAACCCCGATCCAGACGCTGCTACCGCCCCCGCCCCCGCCGGAAGACGACACGCCCTAGGCCGGTCTGGGCATTCGGAACCCCTGGTCATGGCCCGCCGAAGGGCGGCCAAGCCGGGACAATATCGACCATGGTTGACGGTCGATCGCCCGAGGGCGGATGAGAGGCATGCGGGGCATCATCCCGGGCGGCTTCGGGCTCGCCTGTCGCGTTCGTCCGCGCCCTGGGCCACACGCCACTGCATGAGCGCATCCCCCCCGGGCCCCGGTTCGACCGTGATCGGGCGGAGCGGGAGGGGCACTGTCTCGGCATCGAGAAGGGCCAGCTTCAAGCCATGGCCAGTCTCCGCGTCGATGAACCGCAACGGCGCACCTTCGCATTCGGCCGCGCGCCATTTGTCGCCGACCTGCACCATCGCCTGCATGAGCAGGGCAAGGTCCCGGCCCTTTTCGGTCGGGACATATTCGTACCGGTCCGGCCGCGCCTGATATTGCCTTCGCTCGATCAGTTCCGATTGCTCCAGTGCCTTCAGGCGATCGGACAAGGTTGCGTTGGTGACGCCGGTGGAGCGCCGCAGATCGTCATAGCGGGTCAGGCCCAGCAGCAGGTCGCGCATGATGAGCAGGCCCCAGCGATCGCCGACGGCTCCCATCACCTCCGCGATCGAGCATGCCATTCCCTCGAAACCCTTTGATCGCACGGTCACACCTCCAGCCGGACATCGATTTCAGCAATAACTCTCATTATAAGAGTTGATATGCTCCTATGATGAGAGTTAATTGATCCAGTCAGCTTTTTGGAGTCGGAAATGACCAGTGTCTCTCGAATTTTCGTGATCGGCGCGACCGGTGCGCAGGGCCTTCCCGTGGTGCGCGGGCTGGTGGCGGACGGGCGCTACTCGGTCCTTGCGCTGACGCGGGACGCCGGATCCGCGCGGGCGCGGACGCTTGCCGACATGGGGGATGTTTCGTTCCTCGAAGGCAGCTTTGCCGACGAGGCAGTTCTCAGGGAGGGCCTGCGCGCGTGCGACGGCGCCTTCGTCAACATCGACGGGTTCAACGCCGGCGAGAAGACCGAGATGTACTGGGCGATCCGCTGCTACGAGATCGCGATCGAGGAGGGCGTGAAGTTCTTCGTCTACGGCAATCTGGACTATACGCTGAAAAAGGCCGGATATCGCTCGGCCTTCCGCACCGGCCATTATGATGGGAAGGGCCGGATCGGCGAGTGGATCCTCGAGCAGAACCGATCCAATGGCGACCGGATGGGCGCCGCGCTGTTTACCACCGGTCCCTATATCGAGATGGCGTTCTCGGCCCAGACGCCGATGACTCCGCGGATGGAGGATGGGGTGCTGACCTGGCGGGTGCCGCTGGGGGCGGGGGCCGTGGTCCATGTCGCGCTGGAGGATTGCGGCCATTATGTACGTTGGCTGTTCGACAACCCGGACCGGGCCAACGGCATGGACCTGGAGGTGGCGATCGAGCATGTCCGCTACGCCGATCTCGCCGCGGCGTTCGAGCGGGTGACCGGGCATCCGGCGCGCTTTGTCGACACCGACCTCGATACCTATTTCGCGCCGCTGCAGGCGATCGCCGGCCAGCCGGCCGGCTATAATGCCGATCCGAACGACAAGGCGACGATGAGCTTCCGCGACAATTTCACCGGCTTCTGGAACCAGTGGAAGTACGACGTCATCCAGCGCAACTATGCCTTGCTCGACGAAATCCACCCGAACCGGATCCGGAGCGCCGAGGAGTGGATGCGGCGTGAGGAGCAGCGCGCAATAGCGGCGGGCACCCAGACGCTCTGGGAACGCATGCAGCCGGAGAATCTGTCGAAGCGGCCGATCCTCAAGCTGAGCGAAGACCGCCGGCGCGGCGCGCTCTGACCGGAGGGCGCGGACCTTTCGATTTTGGCAAGAAGATGGGCGGCCGGCGAATATGCCGGCCGCCCATCTGCATGGCGTTCCTCAGTCGGCCGCCACGGCGTGCTGGCTCGGGGCGGGCTTGCGGGCGATCCAGATCACCGCGATCGTCACCAGCGCCATCCAGCCGCAGATCCAGAACAGCTCGAGCGACGAGAGCAGATAGGACTGGTTGGCGATCTGGCGCATGATCGATCCGGCTGCCTGGAGCGGGCTCATCCCATGTGCCTGGAGCTGCTCGGTCGCCTGGCGATAGACCGGGGAATAGTCGTTCCCCACCTCGGTCAGCCGCGTCTGGTGGAGCGCCGCGCGGCGATCCCAGAAGGTGGTGATGATCGAGGCGGCGAAGCTGCCCGCGGTGATGCGCGCGAAGTTCGAGATGCCGCTGGCAGAGGGCACACGCTCGGGTGGCAGCCGGTCCAGCGAGATGCTGACCAGCGGCACGAAGAACATGCTCATCGCCACGCCCTGCAGCAGCAGCGGCAGCATCAGCGTGACGAAGCTGGCGTCGGGCGTGTAGTTGGCGCGCATGAAATAGGAGCCGGCAAAGGCCAGGAAGGCGACCGTGGCGAGCCAGCGCATGTCGAGCTTCAGCCGGGCGACGATCGGCGTCATCAGCACCGCGACGATGCCGCTCGGCGCCGCCACAAAGCCCGCCCATGTCGCGGTATAGCCCATCTGCTCCTGCAGCCAGAGCGGCAGCAGCAGGTTGTTGGCGAAGAACAGCGCATAGCCGAGGCACAGCGCGAGCGTGCCGAAGGCGAAGTTGCGGCGCTTGAACAGGCTGAGGTCCACCGCCGGCGCGCGGTCGGTCAGTTCCCAGATCACCCAGGCGACGAAGCCGATCACCGCGCAGATCGCCAACACGACGATCAGCGAGTTGTGGAACCAGTCGCGATCCTTGCCCAGATCGAGCATCGTCTGCAGGCTGAACACCCAGAAGGCGAGCAGGATCAGGCCGACCGTGTCGATCGGCAGCTTGCGTGTGGGCGTCTCGCGGCTGGCGAGCTGGCGCCAGCTGATCGCCGCGGCGGCGATGCCGACGGGCACGTTGATCAGGAAGATCCAGCCCCAGTGATAATTGTCGGAGATATAGCCGCCGAGCACGGGGCCGAGCACCGGCGCGACCAGCGTGGTCATCGCCCAGATGCTGAGCGCGGTGCCGCGCTTGTGCGGCGGGAAGATCGCGATGAGCAGCGCCTGGCTGCCGGGGATCATCGGCCCGGAGACCGCACCTTGCAGGATGCGGAAGGCGATCAGCGACTCCAGGTTCCAGGCGAGGCCGCAGAGAAGCGAGGCAATGGTGAACAGGATCACCGAGATGGTGAAGGTCCGCACCACGCCCGCGCGCTGCATGAACCAGCCGGTGAGCGGGACGGTCACCCCGTTCGCCACCGCGAAGGAGGTGATCACCCAGGTGCCGTTGTCGGTCGACACGCCCAGATTGCCGGCGATCGTCGGCAGCGAGACATTGGCGATCGTGCCGTCGAGCACCTGCATGAAGGTGCCGAGCGCCAGCGCCACCGAGGTGATCGCCAGCGCTCCGCCCTTCAGTGGCGCCGGCTGGGCGCCCGCGCCGTTGCTCACCGGCCGCGTCCCAGATTCTCGGCGATGATCTGGCGGATGCGCGCCTCGATCTGCGGGCCGCCGTCGAGGCTCTGCTGGACCGCGCCGGCGGGCGGCGAGCTGCCGGCGACCATCGGGCCCGAGCGATCGCTGGTGGCCACCTTCACATCGACCGAGAGGCCGACGCGCAGCGGGTTCTTCTTCAGCTCGGCGGGATCGAGCGCGATGCGCACCGGCACGCGCTGGACGATCTTGATCCAGTTGCCCGAGGCGTTCTGCGGCGGCAGCAGCGAGAAGGCGCTGCCGCTGCCGGCGCCGAGGCCGAGCACCTTGCCGTGATAGGTCACGTCATTGCCATAGACGTCCGCATGGATCGTCACCGGCTGGCCGACGCGCAGGTGCTGGAGCTGGGTCTCGCGGAAATTGGCGTCTATCCACAGGCTGTCGAGCGGCACCACGGCCATCAGCGGCGTGCCGGCGGCGACCTTCTGGCCGAGCTGGACGGTCCGCTGGGCGATCACGCCCGAGACGGGCGCGACGATCCGCATATGGCTGGAATTGATCGCGGCCTGGCGGACGTCGGCGATGGCCGCTAGCACCTGGGGATTGTTGTAGACCGAGGTGCCGGCAACCGTGCTCGCCGCCTGGGCCTGCTTGGCACGGGCGAGGTTGAGCGCGGCGCGCGCGGTGGTGACGGCGTCGCCCGCGTGGCTGACTTCTTCGCCCGAGACCGCGCCGTCGGCAGCGGCGCCGCGGCGGCGGCTATAGTCGTTCTGCGCGCGGCTCAGTTCCGCCTGGGCCTGGGCGATCTCCGCCCCGGCCTCGTCGACCTGGGCATTGTTGGAGCGCACGGCGCGCACGGCCCGGCCGAGCGCCGCTTCTGCGGCGGCAAGCTGGACGTCGGTGGTCGCCGGGTCGAGATCGATCAGCGGCGCCCCCTGGGTCACCTGCTGGGTATTGTCGGCGTGCAGCGCCAGCACCGTGCCGCCGTCGCGCGCGGTGACCGCGACGATGTTGCCGCCGACATAGGCGTCGTCGGTCTCTTCGCTGGGCGGCGCGGTGAAGACCAGCACGGCGTAGATGATCGCGCCGATCAGCACGACCGCGCCGAGGATCAGGAAGCCGATCTTGCGGGTGCGGGACTTGGTCGCCGGAGCAGCCGGTGCTGTCGGAGGGGCAGGGGGCGGTGCCGCACGCGTGGCTTCCGGCTCGGCCTTGGGCTCGACCGGGGGCTGCTTCTCGCCGCGCGCCTTCAGCGCGCCTTCAGTCGTTTCGGTCATCTCAATGGGCTTCCGCTGGCGCCGCGACGAGCGGCTGGTTGGGATCGAAACCACCGCCAAGGGCGGCGATGAGCTGGATGCGGCGCGTGAGCGCGTCGGACTGGAGGCCGGCCAGGGCCTGTTCCGCCTCGAGCAGGCGGAAGCCGGAATCGATCGTGTCGAGCCGCGAGCCGAGGCCGGTCGAGACGCGGACCTGATCGAGCCGCGCGGTTTCGCGCAGGCCGGCGACGATGCGGCGCTGGTCGCCGAGGTCCTTGTCGGCGGTGCGGACCAGGGTCAGCGCGTCCGAGGCGTCGCGGATCGCGCCGAGCACGGCCTCGTTGTAGCCGGCCACGGCCGTGTCGAGATCGGCGGTGGCGCCGCGATACTGCGCCTTGAGCTTGCCGCCCTCGAAGATCGGCAGGTGGATCGCCGGGCCGGCACCATAGGTGCGGGCGCCCGGATCGAAGAAATTGCCGAGGCCCAGCGCGGCGAAACCGGCGAGCGCCTGGATGCTGACGTTCGGCAGGAAGTCGGTGCGGGCGACCTGACGGCCGGCGGCTGCGGCGTCGATGCGGGACTGGCCGGCGAGCAGGTCGGGACGGCGGCCGAGCAGATCGGCGGGCAGCAGGTCCGGCACCGTTGGCGGGGCATCGAGCGCCAGCGTCGGCGCGGTGATCTGCGGATAGAAATCCGCACCGCGCCCGGCCAGTGCGGCAAGGGCATGAACGAGCAGGTCGCGCTGGCCCTGGGCACGGGTCTGCGCCTGTTCGGCCTCGGCCAGCAGCGTCTCGGCCTGGCGGAGCTCGAACTGGCTGGCGAGCTGATGCTTGAGGCGCGACTGGACGTAGCGGAGCGCCTGCTGGCGCGTGGTCACGAAGCCATTGGCGACCTGGATAAGGCGCTCGGCCCGGGCGAGCCCGACATAGGTCTGGGCGATCGAGGTCGAGAGGGTTAGGCGGGCTGCCGCGACGTCGAGCCGGGCCGCCTGGGCGGTCGCCCGCGCGCCGGCCACCATTGCCTTCTCGCGCCCGAACAGGTCGAGGTTCCAGCTGAGATTGGCCTGGACCTGGGTGATCGGCCAGGCCGCGCCGGCATAGGGCGGCGGGTAGATATATTTCTCGGGGAAGCGCTGATAGGTCGATTGGCCGTCGACAGTGACCTGGGGCAGCTGGGCGGCGTGGCGCACGTCCACCATGGCCTCGGCCGCACGGACGCGGGCGAGCGCGCTTTCGAGCGTGGGACTGTCCGAAAGTCCCATCGCGATCAGCCGGTCGAGCTGCGGGTCGCCGAACGCGGTCCACCAGTTGGCGTCGATTGCGGGGGCTGCCGTGTCGAGACCGAGCGTGGCCGGCTGCAGCTGCGCCACCTGGGGCGGATCATGGGGCACGGTCGCACAGCCTGCGAGCAGGAGTGCGGTAAATGCTGCGAGGCCTGCAGTGCGGATCATGCTTCTTCGTCCTCGGTGACAGGGGTGCCGGCGACGCGCTCGGCGGCCACGAGCAGCTTGGCCAGCAGCTGGACCAGAAGCTCCGCTTCGGCCTGGGTGAAATCGGCGACCACCTCGTTCCAGGTCGACACGACGTCGCCCTGCAGCTGGGCGACCGTCTCGCGGCCGGCCGGGGTAATCGCCAGGCGCACGACGCGCCGATCCTCGGCAGTGCGATCGCGCGCCAGCAGGCCGCGGCTCTCGAGCAGATCGATCATCCGGGTGGTGGCGCCGGTGGTGATGCCGAGCTCGCTCGCCAGCTCGCCGGCATTGCCCACCACGCCGTCGCGCACGACCTTGAGCGCGATCCATTGCTGGAAGTTCAGATCGAACCCGTCGAACTTGGCCTCGATCTGCCCCGACATGATCTTGTCGAGCCGCCGCAGCAGCCGCCCGGGCGACCGACTCGCCGCACAATCCTCGATGGTGAAAACAGCCATAAATCTCGCCAAGCAGTATCTGCACAGGCAGATATATCGGGGTCGGGGTGTTTCAAGAGGGCGGTCGAGAAAAACTGAGGCCCTCTGCTCGCCGCGTGCACTACGCATTCGCCAGTGGCCGTGCGTGCGCGCGCTTGGTGCCTCATGGTGCACGCCTTCAACGAGTCGGCAAGTCGAGATATTCGACTCGTCTCACCATGGCCACGGCTCACCTCAGCTCAACCTCAGGAAAAGTGATAATCACTCGCAGATGAAAATATCTGCGCATGGCTCGGGGGTGATTTTGCGCAAAACCTCACGCGTCAATCAGAGAATATCGGGATAAATCTCGCGGAAAGTAAAATTCACAAATAGCCTCTGGGATTATTTTGTTTGAATTCGCTTATGATTTCATGGTGTTTGAAAATTTGTCGAAATAGCCTTCGGATTGCGCGATGTATTAACGATATATGCGTAATTATATACTTGAAAATACTGAGAAATATTTGGTGTCAAGAAAGATTCTGTCTGGACTCTACTTTTGAATCGCCCTATTGATGCGCCGGGCTCTAATAGACTGGCTCGCCATGCAAATCGTAAAACTAGTAATGGACCGCTCTGCGGTCCTTCTCCTCGGTGTATCCGTTGGAGTCGCGATCGGATTCAGCTTTCTGGGGAGCTCTGGTTCCGCCGGATCTACAGTAATTGGTGGAAGTTGTTCGCCAACTATACATAAGGATGTGACTTTGCGCGCGCCCGAGGTGCGTGGCGCGCAACAATGCGCGGCGCCCGCGCAACGCCAGCTGATCTCGACGTTGCGCGCGCATCGGCCGGTTCGTGTCGCGGTCTTCGGTGACAGCTATGGCGACGGCATCTGGTCTGGCCTGCAACGGCAGCTGAAGCCGGCCGATGGCTATGAGGTGATCAAGTACAGCCAGCCGGCGAGCGGTTTCACCCGGTATCGCACGCTCAATCTCGAGGCGCATGCCGCCGAGCAGCTCGGCGACGAGAAGATCGATGTCGCGGTGATCTCGTTCGGCGCCAACGACGTGCAGGGGATCATCACCGACGAGGGCAAGCACGCGCCCTTGATGGGCGATCGGTGGAAGGCCCAGATCGGCAAGCGGATCGAGCGTTATGTCGCGCTGCTCCGCAAGCACGATGCCCTGGTCTATTGGGTGGGCCTGCCGCCGATGCGCGATCCCGCGTTCGAGGCGCAGGTGAGCGCGATCAACGCTTTCTACGCCGCCGAGATGACCAGGCTGGAGGTCCCGTTCCTCGACAGCCGCCCGGTCGCGTCGGACGCCAGGGGCGCCTATGCGGCCTATCTTCCCGACCCGAAGACCGGCGAGCGTACGCTCGTCCGCGCCGGGGACGGCGTCCACATGTCGATGACCGGCTATATCTGGATCACCCGCAGCCTGGCGGGGCGGATCCGTGATTATGTCGATGCCACAAGGACGATCGCGGAGCCGGCGCCCAAGGATGCCGGCAAGTGATCGCGCTCGCCACGCTCCTGCTCGGCGCAACCCCTTGCCCGGGGCCCGCCTGCAACTTCGATACGCTCAAGCCGCTGGCGGCAAAGCTGGCCGCGGCGCGGGCGCCCACCCCCGGCGTGCCGCCGGTCCATATCCTCCAGATCGGCGACAGCCACACCGCCGGCGACGCGCTGACCGGTGCCTGGCGCGACCTGCTCCAGGCCGCGACGGGCGGCGGTGGTCGCGGCGTGCTGGCGCCGGGCCGGCCCTATGCCGGCTATCTCACCCGCGGCGTCACCGTGTCGATGTCGCCGGGCTGGCAGGTCGCGGCGAGCTTCGGTCCGGGATCGGCGGCGCCCCGTCCGCCGCTTGGCCTGTCGGGCTTCACCCTCACCTCGACCATGCCCGGCGCGCGCATGGGGCTGGTGGCGGAGCCATTCATGGCATTCGACCGGTTCGTGCTCTGCGCGATGGCCGGCCCCGCGGCTGCCGGCGTCACGGTGCGCACCGGGGCCGGAGTCGAGACGGTCGGCCTGGTTGCCGATACCGTCAGGCCGCGCTGCACGACGCTGCGCTGGGACATGCCGCAAACCGCGGTCGAGGTGATCGCCGATGCGGGCCCGGTGACGATCACGAGCTGGGCCAGCTTCCGCTATGAAGGCGGCGTCGCGCTCTCCAATCTCGGCATCGTCGGATCGCAGCTCCAGCACTTCGCCCGCACCGACCGCGATGTGCTGACCAACGAGCTGCGGGCCTATGCGCCCGATCTCATCGTGCTGGCGTTCGGCACGAACGAAGGCTTCGCCCCGCATTTCGATGCCGATGGCTACCGGGCAAGTCTGATCGAGCAGGTCGATCGGCTGCGTGCGCTTGCCCCTGGCGTGCCGATCCTGCTGCTCGGCCCGCCCCATGCGCTCAGCCGCAATCCTGCCCTCAGGAACAATGCCGAGGGCGTGCTGGTCGGTTGCGCCGCTGCCGATCCAGCCAAGCCGCCCCTGTTCGAGCCGCCGGCGCTCGGCCGGGTCCGCGCGATCCAGAGCGAAGTCGCGCAGGAGATGGGCTTCGCCTGGTGGGACTGGGCGGCGCGGATGGGTGGGCCCTGCAGCGCCACCCGCTGGGTCGCCAATGGCTGGCTGCGCGGCGACTATGTCCACCTCACCACCACCGGCGGCCGGGCGCTCGCGTCGCTGCTGCAGGCCGATCTCGACCAGGCGCTGGAGGCGCGCTGACCATGTTGTTCCCCACGCTGAGCTTCGGCCTGTTCTTCCTGCTTGTCTTCGCCCTGACCTGGAGCACCACTTCGAACGACTGGCGCAAGCTGGTCCTGCTGATCGCCAGCTGGATCTTCTACGGCGCCTGGGACTGGCGCTTCGTGCCGCTGTTGATCGTCTCGGCGGTGATGAACTGGGGCGTCGCGGCGCTGATCGCGTGCGATGGCGACCGGAAGCGGCGCAAGGTGCTGATGCTCGGCGGGGTGGTCGCCAACCTGGTGATGCTCGGCTTCTTCAAATATTTCGACTTCTTCGCCGAACAGGCCGGCAGCCTGCTCGAGCTGCTCGGCGTCAGGCAGGATCCGGCGCTGATGCAGGTGATCCTGCCCGTCGGTATCTCCTTCTTCACCTTCCAGGGGATCAGCTACGCGGTCGACGTCTACAAGGGCAAGGTGCCTGCGGCGCGGCTGCTCGACATCCTGTTGCTGATGTCCTTCTTTCCCCATCTCGTCGCCGGCCCGATCGTCCGTGCGTCCGACCTCGTGCCGCAGTTCCAGCAAAAGCCGCAGCTCAACCGCGGCATGGTGACGATGGGGCTGCTGCTGATCGTCTGGGGGCTGTTCAAGAAGGCGGTGATCGCCTCCGAGCTCGCCACCGCATTCGTCGATCCGGTGTTCGAGGCGCCGATGATGCACGGCCGGATCGACCTGATCCTCGCCGCCTATGGCTATGCCGTGCAGATCTACTGCGACTTCTCCGCCTATTCGGACATGGCGATCGGCATTGCGGCCCTGCTCGGCTATCGTTTCCCGCGCAATTTCGATCGGCCCTATCGCTCCGCCTCGCTCCAGGAATTCTGGCGGCGCTGGCACATCAGCCTGTCCCGCTGGCTGCGCGATTATCTCTATATCGATGCGCTGGGCGGCAATCGCGGCGGCAAGGCGCGGGTCTATCGCAACCTGATGCTCACCATGTTGCTCGGCGGGCTGTGGCACGGCGCGGCCTGGACCTTCGTGATCTGGGGCGGGCTGCACGGCGCGGCGCTCTGCGTCGAGCGCTGGTGGTCGCGCGCGAGCCTGACCAAGGCCTGGGTGCTGCCGCACTGGGCGAAGGTGGCGCTCACCTTCCATGTCGTGGTGCTCGGCTGGATCTTCTTCCGCGCATCGAGCTTCGGCGACGCGATTGCCTATCTCGGTGGCATCCTCTCGCCCGGTGTCGATACCATGACGGTAACGCCGCTGGTGGTCGGGCTGATCCTGTTCGGCCTGGCGATCCACGCGCTGCCCTGGAACGCGATGCAGCGCGCGGCCGAGCGGCTGCGCAGCCTGCCTGCGCCGGCCTTCGCGCTCGGCCTTGCCGCGACCATGCTCGTGGTCGACGCGATGCGGTACGAAGGCGTCGCGCCCTTCATCTATTTCCGGTTCTGAGAGGATTGCCCCCAATGGAAGCGCGCATCCGCGACAGCTATGAATTCCCTACCGACCTGGCCGAGGAAGCCGATACGCGCGGTGCCCTGGGCTGGACGATCGGCGTGATTGCGACGACTGCTATAGTCCTTGCTCTCACCAATGCCGGGGCGATCAGCGGCTGGGCCTCGAGCTTCGATCCGCAGCCTGGCGTGATCGTGCTGGTCCATGCCGCCGACGGCTGGGACGAGGCTGCCGCGCGGCTCGGCCTCGGCGCGCCGCATGCGCGCATGCACAGGGCGTGGAAGCATATGGAGCAGGCCCGCTGGTCGGGTGGCGGCCCGGTGGTCGAGCAGGCGGCGCTCGATGCGTCAGCACCCGAGCAGCGATAGGGGGATCGGCGGCCCGCGGCTCTCGACAAGGCCGCCCGTAAAGCGGATGGGGGCATACCGGACTCGATCCCCGGGGTGTTGGCGAAAGGCTTTGAGATGACCGCTGGAGTGCTTCCCGATCTGAACCTCTATATCGGTGGCGAGTGGCGCGGCCCGGCCGGGCGTGAGACCCAGCCGGTGCTCAACCCCGCGACCGGCGAGACGATCGGCGCGCTGCCGCTGGCGACCAGCCAGGATCTGGCCGATGCGCTCGAGACTGCCGAGCGCGGCTTCGCGACCTGGCGCGCGACGCCGCCGGAACAGCGCGCCGCCGTGCTGCTGCGTACCGCCGCGCTGCTGCGTGAGCGCGCCGAGGAACTGGCCCAGATCGCCACGCTCGAACAGGGCAAGCCGCTGGCCGAGGCGCGGGGCGAGGCGCTCTATTCCGCTGCACTTCTGGAATTCCATGCGGGCGAGGCGCTGCGCAACTATGGCAAGGTGCTGCCGCGTGCGCCGGGCCTGCGATCGCTGGTGCTCAAGCAGCCGGTCGGCCCGGTCGCGGCCTTCTGTGCCTGGAATTTCCCGGTGATCAATCCGGTCCGCAAGATCTCGCCGGCGCTGGCCGCGGGCTGCTCGGTGATCCTCAAGCCGAGCGAGGAGACGCCCGCGAGTGCCATCGCGGTGATGAAGTGCTTCCAGGATGCCGGCCTGCCGGGTGATGTTTGCCAGATCGTGTTCGGCGTGCCGGACACCGTCTCGCGCACGCTGCTCGCCTCGCCGGTCACCCGCAAGCTCAGCTTCACCGGTTCGGTGCCGATCGGCAAGCATCTGATGAAGCTCGCCTCGGACACGGTGATGCGCATGACGATGGAGCTGGGCGGCCACTCGCCGGTGCTGGTGTTCGACGATTGCGATCTGGACAAGACGCTCGACACGCTGGTCGCGCACAAGTTCCGCAATGCCGGCCAGGTCTGCGTCTCGCCGACCCGCTTCTATGTGCAGGAGGGCATTTACGATCGCTTCGCCGCCGGCTTTGCCGAGCGCACCGGGCGGATCAAGATGGGCGACGGGCGCGAGGCGGGCATCAATATGGGTCCGACCGCCAATCCACGCCGTCCCGGCACGATCGAGGCACTGGTGGAGAATGCCCGCAGCGCCGGTGCCAAGCTGCTCGCCGGCGGTGGGCGCGGCGAGGGCGAGGGCTTCTTTTTCCAGCCCACCGTGCTCGGCGATGTGCCGATCGAGGCCGCGGCAATGAACGACGAGCCCTTCGGCCCGCTCGCGCTGCTCGCCCGTTTCGGCAGCGTCGAGGACGCGATCGGCCACGCCAACCGCCTGCCATACGGCCTCGCCGCTTATTGCTTCACCGAGAATGGTCGCCGGCAGAACCTGCTCGCGGACTCGGTCGAATCCGGCATGGTCGTGATCAACAATGTCCGAACCTCCTGGCCCGACGCGCCGTTCGGCGGGATCAAGGAAAGCGGCTTCGGGTCGGAAGACGGCCCCGAGGGCGTGGAAGGCCATATGATCACCAAGGCGGTTCATATGAGTTGAGCGTCGGCCGCCTGTGACCACAGGTCGCGGGCGCTTGACGCCCATAGCTGGAAAGCCGCCAACGCTAAGATCGTGCTGCGCCGCATAAAATTTGTGCGGGGCAGCACGGAAGCGATCGGCCCATGGCTCTAGCGCTCCATAGGCACGGCAAATCAGCCGCGTCCGAAGGGGCTCGCAATGACTTCCAGACATCGTTCAAACCCAGTTCTCTCCATCCGTTCGCGCGCGCTGCTGCTCGCGTCCGCGGCTATCGCGCTGCAGCTGCCGGTAGCGGCCCATGCGCAGGCCGATGCCGCGCAGGACCAGGCAAGCGGGAACGGAGTCGTGCGTGGCCGGGTCTTCAGCGAAGCGACCGGGACCTATGTCAGTAACGCGCAGATCAGCGTCGACGGCACCAGCATCGCCACGATTTCCGAGGATGGTGGTGACTTCACGCTGACCGGCATTCCCGCCGGCGCCGCGAACCTCACCATCCGCTATGCCGGTCTCGAGGATAGCCATGTCAGCGTCGCGATCGATGCGGGGCAGGCGGCGCGCGTCGATGTCAGCATGAAGGCGCAGGCCATCGCGGACCATGGCCGGGATTCCGAAGCGATCGTCGTGAACGGCGCGCGTTCCGGCGAGGCTGCCGCGCTGATGCAGCGCCGCGCGGCGATGAACGCGGTGGAATCGATCGACGCGGACGCGTTCGGCGCGCTGACGATGAACGACGTCGGCGAGTTCATGAAGAACATGCCGGGCATCTCGCTCGATTATGTCGAGGTCGATACCGATGCGGTGCGCATCGGCGGGCTCGATTCCAAATATTCGACCTTCACCCAGGACGGCGCCCGCCTGGCCTCGGCGAGCCCGAGCAGTCGCCAGTCGAGCTTCACCCAGATGTCGATCACCGGCATCACCCGGATCGACCTCAACAACACGCTGACCGCCCGCATGGATGCCGACGCGCCGGGCGGCAACGTCAACCTGATCTCCAAATACGCCTTCCTGCTCAAGAAGCGGCTGCTGCAGGTGCAGCTGACCGGCGTGGCGACCTCGGACTCGACGCTCGGCACCTATTACGCGCCGGATGACCGCAAGCACGCGACGGTCTTCCCGGGCGGGCAGATCAGCTACGCAGACGTGTTCCTGGGGGGCAAGCTCGGCATCGCGCTGAACGGCAGCTACAACGCCAACTACGTCCAGCAGGACCGCGTCCAGACCGACTGGGCCTATTACAGCGGCACCAACAAGGACTCGAAGGGCGCCCCGCTTGCGGGCCAGGTGCTGCCTTATCAGACGATGTGGCGTGCCGGACCCAAGTTCACCCACCGCGCCGCGTTCAACGGTGCGCTCGACTACAAGTTCAGCGACAAGCTCGCCTTCTCGCTGCGCGGCGGATATTCCTTCTACGACGTCGAATATTACAACGGCTACACGTATCTGAAGTACGGCAGCACGACGACGAGCTATGTCGATACGGCCAAGTCCACGGCCACCCATCTCGTGGTGCCGCAGAACGCCAATGCCGGCGTCGATACCGAATATTCGCACCGCTACAATCCGCAGCACGTCGTAACGGCGAACCCCAAGCTGGAATATAAGGGCGACACCTTCGAGGTCGCGCTGCGCGGCAGCTATTCCTATGCGGCGACGAATTTCGAGAGCGACGGCTTCTTCCAGCGCAACGACACGCAGGACAAGAATCTGGGCTTCACGCTGGACCGCGAGGATACCGAGGCCCCGGCCTACACTCTGACGCAGACCGCCGGAAAGTCCTGGTCCGATCCCGCCAACTGGACGGCGGTGAATTCGGCGACGTCGATCCGCTATCCGGTATCGAACACCAACAGCGCCCAATATGGCGGCAATCTCGATCTCAAGAAGAAGCTCGATGCCGGCGCGGTGCACCTTGAGCTGCTCGGCGGCGTCGGCATCCGCACCAATCGCTGGCAGACCAATGAAGGCGGCTACACCTCGTACAACTATGTCGGCGCAGCGCTCGGCGGCCCGGCTACGCTACCGGCCACCAACAATTACCAGTTCCTCATCCAGGGCTTCGACGCCGGCAATTTCAACAGCCAGGGCTGGCGCGCCGACAACAACTATGCCGCCTATGACCTGTTCGTGGCGCATCCCGAATATTTCAAGGAAGACGTCACCGGTGGGCTGACCCGCAAATATACCTCCAACCACGAAGTGCGCGAGACCATCAAGGCAGCCTATGGGGAATTGCAGGGCGGATGGGGCCGGCTCCGTTTCGACATCGGCCTGCGCTTCGAGCACACGCAGGAGGGCGCGGCGGTCGTCCAGTCGCGCGCGTTCAATGCGGCGGCGTGCGGCTGCGCGTCGGGCACCGTCGATGCCATCAACTATCAATATTATAACGGCCAGCAGCTCTGGAATCGTTCTAGCTACGACAACTGGTTCCTCAGTGGCGGACTGAAATACGACATTAACCGCAACACCGTCGCCCATTTCGCGGCGAGCCAGGCGATCCTGCGCCCCGACTATGGCAATCTCGGAGGCGCGCTCACCGTCAACGATACCGCGCTCACCGTTTCGGCGCCCAACCGCAACCTGAAGCCCGAGCAGGTCACCAAATACTTCTTCAGCCTGCAGCATTATCTGCCGCACGCCGGCATCGTCGCCGTCTCGGCTTATCGGCTCGACGTGAAGGACATGCAGTACAGCGCCAAGGTCACCGATCCGGCGCTGGTTGGCCTGCCCGACGACTATAACGGCTACCAGATCACGACGACGCTCAACCAGCCGGGCGTCAGCTCCACCAACGGCGTGATCTTCGAATACAGCCAGCAGCTGACCTTCCTGCCGGGTGCGCTGAAGGGCCTCGGCGTGCGCGGCTCCTTCACTTATGTCGATCCGGACGGTCCCCGCGTCTCGACGCCGGATTATTCGGCCAACTGGGCGGTCCGCTACAATCGCGGTCCCTTCGACGTGCAGATGACGGGCAGCTATATCGGTACCTACCGCACCAGCGCGCTGACCAACACGCCGACCACCGCGACCAACGGCATCCTCTATCATAACGAGCGGACGCTCTGGAACCTGTCCGCCTCGTACCGGCTCAACAAGACCTGGTCGCTGCAGGTCGCGGGGCGCAACATCTTCAACGCGCCGGACATCGTCTATTCGAACGTCCGTAGCCGGGTGCAGCTCTACAGCATCTACGGTTCGATGTGGAGCGCCGCAGTGAAGGCCAGCTTCTGAGTTCCCCCACTGTCCCGCGGCCGCGGCGGTGTGCAAGTGGTCGCGGGACCTTTTCGAATTTCCAAGGAGATCCCATGGTGTTGACGATCGATCGCCGCAGCCTCGTCCTGGGCGGCAGCCTCGGGCTCGGTGCAATGCTCTTTCCGGCCGGGCGCGGGCTGGCGGCGGTGCTGGAGGGCAGGGGCTTCACCCATAGCGTCGCGAGCGGTGAGCCCGGGACCGATTCCATGCTGTTCTGGACGCGCTATGTCGGCGCGAGCGACGATGCGTTCGTGCGGCTCGATGTCGAAGTCGCGCTCGATCCGGAGTTCGCCAAGGTCGTTGCCGGCGGTACCTTCCGCACCGGCGCGTTCCGCGACTGGACGGCGAAGATCACCGTCGACGGACTGAAGCCGGGCACCGTCTATTGGTACCGCTTCGTGGCGCCGGACGGCAGCAAGTCGCCGGTCGGTCGGACCAAGACCTTGCCGGAGGGCAAGGCCAATCGCTTCGGGCTTGCAGTGTTCTCCTGCTCGAACCTGCCCAATGGCTGGTTCAACGCCTATGGCCATGCCGCGCAGCGTGGCGACCTCGACCTGTGGCTGCACGTCGGCGACTATATCTACGAATATGACAATGCGCGCGCCAAGCCGATCGAGGGCCGCCGCGTCGAGCCCGACAATGAGATCATCGCGACCGCCGACTATCGCCTGCGCTATGCCTGCTACCGCGCGGACCCGGACCTGCAGAAACTCCATCAGGTCGCCCCGATGGTCGCGCTGTGGGACGATCACGAATCTTCCAACGACAGCTGGGAGGGCGGGGCGCAGAACCACCAGCCGGCGACCGAGGGAGACTGGAACCCGCGCCGCGCCGCCGCGATGCAGGTCTATCGCGAGTGGATGCCGGTGTCGGACGAGCCGTGGAAGGCCTATCCGCTGGGCACGCTCGGCACGCTCTACCGCACGGAGTCGCGGCTGCTGGCGCGTACCCGCCAGGCCGATATCGGTGCTGCCTACAAGGCCTCGAACCCCGACGCCGCCCTCGCGGCCTTCCGCGACGGCGTGTGGCAGGATCCTGCCGCCACGATGCTCGGCACGACCCAGGAAAGCTGGCTCGCGCACCAGCTCAAGGCCAATACACGCACCTCCGCATGGCAGCTGGTCGGCATGGGCACGATCCTCGGCCGCACGGTGATGCCGGCACAGGCGGTGGACTGGCTGCGTGCCGGCTCGAGCGAGGGCACGATCAGCAACTTCCGCAACAGCATCCGCGCCGCCAAGGCCGGGCTGCCGATGTGGATGGATCGCTGGGACGGCTATCCCGCCGGGCGCTCGCGCCTGCTCAAGGCCGCGCAGGCGGCGGATGCGGACCTGGTGATGCTGTCGGGCGACAGCCACAATGCCTGGGCCTATGCGCTGACCGAGGGCGGCAAGCCCGCCGGCGTGGAGTTCGCCGGCCAGGCGGTCACCTCGAACGGCATGGAGGGCAGCTGCGGCGCCGATCCCAGGATCGTCGCCCAGGGCTTCGTCGCGGCCAATCCTGAGCTCAAATGGGCCGATACCAGCCGGCGCGGCTATATGATGATCGAAGTCACGCCGCAGCGTGTGACCGGCGAGTGGCAGTTCCTCAAGACGATCACCGAGCGGAACACCGAACTCTCGGGCACGCATCGCATGCAGGTCGAGCGCGGGCGGCGGGTTTTCGCGAGCTGAGATTTCGAATGCGGAGGCTGGCGATAACCTTGCGGAATAGCGCCAGCCTCTCGTCGCGATCGTGTCCCTTGTCGCGGCCGCGCGGGAAGGAGATATACTCAGACTGTCATATTCGCCGCCTAACGGAGGGCCGACTCACCAGCCGGTGAGATCGGGACGCACCCTGCAGGGATGGCTGATGCACGCGATTGACCGGGAACGGACGCGATGGTTCCTGCGCAACATATTGCCGCATGAACCGGCGCTGCGCAGCTGGCTTGGCCGGCGCCAGCCGCTTGGCCTCGATGTCGACGACATCATCCAGGAATCCTATGCGATCCTCGCCGATCTCGACACCGTCGACGGCATCCGCAATCCGCGGGCCTATCTCTTCCAGGTCGCCCGTTCGGTGATCACCCGCCATGTTCGCCGTGCCCGCGTCGTGTCGATCCACACCGTCGAGGACCTGAGCGAGCTCGACACGGCGGATGACCGTCCCTCGCCCGAACAGATTGCGATCGATCGCGACGAGCTCGGGCGGCTGGCCCAGGCGATTGGGGCGATGCCTGCGAAGACGCAGGAAGCTTTCATGCTCCGGCGTGTGGAAGGATTGTCACAGCGCGAAATCTCCGAGCGCATGGTGATTTCCGAGAACACGGTCGAGAAGCATATCTCGCGGGGACTTCGTTTTCTGATCGATTGGTTTGGCCATGGCGGAAAAGCTCTGGCAAAAGCCTCTAGGGAAAGGGAAACGGAGATTAGCGCTTTTGACGATCGAGCGAGAAACCAGTCGGTCCATTGACGAGCAAGCCGCCGACTGGATCGCCAGGCTCGATCGGGGGCCGCTTTCGGATGCTGAATCGCAGGCGCTGGACGCTTGGCTGAGTGGCGATCCGCGTCGTCGCGGCGCGATGCTGCGCGCCGACGCCTATGCGATGCTGAGCGAGTCCGCGCGGGCGCTGGGGCCGCAATTCGATCCGAAGCAGTTCGCCACCTCGGAACCCGAGCCGGAGCCCGAACCCGAGGTACGGTCCACGCGCTTCACGCGCCGGTCGATGCTGGCGATGATCGGCACCGGCGGCGCGATCGCCGCCTCTGTCGTCGCCCTGGGGATCAGCCTGCCGGCCGCCGCGATCACCACCGGACTGGGGGAGGTCCGCCTCGTCACGCTCGACGACGGATCGACGGTGATGCTGAACACGCAGACCAGCGTGAAAGTCCATTACGGCGCGCAGGAACGGAGCGTCGAGCTTCTCTACGGCGAGGCCTTTTTCACGATCGTCGCGGATCCGCGCCGGCCCTTCTTCGTCGAGCTGCCCGGCAAGCGGGTGCGCGCCACGCGCGGCACCTTCCGCGTGCGCAGGCTGCAGGGCAAGCCGGTCGACATCCTGGCCGACCAGGGCAGGCTCGAGCTGGCGGCGGCCAATACCCCCGCATTGCTGCAGCTTCCCCAGGGCAGCCGCCTGACCTTCCCGTCGGACAGCCGGATCGAGCAGCTGCCCGCGCCGCAGGGGATCGCGCCGGACCTCGTCTCGCGAGAGCTGATCTGGCGCGAGGGCAAGATCGCGTTCGAAGGCGAGCCGCTGGCCCAGGCCGCCGCCGAGTTCGCCCGCTATAGCCGGACCCGCATCGAGATCCGCGACCCCGCGCTCGCCCGCGAACCCGTCGCCGGACTGTTCGCCGCCAGCGATCCGATCGGCTTCAGCCGTGCCGTCGCCAGCCTGTTCGATGCCCGGATCGAGCAGCGCGGCGATACGGTGGTGCTCAGCCGGGACGCGACCCGGCCCTAAAATTCAACTCCGGAATGGCGGAACTTTCTCCGCCGGTTCTCTCAGTCACCAAGGGGTACGGCGTCCGCCGTGCGGATTGGGGTCTTGCGGCCATGTTTTCCCGGAATGCCATCCTCTCGAAGACGGCGATCCTGGTGGCGTGCACCGCGGCGACGCCGGCCTTCGCGCAGGTGCGCAGCTTCGACATTCCCGCCCAGACCGCCGTCAAGGCCATTCCCGAATTCGCCCGCCAGGCGCAGGTCCAGGTCCTCGCTTCGGCACGCGACCTCGCCGGGACGCGCACGCCTGCGCTCAAGGGGACGATGGATGCCCGCCAGGCATTGCGCCGCCTGATCGCCGGCACCCCGCTGGAGATCGCCAGCGACGACGGCCACATCATCACGCTGCGCTCGCGCCGCGTGCCGGGCCGCGGGCAGGACAGGAAGGTCGACGGCCGCGGCACGATCACAGGCCAGGTGCTCAATCCGGCGAGCGGCGAATATCTGCGCGCCGCGGTGGTCGAGCTGGTCGCCGCGAACGGCGAGCGGCGGATAACCAGCTCGGGCGATGCCGGCGCCTATCGCTTCAACGGCGTGCCTGCCGGCCATGCCGTCGTGACCGTCCACTTCACCGGCTATGTGTCCCAGGACGCCGAAGTGCAGGTGCACACGCGCAAGACCGCCAGGCTGGACTTCAGCCTGAGCGAGAGCCGCGTGGCGGGCGAGCAGCCGAGCAACCACATCGTCGTGAACGGCGTGCGCGAGGATTATGCGCAGGAGATCATGACGCAGCGCAAGTCGATGAACATCGTCGATGTGCTGTCCACCGAAGCCTATGGCGACATCGCCGGCGGCAACCCGGCCGAGTTCCTGAAATACATGCCCGGCATCGATGTCGACGGCACCAACGGCACGTCGCTCTACGCCTTTCTGCGCGGCCTGCCCGCCGAATATACCCGCACCCAGCTGAACGGCATGGACGTGGTCTCGGCCAATGCCGCGGCCCCCGCGGGCTATGCCAATTCGGCGGCGGCGGCCCGCATCTTCAGCTATGAATCGATATCGATGTCGGCGATCGATTCCGTGACGGTGTACAAGACCGTCAGCGCCGACAACAATGCCGACGCGCCGGCCGGCATCATCGATCTGCGCACAAGGCGCGCCTATGACCGCAAGAAGCCGGCGCTGATATTCTCGGTGGGCGGCTTCACCCATGAGAACATGCTGGACGGCACCACCCATAGCGGCCCCGATCCGCGCGGCTATGGCCGGGATCGCTTCCTTCCCGAGGCGACTTTCTTCTACGCCAACAGCTTCTTCGACCGCCGGCTCGGCGTGATGCTCTCGCTCGGCTACAACAACAGCTATATCGAGCGCGAGCAGCTCACCATGAGCCGCAACTATGTGCCGACCGCGAAGAGTCCCGATCCGCTCGCCTTCACCGCGATGGAGTTCGAGACCTCGGCGCGCCAGACCACGCGGCGCACCGCATCGGCGGTGATCGACTTCCAGGCCGACGACCGATTGACCGTGTCGCTGCTCGGCATCGCCTATCGCGGCGACGTCTATCAGAACCAGTCGGATGCGACCTTCACCACGGGCGCACGGACCAACGGCGTGAGCGGCGACATGCTGAGCGACTATACCACGCTCAATCCGGCCACGACCAAGACCTTCCAGGCGGCCAATACGAGCCAGTACAAGGTCAACAACGGCAACATCGTCGCGCCCAGCTTCGAGTGGAACCGCGGCAACGCGCATCTCGACGGGTATTTCGCCTATTCGGATTCCAGATCCTATTATGACTCGCCGCACATGGGACAGGTCACCTCGTTCATCCCGACGGTGACTTCGACCGGCAATTTCTCGGCAGTGAAGGGTAGCCCGAGCCTCGCTTATACCGACTGGAACGTCACCCAGGTGAGCGGGCCGGACTGGAGCAGGATCGGCGCCTACACGCTCTCCGCCGCGCCGCAGATCCGCACGACCAGCGGCGCCAACGCCTTCATCTACGAAAAGTCCGGCGGGCTGAACGCCAGCTATGACGCGCAGTTCGGCAATGTGCCGATCAGCTTCAAGGCGGGCTTCAAGCTCACCGACACCGTCTATCGCTTCGGCGATACGTCGGGCGACAATCTCTACACCTATACCGGCGGGCTCTCGAACGCCGATTTCCTGGCGGAGGTGACGGGTCCCTACACCCGGACTTCGTGGGACAAGAGCGGTGCCAGCTTCACCTCGATCTCCGGCTCTTCCCATGTGCCGATGATCGACCTGAGCAAGCTCTACGACATGTTCGTCGCCAACCCTGGCGAATGGACGCACACGCTCAGCGCCGCGAACTACGCGGCGGCCTATTATTCGAACAACACGCGGTTCGAGGAGAATATCAAGGCCGCCTATGGCATGGCGACCGCGAAGATCGGCAAGCTGCGGCTGCGCGCCGGCCTGCGTGCGGAATGGACCGCCAATACCAGCTGGGGCTGGTCGCCGCTCTCGGCCACCGAAGTGAAGGCCGCGACGGTGGACGGGGTGAAGTGCGCGGTCACTGCCTCGACCGGCATCGCCACCACCATCCCCTGCGTCGATTATCAGTTCCGGACCAATGGCTATCGGGCGACCCGGGGCGACTATTTCAAGCTCTATCCGAGTGCGTCGGGCAAATTCACCATCGGGCGCAGCACCGATGCGGAGCTGGGCTATAGCCGCACCATCCTGCGTCCCGGCCTGAACGCGATCGCCGGCAGCGCGAGCGTGGACGATGCCGACAAGGCGATCTCGGTGCCCAATCCCGGCCTGACCCCGGCGATGTCGGACAACATCTCCGCCCGGCTCTCGCACTATTTCAAGTCGGTCGGCCTGCTCACCGCGGGCTTCTACTACAATCGCATCGATGGACTGGCCGATCTGCAGGAAGGCCTCAGCGCCGCCGAAATCGGCCCCGCGGCCGGCGGCTATGCCGATGATCCGGCCTATGCCGATTACACCTACACCACCTATCGCCAGCTCGGCGTGGTGCGCATCAAGGGCGTCGAGGTCTCGTTCCAGCATTCGTTCAGCTGGCTGCCGGCGCCGTTCGACGGCCTGTCGGTGCGCGGCGGCTTCATGCACAACGAGCCGAGCGAACCGATCACCCGCGTCGGCAAGAACATCGGATCGGCGGCGCTGATGTACGAGAAGGGGCCCGTGCGGCTCTACGCCAACCTGCTGTGGAACGACGACAAATACCGGTCGACCACGCCGACCTGGTTCCAGGCCCGCACCGATCTCAGCGTCTCCGGCCGCATCAAGCTGATGCAGCATTGGGAAGCCTATTTCTCGGTGAACAACCTGCTTGCCCAGCCCTATAACGTCATCGTCCCCGGCACGCTCGCCACCAGCGCGGGCGGCTTCCCGAATCATAGCGCCATCTTCGTCCAGAACGGCCGCACCGGCACGTTCGGCATCCGGGCGCGCTTCTAGCCGCGCCTTCCCAGATTCCTCACCAGCAGCGGAAACTTCCCATGGCAGATACACCGATCTTCACGCGCCGCCGCCTGATCGCCGATGGCGCGCAGCTTGCCGCGCTCACCGCCGCGACCACGCTGATGCCGCCCAATGTGCAGAAGGCGCTGGCCCAGGCGCCGAACCGCGCGGGATCGATCAAGGACATCAAGCACGTCGTGCTGCTGATGCAGGAGAACCGGTCGTTCGATCATTATTTCGGCACGCTCTCGGGCGTGCGTGGTTTCGGCGATCCCGACGCGCTGAAGCTGCCGGACGGGAAGAGCGTGTTCCACCAGCCGGATGCCGAGAACCCCGCGGGCTATCTGCTGCCCTTCCACCTCGATACCGCGACCACCAATGCGCAGAAACTGCCCTCGACCAGCCATGCCTGGAAGGTGCAGCACCAGGCCTGGAATGGCGGCAGGATGGACCAGTGGCTACCGGCGCACCGCGCGGCGGACGGTACCGACGGGCCCTATACGATGGGCTATTTCAAGCGCGAGGACATCCCGTTCCATTATGCGCTGGCCGAGGCCTTCACGGTCTGTGACGCCTATCACTGCTCGGTGATGGGGCCGACCTGGCCCAACCGGCTCTACTGGATGACCGGGATGATCGATCCCGACGCGACCGGCGGCGGCCCGGTGATCAGCAACAAGGCCCCGCCCGAGGGGTTCCGCTGGACCACCTATGCCGAGCGGCTCGAGGCGGCGGGCGTGCCGTGGCGGGTCTATCAATATGGCGAGCAGGGCAAGCGCGCGCACAATCTGTTCCGGCACTTCGCCCAGTTCCGCAACGCGCCGGCAGACTCGTCGCTGGCGACGAAGGGCCTCCCGGACACCGACGAGGGCGCCTTCGCGCACGACGTGCTGCACGACCGGCTGCCGGCGGTTTCCTGGATCATGCCGAGCGCCGAGGCGAACGAGCATCCCGATCACATGCCGGCCGCCGGCGCCAAGTTCATCGCCGACCGGCTGAACGAGCTCGCCGCCAATCCGGAGGTGTGGGCGAAGACCGTGTTCATCCTCAACTATGACGAGAACGACGGGCTGTTCGATCACGTCGCGCCGCCGGTCCCCGCGCCGGGCACGCCGCAGGAGTTCGTGAACGGCCTGCCGATCGGCGGCGGCTTCCGCGTGCCCTGCATCCTGATCTCACCCTGGACGGCGGGCGGCTGGGTGTGCAGCCAGCCCTTCGACCACACCTCGGTGCTCCAGTTCTGCGAACAGGTCACCGGCGTGCGCGAGCCCAATATCAGCGCATGGCGCCGCCAGGCGTTCGGCGACATGACGGCCGCGTTCCGCTTCGGTCAGTCGACCGCCAAGTTCCCGCCGCTCCCGGGCACCCAGGCGATGCTGGATCGCGCGCTTTATGCCGCGGCCAACCTGCCGAACCCGCCGGTGCCCGGCGCCGAGCAGCAGCTGCCGGTGCAGGAGAAGGGCACGCGGAAGCGGATCAAGTGACCGCGCGACAGCGGACGCCATTGCTGCTCTTCTGCGGCATGGCGTCCCTGTCGGTGGCGGCACTCGCGCGTGCGCCACGCGCCACCGACCCCGGTCATCTGGTCTACGCAGCGCGCTGCGCCGCTTGCCATGGCCGCAATTTCGAGGGGGATGAGGACGCGCCGGCATTGGTCGGCGCGCGTTTCGAAGCCAAGTGGCGAGGCCAGGCGGCAAGGTTGCGCGACAAGATCGGCCGCTCGATGCCGCAGGACGATCCCGGATCGCTATCGCCTGCCCAGGCAAGCGACGTCACCGCACTGATCCTCACTGCAAACCGGATGCCGCTTCCGCCGCGAACACCCGGCGCTCGATCGGATGGCTCAGAGGCGATGTAGCGCCGGTCGGTCGGGCTCGACGACGAAGCGCGCCAGGGTGGTGATCGCGCCGCCCGGCGACTGGACGCGGTCCAGCACCTTCACGTCCGTGCGCCATTCCTTCGGCGTTATGTCGAAGGTCTGGTAGCCGCGCTGGTCGTTGAGCAGCGCGACGTTGGGGCTCGCCTCGCGCAGCGCCTTGTGCCGGGGTGTCTCGCCCGGGGTGCCGTCGCCGCCCGAGGTGATCGAGGTGGCGAGGAACTCGGTGGCCGCCGCAGGTCCGTCGGGTGCGTCGTCGCGCATCGGCACGGTGCCGATCGCATGGATGTGGGCGTCGCCGGTGGCGATCACGACATTGCTCAGCTTGTGCCGCGTGATCGAACGCACCAGTGCGGCACGCGATGCGGGATAGCCGCTCCAGCTGTCCGGACCGGGGCGCAGCTTGCGGCTGCCGTCCGCTGCGGCGACGTAGAGCGGCATCACGAAGACCTGCTGCGCGATGAGGTTCCAGCGCGATGTGTTCGCGAGGCCCCGATCGAGCCAGGCCTGCTGGGCCTCGCCCGTGATCGTCCCCGCCGGGCCGTCCGGGGTTCGGCAATTCTTCTCGCCCGGCTTCGTGCAAGGCTGGTCGTCACGGTAGCTGCGCGTGTCGAGCACGTGCATGCGCAGCAGGCTGCCGAAGTCGAGCCGGCGATACATGGTGAGGCCGGCCGGTGTGGGCAGCTGCGCGCGGCGCACCGGTACATTCTCGTACCAGGCCTGCATCGCGGCGAAGCGGCGCAGCAGGAACGTCTCGGGCGGGGTACCGTCCTGGTCGAACTTGCTCGCCCAGTTGTTGTCGACTTCGTGATCGTCGAACGACATGACGAACGCCGCTGCCGCATGGGCCGCCTGGAGATCGGGGTCGCTCTTGTACTGCGCGTAGCGGCGTCGATAGTCGTCGATGCTGTAGATCTCGTCGCCGAAATGATCGCGCGAGACGACATTGCTGGCGGCGTCGTGGATCAGCAGGTTCTTGGCCGCCGGGTGCGACGCGCTTTCGTAGATATAGTCGCCATAGTGGAAGACCGCGTCGAGATCGGGTTCCTCGCTGATATGGCGCCAGGCCTCGTACCAGCCCTGCGGATAGGCCTGGCAGCCGGCAACCGCGAGGCGCAGGCGATCGACTGCGGCACCGGCCGCGGGCGCCGTCCGCGCCGTGCCGACCGGGCTCGCCTCGGCGCCCTCGACCAGGAAACGGTACCAATAGGGGCGGGAGGGCCTGAGGCCGGACAGCTCGACATGCACCGAATGGCCGAGCTCGGGCCGGGCGACCGCTTCACCCGACTGGACGATCCGGGCGAAACGCGCGTCCTCCGCCACTTCCCAGCGCACCGGCACCGCCACCATGGGCATGCCGCCATGCTCGCCAAGCGGTTCGGGCGCCAGCCGGGTCCAGATCACGAACCCGTCGGGCCATGGGTCGCCAGCGGCAACGCCGAGCGAGAAGGGGTAGCGGCTGAACTTCGGCGCTGCCCAGGACACGGGGGCGAGCCCGCTGAACAGGGCGAGGCCGCCGGCGCCGGCGAGCAGTTTGCGGCGATCGAGCACGAGCGTCATGTGTTTCTCCCCCGGGGATTGGAAGGGTGCGCGCAGGCCACGCGCACCCCTGGCTTCTAGAAGCGGCCGCGAATGCCGAACGTGCCGGAGCGACCGAACCAGTTCTCGATCGCGGTGTGGTTGGGAAGCGTCGGGTCCTTGGTCTGGGTGCCCGGGGCATTGCCGGGGACCACGACATTGTACGGCTTGTTGAGCACGTTCGACATGGTGCCGAACAGCTCGAAGTTCTTGGTCACCTTGACGCGCAGGTTCAGGCTCAGGTCGGTGCGGGCCTGGAACCAGCTCGGCGTGGTCGAGCGCAGCTTGTCGTCGTTCCACAGCAGGTTGGCGTAGAGGCGCACCGGACCCTTCTCGTAGGTGATCGCGGCCGAGCCGATATTGTTGCCAAGGCGCAGCAACGGATCGTCACCATGCGTATTGGGCTCGTTATGCATGAACGCCCCCCGCAGTGAGAAGCCGTCAAAGGGGGCGGGCAGCCAGCTAAAGCTGTGCTGGAAGCTCGCCTCGATGCCCTTAATGGTGACCAGGCTCACCTGCTTGTAGGTGGTGAAGTAGATGCCCGTCGGATCGTCGATGCCCAGCTGCGCCAGTGCCTGGGCCGCGGCGGAGCCCGCTTCGTCGGCGGTCAGGTCGGACTGGGCGACCGCCAGCCCCTTGATCCGGTTGTAGTAGACGCCGAGGTTGAACAGGCCGACGCTCTTGAAATAGCGCGAGTAGCGGGCCGAGAAATTGTCCGACGTCGCTGGCTGCAGACCCGGATTGGGGATGGTGATCAGCCCGGTGCCGAGCTCGCCGCCGAGCGGATCATAGCTGGCATTGCCCGCGGTCGCGTTCAGGCCTGGCCGCAGGATGGTGTGGCTATAACCCGCGTCGATGTCGTTGCTTTCGCCAAGGGTCCATTTGATCGAGGCCGAGGGGAAAAGATTGAAGTAGCTGCCCGTCGTCTTCTGGATCCCGTTGGTGCCGTACTGGATGTCGACGCACGGGATGGTCGTGGCGATGCCCGTGGTGGCTACCGCGCAGGCCTTGCCGGTGTTCGGATCGATATGGGTCTTGAGCTCCGCCGCCGGCATCTGGGTATAGCCGAGCGAGGTGTTGCTGGTCCATTCGGCGCGCAGGCCGACGCGGACCTTCAGCCGCGGCGCGACTTCGGCCGTCGCCATGCCGTAGAGCGCCTTGATGTTCTCCTGGAAGCGCGTGGTGTTGTTATAGGCCGCCGCGGCATAATTGGCCGCGGTTGGCACTGCCTTGGCCCAGTTGGCGGGGTTGTTGACCAGGTCGAGATAGAGCTTGTGGGTATCGAAGGTCGGAATGTAGTTCGAGCCCGAGAGCGAATAATGATACGAGCCCGACTGGTCGTACACCGTGCGCTGATAGGGGTTCACGAAGGCCTGGATGAACTGGGCATTCGTCATCGGCCCGACATAGTTGTAGATGCCGTCGAGGAAGGTATCGTCGCTGAAGCGGTAGTTGACGTTGCTGATCTTGAAGCCGGACTGCAGCGTCAGCGGCACATTGCCGAGATGCCCTTCATAGCGCGCGTTGAGCTGGCCCGACTTCTCGTAGATGAAGGCGTCCTGCCCGCCGCTGGTGCGGATCTGCGGCGCGCTCATCGTGTAATTGGCCGGGTTCGACCAGTCGGGACCGGCGGTCTGGGTCACGGTCCAGTCGGTACCCATCAGGCCCGGGCTATTCTTGGTCATGTTGAACTGCGGCGTGCCCGACAGCGTCAGCGTCGGCGCCGTGCCCACCTGCTGGCGGTGCATCGTGTCGTAATAGCTGTGGCTGTCCGAATAGGCGAAGCTGCCGTCGAGATGGAAATTGCCGCTCCTCCACGCGAAGCTCGGCGCCAGGATGTTGCCGTTGTTGATCTTGTACTGGCCGCCGCCACTGACCGTCATCTTGGCGCCGGCGGTGGTGGTGAAGTTGCTCAGCGGATCCCCGGTCACGCCGCTGCGCGCGCCGGTGGTGTAGGTCACGTCGCCGGTGGTGTTCTGGTACACGTCGCCGCGATAGAGGATCGAGAGGAAGCCGAAGCTCAGCTTGTCATTGGCCTTGAAATCCAGCTGGAGCGAGCCGGTGCGCCGCGTCGTCTCGCGCGGATTGGCGGCGGTTTCATAGGCGGTGTACGCCAGCGGCCCCGGGCTCTTGGCCGTCGGCGCGTAGCTGCGGCTCATCGTGTTCTGCTCGTAGCCGAGATACTGGTCGTTGAAGCCGAGCGACAGCATCACGCCCAGACGATGGTCGAAGAAGCTGTCGGCGAAGAACAGGCTCGCATTCGGCAGGAAGCGCTTGCCGCCCCAGCCGTCCGATTTCGGGCCGGTATGCTTGTACTTGTCGAGCATGTCGTCCGAGGTGAACGCGCTGAGCGAGAAGGTGAGCACCGGCTTCTTGCGGTTATAGGCGTGCTTGGTGCGCAGATCGACGATGCCCGCCGGCGCATCGGCGTTCTGATCGGCGCCGACCGTCTTGTAGAGGACGATGGAATCGATCGCCGAGATGCCGATCGCCTCATAGCTGAAGACGCGCGCAGCGGCCGCCGAGTTGGCATAGCCGGTGGGCGAATTGGCGTTGGCGGAAATCACGTCCATGCCGTTCAGCTGGGTGCGGGTGAACTCGCCGGGCAGGCCGCGGAGCGACGCGTAGATCGACGTGCCGTTGGTGCCGTCCACATCGACGCCGGGCATGTACTTGATCATCTCCGCGGGATTGCCCCCGGCGACGTCGCCATAGGCCTCGGTCGAAATGACGTCGGCGATCTGCATCTCGCGGCGCTGCGCCTGGATCGAGCTGGCCTGGCCTTCGCGTTCGCCGTTGACGATGATCTCGTTCTCGCGGGCGGTCTGGCCGTTGCGGCCGGTCTGCGCGAGGTTGAAATCGAGCCGGGCGGCTCCGTCCGGTGCCACCACCGTGTCCTGCGTCTGCGAAACATAGCCGACGAAGCTGACCGTCACCGTGACCGGGCCGGCCGGCACGTTCCGCACCTCATAGGAGCCGTCTTCGCCGCTCACGACGGAATAGTGCTTGTCTCCTGCGTCGATGGAGATGTCGGCATTGCGGAGGATGTCGCCACCGGCTTCCTTCGCGACGGTGCCGGCAATCGTGCCTTGGCCGATCGCGCGCTCGCTGGCCTGGCCGGGTGATCCGCTTCCCCGGTCCTGCGCGAATGCCGGCTGGGCGATCGCAATCGCGGCGATTGCCGAACCACAAAACAGAACCGATCGATCGAACTTCATCCTATGCCCCCTGCATTCCGTCAGCGCACATGCGCTGCCCCCTGAGAGCCGCGGGGGCTGCGTTTCCGCCACAACGGTCCAATTTTTCCTGGAAGCTTTCCGCGCTGCGGCGATCGCTTGCGATCCGCAGCCGTCAGAAGCTGCGTACCCGGAGGCCTATCCGGATCGTTCGAGGGCGTAGCGGGGTGCCCTGCGCGCTCGTGGCCAGCGTGAACGGCGTGCCCAGGGCGAAGATATTGCCCCTTTTGTCGAACAGGTTGAACAGGTCGAGCGACAGGGTTGTCCTGCCTATATCGAGGGCTAGATTGCCCGAGACATAGGCATAGTCGCCCTGCGCGAACGCAAGCTCCGGTCCGAAGCCGAGGAGCGAGCGGCCGACCGCATGGGCACGCAGATTGGCGCGAAAGGCGTGTCCCGAAGCGATCCGCCCCGCATAGCCGAGGGACAGCACGGCGCCGTGCCGCGCGACATTGGGGAGCGCCGAGCGCACCGTCTCCTCCAGATAGGGCACCCAGCCGACCAGATCGCCATCGGCAACGAAGCCGCCCGCCGCCACGGTAACGCGGGGCACCGGCGAAAGGCGGACCTGCAAGGTGGCGGTGCGTACGACGCCATTGCCCACATTGGCGGTGTGCGGGAGCCCGAGCCCGTCGACGGTATCGGCCTGCACGTTGCGCCAGTCGGTGTGCGCCAGCGTCCCCTCGATCTGCAGTCCGGCCAATTCCGGGGCCTGCATCCGGAATCCGATCTCTGCGGTGCGCACCGTATCCGGCGTGAACCGCTCGACCGCGCCGCTGACGGTCAATCCGCCGGGGCGATAGCCGCCAGCATAGCGTAGATAGAGCGTCGCCTGGGGGACGGGCGCCCAGGAGAGGGCGAGGCTGGGGGTGGAGAGCCGTTGACGGCGTAGCGGCGGGGTAGGCGTCGTCCCCGGGGCGGGCTTGGCAAGGACTCCGGTCGCGGCACCACGCATCTCGATGAACGAAACCCGTCCGCCGGCGCTCACGGTCAGCGTCTCGTCCGGATGCCAGCGCGCCTCGCCAAACAGCGTGGACTCGCGCACCCGGGCATCGAGCGTCCCCAGGCTGACGGGCTGCGATGGCGCCCCGGTGCTGCGCGCCTGCCTGGCGATCGAGCGCAGCGTGGCAAAGCCGATCAGCCCGTCCCAATGTCGGCCGAAGGTGCGGGTCAGGCGGGTCTCGTTGGAAAGCAGCGAGATGTGATCGCGCTGGCGATAGGCGACCGGTTCCTCGTCCGGCCGGGTGGCGTCGAACACCTGGGAGAGCCGTTGATCGACCAGGCCCCAGCTCGATTGCAGGCGCCCGCCCGCCAGCGGGCCGGCGACCGAGACGGCCAGCGCGCGGTAGAAATGATGCGAGGGCTGGGCGAAGCTGGAGGCGCGGACGAGGCGGCCGAGCGTGCGCTGCTCATATTGCGCATCGGCGTTGCGCACATCCTGGCCGATCCCGGTCAGGTCCAGCGACCCGCGCGATCCGATAGCCGTGTGCACCGCGATCCGCCCGCCGGCCACGCGCGTGGAATTGACGTCCTTCTTCCCGCGTCCGACATCGTCGATATAGCCGCCTGTCGCCTCGCGATAGCCGAGGATGCGGACGGCGGCGCGTTCGCTCAGCGGCAGGTTGACGACCATCCCGGCGTCCGCGCTTCCGGCGCCATGCGCGGTGGCTTCTGCACCGCCCCATGCTTCACCCGAGACCTGCCGCGGATCGGGGGCGTTGGGCACGATCCGCAGCACGCCGCCGAGCGATCCTGCGCCGTAGAGCGATCCCTGCGGTCCCTCGAGCACCTCGACCCGATCGACATCGTACAGGCGAAGGTCCGGGTCGGGCGAGGCATAGGCTAGGCGCAGGTCGCCCAGATACTGCCCGACGAGCGAGGGGCTGGCGCCGGTGAAGCTGCTGTCGGAGATGCCGCGGAGGAACAGCTTGTTGCGGCCCGAACCAAGGCGGGTCGACAGCAAGGTTGGATGGAGTTCCGAGATGGCCAACGTTCCGTGCTCACCGGTGACGTGCGCGATGTCGCTCCCGTCGATGATCGCCACGCTGGCGGGATAATGGGCGAGGGCGGCGTCCATCTTGCTGCCGGTCACCACTATCTCCGGCGCGACCTGGGGGGCCGGCGGTAGTTTCGGGAGGCGGGGCTGGGGACGGGGGTGTTCCCTGACGATGCGCCAGATCCCGGGTGCGACCCGGCGGGCAGTTAGCCCGGTTCCGGCCAGGACGGTCTCGATCGCCTTGTCGATCCCGCCGTCGAAGCGCAGCCGCCTGGTCCGTCGGCGCAGCAGCGCGGGATCGTCGGTGCCGAAGCTCGCTCCGGTCTGCAGGGCGATCGCGCGCAGGGCGGCGGAGACCGGGCCGGCCGGCAGGTCGAGATGGACACCCCGGCTGGTCTGCGCGCAGGCGGGCGCCGCTCCGACCGTCAACGACAGCGCCGGCACAAGCAGCGCCCATGCATGTCGGCAGCCAGGGCCAGGCAGGAGCGCGGTCACGTGGCCGTTCAGGTGCCGTCCGGTGCCGGCGCGAAGATCCAGCCATCGCCTTCGCGGCGGGCCGAGACGCTAAGTACAGCTTCCAGCCGCGAGATCACGGCCTCGGGTGGCCCGTCCAGGTTGATCGATCCGGCAAAGTGCCGGCCGGCCAGCGCCGGGGCCAGCCGGATGCGCATGCCCGTTCGCCGGCTCACATCGGCAATGACGCGCGCGAAGGTGACGTCCTCATAGTTCAGTGCACCGCCCTGCCGTTCGGAGCCCTGCCCGGCGGTCAGGCTGCTGGGGCTGCCCGGCGCGGCGCCGTTCGGGATGACGCTGCGCTGCCCGGCGCGAAGCTCGACTTGCTTGCCGGCCGCCCGGATCGCCACCGAACCCTCGGTGACAGCGACGGTCGTGGCATCCGCCCCGCGATCGACGTCGAAGCGCGTGCCCAGATCGGTCACTTCGATATCGCCGGCGGTCACCGTGAAGGGATGGGCCGCGTCATGACGGACCTGGAAGCTCGCCTGGCCGCGAGTGAGACGTACCGCGCGCGGGTTGGCCGGCGCGAAACGGAGTTCGCTGTCGCCACGCAGGGTCACGCTGCTCGCATCGCCCAGCGCAAGCGTCCGAACCTCGCCCGCCTTGGTGCCGACAACCTGTTCGGCCGTTGTGCCCGGTGGCTGCAGGAACCAGGACGTGCCGAAGGCCAGCCCGGCAACGCCGGCGGCAAGCGCGGCCATCGCCCAGCCGCGGTGCATGGGCCGGGGTGCCTCCTCGGCAGGAACGGCAAGGTCGCCCTGGATCAGCGTGAAGCGGTCGCGTGGCGGCACCGCCGCGATGGCGGAAGCGGCGTCGTGGGCGCCGCTCGCCGCGCGATCGAACAGCACGGCATGGTGCGGATCGGCTGCCAGCCATTGCTCCAACGCTTCCCATTCGACGAAACCGGGCGCATCGGCGCGGATCGCCCAGGCGATCGCCTGTTCCTCGGCGTCGGACAGTTGCTTGCTCATCCTCGGCATCTCCTCGCGCCGATGACGCCATGGGCCGCTCTAAACCGCATCGCAGTCGTCCCTCAAGCGGGCGAGCGCCGCGTAGCTCCGGCGCAGGTCCTTCTCGACAGTGCTGATGCTTATGCCCATCTCCTCGGCGATCCGCCGCTGCTCGATCCCGTCGACGCGGTAGCGGGTGAAGATGCGCATCGCCCGGCTGCCGACTTCGGCGAGCGTCTGCTCGACCTGCTGCAGATGCTCGCGCGCGAGCAGGGCGCGCTCGGCCATCGGCGCCTCTACCGCTTCGGTGATGCCCTGGGTGAAGCTCCAGTCCTGCTCGCGGTCGCGCCCGCGCGACGCGCCTCTGCGGGTGTCGAGGACCAGGCGGTGGGCCATCTGGTAGAGATAGGCGAGGGGAACATCGACGTCGGTGCGTACCTGCTGGACCTTGATCCAGAGTTCCTGGGTAAGGTCCTCGGCACTGTCTGTGCCGCAGCGTATCGCCAGGAAGCGGGCGAGCGCGTCCCGGTGCTGCATGAAGGTCGCGACCAGTATGTTCTGACTTTCCCCCTGCACCCTTCGCCCGCCATTGACCCGCAGCGGCACCCTGCTTTCGCAGTGTTGCGGTGCAGCAGAGCCTTTCCGCCGGGCAACGTCAAGCACATTGCCGAAATGTGCTCGACCCGGTCGAGCCCCGGCGCTCACGCGGCGCGCGGGAGCGGGGCGCTGTCCAGGAGCGCGGCGTCGAAGCTGATCGTGCCGCGCATTTCCGGGGTGTCGGGACCCACCGCCATCGGGCAGGCGACGCCCGGCATCGCCGTCACGTCGAACAGCTCGGTGATATGCCCCTCGAGGCGGATCCACTCGACCAAGTTGCCGTTGGCCAGGTCGACGATCAGCAGTCCGCACCAGGCTTCCGCGTCGCGCGCCTTGAGTTCGCCGTCGAGGGAGAGATGCTTGAACGTGCCGTCACGCGGCTTGGACACGGTCACGATCGCATGGCCGTCATGGATCGTCATGCCACGCAGGAAGCCCGGGCAGAAGGCGATGTCGCGCTTCTCGCCGGTCCGAGGATCGACTTCGATGATCTGGCCGCGGCCGCTGTCCAGCGCATAGAGCCGGCCGTTCACCACCCGGGGGGAATGCGGCATCGAAAGTTGGTCGGTGACGATCCTTCCGGTCTGGACCTCGACGATCACGCCGCCCTCGTGCCGCCGCTCGCGCCAGCCGGTCAGCACGTCCGATCGGCTGACCGCGGTCACATAGGCCGGCCGGCCGTCCGCCATCGCCATGCCGTTCAGGTGGCAGCGATCCTCGGGTGCCAGCCTGGAGATGAAGGGGGGCTTCCAGATCGGCTTGAAGCTGTGCGTCAGGTCCGGCGTGCACAGGCAGCTATATTTGGTGTTCACGAAGATGACGCGGCCATCGCCGTCGACGCCCAGTTCGTGGATGTCGATGTCGCCCGTCGTCTGGGCGTTGCGCGGCACCAGCACCACGTCGAAGGCCTCGTTGCCGCGCTCGCCCGGACGCAGCATGTTCTCCAGCCGCCATACCTGGCAGAGCGATCCGAGATAGAGCCGGCCGTGCGACCAGGACAGGCCCATGGCGCGGCTGAAATTCTGCTGGTTGAACGAGACCGTGCCGTTCGGCTGCCGCCCGACCAGGAACAGCTGGCCGGTCTGGTAGGAGGAGAAGGCCAGGCTGGTGCGGTGCGTCGCCAGCCAGGCGCTCAGCCCCCGCGAGACGCTGATCTGCGAGGTCCCCGGGGCTGGTGCGGGCGGTGCCGCATCCGGCGCGCTCGCGGCCCCCGTGTTCACAGCCGCCTCATTCCCCGTCGCGTTCTCCTGCGCCTTGGTCATTTCTCGCGTCCCCAAGCCTGCGGGCAAGTCGCGCCCGCGCGATTGTCACTATTTTGAAAGACGCCGTCATCGCGCTGTAACCTTGCGCCAGATCGGCCCTTTGCGACATTTTTTGCATCGCACGGTTTTTGGCTTTGCGAAGGTTGCGGGTCGCAAGGCTGCTCCGGCGACACGGCGTCACAGGATCGTAACCTGACGCCCCGGCGTCGATGCTGGAGATCCCGATGCCCCTTATGGTTCGTGCCGCCGCTCCGCAGGCCCGCATATCCCGCCGTCCGTCGAAGCGCAGCTTCTGGGGCGCAAGCGCCGGCGCGCTCGCCGCGCTGCTCGCCACCACCCCCGCACTCGCCCAGGCTGACCAGCAATGCGGCCCGGTGGTCGCCGGCACCGTCCAGTGTGTGCCCGCCGACGACGGGCATCCGACCGGCGTCCGCTACGATCTCACGGCGCTGCCGCCGCAGGACCTCACCGTCGTCGTGCCGCCCGAGACCGTGATCTCCACGGTCGACGACGAGACCGCCGGCATCAGCGTCTCCACCGGCGGGGGCGCGATCACCGTGTCCGCCGCGGGCTCGACCGTGCAGACCGCAGGCTGGCGCAGCACCGGCGTACGTGCGGTCACGGCAGAGGGGGACGTGACGGTGGAAGCCGGCACGGTCACCACCAGCGGCTATCGTGCCGAGGGCATCATCGCCGATGCCGGCAATGGTGGCAGCATCAGCATTACCGCCGATCAGGTCAGCACCTCGGGCGAGGCGGCCTTCGGCGTGCGTGCGAACACGCCCAATGGCGACATCGCAATCCACACCGGGGTGGTCTCGACCTATGGCCTGGGCGCCGACGCGATCTACGCGTCGACCAGCCACGGCAACACGACGATCGAGACCGGCGCGGCCTATGCCTGGGGCGGCTCGGCGCGCGGCATCGTCGCCTATGCCTCGGGCACGACCACGATCCATGCGGAATCGGTCGGCACCTCGGGCGGCGGTTACGGCACGGAGGCCGATGCGACGGCGGTGACTGCGATCGGCACCGCGGTCGATGTCGCGATCTCGGGCGGCGTACGCACCAATGGCGATTACGCCAATGGCATCTTCGCCCGCAGCAACCTGCAATATAACGACGCGGACCTCACACCGACGATCAGCGTCAGCGCAGGGTCGGTCTCGACCTCGGGCAACTTCTCGGACGGTATCGTCGCGCTCAACTATTCGGAGCACGGCGCGACGCAGGTCGATGTCGGCTCGGTCGACACGCGCGGCGCCTCCTCGTTCGGCGTCTATGCCGGCGGCTATGGCGATGTCTCGGTGAAGACCGGCAATGTGACGACGCTGGGCAGCGGGTCGCAGGGTGTGCACGCGGTGAGCTTCGGGGGAGACATCACGGTCACCACCGGCAATGTCGCGACCAGCGGCGAGAATTCGCACGGCGTGTATGCGATCAACTATAGCGAAGGCTCGGTCACGGTGAAGACCGGCGACGTGAAGACCCGCCGCGACTATTCGATCGGCATCGGCGCACTGTCGCTCGGCGACGTCTCGGTCGACGCCCATTCGGTGCAGGTCAGCGGCTATGGCAGCCAGGGCATCGTCGCGTACAGCGTGGCCGGCTCGGTCGACGTCCAGGCCGGCACGGTCTCGACGCTCGGCGGCAAGGGCACCGGCATCGGCGCCTACAGCTTCGCCGAGGGCGAGACCGCGCATATCACCGTGGGATCGGTGGAGACGCGCGGTGACTATGCGGTCGGCGCCCTCGCGCTCTCCGGCGGCGGCACCGCCAGCATCGACGTGACCGGCACGATCACCACGGCCGGCGCGCACAGCGAAGGCATCGCGGCGTCGGGCATCGCGCTCAACGGCGGGGACGCGGTGGTCATCAATGCAGCGACCGTGATCACCACCGGCGGCGGCGCGCGCGGCATCTCGGCCAGTGGCTCGCTCGGCGACGTCCGGGTCAATGTCGACAAGGTCATCACCTCGGGCGATCTCGGCGGCGGCCGACACTCGACCTGGGCGGAGGGCATCCTCGCCAGCACCTATAGCGGCACGATCTTCATCGACGCGGGCAGCGTCGAGACTTCGGGGCGCGGCGGCGCGGGCATCGATGCCCAGGCCAATTTCGGCAACATCGCGATCAAGGCCGACACGGTCAGCACCGCCGGGATCCACGCACCGGCCATCGTCACCGCCGCAATGGACGGCTGGACGACGATCGAAGCGGGCACGGTGAAGACCACCGGCGACGATTCCGAGGGGATCATCGCCCGCTCGGTCCCGATGGACATCTATTCCGATGTCGATCGCAGCATCTCGATCAAGGCGGAGTCGATCGCCACGACAGGCAACCGCTCGGACGCGGTCTATGCGATCGGCGCGGGCGCGATCACCGTCGATGCGGGTACCATCACCACCACGGGCACCGACGCTCGCGGCGTCTATGCCGCCAGCATCTATGACGATGTCCGCGTCATCGTCGACAGCCTCAAGACCAGCGGCGCCGGTGCCACCGGCATCTTCGCCCTGTCTCCCTATGCGAATGTCAGCGTCGAGGCAGGCAGCGTAGAGACCCGCGGCGACGCTACCGACGCGATCCGCGCAGGCGGCCTGAACGCGGCCGTGACTGCCCAGAACGTCACCGTCACGGGCGCGGACTCGCGCGCGATCGACATTCTCGCCGCCGGCGGGGACGCGGTGCTGAAGGCCGGTACGATCACCGGCTCGGGTGCCGGCAATATCGGCGCGGTGGTCACCAGCTATGACGGTGACACCTCGATCCAGGTCGACCGCATCACGCTCACCGGCGCCGGCAGCACCGGCATTGCCGCGAGCGCGATCGGCGGCAACCTGACCATCTCCAGTGGCGCGGTCAGCACGACCGGGACCGCGATCGACGCGACGGCCAGCGGCGATGTCGGGATCACCGTCCGCGGTGCGACCAAGTCGCAGGGGGACGCGATCGTTGCCACCGGCAACAACGTGTCCTTGACGATCGCCGCCGGCGGTAGTGTTTCGGGCATCAACGGCATCGTCGTCAGCGCGCAGACCTATGTGCCGCCCGCCGAGCCGGGTGAAGGCGAGGGCGAGGAGCAGAGCCAGCGGGCGGCCCCGGATCCGATGCACCGCTTCACGCTGACCAATGCCGGGCTACTGGAAGGCGGCAGCGGCTATGCGCTGCGCGTCGATGCCGGCACCGCGACAATCACCAACAGCGGTACGATCAAGGGGCGCTTGCTGCTCGGCGACGGGGACGACCTGTTGACCAACACCGGCTTGTTCCTCGCCACCGCGGACAGCGATTTCGGTGTCGGCAATGACCGCTTCGTCAATCAGGGTACCGTCCGTATCGGCGCAGCGGGTGCGCCCGCCGCCAGTGTGACCCTGCTCGGGCTCGAGCGGTTCGAGAATGCCGGTGGCACGATCGACCTGTCGAACGGCCATGCCGGGGACACGTTTACCCTGCCGAAGGACTATGTCGGCTCGAACGGTGCCCACGTTGCGCTCGATGTCGGCGGCGGCACGACCGACCGGCTCGTCATCGGCGGCGCGGCGACCGGCTCCACCACGGTGCTGCTCGCCGATGTCGGCAATGCCAACGCGGTCCTGACCGGCCAGGCGCCTGTCGCGCTCATCCAGGTCGGTGCCGGCTCCTCGGCGAATGCCTTCACCCTGGCAAACAGCGATATCGGACTGGTGCACTATGATCTGGGCTTCGATGCCGCGAGCGGGAAGTTCCTGTTGCGCAATGCAGCGGGCACACCGGTCTACCGCCTGGCCAGGTTGAACGAGACGCTGGCCAATGCGTGGAGCCGGGGCACCGATACCGTCGCGACCCATCTCGCAGGCGTGCGGGATGCCGCTATGGCGCAGCCCGCGCTCTGGGGCGTTTTCGGTGGCGGCTCCGAGCGCATCCGCCAGACCCGCTCGATCAACGGCAGCGATACGGCGGTCGGATACCGGCAGGACGAAGTCGAAGCCCGGATCGGCTACGACTTTGGCGGCGGCAATGCCGGGCGGCCGGGCTTTGGCCTGACCGGCGGCTATATCAACTCCAAGGTCAATTTCTCGGGCAGCGCCGCCCACGCCACCGCCGACAGTTTCGACTTTGGCGGCTATGGGCGCCTGTCGAGCGGCCGGTTCTTTGCCAATGGATCGGTGAGCGTGGCGTTCCATTCGCTCAAGGTCGTCGACCGGGGCCTCGGCTATAGCGACGACGCCTCCGGCCGCAGCGTCGGTGCGCAGGCGGAAGCGGGTGCCCGCTTCGGCGGTGCTGCCTTCTTCGTCGAGCCTTCTGCCCGGCTATCCTGGTCACACACCAGCCTCGATGACGTCGCCGCGCTCAGCCAGACGGTCTCGCTCGACAGCCTGACCAGCGTGCGCGGTACCTTCGGCGCGCGGCTGGGTGGGACGACCCATCTCGGCTCGACCCCGGCGACCTTCTATGGCGGCGTGCACTATGTCCACGAGTTCGCGGGCAAGAGCGACGCGACGCTGTTCAGCAGCACCGCCAGCGACACGATCTCCGGCCTCGTGCTGCCCGATCAGGTCCGCGCCTCGATCGGGGCCGGCATCGGCGGCACGGGCCCGGTTTCCGGCTTCGTGCAGGCCGATGGCGCGTTCGGCTCCGGTCGCCGCGGTGCCGGTGGCCGCATAGGAATCCGGTTCGGGTTCTGATAGCCTCCTGAATGGGTTGCCGCCCTGCAGCTACTGCGGCGGCAACCCATCCTCGTTTTTGTCCATTGTTGTGACAATCGGCCACACGGAGCCGATCCGGGGACTTTTCTCCGGGAAAGCGTCACATTGATCCCGTAGCGCTGCCCCGGGGGACAGAGCGATGCTCCCCCACGCACGGGGTTCCTTCCGGATCAGGCTATGGACAAATCGCGTCTCGCTTCGTCGGGCATCACGGCTGCCCTGGCCCTGTGCCGCCGCCATCTGTTCGCCGTGGCGATATTCAGCGCGCTCCTCAACCTGCTCTACATCGCGCCGACCCTCTACATGCTGCAGGTCTATGACCGGGTGGTCCCGACCCGCGGGCTGCAGACCCTGGCGTTCCTCACCCTCGTGCTGCTCTTCGCGCTGGCGACGCTGGCGCTGCTCGATGGGATCCGCGCGCGGCTGCTGGTCCGTGCCGGCGTCCAGCTCGATGCCGCGCTCGCGCCGCAGATCCTCGAGGCGACGCTGGGGCGTCCCGATCTGCCGGTCGCCCGCCAGGCCCTGCGCGAGTTCGACACGATGCGCGCCACCCTCAGCGGCGCGGGCGTGCTGGCGCTGTTCGACGCACCCTGGGTGCCGATCTACATTCTGGTCTGCTTCCTGGTGCATCCCTGGCTCGGCCTGGTCGCGATCCTCGGCTGTGCGGTGCTGCCGCTGATCGCCTGGGCGAACGAGCGTTCGACCCGCAAGCGGCTGGACCGGGCGCAGAAGATCGCTGCGCTTTCCTATGCCCATCAGGACGCGGCGTTGGGATCGAGCGACAGCATCCGCGCGCTCGGCATGCGCCGGGCGATGGTCGCGCGGCAGCTGCGCCAGCGCGAGGCGATGCTCGATGCGCAGACCGAGGCGGGCTTCGCCACGGGCGGCTATCTTACCGCCACCAAGTTCGTCCGCCTCGCGCTCCAGTCGCTGGCGCTCGGTCTGGGCGCGCTGCTCGCGGTCGACAATCTCATCTCGGGCGGGGCGATCTTCGCCGCTTCCTTCCTCATCGCGCGTGCGCTTGCGCCGATCGAGCAGCTGATCGGCACCTGGCGCCCGATCGTCCAGGCACACCAGGCCTATCGAAGCCTCACCGTCCTGCTGGACGGTACCGCGGAGGCCGGTGAGCCGACCCGTCTACCCCCGCCGCGCGGTGCCGTGACGCTTGAGAATGTGACCGTGCTCAACGATGCACGGGACGGTGCGGTGCTGAATTCGGTTTCGCTGCGCATCGCGCCGGGCGAAGTGGTCGCGGTCGTCGGGCCAAGCGGAGCGGGGAAATCGACCCTGGTCCGCACGATCGCCGGCGCGTTGCTGCCCGATCATGGCACCGTTCGGTTCGATGGTGCCAGCGCGACCGACTGGGAGCCCGAGGTGCTGGCTCGCTACATTGGCTACCTCCCGCAGGACTTCGCGCTGTTCGCCGGCACAGTGGCCGAGAATGTGGCGCGTTTCTCGGGGGAACTGGGCGAGGACCGGTCGGCGATCGACGCTGCGGTGATCGCCGCAGCCGAGAAGGTCGGCGCCGACGGGCTGATCCGTCGGCTTCCCCGGGGCTATGAGCATGCGTTGAAGCTGCGCGGCGCGGGGCTGTCGGCAGGACAGGCGCAGCGGATCGCGCTGGCCCGTGCCGTCTACCGCGACCCGCCGATCCTGATTCTCGACGAGCCCAATGCGCATCTCGATGCCGAGGGCGATTCCGCGCTGATCGCCGCGCTTGGCGCCCTCAAGGCGGAAGGCCGCACGATCCTGATCGTCTCGCACAAACTCGGCATTCTGCCGGTCGTCGACCGCATCCTGGTATTGCGCGAAGGGAGAGTGGAGATGTTCGGGCCGCGCGACGAGGTGCTGCCGAAGATCACACCGCCGGCCCTGCGGGTGGCGCGTGCGGCGGGAGTACAGGCAGGATGACGGCCGCCATCCTGCTGCCGCCGCGCCGCGATGCGGTGGCGATTCCGGCGCCCGCGCGCGCCGATCCGACACGGGATATCCGGCTGGGTGCGATCGTTGCTGCGCTCTTCTTTGTCCTGTTCCTCGGCTGGGCCGCGTTCGTGCGGCTGGATGCTGCGGCCTATGCGCCGGGCACGCTCGTCGTCTCGGGGCAGCGCCAGTCGGTCCAGCATCGTGACGGCGGCGTCGTCGGCCGGATCCTTGTCCATGAGGGGCAGCGGGTCGAACGCGGGCAGTTGCTGATGCAGCTCGCTGCCGCCGAAGTGCAGGCGCAGGAGCGGGCGCTGGCCTCCCAGTCGATCCGGCTGCTCGCCCAGCGCGCCCGGCTCCAGGCGGAGGAACTGGGCAAGACAAGTTTCGCGCCGCCGCGTGAATTCGACGGTCTCGCGCCCGAGGACAGGGCCGAGGCGGAGGTCGCAATGCAGCTTCAGCGGACCGAGCTCACTGCACGCACCGCCGTGCTGGTGGCGCAGAGGGACACGCTCGGCCAGCGTGTGATCCAGTCGAATGAGCAGGGGCATGGCTATGACCGCCAGGCGGTCTCGACCCAGGAACAGCTGCGGCTGATCGAGGAGCAGATCCGGGTGCTACGTCCTGTAGCCGACAAGGGTTTTGTCTCGCAGACCAGGATGCGCGACCTGGAGCGCGCGCGTGCCGATTTGCAGGGGCGGAGCGGGCAATACAGCGCCAGCGTCGCCCAGACCCGCGGCGCGGTGGGGGAGAGCCGGATGCAGATGCTCGAGACCGAGCGCAGCTTCCGCGAGCGGACCGCCGCCGACCTGCGCGACGTCGAAAGTCGGCTCGGCGAGATGCTGCCCAAATGGATCGCTGCGCGCGATCAGCTCGAGCGCACCGCGATCCGTGCGCCCGCTACCGGTGCGGTGGTGGGCCTGTCGATCTTCACTCCGGGCGGCGTGATCTCGCCGGGGCAGAAGCTGATGGACATCGTGCCCGAGCATGCCGCGCTCCGCATCCAGGCGCGGATCGCCCCCGATGACGCCGATGACCTCGCGGTGGGGCAGAAGACGCTGGTGCGGTTCAGCGGCCTGCATGAGCGCCGCCTGCCGAGCCTCGAAGGCCGGCTCACCCGCCTGTCGGCGGACAGCTTCATCGACGAGAAGACCGGCCAGAGCTTCTTCACCGGGGAAGTCACCGTGCCGCGCGACCAGCTCGGGCTGATCCAGGCGGTGCGCGGCAGCGACTTCGCACTGCGTGCGGGCATGCCGGTCGAGGTGCTGATCCCGCTGCGCAAGCGGACCGCGCTCGACTATGCGCTCGAGCCGCTCATCGGCAGCTTCTGGTCCTCGTTCCGCGAGCATTGACCGGGATCGGGCCGGCTAAGGGCGCCGGTCTCGTTCGTTCCACCCATAGCGGCATTCGGAAAAGCGGCACCCCGGTCGAGCAGCGCGTGCCCGACCGGGGTGCCAGGCGCATCAGAAGCCGTGCGCGAGGTCGTTCGACGTCACGTGCTGGAGCGTGTCCGCAAGCGCGCCATTCGCGTCGAGCGTGCCGGCTAGCGCCGACAGATGGTCGAAGATCGAATCCCCAGTGACGATATGCACCTGGCTTGCGTCGCTGACGCCGAGCAGGACCGCCGATCCGCCCAGGCTCAGCTTGAGGACAAGATCGTTGATGCCGTCATTGTTGACGTCCTTGACCTTGGTTTCGGTCACGGTGACGCCGTCGTCGAGGACGATCTGATCCTGGCTCGTGTTGAAGTCATGGATCGTGTCCCGGCCGCCGAGCCAGCTGAAGTGGAAGCTGTCGTTGCCGGCGCCGCCCCACAGATCGTCCTTGCCCAGGCCGCCGTACAGTGCGTCGTTGCCGGCATCGCCGTGGAGCTGGTCCTTGCCCAGACCGCCATACAGCGTGTCGTTGCCGTCACCGCCATTGAGCACGTCATTGCCCAGGCTGCCGTCGAGCAGGTCGTGTCCGCCCTGGCCATTGAGCGTGTCGTTGCCCAGGCCGCCCCACAGCGTGTCCTCGCCCGAGGTGCCGTTGAGCGTATCGTTGTTGATGGTGCCGATGCGCACCACGCCATCCGCGATGCCGGTCACCGTGACGGTCACCGTGGCGGTGCTGGTCAGGCCACCGGCGTCGGTCACAGTATAGGTGAAGCTGTCCGTCGCGGTGGCGCCGGGCGCCAGCGCGTCGAACGCATCGGCGTCGGCGACATATTGCAGCGTCTGGTGCGCGGGATCGAACACGACATGGCCGAGCGTGCCGCTGGTGTTGATCGCGCTGATCGTGAGCGGCTGACCCTCGGGATCGGCGTCGTTGCCGAGCAGCGCGGTCCACAGGTTCGCCGTCGTCGCATCCTCGTTGACCGAGGCCGCGTCGGCATGCGCAACGGGCGCCTGGTTGGGATGGTCGTCATTGACGATCGTGCCGGTGGCGGTGTCGTTGTCGATGATCACATTGGCGCTCAGCGGGTAGAGGTGCACCGCGAGGGTCTCGTTGCCCTCGACGATGGTGTCGCCCTTGACCGCGATGGTGATCGTCTTGCTGGTCTCGCCCGCGGCGAAATTCACGACGCCCGCGAGAACCGCGCCCGAAGCCAGATCGCTCGCCGAGGCGGAACCGTCGAGCTCGACGCCATATTCGATGCTCGCCGCATCGGTGCCGCCGGTGCGGGTGACGGTGAAGACGAGGTTGCTCGTGCCGCTATTGCCTTCGACGACGCTGGCGTCGGCGATGCTGATGTGGCTGGGGAGAACGTCGTCGTTGACGATGGTGCCGGTGGCGCTGTCGTCATCGACGATGACGTTGGCGCTCAGCGGAAACAGGTGGACAGAGAGGGTCTCGTTGCCCTCGACGACGGTGTCGCCCTTGACTGCGACCGTGATCGTCTTGGTCGTCTCGCCCGCGGCGAAATCCACGACGCCCGCAAGGACGGCGCCCGAGGCGAGATCGCTGGCCGAGGCGGAGCCGTCGAGATCCACGCCGTACTCGACGCTGGCGGCATCGGTGCCGCCGGTGCGGGTGACGGTGAAGACCAGGTTGCGGGTGCCGCTGTCGCCCTCGACGACACTGGCGTCGGCGATGCTGACATGGCTGGGCAGGAAGTCATCGTTGACGATCGTGCCGGTGGCGGTGTCGTCATCGAGGATGAAGTCGCCGCTCAGCGGGTAGAGATGGACCGCGAGGGTCTCGTTGCCTTCGACGACGGTGTCGCCCTTGACCGCGATGGTGATCGTCTTGCTGGTCTCGCCGGCGGCGAAATCCACGACGCCCGCAAGGACTGCGCCCGAGGCGATGTCGCTCGCCGAGGCCGTGCCGTCGAGCTCGACACCATATTCGAGGCTGATCGCGGCGCTCGCATCGCCCGTGCGGGTGACGGTGAAGACGAGATTGCGGGTGCCGGAATCACCCTCGATGACGCTCGCATCGCTGATGCTGAGATGATCCATGGGATATTATTCCTTTAGCAAGTCTACGCATGCCGCGTAGAGAGGATGTGGTTACGCGAATCACAAACAAAGTGACGCATTGGGCTAATCATCGAGTATGACAGCGCCATTGCGGATCTTTATTTTGAAAATTGTCAATTGTGATTCGGTTTTGTCTATTGTTGATGATCTATTGTCTATTGTTGTGGTGATTTTGTATGATGTTGTAATTTGTGAATTGTGCAGGATCATGGCGCATGCATTGTTCCGTCAGCGGCGGATGCGAGACTTGGCCCGATCAACGACGGCATTGGCGGCAGCGCCTTGGAGCACGCGGTCACCCGTTGGCGCCATGCGCCAGAAGACCCCGTGTTTCCCCCAGCCGGAAAGCGAAATCGACAAAAGTGCCTGGGGGCGCGGCGGTCGCTCAGGCACGAGCCTGGCGAGTACCGCGCGCCCTGGTCAGAAGCGGATGCGCGCGCTCAGGCTGGCACGATGATCCTCGCTGCGCTTGCCGAACTCGCCGTCATAGCCGAGCCGGAGCGACAGGTTCTCGTTGCCGACCACCCGCAGTTCCGCACCGACATGCGCGGCCCGGCGGTCCATCAGCGTCGAGATCATCGCTGGTGCGGCCGAGGGATTGCCGCCGAGCAGACGGAACGGGGCCTCGATCCGATCGGTGGTATTGAACACCCCGCCGGCGGTGATTGCGAAAGTCGCGATGGTGGGGCCGCTGCGTGCGAACCGCACGCCGAGGCTGATCTCGGGCTGGACGGTGCCGATCCACTGGGTGTCCTGCAGGCTCTCGACGCCCAGGCCCTCCAGACCGCGTTCCTTGAACCCGCCCTGGCGCAGCGCGGTGACATAGCCGCGCACCGCCGGTCGGGCGAAGACCGAGCCCTGGCCGATCACCCAGGCCGCCTCGGCGCTGCCCTGGAAATAGCCGGTGCCCTGGTTGCTGACACCCTGGCGCGAGTCGAAGATGTTCACGCCGCGGCGCAGCTCGGTCCATTGCCAGCCGCCGCTCACCGAAGCGGACAGTTGCGCGCCGCTCGCGCCGGCATAGCGAGCGCCGATGCCGGCATGCACGCCGTCGCCGTCGGAATTGGCGCGCAATCCGTCGATCTTGGCGTTGCCAATGCTGTCATAGCCGATCGCGCCGCCGACCATCCAGTCGCCGCCCAGGGGCTTCTCAAAGCCAGCGCGGAACCGGCCGTCGGTCTCGCCGCGGACCTTGGCATATTCGCTGTCGCCCGAGCGGTTGAAGACATGGCCGCCGGCCTGGCTCCACACGCAGCCGTCGCCCGCCGGGCCGGCCAGCGTACCGCAGCCGAACAGGTTGGACGAGAAGTCGCGCGCCGCACCCAGCTGGGTGAGCGAGGCGATCAGATAGGGCTCGGGGTTGAGCTGGTCGAAGATCGCGCGATATTGCGCCTCCCCGCCGGCCTGGATGTTGCCGATCAGCGCGAGCAGGTGGCCGGCGCCCGCCGATCCGCCCGCGGTAACCGCCCGGTCCATATAGTCGCCGAGCGACCGCTCATTGGCATTGAGGAAGGGCTGGGCGAAATGGGTGTCGAGCGCGAGCTGGATGCCCGCGCTGTTGGCGAGCACGCGATAGTCGATCGCCAGCGTATCGCGGATGTTCAGCCCGTTGTTGGTCGCCGTGCCCGCCGTGGCGAACAGGGTGACCGGGTTCTTGTCCTGCAGCCAGGTCAGGACCACGTCGCCCGTGCCGGCGACGCTGGTGTTGCCGCTGACGTTGACACGGTCCGAGGCATAGGGGCCGAAGGCGACGTCGAACGCCATGTGGCCGGTCGCGCTCTGGGTGAAATCGCCGTCCAGCGCGACCGTGTTGATGACGCGGGCCCCGTAGAGCAGGTTGGTCGCCGGCGTGCCCTGTCCGTCGAGATTGGCGAAGACCGCGCCGTTCAGCAGGTCGATCGGCCGCCGATCCGCGGAAAGCCCCATCTGGAAGTCGCCGGCATTGCTGAAGCTGCCGGTCGAGCCGGCGCCGTCGCGCAGGTCGATCCGGTTGAAGGCGATGAAGGTGGCGTTGGCGTTGTTGATCACGGTGTTGGCGCCGCCGCCCAGCGCGACATTGCCGATGATCGTGCCGCCATTCTCCACCCGGTCGTTGCCCGCACCGGTGTCGATCGCGAGACCCGAGGTCGCGCTGATCGAGCCGGAGGTGAGCTGGATCAGGTTGGTCGCGCCGCCCGACAGGCGGATGCCGGCGCCGGTTCCGGAGCCCCCGCGCACCATGTTGTTGGCGGTGACCAGCAGGTTGCCCGCGCCGGTGCTGCCCTGGCTCTGCGCGAAGATCGCCGTCGAGTTGAGGCCGCCGGCAAAGACCGAGCCCGAGAGGCGCAGGTCGATCGCGCCGCCGGCACCCGAGCCGGTGCCATTGCCCGCGAAGCTGCCCTCGACCCAGCCGCCACCGCCGCCGAGCGACTGGGCGACCACGCCGACCGAGTTGGCGCCGACCACCGCGATGTTGCCGGTCTGATCGAAATGGATCGCGCCGCCATTGCCGATGTTGCCGGCATTGAGCGTGACGCTGGCCGAATCCACTGCGCCGAGTACCGCGCCGCCACCGCCGCCGATCGACTGGAGGAACACGCCGTGCGAATGGCTGCCCCCGGTCTGGATCGCGCCGTTGTTGGATACCGATACGGCGCCGCCATTGCCGCTCGCGCCACCGCTGCCGCCCAGGGTGACGTCGGCGCTGCCGCCGGTCAGGCGAACCTCGCCGCCGCCCGCGCCAATCGACTGGACCACCAGCGCCGGCGAGTAATCGCCCAGCGTGGCGAAGCCGCCCGAATAGGCGAGGGTGACCGTGCCCCCGTCCAGCCCCGCGCCGCCATTGGCGCCGAGCTTGACCACGGTGGGCGGCGGCGCAGGAGGCGCCGCCACCAGCGGATCGCCGCCCGCCATCCACAGGGCGAGCTCGCGCTGGCTGTCAGGTGAGAAGCCATTGGCCGCTGCGCTCGCTCCGGTGCCGAGGGCAGGGGCGTTGTCGATGTCGAGGACTGCCGGAGCCGCGGTCGCTGTGGACGTGCCCGTCGCGACTTCGACGATCACCGAGCCGCCGCCGCCGCCGATCGACTGGACGATCGCGCCGGGCGCGAACTTGCCGGTCGTTGTGATCGCGCCGGTCATGCTGCGCTGGATCGCGCCGCCCGCCGAACTGGCGGTGCCGTCGGCACCGAGCGTGGCCGAGGCCCCGGCGAAGAAGGCCGCCAGCTCCGCGGTCACGTCGATGATGCCGCGGCCGCCGCCGCCGCCGATCGACTGGGTCAGCGAGCCCGCCGAGCCGTCGCCATTGGTGGTGACGTTGCCCGAATGGCTGCCGGTGATGGTGCCGCCATTGTTGCCCGAGCCGCCGGTGCCGCCCAGCGTCAGGTCGACGCGGACCGGGGCCTGCGGATCGGTCACCGTCGCGTCGTGGAGCGCGACGATGTTCAGGTGCAGGTCGATCGTGCCGCCGCCGCCGCCGATCGACTGGTTGCTGATGCCGACGCCGTTGCGCCCGCCGACCCCGATCGTGCCGTTGGAATTCACCGTCACCTTGCCGGCGTTCATGCCGGAGGCGCCGTCCGCGCCGGCACGGGCGACGAGTAGCGGGTTGGGACGCTCGGTATTGCCGGTCGGGCCGACAACGGGCAGGCCGGGCAGACCGGTGATGCCGCTGAAATCGAAGCCCAGCGTGCCGCCACCGCCATTGATGCTCTCGGCGACGATCGCCTGCGATCCCGCGCCGAGCACGGTGATATCGCCGGTCTGGTTGACCGTCACGGTGCCGCCCGTGCCGCCGGTGCCGCCACCGGCAAGGCCGACGATCAGCGCCAGCGTGTTCGACAGGGTCAGGCTCGCCGGTTCGCCGGTCAGCGCGGCGCCGAGGCCGGCATTGCCGCCGCCGCCGCCGATGCTCTGCGCGACGATGCCATGGGCCAGGGTCCCGCGGGTGAGGATCGTGCCGGTGTTGGTCACGGTGACCGCACCGCCGTCACCGCCGCTGCCACCCACGCCGCCGATCGAGATCAGCGGTGCGGAGGTCGGGGCGCCGAGCAGCAGGGTGCCGGTCAGCGCCATGCCGCCATTGCCGCCGCCGCCGCCGATCGACTGGGCGAGCACGCCGTGCGCGCCTGCACCCTTGGTCTCGATCGTGCCGGCATTGGTGACGTCGACCACGCCGCCGGTATTGCCGCTGCCGCCGATCGCACCGAAGTTGAACCCGAAGGCGACGCTGTCCTTGCCCGACGAGACGCCGGTGAGCGCCAGGATCGTCGAGCTGTTGCCGCCGCCGCCGCCCAGCGACTGGGCGAAGATGCCGTAGGCGCCCTTGCCTTCGGTCAGGATGTCGCCCGAATTGGTGCCGCCGGTGTCGCGGTTGACCACGGTGACCTTGCCGCCGGTCCCGCCATCGCCGCCATTGCCGCCGATGTTGATCTTGCCGCTGTGCGTCTGCTTGTCGCTGCCGGTGAGGCCGACCGCGAGCTGGAGCACCAGCCCGGCATCGCCGCCGCCGCCGCCGATCGAGTTGGCGCTGATGCCGGCCGCATCTTCGCCCTTGGTCCAGATCAGGCCTTCGTTGGTGACCGAGACGTCGCCCGCCTTCTCGCCCGAGCCGCCGGCGCCGCCGACATTCACGTTGAACGAGTTGTTGGCGCTCTTGCCCTGGGCGCGGAAGTCGATGACCGCGCCGCCGATGCCGCCACCGCCGCCGATCGATTGGGCGCGGATGCCGAAGGCGCGCGCGCCGGTGGTGGCGATCACGCCGGTGTTCTTCACCGTCACGGCGTCGCCCACGCCGGCGATACCGCCCGAGCCGCCTACTGCGATCCCCATCGTGTTCGAGGTGTTGGTGCTGCTGCTCACCTGTAGCGCGACGCTGGCGGTGTAGCCGCCGGTGCCGCCGCCGCCGCCGATCGACTGGGCGAGGATGCCATCGGCATCGGCACCGCCGGTGACGATCTGCGCGCTGTTGCCGACATCGACCGTCGATGCCTTGGAGCCGATGCCGCCGGTACCGCCCACCGCGACGGTAACCGCCGAGGTGGTGTTGACGATCACTCCGGTAGCACTGCCGCCGGCGCCGCCCGATCCGCCGATACTCTGTGCCCAGATGCCACGCGATTCAAGTCCGCGCGTGGTGAGGTTCGCGGCATTGGCCACCGTGACGGCGCCGCCGGTTGCGCCCGCGCCGCCGTCCAGGCCGACATTGACGCTACCACTGAAAGTCTGCGCCGATTTGCCGGTGCCGCTGGTGCCCGAAGCGCTGGCGCCGATCGATCCGCTGGTACCGCCGCCGCCGCCGACCGATTGTGCGAAGATCGCGGAGGAATAGGCGCCGCTGGTATCGATCGTGCCGTCGGCATCCACTTTCACGAGGCCACCGGTTCCGCCCGAGCCTCCCAGCTGGCCAAGGCTCATCGCGATCTGGTTGCGCGCGCCGGGGACCAGGCCGAAGTCGAACGAGGCATTGCCGCCGCCGCCGCCGATCGACTGGGCATGGATGCCGATCGAGCGCTCGCCGGTGGTGACGATCTTGCCGTCATGGCTGACCTCGACGTCGCCGGCATCGCCGCCGATGCCGCCGCTTCCGCCGACGCTCAGGCTGAGCTGGTTGGCGTCGCGCGTGTAGCCGCCGGCCAGGTTGAAGGTGCCGCTGCCGCCTCCTTTGCTGATCGACTGGGCGAGGATGCCGTCGCTCGCCGCGCCGCTGGTGCCGATGTCGCCGCGGTGCCGCAGCGTGACGTCGCCGCCGGTGCCCGCGTCGCCACCCGAGCCGCCGACATTGATCACCGCCGCGAACGGGCTGTTGTCCGCCGGCGCCAGGGTCACGTCGAGCACCAGGTTGAAGCCGGCATTGCCGCCGCCGCCGCCGATCGACTGGACGGTCATGCCGTTCGAGCTGTCGCCGAAGGTGCGGATCAGGCCGGGCGTCTCGGTCTCGACGCCGCCGACCATGGTGTAGCCGCGCGTGACCGTCACGTCGCCGGCATTGCCGCCCGCGCCGCCGGTGCCGCCGATGCCGAGGGCGATCGGCGAACCTTGGCGCGAGACCGCGCCGGACACGTTGACGCCGCCCTGGCCACCGCCACCGCCGACCGACTGGACGAGGATGCCCGTCGCACCGCCGATATAGTCGGTCGCCGAGAGCACGACCGCGCCGCCGGTGCCGGTGGTCACCTTGGTATTGACCAGCACATTGCCATTGCTGGTGAAGGTGACGTCGCCGGCATCCGCGCCGGTCCCGCCGGTGCCGCCCAGGCCGGCGGCGAGCGCGACGCCGTTGAGCTTCGACTGGCCCGCGCCGGCATTGTTGAGCGCCGCCGAGACGTTGAGCCCGCCGTCGCCGCCACCGCCCGCGATCGACTGGACGATGATGCCGGCCGCCTCGAAGCCGTCGACCAGCACCTGGCCGTTCTGGGTGGCGATCACGTCGCCGCTGGCATTGCCCGCGCCGCCAAAGCCGCCCACGCCGAAGACCAGCGCGGGTTCCTTGGTGCTGCTGCTAGCGGTGATGCCGCCCGAGATGTTGATTCCGCCGGTGCCGCCGCCGCCGCCGACCGACTGGACGAGCAGGCCGCGCGCCCAGTTGCCCTGGGCGAACAGGTCGGCATCGACATTGGCAGTCACCGCGCGGCCCAGGCCGCCATCGCCGCCGAAGCCGCCGATCCCGACGGTCAGCTGGCCGTCCATCGAGATGCCGCCCGAGACGTTGATGCCGCCCACGCCGCCGCCGCCGCCCAGCGACTGGGCGATCACTGCCGAACGCTCGTCGCCCGTGGCACTGACCTGCGCCCGGTCGGCACCCGGTGCCTTCACGGTGAGCTTCACCGTGCCCGCATCGCCGCCATCGCCGCCGAAGCCGCCAATGCCGAGCGACGCGACGCGGCTCGATCCGGCGCTGGGCGAGGAGAGGGCGATCTGACCGGTGACGTTGAGCCCGCCCTGGCCGCCGCCGCCGCCCACGCTCTGCGCGACCACGCCGTTGGAGCCGTTCTGGATCAGGCGATAGCCGGGCAGGGTGAAGTCGAATCCGAAGAAGTTGAAGGTGACCGGGGCGATCTGGACCACGCCCGCATTGCCCGAGGTGAGGACGTTGCCGGTCACGCTTGCGACCACGTCGCCCGCATCGCCGCCCTTGCCGCCAAAGCCGCCCAGGCCGAAGCCGAAGGAACCGGCGCTGCCGCCGGTGCTGCCCGAGATGCCGCCCGCGACGTTCAGGCCGCCCCGGCCGCCGCCGCCGCCGATGCTCTGCGCGACGACGCCGTCGGAATCCGTGCCGCTGGTCACGGTGTCGCCGGTGCGGGTAAGCGAGACGCCGCCCGCCTTGCCGCCGTTACCGCCGAACCCGCCCACGCCGATCGAGACGGTGCCCGCGGTGCCGGCGGATACGCCGATCGAGCCCGAGACGTTGAGCCCGCCCGCGCCGCCGCCGCCGGCGAGGCTCTGCGCCATCACGCCGACCGAGTCGGCGCCGCGCGTGCGATAGTCGCCGGTCACGCTCGCGGTGACCAGCTCGCTGGTCCCGCCGCCGCCGCCGAAGCCGCCCACGCCGATCGCCGCGCCCACCGAGGCGTTGTTGCTGGTCGTGACCGAGAGCGAGCCGGTGACGTTGAAGCCGCCATTGCCGCCGCCGCCGCCCAGGCTCTGGATCAGCGCGCCGGCCGATTCCAGGCCGGTGGTGGCGACATCGCCGACGAGCGTGGCGTTCACCGTGCCGGCCTTGCCGCCGTCGCCGCCGAAGCCGCCGACGCCTATGCCCAGCGTGCCCGCGCCGCCGCTGCTCGACAGGGCGACGTTCCCGGTGACGTTGAAGCCGCCATTGCCGCCGCCGCCGCCGGCTGACTGGACGAGGATCGCGCCGCTGCGCGCGCCGAGCGTCGAGACGTCGCCGGTCAGCTTGGCGGTCACCGCCATGGCGTCGCCGCCGCTCTTGCCGAAGCCGCCGACACCTACGCCCAGCGAGCCGGTGCCGCTGGTCCCGGCGCTGAGGCTCAGCCCGCCGGTGACGTTGAACGCGCCGTTGCCGCCGCTGCCGCCCAGGCTCTGCACCGCCAGGCCGAAGGAATCGCTGCCCTTGGTGCCGATGTCGCTGGTCAGGGTCGCGTTGACGATGCCGGCATTGCCGCCCGCGCCACCGAACCCGCCGACGCCGACCAGGATGTTGCCGGTCAGTCCCTTGGACGCGGCGATGCCGCCGGTGACGTTGAAGCCGCCATTGCCGCCGCCGCCGCCGACCGACTGGATCAGCGCGCCGCCCGAGCGGGCGTCGGTCGTGCCGATGTCGCCGTTGATGTCGGCGATCACCGTGCCGGCATTGCCCGCCGTATCGCCCGAGCCGCCGATGCCGATGCCGATATTGCCCGCGCCGCTCTTGGAGCCCGAGATGCCGCCGGTGATGTTGAACGCGCCGTTGCCGCCGCCGCCGCCCACGCTCTGCGCGACGATGCCGCGTGCGTCGCTGCCTTCGGTCGAGACGGCGACCAGCGTGTTCGTCGTGTCGGCGACGCCCTGGTTCACCTTCAGCGTGACGGCCTTGCCGTCGCCGCCTGCGCCGCCCGAGCCACCCAGGCCGACGCCGATATTGCCCGCGCCGTCCTTGGCGATCGCGACGCCGCCCGAGACGTTGAATGCGCCCGCGCCGCCGCCGCCGCCGGCCGACTGGGCGAGGATGCCGTCGCTCTCGTCGCCGCCGGTCGCGGTGGTGCCGGTGACGGTGAGCGTGACCACGCCTGCATCGCCGCCGCCGCCGCCCGAGCCGCCCAGGCCGACATTGATCGCGCCCGCCACGGTGCCGCTGATGCCGATACCGCCGGAGACGTTGAACCCGCCGGCGCCGCCGCCGCCGCCCAGGCTCTGCGCGGTGATCGCGGTCGACTGGTTGCCCAGCGTGACGACGTTGCCGGTAACGGTCGCGCCGACGCGCTCGGCATTGCCGCCACCGCCGCCCGAACCGCCCAAACCGACCGACAATGCCACCCCAGCGGTGCCGCCAAAGCCGATCCCGCCCGAGACATTGAATCCCCCCGCACCACCGCCGCCGCCCGCGCTCTGCGCCAGAAAGCCGCCCGACTGGTTGCCTTCGGTCAGGATCGAGACCGCGCTGGCATCGACTTCGCCGCCATTGCCCGCGCCACCGCCGGCGCCGCCCAGGCCGATATTGACCGAGACGCCATAATTGCCGGAGCCGGCGATGCCGCCCGAGACGTTGAACCCGCCCGCGCCGCCGCCGCCGCCGTTCGACTGGACCACGACGCCGCGCGACTGGTCCTTGACCGTGTGGACCGCGGCGAGCGCGGTGCCGGTGGCGTGTCCGGCATGACCGCCCGTGCCGCCCGAGCCGCCCAGGCCGACGGAGAGGCCGCCGCCAAAGGTGCCGGCGCCCGCGATCGTGCCCGAGACGTTGAACCCGCCCGCACCACCACCGCCACCCAGGCTCTGGACGAGCAGGCCGTCCGACTGGACGCCCGAGGTGTAGATCGTGCCGGCCGCCGTGCCGGTGACTTCGCCGCCGCCGCCACCACCAGCGCCGGCGCCGCCTAGGCCGACCGCGATGCCGCCCGAATAGGAACCGCTGCCGCTGATCGATCCGGAGATGTTGAAGCCGCCATTGCCGCCGCCGCCGCCGGCCGACTGGACCAGGATGCCGGTCGAGCGGTCGCCCGTGGTCTGGACGTTGCCGCCGACCCGCCCGGTCACCTTGCCGCCGTCACCGCCGCCGGCACCGGAGCCGCCGATGCCGACCGCGATGCCCACGCTGGCCTTGCCCGCGAAGCTGACCGCGCCCGAGACGTTGAATCCGCCCGAGCCGCCCGCACCGCCGATCGACTGGATCACCGCGCCGCCGGAATCGTCACCGCCGGTCGAGATCGTGCCGTCGAAATCGGTATCGACCTCACCGCCATTGCCGGCATTCGCGCCCGAGCCGCCGATGCCGACCGCGAGCGAGATCGCACCGGCACCACCCGCCGCGACCGCCGCCGAGACGTTGAACCCGCCATTGCCGCCGCCGCCGCCGACCGACTGGGTGAGCAGGCCGGTCGAGAAATCGCCGCCGGTCTGGATCGCGCCGCCCGAATTGACCTCGACCAGCCCGCCATTGCCGCCGGTGCCGCCCGAACCGCCGATGCCGAGCGAGAAGGATGCGCCCACCGAAGGCGCGCCGGCCGCCGCGACCGAGACGCTGAAGCCGCCGGCACCGCCGCCGCCGCCCACCGACTGGGCGAGGATACCCTCGGAATTGTCGCCGAGCGTGCTGATCAGTGCATCGCCGTCGAGCGTGACATGGCCACCAATGCCGCCACTGCCGCCGCTGCCGCCGATCGCGATGCTGGCGCCGCCGAAGATGCCGCCGGTCGCCTGGACCGCGAAGCCGCCATTGCCGCCGCCGCCGCCGACCGACTGGAGCTGGATGCCGCGCGCGCGGTCGCCCGTGGTCGAGATGAACGGATCGAGCAGCACCGGCGCGCCCGCGACCATCACCGAGCGCTGGCTCAGATTGACGTCGACGGTGCCGCCATCGCCGCCGGCGGAACCCGCGCCGCCGATCGCGACGCCGACGAACGCGCTCAGCGACGCGGTCGAGCCGCCATTGCCGCCGCCACCGCCGATCGACTGGGCGAAAATGCCGTTGGAATCATTGCCGGTGCCGATGCCGGTACCGGTCAGGATGTTGCCGCTATGGTTGACCGTGACGGTCCCGGCATTGCCGCCGCTGGCGCCCTTGCCGCCGATGGTGAGCAGCACGCCGCCGGTCGTGCCGCCGTCACCACCGCCGCCGCCGACCGACTGGACGAACAGTGCCGTCGAGTTGTTGCCCGTGGTCGTGACGCTGCCGGTGTTGGTGACGGTGACGGTGCCGCCGACGCTCGCCGCCGAACCGTCGCCGCCGATCGTGACCAGGCCGCCGCTGTCGCCACCCTTGCCGCCGCCGCCGCCGACCGACTGGGCGAAGATGCCGCGTGCCGCGTCGCCGCCGGTGGTGACCTTGCCGGCATTGGTGACGGTGACCGTGCCGCCGGCGCCACCCGCGCCGCCCTTGCCGCCCAGTGCGACCACGCCGCCCGAGGCCGAGCCCGCACCGCCGCCGCCGCCGACCGACTGGACGAAGACGCCGTCGGCGCCTTTCTTGGTGGTGGTGATCACGCCGGTGTCGGCGATCGTCGCGGTGGCGCTGCCGCCCGCGCCGCCGATCGTGCCCTTGCCGCCGATCGAGACCAGGCCGCCAGTGCCTTCCGCCGAGCCACCGCCGCCGCCGATCGACTGGACGAACACGCCGCGCGCGTCGACGCCGTCGGTGGTCACGGTGCCGGCGATCGTCGCCGTGGCCGTGCCGCCGGTGCCGCCCGATCCGCCGGATCCGCCGACCGCCACCGCGCCGCCCGAAGCACCGCCGGCACCGCCGCCGCCGCCGATCGATTCGGCGAACACGCCGTGCGCGTTGCTGCCCCGGGTCTCGACCAGCGCTCCAGCCGCGACGGAGATCGTCGCTGTGGCGCCGTTGCCCGCATTGCTGCCGGACGAACCGAATGCGACTAGGCCGCCATTGCCGCCGGCCGAACCGCCGCCGCCACCGATCGACTGGGCGAACACGCCGTATGCGCCGCTGTTGGTGGTGGTGACGCGTCCGCCGGTCAGGACATTGATTGTCGCCGAACCGCCACTACCGCCATTGCCACCGTCGCCGCCGAACGCGACGATGCCGCCCGCATTGCCGACATTGCCGCCCGATCCGCCGATCGACTGGGCCTGGATGCCATAGGCGTCCTTGCCCGAGGTCTCGACTACGCCGCTGTGATTGATGGTGACGGACCCGCCATTGCCGCCCGCGGCGCCGCGTCCGGGATCGCCGATCACGCCGTAGCTGCTGCCGCTGGTGCCGGCGCTGCCGCCGAGGCTCTGGCCGAGGATGCCCACGGCATCGTCGCCTGAGGTCGAGATATTGCCGGTCTGGTTGACCAGCACCGTGCCGCCCTGGCCGGCACCGCCGCTGGCCCCGCCGCTCGAGAACACCCAGCCGGTGCCGCCTTCGCCGCCCTTGCCGCTGGAGCTGCGCGCTAGCAGGCCATGGGCGCGATCGCCTTCGGTGACGACGGTGACGCTCGAGGCCACGGTGACGTTGCCGCCGGCGCCCGCGGCGCCGCCCGTGCCGCCCTTGACGTTGCCGGCACCGTCGCCGCCCTTGCCGCCGTTACCGCCCTGGCTGACCACCTGGATGCCGGGAAGATCGTCCGAGACGGTCGAGATGTCGCCGTGATTGGCGGGCGTGATGGTCGCCGAGATGTCCTGGCCGCGCGCACCCGCGCCGCCGTCGCTGGCATTGGCGCCGATCGTGAAGCAGCCGCCGAAGATGCAGATCCGGACGCCGGCGCCGAAGCTGCCATTGCCGCCGTCTCCGGCGACGCGGACGTCCGAATAATAGTTCACGTCGCCTGCCGCGGGCGTGAAGGTGACGGTGGTCGAGCCGGAGCCGGCACCTCCGCCGGCTTGCGGCGTGACCGGCGTGTTCACTCCGGTGGTCACGTCGGTGACGATGGGGGTCGTCACGCTGCCACCGCCGCTCTTGTCGAGCGTGACGCCGGTGACCCGGCCGGAGGTGAGGGTGACGGCGCTGACCGTGTAGGTGATGTTGGTATTGGTGTCGGTGAAGGTCTGGCCCACCGTGTTGGCGAGCAGGATCGTGTTGTTCTTGTCGGTGCGGACCAGCGCGGGGTTGATCACTTCGATGACGGTCTCGTCGAGATCGCTCACCGGGTTGTGGACCGTGTCGCCCACCGCGACCGGCGGGATCACCGGCGGCGTGGGGGCAGGGGCCACCATCGCCTTGACGAGGGCCATGTGCGAGACGCTGGTATTGGCGGCGGCCGTGGTCGCCCAGCTGGCCGTGCCGAGGGCGAGCACCAGCCCGATGCGTTTCAGGTGCCGGGTGAGCGTGCCGAACAGCTTGCGGTCGTTCTCCCGCGGGCGTCGCGGCGTGCCGGCGCCGGCGATGCGACCGCGAAGGCGTTCCAGCGCCCGGGAAAGTTCAGCCGAGCGGTCGGCAAGCAGCGACAGGACCGCACCGATCTCGGAAAGGAAATCCTCTCGCTGGCTGTGGTTCAGTCGGTCCGCCGAGACTGCATCACCGGTCGCATCCACCAAGGCCGCGAGCCGCGCGAGCCGCGCAGCATCCGTTCGCCGAGCCATAGCTATTCCCCCGAAACTCTCCTGAGTCGAGGGCGCATCTTATCAGGGTGAATGCGGGATTACCCTTATTCTTATCGATCTGCACTGTCCCGCATTCGTGCACCTTCCCGAAACGAGAATCGTAGCGGCAAAGTGGCGGTACATCATCGGATGAGGCCCTGAGAGAGGCGGTCCGAAGATCGCGCGGTGTCACGCGTGCTTCGCCGGGTTGTCACATAAATGATAATTATAGCTAGCATATGCCGCCCCGACTCGAAATCAGGGGTTGCCAACAATGAACATTTCCCGCGTTTCCCGCCTTGCCTTGTCGTGCGCGCTTTGCGCCGGCGTGGCCTGGATTTCTCCCGCGTTCGCCCAGTCCGCCGACACGCAGGCGACCTCCGGCGACGAGATCATCGTCACCGGCCGCGCCGGCACCACCGAGCAGAAGAAGGTCGACACCAGCTATGCGATCTCGACGATCTCGTCGGAAGAGCTGCAGATGCGCTCGCCGATCGGCGTGGTCGAGGCGCTCAAGCAGGTGCCGGGCTTCTTCATCACCAATACCTCGGGCGAGGCGAGCAGTGGCGTGCGCGTGCGCGGTATCCCGAGCGATGGTTTCCAGACCGTGGCGCTGCTCGAGGACGGCATCCCGATGCAGGCCGATCCGGGCCTGGGCTGGCTGAACGGCGACCAGTCGCTGCGCTACGACCAGACCGTGGAGCGCATCGAAGTGGTGCGCGGCGGCCCTTCGTCGATCTTCTATTCGAACGCGCCGGGCGCGGCGATCAACTTCATCACCCGCAAGGGCGGGGAGACGATGGAAGGCCTGGTCCGCTATGAAGGTGCCGATTATGGCTCGCACCGTATCGATGCCTGGGTCGGCGGCCCGCTCGCCGGGGACTGGCGCTTCTTCGCCGGCGGCTATTACCGGCTGAACGACGGCCCACGCGATGCCGGCTTCCGGACCGGCCAGGGTGGCCAGTTCCGCGCCAATCTGTCGCGCGAGTTCGCGCGTGGCTCGATCAACCTGGGCATCAAGCGGATCGACGAGCGCATCAGCAACTGGGGCGGCGGCGTCTACACCACCGATGCGGACGGCAACGCGACCGGCGTGCCCGGCTTCGATCCGAAGCGCGATACTATCCAGGGCCCGGAAAGCCGCTATTTCAACTTCCGCACGCCGACCGGCAGCTATGCGTTCGACAGCGGGGTTGGCTCCACGGTCAAGCTCACCCAGTACAGCTTCGGCGGCGAATATGAGCTGGGCGACAAGGTCAAGCTGCAGCACAACATGCGCTACCGCGAGAGCTGGACGCGCCGCAACAGCATCACCCCGTACAGCGTGGCCGGTGCCCAGGCGTTCCTGACCGGCACCTTCGGCAAGGCGATCCCGGCGGGCAGCGGGCTCACGCTCGGCCTGCGCTACCGCGACACGGGGGCGACCTATGACCTCGCCAACGCCAACGGAAATGGCCTGGTGCTCGTCGATCTCGCGCGCTCCTACACCACGCCGCTCGACGAGTTCGTCAGCGACACCCGCCTGGTCGCCAGCTTCGATGCGGCGGGCGAGCACAATTTCGCGGTCGGCGGCTACTACGCCAATGTCGACGAGGGCTTCCGCACCAACAGCGCCGCGATCCTGACCGAAGTGGCCAACCAGGCCCGGGTGCTGGACGCCTATGTCCTGACCGCGACCGGCGCGCCGGTGCTCAAGCTCAGCGACAACGGCGTCGTCGCCTATGGCTCCGAATGGAACAATGCCGAGGGCCAGTCGGACACCTTCGCGCTCTATGCCAGCGACGAGTGGCAGATCACCGACAAGCTGCGCCTCGACGGCGGCGTGCGCTGGGAGCGGATCTCGATCAAGGGTCAGGTCGAGGGCAAGCGCACCGTCAATCTGGGGCAGACCAGCTCGATCGCCGACGATGCGGTGGCGACCGGCAATGGCGTGTTCAAGCCGTATGACCGCAGCTTCGACCACACGGCCTGGACGGTGGGCGCGAACTACCAGTTCAAGCCGTATTTCGGCGCGTTCGTCCGCTACACCAATACTTTCCGCCTGCCCAACATCTCGAGCTTCGTCACCAACGCCGGCGCCGATCCGGTGGTGCAGACGATGAACTTCATCGAGGCGGGGCTGAAATTCTCGCGCCGGAAGTTCGATATCTACCTCACCGGCTTCCGCACCAAGTACAACAGCTACGAGATCACCGATTTCCGCAATGTCGGCGGCACGCTCACGCCGTTCCGCGTGCTGGGCGATACCCGCACCTGGGGCACCGAGCTCGAGGCAGGCTGGCGCCCGACCGACTGGTTCGATCTCCATGCCTCCTGGACCTGGCAGGACGCGCGCTTCACCAACTTCGTCTACACCAACAATGCCGGCAAGCTGACCGACTATTCCAACCACCGGATGAACGGGCTGCCGCACAACAACTTCCGCATCAGCCCGGGCGTCAACCTGTTCGGCAAGGCGCTGCGGGTGGAAAGCGACATCAACTATAGCGGCCAGCGCTATACCGATGTCGCCAACGAGATCAGCCTCAAGCCCTTCTGGGTGGTCGATCTGACCGCACGCTACGAAGTGACGCCGCAGCTCCAGCTCAACCTGATCGTCAACAACCTGACCAACGAGTTCGGCCTGGTGAACGGCAATCCGCGTGCCGGCACGATCGACAATGGCGAGGCGGGCCAGGCGATCTTCATCGGCAGCTCGCAGTTCCGCCGCAGCTTCCGCGGCGCGATCACCTATCGCTTCTGACCTATCCCGGACCGGCATGTCACGGCATGCCGGTCCGGTGCTTTCCATCCGGTCGCACGATTGTCGCGGCCCGATGCCGATGTTAGCCAACGCAGCGGACGGGGAACGATCCGCTCGGGCAGGAGAGTGAAGGCGCGTGACGGCATATCGCCAACCCAGGCAGGAACGATCGCGGCGGACGTTCGATGCGTTGCTCGACGCGGCCGGCTATCTGCTCGCCGAAGTCGGCATCGAGCGCATCTCGACCAACCTGATCTGCGAGCGCGCCAAGGTGACGCCGCCCGCGCTCTACCGTTATTTCGACGACAAATACGCGATCATCTACGCGCTCGCCGAACGGCTGATGCTGCGCCAGAATGATGCGCTGGAGACCTGGATCGCCAATTATGGCGACAAGGGGCTCGACGTGATTTCGGACAAGCTGCTCGAATTGCTCGAGACCATGTCCGCGATCACTGGCAGCCAGCCCGGTGCGATCTGGATCATGCGGGCGCTGCGATCGGTGCCGTCGCTCACGCCGGTGCGGCTCTATTCGCACAACTACGTCACCGACCTGCTCACCGATATCTACCACCAGTACCTGCCGCACGTGGATCGCGAGATGATCCGCCGGCGCACCCGCCTGTCGGTCGAGATGGCCTATTCGATGGACGAGATGCTCAAGGAAGAGGATTTCGACCAGAAGAAGCTCCTCCAGGACGCGGCCTTCGTCTTCCGGTCGATGCTCAATTTCCCCGAATATAGGCTCCATCCCACGCCCGCCTGACTGTCACAAAATTGATAGCTATCGCTAGTATTCGGCGCGCCAACAGGGTTCGCAAGGAGTGTGGCGATGAAGGTTTCGGATCGGTTCGGACGCGTGCAATTGCTGGCCGCAGCGGCGCTGGCGCTGTGCGGGGCGCCAGCGGCGGCGCGGGATGACGGGCCGAATATCCCGCTGGTCGCCAGCCTTGGCGACGGCGTCTGGATGAAGGGCGATCTCCATCTCCATTCGCGCCACAGCAAGGATTCTTCGAACAATTCGGAAGCGACGATCATCGGCTTTGCCGAACAGGCCGGTTTCGATTTCCTGGCGATCACCGATCACGACAATCACGTGGAGGGGGATGTCGCGCATCACACCTGGAGCGATCCCGAGTTCCGCTCGGACAAGCTGGTGCTGCTCTACGGCGCCGAATGGACCACCAATCGCGGGCATGGCAACGTCTTCTCGGCGAAGCCCTACGACCATCAGAGCCTCTACGACATCCGCGATGCCCGCGACGCGAAGATCCTGGCGCTCAAGAAGAAGCTCGGCATCCACCTCTCGGCCAACCATCCCAGCGGCAAGGACCATTTCGGCTTCTCGTTCGACATGGTCGATTCCATCGAAGTGTGGAACTCGGTGATCTGGCCGAAGAATGCCGAGGCCGTGATGATCTGGGACGACATGCTGCGCTCCGGGCGCAAGCTTACCGGCCGTGGCGGCAGTGACTCCCATCACGGCACCCCGCCTTCGCCCGACAAGGCGGGCAAGAACAGCATGGAGCGCACCGCCAACTATGTCGGCACGCCGACGACCTGGGTGTTCGCCCGGTCGAGGACGCGCGAAGGCGTGGTTGAGGCGCTTACCAATGGCCGCGTGTCGATCAGCGCCAATCCGCGCGATCCCCGGGTCGAGCTCTATGCCGATCGCGATGGCGACGGGAAGATGGACATGATGATGGGCGACAATGCCCATGCCAGCGGCAAGCCGGTCCGCTTCGAGGTGCGGCTGGTCGGGGGCGATGTGGCCGACGCGGTCTACAAGGTCCGGGTGATCCGCAACGGCGAGAAGTTCGGCGAGTATGAAGCCCGGGGCGCCAACCCCTCGATCACCTTCGACGATACCCCGGACGCCAAGGCGCGCTCCTATTACCGCGTCGAGGTCGAAGGCCCGCAAAGCGCCTATCCCGAAGTGCCCAATGCGATGAAGCTGAGCGGGAAGATGGTCGGCCTGTCCAACCCTGTCTTCTTCAATTTCGACCCGCGCTTCTGATATCCGCGGGCGCGGGCGCGGGCGCGGGCGCGGGCAGGAAGGCCAGGTCCGCGCCCGCCGCCGTTTCGCTTCGAGTGGCAAGCGGCGTCAATCGGGGCGGGGGAGGCGAGAGGGTACTGGATGCCTCTCGCCAGCACCGCGGGCTAGACGGTGATCAGCCTGACGCCCGCCTGCTCGATCATCCGGGCATGGGCATCGCTGATCGCGGCGTCGGTGACGATGACGTCGAGTTCGTCGAGGCCGCATACCACCGAGCCTGAAGGGGCGGCGAACTTCGAGCTGTCGACGAGCAGTGCCACCCATTCGGCGCGGTCGATCATCTGGCGTTCGGCCGCGGCAAGCACGACATCGGCCTGCATCACGCCCTGCGCGCCGACGAAGGCCGCGCCCATGAACAGGCGCGGGGCATGGACGCGCGGCATGCATTCCTCGCCGCCGATGCCGAGGATGATGTTCTGTTCGCGGAAAACCGACCCGCCCGGAACCGCGATGCGGGTGCCCGGCTGCGGCAGCAGTGCGCTCACCACGTGCAGCGAGTTGGTGAGCACCTGCAGGTTTAGGCCGGCCAGGTGGCGGCACATCTGCAGCGTGGTCGAGCCGCCGTCGATGATGATCGACTCGCCCGGCTGGCAGAGCGCTGCGGCGGCGCGGCCGATCGCTTCCTTCTGCTTGCGGTTGCGATCGATGTTCTCGTGAAACGGCACGCCGGCCAGCGAATGGACGTCGTTGCGTTCGCCCGTCTCGTCGCCGACGAGCCGGGCGCCGCCGCGCACGCGCTGGATCACGCCCTTGCTCTCGAGCCGGTCGAGATCGCGGCGCAGCGTTGCTGGCGAGGCCGAGATGCTGGCCTCAAGGCTCTTGAACGACACGAAGCCCGTTTTCCCGATCAGATCGAGGATCAGGCTATCGCGCTCTTCGACATGCATTTGCGGTAAGGCCTCAATATTTCCGGGTCTTGTGCCGGGCAAACCCGCCGGAATCAATCTTTTCCGCTCAAACGATACCAGCGCCCAGCCCGACCGGGGTGCGTTCTTGCGCCTTGCGTTCGCGCCAGCCGCTGTCGCGATAGGCAAGGATCGCATCGATCGCACCGCCTGCTTCCATCCGCGCCATGGCGAGGATCGGCGAGACATCGGTGCGATAGGCCTTTCGAAGGGTCAGGAAGGCGAGCATCGTGTCATTGGATTCCTGGGCAGCGGCCAGAGCCTCGCGATCGACCAGGCTGGCCTTGGCGAAGGCGCCGGTGATCGCCTCGGCCGAGGAGATCATGCTCTCGATCGGATCGGTCACGTTGTGCGACTGGTCGATCATATAGGCCGGATCGAACCCGTCGCGCGGGTTCAGCTCGGCCTCGATCAGCTCGTTGAAGATCAGGAACAGCTGGTGCGGGTTGATCGATCCGCTGTCGAGATCGTCGTCGCCATATTTGCTGTCGTTGAAGTGGAAGCCGCCCAGCCTGCCGAAGCGATGCAGGCGGGCGACGATCTGCTCGATGTTCACATTGGGCGCGTGGTGGCCGAGATCGACCAGGCACTTCGCCTTCGGCCCGAGTTCCTGCGCCGCGAGGATCGACGAGCCCCAGTCCGAGACCACCGTCGAATAGAAGGCGGGTTCGAACATCTTGTACTCGATCAGCATGCGCCAGTCGTCGGGGAGCGCGGCATAGACCTCGGCCGCAGCCTCCAGATAGCGGTCTAGCGAGCGGGTGAGGTCCTGCTGGCCCGGGAAGTTGGTGCCGTCGCCCAGCCAGATGGTGAGTGCGCTGGAGCCGAGCTGCCGGCCTATCTCGATGCACTCGATATTGTGCTCGATCGCCTGCGCGCGGACGTCCGCATCCCCGGCCGAAAGGCTGCCGTGACGGTAGCTGAGCTTCTGGCCGGGCTGATCCTGGAAGGTGTTCGAGTTGATTGCGTCGAACCCGATGTTCAGCGTCTCCGCTTCCTCGCGGAGCGCTGCATAGTCGCTGACCTTGTCCCAGGGGAAATGCGGGCTGACGCGGGGCGTGACGGTGGAAAGCTGGTGGATCACCGCGCAGTCCGCGAGCTTCTCGTGGATGCTGGTCGGTTCGCCGGGGATCGGGAATTTGGCGAAGCGCGTGCCGCCATGGCCGGCCCCCCAGCTGGGCACCGCGACCGAGAAGCCGGCCACGCGCGCCTTCACCTCAGCGATATCGATCCCGCGGCGTGCGAGTGCACGGCCCAGGCTGTCATATTCGTCCCACAGCGCCTCGAGGCGCGCCGCGTTGTGGCTCCCGATCTGATCGACCGAAAGCGGCTGTTCCTTTGCCATCCTGCACCCTCTTTGTTTTTCTGTTCTGTTTTCTGTTCTGTTCTATCGCGTGAACGCCTGCGCGTTCCCGGCGTCCACATTGACGATGTTCCCCGTCGATTTGGAAGAGGCTTCGGACACGAAGAAGTGCACCGCCTCCGCTACGTCCTCCGGCAACACGTCGCGCTTGAGCAGCGAGCGGTTGCGGTAGTGCGCCTCCAGCTCCGGGCCGGGATCGATGCCGTGCGCCCCGGCGCGTTCCTTGCGCCAGTCGCCGTCCCAGATGCGCGAGCCCTTGATCACCGCGTCGGGATTGACCGTGTTGACGCGGATGCCGTGCGGTGCGCCCTCCAGCGCCAGGCACCGGGCGAGATGCAGCGCGGCAGCCTTGGCCGAGGCATAGGCGGCGGCGTTGACCGCGGCGGCGAGGGCGTTCTTCGAGCCGATGAACACGATCGATCCGCCCCCCACCGCGCGCATCAGCGGGAAGGCGGCGCGGGCGGTGAGGAAATAGCCCTCCGCCAGCACGGCATGATTGCGGCGCCACAACTCGACGCTGGTCTCCTCGATCGAGGCCGAGGAGGCGATGCCCGCATTGGCGACGAGGATGTCGAGCCCGCCAAATGCCTGTGTGCACGCCGCGAGCGCCGCGGCGACCTGGTCCTCGTTCGTGACGTCGCAGGTTTCCGCGCGTATCACGTCCTCGCCGAACGCCCGCGCCATGTCGGCGCGGACTCGCTCGGCCGCATCGGCGTCGCGGTCGATCAACATCACGCAGGCGCCGTCGGCGAGCAGGCGCCGCACCGTCGCCGCGCCGATCCCGCCACCGCCGCCGCTCACCAGCGCGATGCGGCCGACCAGGGGCTTGGGCCTGGGCATGCGCTGGAGCTTGGCTTCCTCGAGCGCCCAATATTCGATGCCGTACGCTTCCTTCTCGGGCAGGCCGACATAGTCGCCGATCGCCTCGGCACCGCGCATGACGTTGATCGCATTGCCGTAGAATTCCCCGGCGAGCCGCGCGGTGGTCTTGTCGGCGGCGAAAGTGATGCGGCCGATGCCGGGGACCAGCACCACCACCGGATTGGGATCGCGCATCGCCGGATCGCCGGGCGCGGCGCAGCGCTGGTAATAGGCCGCGTAACCCTGGCGATAGGTCTCCAGCGCCTCGGCGAGATAGGCTTCGTCCTCGATCCGCGCGGGATCGAGCGGCAGGGGAGCGATCTTGGTGCGCAGGAAATGATCGGGGCAGGAGGTGCCGATCGGTGCGAGCCGGGCGAAATCGCGGCTGCCGATGAATTCCAGCGTCTCCGGATCGTCGGAGAAATGGCCGATCTTGCCGCGCGGGCCGGCCATCAGGCCGCGCAGCTTCGGCATGAGCGCGGCGGCGGCGGCGGCGCGCGCCTCGGCGGGCAGGGGGGCGGTGATCTCGCCGCCAAAGGCCGGGCCTCGCGCGAGGCGTGCGTTCAGATACGCGGCTGCGTCGGCGATCAGCGCGATCGTGTTGTCGTAGCAGGCCCTGGACGTCTCGGCCCAGCAGATGATGCCATGGCCCTCCAGCATCACGCCGCGCAGGTCCGGTTGTGCGGCGGCGAGGTTGCGCAGCTGGAGGCCGAGCTCGAAGCCGGGGCGCTTCCAGGGCAGCCAGCCGACCGCGCCGCCCCAGATCTCCTCGGTCGCCGCCTTGCCGGCGCTCGACGCGGCCAGCGCGATGATCGCGTCGGGATGGACGTGGTCGACATGGGCATAGGGCAGGTAGCCGTGCAGCGGCGTGTCGATCGATGCGGCCCGCGGGTTCAGGTTGAAGGTGCAATGGGGCAGGTACGCCACCATCTCGTCCTCGAATTCGACCCCGCAATAGCGCGTTTCGAGCGCGCGCAGCTTGTCCATATAGAGGGTTGCGAATCCCTCCCCCCCCATCGACCCGATATCCCCACCCGAACCCTTGACCCAGAGCACTGTCGTCGGAGTGCCGGTAAGCGGATCGGCCATCGCGATCTTCGCGGAGGTGTTGCCGCCGCCGAAATTGGTGACGGTCAGGTCGGAGCCGAGCAGATTCGAACGGTAGAGAAGCAGGTCTTCGGGCGACATGCCCGCCGCATCGGCATCGGACCAGCGATTGTCTGGCACGGCGAACGGAATGGCAGAGGCTGCACGGCGCACCCTTGTCTGGTCTTGAAGCATCCGGAATCACTCTCCCCCAGCGCCCGGTTCGGCGCGAAGCCTGTCTATCGACGTGACTAGCCAGATACAATCAACTTCGCTAAATATCAATCATAAACAAAAAAGGGGAGGCAGCATTGGACAATCGGCTGAGCGTCGTGCTCGATCTGGGCAAGACCTTGTCGAAGCTCAGCCTGTGGGATGCCACGGGCAAGATGCTGGCGCGGCGGACCAGGCCGAACGGTCAGGTCATGGCGATGCTGGGTGGCGAAGCGCTCCGTGTGCTCGACGCAGCGGGAATCGAGACATGGGCGGCGGAGGTACTGCGCGAATTCGCGGGTCTTGGCCCGATCGCGCGGATCATGCCGGTCGGGCACGGCGCCGCGGCGGCAATCCTTCGCAACGGGGCGCTGGTAGCCCCTCCGCTCGACTATGAGCAGGCGATCCCGGCCGAGGTCGTCACGAGCTATCTCGGACAGCGCGATCCGTTTGCCCGCACCGGCTCGCCGGTACTGGCCGATGGGCTCAACCTCGGGCTCCAGCTCCATTTCCTGGAACAGCTGGATCCCGGACTGCTGGATGGTGACGCGATGATCCTGCCCTGGCCGCAATATTGGGCCTGGCGTTTCTCCGGCATCGCGGCATCCGAAGTGACGAGCCTGGGGTGTCATAGCGACCTCTGGCGCCCTACCTTCGGCACCCCCTCGGCACTGGCAAAGCGTCGTGGCTGGGCCGCCAGGCTCGCACCGTTGCGACATGCCGGCGAGAAGATCGGGACTGTCAGTGCGGAATGGGCTGCGCGCACCGGACTGGCGGACGATGTCGCGGTGCATTGCGGGCTGCACGATTCGAACGCTGCGCTGCTGGCGGCACGCGGCTTTGCCGAGATCGCCGACAAGGAGTCGACGGTGCTGTCGACCGGCACATGGTTCGTCGCGATGCGAACGCCGGGGGAGGGCGCCCAGGTGGACCTGACCGGCCTGCCGGAGGCATGCGACTGCCTGGTCAATATCGATGCGCACGGCATGCCGATCCCTTCAGCACGCTTCATGGGCGGGCGTGAGATCGAACTGCTTACGGGCATCGATACGCGGCGGGTCGACATCAACCCCGATCAGCCCGCGATTATCGCCGCGCTGCCCGGTGTGGTCGCGGCGGGGGCCATGGTGTTGCCTACACTGACGCCCGGCGTGGGGCCGTTTCCCAGCGGGACGACGCGCTGGATCAACCGGCCGGACGCATCGATCGAGCTTCGTGCTGCCGTGTGTCTCTACGCCGCGATGGTGGCGGACGCCTCGCTTGCGCTGATCGGCGCACGCGAGCGTGTGCTGGTCGAAGGGCGGTTCGCCCAGGCGCAGGCTTTCATCCGTACGCTAGCCACATTGCGACCGGATCTGCAGGTGCTCGTCGCCAACCAGCATAACGACGTGTCCTATGGCGCGCTTCGACTGATCGATCCCGCGCTGGCGCCGCCTTCCGAGCTGATCCAGGTGCAGCCGCTGGATTGCGACCTGACCGCCTATGTCGCGCACTGGCGCGCACTGGCGACCGGAAGCAGAGAAGCCGCATCGGCAGCGGCCGAGTGAAATAGCCGTCACCCCGGCGCCTGCGGTTTCGCTGGTGCCGGGGTGACGAAGTTGGTGGGTTATTCGATCGGCTTCGTTGCCGTGACGCGGATCTCCCGCTTCAGCCGGATATCGTCCGAGGCGGCGCCGACCAGCAGCTGGTAACTGCCTGCGCGGACCGCCCAATGATGGCTCGTCGTGTCCCAATAGCCGAAGGCGCGGGGGCTGACGGCGATTTCCACGACGCGGCTCTCGCCTGGCTTGAGCGCGACCTTGGCGAAGCCGGCAAGCTGCTTGATCGGCTCGTCCGCCATGCGATCGGCACGGGCGACGTAGAGCTGGACGACTTCCTTGCCCGCCAGTTTGCCGGTGTTGCGCACCGAAAGCCTGACCTTCACGGGAGCACCCGGCGCGACGCTCGCCGGGGCGGTGAGCCCGGCATAGGCGAAACTGGTATAGGACAGGCCATGGCCGAAGGCGAAGAGCGGTGCCACGCCGCGTGCCTCGTAGCCGCGATAGCCGACCAGCAGCCCGTCGCTGTACTTCGCCTTCATCTCCGTCAGCACCGTCGGATCGTCGCTGCTCTTCGCCGGGAAGGTGACGGGCAGCTTGCCGGACGGATTGACCTTGCCGGTGAGGATGCGGGCGAGGGCGGCAGCGCCTTCCTGGCCGGGCAGCCACATGTCGAGGATGCCGGGGACCTGCTCCGCCCAGGGCATGGTCATCGCCGCACCGGCATTGATCACAACCACGGTGGAAGGATTGGCCGCGGCCACCGCAGAGATCAGCTTGTTCTGCTCGCCCGGCAGGTCGAAATCGGCGCGGTCATAGCCTTCGCCCTCGGTGAGCGAGGCCGAACCGGCGATGACGATCGCGGCATCGGCGCGCTTCGCCGCGGCGATCGCCGCATCGAAATCGGGCCGGGGCGTGCGCACGCCGAACTTGAGCGCCTCGTACGGCGTCTGGCCGGTCACATAGTCGAGCCGGATCGGATAGGCCTTGCCGCCCTCGAGCTGGACCGAGACCGTGCGCTGTGGGACCGGGAAGCCGATCACGTCGCGGTTGTCGGCCTTGGCCGGGGTCGCCTTGTCGAGGATCGTCTTGCCGTCGAGTGTCAGCACGCCGGTGCCGGTGCCGCGGATGCTGAACTCGTAAGTGCCGATGGTCGGCGCGCGCAGCACCCCCGACCAGCGCATCGCGGCATAGCCGATCACCTTGGCGCTCGCGATATTGGCGCTGATTCGCTTGGTGAAATCGGTGGCGCGTTGGCTCTTGACCGGTGTGCCGCTGAAGTCGGCATTGGCGAAATAGTCGGCCTGCAGGCCCGTCTCCTTGCTGTCGGCCGAGGGGCTGAACAGCGCGGGATCGCCGGTGGGCGGCGTTTCTTCGCTGTCGCCCCCCTTCTCGTAGACCACCTCGACGCCCGGCAGCGCCGCGCGGATCGCCTCGAGCGGGGTGACGAGCTTGTCGAAGGGCGTAACAGCCGAGCTGCCGCCGCCCTGGATGCGGGCGATGGCGGCGTTGGGGCCGATCACCGCGAGCGTCTTGATGCCGGGCTTGAGTGGCAGCACGCCCGCATTCTTGAGCAGGACGATCGCTTCCTCAGCGGCAGTTTGCGCCGTAGCACGGTGGCCGGCACCGCCGACCTCGCCCTTGGGCAACGGTCCGTCGAGCGCGCCGCTGCGCACGATCAGGCGGACGATGCGCCGGGCATTGTCGTCGAGCTGCGCCTGCGTGACTTCGCCCGCGCGGACAGCAGCGAGCAGCTTCTCGCCGAAATGCTGGGCGGGACCGGGCATCTCCAGGTCGAGCCCGGCATTGATCGCCGGCGCCGTCGAATGGGTCGCCCCCCAATCGGAGACCACGAAGCCCTTATAGCCCCATTCCTTCTTGAGCAGGTCGGTCAGCAGCCAGCGGTTCTCGCTGGCATAGGTGCCGTTGACCTTGTTGTACGAGGCCATGACCGACCAGGGATCGGCCTGCTTCACGACCATCTCGAAGGCGGGGAGATAGATCTCCCGCAGCGTCCGCTCGTCGACGATCGAGTCGACGAAGAAGCGATTGGTCTCGTGGTTGTTCACCGCGAAATGCTTGATCGAGACGCCGATGCCCTTGCCCTGCACGCCGGCGACATAGCCGAGCCCGAGCCTGCCGGCGAGGAGCGGGTCTTCCGAATAGGTCTCGAAATTCCGGCCCCAGCGCGGGGTGCGGACGATGTTCACCGTCGGCGCCAGCAGCACTGCAGCGCCATAGCCCCGCGTCTCCTCTGCGATCGCGGCACCGACCGCCTTTGCCACCTCCGGGTTCCAGGTTGCAGCGATGGCGACGCCGACCGGGAAGACGGTGGCGGGCTTGCCTTCGGGCGAGCGGACGCCGGTGGGGCCGTCGGTCACCTTGATGCCCGGAATGCCCAGACGCGGGATCGCATGGAGCGTCATCGAGCTCTCGCCGGCGAGCAGCGAGACCTTCTCCTCCAGCGTCAGCCGGCTCATCAGATCATCGACGCGCTTTTCGATCGGTGCGGTCTTCTCGCGATAGGTCATGTGGTCGCTCTGGGTCTGGGCAAGAGCCGGGGTTCCGACGATCAACGCTCCGGCAGCGACGCAGGCAAGGATATTATGTCTAGACATTTACTTGATCGCGGCGAGGTCGGCGGCAGTCTTGGCGAGAATCTCGTCGGTGAGCTTGCCGTCGGAATAGGCCTTGAGCTGGTTGAGGCTCAGGCCCTTGAACATGTCGTACTGCGGCAGGCCGATCAGGCCGGGCAGGTTCTTGTCGATCGCGGCCTTGCCCTGGGCATCGGCGACGATTTCCTGGATCGGCGTGTCGAGGGTGAACTTGACGGCAGCTGCCGGGGTGGCTGCGGGCGCCGGAGCCGGCGCGGTCTGGGCCATGGCGGTGGCCGGCAGGGCGAACAGGGCTGCGATCAGAAGCGTGTTCATCATTCTCATCCTTGGCTTGTGGTTGCGAGACCCAGTTCGGCGATCATCGCCTCGCGGATCAGGAATTTCTGGACCTTGCCGGTCACGGTAGTGGGGAAGGCGTCGACGAAGCGGACGTATCGGGGCACCTTGTAATGGGCGATGCGGCCGCGGCAGAAGGCGCGGACCTCCTCCTCGTCGCCGGTCGAACCGGCGCGCAGGCGGATCCAGACACAGAGCTCCTCGCCCATGCGATCGTCCGGAATACCGACCACGGCGACGTCCTCGACGGCGGGATGGCCGTAGAGGAAATCTTCGATCTCGCGTGGATAGATGTTCTCGCCGCCGCGGATCACCATGTCCTTCAGCCGGCCGACGATATTCCCGTAGCCGGCGTCGTCGATCACCGCGAGATCGCCCGAGTGCATCCAGCCTTCGCTGTCGATCACAGCGTCGGTCTTCTCCGGCTCGTCCCAATAGCCGAGCATCACAGAATAGCCGCGGGTGCACAGCTCGCCGGGCGTGCCGGCGGGGACGACCGCGCCGTCCTCGTCAACGATCTTGCATTCGAGATGCGGCTGGACACGGCCGATCGAACCGGTGCGGCGCTCCATGGAATCGTCGGTTGCGGTCTGGAAACTGACCGGGCTGGTCTCGGTCATCCCATAGGCGATGGTGACCTGGGGCATGTGCAGCCGGCCGATCACCGAACGCATCAGCGGCTCGGGGCAGACCGCGCCGGCCATCGCACCGGTACGCAGCGAGCGCATGTCGAACCGGTCGAACTCGGGATGGGCGAGTACCGCGATGAACATCGTCGGCACGCCGTAGAGCGAAGTGCAGCGTTCGCGCTCGATCGCCGCCAGGGTGGCGCCCGGATCGAAGCCGGCGGCGGGGTAGACCATCGTCGCGCCGTGGGCGATCGCGGCAAGATTGCCCATCACCATGCCGAAGCAGTGATAGAGCGGCACGGGGATGCAGATGCGGTCGCCGGGCTGCAGGCGCTGAGCCGCGCCGACGAAATAGCCGTTGTTGAGGATGTTGCGGTGGCTGAGCGTCGCCCCCTTGGGCTGGCCGGTGGTGCCGCTGGTGAACTGGATGTTGATCGCGTCGGTGGCGCGCAGCTCCCGCCCGATCGCATCGAGCATCCGGAGGCTGGCATCGTCTGCGTGGCCGGCGACCCGGTAGAAGGGGATCCAGCCCGGATGGATCGCATTTCCGATGCAGATGATGCGGCGAAGCGCGGGCAGGTGGGGCGTTATCTCTGCGACCATGGTCGCATAGTCGCTGGTCTTGAAGCGATCCATGAACACCAACGCGGCCAGGCCGACCTTGGCCATGGTGAAGCTGGCTTCGGAGGTGCGATAGGCGGGGTTGATCGTTACCAGGATCAGCCCGGCACGCGCCGCCGCGAACTGGGTGAGCGTCCACTCGACGCAATTGGGCGCCCAGATGCCGATCCGTTCGCCGGGTTCGAGCCCCAGCGCGAGCAGTCCGGCGGCGAAGGCGTCCGCCTTCTCCAGCAGCTCGGCAAAGGTCCAGCGAATGTCCTGCTCGACCGAGACCAAGGCCTCGCGCTCACCCCAGCGGGTGGCGGCCAACGCCAGCGCCTCGCCGATCGTGTGCTCGATCAGCGGCGGCGTGGTTGGGCCCTGGACGAGGCTGAGGGCGCTCATCGCGGCCCGACGCAGCTGAAGTTCGCGGCGTCGTCGGTCGAGCCCTTGCCGGTCCAGCGCGCGACCTTGGGGAAGGCGCACAGGGGGCGAGTGCGGACCGGCTTGGCTGGGAAGCCGAGATAGCCGAACAGATCGTTGTCGTATTTGGTGGCGATCATCGTCTCGGGTGCGGGGCCGCCCTGACGCCATTTGTCGAGCGTGCCTAGCGCGTCGATCACATTGGGGCCGGGACCGGCGAGGCAGTGCGACATGCCCGGCACCATGAACAGGCGCACTGAGTCCTTCGCCGCCGCGCCGACGCGCTTCTGGACCGCCTGATAATAGTCGATCGTGTTGCCGGGCGCGATCGCGGCGTCGTTCCAGCCATGATAGAGGATCAGCTTGCCGCCGCGCTTCAGGAACGGGCGGATGTCCGGATTGTCGCTGTCGAGCACCGGCGCGAGCCGGCGGGCGGCCTGATAGTCGCGTGCCAGGTCGAACGAGGCCGGCTGCCAGTCCGGATTGGAATACACCATGTTGCGGAAGAACTCGCCGGCGAAGATGCCGTGCTGCGCCTTGGCGCCAGTGAGCCACACGTCCCAGGTACCGGGTACCGCCTCGGCACCGGGCATGGTGCCGGGGAAGAAGCTGCGGCCCTTGGCGTCGACCGGCCCGCGATAGAGCGCACGGGCGGCGGTGACCTGGCCGGCGGTGAGGCAGGAGGCCTCGTCACCCGCCTTGCACTGGAGCGTGCCCGGATCGAAGGCGCATTGGCGCGGGTCGTCGATCACGCCATCCTTCACGCCGTCCTTCGCGTCGCACTGGGCGAGCGCGGCGTCCTGGAGCAGCTTGAGCTTGGCACCGGGGATTGCGCTCTCGGGCCGGGCGAAGACGGCACGGTCATCGGCCATGAAGGACGACATCAGCCGGGTCCAGGCATTGGCCGGGGCGCCCGCGATGATCGCGTCATAATCGTCGGGATAGCGCTGCGCTTCCATCAGGGCCTCGCGCCCGCCGTCCGAGCAGCCCTGGAAATAGGCGGCCTTGGGAGCGCTGCCGTAGAAGGCGGCGATCACCGCCTTGCCGACGCCCGAGGCCAGATGGTTGGCCCGGTGGCCGAAATCCGTGATCCGTTCGGGCTCGTTAAGTGCCCATTTGCCGTCGGTATCGGCGGTGCCGACATGGCCCATATCGGTGCCGACCGTGGCATAGCCCTTGGCCAGCGCGCCCTGCATGGTGAGCTGCGGGAGCAGCATCGATCCGCCATAGCCGCCATTGCCGGCGCCGAGCAGCTTGCCGTTCCAGGCAGCGGCGAGCGGCAGCCACACCTCGACCTTGATCTTCGAGCGCGGATTGGGGCTGAGCTCGGCATAGACGCGGCAGAAGGCTGCCTGCGAGGGGAGGCCGGGCGTGCCCTCCTTGGTATTGACCATGCCGCCCTTGGCGACTTCCTCGGCCTTGACGACCTTGCCGTCGGTGAGGGCGAGGCCGGCCAGCGCGGTGCAGGCACCGGTAGGGGCGTTCGCCGCGACGGGCTCGGGGCCGCCGCCCGAGGCGAGCAGCGCAGTGGCGACGGCGCCCAGCGCGCCGAAATGGGCTATCCGGTTCATTTGTTGAGCAATCCCTTGGCCTGGAACCATTTCTGCGCCTGCTCGGGCCAGGCGTCCGATGCCTTGCCGCTCTTGGTGATGCCGAAGCCGTGACCGCCCTTGGGGAAAGTCACCAAAGTCGCATCGGCGCCCGCCGCCTTCCAGGCATCGACCAGCCGGCCAGCCTCGGGGCGGACGATCGGATCATCCTCTGCGACCATGGCGAGCAGGGGCGGGGCCTTGGCGGGAACCGTCAGCGGATTGCCGACCAGCCCAGGATACATGGCGACGATGAAGTCCGGACGGCTCGCGGGCTTGTTGCCCAGCACGGTCCACATCGTGACGGCGCCGCCGGCGGAGAAGCCCATCATGCCGATGCGGTTCTGCTTCACCCCGAACTTGCCGGCATTGGCGCGGACATAGCGCATCGCTTCCTCGCCATCGGCGGTGGCGAGCGGGCGCAGCGGCACGATCGCTGCCTCGAGCGACTTGAAGTTCATCAGCCGGCGCATCAGCACCATCCCGAAATCGTCGCCGGTCGGGAGCAGGCGGTAACGCAGCACGAAGGCAGTGATGCCCATGCTGTTGAGCCACTTCGCGACGCCGTCGCCTTCATTGCCGATCGAGAGCAGATGGAAGCCCCCACCGGGCGCGATGATCATCGCGGTGCCGTTGGCGATCTTCGGATCGGGCCGGAACACAGTGAGCGTCGGCTCGGAGACGTTGCGGGTGATCACGCCGTACGGTTTCTTATCGGCAGTGCTCTCCGGCTCCATCGGGCCGATCGAACTCGGCGCGCCATTCGGCCAGAGCCGGATGGTCTCCTGGGCATGGGCGGGGACGGTGCCGGCCAGCAGCGCGAGCAACGCCAGGATCCGGAAAAGGCTACGCATGGACTTCCTCATTTCTTCTTGGCCGCATCGCGGGCGGCGGCGATTGCGCTGATCTCAGGCGTGCCGGCGGAGGCGATCATGCTGGTACTATTGCTAATCACTAGCATCTGCTCGCCCGGCGCGAAGCGCGCCCAGCCGGGATCGCCCGTTTTGGCGAAGCGGACCCAGTGATCGGCGACCAGCTTCGCCGCGGCCATGTCGGCGGCGCTGGGCTTACCGCCGGCGGCAGCGAGATTGTCGAACTGATAGGGCACGTCGGTGGCGTGCGAGGCGCCGGCCAGCGTGGCGCGCTTCGCCTCGGCGACATAGCCGAAGCGATAGAGCCAGGTGGGCGCGTGCGCGGCCTGGCGTTTCGCGAGCGAATAGGCCGGCTCGGTGAAGGTGAAGTCGCTCGGGATATGGCGTTCATAGGTCTCGGCCGAGCCATAGGCGGTGCGGACCGTATCGGCGGCGCCCAGCTTCTCGGTCGCCTTGGCGACGAAGCCCTTGAGGAACGGCGCGGGGATGAAGCCCAACTCGTCGCTGTTCGATCCGATCACCATGCGGATGCCGCGTGCCTTGCCGGCTGCGAGCAACGCGTCGGTGTCGCCGCTGACGATCCGGCCATCGGTCATCGGCCCGGAATATCTGGCCTCATCGGGATTGAGCAGGCCGATGCCGCCCTGCACCTTGTCGGCGGGCAGCGCACGCAGCGCGGCGAGATCCTCAGCACCCGCGCTCTTCGCAAAGGCCAGGCCCTTGGCCTCGCCGGTGGCGATGTCGGGCCAGCCGTCGCGGCCACCGCCCGAGGCCGCGATCGCCTTGGCGAACAGCCCCTTGGCGGCGGGCGAGACCATCAGCCGGTTGACCGACTCCCCGCCGGCGGACTCGCCGAAGATCGTGACATTGGCGGGATCGCCGCCGAATGACGCGATGTTGCGCTTGACCCATTGCAGCGCGGCGATCTGGTCCATCAGCCCCCAATTACCGTTGGCGCCGGTGCCCGCCTCCTGGGTCAGTGCGGGATGGGCGAAGAAGCCGAAGCGGCCCAGGCGATAATTGAAGGTGACGACCACCACGCCGCGCGCCGCCAGCCGGCTGCCGTCGAGGATCGCCGAGCTGCCCGATCCGGTCGAGAAGCCGCCGCCATGGATATAGACCATGACCGGGAGCTTTGCTCCCGCGCGAGGTTTGGGCGTCCAGACGTTGAGGGACAGACAGTCCTCGGACATCGGCAGCGTCGTGTTCGCCAGGTCGCCGGGCATGCGCGCCTGGACGCAGTCATTGCCATAGCCGGTGGCGTCCCGGGCGCTGGTCCAGGCCGGAGCGGGCAGCGGCGCATGCCAGCGCAGCGGACCGACAGGTGCTGCGGCATAGGGAATGCCCTTGAAGCTGGTGACGCCATCGGCGGTGCTGCCCTTCAGCGTGCCGGCAGGCGCGCGCACTTCCTGCGCATGCGCAGTGCCGGCAAGCAGCAGGGCGAGAACGAGCAGGGAGGTCTTCATTTGCGGCCCCGGGTGACGAAGGTGAAGCTGCCCGGCCCGGTCGCGTAGATCGCGGCGGTATCGGTCGAGCGGAGCAGGGTGGCGCCTTCGGGCAGGTTCTCCAGCGCGCCGAAGCGGACGGGCACCCAGATTTCGCCGGTCGCGTTCATCGGCACCGTGGCATTGAGAGTGAGGCGACCGTCCGCGACCTGCCAACCCGCCTTTGCCTCGCCCTGCGGCGTAGCCATGGTTGCCGCCGCCGAGGTCAGGCCCTGCGGGATCTCGGGGCGGACCAGCACCGTGCGATAGCCCGGCGCGCCAGGGCGAAGCCCGGCCAGGCGCTGTCGCAGCCAGTCAGCGATCGACCCGAAATAATGATGGTCGCGCGAGCGGGCGTTGAGGCCCCAGGACTCGAACAGCGTGCCGTTGCCGCTGGTCAGCCAGAAGCCCCAACTCGGCTCGTCGGTGCGCGTTGCCAGCCGATAGGCGATATCGGCATGGCCATAGTCGCTGAGCAGATCGAGCAGATAGCGTGTGCCGAATACGCCGGCACGCAGGCCGCGTGCCTCGACATCCTTGGCCAGCGTATCGGCAACTTTCTGTTCCTGGCCGTCGGGCACCATGCCGAAGGCGAGCGGCAGGATGTTCTGCGACTGAGTGGGCCCCTTGGTCGCGCCCTTGTCGTCGAGCGTGCGGTACCAGCCGTTCGCGCCGTCCCAGTAGCGGGCATTATAGGCGCGGCGGATATCGGCGGCGAGCGCGGCGTAGCGCTCGGCATCGGCCTGGTTGCCGATCGCCGCCGAGGATTTGGCCAGCAGATCCGCCTCATGGAAGAAATAGGCGGTGGTGATCGCATCGATCCCGCCATTGTTGGCGGAGAAGATATCGAGCGGGCCGGGCGCTGCCCATTCGCTCAGACCCTTGTCGTGGCGATAGTCCGGCGCCTTGAAGACGGTGGCGGTATAGTCGACCAGCCGCTTCTGCATCTCGTGCATCCGCGCCAGGATCCAGGTGTCGCCCTGGGCCTGGTACAGTTCCCAGGGCAGGATCATCGCGGCGACGTCCCAGGGCGTCGACGGCCCCCAGACGAAGGACCAGCCGGGCGTGCCTTCATAGCCGTACCAGGGCGTGGCAGGGACGATCTCGGGCAGTTCGCCGCTTGGCGCCTGGGCATCGGGATAGTCGTTCAGCCACTTGGTCCAGACCCGGGCAATGTCGAGGCTGCGCGAGGCGGCGCCGGCCGAGGCCTGGGCGTCGCCGGTCCAGCCATTCTTCTCATAGGTCGGCGTATCGGTCTGATAGCCGTGCATGTTGTTGAGGATGGTGCGGATCGCGGCCTGGTCGATCGCTTCGAGCAGCTTGTTTGCGCTGGTGAAGCTGCCGGTGCGGGCCACCGCGGAGTGGGCGACCTTGCCGGTGAGCGTCGCCAGCGTCGGCGTGCCGGGGAAGCCGCGCAGCTCGACATAGCGGAATCCGCGATAGCTGAAGCTCGGCTCCCAGCGCTCGTTGCCCTTGCCAGCCAGCGTGTAGCGATCGGTCTGGAGCTGGGCATCGATCAGGCCCGAGGCGGGAATGACCATCCCGTCCTCGCCGATACGTTCGCTGGCGACCTGCGAGACGGTGGTGCCGCGCGGGCCGGAGACGTTGAGCATAGTCCAGCCGGAGAATATCCGGCCGAAGTCATAGACCCAGACGCCAGGCTTCACCTGGGTGAGCGAAACCGGCGCGATCTGCTCCACCGGCGCGATCGGCTCGACATTGGCGGCTTGGAGCACGCCTTTGGGCCCTTCGACCAGCTGTGCTGCGGTCCAGCCCCTGGGCGCGAAGCCGGCCTTGTCCCAGCCAGCCGGGAGCAGGCGCGCGTCGTAGCGCTCGCCGCGATGCACGGAATCATTGCGGGTCGGGCCGGAGAGGGTCTGCCAGCTCCTGTCGCTGACGATGGTCTGGCGCGATCCGTCGGCGAAGGTCACTTCGAGCTGCGCCTTGAGCGCGGGCTCGCCGTGCCAGGGTGCCTGGTTGAAATACCATTCGTTCGGGTCGGTCAGCCCATACCAGCCGCGGCCCAGTTCGGCGCCGAGCACGTTCTGCCCGGCGCGGACGCGGTCGGTCACGTCGTAGCTCTGGTAGAGGACGCGCTTGTCGTACGCGGTGAAGCCGCTCGCCATCGCGCTTTCACCGACGGTGCCGCCGTTGAGATGCAGGCGCGGCCAGCCGGCGCCGGCGACATAGAGCCGGGCGCCCGCGATCCTCTTCGCGGGCAGGGTGAAGGCCTTGCGGACGAGAGGCGCAGGAGCCTCGACCGGTAGAACGATGTCGATGTTCGGCACGCCGGCGGCAACCGTCAGGCCGTCCGCTTCGACGGTGCCGCCGACGAAAGGGTTGTCGTTGGCCGGGAAGCGTGTCGCGAAGGCCGGACTGCCGGTGCCGGTCACGCTAACCGCATGGATCGTCGCGGCCTTAGCCTCGCGCGACGAGAACCCGATCGTGCCGTGCGCCTGAATCGTATCGGTGAGCAGGTCGACCTGCCTGCCGTCGATCGCCGTGGCGATGCTCGACCCCGTGGCGGTGATCGTCACCTTGTGGCGTACGCCCTTCAGCGTGATGCCGGTGAGCGGGACGCGCTTGAGCTCGGTGGTCTTCACGCCCGAGCTGCTACCACCGGGATAATGGCGGACGCGGGTGATCAGCACCGGGCCGGTCTTCTCCTCGGCGAGCGTCCAGACATAAGCTTCGCCATAGGTCTTGCCGGCCGCGCGGGCGCGGAAGAGCAGGTCGACGGAACTGCCCTCGAGCGTCAGGTCGCTCTCGAAGCGCAGATCGTTCCAGTCATGGTCGCGCCGCGCGGGGCCGGCGATCCACTTGCCCGACCAGTCCGCGGGGTCGAGCAGGCCCATCTCCCACCAGGCGGGCGCGCTCCAGCCGCTCTCGCGGCCATCGGCGTCCCATGTCCGGACCTGCCAGGCATAGCGGGTGCGTGCGGTGAGCGGTGGGCCGGCATAGGCGATCTGGGCGTTGTCGGAAGAGGCGACCTTGCCGCTGTCCCACACCGGCTTGCCTGCGGCGGTGACCCGGATCTGGTATGCGGTCTGGCGTCTGGCCGGCGAATGCCAGGCGAGGCGCGGCGCCGGCTCGTCGATGCCGAGCGCTGCATCGGTATATTCTACGGTGAGCTTGGTAGGCACCGGGGCGCTGTCCTGCGCCGTGGCGGCCATGGCGGTGAGAATCGCCATGGCCGCGGCGCCCGAGACCAACAGGGTACGGACTGCCCGTGACGAAGGAGTACGCATCGCCAGAGCGGACAATGGGAAAGAAAACACCCGATCCCCTTCCTCAGAACTTGGTCCGGATGCCGAAGGAGACGAGCCGTCCCAGCGTGCTGCCATTGGTATAGGCGGCTGCGCTGTTCAGCCAGGGCGGATCCCGGTCGAAGATGTTGTCGACGTTCAGCGTCAGCATCGCGTTCTTGATGAAACCGTGCTCGCCCAGGTCATAGGCGAGGAAGGCATCGACGGTCTGGAACGCGCCGACCCGGGTCTGGGGCGTCACCCCCAGGATCGGGAAGCCGCCCTTGTAGTTGTATGATGCCGAGGCGATGAACCCGCCCGACTTGCCGCCCAGGGTAGCGACGAAGGCGGTGCGGCCGACGCCGTTCTTGAGATCGTCGGCAAATGCCCCGCCCGCGACCGCCTGCGACTTGCGGTTCAGCGTATAGGTGCCGGCGATGCTGGCGTTGATCGCACCGAACCCGGTCAGCTTGGTGTAGGCGAGGTTGAAGTCGAGCCCGTCGGTGTTGACTGCGCCCAGATTGTTGCGGCGCGCATCGATCAGCACATAGGGCGTGAGCGGGCCGGCATAGAGGCTCGCGATGCTCGGCGCGCCGACGACGTTCAGGCTGCCCACCGACGCCTGGGCCTGGGCCAGTGTCGGCCTCAGGATGTAGAAGCTGGCGTAGTTGGGATTTGTGAACAGCGTCGGCGAGAGGAACGGCGCCAGCCCGATCGCCTCCTTGAACTTCACATTGTAGTAAGTGAGGTTCGCCACCAGCCCGGGCACCGCCTTGGGCGTCCAGTCGAAGCCGGCCGACCAGGTGTCGGCACGCTCGGGCTTCAGGTTCGGGTTGCCGCCCGCCAGCACGATCGTCGAACGCGCCGGATCGAGAGGCGTGGCGCCGGGAGCGAGGAACGGGCTGTACGGCAGCACGGTCGCACGCGAGTCCGAGGTGTTGGTGGTGTCGGCAAGGCTCGGCGCATGGAACGAGGTGCCCCAGTTGCCGCGGATGGTCAGGTCCTTGAACGGCTTGTAGTTCACGCCGATCTTCGGGTTGGTTGTCCCGCCCTGATCGCTATAGTCGTCATAGCGGACCGAGGCCGAGAGCTGCAGCCCGCGCAGGCCGGGGCTGCCATTGGCTGCGCCCACGATCGGGATCAGCAATTCGCCGAATGCCGAGCGTATGTCGCGCTGCGCGCGCGAGGTCTTCACATTGGCAAAGGCGCCCACCGCGCCCTGCGAGATGCGCGACGAGATGTTCTCGTAGTGATATTCCGCACCCACCGCGAGGCGGACATCGCCACCGGCGAGATGGGCGAGGCTGCCGTCGAGGATCAGCCGGCCCTCGGCGAGTTCCTGAGTGGCGTCGCCGTAATTCTCATAGTTGCGGATCGCCGCGAGCGCGGCCGGGCTGCTGGCCGAGAGGTTGTAGGGGTTGAGCGCCATGCCCGGGATCAGCCCGGCCAGCGCCAGCGTCGCGGTGGTGGTGTCGAGCGCGGCCTGGCGCACAAGGTTGTTGCTACGGCCGAAATTGCTTTCCGCGCGTAGCTGCCACTTGTCGCCCAGCGAAAAGGTGAAGCCCGGCGTGACGCCGTAAGACTCAAAGCGCTGACGGCTGGTGAGGCTGTTTCCGAAGACATCGGCGAAAGAAATGCTCACATTGTGCTGCAATTCGCCGGCGATCGTGCGGAAATTGGGGTTGAGCACACTGATCGTGCCCGACAGCATCCCCTGCGCCTCCCGGCTGGTGGTGTCGCGGCGCGACCAATAGGCGGTGGTCGAGAAGGCAACCTTGTCGTCGAGGTGCTGGGTCAGCGACGCGAAGACCGAGTGCCGCTCCTCGCGCGGGAAGATGGTGCCATAGGCATTCTGGTCGCACTTGTTGACCGTGCCCGGGGTACGGGCGGGCAGGGCGTAGCTGGTCGTGCCGATCGTGACATTGCCCGGCGCACAGGTGGTCACCCGGAAATCGCCGCCGCCCTTCGCGCGCCGATCGGCCGAGGTATAGTCCCGATCCAGGCCGAGAACGTCGTCGTGCTTCGCATAGGCATAGGCGACGAACAGCGAGCCGCTGCCCCAGTCCTTGCCGGCGGTCAGGCTGCCATCGACCGAGTGATAATTGTCGGCAAAGCCATAGCGCAGATTGGCCGCGACGCCGTCGAAGCGCTTGCGGGTGATGAAGTTGACCACGCCGCCGATCGCGTCCGAGCCATAGATGGCCGAACCGCCGTCCGGCACCACCTCGACGCGCTCGAGGATGTCGGGCGGCAGGATCGAGGGATCGACCGTGGTCTGCAGGATGCCCGCGCCGACGCCGCGATGGCCGTTGATCAGCACCAGCGTGGTGTTGCCGCCCGAAGCGCCGAGATTGCGGATATTGGGCCGCACCACCGGCAGGCCGAACGAGGGGGTGCCGATCGGAACCGTGCCGAAATTGCCGATCTGCGGGATCTTGGCGAGCAGGTCGTTGGACGAGGTCACGCCGCGCGCGGTGATCGTTTCGCGGTCGACGCCGATCACATTGGTGCCGGTGGGCGCGACGCCGCGCAGCAGCGTGCCGGTGACGATGATCTCCTCTTCGACGGCATGCTCATCGGATGGTGCCTGGGCAGCATCGGGAGCGGACGAAGCGGCCTGCTGGGCATGGGCCGTACCCGTAGCGGCCAGCATGGTGGCGAGGGCCAGCATCGAGAGCCCTGCCTGCTTTGCGAAGCCGCGCGCGCGCGGTTCCATAATCTCGGTGTTCATATTCCCTCCCCAAACTGGTCCTTCGGACTCTCATGTGCCGCGGGGTCGTTTGCCTGCCGCGGTGTGGAATCGCTCATGCCGGCGATTTCTCCACAATCATTCAATCTCGATCTTTTTCGATCATGTCAATGATCAAATTAGATTGTGCGGTATGCCCTGCGCATCAGGGGCGTACCGCTTTTCAATGGTCGGGTTCGGGATTGGCGCCGGCTGTCGAACAGCGTCGGCGATCAGAATGGAGCATCGCGCACGGGCGCACCCGGCCAGCCGCTCCCAGGCAGCGCAGTCGAGAGCGCCGCCGGGCCCGCAGTGCCGATGGCGAGGTTCGCCCCTATCGGGGCAGCACTACCCCGAGCGCTTCGGCTACGCGCATCCGACGCTCCACGATCCGTGCCGTGGCGCGCGTGAGGACATCCTGAGCAAGCCGCCACTGGATCCCGGTGCGTCGCGCAAAGCCGGGGAAACGGGCGAGCCCGCTGCCCCAATCCTCCGCGAGCGCCGAGGTCCGCTGTCCCGCATCGCCGGAAGTCCGCCGGCCGCCGAGCACCACGGAGGGAAAGGGCAGGGCAATCGGGGGAGAGGCGAAGCGTGCCCGCAGTTCGGACTCGTCGTCCCGTTCGAGCGGATCGAACAGCAGCGCCCCTGCGATGCGCGACACATAGTCGCTGGGCGAAAGGCGGGCCCACCAGGCGGCGGCGAAGCAGCTTGCGCCGCTGGCTACCAGCAGCACCGGCTTTTCCGCGCACAATACCGCCCGGTCGAGACGGGTCGCCCAGATATTGCGCTGGGTCTCCGTCTCGGCGGAATATTCGAGATGTGCCTCGCCGCGCGGCGGGAGGCCGAGCAGCGTGCGTAGCGCAAGTGGAGGCGTGTCGCCCGTGGTGATGACCGAGAACAAATTCCCGCTGGCCGCGATCATGGTCATGTCCGCACTCCGATTCGCTGATGCGGAGTATATTCCTACTTGTTAGATGGGCAATGCGTTCCGCCATCGGCGCAGCGCGGCGGCGGGGCAGGCCGCCGGGGCATCATCGCCGGATAAGCAGGGTTTCGTTCAGGCTGCCGCGCGCGGCCTGCGCGTGTCGCGCAGCGTCGGCGAGGTAGCGCATGCGGGTGACCCGGTCGGTCGCACTGGCTGCCAGATCGCGCGCCAAGGTCGCCCGGCACCGCGCGATCCTGTCCGCCTGGAAGAAGATGGGGCGGTCGTCCGCCTCGCTCGCGGCGCTCATGCGGCGGGTGCCTGCACATTGGCCGAGGCGAGCGAGCCCGCGCGCTCGGCGCGGGCACGGTGTTCGAAACAGGCCTGGGCGTCGGTCATGGGTACAGTCCCGAATTTCAGGCCATAAATCCAAGGCCCGATCCTAGAACGACGCTGGAACGGGAAAGCTCCCACACCAGGATTCGCGTCGGCGGCCCGCCGGGCGGACATGGCAGGGCCTTTACGCCTGCGAGCCGCACCGACTGCGTTGCTGCCAGCGCTTGGCGGCGGATCAGTTCTTGGAAAGCGAATAGGCCCCCCAGGCGGCATATCCGCCGGCGATGTGGAACGCGACCACGCCGTAGATCGCATAGGCGTCGTTGGTCTGGAGGTTCTTGCTGAGATCGGCGAGCGCGGTGGTGAAGCGCGTGAGGCCATAGCCGGCCTTGGCATAGTTCCCGCCCTTGTCCATCAGCGAACCGATCGCGTTGGTGGTGAGATAGGCGCTCTGGGCCCAGGCGCTGCTCGCCGCGCCGCTGCCCGCGCCGCCGAGCCCGCCGGTCAGCGCCGAGGTGCCGAGATCCTGGTACCAGGGCTGGTGGTCGAACAGGTTGGTGACGATCTTGCTGACGTCGCTGCGTACCGCCCCCGAGACCGCGCCGAGCAGCGCGTTGGTGCCGATCCGGGTGAAGATCGCGCCATAGGACAGGCTGCCCTGCAGCGTGCTCAGCTCCATCGCGCCGCGCGCGACATTGCCGAGCGCGCTGACCCCGCCGCTCGCCAGCCCGCCAGCGGCGCCTGACAGGGCGCCGATGCCCACCGCCGCGAAGAAGCCGGCGGCGGTGAAGTCGCGGCCATGGGTGGCGTCATATTGCAGGCCCGACAGACCGGCGCCGACCAGGGTCCCGCTGAACACCGCGTTGCCGATCGTGGCGAGTGCCGAGCCGGTGACCGTCTCGGCCGCCTCGGCCGCGACCACGCCGGCACCGACTTCGGCACCGATCTCCACGCCCTCGGCGCCGACCAGCGCTGCGTCGATCGAACCGGCGACCGCATCCGAGGCGCCCCCGGTGAAGGGCGTGGCGAGCAGCCCCACCGCGGCGATGGCGACCATCGCGATGCCGATGCCGACCTGCGCCCAGATCGAGATCTGGCCGCTCGGGTCGACCGCGACCAGCGGGATGTTGCCGGCGAAGAGATAGGGGCTGGGGAACTGGTTCTGCGGGTCGGGCGCGAGGAAGCGCATCTGCAGCGGATCGTAGAGCCGCGCCTTGAAGTTGTAGAGCCCGACCTCGGCATCCCATTCCTGGCCCTGGAACAGCGTGGCGAACGAGCCGGCGTCGCCCGGATTGTCCACCAGCTGCTGGCCGAACGGCATATAGCCATAGTGCGCGGCCGCGCCCGAGGCGTCGACCAGGGCCCAGCAGCTCTGCGTCGGATCCTTGAGCGGGTAGCGGCGGGTACCGCCCTGGTCGATGGCCAGAAGGCCCGCCGGGCCCTGGATATACGCAGTCCATTCGCCATTGCTGAAGGTGGCGAGCGGCTCACTGCTCGCGCCGTTGAAATAGGCGATGGTGCGGCCGTCGCCGGCGCGCAACTGCTTGAGCACGCGCTGGCTTGCATCGCCATAGCCGAGCCGGATGCGGTTGCCGCCGCGCGCCACCGCGACCGCCATCGCGATGCAGCGGTCATAGGAAAGCGTGCGGCCCAGCCCGGCGGTCTGCTGGCCGCGAGCGTTGAAGGCGAAGTCGCTGGTCGTGGTGCCGCCCAAGGTGGCGGTGGCGAGGCGGTCCGTCCCCGAGGCATAGGTGAAGTCGGTCGCATCGCCGCCGACCGTGCCGGCCCAGATATTGCCGTTGGGATCGAAGCTGGTGATCGCCTGGGTCTGGGTCCCGTCGAGCGCGTTGAAGCGGCGCTGGCCGTCATAGCCGATCGTGCCGCTATATTTGGCCGTGGCACCGGTGAGGTCGAGCGTCACGTCGCGCGCGGTCATCGCGCCGTCGGGCGCATAGTCGAACGCCATCGACAGCGACTGGCCGCCGGCGGTGGCGACCGTGTCGATCGTGACCGGATTGGAACGCGGATTGCTGCTCGCCGCGACCGTCCAGGCACTGCCGAGCGACTGGAACGCGACTCCGCCATCGGGCGAGAAGACGAAGCTGCCGATATCGTCCGCGCCGGGGCTCGAACCGACGGCCACGATATGGCCGAGCTGGTTGAAGCCGTAATGCACGGTCCCCGGGGTGCAGCCCTGAGGATAGCCGATCGCGACGACTTCGTTGAGCGGGTTGTAGGTGTAGTTGACCGTGCCCGCGGCGTCGTTCGCGCCCGACAGGCGCGTCGCGACGCTGGCGATCTGGCCATTGGGGGCATAGCGATATTCGGTGTCGACGGTCAGCGCGCCGGCATCGGGATCGTCGGCAGGTGCCGGATTATGGCTGGTCGAGGCCGATTTCTGCCCGATCCGGTCGGGGGCGCTGCCATCCCCGTCGAACTGCCACACCGTCGTCGGGATCGCGCCGCTGGTCGGATAGGCGGGATCATCGGCATTGGCGCGTAGCGTGGCGGGGTCCCAGCCGCCCTCGATCACGCCCTGCTCGATCATGCGATTGAGCGGATCGAACTTGTAATAGAGATACCAGGCCTCGGTGCCGTCCATCGCCGGCTGGACGAAGCGCAGATTGCCCGCGGAATCATGGACGAAGCGCACCAGCCCGGCATCGCTGTCGGCAACCGCGTTGTTGAGCTGCAGCGGATTGGTGGTCGCGGTGCGGACATAGCCGGCATCGCCCTGCTGCGGGCCGCTGCCGGTCGCGTTGGGCAGCCGCGTGGTGACGGTGACCGAGGGGCCATTGGCGTCCACCGCATAGCTGTACAGGCCCTCCGATCCCTCGGTGCCCGAACCGTCCGACGCCTCGCTGGTCGAGCCCACTTGTTGCGTCAGCATGTCGAGCAGGGTGGAGGCCTTGACCTTGGCCGGGCTGGTGACGGTCTGGACCGAGAAGATCGGGGTGTCGCCGCCGCCGTTGCTCGCGCCATAGTCGAGCTGGATGGTCTTGCGATCGGCAACGGGCACGGTGAGGTCGATCGCGCATTCCTTGCCCGGTGCGCCGGTCTCCACCGTCACTTCGCGCGGCGATGCCTCGAAGCGGGTGCCGTAATAGGGATAGCCCTGGTCGTCGCTGCGCTTGACCGGGCCGTCCTGCTGGCCGCGATAATAGTCGGCGACGTCGCCCGGCATCTGCCAGGTCGAGCCCAGATTGGCGAGGAAGCCGGCAACGTCGACGAAGCCCGGATGATATTGCAGCGTTGCCTGGCTGGCGCCGCTGCCGAAGCTGCCGGGCGCCGCCTTGGTCGTCGCGACCGAGCGATTGAGCCCGTCATTCACGGTCTGGACGATGAAGCTGTCCGCGGCGACGAGCTGGTGCGCCTGGCGCTGGCGCTCGGCAGCGTCGTTATAGGTGAGGCCCAGCCGCATGTCGTTGCCGGTGGCAAGGTTCCTGAGCCCGGTGGTCGCGCCGCCGAGCGTGATCGCCATGGTGCGGCTGGACGGGGTCCGCTTCGCGCTGAACAGCAGCTGCCCGCCGGCGAAGAACAGGAAGATCCCCTGGTCCGCCAGCACCAGCCATTGCCGTGCCGGTGCGGTTCGCGTGGCGACGGGCGGGATCGGCGTGGAGCCCTGTGTGGCGGTATAGCCCTTGCCGTCGAAGCCGATCGTGATGTCGCCGAAGGTGACCGAGACGGTGGTTCCGTCGCCGGGGACCAGCTCGAAATAGAGTGCATGGGCACCGGTCGGCTCAGGGCCGGTCCAGCTGAGTGTGCCCGGCGCGCTGCCCGCATGGGTGAGCACGTCGCCGGCGACGGTCCAGGCACTGCCGTCACCATCGGTCGACCAGCGCTGGCGCCAGGCGCCGGCATCGCGGAAGGTCTCGACCTGGCCGCCGCCGGCGGCATTGCCGGTCACCGCGGCATTGGGGCTGGCCGGGTCGAAGCTGCCGTTCGCGGCGCCGCTGCGCGACAGATAGTTGAGCGCGATCTCCTGGACCTGGTTGGTCGGGCCGACCGCGAGTGCGGTGCGGTTGGTGTCGTCATAATAGCTGAAGCTGGTCGATCCGCTCGCCACCATCGAGGCGAGCACATTGTGGGTCGCTGTGTCGAAGGTGCGCCCGGTCAGACCATTGGCGAGTGGCACGAGCAGGGCCGCGTCGATCTGCACGCCGGTAGAAGTCGCATTGGCGATCCGCAGCGTGATCGAGAGCTTCGGGTCGGAGCCGCCGGCGGGCACCGGCACGGGGAGGGTGCGATAGACCCAGGCGCCGTCGGTCGCCTCGAAATCGAGCGTCGCCGCCGGTTGCGCGGTGCCATCGACGGTCACCGTCGCGGACAGGCCGCTTCCGACCGCGGGCGCGTAGCCCGGATCGGTCCGGTACCAGCAGCCGGCGACATAGGGGGCGCCGGCCTGGTGCGGCGCGATCGCCACTGCGGCGGAGGCCTTGGCGCTCCCCGGCAGCTCGAGCGACTGCACGCCGGTGCGCGCCAGGTCGGTGCGGAACCGGGTGTTGGCGAAGGTCCAGCCCTCGAACGGATCATAGGGCTGGAAGTCGCTATAGGTCATGCCGCCGGCCGCGGCATTGGCGCATTGCGCGATCGGGAACTGGTCGTCCTTCGCATAGAGCGTCGCGGTCGGCACGCCGAGCGCGCTCCGGCTCTCGCGCTCAAGGCCATAGCGGGTGCGCTGGGTGAAGCGCTGGCCCAGCGCCCAGCCGGCGGGCGTATCGCCACTGTGATAGGCGGTGAAGGGGAAGCCGATCGTCTGGGCGCTCTCCAGCCCGAAGCGGGCCTCGCACGCCCAGGCGGTGACGCCCTCGCCGAGCAGGGTCGCCCAGGGCTGATAGGTCGTCGCCTGTGCCTTGATCGGGATCTTGTCGCCCGATCCGCCTATCGGGCTCGTCTGGGCATAGGTCTCGGCGATGTCGGCCAGCGCATGGATCGCGCGGAGGCCCGCATAGATTTCCGCGCCATAGACCGCGCCATTCTCGAAGGTCTGGCGAGCGCCGCCGACTGCGTAGGAGTCGGTGTGCTGGAGGACCGGGCTGCTGCCGAACGGCCCCGGCTGCCCGGCCGCGACATAGTCGCTGACCTTGCGGGTGGTCAGGCCGTCGCGGAAGCTCTCCATCGCGACCGTGGTCGCGAAGCCGCCATGGAGCTGCACCGCGGTGGCGCCGCTGGTGCCCGGCTCCAGCGAGACCTGCTCGAACACCTTGTATTCCGAGGTGGTGGACTCGCGCAGCACGCCGCTGCTGTCATAGGTCGCGGTCTGGCGCAGCATGCCGTCGAGCATGTTGTAGTAATTGCCCTGCGCGATCGTCAGGCCGTTCAGATACAGATTCTCGGTATAGCCATTGGCGGGATCGCTGATCGCGGTGCAGTCGGGATAGAGCCGCGCCTTGTAATATTTGACGATCCGGCCCGAGGGGTCGCAGGCGGCGGTGGTGGTGTCGAACGCGTAGAGCGTCGTGACCGGGCTCTCATAACCATAGTCGATCGTCAGCCTCTCCACTGCGAAATGGGCGATGTTGCCCTGCAGCGCCGCGCCGGCGAAATGGTTGAGATAGACGGTGTCGCTGCTGTCGAAGCTTAGCGCCTTCGCCGGATAGGTCATGAACATCTGCGGCCCGCCGGCATAGACGCCGGCGCCGGTGATCCCGCCCGGCATCCCCGGATAGGTCATCTTCTGGGCATCGAAGGAGCCGAGCGGCCCGAGCTGCGCGCCATTGCGCAGCATGACCGAGCTGACCGCGACCGGATTGGCGCCGTCATTGACGACGAAGCTGAGGAAGCTCGGCGCCTCGCTGATGAGCGAGTCCGAATTGAGGATCCTGGCGCCGCCGCCGATCTCGCTCGCCAGGTCGATCGTGGCATCCTTGCCCACCACCAGGCCCCAATCGTCGGCAATGCCGCGGAAATAGACATAGGGCCCGGCGATCGCCCAGTCGCTCCCGCCGCTGCTCGGCCAGTTGAGATACTCGGCCTGCTGCGCCGGCAAGGTCTGCTTGAGCGCGGTGCCGCCCTGGGGCCAGTCGCTCGCGTTGCGGGTGGCGTCGAAGCCGAGCGCGAACCCCGTCGGCAGGCCGATGGAATCGGTCGGGGCGAGGATCTGGAACACCCAGTCCGGGCCATAGGCATAGCGGATCTGGGTATCGGTCACCGACGGGGGCGGGGTCAGCGCCTGGTTGCCCAGCCACTGCGTGCCGCTGAAGCGATAGAGCACGCCATTGACCGCGATCATCGTGTCCTCGACGATCGTGGGCACGAAGACCGTGTTGGCGCTGGTGCCGGGGCCATAGGTGAAGCTCACCGGATCGAACGTGTCGACCGAGACGGCATAGTCCGCGTCCCAGCGCGCCGGCCAGAGCTGGAATTCCGTGCCCGAGGCGAGCAGGTTGCTCACCACCACCATGCCATTGCCCGGCACGACCACCACGTTGCGCGTGTCGAGCGTATAGAGGCCGGAGATCGTCACCGGGGCGGCGGCCTGCCAGGTCAGGTTGCCGTCGAGATAGTGGACGGTCAGCGTGCCGCTCGTGTCGAGCAGCGCGTAATATTCGCTGCGCGCCGCGAACCAGCTGTACCGGGCGAGCGGGAAACGCTCGACCGTCCAGGCCATGTCGGTCCAGCGGAAGGTCACGCGCTCATAGAAATCGCTCGACGAACCCGCGACGCTGGAGACGAGGAAGAAGCTCGCGCCCGAGGCGAATCCGGGATCGAGCTGGACATTGTCATAGACCAGCGAGGGCGTGTCGGGCGCGGTGGTGCGGCCGTTGATCGTCGCCGCGACCCACTGGCCCTGGCGCGCGGTATCGCGCTGGAAGACATAGACCGCACGCTGCGGCACGCCGGTGCCGGCAAGCCGGTTGAAGTGGAGCGCGAGGAAGTCGCTGTCGGCGAGCACGTCGAGCGAGTTCAGGTCGAGGCCCTGGGTGTCGAGCACCTTGTCCTCGGTCAGCTGCCAGCCGAGCCACGCGCCGGTCCAGGTGAAGACCTGCATGGTCAGCGTGCCGCGCCCGGCATTGGCGTTGTAATAGGTGACGACGGCATAATCGCCGCCGAAGAACACCCGCGGTGAGCCGCCGCTGCCAAGCGCCGTCGGCCGCGTCACCGCGACGCTGCGGTCGCAGGCGGCGAGCGACTGGAAGCTGTAGTCGTAATGCGCGACCGCGCCCTCGGGATAGGTGATCGTCTCGAGCGCGGCGGGCGAATAGCCGGCGGGGCGCTGGGGATCGTCGACCTTCTGGAGGTAGTAGCCGAAGTTCAGCGGTGGCGCGGTGGTGTCGTCGGCGTTGACGAGCGTGATGCCGGTGAGGAAGCGCTTGTAGGTGTCGCCCTCGAGCCGACCACTGCTGTCGGTGACATTGGCGACCTCGCTGCCGCGACCACCGGTGCCGGGCCGGGGATCATATTCGAAGCGATAGCCGAACAGCGGCACGCCGTTCGCGTCATGCGCGGTCATGGCCGACAGGAACTTGGTCTCGTAGCGGTCCTGATAGGGGCTGGGCTCGGTTGAGGGCACGGCGCGATGCGGGTCGCAATATTCGCGGGGATCGGCCTCGCCGTCGCTCCATAATTTGTCGCCATAGCCGAGCTCGACCATGCGGCCGAACACGTCGGTGACGCGGGTGAGATAGACTGCCTTGGTGAAGGGAAGGCCACTCACGCCGACGCGCTGCTCGACGTCCGGGATCAGCCCGGTCTCGGGGTCGCGTTCCCAGCCATTATAGGCAAAGCCGATATGGTCGCCGAAGCGGTCGCGGATTCCGGTGAGATACCAGGCGCGCGCCACCTGGACCTGGCCCTGGGTGACGTTCGAGGCGCCGGTCCAGGCCGGTCGCGCGCTCGCGCCCTTCCACCAGACTTCCCAGGCGATGCTGTTGTCGATGCCGGTGCGGAAATGGTCGGGTGTCTCCGCGCCGAGCCCGCCATAGGACTGGACCATCCCGGTCTCGGTGACGATCAGCCAGCGCTCATAGGCGGGGAAATAGACGATCGAATAGAATTTGTAGTTCTGGAGTGCATAGCATTCGCCGCCATAGCGGACCGCGATGCCGTCCTTGCCCGTCTCCAGCGCGAATTGCTGCTGGAGCGCCGGATCGTCGATCGCCCAGGGCCCGGTGCCCGCAACGGTCGCGGCCGCGTCGAGCGGAAGGCCCATGCCGTGAAAGGCGTCGAGCACATCGCGCGACACCGGCTGGCCCGCCTTGAGCCCGTTCGCCACGCCGGCGGGGAGCACGAACAGCAGCGGCACGGTCGCCTGACGATAGAGGCTGTTGGGCGTGCCATTGTCGTAGAGCGTGTACTGGCGGGTGCCCGGCACCGGCGATCCGCTGTCGGCGGCGTCGATATAGCTGAGCGGGAAATTCCAGCCGAGGCCCAGGATTCCGGTCGGCGCGTCGCGATTCCAGGTGGCCGCAGCCTCGGTGACATTGCTCTGATATTGCAGCGAAATATCGATATCGAGGCCCGAATTCTGCGCACGGCCGGGCAAGGTCAGGATCGACTGGGTGAGGTTGATGTCGCCGCGGAACAGATTGACCGCGCTCGAAAGCTTGCCGACTGCCGTGCCGTCCATCTGGAAGGTACGGATTGCGGGCACCGAATTGTCGACCATGTGCGCCTCTCGGAATCGCGGCGCGGCCGACGGCGACGCGCCGGCGCGACTGCCGCTCGATCATGAAAACCGGCCGGGAGCGGCATCGTGCTGCGCCCGGCCGATGACGGTCAGTTCGTGGGGATGCCGACGACGATCATATTGACGAAGGACGCGTTATTGTCCTGCGTGTTGCCCGAATTGTCGCTGACGAACGCCCGGGCGTTGTCGATCGTAACCTTGGACGTATCGGTGCCGTCCAGGCTCCAGCCCGTGGAGCCTGCACCCAGCGTCTTCACATGATGGTCGTCGCCGCCGAAGGTGATGGTGAAGCTGTTCATCATCACCACTGCGCTCGACAGCGGCTTGCTGAAGGTGACCTGCTGGGCCGATGTGGTCTGCTGGTTGGTGAGGATGGCGATTTCCATCCCGGTCTCGGCATAGTTGCCCGCGACGAGCACCGCGTCCGCGCTCTCGGTGCTCGCTTCATGGCCGCTGCTGTCGACCATTGCTGCGTCGGCGCTGATCTGCCCGGAGGTACCGTGCTGGGCGAAGCCGAGCGAGACCAGCATCTGGCGCAGATGGTGGTCATTGTCGCCGAAGGAGAGCGCGAAACCGGCAATGCCGGGCTGGGCGAATTTGAGCGAACTGCCGGGCAGCGAGATCGGCGCGGACTGCGTTCCGGTCATGATGCCGTCGACGGTCGCGAATGCGAGATTGTTGTCGGCTGAGTCGGTGTTGGCGATGCAGACGAGCCCGATCTTGGAATCGGCCTTGTCGATCAGATTGCCGGAGGCATCGACAAGTTGCGCAGTCACACTGGCCTGGACGGTATTGTTGCTCCAGCTCGTCTGGACCGACAGGCTGACTTTCTTGATGTGGTGATCCGTGTTGCCATAGGTGAGGCTGAAGAAGGATATGCCCACGACATTGGATATGACCGCGCGGTCAAAGCTGAAGCTGGCTGACTGATTAAGATTTACGGTAGTGGACTTTACTTCGATTGCCATGATTTATCTCCCAAGCGAGATTGTCCATGAATTTCATAAATATCGCAAAGCCATCAGATTTTATCTATTTGACTGAATTGTTTATTTGAAAAAATGATAAACCGACGGTGAGAATAAGAGAACGCTTTGTAATTTATTTGATGTTAACTAGAATCTTTGCTTCAGTTATCAATAACAGGATTCAATTTTCCTTCGCAAGGCGCGATGTGTATTAGAACCGCAACGGTCGCAAAAGCGGCAGGGTATTTGCGCGCGTCTCCTGTGCCGGCACGCGATTGCCCTGGATGCCGGGCGGAATCGGCGCTGGGCCGTCCTTTCCGGGCGGGGTTCCGGAAACCTCAGTTATGCTCGGTTCTGAAGTCGAGGAGACCGAGGTGCCGCGCCATCGGAGAATCCCGCTGAGAAGAGGCGAGCGACATGGGCAGTGGGAGTGGGGCACCCGCCGTCACCGCGATCGGCTGCTCCTGGGGGCGCGCTGCTGGCACGGAACTCGCCCTTCTATCGTAGGTCATTACGATAGAAGGGCGAATTATGCGGATTTGCGAGGATGGCAGGCCATCATGTTCGATATTCGAGCGTCGCTATGAAACTGGGCAGGCGCCTGGAGATTGCTGAAATCTGCCGTTGACGTCGAAACCCGCCGGAAGACCGCCTGGGGCGGCGGCCGTCATGCCCTACGATAACGGATCGAAGGTGATCGTGTTCTGGATTTCCTGGGTCGCCGGCCCCACCGACATCGGACAGATCACGCCCGGCATGGCCGTCACGTCGAACATCTCGGTGATGTGCCCTTCCAGCCGCACCCATTCGACGATGTCGCCGGTGGCCAGGCTGACGATGAGCACGCCGCACCAGGGCTCGGCATCGCGGTCCTTGATCTCTCCGTCGAGCAACAGCCCCTTGAAGGTGCCGTCGCGCGGCTTGGAGACGGTGACGATGGCATGGCCGTCATGGATCGCCATGCCGCGCAGGAATCCGGGGCAGAAGGCGATATCTTCCTTCCTGCCGGTTGCCGGATCGACCCGGATGATCTGGCCGCGACCGCTGTCGAGCGCATAGACTTGGTCACCCACGACCCGGGGGCTGTGCGGCATCGACAGCTGATCGGTGACGATCCGGTTGGTCCGCACGTCGATCAGCACGCCGCCCTCGTGGCGGCGCTCGCGCCAGCCGGAGAGCACGTCGCTGCGGCTGACCGCGGTGACGTAGCGCACCTCGCCTTCATGGACCGCCATGCCGTTCAGGTGGCAGCGATCCTCGGGCGCCAGCTTCGAGATGAAGGGCGGCTTCCAGATCGGCTTGAAGCTGTGGGTGAGGTCGAGCGTGCACAGGCAGCTATACTTGGTGTTGACGAAGATCACCCGGCCGTCCTTGTCGACACCCACTTCGTGGATGTCGATGTCACCGGTGGTCTGGGCGTTGCGCGGGACCAGCACCTGATCGAAGCTCTGATTGCCGATCTCGCCGGGGCGGAGCATGTTTTCCAGCCGCCAGAGCTGGAACAGCGAGCCGAGATAGAGGCGGCCGGGCTTCCAGCACACGCCCATGGCACGGCTGAAATTCTGCTGGTTGAACGAGACGGTGCCGTTCGGCAGCACGCCGACCAGGAACAGCTGGCCGGTCTGATAGCTGGTGAAGGCGAGGCTGGTTTGGTGGCTGCGCAGCCAGGCCGCGAACCCGCGCGAGACCTGGATACTGGTGGAGCCCGGCGCCGGGCCGGCCTGTTCCGCGCCGGGCGCCGATGCCTGGCCGGTGTTGCGGGTTTCGGTTTGCGGGTTGGGCGTATCGGTCATCATGGCCTTCAGAAGAAAGAGGCGAGGGCCCGGCGCACCGCGGACCCTCGCGAGTCAGGTCAGAACTTGAAGCGGAGACCCACGCGGCCGCCGCCGCCGCTGCCGTTCTTGCCGGCAGTGGCATTGCCTTCGAGGAAGCCGCTGACCTTGCCGGTCCCGCCGATGTTTAGGCCCAGTGCGAACTGGCCGTAATCGCCGAGCCGGCGGTTGACGAGGCGCTCGCTGGTGCTGCCGCTGTCGAAGGTCAGTGCGCCTTCGCCGTCGAACTGGTGGACGTACAGGCCACGGGCATAGACCGTCGCCTTGGCACCGCCCTTCAGGCCGAAGCTGGAGCCGAGCCGTGCGCCCAGCGAGCCGGTGAAGCCGGAATTATTCTCCGGATCGATCGTCTGCCCCAGTGCCTGCAGCGCGCCGAAGCTGGAGCGCTGATAGGCAATGGCGGCGATCGGCTCGGCGAAGAACTTGCCGCTGCCCAGGCGGGCGCCGATCTCGACCTTGCCGCCGATGTCGTCGCCGTTGGTATCGTCCGACCAGACCGCGATGCGATCGCGCGCATTGGCCCAGTAATGGGCATATTGGACGAGGCCGTTCACGAAGAAGGCGCCGGCATTGTAGCCGACATAGCCGCCCGTGTTCAGGCTGTCATAGCGGATCCGCTCGCCCGAGCCCTGCATGTTCAGGTTCGAGTTGAGATAGCCGGCGGTCACACCGAACACGAGCTTGTCGCCGCCGAAGTCATAGCCCGCCTGGCCGCCGAAATAGTCCTGGCGATAGTCGAAGCTATAGGCTGTGCCGGCGATGCTGCGCGTCTCGTTACGGTTGGCCACGCTGCCATAGGCCTGGCCCCAGAGCCCGCCCTGGCCTGGCAGGTCGCGCAGATCGGCCATATGGCTCGACCAGGCATCCGCCGACTGGTTCCAGATCGCCTGCGCGCCCTCGTCGAGCTTGAGCAGGCGATAGACGGGCGCGCCGGCCTGGGCGCTGAGGCCGAAGCTGCCCGAGGCGGCGTCGAACGCCAGATTATACTGCACCAGGCCGACGCTCGCATTGGCGAGGGTGAAGGCGCTGGCCGCGCTGCCCGCACCGACCTTGACCAGCTGGACCGGGCTGCCGAGCAGCCTGGCGCCTTCCGGCGTCACGTCGAGCAGGATGGCGGTCGATCCGGTGGCCGCCCCGCCGATCACCAGCCTGTCCGCGCCGCCTGCAGTCACGTCGAGGCCGAGCAGGGCCTTGCCCGATCCGACATAGGCGCCCGACAGGGTCAGCACGTCGCCGCCGGTGCCGTTGCGCAGGTCGATGATGCCGCTGTTCTTGAACGTGGCGAGGTTGAGCAGCGAGACCGAGGTGCCGCCCGCTGCCGCCGCGGCCAGGCGTGCCTGCGCCGTGGTCGGGGTGAGGCCGAGCTTGAACGTGCCCGAATTGACGAACACGTCGCCGCCGCCGCCGAAGTCGCTGTTCTTGGTGGCGATGAAGGTGCCGCTGTTGGTGAAAGTGTCGGCAAAGGCCGAGAACTTCACCGCGCCGACTACGATGCCGCTATTGGCCACGTCCACGCCGCCGCCGCTCACGGCGATGGCATAGCCGCTGCCGCCGGTGATCGTGCCGGCATTGTCGATCCGTGCGGTGCCCGCTGCCGGATTGGCCGGCGGCAGCGGCTGCGGGGTGTCCTGGCCGATATAGCTTTCCGGCGCATAGCCCCAATACTGGACGCGCGGCGTGACATGCGGGGTCGCGTCGATCGTGATGCCGTTCACCGCGCCGCTGATCGTAGCACCCGAGGTGACGGTCAGGCTGTTGTGATAGCTCTGGAGCAGCACGCCATCGACGCCGCCGCTCACCTTGCCATGCACGGCGAGCTGCGCGCTTTCGAATCCCTGCAGCGCAATCGCGGTGGACTGCGCCGAGCTGGTATTGCCCGTGTCGGCGCGCACGTTGCGCCCTTCTGCGAAGATGCCGATCGAGTTCTTGCCGGTCACCGCGACCGTGCCGCTATGGATGTCGGCATTGCCGGTGGTGGTGCTCACCATGATGCCGTCCGAGTTCGCCCCGGCGGTGGTGACGCCCTTGACCGTCACCGAGATGGTGCTGCCGGTCGTGGCCGTTTCCGGATCGCGCGGATCGGGGAAGGGGAAGCCATTGGCGAGGTCGCTGGCCCCGTTCTTGGCGTCCGCCTGCGGCTCATAGGGATAGACTTCCGAGTGGCGCTTGGCCTCGGTCACCTCGATGCCGTTCGAGCCGCGGCCGACGGTCGAGACCGTGCCGACGTCGATGGCGATGTCGCCGGGGGACGAGGCGCGGACACCCGCGCTGAAATACTCGCCCTTGGTGGTGATCGCGCCGCCGCCGCTGATCTTGATCCCGCCATTGCCGGCATAGGCGACGATCGCGGTGGAGAGCACGCCCTCGGTCGAGACGTTGCCGCCGAAGTTGAGCTCGGCGCGATTGCCGTCGAGATGGACGGCTTGAGCGTAATAGCCCTTGGTCGAGACGTTGTTGAGCTGCGCGCCGGCGGTCTGGTTGGCCGAATAGATGCTCACGCCGCGTGCCTGATCGCCTTCGGTGGTCAGGTCGCCGGTGACGATCGCCATCGCGCTGCCGAGCTTGGTATTGTCCGAGAGCAGCATGCCCGAAGCGCCGAAGCCCTTGGTCGAGAGCGAGCCGAGCGTGACGGTGATGCCGCCCGCGCCATAGGACGGTTCTGCGCCGATGCGGTTGCTGGTCACCGCGACCACGCCGTTGCTCTGGCCGCCGGCGGTGCTGATCGCGTCCTGCGACACCGTGATGGCGCCGCCCCGGTTGCTATAGGCGTTCACGCCGTCGCCGAACTGGCTATCGGTCGAGATCATGCCATGGCCGTTGACGGTCACATTGCCATCGGCGCGGGCATAGATGCCGTTGGCGAGATAGGCGCTGTTGGGACCGCCATTGGTGGTGGTTATCGTGCCGTTGTTGGCGATGGCCACATCGCCGCCGCTGGCGATCGCGACGACGGCACTGTAGCTGCCCGATTTGTCGATCTTGCCGTCAATCTCGAGTGTCACCGAATGGCCCGACGCAAGGATGGTGTTGGAATAGGCCCCCGAGCTGGCGTCCTTCACCTTGACGTGGACATCGCCCTGGCCAGCCGTGCTGACCGCCTCGATCGCGTTGGTATAGTCGGCGCCGACATGGACGCTGTCCGCGGTCAGGTCGACATCACCATAGACCGAGCGCGCGCTGACGCCGACGGCGCCTTCGCCGCTGGTCGTGACGCTGCCGACATCGACCGAGACGTTGCCGGACAGCGTCGAGGCATAGATGCCCCAGGCGCGATCGCCATGCGTCTCCACCGATCCGGCGCTCACCGACACGTCGACGCCCTCAGCATTGGCGAAGGTACGGATGCCGTGCGACTGATAGCCCTGGGTGACGACGTCGCCGGCATGGATGGTGATCGTGTTGGGGCTGTCCTGCGCGATGCCCGTGTCGAGCGACAGGGCGTAGATGCCGGCGGCATTGTCGCCCGCGGTGCCGATATGGCTCTGGTCGACCGAGATCGAGCCGCCATAGGTGATGGCATAGACGCCCTTGGCGCCCAGGCCCTTGGTATCGATCGTGCCGGCGCCGGTGACGGAGATGTCGCCGCCGCCGAAGGAAACGGCATAGACGCCGCGACCGCCGGTCGCCTCGGTCGTGATCTGGCCCTGATTGTGAACCGCGACGTTGCCGCCGGCAAAGGCTGCGACTGCGTCCGAATAGACGTCCTTGGTGGCGATATGGCCGGTGGTGGTCACATCGACCGAGCCGGTGCCATAGGCGACCGCGTTGATCGCGTTCGAGCCGAAGCCGTCGGTGGTGATGTCGCCCGCGGTGATGGTGACGTTGGTGCCCGAGGCATCGATGCCGCGCGCCAGGTCGCCCTCGGTGGTGATCGAGCCGGCCTTCACCGTCACATCGTCCATGGCGCCCGCCTGGATGCCGACGCCGAGATAGCCCTTGGTCTCCACCGTATCGGCCTCGACCGAGACGTTGATGCCCGAGGCGCTGATGCCGAAGGAGCTGTCACCCGTCGTGCTGACGCTGCCCGCGTCGACATGGACGTCGCCATAGCGATCCCCGGCCGAAATGCCGAAGCTGAGATTGCCGCTGGTGCTGACCGATCCGACCGAGATGTTGGTGTCGCCGCTGGAGGCGTAGGAGAAGATGCCGGCGGTGTAGTCGCCGCTCGTGCTCACTTGGCCGGCCGTGATGGTGACCTTGCCACCCAGCGCATAGTTTATCGCATCGATGCCGTCGGCGTACTTGCCATGGGTCTCGACGGTGCCGGCGTTGATCGTGATGTCGCTGCCCGGGCCATCGGCGATCGCGCGGATGCCGGTGGCGGCATAGCCCTGGGTGCTGACGGAGCCCACGGTGATCTTGGTATCCGCCTGGGTGCCTAGGCTGATCGTCTCGATGCCGATCGCGCCGTCGCCGCTGGTGCTGACCGACCCGACTTCGACGGTATTGGTGGTGCCCGCCGAGTTCTGCTTGCCGCCGGCATAGGAGTAGACGCCCACCGCATTCTCGCCGCTGGTCGTCACCGTGCCGGCATGGACCGAGACGGTGCCATAGTAGCTGGCGGCGATGATGCCGTTCGAGGCGGTGCCGTGCGTGGCGACCTCGCCCGCGTCGATGCTGACCGAGCCGAGCGGGGCGAAGCCGAACACGCCGTTCGCGTAGTCGCCCTGGGTCTCGACCTTGTCGACCTTGATGCTGGTCTGGCTGTTCTGCGCCGTGTTGACCACGGTGATGCCGTCCGAGCCCAGGCCCGAGGTGGTGACGGTGCCGGCCTCGACGGTGATGTGATGGTCGTCCTGGCCATTGTCATGGACGAAGTTGCTGTTGGCGTAGATGCCGACCGAATAGTCGCCGGTGGTGCTTACGGTGCCCGCATGCACCTCCACCGCCGCGCCGACCGCCTTGATCGCGCCGGAATCGAGCGAGGTGCCATAGCCCTGGCCGGTGGTGCTGACGGTGTCGACATGCACCGTGGTGGTGCCGCCCGAATAGGCGGTGATGCCGCGCCCGCCAACGCCGCTGGTCTCGACGGTGCCGGCGTTGATCGTCGTGTCGTGCTCGTAGCTCCAGCCATAGATGCCGTCGGCGCCATAGCCACTGGTCTTCACCGAGCCGACCGTGATGGCCGTGCTGCCGTTATAGGCGGTGGCGCGCACGCCCGATGCGGCGAAGCCGCCGGTCTCGATATTGCCCGCGGTGATCTCGATGCCGCCCGAATTGCCGCCGACATTGGTGTTCGCGTTGATGCCGTCCGCTCGATAGCCCTCGGTGTGGATGTCGCCGGCATGGATGGTCATGTCGCCATAGCCATAGGCCCGGACCCCGCCCGAGTTGCTGCCCTGGGTGGCGATGTTGCCGGTGGTGATCATGGTCGTGCCGGTGGCGACCGTATCGACGCCGGGCATGTCGTCGGCGGTCGTTGCGATGTCGCCTTGCTCGACCACGACGTCGCCGCCGGCCAATGCGGCCGCGCGCGGCGCCGCGATGGTCAGGTCCGCGACCGGCGCCGGGGCGCTCACCACCGGCTGTACCCAGCTCGGCGTGCGCTGGATCTGGATTCCGCCGGTCGGCGCGACGATGGGGGGCGCCGAGAAGCGATCGGCGGGCAGGCGGGTGAGATCCTGGGGGAGCGGCTCGTTCTGGCGGGCGTGGAAGCGGGTCGGCGTCGACAGAAGCTGCGGTGCGGCAAGCGTGAGCGGCGAGCGGGCCGGAAGCTGCTGGGCCTGGGCAGGTGCGGCGGCGAGCAGGGCTGCGCCGGCGCCTGAAAGGGCGGTGCCGAGCGCAAGCGCCCGGCGCAGGGCGCCGCGGCGCGATGAGAGGGTGGGGGATGCGATCCGGGTTCGGCGATTCTGCTGCAAAATCTGGCTCCCTGTCATATATTTGAAGGGCGCTGCTGCTACCGGCCTATCCGTCGGAACTCGTTCTTCTCGCGTCCCGCCGGCACGGTTCTGGCGCGCCCCCATTGACTGGAGGACGTCACCGGAAAGCCGGCACCTTATGGTTCGCAAATTTTTTTCGTCGCGCCGTGGTGCGGCGCATCAAAATTTCGCGTCGAGGCCCAGGCGGATGGTGCGCGGCTGTTGCGGCGTCGCTTGCGGTTCGTAGATTCGATAGGGCGTGCCCAGGGCGAACCGGTTGGCGCGGCCATCCAGCAGATTGGTCACCTGCAGGCTGAATCCGCGGCTCGCGCTGCCCAGCCGCACCAGCACCCGATCGTCGAGATAATTGCCCTGCGCGGCATCCAGCAGCGGTCCGGCGCCGATATGCGAGCCGCCGAAATAGCGCAGATTCGCCGAAAGGGTCAGGCCGAGGCCGGGCGACAGCGGCGCGGCATAGTCGATGCTCGCCTGGGCGCCGAGGCGAGCGACATTGGGCAGCGCCTGGCCGCGCACCATGACCGAGGTGACCCGGGCATCGGTGAGCCGGCTGCGGTTTAGGAACAGGCTGGCACCCAGTCGCAGCCCGGGCCCGGGGCGCCAGCCCAGTCGCCCCTCGGCGGAAAGTATCTCGCCGTCGCCGATATTCTGGGTGACCGGATCGCCGCCGAGCGAGACCACTTCGGCCAGGATATCGTGCCAGCGGGTCCAGGCGCCGCTCAGTGCCAGATCGAACCCGCCACCGGGTGAAGTATAGCGTGCGCCCGTCTCGATCGCGCCGATACGATCGCCATCGTAGAGCCTGCCGCGGACGCCGCTGATCCCGAACCCGCCGGGCCGGAAGCCATGCTGGTAGCGCGCGAACAGCAGGAGCCCGCCTGCCGGCTTCCAGGCGATCGCCAGGCTCGGCAGCGCCCGTGTCTCGACATGTCGTCCGGCGACGGAGAGCGGATCGCCGAAGATCGGGATCGTGCTCGGCTCGGTGAATGCGCGTGCGTCGCCCTTCACCTCCGCGATGGTGAGGCGCACGCCGACGGTCGCGATCAGTCCCGGAGCCAGCGGCTGGTCCGCTTCGCCGAACAGCGTGGCTTCGCGGACGCGATTGTTCGCCTGCTCGCGCGGCGAGGTCCCGCCATCGGGGGCTATCCCGATGCGCCCGAGCAGGCTCCGATTGTCGAGCAGGCTGATCCCCAGCAGCCAGCCCGAGCCATTGGCGTGGCGGGCGGACAGCCGGGTCTCGTTGACGAGCATCGCGGTGCGTCCGCGCTGGGTCACCAGGAAACCCGGTCCGCCATTGCTGGCGTCATAGCGTTCGGTCACGTGCTGGAGCACGCCTGCCGTGGACGAGATGAGCGACAGGTCGCCCCATCGCCGGAAAACCGTCAGGTCGGCGAGCTTGTAGTCGTCGACATAGCCGAGCCGCTCGGGTGTCGCCCGGTCGAACACCGATGGGCCGGGGCCGGCATCGGTCCAGGGGCTGTCGTCGCCGCGGATGGTCTGTATCACGCCGCCGATATCCACGGTCCAGTCGCCGAACGCCGCACGCAATGTCGCACGCCCGCCCAGCGTGGTGATGCCGTTGATATCGTCCTTGTGCAGCAATGGGTTGTCGACATAGCCGCCCTCATGTTCGGCATAGCCTACCAGGCGCAGGCCGACCTGGTCCGGCGCAAGCGGCAGGTTGAGCATGGCTGCCACGTCGCCGCCCGGGGCGCCGTTTCGCGTGCTGCTCAGCCCGGCCGCCATGCTTCCTGCGAACCGGTCGAGTTCTGGCCGGGCCGTGACGATGTGGATCACGCCGCCCAGCGATCCGGCGCCGTAGAGCGTGCCCTGCGGCCCCTCCAGCACTTCGATCGAGGCGATGTCGTAGAGCCGCAGGTCGGGATCGGGGGCGTTGTAGGTCAGGCGGGTTTCGTTGAGATATTGGCCGGTGGTCGCCTGGCTCGGGCCGGTGAAGCCGGAATCGATCACCCCGCGCACGAACAGCTTGTTGCGGCCGGGACCGAAATGGGTGGTCCCGACGCTGGCCAGACCATGGACCAGCGCTTCGCTGCCAACCGGGCCGGCTTCGTGCCGGATCATGTCGGGCGACAGCATCGCCACGGTGCCCGGATAGGTATCGAGACGCGTGGCGCGCTTCGATGCGGTGACGATGATCTCGCCGGGCGGAGGTTCGGCCGGCCTGGGCGGAGGGGCAGGGCGCGCGCGCCGATGCGGGGCGGGGCGCCGCTCGATCCGCCACAGGCCGTCGCGCCGCCGCGCGACCGCGATGCTGTTGCGCAACAGGCGATCGAGCGCCTCCGCCGCTGTCATTCGGCCGCGAACGCGCGGCACGCGCAGCGACTGCAGGGTCGGATCCGCCGTACCGATATCGATGTCGGCCTGTTGGGAAAGCAGTGCGAGGGTCTGGCCCAGTGTCCCCGCCGGCAGGTCGACCATCACCTGCCGATCGCCGGCGTGTGCGACGCCGGAGACGCAGAGAATCGGGGCCAGCAGCGCGCCGAGCTTCACCGTTCGGAGAATCTCCAGCCGGTGCCTTCGCGCCGCGCCCGCACGTTCATCAAACCGGCGGCGCGCGCGATCACCGCTTCCGGCTGTGCGCCGAGACGCAGGCCACCGCTGAAGCGCCGGCCGGCCAAGCCAGGATCGAGTGTCACCGGCACGCCGGTCGCTCGCGCGAGGTCGGCGGCGACCAGTTCCAGGGGCGCCTGATCATAGACCAGCCGGCGCGTGCGCCAGGCGGCGACGTCGGCGGGCGCAATTCGGGCAGTGCGGATCGCGCCATTGGCCGGACGCGTAAGGCTGTCGCCCGGATTCAGCCGAAGCGAGATCCTGTCCTCCCGATAGAGTACCGCCCCTTCCGCCACCGCCACGCGGACCGCAGTGCCATCGCGAACCACGTCGAACACGGTGCCGATGTCGTGCAACTGCGCGGTGCCGGCGTTGACGACGAAGGGTGCATCCGGGCGGTGCACAACGGCAAAGCGGGCCTCGCCCCGGTCGAGGCGGAGCTTGCGCGGATCGGCGCCGTCGATGGTAAGGCGTGTATCGCCGTTGAGCGCGACATGGGTGCCATCCGGCAGGCGCGCCTCGCGCAGCTCGCCGGGGCGTGTCTCGATCACCGTGTCCGCCCGCGGCGCGATCCCCGGCGCCAGGGTCCACCATAGCCCCACGGCCAACGCGACCGACGCTGCGATGGGCAGCAAGGGGGCGGCGAAATTGCGGCGCGTCCGGGGCGCTTCGAACGGAATCACTTCCGCGGCGGGCATGGGCTGACCGAGCGCCGCGGCAATATCGGCATCGGCCGCGGCGAGGCGCCAATAGGCATCGGCATGGGCGCTGTCCGCGCCCAGCCAGGCGTCGAACGCCGCCCAGTCCGCCGCGTCGGCATGACGCAGGCGGATCACCCAGTCGAGCGCATCCTGCTGGATCCGGTTGTTGGCGTCCGTCATGGCCATGTCCTCAAGACGTCACCGAAGCCGCTACGCCTCATCGCGCATGCTCCGCCAATCGAGGAGTGCGGCATAAGCGCGCCGCAGATGCTTTTCGACGGTGCTGACGCCCAACCCGAGCTCCTCGGCGATCCGCCTCTGGACGATCCCGTCGATCCGGTGGCGGCGAAAGATGGTGGCGGTGGGCTCGCCCAGCGCTGTGACGGCGGCGTGGACCGCGCGGATATCTTCCTCCGCGATCATCCGCCGGTCATGGCCCGGCTCTTCGGACACCCCCGGCATCGTGCCGCCGGCAATATCGGCCCATTCGGTGTCGCGCCGTGCCGAACGCGTTTCGCGACGCCTTCGGTCGAGCATCAGATTGTGGAGCAGGCGGTAGAGATAGGAGAGCGGCTGGTCCGGCTCCTCGCGTTCGCGCAGGGTTTCGATCCGCAGCCAGGCTTCCTGCATCAGGTCCTCCGCCTCGGCACCGGCGCCGGCGCGGGCCAGAAAACCGAGCAGACGCGCGCGATCGCGGAGAAAAACGGCTTCCAGCGTTTCCGGAGCAGCATTCTTCGCGTTCATACGCAGTGGCACGACCGATTTCGGATTTCGCTTGCGCGAAGGTGAAGTGCGAAAAGCTAGATGGACTGGTCGGCCTTGTCCATCGGGCGCCTGAAGCCTCGTGCGAATCCCGCATCGGGGGTGGGGCGGCGGCTTCGGAGGCGGCCGCCGCCCTCTGGCGATCTCAGAAACCGAAGCGCAGGCCGGCGACGAATCCGAAGGACGACGGCTTGTCGCCATCGGCGCGCGCGTAATCGGCGGTGCGTCCGGTCTTCGCCTGCCAGGAGACCCCGACATAGGGGGCGAAGCGGCGGTCGATCTCGTAGCGCAGGCGCAGGCCGAGCTCGGCATCGGTCAGCCCCGAGCCGATGCGCTGGCGGGGCATGTCCTGGGCGGACAGGTTGATCTCGAGGCGGGGCTGCAGGACCAGTCGCTGGGTGATGCGCTGGTCGTAATAGCCGGCCAGCCGTCCGAGCAGGTCGCCCTGGGGCGAGAGAAATGCCGCGCCCTCGACGTCGAACCGATAGGGGGCCAGGCCCTCGAACCCGATCGTCGCATAGGTGCGGGTGGGGGACGGCTGGAAATCGTGGCGCAGGCCGGCCTGGAGATTGAAATAGGGTCCGATCGCGCGACTGTAGAGCGCCTGGACCTCGGCGCCTTCGATGCCCTCGCCGAAGCGGCCTTCGCCTTCGCTCTTGACGGTCAGGCGGTTGATGTCGCCGCCGAACCAGGCTTCGCCGTCCCAGCGATAGCCGTCCGCGCCCGAGCGCGGCTGGACCTCGGCGAGGTTGAACAGCACGGTGCCGAACGATTGCCCGCCCATCTCGCGCATCATGTGGTGCCGCGCCCGCGCCATCTCGGCCGAAGGGAAGAAGCGGTCCGCATAGTGATCGGAGGGCTGCGGCGGCGCGGGTGCGTTGCCCGCGGGGAGCGCCGTGCCGGTTTCCTGCATCGCCCCATGATCCTGGCCGGCGGGTTCGCCGTTCGTTGGTGGGGTCGTCGCGGGATCGGCGGGAGGCATCGGCATGGTCATGCCCGACATGTCATGGCCCGAATGGTCCTGGGCGGCCGCGGGCAGGGCAAAGGCCAGCGCCGAGGCTCCGGCGAGCAGGGCGGCGAGACGGCTCATGCCGCGCCTCCCTTCGGGCGAACCGTCACGGTGCGCATCATCCCCGCCATCATGTGATAGAGCAGGTGGCAGTGGAACGCCCAGTCGCCGACCGCGTCGGCGGTGAAGTCCCAGCTCACCTTGCCGCTCGGCTGGACGATCACCGTGTGCTTGCGCGGCGCACGGTCGCCATGTCCCGTGACCAGCTCGAAGAAATGGCCATGGATGTGGATCGGATGCGCCATCATCGTGTCATTGATCAAATTGATCCGCACGCGTTCGCCCTCGGTGAAGGCAAAGGGCTCCATCGTATCGGACATCTTCACCCCATCGAACGCCCACATGAATCGCTCCATGTTTCCGGTGAGATGGATGTCGAGGCTGCGCGAGGGCGCGCGGACATCGGGATTGCGCTCGAGCGCCATCAGATCCTTGTAGACGAGCACGCGGTGGCCGACGTCCTCGAGCCCCTGGCCGGGTTCGCCGGTGCGATCCATCGGCATCGGCGAGACAGTCTGGACGCCCGGTCCCTTCTTCACTTCCGGCGCATAGGAGAAGTCGCGCATCTTCATCGCGCCCATGTCATGGCCCGCCATGTCGTGACCGGGCGTGCCCGCCATCGCGCCATGATCCATCTGACCGTGATCCATTCCCGGCATCGCCGAGGTCGCCCCGCCGAGCCGGGCCGAGGCATTTCGCTCGACCGTGGGATCGACGCCGCGCAGTCCGGGCATCGCCGTGCCGGGTGCGCCGCCGCCATGATCCATGCCCCGCATGCCGCCTGAAGCCGCGCCCATGCCGTCCATCGACGACATGTCCATGCCCATGTCCTTCATCGTGGCGAGCGGGCGCTTGCGCAGCGGCGGCACTTCCGCCGCCATGCCGGGCCTGGGCGCCAGCGTGGCACGCGCCATGCCCGACCGGTCGACTGCCTCGCCGACCAGCGTAAACGCCTTGTCCTCGGCCGGCGTGACGATCACGTCATAGGTTTCGGCGACGCCGATCTGGAACTCGTCCACCTCGACCGGCACGACATGCTGGCCGTCCGCCTGGACGATGCTGAGCTTCAGGCCCGGAATGCGCACGTTGAAGCTGGTCATCGCCGCGGCATTGATGATCCGCAGGCGTACGCGCTCGCCGGGCCTGAACAGTGCCGTCCAGTTGTCGAACGGGCCATGGCCGTTGACGAGATAGGTATAGGTGGCGCCGGTCACGTCCGAGATGTCGGCCGGATCCATCCGCATATTGCCCCAGTCCATCCGGTCCTTGAGCCGCTGGTCGCGGCCCGCGAGCAGCCCGGCCAGCGTCTGGCGCTGGAAATTATAATAGCCGGGCATCGTCTTGAGGTTGCGAAGGATCGCCTCGGGGCTTGAGCGGCTGTGATCGGACAGCACGATCACATGCTCGCGATCGTGGCGGACGGGATCGGGGCCGGCGGGATCGATGATGATCGGCCCGTAGAGACCGAGCTGTTCCTGGCCGCCCGAATGGCTGTGGTACCAATAGGTGCCGTTCTGGACGATCGGGAACTCGTAGGTGAAGGTCGAGCGGGGGCCGATGCCCGGGAAGGAGACGCCGGGCACGCCGTCGAACTGGGTCGGCACGAGCAGGCCGTGCCAATGGATCGAGCTGTCCTCGTCGAGCGCGTTCTCGACGTGCAGGCGGACCTTCTGGCCTTCGCGCAGGCGGATGAGCGGTGCGGGCACGGTTCCGTTGACACCGATCGCCCGCGACTTGCGGCCATCGATCGTGATCGCCTGGCGTGCGATCCGCAGCGTGATATCCTCGCCCGAGAGGCCCGGCAGGTCCGGACCGAGGCCCGCGGACACGCGTCGTGCCCAGGCGGGCATCCATGCTGCGAGGGCAAGCCCGCCCGCACCCAGTCCGGCACCGCGCAGCAGCGTCCGCCGGTCGATCGTGTTCGTCATCATCGGCCCTGTCATGGGATGTTCTCTCGATACCTACGCGCCCGAGGCTGGGACCCCTCGGTCGTTCCGCGTAAAATCATCCGTGCAGCTTGACATCATGTCAGGGTCAAGAGCGGTTTAGCGGCCGATCCGTTCGGCGAGACGAATGCGCGCGCGCCGCAGGCGGGTCTCGACGGCCTTTTCGCTGATTGACAGTATCGCTGCCGTCTCCGCCTGGCTCATGCCTTCGATCGTGTGCAGCACCAGCGGTTCGCGCAGGGTGGCGGGAAGGGCTGCGATCTCGCGGCGGAGCCGGGCGAGTTCCTGGCGGTCGGCGGCGAGCGCCGCCTGGTCCGGTCCTTCATCCGCCACCGCCTCGACGACGTCGTCGATAGGGCGGGCGAAGGTGAAGAACCGCCGGACGGTGCGGCGGCGCGCCCAGTCCCGGCATTTGTTGAGCGCGATCGCCGCCAGCCAGCTGCGCATGGGCCGCCCGGGGTCGTAGCGGCGCAGGGCGCGGTGGGCCGAGACGAAGGCCTCCTGGGTAAGGTCCAGCGCTTCGTCCGCGTCGCCGACATTGCCGTGGATCAGCCGGTAGACATGGTTGCGGTGGCGCCGGACGATCTCGGCATAAGCGGCGTCGCTCCCCGACACGGACAGCGTGGCGAGGTCTCCGTCGGAAAGACTGCCGTAATCGGGCTTCACCGCGTGTCGGTGAGCGAATGGACCACCGCGCGGTCGAAGGTGTCGACCTGGTCGGGTCGCAGGATCCCGCGCATCGCGAAGATATGCGCCAGCGTTTCCTTCTGCAGCTCGCCCATTGTGTGGTGCGAGGCGTCGACGGCCGCCGTCACGCCGGGGCCGATCCCGTGTTCGGTCTGCATCGCATCGGCCAGCCTGGCATTGGCGGATTTGAGCTCGAGCTCGAGTGCGCGGCGCCGTACCGAGAAGCGCTGCTCGAGTATCTCGAGCTGGGCCTTCTGGCGATCGTCGAGCTTCAGCTGGTGATGCAGCACCTCGTGCACTTCCGAGCGTTGCGGATGGCCGGGGATGAGAGTGCGTCCGATCCATACGCCCGCCACTGCCGCGGCAAAGGCGATGACGGCGACGATCGCCGCGAGCCTGGCCGTCTTCATCGCTCGTCCAGCAACAGGGTGGAGGGGGCGAGCGGCGCGCCGGCGCCGAAGGGGGCCAGGGGCGTGGCGGATACCGGCGTGCTTGCGGGACCGGCGGCGACAGTGCCGAGCGCCACGGCACCGATCCCCGCAACGGCGGCCATGCGTATCCCGACCCGGGCCTCGCGCCGGGCCCGCACGCCGGCGAGCACCGCGTCTTCCAGCCCCTCGAGATCGGGATTGTCTGTCGCGGCGAGCTGGCGCAGTGCGGCGTCGATATCGGTCTTCATTCTCGGCTCCATTGTCCCTGGTGCGATACGCATCCCGTGCGGCCTGCCCTCAAATTATCTACGAGCCTTGGGGCGCTGCTCCTAGCCTGCGCGCAATCCATGCTTCGAACAGTGCAAGCCAGGGTGAGGGGTGGTGCCAGCGCACGCGTATCCATCCTGCCGGCAAGCAGCCGGTTCATGGAGTTTCGACAATGCGTTCTGGGTATATTGCGGCCGCCATCGCCCTTGTCGCGGCAACGCCCGCCATCGCACATCCCAAGCTGCTCTCGGCGACCCCGGCCGCCAACGCCGTGGTGGGGGCGCCGGCCAGGCTGCAGCTCGTCTTCTCGGAAGCGCTGGTGGCAAATTTCTCGGGCGTCGAACTGGTGATGACCGACATGCCCGGCATGAAGATGTCCTCGCCGATGAAGATGCAGGTTTCGACCGCGCTGTCGGCGGACGGCAAGACGATGACGGTCACCCTGGCCAAGCCGTTGCCGCGTGGCGCCTATCGGCTGGATTGGCATGTGGTCTCCAGCGACACGCACAAGGTGCAGGGCAATTACAGCTTCAAGGTGAAGTGACGTGGAGTGGCTGGGCGTCGCGGTCAGGTTCGGCCTCTATCTCGACCTCGCGGCGGCGCTCGGTGTGCCGTTCTTCGCCCTGTACGCGCGCGATGCGGCAGCGCTTCTGCCGCTGCGGGGCGCGATCCGCTGCGCCGGGTTCTTCGGCATAATGCTGTCCCTTGCCGGTCTCTTCCAGCTGTCGGCGGCCATGGCAGGCAAGCTTCTCGTCGAGGTGGGTGCCGCCGATCTCCTGGCCGTCCTCACGGGAATGGCATTCGGTACCGCCTGGCTGGTCCGCATCGCGGCGCTGGTCGTGCTCGTTGCATCGGCATCGTTCCTGCCTGCGCGCCCGATTGCCGCGCTCGGCATCGCGTCTGCGAGCGGCGCGGTCGCATTGGCGACCCTCGCCTGGGCGGGGCACGGAGTGATGGACGAGGGGGCGATCGGCTGGCTCCATCTGGGAGCGGACATCACGCACCTGCTCGCCGCCGGCATCTGGATCGGCGCGCTGCTCTGCCTGCTGTTCCTTGCCGTCCGGGCAGGCCGGCGGGCCGACTCCGGCCATCTCCGCCTGCTTCACCGCGCGCTTGACGGGTTCGCGGTGATCGGCAGCGCGGTGGTGGCGGTCCTCCTGCTCACAGGGCTGGTCAATGGCTGGCTGCTTGTCGGCCCTGCCGGCCTCGTCCTGTTGCCCGTGAGCCTGTACGGCCAATTGGTGCTCGCCAAGCTGGCATTGTTCGCGGTGATGCTGGGGCTGGCCGCCACGAACCGCTACCGCCTGACGCCGGCGCTGGCCGCCCGGATCGACGCGGACGACTTGCCCGGCGCGATGCAACTGTTGCGTATCAGCCTCGCCCTGGAAACGGCCTGCGGCATTGTGGTGCTCGCCTTCGTGGCGTGGCTCGGCACGCTCCAGCCCATCGTCTCGATGGGCTAGGCGAAGAATTGCTGTTGACCCTGACATGATGTCAGACCCCAAATGGGTCGCCGGAGAACGGACATGCATGATTCTGGACACGGTATGACGACGTCGGCGCACGCTTGCTGCGGCGGGCACGACAAGGGGGATGGCGGGCAGGCCATGGGCGACAGGGTCAAGGATCCGGTCTGCGGGATGGACGTCGATCCCGCCTCGACGCCGCATCATGCCTGGCATCACGACCGGGAATATCACTTCTGCTCCGCGGGCTGCCGCAGCAAGTTCATCGCCGATCCGGAGGCCTATCTGGGCGATGCGCCCCGCCCCGTGCCCCAGTCGGCGCCTGGCGCCATCTGGGTCTGCCCGATGCATCCCGAGATTCGGCAGGAGGGGCCGGGCACCTGTCCGATCTGCGGCATGGCGCTCGAACCCGAGGAGCCCTCGCTCGAGGAAGGTCCGAATCCGGAGCTGGTCGACTTCATGCGCCGCATCTGGGTGGCGGGTGTGCTGGCGGTGCCGCTGCTGATCGTTTCGATGCTCGCCGATCTGCTCGGCATCGAGCTGGTTCCCCCGGCCTGGAATGCCTGGGTGCAGCTCGCGCTGTCCGCGCCGATCGTGCTCTGGGCGGGCTGGCCGTTCTTCCAGCGCGGCTGGACCTCGATCGTCACGCGCCACCTCAACATGTTCACCCTGGTGTCGATCGGGGTCGGCGCGGCCTTTTCCTACAGCCTGGTCGCGACCGTCGCGCCCGGCCTCTTCCCGCCATCGTTCCGGATGCACGGGGTGGTACCGACCTATTACGAGGCGGCCGGCGTGATCGTCACGCTGGTGCTGCTCGGGCAGGTGCTCGAGCTGCGTGCCCGCGCGGCAACCGGCCGTGCGATCCGCGCGCTGCTCAATCTGGCGCCGAAGACCGCGCTCCGGCTGGGCCTGGACGGGCGCGAGGAGGAGGTTCCGCTCGATACGGTGGCCAGCGGTGACCGGTTGCGGGTCCGTCCGGGCGAAGCGATCCCGGTCGATGGCGTCGTAGTCGAGGGGCGCTCGTCGGTGGACGAGTCGATGCTCACCGGCGAACCTGCGCCGGTTCTCAAGGAAGCGGGCGCGGAAGTCACCGGCGGTACGGTGAACGGCACGGGCTCGCTGCTGATCGAGGCGCGCGCCGTCGGCGGCGACACGGTACTGGCCCGGATCGTCAGGATGGTGGCGCAGGCACAGCGTAGCCGCGCGCCGATCCAGGCGCTGGCCGACCGCGTCTCGGGCTGGTTCGTGCCGCTGGTCGTGCTGGTCGCGATCGCCACCTTCGTCGTCTGGAACCTGGTCGGTCCGGAGCCGCGTTTCGGCCATGCCTTGCTCAACGCCATCGCCGTGCTGATCATCGCCTGTCCCTGTGCGCTCGGACTGGCGACGCCGATGTCGATCATGGTCGGCACCGGGCGCGGCGCGCGTGCCGGCGTGCTGGTCCGTGATGCGGAGGCGCTCCAGCTGCTGGAGACGGTGGACACGCTGGTGATCGACAAGACCGGTACGCTCACCGAAGGGCGCCCGCGCCTGATCGCCGTCGAGCCGAGCCAGGGTTTCGAGCGGGACGAGGTGCTTGCTGCGGCGGCCGCGGTCGAGGTGCGCTCCGAGCATCCGCTGGCCCGCGCGGTGGTCGAAGGCGCCGCGGACCAGGGGCTGGAGCCCGGCGCGGTGCAGGATTTCGACTCGCAGACCGGCCTGGGCGTGAGCGCTCTGGTCGAGGGGCGCCGGGTCGTGATCGGCAACGCCGCGCAGATGGCGCGGATCGGGCTCGATGCCGCTCCACTCGCCTTCGCTGCCGAGCGCCATCGCAAGGCCGGCGCCGGCGTGATGCTGGTCGCGATCGATGGCAAGCTGGCCGGGCTGCTCGCCGTGGCAGACCCGATCAGGGAATCGGCCGGCCCTGCGATCGCCGCGCTTCGCGCGGAGGGGCTGCGCATCGTCATGCTGACGGGGGACGCGGAAGGCACCGCCCGGGCGGTCGCGCAGACGATCGGGGGCATCGATGAAGTCCATGCCGGCCTGCGCCCGGAGGACAAGGCCCGGATCGTCGGCGAGCTGCGCGCGAAGGGCGCACGGGTCGCGATGGCCGGTGACGGCGTCAACGACGCACCGGCGCTCGCTGCGGCGGATGTGGGCGTGGCGATGGGCACCGGCACCGATGTCGCGATCGAGAGCGCCGGCGTGACCCTGACCAGGGGAGACCTTGTCGCGATGGTCCGCGCCCGGCGGCTGGCGCGGGCGACGATGGGCAATATCCGCCAGAACCTGTTCTTCTCGTTCGTGTTCAACGGAGCCGGCGTGCCGATCGCGGCCGGGATACTCTATCCGGTCGCCGGAATCCTGCTTTCGCCGATGCTCGCTGGCGCGGCGATGGCACTGTCGAGCTTCACCGTGGTCACCAACGCGCTCCGGCTGAACAATGCGCGGCTGGACTGATCGGAGGACCGGCATGACCGGCTTCCCGCGCATGGACCGGAAGGCTAGGGTGGCGTCGTGAACATCGGCGAGGCATCCCGGCGCAGTGGCGTGTCGCAGCGCATGGTGCGGCACTATGAGAAGCTCGGGCTCATCCCGGCGCCGCCGCGCCGGGACAGTGGCTATCGCGACTATGACGCGGCGGACGTGCACCGGTTGCGTTTCATCGCCAATGCGCGCGACCTGGGCTTTCCGATCGACGAGATCCGCGAACTGCTGGCGCTGTGGAACGACCGGGACCGGTCCAGCGCCGACGTGAAGGCGCTGGCTTTGGCCCGGGCGGAGGACCTCGGGCGCAAGGCCCGGGCGCTCGAGGCGATGCGGGAGACCCTGGTCGGTCTGGCGCGCGCCTGCGAGGGCAATGCCCGGCCCGACTGTCCGATCATCAACCGGCTCGCTGCCGACTGACCGGGCTAGTCATAGTATTGGTCGAATTGATGATGGCGCATTGCAAATCATCTCTCCATATGATCTAAGTTAAGATGAATATGGGGGAAGATATGCCCGCATCTGTTCCTTGGTCGCTTGGCGCCTTGTGACGGGCTCTGTTGCATCTGGAGCAGAGGCTGAAGCCGATTTCCTGGTCGGTGATGGCGAAATGGCCAGGCTGATACGTTCCAGGGACTGGTCGCAGACGCAGCTTGGCCCGATCCGGGATTGGCCGCAAAGCCTGCGCACTACCGTGAGCCTGTGCCTGGCTTCCAATTTTCCGATCAACATCATCTGGGGAGCGGAGCACACCCAGATCTATAATGACGGCTATCGGATCGTGTGCGGGGACGCGCATCCGGTCGCGCTCGGACAGGGCTATAACGTGACCTGGGCGAGCGCCTGGCCTGCGATCGGCGAGCCGTTCGAGCAGGCACGGGCCGGCGAGACTTCGTTCCTCGAGAACCAGCGCATGTATCTCACGCGCAACGGCTATCTCGAGGAGACCTTCTTCACCTTCTCGCTCTCGCCGATCCGCGACGAGAGCGGCGGGATCGGCGGGCTGTTCCATCCCGTCACCGAAACCACCGCCACCATGCTCGCCGAGCGCCGCACGCGCGCCCTGCGCGATCTGAACGCCAGCCTGGCCGGCGCCGAAACCGTCGAGGAGCTCGCCGGCCTGGCCGTCACGACGCTGGCGCCGTTCGAATATGATCTGCCGTTCCTGCTCTTCTACGCACTCGACGAGGAAGGGGATTGCTATCGGCTGCTGGGACGCCACGGGATCGGTGCCGATACCACCGCCAGCCCTCGGGCAATTGCGATCGATGCCGCGACGCCCTGGCCGGTCGGCGAAGTGGCAGCGCAGGGCGCCATGGTCGAACTGGCCGGTGTATCGGCCAGTCTGCTCGGTATTGCCTGTGGTCCCTATGACGAGCCGCCCGACAATGTCTTCGTCCTTCCCGTCGGAGCGGTCGGTGCCGAGCTTCCTCCGGCGATCGTGATCGCGGGGGCATCGCCCCGACTGCCCCTCGATGACATCTATCGCGGTTTCTACGAACTGCTGGGGTCGGCGCTCGGCGCTGCGCTGGCAACGGTGCGGGCTCGCGAGGACGAACGGCGGCGCGCCGAGGCGCTCGCTGCGATCGATCGCGCCAAGACCCTGTTCTTCTCGAACGTCAGCCACGAATTTCGCACGCCGCTCACGCTGATGCTGGGTCCGCTAGAGGATGCGCTGGAAGCGGGAGGGCTGCCGGTGGCGCAGCGCGAGCGTCTCGACGTCGCGCACCGCAATGCGTTGCGCCTGCTCAAGCTGGTCAATGCCTTGCTCGACTTTGCCCGGATCGAGGCGGGGCGCATGCAGGCGCGGTTCGAGCCGGTCGAGCTTTCGACGCTGACCGCCAATCTGGCGTCGAACTTCCGCTCCGCCTGCGAGCGTGCCGGCCTGGCGCTGTCGGTCGATTGTCCGCCGCTCTCCCGTCCGATCCATGTCGATCGCGACATGTGGGAGAAGATCGTTCTCAACCTGCTCTCCAATGCCTTCAAGTTCACGCTGGAAGGTGGAATCAGCATCTCGCTGCACGAAACCGCGCAAGGCGTCGAATTGGTGGTTCGGGATACCGGCGTAGGTATCGGAGCGGCGGAACTCCCTCGGATTTTCGAACGCTTCCACCGGATCGAGGGACAGAGGGGGCGAACGCATGAAGGGACCGGTATCGGGCTCTCGCTGGTGCAGGAACTGGTCGCGCTCCACGGCGGCTCGATAGCGGCGGAGAGCGCCGAGAATGCAGGCACGACCTTCCGGATAACCTTGCCCGCAGGCAGCCAGCATCTGCCGCCCGAGAATGTTGTCGAGGCTTCCGTTGAGGCGTCGGCTTCGGGACGTTCGAATGCGTTCGTCGAGGAGGCATTGCGCTGGCTGCCGGAAGGCGATGCGTCCGAGCCGGCGGAGGCAGGCGAACGAGCCGATCCGGCAGAGGGTCTGATTGAAGGCCGGCCCCGGATCATCCTGGCCGACGATAATGCCGACATGCGTGCCTATGTGCGCCAGATTCTCGAGGCGGGCGGCTATGTTGTCGAGGCGGTAGCGAATGGCGAGGAGGCGCTTGTCGCGGCACGGCTATCCCCCGCGCCCGACCTGATTTTAAGCGATGTGATGATGCCGGTTTTGAATGGATTCGAACTGCTCTCGGCGGTGCGTTCGGATCCGGGGCTTGCGCATCTTCTGGTCATCCTTCTTTCGGCGCGAGCGGGCCCCGAGGCGAAGGAAGAGGGGCTGGCGGCAGGCGCGGACGACTATCTGGTCAAGCCGTTCGGCGCGCGCGAGCTGCGTGCCCGGGTCGACGGCGCGGTCCGGCTCGGCCGGCAGCGCAGCGAGGCCGCCGCGCGCGAGCGCGACCTCCACGCCGCCCTCGCATCCGAGCGCAGCCGCGCCGAGCTCCAGGCGACCGAACAGCGGCTCGAAGTGGAGCAGCGGGTCAACCGGGTGCTCGATGCGCGGATCGCCGAGCGCACCACCCGGCTGCACGAGAGCAACGAGCGGCTGCACCTGCTCGAGCAGATCACCCGCGCGATCGGCCAGCGCCAGGACGTGTCGAGCATCCTCCAGGTCGCGATCGGCACGCTGGAGGACCGGCTGCCCGCCGATTTCGCCTGTGTCTGCCTGCACGCGCCCGAAGACGATGCGGTCAGCGTGGCGCATGTCGGCATGGGCAGCGCGGCGCTGGCGGAGACGCTCGGCATCGGCACCGGCGCACGCATCGCGATCGACGGCAACGGCCTGTCCCACTGCATCGCCGGCGACCTCGTCCATGAGCCGGACATCACCAACGCGACCTTCGCCTTTCCCCGGCGGCTGGCCGATGTCGGGCTGCGATCCCTGGTGCTGTCGCCGCTGCTCTCCGAAGGCCGGGCGACGGGCATGCTGGTGGTGGCGCGGCGCCAGCCCAACTCCTTCCTGAGCACCGATTGCGAATTCCTGCGGCAGCTGGGCGAGCATGTCGGGCTGGCGGTGCACCAGACGCAGCTGCGCGAGGATCTGCAGCGCGCCTATGACGAACTGCGCCAGACCCAGCAGGTGGCGGTGCAGCAGGAGCGGCTGCGCGCGATCGGGCAGATGGCGAGCGGCATCGCCCACGACATCAACAACGCCATATCGCCCGTCGCAATCTACACCCAGTCGCTGCGGGAACGCAGGCGCGACCTGGGGAAGGAAGTCGACGATTATCTCGAGGTCGTCGGCCAGGTGGTCAAGGACATCGCCGCCACGGTCGCGCGGATGCGGGACTTCTACCGCCCCGACGAGGGCAAGTCCGAGCTCGTGCCGATCGACCTGAACGCCCTGGTGCCGCAGGTGGTGGAACTCACCCGTGCGCGGTGGAGCGACATGCTGCAGCAGCGCGGTGCCGTGATCACGGTGGATACCCGGCTCGAACAGGCATTGCCGGAGGTGATGGGCAACGCTTCCGAGCTTCGCGAAGTCGCGACCAACCTGATCTTCAATGCCGTCGACGCGATGCCCGGCGGCGGCACGCTCACCGTGCGGACCGCGCTCGTCCGCACACCCGACGGCGGATCGCGGGTGAAGCTCGAGATCGGTGACACCGGCGCGGGGATGGACGAGGATACAAGGCTACGCTGCCTCGAACCCTTCTTCACCACCAAGGGGGAACGCGGCACCGGCCTGGGCCTGGCGATGGTCCAGGGGGCCGCGCAACGCCACGACGCCCGGCTGGGCATCGACAGCGCGCTTGGGGAAGGCACCCGCGTACATCTGGAATTCGCGGCGGTAGAGGCGGAGCCGGTGGCCGAGACGGCCGAGGTATCCAGGCCCGAAGCAGGTCCGCTGCGCCTGCTGCTGGTCGACGACGATCCCGCCGTCCTGACATCGACGGCGGTGGTGCTCGAACTGAGCGGGCACGGCGTCACCGCGGCCGGAGGCGGCCAGGCCGGGATCGACGCGATGCAGGCCGCATCGGGCAAGGGGGAGGGGTTCGACGTGATCATCACCGACCTCGGCATGCCCCATGTCGACGGCAACCAGGTCGCGCGGACAGCCAAGGCGATCTTCCCCGAGACGCCGGTGATCCTGCTGACGGGCTGGGGGCGCCGGATGGCGACGGACGAGGAAGCGCCGGCGGATGTCGATTTCGTCCTGTCCAAGCCGGTCGACCTGGATCAGCTCCGCGAGATATTCGCCGAGCTCGGCTGAGTCCTGTCGCGAAGCCCCCACCTCGGGGGCGAACGGGATCAGGTCCGCTGAAACTGCGATCGAACCCTGTTGGCGGCATCGTGCAGATATTCGGGAGATGCGCTTCCGAAGACGCCGAAGCCGAGCCCCTGGTCCGCCCAGGTCCACCCGCTGACGCCACTTTCCCGCCGCGCGGTCATGCGTGCGGTCCCCTCGACTTCCATGGGGCGCACATAGAGTGCCATGCGGCGGCCCTTGCCGTCTCGGTAGAGGTAGAGGCCGGCCGGGCCGTGCTCGGTCGCCACGAGCCGGCCGCCGATCAGGCTGAGGCCTGCAGCGCTCAGGTCCGGCGCGGCGATCGGCCTCGCCAGTCGCGCCGAAAACCAGCCGTCGAGCGCCGTGCGTTGCGCCGCGGCCAGCTCCACCGGGCGCGCTTCATCGCTCGCATAGACCGCGTAGCTCGATGCCGCCTCGCGTGCCAGCGCGGCGGTGCCGGTACCGGGCGGAACCGTCCAGCCGCGCAGCGCCCAGCCGCCGATGCCGCCGACGAACAGGAGCATGGCCACGCTCGCCGCCATCGCCAGGGATCGCAGCCCCGCCCGGCGATGCCGTGCGCGGTCGAGCAGGTGCAGGTCCAGCGCGGGTGGCACGGGCTCGTCCGCAATCGGATCCAGCGCGGCGCGCAGCGTTTCGGTCTGCGCGCGATAGGCTGCGACACGCAGCGCCTCCTCGGGATGGGCCAGCAGCCATGCGGAGACTTCGGCATCCCGCTCCGGCGAGAGGCGCCCGTCGACATGTGCCTGCAGATCGGCCTCGCTCATCGGTGTGTCGGTCATGGCACGATCCTCAGCGCCGGCCTGGTTGCCGGCCGCTCTCCTTCCATCATCCGGCGAAGCCGCTCCCGGGCGCGGGACAGGCGCGACATGACGGTGCCCTGGGGCAGGTTCAACACCGACGCGGTTTCCGCATAGCTCAGTTGCTCGACGCCCACGAGCAACAACACGCTGCGCTGCTCCTCGGGCAGCAGGGCAACCAGTGCCAGCACGTCCCGCTGCTCCATTGCGCTTTCCTGCGTGGCCGGTGTGGCCAGCCGTGCCTCGGGCACCGCCTCGAGGGGTTCGCTCGTGCCGCGGCGTACGATCCGCCGAAGCCGGTCGAGCGCGAGGTTGTGGAGGATGGCGAACAGCCAGGAGCGCAGGCTCGCGGTCTCGCGGCGGGCGTGCCACGCGCCCAGCGCGCGCTCGAGCACGTCCTGGACCAGGTCGTCGGCATCGTCGCGGTCGCGCAGCATCGCGCGGGCATAGCGGCGCAGCGCCGGAATCAGCGGCTGCACCTGCGCGATCATTTCCCTGCTTGCCGACATGCCGGGGCTCATCTCGCATAGGACGATGGCGGGCCGGGATTATTCCAAGGTATGACCGGGCAGGGCGCGAAAATAGTCTAGAACCGGCGTGGAATAATATGCGGTGCGTATCGTCCAACGGGCAGAAGCTATCAGGGAACGACGCGACATGCCTTCATTGAATCGCGCCACGGCCGGCGCCTATGCGCTGATCGGTGCCGTCATCCTCCTGCTTGCCGGCGGGTTCGCTTGGACAGCCGGATGGATCGGGCCGGGACGGATCAACGGCGGCGATGTGACCGCCGCGCTGGAGTACAACACCGGCAAGAAGCAACCGGGCTATCGCCGGGCCCATGCCAAGGGACTCTGCTTCAGCGGCAGCTTCATGGCCGACGGGGCGGGCAGCGCGCTCTCTGTCGCGAGCATCTTCAAGGCCGGCCGCTATCCGGTGATCGGCCGCTTCTCGCTCGCCGGCGGCAACCCGCTGGCGGGCGACGGGCGCAACGTGTTCCATTCCATGGCGCTGGTCCTCAGGGCGCCCGATGGACAGGAATGGCGGCTCGCCATGGACCATACGCCGATCTTCCCGGTCGCGGATGTCGCGTCCTTCATCGCGCTCCAACGCGCCACGAAACCCGATCCGAAGACCGGCAAGCCCGATCCGGCGGTGATGAAGCCGTTCCTGGAGGCGCACCCGGAAGTGAAGGCGTTCCAGGCGTTCATGATGCAGGCGGTGCTGCCGAACAGCTTCGCCAACGCGACCTATTACAGCATCAACGCCTTTCGCTTCACCGATGCGGGCGGCACGACGCGCCTGGTGCGCTGGCAATTCGAGCCGGAAGCGCCGCTTGCCGGGCTGGACAAGAAGCGCCTCGACCAGCTGCCGCGCGACTATCTGTTCCAGGAGATGATCGCCCGCACGGCCAAGGCGCCGTCGCGCTGGCACCTCAAGCTGGTGGTCGCCAATCCCGGCGACGTGACCGACAAGGCGACGGTGGCATGGACCGGGCCGCACCGCATGGTCGATGCCGGTACGCTGACGATCGATGCCGTCCAGTCCGAAGAGACCGGCGCCTGTCGCGACCTGAATTTCGATCCCACCATCCTGCCGCCCGGTATCGCCCCGTCCGACGACCCGCTGCTCGCCGGGCGCTCCAAGGCCTATTCCTCCTCGTTCACGCGCAGGGCCCAGGAAGGCCCGCACCCCAGCGCGGTGGGCCAGGACCTGACCCGGGAGAATGCGCGATGAGCCGCCCTTCGCAGGACTTCCACCCCGCGCTGCGGGCGATCCACTGGCTGATGGTCGCCATGGTGTTCACGATGCTGTTCATCGGCGTCGGCATGGTCTCCACCGTGGGGCCGGCCTATCTCACGCTGCTGGGCCTGCACCGCCCCCTCGGCATCGCGATACTCGTGCTGGTGCTGATCCGCCTGCCGCTGCGCCTGGCGACCGGCGCCCCGGCATTGCCCGACGACCTTCCGCTCCTGGAGAAGCGCATCGCCTGGGCCTCGCACCTGCTGTTGTACCTGACCTTGTTCGCCCTGCCGCTGATCGGCTGGGGCATGCTCTCGGCCGGCGGCTATCCGGTCCGGGTAACGCATGGCTTCAACCTGCCGCCGATCCTGCCGCACGATCTGGGCATCTATGCCTTTCTGCGCACTGCGCACACGATTGTCGCGGTGCTGTTCTTCGCGCTGATCCTGGCGCATCTCGCCGCGGCGCTGATGCACGGCCTGATCCGCCGCGACGGGGTGCTGCGAAGCATGACGATCGGGCATCGCCCCGTGGCAATGCCGGAAGAACCCGAGGCGCCGGACGGGCCGGCCGACGAGGCGGGCGAGGAACCGGCCAGCTGACACGCACCTGGCTAAGTTCCGCTTCGCAGGTGCTCTTGTAAAATCTTGTAATGTAAAATGAATTTTACACCCTGAGACTGTTCTTCGGTAAGGCTTCTGGTGGATAGCATTTGTTCCGGCCCCTGATGGGGTCGGGCATTTGTATCGATTTCACGAAGAGCTTGGGTGGGGCGTGAACATCTATTGCCGGCACCGGCCGGAGCTGAATCAGGGAAGGCGCGCTTCGATGTCGTTCGCGCGTCGCAGGGCCTGATGGGCGCGCATCCCCTGGAGATCGTGCCCGACATGGCCGGCGCGGACGGTCTGCGTGTCCTGATCGAAGCCTCGCCGGACGGCTTCCTGGTACATGACGTGGCCGGGCGCATCCTCGATGTGAACGCGCGCTTCTGCCGCGATCTCGGCTATAGCCGGGCGGAGCTGATCGGGCTGACCGTCGACGAGATATCCTGCGGCAGGTCCCCCGCCGCGAATGCCAGGCTATGGGCTGCCGCGGTGCCGGGAACCGCTGTCACCGTGTCGCAGATCGCCGTTCGCAAGGATCGCACGACCTATCCGGCGGAGGTCCGCCTGACCTGCCAGATGGTCGCGGGCCGCAAGCTGTTCATGGCGTTCGCGCGCAGCCTGGGACGCCCCGTGCCGTCTCGCATCGGCGCACTCGAGCTCTCCGCGCGGGAGAGGGCGCGGGAGGCCCAATCGGTCTATGGAACGCTGCGCGCGGTCATGGACAGCGCCGACGACGTGATCGCCTTCCAGGATCGGCTGGGCCGTTGCCTGATGCTCAATCGCAGCGCGGAGGCGCTGGCCGGGCTCCCACGCGGGGAAATCCTCGGCCGCAACGCGATCGAGATTTTCGGCGACGTGATCGGCGCGCGCCTCCGCGAGAAGGAGGAAGAGGTCCTGTCCACCGGCGCCTGCTCCGTCACCGAGGAAGTCTTCCCGGTGGATGGCGGCGAACGGATATTCCTCATCACCCGAAGCCCGCACCGCAACGAGCGGGACGAGATCGACGGGCTGGTGAGCATCGCCCGCGACGTCACCGATCTCCGCGAACGCGCGCGCCTGGCCGAGGCGCGGCTGAAACAGGCCAATCTCTCGCTGGAGGAGGAGAAGCTGGCGCTTTCCCAGCGCACTGCCGAGCTGGGGCGCCAGGCTGGCGAGGATGCGCTGACCGGCATCGCCAATCGCCGCCGCTTCGACGAAGCGCTCGAACGGGCCTGCCTCCATGCCGCCCGCACGCGTCAGCCGCTGGCCCTGGCGATGATCGATGTCGACTTCTTCAAGCTCTACAATGATCGCTACGGCCATGTGCAGGGCGATGCCGCGCTGCGGCGGGTCGCCGATATCCTCGCCGGTGCGGTGCGGCGTCCCTATGACCTTGCCGCGCGCTATGGCGGCGAGGAGTTCGTGCTGCTGCTGCCCGGCACGGACCAGCCCCGGCGCGTGCTCGAGGATATCGCCACCGAACTGGCGCGGGCGCGACTGCCGCATGCCGCGTCGCCTGTATCCCCGTTCGTGACGATGAGCTGCGGCTGTGTGGTGGTGGCCGACCCCGCCGCCGTCGCGTCGGCGGACATCATTGGGGAAAGCGACAAGGCACTGTACCGGGCGAAGCAGGAAGGGCGGGACCGGATCGTCGTCACGCGCTTCTGACGGGCTTTGTAAAACCTTGTAAAGTCCGTGAGATGGCGCGCGACTCCGAGCGATCTAACCGGTTACACGCGTAGCTGCGAACCTCCCATCGGTCGCAGTCGCCGCCGAGTTGAGGCTCGGCGGCGGCATCTCTATGGTTCTCCCCGGCGAGCCAGGAGGGGGAACGAATTGCGTTGTGTTTTCTGGATCATGGCAGCCCCGGCCGCGCTCCTCGCCGGTTGCGTCGCGCCGATCGAGCGGAGCGACCTGATCGTCGGCGAGGCTCCGGCGCCGCCGGTGACGCGCTTCTTCATTGCCGGTACGGACATGAACACGCCGATCGGTGTCGAGGCGCGCGAGGAAGTGCGCCGCGCGCTTCTCGCGGCCGGGCTGGAGGAGGATCCTGCGGCGCCGGTCCGCGTCGACATGGGCTTCGCGGTGGCCCGCAAGGCGCTCCAGGTGGCGCTGCCGGATGCGAAGCCGGTGCCCGCCGATCCGGAAGGCATCGCCACCTGCCGCCGCAGCCAATATGTCCTGTCGGTCGCGGTGATCGCGCGGGACAATGGGCGGGTGCTGTTCCGCGGCGCCGCGACGGCGCATCGCTGCCCGCGCTCGGCCCGCAAGGCACTGCCGCTGCTGGCCGAGGCCGCCCTGTCAGGCAGCCCCTGGACTGGCCGGAAGGATTAGGGTGAAGCAGGCGCCGCCGTCGGGCGCCGCGCGATAGACGAGCACGCCGTGGTGGCGCTCCGCCACGGTGCGGGCATAGGCGAGCCCCAGGCCGGCGCTGAGCCCCTTCTTCTCCTTCGAGGTCGGGCCGAAGCGCTCGAACAGCCAGGGCAGCTGCTCGGACGGGACCCCCGATCCGGCGTCGCGTATCTCGATGCGCTGCCAGGTCGCGCCTTCCTCCACGACCTCCTCCAGGGTGCAATGGACCTCGCCGCCCTCCGGGCTGAACTTCACCGCATTGTCCAGCAGGTTGAGCAGCGTACGGGTCAATGCCTGGTGCTCGCCCTGCACGCAGTGCGCCTCCTCGCCGGCATCGACGACGACGCGCACGCCCTTGGCGTTGGCCAGCGGCCATATCGCGTCGCTCGCCTCGGCCAGGCAGTCCGCCACGTCGATCTCCTCGGGCTGGAAGGCTGCGCTCTCCAGCCGCGCGAACTGCACGAAATCATCGGCGAGGCGCAGCGTCCGGCGTGCATGGCCGGCGATCCGGCGGGCGAGGCTCTCGGGGATGTCCTTGCCCGGCTCGCCCTCGACCAGCGCGACGATCGCCGCCTGGGGAGAACGCATGTCGTGGCTCAGGAATTCGATCGCCGCCTCGCGGTCGCGTTCCGCGGTGCGGATCGCGGTGATATCCGCGAGCAACAGGATCCAGCCCCGCTGCTCGGCACGCGCGCCGGTGAGGGGCGTCTTGCGCGGCGAAAAGCTGCGGCCGTCGGAAAGCGTCAGGTCCTCCACCAGCGGCGCGCGGATCAGCCGTGTCACCTCGGACAGGTCGAGCGGACCGTCGAGCAGCAGCTGGGCGGGCTGGTTGGCCAACAGCACTTCGCCCGACAGGGTCGTGACGATCAGCGGATCGGCGACACCCTCTATCGTGTCCGCGACGAACTGCTTGAGGTCGCGCAGGCGCGCGATCGAACTGCTCAGCGCCAATGCGTTGCTGCCGGCTGGATCGAGCCCCACCGGTGCAGAGGGAGCAATCACGCTGTCCGCCCCGAACCGGGTCAGCTCGTCGGACATCGCCCGGTGGATCGCGCTCAACCGGCGCCATCCCCAGAGCGGATAGACCAGGGCGAGCGTCAGCAGCGCGGCTACCGGCGGAATCCAGATGCCGGCGAGCAGCAGCAGGGCGACCGGCAGCGTCGCCGTCAGCGCGAATATCGCCAGCGCCGCGAGCAGCGACTGGGTCGGCCGCAGGCGCAGGAAGAGCAGCAGCAGGACGATGCTGGGCAGCCCGGCGAAGAGCAGGCGCCAGGGCATCGATGCGAGCTGGACGAAGCGATCGGCGAGCAGTGCGTTCAGCAGATTGGCCTGCACCTCCACCCCAGGGAGGGTGCCCGCTCCGGCGACGAAATGCCGGTCGCCCAGACCCGCCGCGGTCGCGCCGACGAGGATCAGCTTGTTCTCGAGAAATCCCTGGGGGACCGCGCCCGCGAGCACGTCCTTGAACGGCACGGTCCGGAAGCTACCCGCTGCGGCATAGGGCACGAATACCCGGTAATCGCCCTCTGCCGCGGCGCGGCCAAAGGCCGGCGAGGGCGCGCGATTGGCCAGGCGATAGGCCGTCTCGGCGAGGTGGGGGAGGGGCTTGCCGTCGATGTCCAGCGCGAGCAGCGCGGCGCGGGCGCTCCCGTCCGGATCGTGCGGCAGGGCGACATGACCGAGTGCGGCCGCTGCCTCACGTTCCGGCGAGATGGGAAGGGTCGCGTCGAATTCCCTGCCGGCGGTGCCGGGGGCCTCGAGCAGGATGGGCAGCGTGACCGGCACGCGGCGCATCGCCGCGGCCAGCGCATTGTCCTCGGCGGGACGCGGGGCCGGCTCGGTGAAGAGCACGTCATAGGCGATCGCCGCGGGCCGGGCGGCAGCCATGCGGTCGAGCGCCTGGGCGTGGATGTCGCGTCGCCATGGCCAATGGCCGATCGCTGCGACGCTGGCATCGTCGATCGCGACGATCAGGACACGGTCCGAAGGCGGCGGCGCGCGGAAGCGGACCAGCCCGTCATACAGCGCGCTGTCGAGCCGGGAGACGCCGCCGCCCAGCACCAGGCCGCAGGAGACGGCGAGCGCCAGCAAGGCGATCGCCGCCCATTCCAGTAGCAGCCGAAGGCGGGCCAAGCTCAGCGATCCGCCTTGCGCTTGCGCGACGGCGCGGCGATCGTCAGCTTTTCCGGATTGGTCCAGGTCTCGACGGTGTCGTCCGCCTCGATCTGCAACAGGCCGACGCGCCAGTGATAGACGCCGGGCGCGAGCCGGTGGAGCGTGAGCGAATCCTGCTCGAGCCCGACCCGGTCGACGATCGGCGGTGCGCCGGGCGTGTCGCCCAGCAGCTGGAAGCGATAGCGGCGTGCGCCGCCGCCCGCGCCCCACCAGCGGAAGCGATAGCCATCGTCCGCCGCATCGACCGACGCATGGATCGAGGCCAGGCGACGCTTGAAGCCATAGCTCTGCGCGAAGCCCTCGATGCCGCTCGACGCTATCGCCGAGATGCGGGCGAACTGGTTGCCGTTGGGAATGTCGGCGAAGGAGAAATGGCCGTCCTCGGAGATCTGCTCGACATTGTTGTCGATGAAGCCGGCATCGCTGGCGATCACCAGCCGATAGCGTGCGGCGCCGGGCGTCGGCGCGGCGCGGAATTCGACGATATCGTCGAGCTTCATGGCGCCAGGGTCCTCGAGTGCAGGAGCGGGGAGCAGCGGTTCGGTGCGCACCGCGCCTTCCCCGTCACGGGCCGCGCCGATGCCGGGATCGAGCCCCAGTTCGCGTCTTTGCCCATCGGCATCGGTGACGAGCACATGGCCGCTCAGCACTTCGGTGATCGCCGTTCCCGCGGCGAACGACACCCGGAACTCGGTGCCGCGCACCGCGGTCATGCTCACCGGCGTCTCGATGCGATATCTGCCCGATGGTCCCTCGAGCGGCTGTACCTTGGTCTCGAGCCGACCGCCGGTGATCTCCAGGCGATAATCGATCGCATTGGTGAGCAGGATGCGCCGCAATTCGCGGACCCGGACGCGGCTCTGCGAGGGCAGCACGATCCGCGACTGATCGGCCAGGATCAGCGTGGCGAAGCTGTTGGCCGCGGTGGCGATGAACATACCCTCGTCGATGCTGGCCCCGACCACCGCGGAGGCCTCGCGTCCATTGGAGGTGATGGCCACCTTGCCACGATAGCTCGCCAGCCGGGCCGGCTCGATCCGGTAGCGCAGCCAGTTGCGGGGGATCCAGATCTGCCGTCCCGTCGGCAGGCGGCGCGGGTTCTGCACCCGGGCGAGCTTGAGCAGCGCGCGCCAGTCGCGCCCCGCGACCAGATAGTTGCGGCTCAGCTGGTCGGCCGTGTCGCCGCGCCGGATGACATAGGCGATTTCATTTGCATGCGGCGCGGGCCGCGCCGCGGGGGGAGGTGTGTCGAGGATCATTGCATCTCCTCCGCGCCGAACTGCTCCATGCGATAGCCGAAGCCGGAAATCGCGACGATGCGGTAGCCATTGGCGGGGGTCAGGTTGAGCTTGGCGCGGATGCGCGAGACGTGCATGTCGAGCGTGCGGGTGGGAAGGTCGCCGGCACTCTGCCAGATCTTCTCGAGCAGGTAGCTGCGCGACAGCGGCCGATGCATGTTCTCGAAGAGAAGCAGGGCGAGCTTGAACTCCTTCGCACTGAGCGGGATGTCGGCATCCTCGAAGCGTACATGGCCCGTCAGCCGGTCGAAGCCGTATTTGCCGAAGATCGAGACGCGCTGCTGTGCCGCGTCGGGCAGCGAGCGGCGCAGCACCGCGCCGACGCGCGCGGCGATCACGATCGAGCTTTCCGGCTTGATCACATAGTCGTCGGCACCGGTCTGCAGCGCGACGGCGATGTCGTCCTTGTCCGATCGGCTGGTCAGCATGATGATCGCAGTCGAATGCGCGCCCGCGCCGCGGATCGAGCGGAGCAGGTCGATGCCCAGGCTGTCGGGCAGGTTCCAGTCGAGCAGGATCAGGTCGAAGGTCTGGCGGCGCAGCGCGGCGAGCAGGGCAGCCCCGGTCCGGAACGGGGTGCAGGCATAACCGGCCGCGGTCAGCGCGGCGCTGACGAAGTCGATTATCTCTTCGTCATCGTCGACCACGGCGATGCGCATCGCGTCGCTATGGTCCGGGAAGCCCGCCTTAAGCGCGACCATCGCAGCAGAAACCGTTACGCAAGTACATCTCGTCCTTTGTCAGGGGGAGCGAGCACCTATTTCCGGACACTGGATATCGGTGTTGCGTGAGTTTTCTCCGTATCGCGCGGTATGGCGCGGGACCATTCCAAGCTGCTGCCAACTCGCCTCATGATGGAGTGCTAGCAAAGCGCTGCCCAAGGGGACAGACATTGCCGGTGTAAACTGTTGTAACGTGCGTGCCCCGTTGAGGCCCTCCTGTCCGCCCGCCGCGGGAACTGCTGCGGAATGCGATTGTAAACTGTTGTAACCGAAGCTGATTTGATCGGGCTTTGCCCGGGTTGATGGGATATTGGCAGATCGTCTCGGAACGCGTGGCTGAGGGGCGCGTGTTCGTACCGACGATATTCGCACCCCTCCGGACAGCACACCCCATGTGCTCCGGGGACCCGGCCGGTCCGACTCCAACGGTGGTCGACCGTGCTGCCCCGCCGCGTCCCCCCGGCTCGGCGGGGCTAGGCTTTCGCGGCCCACCTGTCCCGGTTTCGCTCTCGTCGTGACATGTGGGCCGCCTTTTCCCGCCGGGCGCGCGGCCTCTATCCCCTTGTAAAATCTTGTAAGATGGGCGCGCTTCGGATTGTCCGGGCCAGGACCGTGATCTACCCCCGAGATGCTGGAGGGGTGCAGGAATCCGAATGCCGGCGGGGTACGCGAACCCGCCGCTGGCTCAGCGACGGAAAATACATGACGCTTGATTTGCCCATCACGATCCTGGGCGGGCTGCTCGAAAATGGCGAGAGGACCCTGGCGGGGATCGCCCATGATCCGATGCCCGTCGTCAAACTACATTGCCCCGATACCGGGGGGATCTGGCTGCTGGCGGAGCTCGATCCGAGAAACCCCGACAGGGCGTTCGGCCTGTGCGATCCGCTTCCCGGTGCCCCGCGCGTATGTACGGTCTCGCTGACCGAGCTCGCGAAGTTTCGGGGACCACTGGGCCTCGCGATCGAACGCGACCTGCTCTTTCAGGCGGACCGGACACTGCGCGCCTATGCCGAGCAGGCGCTGGCGGCGGGGCGGATCATAGCCTGAGCCGGGGGCCCGGCCTGGACATGCATCACACGCGATCTTCGAGATCCCGGGCAATCCATTGCCAGGAAAGCGGGAGTTAGGCGTCGCGCTGGCGGGCCTGTCAAAGGCGGTCAAGTTAGCCTTGGCGAATTATATGCCCTCTCGACGTTGTTGGTGCGCTCAAGGGAACATTGAGTTGCATGGTTGCGCACTGGCGCTTTTCCGACGGCGCAGCGAAGGAGAGCGTCGCTGGGGGACCGATCAATGACGCCTTGGACTCAGATCTACGATCCGCTGGGCAATGCATGGCTTTCGGCTGCGGTTTCGACGCTGCCGGTGCTGGTGCTTCTGGCATCGATCGCGGTGCTGCGGATCCAGGCGCTGTTCGGGGCGCTGCTTGGTTTGGGCACCGCGCTGCTCCTGGCGTTGCTCGTCTACCATATGCCGGTGCGGATGATGGCGGGCGCGGCGCTGCTTGGCGCGGGCTATGGCCTGCTGCCGATCGGCTGGATGGTGCTCAACATTCTGTTTCTCTACCGGCTGACCGTGCAGCGTGGCCGCTTCCAACTGCTCCAGGCCGAGATTGCCGCGATCACGCCCGATCCGCGGCTGCAGCTTTTGCTGATCGCCTTCGGCTTCGGTGCGTTCTTCGAGGGGTGTGCCGGGTTCGGAGCGCCGGTGGCGATCACCAGCGCGATGCTGGTCGGGCTCGGGTTCGCGCCGGTGGGTGCGGCTCGGCTCTCGTTGATCGCCAACACCGCCCCGGTCGCCTTCGGCTCGCTCGGTGCGCCGATCGTCGCGCTCGCAGCGGTGACCGGGCTGCCTCTTATGTCGTTGAGCGCGATGGTGGGGCGCCAGCTGCCCTTCTTCTCGATCCTGATCCCCTTCTGGCTGATCGCGGCATTCGCCGGCTGGCGCGGGGTGCGCGAGATCTGGCCGGCGATCCTGGTCGCGGGCGTGGCCTTCGCGGTGCCGCAGTTCCTCGTCTCGAACCTGCACGGGCCGTGGCTGGTCGACGTGATCAGCGCCGCGTGCTCGATCGGCGGCCTTGGGCTTTTCCTCCGCCACTGGCGCCCGCGCGGCGCGCAGACGGTAGCGGCGGCGCAGGCGAAGTTCGACTGGCGCGGCTGGCTGCCTTGGATCATCCTGAGCTGCGGCGTCTTTCTCTGGGGTCTTCCCGCGACCAAGGCGGCGCTCGACGGGCTGTTTGTTCTGCGTATCCCCGTTCCGGGGCTCGACGCGCTGGTGGTCCGCATGCCGCCGGTCGTCGCGGCGCCGACGCCCGAGCCTGCCGTCTATCTGCTCAACCTGCTCTCGACGAGCGGTACCGGCATCCTGCTGTCCGCGATCCTCGCCGGGCTGGCAATGGGCGCGCGACCGGTAGAGCTGCTGCGCACCTATGCCGCCACGCTCAGGCTGGCGCTGATCCCGCTGGCGACGATCGCGTCGATGCTCGCGCTCGGTTACGTCACCCGCTATTCGGGTGCAGACAGCGTGCTCGGCCTGGCGCTGGCGCATAGCGGCATGCTCTATCCCTTCTTCGGCACGTTGCTCGGCTGGCTCGGCGTCGCCGCCACCGGATCGGATACCGCATCGAACGTGTTGTTCGGCGGGCTGCAGCGCACCACGGCGGAGCGGATCGGGATCAGCCCGATCCTGATGGCTGCCGCGAATTCGAGTGGCGGGGTGATGGGCAAGATGGCCGATGCGCAGAGCATCGTCGTCGCCGCCACTGCGACGGGTATCAGAGGCAAGGAGTCGGAAATTCTGCGGTACGTGTTGTTCCACAGCGTGGCGCTTGCCGTGCTGGTCGGCCTGCTGGTGCTGGGCCAGGCCTATCTCTGGCCGCTGAGCGCGATGGTGGTGCGATGAGCGCCGATTCCGTCGCGGGGGCAGCGCCGGCGCCGCGGCAGATGCTCCACGCGCTGTTCGAGGAAGCGATCGCCGCGATCTCCGCCGAGCGCGCGATGCCGGCGCGCTTCGCGCCGCTGCCCGCGCCGGGCCGTACGGTGCTGATCGCGCTGGGCAAGGCGGCTGCCGAGATGGCGGCGGTGGCGGCCCCGCGCATCTCGGGGCCGCTTTCCGGCCTTGTCGTCACCCGTGCCGGGCACGGTGTCGATGCCACGCGGATGAGCCCGCATCTGCGCTATATCGAGAGCGGCCATCCCGTGCCCGATACCGAGAGCATTGCCGCTGCAGAGGAAGCGCTGGCGCTCGCCCAAGCGCTCGAGCCCGGCGACCGGCTGCTGATGCTCGTCTCCGGCGGCGGGTCGGCGCTCATGGCGCTGCCGGTCGAGGGGGTGACGCTGGCCGACAAGCAGGTGATCACCAACATGCTGCTGCGTTCCGGGGCGATGATCTCGGAGATCAATTGCGTCCGCAAGCATCTGTCGCGGATCAAGGGTGGGCGGCTCGCGGTCGCTGCGGCGCCGGCGACGGTGCAGACGCTGGTGATCTCCGATGTGCCCGGCGACGATCCTTCCTTCGTTGCGAGCGGGCCGACCGTCGCCGACCCGACCAGCCTGGCCGATGCGCGCGAGATCGTTCGGCGCTATGCCATCGATGCGCCGGAGAACATCGTCCGCGCGCTGGAGGACTTGGCCAACGAGACTCCGCCGCCGGATACGCTGGGCCTGGCGGGCAACGAAGTCGTCACCATCGCCCGGGCACGCGATGCGCTCGCCGCGGCGGCGCGGCTGGCCGAGACCTTCGGCTACCAGGTTAGCGATCTCGGCGACCGCCTCCAGGCAGAATCACGCCATCTCGGCGCGGGGCATGCCGGGCTTGCGCGGCGCCTTGCCGGAGACGGGCTGGCCCGGGTGATCCTGTCGGGCGGCGAGACCACGGTGCGCGTGACCCAGCCGGACGGGCGGGGCGGGCGCAATCTCGAATATCTGCTGGGCCTGGCCATCGCGCTGGACGGTGCGCCGCGCATCCACGCGATCGCCTGCGATACCGACGGGATCGACGGGACCGAGGACAATGCCGGCGCGATCATCACGCCGGATACGCTGGTGCGCGCAAAAGCGCTTGGCCTGGATCCGCAGGGCGCGCTCCAGGCCAATCGCAGCTATGATTTCTTCAAGGCGCTGGGCGACCTGGTCGTGACCGGGCCGACCCGCACCAACGTCAATGATTTCCGGGCGATCCTGATCGAAGCGGCGCGCTGAGGTCGATCGGCGAGGCGACCATCTCGCGGGTCTTGCGCTCGATCGACCAGAGCAGGTTGGGCTGCACGGGGTCCCAGTCGATCGCCTGGCCATCGGTGGGGATGGCGTAGGTGGCGACATGCTCCAGCACCTTGCCGCGCTTGGGGACGCGTAGGGCGTAGAGTTCGGGGCGGTCATGACCGGTCACGTAGAGCAGGCGGCCGCGCCATTGGGCGCCCGAGCAGCTCTTCGGCGCGAACCGCTCGAGGACGGTTTCCGGAAAGGTGAGACGCCGAACTTCGCGCAGCTGGTCGTCGAGCTCGACGAGCAGCGTGGCACGGTGGTCGCGGCCCGGCGCGCCGCCACGGCCGTCATAATTGGCGAACACCGCCCACCAATGGCCACCATGGCGGGTGAACACGGTCAGCGATCCGGGGAAGTCCGCCAACTTCCGCGTCCGTTTGTGCTGGAGCGTGTCCGCGTCGAAGACCTCGACCATGCTCTGGTGGGGCACATCCGGATAGTTGGACGCCGCGCAGACCAGCTCGCGGGCGACCAGCGCGCAGCTGTTCATATGCTTGAAGTGGGCCGGATCGCCTTCCCAATGGGCGACGCGCTGGCCGGTGCGCTTGTCGTACTTGCCGATCTCATGGTTCGAGATGGCGTAGACATACGAAGTCCCGGCGGCGACGCCTTGATTGGCCTCTGCCGCCGGGATGCGCGCGCCGGGGGTTGCTTGCGGCGCGGACGCCGCAAGCAGAAGGGACAGGAAGACCATCAGAACTTGGCCGAGACGCCGGCGTAGAAAGTCCGGCCATAGCGTTCGTTCTGGATGATCCAGTCGGTGTTGTCCGACTGGTACTGGCGGGTCGGCTCGTCGGTGAGGTTCTGGCCCTCGACGAACAGGCGCATGCCCTTCATGATCTTGAAGCTTGCCTTGGCATCGAGGCGGCGCAGGTCATTGTTGAACTGGTCCTGCACGCCCGAGTCGAGCAGACCCGCCGAAATCAGCGCCTTGCCGGTGTTATGGTACGAGAGCGAAGCCTCGATCCGGCCCTTCTGGTAGAAGATCTTGCCGCCATAGAGATAGTCCGACTGGCCCGGGAAGGTGCCCTTCGGCCCGTTCGGGATATCGAGGTTGCTCTCGGTCAGCGTGGCGTTGAGCGAGATGCCGAAGCCCGAGAGGAAGCCCGGCAGGAAGCTGAACTGCTGCTGGTACTGCGCCTCGAGGCCCAGGATCTTGCCCTTGTCGGCGTTGAGCGGCTGCGAGAAGCTCACATACTCATAGGGCTGGCCGTTGAACGTCGTGTTGAACGTCGTGTAGGCTTGGGTGAAGATGGGGTTCTTGATGAACTTGGCGAAGGCGCCGAAGCTCAGCAGGCCGCCCTTGGCGAAATACCATTCCGCGGTCGCATCGATATTGTCCGAGCGGAAGGGCTTCAGGTCCGGGTTGCCGTACTCGACGCCGGCCACCTTCAGGCCCGGCTGGGTGCCGTCTTCCACCGTGATGCTGCCGCCCGGCGTCAGGCTGGCATATTCCGGCCGGCCGATGCTGCGCGAATAGGCGAGGCGAAGAATGGTCTCCGACGACGGGGCCACGCGGATGACCAGGGTCGGCAGGAAATCGTCATAGTCGCTGTTGCGCGTCGCCGGGATGATCGTGGTGCCGTTCTGCAGCTGATAGCCGGTGATGTGGAGCTTGGTATGCTCCCAGCGGATGCCCGGCGTCACGGTGATCTTGCCGAAGCTGAGGTTCGCCATCGCATAGGCGGCGGTGACGTCCTCGCTCAGCTGGAAGTCGCCGAGCGTCGCATTGGCGAGCGAAGTCGCGGCGTCCTTCACCATCAGCGAACCGCCCAGGTTCTGCTTGGTGAAGTCGATCAGCGCCGGGATGTTGAAGGTCGGGCCGTTCGAGAAGGCACGGCTCGGATCGCTGTTGTCCGGATGCACGATCACGGTCGGGCCGCCGAGGTTGTACTGGCCCATGGTGAAGCGTGTCGCGTTCGAGCTGCCGCGCACATAGGTGTCCTCGCTGGAGTCGAAGTCGCGGTCGCTGCTGCGATACTTGACGCCGGCCTTGAGGAAGCTCTTGCCGCCCAGATCATAGGTCGCGTCGAGGCGGCCCTGCCAGATGTCTTCAGCGCCTGCTTCGTGGTGGAAGGTGTACTGGCGGAACTGCATCTGGTTGGCGGTGCATTCCGTGCGGGGAGTCGCCGAGTAGATGTCGTGCGAGAAGTCGAAATCGACGGTACCCGGGTTGCAGCGGAACTGCCAGAGCGGGAAGCGGTCGAGCACTTCGTTGCGGCTGCGCGCGCCGGCATAGTCGAGCTTCAGCCGGTCGAACTCGGTCGAGCCGCCGACAATGCCGGTCATCACCGTCTTGACCTTGTAGTCGAGGCGCAGGTCCTCGCGGCGCTCCGGGCCCGAGCCCGAGCCGACGCCATTGGCCGGGGTGGCCACGCCGGTCACCGAGCCGGTCACGCCATCCGGATTGAGGTGGAAATTGGGGTTGTTGACCTCCGGATCGGCCAGCGTGTCGCCGACCAGCGCGGCGGTGGCGAAGTCGAGGCGGTAGCGCGGGCGGATCTCGTCCTCGATGAACTTCGAATAGAGCCCGCGGACATAGAAGGTCTGGCGGTCATTGGGATGCCAGTCGAACGAGCCGGTGGCGCCCACGCGGGTGCGGTCGAGCGAATATTCGGTGTACTTGATGTTGGTCGGCGTGCCGCCACGGGCAAAGCCGTCCACGGTGCGCCAGTCGTCGGGGTAGAAACCCTCGCTGACGAAGTCGCGCTGCGAATAGCTGACGCCGAGCACGATGCCGAACTGCTCGTCCTGGCCGAAGCGGGTGGCGATGCTCGCGTCGCCGCGCACCGGCACCTTCTTGTTGAGCTCCTGATAGCCGGCCTGGGCGTTGATCGAGACGTTGAATCGGTCGCGATAGTCGAACGCGGTTTGCGTCACGAGGTTGATCGTGCCGCCGATGCCCTGGCCGTCCTGGTCGGCCGTCTTCACCTTGGCGACCTCGACCCGGTTGAGCAGCTGGCCCGAGACGATGTCGAGCGGCAGCGCGCGGGTATTGCCGTCGGGATTGCCGATCTCCATTCCGTCGAACGTGTAGCCGTTGAGTGCCGAAGGCACGCCGCGCACCGCGACATAGCGGCCTTCGCCCTGGTCATAGGCGACGCCGACGCCGGGCAGATGCTCGATCACCTCCGCGACGTTGCGGTCCGGCAGCTGGCCGATCTCGTCGGCCGCGGCGACATCGACCACGCCGATCGCGTCGCGCTTGGCCTCGATCGAGCGCTGCTGCTGCGCACGCGCGCCGGTGACGACGATCTCGCCGTCGCTGCCGCCCGGCACGTCCTGCGCGAATGCGGCGAAGGGAAGGGCGCACGACAGGATCGCGGCGCCCGCAAGCAGTTTATATTTCATGGTCCAGCCCACCCTTTGGAAAAACGGTCCGGCCCCGGCCCCTGCCGCTGTCCGGTGGCTGCCGAGTGGGCGTCGCAGATGTTGGTTTCGTGACTCCGCTGCGTCGCAGAAACGCAACATTGTGTTGTCATGCACGGAACGCGCGGACGGGCTTTCCGCTGTGCCTGCGGGGGTTCGGAATGGAAATCAGTGATCTGCGTGCCTTTACCAAGGTCGTCGAGCTCGAGAGCCTGACCAAGGCGGGCCGGATCCTCGGCGTTCCCAAGTCGACGATCAGCCGACGCATCACCCGGCTCGAGGAGCATCTCGGCTCGCAGCTGATCCGGCGCAGCACCCATCAGGTCACGCTCACCGAGCAGGGCAGCCTGTTCTACGAATATTGCAAACGATGCCTCGGCCTGCTCCAGGACGGCGAGCGGGCGATCCAGAACCAGCGCAGCAATCCCCAGGGCCTGCTCCGCATCGTCGTGCCGCACGAGTTGGATCGCAGCATCCTTGGGCCGCTGATGGCCGATTATCTCGAGGCTTATCCGGACGTGCGGCTGGTCAGTGTCGTCGCCAGCGACCAGGGCGAACTGCTGCGCAGCGGCTTCGACGTGGGGATCATGGCGGGCGCGCTGCCGCTCGCCGAAAGCTCGTTCATCGCTACGCGGCTGGGGGAAGCGGAGTATGGCATCTATGCCGCGCCCGAATATATCGAGCGCAAGGGCGCGCCGCAGGGGCATATCGATCTGCCGCGCTTTGATCTGCTCGCCTGGGGCGAAGCCGATCAGCGCGCGATCTGGCACCTGGACGGCAGCCAGGGCAAAGTGGCGATCGAGTTCAAGCCGCGCCTGATCTGCAACGATCTGATGCTGCTGCGCCAGTCCGTGCTCTCCGGCCTGGGCATTGCCGCGCTACCCAGCTTCGTCTGCAAGCACGATCTTGCCAGCGGCCGCATCCTTGAGGTGCTGCCCGCCTGGCGCCCGCCGGCGACGCAATTCTACGCGGTGTTCCCCAACCACCAGGCGATCCCGCCCCATGCACGTGCGCTGATCGATTTCCTGGTCGAGCGGCTCCGGCCGACCTTCTCATGGGATGTACGTCGATACGTGGAGGCGGCGGCGTAGAAGCCTGACGCGGTTACGATCGTATCCGTGTTATCGTGTGATCCGTACCACGTGCAGCTCGGTGCCGTCCGCATCGCGATAGCCGATGCGGATCGATTCCCGGTTGAGCGCGCAGGCGACGAAGCCGGGCTTCAGCGCGCAGAAATCGCCGCCATTGTCGCTGCACGGATCGTCGTTCTGCGAGCCGGCGCCCGCGCAGATATAGTGGGTCGCCCCAGCCTGGACGTGCTGTAGGTTATGGTTGTGGCCGTGCAGATAGAGCGGCACGCCGTGGCGCTGCAGGATCGGATCGACCCGATCGAGCACATCGGCCGGCGCCGCCTTCTCCAACGCATTGTAGCGCACCACCGGATGGTGCCCGAGCACGACCTTCCACTGGGCGCGCGACGCGGCGAGGGCGCGGTCCAGCCAGCGCAGCTGGCCCTCGAGATCCTGGCCGCCGGCATTGGTCTTCACGTCGTGATAGCCCTTGATCATCGGCGTGGTGTCGATGACGAAGAACTCCACCGTCGCCCCGTCCGGCGCCTGGCGGCGGAACGAATACCAGCGCGCCGGCATGTTCCACCGGCCCTTGCCGCGGCCATAGTCGATCTGCGCCTGCTCGTTGCCGCGATAATCGTGGTTGCCGAGCGCGGCATACCAGGGGACCTGGAGCGACGGGGCGTGATAGATATCCTCGAACGATCCCTTCCAGTGCGGATCGTCGACCCCGGTCACGCCATTCTCGTAGAAATTGTCGCCAACGGTCAGCACGAATTGTGCGCCGATCTCCATCGCCGTCTCGGCCATGCGATCGGCGACCAGCCGCTGGTTGCCGCGCCCGAACCGACCCCAGTCGCCGAGCACGAGGAAGGTCATCGACGGCCCGCCCGCGCGGGCCCAGGACGCGGAGAGCGGCATGAGCGAGAGGGAAGCGAGCCCGCCAAGCATGTGCCGGCGCGTGAGGTTCGGAAAGGTCATGGTGGGCTCCCTAGTCGATGGATCGGACGTCAGTATTTCACGCGCAGGCCGAGGCCGGCGGAGGTGCCGAAGGATTCCCAGCTGATCAGCCGGTCCCGTGCGCCCGAATAGGTGATCGCGGTGCTGTTGGTGATGTTGCGCCACTCGGCGAAGAGCTGGACCCGCTTGCTGAGATCGTAGCTCGCGCTGAGATCGAGCGTGGTGCGGCCCGCGATGATCTCGTCATAATCGGGCCCGTCGTCCGACATGCCGCCATCGTCGATGCTGTCGCCGGTGTAGGAGAGGCTCAGGCGCAGGAACGCCGGGCCCTTGGCATAGACCAGCGCGCCGTTGAGGATGTCCTTGGGCTGCTCGGCGAGCGGCGGCTTGTCCGGGCGCGGCGCATAGATCAGCGTCGATTCGATATGGGCATAGTTGAATTCGACGCCCAGGCCCGAGAGCAGGCCCGGCAGCATGTCGAACTGCTGGCGATAGGCCGCCTCGAACCCCTTGATCGTGCCGCGCGCGCCGGCCTGGGTGCTGAACTGCTCATAGTTCACGCCGCCGATGTCGACATTCTGCTGGGTGACCAGCGGATAATTGTCGATGTCCTTGGTGAAGCCGCCGATGCTGACATAGCTGAGCGGGCCGAAATACCAGTCGATCGAGGCATCGAAGTTGCGCGAGGTGAGCGGCTCCAGCCCGGGATTGGGCTTGGTGATCGTCCGCGCGATATCGTCGCGCGATTCATTGGCGTAGACATTCTCCGGGTCCGGACGCGCCGTGGTGTTCGACCAGCTCGCGCGGGCGACCAGGTTGCGGGTGATGTCGTAGCGCAGGTGCAGCGAGGGCAGGAAGTGCGAGGACGAACCCTCGAAGCGCTGGAAGCCCGAGCCTGCCGCCGCGCCCAGCCGGTCGAAACCGGTATCGGCGATCTCGAAGCGGCCGCCACCGACCAGGGTAAACGGGCCATGCTTGAAGGTCGCCATGCCGTAATAGGCCTGGATCGTCACATCGGCCTTGAAGTCCGAGGCGATGTCGATGCCGCGGACATAGAAGACCTGTTTCGGGCCGAAGGCATTGGGATTGTTGCCGACCAGCGCGCGGGCCTGGCCGAGGTCCGACAGCGAGCCGAAATAGATGCCGTCGCGGATCATCGCCGGGCTGTCGTTCATGAAGTTGCCGAAATTGGTCGTGCGCGGAGTCAGTGCGGTCCAGCGCGTCGCTAGATTGTCGCTGCTCTGCTCGATGAAGCGCAGATAGGTGCCGGTCTTCAGCTCGAGCGAGCTATCTCCGCCGAACTCGATCTTCTTGCGCAGATTGGCATAGATTGTCTGCTCGCTCTGATCGTCGAAGCGTCCGGCGACCTGGGCGAAATTGACCGGGAAGTTTGAAGGCTGGAGTGCCGCCGGCAGTGCGCCGGGGAACGGCCCGAGCGAGGCGCGGTCGCGCGCGATCTGGAGCGGCAGCGGCGTGGTGAAGGGCACGGCGATGCTGCGGATGTCGAGGCGATCGGGATAATGCTCGCGCGCCTTCTGGTAGGAATAGCCGGCATCGAACGCCCAGCCACGGCCGAGCTCGGCCTCGAGCGTCGTCTGGGTGCCGTAGAGTGCCAGGTTCCATTCCTTGAACGACAGGCTGCGACTGACCGAGCCGGTGACCAGGCCGCCGCCGGCGCCGAAATTGGTGGGGTTGGCGCCGGTCATCGCCGGCTCGACGCTTTCAGTCAGCTGGTTCTCGGTGCCCGGCAGGCTCGACAGGCTGTAGAAGCCGCGGACCTGGACGCGCACATTGTCGAATGAACCACCCACCGCGGCGTCGATGCCGATGTTGCGCTGCTTGAACTCGCCCGCGGTCTGGGTGATCGCCTCGGGCGCCCACACTTCGCCGCCGCCGGTGGCCGGCACCTTCGCCCAATCCTCGGGCTCGCTGATATAGGATTTGCGCTGGTTCTGGCGGAAGCTGCCGGTGAGCGAGAAGCCGAGCTGGCCTTCGGGGCCGAACTGATCGGCGAGGAAGGCGTCGGCGCGGATTTCGTGCCCGTCATATTGCTGCACGCCGCCATAGAGCGAGCCGCCGGCGGTCAGCTTGGTGATGTCGGCCGGGTTGCGGGCGACGATGTTGACCGAGCCGCCAATGCCCTCGCCGGGCAGGTCCGGCGTCATCGTCTTGTTGAGCTCGATCCGCTCGATCAGCCCGTTGGGGATGGTCTGCAGGTCGACGCGGTGGGACTCGCTGTCGGCGGTCGGCACGGTGAAGCCGTTGAACAGCGTGCCGTTGTAATTGGGACGGGCGCCGCGGATCGAGACGAAGCGGCCCTCGCCATGATCCTCGACCATCGAGACGCCGGGCAGGCGGCGGAGCGATTCCGCCGCATTGAAATCGGGCAGCTTGGCGAAGTCGTTGCGCGAGATGACGTTCTTGACCGTGGTCGCCGCCTTCTGGCGAGTGATCGAGTCCGCCACGCCGGAGAGCGAGCCGGTGACGACGATGGCCTCGTCCTGGCCGTCTACCGGGTCGTTCGTGTTCTGAAAGGTGGCACCGTCACTCCGGTCGATCCGGTAGCCGCCGCCCGGATTGGCGACGGCGCGCAGGCCTGTGCCGATCAGCAGCGTGCGGATCGCCTCGTCCGCCGACAGCGTGCCGCGCACCATATGCGAGCGGCGGCCGTTGGTGAGATCGGGCGACACCACAACCAGCACGTCCGACTGGCGCGAGAATTTGAGCAGTGCCGCCGAGAGCGACTGGGCGGGAATGTCGAAATTGGCCTGCCCCCTGGCGGCGGCCGGCGCCGGCATCAGCGGCGCCGCCACGGCGACGGCCATCACAATGGAATTCGCGAAACTACGACCACGCATCTTGCACCCCCCGGGTCATGAATCCGATTCCGCAACCGCGAAGGCGATCGTCGGAGAGGTGCCTGCAACCGCCAATTCCTGCGGCCTGCAGCGTCCTCGCTCCAATGACGCGGCACGGCATTCGATCGTCAGGGGTGGGCGAAGATTTTTTTGAAGAAAGTTGGGTTCAGCGCGGCGCGGCGACGATTTCGAAGACGCCGCCGGGCTTGGCGCGGGCTTCCACCGGGAGCGTCGCGCTCAGCGCGTTCATGAAGGCGGAGATCTCGTTGGTGCGAAACGATGCCGTCACCCGCAGCTCGCCCAGGCTGGGCGAGGCCAGGCGGACGCCGGGGGCATAATAGCGGTTCACATCGGCGACGAGGTCCGCCAGCCGGCCATTGTCATAGACCAGCCGCCCGTCGCGCCAGGCATCCGCCGCCTGGGAAGGCAGCGCGACGATCCGGGCGCGACCCGCCTCGACGATCTCGGCGCGCTGGCCGGCGCGCAGCATCGCCGCGTCCGCCTGTGCGCCCCCGCGAGCGATCTGCACTTCGCCTTCCTGGACTGCGACATGGGTGGTGCCGGCGCCCAGCTTCACGTCGAACTTGGTGCCGATGTCGCGGACAGTGGAGGATCCCGCCTCGACGAGGAAGGGGAGCCTGGGATCGTGGACGACATCGAAAAAGGCCTCGCCCCGATCGAGCACGATCCGCCGCTCGGTCGCGGTATAGCGAACCGAGATCGCCGAGCGTGCGCCGAGCGTGACGATCGATCCGTCGGACAGGGCGATGCGCTGGCTCTGGGCCAGCGCGCTCGCATAATGCTGCTCCGGCGCCGGCTGCGCGCCGGGCATCAGGAAGGCGATGCCGGCCGCCGCCGCGGCGGTGGCGAGGCCGCCCAGCGCCCAGCGCCGACCCCGTGCGCCGCGCTCGGGCACGGCGACCGGTTCCGGGGGCAGAGGCGCGAGCCCGGCGAGTCCGGTCAGCGCCGGGATCTCGCCCCAGGCGCGCTGCAATGCCAGGAAGCGGCTTTCATGCTCGGGATCGGCGGCGCGCCACTGGGCGAGCGCGCGCTCCTGCTCGGGCGACAGCTTGTCCTCGCTGAGCCGCACGACCCAGGCGCTCGCCTCGCTCTCGATCCGTTCGTGATCCGCCTCGCGCATCATTCGCCGTCCGCCTCGCGCAGCGCCCGCTCGCACAGCACCAGCCCTTCGGCGAGCAGCGTCTTCACCAGTGTCGGCGAGCGATTGAGCCGGCGCGCGATCTCCGCGCAACTGATTCCATGGATGCGGTTCATGATGAGGACCTGTTGGCGCCGCGGGTCCATGCTTTGGATAGTTCGTTCAATGATTTCAAGCCGCTCGCTCGCGGAGAGCGTGCGTTCGGGGTCACGCTCCTCAATCGCCGCCAGGGTCGGGCTCTCCGCCGCGACATAGTTCCGGCGCACCGCCTGGCGACGACGCTGGTCGATCACATAGTTGCGTGCGCTGCGCAGCAGAAAGGCCTTCGGATTGTCGATATCGCTGCGATCGGGGATTGCGGCATAGCGTTCGAACGCGGCCTGCACGGCGTCCTCGGGATCGGGCGGACCGGCACCGAAGGTGCGCTCGACATAGCGTCGGATATCCTCGCGGTGGCTGCGATAGGCGAATTCCACTCCGTCCATCCTGCGGAGCAGAAGGTCGGGCAGCGCCAGCGGCACCGTTCGCGCATCAGACACCTGGCATCTCCCGTCAGTGCCACGGTGTGCGCCGGGGCTGGATGGAGCGGGGATCCGAAGCCGAATCCGCTGATCGCGCCATTACGGATCAAATGCGACAGATTGACATCGCCTGTGCGATCAGCGCCGACTCTGAGCGAGTGGCAGGGGCGCTCGGATTCGAACCGAGGGCCTTCGGTTTTGGAGACCGACGCTCTAACCAGCTGAGCTACGCCCCTGTGCGGACGGTGCGTTTAGCGTGGCATATCCGACTGGGCAAGGGTGCTGCGAACGGAAATTTGCCGATGGGGGCGCCGGGCCGGCCGGCACCCCCATCGGTTCAGGCATGGGCCGGGCGATGCGCCAGATGCCGGGCAACGTCGTGCAGCCGCCAGGCAAAGGCGATCGTGGCGATGCCGCCAACCATCAGGCTCACCCCGGCCAGCGTCGCCACCAGGAACAGGTCCCCCGCGGCGAAGCCCAGGAAGAACAGCATGGCCAGCAGCAGGTCGAGCACGCCGGTGGCGAACAGGGCGGCGCGCTCGCGGCGCACCTGGCGGCCGGTGAACAGCTTCGCCGCACCGCTCAGCGCCAGCCAGACGCCGATTGCCCAGAGTGCCGCCAGCGCCCCCGCAAAGGGGTGCACCAGCACGACGAACCCGGCGGCGACCGAGAGGACGCCGAGGATCGCATCGAGCCCGTGCCCGCGCATCCGCATGGTGCGCAGCGCGGTCAGGATGCCGAACACGCCCGAGGCGATCAGCGCCCAGGCGAGATACACGCCCAGCGTGAAGCTGCTCGCGAAGGGGTAGAATATCGCGAGCACGCCCAGCGCGATCAGCAGCGCGCCGAGCAGCGCCTGCCAGGCCCAGGTCCGGCTGCGCCAGCGCAGCGTTTCGAAGCTGGTCATCGCCGCCTCCTCAGCTCTTGAAGTCATAGGGGATGGCGAGGTCGCCCAGCGCCGCGCCGCGCTCGGAGGTGATCGTCGCGTCGAAGCTGACATGCTTCACCGAAGGCGAGACATGCTGGAAATAGAGCCAGCCCTCGAGCGAGCCGCCCGGATCGAGCACGCCTTCGGGAAGCACGTTCTTGCGCATCGCATCGGTCGGCAGCTGGACCTCGGCCTGGCCGAAGGCGCGGTCATAATAGTCCCAGCCATAGGGGCCGGCATAGCCGAAGCCGCCGCGATACCAGCGCATGCCCGGATAGAGACCGGCATAATAGGGCGCGACGCGGAAGCGGTTGTAGAAGAAGCCCGGATGGCCGATCGGTGCATAGCCCGACAGCGGCAGGCTGGTCGTGACGGTGCTGTCGATCTTGTAGAGTGGCAGCGCGGCATAGCTGCCGCCACTCGGATCGGCGAGCTTGAAGTCGGCATAGCGGATGCGCACCGGGGTGCTGCCATTGTTGGTGATCCGCACCTTCATCGGCGTCACCGCGCTCTCGATGTCGACGATTCCGGGAAAGTCGGGCGTCATGGTGACGATGCTGACGTCGGCTGCACTGGCGGTGGCGCCGCCGCCGGCCGCGGGGATCGCGTCCGCCGCCGGGCGGAGCGTATCGGCGCAGGCCGAGAGGGCGAGGGCGGTGCCGGCGAGCAGCAGCAGTGCGGCGGTACGGCGAGATCCGGAGCGATAGGTCATGTCGGGCTTCCCTGATTGCGTGGCTGTCGCTTCCGCGGAACGGCCAGGGGGCGGGGCCGGGCGGAAGCGACAGCGGCAATCTGGTCGCGCGGCGGTCCTCGGAAAATCATACCAAGAGCTGGCCATACCTTTGGCTGGCCTGTTCGGGACGCCGACAGGACGAAGCCCGCCGCGGGCGGTCCGCGACGGGCTCCGGAAAGGGATAGGGAGGGGTGGGGATCAGGCCGCGGCGCTGGCACCCTGCTGCGGCTGGATGGCCAGCGCGCGCGCTTCCTGCACGGGCAGCGGGCGGCCGAAATAATAGCCCTGCACCTTGGTGCAGCCGAGCTGCTGGACCATGAGGTGCTCCTCTTCGGTCTCGACGCCCTCGGCCGTGGTCGCCATGCCCAGGCTGTCGGCCAGCGCCACCACCGCGCGAATGATCGCGATCGCTTCCTTGGTGCCCTTGGAGGCGCCCTGGACGAAGCTGCGGTCGATCTTGATCGTGCTGAACCGCGTATGCGCCAGATAGCCGAGCGAGGAATAGCCGGTGCCGAAATCGTCCAGGCTCAGCTTCACGCCCAGCTCTAGCACCCGCTCCAGCACATGGATCGCCTGGGTGCCCTCGCGCATGAACACGCTCTCGGTCACTTCCAGCTCGAGCCGCTCGGCCGGCAGGCCCGACTGGGCGAGCGCCTGGGCGACCATCGTGGCGAAGGCCGGGGAGTGGAGCTGCTCGGGGCTGACGTTCACCGCCACGCGCACGCTCGAGTCCCACTTCGCCGCCTCGTTACAGGCGGTGCGCAGCACCCATTCGCCGATCTGCGGGATCAACCGGGCATCCTCGGCCAGCGGCACGAACTTGGCGGGGGAGACCACGCCGAACTCGGGATGCGTCCAGCGCAGCAGCGCCTCGAAGCCCATCAGCCCGCCGGTCGCGGCGCTCACCACCGGCTGGTAGTTGAGGTGCATCTCGCCATTCTCGACCGCGCTGCGCAGTGCGATCTCGAGCACGCGGCGTTCCTCGGCCGCCATGTGGAGCTGCGGCTCGTAGCAATGGAAGGCGCCGCCGCCGGTATCCTTGGAGCGATAGAGCGCCAGGTCGGCCGAGCGGATCAGCATCTCGGCGGTGCGGCCGTCGCGCGGGCCGACGGCAAGGCCCACCGAGGCGCCGATGAACAGCGTGTTCTGGTCGATCTCATAGGGGCGCGAGACCGTGTCGATGATCGCCTGGGCCAGCCGCTCCAGGCCCGCCGTGTCGGTCGCGTCGCGCACCACCACGGCGAACTCGTCGCCGCCCAGCCGCCCGACCATCTCGTTCTCGCTCATCAGCTGCTTGAGCCGCTCGGAGACGCGCATCAGCAGCCGGTCGCCCACCGGGTGGCCCAGCGTGTCGTTCACTGCCTTGAAGCGATCGAGGTCGATCATCATGAAGGCGCAGCGCGAGCCCCATTTCTCCGCCTCGCCCATCGCCCGCGCCAGCGTCTCGTTGAGCAGCAGGCGGTTGGGCAGGCCGGTCAGCGTGTCGAAGCGCGCCATCTTGCTGATTTGGTCGGCGGACTTGCGCGCCTCGGTCACGTCGGAGCCGACGCCGCGGAAGCCGATGAACATGCCGGCATCGTCATGGCGCGGGCTGGCGGACATCTCCCACCAGCGCTCCTCGCCATGGACGATCACCGGGAGCAGCAAATCGTGGAACGGCTCGCGCGTCTTCAGCCGCTCGGCCAGGTCGCGCAGGCCGGCGGCGAAATTGCCGTCTTCCCAGGTCTGCCCGGCCAGCACCTGGAGGAAGGGCATGCCGTTGATCGTCTTGGGATCGACGCCCAGCGACTTGGAGAAGCGCGGATTGGCGCGCGCCACGCGGCGCTGCGCGTCGATTTCCCACAGCCAGTCGGCTTCCCCGTCACGCTCGCCTTCGCGCAGGAGCAGGCTCAGCGTCTCGTCGCGCTCGGCAATGGCGATCTCGCCGGCGCGGATCACGACCAGCGCCTTGCCCCGCGCGAAGGTCGCCATGACGAGCAGCACGGTGAAGAGGGTGGAGGCCGCCGCGAGCATCGGCGAGGCGATCAGCGACAGGGTGACGGCGAGCGCGCCGCCGACGATCGAGATGAAGGTGATGGTGGCGAGCGGCAGCGCGGCCATCGCCACGGCGCCCGCGGTCATCAGTAGCGACAGGACGATCCACATGCCGAGCGCGGCATCGGCATCGACCAGATGGCCGAAGGCGAGCGGCGCGATCGACCAGGCCGTGCCCAGCGCGATGCCGTCGAGCACCGTGTCGCGCACATCGCCCAGCGTGGCGGTGGTCGCTTCCCGGTGGCGCTTGGCAAGGCGGCGAAAGGCCACCGCGGCGCCTGCCGCGGCGACGATCGCGCTCCAGCTGGCCAGCTGCCACAGCGGCACCAGCGGCGAGAGGATCATGGTGATGAGCGAGGCGCCGATCACATTGGCGGCGAGCATGAACAGCGCCAGCTGGCTGCCGGCATGGAGCTGGGCAGCGCGGATCGGCCCCCAGTCGGTGGTGTCCGCCGGGTCGTACAGGCCCAGAAGCGCACGCGCATCGATGCGCGGCCGGGCGAATTGCGAGGTCGTCTGGCTGTTCACCCGGAGGGTGTAGCCCAGCGCTGGTTAGCGAGTGGTTAGGCCGGGAAGGGGCCGATGCGGATTTTTCTCGTGGGCCGGGGTGAACCTGCCTCCCAAATAACATCGTCATCCCCGCGAAGGCGGGGATCCAGGGTCACAAAGGGATTCGCTCTGCCACTCTGGATCCCCGCCTTCGCGGGGATGACGGAAAGAGAGGAGAGGAGTCTCCTCTGACGCCCCTCCCTGCAAAGGAGGGGAGTGCAAAATCACCCCGCGATCCAGTTCCCATGGAACCCCGGCGGCACGCGGTGGGGCAAGCGGATGCTCGCCACCGGTGCACCCTCGAAGTTGCGGGCATCGAGGATCACCAGGTCGGTCGTCTCGCGCGGCTGGTCGATCACCAGGCCGATCAGCCAGCCTTCGTCTTCTCCGGCGTCGGGCGCGGCGGGCACGAAGACGAACTCACCCGGATGCCGGCCTTCGCCGAACTCATGCACCTGACGGGTGCCCGCCTCGAGATCGTGCTTGTAGAGCCGCGTGCCCGAGATCGCGAACCGCTCCTCCGCCAGCGCTATTGTATAGACATAACGATAGGGCTGGCCGAACAGCCGCTCGTCGGGGCGCGGGAATTCCTGGGGGGACGCATCGAGCATGTGGCGTTCGGCGGTGCGTGCCACCGGATCGAGGATGAAGCGTTCCAGCCCGCGCGGATTCTGGTCGGGCCCGCCCGGCTCGCCGGCGAACATGCTGTCATAGGTCACCGCATCCAGCACCACCCGGCCATCGGGCAGGTCATATGCGTTGGCGGTGTGGAAGATGTAGCAACGCTCGATCTCGATCCAGACCGTGTCCTCGCCGCGGCCGTCGCGGGGCAGCAGGCCGATCCGGGCGCGATGCTCGGGGTTCCAGCGATAGGGATAGCGGGTGCCCCGCATCGCCTCTGCCAGCGAGAAGGTCACCGGCAGGTCCATCACCACCGCATAGCGCGCGGTGAAGGCGCAATCGTGGATCGACGGGCCATGCTCCACCGCGATCGGCTCTTCGCGCACCACCTTGCCTTCGGGCGAGATCACGACGTGATGCACCAGGTTTGGCACCATCGCGGCATAAGTGATCGCATGCTGCTCGCCGGTCAGCGGGTCGCGATGGGGATGGGCGGTGAAGGTGCCGGCCAGCGTGCCGCCGAAATCGCTATAGGCCTGGGTCTCCATGTCGCGCGACAGGGCCACCGGCGTGCTGCCAGCCTCGACCAGTGCCAGCACCTCGCCGGCGATCTCCAGCACATTGGTGTTCACCGTGTCGAAGCGGCCATGGCGAGGCCCGGGGGCAGGGGCCTCGCCCAGCGCCGCGGCGGCCGGGGTCGAGCGGATCCAGCGGTTGCGGTACCAGCGCGCCTTGCCGTCTTCGATCGCCAGGCCGTGGACCATGCCGTCGCCGATGAACCAGTGATAGCCCTGGGGGTCGGGCTTCACCGGATTGGGGCCGATGCGCATATATTGCCCGTTCAGTGCCGGGGGGATGGTGCCGGTGACGGGAAGGTCGGTAAGGGTAAGCTCCGCGCGCATCGGCGTGTGGATGCCGGTGAGGAAGGGGTGATCGGTCGTGTCGTCGAGCAATTCGGTCACGCTTGCCATTGCCGCCTCCTGGCTTATGTTTACAGCGTTCACATAACGGGCAATGATAACAGTGTCAACATCCGAGGCCGGCAAGGCCTATCATCATGGCGATCTGCGCGCGGCGGCGATCGAGGCAGGCCTCAAGCTGCTCGAGACGCGCACCGCCGACGACCTCGGCCTGCGCGAGATAGCCCGCACCGTCGGGGTCAGCGCGACGGCGCTCTACCGGCATTTCCCCGACAAGAAGGCGCTGATGACGGCGCTGGCAGGGGAGGGGCTACGGCGTCTGTCGGACGCGCAGCACGAAGCGGCCGAGCGGGCTGGTGGCGGCAAGGCGGGCTTCATGGCGACGGGCGCGGCCTATGTCCGCTTCGCGCTGGCAAATCCGGCGCTGTTCCGGCTGATCTTCGCCAATCCGGAGATGGATTCCTCGGCGCTGTCGCACGAGGACGGCGCGATGGCGTTCCTCAAGGAAAATGCCCGCGCTGCGGCCGCCGAGCATGGCGGCGACGCGGAGGTGATCGTCTTCCACGCCTGGTCCTGCGCCCACGGCCTGGCAATGCTGATGCTCGACAAGCAGATCCCGGCCGACGACGCGATCATCGACCGGGTGGTCGGGGGACGGTGGTGAGGCTAACTCCCAGGCGTCATCCGCGCGAAAGCGGGGACCCATCTCCTGGAGGGGCCCCGCGCGCCACAGCTGTCGTGCTCGCTGCATCTGCACGAGATGGGTCCCCGCCTTCGCGGGGATGACGGGTGTGCTTGCAATGTAGGATTTCGTCGGTTTTCCTGACCCAGCCGGGCCTTGGCTCCGGCCGCTCTTTCACACCGTCGGGAAAATAGGATCACGCACGCGTAACAATATTACGCGACGTATCACGTTCGCCACGATTGAGCTCATCCGGGCGTCGCAGGAAAGGCCTGACGTGCACGACCTTCGCGATCTTTGGCGAGTCGGCCGCGGCGCTGGTGTTGGAAGATCGGAAGTTCCCCGGCTTGCGCCGGGGAACAGTGTTCCAATGGATGGGCCAGCGAGCCCTTACGCGGCGAGCGCGTAGGGCTTGATCTCGCCGTTCAGGTAGAGGTTGCGCGCCTTGGCACGCGAAAGCTTGCCCGAGCTGGTGCGCGGCAGGGTGCGCGGCGGGACCAGCTCGATCACGCAGTTCATGCCGGTCACCGAGCGAACGCGCTCGCGGATCTCGTCACGCAGGCGCAGGCGCTCGGCCTCGTCCGAGGTGCGGCACTGGACCAGCACCGCCGGCGTCTCTTCGCCGCCCGGGGTGGTAATCGCGAAGGCGGCGACGTCGCCCTGCTTGAACGCCGGCAGCTGCTCCACGGCCCATTCGATATCCTGGGGCCAGTGGTTCTTGCCGTTGATGATGATCATGTCCTTGGCGCGGCCGACGATGTAGATGTAGCCGTCCGACATGTAGCCCATGTCGCCGGTGTCCAGCCAACCGTCCTTCAGGCAGGCGTCGGTCGATTCCTGGTCGCGGAAATAGCCGACCATCACGCTCGGGCCCTTGCACCAGACCTTGCCGATCGCCTTTTCGGGAAGCGGCGTGCCGTCTTCCTCGCGGATCTCGATCGTCATGTCGCGCGCCGGAACGCCGCAATTGACGATCGCGCGGAAGCGCTGCGGGCGGTCGCCGCGGGCAGTGTCGCCACCCGAGAGCTGGGTCTCCTCGACCAGCTCGACCACGATGCCTTCGCCCGGCGGCATGATCGAGACGGCCAGCGTCGCCTCGGCCAGGCCGTAGCTCGGCAGGAAGGCGGAAGCCTTGAACCCGGCATCGGCGAAGGCATCGACGAACGACTGCATCACGTCGGGGCGGATCATGTCGGCGCCGTTGCCGGCGACGCGCCAGCGGCTCAGGTCGAAGCGATCGCTGGCCTTGGTCTGGCTCGACATGCGGCGGGCGCAGATGTCGTAGCCGAAGGTCGGCGAATAGCTGAGCGTGCTGCCCTGGTTGCGGCTGATGAGGTCGAGCCAGGCGAGCGGGCGCCGGGCGAAGTCCTCGGTCTTCAGGTAATCGGTCGAGACCTGATTGGCGACGACCGACAGGAAGCAGCCGACCAGGCCCATGTCGTGGTACCAGGGCAGCCACGAGACGCAGCGGTCGCCCGTGGTCACGTTCATGCCGTGGCTGTGCGCGGCCAGGTTGTTGAGCAGCGCGTGGTGGGTGATCACCACGCCGTGCGGGAAGCGCGTCGAACCGCTCGAATATTGCAGATAGGCGATGTCCTCGCCCTTCGATTCGGGCAGCGCCGTCGGTGCCGCGTCACGCTGGCCGAATTCGGCCCAGTCCAGGCCCGGCACGTTGCGGCCGCGTGCGGCTTCCGCGCACATCGCGCCGATCTCGGGCGGGTAGAACAGCATGCTCGGGTCGCAGCTCTGCAGCTGGACGGTCAGCTGGTCGATGTACGACTGGGCGCCGCCGAAGCTGGTCGGCAGCGGCAGCGGCACCGGCCATGCGCCGGCATAGACGCAGCCGAAGAACAGCGAGGCGAACTCGGTGCCCGTCTCCGCGATCAGCGCGATGCGATCGCCGGGCTTCACGCCGGCGGCGACCAGGCGATAGGCCTGGTTCAGCGCGTCGGTACGCAGCTCCGCGAAGGGATAGGGGCGCACGAGGTTGCCGCGCGCGTCGTGAAAGTTGAGCCCGCGTATGCCCTGGGCGGCATAGTCGAGCGCTTCGCCAAGCGTTTCAAAGTCCGCAAGGCGACGCGGCAGGCTGTCATCGGTAGGCGTGGGCGCGAGCGTTCCCGCTTCCCTTTCAGCCTCTAGCGATCCCGTAACGTCCAATACCATTCTTTATTCCGTGCCCCTGCGTGGTAGCCAACGTCGTGCCCCCACGACGAATTTTTGAGGCTAGCCTCTGCTACGCACTGTCGTTCAAAATCGGTTGCCACTGTGGCACAATCATGGCGCATGCCTGACCTGAGACGCTCCTTGCCACCGCTGAATAGCGCCGATCTGGAGCGTTTCGCGCTCCGCTATGTCGAACGTTACGCCACGACAAGGGCCAAACTTGCCGCCTATCTGTCCCGAAAATTGCGGGAGCGGGGCTGGGACGGCGAAAAATCGCCCGATCCCGAAGGCTTGGCCGAGCGGATGGCCGGGCTCGGCTATGTCAACGATCGGCTCTATGCCGAATCCAAGGCCGGAGCGATGGCGCGGCGGGGCCTGGGCGCCCGCCGGGTCCGCGAGGCACTGCGCTTCGCCGGTGTCGAGGAAGAAGATGCCGCGGCACTGGCGCCCTCGCTCGAGGAGGCCGAGGTGTCGAGCGCGATCGCCTTCGCGAAGCGCAAGCGGATCGGTCCCTTCGGGCGCGAGGTGGCGGAGCGGCCGCTCCAGGAGAAGCAGATGGCGGCGATGATCCGTGCCGGCCACGCGCCGGCGCTGGCACGGGCGATCGTGCGGATGGCGCCCGGGGATGATCCGGAAGCCACACTTGCCCCAAGTTGAAACCAGCCGGTCACAAAGGCAATTCCATATGGAAAATACTATGTTAAGGTAACCCTCCGGGGGAACAGGAAAATGCGTGCTGACCAACAGGTTGCGCAGAACGACTATACTGACGCGCCAAACTTGGACGGGGGGATTGGCGAGGATCGGACGGAAGAAGGTCAGGTCTTTGCCGGTGTCGTGAAGTGGTTCGATGTAACGCGTGGCTTTGGCTTTCTCGTGGCTGACGACGTCGCCGTGGGCGACATCTTGATTCATTTTACCGTGCTGCAGGAACATGGCCGCCGCTCGCTGCCCGAGGGGGCTCGGGTGGAGTGCACGGCCGTCAAGCGCCAGCGGGGCCTGCAGGCGAAGGAGATCCTCTCGATCGACCTCAGCGAGGCGGTCGAGGCGCCGAAGCGCCCGGCCGACCGGGTCGATCGGCTGCGGATGATCGATTCGGCAGGTCCGTTCGAGCCGGTCACGGTGAAATGGTTCAATCGCCTCAAGGGCTATGGATTCCTCGTGCGTGACTCCGACTCGGCCGATATATTCGTCCATATGGAGACGTTGCGCCGCGCCGAGATCGAGGAGGTCGAACCCGGCCAGCCGCTCGTCGCGCGCATCGTCGATGGCGAAAAAGGGCCGCTCGCAGTGGCGGTCGAAAGGACCAGCTGAGGCAATGATGTTCGTGCGTGGGTTGGGAGTGGCGCTTGCCGCTTCGGTGTTGCTCGTCCCGGTCGCGGCGCTGAGCGCCAGGGGATTCGGTCCGGCGGCGGTGCAGGTGGCGAAGAAGACCGAAGTCACGGTCGAGAGCGCCAATGGCCCGCACATCTTCCATGTCGAGCTGGCCCGCACCACCGAGGAGCAGGAGCGCGGGCTGATGTTCCGCACCAACATTCCGCAGGACGGCGGCATGCTCTTCACGCCCTATCCGGCCGAGGGGGCGCCGCGTGAGGCGAGCTTCTGGATGAAGAACACGCCGACCGCGCTCGACATCCTCTTCATCCGTGGGGACGGCACCATCGCCCGCATCGGCGAGAATGCGGCTCCCTTTTCCGAGGACAATGTGAAGTCGGGCGAGCCGGTGGCCGCGGTGCTGGAGATCAACGCCGGTCTCGCGGCGAAGCTCGGCATCAAGGCAGGCGACAAGGTGCGCTGGGCGAAGCAGTAAGGATTGCCTCGCCCCGCGCTCCCCGCTAATCGGCGGCCATGGGTCTCAATCTCAATCCCTTCACCTGGTGGAACGGCGCCACCTTCGGCACCTGGATGGGCCTGCGCGGCAAGACGCGTGTGGGCGAGGACAATCTGGGCAACGTCTATTATGAGGGCGGCCAGGACCCCAACGGCATTCCGCGCCGCTGGGTGATCTACAGCGGCTCGAACGACGCGAGCCGCGTGCCGCCCGAATGGTTCAGCTGGCTGCACCACCAGATCGATTCGGCACCCGACCAGGCGCTGCCGGCGCCCAAGTCCTGGGAGATCCCGGCCGAGCCGAACCTGACCGGCTCGCAGCTCGCCTATCGCCCGAGCGGCGCGCTGGAAAAGGGCGGGCACCGTGCCCGCGCCACCGGCGATTATGAGGCCTGGACCCCCGGCGCATGACCGTATGCCGCGCCGGAGCTGCCGCGGCGGGGCTGTTGCTCGCCCTCGGCGCATGCTCGGGCAGCGGTAGCGGACCGACGAACAACACGGCTTCGGACCAGATCGTCACCACCGGCGACTCGGGCGGCCAGGCGGCCGACGTGATCACCGTCGACCGCGACGGCAAGGCGATCGAGGATGCCTCGGCGACGCCGATGAAGGACCGTGTCGCGGTGCTCGGCATCCTCAACAAGCGCAATGGCGAAGCCCGCGAATTCAAGATGAAGCCGGGCCAGGCGGTACGAATCGGCGATGTGATCGTCCGGCTCAAGGCCTGCGACAAGACCGCGCCCTGGGAAGCGGACCAGTTGACCGGTGCGTTCGTGCAGGTCGACGTGCTCGAAGTCGACAAGAAATGGCACCGCGTCCATTCGGGCTGGCTGTTCGCCGAGCGGCCGGCGCTCAATGTCGTCCAGCATCCAATCTACGACGTGTGGCCCAAGAGCTGCGCGATGACCTTCCGTGACAGCGGGCCGGACACCGTGCCGGCACCCGCGGCGGGCGGCTCGGGATCGGGCAATGCGTCCAGCGCGAAGAAGTCGCCATCGACCGATGGCGCTCCGACCGAGAGCCCTGCCGCCGAATCGCCCAGCGCACCCGCCAGCAACGCGACATAGTCGTCCCGCGGGATCTCGATCGCGCCGAGCGTCGAGAGATGCTCGGTGATGAACTGGCAATCCAATAAAGTGAACCCGCCGGCCTGCAGCCGCGCGACGAGGTGCGCGAAGGCGACCTTGGAGGCGTTGGGCACCCGGGTGACCATCGATTCGCCGAAGAAGGCCCGGCCGAGCGCCAGGCCGTAGAGCCCGCCGGCGAGCGTCTCGCCGTCCCAGCACTCCACCGAATGGGCGAAGCCGCGGCGGTGCAGCTCGAGGAAGACGCGCTCGATCGGGCCGTTGATCCAGGTGTCCGGCCGGTCGGCGGCGCTTTCGGCGCAGAGCTGGATGATCCGTTCGAACGCGGCATCGACAGTCAGGCGGAAGCGGCCCGACTGGATGACTTTCCGGAGCGAGCGGGAGAAGTGGAAGCCGTCCAGCGGCAGCACGCCGCGCAGCTTGGGCTCGACCCAATAGACGCTGGCGGCGGTGCGGTGGTCGGCCATGGGGAAGACGCCCATGGCATAGGCGCGCAGCACCAGGTCGGGATCGAGTTCCTGCTGGGGCGGCTGGGCGCGGCTCAACGTTTCTTGCCCGCCAGCCGGCGCTCGATCGCCTGCCACAGCGCGGCAAAGGCCTGGGCGCCGGGACTGCGCGGCGCGAAGCTGCCGACGGCGGCACGGCGGACGCTCATCGCCTCGACGATGCTCGCCATCGGGATCACCGGCCAGTCGGGATGCGCCGCGACGGCTTCGGCATGGAGCTTGCGCCGGCGATCGACCATCGCATGGACCGGCATCAGCGGCACCTTGCCGCCCTTGCGGGCCAGATGCGCCGAGACTTCCTCGAAGGCACGGGTGGAGAGCGGGGAGGGGATCACCGGCACGACGATCAGGTCGGCGGCGCGCATAACCTGCTCGCTGGTCTCGGTGAGGCCCGGCGGGCAATCGAGCAACATCCGGTCATAGGCCTTGTCGAGCTCGCCCAGCAGCTTGGCCAGCCGCTTCTTCTTGTCGAGTTCGTGGAAGGTGAGGTCGAGGCTGCGCAGCGAAGTGTCGGCGCCGATCAGGTCGAGGCGCTCGACGGCGGTGTGCTGGACCAGCTTGGTGGGGGCGACGTCCTTGGTGAAGATCGCCTGGGCCTGGTCACGGGTCTTGCCGTGCGGCTCGAGCAGGAAAGTGGAGGCGGCCTGGGGATCGAGGTCCCAGAGCAGGGTGCGGCGTGCCGAGAGCGTGGCGGAGGCCCAGGCCAGGTTGACCGCCATGGTCGTCTTACCGACGCCGCCCTTCAGGCTGTAGATCGCGACCGTTGCCACCTGGATTCGCTCCCTTCTGCTTCAAGCCTCGCATGAAAAAGGGCCGGCGGGAATGCCCGCCGGCCCTTGTTGGATACTCGATACTGCGATCAGCCGTGGCAGGCGCGCGAGCCCTTGCCCGGCACTTCGATCGTGGCGTTCTTGGCGTTGCCGGTGACCTTGAAGCCGCCATCGGCGACGAAGGGCTGGCCAGCTTCCGGCGCCTTGAGCATGGTGCCCGGGCCGTCCTTGGTTTCCTTGATCAGGACCTGCTTGGCGCCCTTGTAGAAATCGGCGAACACGACGCTGTTGTCCTTGCAGCGCATTGAGACCGAGGTTTCGATCGACGGCGGCAGCTCCACCTTGGGAGCGTTCTTCAGCGCTTCGGCCTGGGGATCGGGCGCGGTGCCAGACACTTCCTCAGGCTTGTTCTCACAGGCCGCGAGCGAAAGGAGCACTGCGGCGGCGGCAAAAAAGGGGGCTTTCTTCATAACGGGCGGGAGCTTTCGTTCACCAAGAAAGAATCGTCAAGCGATTCGTGTTATAGAGTTACATTACGATTGTGCGTTGCAGCATGACATCCGTAATGTTGCGATACGATGACAGACACCGATGTCATTCATGGAATTCACTCATTTCTGGAATACGTCCAAAAGCGATCTTTGTCCCTACTCGGTCGATTCTGCCGCCATGCAGCGGGCCGACCGACACGGCATTTCGCCCGAACTTCTGGTTAATGCTGTCCATCGCACGGCTGAGCGAGAGCGTGCGGGTCTCCCGGGCGAGCGGATCGTCGGGATCGAGCGCGGCGAACAGCGAGCCCTGCTCCCCCTCCACGGCCTCGATCTCGCACAACGTCACCCCGACCATGCGCAGGCGGAACCCGCTCCGGCGGTTGCGCCCCGCCTCGGCCAGGCGGGGAAAGAGCTGGTCGAGCGCATGGAGCACGACGAAGCTGTCCTGCGTCGCCGGCAGCCGGATCGAGGCGCGCCAGTTCGACTTGTCGTCCTCGAACTTGCCGTGGAGCACCAGCAGGCGGGCGCGATAGCCCTTGCGGCGCAGTCGGCTGGCCGCCTTGAGCGCGAGGCGGCGCGCGGTGAGGCGGGTGGGCTCCAATCCGCGCCTGCCGGGCGACAGGACATGGCTGTGGCCGATCGTGCGGTTCTGCGTCGGCTTGTCGGGCAGCTCGACGCCATGCAGCAGATACCAGAGTCGATCGCCATTGACGCCGCCCCAGGCGTTGCCGGCATCACGCGGGCGGCGCGCGCAATATTGGCGGATGTCGAGGATGCCGTCCTGCGCCAGGCGCTTCTCCATCTTGGCGCCGATCCCCGCGATGTCGCGCAGCCGGAGCCCGAACAGGCAATCGGGCAGCCGCTCGGCGGTGAGCACCACCAGCCCGTCGGGCTTCTGCATGTCCGAGGCGAGCTTGGCGAGCAGGCGGTTGGGCGCGATGCCGACCGAGCTGGTCAGGCATTCGCCGACCTGTGCGCGGATGCCGGCCTTGATCCGATGGGCGAGGGCGACCGCCGCTTCGGCGCTGTTCTCATTGTCGAGCAGCCGGCAGGCGACCTCGTCGATCGAACAGACATGGGTAACGGGGACGTGCTTCCAGATCTCGGCCAGGATCGCCTCGTGGAACTCGACATATTTCTCGTGCCGGGCGGGGGTGATCAGAAGATCGCGGCACAGGCGCTTTGCTTCCCAGACCGGGGTGCCGGTGGAGATGCCGTATTTCTTGGCCTGGACCGAGGCGGCGATCGCGACGGTGGTGTCGCTGTCCACCGGCGCAACGATCACCGGCTTGCCTCGCAGTGCCGGGTTCAACTGCTGCTCGACGCTGGCGAAATAGGAGTTGAGATCGAGATAGAGCCAGCGCAGGGGCCGGGGCGGAAAGGCCAGAATCGGGGCTGGAAGTTCACTAAGTTCACGACGTGCACGCGCGAGGCCATCCGCGCTCGGTCCCGGACGCGCCGCGCCGCGCACGGAATCGTCGGGTGGATATGGGTCGAGGGGAATCGGGTTGGCCATAACGGAACAATACAGGAACATTTTCCTGTAGGACAGCCGCAATGGGTCGGGAAATGTCTCCGCCGCTTGACCGCCGCAGCGGGGACCGCGCAGGGTCGATTGAGGAAGGATAGTCAATGCGCGCACTTGCCATTGCCGCGGTGCTGATGCTCGCGGCCTGCGGATCGAACGAGAAGGCCGAGGAGCCGATTGCCAAGCCGAGCCCCAAGGGGCCGCATCTGGGCGAGGTGTCGCTCGACAAGCCGTTGCGCGCCACCGACAATGCGCTGACCTGGTCGCTCGAGGTTGCGCCCGGCACGATCACGCTCACCCGCTTCGCCGGGCGCGGGAGCGAGGGCAATGTCGTTCAATTCTATCCGGTCTCGCCCCAGGTGGATGCCGACAAGGCGGTATGGAACACCAAGGACGTCGATGGTGCGCCGGTGACGATCACCTTCACCAAGACTCGCTGCACCGAGAGCGGCGATCCGGCGATCGAACGGCCGCTGACCGCGGACGTGCGGATCGGCGACAGCCAGCTCCATGGCTGCGCGGGCGAGCGGCCGGCGGACGGGTTGAACTCGCAGCCGGTGGAGCCGGGGAATGTGGCGGACAACGCAGCGGATGCGGTGGCCAAGGCCCGCTAGATCGCGCGCCGCTGAACCGGCTCATTCGAGCAGGCTGCGCAGGGCCTCCCAATGCGGCAGCTTCTTCTCGAAGCCGATCGTGTGGAGCGGGCTCGACGAGGGCAGGGCGAGGATCGTGTAGCGGTCCGCGGCCTTGCCGAGTTGCTTCGAGCCGGTGCGAAAGGCCGTGCCGCCATTGAAGGCGATGGCGCGCAGATCCGGCAGGGTGGCGGCGAGGGCGGCGATATCATGGCCTTCGACGTCGCGGAGTGCAGCGTCGGTGCTGCCGGTACGCCGGGCACTGGCGACCACGTCCCACAGCCCGATATGTGCTTCCCGGAGCGCGGCGAGGCGGTCGGGATAGTCGAGCGTGGCGAGGTCGCGGCCCGCGGCGGGAGAGATGAGCCGCCAGAACTGGTTCTGGGGGTAAGCGTAGTAACGCTGCTCGGCGAGCGAGCGTTCGCCCGGGAGCGAGCCGAGGACGAGCAGGCGGGTGGCTGCATCGACGACGGGCGGAAAGCTGTGCTTGCGATCGGTCACGCGGCGATGACGTCGGTCTGTGCGAAATCGTCGCCCTTGAAGAGCAGGGGCTCGCCGGTCGCTTTGGCCAGGGCATAGGCGAAGCAGTCGCCGAAGTTGAGGCGGGCCCGGTGGCCAGTTCCACGCCCGAATTTGCGGTAGGCCTCGACGCCTGATCGAGCCAGTTCCGGTGTCACGGGTTCAATCGTCAGTTGGACGCGTTTGAGCAGAGCCTCCATGAGGTCTGCCTTGGTCGGGTGGCGCCGGATGACGACCGTTGCGACTTCCATCCAAGTCGCGGCTGATATCCGACGAGGAGACGCTTCGAGTATCTTTCGGAGCATCATGTCGCTTTCCGGCTCGTTGAGCAGGATCGCCATGAGCGCCGAGGTGTCGATGATCACTTGGGCAATCCGTCCTCGTCGTAGATGGCGTCCATCCACTCCTTCGAGGTTCTTCCGCGCATCTCAGGTGGAATCGAGGCGACGAATTCGCGGCTGATTTCCTTGACCTGACGGATGGTCTCCTGGATTTCTTCCTCGCGCCGCTGCAGTTCCCTTTCCAGGGCATGGCGAATGGCCTGCGTTACGGGCTGGCCCGTTGCATCGGCCAGTTCCCTGGCCAGGCGGATCGTCTCAGCGTCCTTGATGTTGAGCTGCGCGCCCATCTTTCTACCTCCGGTGCCCGCCTTTCTACCATGGCTTGCAAGGGGGCGAAACGGGTGTAGCTTCACGACATGGCAGACAAGATCAGCAGCTATCGCGACTTCTGGCCCTTCTATCTGCGCGAGCATGCGAAGCCGTGGACGCGGGGCATGCACTATGTCGGCACGATCCTGACCCTGTGGTTCCTGCTGCTGGCGCTCGGCGGGGCGGGATGGTGGTGGTGGCTGGCGATCCCGCTTGCCGGCTATGGCTTCGCCTGGGCGGCGCATTTCGGCGTCGAGAAGAACCGGCCGGCGACCTTCACCTATCCGCTCTGGTCGCTGGTCTCGGACTATCGGATGTTCTTCCTGTGGTTCGGCGGCCGGCTCGACGCGCATCTCGCCCGGGCGGGCGTTCCCGCCTAGCCCTCGGCAAGCACCTTGCCGCCCAGCCGGGCGAGTGCGCCGCCCAGCGGGCTGCACGGATAGGGCATCGCTTCGGAGAGGAAGATCAGGTCGGCGGCGCCGTCATGCTCGGAAGCGAGCGCGGCGATCGGCTCGGCGATCTCGAAATGCAGGTCGGTGGAAGGGTGGGCGGCAAGCTCGGCCTGCCAGCGGGCGTGGCGGACGCCGGCGGTCCAGAGCGACACGCCGCGGCCCTCGATCGAGACGAAGCCCAGTTCGCGGGCCTTTTCGGCAGCGCGGAGGAGGCGGCCGCCATCGGCGCAGTCTAGGTCGAGCATGCGGACCGAGCGGTGGCCATGGTTGCGGAATTCGGCGAGTGCCCGGGCGATACGGGCGTCGCAGGGGCCGTGTCGCGATCCTCCGGGTTCGGTCGACAGGCCCGCGCGGCGCAGCAGGCCGCCGAGCGAGAATTGGGTGGCTGTCATCGGTCTTTCTCCTGGGAAATGGGGCGGGTCCTCAGCGACAGGGATCCCGGAATCCGGCGGTGGGGTGGGGCGCAGGGCTCGTCGGAAGCCGGACGAGCAGCGCGCAGGCGAGCGCGAGCAGCGCGGTCATGCATCAGTGCGACAGGATCGAGTGGAGCGGCGTGGTGGCCAGCACCATGCGCGAGCCCGGAAAGGCGCGGCACTCGGACAGGGCGAAGCGGATCGCCGCATCGCGCGAGCGGAACAGCCCCTCGAGCATGCCATCCTGCTCCTGCACCACCCAATGGCCTTCGGTGTCCTGGCCGACGCGCAGGATGTGTTCGGAACGCGAAACCATATGCACTCCATCTGTGAACCGGAGTGCGAGATAGGGGGCAGGGCCGTTAAGCTTCGAGACGAATTTCGGGCCCGGGCATAAGGGTTCCGTAAAGGCGGAAAGCCGTGCTTCTCGCGCCCCTGTCAGCACTTGCTTGCGGTGCGCGGCAATCCCCTCCATCTAGCGGCCATGCATGCGACATCCGACACGCTGGCGCTCATCGGCAACACGCCGCTGGTGCGCCTGAAAGGGCCTAGCGAGGCCACTGGCTGCGACATCTACGGCAAGTGCGAGTTCGCCAATCCCGGTGCCTCGGTGAAGGACCGCGCCGCGCTGTTTATCGTCAAGGATGCCGAGGAGCGCGGGGCAATCCAGCAGGGCGGCTGCATCGTCGAGGGCACGGCCGGCAATACCGGCATCGGCCTGGCGCTGGTCGCCAACGCCAAGGGCTATCGCACGATCATCGTGATGCCCGAGACGCAGAGCCGCGAGAAGATGGACACCCTCCGGGCACTCGGCGCCGAGCTGGTGCTGGTGCCGGCGGCGCCCTATTCGAACCCCGGCCACTTCGTCCACACCTCGCGCCGCATCGCCGAGGAGACGCCGAACGCGATCTGGGCCAACCAGTTCGACAACATCGCCAATCGCCGCGCCCATATCGTCGGCACCGCCGAGGAGATCTGGGCGCAGATGGACGGCCGGATCGACGGCTTCACCTGCGCGGCGGGCACCGGCGGCACGATCGCCGGCGTCGGGCTGGGCCTCAAGGCCAAGGACGAGAAGGTCGTCATCGCGCTGAGCGATCCGCACGGCGCGGCGCTCTACAGCTATTATGCCTGTGGCGAGCTCAAGGCCGAGGGCAGCTCGGTCGCCGAGGGTATCGGCCAGGGGCGGATCACCGGCAACCTGGAGGGCGCGCCGATCGACGCCCAGTTCCGCATCTCCGATGCCGAGGGCATGGAATGGGTCGAGCGGCTGCTCAAGGAAGAGGGGCTCTGCCTGGGCCTCTCCTCGGGGATCAACGTGGCGGGCGCGGTGCGGCTGGCGAAGCAGCTCGGCCCGGGCAAGCGGATCGCGACGATCCTGTGCGACACGGGTTTCCGGTATCTTTCAACGCTCTACAACGCCGAATGGTTAACCGCCAAGGGGCTGCCGGTCCCCGGATGGCTCGTCGCGGCCTGAACGATCCATCTTGGCAATGGGTCGGTTCGGCGTTACATTTATGCAACAGATATGAGTGTGGGTTCGCCTGATACTGCCCAGACGATGCAGCGCGTACGCGTGGGTCTGACGGGGCTCGCCATGGTGGCGGTGCTGATCGTGCTTGCGAGCGCGGTCTTCACTTCCGCCAATCGCGAGCAGGCGATCTCCGCGATCGGCGCCTCCAACTCGGCCGTCGTCGCGAACATGACCGCGATCGGCAACACGCTGGGCGAGAAGATCAAAGAAGAGCCGCTCGCCGAGCTCGGTGCCGCGCCCAGCACCACCTCCACCGAGAAGACCGATGCCGCCGAGATCGCGCGGCAGCAAGAGGCGCAGCAGAACGGCGAAGTTCGCTGAGGTAGCGCGTCGGGGATTTTATCCCGTTCGGCTCCGTTCCCGCCTGATCCTTTTCCCCCGCCGCAGTCCTTGAGTTCGCGTGCCTTGGCGCGTCCGCGATGCCGCGTGCTCAGCCCAGGGCCCGGCCCTCGCCGAGGAGGGATGTGGCGCGCTTATCCACAATTTCCTTGCGACAGGGCCGGAAAGCGTCTTGTTAATCGTGGAACTTGGTTAATCGGCGCCGGTTTTTCCGCGACTCGCTGGATTCCCGCACTTCCTTGCGAGCCCTGGTCTGGCGGGGCGGATGGGAAGCCCGCGAGGCCTTGGCGGGAAAAGCGGGGAAACCGCGCCACCTGGGCGGTTTTCCCGGGATCCGGCGGGATTTGGCCCCACTTTCAGGAATTACCCGTAGCGATTGCGGGTTCTACGGAGCGAAGCGTGAGAACAGATGAGAACAAAAGCCGATTCTAAGTAAAACATCGCTCAAAAACGGGGTCTAGTGGGGCAAATTCCCGCTCTATCCCCAATTCTCCCGTTGAATCCCCGAGCATTTCTGCTAAAAAGAATGCTTAAGAGGGGGCACGCCCTTTTTCCGTCAGTTCGAAAGCGCCGGAGCGGCCGTGGGGGTTGATTCCGGAGGCGGAAAAGTCGTGCCCATTGGGGTAGTGACGTGGCGGACAGGGAGCTCTTCGAGGGATTTGCGCTCCAGGCGGTCGACCAGAAGGGTCGCGTCGCCATCCCCGCAGACCTGCGCGCCGCCGCCGAGCGCAATTCCGACATCCGCCAGATCGTGGTTGGCCTGCATCCTTTCGACCCGTGCCTGTCGGCGCACGACCTCTCCTGGTCCAAGGAGAAGTATGAGCGCCTCGACCGCAAGGAACAGCAGGCAGCCGATCGCGGCGAGGACGCCGACCCGCGCGCCAAGCGCCGGGCCTTCGGCCAGGTCGAGAAGGCGCCGTTCGACGATTCCGGCCGCTTCGTGATCCCGCCTTTCTTCCGCATGAAGGCGGGCATCCAGAAATGGGCGCTGTTCTACGGCAGCGGCGAAACCTTCGACATCTGGGCGCCCGAGCGCCTGATGAGCGATCCCGACGCAGACCCCACGCTGCGCGAGATCTGCGAATATCTGTGCCAGGCCAAGGGAGTCACGCTGTGAGCTCCCCGACCGAACCCCACATTCCCGTCCTGCTCCACGAAGTGGTCGACGGCCTCGCCCCCGTGCCCGGCGAGCGTCATGTCGACTGCACCTTCGGAGCGGGCGGCTACACGAGCGCCATCCTCGAGCGGGGTGCCGAGGTGGCCGCCTTCGATCGCGACCCCCGTGCGATCGAAGGCGGCCAAACCCTCGTCGCCCAAGCCGGCGGCCGCCTGATCCTGATCGAGGCGCCGTTCAGCCAGCTGGAGCAGGAGCTCGAGCATCGCGGCCTCGTGCCGGTCGACGGCCTGACCATGGACATCGGCGTGTCGTCGATGCAGCTCGACCAGGCCGAGCGCGGCTTTTCCTTCCAGCAGGAAGGGCCGCTCGACATGCGCATGGCCGGCGAGGGGATGACCGCGGCTGAGTGGCTGAACGAAGCGGATGAAAGCGAGATCGCCGACATCCTCTACCAATATGGCGAGGAGCCGCGTTCGCGCCGCGTCGCCAGCGCGATCGTGCGTGCACGCCCGCTGGTGACCACCACCGACCTGGCGAACGTCGTCCGCAAGGCGCTCGGCTACAAGCCGCACGACAAGAAGGACCCGTCGACCCGGACCTTCCAGGCGGTGCGCATCTTCATCAACCGCGAGCTCGACGAGCTGGCGGAAGGCCTGGCCGCGGCTGAGCGCGTGCTCAAGCCCGGCGGCCGGCTGGCCGTGGTGACCTTCCACAGCCTGGAAGATCGCCTGGTGAAGCGTTTCCTGCGCGAGCGCAGCGGCAGCGAGCCCGCCGGTTCGCGCCATCGCCCGGCAGTCGGCCCGCGTGCCGAACCCAGTTTCGAACCTCCCGCCAAGGCCGTGAAGCCGAGCGACGAGGAGGTTGCCCGTAATCCGCGTGCCCGTTCGGCGACGCTGCGCGTGGCGCTGCGCACCGCGGCGGCGCCGTGGGGTAGTGAAGGAGTAGCGTAAGATGGCGATTCAGAGCTTCAAGGGACTGGGGTGGCTCCTCTGCGCCGTTGTCGTGGCGCCGGCATGCTACATGGTCAATTCGCACGGCGCGGCCGAGCAGGCCAAGCTCAACGCGATGAAGGGCGCGATCCTCCAGGCGCAGAAGGACATCCGCGGGCTGGAGACCGAGTTCCAGACCCGTGCCAACCTGGCCCAGATCGAACGCTGGAACGGCGACGTGCTGGCGCTTGCCGCACCGACTTCGGGGCAGTATCTGGCGAACGAGACTGCGCTGGCCAGCCTCGACCAGCCCGCGCAGATCCAGAACGCCTCGCTGATCGTTCCGACCGGCGCGGTTGCGGCTCAGCCTGTCGCAGCGGTAGCGACGGCGGCCGCGGCGCCAGTGCAGGCGGCGCCCGCGCCGGTGCAACCGGTTTCGGGCAAGAGCGTGGCGCAGCAGGACCGGGAACTTCACGACCTCATGAAGAAGGCTGACAAGCGGGTGGCGATGGCCGACAAGGGTGTGCTCAGCACCTCGACCATCGACGACCTGAAGAAGCTTGCCCAGCGCGAGAAGCTGGCACTCCGTTGATCGTCGTCGTCGCCCCGCCGGCCCGCAAGGGCCGTACGGGCGATGCCCGGCAGGCGCTTGTCGCCACCGCCCAGGTGCGATTGATGATCCTGTCGATCCTGTTCGGGTTCGGCATGCTGGTGGTGATCGGCAAATTGGCGTTCCTGGCGGTCTGGTCCGAGCCGGCTACGGCGCGCGAGATCGCGACCAGCCTGGTGCCGCCGCGCGGCGATATCACCGATCGCCGCGGCGCCCCGCTGGCCCGCTCGATCGACAGCTGGACCATCGCGATCCACCCGAACCAGGTGATCGGCGACAAGGCCGAGCTGGCGCAGAAGCTCGCCGCGCTGATCCCGGACCAGAGCGCCGAGAAATATTTCGCGATCCTCCGCTCGGGCAGCGGCTTCGCCTATCTCAAGCGCCGGGCGATGCCCGAGCTGGTCAGCCAGGTGAACGCGCTCGGCCAGCCGGCGATCGAGTTCCAGCGCGAGAACGATCGCCTCTATCCGCAGTCCAGCCTGGCTGCGCATGTGCTCGGCTATATCGATAGCACCGGCCATGGCCGCTACGGCATGGAGCGGGTGCTCGACGCGCAGCTGAGCGATCCGGCCAAGCGCGGCCAGCCGGTGGCGCTGTCGCTCGACCTGCGCGTGCAGGCGGCGCTGGAGAATGAGCTGGGTACGGCGATGAACCAGCTGCAGGCGCGCGGCGCCGCGGGCGTGATCCTCGACGTGCAGACCGGCGAAGTGATTGCAATGACTTCGCTGCCGGCCTTCAATCCTAATGCGATTGATGGCCCGCCGCCGCGCAACAACGTGACGCAGAGCGTCTACGAGCTGGGATCGACCTTCAAGCCGATCGCGGTGGCCGCGGCGATCGATACCGGCACCATCACCTCGATGGCGCGGCGTTTCGATGCGACCGTGCCGCTGCAGGTCGGGCGCTTCAAGATCCACGACGATCCGGGCGACGAGCAGTTCCGCTGGCTCAACATCCCGGAAACGCTGATCTATTCCTCGAACATCGCGACCGCGCGCATCGCCGACGAGCTGGGCGCGGAGAAGATGCAGGAAATCTTCCGCCGCTTCGAGTTCGACCAGCGCCCGAAGATCGAGCTGGACGGCGGCGCCAAGCCGCTCTGGCCGGTGAGCTGGGGGCGGATCACGGTGATGACGACGGCGTACGGCCACGGCATCGCGGTGACGCCGCTCCACCTCGCCACCGCCTATGCCGCGATGGTGAATGGCGGGATCCTGCACGCGGCGACGCTGCGCAAGGTCGATCCCGCGCATCCGCCCCAGGGCAAGCGCGTGCTGAAGCAGGAGACCAGCGACCGGATGCGCCAGCTGCTGCGGCTGATCGTGCTCAAGGGCACCGGCCGCAAGGGCGAGGCGCCCGGCTTCCGCATCGGTGGCAAGACCGGCACCGCGGAAGCGGCTGCGGGCGGTGGTTATGACAAGAGTCGCAACGTTTCCACCTTCGCGGCGGCTTTCCCCATCGACGCACCGCGCTATGTCATGATCGCAATGCTCGATTCGCCCAAAGCCAACCCCTCGATCGGCGTCTATCGCACGACCGCCGCCTGGACGGTGGCGCCCGTGGTGGCGCGGGTGGTGAGCCGTACCGGCTCGCTGCTGGGGGTGGTGCCGGATGCGAACCGCGATATCGACGAGCGCGAGCTGCTTCCGCTGATCTGGGCGGGGCCGGACGCCGACAAGAAGGATCCCGAATGAAACTTGGCGCGCTGACGGAGGGCGGGGGGGACGCCGTCGTCACCGGATTTGCCATCGACCACCGCAAGGTCGCACCCGGCACCATCTTCGGCGCGTTCGAGGGCGCGCGTTTCAACGGCGAGGATTTCATTGCGGATGCGGTGAAGGCCGGGGCCGTGGCCATCGTCGCGCGACCGGGCGTGAAGGTGGAGGGGGCGCTCCACATCGCCTCGGATACCCCGCGCGAGACCTTTGCCCGACTGGCCGCGAAATTCTTCGCGCCGTTCCCAGCCACCGCGGTGGCGGTGACCGGCACCAACGGCAAGACGTCCACCGTCGAGATGACCCGCCAGTTGTGGCGGATGCGCGGCTTCCACGCCGCCTCGATCGGCACGCTGGGCGTCACCACCGCGGACGACACCGTCTCGACCGGGCTGACCACGCCCGATATCGTCACTTTCCTCTCCAATGTCGCCGGGCTGGCGCGCGAGGGCGTGAGCCATGTCGCGTTCGAGGCTTCGTCGCACGGCCTGTCGCAGTACCGGACCGAAGGGCTGCCGGTGAAGGCGGCGGCGTTCACCAATCTCAGCCGTGACCACCTCGACTATCATGGCGACATGGAAACCTATTTCCATGCCAAGATGCGGCTGTTCGCCGATGTGCTCGACCTGGACGGCGGCACCGCGGTGGTGTGGGCCGACGATCCCAATGCGCTGCGGATCGAGGATCTGGCACGGCAGCGGGGTAACCGGCTGGTCACCGTCGGCGAGCATGGCAGCACGCTGCGGCTGATCGATCGCGAGCCGACCCTGCTCGGCCAGGGGCTGGTGATCGAGGCCGAGGGGAAGACGCACAAGGTCAATCTGCCGCTGATCGGCGCGTACCAGGCCGCCAATGCGCTGGTCGCGGCCGGGCTGGTGATCGCGACGGGCGGCGACGTGACGCAGACGCTGAGCGACCTCAGCCGGCTGCAGCCGGTGCGTGGGCGGCTCGAACGGGCGGTGATCACCAAGGTCGGCGCGCCGGTCTATGTCGACTATGCGCACACGCCCGATGCGCTTGAGGCGGCGATCTCGGCGCTCAAGCCGCACACCCAGGGGCGGCTGATCATCGTCTTCGGCGCCGGCGGCGACCGCGACACCGGCAAGCGCGCGCCGATGGGGCAGGCGGCGATAGCGGGCGCGGACGTGGTGATCGTCACCGACGACAATCCGCGCTCCGAGAATCCCGCGGCGATCCGCGCCCAGGTGCTCGAAGGTGCGCCCGGCGCGATCGAGATCGGCGGGCGACGCGACGCGATCAAGGCGGCGATCGACATGGCCGAGAGCCAGGACATCGTGCTGATCGCCGGCAAGGGGCATGAGCAGGGCCAGATCGTCGGCGACATGGTGCTGCCCTTCGACGACGTCACCGTGGCGCGGGAGAGCGCGGCGTGAGCGGGGTGGGCGATACGCTGTTCCCCTTCCGCTTGCGGGAGGGGTCAGGGGAGGGGATATCCTCCTCTAATGGCTTCATTGTCTTGGGTCACGCCCTCCCCCAGCCCCTCCCGCAAGCGGAAGGGGAGTTTTGATGCGCTTGTGGACTGCGCAGGAAATCGCCCAGGCGACCGGCGGAACCGCATCGGCCGATTTCGAGGTCTCGGGCGTTGCGTTCGATTCACGCGAAGTGGGGCAGGGGGACCTGTTCCTCGCGCTGAAGGGCGAGACCACCGACGGGCACAAATTCCTCGACCAGACCTTCACGCAGGGCGCGGCGGGGGCGGTCGTTTCGCAACCGACCGGCTATCCGCATGTCACCGTGGCGGACACCACCGCGGCGCTCGACGCGCTGGGTATCGCGGCGCGGGCGCGGATGCAGGGCAAGGTGATCGGCGTCACCGGGTCTGTCGGCAAGACCGGCACCAAGGAAGCGCTGTTCGCCGCACTGGAGCGCAATGCCCCGGGCGAGGCGCATCGCTCGGTCAAGAGCTACAACAACCATACCGGCGTGCCGCTCAGCCTCGCCCGCATGCCGCGGAACGCGCGGTTCGGCGTGTTCGAGATGGGCATGAACCACGCCGGCGAGCTGGCGGCGCTGACGCGGCTGGTGCGGCCGCATGTCGCGATCGTCACCACGATCGCGCCGGCGCATATGGGCTTCTTCGCCAATGAAGAGGCGATCGCCGACGCCAAGGGCGAGATCTTCCAGGGGCTGGAGCCCGGCGGCACTGCGATCGTGCCCTTCGACAGCCCGCACCGGGACCGACTGATCGCCGCCGCGAAGCCTTATGCGGCGAAGATCGTGACCTTCGGTCTGGGCGAGGGTGCCGATTACCGGGCGGTAGAAACGATGCGCACGCGGACCGGCGGCACTTTCGTCACGGCGCGCTTCGGGCAGCGCGAGCTGAGCTTCACTTTGTCGCAGCCGGGCGCGCACTGGGTCTCCAACGCGATGGCGATCATCGCCGCCGTGGATGCGGTGGGCGCCGACCTCGAGCTGGCCGGCCTTGCACTCGCCGAGCTGGGTGGGCTGGCCGGGCGTGGGGCGCGGCTCACCGTGCCGGTGCGCGGCGGTGAGGCGCTGGTGATCGACGAGAGCTACAACGCCAATCCCGCCTCGATGCGCGCGACGCTGGCGGTGCTGGCGCAGGAGAAGGGGCGCAAGCTGGCGGTGCTCGGCGAGATGCGCGAGCTGGGCGAGCATTCGGCCGCCTTCCACGCCGAATTGTCCGGCCCGATCGAGGCGGCGGGCGTTGAATCCGTCATTCTCGTCGGTGAAGCGATGGCGCCGCTCGCAGAGGCGCTTGAGGGCGCGGTCGATTTCGTCCATGTGCCCGACGCGGCGACCGCGCTGGGCAGGCTCGATGACATGCTCCAGGCGGGGGACGCAGTTCTCATAAAAGGGTCGAACGGCGTGCGGCTTGGGTCGGTGGTCGCGGCGTTGGCGGAAAGGGCACCTGCCTGATGTTGTACTGGATCGCAGACCTGCTGGACTTTCCCGGCGTCTTCAATCTCTTCCGCTATCTCTCGTTCCGCACCGGCGGCGCGGTGGCGACGGCGCTGCTGCTCGGCCTGCTGATCGGGCCGCGCTTCATCGGCTGGCTGCGCGTTCGCCAGGGCAAGGGGCAGCCGATCCGCGACGACGGTCCGCAGAGCCACCTGGCCAAGCGCGGCACGCCGACCATGGGCGGGCTGATGATCCTGACCAGCATCATGCTGTCGCTGCTGCTGTGGATGGACCTGCGCAACCCCTATGTCTGGGCGTGCATGTTCGTCACCTTCGGCTTCGGGATGATCGGCTTCCTCGACGATTACGACAAGGTGCGGAAGCAGAAGACCGCGGGCGTATCGGGCAAGGTGCGGCTGCTGGGCGAGTTCGCGATTGCGGGCATCGCCGCGACGATCATCTGCTCGCAGAACGGCACCGAGCTCTACGTGCCGTTCTTCAGCAATTTCCACCCGAACATCAGCTATTTCTACATCGCCTTCGCCGCCTTCGTGATCGTCGCGTTCGGCAATGCGGTGAACCTGACCGACGGGCTGGACGGCCTGGCGACGATGCCGGTGGTGATCGCCAGCATGGCATTCATGCTGATCGCCTACCTGGCCGGCAACAAGATCTACGCCGTCTATCTCGGCATTCCGCACGTGCCCGGCGCCGGCGACCTGGCGATCTTCTGCGGCGCGATGGTGGGGGCGGGCCTCGCCTTCCTGTGGTTCAACGCGCCTCCGGCGGCGGTGTTCATGGGCGATACCGGCAGCCTGGCGCTGGGCGGCGCGCTCGGCACGATCGCGGTGACCACGCACCACGAGCTGGTGCTCGGCATCATCGGCGGCCTGTTCGTGATGGAGGCGCTGAGCGTCATCATCCAGGTGTTCTTCTTCAAGCGCACCGGCAAGCGCGTCTTCAAGATGGCGCCGATCCACCACCATTTCGAGCAGCTCGGCTGGTCCGAGCCGACGGTCGTGATCCGCTTCTGGATCATCGCCTTCGTGCTGGCACTGGCCGGCCTCGCGACGCTCAAGCTGCGGTGATCACCAGCACGTCCTGGCGCGGCAAACGCTATGCGGTGCTCGGGCTGGCGCGCTCGGGGCTGGCGACGGTCGACGCGCTGGTTGCAAGCGGGGCCAAAGTTACCGCCTGGGACAGCAACGAGGCGGCGCGTGCGAAGGCGCATGGCGCGACTCTGGCTGATCCGCTGGAGATCGACCTGACCGGTTTCGCCGGCGTCGCCGTTTCGCCCGGCGTGCCGCTGAACACGCATCCGATCGCGGCCAAGGCGGTCGAAGCGGGCGTGCCCGTCATCGGCGACATCGAGCTGTTCGCGGAAGCCCGTGCCGAGATGCCCGCGCACCGGGTGGTCGGGATTACCGGCACCAATGGCAAGTCGACCACCACGGCGCTGATCCATCACATTGTCGAGACTGCGGGCGTCCCCGCGCGGATGGGCGGGAATATCGGGTTGCCGATCCTGGGGCAGGATCCGCTTCCCGAAGGCGGCGTCTATGTGCTGGAGCTCAGCAGCTACCAGATCGACCTGACCCACAGCCTCGACTGCGATGTCGCGGTACTGCTCAACATCACGCCCGACCATCTCGATCGCTATGCCGGGTTCGAAGCCTATGCCGAATCCAAGGTGCGGCTGTTCGAGATGCAATCGAAGGGCCATGCCGCGATCATCGGCATCGGCGACGAGACCTGCGCCAATATTGCCCGCCGGCTCGCCGATTTCGGCCGCAGCGAGGACCTGACCCGGATCGCGCCCGGCATCTGCATGGACCAGTCGCGCTGGCCGGCGCTGCAGGGGCCGCACAACGCCCAGAACGCGCTCGCCGCGATCGCCGCGTGCCAGGCGCTCGGCATCGACCAGGAAGCGATCGACAAGGGACTGGAGAGTTTCCCCGGCCTGCCGCACCGGATGGAGCGGGTGAAGACCGTGAACGGCGTGCTGTTCGTCAACGACAGCAAGGCGACCAACGCGGATTCCACCGCGCCGGCGCTCTCGGCCTATCCGAAGATCCACTGGATCCTCGGCGGCAAGGCCAAGACCGACGATCTCGACGCCTGCCGGCCCGGCTTCGCGCATGTGGTGAAGGCCTATACGATCGGCGATGCGGGCGAGATGTTCGCGCAGTTGCTCGAAGGCGAGATGCCGGTCGAGCGCTCGGGTACGCTCGACGTGGCGGTGAAGGCCGCCGCCGCCAATGCCCGGCCGGGCGAGGTGGTGCTGCTGTCGCCGGCCTGCGCGTCGTTCGACCAGTTCAAGGATTACGAAGCCCGGGGCCAGGCCTTCCGCGACGCGGTGGAGGCACTGGGATGAACGACACCGTGGAAGTGCCGGAAGCTGGAAACGAGGTTCGCCGTCGTGTCCAGCAACAGCTCGGCCGTGCGAGCAAGACCCGCGCGGGCATGTGGTTCTGGGAAGTCGATCGCGTGCTGCTCACGCTCGCGCTGCTGCTGATCGCGATCGGGCTGGTCGCGGTCGCCGCCGCATCTCCCGCCACCGCGCGGCGCTATTCCGACGCCACCCACATCATGGCACCGATGTACTATTTCTGGCGCCAGCTGGTCTGGGTCTGCATCTGCGTGCCGGTGATGATCACCGTGTCGATGCTGCCCGTCACGGTCGCGCGCCGCCTGGCGCTGATCGGAGCGGCGATATTCCTCGTCTGCCTCGCGCTGGTGCCGATCGTCGGGCACGAGGTGAACGGCGCCAAGCGCTGGATCGGCGTCGGCATCTCGGAATTCCAGCCCTCCGAGTTCCTGAAACCCCTGTTCATCGTCGCCACCGCCTGGATGCTGAGCTTCCGTGCCAAGGATCCGCAACTGCCGGTGCTGTTCGTCACCGGCGCGCTCACCGCGCTGATCGGCGTGCTGCTGATGCTCCAGCCGGACTTCGGCCAGACGATCGTGTTCGGCAGCGTGTGGCTGATCCTGCTGATGATCTCGGGCATTTCCCCGGCGGCGATTGCCGGCCTGGGCGGCACCGCGGTGGCCGGCGTGGTCGCGGCCTATCTGTTCTACGGCACCGCCCGCACCCGCATCGACAACTTCCTCTTCCCCACCAAGGATGCCGCGCTCGCCGAGCGCTACCAGGTGGAGATGGCGCATGACACGCTGACCGCGGGCGGCCTGACCGGCACCGGCCCCGGCAACGGCATGATGAAGTTCCGCCTGCCGGAAGGGCATACCGATTATATCTTCTCGGTGATCGGCGAGGAGTTCGGGCTGATCGCCTGCGCGGTGATCGCCTTGCTCTATCTCGCCATCGTCGTCCGCGTGCTGATGAAGCTGCTCGACGAGGAAGACGCCTTCCGCCTGCTCGCCGCCGCGGGCCTTGCCGCGCAGTTCGGCGTGCAGTCGCTGATCAACATGGCGGTGAACACCGGCATCGCCCCGTCCAAGGGCATGACCTTGCCCTTCATTTCCTATGGCGGATCGTCGATGATCGCGCTGGCGATCGGCTATGGGTTGCTGCTCGCCTTCACGCGACGAAACCCGTATCTGAAGCGCTCGCCCTATACCGGTCGCTGGAGCAACGCATGACCAATTCCCGTAGCTATGTCCTCGCAGCCGGCGGCACCGGTGGGCATATGGTGCCCGCTGCCGCACTGGCCGCGGAGCTGGCCGAGCGGGGCCATCACGTCGCGCTGGTCAGCGACGACCGCGGCGTGCGCTTCCCCGGCCTGTTCGACGGCGTCGAGACGCATGTCCTGCCCGCGGGGCGCCTGGGCGGCGGGCCGCTCGGCTATATCCGCGCGGCGGGCAAGATCCTGGCCGGTCGCTCGATGGCGCTGCGGCTCTACAAGGAACTCCAGCCCTCGGCGGTGATCGGCTTTGGTGGCTATCCCGCGCTCCCCGCGCTGCTCGCCGCGTTCGGCGCCGGCGTGCCGACAATCATCCATGAGCAGAACGCCGTGCTCGGCCGGGTGAACCGTTTCGTGGCGAACCGGGTTGATGCGATCGCGACCTCCTATGACCAGGTCGACCGGCTCAAGCCCGGCTGGCAGGCCAAGACGCACCTGGTCGGCAATCCGGTGCGCGAGGCGGTACTGGCGCTGCGCAGCCGGCCCTATCCGCTGCTCGAGGAGGACGGCATCTTCCGCGTGCTCGTCACCGGCGGCAGCCAGGGTGCGACCGTGCTGAGCCAGGTGGTGCCCGATGGGCTCGCCTTGCTCCCCGTCCATTTCCGCCGTCGCCTGCAGGTGACGCATCAGGCCCGGGTCGAGGACATCGAGACGGTGCGGGGCAAGTATCAGGCGCATGGCATCCCCGCCGACGTCTCGACCTACATCACCGACATGGCGGACGCGCTGGCCTGGTCGCACATCGTGATCGCCCGCGCCGGCGCCTCGACCATCGCCGAGCTGACCGCGGCAGGCCGCCCGGCGATCCTGGTGCCGCTGCCGACCTCGACCGACGATCACCAGACCGCCAATGCCCGCGAGATCAGCACGGCGGGCGGGGCGCGGACGATCCAGCAAAAGGCATTCACCGCGGCGGAACTCGCCAAGCAGATCCAGAAGCTCGGGCTCGATACCCAGGGGCTTGAGAATGCCGCGGCACGGGCGCGCAGCGTGGGCCGTCCCAACGCCACGCGCGACCTTGCCGATCTCGTTGAATCCATCGATGCGCCCGAGGCCCCGATCAAGGGTCAGCGCATCTCCATGCAGGGAAGGCCAGCGTTCGCATGAAGGGTGTCGCAAAGGACATCGGTACCATCCATTTCGTCGGTATCGGCGGCATCGGCATGTCGGGCATTGCCGAGGTGATGCACAATCTCGGCTATTCGGTGCAGGGATCGGACGTGGCCGAGGGTTATGTCGTGCAGGGGCTGCGGAGCCGCGGTATCCCGGTGACGATCGGGCACAATGCCGAGAATCTGGGTGACGCGGCGGTGGTGGTGGTCTCCACAGCGATCGTGCGCACCAATCCCGAGGTCGAGGCGGCCTATCAGCGCCGCATTCCCGTGGTGCGCCGCGCCGAGATGCTCGCCGAGCTGATGCGCCTGAAGTCCACCGTCGCGGTGGCCGGCACCCATGGCAAGACCACCACGACCTCGATGGTCGCGGCGCTGCTCGATGCCGGCGGGGTGGACCCGACCGTGATCAACGGCGGCATCATCAACCAGTATGGCTCGAACGCCCGCCTGGGCGACAGCGAGTGGATGGTGGTCGAGGCCGATGAAAGCGACGGCAGCTTCCTGCGGCTCGACGGCACCTATGCCATCGTCACCAACATCGATCCCGAGCATCTCGATCACTATGGCTCGTTCGACAAGGCGAAGGACGCCTATGTCGAGTTCGTCGAGAATGTGCCCTTCTATGGCGCGGCGCTGCTGTGCCTCGACCATCCCGAGGTGCAGGCGATCATCCCGCGCGTTCGCGACCGCCGGATCGTGACCTATGGCTTTGCTGCGTCGGCGGACGTGCGCGGCGTCAACGTGGTGCCGCATCATGGGGGCAACCGCTTCGAGGCGATCATCCGCAGCCGCGATGGTAGCACGCGCTCGATCGAGGGGATCGAGCTGCCGATGCCGGGCCGCCACAATGTCCAGAACGCGCTCGCCGCGATCGGCGTGGCGCTCGAGCTGGGCATCCCCGATGCGACGATCCAGCAGGGCTTCGCCAAGTTCGGTGGCGTGAAGCGGCGCTTCACCAAGGTCGGCGAAGTGGGCGGCGTCACGATCATCGACGATTACGGCCACCATCCGGTCGAGATCCGCGCGGTGCTGGCGGCGGCGCGCGAGAGCGGCGAGGGCAGGGTGATCGCCGTGGTGCAGCCGCACCGCTTCACCCGCCTCAAGAATTTGATGGACGAGTTCGCCCAGGCCTTCAACGACGCCGACATGGTCTATGTCACCCCGGTCTATGCCGCGGGCGAGCTGCCGCTCGAGGGCGTGAGTTCGGATGCGCTGGTCGAGAATGTCCAGCGTCGCGGGCATCGTGCCGTCTCCGCGATCGAGAGCGAGGATGCGCTGGCGAAGACGCTTGCGGGCGTGATCCAGCCCAAGGACATGGTCATCTGCCTTGGCGCGGGCGACATCACCAAATGGGCGGCGAACCTGGCGGGCGCGATCGAGGAGGCCCGGGCATGAGCGACTGGTTCACGCTCGGCCTGCAGGTCCAGCGCGACTTGCTCAAGGCCCAGCAGGCACAGATCGACGCGGCGCAGAAGCTGCTCGATGCCGGGCGCGACGTGGTGAAGTTCCAGCAGGCCGGGCAGAAGGCGGCCCAGGCGAACCTCGATGCCTGGAAGCAATGGTCGAGCATGTGGGGCTGGAAGTGAGCGCACCCTGCACCGCGCTGCCTCCGCTGCGCGGCACGATCGAGCATCAGGGTAGCCTTGCCGACTTCATCTGGTTCCGTACGGGCGGGCCGGCCGAATGGCTGGTGCGCCCCGACGACGTACAGAGCCTCGCGGCATTCCTGGCCGGGCTCGATCCCGAAGTGCCGGTGCTGCCGGTGGGCGTCGGCTCGAACCTGATCGTGCGCGACGGTGGCGTGCCGGGCGTGGTGGTGCGGCTGCCCAAGGCGATGGCCAAGGTGAGCATCGAGCCGGGCAACCGCGTGCGTGCCGGTGGCGCCGCGATGGGCATCACCGTGGCGAGCGCCGCACGCGATGCGGGCATTGCCGGCCTTGAGTTCCTGCGCGGGATTCCGGGCACGGTGGGCGGCGCGGTGCGGATGAACGCGGGCGCCTATGGCCGCGACACCAGCAATATCCTGGTCGAGATCACGCTGGTGACTCGAAACGGGACGGTGGAGACCTGGCCGGCGGCCAAACTGGGCTACACCTATCGCCATTCCGAGCTGCCCGAAGGCGCCGTGGTGGTCGAGGCGCTGTTCGAGGGCACCCCGGGCGACAAGGCCGAGATCGGTGCCGAGATGGACCGGATCGCAGCGGAACGCGAGGCTTCCCAGCCGCTTAGGTCGCGTACCGGCGGCTCGACCTTCAAGAACCCGCAAGGCCATAGCGCCTGGAAGCTGGTCGACGATGCCGGTTGCCGCGGGCTTCGTCGCGGCGATGCGCAGGTCAGCGAAAAACACTGCAATTTCCTGCTCAATCTGGGCAATGCTACCTCGGCCGATATCGAGGCGCTGGGCGAGGAAGTCCGCGCCAAGGTGAAGGCGCAGTCGGGTATCGAGCTGGAATGGGAAATCCAGCGTATAGGGATCGATAAGTGAGCAAGTTGCACGTTGCCGTACTGATGGGTGGCTGGTCGGCCGAGCGCGAGGTCTCGCTGATGTCGGGCGCGGGCATCGCCGACGCGCTGGAGAGCCTGGGCCACAAGGTGACGCGCATCGACATGGGGCGCGACGTCGCGCTCAAGATCGCCGAGGCGAAGCCCGACGTGGTGTTCAACGCGCTGCACGGCACGCCCGGCGAGGACGGCACGGTGCAGGGCATGATGGACCTGATGGGCGTGAAGTACACCCATTCCGGCCTGGTCACCTCGGTGATCGCGATCGACAAGCAGCTCACCAAGCAGGCGCTGGTGCCGCACGGCATCCCGATGCCCGGCGGGCGGATGGTGAAGACGGAGGAGCTGCACCAGGCCGATCCGCTGCCGCGCCCCTATGTTCTGAAGCCCGTCAACGAAGGCTCGTCGGTCGGCGTGGCGATCGTCACCAAGGAAGGCAATTACGGCAATCCGATCGCGGCGGAGTCAACCGGCCCGTGGCAGGAGTTCGACGAGCTGCTCGCCGAACCCTTCATCCGTGGTCGTGAGCTGACCACCGCGGTGCTGGCGGGCGAGGCGCTGGGCGTGACCGAGCTTAAGCCCAAGAGCGGCTTCTACGATTACGACGCCAAATATACCGACGGCCTGACCGAGCATGTCTGCCCGGCGGAGATCCCCGACGAGATCGCCGATGCCTGCAAGCGCATCGCGCTGGAATCGCACAAGCTGCTCGGCTGCAAGGGGACTTCGCGCTCCGACTTCCGCTGGGACGACGAGTTGGGCGTCGAGGGCCTGTTCCTGCTCGAGGTGAACACCCAGCCGGGCATGACGCCGCTCAGCCTGGTGCCCGAACAGGCGCGCCATCTCGGCATCTCCTATCCCGAGCTGTGCCAGCGCATCGTCGACGAAGCGCTGCGCGAGGGCGCCCAGGGATGAGCCGCGCGCCCTCCAGTCGGACGGCGACCCGACGCGGGGGGAAGCCGGCGCCGAAGCGCAAGCCGACGGTACGCAAGAAGCAGCCCGGGCTGATGGACCAGGCGCTTGCCGCGCTGCCGTTCAGCCAGGCGACGCTCACCCGCATCGCGACCTGGGGGATCGTCGGCGTGTTCACGATCGGCCTGCTGACCGTCGCGACCTGGTTCGGCGTGCCGCAGATCATCGGCACCGGTGCTGCCCAGGCGGTGGGCGAGGCGGGGCTGCGGGTCGACACGATCCAGATCAACGGGCTCAAGCGGATGAACCGCATGACCGTGTACCAGCAGGTGCTCGACCAGAATTCGCGGGCCATGCCGCTGGTCGATCTGGGCGAGGTGCGCGCCAAGCTGCTCGCCTATCCCTGGATCAAGGATGCCCGCGTCTCGCGCCGGCTGCCCGACAAGCTGCTGATCGACATTGTCGAGCGCGAACCGGCGGCGATCTGGCAGAACCATGGCCAGCTGATGCTGATCGACCCGACCGGCGTGCCGCTGGAGCCGGTCTCGCGCGAAGCGATGCCCGATCTGCCGCTGCTGATCGGCGACGGCGCCAATTCGCAGGAGCCGGCACACCGCGACCTGATGGACAGCGCGCCCGCGCTCAAGCCGCTGGTCCGTGCTGCCACCTGGGTCGGCAACCGGCGCTGGGACATCATCTTCGACACCGGCGAGAAGCTCCAGTTGCCGGAGGGCGAGAAGGAGGCGAAGGACGCGCTCAAGACCTTTGCCGAGAAGGATGGGGCCTACCGCCTGCTCGGTCGCGGCAATCTGGGATTCGACATGCGCGACCCCGATAATCTGGTCGTTCGCCGCCCGGCGGCGATCGGGGCGCCCGCTGCGACCGGGTTATGAGTAACACCGTAGTTGTAATCAGGGCAAAATCCTGATTCATATGGTGAATTGAGTATTAAGCGTTTTTCGAACGAGGGGCAGATGGCGAAGGTAGCACCGGAAGGGCTGATCACGGCTTTGGACGTGGGGTCGTCCAAGGTCTCGGCGCTGATCGCGCAGCGGTCCGACGATGGTACGTTGGTGGTGCTCGGCACCGGCCAGCGCGAGAGCCGTGGCGTGAAGCGCGGCTATGTCGCCGACATGCACGCGACCGAGCTGGCGATCCGCGAAGCGGTCGAGCAGGCCGAGCGTATCGCCGGACAGAATATCGAGGACGTCTGGGTGAGCTTCTCGGCCGGCGGACTGATCTCGGACATCGTGCGGCTCGAATCCGACCTCGGCGGCCACCGCATCGAGCAGAACGACGTGGACGAGCTGCTCCGCGCAGGCAGCGCCGCGATCGATCCGCAGGGCAAGATGGTCCTCCACGCCCAGCCGACCCGCTACACCGTCGATGGCCTCGCCGGCGTCAAGCGCCCGCTCGGGTTGCATGCCGAGCGTCTGGGCGTCGACATCCATGTCGTCGCGACCGACGGCGCGCCGGTGCGCAACCTCGATCACTGCGTCCGCTCGGCCCATCTCGAAGTCCGCTCGATCATCGCGGCCCCGGTGGCGACGGGTCTGGCTTGCCTCACCGACGAGGAGCGTGAGCTCGGTGTCGCGCTGGTAGAGATCGGCGCGGGCGTGACTAACGTTAGCGTCTTTTCGCAGGGCGTGCTCTCGGGCCTCGCCTCGATCCCGATGGGCTCGGCTGACATCACCGACGACATCGCCTCGTCCTTCGGCACCGCGCGTGCCTGGGCCGAGCGTACCAAGTGCTTCCACGGCTCGGCGAACCTGAGCCCGCGCGACAATCACGAGATGATCGACGTGGTGCCCGCCATCCCCGACGACGGCAGCGAAGGCCCGCGGATCACCAAGGCGCAGCTCAACGCGATCATCCGGAAGCGGCTGGAGCGGTTGATGGGAGAGATTCAGAAGGAGCTGAGGAAACTCTCGTTCGAGGACCCTGCGGGCCGCCAAATCGTCCTGACCGGCGGTGGTGCCGAGCTGAAGGGCGTCGCGGATTACGCGCAGCAATTCCTCGGCAGCGCGGTGCGTGTTGGCCGGCCCAAGGGGCTGGTGGCGCTTCCGGAGGCCCATGCCGGCCCGGCTTTCGCCACGCTGGCAGGTCTGGCGCGCTTCGCAGCGGCCAACCCGATCGACCTGCGCGCGCTGGAGCCGACGCACCAGATGGTGACCCGGGCGAGCCCGGGGGCGCTCATCCAGCGCCTAATCGCGGCGTTCCGGGCTAATTATTAGAAGAAATGCGTTGGTAACTTCGCGTTCCCTCTAGAGTCGCCCTCTGCGTTCGTGCAGAACGGGGGCTAGATTACGCGTCCGTGACAGCTGAATGGACGCAGGGAGACCAAGGCGATGAGTATCGATTTCCTTCCGCCCGAAGTGGACGAGCTGACCCCGAAGATCACCGTTGTCGGTGTGGGCGGCGCGGGCGGCAACGCGATCGCGAACATGATCCGCGCGGACGTGCAGGGTGTCGATTTCATCGTCGCCAACACCGACGCACAGGCGCTCAAGCAGTCGAGCGCAGGCCACCGGATCCAGCTCGGCGCCAAGATCACCCAGGGCCTCGGCGCCGGCTCGCGGCCCGAGATCGGCCGCGCCGCTGCTGAGGAAACCATCGACAGCGTCCAGAAGGCGCTCGAGGGCGCCCATATGGTGTTCATCGCGGCCGGCATGGGCGGCGGCACCGGCACCGGCGCCGCTCCGGTCATCGCCAAGACGGCCCGCGACATGGGCATCCTGACGGTGGGCGTGGTCACCCGGCCGTTCGCCTTCGAGGGCAAGCGCCGTGCGGCTTCGGCCGAGGCGGGCATCAACGAGCTTCAGAAGTACGTCGATACCCTCATCGTCATCCCGAACCAGAACCTGTTCCTCATCGCCAACGCGAACACGACCTTCAAGGAAGCGTTCGAGATGGCGGACGAGGTGCTGCAGCAGGGCGTGCGCGGCATCACCGATCTGATGGTCATGCCGGGCCTCATCAACCTCGACTTCGCCGACGTCCGCTCGGTGATGCAGGAGATGGGCAAGGCGATGATGGGCACCGGCGAGGCCGAGGGCGACGACCGCGCACTCATTGCCGCGCAGAAGGCGATCGCCAACCCGCTGCTCGACGGCGTGTCGATGAACGGCGCCAAGGGCGTGATCGTCTCGATCACCGGCGGCGAGGACATGCGCCTGCTCGAGGTCGACGAGGCCGCGAACCACATCCGCGAGCTGGTCGATCCCGACGCCAACATCATCTGGGGTTCGGCGTTCAATCCGGAGCTCGAGGGCAAGATCCGCGTCTCGGTCGTCGCGACCGGCATCGATGCCGATGCTCAGGCCGTCGCCGCGCCGCGCGCTGCCGAGCAGCCGCGCGTCTTCTCCTTCTCGACCCCGCGCCGCACCACCGCCGCCGAACCGGCCCCGGTTGCAGCGTCGGAGCCGGAAGCCGCTCCGGTCGCCGAGGAAGCGCCGCTGACTCCGCCGGTGCCCGAGGCCTATGAGCCCGTGGCCGAGGCGCCCGCGCCGCTCTCGCCGCCGATCCCCGAGGCCTATGAGCCCGAGCCGCAGCCGGCCGCGCCGGTCCAGTCGAACTGGGTCGATGACGGCAAGGACGAGGACGAGCTGGTCCTCGGTGCCGACAGCCTGGTTCCCGAAGCGCCCGTCGCGCCGATCGACGAGCCGGCCCCGGCGCCGACCACGCGCCGTCGCTGGCTGACCGGTGGCGACGAAGAGGAAGCCGCACCTTCGATCCCGGCCGAGAAGCCGGCCAAGAAGAGCGGCGGCACGCTGTTCGAGCGCATGGCCATGGCCTCGCGCGGCGCTTCCAAGTCGGATGATGATGCGGACAAGGATCCGCTCGACATTCCGCGCTTCCTGCGCAGCCAGAACAACCAGTAAGCCATTCGTCGCCGGCCGGGCCCGCTTCGGCGAGCCCGGCCGGTGCAGTCATTGGCGGTTCAGCGCAAACAGGCGCAGGCTGGTGGGAACATGAACCGGATACGCTTTATCGGTGCTGCGGTGCTCGCCCTGGCGACTGCCCAAATGGTGCCTGCCTTTGCCCAGACCGAGGTGGTCGCCCAGCCCAATCCCGATGCGGACCGGCTGGCCAACGACATCCGCATGCTCGCCAGCGATCCGCGCGACCTGCGAACGCTGCTCGATGCAGGCATGACCAGCGCGAGGCTGGGAGATACTTCCGCCGCACTGGCTTTCTTCCAGCGTGCCGAGGTGATCGCGCCGGCCGATCCGCGGGTCGCAGCGGGCCGCGCGATGGTGCTGGTCCGGCTCGAGCGGCCGGGCGAGGCGCTGCAGCTGTTCCAGACCGCCGAGGCGCGCGGGCTCAATCCGCGCGAATATGCCGCCGATCGCGGCTTTGCGTATGATCTGCTCGGCCAGCCCGGCCTCGCCCAGCGCGACTACAAGCTCGCGCTTTCCAACGATCGCGACGATGCCGAGACGCAGCGCCGCTATGCCCTGTCGCTTGGCATCACCGGCGACAAGGACGAGGCGATGCGCACGCTCGATCCGCTGCTCCGCCGCAGCGATCGCGCCGCCTGGCGCGCGCGCGCCTTCATCCTGGCGATGAACGGCGACACGGCGGGCGCGGAGAAGATCGCCTCCAGCATGATGCCGGGATCGATGGGCCAGTCGCTCTCGCCCTTCTTCCGCCGCCTTGCCGGGCTCGCTCCGGCCGATCGTGCCTTCGCGGTGCATTTCGGGGAGCTTTCGCCGACCCAGGCCCGGCTGGCCGATGCGCGCCTGGCGCCGCAGCTGCCGCGCTATGTGCCGGCTACGCGTCCGGTCGAACTCGCCGCCGCACCGCCGGTCGCCGCGCCCGCGCCGGAGCCCAAGGGCCGGGACCGCCGTTCCCGCAGGGATCGCGAGCGCGACCAGAAGCCCGTGGCCGTCGCCGCGGTGCGCCAGCCGGTGGCGCCTGCGCCGCAGCCGGCGCCCGAGGAGAATCTCCCGCCGCCGCCGCGCTTCGTGGCCCCGCCGACGCCGATCGTGCAGCCGCTGCCGGCGCCGAAGCGCGAGGAGGAGCCGAGCGAGGGTACCGAGCGCCCGGCCGCCGCGCCTGTCCGTCCGACACCTGCGCCGGTGCGCCCGACCTCGACGCCGGCGCCGGTGCGCGTCGCCGAGGCGCCGCCCGCCCGCACCGAGCCGACGCCTGCGCCGGTCACCCTCGCCGCCGCGCAGCCGGTAGTCCAGCCGGTGCGCCCGGCACCGCGTCCCGAGCCGGCGCCGCCGGGACCGGCCAAGGTGGGGCAGGAGGACTCGGTCCTGGCTTCGATCGTCGGCGGCATCACCATTCCCGCCGAGGAACTCGCCACCGTCACCGCGACGCCGACCGAACCGGTCGTCGAACCGACGCCGGCCCCGGAGCCGGTGCGTGTCGCCGAGGCCAAGCCCGTCGCGCCGCCCAAGCCGAAGCCGGAGCCGGTGGCCGCCAAGGTCGATCCGAAGAAGCCGGATCCCAAGGCGAAGCCGGATCCCAAGGCCAAGCCGACGGCCGAGGATGCCAAGAAGGGCAAGCCCGATCCCAAGGGCGCGAAGAAGCCCGAACCCAAGAAGCCCGATCCGGCCAAGACCGATCCGAGCCGCATCTGGGTGCAGGTGGCGGGCGGGGCCAATGAGGATTCGCTCGCCAAGGCGTGGAAGGCCGTGGTCGCCAAGGCACCCGCGCAGCTGAAGGGCAGGGGTGCCTGGACGACGCCGCTGCGGGCTACCAACCGCGTGCTCACCGGCCCGTTCAAGACCAGTGCCGAGGCCCAGGCCTTCGTCAACACGCTGGGCAAGGCGGGCGTCTCCGGCTTCGTCTTCACCAGCGAGGCGGGGCAGAAGGTGACCAAGCTGGCGCCCTGATCAATTCCTCCCCCAGCTTGCTGGGGGAGGGGGACCGCTCGCGTAGCGAGTGGTGGAGGGGCGCGCCAAAGGCGCGAACGCCGTTCGACCAGGGTTCACCGCCGCGTTCCGCGCCGGCCCCTCCACCATTTGCTATCGCAAATGGTCCCCCTCCCCGAGACAAGCTCGGGGAGGAATTAGTTCGGCTTCGACATTCCCCTCATCCCGCGATAGGGCGACCCGGTGAAAGCGATTTCCCCTTGGGCCTCCACGCCGGAAGCCAGCCGCGGCCGTCTCCATCCCGAGCCCGGCGGTACCGCCCGCGGCCCGCGCGACGCCTTTCAGCGCGACCGCGACCGGATCATCCACTCGATCAGCTTCCGCCGCCTGCGCCACAAGACCCAGGTGTTCATGGCGCCCGATGGCGACCATTTCCGGGTGCGGCTCACGCACAGCCTCGAGGTCGCCCAGATCGGCCGCGCCATCGCGCGCACCCTGGGGCTCAACGAGGACCTGACCGAAGCGCTCTGCCTCGCGCACGATATCGGCCATCCGCCCTTCGGCCATGCCGGCGAGAAGGCGCTGGGCGAGGCGCTGGCCGGGCAGGGTGGGTTCGATCACAACGGCAACACGCTGCGTACCCTGACCACGATCGAGCGGCCCTATCCCGCCTGGGACGGGCTCAACCTGACCTGGGACACGCTCGAAGGCCTCGCCAAGCACAATGGCCCGATCACCCATCCCGAATGGGCGCTGGCCGAGGCTGACCGGCAATTCCCGCTCGAGCTGGAGAGCTGGGCCTCGCTCGAGGCGCAGGTCGCCGCGATCGCCGACGATATCGCCTATGACAATCACGATATCGACGACGGCCTGCGCGCCGGGCTGCTTCAGCTCGACCAGCTGTTCGAGCTGCCGATGGTCGCCGATGGCTGGCGCCAGGTTGAGGCGAAATTCCCCGGCTGCGAGCGCCGCCGGCTGATCAGCGAGCTGATCCGCGCCCAGATCGGCGCGATGGTCAACGACCTGATCGACGCGACCGGCAAGCGCATTGCCGAGAGCGGTGTCGAGACGGTGGCGGACGTCCGTGCGGCAGGCCAGGTGCTCGCGCATTTCTCGGATGGGATGCGCGAGGCGGAGCGTGGCCTCAAGCGCTTCATGTACGCCAATCTCTACCACCATCCGAGCCAGCTCGCCGCCGCCGATGCGGCGCACAAGGTGGTGGCGGGGCTGTTCGCCGCCTATCGCGCCGATCCCGCGCTGATGCCTGCGCAATGGACCGAGGCGCTGCCCGAGGCAGAGCCGGCGCGAAGCCGCCACATTGCCGACTTTATCGCCGGCATGACCGATCGCTACGCCATTGCCCGCTACAAGGAACTGGTCGGCACGATCGAGCTGCCCGAGGGCTTCTGAACGCAAGAAAGGCCGGAGCCCTGCGGCCCCGGCCTTCCTGAAACCCTTGCGGGAGCGCGGTTTAGCGCGCGGCCACCACGGCCGACTTCACCTTGGGCGCGCGGAACGACACGCGGGTGTCGTTCACATAGCCATCGACCCAGCCGTTCTTCACGGCGAGACGGAACTTGGCGCCGTCATCGGCAGTGCCTTCGAGGATCTGCTGATCGCCCTTGGTGGTCGCCGAATAGGTGTAGGTCACGCCGTCCTGCGTGAAGCTGCGGTCGGCAGCGAAAGCGGGGGCGGCGACGGTCAGGGCAGCGGCGGCAGCCGCGAAAAGAAACTTCGACACGATCTTTCTCCTTGATGGTTCAAGAGCCAGATCGGCATCCAATTTGTTCTGTTCTTGCGCACATAATGTTGCGACGCAGCAAAATCGGCAATCGCAAAGGCCGAGCGAAACGGTTGCAGAAAACGCAAGCAGATATGTGTCAGCCTGGCAAACTTCTGCGACACTCTGCGCGTATTCCGTCACAAACGGACCAGGAGAGTCGGATGTCGGACGCCAGTATCGCGCTCAATCGCTTCGGGCTCGGCGCCAGGCCGGGCGAGGATGCGGGGAGCGATCCCCGCAAATGGCTCGTCGGGCAGATCGCCGCCTTCGAGCCAAGGCCCCAGGCGATCGCCGCGCAGGTGCCGAGCACCCAGATCGCAAGCGAGCTCGCCGATTTCTACGAGCGCCAGCGCCTGCTGCGCCTCGATAATCCCAGGCCCAGGGCACGCGCGGCCGCGCCCGCCCGGCCCGCTGCGGCCCAGCCGCCCATGGCCGAGGGCGCCGCGATGCAGGACATGCAGACGATGCAACCGGCTGCGACGATGCAGCCCGGCATGCAGCCGGTCGCCAAGCCGCTCTACCAGGGCGAGGACGCGGCGATGGTCGCCCGGCGCGAGGCGCGGCGCCAGCAGCAACAGGCCTATGTCAGCATGGTCTCCGCGCGCGCCCTGACGGCGATCACTTCGCCCACGCCCTTTGCAGAGCGGCTCGTCCATTTCTGGGCGAACCATTTCGCCGTCTCGGCCGACAAGCTCGAGCTGGTCGGGCTTTCGGGCACGATGGAGTTCGAGGCGATCCGGCCGCATGTGATGGGGAAGTTCGGCGACATGCTGAACGCCGTCGAGCGCCATCCGGCGATGCTGCTCTATCTCGATCAGGCGGTGTCGATCGGCCCGAACAGCCCGGCCGCCCAGCGCCAGCGCGGCAAGCGCGGGGGGCTCAACGAGAATCTCGCGCGCGAGATCATGGAACTCCACACGCTCGGCGTGCGCAGTGTCTACACCCAGGCCGACGTCACCGAATTCGCCCGGGCGATGACCGGCTTCACCGTCGCCGGGATCGGGCGCGCGCGGGGCGCCGGCGACCTGGGCGGCGAGCCGGGCAGCTTCGTCTTCGCCGATCGCCTGCACGAGCCGGGCACGCGCACCATCCTGGGCAAGCAGTGGAGCGGGGAGGGCGAGGCCCAGGCCGCCGCGGTGCTCGACCATCTCGCGACACATCCCGCCACGGCGAAGCACATCGCGACCAAGCTCGCCCGCCATTTCGCGAGCGACGATCCCCCGGCGCCGCTGGTCGCCCGGCTGGAAAAGGCCTTCCTCTCGTCGAAGGGCGACCTGCCGACCGTCTATCGCGCGCTGATCGCCTCGCCCGAATGCTGGACGCCCCGGCCGGCCAAGTTCAAGTCGCCCTGGGAATGGTCGATCTCGGCGATGCGCGCGCTCGGCACGCAGCAGGTGCAGCCGAACGCGGTCAACGGGCTGATGGGCCAGCTCGGCCAGCCGGTGTGGAAGCCGGGTTCGCCGGCGGGCTGGGACGATGTCGCCGGTGCCTGGGCCGGACCCGATGCGGTGATGCGCCGGGTCGAGGCGGCCGAGCGGATGGCGCAGCGGACGAAGAACCTGATCGATGCCCGCCAGCGCGCCGCCGAACTCTTCCCCGACGCGCTCAGCACCAGCACCACCCAGTCGATCGCCCGTGCCGAGAGCCCGGGCCAGGGCCTCGCCCTGATGCTCGTCTCGCCTGAATTCCTGCGGAGGTAAGCCCGATGACCGCTCTTTCCCGTCGCAATTTCGTCGCGCTGGGCGCCTCGGCCATGCTCGCCACCAGCTTCGGCGCGCGCATGGCCTTTGCCCGGGCTGCGACCAACCGTCGCTTCGTCTTCATCATCCAGCGCGGTGCCGCCGACGGCCTGCACACCGTCGCGCCGGTGGGCGATCCCGCCTATGCCGGTCAGCGCGGGGCGTTGGCGGAGGATTTCGCCACTGCGCCGAAGCTCAACGACATGTTCGCGCTGCATCCGGCGATGAAGAACATCCTCGGCCTCTATGGTTCGAAGCAGGCGCTGTTCCTCCACGCCGTCGCCTCGCCCTATCGCGACCGCTCGCATTTCGACGGGCAGAATGTGCTCGAGACCGGCGGCACCTCGGCCTATCAGCTCAAGGATGGCTGGCTGAACCGGCTGCTCACCCTGCTGCCCGCCGACGACAAGGCGATCGCGCTGGCCGCGACCGTGCCGATGGCGCTGCGCGGGCCGGTCGAGGTGGCGAGCTATGCGCCTTCGGGCCTGCCCGATGCGTCGGACGACCTGATGATGCGCGTGAGCCAGATGTACCAGGGCGACACCCAGCTCCACGGCATCTGGGAGCAGGCGACTGCTACCCGCATGCTCACCAGCGATCTCGCCTCGGACAATGGCAGGAACGCCGCTGCCACCGGCGATCTCGCCGCCAAGATGCTGGCGGCCGAGAACGGCTCGCGCATCGCGATGATCGAGACTGGCGGCTGGGACACCCATGCCGGGCAGAAGGGCCGCCTCGCCGGCCAGCTCAACGGCCTCGACCAGATGGTCGGCGCGCTGCAGAAGGGGCTGGGGCCGCTATGGAACGACACGGTGGTGCTGGTCGCCACGGAGTTCGGCCGCACCGTGAAGGTCAACGGCACGCAGGGGACCGATCACGGTACCGCCTCCTGTGCAATGCTGATGGGCGGCGCAGTCAACGGGGGCAGGGTGCTCGCCGACTGGCCGGGCCTGGCCGATGCCGCGCTCTACGAGAACCGCGATCTCAAGCCCACGCTGGGCCTGGATACGGTGATCGGCTCCACCCTGTCGGCGCATTTCGGGCTGATGCCGCAGACCGCGGCGCGCAAGCTCTTCCCCGAGGTGCCGGTGGCCAGGCCGCTCCAAGACCTGGTGCGGGCATGAGGGGATCGCACCCGCCAACCCACCCTTAACCTTCGGTCGCTATGCTGCGCGGATCGCGGGTTGAGGACCGAACGTGCCGCCGTCTCCACGATTGCCGACTGCCCTGAAGATCGCGCTTGCCACCCTGGGCAAGTGCGCGCTCGCGCTCACCGTGTTCACGACGATCTTTGGCGGTTGGCAATGGGTCATGGCGCGCCAGCCGCTGCCCGGCGCGTCGGAGCGCGAGGGTGCCTGCGTGCTCTGGTTCGTCGGCAGCTCGACGATGAGCCGCTGGTCCTCGCTCGAGACGGACCTGCGCCCCTGGATCGCCCAGAATCGCGGCATTGGCGGCGCGACCATGCAGGAGATCAATCTCCACATCGCGCATGACCAAGCCAAGAAACCACCCCAGGCGATCGTCTATTATGCCGGTGAGAACGACATCGCCTTCGGGCACACGGTCGATCAGTCGATTGCCGACCTGCGCGAGTTCCTGGCGATCAAGTCGCGGTTGTTCGGCAATACGCCGGTCTTCATCATCTCGCTCAAGCCCAGTCCGACCCGTTGGGATCGGCTTGCGCAGCAGGGACGGTACAATGCCGTCGCCAGAGCGATCGCCGATCAGCGTCCCGACATAAGCTATATCGATATCGTGCCGTCGCTGCTCGAACAGGGGCGACCGGGCCCCTTCTATACGGAGGACGGCCTGCACCTGAACGAGGAAGGCTATCGCCGCTGGAAAGTCGCGGTGCACGAAGCGCTGGACGAGGCGATGCCGAAGAACGTGCTCCAACGCTGTCATCCCGAAGCATTGCAAAGCCGTACTTGACCTCTGTCGAGGAAAATAAGGTTACGCTGAAATTGAGTTCGTTTCGCTCAAATAAGGAACGGACGATTAAGTAATATATCTTAAATTCGTCTCCAGTGACTGCACTAGCGGTCATGTGGGGGATGGAATTGCACCGCGAGCGGATAGCTGGGCTGGATAACTGGCGCGCGCTGCTGATGCTGGCGGGTATCTTCCTGCACGCCACTACCGTGCAGGAAGTCGATCGACCGATCTTCGTCCTCATCGAGAAGACATCCTCCAATTTCCGGATGGGGACTTTCTTCGCGGTGGCCGGACTGCTCAGCCTGCTGGCGCTGCGCAAGCGGGGACCGGAGGCCTGGCTGGCCCGACGCAGCTTCCAGATCGGCGTGCCCATGCTCTTCGGCCTGTGCGTCCTCGCGCCCCTGATGAGCGCACTTTCCTGCTGGCACCGGCTGGGTGTCGCGCTGCCTGGCCTGCCCGAGCTCGGCTGGTGGCATTTCTGGTTCCTGGTCGACCTGCTCGCTTTCGCGCCGCTCACCTTCTGGCTCTATCGCATGGACCAGATGCACGGGCTCTTCGCCGGAATCGACAAATGGGTGGAAGCGCAGCGGCCTTCGGTGACCCTGATCCTGCTCGCCATGGGGGCGACGGCCACGGCTGGAGTGGTCCTGCTCGGCCAGGTGGCTGCGGAGGCGGGACCGTTCGCCGAACCGATATGGGCGGCGCACCAAGTAGTGGCCTATGCGCCCCTCTATGCGTTCGGCGTGCTGCTCGCCGGGTCGCCGGTGCTGCTCCACCGCATGATCGAACGCACCGGCCCCGCCTTCACGGTACTGGCGCTCGTCTTCGGCATATGCCTGGCGTCGCGGCTGCTGCCGGGCGGAGGAGCGGGGCTGTACGAGCGGCCATCGAGCCTCCTCAACATCGTCACCGCCTGCCTTTGCCCGCCCGCGGTGACCGTGCTGATCCTGCGCTCGGCACTGGCGATGCGCGAGACGCCGCCGCTGTTCCGCCGGATCGCCGATGCCTCCTTCACCATCTACATGGTGCATTTCCCGATCATCCTGCTTCTCGATCTGATGATCGATCCGCTGCGGCTCGATCCCTATCTCGCCTATGCGCTGGTGGTCGGGCTGTCGGGCTGGCTGTCTTATCTCGTGCATCGCGAGTTCGTCCAGCGCTCCGCGTTCGCGGCGATGCTGCTCAACGGTATCAACCCGGCCAAGCCCCGTCCCGTCGCGGCCGAATAGCATTTCGCCGGGCCGGTTGGCGGCTCCCCCGTAATTTACATACAATCTTGATTGTAAGTTATTGTAGGCATAGGCTGCCGGCACCGGCGGAGACCGGGGATGGGGGAGGAGTGCACGCGTCGGTCGCCTGGGTGCGGCCGACGCGCATCAAGACAGGCCTGGCTTCCCTTTCGCTACTCCGCCGGTCGAACCGCTTCGGTCCGCGCCATGCGATCCGATGGAGCGTCGTCGACACGGTTCGAGGGAGAAAACGACAAGAGCGCAAGGAGAGGCAGATGAAGAGACTATCCCGAGCGATATGCACCACGCTGGTTTCCGCCACTGCATTGGCCGTCGTCCAGCCGGTAGCAGCCCAGTCCGTTCCCAATGCCCCGACCGGACCGGTCGAAACGCAATATTATGCCAATGGTCCGTTCGCGACGACCACGACGCGCTCCACCGCCGCCTGTGATTCCAAGGGTAATCAGTGCGACGTCTTCTATCCGGCCAACATCGCCGCCTCGACCACGCGCCTGCCGCTGGTGGTCTGGGCGAACGGCACCGCGTCCACGCCGGATAACTACACCATCTGGCTCAAGCACCTCGCCAGCTGGGGCTTTGTCGTCGTGGCGACGCGGGACCAGCAGACCGGCTATGGCAACACCGCGCTGGATTCGCTTGCCTATATGCAGGCGCAGGACACCAATCCGGCCAGCCCCTTCTATCAGCGCATCGATTTCGCGCATGTCGGCGCGGCGGGGCATTCGCAGGGGGCTTCGGGGGCTGCCAATGCGATGTTCCACTCGGGCGGCGTGATCAAGACCACGGTGACGTTCGAGCTGCCGAACCAGAATTGGTGCAACCCGGCGGACAATTGCCTGCTCACGCCCACGCTGACCGGCGGCTCGGGCTCGGTCTTCTATGTCAGCGGCACCGCGGACAGCCTGATCGCGCCGGACACGCAGAGCGGCGGTACCCAGCTCAATTCGCAGACCGCCTATTACAACGCTACGCCTGCCGGGATGCTGAAGGCCAAGGGGCTGCTGAAAGGCGCCAATCACAATGACATCACCGGAACCCCGGGGTGCGGGCTGCTCGGTTTCCTCAAGGCCTGCGCCAACGGCGTATACGGCTATCTGGGTTTCCCGACCGCCTGGCTGGCCTGGCAGCTAAAGGGCGACGCGACGGCGGGGGCCGCATTCAAGAACGGCACCGGCGAGTTCTTCACCGCGACCGCCTGGCAGGGCCGGGTCTCCAATATCCCGTGAGCAACTGGTCGCGCGCCGCCGTCCGGGCGGCGCGCGACCGATTTTTCGGGTCGTTTGCAGGAGGGAGCCATGCGGATACGTCATGTAGTTCTGTTGATGATCAGCGCCGTCGCGGCCGCGATTGTCGCCTGGCCGCGGAGCGCGCCGCAGGCCCCAGTGGGCGGAACCGTCGTGATCCGACCGGTCGCTCCGGCGGTATCGCCTGTTCCGGCGCCAGTGCCGGAGCCCTCTGCCTCGCTACCGCCGCCGCACTCGCCCGTGGAAGCCGCGATCCTCGCCTCGATCGGGGATTCCCGGGCCGAACTCCGGGACGTCGTCACCCGTCGCGATGCGCCGCAGATCGCCTGTGGTGAGAAGCGGACTGCTCGCGATCCGGTGTTCCGGCGTTTCGTCTGGCTCGGGCATCTGAAGATGCTCGCCACCGATGATGGCTCGCCGGATTTCGGCAATATCGCCGCCGTCTGCAGGGAAGGGCAGCCCGTCCCCTGATCAGTCGCCCGAGGGAAGGGGCGGGCGTCCCCGGGAATCGATCGCGCCGGCACGGATCGCGCCGTCGATCAGCAGCTTGAGGAAATCGATCGAGCGCCGCATCTCCTCGGGGTCGGGCGCCAGCACCTGCGCGATGGACAGGCCCCGTGCCGCCCAGACGAACAGGCGGATGCCCGCGAGCAGACCGGCATCGTCGCCGCTGCCGAACTGCTGCCTGATCGCTTCGAGCGACATCTGCTCTACCCTGGCCTGCATCGGCGTGACCAGCGCGGCCAGCTCGGTGTCGCTGCGCGATGCCTGGAGGATTTCGAGCACCGCCAGGCCGGAGGGACGGCTCAGCACTTCCCACAGCATTTCCGGCCAGTCGGAAAGATGCGTGCCGCGCCCCGTCTCCGTCGCGATCTCTTCATAGGCGAGCCGTTCGCGGTCATAGACCGTGCCGATGACATCGGCCATCAACTGCGCGCGGGTACCGAAATGATGGTGCAGCGCCCCGCGGCTCACGCCCGCTTCCTCGGCGATCGCCTCGGTCGAGGTCCCGCTATAGCCGTTGCGGTAGAGCAGCCGGATCGTGGCATCGAGCAGCGCTTCCCGCGTTTCCGCAGTGCGCTCCGCCTGTGTCCGCCGCTTCTTGCTCGGGGCTGTTGCCGCCACGTTCTTCCAAACCATTTCCGGTGGCGGGAACCGCCGCCTCCATCCATTTGGCGGCCTGGGAGAAGGTCCGTCAACATGCCTGCGTGCAAACTTCCTTCGCGCATCCCATGTAGCGGCGGTGGCGTCGCGCCTTCGCATCCGCTAAGGCCCGCGCTTCCGTCACTATTGGAACCGTGAATGACGCTCTACGTACGCTTCGCCGCGCATCTCAACCTCGCTCTGGATACGCTCGTCCTCGCCGGCGATCTGCCTGCGGGGCTGGAGCGACGTGCGATCACGGTGGAGCCGCCGCGGGATGCCTCGCACGGTGACCTGGCGACCAACGCCGCGATGGTCCTCGCCAAGCCGGCCGGGACCAATCCGCGCGCGCTCGCCGAGAAGATCGGTGCCGAGCTGGAGAAGCTGGACGAGGTCGCATCGGTCTCGATCGCCGGCCCGGGTTTCATCAACCTGACGCTGACCGACGCCACCTGGCGTGGCGAACTGACGACGATCCTCGACGCCGGCGACGATTATGGCCGCTCGACGGTGGGTGTGGGCTCGACGGTGAACGTCGAATATGTCTCGGCCAACCCGACCGGCCCGATGCACATGGGCCATTGCCGCGGCGCGGTGGTGGGCGATGCGCTCGCCGCCCTGCTCGAATTCGCCGGGCACAAGGTGATCCGCGAATATTATGTCAACGACGCGGGCGGCCAGGTCGATGTCCTCGCCCGCTCGGCGCACCTCCGGTATCGGGAAGCGCTGGGCGAGACGATCGAGATCCCCGAGGGCCTGTACCCGGGCGAATATCTGAAGCCGGTCGGCGCGAAGCTGGCCGCCGAGTTCGGCGACAAGTACGTCTCCGCGCCGGAGAGCGAATGGCTGGTCCTGTTCCGCAAGACCGCCGTCGCCGCGATGATGGACATGATCCGCGCCGACCTGGCGCTGCTCGGCATCCATCACGACCTGTTCTCGTCCGAAGCCGAGCTGCAGGCCGCCGGCAAGCCCGAGCAGGCCGAGGCCTGGCTGCGCGAGCGCGGCTTTGTGTATGACGGCGTGCTGGAGGCCCCCAAGGGCGAGACCCCCGAGGACTGGGAGCCGGTCGAGCTGCCGCTGTTCCGCTCGACGCAATTTGGGGATGACCAGGACCGCCCGATCAAGAAGTCGAACGGCGCTTGGACCTATTTCGGCGCCGATCTCGCCTATCACTTCCAGAAGGCACAGTCGGCCGACGCGCTGATCGACATCTGGGGGGCCGACCATGCCGGCACCGTCAAGCGCATCGTCGCCGCGGTACAGGCGCTGACCGGCGGGGAGACCAAGTTCGACGTCAAGCTGGTCCAGATGGTCCGGCTTCTGCGCGACGGCGAGCCGGTGAAGATGTCGAAGCGCGCCGGCAACTTCGTGACGCTGGCCGATGTGGTCAACGAGGTGGGCAAGGACGTGGTTCGCTTCACCATGCTGACCCGCAAGGCCGATGCCCAGATGGACTTCGATTTCGCCAAGGTGGTCGAGGCCTCGAAGGACAATCCGGTGTTCTATGTGCAGTATGCACACGCCCGGGTGGCGTCGCTCGGCCGTCGCACGGCGGAGGCCGGGATCGACTGTGCCGATGTGGACCTGTCTCTGCTTGATACAAATGAACTGAAGCTGGTGAAGGCCGCCGCGCAGTTCCCACGCATCGTCGAAGCTGCGGCCTCGGCACGCGAGCCGCACCGAATTGCTTTCTATCTCTATGACTTGGCGGCGGAACTCCATTCCTTGTGGAATCTCGGCAAGGAAGATCCCAGCCGTCGCTTCCTGCTGCCGGATCAGCCGGGCCTGACGTGCGCACGGCTTTATCTGGCGCGTTCGATCGGGCAGATTGTCCGCAATGGCCTCCGCATCATGGGCGTCGAGGCCGTCCAGGAGATGTAAGGCATGAGCATGCGTGGGGGGGAGGCCGGATTCGGCGACGATGACCGCCTTCCCTGGCTCGAGACGGTGGAAGACGACTATCGCGAAGGTCAGTCGCTCGGCCGTATCCTGTTGCTGGTCCTCCTGGTCCTCGCCGTGCTCGGCGCGGGGGCGTTCGGCTATTTCTGGTACCAGAAGCAGAAGAGCCTTGTCGGCAATGGCGAGCTGATCGCCGCGCCTGCGGGCGACTACAAGGTCAAGCCAGACGAACCGGGCGGCATGAAGGTGGACGGCGAGGGCGACACCGTCTTCGCCACCAGCCAGGGCAATAGCGGCAATTCGAGCATCGACGTCAGCGCGCTGCCCGAGGCTCCGGTCGAGGGCAGGAAGGTCGCCGAGAAGGCGCCGTCGCTGTCCGGAGAGCGGAACGCCAAGGTCGCGATCCCGTCGAGCGCCAGCAAGACGGACGTCCAGCCCAGGCATGTTCCGGTGATCGCCCCGCAGGCGAGCGGCTCGGGCGCGCTGATCCAGCTCGGCGCGTTCCCGGACGAAGCCGGCGCCAATACCGCCTGGGCGCGGCTTTCCAGGCGTTTCTCCTACCTCGCGCCGCTCGGCAAGTCGGTCGAGCGCGGGGAGAAGGACGGCAAGGCGCTGTTCCGCCTGCGCGTGAACGCCGGCTCGAACGGCCAGGCCAAGGAACTGTGCGGCAAGCTCAAGGTGGCGGGCGAAAGCTGCTACGTGGCGAACTGATGCCCGGCCATGCCGCACGGGCATGGCCGATCGTCGCAAGGGACTTATCCCGCGCCTCCCGCTTCGCTAAGACGGCGGCATGAAGCCCGTAATCTTCGGCGTATCCGGCCTGGCCCTCACGGCCGAGGAGCGCGATTTCTTCCGTGATGCCGATCCGCTCGGCTACATCTTCTTCAAACGCAATTGCGAGAGCCGCGACCAGATGCGCGCGCTCACCGAGGAGCTGCGCGAGTTGAGCGGCCGCGCCGACCTGCCGATCCTGATCGACCAGGAAGGCGGCCGGGTCAGCCGCATGGTGCCGCCCGAATGGCCGGCTTTCCCGGCGGGTGACGTTTTCGGCAGGCTCTATGACGTCGCCCCGATCTCGGCGATCGAGGCGGCACGGGCGAACTATCACGCGCTGGGGCTGATGCTGGCCGAGGTCGGCGTCACGGTCGATTGCGCGCCGCTGCTCGACGTCGTGACGCCGGAAGTGACCAAGGCGATCGGCGACCGGGCGTTCGGCAGCGAGCCGATGCGCGTCGCGGCGCTGGGCCAGGCCTGTGTCGAGGGCCTGCGCCGGGGCGGGGTGGTCGGCGTGGTCAAGCACATGCCGGGCCATGGTCGCGCGCTGGTCGACAGCCATCTCGAGCTGCCGCGCGTCAAGGTGGATGCCGCGGCACTGGAGCAGGACATCGCGCCGTTCCATGCGCTCAAGGGCGCGCCGATGGGCATGACCTGCCATGTCGTGTTCGAGGCCTGGGACGCCGAGCGGCCTGCCACGCTCTCGCCGACGGTGATCCGGGAGATCATCCGCGGTCGCATCGGTTTCGATGGGCTGCTGATGACCGACGACATCGACATGAAGGCGCTTTCCGGCACGCCGGGCGAGAAGGCGACCCAGGCATTGGCTGCGGGCTGCGACGTGGTGCTCGATTGCTGGGCGCGGATGGACGAGATGATCGAGATCATCGGGCTGCTGCCCGACGCGACCCCCGGGTGCATCGAGCGGCTCGATCGTGCGATGGCGACGACGGGTGCCGACGAACCGGAGGTGGATTTCGCGGAGCTGATCGCCAAGCGGGACGAACTGCTGGCGCTCGTCCCGGCCTGAGCTTGTTCAGGCGTTCTCGTTCCCCGGCGAAGGCCGGGGCCCAGGCTCGACGCAACGTCGATGACGCGGGAGCCTCTCGAACGGCATTGCAACTGGGCCCCGGCCTTCGCCGGGGAACAGTTAGATCAATGCCGTCTCCCTGATGCCGTCACGCCTCAGAGCATCTTGAGATATTCGAGCAGGGCAGCCTTGTCCTCGGCGCTGAACTTGGTGCCGAATTCATGGCCGCAGCGGCTGTTGCCCGAGTTGAGCTGATCGCAGCCCGTGGTGGTGACCACATGGTTGCCGGCCTGATTCGCGGCGATGCCGACGCGCGTCACGTCATAGGCGCGGCCCATCTTGAAGCTCGCCGGCCGCTCGGCCGCGGGCTTAAGCAGATCCGCCAGAGTCGGGACCGATCCGTTGTGGAGATAGGGCGCGGCAGCCCAGATGCCGTACATCACGCGCGATTCGTAGGAGCCCGGCTTCACCGCCGTCGCAGCCTCGGGCGATGCTGCCATCGGCTTGTCGCCGAACGCACCGGCGAGGTCCTGCAGGGACTTGGGCAGCTTCCCACTGGTCTTCAGCGCGCCGGTTTCCGACAGGCTCGCCTTGAACGGATCGGCATTCTGCAGGATCGAGCCGACCACCGCGAAGCCGAGCAGGCTGAACGAAGTGGCCTTTTGCGGAATCGCGGTGCCGAAGGGGGGCACCAGCTTGCCACCTGCCAGTGAACCCGAATCGGCGGTGCGGGCCAGGATATCCCATTCGCGGGTATCGGTGCCGACATTCTGGATCGGCGTCGCCCAGGTTTCCGAGAAGGTGAAGCGGAACTGCCCCTTCTTCTGATCGTGGCAGCTGCCGCAACTCGGGTTGTCCGGCGTCGACATCGCCCAGACCTGCTGCCCGCGCGCGGCGAGCTTCTGGTCGATCGGCCAGGGCCAGACGGGCGCGCCGATCAGCTTGATCGACCCCTCCAGCTTGCCCAGCCCGCTGAAGTTCGCCGAATTGTTGGCGAGGAAATCGATCCGGCCCTTGCCCTTGTTCACCGGGTGGAAGGTGCCGAACACGCCATATACCTCGCCCAGGTTGCGCGCGAGGCCAAGCAGGTCGTTGCCATTGTCGGCGAAGCCGGGCCACTGCGTCATGTCCTGCTTCGCGGCGTTCCACAGGAACGGATAGCGCACCGGCGCATCGGCCGGCTGGATGTTGTTCGGGATCAGATAGGTCGGCGCCTTGCCGATATCGAGCCCGGTCAGCCGGTTGAAGATCATGCTGACCGCGTCGAGCCGGCCCAGGCCCCAGATATTGGGCGTGGCATAGGCGCGGTCGCGCAGCGTGTCCTCACGGGTGTACCAGAGCTGCACCGTCGCCTTCAGTTCGCTGACCAGAGCCGGATCGGGATCGGGGCCGAGCACGCTCACTGCGAAGGGCGCGAAGCTCGCGTCGTTCTGCAGCACGCGGCCGACAGCATCGATCATGTCGGTCAGCAGGCCCTGGAAGTCGCTCAGCGCAGGGCCGCCATCGACCCGGTAGCTGGTGCCGGACACGTCGATCTCGCGCGTGTGGCACGCGGCGCAGTTCATCCCGACGACTTCGTTGCCGGTGGTGCCCGTCAGGGTGAAGCCGATCGGCAGGTCGCCGGGCGTGCCGGAGCGATCGGCGAGATAGCCGTAGCGCTGCAGCTTGTTGGTGAGGAACGGCTTGCCGTCCGGCGTGGTGAGTCCCTGGAGCCAGCTATAGGGGATCAGCTGCGAACCCTGGTCCTGCCAGTAGAAGTCCTCTCGGGTGGAGGCGTTCCAGCTGGTGCCCTGGTTCAGATAAACCAAAGGCGAGGGATCGAGCGCCTGGCTGTTCACCGTGGAGGTGGGCAGCGCGACGGCGGACAGGCACAGCAGCGCCTTCACGGTGCGCGAGAAGCGGACGTGCGACATCAGATTTCCCCCTATCAGGCGTAAAACGCCGTGCCGGAAAAACGAGGGCGACCCTGTGCGATTATCTTTCTTGAGTGCCGCGAATCTGATTGGCGCGGGGCCGGCCGTCAATCGGAACAGGGTCCGAAACGGCGCGTATCCGGCTGCGGCCATGGGGGAAGTGACTTTCTCGCAGCGCTCTGCTTAGCTTGGGCGATGTCCGAGGAAGCACCCGAAACCCTCAAGATCGATATCGACGGCTGGGAAGGGCCGCTCGATCTGCTGCTGGCGCTTGCGCGCACGCAGAAGGTGGACCTGCGCCAGATCTCGATCCTCCAGCTGGTCGAGCAATATCTCGGTTATGTGAACGAGGCGCGCGAGCTGCGGCTCGAACTGGCCGCCGACTATCTCGTGATGGCGGCATGGCTGGCCTATCTCAAGTCCGCGCTGCTGCTCCCGCGCAATCCGGAGGAAACGCCCAGCCCCGAGGACCTCGCGCTGCGCCTGCAGCTGCGCCTCGAACGGCTCAATGCGATGCGCGACGCCGGCGCCCGGCTGATGGCGCGCGACCGCACCGGCCGGGACAATTTCTTCCGCGGCGCCCCCGAGGGCCTGCGCGTGCTGCGCAAGGCCCGCTACGAGGCCGAGATCTACGATCTGATCGCCGCCTATGGCCGGATCAGCGCGCGTACCCGCCCGGTGATGCACGTCGTCCAGCAGCGCGACGTGATGACGCTGGAGGCGGCGATCGCCCGCGTCTCGTCGCTGATCGGCGCGCGGATCGACTGGAGCACGCTCCAGTCCTTCCTCCCGGAAGGCGCGAGCGGGCCCTATGCCAAGTCGGCTCTCGCCTCGTCCTTCGTTGCCGCGCTGGAGCTGGCCAAGCAGGGCAGGGTCGAGCTACGCCAGAAATCGGCCTTCGCGCCGCTCTATCTCAAGGCCGCCGGATGACCCCCGAAGACGCAGCGTCGCGCGCGGTGGAGGCCGTGCTGTTCGCCTCCGAGCACCCGATGAACCTGGACGAGATCCGTGCCCATGTCGGCACGGAGATGGACGTGCGTGCCGCGCTCGTGGCGCTCGAGGCGCTCTATGCCGGGCGCGGGGTGGAACTGGTCCGGCGGGGCGATCGCTGGCACTTCCAGACCGCCGCCGATCTCGCCCACCTGCTGCGCCGCAATCGCGAGGAGAGCCGCAAGCTCAGCCGCGCCGGCATCGAGACGCTGGCGATCATCGCCTATCACGAGCCGGTTACGCGCGCCGAGATCGAGGCGATCCGCGGCGTGCAAATTTCGAAGGGCACGATCGACGTGCTGATGGAGGCGGGCTGGGTGCGTCCCGCCGGCCGCCGCGAGGTGCCCGGCCGGCCGCTGATGTACGCCACCACCGGCGGTTTTCTCACCCATTTCGGCCTGTCCAGCCGCCGCGACCTGCCCGGCATCGACGACCTCAAGGCTGCCGGCCTGCTCGATCCGGTCGACCTCGCTTTCGAGGCGCTGGGCGAAAACGAAGGCGCCGAAGAGCCGGAAAGCGAAACTGTCACAGACGACGAATAGGGGCTCCCGGCGTCTCGGCCATTGCCGCAGGTGCCCGGCACGCCTAGATAAAGCCGGAATCGAGGAGATTTGTGATGGGTAGTTTCAGCCTGATGCACTGGCTGCTGTTGGGCGTGGTCGCGATCCTGCTTCTGGGCGGTGGTCGCTTCTCGAACATGATGGGTGATGTCGCCAAGGGCATCAAGCAGTTCAAGAAGGGCATGTCCGAGGACGACGAGGCTGAAAAGCCGGCGACCCGTATCGAGGGCAAGGCGGCTCCTGAGCCGACCGTCCAGCGCGAGGCCGAGCCGGCGCGCGAAGAGAAGCTCTGAACTTCCGCGCCGTTCCCGGCTCAGGGCGCCGGGAGCCGCTTCTGGCGATTGATCGATGCTAGATTTCAACGCGCCCGAGTTCGTGGTGGTCGCCATCGTGGCGCTGCTCGTGATCGGGCCAAAGGATTTGCCCAAGGCGATGCGCTTTGTGGGCAAGTGGTTCGGCAAGGCGCGCGCCGTTGCGCGCCAGTTCCGCTCCGGGTTCGACAACATGATCCGGGAATCGGAGCTTGCCGAGCTCGAGAAACAATGGGCCGAAGAGAACGCCCGCATCATGGCCCAGCATCCGCCGGCGGCGCTTCCCGCGCCCGCCGCGGAGGCTGAGGTGCATTATGTCGCCGAGGATAGCGCCCCGGTGATGGTCGAGCAGCCGGCGATCCATGACGATATACCCGGCGTTTCGGCACCGGCGCCCAAGCCCAAGCGTGCGCGCAAGGCGCCTGTTGCCGCCGTCGCGGAGCCCGTGGCCGAGCCGGTCGCGAAGCCCGCGCCCAAGCCGCGTGCCCGCAAGGCGGCCGCTGCTCCGGTGGAAACGGCCAAGCCCGCATCGAAGCCCCGCGCCCGCAAGGCCGCTCCGCCTGCCGAGGCTGCCGAATGAGGGACATCGACGACACCCAGCAGCCGCTGCTCGAACACCTGATCGAGCTGCGCCGCCGCCTGCTCTACTGCGTGGCCGCGCTGCTGGTGACTTTCTTCGCCTCCTTCTATTTCTCGAAGGAGATCTACGGCTTCCTCGTCCATCCGCTCGCGGCGGCGGGGCAGAAGCAGATTTATTTCAGCGAGATTTTCGGAGCATTCTTCGTTCAGCTCAAGGTGGCGTTCTTCGCTGCGATGATGCTGTCCTTCCCGGTGATTGCGACGCAGCTCTGGCAGTTCGTGGCACCGGGCCTGTACCGGCAGGAGAAGAAGGCATTGCTGCCCTTCCTGCTGGCGACGCCGGTGCTGTTCATCGCCGGCGCTTCGCTCGCCTATTTCATCGCAATCCCGACGGCTCTGCATTTCCTGCTCGGCTATCAGGGCGATCTCGGCACCAGCGGGGTCAACCAGCAGGCGCTGCCCGACGCCGAGAAGTATCTCGGCTTCGTGATGCAGTTCCTGTTCGCCTTCGGCATCACCTTCCTGCTGCCGGTGCTGCTGATGCTGCTCGAGCGCTCGGGCATCGTCACCTATGAGCAGCTGAAGAGCGCCTGGCGCTATGCCGTGGTGGCGGCTTTCGCGATCGCCGCGGTGCTGACGCCGCCGGATGTCGGCTCGCAGCTGCTGCTCGCCTTCCCGCTGATCGGGCTCTATTTTCTCTCGCTGGTCGGGATCTGGTTCACGCGACGGCGCCGACCGGCCCCCGAAGCGGAGACGGAGAGCGAAAAGGCCGGGACCGCCTGATACGAAAAACCCCTCCCGGTTCGGGAGGGGTTTTCTTTTTCCTGTCTGCAGGCGCTTGGCTTATTTGGCGTCGTCGGCGGTCTTGGCGACCGTGTCGCCCGCCGAGGACACATCCCTGCCCACGCCTTCGACCGTGTTGCAGGCCGAAACCAGCATCGCGCCCGCAAGGGCGACACAGGCGATGATCTTACGCATCACATCTCTCCAAAAAACTGGACCATAGGGGTCGGAAGAGAAATGCCCGGACAGGCGCAAACGTTCCGTCTGCGCAGCAACTGCATGATCTCGCCGGAAATATGGGAAGCCCCCGAAAAGTTTTAGGCCCGGAAGCGTCACCGGGGGGGGGAGGGTTGACGCTTCCGGGCCCATGTCTTGGATAGCGAGAGCGGGGGGGCAAAAGGTCACTATCCGAAGAGTAAAACGGACCATGCGGTCCGGGGTTCCACGCCCTTCGAACTTTTTTCGAATTTTTTATCCAGGTTAAGTTTCAGGGGCGGCCGGTGATCGCGATCGCCGCTTCATAGGCGCCGGTCAGCGGATCATGGTGCAGCTTGGTGCGCAGTTGCCGGGCCAGGCCGCCGATGACCCGGCCATAGCGGTTCTCGACCAGTTCCTCGAGCGCCGGGCTCTCGACCAGGGCAGGGGAGGTGATGCGCAGCAGCGCCCGGGTATCGTCACCCTCGATCAGCTTGGTCGAGATGCGGATCTGCGCGGCCGGATTGCAGCTCATCGCCAGCTCGACGATCTCGGTGAGCAGGAAGGCGATGGCGATCGCCACGTCCTGGTTGACCAGCACCGGCGTGAGGTCGAGCGTCACGCCCAGCCCCTGGGCCCGTTCCGGGGCAGTGGCGCGGATGTTCGCGGCCAGCTCGCCGATCACCGAGCGCAGGTCGAGCCCCCGATTCTCCTCCAGCTCGGCATAATGGTGGCGATGGACCACCGCGAGCGCATCGACGCGGCGCTGGATCGAGGCATAGGCCTCGGTCGCTTCCTCGCTCTTGGCGCTGCGGGCGTGGAAATTGATCAGGCTGGCGATCACCTGCAGGTTGTTCTTCACCCGGTGGTGGACCTCACGGGTGAGCTTGGTCTGGCGCACCAGGCCTTCGGCCAGGTCTGCCTCGTGTGCTTGCACCGTGCGGCTGATCTCGCGGAACGTGTCGCCCAGCTCGCGGATCTCCGCGGCGGGCATCTCGCCGAAGCGCTTGATGTCGATCACCTCACCCGGCTTGTAGGCGCCGACGCTGGTGCGCAGGCGGCGCAGCGGACGGATCAGCAGGATGTCGACCACCAGCCAGCTGATGCCGGCGGCGGCGATCCACATCAGCACCAGCACCACGGTATTGATGATCATCGGCGAAGTGATCGGCGTGCCAAGCATCGACATTTCGAACTCGACGCCGTCCAGGCCCAGGTCGTTGGGCACCGTCTCGCGCCGGTCGAGCGGGCCGCCGCCCTGGAGCTTGCGCAGCACCAGCCGGTCGCCATGGCCGACCAGCGCCGCGCCATATTCCGGGACGAAGCCGCTCGGCTGCGCGATCGAGGCGAGTGTGGCGGCGGGATAGAAGGCGGTGGCGGTGCCGCCGCGATTGCCGCCGATGCGGATCGCCATGCCGCCATCGGCGAGCACGGTGCGCACCTGGCGCGGCTGGAGCGCATCCTCGTCGGCATGCGCGAAATTCTGCCCGCAGATCACTCGTCCGCCGGCATCGGCGATCGCGAAGCGCGCGCCGGTGGAGGTGGCGAAGGTGCCGGCGAGGCGGGTGCAGGCGGGCGCGTCGTGCGGATTGGCTTCCAGCGCCTCGAGCGAGCTGGAGAGCTGGCCGATATGGTTGACCAGCAGGTCGCGCAGTACGTCGCTGCTCTCGCTTGCGGCGACACGCAGCCGTGCGCGCGCCTCGGTATCGGCGTTGCGGGTGCTCTGCAGCGTGGTGAACAGCGCGATCAGCGCCAGCGGCAACAGGCAGACGATCAGGTAGAGGAAGACCTTGGCGCCAGTTGGCATAGCCCCCAGCGCCGCCGCCGGACGGACCTTGGCGCGCGGCTCTTCTTCCGAGATCTCCATCCGCTCCGGACTAGTCGAGCTTTTTCAGCAGGTCGAGAAGGTCGTCGGGCACGGCTTCGCTTACGGCCTCGTCATAGGCCTGACGCAGCGCTTCGCCCACATTGCGATCGGGGCGACCGGTTTCCTTTCCGCCATCGGATTTGGGCGGTTTTTTCATTTCATCATCCGCGGAACGCACCAATTCCCCCCTGCGCCATGGCGTCAGCCGTGGCTCGGACTAAAAGCGACCTGCTCCGGATGCAACTTCCGGAATTGAACGAAAGCCACCGGTCGCATGGGGCCGGGGGCTGTGCGGCAACACTACGCAGCATGTCCGATGAAACCAATTCCCTGGTCGTTTGTTCCACAGCCGATGCAATATCCAGGGAGGGGCTCCTTCGGGTTGCACGAATTGAGGATTGCAATAGCCCGGAACGGCGCCGAAACAAACCGTTCCGCACTCGTAGGAGAATAGTTCGACCATGTCGCTTGGACAGCAACTCGCGCCGCACCTTCCGCTGCTTCGTCGCTATGCGCGCGCGCTCACTGGCAGCCAGGCCGATGGCGACCGCTATGTGCGCGCTGCACTGGAGGCCATCGTCGCGGCGCCGGACCAGTTCCCGCGTGACGTCGATCCGCGGCTTGGCCTGTATCGCACCTTTCAGGCGATCTGGCAGTCGACCCACCTCGAGGAAGAGGATGTGGTCGAGGATACCAGCAACGAGAACGAGGCGATCGCCCGCAAGCGGCTCGCCCGCCTCACTCCGCTGTCGCGCCAGGCGCTGCTGCTCACCACCGTGGAGGGCTTCAGCATCGAGGACGCCGGCTATCTGATCGAAGAGGATGCAGGACAGGTGCAGAAGCTCGTTGGAGAGGCCGTGGCGGAGATCGAGCGCCAGACGCGCACCCGCGTGATGATCATCGAGGACGAGCCGCTGATCGCGATGGACCTCGAGCAGATCGTGCGCGATCTTGGCCATGAAGTGACCGGTGTCGCCGTGACGCGCGACGAGGCTGTTGCGCTGGCGATGGAAGATCGTCCGGGCCTGGTGCTCGCCGACATCCAGCTGGCCGACGACAGCTCGGGCATCGACGCGGTCAAGGACATCCTCGCCGAATTCTCGGTGCCGGTGATATTCATCACGGCTTTCCCCGAGCGTCTGCTCACCGGCGAGCGTCCGGAGCCGACCTTCCTGATCACCAAGCCGTTCCAGCGGGAAACCGTCAAGACGACGATCAGCCAGGCGCTGTTCTTCGACCAGGCGACCGTTCCCGCCTGACGATCCGCGAAAAAACCGGCGCGGGTTCCATCAGATACGGACCCAAAACGGTTCTCGTGTGTTGTAGATGGCATGGTTGAGAATGACGAAGCCATTCATATCGACAGCGAGCAGGCCCGCGCCGGTGCCACGCCGCATATGACGCGATACGTGCTGGGCTACGGCCTGGTGCTGGTTATCGTCGCGTTCGCCGCGATCTTCTTGTTCTTCTGATCTCGGGAACGGCGCGAAATATGCTGGCAATCGCAGACACCAAGCCTATCTCTGGAACCGGTCGCTTCGCGGCCAACGCAAACAAGCGGGAACGAATGAGTCATTCCGAACAGCCCGAGGACAAGGGGACCGAGGCGCCGCAGGAGCATGTCTCGCTCTCCGATCCCGAGTTCAAGAAACAGCTCGCGCTCGTCATCCCGCATCTGCGTGCCTTTGGCCGCTCGCTATCGGGCAGCCGGGATCTCGCCGATGATCTGGTGCAGGAGACGCTGCTCAAGGCATGGGCCGCGCGCAAGCGCTTTCAGGCCGGCACCAACATGCGCGCCTGGACCTTCATCATCCTGCGCAACCTCTATCTGAGCCAGATGCGCCGCGCCCGCTTCAAGGGCGAGTGGGACGACCTGGTTGCCGACCGACTGCTTGCCGCGCCGGCCAGCCAGGACCGGCATGTCGAGCTTTCCGACATGCAGCGCGCGCTGCTCCATCTGCCGCAACCGCAGCGCGAGGCGCTGATCCTGGTCGGCGCGGGTGGCTTTGCCTATGAAGAGGCGGCCGAAATCTGCCAGGTCGCCGTCGGCACGATCAAGAGCCGCGTGGCGCGCGGCCGCGTCGCGCTTGAGCATCTGCTGAGCGAAGGCCAGCTTCCCTCGCGCCGCATCGAGCCGGGTACGGCCGAAGGTAAGACCGCGCTCGACACGATCATGGGCGAAGTCGACGATCTCAGCCGCGATCGCGGCGGGGATGTGTCGGCGAAATAAGCCCAACGGGTGTGAAAAAATCAGGCCGCGTTCCCCATCGGGAGCGCGGCCTTTTCATGTGCTGGATCAAATCTCAGCGTGCGCGATTGAGCTGGCGCAGCATCGCCGCCATGTCGTCGGGCAGGCCGGTGTCGCGAACATAAGCATCGCGCAGCGCCAGGCCGATTGCATCGCTGGCGCGCGGCGCTTCTACCCGATATGCGGGCGGGCGGGCGTCGCTGGCCGAGGCTGAAGTCGTCTGGTTCATGTTGCTAGAACAATTCAGTTCTCTTTTTGTTGCTTGACATTTTGCAACGCACCGTTTCGCAGGTGGTCGATTCCGTGACTCAAACCTCTTCTTCCGCCGATCTCGCCGACGCCATTGCCCGGGCGAGCGCACATGCGCCCTTCCTCGAAAACCTGCTCGCGCGTGAAACGGAGCTGGTCGCCGGACTCGACGATGCCCTGCTGAATCCACGCGCGGCTGCGCGTGCTTTCGCGGGCGAAATGAGCACGGGGGCGCGGCTGCGCATCGAGCGCCGCCGGCTCGCGCTCCTCGTCGCCCTGGGCGACCTGTCGGGCCGGTTCGATCTCACGACTGTCACCCATCTTCTCACCGATTTCGCCGATGATGCGTTGGACCGTGCGATCCGCGCGGCGATCCTCGAGCGTACGCCGGATGCCGATCCGCGCGGTTTCGCCGCGATCGCGCTGGGCAAACAGGGCAGTCGCGAGCTCAACTATTCGTCGGACATCGATCCGATCCTGATCTTCGACCCCGAGACCTTGCCCTGCCGCCCGCGCGAGGACGTGCAGGAAGCCGCGGTGCGCATCGGCCGCCGCGTGGTCGAGCTGCTCCAGCAGCGCGACGAGAATGGCTATGTGCTGCGCGTCGACCTGCGCTTGCGCCCCTCGCCCGAAGTCACGCCGATCGTGCTGCCGGTCGAGGCGGCGATCACCTATTATGAGAGCCAGGCACTGCCGTGGGAGCGCGCCGCCTTCATCCGCGCCCGTGCCTGTGCCGGCGATCTGGAGCTCGGCGGCTATTTCCTCGACGCGATCCGCCCCTTCGTGTGGCGGCGTGCGCTCGACTTCGGCACGATCCGCGAGATCCGCGACATCAGCCGCCGCATCCGCGACCATTATTCCCAGGCCCAGGCCTTCGGCCCCGGCTATGACCTGAAGCGGGGCAGGGGCGGCATCCGCGAAGTCGAATTCTTCGCCCAGATCCACCAGCTCATCCATGGCGGGCGCGAACCGGCCTTGCGTGCGCCTGCGACACGCGACGCGCTCGCCGCGCTGGCGGAGGCGGGGCGGATCGGCGCGGACGAGGCGCGCGACCTGACCGACGCCTATGTTACGCTGCGCACGATCGAGCACCGGCTGCAGATGGTCGACGATCGCCAGACGCACGAGCTGCCCGAGAACCTGGCCTCGCTCGACAATGTCGCCCGGCTCCATGGCCTTGCCGACGGCGCTGCGCTCACCGATCTGCTCCACCCGCACGTCATTCGGGTCGGTGCGATCTATGACAGCCTCGCCGGCGAGGAAGAGCAGCGCCTGCCCAGCGAGAGCGCGCCGCTCGAGGCGAAGCTGGGCGCGGCCGGGTTCGAGCGGCCCGACGGCGCTGCGCGCATCGTCCAGGGATGGCGCGGCGGCACCTATCCGGCGCTCCGTACTCCCGCTGCCCGCGAAGCACTGGAATCGGTACTGCCTGGCCTGATCGACGCCTTCTCCCGAGCGCCCGACACGGTGCACGCGATCACGCGCTTCGATGCGATGCTCTCGCGCCTGCCCAGCGCGATCAATTTCTTCCGCCTGCTCGAAGCCCAGCCTGGGCTCGCGCAGCTGCTCGGCCAGATCCTCGCGCTGGCGCCGACGCTCGCCGAGCAGCTGGGCCGACGAGCGGAGCTGCTCGACGGGCTGATCGACGCGACAGCCCTGGAGCCGGTGCCGGATATCGAGGCGCTCGCCGAGGGGATGCGGCACTGGGAGCCGGGTTCGGACTATCAGTACCAGCTCGAATTCGTCCGCCGCTTCGTCAACGAGAAGCGCTTCGCCCTCGGTGCGCAGATCGTCGCAGGATCGGGCGATCCGCTCGAGGCCTCGGCCGGCTATGCCCGCGTCGCCGAGGCGGCGATCGAAACATTGGCGACGGCGACGGTAGAGGAATTCTCACGCAATCATGGCGTGGTGCCGGATAGCGAGCTGGTGATCCTGGCGCTCGGCCGGATGGGCGGGCAGGCGCTCACCCACGCTTCGGATCTCGATCTCGTCTATCTCTTCACCGGCGACTATGCGGCGGAGAGCGATGGGGCCAAGCCGCTCGGCGCGGTGATGTACTATAACCGGCTCGGCCAGCGCGTCACCGCGGCGCTCTCGGTGCCTACCCCGGCGGGGCCGCTCTACGAAGTCGATACCCGGCTGCGGCCCTCGGGCGCCCAGGGGCCTCTGGTCGTGTCCCTGGAAGGCTTCGAGAAATACCAGCGCGCGGATGCCTGGACCTGGGAACATATGGCACTTACCCGCGCCCGACCGGTCTTCGGTTCGCCCGAGGCGCGCGCGAAGGTGCAGGGGATCATCGATGCGGTGCTCAAGGGCGCCCGGCCGGACCGCGACATCCCTGCCGAAGCCGCGAAGATGCGCGCCGACATGGCCGCGCACAAGCCGCCCAAGGGGCCGCTCGACGCCAAGCTGCTCGGTGGCGGGCTGGTCGACCTCGAGTTCGCGGTCCACACCGTCCAGCTCGTTCACCGCACCGGCTTCGAGCCGCGCCTGGGCCCGGCGATCGACGCTCTGGCGGGGCAGGGGCTGTTGCCACCCGTGATGCGCCCGGCGCATGATTTCCTGACGCGGCTGCTCGTCACCATGCGCCTCGTCGCGCCCGATGCGCAGGAGCCCGGTCCGGCCACCCAGGCGCTGATCGCCCGCGCGCTCAAGCTCGGTAGTTGGGACGAGGTGGTTGCGCAGCTCGACCGGACCCGGCAGGAGGTCCGCGATTGCTGGGCGTCGGTGCGCGGCCCGGCCTGAGGAGAAGACAATGGCAATCGAGGAAGGCGACAAGATCCCCGCGGTCACGCTCGACGGGACCGAAGGCGAGGCAATCGCCCTGGCGGACAAGCTGGGCCACCCGTTCGTCCTCTATTTCTATCCGAAGGACGATACCTCGGGCTGCACGCGCGAGGCGCAGGACTTCTCCGCGCTGATCCCCGAATTCACCGCGCTCGGCGCCGAGGTGCTGGGCGTGTCGAAGGATCCGCCGATCAAGCACCAGAAGTTCATCAACAAGTACGATCTCACCGTGCCGCTCGCCACCGACACTTCGGGCGCGGCGATGGAGGCGTTCGGCGTCTGGGTCGAGAAGCAGCTCTACGGCAAGCGCTACATGGGCATCGACCGCTCGACCTTCCTGTTCGACACGGAAGGCAAGCTGTTCCGCGCCTGGCGCCGGGTGCGCGTGCCCGGCCATGCGGTGGACGTGCTCGAATCGATCAAGGAAATGCAGGCGCGGTGAGGAGCGTTGCGGAGGCCTGCCGCGCGGTGCTGACCGCGGCGGCCCCGGCCGACAAGATCAAGGCGGCTCGCGCGGCCGCCCGTGACTGGCGGCTGGGCCGGCTGGCCTTCGAATTCGACGTCGCGATGCCCGATCGCCCGGCGCGCCCCGACCGGCCCGAGCTGCTGCCGCCCAATCGCATGCCCAAGCGCGGCAAGGGTTCGGAGCATGGCCGGATCGCTCTGATCCACGCGATCACCCATATCGAATTCTCCGCGATCGACCTGGCATTCGACGTGGTCGGCCGCTTCGGCGGCGAGTTTCCCCGCGGTTTCACGGACGACTGGATGCATGTCGGTGCCGACGAAGCGATGCACTTCGCCTTGCTCGATCGGCGGCTGAAGAAGCTCGGCAGCTTCTACGGCGCGATGCCCGCGCATGACGGTTTGTGGGACGCCGCCGCCGATACCGCGCATGATTCGCTCGCCCGGCTGGCCGTGGTGCCGATGGTGCTGGAGGCGCGCGGGCTCGACGTCACGCCGGCGATGGTCGAGCGGTTTTCATTGGCAAATGATGCAGTTACAGCCCGCATTCTCACGCGCATTCTGAACGACGAAGTCCGCCATGTTCGCGCCGGAACGGTTTGGTTCGAATCACGTTGTCGCGAAATGGGGCACGTCCCCGAAACGACCTGGCAGGCACTGGTGACCCGCCATTATCGCGGGCTGCTTAAGCCTCCGTTCAACGACTCGGCGCGCGACTCAGCCGGTTTGTCCCGCGATTATTACCAACCTCTTGCGGTGAACTGATTTCCCGGGTCACAAGCCACCGTCCAGAAGGCGGAGGGGCTGCTTACTGCGACGGATGACAATTGAAGTAGGGCAACCGGGTCGCGTTTCGGTGCTTGCTTCCATGAAACTTGCCGGGGAATCATGGCTAAGGCGTCGAACTCCAAAACCGCTACCGCAGCTCAGCGGTTCCGTGCTTTCTTCACTACCCGCGATTTTATTTTTCATGACGGTCGCGATCTGAAGCGTTTCAGCGTCGCAGGCCGCACCCAGGCGCTGCTCGCCGGCGTCGGCACCGTCACCGTGCTGTTCTCCGCTTATGGCGTGGCCCAGGCCGCCGTCGGCGCGATCGCGATCAGCGGCGTGACCGGCACGCCGGCTTCGCCCGAGGCGCAGGTCGCCAAGATGCGCCAGCAGGTCGAGAAGATGCAGGCCGATGTCGCGGCCGCCAAGGAGGCCGCCCGCCTCCAGGCCGCGCGCGTCGAGCAGCACCAGGCGCTGATCAGCGCGACGCTCACCGGCAAGGGTGACCGCGCCGTGATCGAGCAGCCGCTCCCCAGCACTTCGGCCCGCACCAGCGCCGTCGCCAGCGAAGTCCTCGCCCCGCTCAAGCAGGTCGAGGCCCGTCAGGTCGCGATGGCCGGCAAGGCCCGCGCCGCCGGTGAGGCCCGCTACAACCAGACCGCCGGCGAGCTCCGTCGCCTCGGCCTCTCGCCCGAGCGCTATGTGAAGCTGCCGGCGATGGGCGGCCCGTACGAGCCGATCGACAACGACAATGCGAACGGCAGCGATGCCTCGGCCGAAGCCGCCGATGCCCAGTTCCGCGCGCTGTTCGTCACCTGGAAGAAGCTCGACATGCTCGAGCAGACGGTGATCTCGGTCCCGTCGATGCAGCCGGTCGACAAGCTGACCTTCACCTCGAACTTCGGCGTCCGCTCGGATCCGTTCCGCGGCACCGCCGCGATGCACGCCGGCGTCGACATCCCCGGCGCGCTCGGCACGCCGATCTATGCGACCGCCGATGGCGTCGTCAGCCATGCCGGCCGCCAGGGCGGCTACGGCAACCTCGTCCAGATCAACCATGGCCGCGGCATCGAGACACGCTATGGCCACCTTTCGAAGATCATCGTCGCCGACAATGCCCGCGTGAAGCGCGGCCAGCTGATCGGCCTGATGGGCTCGACCGGCCGTTCGACTGGCAGCCACCTTCACTATGAGGTGCGCGTCGACGGCAAGGCCGTGAACCCGATCCCCTTCCTGCAGACCGGCGAGTATCTCGCCTCGGTGCAGGACCGCGTCCAGGGCGGCGTGGGCGGCCCGGCGAAGAACAAGTAACACCGACTTTCAGAGTCAGGAGAGGAGAGGGGCTGCCCGTGTAGGCGGCCCCCTTTCTTTTGTGCGTCGCTGGTTATTGACTGATTGATCAATAATGCCTAGATAACGGTCATGGCAAGACCACGGGAATTCGATCGGGACGCTGCGCTGGACAAGGCGATGCAGGTCTTCTGGGCCAAGGGCTTCGCTGCGACCTCCACCGACGATCTCATCCAGGCGATGGGGATCGGCCGGCAGAGCGTCTACAACGCGTTCGGGGACAAGAAGCAGCTCTACATGGAGGCGCTGGGCGCCTATCAGCGCCGGACGGTTGGTGGGCATCTCACGCGCCTCAATGCGCCGACCTCGCCCCTGCAGGGTATCAGCGACCTGCTGACCGGCCTCACCGCGGAGGAGGATGCGCAGCGCGCGCTCGGCTGCATGGGCGTCGGCTCGGTCGGGGAGTTCGGGGTCAGCGATCCGGCGCTGGTCGAACAACGTGCCAGAACCGCCACCTTGCTCGGCAAGCGTCTCGCCGAACGGATCCGCGAGGGCCAGGCAGCCGGGGAAATCCAGCCAGGCCTAGATCCTGCGGAGACTGCCGGCTTCCTCCAGATGACCATGACCGGCCTCCAGCTCGCCGCCCGTGCCGGTGCCGGTGCCGGCGATCTCGCCACGCTCGCCCGCTTCACCATCGATCGCCTGCGCACGGCCTGAAAAGTCGCGTGCGGCGATGAGCTATTTTTCTTCGCCCAATTATTGACCGATCAATCAAGAAAGGAACCAGGACATGCAGAATGAGAAGAGCAGGACCGCGCTTGTGTTCGGCGGATCGCGCGGCATTGGCGCCGCCGCGGTCGAGCGGCTGGCGCGGGAAGGCTTCGCGGTCGCCTTCACCTATGTCTCGCGGCCCGATGCTGCCGAGGCGCTGGTCGGGAAGCTGACGGCGGCCGGCGGCGCTGCACTGGCGATCCAGGCCGACAGCGCCGATCCCGCCGCGATCCGTGCGGCGGTGGAGCAGGTGGTGGCACATTTCGGCGGGCTGGATGCAGTGGTGGTCAATGCCGGCATCCTGCGCATGGGCCCGATCGAGACGGTCAGCCTCGAAGAGCTCGACCAGATGCTTGCGATCAACGTGCGCGGCGTGTTCCTGGCGATCCAGGCCGCCGCGGCGCATCTGCCCGAAGGCGGGCGGATCATCACCATCGGCAGCAACACCGCCGTCCGCACCGGTCATCCGGGCACGAGCGTCTATCAGTTCACCAAGGCGGCGGTCGCGGCGATGGTGAAGGGGATTGCGCTCGATCTCGCGCCGCGCGGCATCACCGTGAACAATGTCCAGCCGGGCCCGATCGATACCGACATGAATGCCGGTGCGATCGAGATGCTCGCCGGCAAGAGCCCGATGCGCCGCGTCGGCAGCCCCGCCGAGATCGCCGGGCTGATCGCCTATCTCGCCGGCCCGGAAGCGGGCTACATGACCGGCGAGAGCATCACCATCGACGGCGGCTGGGTGCTGTAACGCACCGGGTGGGAAAATCCGGCGCCTCTCTCTATGAGGCGCCGGACCATGACTTCCGCATCCTCCCTCGGCTTCGACTTCGGCACCACCAATTCGGTCGCAGCGCGCGCGACAGGGGAGGTGTCCGACCTCGTCCAGCTCCAGGGCCCGGAGCAGGACGACGCAGTCTTCCGCTCGGCCCTGTGCTTCTGGGAAGAGGGCAATGCCCGCGGCGCGCTCGAAGTCGCGGCCGGCCCCTGGGCGATCGCCGAATATCTTGATTCGCCCGAGACCAGCCGCTTCCTCCAGTCGTTCAAGTCGGTCGCCGCAAGCGCCAGCTTCGAACACGCCATCGTCTTCGAGCGCCGCTACCGGTTCGAGGAGATGGGCCGGCTGTTCCTTCGCCTGATGCGCGAAAAGGCCAAGGGCGCGCTCGACGGGCAGGCGGGCCGCGTTATCGTCGGCCGGCCGGTCGAATATGCCGGCGCCCGGCCCGATGCCGCGCTCGCCCGCACCCGCTATGACATGATGTTCGAAGGCTTCGGCGCCGAGATCCATTATGTCTATGAGCCGCTCGGCGCCGCGTTCAGCTATGCCTCCCGCCTCGACGAGCCCGCCACCGTGCTCGTCGCCGATTTCGGCGGCGGCACCAGCGACTTCTCGGTGGTGCGCATCGCCGAGCGCGGGGCGCCGCGCCGCTGCACCCCGCTCGCCCATGCCGGTGTCGGCATTGCCGGCGACCGGTTCGACCAGCGCATCGTCGACCACCTGATCCTGCCGATGCTCGGCAAGGGCGGGAAATATCGTTCGTTTGACAAGATCCTCGACATCCCCGGCGGCTGGTTCAACGACTTCTCGGACTGGTCGCGTCTCGCGCTGATGCGCAACCGCAAGACGCTGGCCGAGCTCGACAAGCTGCGCCGCGCCGCGCTCGATCCCAAGGCGATCGATCGGATGATCGCGATCGTCGAGGGCGAGATGGGCTATCAGCTCTATCACGCAGTGGGCGCGCTCAAGCGGGCGCTGTCGGCGCAGGAGGAAGCGCATTTCCACTTCGAAGGGCCGGACCTGCGCATCGAGGCCGACGTCACCCGCGCCGCGTTCGAGGACTGGATCGCGCCCGATATCGTGCGCATCGAAGGGGCGGTCGACCAGGCGCTGACCCAGGCTGGGGTAGAGCCCGCCGCGATCGACCGTGTCTTCCTCACCGGCGGCACCTCGCTTACCCCGCGCGTCCGCCGGCTGTTCACCGAGCGCTTCGGTGCCGAGCGTATCGCCAGCGGCGGCGAGTTGACCTCGATCGCCCACGGCCTGGCGCTGATCGGCCAGCAGGACGACATCGCCGCCTGGGCGGCCTAGACGCATTGCCTCGCCGGCCCCGCGCCACTATCTCCACCGCATGGCAACACTCACCCAGCCCGAGATCGCGCTGACCCCGTCGGCCGCCGCACGCGTCGCGGCGATCGCGGCAAAGCAGGGCAAGCCCGCGATCCTTCGTCTTTCGGTCGAAGGGGGGGGCTGCTCGGGCTTCCAGTACAAGTTCGGCTTCGCCGAGGCGGTGGAGGGTGACGACACCGTCGCCGAGCTCGACGGCGTCCGGCTGGTGGTCGATTCGATCAGCCTCGATCTCGTCCGCGGCTCGGCCGTCGATTATGTCGACAATCTTGGCGGCGCGCATTTTGCCGTGACCAATCCCAACGCGGCCTCGGGCTGCGGTTGCGGCACCAGCTTCTCCGTCTGAAGAGCGCCCCTTGCCCAAGATCGTCACCTACAATGTCAACGGCATCAAGGCGCGCATGGAGCGCCTGCTCGAATATCTTGCCGAGCAGCAGCCGGACGTGGTCTGCCTCCAGGAGCTGAAGGGCGCCGACGAGACGCTGCCGGTCAAGGACATCGAGGCGGCGGGCTATGGTGCCGTGTGGCACGGGCAGAAGGGTTTCAACGGCGTCGCGGTGCTGGCCAAGGGCCAGCAGCCGGTCGAGCGCCAGCGCGGCCTGGCCGGCGATCCCGAGGATGCGCACAGCCGCTATCTCGAGGCGGAGATCGGCGACCTGATCGTCGCCTCCATCTATCTGCCCAATGGCAATCCGCAGCCCGGCCCCAAGTTCGACTACAAGCTCAAATGGATGGAGCGGCTCGCCGACCGTGCCCAGGCCCTGCTCGCCGAGGAGCGGCCGGTGGTGCTGGCGGGCGACTACAATGTCATTCCCAATGACGACGACACCTTCTCGGTTCGCGCCATGGCCAGCGACGCGCTGATGCAGCCAGAGAGCCGCGAGCGCTATCGTGCGCTGCTGGCGCAGGGCTGGACCGATTCGCTGCGCACCCGCTTCCCGGGCGGCGGCGTCTGGACCTTCTGGGACTATCAGGCGGGCGCCTGGCAGCGTGACGCGGGCTTCCGCATCGATCACCTGCTGCTCAGCCCGATCGCGGCCGATCGCTATCTCGGCGCCGGCGTCGACAAGGAATATCGCGGCCGCGAAAAGGCCAGCGATCACGCCCCGACCTGGGTCTCGCTCCGCTAGATCGAAGCGGCGGGCCGAGGTCTCAAGCCGAAAATCCAGATATCCGTGCTCCTGTGAAAGCAGGAGCCGGGAGTCGGCGTGGGGTCCTGCTCTCGCAGGAACGCTGGGAAGATGCTGGTCGCTTTTGAACAGTGCGGTGTCCGCTTCCGGACGCTCGTTCCGCGGGCGCACCAATAGTTGGTGTATATTGCGGTGTTATAGTACGTCACTACACTGTCATATTAAGCTAAGCCATTGAAATTACGATAATCTCGAAATTGGCACGGCGATTGCGAAGCATAGGGCACAGGCGGGATGGAGCGCCTGTTCATGTCTAAGTTCCAGGAGTAATGGATATGCACAGCAAGACCCTTTCCGCCGCCGCTGCCCTTTTCGCCAGCGTTGCCCTGATCGCCGGCGCCGTCGCCCCCGCTTCGGCCGCGACCAACGATCCCGCCAAGAAGCAGGAAGCTTCGTCGCAGGACCAGGGGACGACCGCCAAGACCGACAAGAAGCGCTATTGCCTGCAGGACACCTTCACCGGCTCGCGCATTGCCAAGCGCAAGTGCCTGACCCGCGCCGAGTGGATCCAGCAGACCGGCCAGGACCCCGCCCAGGCGCAGTAATCCCCGGGATGGTGCCCGTGGCGGATTTGTGAGCGTTCGCCGCCGCGGCAGCCATCCGAGTTAGCGTACCGGAACCGGCCCGCTCCCACGCCCCTGGGAGCGGGCCGTTCCTGGTTCAGAGCGGCTTCTGGTAGATGACGTATTCGCGGTTGACGTGCGAATCGATCGCGTCGGCAATCGCGTTCATCCCCTGGTTGTCGTCGAGCACCCAGCCGATCTCGCCGCGGCTGCCGCCGTAATTGGCCACCGCCGCGCGGCGGATATATTCGATCATCATGAAGGCCAGCTGGCTCGCCATGCGCGAGCTCTGCAGTCGCTTGACCACGCCCATCAGCGGCACGCGCATCGTCCGTGCCTTGGGCTTGCGCAGCCACAGCAGCAGCTTTGCCCAGCCGAACGGGAAGAGCGAGCCCTTGAGCGGCTTCAGCGGCTCGTTGAAGTCGGGCAGGGTGACCATGAACGCCACCGGCTCACCGTCATATTCGGCGATCATGATCAGGTCGTTGAACACCAGCGGCTTCAGCTTCTTGCCGACATCGTCGACCTCGGGCTGGGTGAGCGGCACATAGCCCCAATTGTCCGACCAGGCATCGTTGAGTATGGCGAGGATGATCTCGGCCTCCTCGGCGAATTTCGACTTGTCGACCTGGCGCACCTTGATGCGGTCGTTCTTCTCGCCGGCGGCGACGATGCGCTGGACGATCGGCGGGAATTGCTTGGTGACGTCGAGCTCATAGGTGAGCAGCTTCTTGGCTTCCTTGTAGCCAGCGCCCTCGATCCACGCCTGATATTTCGCCGGATGGTGGCCCATCAGCACGGTGGGGGAGTGGTCGTGCCCCTTCACCAGCAGGCCGGGCTCCTCCCAGATCGACAGGCTGACCGGGCCGAGCGCCTTGGTCATGCCCTTGCCGCGCAGCCAGTCCTCGGCGGCGTTGATCAGCGCCTTGGCGGCATTCTGGTCCTCGGCCTCGAACATGCCCCAGAAGCCGGTGCCGGGTCCGAAGCCCTGTTCCGGCGGCATTTCGAGCGCGAGGAAGTCGATATGCGCCGAGATGCGGCCGACCGTCCGGCCGTCGCGCTCGGCGAGGAAATATTGCGCCTCGGCATGGCTGAACCAGCCATTCTTCTTCGGGCTGATCGTCGCTGCCACTTCGTCGCGCAGCGGCGGCACCCAGGCGGGGTCGTCGCTGTTCAGGCGATAGGCGATCTCGATGAACTGCTTGGTGTCGCGCTTCGAGGAGACGGGACGGATGCTGAGCGGGCCGCTGGCCAAGGGGAGAACCTTCCTGAGGTTTGATTCAGCGCAATGCAGTCCTTCGCCAGCGGTTCACTGTCAAGCGCGGCGATCATGGCGGGCGCGGGTGCCTCTCACTGACCCCTGGAATGCCACCATAAAGCCACTATCTCCCGCCAAATGGCAGACATCATGACGAAATCGCTTGCCCTGAAGATTGACGATGCCGAGCCGGTAACGGCCCCGGCATCGGCCCGTATCAAGCTTTCCGGTGTTCCCGACGATCGCGCGATGCTGCGCGCCGCCGCCGAACTGACGCGTGACCTGCACACCCCGAACAAGCGCATCTACTGGACCGACATGCTGGTCTCGGCCGGCATCGGCTATGGCGCGTTCGTGGCGACGATCCTGGCGCCGAGCTGGCCGCTGGCGCTGGTCGCCGGCGTGGTGGCGGTGCTCGCCCTCTATCGCGCCAGCCTGTTCATCCACGAGCTGACCCACCTCAAGCACTCGCTGCTGCCCAATTTCCGGCTCGGCTGGAACCTGCTGGTCGGCATCCCGCTGCTCGTGCCGAGCTTCACTTATGAAGGCGTCCATACCCTCCACCATGCCCGCACCCGCTATGGCACGGCCGAGGATCCCGAATATCTGCCGCTCGCGATGATGAAGCCGTGGACGCTGCCGGTGTTCCTGCTCGCCGCGGTGTTGCTGCCGGTCGCCATGCTGATCCGCTTCGCCGTGCTGGCGCCGCTCTCGGCGGTGATCCCCAGCCTGCGCCGCGTCGTCGTCGCCAAATATTCGGGCCTGAAGATCAACCCGGTCTTCGAGCGCCGTCCTCCGGAGGGCGAGCTCAAGAGCCAGTGGTTCTGGCAGGAGCTGGGCGCCAGCATCTTCTCGATCACGCTGCTCATGCTGGTTGCGACCGGGATCGTGCCGCTGCGCGACTTCGCCATTTATCTCGCGGTGATCGCGGGCGTGGCGGTGATCAACCAGGTCCGCACTTTGGTGGCGCATCTCTGGGAGAATGACGGTGAGCCGCTCACCGTCACCGCCCAGTATCTCGACAGCGTCAACGTGCCGACCCCGGGCTTCATGGCCTATCTCTGGGCGCCGATCGGCCTGCGCTACCACGCGCTGCACCACCTGCTGCCGAGCCTGCCCTATCACGCGCTGAACGAGGCGCATCGCCGCCTGTCGGACGCGCTGGAAGAGGCTTCGTCCTATCACAAGGCCAACTATCCCACGCTGCGCGGCCTGATGCACCGCCTCGCGGTCAGCACCATGGGCGCCCGCTGAACCAGCGGACGGACTGAAACAGAAAAGGCCGGGCAGCGATGCCCGGCCTTTTTGTTTGGGATTCAAATAGCTCCCCTCCCTGCAAGGGAGGGGATGGGGGTGGGTTGCGAGCGAAGCGAGCTTCTTCTCAGGCTATCGACAAAAGAAAAGGCCGGGCATCGAGCCCGACCTTGTTCTAACCCACCCCTTGCCCCTCCCTTGCAGGGAGGGGAATTCTGAAGAACCTCAAATCGGCGACCATTCGATCGCGTCCTCGCCCTCGTCGTCATCGGCGACCTTGCCATGGTCGGTGCCGATCGCCTCGAGCAGCTGGTCGAGCACCCAGTCGACGCCCACGCCGCTGGCGCCCGAGATCGGGATCACAGGCCCGCCGCTCGCCTCCTCCAATTCGGCGGAGAGCGCCGCGATCAGCTCGTCGTCGAGCATGTCGATCTTGTTGAGCGCAATCACCACCGGCTTGTCGACCAGCCCGGCGCCATAGGCCTCCAGCTCGCCGCGCACGATCCGGTAGCTCTCGGCGACATCGGGGTCATTGGCATCGACCAGATGCAGCAGCACCCGGCAGCGCTCGATATGCCCAAGGAAGCGGTCGCCGATGCCGGCGCCTTCCGCCGCGCCCTCGATCAGGCCGGGGATGTCGGCGACGACGAACTCGCGCTCCTTGTGCCGCACCACGCCAAGCTGGGGGCGGGTGGTGGTGAAGGCATAGGCGCCCACCTTGGCCTGGGCGTTGGTCACCTGGTTGATGAAGGTCGACTTGCCTGCGTTCGGCAGGCCGACCAGGCCCGCATCGGCGAGCAGCTTGAGCCGCAGCCATACATAGGCTTCGTCGCTCGGCCAGCCGGTGCCGTGCTGGCGGGGCGCGCGGTTGGTCGAGGTCTTGTAGCTGGCGTTGCCGCGTCCGCCATCGCCGCCGCGCAGGAACACGGCACGCTGGCCCTCCTTGGTCATGTCGAGCAGCAGCGTGCGCTCCTCGTCATCGGCCAGCACCTGGGTGCCGATCGGCACCTGGATGACCAGGTCCTCGCCGCCCGCGCCGGTGCGGTTCGAGCCCGCGCCGCCGCTGCCGCGGGGGGCGCGGAAATGCTGGGTGTAGCGGAAGTCGATCAGCGTGTTGAGGCCGGCGACCGCCTCGAAGACGATGTCGCCGCCCTTGCCGCCATTGCCGCCATCGGGGCCGCCATATTCGATGAACTTCTCGCGCCGGAAGCTCACGGCCCCCGGTCCGCCCGAGCCGGAGCGGACGAAGATCTTTGCCTGGTCTAGGAAATGCATCGCAGGCCCATAGGCGAATGGGGCAAATTCGTCACCCCCATGTCGCGCTCCGCCCGTCATCGGCCCGGCAAGGGCAGGGCGAGTGGCGCCAAAACCACACATGACGCCGCGGAATCCCGCCACCCGTAACCTTCGCGCAACTTTCCTGCTGGCGCTGCCGGGAACCGGGAGTATAGGCTTTCGGTTCATTGAGACGGCGCCGATCCGCGCCGGCGAGAAGAAACCAAGGCAACCGTCGCGCGCAGATGAACTCGATCGATCGGTACATGGCGCGGCTGATCGCGGTGCCCCTGATCTCGACATTGCTGATCTCGGCAATGCTGCTGGTGCTCGACCGCATGTTGCGGCTGTTCGAGTTCGTGGCGACCGAAGGCGGGCCGGTCAGCGTCGTCTGGCGCATGCTCGCCAATCTGCTCCCCGAATATCTCGGCCTCGGCATTCCGATCGGCCTGATGCTGGGCTGTCTGCTCGCCTTCCGCCGCCTGGCGACCTCGTCGGAGCTCGACGTGCTGCGCGCAGTCGGCATCGGCTATACCCGCCTGCTCAAGGTGCCCTTCATGTACGCGCTGGCGCTGGCGGCGCTGAACCTGGCGATCGTCGGCTTCGTCCAGCCCTGGTCGCGCTACAATTACGAGCAGCTCCGCTTCGAGCTGCGCTCGGGCGCGCTCGGCGCCTCGATCAAGGTGGGCGAGTTCACCAGCTTCGGCGCGAAGATGACCTTGCGCATCGAGGAGAGCAAGGACGAGGGGCGCCAGCTCTCGGGCATCTTCGTCCAGATGATGACCAAGGACGGCACGCCGGTGGCGGTCACCGCCCAGAGCGGCCAGTTCCTGCGCTCCGACGATCCCGATGTGATCATCTTCCGCCTGCGTAACGGCACGCTGGTCCATCAGGACAAGAGCTCGCCGCTGCCGCGCGTACTCACCTTCACCACGCACAACCTGCCGATCCCGCTGCCCAAATACGAGCAGTTCCGCACTCGCGGCGGCAAGAATATCGAGCGGACGCTGCCAGAATTGGCAGTGATCGGCCGCAATCCCAATTCGAGCCCAGAGGACCGCGAGACCAGCCGCGCGGCCTTCCACTTCCGCCTCGCGGAAGTCGCCTCGATGTTCCTGCTGCCGTTCCTGGCTGTGGCCCTGGGCGTGCCGCCCAAGCGCTCCACGTCGGCGCTGGGCGTGTTCCTCTCGATCGTGATGATCGTGACCTATCACAAGATCAACGAGTTCGGGCAGTCGTTCGGCAGCAGCGGCGGCGTCGATCCGATCCTCGCGCTATGGGGCCCGTTCGCGATATTCGCGGGGCTGGTGATGTGGATGTACTATCAGATCGCCTATGTGCCGGGCGGCCAGCCGATCGCCGGGCTCGAAAAGGTCTTCTCCAAGCTCACCAAGTTCATCCTGCGCTACATGCCCGGGCGCCGCCGCAAGCTGCGCAGGGAGGAAGCCGCGTCATGATGAGCAGTTTCTTCCCGTCGAAGACCATGTCGCTCTACATGGCGCGCATGTTCCTGACGCGCACCTTCGCCATCCTCGGCGCGCTGGTGCTCATCCTCCAGTCGCTCGACCTGCTGACCGAGAGCGGCACGATCCTGGCCCATGCCGGCAATGGCGATGCGGAGATCTGGCGCTATGTCAGCCTGCGCGTGCCGCAGATCGCCTCGACCTTCCTGCCCTATTCGGTGCTGCTCGGATCGATCCTGACCCTGAGCCAGCTCAACCAGAACAGCGAAGTGATCGCGATGAAGGCCTCAGGCCTTTCCGCGCACCAGGTGCTGGCACCGCTGCTGCTCACCGGCGTGGCGGTGGCGCTCCTGTCCTTCGGCTTCAACGAGCGCATCGTCACCCGCGCCACCTCCACGCTCGAGCAGTGGAAGAAGGTGTCCTACGCCCCGCTGCCGATCGACAGCGGCGACCGCAGCAATGTGTGGGTGAAGGGCGACAACAACCTGATCCAGGTGCAGCAGGTTCGCGGGCGCGGCGATGCGGCGCAGCTTTCGGGCATCACCGTCTATGAGCGGCAGAACCGGTCTCTCGTCAGCATCCTGACCGCGCCGCACGGCGTGCGAGACGGCAATGGCTGGCGCGTCGACAATGCCGAGCGCTTCACCGTCGCCACCGGGCAGAAGACCAAGGTCGGCACCACGGTGATCGGCCATGACCTTCGCCCCGACCAGTTCACTCTCGCGCATGTCGATGCCGATTCGATGGACTTCTTCGCGCTCAACGACGCGATCGGCGATCTCAAGGTCGCCGGCCGCCAGACCGATGCGCTCGAAGGCGCGCTGTGGCACAAGCTCTCCGGTCCGCTCTCGGCGATCCTGATGCCGTTGCTCGGCGCCGTGGCGGGCTTCGGCCTGGCGCGCTCGGGCAAGCTGTTCGTCCGCGCCGTGATCGGCATGGCGCTCGGCTTCCTCTATTTCGTCGCCGACAATTTCGCGCTCGCGATGGGCAATCTCGGCGCCTATCCGCCGTTCCTTGCCGCCTGGGCGCCGTTCCTGCTGTTCCTGATGATCGGCGAGGCCGTTCTCCTGCGTACCGAGGAATAGCCGCTCTCACGGCTCGCCCAAGCCTTCCTGTCTGGCGGGAAGGGGCGGGGGGCCATATAGCGGCCGCCATGTCGCTCTTCCCGCCTGCTTCCTGCCCGCGCATCGTCGTCAAGATCGGTTCGGCCCTGCTGGTCGATCCGGACGGCAGCGTGCGCCGGGAATGGCTGGAGGGCATCGCCGCCGACATCGCCGCGCGGGTGCGCGAGGGGCAGCAGGTCGCGGTGGTCTCTTCGGGCGCGATCGCGCTGGGTGCCCGGCGGCTCAAGCTCGCCAAGGGTGGCCGCGCCAGCCTGGAGGATGCGCAGGCCGCGGCTGCCACCGGCCAGATCGAGTTGAGCCGCGTCTGGGCCGATGTGCTGGGCGCCAATGGCCTCACCGCCGCGCAGATGCTGGTGACGCTCGGCGACCTCGAGGATCGCCGTCGCTATCTCAACGCCGCCGCCACGCTCGACCGGCTGCTGGGCCTCGGCGTGGTGCCGGTGCTCAACGAGAATGACAGCGTCGCCACCGAGGAGATCCGCTTCGGCGACAATGACCGGCTCGCCGCGCGCGTCGCCCAGGCGGCGGGGGCGGGGGGCGTGGTGCTGCTTTCCGACGTCGATGGTCTCTACGACCGCAACCCCGCGCTGCCGGGGGCGGTCCACATCCCCCGGGTCGAGCGGATCGACGGCGGGATCGAGGGGATGGCCGACAAGGGTTCGGCCTCGGGCATGGGATCGGGCGGCATGGTCTCGAAGATCGCCGCGGCGCGCATCGCCAATGCCGCCGGCGCGCATCTCGCCATCGCCTCGGGCCGGATCGCACATCCGCTGGGGAACCAGGCGAAGCACACGCTGTTCGTGGCCGAAAAGGCTGCCCCGGCGCGCAAGGCCTGGCTGGCTGGCGGAATCACCGCGCATGGCACGATCCATGTCGACGAAGGCGCGGCGAGAGCGCTGGGGCAGGGCCGCAGCCTTCTCGCTGCCGGCGCCACGCGCGTCGAGGGCGATTTTGCCCGCGGCGACCTGGTCGTGATCGCCGGCCCGGACGGGCGGCCGCTGGCGCGCGGCCTCGCCGAGTATCCGAGCGAGGACGCCACCCGCATCCTCGGCCGCCGCAACGAGGAACAGACCGAGCTGCTCGGCTACGCCCCCCGCTCGACACTCGTCCACCGCAGCCATATGGCGCTGCTGTGAGCACCATCGCCCTTACCGGCGGGACCGGCTTTGTCGGTACCCGCCTGATCGCCCTCGCACTGGAGGCCGGCCACCACGTTCGTGCCCTCACGCGCCGCCAGCAGGCCGAGCGCGCCGGCATCACCTGGGTGCAGGGTGACCTGAACGACACCGCCGCCCTCGCCCAGCTCTGTGAAAGTGCCGATGCGGTCATCCATGTCGCCGGGGTGGTCAATGCGCCTGACCGCGCGGGTTTCGCGGCCGGCAATATCGACGGCACTCGCAACATGCTCGACGCGGCCAAGGCCGGGGGCGTCAGCCGCTTCGTCCATGTCTCCTCGCTCGCCGCGCGCGAGCCGGAACTCTCCGCCTATGGCTGGTCCAAGGCCGAAGGCGACGCGCTGGTCATGGCCTCGGGCCTCGACTGGGCGATCGTCCGCCCACCTGCCATCTATGGTCCCGGCGACCTCGAGATGCTCGAACTGTTCAAGCTGGCGAAGAAGGGTCTTGCCGTGATGCCGCGCGGCGGCCGCATCTCGCTGATCGAGGTTGGCGATCTCGGCAGGCTGCTGCTCGCGCTCGCCACCACCGATGGCTGCAACCAGATCCTCGACGCCGATGACGGCACCGAAAGCGGCTGGAGCCACAAGCAGTTCGCCCAGGCGATCGGCACCGCGCTCGGCAAGCGCGTCGCCAGCTTCGCGCTGCCGCGCATGCTGCTGATGGCCGGCGCGCATATGGACCGGCTCATCCGCGGCAAGAATGCCAAGCTCACCCCGGACCGCGTCGCCTATTTCTGCCACGAGGATTGGGTGATCGATTCCGCCCGCCGCCCGCCCTCGAACCTGTGGAAGCCCCAGGTCGAAGCCGAAACCGGCCTCGCCGCCACCGCCACCTGGTATCGCCAGCAGGGCCTGCTCTGACGAAAAGCATCCTAGAATGAAGGATGCTCAAGCTCATCATCTGGGATCTCGACGACACGCTCTGGTCCGGCACGCTCGCCGATGGTGACGCCGTGCAGCTCCACCGCCACCGCGCCGAGCTGGTCCGCGCCTTCAATGCGCGCGGCGTCGTGTCCTCGATCTGCTCGAAGAACGACTTCGCCACCGCCGAGGCGAAGCTCCGCGCGCTGGACCTGTGGGACGAGTTCGTCTTCCCCCATATCGCCTTCACGCCCAAGCCCGAGGCGATCCGCGCGATCATCGCGGACATGCAGCTGCGCCCCGCCGACGTCCTATTCGTCGATGACAACCCGGTGAACCTGCGCGAAGTCGCGCATGCGATTCCCGACATCCAGCTGCTCGAGATCACCCTGTCCGATGCCGACGATCACCTCGCCGGGCTGCTCGCGGTCACTCCGCCGGGCAAGAGCCGGGTCGAGCGCTACCGCATGCTCGAGCGCCGCAAGGCCGATCGCGCCGCCGTGCCGGCACTGTCCAACCACGCATTCCTCCGCACCTGCGGCATCCGCGCCAGTGCGCCGTACCTGATGGATAATCTCGATTTCGCGCCCCGCATCGCCGACCTGGTCAACCGCTCGAACCAGCTCAACTACACGGCCTCCCGCGTCGAACAGGCCCGGCTCGAGGCCGACATCATCGACGTCGTCCGTTTCGACAGCTGGTCGATCTTCGCCTGGGACGCCTATGGCCGCCACGGACTGGTCGGCTTCGTGATGGTAGACCGCGAGACACAGACCTTCGTTCATTTCGCTTTCTCGTGCCGGATCATGCACATGGGCATCGAGGCTTATGCCCTGTCCAAGGTCCGTGAGAAATGGCCGGACATCGAAGCCGGCAGCTGGGACTTCGACCGTACCGATCCCGACTGGATCGCCGATGCCGATTTCCACGATCCCGAGATCCGCGGCGCGATCCTCGCCGAGCAGGCGCCCCAGGTGATGGCCGAGCCGGCGGTGCGCATCATGTTTGATTGCCAGTCCGGCGGCATCGCCCATTACAGCCGCTTCCGCCCTGCGATCGAGTTCGATCATCATCCGCGCGTCTTCGCGATGCGGATGATGGACGATGGCAGCTGGCACGATCAGAATTTCCCGCCCTTCCTCGTCTATGGCGCCGCGGTCGACTATCTCGGCGGCCGGTGGGGCGATCGGTGGCCGCTGGTCGATATCGGGCTCTACGAGACCTGCGTCGTCCGCACGCTGATCATGCTGATCGAGCAGGAACGACGCATGCTGGTGGTCCTTCCGCCCGAGGATGCGCCCGAGGACAAGTACCGCGCCACCCACAACCTCACCCCCGAACGCTGCCGCCGCCTCAACGCGGTCTGGCGCAAGGCCGCCCGCGAGAATCCGGAGCATGTCTGGGTACTAGACCTGGCCGACATCGGCGGGCCGGACGAGATGTCCGACGTCACCCACCTTCATGCCGGGCTGCTCCAGAAGATCGCCGGGCAGGTCGATTGCTGGATCGAGGCGGTGGCGCTGGGCGGCGGGGGCGAAGCCCGCGACGCTGCCTGACTCCAGCCGTCATCCCCGCGAAGGCGGGGATCCAGGGTAACAGAGTGCTGTCCTAGGTGACTCTGGATCCCCGCCTTCGCGGGGATGACGAGCAGGAGGGTAACGCGCCTCAGGGAATGATGATGCTCGTATCCGCCTTCACCCGGTCGAGCGCGATCAGCGAGCGATAGCTGGCGATGAAGTCCTTCTCGGCGAAGAGCCGCTTGGTCAGCGCCGAATAGGCGCGCATGTCGGATGTCACGATCACCAGCATGAAGCTAACGCCGCCGGTGACGTAATAGCATTGCTGCACCTCGGGCGTGTCGAGGAACATCCGCCGTGCCAGCTCCACCGTCGGCGCATGCTCGTTGATCAGCTGCACCTCGACTATCGAGGTGATGGTCAGCGGCACCGCGTCGGGATCGACGATCGCCACGTTGCGGGCGATCACACCTGCGGCCTCCATCGCGGCGATCCGCCGCTGCACCGCCGCCGCCGACAGGTTCACGGCCTCGCCGATCCTGCGCTGCGGCATCTTGTTGTCGGCCTGCACGAGTCGCAGGATCGCGCGATCGAAGCCGTCGAGCGCCCGTGCGGATTTGTCGCGTTCCTCTGCCATGGAACGAGTTTTTGTTGCATCCGAAGGGCAAATCAAGAGCGCTCAGCCCGCTCAAGCGATGATATTCCCCATTTCGAAGGGAATGGAGCATGCCGAGCGAACGCGGATCACTGGTGCTGGGCGTGCTGTGCGGTGCCGCTGCCGGCGCACTCTGGGGGCTGGTGTTCCTTGCGCCGGAGCTGGCCCGCGCCTTCGGCCCGCTCGAGCTGACGATCGGCCGCTACCTGGCCTATGGCTTGATCTCCGCCGCGCTGCTCGCCCCGCGCTGGCGCGGCCTTGCAGCTATTCTAGGGGCAGGGGAGTGGCGCGCACTCACCTGGCTCGCGCTCCTGGGCAACACGCTCTACTACGTCCTGCTCGCCAGCGCCGTGCAGCTCGGCGGTGCCGCGATCACCGCGCTGGTGATCGGCTTCCTGCCCGTCCTGGTAACCATCGCCGGCAGCCGCGCGAAGGATGCGGTTCCCCTTGCCCGGCTCGCACCCTCGCTCCTGCTCTGCGCCGCTGGCGCGCTCTTCATCGGCTGGCAGGCGCTGTTCCTGCCCTCGTCGCGACCGGTGACCGCCCAGCTCGCCGGCCTTGCCTGCGCGATTGGCGCGCTCGCCTCCTGGGGCGCCTATGCGGTGTACAACAACCATATGCTCGCGCGGGTGAAGACCGTGTCGTCGCACGACTGGAGCCTGCTGATCGGCATTGCCACCGGCGTACAGAGCCTGGCGCTGATCCCGCTCGCCCTGCTGCTCGGCACGGGCAGCCATGGGGCAGGGGACTGGGCGCTGTTCGTCGCGGTCTCGGCGGGCGTCGCGATCTTCGCCTCGATCGTCGGCAATGCGCTGTGGAACAGGATGAGCCGGCTGCTGCCGCTCACCCTCTCTGGCCAGATGATCACCTTCGAGACGCTGTTCGCGCTGCTCTACGCCTTCGCCTGGGAACATCGCGGGCCGACCGTGGCGGAGGCAGCGGCATTCGTGCTGGTGGTGGCGAGCGTGGTGACCTGTGTCGCGGCGCATCGGCGGCCCAATTCCCTCTCCCGCCTGCGGGAGAGGGAGGGAGCCGCGATAGCGGCGGAAGGGTGAGGGTGTGTGCGTGCGGCAAGCGATGTGCCTGCCTTTCGCACACACCCTCACCCGGTCTCGCTTCGCTCGACCACCCTCTCCCGCAGGCGGGAGAGGGTTAAGCGGCCCCCACCAAACTCCGCGCCACGGCCTCGGCCGTCTTGATCCCGTCGATCGCCGCCGACAGGATCCCGCCCGCATAGCCCGCGCCTTCGCCCGCCGGGAACAGCTGCGCCACGTTCAGGCTCTGGTGATCCTTCCCCCGCGTGATCCGCACCGGCGAGGAGGTCCGTGTCTCCACGCCCGTCATGATCGCATCGGGATGGTCGTAGTTGGCGATCTGGCGGCCGAACACCGGCAGCGCCTCGCGGAACGCCTCGATCACGAAGCCGGGCAGGCATTCCGACAGGTCGGTCATCTTCACCCCCGGCTTGTACGAGGGGATGACTTCGCCGAGCGCGGTCGAGGCACGCCCGGCGAGCAGGTCGCCCACGCGCTGTCCCGGCGCATGATAGTTCGAGCCGCCGGCGAGGAAGGCCATGTCTTCCCAATGCCGCTGCAGCTCGATCCCGGCCAGCGGCCCGCCCGGATAGTCCTTGGCCGGATCGATCGCCACGACCAGACCCGAATTCGCATTGAACTCGGCCCGCGAATATTGGCTCATCCCGTTGGTGACGACGCGGCCTTCTTCGGACGTTGCCGCCACCACGCGCCCGCCCGGGCACATGCAGAAGCTGTAGACGCTGCGCCCGTTCGAGGCGTGATGGACCAGGCTGTACGCCGCCGCGCCCAGGTCCGGATGACCCGCGCACTGGCCGAAGCGCGCCCGGTCGATCCAGCTCTGCGGATGCTCGATGCGCACCCCGATCGCGAACGGCTTGGCCTCCATATGGACGCCGCGGCGATGGAGCATCTCGAAGGTCGGCCGGGCACTGTGTCCCACCGCCAGCACGACATGGTCGGCCTCCAGGAAGCTGCCGTCGTGCAGGTGCAGGCCGCGCATCCGCTGGTTGCCGTCGGGCGTGCGCTCCAGCTCGATATCGTCGACCCGCGTCTCCCAGCGATATTCGCCGCCGAGCTCCTCGATCGTGCGCCGCATGCTCTCGACCATGGTGACGAGGCGGAAGGTGCCGATATGCGGATGCGCTTCCCACAGGATATCGTCGGGCGCGCCGGCCTTGACGAACTCCTCCAGCACCTTGCGGCCCAGGAAACGCGGATCCTTGACCCGGCAATAGAGCTTGCCGTCCGAGAAGGTGCCGGCGCCGCCCTCGCCGAACTGGACGTTCGAGTCCGGATCGAGCTTGCCCTGGCGCCACAGGCCCCAGGTATCCTTGGTCCGTTGGCGGACTACCTTGCCGCGGTCGAGGATGATCGGCCGGAAGCCCATCTGCGCCAGGATCAGCCCGGCGAACAGCCCGCACGGCCCCGCGCCGATCACCACCGGACGCAGCCCGCTCCAGCCGCTCGGCGCCATCACCGGGAAGGCGTAGGTCATGTCCGGCGTCGGGCGCAGGTCCTTGTCATCGGGCAGGCGCGCCAGCACCGCCGCCTCGTCGGTCAGCTCGACATCGACGGTATAGACCAGCTGGATCGCATTGCGCCGTCGCGCATCGTTGCCCCGGCGATAGACGCTGTGGTTCTTCAGTTCGGCAGGCTCGATGCCCAGCCGCTTCGCAATGGCCGCGGGCAAGGCCTCGGGCGTGTGATCGAGCGGCAGATAGAGTCCGGAAAGACGAAGCATCGCGAGCCTCTAGCGCCAACTGCGCCGCGCGCCAAATATCAGTCCGGTGGCGTGAATATGATCTCCACCCGCCGGTTCTGTGCTTCCGACACGTTCGGCCCGGTTGTGACGCGCATCTTCCTCGAGCCCAGCGCTTCGCTTCGGATATAGGAGCGCGGGATGCCGCGCGCGGCGAGATAATCGCGCACTACTTCGATCCGCCGCTTGTCGAGCCCTGCCTTCTCGTTGGTGTCGATATGTCCGGCGAGCACGATCCGCGCATCGCCGCAATCGCCGGCAACGGTGGTAGCCGTCTCCAGTGTCTTGCGTGCCGCCTCGCCGAGAAACGGGACATCGGACTCGAAGAAGACGATGAACGGGCCCGGCGAACAGACGTGCAGGGCAGGCGGCGGCAGCCGGGCGCTTGCCAGCGGGAACGCCGCGAGCAGGGCCAATATCGGGGTCTTCCACTCCATATGAATCCTCCCTTCCGGACATGATTGCACGGGCATGGCCCCTTGCAATGTAGGATTTCGTCTGGTTTCCTCGTCTCATGATCGGGTTCGTGACCCCATCGCTTCGGAACAGCGTCTTCGCGCCACGCCCGATTGCCCCAAAACAAAGTGAAACGATTTCCCGCGACTCCCTTCACTTTGCCGCCCCGCATTGCCCCGTCGCCGGCCCGTTGTTGCCGCAATCGCTTGGCACTGCACGGCGATATCACTAGAGGGACCCCATGACCGACCGCGCTTCCGTCTTCGAGACCGTCACCGCCCAGATCGAACCCTTCAACAAGAAGGGCGTCGCGCTGACCGACAGCACCACCTTCGCCGGGGACCTGGAGTGGGACAGCCTGACCGTGATGGATTTCGTCGCGGCGATCGAGGACGAGTTCGACATCATCATCACGATGAACATGCAGGCCGAGATCGAGAATATCGGCCAGCTGGTCGATGCGGTGCAGAAGCTCAAGGGCTGATTTGACGTGACCGATGGCCTGAACACCGCCGACGCGCTCCCCGCCAACCCGGCCGAAGTCGCTCCCGAAACCGACCTGATGTCGAAGTTCGACGCGCTCATCAACGAGCGCGAGCGGCTGCTCGCCAGCGGCGTCACCGATCCCTATGCGGTGGTGATGGAGCAGGTGAAGTCGCCCACCGAGGCGGTGATCAAGGGCAAGGACACGATCCTGCTCGGCACCTACAATTACATGGGCATGACGTTTGATCCGGACGTGATCCAGGCCGGCAAGGACGCGCTGGAGAAGTTCGGCTCCGGCACCAACGGCAGCCGCATGCTCAACGGCACCTTCCACGATCACATGGAAGTCGAGCAGGCGCTGCGCGACTTCTACGGCGTCACCGGCGCGATCGTCTTCTCGACCGGCTACATGGCCAATCTCGGCATGATCTCCACCCTGGTGGGGAAGGGCGAGTACGTCATCCTCGACGCAGACAGCCATGCGTCGATCTATGACGGCTGCAAGCAGGGCAATGCGGAGATCGTCCGCTTCCGCCACAACAGCGTCGAGGATCTCGACAAGCGCCTCGGCCGCCTGCCCAAGGAAGCCGGCAAGCTGGTGGTGCTCGAGGGTGTCTATTCGATGCTCGGCGACATCGCCCCGCTCAAGGAAATGGTCGAAGTCGCCAAGAAGCACGGCGCGATGGTGCTGTCGGACGAGGCGCACTCGATGGGGTTCTTCGGCCCGAACGGCCGCGGCGTCTATGAGGAGCAGGGCCTGGAAGGCCAGGTCGATTTCGTCGTCGGCACCTTCTCCAAGTCGGTCGGCACCGTCGGCGGTTTCTGCGTGTCGAACCACCCGAAGTTCGAGGCGATCCGCCTTGCCTGCCGTCCGTACATCTTCACCGCCTCGCTGCCGCCCAGCGTCGTGGCGACCGCAGCGACCTCGATCCGCAAGCTGATGCATGCGCACAACAAGCGCGCGCATCTGTGGGAGAATGCCCGCACGCTGCATGGCGGCCTCAAGGAAATGGGCTTCAAGCTCGGCACCGAGAATCCCGATTCGGCGATCATCGCGGTGATCCTCGAGGATCAGGTCCAGGGCGCGATGATGTGGCAGGCGCTGCTCGAGGGCGGCCTGTACGTGAACCTCGCCCGTCCGCCGGCGACGCCGGCCGGCACCTTCCTGCTGCGCTGCTCGCTCTGCGCCGAGCACACCGCCGAGCAGATCCAGCGCGTGCTGGGCATGTTCAAGGCGGCGGGCCAGGCCGTGGGCGTTATCGGCTAAGGACTCTTTTCTGTGCGCGCGGGCTCGACTAAAAACGAACCCGTAATGAGTGAGAGTAACACCGCTCTGGAGCGTGCGGTTCGCGCGACGAACTGGCGGTTCCTGATGCTCGGCGCGCTTGCGCTGCTGGGGATCGCCGTGCTCGTCGCGGTGGCCCTCCTCCAGCAGCGTACCGACGCCGAGCGTGACCGTGCGATCGCGCGCCAGCAGCACACGTTCGACGTGATCATGCGCGCCAACCAGCTTTCCGGCGCGATCGCCGGGGCAGAGGCTGCGCTCGGCCGCTATGTGGTGAGTGCCGACAAGAATCTCGGCCAGCAATATGGCGACCAATGGGCCCGTGCCGGCGAGCAGCTCACCCGGCTGAAGCAGATCACTGCCGACAATCCCGATCAGCAGGCCCGCATGGTCCGGCTTAAACAGGCCTTCGACGCCCGCGGCAAGGAGCTTTCCGGCACCGCGCTCTACTCGACCTACAAGCGTCACCGCGACGCCTGGGGCAGCTATTACCAGGTCCGCATGAGCCCGGCCCGCGCCCAGCTCGAGCAGGTGCTCAACGAAGTCGTCGATGCCGAGCGGATCATCCTGCACGACCGCACCAGGGCGGCAGCGGACCTGCTCGCCAATTCGGGCCTGGCAGCGCGGGTGCTCACCGCTTTCGGCGTGCTGATCGTCCTCGGCGCGGTGCTGCTCGGCTGGCTGGCGATCGAGGCGCAGGGCGAGCGTGCGGTCGCCGATGCCAATGCCGAGACCGAGCGCGAGCGCTCCGTCGAGCTGCAGCGCGCCGTCGCCGAGGCGACCGCGCAGCTGCGCACCGAAGCCGCCGAGCGCGAGGCGGCGCAGGAGCAGCTCCGCCAGGCCCAGAAGATGGAGGCGGTCGGCCAGCTTACCGGCGGCATCGCCCATGATTTCAACAATATGCTGGCGGTGGTTCTGGGCGGGTTGGAGCTCGCCAAGCGGCATCTCCACACCGGCGGGCCCGATGCGCAGCGCCATATCGAGAATGCGATGGAGGGCGCCAACCGCGCCGCCGCACTCACCCGCCGCCTGCTCGCCTTTTCCCGCGCCGAGCCGCTGCTGCCCGAGGCGGTGCAGGCCGGCGCGCTGATCGACGGCATGGCCGATCTGCTCGATCGCACCCTGGGCGACGGCATCGCGGTGGCGACCTCGGACGCCGGCATGGACTGGCGGATCTGGGTCGATCGCCATCAGCTCGAGAACGCGCTGCTCAACCTGGCGGTGAATGCGCGCGATGCGATGGAGGGGCAGGGGACGCTCAGCTTCGTCACCGGCGGCACCAGCCTGGCCGAGAACCAGGTCGGCGAGTGCGTGGCAGGCGATTATGTCACGATCGAAGTGGGCGACACCGGCATGGGCATGACGCCCGAGGTGCTCGGCCGCGTGTTCGAGCCGTTCTTCACCACCAAGCCGGTCGGCAAGGGCACCGGACTGGGGCTCAGCCAGATCTTCGGCTTCGTCCGCCAGTCGGGCGGCGAGATCGGCATCGATACCGCGCCCGGCCAGGGCACCCGCGTGACGCTCTACATGCCCCGCCACCTCGGTGAGGGCGAAGTGGTGCGGGTCGCCACCGAATCCGATGTTCCCGCCGAGCATGTCGGCCGCCCGCTGGAGATCCTGGTGGTCGAGGACGATCCGCGCGTGCTGGCGGCGACGCTGGGGGCACTCGAGGAACTGGGCCACAGCGCCACGGGTTGCGACGATCCGCTCGCCGCGCCCTCCGCACTCGCGCTGGTACCTGGGCTCGACCTGATCGTATCGGACGTGCTGATGCCCGGCCAGACCGGACCGGAGATGATCGCCGCGCTCGGCGACCGGATCGACGGCGTCGCCGTGCTGTTCGTCACCGGCTTCGCGGGCGAGGCGGATGCGGCGATGTTCGGTGGCCGGACCGTGCTGCGCAAGCCCTTCACCATTGCGAGCCTGGCAGCCGCGGTGGACGAGGCGATGTCGCTGGAAGTTCGTCGCGCTGGCCGGGCAGCGGCGGAGTAGCTTCCTCGATCCTCCCCTTGCCGCAGGAGGATCCGGAGTCTTCCTAGGGCTTCGCCGCTAGCGGCGGTGCCGGCTTGTAGCTCACCACGCACCAGTCCGGTGCGCAATTGGCCGAGGCCTCGATGATCGCCGCATAGCGTTCGACCACCGCGCAATCGGTGCCGGCGGCGTAGAGGATGATCGGCTGGCGCGGCGTCTCGCGGCCGGCGCCGCTGGCGAAATCCTCCAACGAGGTGTCGCTCGCCGGCAGGACGCCCCAGAGCGCCTGGCCGCCCTGGTCGCGCACCTCATGGGCGCTGGCGCTCTTCTTCGGCAGCTTGTCGCCCCATTGCGCGGAGAGGTTGCAGGTCTTGTCCGGCACGCTCAGCGCCAGCAGCGCGATCGGGAACAGGATCATTGCACTCACTCCTTGCAGGGATGCGTGTGTCCGTGATGCTCGCCCATGGTGCGCGAGAGCTGTGCCGCGGCGATCTCGCGGGCCTTGTTGCGCGGCAGGCCGAGCGCACGGGCCATCGGTGCGCCGAGCAGCGCGTCGCCCACCGCCATCAGCACTAGCTGCAGCGTCTCCTCGTGGAGCGAGTGGGTCTTGTCGTCATGCCCCTCGGCCAGCTCGTCCACCAGCCGGTGGATCGCCTCCAGGATCGGATCGAGCGCGTCCTGGTTGCCGGTCAGGATCATCCAGCTCGCCAGTGCGCCGGCACCGCCCTTGTCGAAGGCGTCGAAGGTGAGGTCCACCACCTCGTGATCGTCATGGTCCGCGCCGGCGCGGGCGCGCATCACCGCGGCGCCGATCTTGCCGGTCACGCTGCCGGCGATACTGGCGGCCAGCGCCTTTTGCAGTCCCGCCGCCGAGCCGAAATGGTGGAGCAGATTGGCATGGGTTCGCCCGATCTTCGCCGCAACCGCCTTCAGCGTCACTGCGCCAGGCCCCGCCTCGAGCAGCAACTCGCGCGCGGCCTCGAGCGCGGCGTCGCGGGATTCTTCGGGAGAAAGGCGTTTGCGTGGTGCGGCGGTCATCTGGTGCTTTGTCGTCCCCGTAAACGCACGGCTTAGGGCATGATTTCCAAGGGGGAAAGCGGGGAGATTACGCAATGCCTCCCCGTCAGCGCTGATATCGCTTTCGGCGTGCATCCCATCTCAGGCCTAGCTCGCTCAGGGACGAGCGCTCGCCGCGCCCCATGGTTTCGACGCTGACCCACACGCGGGGAACCCAAAGCCAGTTGAGGAGGCGGCTCTACCCCTCCCTCAGCGTGCTGGGGGAGGGGGCATGGGCATCACGCCGCCATTCGGTGGTCTTCATCCCCGCCGCCGCTGCAATCGTCCTCCGAAAGGTCGATCTCGTAGCGGGTGCTGGTCACGTCGCAGCCGCGGCCACGCGAGTACATCGTCACCAGCTGGCCGGTCGGGCGGAAGCCGAGCTTGCGCAGCACCCGGCCCGAGGCGGGGTTGTCGATGAAGTGGCCGGCGGTCACCCGGCGGATGCCGCGGGCGCGGGCTGCGTGCAGCACCGCACGCCCGGCCTCGGTCGCGAAGCCATGGCCCCAGGCATCGGGGGTGTACCAATAGCCGAACTCGTTGGGCTCTTCCTTCCAGACGCTCAGTCCGACGCCGCCGATCAGGCGCAATGCGCCGTCCCGGTGTTCGAACACCAGGAACTTGGGGTCGACGGGATCGTCGAAACTGGCGAGGAAGGTCTCGGCCGCTTCGGTATGATAGGGCCAGGGCGCACGCGCGAGATTGCGCACCACGCTCTCATGGCCGATCGCCTGCGCCAGGGCAGGGGCGTCCTCGGGCCAGCCGGGCCGCAATGTCAGTCTCTGCGTTCGCACGAACATGACCGTCTCCTTGGTCCTGCGACGCCCCACGCCACGCTAGTGTGACGAGCTTGTTGCGCCGTGGTGTCAGGGAGGAAATAAAAAAGGGAGCCGGGGCGACCCGTCTCCCTTTTCAGCTGGTTCGTTCGTCGAACCCGGGTCACCCTGGTGGGCAACCCGGTCGGTCACCCGATGTTATTCGGCAGCTTCCGCAATAAGGTCTACCGAGCAGAACTTGCGGCCCAGCTTGCCTTCCTTGAACGACACGCGGCCGTCGACGAGCGCGAAAAGGGTATGGTCCTTGCCCATGCCCACGTTCACGCCCGGATAGATCTTGGTGCCGCGCTGACGCACGAGGATGTTGCCGGCGACGACTGCTTCGCTGCCGAACTTCTTCACGCCAAGACGACGACCGGCCGAATCACGACCGTTACGCGAAGAACCGCCTGCCTTCTTATGTGCCATGGTCTATACTCCTCGTATCTTCGCTTACGCTTCCGCAGCCGGGGCTTCAGCCTCGGCGGGAGCGGCGGCCTTCTTCGCCTTCGGCGCGGCCTTCTTGGCTTCCTGGGCACCGATCGCGGTGATCTTCAGGATGGTGTGGTTCTGGCGATGGCCGTTCTTGCGGCGATAATTGTGCCGGCGGCGCTTCTTGAAGACGATGACCTTCTCGCCCTTCGCCTGCGCGATGATCTCGGCCGAAACGGTCAGGCCGTCGGTCGACTTCAGTTCGCCACCCTCGCCGGCGAGCAGAACGTCGCCGAGCGTGACCGTCGAACCGGCCTCGCCGTCGAGCTTCTCGACAACGATCTTGTCTCCTGCGGCAACGCGATACTGCTTGCCGCCCGTGCGCACGATAGCGAACATCGGATCTCTTCTCTGGTTCAAATGCTTGTGCCCGCCAAGGTTACACCCCGGCAGGAGGAAGGGCGCAGCTAAGGGAGAGAGTCGCCGAAGTCAACCGATAACTACCCATTAAGGGCAGTTTAGTGACGGTGCGTGCGCTTCAACGTGTAGCGCCCGGCCTTGTAGCCATCGAAAAGGCCGCTGATCGCCGGATGGTCGACCGGCTCCTCGCTTTCGTCGGCCACCAGATTCTGCTGGCTGACATAGGCGACATAGCTCGATTCGTCGTTCTCGGCGAGCAGATGGTAGAAGGGCTGGTCCTTGCGGGGACGCACGTCCTCGGGGATGGCCTCGTACCATTCCTCGCTGTTGGCGAAGACCGGATCGACGTCGAAGATCACGCCGCGGAACTCGAACTGGCGGTGGCGCACCACGTCGCCGATCGCGAAGCGCGCGGTGGCGACCGGGGGCATGGGAGCTCCGGGATCATAGGGAGCGGGAGAGGCGCCGGGCGTCTGAGTCATGGGCTTAATTTAATATCTCCGAGATTTGGTACAAGGATGCGCTTGCAGTATCCGAAACGCTGCGCTAGGGGCCGCCCCTCACAGCGACCGACGCGGATTTGTTCCGCGCACAATCGCCTCGCGGAGAGGTGGCAGAGTGGTCGAATGCGCCGCACTCGAAATGCGGTTTACGGGTGACCGTAACGTGGGTTCGAATCCCACCCTCTCCGCCACTTAAAATCCAATGAAATCAAATAGTTGGGCGAGGATCGCCCAGCTCCGGGCCGGCCCGACTATCGTTGGAAAATCAACGGCTTGGACCGTGCCGGCCGCGGGCAGGCCCGGCGCGATGCAGCGCATCGCCGTGGGCCCTGGCGACGACAACCTGTCCTACACCGAAAGCGTGATGAAGGCGTGGAAGGCGCATGGGGCCGATCACAAGGCTCGCCGATAGCCGTCGTCGCAAAAGTCCGCATTTGCCGCGAGTGCTTCCAGCAGAGCGGTCTTCCAATAGCTGCGCCCGAACCTGGCCTCGGTCTCCGCGTCACCCTGGATCGACAATCGACGTTCGTCGGCCGAGCAACCGTCCGTCGCCATGCCGTCCAGCTTGACTGCCTGTTCGTGGATGACGTCGATCGCTTCCAGCTGGTACCTTTGCACGAGGCGAAGGACGCTGGTCTGATAGGCCAGGCGTTGGAATACCTCGGCGTCCAGCGAAGCGGAAAAGTCGATCATGAAGTTCGTCGCTATGTGCCTCGCGCCGACGGCCACCTGGGCGATCATATAGGGTTCGCCATGGGCAAGTTCGTCGAAATAGGCATGGGTGAAGAACTGACGTCCTCGCTTCGTGCCCTTGGTTCCCTTCAACGTGTTGCAGGTCCCGCACATGGGAACCAGATTCGGCGCGAAGGACGCAAAAGGCTGATTTGTGCTCTTCGGCAGGAAGTGATCGAGTGTGTCCGGCAACAAGAGCCTGCAATAGGGGCATAGCCGGTCATCGACGCGCAGCAGCTCGGCGCGCAGGTCCGCGAGTGCCTTGCCCTTGTAGGTCAGCCGGTAGCTGCGCAGCAGGGCGCTCTGAACCTTGGCGGAGAGGTGACCAAATTGCAGAGGGGTGTCCAGGTCCCAGCCCCTGTCATCGCGATATCCGTCGAACAGGTCGAGAATGTCCTGCCTTGCGGCAAGGAGCTCGACTCTGGTTTCGCCCCGGGACTTGCTGATGATCAGGTCCAGGTCGATTGCGGCGGGGCGTGCGGGAAGTAGAAGGGACCTCATGGCCGCCCGGCCTCGCTGCGCTTCGCGAGAATGCGAAGCGCCTGTGCCCGGGCGGGGCTGCTCAGCCTCAGCGGACCGAACAGTGCCTCCAGATTGGCCAAGGACGGATCCTTGGCCAGCCTCTCCTCGAGAACGCCGATAAAGTCGGTCATTTCTGCGGGCAGGCCGAATATCTCACGGGTCAGCGCGGCAATGTTCTCGCCAAAGGTCTGCCGGGTGCTCGGCATCCAGCTCGTGTTGTTCTCCTTCCTGTCGAACAGGAGGACATGCTGACCCAGGGTCTCCTGCACGACGATGGGCGAATGCGTTGCGACGATCGCATAGGCATCGAACCTGCGCAGCAGTTCGCGCACGATCTTGAGGAGCGTGGCGACCAGTGGCGGATGGAGATGTGCTTCCGGTTCGTCCATCATCACCAGGCTGTTGCGGTTGAGCCGCAGGCACAGCGAGGCGATGATGTTCATGATGGCCTTGTGGCCCGTGCTCATCGACGGAAAGAGTTCGCGAACCCGGCGAACCACGTCGAGATCGCTCGCGTTTCGTGGCACCGTGCTGATCGCTGCGAGTGACGGATCCTTCAGGAGTCTTCGCAGCGCCCCGGCGAAGAGCGTTTCCCTGTCCTCGCGATAAATATTCTCGATGACTCTGAGGCGGTCCAGGGTGGCGGAGAATTCGTCGTCGATCTCCTGAATCGATTTGAGGTGATGCTCGCGGGTCCGGCTATCGGGCTGATCGTCTGCGGTCAGCTTCCGCAGTCCGACATAGACATAGCCCTGACGGGCCAGATCATCCCGCGCGTCGGCACCAAGCTCCTGGCCTTGGGGAATCTCGAAGCTGTCATAGGCGCTGTAGGAGATGAAGATCACGTCCCTGACGGCCCCCGTCGCGATATCGAGCGTGCCGGTAGCCTGGCCGTTCGGGGTCCGAGGGCCGAAGAACACGGATAGGGCGAGTTCTGCCAGAAGGCTTGTCTTGCCGGTTCCGTTCGGACCGACCAGGGCGATCAGATTGCTTGGGAGTTCGCTCGGGCCGGCGAAGTTGAAGTCGATCTTCTCGGGGGCGAAGCGCCGATCCTTTCGGGCAGGGGGCGCGAATAGGATGCGAAGGGCTTCGCTTCGGAGATCCTGCTCCTCGGCGCGGAGGCCTTCGCCCACCAGTCCCGTGCCGGCATCTTCCTGCAAATGGATCCCGTCGATCCTTGCCTCGACGATGATCTGTTGCGGTTCGCGGGCAGCTTCCGTGGTCTGTCTATTCTCCAGGATCATGCGATCCAGCGCGTCCCTCGCCGGTGGCAGGCGGAGCAACGAGCTTTGATAGGCGGGCTCGGGCTCCCTCTCGAACATGGATCGCCGGTCGGGATCGAATGCCAGGTCGCGCAGGCCCAGGAAAATCGCCCTGCTCAGAGCGTACCCGAGCGACCTCACCCGTTTGTAGTAATCATAATTGGCGCCTAGCGACCCACAGTCCTCGGGAAGCGCATCCTGATTGACCGAAGGCAGGATGGGAGGCCCTGAAGTCATCCCCATGCGCGCGATCTTCACGTCGAGAAGATCGACGCGTTCGATCGGCGACTTCCACAGCGTGACGAAGAAGGTGGTCTTGAAACCGAAATCGTCCCATTTGTCAGGGTCGAGGGTCAGGGACGGGAATTCATCCGGAACGAAGTCCCGCCGATCGACGACGTAAATCTTCATGGCCTATGCATCCAGTTCGGCGCGGAGATGAAGCCGCGGCTTAAAGTTCACGATGGAGATCGCTGAATACGCCAGCGGTGCTCGAGCTCAGCCAGGACCTCTCGCTTGACGGCCTTGCTGGCGTCGGGGGCACGAGCAAGGGTCTCGATCTCTACCATGCTGCGGTTCACATGGGGGAGGCGAGCGGTCATGATGCTCGGCTCAATCGGTTACGCACGTCTCCGAAACGCAATGCTTGTCCCCCTCTTCGCGAGACGCTCTTGCAACGCGTCCAATGCCGAGGGCAAGCGTATGCGGTTGATAAATCGCCGCAATAATGGCGCTATCTCGTGCGCTGCCGGCATGCGCCTAGATGGAAGGTCTAGCGGCGAGGCAATCTCTGCCAGATGCCGAGGTGGTGCAGCGACACCGTGTCGAGCGGGCAACGCAACCGCATGGTGCAGTCGATTAGCTTGCCGCCGCCAGTGCCTCGCGCACGCGCGCAAGGGCCGCTTTCCGTGGATGCTTTTCCTCGAGAAGGGCAAAGGTGCCGTTCAACATGAAGACGCAGTGTCCATGCACGGTCGCAAGAAGCGACCGGGCGAGGGCAGGGGCGCGATCCCCCTGATCCGCAGACAAGGCGCGGGCGATTTCCCGTTCGACAATCATTGTCAGGGTACGGCGATCTGTGGCGTAGCGATCCGGAAAGGGCACGCCTTCCGGCAGGCGATGATCATAGATCGCCATCCACAGATTGCGGTTGTTCGCGGCGAAATCGAAATAGCTGTCGACCAGGACTGCGATACGATCTCCGTCGACGGCTTCCAGTCGCTCGGTGATCCACGCCGCCCATTCGACAAAGGTCCGGGTGTTGATCGCCAGCATGAGGTCATCGAGCGTCTCGAAGACGTTGTAGAGCGTGCCCACGGAATAGCCGATGCGCTTGGCTACTTCGCGCGCGGAGAAACCGGCATAGCCGGTTTCGGCCAACAGCGCGTGCCCGGCAGTGAGAATGAGCTCCTGAAGCTCCGCGCGCGTATGATCCGATCGCCGTCCCATGGTGGCGGGATAGCACCAGAATTGAACGATGTGTAATTTTTAATTGAGCGGCGCTCAATTTGTGCTATGCCCCGGCTAGAAATTGCGAGGATCGTGACCGATGCTGGTGGCAATTGTCCTGTTTGGCCTGTTCGCGGCGTGCGTTGCGCTGTGGCGGCGTGTCGAGGCGCTCGAGGCGCGACTCAGTGCTTTCGAGGACCGTGCGGACGGAAGCGCCGCGACGGCGCTTCCCGTGGTTGCGCCCGTATATCGCGGACCCGAAAGCCCGGCATATCGGCCCGAGCTTCCGGGGGAGCCCGAGGTCATCCCGGAGACGCTGGCTCTATCGGTGCGCGCAACGGAGCCCGAACCGGCGGAAACGGCGCAATTCTCGGCAGAACCGCCGGTCGAGGCCATGGCGCAGCGTGCCGATACCACGACCCGGCGCCATCATCCCGAGCCGCGCCCCGCGCCGAACTTCAGCTTCGAAGACATCTTTGGCCGCTATCTGCCGATCTGGGCGGGCGGCGTGACGCTGGCGGTCGCCGGTTTCCTCATCGTAAAATATTCGATCGACGCCGGGCTGTTGTCGCCGCTGGTGCGTGTGATTTGCGGGCTGCTCTTCGGTAGCGGGTTGATCGCGGCGGCCGAAGTGGCGCTGCGCAAGGAGGACTGGGTTCGCGATGCGCGGGTTCGCCAGGCGCTGTCGGGTGCCGGCATCGCGACGCTCTACGCGGCGATCCTGGTGGCGGCCAATCTCTATCATCTGGTTGGCCCGATGACGGCATTTGCCGGGCTCGCGGCAGTCACGGTGCTGGCTGGCCTGCTGTCGATCCGGTTCGGCGCGCCGAGCGCGATGCTGGGCCTGATCGGCGGTCTCGCCGCGCCGGCGCTGGTCGGTGCCGGCGCGCCCAATGTGCCGCTGCTGGCGACCTATCTGGCGCTGACTGTCGGCGGGCTCAGCATGCTCGGCCGTTCGCAGCGCTGGTGGTGGCTGGGCGCGCTCGCCGTGACTGGTGGCTTCGGCTGGGGGCTGCTGCTTCTCCTCGGCGGACTGCACAGTGTCGCCGCGACGCTCTCGATCGGCACCCTGACTCTCATGCTCGCGATCGGCTTCCCGCTGCTGGTGACCGGCGGCCAGGCGCGGGCGTTCCAGCTGATCGCCGCGCTGGCCGGTTGCGCCCAGATTGCCGCGATCGTCGCGACCGGAGGCTTTGCTTCGCTCGAATGGGGATTGTTCGCACTGATCTCGGTAGCGATCCTCTGGCTGTCCCGCCGCGACGCGACGCTCGCCGGCCTGCCGATCGCCGGGCTTGCCACGGGCATCCTGCTGAGCGTCGCCTGGCCGAGCCCCGCCGAACTGTCGCTGGCGCTTGTCCTTGGCGGTGGCGCGGTGATCTACGGCGTGCCCGCGCTCTGGCGCTTGTGGCGCAGCGAAGGCCGGCTGGACGATGCCGGCCAGCTTGCCGCCATCGCCTTCGCCATCGTACTGGTACCGATCGCCCATTATTGGGCAGAGACCCCGCGCGTGAGTTTCGTGCCGCTCGCGCTGCTCGGCGCCGCGATTGCAGGAACAGCGGCCGCGATCGGCTGGCGCAATCCCGGCCGCAGCGGCGACGCGCGCTTCGCCATCCTGGCGCTTGCCGGGCTGGTGCTCGGCCTGCTGGCCGTCGGCCTCGCGCTGCCGGTCTGGGCGCTGGCTCCGGCGACCATGGTCGTCGCGGTGGCGGCGTTGCTGCTCGGCCGGATTTCGTCCGACCCTCGTATCGAGAATGGCAGCTACGGCTTGGTGTTCGCCGGACTGGCGTTCCTGTTCGCCGCCAGTGGTGCCGACGAGGTCGCCCGTGTGATGGTGGCGACCGATAGCCCGGCGACGATCCAGGGCCTCGTCCGCTGGCTGGTTCCGGCACTTGCCGCGCTGGCCTTTGCCCGCTGGTCGAGTGGCTTTGGCGTGCGTCAGGTGGGCCAGGCGGGTGCGGTCCTGCTGGGCTATGTCGCCGCCGCGCAGCTCGTGCCGCATGGCTGGCAGGCACTGATCCCGTCCGGCATGCTGGCGGCGCTGGCCCTGGGCGGGAAGCGCATGCCGATCGCTTCGGTGATCAGCGCGGCGATGCTCTCTGCCGCCTGGGCCCTGCAGCCGCTCCTCGTCTGGCTTGTGGGGGCCGGTGGCGCGTTGATCGGAGAGCCCTTCCTGGTGACCGCGCTGCCGGCCACGATCGATGTAGCGGTGCGCATTCTCGCGCCGATGGCTGCCATGGCGCTGTTGCTCTGGCGAGGTGGCCTGCCGCGGCAGTTGCGCGAGATCGGTGCACTTGCGGCGGTGGTGCTCGGCCTGATCGCCGTCCATGTCGCCTGGAAGCATGTCTTCGCCATCAACGGTGCAGAGGGCTTCACCAGCTATGGCATGGCCGAGCGTACCCTGTGGGAAATCCTGCTCACCGGCCTGGCCCTGTTCGCCTGGCGCCTGGGGTGGCGGCGCGTTGCCGAAGGCCTGGGCGCGGTGGCCCTGCTGCACTTCGCCTGGTTCAGCGTGCTGCTCCACAATCCGCTATGGGCGATCCAGGATGTCGGGCCGTGGCTGGTCCCGGCCTATGCGACCGCCTTCTTCGCGATCTGGTGGTCCCCGCGCATCGTCGATACCGTTCAGGCTGCGCAGGTCCGCGACTGGGCGCGGATGGTGCTTATCCTGATGTTGGCCGCGTCGTTGCTGCGCCAGGCCTTCCACGGCACGATCCTGGCGACGGGGCCGACCTTCCAGAGCGAGGATATCGGCCGATCGCTGCTCGCGATCCTGCTCGCCATCGGTTTCCTGCTGTGGGGCATCCGGCGGAGCCTGCGCGACTGGCGTATCGTCTCGCTGGTGCTGATGCTGGGCGCGGTGGGCAAGGTGTTCCTGCTCGATGCCGCAGGGTTGGATGGCCTGCTTCGCATCGCATCCTTCGCTGCGCTCGGCCTCAGCCTGATCGGGATGGGGTGGCTCTACAGCCGCTATCTGCCCGACACAGGCGCGTTGACCGATGAGTCACACTCCACCGATACCGTTGCCGACGACATCCGGGGGTAATCATGTCCGCTCCAGACTTCTCGTTGCTTGCGAAGCGCCGTTTCGGTCCGTTGTTCGTCGTCCAGTTCCTCGGCGCCTTCAACGACAATGCGCTCAAATACGCGATGTTGTTCCTCGTCAACTTCACGCTCTATGCCGCCGATCCCAATCATTCGGCGATGCTGGCGGCGATCGCGACGGGTGTGTTCTTCGTGCCCTATTTCCTGTTCTCGGCGCTGGCGGGGCAGATCGCCGACGCCTGGGACAAGGCGAAGCTGGTGCGGGCGGTGAAGGCGGCCGAGGTGGCGTTCATGGGGGTCGGGCTGGCCGGCCTCTGGTTCCAGTCGGTGCCGCTCCTGCTGCTCGCGCTGTTCTCCATGGGATGCCACTCGACGATCTTCGGACCGGTGAAATATTCGATCCTGCCCCAGCATCTCGGCGCTGACGAGATCATGGGCGGCACCGGCATGATCGAGGCGGGTACTTTCCTGGCGATTCTGGGCGGCCAGCTGCTCCCCAATTTCGTGCCGCCCTGGGAGGCCGGGCTGATCGCCACCGCGCTGGCGGTGGTGGGGCTGATCGCGAGCCTGTGGGTGCCCGCGGCGCCGCCTGCCAGCACCGGGTTGCGCGTCGATCCCAATCCGCTGCGCTCGACCTGGCAGGTGCTGCGTACCGCGCATGACGGCCGCGACGTCTGGCTGTGCATCCTCGGCATCAGCTGGTTCTTCGCGGTCGGCGCGGTACTGCTCAACGATTTCGCACCGCTCGTGTCGAACAGGCTCGGTGCCGGCAAGCCGGTCGTGACCCTGTTCCTGCTGGTCTTCTCGCTTTCGATCGCGCTGGGTTCCCTCGCGGTGAACCGCCTGCTCAAGGGGCGGGTGTCCGCGCGTTACGTACCGGTCTCGGCACTGCTGATGGCAGGAAGCATGATCGACCTGTGGCTGGCGACGCGCAGCTTCGCGATCACCATTCCCGGCGCCGATATTGCGGCGTTCGTCCAGGCGCAGGGCAGCTGGCGGGTGCTGGCCGATCTTGCGGTGCTGGCCTTCTCCGGCGGCATGTTCATCGTGCCGCTCTACGCGCTGCTCCAGACCAACAGCCCGGTCGCCGAGCGTTCTCGGATCATCGCCGCCAACAATATCGTCAACGCGATCGTCGCCGTGCTCGTGATGGCGGCCGTCGCGGGATTGGCCGCACTGGGCGTCTCGATCCCCGCGGTGATCGCGGTGATGGGCTTCTCCACGCTGATCGTCGCGCTGATCTCGTGCTGGCTTCTACCCGAGACGGTGATCAAGCGGCTGATCCGTGCGACGCTGACGTTCCTCTACCGGGTCGAGGTGCACGGGACGGAGAACATGCCCAAGCCCGGCGATCCCGCCGTGGTGGTGGTCAATCACGTCTCCTGGCTCGACGGGCTGCTGCTCGCGGTCTTCCTGCCGGGCAAGCCCGTCTTCGCGGTGCACACCGCAGTTGCCAACAGCGCCTGGATCAAGCCTGCACTCAAGCTGTTCCGCGCCTTCCCGGTCGATCCGACCAACCCGATGGCGACCAAGGCGATGGTGAAGGCGGTCAAGGCCGGCAATACGCTGGTGATCTTCCCTGAAGGCCGCATCACGGTGACCGGTGCGCTGATGAAGGTGTTCGACGGGCCCGGCATGGTCGCGGACAAGGCGGGGGCGCCGCTGGTGCCCGTGCGCATCGACGGCGCGCAATATTCCTCCTTCTCCAAGCTGCGCGGCAAGGTGCGGCTGCGCGCCTTCCCGAAGATCACGCTGACGGTGCTGCCGCCGCGGCGGGTGGCGGTCGAGGGCGAGATGACTGCGCGCCAGCGTCGCGCGATCGCGGGGCGCCGCCTGTATGACGAGATGAGCGCGATGATCTTCGCGACGTCGGACACCGATCGCACGCTGTTCCAGGCGCTGCTCGATGCTAAGGACGTCAACGGCGGCGGCGCCAGGATCCTCGAGGACATCAAGCGCGAGCCGATGAGCTACAAGAAGCTGCTCGTCGGCAGCATGGTGCTCGGCCGCGCTTTCCAGCCGCTGACCCGGCAGGGCGAGGCGGTGGGCGTGCTGCTCCCCAACGTCTCGGGCGTGGTCGCGACCTTCTTCGCGCTCCAGCGGATCGGTTGCGTGCCGGCGATGCTCAACTATACGGCGGGGCTCGCCAATCTGAAGGCGGCGTGCGGCGCGGCCGAAGTGAGCACGATCATCACCGCGCGTGCGTTCATCGCGCAGGGCAAGCTCGAGCCGATCGTAGAGGGGCTGGAGGCCGATGGTCGCCGGTTCGTCTATCTCGAGGACATCGCCGCCGGCATCGGCACGCTCGCCAAGCTGCGGGGGCTGTTCGCCGCACGCTGGGCAGGGCGGCTCCATCGCCGGCTGGGCATCGGGCCCGATGCGCCGGCGGTCATCCTGTTCACCAGCGGTAGCGAGGGGCTGCCCAAGGGCGTGGTCCTGAGCCATCGCAACCTGCTCGCCAATTGCCAGCAATTGTCCGCACGGATCGACTTCAACTCGTCGGACCTGGTGCTCAACGCGCTGCCGGTGTTTCACAGCTTCGGACTGACCGGGGGCACGCTGCTGCCGATCCTGAGCGGCATCCGCAGCCTGCTCTATCCCAACCCGCTGCACTACCGGATCGTCCCGGCGCTGGCCTATGATGCGAATGCCACGATCCTGTTCGGCACCGATACCTTCCTCGCCGGCTATGCGCGGATGGCGCACAGCTATGACTTCTATTCGGTCCGCTACGTCTTCGCCGGTGCCGAGCGGGTGCGCGACGAAACGCGCAAGGTGTGGAGCGAGAAGTTCGGCGTGCGGGTCTTCGAAGGCTATGGCGCCACCGAGGCCGCGCCGGTGATCGCGGTGAATACGCCGATGCACTTCAAGGCGGGCAGCGTCGGCCGTCTGCTTCCGAACATCGAGGCGAGGCTGGATCCGATCCCCGGCATCGAGGAGGGCGGCAAGCTGTCGATCCGCGGGCCCAACATCATGGCCGGCTATATGAAGGCCGATGCGCCCGGCATGCTGCAGCCGCCCGAAGGAGGGTGGCACGACACCGGCGATATCGTCACGATCGACGAGCAGGGCTTCGTCACGATCCGCGGCCGGGCCAAGCGCTTCGCCAAGATCGGCGGTGAGATGGTCTCGCTGCCGGCGGTGGAGGGCTATGCTGCCAGTGTCTGGCCCGATGCCGACCACGCGGTCGTCACCCGTGCGGACCCGCGCAAGGGCGAGCAGCTCGTGCTGTTTACGACCCGCAAGGATGCCAAGGCGGGCGAACTCCAGGCCTGGGGCAGGGCGAACGGGGTGGCCGAGCTCGCGATCCCGCGCGATATCCGCTGGCTGGACGCGCTGCCCGTGCTGGGGACCGGCAAGCTGGACTATGTGGCGATGACCGGCCTTGCCGGCGAGAAGCCGGGGCCGGAGCGGCACGCCTGATGCGCGGCGTGGCACCCGCGGCGCGTGGCATCCTGCGGTCCGCTGCCGGGCTTAGGGAATTCTACGAGATTCGAAACCGACGGCGGATGGCGTATTCAGGAAATCGACCAAGCGGGAGTCCGCCATGACCGATACCCACTATTTTACCGGTCGCGCAGGCCAGGCCCGGGCTGCGGCGATGAAGGCGAAGGGGATGCCGAGCTTTCGCGCACATATGGGCATGGCACAGGAATATGAGCGCCGTGCGCGCGGCTTTCCGCCCCGGCATGCCGATCAGGTCGTACTCGACGGTAGCGACGACTGAGGCATCCTGTGCGGCGCACCTGAGTAGGCAGTCACGGCGCGGTACGATCGCAGCGCCGGGAAGGCGAAGCCGTAGGGGTAGTTCCGCCACGGCTTCGATCCCTGTTCCTCTATGCGTCGCTCACCACTGGAAGCGCAGCGAACCGATCACCGTACGCCCTGCACCGTAATAGCAGCTGTTGCTGAACGGGCAGGCGGAGATGTAGGTTTTGTCGAGCAGGTTCGACGCGTTGACAGCAAGCGAGAAGCCCTGCAGCGCCGGCGTCGCCCGCCCCAGATCGTAGCCGAGCACCGCATCGACCAGGGTGAAGCTCTCGGTGGAGAAGCGCTCGAAGGTCGTCACGTTGCTGACCACCTTATAGGCAGTGGTGCCGTCCGAGCCCGCGACGTAACGGACGCCGACGCCGCCGCTCAGCCCGCCGAGCGGACCCGCCACCCGGCCGCTCTTGCCGAAATCATAGGACAGGAAGGTCGAGGCGGTCCATTCGGGCGTGCCGAGCTGACGCGTCCCGGTGGTGGTCGGCGTGCCGCTGTTGGTCGCGGTCGGCGCGACGGCCGGTGCCCCCTGGGTGATGATCGCATCGGTATAGGCGGCCGCGACCACCACATCGAACCCCGGCGTCACCTCGCCGCGGCCCTCGAACTCCAGGCCCCGCACGCGCACCTCGCCGATCTGGATCTGCGCGGTGGAGGGGATGCCGTTCGTGCCCGCGCGCGGATCGCCCACCGGCACCTTCTGGCGGCGCAGGTCATAGGCCGAGACGGTGAACAGCGCATTGGTGCCGCGCGGCTGGTACTTGATGCCCGCCTCATACTGGCGCCCGGTGACCGGATCGAACGGCACCGCGTCCCAGGTAGCGCCCGTCTGCGGCTCGAAGGATTCCGAATAGCTGACATAGGGCGAGACGCCGAAGGGCAGCTCGTACAGCGCGCCGAGCCGGCCGGTGAACGCGGTCTGGCTGAACGGCGTCATCGCGTTGTTGCGCTTGTTGAGCGTGGTCTGGTCGTACCAGTCATAGCGCCCGCTCGCGATCAGCTGGAGCCGGCCGATCGCGATCTGGTCCTGCAGATAGACGCCGACCTGGTCGCGCTTGCTGTAGCTGTTGGTGTAGGCGCTCGACAGCTTGGTCAGGTCGAAGCTCGGCAGCGTGCCGCCATAGACCGGGTTGAACAGGTTCAGGTTCGGAATGCTGGTGAGCGGGTTGGCCGTCACGCCGGTGTTGAACTGCTGGAAATTCTCACCGGCGATATGCTGATAGTCGATGCCCGCCAGCACATTGTGCTTGAGCGGCCCGGTCTCGAACTTGGCGTTGAAGCTGTTGTCGAGCGTCAGCGTGTCGAAATTCTCGTCCGCGCCGCCGCCGCCGCGGATGATCGTCGAATAGTCGGTGTTGCGGTTCGCGCCGGTGCCCGTCGTCGCGAAGCCAGCCACATAGAGCTGGCGATAGCTCAGCCAGTTGTTCTGGAAGCGCGCGCTCGAGCGGAACGAGAGATGCTCGTTGAAATCATGGCGGAACAGTGCCTCGATCGACTTGGCGCGGTGATCGTAGCGCTCATAGCCGGGATCGCCGGTGTTGATGTCGCGCGGCAGCTTGCCGCCCGGATTGGCGAGCACCGAGCCATAGGCCGAGACGCCCGAATAGCCGCCTCCGCTCGGCGAGCGCTGATAGGAGGCGATCAGCGTCAGGCTGGTCGCGTTGTCCGGCGCGAAGGTCAGCATCGGGCTGACATGATAGCGTTCGGAGAAGGTGCCGCGGGTCAGCCCGTCGCCCTTCTGCCAGCCGCCGACGATGCGGGCGAGCCACTTGCCGTCGGCGTCGAGCGGCTGGTTGACATCGGCGACCGCGCGGATCGTGTCGTAATTGCCGAGCTGCAGCTCGAACCGGCCCGAGGCGACCTGCTCGGGCATCTTGCTGGTCAGGTTGACCAGGCCGCCCGGCGTCGAATTGCCGTACAGCACCGATGCCGGGCCCTTGACCACATCGATATGGTCGATGCGGTTGAAGTCGATCTGCGGGGTCGAATAGGGGCCGGCGAGCAGCCGCATGCCGTCGAGATAGACGCCCGGGGCGAAGCCGCGCAGGATGAGCTGGTCGTAGCGCGTGACCATGCCGCCGCGCTGGTTGGCCGCGACGCCCGCGACATAGCCGAGCGCCTGGTTGATCGACAGCGCATTGCGGCGGACCAGCTCGTCATTGTCGATCACCGTGATGGTCTGCGGCGTCTCCATCAGCGGCGTGTCGGTCTTGGTACCGGAACCGGTCTGTTTCTCGCGCAAGCCCGTGACCAGGATCGTGGAATCCTGTGCCTTGTCCTCATCCGGCCCATCCTTGGCATGGGCGGGCGCCGGCAGGAGCGCCAGCGCCGGCACCAGGGCCGAATGCATCAGGAAACCACGCAGCAGCGAGCGACGGAAACTACCGGTCACAAAACCCCCTTTTTGTTATTGCTAACGATTTGCAATTGCCGCTAGGGCCGATCGGCAGCAGATGCAAGACGGGAAAAGGGGGAAGGAATGGCGAGCGCCCAGCTTGGCGGGCAGGGATGGTCGATGGCCGGGCGCAGCCTGACCGCGCTGATCGGCGGCTATGCCGCGGCGGCGGGGCTGGCGACGCTGCTCGCGCGGCTGCTGCCGGTCGAGCGCGTCGAGGCGACCGCCTGGGGGATGATCCTTTCCTTCCTGTTCTATGCCGCCTTCGGCCTCTGGGCGTTCCACGAACCCCGGCTCACGCGCGTCGCCGCCGTGATCTGGGGCGCGGCCGTGGTCGCAGGGGGCGCGGCGCTGCTGCTGGGCGTTCGGCCATGAAGGGCAATGGCGTTCGCCAGTCGATGGCGTGGATCCATGGCTGGCTGGGGCTGCTCGCCGGCTGGATCCTCTTCGCGATGTTCGTGACCGGCACCGCGAGCTATTTCCGTCCCGAGATCACGCGGTGGATGCAGCCGGAATATCGGCCGCACGCCGTTCCCCAGGCCGAAGCCGCGCGTACCGCGGTCGCCTGGCTCCAGAAGAATGCGCCGCACGACGAGCAGTGGACGATCTATCTCCCGACCGAGCGCACGCTTTCGACCCGTGCCTTCACGCGCGCCCGGCCCAACCCCGACCCGAAGGCGCCGCGCGCGCCGCGCCGGCCCGAGGTGCGCCTGGACCCCGCCACCGGCGCTCCGATCGAGGCGCGCGATACGAGGGGCGGCGAGTTCTTCTACCGTTTCCATTTCCAGCTGCAGCTGCCGCATCCCTGGGGCCGGTGGCTCGCCGGGCTCTGCGCGATGTTCATGCTCGGCGCGATCCTTTCGGGCGTGATCACCCACAAGCGCATCTTCGCCGATTTCTTCACGCTGCGCTGGAGCAAGGGGCAGCGCAGCTGGCTCGACGCGCACAATGTCTCGGCAGTGCTCGCGCTGCCGTACCATGCGATGATCACCTATACCGGGCTGATCACGCTGGTCGTGATGTACATGCCCTGGCCGATCCTGGCCAATTATCCGAAGCCCACGGCCTTTGCCGAGAGCCTGTACGGCGACACCGCCGGCCAGAAGGCCTCGGGCCAGCCGGGCCGGCTCGCCGACATGGGCCGCTTCGTCGAGGCGGCCTCGGCGGAATGGCAGGGCGCCCGCGTCTCGCGCATCATTGTGAGCAATCCCGACGATGCGTCCTCCACCGTCACGTTGCTCCGCACGGGCGAGGACAGGCTGAATGCGCGCGGCGCATCGATCACCTATGCCGGCGTATCCGGCGCGCGGCTGGCTGTGTCGCCTGCGCCCGGGCCTGCGGTGGAGACCGCGGGCGTGATGCTCGGCCTGCATCTCGGCTGGTTCGCCGGGCCGCTGCTCCGCTGGGTCTGCTTCCTGCTCGGCCTCACCGGCTGCGCGATGGTCGCGACGGGGCTGGTGCTGTGGACGGTGAAGCGCCAACGGCCCGGCGCGCAGCCATTCTTCGGCATGTCGCTGGTCGAGCGGCTCAACATCGGCGCGGTCGCCTGCCTGCCCGCGGGGATTGCCGCCTTCCTGCTCGCCAACCGGTTGCTGCCGCCGATGCTGGCCGGCCGCGCCGACCTGGAAGTCTCCGCCATGTTCTGGGCCTGGTTCGGGCTGGCGGCACTGTCGCTCCTCCGCCCGGTCCGCCGGGCCTGGATCGAGACGCTGGCGATCAGCGCGCTGCTGTTCGCGGCGGTTCCGATCGCGGATCTCGCCATGGTCGGCGCGTTCCCGACCGATGGCCTGTTCGTGGCGTTCGACGCCACGATGTTCCTGCTTGCGGCGACGCTGGGCTTCGCGGCCTGGCGGACCGCCGTGCGGCCGGCCCGTGCGGCCCGGCCGCGCCGGCGCGCGCCGGTCACGGTGGCCGAAGTCCGGGAGGCCGTCGATGTCGCTTGAGGTCGCCCTGCTCGGCTATGCCGGTTTCGCCAAACTCGCGCAGGGAAGGGGGCGGCATTCCCGCACCGCTCGCCCGGACCGGGCCCGCGCGCGGATTCTCGGCTGGCTCCTGATCCTGGGCTCGTTCCTTGCCGCGCTGCACCGGTTCGGTCCCTATCTGGCGGTGCCGGCATGGCTGGCGCTGCTGTCGGTGAGCGGGGTCATCCTCGTCCTCCTCCTGTCGCGCTGGCCCATGGCCGCCACGGCGCCCTGGATCCCGATGACCGTGATCGCGCTGCCGCTCTGCCTGCTTTGAGCGCCGGCGGCGCGATCGCCCTTACTGCCGGAGATTCCCGGCAATAATTTCCTGCAATCGGGTGGGTGAATTTTAGTTCATTAAATCAACACGCTAGATCGATGTCAGTTAAATGACATCCATGTGACGTTGTTTTGACGCGCAATCGTAACACGCCCGTCATGTCGGCCCGTCACCGGCCCGGCCAACGAGGTGGCGTGTTCAATGCGCCGCCCAAAAGGGGACATCGGCAGTTCGTTGGTCGACCGCTGGCAGCGGGCGATGGCGGCTGCCCGAAAAGATCCCCGCCCAAGGGGCGCGACCAGCCGGTTGCGCATCAGAGACGAAAAGGGATCCCGCCAATGCTGAATTCTCGCCGCTTCCAGGCAGGCCTGCTCGCAGGCGCCGCCATGTTGTTCGCGCCGGCCGTCGCCTGGGCCAGCGATGTCGTCGGCACCGTGACCGACGGTTCGGGCACGCGTGCGCTGCAGGGCGCCGAAGTGCGCATCGTCGAGCTGGGCCGCGTGGTCGAGGCGGAGCGTGACGGCAGCTTCCATTTCGGTGACGTGCCCGCCGGCACCTATACGGTGGTGGCCCGCTATGTCGGCACCGAGCCGACCACCAGCACGATCACGGTTCCGGACAGCGGCAATGTGCGCGTCGACCTGGTGCTGGGCGGCAACAACCAGATCATCGTGGTCGGCCAGGCCGCCAGCCTGTCGAGCAGCCTGTCGCGCCAGCGTGCCGCCGACGGCGTCGAGAGCGTGCTGACCCGCGACTCGATCGGCCAGTTCCCCGACCAGAACGTCGCCGAATCGCTGCGTCGCCTGCCGGGCGTGAACATCCTCAACGACCAGGGTGAAGGCCGCTTCGTCTCGGTCCGCGGCCTCGATCCCGAGCTCAATTCGGCCTCGATCAACGGCGCGCGCCTGCCGGCGCCGGAATCGGACGTCCGCTCGGTCGCGCTCGACGTGGTGCCCTCCGAGCTGATCGAGTCGATCGAGGTCAAGAAGTCGCTGACCCCGGACATGGACGCCGACACGCTCGGCGCCTCGATCGAGATCAACACGGTGAGCGCGTTCGACCGCAAGAAGGACCTGCTCTCGATCAAGCTCGAAGGCAGCTACAATGACTATGCCGGGGACGTCACGCCGAAGGCGAGCCTCGATTTCTCGACCAAGCTCAGCGACACGTTCGGCATCGCCGGCGGCGTGAGCTACTACAAGCGCAAGTTCGAGACCGACAACATCGAGGGCACCGACTGGGGCAAGGCCAATGGCATCGTCTATGCCGAGGAGCTCCAGTATCGCGACTACAACGTCGAGCGTGAGCGTTTCGGCGCCTCGCTGAACCTCGACTGGCGCCTGAGCGACACCACCAAGCTCTATGCCCGCGGCCTCTACAGTAGCTTCGCCGACCAGGAATATCGCGGCGACGTGATCTTCATCATGAGCGGCGCGCCCCGCGCGGCGAACAGCAGCGCGAACAGCGCCTATTTCTCCAGCGCCGATGGCCGCATCGAAGTGCGCCGCCGCATGAAGGACCGCTACGAGGAGCAGAAGATCAAGTCGCTGACGATCGGCGGCGAGACCGAGGCCGGCCCGTGGAAGTTCACCTATTCGGGCGCCTATTCGGAAGCGAGCGAATATGAGAACGGCTCGATCGACCCGACGCGCTTCCGCGGCCGTTTCAGCGGCTCGGGCGCGAACGCGGTCAACCTGCTGTTCGACTATGCCGATGTCCGCCGCCCGCTGTTCAGCGTGTCGGGCAACACCACGTTGTTCAACAGCGCCGACAGCTACAGCTTCAACGAGCTCGAGCGCACCGACCTGTCGGACTCGCTCGACAAGGAATGGACCGGCCGTGCCGACCTGGCCCGCGAGTTCGCGCTGGCCCGCGGCACCTTCACGCTGCAGGCGGGCGCCAAGGGCCGCTGGCGCACCAAGTCGTACGACTTCAACGGCACCGTCTATGACGGCTATACCGGCAACTATCCGCTCTCGAGCGTGCTCGGCCTGCCGACCTATCGCATCCAGGCGATCACGCCGCAGCTCGGCCACACCGCGCCGACCGACTTCTTCAACGCCAACCGCGCCAATTTCCGCGTCAACCGGATCGACACGCTGATCAATTCGGCATCGTCGGACTATTCGATCGACGAGGACGTGATGGCCGGCTACCTGCTCGGCCGCCTCGACATGGCGGACCTGCGCGTGATCGGCGGCGTGCGCATGGAGCGCACCCATAACGACATCGGCGCCTTCGTCACCTCGACCGACGGCACCAACGTGACCGTCACGCCGAACCGGGTGAAGCGCAACTATACCGACTGGCTGCCGAGCCTGACCTTCCGCTACGAGCCGGTGCGCAACGTCGTGCTGCGCCTGGGCGGCTACAAGAGCCTGGTCCGCCCGAAGCTCTCGAACCTGGCGCCGCGCGTGCTGGTCAACGAGGATGACGAGGCCGAATTCGGCAACCCGAACCTGAAGCCCTATCGCGCCTGGAACGTCGATGCCTCGGCCGAATGGTATTTCGGCAACGGCTCGGCGCTCACCGCCGGCGTATTCTGGAAGTCGATCGACGACTTCATCGTCACCGTGCGCGACGACAATGCCGGCACGATCTACGGCGTGCCCTATGTCCAGGCCGATACCTTCGTGAACGGCGAGACGGCCAAGGTGAAGGGCGTGGAGCTTTCCTACGCCCAGCGCTTCACCTTCCTGCCGGCGCCGTTCGACGGCCTGCTGCTCAACGCCAACTACACCTTCACCGATGCCAAGGGCACGGTGTTCGATGGCGACAACCTGACCGATCCGCGCCGCATCTCGCTGCCGTCGGCGGCGCGGAACACGTTCAACGTGGTGCTGGGCTACGAGAAGGGCCGCGTGTCGTTCCGCGCCGCGGGCACCTATCGCGACAAGTATCTGGACGAGCTGGGCGGGGCGCCGGACGAGGACCGCTATGTCGACCAGCACTTCCAGCTCGACCTGTCGGCCAAGTTCAAGGTGACCAAGGGCGTCCGGCTGTTCGCCGACTGGGTGAACGTCACCGACGCGCCCTACTTCGCCTATCAGAACTATGAGGGCGCCAAGCGGCTCCTCCAGTATGAGAAGTACAGCTGGACCGCGAAGTTCGGCGTCAGCGCCAGCTTCTGAGGAACGCGTAACCGGGGCCGCCACCCCTTTCCCTTGCCAGCCGGCAGGGGTGGGTGGCAGGCCTTGTTTGGCAAATATAGCAACGAAACTTGCGTGAATCGCCTGTTTATTGGCACTGTGCACAGATGTGTTGCTATCGTGGCAACGCTCTATAGGGTCTGCGGATACGCAATCTATCCGGAGAGGCCTGGTGCGCATTGGGGATACCACTAGTCGGCGGGCGATGCTCAAGGGCGCCGCGCTGGCAACCGGATCGGCCGCGATCGCCGCCCGGGCGCAGACGGCGCCGGGGAGCGGTTTCCTGGCCTTCGCCCAGGACACGCGCGAGCCCGATCTCGTCCTGCCGCTCTGGCCCGAGGGCAGGATGCCGGGCGGGCCGGTTCCGGCCATCACCGAGCGGATCGACGACCAGACCGACAATGCCGGCCTGCGCTACCGCGTCGCCGAGCACGTCACCCGGCCGACGCTCGCCTATTTCGCGGCGACCAATCCGACCGGTGCTTCGGTGCTGATCCTGCCCGGCGGCGGCTACTCGCGCGTCGGCATCGACCGCGAGGGCTATGAGACGGCGCGCTGGTTCAACGCGCAGGGCGTCGCGGCGTTCGTGCTGCGCTACCGGCTGCCGGCGGACCGCTGGGGTGGCGGTGCGCTCGTGGCGCTGCAGGATGCGCAGCGGGCGATGCGGCTGATCCGGGCGGGCGGCAAGTGGAGCGTCGATCCGAAGCGCGTGACCGTCTGGGGCGGATCGGCGGGCGGACACCTGGCGATTAGCCTGTGCGTGAAGGTCTATGACCGCACCTATCCAGTGATCGACGCGGCCGACCGGCTGCTCACCCGGCCTGATGGCGCGATGCTGCTCTATCCGGTCGTGTCGATGGGGGCGGGGGCGCATACCGGCTCGAAGCTGGCGCTGCTCGGGCCCGACGCTTCGGCCGCCGATGCCGCGGCCTGGTCGTTCGACCAGCGGCTGCCCGGGATCACGCCGCCGATCTTCCTGGCCCATGCGGTGCACGACCGGGTGGTGCCGGTCGACCATGCCCTGGCCCTGTTCGGCGCGGTGCGCGGATCGGGCGGGGCGATCGACATGCATCTGTTCGAGGACGGCGCGCACGGCCTGGGCCTGCGCGGCGATCCGGCCTGGCCGATGTCCGACTGGCCGAACCTCGCCCGGCGCTGGCAGCTGCGGAACGGGCTGGCCTAGGCCGGTCGCAGTTCCGATCGCGGCTGGCTGCGCAGCGCCACGAAGGCGATCAGCATCGCCAGCGGATGCAGGCACCCCATCAGCAGGAAGATCTGCCCGTAATTGCCCGACTGGGCGAGATGCCCCACCAGCTGGGTCGAGAAGATCCCGCCCAGCCCGCTGCCCGCCGCGACAATGCCGAATACGGTCGCCACCACCCGGGTCGGGTAGAGATCGACCACCAGGGTGCTGATGTTGATCTGGAAGACCAGGTGCGCGAACGCCACCAGCGCGGCCAGCGCGAAGGTCAGTTCGATCCCCGGATTGGTCGCGATCAGCATGCCCGCCGGCGCCAGCACCGCGGCGACCGCCAGGCCGGTCAGCCGGCTGTTGGGCGGGGTCATGCCGCGCTTGATCAGCTGGCCCGAGAAGATGCCTCCACCAATGCTGCCGATGTCCGCGGCGAGATAGACGATCCACGCCGTCGCCGCGATCGTCATCAGGCTCAGCTCGCGCTGGTCGGCGAGATATTTGGGGAACCAGAACAGGTAGAAATACCAGACCGGGTCCGCGAGCATCCGGGAGAGGGCGAAGCCCCACAGGGGCCGCTCCCGCAGGATCGCGCGCCACGGCGTCGGCTCGGCCGGACCCGCTGCCTTCTCCTTGCTGCGCGGATAGATGGCGAGCCAGGCGACCAGCCAGACAAAGCCCATCGCGCCGGTGGCGACGAACGCCTCGCGCCAGCCATAGGTCAGCGCCAGCCAGCCGATCAGCGGCGGCGCGATCGTTGCGCCCACCATCGCGCCGGCGGTATAGGTGCCGAAGGCGAAGCCACGTTCGCGCGGCGGGAAATGCTCGGATACCGCCTTGGGGCCGGCGGTGTAGTTGCCTGCCTCGCCCAGTCCGAGCATCGCGCGGGCGCCGCCCAATGCCCCGGCGCTGCGCACGAAGCCCGTCGCCATGTTGGCGAGCGACCACCAGCCGACGAACAGCGCCAGCGCGGTCCGCGTGCCGAGCCTGTCGGTCAGCCAGCCGGCGACGAGATAGGCAATGGTATAGGCGATCAGGAACAGCTGGACGACATGCGCATAGCCGATGTCGTCCATCTTGAGGTCGCGCTGCACCATCGGCGCGAGGATCGAGAGCGTCTGCCGGTCGACATAGTTGAGCACGGTCGACGCGAAGAGCAGCGCGAGGATCGCCCAGCGCAAAGGGTTCGGCGATTTGGTCTCGCCGATGGGCACAGCCGGATCGGACATTCAGCCTCCTATTTCGGGCGCAGCCTCGCGCAGCGCGGCGACGAGCGGCTCGGTCGCCGCCTCGGGAATCCAGCCGGAAAGCGCGATGCCGGCATGGGCCGGATCGCCGGTCGAGACGGCGACGACATGATGGTCGCGCTCGTCGGCGACATGGACGCGGGCGTAGCCGAGCTGCCGGATCTCGGCGAGCTTGGCGAGCAGCTGCTCGATCCCTTCCGGGAACATCGGGATGTCCTTGTCGCGGTAGATGTCGCGCACTTCGTCGTCGTCGAGCTCGGAGAGCAGGACCATGCCGATGCCGCTCGTGGTGGCGGGGAGCAGGCCGATACGGCCCAGGCCGCGCGACGCCTCGATTCCCGGCGGGGCGTGGAACAGATAGCTCACGCTGTCCCCCCACAGCACACCCAGTGCCACGGTGTGGCCGAAGCGGCGCAGCCCCTCGAGGATCGGCAGCGCGCGATTGATCAGGCCCGATGCGAACAGGCTCTGCGCCGCGAGCACGTGCATGCCGGCGCCGGCAGTGTATTTCCGGTTGGCGGTCTGCCGGGCGATGCCGAGATAGGCGAGCGTCTTGAGCAGCCGGTTGATCTTGGTCGGATCGGCATCGAGCCGCCGGGCAAGCTCGCGGCAGCCGACCGGCTCGGGCGAGGTGGCGAGCGCCTGGAGCGTGGCGATGCCGTCGATCAGGCTCTGGTTCGGCTGGGCATTGGGTTTAGCGCGCATGGTGGCATCCTATGCACCCGGGCGTGCGCCCCGCATAGCTCACGACACATGCTCCGCATGATCCCAGAAGCGGGCATTGGGCTCTACGCCAAGGCCCGGCGCAGAGGGCAGGGCATAGCCGCCCGCGCCATGCCCCATGTCGGTATCGAGCAGCGCCAGGTTCCGCTCGAACACGGAATGCTGCCACTCGTGCTTCCACAGCCCGGGGATCGTCGCCGAGGCCTGGAGGCTGGCGGCGAGGAAGATGCCGGTGCCCACGGTGGCATGCGGCGCCACCGCGACGCGCTTGGCCGCCGCCAGCCGGGCGATGCGGACGAACTGGGTAATGCCGGTATGGCCCATCTCGGGCTGGACAAAAGCGAGCGGCCCGGCGGCGAGGCGGTTGGTCGCCTCATATTCGGTGTACCATTCCTCGCCCGCCGCGACCGGCACCGGGCTGGTGGCCGCGAGATGGGCGAGCCCGGCAATGTCCTCGGGCTTCACCGGCGCCTCGACGAAACCGGGCCGATACGGCGCGAGCCTGGCGATCAGGGCCGTGGCCTCGGCGGGCGAGAACTTCCAGTGCAGGTCGATCAATATCTCGGCCGCATCGCCCAGCGCCTCGCGAAGCGCCGCCATCTCGGCGACGATCCCCTCGTGACTGACGACGGCGGCGAACTTGAACGCATCGATCCCGCGCGCCTGCCATTCCTTCGCCAGCGCCACCCGGTCCTCCAGCGTCGCCGCAGGGAGCCCGGAGAGATAGCTCGGGATCGTCGCGTGCACCGTATCGCCGATCAGGTCGCGGACCGGCTTGCCCTCGGCCTTGCCCTTCAGGTCCCACAGCGCGATGTCGATCGCCGCGATCGCATCGACATGGAACCCGCCCCAGGCGCCGCGCACGCGCATCAGCCCGTAGAGCAGGTCCCAGGTCGCGCCGATGTCGCTGACCTCTTCGCCGATCAGTACCGGTGCGAGCAGGTCATTGACGATCTCGCAGGTCGCGCGGGGCGCGCAGATGCCATAGGTCTCGCCCCAGCCGACCGAACCATCCTCGGCGGTGACGCGCACCACGATCGAGCGGTCGACGGTGGGGTAGATCGTCCCATTGCCCTTGCGCACGATATAGCCGCGCGCATTGACATGCTCGCCCTCCGCGAGCGGCCCCAGATAGGGCGTGTCGCGGGGAACGGTGACGATGAACGTGTCGATCGCGGCGATGCGCATGATCAGGCCAGGGCTCCCTGCGGTGCTTCCATCGGCAGCAGGTCTGCCAGCCGATCGAGCAGCGCGTCCAGCTCCGCGCGGTCGTAGCGGTCGAGCTCCGGCCCCGGCGCCCGCACATAAGTGCTCTCGATCAAGCCGCGGCGCTGGAGCACCGCCTTGGTCAGCCGCCAGCGGAAGATCGCCTGCATGTTGAGCAGGGGCAGGGTGCGCTCGAACAGGTCACGCGCCTTGTCCTCCTCGCCCGCCGCATAATCTGCGAGCATGCGGACGTGCAGCTCGGTGATCTCGCAGGCCGGCATCGTGCCGCGCGCGCCGCGGGCCAGCTCGTCGATTACGTAGCGCGCGCCGGCGCCGCCGAACACCGCCTCGAGCGAATCGCCGGCCAGTTCGGTCAGCCGGGTGATGCGCTGGCCCGAGGGCGGGGCCTCTTCCTTGACGTATTTGATGCCCGGCACCTGGTGCGCCAGCTCCGCAACCTGCTCCAGCGGCATGCCGATGCCCATCGGGGCGGGGGCGTTCTGCAGCATGATCGCGATGCCCGATCCCTGGTGCGCTGCCTCGAAGAAGCCGGCCATCGCGGCGAGGTCGCCGGCAAAGGTCTTTGGCGTGAGGATCATTGCCGCCGACGCGCCGGCGCGGGCGCCGGCCTCGGCATAGGCGATCGCCTCCTTGGTATCGCCGGTGCTGCCGCCGACCACGAAGGGCACGCGGCCGTCCAGCCATTCGCCGATCCGCGCGGTAAGGTGGAGCCGCTCCTCGACGCTCAGCATGTCATATTCGCTGGCGAGGCCCGGGAAGACCACGCCCTGCGCGCCGGCGGCGACGATATAGTCGAGCACGCGGCGCATGCCCGCTTCGTCCACCGCGCCCGACTCGGTGAAGATCGTCGGCAGAATCGGCAGCACGCCTTGCAGCTGGGTCACGTCCCCTCCGGAATGTTTTGTTGCTATATTTGTCATATGCGCGCGGTTTCCATCCCTTGTCAATCGCAGTGTTGCGCCATTGTCACGGCCATCCCCTCTGGAAACGAGGGTGTTGCGCGATCCCTATTGTTGCTTTAGTAGATACGTCAAGCGGAAGCCAAGGGCATAAAGTCCGGGCCCGCCAACCGCCGGGTTGATAAGGGGAGAGGATATGAAGAATCGCATCGTCCAGCGTCTGCTGGTGACCACCGTTCTGGCATCGGCCGCCGCGTTCGCGACGCCGGCCGCGGCGCAGACCGACCCGGCGCCCGCCGCCCAGGCCGCCGATCCCGCGCCGGAGCCGCAGGACGACGGTGCTATCATCGTCACCGGTATCCGCCAGAGCCTCGGTGCCGCGCGCGACATCAAGCGCAATGCCGTCCAGTTCGTCGATGCGATCGTCTCGGACGACATCGGCAAGCTGCCCGATCGCAACGTCGCCGAATCGCTCTCGCGCGTCTCGGGCATCCAGGTCGATCGCGGCATTGCCGAAGGCACCAACGTCTCGGTGCGCGGCCTTCGCCAGAACGTCTATCTGTTCAACGGCCGGGAGATCGTCGATGCCACCGGCCGCGGCGGCGTCGGCCTCGATCAGCTCGGCAGCTCGACCTATGGCATCCTGTCGCTGGTGCCGTCGGAGCTGATCTCGCGCCTCGAAGTCACCAAGCTTGCCGGCGCGAACGACATCGCCGGCGCGCTGGGCGGCATCATCGACATCAACACCCGCAAGCCGCTCGACGGCCCCAGCAGCATCGCCGCGCGCGCCGGCGGCAGCTATGACAGCCTAACCAAGAAGCCGAGCTACGAGATGTTCGGCCTGGTCTCGCAGAAGTTCGCTGGCGACACGCTCGGAGTGCTGGTTTCGGCCTCCTATGGCCGCCGCGAGCTGTCGCAGCAGGGGCTCGACACCTTCTCGGGCTACACCCAGTTCACCTCCGGCGGCGTCACGCGTTTCGGTCATTCGGACGCGCGTCCCGAGGAAATCACCGAGACGCGCACCAAGTTCGGCCTGGACGGCGTGATCCAGTGGAAGCCGGCGCCGGGTGTCGAGATCACCCTGGACAGCTTCTATTCGAAGCTGATCTCGGACCGCGAGCGCTACTGGATATCGTTCAACCCGCAGACCGGGCTGACCAACGCCACCTATTCGCCGAACAACGTGCTGATCTCCGGCACCTCGACCGCGCCGGTGCTGACCAACAGCGAGTTCGCCTATACCAAGGCGGATACCTGGTCGTCGGCGCTGAACGGCAAGTTCGACGTGTCGGACCGGATCGAGGCGAGCGCCGAGCTATCGTACAACCGCTCCACCTCGAGCTACGACCAGAATTATCTCCGGCTCCAGCCGCTGACCACGATCACGCCGAGCACCAGCTTCGATTTCTCCAAGGGCGATCTCGGTGCCTATTCGATCAGCGGGATCAACCTGAGCGATCCGGCGCAGCTGCGCTTCACCATCCTGTTCGACAATCTCTATCGCGCGAAGACCGAGGCGACCGCCGCGCGCACCGACTGGAGCATGAAGCTGGGCGAGGGCTTCCTCGACAAGCTCAACATCGGCCTGCGCGCGCAGAAGCTTGATACGCGGGTCAATCCGTCGCTGGCCGATATCCGCCCGACCGGCGGCATCGTCGCGACGTCGCTCGCGCAATATCTGACGCTGCACTCGAATCCCGATTTCGCCCAGGGCGATTTCGCCGGCCTGCCGCGCAGCTTCCTGGCGGCGAACGACAGCATTGCCGGCGGATGCGGTGTGTGGACCAATGTCGCCGCGATCTCGCAGGCGGCGGCCTGCCTCAACCCGACCCAGACGGCCACCGCGCTCGCCGGCACTTATCGGATCAAGGAGAATTTCACCGAGGGCTATGCCAAGCTCGACTTCAAGGTGGAGGGCGCGCTCGATCTCGCCGGCAATATCGGCGTGCGCTACCTGCACCGCGACATGACCTCGATCGGCAACCTGATCGGTGCCACCGGCGGGGTCACGCCGACCACCTTCAAGCGCAACGACGACGAGTGGCTGCCCTCGGCCACGGTCAAGCTGAACGTCGCCGAAGGGCTGATCCTGCGCCTCGGCGCGGCCAAGGTCGTCGCCTTTCCGAACACCGCCGATCTCAACAACGGCGTGACACTCAACAACACCGCGGTGTTCGTGAACGGGGTGCAGACGACGCCGGGTACCGGTAGCGGCGGCGCGCCGAACCTCAATCCGTTCAAGGCCAACCAGTTCGACGCCTCGCTCGAATATTATTTCGGCCGCCAGGCGCTGTTGTCGGTCGGGCTTTTCTACAAGGACGTCTCGACCTTCATCGTCGCCAAGCAGAGCGCCGAGACGTTCAACAACGTCAACTATCTGATCAACCGCAAGATCAACGGCGACGGTGCCAAGGTGAAGGGCATCGAGGCGCTGCTCCAGCTGCCCTTCTACTTCCTGCCCGGCGCGCTCGACGGGTTCGGCATCGTCGCCACCTATTCGTACATCGATTCGACCACGCCGATCCGCGACGCGGTGGGCCGGGTGCTCGCCTTCCCGGGCCTGTCGAAGAACAACGCCAACCTGGTCGGCTATTACGAGAAGGGCCCGGTCTCCTTCCGCGTCGCGTACAACTGGCGCGACGACTATCTGGTCGGCCTGTCGGGCGCGAACACGGGCATCTACAACGATGCCTATACCGATCTGTCGACCACCTTCCGGTACGACATCTCGAAGAACTTCTCGCTGAACCTCGAGGCGAACAACCTCCTCAACCAGCATCAGCGGACCTATGACGGCTCCCCTGAGGCGCTCCGGACGAACCTGTTCTTCGGGCGCATGTACAAGGCCAGCCTCAGCGTCAAATTCTGACGCGGGACTGCCGGAGGGAGATCGGGCGTGAGCGATATGGAGCTGGGCGGACGCACGGCACTGGTGACCGGTGCCGCGAGCGGAATCGGTGCGGCGATCGCCGGGCGGTTCCGCGCCGCCGGGGCGCGGGTCGTCGGGCTCGATCTTCGGCCTGCCGCTGATGTGGACGAGGCGCTGGTCGCCGATCTCCGCTCGGATACGGGCGTGGCGGAGGCGATGGCGGGGCTGGGCGGGGTCGACATCCTCGTCCACGCCGCCACAATCTCGGTCCATGGCGGCACGATCGACACCGATCCCGCCGCCTGGGCCGATATCCATGACGTCAATGTGATCGGCGCGGTGCGGCTGATGCGCCATGCGGTGCCGGCGATGCGTAAGCGGGGCGGGGGCTCGATCCTGCTGCTCTCCTCGATCAACGCCGGTTTCGCGACGCCGACGCTGGCAGCCTATGCTGCGTCCAAGGCGGCGATCGAGAGCCTGACGCGCACCGCCGCGCTGGAGTTCGCTCCCGACGGCATCCGCGTCAACGCGATCGCCCCTGCATCGGTCGATACGCCGTTGCTGCGCGAGTCCTTCGATCGCGCCGAAGATCCGGCGGCTGCACGCGCCGCCAATGTGCTGCGCCATCCGCTCGGACGCCTCGGCACGCCCGGGGATGTCGCCGAGCTGGCGCTGTTCCTCGCCTCGGACCGGTCGAGCTGGATCACCGGGGCCATTCATCCAATTGACGGGGGTGCAAGTGTCACACGCCGCTGATGCCGAGATCGTCGGCATCAACTGGGGAAGCTCGAACTTCCGCGCCTGGCGTATCGCCGGCGACGGGAGCGCGCTCGATGAGATCGTCGCGGCCAAGGGCGTTGCCGGGCTGAGCCGCGAAGGCATGGCCGAGGCGATGGCGGCGCTTGTCGCGCGCTGGCCCGATCATGGCCCGATCTATGCCTCGGGCATGATCGGATCGAACATCGGCTGGGCCGAGGCGCCCTATGCGATCGCGCCTGCCGGCATGGCCGACCTCGCTCGCGCCGCGATCCCGGTGGAGATCGGCGACAGCCCGGTGCGGATCGTCCCCGGCATCGCCTGCCGCCGCAGCTTCGACGATGCGCCGGACATCCTGCGCGGGGAAGAGACCGAGCTGCTCGGCCTGATGGAGCTGGCACCCGGAGACGGCGTCGCGGCGCTGCCCGGCACGCATACCAAGTGGGTCCGCCGCGAAGGGGGGCGGATCGGCGAGTTCCTCACCGCCATGTCGGGCGAGATCTTCGACCGGCTGACCGGCCAGGGCCTGCTCGCTTCTATCGTCGAGGGCGAGGCGGCGGACGGACCCGCGTTCCGTGAGGGCGTTGCGCGGGGCAGAGCGGGTGGGCTGGGCCTGTCGAGCCTGTTGTTCGGTGCCCGCGCACGGGTAATCCGCGGCGAACTCGCCCGCGTCGATAGTGCGTCGTATATCCGCGGGCTGCTGATCGGCTCGGAGATCGCCGATGCGCTCGCCGCCTTTCCTGAGATGGGCGAGGCCGTGGTCCCGCTGATCGGCAACGGCCCGCTGTCGCGCCTCTATGCCGCCGCGCTCGGCTCGGTGGGGATCGAGACCGAGCTGGTCGAATCCCGCCGGGCCTGCCTGCTCGGCTTCCGCGCGATCCACCGGGCGAGCATCGGATGAGCGAGGGCGCGGCCGCCCGGCTCGATGCCGCCCTGGCCGAACTGCCGATCGTCGCGATCCTGCGCGGGCTGCGCACCGAGGAGGCGGTGCCGGTGGTCGGCGCGCTCTACGATGCCGGCATCCGTGTCGCCGAGGTGCCGCTCAACTCGCCCGATCCGTTCGAGACGATCGCCTTGCTCTGTCGGGCGTTTGGCGACCGGATGCTGGTGGGGGCCGGGACGATCACCGCAGTCGAGCAGGTCAGCCGCCTCGCCGAATGCGGTGCAACGCTTTGCGTATCGCCCAATACTGACGCGCAGGTGATCGCCGAGGCGATCCGGCTGGGCATGGTCCCGCTGCCGGGCTGTGCCACCCCGAGCGAGGCCTTCGCCGCGCTCGCCGCCGGTGCCCGGCACCTCAAATTCTTCCCTGCCGCCGGCCATGAAGGTGACATCGCCGCGCTCCGCACGGTGCTTCCCGGGAACGTCACGGTGCTGGCGGTCGGTGGCGTCGGCCCGGCGAACATCCCCGCGCTGCGCGTGGCGGGCTGTACCGGCTTCGGCATCGGCTCGGACCTCTACAAGCCCGGCCGTTCGGCCGGGGAGGTCGGTGCTCGTGCGAATGCGCTGATCCATGCAATCCGGCCCGCTCCGCGGGCGCGCCTGCTCGCCAATCCGCAAGCCATCATCGGCGAGTCCCCGGTGGTGCAGGGCGGCGCGACCACCTGGACCGATCCCGTCCGCCGTCTGGTCTATCGTTTCGCCGAGGGAGAGGTCACCGAGCAACCGACCAACCAGCCGGTCTTCGGTCTCGCCCCGCTGTCAGACGGCCGCATTGCTGGTACGCTCGAAAGCGCCTTCTGCATTCTCGGCGGCGTCACCGGTCCCGCTGTGGACATCGGTCCGGGCTGCCGCTTCAACGACCTGGCCGTCGATCCCCAGGGCGGCCTGTGGGGCGGGGTGATGCACAAGGCGATCCTCGCGGGTCGCGGCGCGATCTTCCACGCCGCCAGCCCGGAGGCCGAACCGCGCCGTGTGGGCGAGGGATTGGGCGTGCCCAACGGCATGGCCTTCTCCGGGGACGGGTGCACCCTGTTCGTCATCGACACGCTCTCGCGCACGCTGATCGGCTATCCGGCCGATATCGGCGAAGGCACGCTCGGCGAGCCGGTGATCGTCAGCGACTTCATGAACGTGCCGGGCAAGCCCGACGGCATGGCCCGCGCGCCGGATGGCCGCTTCTTCGTCGCGATGTGGGGCGGCGGTTGTGTCGCCGAGCTTGCCCCCGACGGCGCTCTGCTGCGTACCATCCCCGTGCCCGCGCCCAATCTCAGCAGCACGGCGCTGGCAGACACCACGCTCTACGTCACCAGCTCGCGCATGCGGCTCAGCCCCGCCCAGCTCGAGGCTTTTCCCGCGAGCGGCGGCCTTTTCGCGATTGACCTGACGGGCGGCTGATCCGCCCGACACACCCGGTCCAAGGAGACGCGTACCGAGTAACCAGAACTAAAATCAGGAGAGAATGCCATGCGCTTGCGCTTGATTGCCGGCACAGCGTTGCTGTGCCCGCTTGCCCTTTTTGCGCCCGCCACCGCCCAGGCCCAGGTGGCCGTCGAGATGGTGCCGGCGGAGACCGATTCCTCCAATGCCGCCGCCTGGTGGCGGCCGATGGTGGTAAAGGGCGACACCACCTATGTCGCGTTCAACGCACCCGGCGATACCGCCGGCACGCACAAGATCAAGATCGGCGTGAAGACCGGCACCGGCGCCTGGACGATCGGCTATCTCAAGGACGAGAACGGCAATGTCTGGAGCCATGCCGACGATGTCGGGCATGACCAGCCGACGATCGCGGTGGATGGCGACGGTTACATCCATGTCTGGACCGATCATCACGTCGACGACTGGCGCTATTTCCGTTCGAGCGCACCCAATGATCCGACGACCATGCTCCGCCGCATCGGCGACATGCCGGGCACCGTCGGCGCGACCTATCCGATCGCCGAGCACGCCCCCAATGGCGACATCTACCTGATCATCCGCAACCACTACGGCAATGCGGGGCAGGGCGAGCTCTACCGCTGGAACAACGCCGCGAAGAGCTGGGCGCAGGTCGGCATCTTCGCCCGCGAGAACACCAATTACGTCTACCCGGACGATCTGAAGATCGACGACGCCGGCAATGTCCATATCGCCTTCGAATGGGCGTACGGCACCCCGCGCTCGCTGCGCCATTACGGCTCGTACCTGAAGTACGACGTGGCAGCCGGCGTGTTCCGCACTGCCAATGGCGTCGCGCTCACCGCGCCGGCCACGCGGACCACGCCGAACCTGCTGTTCCAGGGGCTCGGCACGGGCGAGGTGTGGAACAATTCGAACGACGGTGTGGGTATCCAGGCAGCGGGGCTTACGGTCGACCAATATGCCCGGCCGAGCATCGCCTATCGCTATCGCACCGCGGGCGGCGCCAACGCGTATAATTTCGACGTGTACCGGGTCCGCTGGAACGGCGCCTGGGTCGACCGGGTGAAGATCTACACGGCGAACAACAATGTCCCCGCCGCGGTGGAGACCACGCACAACGGCACCCGCGCGCGGGTCTATTTCACCGTCACCGGCAGCGGCCTGATGGCGGCGGAGAGCCCGACCTGGGCGGTGCGTCAGATCGCCCCCGCGCAGAGCGGCGTGACCCGGATCTCGGGCATTCTCAAGTCGACGACGGAGGACGTGATCTACGCTGCCGCGCCGACCGAGATCGATGCCAATCGCGGCCGGCTCTATGTGGTGAGCATCGGCAACACGCTGCCCTGAATGGGGAGGGGCGCTCGGGCGAAACCGCCGGAGCGCCCCGATTTCCGGAGATCGCGCATGACACGCAAGGGCCTGTTGTTGCTCGTGCCGCTGCTCGGCGCCGCGGCGCTGCTGGCCTTCCTGCTCCGCACCGCCGACACGCCGCCCGCGAGTGGCGAGATCGTGGTTGCCGCCACGCCCGAGGCGGCCACGCCCGGGCCCGCGCCGGTGCTCGCACCGCCCGCGCTGATCCGGGTCGTGCTGGACGGCCCGCGCTCCACCGGCCGGTTCCGCCTGGCCGATGGCAGCGAACGCACGATCGGCCTGCACGAGACCCTGCAACAGGGCTGGGCGCTGACCGCATTGGATTCCGGCGCGGCGACCTTTGCCACGCCCGGCGGCCCCCGCCGCGTCCCGCTCACCGCGGCACCCGTGGTTCCGGCGAAGGAGCCGGCGAAAACGGTCCTGGTTCCGGACGGCCCCGCCCGGGCGGGCGATGGCGCGCAAGTCACCCGCTGCACCGATCCGGAGTGCTAGCGCCCCTTTGAGCGGCTGAACCTCAACGCTCCATTTGCCGGGATTGCGCAGCAATCGTGCCGGCTTTTCGATTTTCTAGAACGATCCGAACAATCTTATCCGGCTGTGTCGAAGTTATCGCGCGGCCTACACCGATGTGCATCCGGAACGAACCGGACCGAAACACCAAAGAGGGAAATCGAAATGACCGCCATCGCCACCCCGACCCCCGGCAAGACCCTGCTCAGCCCGACCGATCACGCGCTCGTCCTGATCGACTTCCAGTCGCAGATGGCGTTCGCCACCAAGTCGATCGCCCCCGAGCTGCTCCGCAACAATGCCGCGCTGGTCGCCAATGCAGCGGCCGGTTTCGAGGTCCCCACGATCCTCACCACCGTTGCCGAGAAGAGCTTCTCGGGCCCGATGTTCAGCGAAGTCACCGATCCGTTCCCGGGCCAGAAGCTGCTCGACCGCACCTCGATGAACACCTGGGAAGACGCCGCGGTGATCGACGAGGTCAACCGCATCGGCAAGCAGCGCCTGGTGTTCGCCGGCCTCTGGACCTCGGTCTGCATCGTCGGCCCGGTCCTCTCCGCCATCGACCAGGGCTTCGAGGCCTATGTCATCACCGATGCGAGCGGCGACATCTCCGAGGAAGCGCATGAGCGTGCCGTCGCCCGCATGATCCAGGCCGGTGCCCGCCCGATCACGTCGCTCCAGTATCTGCTCGAGCTGCAGCGCGACTGGGCGCGGATCGAGACCTACGACATGACCACTGGCATCGCCCGCAAGCTGGGCGGCGCCTATGGCATCGGCATCACCTACGCCAAGACCATGTTCGGCGCCTCCGAAGGCGGCCACTGATCCCCCCTGCGGCCGGGTTCGCCCCCCGGGCCCGGCCGCACCCCAGCCTTTCCCAATCCACCGAAATTCAAAGGAAATTCCCATGAGCACCATCACCACCCAGGACGGCGTAGAGATCTTCTACAAGGATTGGGGTCCCAAGGATGCCCAGCCGATCATGTTCCACCATGGCTGGCCGCTGTCGTCGGACGACTGGGACGCCCAGATGCTGTTCTTCCTGGCCAAGGGCTACCGGGTCGTCGCCCATGACCGCCGCGGCCATGGCCGCTCCGCCCAGGTCGATTTCGGCCACGACATGGCGCATTACGCCGCCGATGCCGCCGCGGTCGCCGAGCATCTCGATCTGCGCAATGCGATCCATATCGGCCACTCGACCGGCGGCGGCGAAGTCGCGGCCTATGTCGCCCGCCATGGCCAGCCCCAGGGCCGCGTCGCCAAGGCGGTGCTGGTCAGCGCGGTTCCGCCGATCATGCTGAAGACCGAGGCCTATCCGAACGGCCTGCCGATCGAAGTGTTCGACGGCCTGCGCAGCGCGCTGGCGGCGAACCGTGCCCAGTTCTTCCGCGATCTGCCCGCCGGCCCGTTCTACGGCTTCAACCGCCCCGGCGTGGAGACGATCGACGGCGTGGTCGACAATTGGTGGCGACAGGGCATGATGGGCAGCGCGCTCGCCCACTACCAGGGCATCAAGGCCTTTTCCGAGACCGACCAGACCGACGACCTCAAGGCGATCACCGTGCCGACGCTCGTGCTGCACGGAGAGGACGACCAGATCGTGCCGTACAGGAACGCCGGCGTACTCCAGGCCGAGATCCTGCCGAATGCGACGCTGAAGACCTATCCGGGCTTCTCGCACGGCATGCTGACGGTCAACGCCGACGTGCTGAACGCCGACCTGCTCGCCTTCATCCAGGCCTGATCGACGCAAGACGGAGGACGAACCCCATGAAAGCCTATCTTCTCTCGCTGGGTGCCGGTCTGCTGGTCGGCATCGTCTACAGCCTGCTCGGGGTTCGTTCTCCCGCACCGCCGGTGATTGCCCTGATCGGGCTGGCGGGGATCCTCGCCGGCGAGCAGGTCGTCCCGCTCGCCAAGAGAATCACGGCAATGGCCGCTGTCCTCCGCACGGAAATCCGGCCATGAGCCCGATCTCCCGCCGCCAGGCGCTCGCCGGCGCCGCCGCCTCCACTGCCCTGTTCACCCTGCCCGAGAGTTTCGCCATGACCGCCGCCCAAGACCTGATCCTCGTCAATGCCAAGGTGACCACGCTCGATCGCGAGAACCCCGTCGCCGACGCCGTGGCGATCCGTGACGGCAAGTTCCTCGCGGTCGGTACCGAGGGCGAGGTCCGCGCCACTGCCGCGCCGAACGCCAAAGTGATCGACGCCAGGGGGCGCCGCCTGATCCCCGGCCTGATCGACAGCCACATCCACGTGATCCGCGGTGGGCTGAACTATAACATGGAGCTGCGCTGGGAAGGTGTGCCGACGCTGGCTGACGCGATGGCGATGCTGAAGAAGCAGGCCGAGAACACCCCGCCGCCGCAATGGGTGCGCGTGGTCGGCGGCTTCACCGAGCACCAGTTCGCCGAGAAGCGCCTGCCGACCCTCGACGAGATCAATGCCGCCGTGCCGGACACCCCCGTCTTCATCCTCCACCTCTATGATCGCGCGCTGCTCAACGCCGCGGCGCTGCGCGCGGTGGGCTATGACAGGAACACGCCGAACCCGCCGGGCGGCGAAATTATGCGCGATGCACAGGGCAACCCCACCGGCCTGCTGCTCGCCCAGCCCAACGCGACGATCCTCTACGCCACGCTCGCCAAGGGCCCGAAGCTGCCCCCGGAATACCAGCTCAACTCGACCAAGCACTTCATGCGCGAGCTAAACTCGCTCGGCGTCACCAGCGTGATCGACGCGGGCGGCGGCTCGCAGAATTACCCGGACGATTACGAGATCATCGAGAAGCTCCACAAGGACGGCGATCTCACCCTGCGCATCGCCTACAATTTGTTCACCCAGAAGCCGAAGGAAGAGCTGAAGGACTTCGCCAGCTGGTCGACTCAGATCCGCCCGGGCGACGGCGACGACACCTATCGCCACAATGGCGCGGGCGAAATGCTGGTCTATTCCGCCGCCGATTTCGAGGATTTCCGCCAGCCCCGGCCGGACATGGCGCCGGAGATGGAGGGCGATCTCGAGCCGGTGATCCGCCTGCTCGCCGAGCGTCGCTGGCCGTGGCGGATGCATGCCACCTATGACCAGACGATCAGCCGCGCCCTCGACGTGTTCGAGAAGGTCAATCGCGACATTCCGCTGAAGGGTCTCAACTGGTTCTTCGACCATGCCGAGACGATCAGCGAACGCAATATCGACCGGGTCGCGGCGCTTGGCGGCGGCATCGCCGTGCAGCACCGCATGGCCTTCCAGGGCGAGTATTTCGTCGAGCGCTACGGCGCCAAGGCCGCCGAGGCGACGCCGCCGATCAAGCGGATGATGGATGCCGGCGTGCCGGTAGGGGCGGGGACCGACGCCACGCGCGTCGCCAGCTACAATCCCTGGGTCTCGCTGAGCTGGCTGGTCACCTCCAAGACGGTCGGCGGCCTCGCACTCTATCCGGTCCGCAACCGGCTCGACCGCGAGACGGCGCTGCGCCTGTGGACCGAGAAGAACACCTGGTTCTCGAATGAGATCGGCAAGAAGGGGCAGATCAAGGCCGGCCAGCTCGCCGACCTGGCGCTGCTCTCCGACGACTATTTCACCGTGCCCGAGGACGAGATCGCCCATCTCCGCTCGGTGCTCACCATGCTCGGCGGCAAGGTGGTGTACGGGGAGGGGGACTTCGGTCCGCTCGCACCCAAGGCGCCCAAGGCGATGCCCGACTGGTCGCCGGTGGCGACCTTCGGTGGCTATTATCGCCGCGACGAGCACGCCAGGAAGTTCGCCGCCGCCTGCGCCTGCCACTCGGCCTGCAACGTGCACGGTCACGACCATGCCGCGGCGCTCGGTGCCAAGGTCCCCGCCGCCGACGTCCAGAGCTTCTGGGGGGCGCTCGGCTGCGGTTGCTGGGCCGTCTGATCCCATGCGCCGGCCTCTCCGCGAATGGAGGGGCCGGCAATCATTCGAAAATATGGAACATAACCCTCGATCTTATTCGGATCGATGGAGGGAATCCTGCGGCCTAAACATGTCTTCGCAACGCAGCCCCTTCCAACCCGGAGCACCCGCCATGACCCGTTTCACCCTGATGATCGCGACCGCACTGCTCACCGTATCCCCCGTCGCTGGCTTCGCCCAGCAGGCCCCCAGGGCGCCCGCCACCGCCGACCATGCGATCGGTCCGGAATATGACTCCACCCATGTCTATGTCGCGCCCGAGGATTTCGATCGCTTCGTCACCAGCGTGACCGCAACCTTCGGCGGCACCGCGACCAGGAAGGGCGTGTTCCAGGTCACGCCGACCACCAGCCAGACCAACTCGCAGCTCGTCCTCACGCCCGTCGGCATCCTCTCGGTGTTCGGCTTCGTCACCCCGGTGCCCTATCCGTTCGGTGCCGAGCGCACCGGCTATCTGGTCGACGACATCGATGCGGCGGTTACTTCCGCGGTGAAGCATGGTGCCAGCCGGCTGCTCACCACCTTCCCGGATCCGATCGGCCGCGACGTGGTCGTGCAATGGCCGGGTGGCGTGAACATGCAGCTCTACTGGCACACCACCAAGCCGCATTATGCCCCGCTCGCCACCGTGCCCGAGAACCGCATCTACCTGACCCCGGACTCGGCCAATGCCTTCCTGAAGAGCTGGGCCGGATATGCCCATGCCAGGGTGGTGTCGGACGACAAGGCCGCGCCGGGCGCCGAGATCGGCCAGCCGGGCAAGACCTATCGCCGCGTCCGCCTGACTTCCGGCTATGGCAAGATGACGGTGCTGGTCTCGGACGGCCAGCTGCCCTGGCCCTATGGTCGCGAGCTGACGGGCTATGAGGTGTCGAGCCTCACCGTCACGCTCGACAAGGCGAAGGCGGCCGGCGTCGAGACGCTGGTGCCGGCGCACCGCGAAGGCGACCGCGATGCCGCGATCGTCCGCTTCCCCGGCGGTTACATCGCCGAGATCCACGCCGCCGTCGCGAAGAACTGAGCGATGCACACGCCCCGCTTCGTCGACGCCATTCTCGAGTGGCGCCCCACCTGGTTCCTCGCCCGGCTCGCGCTCAGCGGCGCCTATCTGCTGGGCGGGCTGGTCAAGTTGACCGACTGGCACGGCGCCGTCGCCGAGCAGGCCCATTTCGGCATGCAGCCGGCGGCGCTCTGGGCAGCGCTGACCATCGCGGTCGAGCTGATCGGGCCCGCGCTGATCCTCAGCGGCCGGCTGGTCTGGCTGGGCGCGGGGATGCTGGGCGTGTTCACCCTGTTCGCCGCGATCACCGCCAATGCCTTTTGGACGATGGCCCCCGGCAGCGCCGAGCGTTTCGGTGCGACCAATGCGTTCTTCGAGCATCTCGGCCTGATCGGCGGATTCATGCTGGTCGCGCTGGTTGCCGAGCGGGAGCGGCGGCGTGGATAGGTTTCTCGCAATCCTCTCCCGGAGGGAGAGGGGGACCGCCGCCGAAGGCGGTGGTGGAGAGGGAACGCCGCGGGCGGTGTCGCTCGCGGCAGGCCCCCTCCACCAGCTTCGCTGGTCCCCCTCCCCCTCCGGGGGAGGATTGGTCTGCGCCCTGTTGCTCGCAGCTCTTTCTCCTACCCCCGCCGCAGCCCAGAACCACGAACCCTGGCAAGCCCCGACCCTCAGCATCACCCGTTACGAGGAGGACTGGTCCGATCTCGGGGACGCGGAGAAGCGCACCCATCACTGGACCGGCCCGTTCAAGTACATCCCGCTCGGCGAGGATGCCTGGCTCTCCACCGGCATCGAGCTGCGTGCCCGCAACGAGAACTACCGCGACAATCTCTGGGGCGGAGCCGATGCACCCGACGACGGCTATCTCTGGCTGCGCGCCTTGCCCTATGCCGATCTCCATGTCGGTCGCGCCCGCGCCTTCGTCCAGCCGATCGCAGCCTATGCGGTGGGCGTTGCACCTTCCGCCGGCCCGGTCGACCAGACCCGCGTCGATCTGCTCCAGGGTTTCGGCGAAGTCGATCTCGGCGCCGTGACCCTGCGCGCCGGGCGGCAGATTCTCTCGCTCGGTACCGAGCGGCTGGTCGGCACCCGCTATGGCCCCAATGTGCCGCTCGCTTTCGACGGTGCCCGCGCCAATGTCACGATCGGCAAGGCGGAGGTCAGTCTGCTCGCGGTGCGCCCGGTCCAACCTGGCCCGCACAGCTTCGACGACCGCACTTCGGATACCAAGACGCTCTGGGGCGCCTATGCGGTGCTGCCGGGGATCGATCTCTATTATCTCGGCTATCGCAACGATCTGGCCCGGTTCGGCGGCGTGTCCGGCGAAGAGACCCGCCACAGCTTCGGCCTGCGCGCGCATGGCACGCGCGACGACTGGCACTGGAATGTCGAGGGTGCCGCCCAGCTCGGCCGCTTCGCCGACCAGCGGATCCGTGCCTGGACTCTCGGCACCGAAATCGGCCGCAGCTTCCCGGATGCGCCTTTCGCCCCCGACGCGACCTTGCGCTTCAATATCGTCAGCGGCGACGGCGGGGCAGGGGACCGCACGCTCGGCACGTTCAACGCGCTGTTCCCAAAGGGGAAATATTTCGGCGAGCTCTCGCCGGTCGGCCCGACCAACATCGTCAACCTCAACCCGCGGGTGAGCGCTAGCCTGGGCAAGACGGTCTCGGCCAGCCTCGCCGCGATGGCCTATTGGCGCTACAGCCGCCGCGACGGCGTGTACGACATCCCCGGCAACCTGATCCGCGCGGCCGGCGCCAGCAATGCCCGTTTCATCGGCAAGGAAGCCGAGGCGACGATCGCCTGGCAGACCACGCCGGAGCTCGAGCTGTCCGTCTCGCTCTCAGCCTTCGTGCCGGGCAGGTTCATCCGCGATACCGGCCCCGCCAGGACGATCACGATGCTCGGGCTGGAGGCCAATTTCCGCTTCTGACGATCGTTCGACAATCTCGAACGTTCCCGATCATTTTATTCGGATGCCTCGTGATGATCGCGCTCCCTAGGGTTGCCGGGCAATTCAACGGGAGCCCCTCCATGTCCGCCACCAAATCCTCTTCGCCGCTGCCCTGGCTGCTGCTGCTGCTCTCCGTCACCACCGGCCTGGTCGATGCGATCAGCGTGCTCGGGCTGGGCAAGGTGTTCACCGCCAACATGACCGGCAACATCGTGTTCCTCGGCTTCGCCACCGCCGGCACGCCGGGCTTCCGCGTCGCGCCGTTCCTCGCCGCGATCGCCGCCTTCCTGGTCGGCGCGTTGATCGCCGGGCGGATCGGCAAGCATCATGCCGGGCTGCCGCTCGGCCGCTGGCTGCTCCTCGCGGCGCTGGTCGAGGCCGGGCTGCTGTGGATCGCCGCCGGCGTCTCGATCGGCTTCGACATCCCCAGCCAGTCGCCCAGCGCCAGCGTGTTCGCGATCATCGCGCTCACCGGCGTGGCGATGGGCTTCCGCAACGCTACGATCCGCCAGCTCAAGGTGCCCGATCTCACCACCACTGTGCTGACCCTCACCCTGACCGGCCTGGCCGCGGACTCGCATTTCGCCGGCGGCACCAACCCCAACTGGCCGCGCCGTATCGCCAGTGTCGCGGCGATCTTCCTCGGCGCGGCGCTGGGTGCCTGGCTGGTCAACCGCTACGGGCTCACCGTGCCGCTGGTCCTCGCCGGCGCGCTCGTCCTGGCCGGCACCGCCGCCTGCGCCCTACACCCCACAGCCCGCGAGCCGCTTGCTGGATAGACTTACCTTCCTGGGAAGGCACGCTCTGGTTCCCCGGCGAAGGCCGGGGCCCAGTTGCGGTGTTTTTTGTGAGGTTCCTGCGCCTTCGATAGTGCGTGGAGACTGGACCCCGGCCCTCGCCGGGGAACAGCTAAAACGACAGCTATATCCTTAGACGTCGGTCATCCCGGCAAGCTCGGCGTCATGCGCGCCGAGCGTGACGAACTGGTCGAGCAGCCAGGACGCCGCGGGCCCCGGTGGGGTGTCGCGCCGCCAAATCCCCGAGAAGCGATAGGTGCCGCCGACATGGTCGGGCATGGCCAGCCGCACGAGGGTGCCGGCCACCAGATCGGCCTCGATCATCGGCAGCGGCATGTTGCCCCAGCCGATCCCCTCGCGCAGCAGCGCGTGCTTGGCACCCAGATCGGCGAGACGCCAGGTCTTGGTGCTGGTGACCGAGAAGTCCTGCCCCTCGGTGAAGCGCGAACGGTCGGTCAGCACCAGCTGGGTATAGTTGCGGCCCGCACCCGGCTGGATGATCTCCATGCGGCCGAGCGGATGGTCGGGCGCCGCCACCGGTACCATCGGCACCGATCCGGCGATCATGCTCTCGATACCCTCGACGCCGGCCGATAGCGGCCCGGAAATGCCGATCGCCGCTTCCTGGTCGAGCACCAGCGCGGTGATCGCGCCCAGCGCCTCGACGTGCAGACGCAGCTGCACCGTCGGATATTCGCGGGCGAAGGCGCGCAGCACTTTCCCCAGCCGCTCGGCCGGCAGCATCACGTCCACCGCCAGGCTCACTTCCGCCTCGAGCCCGTCGAGCAGCCCCTTCACCTTGGCGCGCAGCCCGTCCATCCCGTCGGAGATGTTGCGCGCCTCGGCGAGCAGCGCCCGGCCGGCGACGGTGAGCTGCGGCTTGCGCGTGCCCTCGCGGTCGAACAGCATCACGCCCAGCTGCGCCTCGAGATTGGCGATGCCGTAGCTGATCACCGAAACCGCCCGGTTGAGCTTGCGTCCGGCGCCCGCGAAGCTGCCCGTGTCGACGATCGTCAGGAAGATGCGCAGCTGATCGAAGGTCGGCGTGCCCGGGTTGCTCACTATTCTATTTCCTCGAACGTTTCGGTGGATTTTATCCCTCTGAACGAAAAGCGCGCAAGCACTAGATCCACTCCCACAAGGGCGGTCGCTTCCGCCCTCACGGAGATACAAGATGATCGAACTTCGCCCTTTCGACAGCCTCGGCGGTGCCAATCATGGCTGGCTCGATGCCAAGCACCATTTCTCGTTCGCCGGCTATCATGATCCCGCCCGCATGCACTGGGGCAATCTGCGCGTCTGGAACGACGACACCATCGCGCCGCAGACCGGCTTCCCGCCGCACCCGCACCGCGACATGGAGATCATCACCTATGTCCGCGAAGGTGCGATCACCCACCAGGACAATCTGGGCAACAAGGGCCGCACCGAAGCGGGCGACGTGCAGGTGATGAGCGCCGGCACCGGCATCCGCCACTCGGAGTACAATCTCGAGGACGTGACCACCCGGATCTTCCAGATCTGGATCGTGCCGACCCGCGACGGCGAGGCCCCCAGCTGGGGCGCCAAGCCCTTCCCCAAGGGCGATCGCTCGGGCCATTTCGTCACCCTGGCCTCGGGGTACGAGAACGACAATGACGCGCTGCCGATCCGTACCGATGCGCGGGTGGTCGGCGCCACGCTCAAGGCCGGCGAGACCGCCGAATATGCGCTGGGCGCGGACCGCAAGGCCTATCTGGTCCCCGCCAGCGGCGCGATCGAGATCGACGGCATCCGGGTCAATGCCCGGGACGGCGCGGCGATCAGCGACCTCGCGGTGCTGAAGGTCACTGCGATCGAGGATGCCGAGATCGTCCTGGTCGACGCGGCCTGAACCCTGGAGTGCGCGGCGAGCGATCGCCGCGCTCTTCGCTCATTCCCAACCGCCGCCCAGGCTGAGGAACACCGCCAGCTGATCGTCGAGCAGCTGTGCCCGCGCCGCCGCGCTGGTGACCTCGGCGCTCGCATAGCTGCGCTGCGCGTCGAGCAGCGACAGGAAGTCGCCCCGGCCGAAGCGGAACAGCTTGTTCGCCTGGGCGGCCGATTGTGCCGCGCTGCCGCTCGCCTTGGCCAGCGCATCGGCCTTCTGGGCATCGCGGCGATAGGTCTCGAGCGCGGTCTCGGTCTGGCGCAGCGCCTCGAGCACGGTGCCGTCGAAGCCGGCGAGATCGGCCTGCACCTGCGCATCGGCCTGGGCGATGCGTGCCTTCACCACGGGCCGGTTCGGGAAGGACCAGCTGAGCAGCGGGCCAAGGCTGAACCCGAACGACGTGCCGCCGCCGATGTCCTTGAGCGGCCCGGACAGCCCCAGCGAGCCGCCGATGCTCACCTGCGGATAGAGCGCGGCGGTGGCCACGCCCAGCCGCGCGGTGTCGCCGGCGATCCTGCGCTCGGCCTGGCGGATGTCGGGGCGGCGACGGATCAGCGCGGCGCCGTCGCCGGTAGGCAGCGGGTTGCGCAGGCTCGGCAGCGCCGCGCAGTCGGCAACCTCGCGGGGATAGTCCGCAGGCGGCTTGCCCAGCAGCGTGGCGAGCAGATAGAGCGCGGACTGGCGCTGGCCCTCGAAGGCGGGCAGCGCCGCCTCGCTGGTCTGGACCGCCACCTGGGCGCGGCTGACGTCGAATGCGGTGCCGCGTCCGCCACGGAACAGCCGCTGGGTTGCGATCAGCGTATCGCGCTGGAGCGCCACCACCTTGCGATTGACCCCGAGCAGGTAATTGGCGGCGCAGACCCGGCCATAGGCGCGCGCGGTCGCGGCAGCGACGCTGACGCGGACATAGTCGCGTGCGGCGGTCACGGCTTCGACATCGGCCTGTCCAGCCTCGATTGCGCGACGAAGCCGGCCGTTCAGGTCGATCGGATAGGACGCGCTGATCCCGAAATTATAGGCGACAGTGCCGGGCAGGTCGGTGCCGGTCCCAGAGGGGCGGGCGAGCGTGGTGCCGCCCGAGATGCCGGTCGTCACGTCGCGCCCGGCATCGGCCTCGCGCAGCACCGCCTCGGCGCGCACCAGATTGGCCTGGGCGACGCGCAGGTCGGTGTTGGCCGACAGCGCCTGTTCGATCAGCCCGTCGAGCTGCGGATCGGCATAGAGCCGCCACCAATGATCGGGCAGAGGCGCGCTGCCGTCGATGCCTGGGCCGGTCGCCGAGAGGAACGGTCCGGTCGCGCTCGGGGCAGTCGCCGCCGAGGTCTCGGGGGGATGATAGTCGGGCCCGGCGGTGGCGCAGGCCGCGAGGGCCAGGGTGAGCAGCGAGGCGGCGAGCGGCTTATGCATGGTGGCACGCCACCGGCTGCTTGGCCTTGGGATCGGCCGGCTGGACGGTCACGGTTGCCGTCCGCCCCGCGATCAGCCGCATGTCCGCCGGCACCTTGTCGAGCCGCACCCGCACCGGGATGCGCTGGGCTAGCCGCACCCAGGAGAAGGTCGGCTGGACGGTGGGCAGCAGGTTGCCGCTGTCGCTGCGGGTCGAATCGTTGATGCCATAGGCGATGCTGTCGACATGGCCGGTCAGGTCGCTGCTCTCGCCCATCAGCCGTACCTGCACCGGCGCGCCCAGGCAGACGAGCGGCAGCTTGGTCTCCTCGAAATAGCCCTCGATCCGCAGGCTATCGCGGTCGATCAGCGCCATCGCCTGCTTGCCGGCGGAGACATAGTCGCCCGGATGCAGGTCGAGATTGGTGACGACGCCGTTGACCGAGGCATGGACCTGGGTGCGCCGCAGATCGAGCGCGGCGGCGTTGCGCGCGCTCATCGCCTGGGCGAGGGCCGCTTCGGCGGTGGAGACCGCGGCGACATTCTGCTCGTGCGCCTCAGTCGCGACCAGATCGCCTAGCGCCAGGTCGCGCCGCGAGGTCCTTCGGGCCTGGGCCAGCGTAGCCTTGGCGCTCGCCACCCGGGCATTGGCCTGTTCGAGCGCGAGTGCGTAGCGCGGCGTGTCGATCACGAAGAGCAGGTCGCCTGCCTTGACCGGCTGGTTGTCGTGCACCGCGACCGAGGTGATCAGTCCGCCAATATCGGGGGTCACCCGCACCACATCGGCGCGGACGCGCCCGTCGCGCGTCCAGGGGCTGCGCTCATAATGGTTCCACATCCAAACCGCCACGGCGATCGCGGCAAGGACGATGACGATGGTGGCGGCGCTGCGCGCCAGCGGGAGGGCGAAACGTTTCATAGACGCAATCCAAAGAACGGGACGAGGAAGGCGAGCAGCCCGAGGCTCAGCACGAACAGGCTGAGATCGACGAGTGCGCGATAGGCGACGAAGCGGTAGAGCCCGAAGGCGCCGATCAGCCGGGTGAGCGCGAAACTGAGCGCAAGGGCGCCGAGCGCGAGGACGAACAGCGTCGGGAGATAGACGCCGTCCAGCGAGACTTCGCCGATCATGCGGCCCTCCGGTAACTATCGGCTTCGGGGAAAAGGTTACGGCGCAGGCTCACCAGCCCGAGCGTGCCCTCGCGGCGGACGGCGGGCTGCGGATTGTCGACGATGGCGGCGATGGCATGGTCGATGCCGTCGAGCAGGGCAGGGGCGGGCGGCGGCGGGGCATCCGGATCGAGCCGGCGGTAGTAATCAGCTACCCCCGCGAGCACGTCGGTCAGCGGTTCGGTCTGATCGGCGGGCAGGTCCAGCCGGAGCTGGCGCAGCTCGCCGATCGCGACGCCGGTGCGCAGATCGCGCAGCGCGTCGTAGAGCGGGCGCCCGCCGTCCTGGCCGATCGGGGCGAGGCGCGGGGCGAGTAGGCCGATCCGGTCCAGCATCCGGTTGATCCAGCCGCGCACGTCGGGCGCGCGCATCAGGTTGGCGCGCTGGGCAATGTCGGCCCAGCCGGCGCGGATGGTGCGGCGGATCGCGTGATGGGCACCGGCCGCCTGCATCAGCGCGGTCATCACGATCGCGAACCAGGTGCCGACCAGCTGCGCGATCGAGCCATTGGCATAGGCGGCGAAGTCGCTGGTCTGGGTCGCGGCGATCAGCGCGGGGCTGCCCATGCCCATCATCGTCGGCAGGGCAATCCCACCATAGCGCGGCGAGGCCATCAGCGCGCCGCCGATCAGCAGCACCGGTGCCAGCGCGGCGGCGAGCATCCAGAAGCCATCGAGCAGCGGGAAGACGGCAAAGCCGTAGATCGCCCCGAGCACTGTGGCGATCAGCGTGCCGATCATGAATGCCTTGAGCGGCCCCAGCGCATTGTCGAAGGCCGAGAAGAGGGCGAGGAACACGCCGGCGAGCATCACTGCGGTCGAACCGTCGCTCCAGCCGCTGCCGATCCACAGCGCGCAGCCGAGGACGATCGTGATGAAGGCGCCAAAGGCGCCGCGCGCGGCGCCGGCATAGTCGCGGTGCAGCTCGCGGTTGCGGCGGCCGCCGAGCAGCTCGGCCACCCGCGGGGTGACCGGCTGGCGGCTATGGGTGATCAGCTGGTCGCGCAGGTCGCGGCAGTCGCGGTGCACGGCAATCAGCGCGCTCAGCCGGGCGAGCAGGCTCAGGCGGAGCATCTCGGTCCATCCGGTCTCGGGTCCGGCTTCCGGCTCCAGCGCTGCGCAACGTGCCATCAGTGCTTCCGCGCGCGCGCTGCGCTCGGCGAGGTCGGCTTCCGGCGCGGCGAGCCAGGCGCGGCTGTCCTCGATCAGCGCGGCGACTTCCGGCGAGACGGTGCCGCCGCTGCTCTGGAAGGTCTCCAGCCGGTCCTGCACCGCGGCGCCGAGCGGCAGCAGCATCGAGAGCTGGTCCTGCAGCGCGCGGACGGTACGCACGCGCGGGGCGAGGCGCGAGGGGTCGAAGGGCAGGTGGGTCGAGAGCTGGTGCAGCTCGGTCACGTCGAGCGCAAGGCGGCGGCGCTCGGCCTCGAGTTCGGGCCCGGGATGGGGGGAGATCGCGTCGCGCGACCAGCGCTCGGCATCGGCCAGCATGGTGTCGACGCGCGAGAGCAACAGCCGGCTGATCGATCCGGGCAGGACCACGCCGTGGACCAGGCTGCTGCACAGGATGCCGATGCCGATCTCCTGGACGCGCAGGATCGCGACGGTGAAGATCTCGCCCGGCGCGTCGACGCTCGGCAGTGCGATGATGCAGGCGCTGTAGCCGGCGAGCACGAACATATAGGCGCGCGGCGTGCGGTCGAGCAGCGAGACGAACACGCAGATCGCCAGCCAGCTCGCGATCGCCAGGGTGAGCAGCTCGGGTGCGTTGACGAGTGGCGGCACCATGGCGATCGCGGCCACGCCGCCGACAAAGGTGCCGATCAGGCGGAACAGCGCCTTGGAGATCACCGCGCCGGCCAGCGGCTGGGCGACGATGAACGAAGTGAGGAACGCCCAATAGGGCCGCTCGAGTCCGATGCTCAGCGACACGTACAGCGCGAGCATCGCCGCGACATAGCATTTTACCGCGAACAGCGCGGTCGGGAGGCCGAACTTCTGGCCCATGGCTAGCCCCGCCGCTCCGCGATCCGGGTGTTGAGCAGTTCGAGCAGGCGGAGCATCGTCGCGATCTCTTCCTCGGGCACGCCATCGAACAGTTCGCGGCGCAATACGGCGAAGCGCTCCTCGATCTTGTCGACCAGCGCCGCCCCGGCATCGGTGAGCAGCAGCCGGTTCGAGCGCTTGTCGTCGGGATTGGGCACGCGTTCGACCAGGCCGGCCTGTTCGAGCTGGTTGAGCACGGCGACGGTGGAGGGCGGGGTGATCCCGATCTCCTGCGCCAGATCGGTCTGGCGGGCATCGGGGCCGAGCCGGTCGAGATGGATCAGGCACCAGCCCATCGAATTGGAGAGGCGGAAATCGGCGAGCGCGGCATCGGCGAGCTGGCGCCAGCCGCGGCTTACCTGGGGCATGGTGCGCGCCACGTCGCGCCGAAGATTGGTCCGAGTCATTTATATTAGATAGCTAACTAATCAAATCTCATCAAGGCCGTGCCGCGATTCTTTCTTTACCGGCAGGCTGGGCGAGGCGCCGACACGCGGATCCACGGGCAGGGCTGAGCGTTCTTCAGGGCTGCGATCCGGGCAAGGGCAGGCCCGATTGCGAGATTTTGTGTATTTTATGCCCGATTGTCACAAAAACTCCACGACCTCCGCATAGGGCGCCCTCGCGGCACGGTTTCACCGCGCCGCAGGTTTTCGATCACCATTGGGGGTTCCAATGCTCCGCCACACGCGACTTTCGTCGCGCGCAGCTCTGCGCGCGCTGTTGATGCTCAGCACCACGGCTCCGGCCGTGATCCTTGCCGCCCCGTCCGCCCATGCGCAGGACTATACCAACATCGCGGCCTCGGGCCGGGTGACGGCCGAGGACGGTACGCCGCTCGCCGGTGCCGAGGTGAAGATCACCTCGTCGGACAAGGGCGTGAGCCGCTCGGTCACCACCGACAGCTCGGGCGCCTACACCTTCCCGCAGCTCACCCCGGGCAATTACGACTTCTCGGTCAGCGCGGAAGGCTATGCGACCTATACCGAGAACGCGATCGCGCTGACCCGCGAGACCGGCGGCGCCAACAGCTTCCGCCTCGCGCCTGCCGCGCAGGCAGGCAATGAGATCGTCGTCAACGGCTCGCGCCAGCGCACTGCGGACTTCCAGGACACCACTGTCGGCGCGACGATCAACCTCGCCTCGCTCACCCAGCGCGTGCCGATCGGCCGCTCGCTGCGCGACGTGATGCTGCTGACCCCGGGCACCGTGCAGGGCAGCTCGCCCTCGAACGGCGGCTTCGCCAACCAGGTCTCGGTCGCCGGCGCCGCATTCACCGAGAACGCCTTCTTCATCAACGGCCTGAACGTCACCGACTTCGTCTCGGGCGGCCAGCCGACCGAAGTGCCGTTCGACTTCTACGAGACCGTCGAAGTGAAGACCGGCGGCGCGCCCGCCGAGTTCGGCCGCGCGACCGGCGGCTATGTCGTCGCCACCACCAAGTCGGGTTCGAACCAGTATCATGCCAGCGTCACCGGCATCTGGGAGCCGAACGACCTGCGCAGCACCTCGCCCTCGACCCGCACCACCGACTATCGCCACGCGACGGCGAGCCGGCAGGAGCTGATCCTCCAGGCGAGCGGCCCGATCATCAAGGATCACCTGTTCGTCTACGGCCTCTACAATTTCCGCAACATCCGCTCGATGACCCCGTCGGCGAACCAGAACAACGCGACCAGCGTGGTCAACACCAGCCCGTTCTGGGGCGGCAAGGTCGATGCCTATATCACCGGCGATCATCACCTCGAATTCACCTATTTCGACACCACCAACGACACGCGCAACCGCAGCCAGAACTGGAACCGCAGCAACTTCACGCTGGGCGGCAAGACCGGCGGTACCGATGCCCGCTCGGGCGGCGCCAACTATGTCGGCCGCTACACCGGCACGATCACGCCCTGGCTGACCGTGTCCGGCGCATATGGCGTCAACAAGCTGCGTTCGGGCAATGTCCCGCTCGACATCACCAACCCGCAGGTGACCGATTACCGGACCGATCCGGCCGGCATCCAGATCGGCCTGAACAAGGTGACCGACGCCTATAGCAAGACCGACAATGAGCGCGAATTCTACCGCGGCGATGTCGATCTGCAGTTCCACCTGCTCGGCAGCCACCATGTCCGCATCGGGTACGACCATGAGAAGGACACGCAGGAGCAGACCTTCGAGACGATCGGCGGCGGCGCGTTCAAGATCTACACCGTCACCCCGGAATCGGCCGCACGCATCGGCCAGGCGGTCGGCACGCAATATTACACCACCCGTGTCTATGCCCAGAACGGCACCGCGCACGTCCGCAACGAAGCCTTCTACATCCAGGACCAGTGGTCGCTGCTGGACAATCGGCTGCGCCTCGACCTCGGCCTGCGCAACGACCGCTTCAGCAACCAGGGCGTGAACGGCAAGTCGTTCTTCGAATCGGGCAACCTCTGGGCACCGCGCGTCGGCGCTTCGTTCGACCCGCTGGGCGACGGGCGCACCAAGATCTTCGGATCCTATGCGCAATATTATCTGCCGATGGCGGGCGACATCAACCTGAACGTCGCGGGCAGCCTGATCACCTATACCCGCTACAATTTCTTCACCGGCACCAGCGGCGCGGGCAACATTCCGAACGCGGGTGCGCCGATCCTGACCGTGGCCAACACTTCGGCCTGCCCGGATACCAAGGTGAACAACTGCGAAGTCTCGGCAGACGGTTCGGCGTTCAACCCCTCGGGCGCGATCGCGAGCAACATCAAGCCGCAGTCGGACAATGAGTTCATCTTCGGCGCCGAGCACCAGTTCGCCGACCATGTCCGCATCGGCGCCTATTTCACGCATCGCCGGCTCAAGGACGTGATCGAGGACATCTCGGTCGATATCGGCGCCCGCGCCTATTGCATGAGCAAGGGCTTCACCGCGGCGCAGTGCAAGGCGTCGTTCCCGGGTGGCCGCCAGTTCGTCATCGCCAATCCGGGCCGCGACGTGACCGTGCAGCTCGCTTCGCTGCCCGACGGCTCGACCCCGACGGTGACGTTGAAGGCGTCGGACCTCGGCTATCCCAAGCCGAGCCGCAACTATGACGCGGTGACGCTCACTTTCGATCGCACCTTCGATCAGAAGTGGAGCCTGTCGGCCTCGTACACGCTCGCCTTCAACAAGGGCAATTACGAGGGCGGCGTCCGCTCGGAAAATGGGCAGCTCGCGATCAACCGTACCGCGGACTTCGACTCGCCGGGCTTCGTCAACGGCGCCTATGGCTATCTGCCCAGCGACCGGCGGCACAACTTCAAGGCCTATGGCAGCTATCGCCTGAACGACATCCTCGATCTGGGTGCCAATGCCGTGGTCCAGTCGCCGCAGCATTACAGCTGCATCGGCGCGGTGCCGCTCACCGTCGATCCCTATGCCAACACCTATCGTGGCTACGGCTTCTACTGCCAGGGCAAGCTGATCCCGCGCGGCACGGCGTTCAACGGCGACTGGCGCACCCAGATCGACGTCAGCGCGTCGCTCCGCCTGCCGCTGCCGTACAGCGTGGACGCCTCGATCCGCGTCGACATCTTCAACGTGCTGAACAGCAAGTCGGTGACGTCGTACAACAATTTCGGCGAGCAGGGGGATGGCTCGACCAACCCCGATTACCGTTCGCCGGTCAACTACCAGGCGCCGCGCTCGATGCGGCTGACCGCCCGCCTCGGCTTCTGAGGCTGATGCGCCGGGGCCGGTTTCGGCCGGTCCCGGCGCATCCCCGCTTGCAAATTATTGAACGGCCAGCATGGCTCTCCGCGCAACCAGCGGAGACGGCGATGGAGGGGGCGATAGAGAAGAGGTCACAGCGCCAGCGCGAGATCATCTCGCGGCTGCGCAGCGGACGCACATTGTCGGTTACTGCGCTGGCAATGGATCTCGCGGTGTCGGACGAGACGATCCGCCGCGAGCTGCGCGCGCTCGAGGATCAGGGCGTGATCATCCGCGAGCATGGCGGGGCGCGCATCGCCGCGCCGGTGCTCGAAGGGCCGCTCCACCAGCGGATGGAGGAGAATGCCGATGCCAAGCAGCGCATCGCCGCCACCGCGGCCGAGTTCGTGCCCGATGGCGGGATCGTGTTCATCGATTCCGGCACGACGAGCTGCTTCATCGCGCGCCAGCTGGTCGAGCGACGCTCGCTGACCGTCATCACCAACTCGCTGCGCGTCGCCAATGATCTGGGCGGGATCAACAACAACCGGCTGTTCCTCGCCGGCGGGCAGATGGACTATGACTATCGGGCCTTTTCCGATCACAGCGCGCAGGACTATGTTCGCGGCTTCTCGCCGCATCTCTCGATCCTGTCGGTCGGCGGGATCAGCATCGAACGCGGGCTGATGGACTTCCATCCGGGCGAGGCGGAAATGAGCCGGATCGCCTATGCCACCTCGAAACGCGTGCTGCTGGCGGCGGACTCCTCCAAGTTCGGGCGCTATGCGCTGGTCCAGACTGCGGCGCTCGCCGATGTCGATATCCTGGTGACCGACCAGCCGCTCGACAGCGACTATGCCAAGGCCTTTGCTCACGCCGAGGTGGTGGTTGCCTGACGAATGCGGGCGGCACGCAGCAGCGGCAGGCCGGCAGCGAGCATCAGCAGCGCGCCGGCCCCCGCCACGCCGGCGTGGAGCAGCCAGAACTGGCCGGCCGCCATGCGCTCGTAGAAGACTCCGCTGAACCCTACCCACAGGCTAGCGAAGAAGCCGTGCAGGTAGAACAGTCCCATCCACAGGCCGACCAGCCGGCCCGGTGCGATGCCGGCGATGAGGCTGAGGCCCGAGGGCCAGACCAGTACGATCGCCGCGTCGATCAGCAGCAGATAGGCGAGCGCCCAGGCCAGGCTCAGCGCGGCGCCACCGCTGGTCGCCACGCCGATCGCCAGGACCAGATAGCCGAGGGCACAGAGCAGGCTGCCGAGCAGGATCTGCGTCACCGCGTCGATCGCCACGCCGCGCCGCTCGAGCGCCCGCATCCCCCATTGCGACAGGGCGATCAGCCCCAGGGTGAAGGCGCCGTCGAGCGAGAGGAACCAGGCTACCGGCATCGCCCATCCGCCCAGCCGCAAGTCGATATGGCCGCGCGCCCAGACCAGGAAGATATTGCTGAGCTGGTCATAGGCCGAATAGCAGAGATAGACCGCGATCAGCGCGACGATCAGCAGGGCGGTGGCCGCAAGCGGATCGATCCGGGAGATGGTGCTTGCCTCGGCCTTCTCGACCGCGTTCACTTCGATGCCGCTGCGCGCATAGAAGACCAGGCCGATCGCCAGCGCGAGGGCTGCGGCACCGATCGCATAGGCCGGGCCGGCGAATACGGCCAGCGCGCCGCACGTGAGCGGCCCGCAGATGATGCCCGCGTTGAGGAAGCCAAGATACACCGCATAGCCGCGCCGCCGCTGTGCTTCGTCACGGAACAGCAGACCGACCTGTGCGGAGAGGTTTCCCTTCAGCAGCCCGGTGCCGATCGCGAAGGGGATCAGGCCGATCAGGAAGCTGCTATCGAATAGCATTAGCGAGAGGCCGATCAGCATCAGCGCGCCGCCGATGCCCACCATCCGCCGCCGGCTGCCGACCAGGTCGCCGACCAGCCCGCCGAGCGGGACGGCGAGATAGATCAGCGCATTGGCATAGCCATAGAGCTGCGAGGCGAGGCCGGTGGTCGAGACCTGCCCGAACAAGGCCTCGCTCGTATCGCGGATGGCGGTCGCGCCGAGCACCCGCGACAGGTCGCCCGCGAGCACATGATCGACCAGGATCAGCACGAGGAGCGACTTCATCCCGGACATGGCGAAGCGTTCCCAGAACTCCATCGCCGCCAGGGCGAGGAAGCGCGGGCTCCAAAGCTTTTCGTCCGTAGCCGCGCCCGATTCCATCACGCCTGCCCTTGTCGAGCGGAGCCCCTAGGCGCGCTTCGCAACAGGCTTATGACAGCCGGCCCGCTGGTCGGGCGGCGCTTGCAATGTAGGATTTCGCCTGTTTTGCTCGCACGGTCGGGCTCTTGCGCCGGCCGCTCTTTCAACCCGTTGGAAAAATAGGATCATGCACGCGCAAGGATATTGCGCGATGCGGCATGTTCTCGCGGATCGTGTCACTTTTCGAGGGCCATCGAAACGCGCGCGTGTGCAACCTTGGCGATCTTTGGCGAGTCGTTCCGGTGCACCTTGTAGGATGCGGTCCCGGCTCAGGCCGGGTGCGGAAACCGCGCAGCCGGTTCGCTGATGCTCGGTCGATCGGTCTCGACATGGCCGGCCAGCCGCAGACGGATTCCATCGCGGCCGGTGAGCAGCAGGTCGTACCAGCGATGCTCGGGCAGGCTGACCGTCAGCTGCGCCTCGGCGCCGGTCGCAACCGTCGCCTGCTGGTTGGTGCCGTTATGCGCGCAATGGGTTGAGAGCGTCACCGCCTCGGGGCCACGGTTTACCAGGTGCAGCGTGCCGGCATTCCCTTGCCAGGTGATCGCCGCCTCGATCCGCGACGTGCCGTGCCCGCGGAACTCGCGCTGGAAGCCATTAGGACCGCGCACCACCAGTGCGTGGGGCCGATCGGGGCGCAGCGGCCAGCGCTCCTCCAGCCGCGAGTTCGCGGCGACGGTGAAATAGCGCCAGCCGGGGAAGGCAGTCTCGTCCTGCACGCCGAAGACCACGCCGGTCGGGCTGTCATTGACGAAGCGCAGGGTCAGCCCGGCATCGCTCCAGGCGGGCTCGACGTTCAGGCGATAGGGCAGGGCGCGCGCCGGGCGGGTGCCGGGTTCCTGGGCGGGGACGCCCTTGCTCGTGCCGATCTTTGGCGGCGGCGCGGTCTTGCACAGCTTTTCGGTCTCTTCGACGTAAGTAGCGACCGAGGGCAGCGCGGATAGCCAGTGCGTGTCGAGCCGGGCCTTGAGCGGCACGTCGAAGTCGAAGATCGAAGTCAGGTCGCCGCATATCGATCGGCGCCAGGGCGATATGTTGGGCTCGGCCACGCCGAAGCGCTTCTCGAGGAAGCGCAGCACCGAGGTGTGGTCGAACAGCTGCGAGTTGACCCAGCCGCCGCGCGTCCAGGGCGAGATCACGATCATCGGCACGCGCGGTCCCAGGCCGACCGGCTCGCCCTGATAGGTCTCGCTGCGCACGTCGACATTGCTCGCGCCATATTGCGGCGCGATCGCCGGCATCGGGGCGGGGACGTGGTCGAAGAAGCCGTCATTCTCGTCATAGTTGAGGATGAAGGCGGTCTTGGCCCAGACCTTGGGATTGGCGGCGAGCGTGGCGACCAGGCTGCCGATCAGCACTTCGCCGAAGGGCACAGGTGCGTCGGGATGCTCGCTCATCTGCATCATCGGGACGATCCACGAGACTGCCGGCAGGCGATCGGCGGCGACGTCCGCGGCAAAGGCGGCGATCAGGTGTCTGGCCTGGGTCTTCTCCGGATCCTGGGGCGCCACACCGTCGATCCAGTCGACATAGGCGCGGCCGCGCCTGTATCGCGACGAAGCCCGGTCGAGCTTGCGGAACTCCTTGAAATAGCCGAGCGGATTGTCCGAATAATTGGCCAGCTCCTGATAGACCTTCCAGGAGATGCCCGCCTCTTCCAGGCGCCCGGCATAGGTCCGCCAGGGCAGGCCTTCGGTGTCGTCATCCTTCGCCATGTCGGCACCCGGATTGGGATCGCTGCCACCATTGGTGACGCAATATTCGCCCTCCTGGCCGACGCTCAGGCCGTTGGTGCCGGTGAAATGGTAGAGCCGGTTCGGGCCGGTCGGTCCCTGCAGCGAGCAGTGATAGCTGTCGCAGATGGTGAACTGGTCGGCGAGCGCGTAGTAATAAGGGATGTCGTCGCGGGTCAGGTGCGCCATGGTCAGCGGGCCCTTCTGGTCGGCCCACACGTCCCAGTTCCGCCAGCGCGCCTGGCTGTCCTTCCAGCTATGGTCGAGCCCGGTGAAGCAACGCGCGTTGCTGCTGTTGTAGTCGAGCCGGAAGGGCCATGCGATCTGGCCGCCGTCGCGGTCGGCACGGCGCTGTGCCCAGACCGGCTTGCCGCCCGGAAGGGTGACCGGGCGTGGATCGCCGAACCCGCGGACGCCGCGCAGCATGCCGAAATAGTGATCGAAGGAGCGGTTCTCCTGCATCAGGATCACGACATGCTCGATATCCTGGATCGATCCGCGCTTGGCAGATCGGCCCAGGCCGGTGGCGGCGGCGCGTTCCGCTGCGGCGACGCCGGAGGCTCCCAGGATGAAACTCCTGCGATCGATCGCCATGCCCTGCTCCCACTCACCGTTACGCGCCACGCGACTTGCCGACGGCAAGCGCGGCCTCGCTAGGGGGGCTATGTGGAAGAGATGTGACGAAATGCGATTTCTGAGAAAATTTTGATCGATGCGGTCAAAATTCCATCATCAATGGATATCGCGTCAGCGTTCCACGGAGGAGGAACGGACGGCAACGCGAACTCCGCTTCTTGCGCCAGAGCCGGGATCATCGGCGCGCTCCGTCGCTCGCGTTTCACGGGCGGCCCCGCGCTGCTCGCCTTCAATCCGGAACTTTGATACGGCGAAATGGCTCTGGGTGATTGCGGCCCCGCAACGATATGGGCGCAGGTGAGTTGGAGCGGGTGTGAACCGTAGCGAAGAAGACCGGAGCGCTGGGGAGGACGTGGCAGTGGTGTCGCGCCGGCTTCGGCGCTGGCGGCGGCCCGCGGTTGCGGTGCTGGCGCTGGTCGCGGTGATCGCGACGGCGGCGTGGCTCCAGCGGCGGACGATCGCACGCAGCTTCGTCGATCGCGAGCTGGCTCGGCTGGGGGTTCCCGCCCGTTACGAGATCGAGCAACTCTCGCCCTGGCAGCAGCGGCTGACCAATTTGTCGATCGGCGATCCGCGCAACCCTGACCTGACGGCGGACTGGATCGAGCTGCGCACCTCGCTCTATCCTTGGCGAGCCGAAGTGCTGGTGGTGCGGACCGGCACGGTCCGGATGCGCGGGCGGATCGTCGACGGAGCGCTTTCGCTGGGTGCGATCGACAAGCTGATGCCGGCGCCGTCGGGCAAGCCGTTCGCACTGCCGCGGCTGATCGTCGATGTGCGGGATGCGCAGCTCCGGCTCGACAGCGAGATGGGCCAGGTCGAGCTTGGCCTGAGCGGCAAGGGGATGCTGAGCGACGGGTTCGCGGGCATGTTGCGCGCGCGCTCCACGCGGCTGCGATCCTCGGGGTGTGTTGTCGAGGGAATCGCATCGCAGATGCGGGTGCGGATCCGCAAGGGTGCGCCGGCCCTGGAAGGACCCGCCCAGGCCGCGCAGGTCGCCTGTGGAGAGGTGCATGTCGCACAGCCTCGTATCGAGCTGAAGGCATCTCTGGATGCGGCATTGGCCCGCTGGAGCGGGCAGGCCGGGGTGGGTGCGGCCGTGCTGGAGGCCCCGGCCGGGCGGCTGGACGGGCTGGGCGGCAGCATCGATTTCGCCGGCGATCGCCTGCGCACGCAGGGGAGCCTCTCGCTGCGTTCCCGCGACCTGGCCGCGCAGGAGATCAAGGCGAGGGCGGCGACGCTGTCCGGCCGCTATGCGCTCGGGGACGCGACGACATTCCAGGGCAGGCTCGCAGTGGAGGGCGGTGCGCTTCCTCCGGCTTCGCTTCAGCGGATCGCCGGCTATGCGAATAGCGGCCAGGGCACCCCCGTCGCGCCCTTGGTCCAGCAGCTTGCGCGCGCGCTGCGGGAGGCGGGGCGCGGCTTTGGCGGTTCGGCGGGCGTGGACTTCGGCATGCGGGGTGGCGAGGGCCGGCTGCATCTGGCCGATGTGGATCTTGCGGCGCGCTCGGGCGCGCGCCTGCGCTTCGGGCAGGGAGCGGGTGTCACGCTGGGGTTCCGGGATGGCGGCTTCTCGCTGGAGGGACAGCTCTCGCTCGGCGGAGGCGGGCTCCCCGATGCGATGGTGCGGCTGTCGCGCCGCGCGGGCAGCGCGGAGTTGCGCGGGACCGGCTATGTCCGGCCCTATGCGGCGGGCGATGCGCGGCTCGAACTCGCCAGGCTCGATTTCAGCATGCGCGGCATGGCGGGCTCGGTCCGGACGGTCGCGACGCTGTCCGGGCCGGTCAGTGGCGGGCGGGTGGAGGGGCTGTCGATGCCGCTCCAGGCGCATTGGGACGGGCGCGGGGTCGAGGTGAATCCCGGTTGCAACCCGGTCAGCTTTTCGCGCGTGGCCGTGTCCAGCCTCGTGGTGAACGGCGACCGTCTCGCGCTGTGTCCGGTGGGGCCGGCGATGCTGCGCTGGAAGGGCGGAGTGGTGTCGGGCGGCGTCCGCGCGCAGAAGCCCGAATTGGAGGGGCGGATCGGCGACAGTCCCCTGCGCTTCTCGGCGGACACGGCGCAGCTCGATCTCGGATCGAGCGGCTTCGCGATCGCCAATGCCGCGCTGCGGCTGGGCACCGAGACGCCGACCCGTCTCGACATCGGCGCGCTGACCGGCCGCTACGGTTCGGGGTTGGGCGGGAATTTCGAGGGACTTGGCGGCCAGATCGGCGCCGTGCCGCTGCTGCTGTCCGAGGGCAAGGGCGACTGGGCGTTCCAGGATGGGGCGCTATCGCTGAAGGGCGGCTTCACGCTCGCCGATGCGCCCGCCGATACCAATGTGAAGGCGCGCTTCGAGCCGCTGGTCAGCCACGACGCCACCCTGTCGCTGCGTGACGGCAAGATCACTGCGCGGGCCGGCCTGGTCGCGCCAGTACCGCAGGTGCCGGTGGGCAGCGTGACCCTGAGCCACGACCTGGCGGGCGGCGCGGGAGAGGCGCTGCTCGACGTGCCCGGCATCGCCTTCCATACCGACGGGCTCCAGCCCAATGCGCTCACCTCGCTCACCTATGGCGTGATCGCCGATGTCGACGGGCTCGTCGCCGGTTCGGGGCGTTTCGCCTGGAACGGCGACGGCGTGACCAGCACCGGGCGCTTCACCGCGACCGATCTCGATCTCGGCGCGGCGTTCGGCCCGGTGCAGGGGCTGACGACGCAGCTCGACTTCACCGACCTGCTGGGCCTGCGCACCGCGCCCGGCCAGCAGGCGAGCGTCCGTGTGGTCAATCCTGGCGTGCCGGTCCGCGACGGCCAGGTCCACTACGCGCTGCTCGACGCGACCCGGGTGCAGGTCGAGGCCGGGCGCTGGCCGTTCGCCGGCGGCGAGCTGGTCCTCGATCCCACCGTCCTCGACTTTGGCGAGAAGGGCGAGCGACGGCTGACCTTCCATGTGAAGGGCGTCGATGCCGCGTTGTTCCTGAAGGAAATGGCGTTCGACAATCTCGATGCCACCGGGGTGTTCGACGGCACGCTGCCGATGATCTTCGACGCCAATGGCGGGCGGATCGAGGGCGGCGAACTGCATGCCCGGAGCGGCGGGCACATCGCCTATGTCGGCGAGGTCACCCGCAACGATGTCGGCTTCTGGGGGAACATGGCGTTCCAGGCGCTGAAGTCGCTCGACTACAAGAAACTGGCCGTCCGGATGAACGGGCCGCTGGCGGGCGAGATGATCACCGACATCAGCTTCTCGGGCGTCAGCCAGGGGAAGGGGACCCGGTCCAACTTCCTGATCCGCCGGCTGGCGAAGCTGCCCTTCGTGTTCAACGTGCGGATCAGCGCGCCCTTCCGCCAGCTGCTCGACTCCGCCCAGTCCTGGTACGATCCCAGCCGGCTGATCGAGCGCAACCTGCCAGCATTGCTTGAGGAGCAGAATCGTGCAGAGGAAGCAGCCAAACAGACCGTTCAGCCGCGCGAAAGCGCTCCTGTTCCATGAAAGGTACGCTATGCAGCTTGGAAGCATGACACAGGCAATGCCGCGCTGGCTCGGGCGCCTGGGGGTGGTTCCCCTGGCGTTCGCCGGCGGCTGCGTCAACGTGACCGCGCCCGACAAGCCGATCGTCATCAACCTCAATATTTCGATCACCCAGGAAGTGGTCTATCGTCTCGACAACAAGGCGAAGGCTCTCATCCAGGACAATCCGGGAATCTTCTGATGCGCAAGTTGCTCCCCCTCTCCGGCCTGGCGGCCCTGCTCTCGGTCGCCCTGATCGTCCCCGCTTCGGCCCAGCGCGATCCCGCCTATCAGGCGGCGCGCCAGGCGGGCCTGGTCGGCGAGCAGCCCGACGGCTATCTCGGCATCGTCGGCACCGCGACGCCCGAGCTCCAGGCGATCATCAACAACATCAACATCCAGCGGAAGCGCCAGTACACCCAGCAGGCGGCATCGGGCTCCACCGTGGAGCAGATGGCGTTCGTCACGGGGTGCAACCTGATCTCGCGCACCGTGGCGGGCGAGAAGTACCGCGCGCCCGACGGCCGCTGGCTCACCCGCGGCAGCGACGCCCCGGTGCGGGACCCGCGCTGCCTCTGACGATCGCGGAACGGCCGTTGCCGGCCTTTCCATAACCGTTGGCTATGCTGCAGCGCAGCCTTCGATGCTGTCAAGGCAGGGATATTTGGCAATCATGTGACTCACCGGCAGGCGGAGTTTGCAATGATTGCCAGTCCCTATCTCCTCTACCTCGGCCATTCGAACGACGAGGTGGGCATCAAGACATCGCGCGGGCTCGCGGTGTTCCGCCCGGACGAATGTGTCGGCGAGTTCCGCCATGACGATTGTCCGCTGACCCTCGGCCTGCCGCGCATGGGCTTTGCCGAGGCGGTCGCCGCCGGGGCGAAGACCCTGGTGCTCGGCATCGCCAATGCCGGTGGCCGGATGGGTGCCGACCTGGTCGCCGATGCGATCGCGGCGATCGAGGCGGGGCTCGACGTCGCCTCGGGCCTGCACCACCGGCTGCGCGAAGAGCCCTCGATAGTAGCGGCAGCCGCGAAGCATGGGCGCAGCCTCCACGACGTCCGCGATCCCAAGGCCGGCATCCCGGTCGGCAACGGCAAGCGCCGGGCGGGCAAGCGGCTGCTGACCGTCGGCACCGACTGCTCGGTCGGCAAGATGTACGCGACGCTCTGCCTGGAGCAGGGCATGCGCGCCCGCGGCATGACCGCCGATTTCCGCGCGACCGGCCAGACCGGTATCCTGATCGCCGGCAGCGGCGTGCCGCTCGATGCGGTGATCGCCGACTTCATCTCGGGCGCAATCGAGGAGATCTCCCCGGCGCGCGACGATGATGGCTGGGACCTGATCGAAGGCCAGGGCTCGCTGTTCCACCCGAGCTTCGCCGGCGTCTCGACCGGCCTGCTGCACGGCGCCCAGCCGGCGGCCCTGGTGCTCTGCCACGATCCGATGCGCGCCCATATGCGCGGCCTGCCGCACTATCCGGTGCCGGGGTTCAGGGAGACGCTTGAGGCCAATCTGGCCGTCGCGCGGCTGACCAGCCCGGACGTGCAGGCGGTTGGCATCGCGCTCAACACCTCCAAGCTCGCGCGGGCGGAAGCGGAACGGCTCTGCGCCGAGACTGCCGACGCGCTCGGGCTACCTTGCACCGACCCCTTCGCCATGGGTGTGGACCCCATCATCGACAGGATCGACCAATGCTTCGAACCCTCGCCGCGCGTAGCGACGCTTTCAAACTAAGCACCCCGTTCCGCATCTCGCGGGGGGTGAAGACGGTCGCCGAGGTGGTGACCGTCTCGATCTCGGCCGGGGGCGTGACCGGCTGGGGCGAGGGTGTGCCCTATCCGCGCTACGGAGAGTCGATCGAAGGCGCGTTGACCGAGATCGAGAAGGCCCGCGCGGCGATCGAGGGTGGGGCATCCCGCGAAGAACTGGGTACGCTGATGCCCGCCGGCGCAGCCCTGAACGCCGTCGACTGCGCGCTGTGGGACCTGGAGGCGAAGCTGGCCGGGCGCAGCGTGACCGAACTGCTCGGCCTGCCGCCGCTCGGCCTGACCGCGACGGCGATGACCGTCAGCCTGGACACACCCGACGCGATGGCCATCGCCGCGGGGAAGCTCGCGAACGTGCCGCTCATCAAGATCAAGGTCGATCGCAGCGATCCCGAGGCGCAGATCCGCCGCGTGCGCGAGATGGCGCCGGCGCCGCGCGTGATCGTCGATCCCAATGAGAGCTGGACGATCGCCGAGATCGAGCGGCTCCAGCCGATGCTCGCCGAGCTGCGCATCGACCTGCTCGAACAGCCGCTGCCTGCCGGCGAGGATCAGGCACTCGAAGGCTTCAAGCCGCTGATCCCGATCGCGGCGGACGAGTCCGCGCACATCGCCGACGACGTCGCGGCACTCGCCAGCAAATATCAGGTGATCAACATCAAGCTCGACAAGACCGGCGGCCTCACCGGCGCGCTTGCGCTCGCCGATGCCGCGGCTGCCGCGGGACTTGGCGTGATGACCGGCAGCATGATCTCGACATCGCTGTCGATCGCGCCGGCGCTGGTGATCGCCGCGCGCTCCAGCTTCGTCGATCTCGATGGCCCGCTCTGGCTGGCGGAAGACCGGCCGGGCGGCGTGCGCGGGGAGGGCGGTGTGCTGACGTCGCCGGCGCCGGGCTTCTGGGGAGCGCCATAACCGAAAGTAATAACCAAAAGAGGGAGTCGCGACATGGTTCAGGGTCGGAAGTGGAAGATCGGCGTGGCGGCGGGCGCTGCGCTGGTGGCCGTAGCGGGTGTCGCGCTGGCACGCAGTGCCGACCAGGAGCCGCCGGCCGACCTGATCCTGCGCGGTGGCACCGTCTATCCGGGCAATGCCGCGCCCTTCAAAGGCGATGTCGCGATCCGCGGCGATCGCATCGTCTATGTCGGCCCCAAGGCAGAGGGCACTGCCAGGAAGATCATCGACGCGACCGGCATGATCGTCGCGCCCGGCTTCATCGACACGCATAGCCATGTGAACAACGCGCTCGCCTCGGGCGATCCCGCCGCGCGGCTGGTGCTGCCTTTCCTCACCCAGGGCGTGACCACCGCGTTCATCGGCGTCGACGGTGGCGGCGATCCCGAAGTCGCACGCACCTTCGGTCGCGACAGCGGGGCAAAGGGCGGAGAGGGCGAGGGGGCGCTCGGCCAGTCGAGCCGCGACTATGGCATCAACTTCGCGACCTATGTCGGCCTGGGCGCGGTCCGGCTGAAGGTGATCGGCCCGGACGACCGGGCGCCGACCCCCGAAGAGCTCGCGAAGATGCAGGGCCTGGTTTCGACCGCGATGTGCCAGGGTGCGCTCGGCCTCTCGACCGGCCTGTTCTACGCGCCGCAAAGCTTCGCCAAGCGCGACGAGGTGGTCGCGCTGGCCAAGGCAGCGGCGGAGAAGGGCGGCATCTATGACAGCCATCTGCGCGACGAATCCTCCTACACGATCGGCCTGAAGGGCGCGGTGGCCGAAGCGATCGAGATCGGCCGTGAGGCGGGCATCCCGGTGCATATCGCGCACATCAAGGCGCTCGGCGTAGACGTGCAGGGCCAGGCCCAGGCGATCATCGCCCAGGTCGAGGCTGCGCAGAAGGCGGGGCAGATCGTCCATGCCGATCAATATCCCTGGTCCGCCTCGGGCACCGGGCTCTCCGCGGCGCTGATGCCGCGCTGGGCGCAGGACGGCGGGCGCGCCGCGATGCTCAAGCGGTTCGAGGATCCGGCGGCGATGGCGAAGATGCGGCCCGAGATCGCCGACAATCTTCGTCGCCGTGGTGGTCCCGCGTCGCTGCTGATCACCTCCGGCCCGGCCGATGCCGAGGGCAAGACGCTCGAGCAGATCGCCAGGGCCGGCGGCATCGACCCGATCGACGCCGCGATCGCGATCCTCAAGAAGCGCGAGGCGGGCGTCGCTTCGTTCAACCAGAGCGAGGCGGACATCGCCGCGTTCATGCAGCGCCCCTGGGTGGTGACCAGCTCGGACGCGTCGCAAGGGCATCCGCGCTACTATGCCTCCTTCGCCCGCAAATACGCGACCTATGTGAAGGACAAGCAGGTGATCGACCTGCGCGCCTTCATCGATCGCAGCACCGCCGTGACCGCGGCGATGTTCGGCCTGGAAGGACGCGGCCAGCTCAAGGCAGGCGCCTTTGCCGACGTGATCATGTTCGATCCGGCCCGCTTCGCGCCGCGCGCCGACTACATCCATCCCGCGCTGTTCTCCACCGGCATGCGCACGGTGGTCGTGAACGGCGTGGTCGCAATCGAGAATGGCGAACCGACCGGCGCTGCCGGCGGCCGTCCGCTACCCCGCCAGCCGAAACCGGGGAGCTGTCGATAGGAGGCCAATAAGGAACCGCAGGACGGAGCCGATGCGGTGCAGCCGGGGCAACCGGCGCACGGAAGGCATCATCGCTCCACACCACCGACGAAGGGGAAGAAATATGACAAGGTCACTGAGAGTCGCCTCTCTGCCCGTGCTGGCAGTCGCGCTGATGTGGAACGCCGCGGCGTTCGCGCAGGACACCCAGACCCCGCCGGCAGCGGCACCGGAACCCGAGGCGCCATCCGCCGAGATCACCGTCACCGGCACGCGCATCCAGCGCGACGGCTATCAGGCCCCGACACCGCTCACGGTGATCAATGCCGGCGATATCGACGCGACCGCGCCGGCCAATGTCGCCGATTTCGTCAATGAGATTCCCTCGCTCGTCGGCAGCGTCACGCCGGCCAATTCCAACCTCAACATCTCGGCCGGTACCGCAGGCGTCAACGCGCTCAACCTGCGCTCGCTCGGTACCGCGCGCACGCTGGTGCTGCTCGACGGCCAGCGCTCGGTCGGCTCGACGGTGACCGGCCTGGTCGACGTCAACACCTTCCCCCAGGGCCTCATCAAGAGCGTCGAGATCGTCACCGGCGGCGCCTCGGCCGCCTATGGCTCGGACGCCGTCTCGGGCGTGGTCAACTTCATCCTCGACAAGGAATATTCGGGCCTGAAGGGCTCGGTCGAGTATGGCATCTCGACCTATGGCGACGCGCCCAACTATCGTGCGACGCTGACCGCCGGCACCGGCTTCGCGGGTGGGCGCGGCCATATCCTGCTCAATGGCGAGATCGCGGTGAAGGAAGGCCTGCACGGCGTTCCGCGCGATTGGAACAACAAGGGTTGGTACATGATCAACAACCCCGCCTATGTGGCGGGGAATGGCCAGCCCGAGCGCCTGGTCGTGTCGGGCGCTGGCCTGAGCCAGGCGACGCGCGGCGGCATCATCCTCAACACTGCGCTGCGCGGCACCCAGTTCGGCCAGGGCGGCGCGGTCAGCCAGTATAATTTCGGCACCCTCCGCGATCCCTGGCAGATCGGCGGCGACTGGCAATCCACCCAGGTCAACGGCTTCCAGTCGCTCGATCCGGAAGAGAACCGCAAGAGCCTGTTCGGGCGGGTGAGCTTCGAGGTCGCGGACTGGCTGAACGTGTTCGGCCAGGCCTCTTACGCCAAGTCGGAGAATCTCGGCTGGCTGGGTGTGCAGCTCAACCAGAACAACGTCACGATCCGCTCGGACAATGCCTATATCCCGGCCTCGGTCCGCAGCCAGCTGGGCGGGATCACCAGCTTCACGCTCGGCACGAGCAATGCCGACCTGCCGATCCGCAAGAACGACACCGAGCGTGAGCTGCAGCGCTATGTCGTGGGCGCGAACGGCAGCTTCCCGCTGTTCGCCGGCACGGCGCGCTGGGACGTCTATTACCAGAAGGGCATCAGCCGTACCCGCGAGATGGCGCGGGACATCACCAACAATGCCCGGCTCGCGCTGGCGCAGGACGCGGTGTTCGCCCCCGCCGGCAATGCGCTCGGCGTGCCCGCCGGCACGATCGTCTGCCGCTCTACGCTGACCGCGCCGACCAATGGCTGCGTGCCGCTCAATCGCCTGGGCATCGGCGTCGCAAGCCCCGAAGCGCTCGCCTATGTCCTCGGCAATCCGTATCGCCGCCAGAAGTTCGAGCAGGACGTGGTGGCCGCCAATTTGGCGTTCGACGCGTTCAACCTGCCGGCCGGCGCCGTCTCGGTCTCGATCGGCGGCGAGCATCGCCGCGAGAAGGTCAGCGGCTCGGTGCCGACCGAATATCAGACCGGCTGGTTCGTCGGAAACTTCCTGCCCAGCTTCGGCAGCTACAGCGTGACCGAAGGCTATGTCGAAGTCGTGGTCCCCGTCATCAAGGGCCTCGACCTGAACGGCGCGGTGCGCGGCACCGACTATTCGACCTCGGGCTATGTCACCACCTGGAAGGCGGGCGTCACCTTCGAGCCGATCCCCGACATCCGCTTCCGCGCCAGCCGCTCGCGCGATATCCGCGCACCCAATCTGGGCGAGCTGTTCACGGCCGGATCGACCCGCATCAACGTGCTGATCGATTCTTCGCAGAACAGCGCCTCGGTCACTTTTGCTGGCACCACCCGCGGCAACCCGCTGCTCCAGCCCGAAAAGGCCGACCAATGGGGTGTCGGCGTGGTGCTGCAGCCAACCTTCCTGCGCGGCTTCGCGATGTCGGTCGATTACTACAATATCAAGATCAACGGCGCGATCGGATCGGTTGCCGCCCAGACGATCGTCGATCGCTGCAACGAGGGCATCCAGGCGTTCTGCACCGCCGTGGTCCGCGGGCCGAACGCGTTCGGCAACAACCTGCAGGTGTACGAGAGCCCGTTCAACTTTGCGGTGCAGAAGGCGCAGGGCATCGATTTCGAGACGTCGTACCGCACGCGGATCGGCACCGGGAACCTGACGCTGCGCGGCATGGCGACGCGCTACATCAAGAACTATTTCGACAATGGCATCGACGCGCCGACCGACACGGTTGGCCAGAACGCCCCGGGCGGGACTCCGAAATGGCTCTACCGTGCCCAGGCCAGCTATGAGGTGGACGACTTCAACCTGACGCTGATCGGGCGCGGGGTGAGCGACGGCGTCTATGACAACAGCTTCGTCGAATGCACCAGCGGTTGCCCGGCCTCGACAGTGACCAACCGGACGATCAACGACAACCGGATCAAGGGCGCCTTCTACATCGATGCCTCGGTCACCCAGGGGTTCAAGATGGGCGGCAAGGAGATGCAGCTGTTCTTCGCGGTTTCCAACCTGCTCGACAAGGACCCCCCGGTGGTGGCGCCGGGACCGGCGGGCAGCGCCTATGCGACGCCGGCGACCAACCAGTCGATCTACGACCTGCTCGGGCGGACCTTCCGCATCGGCGCCCGGTTCAAGATGTAAGGGGAGGGGAGCATGATACCCGAGTTGCACCTTGCATCCAGCTGTTCCCCGGCGAAGCGGGACGGGACCCATCCAATCCTCCCCCGGAGGGGGAGGGGGACCAGCGAAGCTGGTGGAGGGGGCCTTCCGCAGGCGATGCCGCTTGGGGCGTTCCCTCTCCACCACCGCCTTCGGCGGCGGTCCCCCTCTCCCTCCGGGAGAGGATTTTTCGGGCTGGCCGTCGCGTTGCTCGCGACGGCCAGCCCGGCACTCGCGCAGGATTATGACGTGCTGATCCGGGGCGGCACCGTCTATGACGGCAGCGGTGCGCCGGGCCGAAGCGCCGATGTCGCGATCCAGGGGGACCGCATCGTCGCGGTGGGGACGATCCCAGCCACGGCGACCGCGAAGACCACCGTCGATGCCCGCGGCAAGATCGTCGCGCCGGGCTTCATCGATCCGCATTCGCATGCGGCACCCAATATCCAGACGCCGGAGCTCGCACCGGCGCTGCCGATGCTCTACCAGGGCATCACCACCTTGTTCATGAACCCCGACGGTGGCGGCCCGGCCGACCTGGCGCCGCAGATCGCCGACCTCAGAACCAATATCCCGGGCGTCAACGTCGCCCCGATGATCGGGCACAATGCGGTGCGCGCCGCGGTGATGGGCAATGTCGACCGGCTCGCCACGCGCGAGGAGCAGGCGAAGATGGAAGGGCTGGTCACCGCGGCGATGAAGCTCGGTGCGTTCGGCCTGTCCGACGGGCCTTTCTACATCCCGGCCAAATATTCGAACACCGCCGAGATCGTCGGGCTGGCCAGGGCGGCAAGTGCCTTCCCGCACGCCTTCTACGAAAGCCATATTCGCGACGAGGGCAATTACGATATCGGCGTGGTCGCGGCGGTGGAGGAAGTGATCACCGTCGCGCGGGAGGCGAAGATCCCCGGCGTCGTCACGCATATCAAGGTGCTGGGGCCGCAGGTCTGGGGCAAGTCCGCCGAGGTGATCTCGCATATCGACAAGGCGCGGGCTGCCGGCGTGCAGGTCTGGGCCGATCAATATCCCTATACCGCTTCGGGCTCGAGCCTGATGGCCTCGCTCGTCCCCGGCTGGGCGCAGGAAGGCGGGGCAGAGGCACTCGCCAAGCGGCTGGAGGATCCGGCGATGCGCGCGAAGATCCGCGCCGAGATGGTCCCCAATCTCGAGCGCCGCGCCGGTCCGCACGCGATCCAGATCCGCGCCTACAAGGCCGATCCGTCGCTCGACGGCAAGCGGCTCGACGAAGTCGGCGCGATAATGAAGCTCGATCCGCTCGATGCGGCGATCGAGATGCTCAAGAAGGGCGGGGCGCCCACCGTGTCGTTCAACATGAGCGACAAGGACGTCGAGGCGTTCATGCGACAGAGCTGGACGATGACCTCCACCGATGGCGGTCTTCCACCCTTTGGCAAGACCGCCGAGCATCCGCGTGCCTATGGCGCCTTCCCGCGCAAGCTGCGCAACTATGTGCTCGATAAGCCGGTGATCTCGATGGCCCAGGCGATCCACGCCGCCACCGGGCTGCCGGCCCAAGTGTTCGACGTGGTCGATCGCGGCGCGCTGCGGAAGGGGGCGTTCGCCGATGTCATCGTCTTCGACGCGAAGACGGTGCGCGACACCGCCACCTATGAGAAGCCGCACGCCTATGCCCAGGGCATGGACTATGTCTTCGTCAACGGCCGTGCCGCGCTGGCGAACGGCAAGCCGATTGCGGAACGGTTCGGGCGGGTGCTGCTGCGCACCCCCTGACGGGCGGGTGTCGGCTCAGCGCTGGAGCTTGGTCGCCAGGATCACGGAGGACGTGGTGCGCTCCACGCCCTCCATGGCGCCGATCGAATCGAGCAGGTCGTTGAGCCGGTTGACGTGCGGCGCTTCCAGCATCGCGATCAGGTCGTACTCGCCCGAGATCGCGTAGAGCCCGGCCACCTCGGGCATCGCAGCCAGCTGGTCCTGGGTCGCCTGGGTGGCCTTGGGGTAGAGCTTGATCATCACATGCGCACGGATCAGGCTGCGGTCGTAATCCTCGCCCAGCCGCACCGTATAGCCGGTGATCGTGCCCTGGCGCTCGAGCCGCTCGATGCTGGTGTAGATCGTGGTGCGCGATACGCCGAGGGCAGTGGCGAGCTCGGAGACGTTGCGCCGGGCATCCGCGCGCAGCAGCGCGAGGAGCTGGGGATCGATCTCCTCGGGCCGCAGCGTCATTTCGGTCCCGGCGCTCCGATCAGCTTGCCGCCGGAAACCCTGGCCACGCCGGTGAAGGCGGGGCGGGTGACCCGCAGCGTGTTGAGGTCCAGCATGCCCTCTGGACCAATGCCGGTGACCTTCACGCCGTTCCAGTCGAGCGGCTTGCCGGCACGGATACGCGCGGGTGCCGTGGGCTGGACGAGCCAGGCATGGCCGCCGGGTGGCGTGTGGAGCTTCGCCTTGCCATCGGCTTCGACGCAGAGCGCAGCACCCTCATCCACGCCGAGGCCAATGGCGTGCGGATCGTGCAGCCGTGCCTTGGCGACGAAGGCGACGAGCCGGCCGAGCCGATCGCGCCTGGCGAAATGCGTATCGGTGACGACATGGGCGAGGCGGGGCATGTGCAGGAACCCCGTCACCAGGGTGACTGCCGGGCCGCCGGGATCGGCGAGCGCGGCGGGGCTGTCGATGCTGCCGCCATCCATCGCACCATAGCCGGTGCCGCCCAATATGGCGAGGCCGGCGCTGGTGCCGCCGATCGGACGGCCGGCGCGGACATGCGCATCGAGCGCGCGGGCGATGGGGGTTCCCTTCCAGTAGCGGACATAGTTGGCCTGGTCGCCGCCGGCGAGGAAGATGCCGTCGGCCTTGGCGAGGATGGCGAGCACGCGCGGGTCGGTCGACGCCGCGCGGCTGTGGAACACGATCGTCCGGACCGAAGTGACGCCGCCGACCTGGTTGTAGATCTCCTCGCCAGCCTGGCCTTCGCCCGAGGCGCGCAGCACGACGATATGGCCATGCCCGGCGCGCTCGGCGAACCAGCGAAAGGCGCTGTAGTCCCAGTCGCCGCCACCGACGAGCATCAGCGCGGGGGCGGTGGGGCCGCTCCGCTTCGCGGCAAGATCGCCGATCTCGTAATAGCTATAGGCCGGGTCCGGCCGGGCCGAGGCCGTGGGCGGTGCGAAGAGGACAAGAGCGGCCAGCAGCAGTCGCAAGAGTGTCTTCAAGGCCATAGTCCTTTGCAATTCGTTCGCTCCCTATGCCCAGAATGCATTTTTATTGTTTCATTCTGATCCTTGTCGATATCAATATGTCACAAACGCATCAGGGGGTCGATATATGCGCCATACGAAGTTCACCGCACTGGCTCTGGCGGGTGCCAGCCTGATCGCACTGCCGGTCGCGGCGATGGCGCAGACCAGCGACCAGAATGTCCCGGCGGCGAGCCAGGAAGCGGGCGAAGGCGAAGGGCAGATCGTCGTGCTCGGCTCGCGCATCCCGCGCATCCAGGCCGAGGGGCCCGCGCCGGTGACGACGATCACGGCCGAGGACATCCTGCGCAACGGCTATCAGAGCGTGCCCGACGTGCTGAAGGCGATCACCCAGAATGGCGGCGAGACGCAGAGCCAGCAGAGCTTCTCGGGCGCGGACTTCACCCCCGGCGCGCAGCAGGTCGACCTGCGCGGGCTCGGCCCCAACCACACGCTGGTGCTGGTCAATGGCCGCCGCATCGCCGACTTCCCGCTGCCCTTTGGCGGCAACAGCAACTTCACCGACATCTCGAACATCCCGGTCGGGCTGATCGAGCGCGTCGAGGTGCTGAGCGGCAGCGCCTCGGCGATCTACGGGTCGGACGCGATCTCGGGCGTGGTCAACTTCCAGCTCAAGTCCAAGCCCGACGGCACCCGCATCGACTACCGTGCCGGCTTCACCGAGCATGGCGGCGGCAACTCGCAGCGCCTGTCGCTGACCACCGGTTGGGAGACCGGCGGCTTCCACGGCGTCGTGGGTGTCGAGCTGCTCGATCAGCGGCCGCTCTGGGCCTATCAGCGCAAGCTGCAGGATTCGAGCCTGGACAGCCCGTCCCGCTCGACCGCGATCGCGCGGCGCAACTTCCTGCGCACCGACGAGGACAATGACTATCTCGATCCGGGCGCGAGCGTCTGCGCCTCGCTGTCCAGGCTCAACGGCGGCAGCACCTATTACGCCACCAGGCCCGAATATGGCTACGACATCGCCAACGACGAATATATCGACGGCCATTACTGCGGCAGCGACAAGGCGATCGGCTATGGCACGACGATCAGCCGGCGTCGCGCGATCAGCGGCTATGGCGCGATCGGCTACGACCTGAGCGACAAGGCCCAGCTCTTCCTGGACGTGCAGGCCAGCTATTCGGACCTCAAGCTGTTCCGCGACGTGCTCGACTGGCAATATGTCGCGCCCGACGGCAACGAGGAAGGCACCTTCTTCAATCCGAACATGCCGACGGACCTCACCTATAGCGGTGCGCAGCTCGACAACTGGTACCGCCTGTTCACCCCCGAGGAGATGGGCGGCCTGGACGTCGGCATGACGCGCAACCGCTCGGTCAGCTACAACATCACGCCGGGCATCAAGGGCCAGCTCGGCGCGAAGTGGAACTACGAGTTCAGCGTCAACCACGCCGAATACAGCTCGAAGATCGGCTTCCCGCAGGTCGTGATCGACAAGTCGAACGCCTTTTTCCTGGGGCAGCAGCAGGGAATCGACCCGGCCAGCGGCTATGCGATCTTCAACGCCGACATCAACCGGCTCTACAAGCCGCTGACCCCGGCCGAATATGCGTCGATCACCGCGATCTCGACCTATCGTCCGAAGACCTGGGTCAACAATGTCTCGGCGACGATCAACACTACCAGCCTGTTCCAGCTTCCCGCCGGACCGGTCGGCTTCGCCGCCGTCGCCGAGGTCGGCAACCAGGGCTATGAGATCAATCCGGATCCGCTCGCGCTCGGCCAATATTATGTCGGGCTGGTCGATTCCGACGGGCACGGCACGCGTCAGCACTGGGGCGTGGGCGGCGAGCTTCGCGTGCCGGCCTTCACCTTCCTCGAGCTGAGTGGCGCCGGACGCTACGATCACTACAATTTCGCCGGAAACGGCTTCGGCAAGTTCACCTATAATCTCGGTGCCGAGCTGCGCCCGATGAAGAGCCTGCTGATCCGCGGTGCCTATGGCACCGGCTTCCGGGCGCCCGACCTCCACTATATCTTCAAGGGGCCGGGCAACACCCATACCGGCGGCACCGACTATCATCTCTGCCGCGTCGAGAACCAGGATATCGGCGACTGCGATTATGACGATGTCGATTTCATCGCCCGCCACAACGGCAATCGCCGTCTGCGGCCCGAGACCTCGACCTCGCTGAACGGCGGCTTCTTCTTCCAGCCGAGCCGGAACTTCGACTTCTCCGCGGACTATTTCCGCGTGAAGATGAAGAACCAGGTGCTCAACATGAACATCGATACGATCCTGCGTGACGAGGCCGAATGCCGCGCGACCAGCGGCACCACGCCGACCTGCCTCGACGCCATCGCCCGCGTCCAGCGCTATGCCGGCGGCGCGCTGGCCGGCGAGATCCAGTCGGTCTCGATCAACCCGATCAACATCGCCGAGGAGACCACCGACGGCGTGGACATCGCCGCGCATCTGCGCGTGCCGACCGCCGGGATCGGCCGCTTCTCGCTGGCGGCGAGCTACACCCATGTGTTCAACCACACGGTCCGCCAGTATCCGGGCGATCCGATTGTCGACAAGCTGGCGTTCGACAGCGGCTATTACATCCCGCGCGACAAGGGCACGGCGAGCCTGACCTGGGATCTCGGCAAGTTCTCGACCACGCTCACCGGCCAGCGCCTCAGCCGCCTGCCCAACTATGCCGAGAAGGGCTATATCAAGGCGAGCTACCTCTTCAATCTCTCGGCCCAGTACAGCATCACCGAACGCGTGCGCCTGTCGGGCACGGTCAACAACCTGTTCGACCAGAACCCGATCAAGGACCGCACCTACAGCGCCTATCCCTATTACGACATCTCGTGGTTCGACGGGGTGGGCCGCAGCTTCTATGTCCAGCTGACCTACAAGATGGGTGGAGCCAAGCTTTGATGCATACCCTGGCGACTTCGCTTGCCCTGCTGACCCTGACCGCGGCGCCCGTCGCGGCGCAGGGCCTGTCCAAGGCGGAGAAGGTGATCGACCGCACCGTCGATGCCGAGTTCGAGCGCTCGGTGGCGCTGCTCGCCAGGCTGGTCGACCAGAATAGCGGCACGCTCAACCTCGACGGTGTGGCGAAGGTCGGCGAGATGATGCGTGCCGAGCTCGAGCCGCTCGGCTTCACGATCAGCTGGAAGCCGATGGGCGAAGTGCTGCGCGCAGGGCATCTGATCGCGGTCCACAAGGGCAAGCCCGGTGGCAAGCGCATCCTGCTGATCGGCCATCTGGATACGGTGTTCGAGCTGAGCTCGCCCTTCCAGAAGTTCGTCCGCACCGGCGACAAGGCCGAAGGGCCGGGCGCCGGCGACGACAAGGGCGGCATGGTGGTGATCGTCTCCGCGCTCCGGGCGATGCAGGCAGCGGGCACGCTCAAGGACGCCAATATCGAGATCGTGCTGACCGGCGACGAGGAGGATGCCGGGAGCCCGCTCAGCGTCTCGCGTGCCGACCTGATCGCCGCGGGCAAGCGCGCCGATGTTGCGCTCGATTTCGAGGGGCTGGTGATCGACGGCGGCAAGGACATGGGCTCGATCGCCCGCCGTTCGGTGACCGACTGGCGGATCACCGCCAGCGGCAAGACCGGGCACAGCTCGCTGATCTTCACGTCCCAGTTCGGTGACGGCGCGATCAACGAACTGGCGCGGATCCTCGCGGCGTTCCGCAAGGAGCTGCCCGAGCCGAACCTGACCTTCAACGCCGGCGTGATCGCGGGGGGCGCTCGCGCCGAGATCGACGAGAGCGGCAATGCCAAGGCGGGCGGCAAGACCAACATCATCGCCGCCACTGCCGTCGCCACCGGCGATTTCCGCACGCTGAGCGTCGAGCAGACCGAACGCGTCAGGGCGAAGATGGAGGCGATCGTCGCCGCGCATGCGCCGGGCACCGATGCGAAGATCGAGTTCGGCGAAGGCTATCCGGCGATGGCCCCGACCGAGGGCAACAAGGCACTGCTCGTGGCGCTCAACGGCGTGAACCGCGACCTGGGCCTGGAGGAAATGGCGCCACTCGATCCGCTCAAGCGCGGGGCCGGCGACGTCTCCTTCGTCGCGCATGATGTCGACAGCCTGGCCGGGCTCGGCACCTACAGCACCGGCGATCATGCGCCGGGCGAGACGGTCGACCTTGCCAGCATCCGCCGTCAGGCCAAGCGCGCCGCGATCCTCGTCACCCGGCTCAGCGCCGGGCGCACCGCACGCAAATAGGCGTCAGCCCGCCCGGACGGGGACGGGCGGCAGGTGCGAGAGCCTGGTCAGCAGCAGCGGCAGGTCGCCGCTGATATAGGTATCGGTCGGCACCGCCCAGCACTCGCCCAATGCGGCAAGTGCCAACGCTTCGCGGGCACGGCGCAGCCGGGCGTCGGGCGCATTTCCTTTGCTTTGGATCGACATTCCGCTCTCGAAAAACAAAACAGACCAGCCCCACCGGCGAATGTCGGCGGGGGCTGGCCCTCGGGAAGCAGAACGTCGTCGGGTCCGGTGGGTTCCCCTGGCGATGACGGAAAAGGAGTTGGCGGTGGGGTGCACCGCCAACCCGAGGGGACATCGCTGGGGGGCGATCAGAACTTCACGCGGACGCCGAGGCGATAGGTGCGGCCGAGCGTGTCGTAGAGCGCCGGGTTCACGTCGAGACCGGTATTGGTCTGCGGCGACGGCGCGGGATCGTGATCGAACAGATTGTCGATCTTGAAGAACGACGTGATGCCCTTGGTGAAATCGACCGAGCCGCCGACGTCGAAGTAGAAGGCGCCCTTCATCGTGTTGGTGTTGATCGTCGGGTGGTTGGTGGTCGAGGCGGGGCAGCCGGACTGGCAGACGACATATTGGTTGCCGTACACGCCATCGGAGAACCAGCGCTGCTGCGCCATCAGCGTGAAGCCGGGGCCGTCATAGGACTGGACGGCGAGCCACTTCCAGTTCGGCGTGTTGCCGGTGTTGGCGCCCGCCTGATCGACGACATCGACGCCCTTGACGCCGGCATCGACCAGGAACTCGCGGACATGCGTGCCGAGCGCGCGCACCGTGAAGGAGCCGGGCAGGCCCAGCGGCCGCTTCCACTGGTAGCTCGCTTCGATATCGAACCCGCTCGTCTTCCACGAGGCGAGGTTGAACGGCTGGACGTTGACGAAATTGCCGCCCTGGGTGGGGCTGTTGAGCACGAAGCCGCCGCAGAATTGCGAGAGGCCGTCATGGCAGAACTGGACGATCTGCGCCGCCGACAGCGTCGAGATCACCCCGCTCAGCTTGATGCTGTAATAGTCGAACGAGAGGCTGAGTCCCGGCAGCCAGGACGGGTTCGAATAGACGACGCCCAGTTCGGTGTTGCGGGCGATTTCCGGCTTGAGGTCGGGGTTGCCGACCGTGTTCTGGAAGATCTGCACCGTCGGGCCATAGGGATTGGCGAAGCTCGGCACCGTGGTGACGGTGGGCGCGGCGTACAGCTCGGAGAGGTTGGGCGCGCGGACATCGCGTGAGGTCACCGCGCGGAAGCGCAGGCCATCGAGCGGGGTATCCCAGGTGCCGCCGATCTTCCACGCCCAGACGGTGCCCGAGGTGCTGTAATGGGTCATGCGGGCGGCCGGATTGATGTTAGCCTTGCCCATCGGACCGTTGAACAGCGGCAGGTTGAGCTCGAGGAACCCTTCATAGACGCTGTAGGCGCCATTGCCGTTCTTGTAGTTGCCCGCCGCATAATTGCTGCCCTGTGCCGAATTGAGCAGCGGATCGGCGGGATAGGCCGACGAGTTCGGGCTGATCGCCGAGACGCCGGCGCCATAGGGATCGGCATTCACCCGGTAATATTCGTGACGATACTCGCCGCCGAACGCGACCGTGAGCGGCCCCGCCCAGAGATTGAACGCCTCGCCCGAGAAGTTCACGCTGGCGACATCCTGGGTCAGCGTGGTGTGCTGGAACGGCCCGTTCTCCGGCTGGACATAGGCGAGCGCCGCAGCGGACGGAGTCGCGCCGCCGAAGATGTTGATCGGCTGGCAGCCGAGTGCGCGCGCCTGGGCGTTGGCGCAGACGATCGTGCCGTTCTGCACCACCGCGTCGACCGCGGCAGCATAGCGGTTCTGCAGCACGATATGATCGACATCGATGTACGACTTGGTGGTGCCGCGCTCGTAATAGGCATCATAATTCCACTTGGGCGCGAACTCGCCCTTCACGCCGGCCACGAAGCGATATTGCCGCCGGTCCGTGCTGACCTTCGGGCTCGGAAAGGCGCCGTTGCTCGACCCGAAGGCGAAGGACGTGATGTTGGCGGTGGCGCAGCGATCCTTGATCGACTGGGGCAGGAAGGCGTTGGCGCAGGAGATGGTGAGGTTGACGCGGTTATAGCCTGGGCTCGGCTGGTTGCTGGTCAGCACCTGCGCGACATTGGCGGTGATGTAGAACTCCTGGCCCTGGGCGAAATCGAAGCCGATCCGGCCATAGCCGTTGATGCGCTCGAGCGAGGACTTGAGCGAGGCGCCCGAGCCGACGCCGCCGGAAAGGTCGCCGCCGACGCAGAAGCTGTTGCCCGGATAGCAGTTCGACACATTGCCATTGCCCTGGGGCACGCCGTTCGAACCATAGTTGAAGTTATAGGGGACGCCGTTCTGGTCGAACGCGGTGCCCTGGAGCGGCCCGTTCGTGATCAGGCCGTATTTCGCATACTGATAGGATTGGGCGTAGTCGGCATAGGTATATTGCGGGCCGCCGCCGGCCGCCGTGACCCGGTTGTCGAGCAGGGTCGAGGCGCGGAACCAGTCGCGATCGCCGGCAAGGTCCGTGCCGAAATTGCCCGGCCCGACACCGCCTTCATTGTCATATTCGCCGCTGACCACGAGGTGCACGCGATCGTCGAACAGCGAGGTACCGAAGGCCGCCTGGGCGAGCCCGGTCTTGTCGTCGTTGTAGCGGGTGATGCTGCCGAGGATATTGGCCTTGAACCCGGTGAAATGCGTGTCGGTGATGAAGTTGACCACGCCGCCGACCGCGTCCGAGCCGTAGGAGGCGGAGGCGCCGCCGTTCACCACGTCGACGCGCTTGACCAGCAGCTGTGGGAACATGCTGATGTCGGGCACGCCGGTGACGTTCGCGCCGACGACGCGCTGGCCGTCGAGCAGGGTCAGCGTGCGGATCGCCTGCAGACCCCGCAGCGAGAAGGAGCTGAGGCCTTGCTGGCCGCTCGACGTGCTGAACGTGCCGGTGGAAGCGCCGGTCGAGCCCTGGAGCGAGGGCAGCTGGGCGATCGTGTTGAAGATGTTGGGCTGGGCGTTGCTGGCGATCTGTTCCTCGCCGATCACCGTGGTCGGCGTGGGCGCGTTGAAGCCGCTCGACAGGATGCGGGTGCCGGTGACGATGATCTGGCCGCCGGCATCGGGCTCGCTCTGCTCGGCAGGGGCGGGAGCCTCCTGGGCCTCGGTGGACGGTGCCGAAGCAGGCGCCGTCTGTGCCGCGGCGGGCGTGGCTGCCAGTGCCATGGCGAGCGCCGCAAGGCTGGTAGCGGTACCAGAAAGCCCGGCCAGCCGGCGGCGATCAACTGCAAATGCGATCATCATCCATCCCCTTGGTTTCGGCGCCGCCTTTCGAGAGGCAGTTCGCCATTGTTTCTGGTTCTTAGCCGATCAGGGGGTGCCCAACATCTACGACCATGGTCGCAGATGCCGGGCGGGGAGGGCGATCAGGGGTGCGCCGCGTAGAGCGTGTGGTGGGTCAGGATGAACAGGGTGCGCCCATCGGGACCGCCGAACAGCAGCTGCAGCGGGCGTTCGGGCACGTCGATCCGGCCCGCCTCGCGGCCATCGGCGTCATAGACGAAGATCTGGCCGTTCGCGACATAGACGCGGCCGTCGGGCCCTGCCACGACGCTCTCGCCGCCACGCGAAGCGAAGGGCTTGAGGTCGGTCACCGCGCCGCCTTCGCCGAGCAGGCCGCTATAGGTGCGGTCCTCCGAGCCATTGGCGATGTAGATCCGCTCGCCGACCTTGCCGGTGACCCAGCCATAGGTGTCGAGCGTGTCGGAGAAGCGCCAGCCGAGATGGTTGCTCGGGCCCTGCTGCCAGACGCGGAAGGCGGGGAGTACGAGGCTGCCGTCGGGCGAGACATATTCGCGGGTCTTGGGCGCCGCCATGTCGCGCACGAACATCTCGGCGAGCGTGGTGAAATGGTCGGTCGCCGCGTCATACTGGTCGCGGAACTCGCCGTTGTTCCAGAAGCTGCCGGGCAGGGCGACGCGGGCCCTGGCGCGGTCCTTTGCGGGCGTCGGCGCGATCAGCTTCACGTCCTGCGGTTCGCCTGGCTTGAGGCTGTAGACCGTCGCCTCGGGCCCGTCCGACGACAGGACGAGCAAATTGCCCGAGCCATCGACTGCCAGGTTGATCGGATCGAGTGGCGCATCGGCGACCACCGACAGGCCTTCCTTCGCCGACCAGCCATGGATGCGGTGGAACTGGCGATCGACGAAGTAGAGTTTGCCCTTGGCATCCACCGCGCCGCCGCCCAGCGCATAGAAGCCCTGGGCGAGCTGCTCGACCGGCACCAGCGAGGGCGTGCCGGCCGGGGCGGGCGCGTCGGTCACGTCGAGCACGGCAAACTCGCGCTCGCGCACTTCCAGCCCGCGCGTCACGTCCTGGATGGCGTTGGCGTATGGATATTTGCTCGCGCGCAGATAGGTGCCACAGCCATTGGCGTCGCAGGTCGAGAAGCCGCTCTCGGCATTCACATGGACGTTGCGGAAGCGGATGTCCTTCGACCCGTAAAGCTTGACCGCGGTCGGCGCCGGCTGGAGCGAGCGGGTGACGCGGTAGCCGTGGAAATTGGCGAAGAGGATGTCGCTCGAATTGCGGACCTCGAGCGCGATGGTGTTGCGGCTCTCGCCGGCTTCCTCCTCGGTCTGCGGCGCGAGGAACTCCCAGCCCTTCACCCGGTCGAGGACGATCTCGGCGCGCAGGTGGTGCTCGGCGGACATCTGGTAGACGATCCCTGGCGTGCTGGTATCCGACACATAGAGCCCGGCCTGGGCATAGGTGTTGGGGGTCCAGAGGCCATTGAACGTGCCGCCGCCGCCATCGGTGACCCAGAGGCTGGCATATTGGCCGTCCCAGCGCTTCTTCGGATCGGCATCGGCGGTGTGGTTGGCATTGTACGGGTCGAAGCGGCCGCCGTCCGCCAGGTTGGTGCCGTGGCCGCCCTGGAACTTGACGTCGTCGACCAGCGACTTCTCGCCGGCACGCCAGAGCAGGCCGGTCGCGCGCGGGTTCACCCCGCCGGTGAACAGGCCGAGGCCGGTGACGATGGCGTCGCCGCCCTTGGCGCTCTCGACCAGTGCCTTGGCCGGGCCGACGCCGCGATAGGCCGGGGTGTCGTCGGCAAGGACGATCTGGGTGAGGCTGGGGTGGAGTCCGATCAGCACGCTGTCCGGCCGCAGCCGCAGCGTGTCGCTGACCTTGTAGAAGCCGGTGGGGAAGTAGACGACGCGGTTGGTGTCGATTGCCTTCTGGATCGCGGCGGTGTCGTCGGTCCTGTCGTCCCCCTTGGCGCCGAGGTCGCGGACATTGGTCCAGGCGGATACGGCGGGGAAGGCGCGGATCGCGGCGTCCCGGCGGCGGGGCAGGGCGCTGATCGGCGCGGCGTCGATGCGGGTCGCGAAGCTGCCCGGCTGGCCGAGGCCTGCGAGCGTCAGACCATAGGTGAATTCCTTCACCCGGTAGCGTGGGGCGGGGCCGGCGACGGTTTTGCCGCTGTCGCGGAAGCGGGCGAACACCGGGGTGCCGGTGGCGACGGCATTGTCGAAACCGATCTGGGTATAGGCATTGCCTTCGTTGCTGATGATCACCCCGGCCCTGGCGACATTCTCGAAGCGGACATCCTTGCCCCACAGCCAGTCGCCATAGCCCTTGTCGATCTCGATCCCGACGGGCACGTTGCGGAAGGCGACGTTCGCCAGGGTCAGCCCCGCCTCATGCTCGCGGATCGCGGCGTCGCGCTGTCCCTCGAAGGTGGAATCGAGCAGCGTGTACTGCCAGGCGGGCGAGGTCTTCTCGGCCAGGATGCCGTAGCGCCCGCCGAAGAAGCGCAGGTCCATGCCGAGATTGCCGACCTGGTAGATGCCGGCCAGGCCCGAGCCCAGGTGGAAGTCGATATGGGCGAGATAGGCGTGCTGCGCGGTGTGGAAGCGCACGCCGGTCGCCGCCGGATTGCCCGCGCTGATCTCGAAGTCGACGTTTGCCATCGCCGAATAGAAGGTGCCCGAATTGGCGTCGGCGATATCGGGGTTGAACGGCACGCTGGTGGGCGGCGGCACTGGCACCCGGCCGCGCAGGGGCGAGCCGCCCGGCCCCGGCGCGGCGCCGTTCGGCTGGTTGCCGGTGAAGAAGACCATGCTGCCGACGCCCTGCTGGAAGCCCGGGGTGTTGGCGGCGAGGACGAAGACTGGCCGCGTCTTGCCCACCCCGAACAGGCGGACGCCCGGCCACATGTAGATCGTCCGGGTGATGCGATGGCGGCCCGAGGGCAGGAAGACGATGCCGCCGCCGGGCTTTGCCGCCGCGGCGTCGATCGCCGCCTGGATCGCGGCGCTGTCATCGGCGACGCCGTCGCCTTTCGCCTTGACCGTGACGGCGACGGGATCGGAAGGCGCGGTCGCGAAGACCGAGACCGATCGGGCGGTCTGGGCCTCGGCACTTGCGACCTGCATTGCCGCGACCACCACCAACCCTGCGATGCGCACCCTGCCGTTCATGCCCTGTCCCCTGCGTTTATACTCACACGATAACACGCGGATACGCATGCGCGGATGTCCGCGCGACCGCGACAAAGGTCGCAATGGTCAAAGCCGCCGCCTGCGAACATTAGCTTGTCCGTCCGAAGCCGGGGAAAGACGTGGAAGCGCAGCGAAAAATGACCGGATTGCCGTCCTTTGCGATCGTCGTGATGGGGGTGAGCGGCTGCGGTAAGTCCACTCTGGCCGCGCATCTTGCCGCGCATCTGGCGGTGCCGGCGTTCGAGGGCGACGATTTCCATGCGCCCGGAAGCGTTGCCAAGATGCGTGCCGGCCAGCCCCTCGACGATGACGACCGCTGGCCCTGGCTCGACCGGCTGGGCGCGGCGATCGGTGGGGCGGTGCGAGAGCAGGGCATCGCGGTTGCCGCCTGTTCGGCGCTCAAGCGCAGCTATCGCGAGCGGCTGGAGGCGGCTGCAGGCGTGCCGATCGCCTTCGTCCTGCTGGAAGGCGATCGGGACGAGATCGCGCCGCGCCTGGCCGCGCGGGCCGGGCATTACATGGCGCCCAGCCTGCTCGACAGCCAGTTCGCCACACTAGAGCGTCCCGGTGCCGACGAGCGTGCGATCACGCTGCACTGCTATCGGCCGGTGGAGGAATTGTGCGGCGAGGTGCTCGCCTGGGCAGAGGTGGTACGAGTTATCTAGGATCGTCATGCGCTTCTCCCTCTCTCCGCTTGCGGGGAGAGGGTTGGGGAGAGGGGCATATCTAGTGCGGGGCGCTTGCCCCTCTCCCGGCTTCGGCTGCGCCTCGCCACCCTCTCCCCTGAAGGGGAGAGGGAGAATTACGGCATCAGCCGCTTGCGGCCCTGGGAGAGGTGCCAGCGCATCGCCAGGGCGGCGCCGTCGCCGTCCTGGGCGCGGATCGCGTCGACGATCGCGTCATGCTCGTCCATCATCGATCCGATCACTTCGGGCGGGCGTGAGCGCGAGATGTCGACCCCGGCGCGCAATATGCCCATCACGTCGTGCTGGAGATGGTCGAAGGTCGAGATGAACGCGCTGTTGCCCGTCGCCTCGGCGATCGCACGGTGGAGCCGCCAGTCCTCGTCATGCGCGGGCGCAGAGGAGAGCAGGGCGGTGCGTAGCGCCTCGAGCGCCGCGTCGATCTCCTCCATCTGCTCGTGCGAGCGGCGCTGGGCGGCCAGTCGTGCCGCCTCGGCCTCGAGCACGAAGCGGACTTCATAGGTGCCGAGCGTCGCCGCCAGCCCGTCCATCGGCACGTGCGAGCCGAGCCGGGCGGAGGGGCGGCGCTTCACATAGGAGCCCGCGCCGCGCCGCGCTTCCGTAATACCGTCGGCGGCGAGGCGGACCAGCGCCTCGCGCACGATCGTCCGCGACATGCCGAACAGCTCGGCCAGCCGCGCTTCCGAAGGCAGCCGGTCGCCAGCCGCCAGATCGTCCTCGTTGATGATCCCGACGATCGCCGTATAGGCGCGATCCGCGAGCCTGCCCTCCTGCACGGCGCCTCTCTTCTTCGCGCCTCGATTTTCTCCAGGGCGCGTTTCAGACAAGGTAGCTGAGCCCCAGCACCATGGCCAGTCCGGCGACCGAGATCACCGTCTCGAGCATCGACCAGGTGCGGAAGGTGTCCGCCGTGGTCGTGCCCATATAGCCCTTGACCAGCCAGAAGCCCGGATCGTTGACATGGCTGAAGAACACCGAGCCGGCGCCGATCGCGAGGACCACCAGCTCGGGCGAGGCGCCCGAGGCGGCGACCACGCCGGGCATGATGCCCACCGCGGTGATCGTCGCCACCGTCGCCGATCCGGCCGCCAGGCGGATGCCGACCGCGACCAGCCAGCCGAGCAGCAGGGGCGAGATCGAGTACATCATCACCAGTCGTGCCAGCAGGTTCGACAGGCCGGCGGTGACCAGCACCTGCTTGAGCGCGCCGCCCGCGCCGATGGCGAGCAGGATCGCGCCGGCCGCGCCCATCGTCTCGAACCAGATCGCGTCCTGGATGCCTTCTTCGCTCAGCCGGCGGCCGAACAGCAAGGGCAGGGCGAGCAGGTTGGTGATGAGCAGCGCCAGCACCGGATTGGCCGCGGCGGCGAGCAGGGACGAGTTGGCCAGTGCCGGCACCAGCTTGGCGAGTTCGCCGGTGGCGATCAGCACGATCGGCAGCAGCACGATGAACAGCGAGACGGCGCGGGGCGGCGGCTGCAGGTCGTGGACCGGATCGCTCAGCACCGGCTCGGTCAGCTTGACGCCGGGCGTGACGAACTTGGCGAGCACGGGTCCGGCGAGGATCGCGATGGGGATGGCGATGATCACGCCGTAGAGCATGGTCAGGCCAAGGTTCGCCTTGAGCGCCTCGACCGCGAGCAGCGGGCCGGGATGCGGGGGCACCAGCGCATGGACCACGCCGAGGCCGGCGAGCGCGGGCATGATCAGGCGCAGCTTGGTGCCGTCGGGATCGCCATTGTCGGGCATTGCCTTGGCCGCGGCGACGACGATCGGCAGGAGGAGCACCAGCCCGGTTTCGAAGAACAGGGGCAGGCCGATGACGATCGCGATGCCGAGCGTCGCCCAGGGCGCGGCCTTGGGCCCGGTCAGCCGCAATGCGCCGGTGGCGAGCGAGGCCGCGGCGCCGGAGAGGTGGAGCATCGCGCCGAGCGACAGGCCCAGCGCCACCACCAGGCCGGTGCCGCCGACGATGTCACCCACCCCCTTCTGCACCGCCTTTGCGGTGTCGCCGAGCGGCAGGCCGGCGAACAGGCCGACCGCGAAGGCGCCGACGAGCAGGCCGATGAATGGATGGAGCCGCCAGCGGACGATCAGCAGAATGGCAAGCACGATGCCGGCGATGGCGGCGATGACCAGCCGGATATCCTCGCCGGTCACTTCACGATCTCCCGGGCAATCGGCTGGGCGCAGTCGTGCACGAATCCTGACATCGTTGTCCTCCCCGGAAGTCCTCGGCTTTTTCTTGCAAGCACGTTGAACCGAGTGAGTTGTACGACAACTTTTTCCAATTCGGCAACGAAAAAGGCTTGCTACCGCTACCAAATGCGGAACATATTAAAACCTGTCCAACCGATTCCGGCAAAACGGAACGGGGATGGGATCGGTTCGAGTCGCCGATCCGCGAGCATGACGCCATGCGCCTCGGGGAGAGGATCGATGAAGGTGACCGTTCAGGAAGCGAGTCAGAAAGCGGCGGTTTCGGCCGCGATGCCCCATCTGATGGATGGCGCGGGCAGGCCCGTGCATCTCACGCCGACCCAGCTCAAGGTGATGCAGGGTGTGCATTCCGGGCAGCTCAACAAGCAGATCGCCTATGAGCTCGGCATCGCCGAGGCCACGGTGAAGGCGCACATGACCGCGCTGATGCGCAAGCTCAACGTGCGCAACCGCACCCAGGTCGCGATCGCGGCCCAGAGCCTGGCGCTCCGCCAGGCCTGATTTCCCGGCCCGGCATTGCCCGGGCCTTCCGACGTTCGTCCAGCCCGTTTTCCGGAGAGCCATGATGACGGCCTATCGCCTGCTTTGCGCGGCCCTGTTGCTGTGCCCGCTTCCCGCCTTTGCCGGATCGACTTCGGTCTATCTGACCCAGCCGAACGATCCGCGCGCGATCACCGTGAAGGGCGTGGGCGACGGCCGCGCCGACGACAGCGCGGCGATCCAGCAGGCGATCGATGCGGCGGCCAAGGGCGGGCAGGGCGGCCTCGTCTTCCTGCCGTCGGGCCGCTACCGGATCAGCCGGACGATCTTCGTGCGATCGGCGGTGCGTGTGTTCGGCGTGGGCGCGACGCGGCCGGTGATCGTGCTGGGCGACGACACGCCGGGCTATGCAGCTGGCGTCGGCGCGATGGTCTCCTTCACCGGCGAGGACCAGTACCGGGTCGGCAAGGTGCCGGTGCCGCCGCCCACCAGCGTGCCGGCCAACCCCAACATCTATGACGCGACGTCGAGCACCTTCTATTCGGCGATGGCCAATGTCGACTTCGAGATCGGCAAGGGCAATGCCGGCGCGGTGGCGGTGCGCTTCCGCGTCGCCCAGCACGGCTTCCTGCGCCACATGGACTTCCATCTCGGATCCGGGCTGGCGGGGATCTATCAGGCCGGCAACGAGTGCGAGGATCTGCGCTTCTATGGCGGGCGCTATGGGATCTTGACCGAGAAGACCTCGCCCGCCTGGCAGTTCACGCTGATCGACAGCGAGTTCAGCGGGCAGCGCGACGCCGCGATCCGCGAGCATGAGGTGGACCTGACGCTGGTGAACGTGGCGATCCGCGACGTGCCGGTGGGGATCGAGATCGACAAGGGCTATTCGGACTCGCTGTGGGGCAAGGATGTTCGCTTCGAGAATGTGTCGAACGCCGGCGTGCTGATCTCGAACGAGGACAGCGTGTTCACCCAGGTCGGCTTCATGAACGCGCTGGCGCAGAACACGCCGGTCTTCGCCCGCTTCCGCGACAGCGGCAAGACGGTGGCGGGGCAGGGGCGCCAGTACCGCGTCACCGACTTCTCGCATGGGCTGAAGCTCGGCGCCGTCGGAGAGATCGGCGCGTTCGCCACCGACGTCTCGATCGCGCCGCTGTCGAAGCTCCCGGCACGGCGCAAGCCCGCGATCGCGGCGCTGCCGCCGGTCGGCGAATGGGCCAATGTCCGCGATCTGGGCGTGAAGGGCGACGATGAGACCGACGACACCGCCGCGCTCCAGCGCGCGATCGACACGCACCGGGTGCTCTATTTGCCGCTCGGCCGCTACCGGGTGACCGACACGCTCAGGCTGCGTCCCGACACGGTGATCATCTCGCTGCACCCGAGCCTGACCCATCTCTATCTGCCCGATGAGACTCCCGCCTATGCGGGCGTCGGCGGCGCCAAGGCGCTGATCGAGAGCGCGAAGGGCGGCAATGCGATCGTCTCCGGGCTCGGCCTGTGGACCGGCGGGGTGAACCCGCGTGCCACGGCGCTGCTGTGGCGGGCCGGCGAGGCCTCTATGGTCAATGACGTGAAGATCCAGGGCGGCGGCGGGACGCTGCTCACCAAGGGCAGCCCGATCGGTTTCGGCGACCCGCGCGCGCGCTTCGACGGCCAGCATCCGAGCATCTGGGTCACCGATGGCGGCGGCGGCACCTTCGCTGCGGTCTGGTCGCCCAACACCCTGGCCTCGGCGGGCTTCTACGTCTCGGACACCAAGACGCCCGGCTATGTCTATGAGCTGTCGGCCGAGCATCATTACCGCACCGAGATCGTGCTCGACCGGGTGGAGAACTGGGAATTCCACGCGCCGCAGACCGAGCAGGAAGTGCGCGACGGCGTCAACGCGGTGTCGACCGAGTTCCGCAACTCGCGCAACATCCTGTTCGCCAATTATCACGGCTACCGCGTCACCCGCTCGGCCAAGCCGATGGACGTGGCGGTGCGGCTCTACAATTCGAGCGACATCCATTTCCGCAACGTCCACGTGAACGCCGAGAGCGCCTTTGCCAGCTGCGACGACAAAGGCTGCGGCACCTATGTCCGCGCCAGCAAATATCCGTTCGAGAACGCGATCAAGGACATGACCGGCGGGCTCGAGGTGCGCGAGCGCGAGTTCGCCAGGCTCGATGTTGGCGCGGTGGCGACGGCCAAGGCGCAGGTGCCGGTGACCCCGGGCGTCGAGAAGCTGGCCGACGGCTTCTATTCGATCGCCGGCGCGGCGGTGGACGCGAAGGGCAAGTTGTACTTCGTCGATCGCCAGTTCCAGCGCATCCATGGCTGGTCCGAGAAGGAAGGTCTGTCGGTGCTCGCCGATGCGCCGCTCGATCCGGTCAGCCTGGCGATCGACCGTTCGGGCCGGCTGATGGTGCTGTCCTCGGCCGGGCATGACGCCAGCGTCTACAGCATCGATCCTGCTGCGCCTTCGGACGTGAAGCTGATCGCGCCGACGCCGGTGCAGGCGCGTGCCGGGGCGCTGACCGCGCTGCCGGGCAATATGTGGGCGAATGGCGAATTCGCCGACCGGATCGATCCAAAGACCTATCAGTTCCCGCCGATCGCGGACTTCTTCACCAACGCGATGGGCACGCCCAAGCCGCGCGAATATGTCTCGCCCGACGGTTCGCTGGTGCTCCCGGCCTTCCGCGTGTGGAACCAGGGGCCGGACGATCACCAGGGCTGGCGCTGGTCGGATACGCTGGACGCCTATGCGCTGGTCACCGCCAAGCCGGGCGAACGGGTTTTCCTGACCAACGGCTCGGAGAACCGCAGCTATAGCGGGCTGGTCGGCGCGGGCGGCGTGGTCACCGACCTCAAGGTCGTCGCGGATCGCGGTGGCGAGAGCGTGGTCCGCGATGCCGCGGGCAACCTCTATGTCGCGAACGGGCAGGTGTTCGTCTATGATCCGGCAGGCAAGCCGCTTCGCCGGATCGATGTGCCCGAGCGGCCGCTCCAGCTGATCCTGGGCGGCGCGGACGGCCGGACACTGTTCGTTCTTACCCACCACACGCTCTACCGGGTGCGGATCTAGCGCCGCACCCGGCGCGCCGATCCGCCGTCTCGCCTACCTCCGGACCCGTCCGCCGCATTCCCTCTTCCCTTGCGAACCCCAACCGGTTACACGGCTTGCTTTAGCGCTAATTCTTCCGCGGGTGCCAAAGTGCTGGCGGGCGGGGCGCAAGGGAGAGACAAGGCGTGGCAACGACTTCGACCGTGGGACAGGGCGCAGGAATTCCGTCGAGCTGGATGCCGGCCAAGGGCGCGAGCCGGGTGGAGATCGATGCGCTGGTCACGCGGGTGCTCGCCGAGCTGCGCCTCGACGAGAAGGTCGCGATGATGTCCGGCAAGGGCTTTTTCGACGCGCTCGCCGAGGATGACCGGATCTGGGGCGCGCGGCCCTATCGCGCCGGCGGCGGCGCCGAGCGGCTGGGCATCCCGCCGCTGATGTTCACCGACGGCCCGCGCGGGGTCACCCGGGTCGGCTCGACCTGCTTCCCCTGCACCATGGCGCGCGGTGCCACCTTCGATGCGGCGCTGGAGCGGCGCGTCGGCGAAGCGATGGGCATTGAGGCCCGGGCGCAGGATTGCAGCTTCTCGGGTGCGGTCTGCATCAACCTGCTGCGCCATCCTGCCTGGGGGCGCGCGCAGGAGACCTATGGCGAGGACCCCTGGCACCTGGGCGTGATGGGCGCGGCGATGGGCACCGGCATCCAGGCGCACAATGTGATCGCCACGGTGAAGCATTTCGCGCTGAACTCGATGGAGAACGCGCGCTTCAAGGTGAACGTGACTGCCGACGAGCGCGCGATGCACGAAGTCTATCTGCCGCACTTCAAGCATTGCCTGGATGCCGGGGTGGCGACGGTGATGACCGCGTACAACAAGGTCAATGGCGAGTTCTGCGGACAGAGCCGCGCGCTGCTCACCGATGTGCTGCGCGGCGAATGGGGTTTCGAGGGCTTCGTCCATTCGGACTGGGTGCGCGGGGTGCACAAGGTGTACGGTGCGGCTGCGGGCCTCGACGTCGAGAATCCTGAGCCGCTGGTGTTTGGCGAGAAGCTGGTCGCCGCGGTCGAGGCGGGGACGTTGGAGCCCGAAGTGATCGACCAGGCCTGCCGCCGCATCCTCACCACCCAGTTCCGCTTCGCCGCGCTCGAGGACCCGCTGGAGGATTACCCGAAGGCGATGATCGGGCAGGACAGCCACCGCGCGCTCGCCCGCGAAGTCGCCGAGAAATGCGCGGTGCTGCTGGAGAATGACGGCACGCTGCCGCTTCGCCGCGAGAAGGTGCGCAAGCTCGCCGTGCTGGGCAGCCTCGCTGATATGGAGAATACCGGCGACAATGGATCGAGCCGGGTGCGCACGCCCTATGTGATCACCCCGCTCCAAGGCCTGCGCGCGCTGCTCGGCGACGCGGCGGTGGTCTATGCCGGCGGCGAGGATCTCGATGCCGCGACGCAGGTTGCGCGGGACGCCGATGCGGTGGTCGTCGTCGCCGGCTTCACCGCCAAGGAAGAGGGCGAGTACATCATCGGCGACATCGCGCTGGGCGCCGATGGCAAGCCGGGCCGGCCGAGCATCTCGAAGGAGCCGATTGGCGGCGACCGGCTGTCGCTGGGCCTGCCCGAGCAGCAGGTCGCGCTGATCGGCGCGGCGGCGGCGAGCGGCAAGCCGGTCGTTGTCGTGCTGGTTGCGGGTTCGGCGGTGCTGGTCGAGGAATGGCGCGAACAGGCGAACGCGATCCTGATGAGCTTCTATGCCGGCATGGAAGGCGGCCATGCGCTGGCCAGCCTGTTGTTCGGCGACGTCAGCCCCTCGGGCAAGCTGCCCTTCACCGTGGCGCGTGACGCAGGCGACTATCCGTTCTTCGACCGCGATGCCGATGCGATCGAATATGGCCGCTGGCATGGCTACACCAAGTTCGAGCGCGAGCAGCTGACGCCGCGCTACGCCTTCGGCCACGGCCTGTCCTATGCGCGCTTCGCCTATCGCGGGCTGGAGGCGCGGGTGCGGGGCGGAGCGATCGAAGTGTCGGTCGCAGTGCGCAACACCGGGGACATGGCGGCCGAGGAAGTCGTGCAATGCTATGTCGGTGCGCCGGGCGTCGAGGCCGAACAGCCAGTCAAGCTGCTGCGCGCCTTCGAGCGGGTCGCGCTCGCACCGGGCGAGACCAGGGTCGTGCAGCTTGCCATTGCGCTCGACAGCCTGCGCTGGCGCGATCCGGCGACGCATGGCTGGCGGCTGGAGGGCGGCGCCTACCGCGTGCTGGTCGGCGGCGCCTCCGACACGCTGATCGAGACGCGCGTCACGCTCTGATCTCGGCCAGCCAGCGATCGACGATGCGGGCGGTGGCGATGCTGTCCGCCGCATCGAGGCCGGGATGGGCGAACTCGGTGGCGCCGGAGAGGATCGCCTGGTTCGCGGCTTCGAACTGGAAGCTGTAGAGATGGCGCGGTTCGTCGACGGGGATTTCCTCGCGACTGCCGTCCGGGCGGATCAGGCGCATGACGTTCACCCCGCCGGTCTTGCCGCCGGCGAACCAGAACTGGTCGACCTCGAGCCGGCCCGTCGAACCCATCACGTGCAGCACATTGTCCTGGCGTACCGTGACCGAGCAGGAAAGGTCGGCGGTGATCCCGCCGGGGAAGCGGAGCAGGGCGGAGGTCCATTCCTCGACGCCGCTCGGCCCGAAATGGGCGACTGCCTTGACCGCGCAGGGCATCGGTATGTTGCCGCCAACCCGGGCGCCGGCGATCAGCCCGGCCATCGATACCGGATAGCCGGCCAGGTCGAGAATCGCGCCGCCGCCCAGTTCGGGCTGGAACAGCCGGTGGCCGGGGCGTGCCGCCTCGGGCACTGCGAAGCCGAAGCTGGAGCGGATCATCCGGACCTCGCCGATCGCGTCGGCGCGGATCAACTCGGCAATGCGGGTGGCCAGCGGGTGGAAGCGGTACATGAAGGCTTCGCCCAGGAAGGTGCCGGCAGCACGCGCGGCGGCGAACATCGCCTCCGTCTCGGCGGCGCAGACTCCCATCGGCTTCTCGCAGAGCACATGCTTGCCGCCTCGCGCGGCCGCTATCGCCCAGTGCGCGTGATGGCTGTGCGGCGTGGCGATGTAGATCGCATCGACCTCCGGATCGGCGATCAGCGCGTCATAGCCGGTGACGACGCGGATGCCGGGGAAATGCTCTGCCAGTTCGGGCCGGTTCGGGTTGCGGGTGCCGAGCGCGACGATCGTGCCGGTCCCGGAACCGGCGGCACCGGCGAGGAAGTCGCGGGCGATGTTGCCGGGCCCCAGGATGCCCCAGCGGACGGGTGCGATGCTCATGGCCGGGCCTCCTGATGCGCCTTCAAGGCGGCTAGCGCGTCGACAACGTAGCGGTGATCCTCTTCCTGGGCGAGACCGCTGACCGCGACCGCCCCGATCACTCCGGTGCCCGCGATCCGGATCGGCACCGCGCCGCCGGCCGCGACATGGGTGCGCAGGTCCAGCCCGAAGCGATCAAAGGCGCCGGGCGGGGCGGCGTCGAACTTGAGGCGCATCGCATAGCTGGAACGTTCGAAGCGCATGACGAGGGCGATCTTGCGGTCGATCCAGCCGAGATTGTCCTGGGTGGCGCCGGGCAGCAGCACGCTGAACAGCCGCGTGCCGGCGCGGCGGATATCGATCGCGATCGGCGCGCCCGCCACGGTACCGCGATCGCGCAGATGGCAGCCGAGCCACCAGGCGTCGTCGGCGTCGAAGCGGGTGAGCGCGAGCACTTGTTCCTCGCGGTCAATCTCTTCCAGCTGCATCCGCCTTCTCCGATCTTCGTTGAATTTAGCGCTAAATCATCTAGGCTTTGGCCGTTCCAAATGGAAGAGGCTCGCGCATGACGATAGCATCCAGGACGCCGCCCGGCGCCAATCCCGCGCATGGTCCGTTCCGGCCGCTGTTGCCCGGCCAGGTCACGCAGGTGCGGATCGTCGGCAGGGACGGCAGCCAGGACCGGCTGGTGCTGGAGGCGGACCGGCTGCTCGAGGCGCCGAACTGGACGCCGGATGGGGCCGCGCTGATCGTCAATGGCGGCGGGCATCTGTTCCGCCTGAAGCTGGACGGCGCGCCGGTGCTGGAGCCGATCGCGATCCACGGCATCGACAATGCGAACAACGACCATCTGCTCTCGCCCGACGGTCGGACGCTCTACATCACCGCGGCGCGCAAGGTATATGCGGTGCCGGTCACCGGCGGCGCGCCGCGCCAGGTGAGCCCCGAGGACGGGCTGGCCTATTATCTCCACGGCATCTCGCCCGACGGCACCGAGCTGGCCTGCGCGACGATCCGGCCGGGTGAACCGCTGCACTGGGGCATCGCGGTGGTGCCCGAGGCGGGCGGCCCGGCGCGGCAGCTGTTCGAGGGGCTGGCGCCGGTCGACGGGCCCGAATGGACGCCCGATGGCGCATGGATCTGGTTCAATGGCGAGCTGGAGGCGCATGTGCCGGGCGATGCCAGCTTGTTCCGGATGCGGCCCGGCGGCGGCGATGTAGAGCGGATGAGTGTGGGCAGCCGCGTCGACTGGTTTCCGCACCCCGACCCCATCGGCGAGACGATCGCCTATCTCAGCTATCCCGAGGGTACGACCGGGCATCCGCCGAACCTGCCGGTCGAGCTGCGGACGATGCCGGTCGAGGGCGGGGAGGCCCGGACGATCGCGAGTTTCTTTGGTGGGCAGGGATCGATCAACGTCAGCAGCTGGTCGCCGGACGGGCGGTGGCTGGCCTATGTGGCGTACCCGGTGGGGTAGGGCGGGACTGCCGGCCGCGCCGCGTATTCCTCTCCCGGAGGGAGAGGGGGACCACCGCCTTTGGCGGTGGTGGAGAGGGAACGCCGCAAGCTGTATCCCTCGTGGCAGGCCCCCTCCACCAGCTTCGCTGGTCCCCCTCCCCCTGCGGGGGAGGATTTTGGTTCAGGTAACCCCCGCCGCATCCAGCAGCCCGAGGAGGCGGATGGCCGTCTCGACCTGCCCGCCGTCGCCGGCGCCCTCGGTAATGCGGGTATGGAGGGCCTTCCACGAGGCACGCAGGCCGCCTTCGTAGCGGGGCAGCGCGGTGCGGGTGCCGCTGGCGTCGAGCAAGCGGACCTCGGCGGGTATCGAGAGGGCGGTGCCGTCGATCACGATCTCGCGGCGCAGCGTGCGCGAGACGGTCTCCAGCGCGAAGCGGGTGCGGAAGCTGTGCCGGGCGCTCAGGCGAGCGCCGTTCCAGCCGTCCGCGCTCTCCACGACGAGGACGATCTCGCTGGGCGTATCGGCGAGGACGCGGAGGCCTTCGGCATGGCAGCCGAGTGTATCGAGCAGCATCAACAGCTCGAACAACGCGGCGCGCAAGGAGCCGCTGGTCTCGGCAGCGGCATCGACGATGAGCGGGATATCGTCGTTCAGCGCGCGGGAGGCGGCGATGGCGGCTTCTGGCAGGGCCGGCGCGGCGATAAGCGCGAGGCCTATCGTCGATCCAGTATCCGACAGAGCGCGCAGGCTCTTGGCCGAGGCCAGGCCGGGTTCGGTGATCATCACCGCGCCTTCGCCTGCGCTTGCGAGCGCATCGCCGGAGACGATGTGGACGTCGCCGCCTGCCTCGTCGATCGCGAAGCGGTTGGGCAGGGTCGCCAGCACCGCCTGCTGGTCGGCGGGCTTCACGCGCAGCCGGGTCATGCCACGATCTCCATCACTTGGGCAGCGGCATCGGCAAGGTCGAGCGCGAAGGCGAGATCCTCGACCGCGGCGTCGAACGGTGTGTCGAGCGGCACGCCGCGGGTCGCCACCGCGTGGAGGTGGCGCCACTGGGCGGCATAGCCATTGTCGGCATGGCTGAAACCGCGGCTGCCTTGCGCGTCGCTGAGCGTGGCGCGGCCCGAGCCCGCCGAGATGTAGGACGGGCCGAAATCGACATGGAGCCGGCGCTCGGCATTCGATGCCTCGAAGCTCCAGGAGGGCGGCCATTGGCCGGGCATCACCGCGAGCAGCTCGGCGATCTGGTCGCCGCTGCGCATCAGGATCGAATAGCCGAAGGGCGGGTGGCGCCGCGCTTCCACCACGGTGCCGAGCTGCGGATAGAAGCGGCGGAGCAGCGGGGCGTGGTGGATGGCGAGGCCGAGCACGGTGGCGCGCAGGCGCTCGCGCTGGAATTCGGGCGGCTGTTCGGCGGGCGGGGCGGGCGGCGGCGGGGAAGGAAAGGCCTCCTCGGTCGCGGCATTCACGAACTGGGCGTTGGGCGGGACGAAGATCGCCGAGCGGATGCGGGTGGCGCTGCTGCCCTCGGCTTCCCAGGCCGCCAGGCCAGCGCGGAAGCCGGGATCGTACCAGTGCATCGTGCCGACCAGCACGGTCATCCTGGTCTCGGCGACGACGCGGCCGACCTCTTCCGCCTGCTCTCGGCTGACGGCGAGCGGCTTCTCGACCAGGGCGGCGCGCTTGCCGGCGCGGGCGGCGGCGATCAGCTGCTCGGCATGGAAATGATGCGGGCTGCAGATCGCGACCACGTCGATCGACGGGTCCCCGATCACCGAAGCGGCATCGGTGACGCCTTGCGCCCCGCAGCGCGCGGCGACGATGTCGGCCAGCTCGGCGTTGACGTCCATCACCTTTCCGACCCGCCACAGCTCGGGCATCCGGGCGAGCGTCGGCAGATGAATCGCCTGGGTCACCGGGCCGGCGCCGAGGATGCCGATGGAGAGCGGCGCGCTCATGCGAGCGCCGTCCAGCCGGCGCGATCGGCGCTGGCCCGCACCGCCGTCTCGACGAAGCGCATCGTGCGGACGCCGTCCTCGATGCCGGGCAGCACCGTGCCGATCAGGCTGGTGTCGCCGTCGATCGCCTTGGCGAAGTCACGATACTGGACCGCGAAGCCGGCGAGGATCGACCCGCCGAAACCCGGGGGCAGCGGCTCGCGGACGAGCAGGCCGGGTGACATCGGGCTGAGCAGCGACACCGCACCGTCGGCCGCGACGAAGCGCAGGGTCTCGGGTGCCTCGGCATTCCAGTGCAGCGCGCCCTTCTCGCCAAAGACCTGGAGGGTGAAGCCGAGACGTTCTCCCACCGCAACCTGCGACGAGGCGAGCACGCCAGAGGCGCCGCCGGTAAAGCGCATCAGGATATTGGCGTCGTCGTCGAGGGCCCGGCCGGGGACGTGCATGCGGACATCGGCGACGATCTCGCTGACGGTGTCGCCAGTGACATATTCGGCTAGGTGGAAGGCGTGGGTGCCGATGTCGGAGATGCAGCCGCCGACGCCGGAGCGCGACGGGTCCATCCGCCAGGCCGCGCGCGGGTTGCCGGCCTGCTCGAGCGCTTTGGCGAGCCAGCCCTGGTTGAAACTCACAGCCACCTTGCGGACCGCACCGATCATGTCGGCGGCGACGCGTGCGCGGGCCTCGCGGATGATCGGGAAGCCCGAATAGGTGAAGGTGAGGGCGTAAAGGCTGGAGCTGGCGGCGAGCGCGTCGCGCAGCTGCTCTGCCTCGGCCAGCGTGGCGGTGGCGGGCTTGTCCGACATCACGTGCAGCCCGGCTTCGATCGCGGCGAGTGCGGCTGGGAGGTGGAGATGGTTGGGGGTGGCGATCGCCAGTGCCTGGATGCCGTCGGGCCGGGCGGCTTCGGCGGCGATCATCTCGGCATGGTCGGCATAGCAGCGCTCGGGCGGCACGCCGTAGCTCGCGCCGGCGGCGCGGGAGCGATCGGGATCGCTGGAGAAGGCGCCGGCGACCAGTTCGAAGCGGCCGCTCAGATGCGCGCCCAGATGATGCATCGGGCCGATGAAGGAACCGAGGCCGCCGCCTGTCATGCCCAGCCTGATCTTCGCCATCTTCGCGCTCTCCACCTGTGATTCTAGTTTAGTTTAGCGCTAAACTTAAACTCGAAACCCGTCAAGCGTGGCGGGCGTCGCTTGCTGTGGTACATATTACGAAAATAGAGTCGCGCGGACGAACCGGGAATCAGGATCGGCGGTGTATGGCGCGGCGGCGCGGCAGTTCAGGCGTAACGATCCAGGCGGTGGCGGAACGCGCCGGCACCTCGGCGATGACCGTCTCCAATTATCTCAATGACACGGGCAAGATGGGCGAGGCGACGCGCGAGCGGGTGCGCGAGGCGATCGAGGCGCTCGACTACAAGCCCAATCCGGCGGCGCGGGCGCTGGCCAGCTCGGTCGTGGCGCGGATCGGGCTGGTCTATGTGAACCCGCAGAACGCGTTCCTCAGCGCGATGCTGGTCGGTGCGCTCCAGGCGGCGACGGCGCACGGCGCGCAGCTGATGGTCCAATATGGCGGTGCGCCCGCCTATGACACGTTGGCCGAGGCCCTGCGCGGGCTGGTGCGCAGTGGCGCCAACGCGTTGTTGCTGCCACCGCCCTATTCGGAACTGATTTCTGGGCGCCCGATCGTAGAGGAACTGGGCGTGCCGATCGCGGTGGTTGCAGCGGGGCGGGCGATGCCGGGCATCGTCACCGTGCGCGTCGACGATCATGCGGCGGCGCGGGCGATGACCGACCTGCTGATCAGCCTGGGCCATCGCCGGATCGGCTTCATCGGCGGCCCCAAGGGCCATGGCGCCACGGCCCTGCGGTGCGAGGGCTATCTCGACTCGCTACGGGCGCACGGGCTGCCCGAGGCGCCCGAGCTGATCGACTCGGGCGATTTCGGGTTCGAGTCCGGGCTGGAGGCGGCCAAGCGGCTGCTCGACCTTGCCGATCGGCCCAGCGCGGTCTTCGCCTCGAGCGACGACATGGCCGCGGCGGTGCTCTCCGTCGCGCATCGCCGCAGCCTGACCATTCCGGACGGGCTCGCCGTTGCCGGGTTCGACGACACGCCGATCGCCGTGAAGACCTGGCCATCGTTGACCACCATCCGCCAGCCCATCTCCGAGATGGCGGAGCGGGCGACGCAGGCGCTGATCGCGCGAGTCGGGGACGGCGATGCGGGGGCGGAGGATGTGCACGTCGATTTCAAGCTGATCGAACGGGCCTCGACCGGCATTGGCCGCTTTCGCCGATAAGTACGGGATTCCGCGCGCCGCCACGGATGCGACCAAAATGGCACGGTCCATTCATCGAATACGCGATCCGCATTAGGTAATGCATTCCACTATTGACAACGTCTCCGGAAAGTTTCAGCACAGGCTAGATTTAGCGCTAAGGCAAAAGCCGGGGCGACTGAACGGGAGACGGGTCGCAAAGGTCGCGCCGCTCCTTGGGAGAACAGGATGCGCCGCCCCGCGGCCGTCGATGTGGGAGGAACTGATGAGCGTCTCGATCATGAAGCTTAAGAGCGGCATCAGCGCTACGGCGCTGCTCGCGGTGGCCGTTGCCCTGCCGGGCGCCGCCTTTGCGCAGAGCACGGATGCCGCCGTCACCCCGGCCAAGGCGACGCCGGTCGCGGCCGGGCAGGAAGCGCCGGCGCCGGCGCCGGCCGCCGAGGCGACGTCCGAAGGCGAGATCATCGTCACCGCGCAGAAGCGTTCCGAGCGTCTGGTCGAAGTGCCGCTCGCGGTTACCGCGGTGAGCGCCAACACGCTGGCGAGCGCACAGATCAACGACACCAGCAGCCTCACCCGCGCGGTGCCGTCGCTCCAGTACCAGCAGGGCAACAACCCCGGGAACAGCGGCTTCCGTATCCGCGGCGTCGGCACCCAGCTGTTCAGCCTGGGCGTCGAATCCGCCGTCGCGGTCGTGGTCGACGGCGTGGTCGCGCCACGCCAGGCCCAGGGCTTCAGCGACCTGGCCGACCTGGAGCGCGTCGAAGTGCTGCGCGGCCCGCAGGGCACGCTGTTCGGCAAGAACGCGACCGCCGGCGTGATCAACATCGTCACCGCGCGTCCGTCCAAGAGCTTCACCGGCAATGTCGAGGCGACGGTTGCCGAGCACAACGAATATCGCGTGAAGGGATCGCTCTCGGGCCCGATCAGCGACACGCTGAGCGCCCGGGTCAGCGGCTTCTACAACCATGTCGGCGGCTACATCTACAATGCGGCCAAGGACAAGATGGTCAACGGCAACGAGAGCTGGGGCGTTCGCGGCAAGCTCGAATGGGATGCCGCATCGAACCTCACCTTCCTGCTGACCGGCGACTATCGCGAGAACAATGCCGATTGCTGCTCGCGCGTGCCGGTGTCGATCGTCACCCCGGCGATGCAGACGCTGCTCGGGCCGCAGGTGGTCGCCAGCCCGGAGAACCGCACCGTCTCCAATGACGACCTGAGCTACTACCGCACCAAGTCGTCGGTGGTTTCGCTGCAAGGCGACTGGGACCTGGGGCCGGCCACGCTGACCTCGATCACCGCCTGGCAATATTATCGCCAGAACGACCAGTTCGAGCCCGACCAGATCGCATCGGACCCGGTGCGCTATGTCGGCGCCTTCCCCTATTCGCAGTGGAACAACAATTCCTCGCATCTGGGGTACAACAATTACTCGCAGGAGCTCCGCCTCGCCTCGAACGGCAAGAGCGACTTCACCTATGTGATCGGCGCCTTCTACAACCACCTCGATCTCGATCGTAACCTGAACCGCCGCCGCCAGCGCTGCGCCGCCGGCACGCTGGGCCAGCCCTGCACCGTTACCAGCGCCGACTCCTCGGGCTTCGAGGGCAATTTCAAGAGCGACAATTATGCGCTGTTCGGCCAGGTCGACTGGCGGATCGTCGGCGGCCTGCACGTCATCGCCGGCCTGCGCGGCCAGTATGAGAAGCAGACCGTGACCGGCCGCGTCTATGGCCCGCTGGTCGCCGGCGATGCACTGTTCCCGGGCGTGGTCCTCAACAGCGGCACCCGCTCGCGCGACGACAGCGCGGTCACCGGCAAGGCGGGCCTGCGCTACGAGTTCAACCGCAACCTGCAGGTCTATGGCAGCTATACGCGCGGCTATAAGGCGTTCGCCCTCGACATCGACGCGAGCACCAACTTCGCCACGCAGAACGGCATCGCGCCGGAGCATGTCAACGCGTACGAGCTGGGCGCCAAGTGGATCGCGCCGGGCGGCAAGTTCGACGTCAGCGCCGCGCTGTTCCGTTCGGACTTCACCAACCTGCAGGTGCAGGCACTGGTGACCGATCCGGCCGCGGGCACCTTCATCACCGTGCTCGGCAATGCCGGCAAGTCCCGCTCCCAGGGCTTTGAAATCGAGGCGAACCTGCGTCCCACCGAGGGGCTGTCGATCGCGGCGAACTTCACCCTGGTCGATGCGACGATCGACGTGCCGGGCCAGAGCTGCCCGCTGCAGACGCCCTCGACCGGCACCTTCGCGTCGAATTTCCCGGTCAACCAATGCTATGTCCGCAGCACCACGGTGAACGGCGTCACCACGCTTTCGGGCGCGATCATCGACGTGGTCGGCGGCAATCTGCCCGCCACCCCGCGCTACCGCGTCGGCGTGTCGCCACGCTACGAGCATGACTTCGGCCCGGTCGCCGGCTTCGTCCAGATCGGCCTGAACTATCAGAGCAAGACCGGCTTCGCGCTCAACCAGGATCCGCTGCTCACCCAGAAGGGCTATGCGATCGTCGATGCGAGCGTGGGCGTCCACACCAGCGACAACAAGTACGGCGTGACGGTCTTCGTCCGGAATCTGTTCGACCAGACCTACTACACCCAGCTCAACCACGGTACGCTGCTGGCCAACGGCGCGAACCCGTACGACCTGTGGGCCAATGTCAGCAAGGACGCCGATCGTTACTTCGGCGCGACCTTCAGCGCACGTTTCTGAGAGACCCCTCTGCAGGGCGGACCGCCCATCACCGGTCCGCCCGCCTTTTTGTCTTCGCGCGTAATGGGGACCGGCTGATGCTTCGCTTCGCCTTCCTTCTGTCGGCCAGCCTGGTGCAGGTGGCCGCGCCTGCCGTCGCCGCGGCCGATCGTCCCCGCGTCATCGTGCTCAGCGACATCGGCAACGAGCCCGATGACTCGGAATCGCTCGTCCGCTTCCTGCTCTATTCGGACGGCTTCGACGTGGAGGGGCTGGTCGCCACCACGTCGGTCTGGCAACGCGACAAGGTCCAGCCGCAGCTGATGCGCGCGCGGATCGATGCGTATGAGAAGGTGCGGCCGAACCTGCTGCGCCATTCGCCGACCTATCCCACCGCCGATGCCCTTCGCGCCGTGCTGCGCTCGGGCCAGCCGAGCTACGGCATGGCCGGGGTCGGCAAGGGCAGGGACAGCGCCGCCTCGCAGCTGATCGTTCAGGCGGTAGACCGTGCCGACAAACGCCCGGTCTGGGTGCTGCTGTGGGGCGGTGCGGTCGATCTGGCGCAGGCGCTCTGGCATGTCCGTGCCACCCGCAGCCCGGCGCAGGTGCAGGCGTTCCTCGGCAAGCTGCGCGTCTATTCGATCTCCGACCAGGACGATGCCGGCCCCTGGGCGCGGCAGAATTTCCCGTCGCTGTCCTGGATCGCCAGCATCCATGGCTGGGGCCAGTACAATATGGCGACCTGGGCCGGCATCTCGAGCGACCGGCGCAATGCCGAGCAATGGCCGGACCGTGACATGGTCGGCGATGGCTGGCTCTCGCAGCATATCCGGCGCGGGCCACTCGGCGCGCTCTATCCGCTGCCCGAATTCATCATGGAAGGCGATACGCCTTCCTTCCTGCACCTGATCCCCAATGGCCTGAACGATCCCGAGCATCCCGAACAGGGTGGCTGGGGCGGGCGCTACATGCATGCCGGGCCGGACGGCGCAGGGCCGTTCACCGATGTGAAGGACGTCTTCACCCGCGACGGCCGGCTCTGGTCGGGTAACCAGGCCTCGGTCTATCGCTGGCGCGCCGCTTTTCAGAACGACTTCGCCGCGCGGATGGCGTGGAGCGTGGATGCCAAGGCGAACCATGCGCCGGTCGTGGTGGCGCAGGGTGTAGCCGGGCTTGCGCCGGTGCGGATCAAGGCGAAGGCGGGCGAGACGGTGACGCTCGATGCCGCCGGCACCAGCGATCCCGATGGCGACGCGCTCGACACTCGCTGGTGGCAATATCGCGAAGTCGGCGGCATTCCCGGCCAGCCGGCGGTCGAGATCGCCGATGCGGCGAAACCGCGCGCCAGCTTCGTGGCCCCTGCGGTAAAGGCGCCGACCGCGCTGCACTTGATTCTCGAAGTGCGTGACCAGGGCACTCCGCCGATCACCCGCTATCGCCGCGTCATCGTGGAGGTCATGGCCCAATGAACGCGTCCCGCCGCCAGCTGATCGGTGCCCTGCTCGCGACCAGCGCGCTCGCCGCTGCGACACCTGCGGCCGCCAGGACGCGCAAGCCGCCGAACATCGTGCTGATCGTGCTCGACGACACCGGCTATTCGGACTTCGGCTGCTTCGGTTCGGAGATCCGCACCCCGAACATCGATGCGCTCGCCGCCGATGGCCAGCGCTTCAACCATTTCGAGAGCAAGGCGATCTGCACCGCGACCCGGGCGGCGCTGCTGACCGGACGCAACAACCACTCACTGGGGCTCGCGGACCTGCCCTCGGGCAAGTTCCAGCCGCCGGGCACCGGGAAGGATGCCGGCGACCTCGCACCCAATGTCCAGCTGCTGCCCGAGGCGCTGCGCGCCCGCGGTTATGCGACGATGGCGATCGGCAAATGGCACCTCGCCACCGAATTCCAGGACGGCAGCCCCGGCAACAACGCCTCCTGGCCGCGCCAGCGCGGGTTCGACTATTATTACGGCTTCATCAGCGGATGGGCGGACCAGTATCGCCCCGATCTCGTCGAGAGCAACGCGAAGATCGGCAAGCCGAGCGATCCGCATTATCATTTCTCGGCCGACATCACCGATCGCGCGATCGCGAAGCTCGCCGAGAGCAAGGCGGCGGAGCCCGACAAGCCGCGCTTCCTCTATCTGGCGTACGGCGCCACCCATGCGCCGATCCAGGTGCCGAAATCCTATATCGACGCCTATGCCGGCCAGTATGACAAGGGTTGGGACGCCATTCGCGCCGATCGCTTCGCCCGGCAAAAGGCAATGGGGATCGTGCCGCCGGGCACAAAGTTGCCGCCGCCCAATGCCGGCGACGATGCGTGGGAACCGCTCGATCCGGTCAAGAAGCGCGTCTATGCGCGGTTCATGGAAGCCTATGCCGGCTTCCTGACGCACACTGACGAGCAGATCGGTCGGCTGGTGACCGCGCTCAAGGCGAGCGGCGACTATGACAATACCGTGTTCGTGCTGCTCTCCGACAATGGTGCGAGCGCCGAGCATGGCCAGACCGGATCGATCGGCCAGCTCTATCCGCCCGCGCATCTCGATGCCGCCGAGCTGGCGACGCATATGCAGGATATCGGCACCGCGCAGATCGGCATGCAGCGGCCCTGGGGCATGGCGAGCAACACGCCGTTCCGTCGCTACAAGTCCTGGCCCAATGCCGGCGGGGTGCGCACGCCGCTGATCATCGCCTGGCCCGGGCATCTGCCGAACAAGGGCGCGATCCGCCGCCAGCGGGTCGATGCGGTCGATATCGCGCCGACTCTGGTCGAGCTGGCCGGTGCGCGCTTCGATGCGGCGCTGGACGGCAAGCCGATGATCCCGGTCGCCGGCGCCTCGTTCCGCAACGCCCTCTTCTCCGCCAGCGCGCCCGATCCGCGACCGGTCCAGTATTTCGAGCTGCGCGGCAACCGGGCGGTGCGCGCGGGCAAGTGGCGCGCGGTGGCGATCCACAAGCTTGGTACGCCGTTCCAGCAGGACCGCTGGGCGCTCTACGACACCGACGCTGATTTCGCTGAAGCTGAAGACCTCTCGGGTCGCAATCCGAACAAGGTCTCGGAGCTCAAGGCGATATGGCAGCGGGAGGCCAGCCGATACGGCGCCCTCCCGCTGTCAGAGGGGCCGGACTATGTCCGCAAGCTCGATCGCTACCGCGATGCGTTCCTGGGGGACTGAAATGGGCAAGCTCCGCCGCATCATCCTGTCCGGTTGTGCCGCCATGGCGAGCGTGGCGCTCCCGGTGCCCGCGATCTCCGGACCTACGGGCGCACCCGTCGCGCAGGCGCAGGAGGCACAGCAGCCGAACATCATCTTCGTGCTGGTCGATGACCTGCGCTTCGACATGATGGGCTTCCTCAACCCTGGCCTGAAGACGCCGAACATCGATTTCCTCGCGAAGAACGGCACCTATTTCCCCAATGCCGTGGTCACCTCGTCTTTGTGCAGCCCGAGCCGCGCGACGATCCTGACCGGCCAGACCGCGCGCAACCACGGCGTGGTCGACAACAACAACAGCTCGGAGGACGGGCTGATCTTCTTCCCGTCCTACCTCCAGAAGGCCGGCTACCAGACCGCCTTCTTCGGCAAATGGCATATGGGTTTCGACACCGATGCCCCGCGCCCCGGCTTCGACAAATGGGTGAGCTTCAAGGGGCAGGGCACCTATTTCCCGACCGAGCGGCTGAGTCCGGCCCAGCTTGCCGCGGGCGAGCGCCAGATGCTCAATGTCGACGGCCGCGAAGTGAAGCGCACCGGCTATATCACCGACGAGCTGACCGATTACACGATGGACTGGCTGGAGAAGGGCCGGGACAAGTCGAAGCCCTTCTTCATCTATCTGAGCCACAAGGCGGTGCATTCGGATGCGATGCCGCCCGAGCGCTACAAGACCCAGTACAGCGACCTCGACATCCGGCTGCCCGATACGCTGGCGAACACGCCGGAGAACAATGCCGGCAAGCCGCTCTGGGTGCAGAACCAGCGCAACAGCTGGCACGGGGCGGACAATCCCTATACCGGCAAGCCCGATCTCAAGGAGCGGGTACGCGACATCTATCGCACGCTCTCGCCGGTCGACGACAGTCTCGGGCGGATCCTGACCTATCTGAAGAAGAACAAGCTCGAGAAGAACACGATGATCGTGTTCTATTCGGACAATGGCTTCCTGATCGGCGACCATGGCCTGATCGACAAGCGCAATGCCTATGAGCCATCGGTGCGCGTGCCGATGGTCGTGTACGCGCCGGGCATGGGCGTGGCGAAGGGAGCGACCAACCCCGCGCTGGTCCGCAACCTCGATCTGGCGCCGACCTTCCTCGACGCCGCGCATGTCGAGAAGCCCAGGCAGATGGAGGGTTCGAGCTTTCTCGGCCTGGCCGAGGGCAAGGTGAAGCTGGCCGACTGGAAGCCGAGCGACTTCATCTACGAATATTATTGGGAATGGACCTTCCCCCAGACGCCGACGACCTTCGCGATCGAGCGCGACCGGGTGAAGTACATCCAGTATCACGGGGTGTGGGACACCGAGGAGCTGTACGACCTCGGCAAGGACCCGGACGAACGGCGCAACCTGATCGACGACCCCGCCTATTTCGATGCCAAGGTCACGCTGCGCAAGGCGCTGTTCGCTCAGCTGGCCAACAGCAAGGGTCAGCATGCCGTGCCCTATACCGAGAAGACCAGCCCCGGCGTGGTCTACCGGGTAGAGAGCGGCCCCCATGCCGCCGACTTCCCCGCCGGCTGGTACAGGCCCGCCGACCTGGCGACCAAGATGAACGACATCTTCCCCGATAGCCCCGCCAAGACCCAGGCGACGGAAGCGGGCAAGCCCTATTTCCCCAAGAAGCCGGAATGACCATGACCGCAGCCAACGCCGCCGCAGACACCACCCCCTGGCCGGCCAGGACCACCGCCTGGTATGTCGCGATCCTGCTGATGCTGGCGAATACGCTGGCGTTCGTCGATCGCCAGGCGATGGCGCTGCTGGTGCAGCCGATCAAGGCGGACCTGCAGATCAACGACACCGCGATCAGCCTGCTCTATGGGCTCAGCTTCACGCTCTTCTACGTCGCCGTGGGTATCCCGATCGCCCGCATCGCCGATCGTTCGAACCGGCGCAACATCATCGCCGGGGCGATCTTCGTGTGGAGCGTGGCGACCAGCCTGTGCGGGCTGGCGCGCTCCTTCGCCGGGCTGTTCGCAGCGCGGGTGATGGTCGGGGCGGGCGAGGGCGGGCTGACCCCGGCGGCCTATTCGCTGCTCTCCGACTATTTCCCCAAGGAGAAGCTGCCCGCCGCGATGGGGGTCTATCAGATCGGCCTGTATCTGGGCGGCGCATCGGCGCTGATCATCGGCGGGCTTATCTCTACGGTGATCCCGCCTTCCTCGACGGTGATGGTGCCGCTGCTCGGCGCCATGAAGGGCTGGCAGGTGGTGTTCCTGCTGCTCGGTCTGCCCGGCATCGTGCTGACCGGCCTGATGCTGACGATCCGCGAGCCGCTGCGGCGCGGCGCGGCGGTGGCGCAGGAGAAGGTGCCGCTGTCCGAGCTGTTCGCGCATATCGGCCAGCGTAAGGGCGCCTATATCGGCATCACCCTGGGCTTCGCGCTGATGATCTTCATCGGCAACGGCACTTCGGTTTGGATCCCGGCCTTCCTCCAGCGCACCTTTGGGTGGACCACCGCCCAGGTCGGCAGCCATTACGGGCCGATCGTGTTCCTGTGCGGCACCAGCGGCGCGCTGGTCGGCGGGTTCGTCGCCTCGAAGCTGCGCGCGGCGGGGCGCTCGGGCGCGAGCCTCAAGGCCTCGCTATTCGGCTTTGTCGCGCTGGTGCCGATCACCATTGCCTTCCCGCTGATGCCGACCGCTACGGCCTCGCTGGCGCTGATCGGGTTGATGAACTTCTTCGCCGGCTTCAACTTCGGCGGGGGCCTCGCGACCCTGCTCGAGATGACGCCCAACCGCATGCGCGCGCTGGTCTCGGCCTTCTACATGCTGACGATCAACCTGATCGGCGCAGCGCTTGGTCCCACCGCGATTGCACTGTGCACCGATTACTGGTTCGCCGATCCGCAGAAGCTGCCGGAGGCGATCGCGCTGGTCGCGGGTATCGCTTCGCCGCTTTCCGTTCTTGCTCTATGGCTTGGCATGCGTAGCTATCACCAGCAGACAGCAACGGCGCCAGAGCTGGCGTAACGAGGAAAAGGGGGCGCATGGCAAGGGCACGACGCAAGGGAACGGGCGTCACCATCCAGACGGTGGCCGAGCGCGCGGGCGTCTCGGCGATGACGGTGTCCTATGTCGTCAACGGCACCGGCCGGGTGAGCGCCGCGACGCGTGAGAACGTGCTCGCCGCCGTGCGTGAGCTCGGCTACCAGCCCAATACCGCCGCGCGCTCGCTGGCCAGCGCCGCCACCTGCCGGATCGGCGTGGTCTACCAGAATTCGCAGAACGCGTTCCTGAGCGCGATGCTGGTCGGTGCGCTCAACGCCACCTCGCGGCTGGGCGCGGAGCTGATGATCGGCAAGGTCGAGGGGCCGGTGATGGCCGATACCGAGCGGGCGATGCGCCTGCTGGTGCGCGGCGGTGCCAATGCGATCCTGCTGGCGCCGCCCTATGGCGAGCTGGTCAGCGGCTCCGGGCTGATCGCCGAGCTAGGCGTGCCCGTCGCCGCGGTCGCGCATGGCGGCGAGCTGCCCGACATGGCGACGATCGGCGTCGACGACCGTGCCGCAACAAGGGCGATGGCCGAAAGGCTGCTCGCGCGCGGGCATCGCCGGATCGGCTTCGTCACCGGCCCGCCCAGCCATGATTCCAGCCCGTTGCGGCTGGCCGGCTTCCGCGATGCGCTGGTCGCGGCGGGGCTGGCCTGGGACGAGACGCTGGCGCAGCCGGGGCGCTTCACCTTCGAATCCGGGCTGGAGGCAGGGGAGGCGCTGCTCGCCTTGTCCAATCCGCCGACCGCGATCTTCGCGTCGAACGACGACATGGCCTCGGGCGTCTGCGCCGTGGCGCACCGCCGCCGCCTGCGCATTCCAGAGGACATCGCGGTCGCCGGCTTCGACGATGCGCCGATCGCGGTGAAGATCTGGCCGTCGCTGACCACGGTGCGCCAGCCGGTCGAGCAGATCGGCGAACGCGCCACCGAATTGCTCGTCGCCCGCGTCACCGGGCGCGACGATTTCGGCGGCGCGCAATCGCTGCGCATGCCGTTCGAAGTGATCGAGCGCGAATCCACCGCTTTCGATCGCTAGATCACCTGCCTAAGGTGCTGGAATGACAGAAGAGACAGAGGGCGAGACCGAGAAGCGCCGCCGCGGCATTCAATCGGTCGAGATCGGGTTGAGCGTGCTGGAGGCGCTGGCTGCGCTGGGCGAGGCTTCGACGCTGGGCGCGATCGCCCAGGCAAGCGGCCTTTCCGGTCCGCAGACCCACCGCTATCTCGCCAGCCTCACCGCGGCGGGGATGACACAGCAGGACCGGACCACCGGCCGCTACGACCTGGGGCCCGCCGCGCTCAAGCTCGGGCTGAGCGCGCTCGCCCGCACCGATGCCTTTCGCGTCGCTGACACCGCTATCGAGGCGTTCGTCCGCGAGACCGGGCGCACCGTGCAGGTCGCGGCGCTGGGGCCGCAGGGGCCGACGGTGGTGCGCTGGCATATGGGCCGCCCGGCGGTGATGACCTCGTTCGGCGTCGGCGCGGTGCTGCCGCTGCTCTATTCGGCGACCGGCCACATCTTCCTGAGCTTCGTGCCCGAGGTCGAGATCGATCCGCTGCTCGCGCGGGAGCTGCCCGATAGCGGGATGAGCATGGCGGAAGTCGAGGCGATCAAGACGCGCGTTCGTGGCGAAGGTCGCGCACATGTCGAAGGCACGATGATCCCCGGCCTGCGCGCCGCGGCCTTCCCGATCTTCGACCTGCAGGGCCGCGCGATCCTGAGCGCGACCGCGCTGGTGCCGGGCGCGTTCAAGGCGGACGACAGCGGCGCAGTGCTCGACAAGCTCGCCGCGGCCTGTCGCGACGTCAGCGAAAAGCTCGGCTGGAGCGGATAAATCGTTTGACATAAGGCAACAGATTATCCGATGGATAATGTGTGCGGCGAGACCCCTCTCCCGCCGCACACCTCTTTTCGTGAGTATCGGGCATGACTCTCGCCAATGATCAGCGGACCCAGCTTGAAGCGCTGTACGAGGAGATGGCGCCCGCGCATCTGACGCCGCTGTGGGAGTCGCTCGCCGAGCTGGTCCGCCCGCAGCCCAAGTCTCCGGCGCAGGTCCACCGCTGGTCCTATGCCGAAGCGCGCGACTATCTGCTGCGCGCGGGCGACCTGATCTCCGCCGAGCAGGCCGAGCGGCGCGTGCTGATCCTCGAGAACCCCGGCCTCGAAGGCCAGTCGGCGATCGTGCCCAGCCTCTATGCCGGGCTCCAGCTGATCCTGCCGGGCGAAGTCGCGCCGGCGCACCGCCATGCCCAGTCGGCGCTCCGCTTCGTGATGGAAGGCGACGGCGCCTTCACCGCGGTCGACGGCGAGAAGGCGATCATGCGCCCGTTCGATCTGGTGCTGACCCCCGGTTGGCAATGGCACGACCATGGCAATCCGACCGACAAGCCGATGATCTGGCTCGACGGGCTCGACATCCCGACCGTCCGCCACTTCGACGCGAGCTTCGCCGAGAAGGGTGAGGACAAGGTCATCCCCGAGACGGTGCAGCCCGGCGACACGCTGGCGCGCTATGGCCACAACATGCGCCCGATGCGCGGATCGCTGGCCGATCGCCGGCCGCCGCACCAGCCGTTGTTCCACTATCCCTATGCCGAATGGCGTCCCGCGCTCGACGCGATGGCCGCCTCGGCCGAGATCGATCCGCATCTTGGCCACGCCTTGGAGTTCCTCAATCCGGCCAATGGCGGCCCGGTGATGGCGACGATCGCCGCGCATGTCCGCCTGCTTCCCGCCGGCTTCGAAACGCGCCCGCGGCGCAGTACCGACGGCACTGTTTTCGTCGTTGTCGAGGGCAATGGCAGCGCGGTGATCGAGGGCAGGGAACTTGCGCTCAATCCGCGTGACATCTTCACCGTGCCGTCATGGCACGAACTCCGCCTGCGGGCAGACAGCACGCTGGTGCTGTTCGGCTATTCGGACAAGGCGGCGCAGGAAAAGCTGAACCTCTACAAGGAGCAGAATTCGTGACGATCCTCTTCGCCCCCCAGGATCCGGTGCTCGCCGCGACCAGCGACGGCAACCAGTTTCCCGTCCGCCGCGTCTTCTGCATCGGCCGCAACTATGCCGCCCATGCCCGCGAGATGGGCCGCGACCCGGACCGCGAGCCGCCCTTCTTCTTCACCAAATGGGCCGAGACGGTGGTGCCGACCGGCACGACCATCGCCTATCCGAGCGAAACGGCGAACTTCCACTATGAAGCCGAGCTGGTGCTGGCGATCGGCAAGGGCGGACGCAACATCGCCGCCGCCGATGCGCTCGACCATGTCTATGGCTATGCCACCGGCCTCGACATGACCCGCCGCGACCTGCAGCTCGAGGCACGCGAGAAGGGCCGCCCGTGGAGCACCGGCAAGAATGTCGAGCAGTCCTCGCCGCTCGGCCTGATCCATCCGGCCAGCGAGACCGGCCCGTTCGAGAGCGGCAGCATCAAGCTGACGGTGAACGGCGTGGTGAAGCAGGATGCCGACCTGAACGAGCTGATCTGGGACGTGTCCGACGTGGTCGCCTATGTCTCGCGCTTCTACCGGCTGGAGCCGGGCGACCTGATCTACACCGGCACCCCCGCTGGCGTCGGCGCGGTGGTCGAGGGTGACGAGGTCGTGGTGTCGATTGCGGGGCTCAGCGACTGCGTCGTGAAGGTGGGCGCCCCCGCCCGTGACTGACGCGGTCACGCTGCACGGCTATTTCCGCTCGGGCGCGTCCTACCGCGTGCGCATCGCGCTGAACCTGAAGGGCATCGCCTATGCCGATGCCTTTCATCACCTCCGCAAGGGTGAGCAGAACGCACCCGAATATCGCGCGATCAATCCGCAGGGTCTGCTGCCCGCGCTGGAGATCGATGGCGCGGTGCTTACCCAGAGCCTGGCGATCTGCGAATATCTGGACGAGGTGCATCCCGAGCCGGCGCTATTGCCCGCCGAGCCGATGGCGCGGGCGAAGGTCCGTGCCTTCGCGCAAGTGATCGCCTGTGACACGCATCCGGTGCAGAACCTCAAGGTGCTGGCCAATCTGCGCGCGCTCGGACTCGACGAGGCCCAGGTCAATGACTGGGCAGCGCGAGTGATCGAGGACGGGCTCGATGCGTGCGACAAGCTGATCGAGGGCCGGTCGGGCACCTATTGCTTCGGCAACAGTGTGACGCTGGCCGACCTGTTCCTGGTGCCGCAGCTGGTCAATGCGCGGCGCTTCGGGGCGGATCTGGCACGCTGGCCGAAGCTGCTCGCAATCGAGAAGGCCTGCCTGGCGCTCGACGCGTTTGCAAAGGCGGCGCCGGAGAACCAGCCCGACGCGGAATAGAAGATCGGAAGGGAAGAGGATGACCGGATTTTCGCTGAACCGCCGTGCGCTGATCGGTGCGGCCGGATCGACCTTCCTGGCGAGCCTCGCCGCCCGGGCGCGCGTGCCGGGCGGGTCGCGGCCGAACCTAATCCTATTCTTCCCCGACGAGATGCGGGCGGACTCGCTGGCCTGTTACGGCAATCCGGTCACCCGCACCCCGGCCTTCGACCTGCTGGCGAAGCAGGGGACGCGCTTCGCGAACTGCCATGTCCAGACTCCGATCTGCGCGGCTTCGCGCTGCTCGATGCTTACGGGCCTGCCGACCAGCGCCACCGGGCATCGCGGCTTCGGCTATCTGCTCCAGCCCGACGAGCCGAACCTATTCCGCACGCTGCGCGAGGGCGGCTACGACACCTATTTCTTCGGCAAGAACGATGTGCTGGCACCCGAGGCCTTCGCGCGCAGCCTGACCGATTGGGCCGATCCGCCCGCGCCGGGGGCCGCACCGGGCGACCATGCCCCGGGCGCGCGGCGCGGCAAGGTGGACGGGCCGACGACGATGCTGTTGCCGGCGACCGGCGATCGGCGCGCGACCAGCGATTATGGTATCCTCAGGCGGGCGATCCAGGTGATCGAGCGCCGCGAGCAGGACCGGCCCTTCTGCCTGTTCCTCCCCGTCTTCCAGCCGCATCCGCCCTATCATGCACCCGACGGCTTCCAGGACATGTACAAGCCGGGCGACCTGCCACCGCTGATCCCGCCGGGGACCAAGGGGCGACCGGCGTATCACCAGGCGATCCGTGAGAAGTACCGGCTCACGGAGGTCGACGACGCGGTGCTGCGTCAGGTGCGCGCGACCTATTATGGCCAGGTCTCGTACACCGACTGGCTGCTCGGCGAGCTGATGGAGGCGCTGGAGCGCACCGGCCGCGACAAGGATACCGCGCTGTTCGTCAGTTCAGATCATGGCGACTATGCCGGCGATTACGGGCTGGTCGAGAAATGGCATGGCGGGCTGGAGACTTGCCTGACGCATGTGCCAATGATCGGCCGCGTGCCGGGCGGCGTCGCCGGCAATGTCGCGACGGGCATGACCGAGCTGTACGACGTGCTGCCGACCTTCCTCGATCTCGCCGGGCTCTCTGCGACCCACACCAATTTCGCCCGCTCGATGATGCCGCAGCTGCGGGGCGGGCAGGGTGATCCGGAGCGCGCCGCCTTCACCGAGGCGGGGATGAACATCTACGAACCCCAGGCCTTCGATACGCCCTCGGGCGGGCTCTATGCGCGCAAGTCGGAGCTGGCTGCGGAGCAACCTGCGCTGGTCGGGCGGGCGGCAGCGGTGCGGACGCAGCGCCACACCTTCGTCCAGCGGCCGCAGGGGCTGAGCGAGCTGTACGATCGCCAGACCGACCCGCAGGAGCTCAACAACCTGATCGGCCAGCGCAGCCATGCCAAGGTGCAGGACCTGCTCGAGCGGCGGCTGCTCGACTGGTACATCAACACCACCGGCGTCCCCGCCGACACCCGCAACAGCCGCGACGTGCCCAATTTCACCGCGCCGCTCGCCCCCAAGGCGGACGGCGCGGCGGCGACGGCGATCCTGGACCGATAGAGGTCAGCGCAGCGGCAGGACCATGTCCTGCTGCCGCCCGGTTCCGTGGACCTCGACGCGGTCGGCGAAGAAGTCGAGCCGGGCGTAGGAGGTGCTCTCGGTATCGAGCATCGCCTTCAGGTTCACATAATGGACGCCGGCATGCAGGCCGTAATTGCCGTCATGATTGTGCCCATCGAGCCAGAGCTTGGCCGAGGGGTGGCGCTCTACCACCGCCATCACCGCTTCGGCGTTCCAGAGGTTGTGCTTGTTCTCGGGATAGACCGGGAAGTGGGAGAGCAGCGCGACCTTGAGCCCGCGCTTGTCGGCGCCGGCCAGCTGCGCGTCGATCCAGGCGAGCTGGGTATCGCCGATGCCGCCGTCCCACAGCGGCTTGTCGGCATAGAGCCGGGCATGCGCCTCCATGCTCGCCTTGTGCTGCGGGCTGCCCTCGGGCCAGCCATAGCTGCTCAGGTCGTTGCCGTCGGTGACCACGAACAGCCAGCCCTTGCGCTCGAAGCTGTAATAGCGTGCCGGCATGCCGAGCTTCGCCGGCAGCTGCGGCTTGTATGCGTCGGGGATCGAGAATTCGTGATTGCCGAGCGCGAAGTGCCAGGGGTGGCGCGAGCGCTTCACGATCGGCAGCATCGTGTCGAAGCTCGCCCAGTCCTTGTCGATGAAGTCGCCGAGATGGACGACGAAATCCAGCTTCTGGCGATCGAAGTCCGCCACGGCCGCGGCGAGCTTGCCGGGGGCGGTATGGTAGAGGCGCTGGCCGCTATCGGCCTCCTGCGCATATTGCGCGTCGGCGATCGCCCCGATGCTGAACTGCGGGCGTTCGGGCGCGGGGCCGCTCGCGGTCAGGCCCAGAAGTGCAAGCGACAACATCACAACGCGCATCTCATTCCCCAAAATAGAGTCGTCGGTCGCTTAAGGGGGAAGTGTGTCATCCGCGCTTCACGGACTCGGCCTAGGCGAGTGCCGAGAATCGCAACGATCCAGGGTCCGGGGACGGCAAGATGCGCAGGTTCGCGTCATGAACGAGATGACCGCGGTAGCCGAGCGGCGCGCGAGCGCCGCCGAGGACATGGCGCTGCGCCAGGCGCTGCACCGCTTCGTCACCGGGCGGATGCGCGACGGGGTGGAGGGCGAGGACATCGTCCAGGAAACCTATGTCCGGCTCTATGACTATCGCCGCAAGCGGCACATCGCCGATGCCGGGGCCTTCTGCTTCGCGGTGGCGCGCAACCTGGTCCATGACCATTTCCGCCGGCTGCGCGCGCTGCCGCCGGCCGCCGAGCTGGCCGAGGACATCGCCTGCCCGCAGCCGCGCGCCGACGAGGTGCTCGACTATCGCCAGCGGGTCGACATCCTGGTGCGGGCGCTCAGGACCATGCCGCCGCTCCGCCGCGAGATCTTCCTGCGGCGCCGGCTCGACGGCGTGCCCGGCGCGGTGGTCGCCGCCGATCTCGACATGACCCAGGCGGCAGTGGACAAGCATTGCACCCGCGCGCTGGCCGACCTGCGCCACGCGCTGGAGCGCCGCGGGCTGCCGGCGGGAGGCCGGGCATGAGCCGCCGCGCCGCACTGCGCGAAGCCGCGCACTGGGCGATGCGCGAAGACGAGGCGGTGCTCGCCGAGCGGCCGCCCTTGGCTGCGGGTGACATCCAGGCGGTGCTCGACGATCCGGCGCTGGGCGAGGCGCTGAGCGAAGTCGCATCGATCGGCCGGCTGTCCGACGATGATGTCCGCGCGATGCGTGAGACGCGCCGCCGCGCGATGGGCGCAGGGGTTGCCGCGGTGCTGGTCGGCGTGGTCGGCATCGGCGCCTGGCAGGGCGGCATGTTCCGGGCCGAGGCACCGATCGTCCAGCATATCGAGACCCGGCGCGGCGAGCAGCGGCTCGTACAGCTCGCCGATGGCTCGAAGGTCCAGCTCGACGGGGCGACGAGCCTCGACGTGACCATCGACGGCAAGTCGCGCGCGGTCGAGCTGCGGCGGGGCGAGGCCTATTTCGACATCGCGCACGAGGAGCAGCGTCCGTTCACGGTGCGCGCGGGCAATGCGACGACGCGGGTGCTCGGCACCGCCTTCTCGATCGATCTCAGCCAGCGCTCGGTGAAGCTCGCCGTCTATCGCGGCAAGGTCCGCTTCGGCGGGGCGGACGGTGGCAAGGACGGGGTGGTCGTGCCCGCCGGCTGGCGCTCGAGCTATTCGGGCGGCGCGGTGGTGGCGCCGACGCGCTTCGACACGAACCAGCAGGATTGGCGCCAGGCCTGGGTCGATACTGACGACATGGTGCTGGGCGAGCTGGTCGAGGCGCTCAACCGCCGCGGCGGCCGGCTGATCGCGCCGCCGCCGCCGAGCCTGGCCCGCCTGCCGCTCTCCGGCCGGTTCAAGCTCGACGACGCCGAGGAACTGCTCGGCGCGATGGGCGAAGTCTATGGCTTCCGCGTCACCCGCGAGCGCGACCAGCTGCGCCTGATCGCGGGCGGCGAGGGTGACGCAAAACCGTCATCCGAGTGACGCTGCACTGCAACAAAATTCTTTTGTCCTGATGGCCCGACACACCCGTCTTCCGCTCAGAGGCGCAGTTGCGCCGGAGCGGAGGAAGACATGAACACCAAGGGGATTTCGTTGTTCTCGCTGGCGATAGCACTGGCAACGCCGGCCATCGCGCAGGCCCAGCCGACGGGGGCGGCGGCCAATGCGGCGATGCGGTTCGACATCGCGGCGTCCGACCTGCGCGGGGCACTCACCGAATTCTCGCGCGTCACCGGCCTGCAGGTCGTCGTCGCGCCGGCAGCCGTGGCCGGCCGTCGCACCGGCGGGGTCCGCGGTGCGCTGACCACGCGCGCGGCACTCGACCAGCTGCTACGCGGCACCAGCCTGGTCGCCTCGATGCGCGGCAGCGTGGTGGTGCTGAAGCCGGCCGCCAAGGCGCCGGCGCCGCGCCCGACCACCGTGGCGACCGCCCCGCGTCCGGTCGCGGTGGCCGAGGCCGCGCCTGCCTATGTCCAGGAACAGCAGGCAGAGGAGCCCGCCAACGACATCGTCGTCACCGGCTTTCGCCAGAGCCTGACCGAGGCGCAGCGCCTCAAGCGGGGCGCCGTCGGGGCTGAGGACGACATCGTCGCCACCGATATCGCCGCCTTTCCCGACCTGAACCTGGCGGAATCGCTGCAGCGCGTTCCCGGCATCACCATCACCCGCGACAGCGGCGAAGGCCGCCAGATCGCGCTGCGCGGCCTGGGCGCCGACTTCACCCGCACCCAGCTCAACGGCATGGAAGTGCTGGGCAACACCGCATCGGGCATGGACAATCGCGGTGGCGTGAGCCGCTCGCGCTCGTTCGACTACAGCCTGTTCGCCTCGGAGCTGTTCAACCGCGTCGCGGTGCAGAAGTCCTATGCGGCGGAGCAGGACGAGGGCGGCATCGCCGGCACCGTGCAGCTCACCACCGCGCGTCCGTTCGACTATGCCGGTTCGAAGTTCGTCGTCTCGGCCAAGGGCCAGACCAACACCAACACCAGCGGCGTGACCCCGCGCATCGTGGCGCTCGCCTCGACGCACTCGGACACGTTCGGCGCGCTGGTCTCGGTCGCCTACAGCCAGATCCGCAGCAACGAATATGGCTATCGCAACTGGGGCTGGGGCCTGACGAAGTACGCTGCGGCGAACATCGGCCCGAACGTCGATGCGGATACCCGCACCAAGCTGCTGAACGGCGTGTGGCAGTCGACCGCCCAGTCGCCCTCGAGCTGGTACACCGACCGCAAGCGCCTGGGCATCACCGGCGCGCTGCAATATCGCCCGAGCGACAAGTTCAAGATCGACGTCGACCTGCTCTACGGCCGTCTGTGGGACTATCGTGACGATTATGCGCTCGCCACCGCAGGCGCCAACCCGCTGACCGGCACGACGATCAACGGCACCCAGATCATCCAGAGCGCGGTTGTCGACGGCACGAACACGCTGCGCGCGGCGAGCTTCACCGGCATCGATCTGCGCTCCGAGCACCACATCGTGAAGAACCACACCGATTTCTATCAGGGCGTGGCCAATGCCGAGTGGAACCCGACCGAGAAGCTGACCATCCACGCGCTGGGTGGGTACGAGCAGTCGGACTTCGGCCAGCCGGTGTTCGACAAGGTCTTCATGGAACTGAAGAACACCCCCTTCAGCTTCGACATGCGTCCGACGATCCCGGTCAACACCTATGGCAAGGACCTGACCGATCCGAACAACTGGCAGCTCCAGCGCCTCGACGTGCAGGAGAACAAGATCACCAACAGCTATGCCAATGGCAAGCTGGATGCCGCCTACAAGCTGAACGACGCGCTGACCTTCAAGGCCGGCGGCGAGTACAAGCACTTCATCAACAGCGGCTATACCTGGGTGAACAAGGTGTTCCACAACACCCCGACGCTCACCACCGTCCCGAACGACCTGAAGGACACGGTGGCGGTCGACACGCTGCTCCAGTACATCGTCGGCAATGTCGATGGCATCTATTCGCTGATCGGCGACAAGCGGAACCTGACCGCGGCCAATCTGCAGGCGGGCAGCGACTATCGCGTCGACGAGCAGACCTGGGCCGGCTTCGCCCAGTTCGATCTCGACACGACGGTGGGCGGCATGCGGCTGCGTGCCAATGCGGGCCTGCGCTATTACTCGACCGACCTGACCTCGTCGGGCCATCTCGCGACTGGCGCAGGCTTCGTGCCGGTGTCGATCGAGACCAACAGCCATGGCTGGCTGCCGGCGGCGAACGTCGCGCTCGACGTGGCCAAGGATGTGGTCGTGCGCCTCAGCGCGAGCCGCAACGTCAACCGTCCGGGCCTGGGCGACCTGGCCGCTGCCGGCTCGATCACCACGCGCCCGAACGGCGGCTCGCTGAGCCTCGGCAACCCGTTCCTCAAGCCGTACAAGGCGACCTCGGTCGAAGGTTCGGTGGAATGGTACATGGACGCGCACGGCTTCGCGTCGGTGGGCTTCTTCTACAAGAACATGGACAGCTTCATCACCACGGCGACCGCGACCATGCCCTATGGGCAGACCGGCCTGCCGCTGTCGCTGCTGATCCAGGGCCAGGACGCCAGCACGCCCTATGACGTCTCGCAGCCGGTCAATGGCCCGGGCGCGAAGATCAAGGGCCTCGAAGTCGCGTTCCAGCACGACTTCACCTTCCTGCCCGGCCCGCTGAAGCATCTCGGCGTCGTCGCCAACGGCACCTGGTTCGATGGCGAGCGGACTGCGATCTACGGGACGGGTGCCAACCGGGCCACGCGCATCCTGCCGCTCGACGCGCTTTCGAAATGGGCGTTCAACGCGACGCTCTATTACGAGAACAAGGTGTGGGGCGTGCGCGTCTCGGATGCCTATCGCAACGAGTATCTGACCGGCATCGGCACCGCGATCACCAATTCGGGCGGCGGTATCCGCGGCACGAACAATGTCGACTTCCAGGCGCATGTGAACGTGCTGCCCGGCGTGCGCCTGATCGCCGAGGGCATCAACCTGACGAACGAGCCGATCCGCCAGTTCGACAGCGTCGATGCCTATCGGCCCGACGTCTACACGACCAGCGGCCGTACCTTCACCTTCGGCTTCAGCGCCGAATTCTGATCCGGGCTTTCGGATCGCCGGCCGGTGCGCATTCCGGCCGGCGGTCCTGCGAGGCCCCGGGCGGTCCGCCGCCCGGGGCCTTTTTCGTCAGAAGCGGAAATCCACGCCCGCGTAGAGCAGGCGGCCATAGAGGTCGTAGGTGTTGGCCGAGGTCTGGGTTCCCGGGAAGGTGACCGGGCTGGTGTCCCCGAACACCGGCGGCGTCTTGTCGAAGATGTTGTCGACGCCGAGATAGAAGGAATAGCGGCTCCTTTCGCCGGCACCGAAGCGCAGCTGGGCGTCGTGGTACCAGAAGGATCCGGTGCGGATCGGATTGGCCGCGGTCAGATCGTCCACCACCGACGACAGATAATTGGCCCGCCAGTTGAGCGAGGCGCCCGGCAGGCTGAAGGTCGCCGAGACATTGACCTTGTCGCGGAAGCCGGTGCCGAGGCGGCCACAGGCATAGCAGTCCAGCTGGCCCAGCTCGTCCTGGGTCGGGCCGCCGGGATAGGAGGTCTGCTGCTGCTTGAGCAGATGGGTCCAGCGGACATTGAGGTCGAGCCGGGTGTCGCCCGAGAAGCGCACGAGATAGCGGGCCTGGGTATCGATGCCGGACGCCTCGAACGAGCCGGTGTTGAGGTTGATCGCGTTGACGCTCTCGAGATGGCCCGTCGCGTCGCGGACGATGTTGTTGCAGAAGATCGCCTGGCCGCCGCCGTTGATGCATTCGTTGAGCGAGGTCTGCTGGCCGATGATGCCGATCGCGTTCTCGACCTTGATGTCATAATAGTCGACCGTCAGGCTGAAGCCCGGCAGGAAGCGCGGCTCGAACACACCGCCCAGCGTCAGCGTCTTGGCGGTTTCCTGCTTCAGGTTCGGGTTGCCGCCGGTGAAGCCGTTGATGTTCTGGATCTGCGCGGTCGAGTAGACGAACCCGCCCGAGGCGGCGGCGTTGGCGATCGCGGTGTTGGCGCGACAGGCGGCCGGCAGGTTGGTCAGCGAGATCGGAGCGCCATCGCCTGCGCCGCGGCGCTGATCGCAGGGATCGACCACCGCGGGGAAGGTCTCGTTCTGTGCCGAGTAGAGCTCCGAGATGTTCGGCGCGCGGGTGGCGCGGGAATAGACGCCGCGGAAGCGCAGGTCGCGCACCGGAGCCCATTCGCCGCCGACCTTCCAGCTCCATACGCCGCCGACGGTGGAATAGTCGGCGTAGCGCGCCGCGCCCTCGAAGCTCAGCCGGTGGATGAAGGGCAGGTCAGCGAGCACCGGTGCGCTGATCTCGACGAAGCCTTCCTTCACGTCATAGGCGCCGCGCGTGTCGCTGAGCTGGTTGCCGAGCGTCAGGCCGAGGTTGGTCGCCTCGTCGAAATCCTCGGTGCTCTTCTCGTGGCGATATTCGCCGCCGATCGCGAAGCCGAGCGGGCCGCCCGGCAGCTTGAACAGCTCGCCTGACAGCGTGGCCGATGCGACGTCCTGCTTCACCCGCGCCTCGTAGCGGCTCTGCTCGCCGTTCCGCGTGACATAGGCGGCCGCGGCGGCGGAGACGGTGTTGAAGCCGAAGATGTTCAGCGGCACGCAGGCTGCGTCGTTGTTGTTGGGGTTGGCGTCGGCGTTGATCGCGCAGACCGGGCCGTTGGGCCCGGCGACCACGTTCAGCGCATTGGCGTAGTTCGGGCCATAGACCGTCCCCGAATGGGTGACGTCGCGCGTCTCGCCATGCGTATAATAGACGTCGTAGTGCAGCGCGGGCGAAAGTTCGCCGCGCACGCCCGCGACCGCGCGCCAGGTCTCGCGGTCATTATGGTTGCTGCGATCGAAGATGTCGTTCGAGCGCCGGCGGAAGGGCAGGGCGGTGACGCCCGCATTCACCATCGCGGTGCGGATCGCGGTGGGGATCAGCGGATTGGTGATCGGGATGCCGCCGAACGCCGAGCCGTCGGCATAGACGAGATCCGACGAGGCGACCGCCTGCGGCTCCAGGCTGCTGTTCGACTTCGACTTGGCATAGGTGAACTCGCCATAGACCGTCGCCGCGGGCGAGAAGCTGAACTTGGCGAGGCTCGAGGCGAGATAGCGCTCGACCGGCAGCGCGAGATAGCGATCAGCGTTGCGGTTGTAGCCGTCGATATTGGCGCTCTGATAGTTCTTCACATTGTTGAACGCATCGAAGGTCAGGGTGCCGGCGCCCGGCGCGAAGCTGCCGTTCGGGCTGAACAGGCCCTGCGCATTGTACGAGCTGCGGTTCGGATTGTCGGTTGCGGAGAAGGTGCGGTCGCGCGAGCGCAGGCCGTGGTCCTTGTCGTAGCTGCCCGCGATCACGATGTGGCCGCGCCCCTCGGCGAAGCTGGTGCCGGCGGTGGCCGAGACGAGCTGGCGCGCGGCGTCGCCCTTGTCGGACAGGCCCGCCTGGGCATGGAGCCTCAGGCCCTGGAACTCGTCGTCCAGGATGAAATTGACCACGCCCGAGATCGCTTCGGACCCATAGACCGCGGAGGCGCCGCCGGTGACGACCTCGACCTGCTTGATCAGGTCGGTCGGGATGTTGTTGAGGTCGACGATTGAGGTACCGGGCACGCCTGCGACGAAGCGCCGGCCATTGACCAGCACCAGCGTGCGCGACGAGCCGAGGTTGCGCAGGTTGATCGATGCCTGGCCGTTGCCGGTCGTGGAGAAGTTGGTCGAGGTGCGGCTGATGTTCTGGCCGACCGCCGGCAGGTCCGCGAGCACGTCCTGGATGTTGGCCGCGCCGGTCTGCGCGATCTCCTCGCTGCTCACCACCGCGACGGGCACGGTCGCCACCAGGTCGGCGCGGGCGATGCGCGATCCGGTGACGACGATGGGATTGTCTTCGCTGCCCGCCGGCGCATCCTGCCGGGCGGCGGCCGGCGTTTCCTGCGCAGCCGCGACGCCGGCGAACGAGAAGCTCGCCGCCAGCGATGTCGCCGCGAGAAGCCAGCGCCGGCGATGATAGGGGACCCGATCCATTTCTTCCTCCTTTTGATGTGCGTGCCCGGGCTCTTGCCTGCCCCTGGGAGACGCATGCGCGTTAATCTCCACTAAATAAGTAGAGTATTGCGAGGCAGGGTTCCTTTGCGGCGGCGAAACATTTTCTGCGGGCAAATCCGGGCGGAACGGGCAGGATCACGGGCATGTGTGCCCGGTCGGGCAGAAGGGTGTGACGGAAGGACTTGCGATGTGGACGAGACGATCGGTTGCGGGCGCACTGGCCGCGACGCTTGCGGCACCGGCGCTGGCGCAGCGGCCGAAGCCGAGCCGGCTGTTCTTCGACTCCCTCAGCTTCCTGCCCGAGGACATGCGCGAGATCCGCGCCGCGGGATTGGGCGGGATGATCGCCGACGTCTCCGATCTGATCGAGGTGCGCGGGGAGGACGGGGTGCCGCGCTACAGCCGCAACTTCGCGGCCAATGATCCGGCGATCGACAATGCGGTCGAGCGGCTGCGCAAGTCGCCCTATGCCTATCTCGCGCGCAAGGGCAGCGAGATAGGGACGCGGCCGGGGTGCGCGGTGTTCCTCCAGTTCCAGTCGACCGAGATGATCGAGCGCGATCTGTCACGGCTCGCCTATTTCCACGGCAAGGGCCTGCGGGTCCTGCAGTTCACCCATCACAATGACACGCCGTTCGCTGGTGGGGCGCTTGAGACCCGGCAGACCGGCCTCACGCCGCTGGGCATCGAGGGGCTGTCCGAGATGAACCGGCTGCGCATCCTGCCCGACGTCTCGCACGGCTCGGTGCCGACGATGCTCGAGGCGGCGGCGCGGTCGACGACGCCGATCGCGCTCAGCCACGGTGCGGTGCGGGCGATCGTCGATCACCCCCGCTGTGCGCCCGATGAAGTCATCCGCGCCATTGCCGGGCGGGGCGGGGTGATGGGCATCTTCATGATGAGCTTCTGGCTCACCCGGCGGAACCCGCCGACAGTCGCCGACTATGTCGCCCAGATCCGCCATGTCGTGCAGGTGGGCGGGATCGAAGCGGTCGGCGTGGCCAATGACTTCCCGATGGCCGGCCAGTCGAACCTGGTGAAGCTCCACAACGACAATGGGGCAGGGGTGAAGGAATATCTCGAATGGTGGCGGGCGTTGCGGCGCCAGGGTGTGCCCGGGTTCGACTGGACGCCCGAGCATGTCGTCATTCCCGAGCTCAACCGGATCGACCGCATGGAGCGGATCGCCCGGGCGCTGGGCGCAGCTGGGTTCCGCCCGCGCGAGGTCGACAAGATCATGGGCGGGAACTGGAAGCGGCTGCTGACCGACGTTCTCGGCTAGGCTGTAGATGGGGAAGGGGCTGGTGCCGCGGCATTATAGGGCGAAAACCCCCGATAGCTGCGGACCTGCGCAGTTTCATAGGCGGAAATCCGATCCCGGATTCGGTGATTCTTCCCCGATTCGAGGCCTGATTCGGCCGATTCGAGGCTTTCAGCGACAGTTTGATGGCCTTCAAAAACTGGCGAAAGCACTGTTATAAATGGCTTTTCTACCTTGGTTTCGAAAAAAAGACAGAAAGTTGCGGATTGGTGTTGACGGGTGGGGAGGTCGGGCATAGAAGCCACTCCACCGACGCGGTGCTCCTCACCGGAACGCTTCGCCGGTCACCAAAAGCAAGGCGCAC